>Ga0207671_10000003_pt1 | contig 1065461 bp, 1174 predicted proteins | sample KBSC24metaG_FD_184352 | JGI IMG/M metagenome (GOLD analysis project Ga0207671, IMG submission 184352) | Corn rhizosphere microbial communities from Kellogg Biological Station, Michigan, USA - KBS C2-4 metaG (SPAdes) (version 2) | ecosystem: Host-associated > Plants > Roots > Rhizosphere >...
CACCGCTTGTGCGGGTCCCCGTCAATTCCTTTATGTTTTAGTCTTGCGACCGTACTCCACAGGCGGGATACTTAACGCGTTAGCTTCGCTACTGAAGGGGTCGATACCTCCAACAGCTAGTATCCATCGTTTACGGCGTGGACTACCCGGGTATCTAATCCGGTTCGCTCCCCACGCTTTCGTGCCTCAGTGTCAGAAATAGCCCAGTAACCTGCCTACGCCATTGGTGTTCCTTCTTATATCTACGGATTTCACTCCTACACAAGAAATTCCAGTTACCTCTGCTACTCTCGAGTTAGTGAGTTCGAATAATAGTCTGTATGGTTGAGCCACCAGGTTTCACTATTCGCTTTACTAACCACCTACGCAACTCTTTACGCCCAGTCACTCCGGATAACGCTTGGGTCCTACGTATGACCGCGGCTGCTGGCACGTAGTTAGCCGACCCTTATTCATGAGTTACCGTCATATTCTTCACTCATAAAAGCAGTTTACGACCCGAAGGCCTTCATCCTGCACGCGGAGTTGCTCCATCAGACTTTCGTCCATTGTGGAAGATTCCTTACTGCTGCCTCCCGTAGGAGTCTGGACCGTGTCTCAGTTCCAGTCTGACTGATCATCCTCTCAGACCAGTTACCGATCGTAGACTTGGTGAGCCTTTACCTCACCAACTATCTAATCGGACGCGGGCCGCTCCCAAAGCGCTCGAAAGCTTTAATCCGAAGATCATATGCGGCATTAGACTCCATTTCTGGAGCTTATTCCTCACTTTGGGGCACGTTCCCACGCGTTACTCAGCCGTCCGCCGCTCGCCACCAAGTAGTAAACTACTCGTGCTGCCGCTCGACTTGCATGTATTAGGCACTCCGCCAGCGTTCATCCTGAGCCAGGATCAAACTCTCCATAAAAGATGCATCTTGCGATGCGTCTATAAAAATAGACTGACGATGATATTACACAACTAAATTGTCAAAGTTCTTTTGATCTGTTCAACTCCACTTGTTGTTTATCGCTCTCTGCGACCAGACTGATATTTAGCATACCCTATGAGTAAGGTGAGCGTCAAGGGTAATTTGAACTTATTTTGTAGCCAAAAAGACAACTAGCCCGATAACTGCGCCAAGCACTGCTCCAGCAGCAACTTCAACAGGGGTATGCCCTTTAGCAGCACGTGGTAAGGCTACGTTACTCTTTTGTTCTTTTATAAGCTCTTGAATAGCTTTTCCCTGCTCCCCTACCGAACGACGAACCATCATGGCGTCGTACATAACGATACCAGCGAATAATGCAGCAAGACCAAACAATCCAGAGTTAATGCCATCGCGAAGCATAATAACAACACATAGCGCAACAACAGTTGCGCTATGTGCACTTGGCATATTCCCCGAAAGATATAACTGACGGAAGTGATTAAAGCTCCGGTACTTCATCGCAATTAATAGGTATTTAGCCCCTTGCGCAATCAGCCAGGCGGCAACAATTGCAATAATATACGGTGATAGCCTTGTCATAGCCCTATTGTACCTCTTCTTCCTCAACTATCGCTTGTGTTTGTTCTGGCATAAGTCCAAGAGATGACACGGCATCGCCCTCACCGAGACGCATAATTCGAACACCTTGCGTTGTACGACCAAGTGTTGGAATATCCTTCAGACCCACTCGGATTGCCTGACCATTGTTCGAGATAAGGAGAACTTCACTCGCGTTTGGATCAAGGGTCTGGACAGAGATAATTGGACCCGTCTTAGCAGTTACTACTGCGGCCTTAATACCTACGCCGCCACGTTTGTGGCTTGGGAAGTTTGCAACCTTAGTAATCTTACCGTATCCCTTTTCGCTAATAACAAGCAGGTGGTTCGCATCATTATCGACAATATCCATGCCCACAACTGTATCGTTCGGACGAAGACGAACGCCACGAACACCGCGAGCAGTACGGCCCATTGGACGAGCTTCTGCTTCGTTGAAACGCACAGCTTGACCTGCTGACGTTGAAACGATTACATCATTCTTACCAGACGTCTTCTTAATCCAACGTAGTTCATCACCATCATCAAGTTTGATGGCGATAAGACCATTCGTACGAATATTCTCGTAATCTTTTAGTGGCGTCTTCTTAACAGTTCCCTTTGTCGTTGCCATAAAGAGATAACCTTCGTCATTTGAATCCTTGTCATGGCGAATAATGGAGGTGATCTTCTCTTCTGGCTGTAACTGCAAAAGATTTACAGCAGCAACGCCCTTCCCTGCAAGACTAGCTGCAGGCACTTCGTAGGCCTTAAGGCGGAAAATACGACCACGGTTGGTAAAGAATAGTAAGTAATCGTGAGTACTTGCTGGGATAAGCTGGTCAATAATATCCTCTTCCTTGGTTGTCATACCACGCTTGCCTTTTCCACCTCGGTTTTGGCGGCGGTATTCACTAAGCAACGTACGCTTAATGTAGTTCTCTGTTGTCAAAAGAATAACAGAGTCTTCTTCAGGAATGAGCTCTTCGTCGCTAAACTTACCAAGCTCGTGGTTGATCATCTTTGAGCGGCGATCATCACCATACTTCTCCTTCATTTCAAGCAATTCCTGCTTGATAATACGTAGGATTTCTTTTTCATCGGCCAAAATAGCTTCGAGTTTTGCAATCAAAGCGAGCAGTTCAGCTAATTCATTTTCGATAGCCTCTCGCTCCAAGCCAGTAAGTCGGCGCAGCTGCATTGCAAGAATAGCCTTTGCCTGAATCTCAGATAGCCCAAACTGTGCAATCAAGTTAGCTTCAGCTTCTTCGCTCGTCTTGCTGGCACGAATAGTCTTGATTACCTCGTCGATATGGTCGAGAGCGATCTTGTAGCCCTCGAGAATATGCGCACGCTCTTTCGCTTTGCGCAGTTCAAATTCCGTACGACGACGAACGACATGTTGACGATGCTTAATGAACTCGTGCAGGATCTCTTGTAGGCCAAGCACGCGAGGTTGAATACCGTCAATCAAAGCTAACATGTTGTAATGGAAGCTTGTCTGAAGAGCGGTCATCTTATAGAGCTGATTAAGAACCTTCTTCGGATAGGCGTCTTTTTTGAGTTCGATAACAATACGAACCTTGCCACGAGCACTCTCATCACGAAGATCGCTAATTGTTGTAATTTTTTTATCTTTTACCAGTTCAGCAATTTTCTCAATGAGTGTTGCTTTATTTACAGCGTAAGGCATCTCCGTCACAATGATGTGATGGCGACCCTTTTTCGTCTCCTCAATATTTGCAACTGCACGAATCGTTACACTGCCACGACCCGTTTGATAAGCTTGTTTCATTGGCGAACCACCATATACAACGGCACCCGTTGGGAAGTCTGGACCCTTAACGAACTTCAAGAGGTCGTCTATAGTTGCCTCTGGATTATCAATCATCGCGATAGATGCGTCTACGAGTTCACTAAGGTTATGCGGCGGAATGCTTGTTGCCATACCGACAGCGATACCGATCTGACCGTTCAGTAGCAGGTTAGGAAGCTTAGCAGGTAATACCGTTGGCTCTTGCTCAGATCCGTCATAGTTATCACGGAAATCAACAGTGTCTTTATCTAAATCGTTCAGCAACTCGTTACCTGCTCGGCCAAGTCGTGCCTCGGTATACCGACTAGCCGCAGCTGGATCACCGTCCATTGAGCCAAAGTTCCCTTGACCGTCAACCAGGTTATAGCGCATTACCCAATCTTGAGCCAAACGAACCATAGAGTCATAAATAGCACTATCGCCATGTGGATGGTACTTACCCATTACTTCACCTGCTATACGAGCTGATTTTGCGAACTTACCACCCGGCCTCAACCCCTGTTCGCCCATCGTATAAAGAATACGACGGTGCACGGGCTTAAGACCGTCACGCACGTCTGGAAGTGCTCGGTCAATAATAACGCTCATAGAATAGCGAAGGAAGCTATCCTCCATAACATCTTCAACGGTACGGTTTTCGAGCGTTTTTGAGTGTGTTTGCTCAATAGGTGCTACGATCTCGCCTTCAATTGGTGTGTTTTTGTCATCATCCATTTTAAATATCCAGTTCCTCTAGGCTAACAAATTTGGCGCGTGATTGTATGAAACTCTTACGAAGATCGACTTCGTCGCCCATGAGTTTGGTAAAAATCGCATCGGCTTTCTCAGCATCTTGAATCTTTACTTGAACGAGTACGCGATTATCCGGGTTCATCGTCGTGTCCCAAAGCTGCTCGGCGTCCATCTCACCAAGACCCTTGTAACGCTGAACGTCGTTCAAACCAGCTTGTTTGATCGGTGAGTCCTCGGGATTAATCTTTGTACCACGTGTTTTGCGTTCTTCTATTAGGTGACGAATGATCTCATCACGCTCTTCGTCGCTATAGGCATACCAGCGCTTATTACCCGCCGCCTTCAATAAAAAGAGTGGCGGTTTAGCAAGGTAAATATGGCCTCCATCTACAACTTCTTGCATATATCGGAAGAAGAAGGTTAAAAGCAATGTTGAAATGTGATGACCGTCAACATCGGCATCGGTCATGATAATAATGCGGTGGTAACGAAGACCGTTAATGTCAAACTGATCACCGATACCCACACCCATAGCCTTAATAAGGCTCACAATCTCATTATTATTAAGCATACGATCGAGGCGTGCTCGTTCAACATTTAGCACCTTACCCCGAAGTGGTAAGATAGCCTGCGTTTTACTATCGCGACCAGACTTTGCCGAACCACCAGCAGAGTCGCCCTCTACAATATAGAGTTCCGAATCGGCAGGATTTTTACTTGAACAGTCTGAAAGTTTACCTGGAAGACTTAGACCATCGAGCACACCCTTACGAATAACGTTGTCGCGAGCCGCACGCGCAGCCTTACGTGCACGGGCAGCCAGAATCGCCTTGCCAACAATCTTTTTGGCAATTGCAGGGTTCTCATCAAGATAATACGAGAAGTACTCTGTCATGACCTGATCGACATAACGTCGCACCTCGGGGTTACCAAGTTTATTCTTGGTTTGTCCTTCAAACTGAGGATCAGGCAGTTTAACCAAGATTACTGCCGTAAGGCCTTCGCGAATGTCATCACCGCTCAAGTTTTCTTCTTTTTCTTTCAATAGACTGCTCTTACGAGCGTACTCATTAATAACGCGCGTTAATGCAGTACGAAAGCCGATTAAGTGCGTTCCACCATCAGGGGTGAGAACGTTATTGGCGAAAGGTTTCAATATCTCAACATAAGAGTCGTTGTACTGCACAGCAACTTCAATTGATGAATCTTCGACTGTTTTTTCAACATAGAAAGGCTCATCGCTTAAAACTTCTTTACCAACGTTCAGGTTTTTTACGTAGCTTTTAATACCACCCTCGAAATAGAAAGCAACTCGTTCTTTAGTACGGTCATCACGCACCGCAACATACACACCCTTTGTGAGATATGCTTGATGGCGAAGATAGTTAACTACCCACTTGTAATCAAATTCAATCGTTTCTTTGAAGATAGTTGGATCAGGGTAAAATGTAATGCTAGTACCGTTGGAACGATCTGTTTTACCAAGCTTCTTGATAGGCATAGTAGCAGCACCACGTTCAAATTCGATATGATACAATTCGCCTTTTTGCACTACCTCTGCAATCAGCTTCGTCGAAAGAGCATTCACAACACTCGAACCCACACCATGGAGACCAGATGAAACCTTATAGCCACCGCCACCAAATTTACCACCAGCATGGAGAACCGTTAGTACCGTTTCTAGAGTACTAAGGCCTGTCTTGGGGTGTTTATCGACAGGAATACCGCGACCATCATCAGTAATTGTAATGCCTCCATCCTCTAAGATGGTGACATCAACACGAGTTGCATAACCAGCAATCGCTTCGTCAATAGAGTTATCGGCAATTTCCTTAATTAAGTGGTGAACACCGTCATAACCAGTGCTACCAATATACATACCCGGACGCTTACGAACTGGCTCGAGACCTTCCAGAACTTGGATTTGCGACCCCGTGTATGAGCCATCGTCTTGTTTATGGTTAACCATTTTCCCTCACTATTCAGACATTCAGCGGTTTACGTTTCCTACATTATACAAAAAAAATTGTGTTCACTCAAGCTATTGCGCTGAACATATTTCTTATGCTAATCTTATTTACAAGAGGTGTACTAAACAAAAAATAAAGGTAACCAAAATAAAATGTTTCGAAAGTTAGTCTCGAATTTGGCGTTTAGCCCAGCATTGGTCGGTCAGCTAGGCTTTTATGCTAAGCGGCTTCGCAAAGAAGAGACGACGAGGCGTATTGGACTTATTTTTACCGCTCTTGCACTTGTCGTACAGACATTTGCGGTGCTCACTCCACCTGAATCAGCAAATGCAGCTAACGGTGACAACATTATTTACGGTGGTGTTAAAAGCAAAAGCGAGCTGTTAGGTGTTTACGATCGTAACGCCGATAGCGCCGGCCATAAAGATCTACAGCAGATATATAGTACCTTTGGCATTACCCGCCAAGATATTGTTAATGGTACATGGACAACCTTTAACTCAAGGGATTTTAATTCGACGATTCAGAGCGTGGGCCGCTCAACATACTCTTGGCAGCGCACCCCATATGCGATAGGGGGCACCTCCACTACTGTTTACGGTAGCCTTCTCTATAAGTTTGATTCATCTTCGTGGACCCTTAAGCACGGTTCAATGTACTACGGGGTTGTTGGTAAGCGCGCAGTCGATGGTCAATGGTTCGCCATTATGAGCGCATGTGGAAACCCAGCATTTATTAAATTGCCCCCGCCGCCTCCACAACCTGCTGCCATTTGCTCAGCATTAACAATCACTCCTGTTACGCGTACTAAGTTCAGTTTTACAGCTAAGTCAGCCGTTCAAAACAATGCAAAAATTTCTGGCTACAAATACACAATAAAAGATGCTCAGGGCGCGACCGTCATGACAAGAAACGTCACCAGCAATGCCACATCGGACACACTAAACTACGATCTCCAAAAGGACGGGAGCTATACTGCAAGTGTTGTCGTCTCTACAAGCGTGGGAGACAGGACCTCACCGAATTGCCAAAAGGTGCTTACTGTAAGTCCTCAGCCACGTTGTACACTCAACCCGGACCTGACGGCAGATAGCCCCGACTGTAAACCATGTCAAACAGACTCATCACTATGGTATAAAGATGCTTCGTGTAAATCCGACTTTACCTTCACGAAAACCGTTAAAAACGTATCGCAACTTGTTGCCAATGCCAACAACACGACCGCGTTACCCGGTGATAGACTAGAATACCATCTAACCGTAAAGAATGTCGGCAAAACAACAGGCACTTACACTATGCAAGATAACCTTGGCGATGTCCTTGAATACGCTGACCTCATTGATAGCGGTGGTGGTACAGTTGCAACAGCAAGCAATGGCGCACCTGTTGAGCAAGTTGGCGTCATCACATGGCCAGCAATACAAATCCAGCCAGGTCAATCATTTGAAAAGATCGTTAATGTTCAAGTCAAGGCCGTTATTCCCGCTACCGCACAAAGCCCGGGCAACATCGCATCATACGACTGTCGCATGAATAACGAATTCGGTAACGACAATACAACAGTACTCGTAAACTGCCCTGCACCAAAGGTCATAGAAGCAGTCGTAACTGAGCTACCACACACTGGCGCAAGCGAAAATATGCTCTTTGCCGGTATCGTACTTTCAGTCGTTGTCTACTTCTATGCCCGCTCGCGCCAAATGAAGAAAGAGGTCAGACTCATCCGCCGCGATCTCAATGCAGGAACTATTTAAAGGATAAGGGAATAAATATTAATGAGTTCAGAAAAACTTAATTCAAGCCCTGAGCGTGAGCTCAATCCTGCCGAACTAGAAAAGATTCGCCATGAACGTCAGGAGCAACTCAAAGAGCAACACGAACGCGTAGGTGAACAGCCACACGAGAATCTCGAGGAAGCTCGACGTGAAGCATTAGAAAAGGCACAAAGCCTAGAAAAGCTTGAGCGTCGCTCGCATGAGCATCAACCATCTCCCGCCGAGAGACGTGCCGATCGACCCATTGGTAAACGTGAGCGTGAAGCTAGTTTTAACAGCACAATGGAAGAAGTTCGCACACACATGTCCAGCCCAAGTCGCACATTTAGTAAGGTTATCCATAATAAGACCGTTGAAAAGGTTAGCGACGTAACCGGAAGTACTATTGCACGCCCTAATGCCGTTCTCTCAGGTGCTATTGCAGCATTTGCACTAACCTTAGGCGTATACCTGCTTGCACGGAATATGGGGTACACCCTTTCGGGCTTTGAAACCATCGGTGCATTCATATTAGGGTGGGCCCTCGGCCTTGTTTACGATTTTCTAAAAGTCATGATAACCGGCCGCAAATAAGCCAGCCCTACAATATCTCTGTTCGAAAACTTACGCCTTATCGCAACTTAATGGAGACTTCACTGTCTTCATTTTGTTTGTCACCACGAAGGTGGAGACTGTCGATGTTTCGAGGTTTTACTTCAGGGCTCTGAAGCGCCGCAGGAGGCTGTTGTGGAGGCAGGAATGGGTTAGTAGTTGTAGTAGATGCCATCGGAGTGGCAACAGGAGCTATAGGAGCTGCAAGGGGCGTTGCTTGGTGAGTAACCGGCTGCATCGTTGGCGCACCCAAAGCTGCAGGTTTCTGCGTGCCGCCAATCTGCTTACGTTTTGCGAGCCATTCGTCCAAGAATGAAGATCCCGATGCCTTATCGCCACCCATACCCGTCATACGTTGTTCTTGCGTTTTTTTAACCGCATCAGCTTTAGCCTTTTTTTCTGCTTCTGCGCTTCCGAGACGTTCAAATATATCCTTTTCCACGATTGATCGTGGCCTGCCATATTTAGCTGCGGATAGTCGTTTCAATGCATCACGCAGTTGATCATTTGATTGCCCCATCGGCGGCAAGAACGACATGCTAAACGGCGCCGATGGCACGTTGTTAATCATAACGCTCGTTACCGACTGATAGTTCGGCATCTTTGTCAGATCCTCAGCATCAAAAGTTGGCGCAAACTTTTTAACTAAGATCTCTGCGTCGGTAATGCCAATACGACCACTAACAACCGTACCAACGTTACCGATAATCGCTTCACGAATTTTATCGGTAAGTTGAGTCATGAACTGGTTGCCAAGTATTAGATTGAGACGATATTTACGAGCCTCGGAAAGAATCGTCTCAAAACTCTCAGTTGCAAAGTTCTGAAACTCATCTACATACAAGGAAAAATCTACACGCTGATCCTCCAGCATGTCGGCACGGCCCATTGCTGCTGCCTGGAATTTCATGACAAAGATAATACCTAAAAGTTTAGAGTTGAGTTCACCCATTCGTCCCTTACTAAGGTTTACAAGGAGAATTTTTTTATTATCCATAATGTCGCGCAGATTGAAGCCACTGTGCGTTTGACCGATAACGTTACGCATAGCTGCGTTTGAAATAAATGGTCCAAATTTACTAATTACCCAGCTAATCACCTCACCTGCCTCGTTTGAACGCTGCGACTCTGGAAATTCCTTTGTCCAAAAATCAAGAACCGTCTGATCGGTAACGTACTTGAGCTTACTTTTCATAAAGTCCTGGTCAATTAATAGCTTTGGAATATCAATAAATGTACCACCGTTAGGGTCGGACATTAATAATAGTGCGCAGTTACGGAAGATATGTTCAAGACGAGGACCAACAATACCAGTGTGACCTGGATCATATAGACCGTAGAGCATATTAATAGCTTCCTGTACCAAGAAGTCCTTTTGATCTGGATTATCGAATTCAAACATATTAAGACCAATTGGATTTGCCATATCGCCAGGGTTAAAGTAAATAATATCTTCAACCCGTTCCTTTGGAACCTTGCCAAGAAGCGCCTCCACTGAATCACCGTGAGGATCTACAAAGGCAAAACCTCGACCGTCCATCATATCCTGAAACGCGAGATTCTCAAGAAGTACAGATTTACCCGTACCAGTCTGACCAATGATATAAGTGTGGCGTCGACGATCATTCGTGCTAAGACGTATCGGCTTTTTTACACCGCGAAACTCGTTGTAACCGAGTAAGAAACCTTCGTCCATAACCTGAGTTGGCCCATCAACTTGTTTCGACATCTGGCGCTCAACCTGCGAGGTTGGGATAGCCCCCTGCCCCGGTAAGTGGAATAGTGTTGCAAGTTCGATGCTATTAAGAATATTCTGCGTAATCGTTTGTGGAAAAAATCTAAATATATAAGCAGTCACAAGTTCTTCAATATTTTTAGTGACGGCAAATTTAAAACCGTTATAGCTCGGCGAATCGAACAATGCAAACGCCGCCACAACGTTCTTGAGTAACGCCTGCGAATGAGCAGCTGTATTTGATGACACAACGACACGAATCAGAACCTCATAGCCTGGATAGCGAGTTTTTTCCTGAATCGCCTCCACCGTTGCTTGTTCGAGTGATGTCAGCTGTTTATCTTCAGCTTTAATGTCTTGCTTCTCTGGTGGACGCCAAAGAGCTTCCATTAGTTCCTTAGGCGCAATCATGCCGCCAAATCCCGCTTTTTTCACTCCCTTATCTTTTGTGATTCGTTCTGCAGCCGTCACCGAGTTCTTCACCCAACCTTCACGTGCCGGACGAAGCATTAACTGGACCGCGATGCCATCTTCACGAGTCGCTGAGGAGAGTGCGTTCAAAAGCGCACGCGAAGCATCACGCTTCGACTCTTGAAATGTTGCGATCGGATAAACGTAGTCTTTTTTGAGCGTAAATTCACCGCCAATCGTACCGCTCATCTTGCCAACTTGACTGAATACATTATGTTCAGAGACTTCCTCAAGTCGAGCTGATGGATATGCTGCTGCAACAGCTTGACGCACGACATCAACAAGGACAGAAGGCACCACTGCGTAATAGTGCACAAGACCTTCACTCGCGACGATCTCTAATGAAATGTGACGCTGACCATAAATTTTACTCTTAAAGCCCTTCGTAGCCGTACTTGCGATAATGTTGTACATCACCTGCGCCTGAGATAAAAGCTCCTCAGTCAAATCACGTTCGTCTCGTCCCTTAGCTTCAATATCGTCACTTGAAGGTGGCAAATGAATAAGCATCGGCACCATTTTAAGGCCGCGCTCATAGTTTTTTGCTTCTCTTAGAGTGCGACGATACTGCGTAAAAGCAAAGATACCTACCACTGAGCCCAAGAACACGAAGACGAATACGCTGATAAATATTCCTGCCATATCTAACCTATGTACCTATTGCGAAGCGCCAAGCTCCCTCCCATATCGTTTACGCAGGTAATCCGCCTGCAATCGCCCTACCTCTTGTTCACGACGATACGGATCATCCTTTGTCTCTACTATAATCTTTTTTGCCTTAACCACCCACTCTTTTTCAATAAGGTCATCATCATTTGCTGCTAGAGGCAAGTCATCAGATACCACAACGGCCTGTTGTGTAGGTATCGTCGGTTGCGGTGCGACAATTGGAGGAGGCAGGACCGGTATCGCGTTTATGGCTGCGGCGGCTGCTTCACTCCTTTGCTCAAATTGTTCGCGCCCTCTCTCTACAGTCTCCGGCGTAGGCGGCTGTGGTGCACGCTCAATGCTCGGACCATATCCCGTCGGCATTTGCTCTCGGCCAAAGTTTGGTGAAGGGAGTTTGGGTTCCATATCTGTAATTATAGCATAATCATTACAGCGAAAATACGCCAGTTAACGCGTTCTTTTCGCAATATAAATACAGGCAATAGTTACAAATAGTAGAACAAGGAATACATCATAGATACTTACTTCGCCTACAGACTGCATTCCAACAAATAATATTGGCGCCAGCGATAGTACTGACGCATAGTAATAAGAGCGGCCCAATGTTAATGGCTCTATAGGGCGACGAACGACCATGGTAGAGGTGGCTCTAGCCACTACCCTGCTACATCCGTACAACAAAAAAGTCAGCACACCAAGCACTGACACATACATCAAAATAAATACAAGCAAAATACCTAGCGGCCCAATTGTCGCAGGCTTTGTCGTTTCCAAGAGTATCGCAAGCAATACTATCGCTCCGGCCATACTAATAGCAACGATTCTTCCCAACATACTCTCACTATATCACTTATTTAAAACAAGGAAGCTCGAGTAGTAGACGTTTATATCAGTACAGCTACATCCGCCGCTAAATAAAAATATTGGGCGCGTGTGTACAGATGTCTACTACTACGAGCAACTGACCGCTCCGGGATAACCCGGGGCACTTTTTGTTCATGCGTTCATATGTTCCGCAATGTACCTAGTAGTTTCGCTGCTAAAGGTTAACAGGGATTAACTAGGTACATCGGTACTTATATTTCCCGCGCGCTCTATACGCCTATTTTAATTTGGCGGAGCATCGGCAACGTCACTGTAACTGCTAAAATAAGGTGCGTGGCTTGTATGTGTGAGCCAATATTTTTTTGTGTTTGCAGGGCGTGTCGTTACCGACTTTCCGTCAAATTTGACGGTCAGTTTTTGAATTGTCAATGTGTTCTTTTTGCTTTTTTGTTTTTGTAAAAGCTTATCTTTATACTAGCATGTGATTGCTTTTTGGTCAATACGTTTATGCTTCTATTCCATTGTTTTTAATACACTTATACGCTCTTTGCGATTATTCATAGGTGTTAAATACAGATGATGATTTTTAATCAACGTTGTTTTTATTGCTTTTTATCTATCGAATGAGATCTGAAAAGGTAGAACATACCCAAAATCTATCGTGATAATCCTTTCAGAAATCTCTCGGAATAACCATAGGCGGCTGTAGTCTTGAGTTCTTTCTTATTTTCATCACCATCCACCATAACGGCACCAGGACTATCGACTGACAGTCTACGTAGTCAGTGGAATCTACTGGATGGAGGAACAATACATAGTAATATACGCAGCGAGTCATATTTCGAAATCAATCTATGAAGTGAAACACGTGAGGACTAATACGTACTCGGATGGTATGCTATCGGACTTTTCAAATGTATAGACTTCGGCATGCACATGAACTGCACTGTAAAATCATCTTAACTAAATTTGAATATAACGAGCTCGAGTTTACGGACTGTTATGGTAATTTAATTCAGACCCCTTCCCTAACATGCTCTGCGCACAGCACAAAAAACACGACCGTAGCATTTTTTACTAACTTTCAAAATATAAATTAATTATACATCGTATATGTGTAAGAATAAGCATTATCCCTGGTGATCAGACCCCTCTTTTTTAGTTATCCACACGACTTAATAGAATGCAGAAGTTTTTTCTAGAAAGTTGTTGACACAAGCGGTATCGCATCATATTATAGGGGTAGCTCTTGAATAAATAAATTATACAGGAGCCAAAAATAAACAACACGCAAAAAACTCCACATTAAACAACCACTACTCGCAGGTGGTTGTTTTTATTTGCCTCCAGACACTAAAAAAATCAAAAAACCGCCCTTTTCGGGCGGCCATGAATTCAAATTGGTGGAGCTGCGGGGTACCGCCCCCCGGTCCAAAGAGTAATAAATTATTCGTCTACAAGCATAGTTTGTCTTACGTATTTATGACGATTTGCATTAAAAAACAAACACAAACATTCAAATCGTCACGTGGTAAAATTTCCTTCAAGTAGGCCACTGCGCCTAAAGAAAGTAAGTGACATGGTATATAACACTCCGCATAGCTATGTCACCTGCGCTACGAAATGCTCACCTAATATAGACTAGGCGAGGTTAACAGCAAGAGGAGCTGGCATAAATGCTTGCGCAAATACGGCAGGAACACTCTTAACTGCTTTAGCAATAGTGTTTGCAATTAAAAATATACATTACGTGTATAGTCGGCTTGCAGAATAACTTATTAAATTCCCTCTGTCGAAAGCTAAATTCAGCCCCAACATGAATACTCACATTATACCATATTACCTACATATTAGTTACCTGCTAGCCATACCACGGTGGCATATCGGATTTGACGAGCATACTATAGAGGTCCGAGAGCAACGTTACCAAGACTACTCTTCAGATTATCAGTCTACCCTGATGCGGCGATAGAGCGTTAAAACTATAGCCCCTCTATCACACTCCAATTTTAGCTATTAACAGGTCCCTGCGGCGGAGAGTGTGTGATGATTTGTTCGTCTTTGGCGACAAGCAGCCAACCTTAGACGACAGCCTATGGCACATAAAAGACATCACTCTCATGGCCGAGGCTAGTATGGCGACCCTTGCCATAATTGGCATTTCTAGTCTGGAAGAATCCTTTTCATCACAACAGGAGTCGAGCTTCCGTATCTACTTCACATCCAACCGCAGCACATCCGCTTGTACACATAGTCTTAACTAAATGTGATGAATAAAATACAACTAAAAAACACTCTAAACATAATCAATTTGAACACTGTATGCAACTTACCAGATGAAAGAGAAGTGACAAATACAACATTTAGAAGCCGAAGCTAACGACGATAGCACTCTCATCTATCGTCTGCCAGTCTCGGTAACTGTTTCCGAGCCGTTCAATGAAATACATAGAGAGAGCTATTTTAAAATCCCAAAGTCGCTCGAACAATACACGATTTAGACAACAAAAAGGACATTGTGATCCAGCATATTAACGAGGCGTTGCAATATAGATTGAAAAACCCTTGAAACTCACGCTCACATCTGATAAAATAGCCAACGAGTAACGCTTAAAAATTGCAGACTCGAGAGGAGATCGATAATCAATAAATCAATTCGCATCAACGAGGACATTCGAGCAAGCGAACTACGAGTCGTAAGCGCGGATGGCACGCAGCTAGGCATCATGAGCCGAGCTGAGGCGCTTAAAGCCGCCGAAGAAGCAGGAGTTGATCTGGTTGAGATCTCACCGGAGGCCGCGCCTCCTGTTGCAAAGATCGTGGACTGGGGTAAATACCAGTACCAAAAGATGAAAGAGCAGCAGAAAAATCGAAAGAGCAGCAAAGCGAGCGAACTGAAACAAATGCGTTTTGGTTTGAAGATTGGCTCTGGCGATTTGGACATTAAACTTCGTAAGATTAGAGGTTTTTTGACAGCCGGTCATAAGGTACGGATTCAAATCTTTTATCGCGGCCGCGAGATGGCTCACAAAGAGCTTGGCTACGAATTGATTGATAGGATTACCGGCCTTCTCGAAGATGATGCAGTCTTAGAGCAGAAGCCTCAGATGGCTGGTCGCAATCTGAGCATAGTAGTAAGGAGTAAATAATGCCAAAGATCAAGACCCACAAGGGTACTGCGAAGCGTATCAAGCTTACCAGTACCGGCAAATTGACCCGTCGTCGTGCATTTGGCGCTCACTTCTTGGCAAAGAAGAGCAAGAGCCGCAAGCGCGCGATTGGTACCACTGCTACCGTTACAGGTGCAATGGCAAAAAATGTTAAACGAGCACTAGGAGTATAATCAAATGCGAGTAAAACGAGGTGTTACCGCACGCGCGAAACACAAAAAGATCTTAGCCGCAGCCAAAGGCATGCAGCACAACCGCACACGTTCATACCGTCTTGCTAAGCAAGCCGTTATCCGCGCGCTTCAGTACGCTTACCGCGACCGTCGAAACCGCAAGCGCGATTTCCGTGGTCTCTGGATCACGCGTATCAACGCGGCTGCACGCGAACAGGGTACAACTTACGGCAAACTTATTGCCGGCCTTAAGGCTGCAAATATTGAGCTCGACCGCAAAGTTCTTGCAGAGCTCGCTGTTAGTGAACCAAAGGCTTTTGCTGAAATCGTAAAGAGCGCTAAAGCGTAGCCTTTCTTAACTCCTTACACCAAAAATACCGCCTTAGAGCGGTATTTTTGGTTGACAGCCCGTCGGTAAGCCGGGTTCTGTCGTGGATGATCATCTATCTAGCCTAGTGGTTGCCCACTAGATCGAGCGGGTATCGACCTACGGACGGACCGTCCTTTAATGTAGATCTCCTTGCAGCTGACAGGGTTTACCTCCTCCGTACGTCACCGTACGTTGCTGTGGGCTCTTACCCCACTCCTTTCACCCTTACCTCAGGTTGCCCTGAGGCGGTTTCGTTTCTGTGGCACTTTCCCTAGGGTTTCCCCCGGTCGCCGTTAGCGACTGTCATGTCCTATGCTGCCCGGACTTTCCTCTTAGGCACCTGTAAGGGTGACTAAGCGATCATCTAACGAACTGTCTGATGTTATTATACCTCATTTTGAGCGTGTACGTTAAGAATCTTGTTAACCATACCGTCCGCCAGTTGATTAAACTCACGACGCACATGAGTAAAAGTTACCTTATCAAATTTCCCCATCAGCTCCTTTATATGCTCGTGGATAGGCCATAACTCACGGTTCTTGATCTGATACATACCATTCATTTGATTAACCACTAGTAAACTGTCCATTCGTACATCTACCGTGCGCGCTCCCATTGCCAAAGCTTTTTCTAATGCCAGACTTACGCCGTGATATTCGGCAACATTATTGGTTGTAATGCCAAGATACATCCCGCCCTCGTGCAATACTCGCTCTACCTCATCCATAATGACGAACCCGGAGGCTGAAGGTCCAGGATTGCCTCGCGATCCCCCATCCGTATAGATGATAACGTGTGAAAGATCTGTTGTTTTTGAAACATCGCTACCAATAAGCTCCGATTCCTTGGCTGTTTCTATTCTTTGTTGTGATATTCCCAACAATAATTTAGCCGACTCGGTTAATTCATTTTGTTGTATATCTGACGTCTTTTCCCAGAGGTAATGATCATAATTTGAACTTAATGTTATTTTAACATCATCGATTTCAAGGCTGACCAGGTAAAGAATAAACACGTATTGCATATCTCGATCATCATGATCAATGTAGCTTACGACATCATACAGCTGTGCCGTGCGCATTGTGACACCGGCCTCAGTTTTTAAATATCGCCCCAGAGCATCCTCTGGTTGCTCACCATATTCCAGCCTACCACCAGGTAGTTCATATTTTCCTAGAATAGTCTCGCGCCCATTCGCACGTCGCAATAAAAGCGTTTTGTCATTTTTATGGATAATAGCACGAACAGCGATACGTTGATTCATAGTTCTGGATTCTTTCTGTTTTGGCCGTTTTCTTTATTTTATCATAAATAAAAATAGCCCCTGAAAGGCATCGATAGAATTTTTGGTCGGGGTGACAAGACTTGAACTTGCGACCTCACGGCCCCCAGCCGTGCGCGCTACCAGGCTGCGCCACACCCCGTCATCTAAACGCCCCAGGTCTACCGTCGGCACTTTGATATTCCCCGCGTAATTGCAAGGTGGGTGCTCTCAGCCATTTCCACGGAAATAAACCATATTGAGCTCCCTATCAAATGATATTAGGAAAATCATATGTGCGTAGGCTTTCCTGGGACTCTTTTATTATACCACTTGAGATCTTAGGAAATGCCGAAGATATGGCTAAATATTCCAACAAAAAAATAGATTGCGCTGCTCATATAGCTCCCGATAAGTGAACCCGTAAAAAGGATGAGGAAGAATACGAGTAGAATACCATATTGCTCAATCCATTCCATTGCTCTACGTACAAACTCGGGCGCAAGCGCATAAAGCACTCGTGACCCATCGAGCGGTGGGATTGGTATCATATTAAAAACGAAGAATCCGAGATTTACCAAAACTCCCGTCTGCAGTACAAGTCCGATGAATGTACCTTGCGACACATGGAATATCACAAGGAGAGTGAAGAATAGAAAAGCCAACACAAAATTAGTCAGCGGACCAGCAATAGCAACGAGAGCCGCACCCCATTCGTCATATTTGACCCTGTTAGGATTAAACGGAACAGGTTTCGCCCCACCAAACACAGGGAGCCCGGACACAGCAAGTAGGATCGGCAAGATTAACGTAAGAAATGGATCAATATGCTTCAGAGGATTCAGCGTAAGCCTTCCCTGAAGCTTTGCCGTGTCATCACCCAAAAAGTATGCCATGTAGCCATGCATAGCCTCGTGAAGCGTCATAGAGATCAATATTACTCCTATAACGACAAAAACATATGTAATTGTAGCGCTGTCCATCACCGCTCTAGTATACAGGACTATTCGCGTAGCTAATAGTCAGCTTCGTCGTAATAAAATTCACGCTCAGCGAAGGTCTTACCATTATCCATAAGTTCCATAAACTCATCAACGCTCGTAAAACGCTTCGGTACTTTATGAAACTCCTCTACGGTCATCCAACGATTGATTCCACCCTCAAACTCTTCTATTAATTCACCACCAAACTCTGTCGCATATACACAGAGAAATATCTTATCTTCAAGCAGCTTTCCTGTTGTCTTGCTAAAATCTCGCTTGTGATAGAGCAACTTATACTCAAACTTAGCCTCAAGACCTGTTTCTTCCTTAAGTTCGCGGTCAGCAGCCTCTATGACCGACTCACCCCACCGAACCTTACCACCCATGCGGCCCCAGAAGTCGAAGTACGGATTCTTTTTGCGCTGTTGAAAGAGAAACTCCCGCTCCCCCTGCTCGTTCCGACGCTCCAAGGTAATGGCTACTGAGATTTTTGGTTGTTTCTCAATCTCATTTTCATCCGTATCCATGCGATTAGCGTATTCTTTACCTTTGTGAGTCAACCGGTAATGCTTTTCGAGTTTTTCAACATAACCTTCATCGATGAGTTTTTTAATATGAAAATTAAAGTGATCACTCGTGAGGTTAGTTGCCTTCTGTAGTTCCGAAAAGGCAGCTTGCGGCCTAAACAACAAGTGCCGCAGTATTGCCACTTGTACCTCATGCGTGTTGGGTTCGTAACTCATATCCCTAGTATCTCCTATTTGGTTTTTCATCCCAAGCATAACCAAACTGTATGACCTTAACTAGTAAAGTAGACTTCACCTTGACGAAAAAAGGTAAAAGAGGTAAACTGGTACAGATTGTAAAAAGTAAGTGGAAGTAATAAATTATGGCAGCACGATGTGAACTCACCGGAAAAGGCAAGCAGTTTGGCCACAATGTCAGCTTCTCTTTGCGTCGCACTAACCGCGTCTTCAAGCCAAACCTACAGAAGAAAACTTTTGTAGTCGACGGCCAAAAAGTAACGATGGTCCTCTCAACACAGGCTATCCGTACGCTTAAGAAAAAAGGCATTCTAGCAACTGCTGGCAAGAAAAAAGACCTAGCACTCGCCGCTTAGGCATTTGATACGTCTTTATTACGAAATAACACCTGGTAGCCAGGTGTTATTTTTTATACCATTACCCGCCGTTTTAGCTACGGGTAATCTCAATAGTAGTGAGTACGGGTGGAAGCGAGCCAACTCCTTTTACCTTATACTTACTAACCGTCTCAACGGGAGCACCAAGCTCCTTAACAAACGTTTCAAGAGGTTCCTGCGGCATTTCATATGTCACAGCAGGATCGGCATAGTGAGTTGGGATAACAATCTTAGGATCTATCTTATGAACAAGGCTCGTAGCACTGGTTGCATCCAGCGTTAGGCCGCTACCGCCAACTGGGATAATAAGTATGTCGACAACACCAATCTCCTCCAGTTGCTCATCTGTTAACGATGACGCAATATTACCAAGAAGCGCAATGCGCACATCACCACTCTCGAGGCGATAAATCGTTGCTACCTTCTCGTCCTTTTCGGTATCGATATGACGTATAGCGCTCACGCCGTGAATTGCAAAGTCACCTATCTCGTAATCACCAGGTCCATCAATCGCAAGTTGCGACGAGTCACTACTTAAAGCAAAGCGGGGTTCAGTTGCGATTTCCACAGCGTCTTTCACAACTAGATTTTTTAAACCCACCTCTGATAGCTTAGGGTCAATGACAACTGTTGTCTTTTTTGTTGCAATAACAACGCCATTGCCACCTTTATATTCAATTTCAAACATATTCTCTCCTTTTTCTAGCCTTTTAGGACATTATCGGTATCTAACAGAATAGCGTGCTTGCCGTTCAGAATCTCAGTGATGAATTTATCACGCACGCTTAAGCGATAGTAGAACTCATCGTAACTAAGCACGCTATAATTCAGTTCCCTACCCTCGCTCTTTTCAATCTGTTTGATTGCATTTTTGAGCTTAGTTCCCGACACTTCTCCAACCAACAACAGATCAACACTACTGCTCGAGCCTTTTACCAGCACACCAGCCATGATAGCAATACGTACACCGGCAAGTTCTCTGATGATCTCTTGCCAATGACCTTCCTGACTTATCTCTGTCGCCGATTCCATGCGCTCATCTGCAAAGATCGCACGAAATGGCACGTAAAATTCATAACGTTGATTAATTTCGTAATAGAGCTTATTGTCAGCACTATCACTGGTAATAATCCCAACTTCAAGCATGTTTGAGAGTTCGCGTCGAACGGAATTGATTTGTTCATCAATCAACCGCGTTATTTCGCGCACATAAAATGCCTTCCCCGGATTGTTCAAGAACAAATGGAGGAGTTTTACCCGTGTTTTTGAGCCAAATAATGCGTCGATCATCTCTCTACCTAGAATAACTTTCGTGTTCTATGATACCATGTTTTTTATTGCTTTGCGAGTAGGCGAAATAAATAGTTGCGCGCCTCTACTGGGTTGAACCAATGAATTGTAGGGTTTCGTTTTAGCCACGTCATCTGGCGTTTTGCAAGCCGCCAGTCTGCTGTTGTGGCTTTTACCTTTATTTCTTCGAGCGTCTGCTCACCGTCCAGATAGGATTGTATGAGGCGGTAGATATTTCCTGTCATAGCTTCGTTATTCCAACCATATTTGTTGCCCAATATAGTAGCTTCTTCCACAACACCATCGTCAAATAATTGTTCAATACGCTTTGAGATACGACTGCGTAGTACTTCGCGATCTGTAGCTATTCCTACAATAATACTATTGCTTATCGGCTTGGTATTTCTCTTTACACTTACACCCTTTTGTTCGATTGCACGAATAACATAGCGCTTATTTAGCGCATTTTCTGGTAGAGATACGTTGTTCTCAATGCAATAATCATGCAGTTCTTTTAGAGTCATAGCCTCAAATTCGGCACGTTGCTTAGAGTCGACCTCTGCTCCAAACTGATAATCGAAAAGAACTGCATCTATATAAAGTCCCGTACCCCCTACGAGAAGGGGTAGATGACCGCGTTCACGAATCTCAGCAATCTTTTTATTTGCATATCGCTTAAAGTCGGCTGCGCTAAATCGCTCGTCTGGATCAATCAGATCCAGACCATAATGCGAAACGCGCGCACGCTCCTCATACGTAGGCTTGGCCGTCCCGATATCCATTCCTTTATAGATAGTACGAGAATCGGCACATATAATCTCACCATCAAAATGCTCAGCCACTTCAATGGCAAGCGAGGTCTTACCACTCGCAGTTGGACCGACGATTACAACAAGAGGTAGCTCTAGAGATCCGGCTGCCATCGACGTTCCTTAAGATTATCAACAATAAAATTCGTACACGTAACACCTTCAGCTTCCAATAACTGCTGCTGCACCTCCCTACCACCATGAAACCCCGCTGCAAGACCACCAAAGCGATTAACTAACCTGTGCCACGGCAATTCAGAGGGGCCATAATGTGCCACACCACCTACAATTCGCGCTGCATTTGCGTGGCCCACAAGACCGGCGACATCACCATAGGTGGTCACTCGGCCAGCGGGAACTTGCGCCATAATAACGTAAATCTTTTCGCGGAATGAAGCGTCAATCATAGTTAGAGCTGCTGCAGATATTCAGCAAGTTTATCGAGTGCTATCTTTTCTTCGCCGCTTTGAGTGCGAACGCTCACTTCCCGAGCTTCTTTATCCTTCGGACCCACAATCAGCTGAACAGGGATCTTCCAACTAGTTGCTTCGCGAATCTTTTTGCCTAGACTCTCGTTACGATCATCTACGGTAAATCGTAGCTCGTTGTATTTGACAGGCTTCATTAGCACCGTGCCACCGAGTATCTCTTTGATGTCATTAACGTAATCAAGAACAGTATCGTTGATAGTCAGAATGCGAATCTGTTCCGGGGCTGCCCATAATGGAAACCAGCCAGCCGTGTGCTCTATGTAAATACTTAAGAATCGCTCAATAGAACCAAGCAGTGCACAGTGAATCATGATCGGACGCTGCTTACTGCCATCTTCGGCTGTATACTCAAGCCCGAAGCGCTCTGGTTGCGCATAGTCGAGTTGAACAGTAGCAAGCTGTGTTTTACGGCCAAGCGCATCAGTTGCCATAAAATCCATTTTTGGACCATAAATGGCTGCCTCGCCAATTCCTACTTCGTATTCGAGCTTGAATTTCTCAGCAAGCGATTCGATAGAGCCCTCAGCACGCTCCCATACTTCGGGTGCACCAAGGTAGTTATCGGCATCGTCACGGAATGAGAGACGGAGTGATAGCTTAAGCCCAAGTAATTCGTACATCTCTTGAGCGCTTTCAATTAGTTCGGCAAACACCTCTTCAACCTGATCATCACTACAAAAAACGTGCGAGTCATCCTGGGTGATAGCGCGAACACGGTTAAGTCCACCGAGCTCACCACTCTTTTCATCACGAAAGACCGTAGTGGTTTCCAGATATTTGATAGGAAGTTCGCGGTAGCTCCGTGGTCGACCAGCAAAAATTTGTGTATGATGCGGACAGTTGACCGGTTTTAGAGCCAGCTCGTCGCCAGATTCGGTCGAAGTAAAGCGCAAAAGTTCTGGGAATTTTTCAAAATGTCCCGAAGTCTTATACGTATCAAGTTTTGCAATATGCGGAATCCAGACTTTTTCATAGCCATTACGAATACGATAGCTTTGCGCCAGGTCATTGAGCTTATCACGAAGAATAGTACCGCGCGGAGTAAACAACGGCAGACCAGCGCCAATAAGTGCAGAGCTCGTGAAAATATCGAGTTCCTTACCGAGCTTACGGTGATCGCGAAGTTTTGCTTGTTCGAGCATTTCAAGATAATGATCGAGTTCATCTTGAGTTGCAAATGCTACCCCGTAAAGACGCTGCATTTGTGGATTTTTTTCGTTTCCACGCCAGTATGCACCCGCAACACGCATCAGCTTGAATGCACCAACGTCCTTAGTATTAGCCACATGCGGACCGCGGCAAAGATCAGTAAAGTCGCCATTCTTGTAAAATGATACTTCATCAACCACAGCCTGGCCTTCGGCAATTGTACCGAGCTCGTCCACATCAAGCTCTTTGGCTACAGTAGTGCCGGAGCGCTTGAGATCGTTTAATAGCTCCTCTTTATAGGGTTGTTTACTCTCTTTCGCCCAAGCAATTGCGTCGTTGACTGGCATAGTTGAGTGTTCAAATTCCTGCGCTTCAGTAATAATGCGACGCATGGTTTTTTCGATCTTACCAAAGTTAGCCTCGGAAATTTTTTGATCCCCTAGGTCAATGTCGTAATAGAAACCGTTCTCCACCACTGGACCGACTCCAAATTTAGCCTCTGGCCAAAGACGCCTTACTGCGGCGGCAGTAATGTGTGCAAGACTGTGTCTCATTGCATGCAGTTGTTCGTCGTTCATATGTGACTCCTTTTTGATAATTAAAAAACATGCGATGACTGGTTTTAATAAAAATTAAATCCATATATCGCATGTCTCGGACCCTTTACGGGCGGTTCCACCGGACTTCCTGCTTAGCAGGCGCTCATGAAACACGTTACGTACGTGTTACTCCCACGGAACTCGGCGGATGGTTAGACCGCGTCTGCGTTCGCTATTATCATATATAAACTGTACCAATATTGCAATCCCCACCCCTATTTGGTATCATAGGTCAGCAACTGAGGGCGATTAGCTCAGTTGGCTAGAGCGCCACATTGACGTTGTGGAGGTCAGAGGTTCAAATCCTCTATCGCCCACCATATTGCTACCAAATCAGAAGAAACCTCCTTGACGAGGTTTCTTTTTTATATTACATTCAAAAGCGTTTCCGAAGTGAAGCCTGGGGGGTATCTTCCCTCAGCGACCGAGAAGTGAGGATGTTATGACCGAGGTCATAGTGCAGGAAGGCGACATCACCAAAGTGAGCGCCGATGCACTCATCACCGCCATCAATTCTGGTGGTATGTGGTTCGGTGGTATAGACGGCGCGATTCAGCGCTGTGCGGGCCCGATGTTCCACAACCAGGCGGCGAGCGCCAGCCTGAGCGATGGAGTCACCGTGTTCGCCCAAGCGACCCAACAGCACAGTGGCGCATTCCGCGCCGTCCTGTTCGTCGTAGACGATCTGCGCCGGCCACTCAGCCAGATCGTCGAGATCGCGCTGAAGGCCGCCGATAGCGCGGGCGTCGCCAGCGTCACCTTGCCTGCAATGCGCACAGGTGTCATGGCTGGCGAATACGAGCGTACCGCCCAGGAAGCCGTCGCTCAGATCGGGATCGGCGTTCGCAACTTCGTGGCCGAAGAGCCTCGAAGTGTTCGCAAGATCACCTTCGTGGTCTACAACGACCCGAGCAACGCGCGCTCGCTCCGGGACACCTTCGCCTAACAGCGAGGGCTGGGCTCCGTCGATCCTAGCGTCGACGGAGCCCATGTTCTATATGTCCACTATTTATAGAAGTTTTCCACGTGTGGTTTCGCACAGTTTTACGGATTCATATACCATATATGACGTAGATTGAAATATGAGTATAGTTGACAAATTAATACACTTATGCTAATATGTCTACATGGGCAAAGATAAGAATATATCATCACCATCAGCACTGGAACAAGTTCATCTTTCTTTCGAATACGACATGTCTTGGAAAGATGCTAAAAAAGCCATTCGCGTACGAACTCATAAATCGTAATCCAGTTATACACGCAGCATTGCTACTACCTCCTACTACAGGAGGTAGTTTTTTATCCCCATAATCCTTATGTTTTCCACTAGCTTTTTTAATAGCGGTATGTCAATATATAGACATGTTTTGCGTAAACTGCTTTAACCCAAACACCCAAGTAGCCAACTCGCGACCAAATAAAAAACAACCATCTGTGTGGCGAAGGCGTAAATGTCCTCAGTGCGGCACTACATTCACTACCTATGAACGACCTTCCCTGGCAGACAACAAGTCTATCGATCTTCTTTCAGGTGAAATAGATACCTTTAATCTAGGTAAACTTATACTCAGCATTTCTAAAGCATTTACTCACTCGCCAAGAGATGGCGAATATAACGCGATATGGCTCGCTCAAACAGTGGAGGATACGCTCTCATCGCAACACGAGACAATAACACCACAAGACATTGAGGCGGTGACGCACATAACGTTAAAACGATTTGACGAACTGGCCGCAGTCCAATACGCTGCGCAACATCAGATGATCAAAACGACTAAGAAACGTGGTCGGCCTTCTTGGCGCGAGCACGGGCGACCGAAGCATGAGTTGCCTTCTCAGTAACATCGAAATTATCGAGATACTTACCTAAGAAAAGATGGGTCTGGGCGTTAAACGCTGAGGCTGCACTATAGACGATAGCGGTTACGGGCATAAGCCCCCACTGTAACACCATCCAAATAGTACGATGGCGCTTATACCTAGCTGGACGTGGTGGTAACATCTTGAAGCCCAAGAACACCGTGATGAGCAACCCCACCATTGCGACTTGCTGAATACCGCTAATCACCTCTGGCAATTGGTGAGCAGCGATATCACGGGCTGCTTGGCTATTAATAAGTAGTGGTACCCATCCACCTACAGCGACAAGTATGGAGATGCTTGCCAATGTAACGTGGCCGTCTATGAGACGAAGAAGTCGTGCTAGCCCAGGCAAAAGTGGTACATTGCGATCTTTCGTAAAAATACGCGTTGCCACATACGGGATATCCGATGCACCATAAGCCCAGCGACGAAGCTGCATAAACTGTGCTTTAAGAGTACGACTATAGGTTGCGGAAAGAACAGCGTCTTGATAGATAGGGACATATATCGGCGTGACGGCGTAGTTACCGTTAAAGTAAAAATAACTACGCCAATACTGATGACCGTCTTCAACGATAGAGCGTTTACTCCAAAATTTCATCTCTACAAGCGCATCCATGGGCTGTGAGTGTGAAGCAAAGTTTCGAAGCGTATGAGGCCGCATAGAGCTAATGATATTCCAGAATGAGTTGCCCGTTGCAAGCACGCGCATAGGTGCTGGTGCATCCCAAATATTATTCAAAAAGAGTGCGATCGGCTGGTATGAAAGATGTTTACGGTCTTCATGCACGATATATTCATACGTAACGTAATCAAAGTATGTAGCATGCGGACGATTGTCGCAATCGAGCGTCGTTACAATGACATCTTTGTAGGCAATTTTTTGCTCATTCAACAGACCTTTCAGATATTCACCCGCGAACGTAATATTGCCACCCTTACCCCTTACTTCATTAGGGAGTCCATCGGGGTGTTTAATAATCTCAAAGGCCTTGAAGGTGTTTTTAAATCGCTTTTCGAGACGTTTTGCGGTCTTCTCAATCCCCTCGCCACCCCGCTCTTCATACGTAAAGATAACAATCATACGATCACTATCGTAATGAGTGTCCGCCAATGTCTGCATGGTTGGCTCAATGACCTCGTAGTCCTCGTTATACGCCGCTACGATCACCGCGTTGTACAGCCGAGACGGCTTAGGAAAGGCTGCTGGATCGGCCGCCATAAGTCGTAGGTTCTCTTTGTGAGCCTCAAACCCAAAACCAGATGAATGTTCGTTTTTTTCTTTTTCGTAACTTTCAACAGGGTTCTCTAACTGTTTAAGACGAGCATGCCAATCCACCTTCTGCGCTCTATCAAGACGCTGGCGGCCTGTAATGGTATGGGCGGCGATACCGAACGCCTTGACGAGTACCGTAATGATAAGGAGGAGCAAATAAACAGCGGCGGCTAGCGGACTTAGCAGCGATAGAATAACCAACACCAATAGCATGCCATAGCTTAGAATAGCTGGCAGCATTTCAAAGAAACGATACTGTCTCGTTCGTTTTTTTAGAGGTAGCTCAAGATCAATCATAGATTATAAAAAAGCTACCTTTAGGACGGCATGCGTAATAAAGAAAGCGATAACAACGAGTAGCAGACTCAACCAACCAAACATAAATGCCATCTGGCGGCGACCCTGCATATGAAGCTTCACAATAAGTGTCGTATGCATAGCACCAATCAGCGCGCCAAAAACAATAAATGTGATGAGATAATACCATTTTTCACGGTAGAAGTTCGTGCCACCAAACGCGGTGTAGTGTACAGCGACTTGGAGGTCGCTCGGACGCAAAGATGCGCCCACATAGATACAGTACGAAACACACAGCAGTAACAACACCACAACCATAGTGGTCAACAGGCGGTCTGCCAAGATTGATTTTACTGTTGTTGTAATAATATTTTTCATAATGTCTTGGTGCGGGTACAGAGAATCGAACTCTGCGCTCAACCTTGGGAAGGTTGCATATTAACCACTATACGATACCCGCATAGTCTCGTATGGAGCCGCTGTCCGGATTTGAACCGGAGACCTACGCTTTACGAAAGCGCCGCTCTACCAGCTGAGCTACAGCGGCATAAGTGATCCCTGTTATTATATCACCTGCAAACAGTAAAATAAAACAGTTGCCACCAGAGATAAAAACTGATATCATATTGAGGACTAAAAGATACGGGCTCGTAGTGAAGGGGTTATCACGCCTCCCTGTCACGGAGGAGATCGCCGGTTCAAATCCGGTCGAGCCCGCCAAGTTGAAATTATAAGAACTTCCCTCTCTCACGGGGGAAGTTCTTGTTTATGTGGCATAGAGCACTTGTAATCCACATATTGAAAGAGCTCCTCTAGGAGCTCTTTTTCTATTTTTTGCCGTAACGTTCAGCGACAAAGTCCCAGTTGACCACATTCCACCACGATTTTACGTAATCATCGCGTTTATTCTTATAGTCAAGATAATACGCATGTTCCCACACATCAAGACCTAGCAGTGGCGCCTCTTTGCCCTGCATGATTGGAGTATCTTGATTGGGTGTTGTAATTATTTCCATATTCGGCTGAAGCCATGCCCAACCACTTCCAAACACGCTGAGGGCCTTCGCCGTAAATTCATCTACGAAACCCTGATAGCTACCATACTGTGCAATAATTTTATCAGCCAATTCGCCTGTTGGCTCACCCCCACCATCTGGAGACATCCATTGCCAAAATAAGGCATGGTTGTAGTGCCCACCACCATTATTACGAATAATCGTTTTAACGTTTTCCGGAAGCACGTCGAGGTCATCCAAAAGACTCTCAAGTGGACGTTCACGTAACGCCGGGGCACTATCGATAGCCGCGTTTAGTTTATCTACATACGCTTGATGGTGCTTATCGTGATGAAGCTTCATAATGTCACCACTGATATATTTGCCAAGCGCATCATAGCTATATGGTAGGTCTGGTAATTTATACATACGTACCTCCTATTGTGTTACTGATTGGTTATCTACATTTGGAACGGAAATATATTCGTGAATCTTGTTGTCTTTTTTGAGTGCAGCAAACTGTTCATCAAACTTGGTAAGTGGAATACGTATATATTCGTAATTAATTTGCGTGTCACCCTTATCAAGAAGTCGTACGAAGTAATAACCATCACCTGTTGTCGTTTTCATGACACCTGATACAGCACCTTTTTGGAGTTTGGCCGCCTCAGCGCTAAGACCACCGTCGCTGTTTGTGAGCGGCACCATACCAGATACACCAGCAGTGACCTTTGCACTCCCATCACCGCCTAGCTGCGCTGCTATGGCACCAAAATCAGCATTCGGAGCTTTCACAAGACCCACTGTCTGGTCGGCTTTGTTTTTAGCGGTCACATCAATTGCATACGCTACTGCCTGGTGGAGTAACTTGCTTTTTGCATCCTGTCGGTATTCATCTGGTGACCATCCTAAGATACTAAGCGCCGAAGCATCGTATGTTTCCTGTGAGATCATACCGTTTGCTGTGTTGCGGTCGTTTGTAATTACTTGGTCTACTTGCTGTTCGCTCACACTGATTCCAAGCTGACTAGCCAACTTAGCCGCATAGGCATCCTGCTCAACATTGTCCATTGATTTCCGTTTAACATAGTCGAGTTGGCGCTTGCCGTCACTACTACCAAGATCAACTTGCTCGCTTGATTGTAAGTAGTGTGCAGAACTGTTGTAATACATAAGATATGAGCTATAACGGACAGATTGCCCGTCAACTGATGCCACAGGTAATGGCAAGACGCGCGTAACTCGATAGAAGAATGAACTTGTATTTTGTACCTGATAAAGCTGCCACCAACCAACAACCGCAGCTAATACTAGAGTAACGAGCGTTACAATTATAGTATTTATCACAAGCTTGTGACGAGCGTACTGCATAGGATATTTAAATCGACGTCCGCCAGCTAAAATACGCTCTCTGTGCTCTGCAACCGTTTCATTGGTAATACGTGAAGGAATTGCTTGCTTAGCCTCCTTGCGTCTCTTAAACGGTAGTTTCTTCATAATCTCCTTGCCCACCAGCTATAGCAGCCGAGACCGCATCTTGTAGCTTGTTATAAATTTCATCCGGATGCTCAACTTTGTGGATAACAAGGTCACCCACAAGAGTCTGAATGACAATCGTGCCGTATCCAAAAATTTCGCCACTTAGTCCAGGTACATTATAGCTTATGTTTTGGATCTTTGACAGTCGCAGTTCAACTACATTCTTACCAAAAAATCCTTGTTGCGTTATCTGGCGAAGACGCTGATCAGTCACAATATATACAGTAAAGTACCACATAATAAAGTGATAAGAAAAAAGAAGTAGGCCAATAGTAAGACCGAGGATTGGGAGTAAGAAAAGTTCTAGATTCGTTTGCCAGATAAGCGGCGGTATAGCGAGAAGCGCAAATGGAATGACAAGAAGGTAAAAGCCTTTGCGCATAGAGATCATATGGCGTCGAAACACAAAAAGCAACTGTTCGCCATCACGTTGTCCGTCAAAGTCGAGTCCCTCCGAAGAACGGTCTTTTTTGCTCATGTCGATATTATATACCATTCAACCCTTAAAAATAACAACATGCCCATTGTCACGTAAAACGCCAGGCGTTAACCTAGCGTTTTACGTGGTACCCCGGGCGGGAGTCGAACCTGCAACCTTTTCCTTAGGACGGAACTGCTCTATCCAATTGAGCTACCGAGGCGTATGGGGGTTAGTATATCATAAAACCAGCGGCCGATTGACCGCTGGTTTATAAAGTATACTTCCCTATTTACGAGTTTTTGCTGGCATTGGCTGAGTAAAATACTCGTGAACCGTTTGGTAGTCAGCAAAAATTTCTTTAGCGTTAAACCAATGCTCAATTTCCTGAGCTGCTTCGTCAGGATCACCTGAAGCATGTAGAATTGTTGGCAGCGCGACGTTATGCGCATTAACGTGATCAAGACTAGCATGAGCGTAGTCGCCGCGGATGGTGCCAGGAGCAGCTTCGCTCGTACTGGTAGTACCAACCATTTTGCGAACTTGTTTAACTGCACTAACACCCTCGAGCACCATAGCAATAACAGGACCTTCCTGCATGGCACCGAGTTGCACTCTGAATTGATCCTCTCCACGACGAGACACCATCTTACCGATTGTCTCATAATGGTGGTAGTAGTGAGCCTCATCTGGGTTCACCATTTTCATTGCAATGATCTTAAGACCAACTTTTTCGAATCGGCTCAGCACTTCTCCGACGATACCGCGTTGTACAGCATCTGGCTTAAAGACAACCAGTGTTCGTTCCATGAATTATTCTCCTTGTTTTGTGACGTCTTTATTTTACCAAAACTCGCCTCGTTAAGATAGTCAGCGAGGTCTCAACTGTATTCAAGCGCAATCATCTGAGCTATGCTAGAAATATGTATTTAAGTGAACTTATACTAGATTATATTGAGCATCTTGAAGTGGAGGGAGGACGGTCTGCGAAGACCGCTGAAAATTACAAACTATACCTAGAACGTTTCGTAGAGTTTAGCAATGACACTACTGTTGATAAAATTACCTCCGAGATGATTCGTAAATACCGGCTCTGGCTTAACCGTTACAAAAACGACAACGAGGATGAGTTGGCAACGATAACACAAAGCTACCACCTCATTGCTCTACGCGGTTTTTTAGGCTACCTCTCTAAGCGCGATATACCCAGCCTTAGCCCGGAAAAAATAGAGCTCCCTAAGGTATCACGCAAACAAGTGACATTCTTGCACTACGATGAAGTTACACGCCTACTCGATGGCGTCCCTCTTGATAGCGAGACTGGACTTCGAGATAGAGCAATTATCGAACTTCTTTTTTCGAGTGGGTTACGCGTTTCAGAACTTGCCAATTTAAACCGTGACCACGTCAACACCAAGCGTCGTGAGTTTATGGTTCGTGGTAAGGGTCAGAAAGATCGGCCAGTATTTATCGGCGAAGCTACTGCCCTTCGCGTCGAAGATTATCTATCTGCTCGGTTAGATAATCTACCTCCTCTTTTTTTGAGCTATAGCCGCAACAACACCGCAAACACAACAGGCGAATATCGCCGACTTACACCGCGGAGCATACAGCGCATCATTAACAAATATGCACGCTTAGCAGGCATTACCAAACACGTTAGCCCGCACACAATGAGACATAGCTTTGCCACTGATTTGCTCATGAACGGTGCCGATATACGCAGTGTTCAGTCAATGCTTGGTCACAGTAACATTAGCACAACTCAGGTCTATACTCATGTTACCGATGAGCACCTACGTGAAGTATATGAGAAGTTTCACAGTGACACGGATACCTAGACTATGGATTACAGGTGCTAGTACCGCTATAGCCAGCGTCACTATCAGTCACAACAAAGTTCTTACACAAGTTACCGCTTAAATCGATAGCAACATTCGGATATGTAAAATCACCCGTAAGTTCTACACGCGCCTGAACACGACGAAACTGTTCATTTGCACGACCGGTTGAGTCAATGAGAGGCTGCACCTGGTTAAACTGCACGTAGCTATTACCGTTCTTGAGACGGATCTGAAAATGTGCACCATTATAGAGTGATGACAAACGCAGATAAGCATTGCGATTAACTACGTTACCATCGATTGGCGATGGTAGCTTAATCGTCGCACTACAAGCGTATTCGCTATTCGTAAAACTTGTTGCACACTTAACTTGCTGAGGCGCATTCGTAGGACTCCGCCGTGCGTCTAAGGCAAAATCAGACGTCGTAAGACCTGTTGCGGATGGGTATAGGAATAGCGTATTAGCATTACTCTTGTTTCCAGCCTGGCTATCATCGAAATCAGACAGTTTAAAGCTTCCTCCCATTTGCATAAGCTGTGTGCGCATAAGAGCCGGGTAGTTGAATTGCCATTTAGTGCCCATTGGTGGCAAAGCTACACTCGCACCTGCCGACGGGAAACCAATGGTTGGATTGTTTGTGGCCGATGAAATGTCATCACGACTGAACCAGTTAAGCTCTACTGTATCAAATGTGCCGACACCTCGAATTGGAACGATTGATGAGGCGTTGGTTGCGAGAGTACCCTTATAGTCGTCAGTATTTACACCGATTTTTACACAGGTATATGCCTGATCGAGCTTTGCCGAGTTTGTATCAGTCTCATTTTGTTGAATAATCGTTTCGTTATTTGTTTGCCCTACGATTCCCGCTTGCGATAGTGCATCACAGCTGGTGGTTGACCCACCTGGTGTCGGCGTCAACGCATTTGCAATAGTTACACAGTTTACACTTGATGGTGCAGCATTATTACGACATTCTTGATCCAACAGCAACAACCGTTTTGCATCCTCTACGCCCGCTTGCGCCGAATCGTAGGCACTTTTGGAAAGATCATCCGAAGTTGCCTGTTGCTGGTCACGAAGCATCAATTGAATAAAACCAACTGTCACAACAGTCATAAGTAGCGCTGAAAAAATAACAATAAAGAGAGATACTGCTCCACGCTGGTTACCTTTGTTATACTGTTTCACTTTATTGACCTCCCGATTTGTTACCTGCGCGTGCAATAATATCAAACCTATTTACTGAACAATAATCTTGATCACCTACCCCTGCAGCTGGTGGTTTACACGACGTATTATCTGTTGTAAGCTGCTGCCTATCATTGGTCCCTACAACCATAGAGATGGCGTAGATGGCTTGACTCGTACTTGCATCGCTCGCTGTTTGCGCGATAGAAAATGCATGCACAACAAGATCGCGGTCACCAGTTGTTAGTATCTCCGTCGCATCCGATCGAGTAACTGTTGTGTTCATGTTTGAACATAGAGCACCTCCGGCATCCGCCACTTTAGCAAAGCGAACGGGTGTATTGTCGTCATACTTATTATATAACGCTGGCGCACCGGGACCCCCTGCAAGCGCTGAACCATAATTCCAGGCATAGCTGTAGTTTCCCAAACAAAGTCGCCCACCACCCGGTAGCATAACGTATTTCGATGTAGCCGTTGCTGGTGAGTTATCGACTTTAGGTGTTACATCAAACGGAACACTAGAGGCAATACTCTGCTGCAACTCCGTAGTGACGGCACGCCCGGCCTGGTCTACTTCACGTAACGTAATACCTTTATTGTAGATATTTCCTATTTGAATCGTCGTCATAGCGACTGCAACTAGAAGAACGGAAATAAAGGTCATGGCAAGCATGAGTTCAATGAGTGTAAATCCGCTTTGCTTATTATGGTTCATACAGCCTCACAATTGTTCCCAAGGTGATTGGTGCAGAGCTACCAGGACTATCCCAGCAGGCACGAATATGAAAATCAACAAATCCGGGACCATTAGCCGCAGCCGAAGGCACAGCCTCTACCCAAATACCATAAGCGCTATTTATACTTGAATCGCTGTTATAAATAACCTGCGCAAAGGGAGGTAGTGATGCATTCAAAGGTGCCGTCATAACTGGCGCAGCGCTCGATACAGTAGCCGTTCGCGCGTTTAAGACAAAGGGGTGCTGGCCTGGCACAGTCGTAGGACATGACGCCCCAGATGTCTGTCCAAAGGCCGACGCGCCATCAGCACCCATACCCGTCGTTTTGTTGGTCATTTTTACCCATTCGGCAGCAGTGCCAGTGACAGCACTTCCATTGTTTTGAAAGGCCGTCACGTAGGCATTGTGAATATATCGAATTGCTTCTGTTTGAGCATCCATCTGCTGACGCACGAGAGTAATTTCTAATGAACGCTCTGCCGTTGAGGTACCTTGATTCATAATCGACATACTTCCAACAGCCACCATAGCAAAAACAGCAACAGCAAACAGCACTTCAATGATCGTATCACCTCGTTCGTCTCGACTACTACGCATCAATCGCATACACTATCCGTTTCTATCGGTACTTGAATTGCACTCTGACTAGTTGCATATGGGATAACACGAACTTCCATTCGTTTACCTACAAATGTCCCAGGAACAGCATTCACACATAAATCGTGCTGAACATTAGTCAGCGCAGCCGAAATCATACTACCTAGGTTTGTCTGCATTCCATCTTGAGTAAAGGTTACAATGGAACCGCTCAGTGGTGAACGAACTATTAGAATAGATAGCGGCATAGGCGAAGTTGTTTTTGGCTTTACTACCTGTGCACCCCAACTCACTACTTGCGTGTCTTGATTGATTGGAGAAATGCCAAGCTTGTAATTATTGGCAATCTCAGCAATATCGCTTGCCTGAGCGGTTGTGTTAGGCAACTCGTAGCCAATAACGTTTGAGGCTGTCAGATTGGTACCTGTTGCATCTATTGTAATAAACCGACCCAAAATAACGCAGTCAGTTGTACCACGAGGCTGTCCCGCTGACGGATTAGGCGCAACCGACACATTGCCAGAGCTATCACACGTCCAATTTTGGTCACGACTATTTGCCACAGAGGAAACTTGACTATATTGCTGCTGAATATAGGACTGAAGCGAACTCACACTGTCACGATATCGCTGTTGATTAATAGCAATTCCTGATCCGACCAAAACAGATGCCGCCAAAAGCCCCGTTACCGCGAGGAACAGCATGACTTCGATAACGGTAAAACCTGCTCGCTTCATAGTGCCCATGTGGGCTCATTATAGCATAAGTAGTTTGGAGAGAGTAAGTATCCCGCCTCTATATAAATGCGTTAAAATACCAAGTCAAAATAATATTACCAAACCATGCCGCAATCACCGTACCTAAGATAAGCAATGGTCCGAATGGTACGTGAGTTTTGCGCGTGAGCTTACCGATAACCATTCCCGGGATCACAATCAGACACCCAATTAGGTTAGCGGCAAATAAGGCGATGAAGGCTAGTTTCCAGTCACTAAGTAAAAGTGCCAATGCAAGTCCCAGCTTTACATCGCCAAAACCGATCCACCGGCCTTTTGAGACAAGCCACAGGATAAAATAAAGTCCACTCAATATAACAATTGCAATAAGCGCGTTGATCGCCATAGCCAACGGATCAAGCGAGCTAAAGATGTTGAAGCAGGCTGCTACCGCGGCTACACCAATAAGTGGAAATACGATACGGTTTGGTAGAATGAACCATTTGAGATCGTACGCGAACAAAATCGCTAGGAGCACACCTGCAATAAGCCAAAGTAGGAAATAGGTAAATTGTGGCGCAGTCAGAAGCGCTTGAGGCCACATGATATACGTGCCAGCGAAGAATATAGCTACACCAAGCTCCATCAAAGGCTCGAACCAACCGATCTTTTGCTTACAATAGCGACACTTCCCTCCAGTGCTTAGCCAACTCACGAGTGGAATAAGGTCATACCATGCAAGCCTGTGGCCACAATGTAGACACTGTGAGCGATCACTCGTAAAGGTTGATTTAGTCAGCGACTCGAGTGCTTTGTACTCCTTTTGGTTTATTTTTTCACCAGCTGCTTTGTCTTCTTTGAGCTGACGGGCACGTAGACGCCATACGGTTGCACCAGCAAAACTTCCCATAACGAGGCCAAAAAGTGCCAAACCCCCTGCAATAATCAATCGTTCCATAAGCATTATCATACAGTAAAATGGCATGAAAAGAAAAATCCGGGATAAATTCCCGGATTTTTTCATGAAATATAGCGATCTAATTGTTTTCGCAGGAGATACCGCCGCCCTCAAGCTTCATTTGAAGTGCAACCTTATGAGCTCCAGCGTTAGTTGTTACACTTTCGCCGTTACAACTGGCACCCACTGTCTCATAGATATTTGGAGTAGATGCATCAAACGTGACCGTCGAGGCCGCCGGACCTGTAGTAAATATGTAGTCCGTACCCGCTGGATCAGTGAATGAATCACCGTTTGATCGTAGGTAACTCGTTGCAAATCCAACCCAATCCGTTGGTAAGCTACCGCGGTTGTTCGATTGATAGTTAGTTACCGCAGTAATGGCCCGACTAAGGTCCTGTTTACGCTGTGTATCACGCTGACTACGCTGTAATGCAGGCAGTGCGATAAATACCATCAAGAAGATCAGAGCGGCAATAGCCAACACCAAGACGACCTCAATGATGGTAAAACCTTTTTGTTTTTGCTGTTGAGCGTTCATAAAATTTCATTCCACCTTTCTATGAACATAATATTGGATGCGAACGACGCGCTTATGTTTATGGTAACCTACTGACCGCATCTTGTCTATACATTTATACCATTGACCAGTGAGTAGATTGGAAGCAAGATTGCAGCAACCATGCCACCAGCCACGACAGCAAGAACAACCATAAGAATAGGTTCGATAGCGGTTGAGATTGCCTTTATCTCTTCATCAAGCTCGTCTTCATATACCTGCGCTGTCTTTCCCATCATCTCATCAATCTTACCGGATTGCTCGCCTATCCGAATCATCTGAGGAACAAGCGGTAGAATGTAATCTTCTGGCTTGAGTGCAGCTGATAGCGCCTTACCACCCTTTACCTTTTCTGCCGCTCTGTCGATACTTCTCGAGACGACGGAATTATTAACAGCATTGCTGGTGATCCGTAGCATATCAAGCATTGCAACGCCCGTCGAAAGGAGTGTTTGTCCAGTTCGTGCAAAACGTGCCATGTAAAGCTTGCGGAACATCTTGCCGAACATTGGCACATTGAGCTTGAACGTATCTTTCATATGGATACCACCCTCTGTTTTGAGGTACTGTAAAAAGAAATAGGTACCAATACCGACAACAATGATAATAAGCCACCAAAAGCTCGCAAAAAAACTAGCAGCAGACACCATCACCTGTGTAATGAGTGGTAGTGTCTTTTTAAGGTCATGGTAGAGTTTCTCTACCTGTGGAACGACAGTGAACAACATAAACGCCAACACAGCAAAAATGACGACAAGCACAATAATTGGATATGTCAGAGCACCACGAATTTTACTCATCGTAGCAGCATCTTTTTCTTGCTGGGCCGCTATACGGTTGAGCGATTCATCCAACGTACCAGAAGTTTCACCTGCTGCAATTAATGCCAGAAAGACAGAGTCAAACACTTCTGGGTGTTTTGCAAATGACTCCGAAAGTGACTTACCACCCTCGATAGACGCCACGATGTCTTCAATCACCCCTTGAAGCCGCTTGTTTTCGGTTTGTTCAAGTACTGTATGAAGACTTTGAGATAACGGCAAACCAGCACCGATCAGGGTAGCGAGCTGACGCGTGAACACCACCCGATCCTTTGTAGTAATTCGGTTCGTAAGACGACCGATAAGACTACTACTTTCGTCGATCTCTTGAATATCGAGCGGAGTAAACCCCTGGGCAATAAGCAATTTAGCAGCAGCCGTCTCGGAGTCTGCCTGCACAGTTGCCTTAACGATTTTATTCGTTGAGGTGTCTTTTGCCTGGTAGTTAAACTTCTTCATCTTACCCTCTAATTAGCCTTTCGAACTCGGTAAGGTCAACAGCAAAGTTACGAGCCTCGTCATAAGTTACAGTACCGCTCTGCACTAAACCGACGAGTGTGCGGTCCATCGTCTGCATACCAAGATCAGCTCCAGTCTGGATAACAGCATCTAGTTGGTGAGCTTTTCCTTCACGAATAATATTGCGTACGGCCGGGTTGGCAACAAGCACCTCTGCAGCAACGACGCGACCTCCACCGATAGCTGGTATTAATCGCTGAGAACAAATTGCCATCAGAATATTTGAAAGCTGTGCACGAATCTGCGGTTGTTGGTGTGGCGGAAACACGTCGATCATACGATCAACGGATTGAGAGGCGCTGTTGGTGTGGAGTGTCGCAAACACCAAGTGACCCGTCTCAGCGATAGTAATAGCCGCGGAGATCGTCTCGAGGTCACGCATCTCACCAATCAGTACGACATCAGGGTCTTGACGAAGACTTGAGCGTAGAGCCGCTGAGAATGAGTAAGTATCATAGTGCACTTCTCGCTGAACGATGACTGATTTTTTAGACTTGTGCGTAAACTCAATTGGATCTTCAATCGTGATTATGTGATTGGCACGCTCAGTGTTGATTTTATCGACAAGAGCCGCCAAAGTCGTGGACTTACCAGATCCGGTTGGACCAGTCACAAGAACCAACCCTCGTGGATAGTCTGCAAAAGAGGTTACAACCTGTGGCATACCGAGCTCAGTCACGGATTTAATTTCGTTCGGAATAAGACGAAGTGCTGCTGCTAAATTGCCTCGTTCATGGAAAGCATTCACACGAAAACGGCCAAGTGTACCAAAAGCAAAGCTAAAGTCGAATTCCTTGTCCTTCATGAGAATCTGTTGCTGATCCTGATCGAGAATTGCAAAAATAAGTGTTTCTACTTGTGGTTCATCAAGTGCATTATAACCAGCAATTGGCGTTAGACTACCATCAACACGAAGCATCGGGGGCAGACCTACCTGTAAGTGAAGGTCTGAAGCACGCTTTTTAACCACCTCTTCAAGTAGTACTTCGATTCTTAGTTCTTGCGTTTCCATATATTCTCCACCCTTCTTACGCTGTATCTGACGTCACGCGGTTAACTTCTTCAAGTGTTGTAATGCCCTGTAGTGCTTTTAGGTAGCCGTCCTGGCGCATAGTAATCATGCCTTGTTCGATTGCCTTACGCTGGATCTCGCTACTCGTTGCGTGTGAGACGATAAGATTTTGGATTTCTTCCGTCACGTCCATCACTTCGTAGAGTCCGGCACGACCGGCATAACCCCTTGGCGTTTGCGGCGTGTCCCTTCCCTTGACTAAAGTATAAGCGCTTTGACCTGCTAGGGGCAAGTCTTTATAGCCTAAATCTGCTGAGACTCGTGCGATATCGGCGCGTGTTCGCGGCAAAAGATGACCAACAGTCGCCATAATATTTTGTGTTTCTATTGGCGTTGACTGATATGCATCTCGTTTTGTGGAGACACGGCGCACCAAACGCTGACCAATAATAGTATTCACAGTACTTGCGATGAGGAATGGCTCAACACCCATATCCAACAGACGTGGTAACACACCAGCAGCCGAGTTGGTGTGCAGTGTGCTAAATACTAGGTGACCCGTAAGCGCTGCCTGAACAGCCAGGCTAGCCGTCTCAGAGTCACGGATCTCTCCTACCATCACAATGTCTGGGTCCTGACGCAGAATAGAGCGAAGTCCATTTGCAAAAGTTAGCCCCACCTCGCTGTTTACCTGTATTTGATTCACCCCGTCCATTTTATACTCAACAGGATCTTCAAGTGTCACGATATTGACAGTGTCGTTTTTAATTTCTTTAATGAGCGCATATAGACTAGTCGACTTACCCGAACCGGTTGGACCAGAAGTTAACACCATACCATTTGGACGTTTAATGCCCTTACGAATAGCACGCAGTGCACGACCTGCATATCCCATTTGTTCAATATCAAAACTATTGCCAGACTTATCGAGCAAACGAATAACCACTTGCTCTCCCCATACGACTGGACTAATAGCGATGCGAAGATCAACCTCCTTAGCGGCAACTTTCACCGTAAATTGACCGTCTTGTGGAATACGGTGTTCGTCGATTTTCATATTGGAAAGGATCTTGATGCGACTTACTAACGCCGGTTCGATGGATTTTGGTAGCTGCATAATTTCACGAAGTACACCATCCACTCGTACACGAATTTTTAGTGTTTTCTCAAGTGGCTCGATATGTACGTCACTGGCACGAGATTTAACAGCATATTCCAAAATAGTGCTAAGCGCGCGACTAATCGGTGAGTCTTGAACAATCGTTTTAATATCACTGTCAGTGCTTGCACGCGATTCTTCTTGAGAAACTTCAGCCGCCTCATCGACACTAGATAGGTCAGTGCGATATTGGTCGAGAACGTGCCTCACACCCGCCTCAGACGCCATAAAGACCTTGAGCGGACGTTGAATAAGGTTTGCGAGGTAGTCAACCGCCTGCACGTTATTCGCATCAATCATAGCTACAGCAAGACGGTTCTGAACCTCCGCAAGCGGTACAGCCATAAATCTCTCAGCAATATCCTCAGGTAAGAGCGCTAAAACGTCCTGATCGATGAGACTATTACTGAGGTTTACATAAGGTACCCCAGAAACCTGCGCAATAGCATGAGTTAACAGCTCATCATCTACTGCACCCTGTTCCGTCAAAATCGCTAGCAACGGCTTATTGGTTTTTACCGCGTCATCCTGCGCCGTATGAAGCACATCTTCCGAAACCAGACCCTCTTCCGTCAGGAGGGTCATAAGTTTTTCTTGCATGTCGTTGGTAAGAAGCGCCATCGTTACGCCCTATTTACTCGAGCTCGAGCCGCCCGCTTGATCACCAATGATAACTTGAACTGTTGGGTTAATCGCGTTTGAATTAAAAACGCTAGAATCCGGCTGCGCAATGTCCGTACTAATAGAGTCGGCTGTTTTAACAGTCACCGATTGATTCTGCGTATCACCAATCACTGCCTTAGCTACAAAGTACGCTACCATAACACTAATGGAGGCGATAAGAATAATCATTGCTATATCTGATTTTTTCATGGCTTTACCGTCTTATCTTTTAGATCTACTGTTTTTGCTGGTTCATAGAATGCATTGCCATTCACCGTAAGAACTAGCTTACTACCTTGTGTTTCTACCGCTAGCGTCGTGATATCAATGGCCCGGATAGAACGTTCCAACCTTTGCAAAAGGCTTTTAAGTGCGCTTGCATTACCGACATCTGTGCTCACTGAAAAACGAAAGGTAATTTCATTTTTTACGCTGTTCGCGTTCGTTGCTGAGTTTGCGGTTGTTGAGGCATCCTGAACGTTAGAGGCTGTCTGTGATTCAACACCGGCAACTGGGTCGACATTTAGCGACTCAATCGTAAGGGCCGGGTCGTTCAAGAACTTCTCCTGTAGTGATGAGCCGAGAGCAGATGAGTTTGCTTCGGATGGAAGTGCATCTAGTACAACCTGGATAGGTTGATTTTCACCTGGCGCCATCGCCGACTTAAGCGCATCGTTGGTATTAAGTACGCGGACTTCGTCTTTTAACTGGCTAATCACCTGATTATTATGAACAAGCGTTGAAGCTGTTTTTGATTTCTCAGCCAGGACTTTTTCGTTAAACCATGCTTTTTGTAGCAAAAAGATGGAAACAACAATGGCAATGCCAACAAGAGCCGACACGATAGCCACCCATGTAAACATCATTCGATTGGCATTTGCAATCTGTTGGCGTTTTCGAATAGCGACGTCTTCTACAGCCATACTAATTTCCCCCTGTCGTATCAGCTGCTTTTTGCGTAAATAGGCTTTGTGGTACACCTAGGAACGAATCGGTTGCATTACTTTGAGTTGGCGCAACAATCGTTGCATTCTGTGCCGTGCGTGAAAAGAGCTGGTCTGGATATGCAAAAGTTAATGTAAAGCGTAAAACTTTTGCTCCGGTGGCATCTTCGCCATAGCTTCGATCGCTATCGTTCATGCCGCTTGAGAGAGGAACTGATTGTTTTTGACCGTTCGCTGTAAACTGAAATGTTGTCGCAGCAATCGTCTTCTTAAAGACATCGAGTGCGGGATAGCCATTAATAGCCTGGGCTTCGACTTTAATAGTCTTAGCCGACGAGTCGAGAGATAAGTTTGTAATTGCTACATTGTTTGGCGCTGGTGGATTGATAGTCGTCAAAATATCAAAAATGCGAGAATCGATGCTCTTTTTATTATGCATGTCTGTTAGCTTGCTTAATTGGTTTTGGATAGTCAACGTATTGGACACATCTTGAACCTGTGACAACTTGTCACTTTCGCTCTTGATAGTTCCATCTGTTAGCACGCTACGAGCGGTCTGCACACCAAATACCCACACCGCAAGAATGACAACTACGCCCACAGCGACAATTCCTATCAAAATTGAAAGCGAAATCACACTTGCACGGACACGTTGTGCCTTAATGAGCTCTTGCTTAACATCGGGGACAAGGTTGATCTCAATCATGCCTTATTACTCCGTTGAGCGAGTCCAATAGCAACCGCAAATTCATTCGCCACTGAAGCAAGTTGTTGTTGATCACCCTGGTTAACTCGAACTTTTTGCCATGGATTAGCCTGTGCAGAGTTAACACCTGTTTTAGCTGTAACATACTCGCCAAACTTAGGAATCACACTTCCGTATCCTGACAATAGGATGCCCCCAACTGGCGTATTGGGGTATCTTGTTTGGAAGAATTTGATAGATTTTACTAGCTCTGCGGCAAAACCCTCAAGGACGCTCTCGACAGCGTGGAACACCTGACCTTCAAGGCGGTCTGGTGCCAGCCCAAATTTAACAATGAACTGACGTGCTTGATCTTCTTGGACATTGAGGTTCTGCACCGCTGCTTTGACCAGCGAATGAAGGCCGGTTGGGATAGTACGCACAAGACGCGGTGAATCAGCATATGTTACTACTAAGTTAGTGGAGAGCTCCCCTACGTCTATAAGTAACCGTGCATCCTGAATGCCATTTGGCAGTAGTGAGCGGATCATAGCAATAGGATCAGGTTCAGCTGCAATGACGTTCAGTCCAAGACCTTCCACAAACTCTAGGCGCTCTTCAGCATACGCATTAGCCGTACTCGCAAGGAGCACCTCTTGTTGCTGCGGGTTATGCGCTGACTGCCCTAAAAGAACCCAGTCAACCTTGGCTTCATCGATGGCCATAGGAATATATTGGTCAATTTGATACTTAACGGTACTACGCAATTCTGCCTCGGGCATCATTGGTACATCAATTACCGTCGTAAAAGTTTTTTGTGATGGTAAACCAATTGCAACATTCTTAGTCTTAATGCCACTCTGACCCACTGCGGTCATAATAATTTCACCCAGACGGTGTTCAGACTCTTTAGAGTTAGCACTCGTTGTTTTCAGATCAACTGGCGCGTATCCATAGTGCAGTAATGTCCAGTTATCCTGACCATTGTTTTCTAGTTGCACCACGCGAACGGCATTCGTACCGATATCAAGTGCAAAGAAGTCGCCCACGCCTTTGAATAGTTTCATATTGATCCCATTATACATAAGCGAGATAAGATCTGGCAAGGTTCTTTCGAAAAAGCCTAGAAACGAGGGGGTAATTCAGTTGAGTAAACCGTTTGTGCCTTGTCATTGCCACTCGCCTGCAGCTGCGCCCACAAAAATGCATCAGGTCGTAGATTAAAGCGCTCCGCAGGATCGCCCGACTGTGCGCCAGAATCACCACCCGCTGTACGGTTAAGTACAAGCCTACCCGTTACAACCGGTCCATTGACGGCTAGTGGATTTTGACATTTGTTTGAGGTTAAATTACCGGCAAAATCGTAACAAGTATTAAGCGTTCCTGTCGTAACGAGCCATGAGTCAAGCTGTTTCACGTTATTACTAACGTTAATATTTCCTGCGATAATAACCACTTGAGGAATATCTAGAACACTCGACAGAGGTTGATCGGTGTATGTAATATTGCCATTAATCGTAACCGTGCCAGTTGCAATAATAACGACAGAACTTCCTGCGGGGATGGCACCGCCTGTAATCGTGAGGTTTCCTGCCGTGTGTACCACAGGTTTACTGCCCGTCGGGAATGCGAGTGTACTCACGTCCACGCTCGGACCACTAATTGGCTGTTTATTTGACAATCCGTTAAAGTACGCCGCAATATTTGGAAGAGGCATAAAGTTGGCAGCGGTAGAGTAATTACCGAACGAAGGTGCACCAGAATTATTTACGTTGGCAAATGTTAGTTTACTCCAAGTTGCTTGTGTATTGTCAGTTTGACCATTAAGTCCCGATCCTGACGCAAACCGATTGACCGTTCCGACCGCAAAGGCACCATACTCTACCCAGCTGCCAAATACTCCAGTGTCTTTAACTGTCGTGCTAGTCTCTATGTTACCGCGTACGGCTATGTCACCTCCCCATATCTGTACCTTTGGTTTTTTACCGACTACCGTACAAACCGGATTAGAGTGCATCCAGTTGCCATCCGTGTTTGAATGTGGCTGTACGGAGAGTGCAAAGCAAACCCTCGTACCTACTGGCAGATCTCCGATATCAAGACCGCTGACGGACGGCATAAGGTTTGGAGATGGAGCCCCTAAGTTAAAGACGCCCGTGCCCTTTGCAACATTTTTACATGTCGAGTTACCGTCCCTAAAGTAGTCCCCCGCTGCCGCACCACCGCCACTTTGGCATGGTGCAAGTGGATTGGCTCCTGCGTTGTTCTCGTGTGGCGCCTGTTTACCGGGGTTAACGTTAATTTGCGTAATCTCCCACTGTGTTGGTTGACTCGCAATCTGTCCAACGTTATCAACACTTGAGGTGACTGTCATTTTGCTACCAGCTTCGATTTGTGTCGGAGAGATAGAATCTACGTGCGGTGTCAGTGTATAGTTTCGAAGCTGAGGAAGTCCGCCACCAGGGGCCCCGATAGGGTTCGCACAGTGACGCAAGATCTTATATATAACGTTATTGTTGTAATCGCGTATCTCAATACCTGATTCATTTTTGTAATTATCATAGTATGCATCGTCATCGTTCGTTCCGTCAGGATTAAAACCAGCATCTACACCTTGATAATAACTGTTGACCGTAGCGCTCACATTGCCCGACCAACGAATTTTTCCTGCTTGATCGAGTCCTTTGAGACGATCGTGAAAATCAGTCCATTGGGCGTCTGATATATTACGACCAACACCCGGAGCATTTCTGTCCATCATGGTGTTGTAGATAAATGCCGCACTCGTTCTTTTCTGTCGGTTGCCGCTGTCATAAGCTGCCCGGAACAAATTATATAGCTGATCGGCATTGTTTACGGTAGCAGCGGGAATTGCTTGATTATCTCGTATGACAGGCAGGACGAATGTTCCTCCTCGGTCATCGACATTCGAAAAATATCCCCTATAGCAGGTTCTGCCTAGTACAGTGCCAGGATAACATGCAGCCATTGTCGTCTGATAATAAACGGCCGTAAAAGCACCTACCGCTATGGTTGCCAGAATTGCCCAATGGAAGAGACGAAAGGTTCGAACATACGCAGCCACCGCCTTCATTACTGACCCCCCCTAAGACTATTTAAAATACTCTGGTAGTCAGCCTTATCGCTCGCTCCATAAGTATCTGTGGGGTCAATGTGATCAATTGCGTACTGGTAGTAGGTGGCAGCTGTCGTCTTATCACCCATCTGGTTTGCGATTTGCCCTACCAGCGCCGCACTACCCGACACCTTATTCAACTCATAAGCACTTTTCGCAGCTGCAAGCGCATCTGGTAGTTGATTATTATTTAGTAGTAGGGTTGCTAAGTCGGAGTAATACAAAAATTGTTCCTGCGTATTAGTCGTACCCTTAATAGCATCATTGAGTTTTTGCACACCACCCTGAACGTTTCCTTCATAGGCTAATTTGTCAGCAGCATCAGTCGTCTGTTGTGCTGCCTGTTGAGGTGTCGTAGTTGATTGAGAATTACTGCCATTGCCATTTTTTTGGCTATTCGACTTAGAAATCTGATAATTACTCCACAAAATAGCAGCACCGGCCGCAAGTACAATAACTACCACAATGATGATTGCAAAGATAATCAGGCGCCGTGATTTTTTCATGTATTTCCTGGTCGTAAACATTAAGTTGTTACAGCTATAGTAGCATAAGAGGAATAGTAGGCTCAAGGTGCATCCCGTTTTAGAACAAATCACTGTTTTTCTATAGTTACCTCTGTTAGAATAAGGGCATGAGTTTATCTATTGGAATTGTCGGTTTGCCAAATGTTGGCAAATCCACCCTCTTTAACACCTTGACCCACAACGACATCTTAGCAGCCAATTACCCATTCGCCACAATCGAGCCGAATACGGGTATCGTTTCGGTGCCTGATGAGCGACTATCAAAACTTGCCGAGCTCTATCATAGCGACAAAATCATCCCAGCCACCGTAACTTTTGTTGACATTGCTGGCCTTGTAGCCGGTGCATCCAAGGGTGAGGGTCTTGGCAATAAGTTTTTAGCTAACATCCGTCAGTGTGATGCCATTCTTCATCTCGTGCGCGCATTTGAAAATAGCGACATCGTACACGTTTCCGATCGTGTTCACCCAGCAAACGATATCGACATTATCAATACCGAACTTATTTTGGCCGATCTTGAGACAATCGACCGTCATCTACCTAAGCTCGTTAAAGAAGGCAAGGCAAGGCCAGCACTGCGCGAACAAATTAGCTATTTGGAATCCATTCATAAAACTCTCGAGGATGGCACGCCTCTCTCGACGTTAAAATCACTGAACGAGGAATATCTCGCCGAGCTCCACCTCCTCACCGCTAAGCCAGTTATTTACGCTTTTAACATCGATGAACAAACTCTTACTAACGAGACAAAAAAAGCTGAGCTCACTCAGCTGGTCGCCCCAAATCAAGCCGTCTTTATTTGCGCAAAGCTGGAAGACGAGATTAAAGGACTTGATGATAGCGACGCCAAAGAGCTACTTGAAAGCTACGGAGTTGAAGAAACCGGTCTCAATCAGCTTATCCGCGCAGCTTACACAACACTTGGTCTTCAGAGCTACCTCACCGCTGGCCAGAAAGAAGTTCGCGCCTGGACAATCAAACAAGAATCAACGGCGCCGCAAGCAGCCGGTGTTATCCATAGCGATTTTGAACGTGGATTTATTGCCGCTCAGGTCGTTAACTATAACGATCTTATTACCGCCGGTTCGGAAACGGCTGCCCGCAGTACTGGTAAGATTCGAACTGAAGGCAAAGACTACATCATGCAACCAGATGATGTAGTCGAATTTCGTTTTAACGTATAGTATACGTATAATATGTGTTGCCATCTAGTCTTTTGCGGTTTACTATAAGAATTGGTTCTTCAACCAACCTTTGACACCCTGGAGGGGTCATGAGCGAACACGACGACCAACTCGCCGCAGAGTCCGCACGCGAAGCCGCCAAGTTGGCCAACACGCTCCTGACCGGTAGCGCCGCTGAAGCGCAGAGCGCTTTCGCGGAGGCCGCCGGTCGCCCGGCGCGATGGATCGAGAAGCCGTATAAGCAGACGACGTTGGCTGCAACCTTCGTCATCGACCACACGGCAGCGATCGTGCGAGGATACCCCGAAGACAAGAGGCGGCTCCTCGCTACTCTCGTCTTCGAGGACGCGGCTACGCTCCGACAGATCCACTACGTCGGCGGGTCGGTACCGCGCATCGCCGAACTACTCCAGCCCTACACCGAACTTCCCGAAGAGGAGGTTCGGAAGCGAGTGGCTGCAGTCAAGTGACCCCTTAAAAGGTCAGAGGTTTGGGCCTGCGAGTGACACATGACACTCGCAGGCCCAGCACTTCCTGTTATTTTATCTTTAAGAAATACCTCTCTACCTCTTGATTTGTAAGAGATAGAACCGTTCGCGATTTCCCTTAGAACCTGCCACATCACTATCATGTTTATCTGATACGACAAAATACTGCTTTGCCCACAGTTCGAAATCCTTTAAGATCTGCCGACGTACAGCATCATTTTTAATAATTCCTTTATTCGTCTGATTCCTCCCAGCCTCAAACTGTGGTTTAAGCATGGCTGCAACAACCGTCTTAGGGCCGCATAGGCTGTTCGCTAAATGCGGTAAAATTTCGCGCAAAGAAATAAACGAGACGTCAATCACAATGATGTCTGGCTTTTCATCAGGCAGGTAGAAATCACGAATATCGGTTTTTTCGTGCAACTCAATAGCCAGGTTACCCTGAAGGCTCGGGTGTAGTTGATCCGTGCCAACATCTACGGCGAATACCTTTTTTGCTCCATGCTGCAGGGCGTAATCCGTAAAACCGCCTGTACTGCTCCCTACATCGAGTACTGTCTTGTCCCTGAAATCAAGTTTTAGTAACTGAGCTACGCTTGCAAGTTTTAAGCCAGCTCGACTCACATATTGCTCGGTGGCGGTCATCCTAAGATCGTTCGTCTCGGCTACAAACTGACCTGGTTTTTTCGCAAGCTTGCCATCGACTGTCACCTTACCAAGCTTAATCCAGCTTTCCGCCTGTGAGCGACTTGCAGCAAGACCACGACGAGCTAGTTCTATATCTAAACGAGTTTTCATGGATACATAATTCTTTCTATTTGACGAGCAACCGCTGCGACACCCGCATAACCCTGGCCTTTGCTCATAATGGTTAAGATATAGGTCCCGCGTGGATGCGGCACAATAGCCGTATCATGTACGTAGTCCCATAAAAAACCAACTTTATCGTAAATTTGATTAGCAGGCACGGAGCTACCAGTTGGAATACCATACTTATACGGCTGACGACTTAGATTATTCAACAACCGGTCTCTGTTAGCGCCACTTACTAGTGTACCATCATTGAGACCAATCATATACTTTGTCAAATCTGCTGCGGTCGTATGAATAGCATCAGTGACTATAAAATTTGTCCCGTCACTGAAACCACGAGCATGAATAAAATCATTAACGTATTGTCGGCCAAACTGCGCAATCCACGCCTCGGCACACGGATTAGTCGACGGTACGGTCATACGGTCGAAACAGCCCGCAACATCCGTATCAAGCATTGGGTCGTCCCAGCCAATCTCGCCCTTATCTATACGGTCAAAAAGCACCAAAGAGAGGAAGAGCTTATAAGTACTTGCGCTTGGGATACTCTCTGTTTCCCTAGCCGCGGCATACCATTTTTCACCACTCAACTGCTGAACTACAATGTGCATATCCTGTGAATTTGCCACGTCGTTCACATATGCCTGAAGTCCTGCCTGTGTTGTCGTATATTTATGATTAAAAACAACACTCGGCTGCACATCGACAAGTGTAGCTGTCAGTACAATAGGTTGTGTTTTCTGTAATAACTGCTCATCTAGATCGGCTGCCAGCGTATCGCTATCTATCGCCTTCCCCGTTACACCAGTCGTCCGGTCACTTTCTCTTCCATCCACAACATTTATATTTGTTTGACCAGCTGGCGTTCCTACCCTGTCGTTAATAGTCGAGAGATATGTTTTTACTTTAGCTTCATCAATCGAAAGTATTACACTCCCCTTAGCATCCGTATTTAATAGTACCCACGAGGCAATGTCAGCACGTGATGGGGTAAACTGCTGATTATTCGCCATGATTGTTACGGAACGTGCAATTACCGCTTCAGCTTGTACTCGAACCCTCGCCAAATCCTGTGTCGTTCGTTCAGCCGGCGTTCGATTACTAGGGATTGCAATAGTTGTTGTCTGGCCAAGGCCTATTGCAGCACCGCCAAGCGCCTGCTTGATCATATCGCTTCTTACATCACTTCCTGCAATCTCGGCTGTTGCAATAAGTGCCCCATCTTTGATAGCCAGTCGTGCATTAGCCGGTGGAAAACTAAGGTCTTTACTTCTGGCATCGGCAAATGTTGTAAGCTGTTCTGTGTCATAGAATACATCAGCCATCCTTATTTGAGCTGGTTGCCAGAATATCGAACCCGGAACGAGCCGCTGCCACAAAGGGTATCGACTCAGTCTCGCTACCATATCCTCAGTATTCGGCTCAGCCCCAGTTTGAGCTAAGGTATACGTTTCTTTTTTATCGTTCCCTACCGCAAGGGTTATCTTTGTAGCGGCAAATTGCTCGGTAATGATTTTTGCCATCTCGTCATGATCACCAAGCCGTACCGATATTCCATTTACTTCGGCAAACAATAGTCCCTTATTCCAAGGATAGATCAGTTGTAGAATCACCATGATGGACATCACAAATAGCACCGTGTAAATAATCCAGCGATGTTTTCGATGTCTCGGCAGATATGAAAGATAGGTTTCGCGCCAGTTTTGCGTTCGCGAACCTTCTTCTAGATGGTTTTTTTGTTTTGCGGCACTATAGACCGTAGCCATAGCCCCATTATACTACTTCTTGCGTTCGCGATAATCGCCCGTTTCTGTATCAACAGAGACAATGTCACCAATTTTAATAAAGGCAGGTGCCTTAATGACCAGACCTGTTTCAAGAGTAGCATCCTTTAGCACGTTAGAGGTTGTATCACCCTTTACTACGTCTTCAGTATAAGTAACTTCCAGGTAGATATTCTTAGGAAGCTCCACATTAATAACCTTGTCGCCAAAAAATTGTAGGTTCAGGCTATCACCTTCTTTAAGATATTGTGCAGCCGTATCAACAGTATCAATAGGGAGTTCAAACTGCTCAAAGTTTTCTGGATCCATAAAAAAGAACGTGTTGTCGTCACGATAAAGATACTGCACGCCTTTATTAGTAACCTCTGCGGATTCAATCTTATCCTGGCCCTTAAAAGTTTTTGGAATAACACTACCATCAACAAGATTCTTCAGCTTAACATTTACAATGCTGCCGCCACGACCCATAACTTTTTGGGCGTACTCAATAACGCGATACGGTTTACCGTCAAGCTGAACAACTGTGCCTTTTTTAAGATCGGTTGGCTGATACATAGTTTTCTCCTAAAGTTGGTTGACGCTTAGAAATGCTACGCAGCGCACGGACTTTTCTCGTGCGCTGCAGAGTTCTCTAAACAAATTAGTTAGAGGTAACAAACGGAAGTAGTGCCAAGTGGCGAGACCGCTTAATCGCAACGGCAAGTTGACGTTGCTGTTTAGCACTCAGACCAGTCTTCGCAATTGGTTCGATTTGACCGTACATGTTGATAAAACGCTGTAGAGTCTTTACATCTTTGTAGTCAAAGTAGACAGGGGTGTCTTTTTTGAATCGTTTAGCCATTTTATGTCTCCTTAGAATGGAATTTCACTTAAATCAATAGGTTTGTCGTCGATGTCTTCAATAACAACATCGTCAGACTTTTTACTTTGGCTGCTCGAGCCAGAGTTTGATGGACCGCCATCACCGCTTGGACCATCAAGGAATGTAACGTCAGTCGCAACAACTTCTACCTTGCTGCGTTTCTTGCCGGTTTCTTTATCATCCCAGCTATCCTGGCGAAGACGTCCCTGCACAAGGCAGCGACGACCCTTAGAGAGGTACTGGCTTACCAATTCTCCTAATTTTTCCCAGGCAGTCACGTCAAAGAAGTCGGCTGCATCTTCTTGGCCACCGCGATCAACCGCTATAGAAAAGCTCGTGATCGTCTTACCTGTTGTCGTGGTGCGTACTTCTGGGTCACGGGTGAGGCGTCCCATTAAAATCACTTGGTTGATGCTTTTGGCCATATTCCCTACTCCTTCTCTTCTGTTTCTTCTTTTGAAGCGTTCACTTTCGCTTCTTCGAGTGCCTTACGTCCTTTTTCATCCTGTTTTACAAGCAGGTAACGCAGTACTTCGTCAGTGATGTTCAGTGTGTTGCTGATCTTCAGTGGTGCTTCTGCTGGTAGCTTAACGTCCATGTAGACGTAGACAGCAAAATCTTCACGATTGATACTGTAGGCGAGTTTTTTCTTACCCCAGTTATCTTCTTTTACGATTTCACCACCAGTGTTTTTGATGATGTCGCGAACTTTCGCGAGTGGTGCCTCAAGGTCGACCTCGAGGTCCGGGTGAATAAGAACTGTTAGTTCGTATTCCTTCATATAAGTTTCCTCCTCTGGAATCCTTATGGATGCTTACATCGAGTGTAAGCCGAGTTAATAACAGTGGTAATTATACCTCATTTACGCTTTAAACACAAGTCACCCTGCACGTCTTCGGAGCAATTCCTCAAGATGATCTGCACGTTCCACCGTACCAGATTTACATTCATTTTCTTCAAGTAAACTCCAGACCTGGTATATTAGCCCCTTATTCATGAGGGATGTCGAGGAGTCGTAGAGCAGTTTCTCATTTATTTCATGTGACTGGTCGGCGGTAATGTCGATAATCGTCGGCTCACTAAAATTATCCTGGTAGTGCTGCAGCCAGACATGTAGCGGAATAAGCGGTGTTAGCTTGTCTGCATCATACACGGCGCCAATTGCGATCTTGAAGTAGCCGTCAACCACCTGGCGATTGAAAGCTCGGTAAAGTACGATCGACGTCGCCGAACACTGCCCAGTAGAAAGCGGCTTACCAGTAATCGGTCGTAGCTTTGGCGAAGCCGTTTCTTCACACCATACTTGCTCGCATACCTCACGGTATCGACTTAAAATATTCCTTATTTTCTTGTTTTCCATATTCTAAAAATCCTTTCATATTTGGATGAAGGTACGTTATTCTGTTCTTAAGTACGTCTAGCTGTCAGCGCCAGCAAGATCATCGAGGCTATTAATCAGAACTTCGCGCGGGCGGGCACCATCAGCCGGACCAATAATTCCTTGTTCTTCCATTTCTTCAATGATTCGTGCGGCACGTGCATAGCCTACGCGCAGACGACGCTGTAGGAGACTCGTGCTGGCCTTACCGCTCTCTACTACGACTCGGACGGCATCCTTGTACATATCATCATCACCATGGCCATCGAAGTCCATAACTACGCCACCCTTGCCGTTAAGCTGAACAGGTTGGCTAATAATTTCATCATTGTATTGTGGTGCGGATTGCATACGAAGATGATCAGTAATTTTAATCACTTCTTCGTCCATCACCCAGGCACCCTGAATACGCTTTGGTTTGCTCATACTCGGAGTAAGAAGGAGCATGTCACCCTGACCAAGGAGTTTCTCAGCACCAATCTGGTCGAGGATAGTACGACTGTCGATTTGGCTAGCTACAGTAAACGCAATACGAGCCGGAATGTTGGCTTTAATAAGCCCGGTAATAACATCTACGCTCGGGCGCTGTGTCGCGAGCACAAGGTGAATACCTACAGCACGTGCTTTTTGTGCCAAACGTACAATCAATGCCTCAACGTCGCGCGCCGCAACCATCATAAGGTCAGCAAGCTCGTCAATAACAATCACAATGTATGGCATCGCACCATCATCAACCCGCTGTTCATTACCGTCTGTGTCTTCGACTGATATCTTTTTACTACCCGACTGGATTTTTTGGTTGTAGCTTTTAATATCACGAATTTTTTCTTCAGCTAATAATTTGTAACGACGCTCCATCTCGTTGACCGCCCATTTAAGTGCGCTGATGGTTTTCTCAGGCTCTGTAATCACTGGGGTTAGAAGATGTGGAATGTCTTCATATGGTGCCATTTCAACTTGTTTAGGGTCGACCAAAATCACCTTCATCTCGCTTGGACTATTGCGATAAAGGAGGCTCGTCAACAAAGTGTTAATCATGACCGACTTACCACTGCCCGTTTGACCGGCAATAAGCAAGTGAGGCATCTTATTAAGTTCGCCGACAACAGCCTCACCCGAAATATCCTTGCCAATGGCAAATGCTAGCGGCTCGTGATTTGACTTCCACTGCTTGGCCGTTAGTACTCCGTAAAGACGAACGTCAGCAGCTTTGCGGTTTGGTACTTCGATACCAACAGCGCGCTGCCCCGGAATAGGTGCCTCAATACGCAGGGTTTGGGCTGCGAGATTGAGCGCAATATTAGTCTCAAGAGCGGTAATGCGAGTCAACTTAACACCACTTGGCGGTTTTAAGGTGTACTGTGTTACCTTAGGACCGATATTCGCACCTTCCATCTCGACTTCAATATTAAATTCGGCCAAGGTGTCGCGAATAGTCTGGGCATTCTGCTGTACATCACCAGCATCAGCTGGTGATTGTTTTTTCTCAAGTAGATCAACACTTGGCGCCTGCCAATTAGGGTCACTGACAGCAACCAGCGCAGCTTGCTCTTCAGCGGCTTTATCTTGCTTGATACTGCCCCGGAGACTCGAAAGGTGTGCACCTTTTTTACCCATAAGCGCGGCCTCTTCTTGGTCTAGTGTTGGCACACCAGCATTTAATTTAAGTTCGCCAATTGCCTGATGCTTAGGAGAAACCTCTGATGCCTTGCGCATAACCTGTACATTAGCTTCTTGCTCACTGAGCTCACGACGAGAAACCTCCCAGAGTTTTTTAATAACTGCGAACGGAGATACGCGTACAACGAACAAGGTTGTAATGAGTATAAGAAGCACGTAGATAAATGCAGCAACACCAGTATTCACCAAAGCCAACATACCACCATTGACCGCACTACCAACAAAACCACCCGTCGTTTGGCCAGCACTGTTTTTCATAAGACCAAACAAGCCCGCAAACCAGACAATAAGCAGTGTGGTCGCGAGCTTCATGACAAATGGCAGGCGGTTATTCTCTGCCCTAAATACCTCGACAGCAATATAGACAAAGAGAAGAGGGATAACATACATAGCGTAGCCGATGCTATTGAGTGTCGCCCGGTGCAACCACTCTAGTACTGGGCCGCCCGCACCAAACCATGCCAGTACGAATAAGACAGACACGGCAAGTAACATGACTGCGCCTACTTGCGCCCAAAAACCCGACGGCAGACTATGCTGTGGTGTTTGGACTTTTGCTTTTCCCCTACTGTGCGATGATTTTTTTCGTTTGGCCATAACTATTTTTTATTATATCCCGATATAAGCGTTTTCGCTTACGGTTTACAAGCAATATTATAGCAAAAATTACAATATTTTGCAAATAGCTTATGTTTTAGTACGCGCGCGTGTCTTCGCGGGTGCGAGGCTCAACCACTTCGGTATCCGGCACCTGACGTGGTGGAAACTTTTGCGGAGGTAACGGAGGCATAACGTTATCGTTTTTTGGACGATCGTTGCGGTCATTATGATCACCGCGATCGTTTACTCTGTTACGTCCTTGCGGTGAATTACCACCGCCACCGATTTCGTTCACTACGGGAATAACGATTGGCGTACGGCGCGTCTGGTCATATAAGATGTGTGTAATCTCGTCCTTGAGTTCTTTTTTAATAACGTCAAGATCGATCTTTTTACCACCAAAGCTACGGGCAACCTTTTGTTTAAGATATTGACGGATAGTTCCCATCAATTCTTCGCTATCGCGGAGGTAAATAAATCCACGCGAAATGATGTCAGGGCTAGTTAGCAGGCGACCAGTGCCGCGCTGTACTGTCAATACCACCACAAACATACCTTCGTTGCTCATGTGGATACGATCCTTAAGAACCACCTCTGATACAATGGCACCATTATCATCGTACATAATACCACCAACCGGGACACGACCAGCTTTTTTAGCACCTTCAGGTGTAATCTCTACGATATCACCTGCGTCACAGACAAAGATGTTCTCACGTGGGATACCGGCTTCTTTTTCAGCAATCTCAGCGTTATGAACCAACATGTGGAACTCGCCGTGATTTGGCAAGTAGTACGTTGGATTAAGAGCACGGATAAGTTTGACATGATCATCGTAGTAGCCGTGACCAGAAAGGTGTAGTGGACCAATGCCAGTAAGATGTGTTTTGCCGTTTTGAATGACTTCACTTCCCTCTCGCATCAGGCCGTCAACCGTACGAACGACGTATTTCTCGTTACCTGGAATCGGATTGGAGCTAAATACAATAACATCAGTGTTTTTAATCTTGATGAATTTATGACTACCGCTAGCCATACGATTAAGCACAGCGTTGAATTCACCTTGGCTACCCGTACAGACAATCGTCACTTTGCCATCAGGCAACTTAACGAGATCTTCCATCTTAACTACAACATCCTTGGGGATTTTGATTGTTCCAGTACGAAGAGCTACTTCAAGGTTTTGGATCATGCTGTAACCAGCAAATGCGACTTTTCGATCGTGTTTCTTTGCTTCGTCCAGAATAAGCTGGATACGGTGTAGCTGACTACTAAAACAGCTGATGATAAGGCGGCCGTTCGGATATTTTTCCATAACCTGGCCCATGCTGTGCTGAATATCAAGTTCGCCGTGAGTATGCGTACCTTCACTTTCACAGTTAGTACTTTCATTCATGAACATAAGAATGCCTTCTTTGGTGGCAATTTCGGTCATACGGTCGAGGTCGAATTTGCGACCATCAACAGGTTGTTCTTCCATACGCCAGTCACCCGAGCTGATAATAACACCGAGAGGTGTTCGGATAACAACAGCTGCTGCATCTGGAATAGAGTGATTAACGCGAACCATCTCAACTGAAAAGCTATCACAAAGCTGTACGCGTTCGTGAGCTTCAGGGTCAAGCACGTGGTAATCTGGCGCAAAACCGCTTGTCGCTTCTTCCATTGTGCGTTGCAACATACCAACCGTAAACTTAGTGGCATATACAGGCGCAGGAATCTTGTCGATAAGATGACGAAACGAGCCGATGTGGTCAAGGTGTCCGTGCGTAAAAACATGCCCACGAATACGGTGCTTGTTTTCTTCAAGATAAGTTATATCAGGCGTAATGTAGTTAATGCCAGGATAGTCAGCACCTGGGAATAAAAAGCCCATGTCGATGATAATAATGTCGTTATCGTATTCGATAGCCGTCATGTTTTTACCAATACCCATTTCACCAACACCACCGATAGGAATAACCTTAAGGGTTGGACGTGGCGCTTTCGAGCGTTTTGGCTGGTCGGCCAAACTGAATTGACGACCGTTGTATCCGTTATAAACAGATTTGTTAACTGGGACGTTTACCATGTGTTGTGAAGCACGGAGGTTCACGTTCTCGGAGGTACGGCGCTGCGCACGGAACACCTCGCCTTTGCGAGTTGTCGTGTTGTTTAACACTGTATTATTAGATTTTTGTCGTTGTTGTTGCCCTTGTTGAGGGCGTTTAGATGCGTCGTCACTTGGGGCGTTCGCGAGTCTTCGTTGACCCATAGTTTATATATATTACCTTTCAAAGTATTTATTAGTTACAAACAAGTCCTATAAGTTGCAGCTATTCGGTAAGAAACAGATGAAGCTGCGGTCTAGTACGTAGAAGTATAGCAGATCGTTCGTCAATTAGCAAGCCGAATCATTGACTTTATGCTTATAATGGTATATAATAAAGAGAGTCAGCCCAATCCGCCAATCCTTTGGGAGCACCTTATGAACACCGGAACCAACCCTGAGACTCGTCGCACGGTCGACCAGATCAACGCCGATTACCGCGCCACCGTAGCCCAACGCAAGATCCGCGAGGAGAAGCGAGAGGCCGCGGTGCATGCCTTCTGGCTGAACTTCACCAAGATCTGCGCCGTCATCAACTTCATCTTCTGCGCGTTCATGGTCGCCATGTCGATCGAGTACACGATTCAGGCCATCCAGACGCAACACACCCCCACCCCGGTCGGTGAATTCGTCGTCGGCCTGCTCATCGTCCAGGCGTGCGGTTGGACCTACATGGTCTCGTTCCCGCGTTATATCGCCAGTCTTCAGTAACTGGCATACGTCCGGTTGTTCTACGGTGTTCACGAAAGGAGCGGAGAAGGCGACAACGCCAGAACTGAGGTCGAGCATCTGCTCCCTCGTTCTGGCTTTTCGCTTTTTTAGGCCCCTTTTTTGAGCTTCTCAATCACTTTGGGTACGCGCAAAAAATCATCAATCAGCGTTTGGCGCATGCTCCCGTTATAAAGAGCTGCCGCTGGATGGTACAGGGGTACGATAACTATTTTTTTATCACCAAACGCGATTCGTTTCGCCTCGCCGTGAATCAAACTGATCTTGGCATCTGGCAAAAAATATTCCATGCTGTGTCGGCCCAATGTCACCACCACCTTTGGCGAGATGACATCAAGTTGACGCACCAAGTACGGCCAAAAAGCCTTTTTTTCTTCTGGAAGTGGGTCTCTGTTATTGGGGGGTCGGTATTTGACGATATTGGTGATATACACGTCGCTCCGCACTAAACCAGCCTGTGCAAGCATTTCGTTTAAAAACTTACCGGCTGCACCAACAAATGGTACTCCCTGCTCGTCCTCATTTTTGCCTGGGGCTTCCCCGATAAAAACGATCTCAGCATCAAGATTGCCATCACCGATAACTAGCTGTTTAGCGGTCGAAGCAAGCTCAGGACAGATGTTGTTCTTCAAGATGTCTGCTTTTATCTGATCAATCTGAGCCTGCTTATCCATTACTTCTCTTCTCCTAAGACTACTGGTTAGCTTCTTTCATCGAGAGACTAAGACGACCTCTCTCATCAATACCGGTCAGTTTCACCTTAACCATCTGGCCCTCGTGTAGGACGTCAGTCACATTTTCAACACGCTCATTCGAGAGTTGCGAAATATGCACCATACCATCGATACCAGGCATGATATTTACGAATGCGCCAAAGTCCTTAATACTAACTACTTTGCCGTCGTAAATCTTGCCCACTTCTGGCTCTTCGGTCAGACTCTTAATCCAAGCAAGGGCCTTTTCGATCTTGGTTGTATCCGCAGCAGCAACCGTTATAAGACCATCGTCCTTGATATCAATCTGGGCACCGGTTTCAGCGGTAATCTTATTAATCACTTCTCCGCCCTTACCAATAACAGCACCAATCTTATCCGGGTTAATCTTGATCTTTTCAATGCGTGGCGCGTACGGGCTGATAGCAGTGCGTGGCGTAGCTAATGTAGATATCATGTGTTCAAGGATGAACGCACGGCCAGGCTTGGCTTTTTCGAGTGCCTGACGAAGAATATCTACTGGCAGGCTATGGAGTTTCATATCCATCTGCAAGGCTGTGATACCGTTGGTTGTTCCGGTTACCTTAAAGTCCATATCACCAGCGAAATCTTCGGCATCAGCAATATCACTGAGCACATATGGCGTGTCGCCATCCATCATCAAACCCATAGCAATACCACTCACCGGCCGCTTAAGGGGTACGCCAGCGTCCATGAGTGCAAGACAGCTGCTACATGTTGCAGCCATAGAGGTAGATCCATTCTGGCTCATGATTTCGGTCACACTACGGATAGCGTATGGAAATTCCTCTTCGCTTGGAAGCACTGGAATAAGTGCACGCTCCGCAAGATAACCGTGACCGATTTCACGGCGACCAGGACTACCAAGACGACGAACCTCGCCTACTGTGTAACCGGGCGCATTGTAATGGTGCATATAGCGACGCTCGTAATCGTTTTGCTCCATCGTATCAACCATTTGTGCATAGCTAAGTGGTGCTAACGTAACGATATTCATACCTTGAGTCACACCGCGAGTAAAGAGCGATGAGCCATGCGTGCGAGGCAAAATGCCAACTTCGCTTGAAAGTGTGCGAATTTCGTCGAGTTTGCGACCATCAGGACGCGTACCGTTCGCTACGATACCCTTGCGAACATCTTTATGAAGAGCCATCGTAAAGGCTTCGTCGTATTCACCGCGAAGTGCCTGGTATTCGTCTTCGCCAACTTTTTTGACCATGTCTTCATGGAACTGAGTACGTAGCACTGAGATCATTTCGTTGCGTTCTGGGTACGGACGCTGAAGATCTTCACCAATCTTGCCTTCCATCCACTCGTCAACAACAGTCTGGATGGCGTCGTTTGGAAGCACGAGCTCATACGTAAGTGGTTCAACTCCTACTTTTTCGATCAGCTGACGCTGCAACGCGATTGCCGGCTGAAGTTTTTCGTGCGCCCATGCGATTGCATCAGCAACAACATCCTCACCCACTTCATTTGCACCAGCCTCAACCATCGTGACGCCCTTTTCAATACCAGCAACCACGAGGTCAAGATCGCTTGCTTCGCGCTCTTCACTCGTGGCAAATGCCTTGAACTCGCCATTTACGCGAGCAACGCGCAGGCCGGCAACAGGACCATCAAACGGCGCGCCCGTGAGCATAAGTGCTGTAGAAGCGGCGATCATCGCAACGGAATCAGGACGGAATGCCGGATCCATAGAGAGCACGCTTGCAACCACTTGGACTTCTTGGCGGTATCCTTTTGGAAACAACGGACGAATCGGACGGTCAATTAAACGACCAATAAGAATTGCTTCGTCGCTTGGACGACCCTCACGCTTGATGAAACGACTGCCACTGATTTTTCCGGCTGCATAAAATTTTTCTTCATAGTCCACACTTAGCGGGAAGTAGTCCATGCCGCTAATAGGATTCTTGCCTACCATTGCTGTACCAAGTACGACAGTATCGCCGTATTTTACCAGGACGCTAGCAGACGTACGAAAACCAACACGGTTAACCTCTAGTGTAAGTGGCTGACCACAGAGATCAGTGGTAACAGAGATAATCTCTTTACCGTTAGGGTTGATAGTAGACATGAATGTCCTCCTTTTTTGACTCGCCTGTTAAAAGATAACGGCGAATAAGTAACGGGTGTGGCATTTCTTTATTCAAAAAATATCGCATCCACCACTTACGTAACCGCTGGCAGCGAGCTACCTCTATTATAGACTATCTGACCGAATGAATACAGGTATAATAAAATGGTACGCATCTAAGGAGGAGATGACCGTGGACTGGCGCAAGCGCGCCGTCTGTCGGGATGAGGACCCTGAGCTTTTCTTTCCAATCGGTAAGAAAGGGCCCGCCGCCAAACAGACGGAAGAAGCCAAAGTAGTGTGTCGTCGGTGTCCCGTCAGCGATCAATGTCTCGAGTGGGCGCTCAAAAGCGGCGAAGATACAGGTGTCTGGGGAGGACTGAGCGAAGACGAACGACGAGCATTGAAAAGCCGAAGGGCTAAGGCTCGACGTCGCCAGAAGTCTCCTTCCTAACGTACAACGGCCTGAGCCCCGCCGCAAAGGGGCTCGTTTTTCTACTTTAAAATATTCTCAAGCCGATGTCTCGATAATATTTGTAAGACGTTCGTGCAGCCGGTTAATACGCTCCTGCGGGTCAATTTGTTCTCGAACTTGCGCACGTGAAAGCACGGCTGCACTCGTTTTACCCCGAACATGCAAACTACATTGCAAATCTTCGCAACATAAAAATGAAACTGAACGTACTGGTGAGGTCTGAAATGTAATAACTGCCGAGTAAGTCCCTCGCTGCCATGTGGCACAGATATCACAGATGATCGCTTCAACTCTCCCCTTACTGCCCGGCATTCGCTTACTTAGGCTATAGGGTACGACGACGTCTAAAAACGGTATAATCAATATGCCTTCGTTGCCCTGTTTATTGGTAATGGCCAAGAAGTCACGATTTTCCCATTCGGTAATTTCCTCGGGGACAAACCGCAGTTCACGCTTTAACCGTGGTTTTAGTGGTCTTACAAGCTCCGTAAATTGTTCACGAGAGATCACATTCATAGATATAGTATAGCCCTTATATAGCTCGCATCGCGACCAAGGATAACTTTGTCACCTACTTTTTTCCCTTTTAGTGCAACCGCAAGCGGCGCTTGAGCGCTTACTACTACCGCACCTTCCCGAGACTGACCAGCACGAAGCGTCCAGTCGCCAGCAATAAAGTACGTCCTGCCGTTTTCCAGTGTGACCGTCGAACCAATACCTACCATTTCTTTTCTAATTGGTGGAATGCTGGGTAAACTGTCGCGTATAACCTGGCGAAGCTTTTGTAGCTCGGCATCTAGTAGCGACTGTCGATCACGGAGTGCGTCAAACGGTGCATTATCATGCCAGGTTTCAGAGGACTGGTTAAATACCTCGTAGAACTCCGGCCCCAAACTGAGAATTTCCGCCTCGAGTTCAGCAATACGCTGGCGAGCAGCATTTTTATCTTCATCAAGTATGATGAGCTCTTTCATAAGAAAGCTCCTTAAAAATTAATTTACAAGAATCGTCAGCGGTTCGGAACGTCCCAACATGCACGAATAGAGGATCCTTGCTGGATCATAGTAATTATCGAGTATAGCAAACATACAAGCCACTACCAACCCGTGTTATAATCGTAACAATACGATCCTACGGGATCCACTATGCGTCTACGTTCGGACGAGCCGAACCTCTAACGGTCAAATTACTTTAATCAAGGAGAGCTTGTATGCAAGAACGACGGATTGCTGTACGCGGCATTATATACAAAGATGGGAAACTACTCAGTCAACGCTTAAAAGCGTATCGGCGCAATAATCGCAACTTTTGGTGTACTCCAGGTGGTGGTCTAGATATCGGTGAATCAATTGAAGAAGGCTTACGCCGTGAAATGATTGAAGAAACCGGCATTGACCCTAAAATTGGTCGCTTGCTTTTTGTCCAACAATTTTCTGAAGACGGCAAAAAGGAACAGATGGAATTCTTTTTTCTGATTGAAAATCCGGAAGATTACGAAGCGATTGACCTTACGACTACCACACACGGCGAACTGGAAATCGAACACGTCGAGTTTATCGACCCGAAATCGGAAGTTATACTCCCTGCCTTCCTTCAAGAAATCGATCTCCAAAAATACATTGAGAGCGTTCAGCCAGTTACCGTTTATAACGAACTAAATCTGTAAACTAAAAACTCCGCAATTATTTGCGGAGTCCTAGTTTGGCGACAGTTGCCTTGTAGCTTTCAAAGTCTTTCGACTCGAGGTATTTCAGCAACCTTTTGCGGCGACCTACCATCTGGATAAGACCGCGGCGAGCCATGTGGTCATGCTTATTAGCCTTGAGGTGCTCAGTGATTTCCTTGATACGAGATGTCAAAACTGACGCTTGAGCCTGTGGGGATCCAACGTCTTCTTTGTGCGTCTGTGTCAGGGCGAGTGCCTTGGCTTTATCTTCTGCTGTTATCATCAAGAATGTATTGTACCAGAGTAACCCTGGTTTTTCAACAGGTTAGTTCCAGGTTATCGTAAAGGAGTATGTTTTTATCTCGTCTGGACGCAGCAATTCGCCTTCCCCTGGCTTTTCCTCTAGAAATGCAAAACCATTCTGTGATGGTTCTATACAGAGGTAATCTCCCAGTTGATCAGTCCACTTCACCCACATAGGCAAGCCGGTCGATTGAAGTGTGATTGTCCGCTTTTCTAATTGCAATCTATGTATATCGCCGGTAAAAAACTGTGCCTCGCCCAGCTCGTTTAGGGCCTGCTTTTCATCGTCGAGCACAGCTGAACCACCAAGTAGTGCAAAATACGGATGAAATGCCGGCGCTACTCGTAGATCAGATCCACCATTGTTAGTAAGTTCCAAGGTCATCATAAGTCTTTTGGAACCCAATTGATAAGTCAGTACCGAGTTTAAATGCCGATAACCATCTGGACCATTGGTTAGTGTCAATAAAATCGAACTATCAGTCTTATCCGTGACTTCCCAAACTGATTCACGCCCGAATCCATGCTGCGCCTGACCAGTCACGCCACCCGGTCCAAAGTTAGGAAGGCATACATGGGAGCCTCCTCGTTTTTTAGCTATACCCTCTTCGGTTTTTAGCGTTCTCTTAGGGAATAGAATGTCACCCTTATCATCGGACAAATTGGTGAGATATCCCCCTTCTGGATCGACGATTGCCTTTGTTGCGTCATTCCAAATTTCTATCTCCATAACACCCTCCTAGTTTTCGATACCAAAGTCTCGTAGTTGCTTGGCGTCTGTTACATTCCATGTGCCGATAGAAAGCCGACGCAGCTCTCTACAGTATGCGCCAGTTCCTAGTTTTTCGCCAATATCCACGCCGAGACTACGGATGTATGTCCCGCTGCTTACGTGAGTTCTAACCTTAAGATAAGGATACTCATAATTAATACATTCCAAGCTATACACAGTTATGGTGCGCAAAGGGATTTCAACCTCTTTTCCATCACGTGCCAACTTATACGCACGTTGACCATTAACTTTAATCGCACTAAAGATAGGTGGTCGCTGCTGTATCTCGCCGGTAAATGCTGCTAAGACAGCGTCGATTTCGTCTCTGCTTGGTTCATGTGAGGAAATATTAGTTAGCTCCCCTTCCGTATCACCAGTCGTACTTGTTTTTCCTAACTCAAATGTCGCCTCGTATACCTTATCTTGCTTGGTATAGTGAGATGCATTACGACATTCTTTACCAACAACCAGTATCATGAGACCCGTTGCAAAAGGATCAAGTGTGCCCGTATGGCCTACCTTCACTTTTTTGTCAGCATGTTCACTTAAAACACGTCGGAGTCGAGCTACGACACCAAAGCTCGTCATTCCTGCAGGTTTGTCTATACATATAATTCCATCGTCTATCACGCATACCAGTATACCTAACCATTGTCGTTTTATATCTTAAATCATCACCCCACTCCGGTATACTAATGTTATGAAGAAGATTATTTTTGGCATTTTTGCTCATCCTGATGATGAGGCGTTCGGCCCAAGCGGCACACTCCTTTTAGAAACAAAAGCCGGCACTGATCTACACCTTATCACCCTCACAAGTGGTGATGCTGGCATAAACCTTGATGGTCACAGCGACCTCGGTTCGGTTCGACTCAAGGAATGGCACAAAGCAGGTGCGCTTATAGGTGCCTCGACGATGGAATACTTCGGCTACAAAGATGGCAAACTCGATAATCAAAGCATGATAGAAATCGCCGAACGTCTTATCGACCACGTTGGAAAGATATTAAAAGCCGCCCCTGAAGATGTGGAAGTTGAATTTATGACGCTTGATCTCAACGGGCTGACTGGCCATATCGATCATATTGTGGCAGCTCGCGCAGCCAGCCTTACGTTTTATACACTCAAAAAGTCTGACAACCGCCTGACAAGAATTCGATTTAGCTGTATTTCTAATCGCACCTCTCCTACCGACAGCACCGACTGGATCTATATGGAGGCTGGTCATCCCCTAGAAGAAATTGACGAAACCGTTGACGCCAGACACCTTCGTAACGAAATTCTCGAAATTGTACATGCCCACCACACGCAACGTGACGATGGCGAAGCATATATCAAAAACCGAGGGGTAGACCTCGGTTTGAATTACTTTTTGATTAAATCCTAACCCTGACCAGGAATCTTAAACTGGGCCGGATCGTTAGACTGTGGAGGTGCGACAAGCGCTGGGTTAGTCGCTGCTCCAAAAACGTCCTCTAATTTGTCCGGAGGTAGCGCACTCGAAGAGGCTGATGCATCTGGCATTGTAGGCATAGGGGGCAGCGTTGAAAAGTCCGGCATAGGGGGCATTGGTGGTAGTGACATTGAAGGCGAAACCGGTTGAGGATTTGGAACTGGCGCAGACCCTGACACGACTGGTATACCCGACGGTGTATACGGAACAGCTCCAAATGCCGCGTCAACAGCAGCACGTGCTTCTTCGTGAGGTGAGCGATTGGCGCGATCAATATCTGCCAACGTTTCTCTTGGCTTCGGTGGCTCTACAACTGGCGCCGGGATAGGCGGTAATGCAGCACTAGCGGCATTAACCGATGAAGGTGCGTCTTCACGGAACGGATCTACTATTGGTGATTCCACTTCTGGTTGCGAAGCGGCATTCAGCGGCGATTGGAAGGTCGGTGTACTATTACCAACATAGCTATTGCCGCCATGAGTCAAAATAGTATGATTGCGCTCATCCTCAAGATCACGACGCTTGTCTTCTTCGGCTTGTTCGGTTGTCGCATTGAGTGTGCCACCCAAGCTTGGGGCCTGTTCGCTTGCTTGCCAAGGTGCAGCAACGGGAGTTACTGATTTAGGCGATTGTCCAGCGGCTTCATCCACCTCTGCACCGGCAGCGGCGAGATCTTTTTGCAAATCAGCAACAGATGGCGTAGTACCAGTGGCGGCAGCCGGAGCCACAGAAGCGAGCTGTTGAGCAAGGGTTTCTTCGGCCTTTGCTGCAGCTGCCTCCTGTTGAGCTGCAGGGACTTCCTTAGCCTGCTTTGCCAATTCATCTTGAGCCGCTTGAGCAGCGGCAGCCTGCTTCTCTTGCTCTGTTTGCTCAGCAACCTCATCAAGACTACCCTCTTTTTCGTGAGAGATAACAAGTGAACCATCATCAGTCTTCTTTTTAGGAGTCACTGGCTTTTCTACGGCTGGTTTCTTAGTAAGCTTAGTTGACTCACCCTCTGCTAGATCTGTCGTACCGTCCGAGTTTTCACTGGTCGATGCCGGACTGCTATCACCCATTTTTGGCGTACTAATACTATCGTTGCCAATTTCATGTGCTTCTTCTAATTTTGAAGCAATCAACTGCTGATTAGCACCGGCTGACATAAGCTGCGCTGCAATCGTCATCACACGTGACGATGTTCGATTATTACTAAAACGATCAGTTGCAGCTACGATGCCCGTTAAGAATGCAGTTGCAATTTGGTCATCCAATGTACCCTTATCACTCTTAAGTGATTCGACAAGACTCACGAGCATCTCACTCAGACTACTGGCGTTTGACTCCCGCCAATTAATGCTCCCGAGAGCACTCTCGTTTTCTCCTGCGCAAATAGACACAACTGTTGCATCATGCAAGATCCGGCCATGAGCAGAAAGCGCACCGTCAAGATCATCTTTATCTCGCACACCCAATGCAAGAACAAGCTCAACATTATAGTCACCTTGACTGAATTCAAGGTCGTCACCAGTGATTGTCGTGCGATACGGTGTAATAAATATTTTCACGACATCACCATCTACCTTATAGCGAAGATGGTCAGCCTTTTCTTTATCTAGTGCGATAATAAAATCACGCAGACTGTCGACAGTGTTCTCGAACGTTTTTTGTGGATCCAAAAATGTAATAGCTGGAGGCACTTGTCCGCTAAATACAGCCGTAGCGTGCTTATTCATTTTATTAAGCAGCAAGGTAAGTCCTAGTGCAGCACTCAGCTCGTCAACTGACGGGTTGGTGCTCACAGTCACCAGGATATTGCTGCTGTTCTTTACCTTATCGGCGATTTGCTGCTTAGTGTTGCCATCGTTCATGAAGGAGAGTTCCTAAACGTTTTTTATTTTTATGAGACTTTGAAGGAACTATACCATAAGTAGTTTGGATGAGTCAATATATTCGTCTTCCCCAGCCATTCCTTCTCCAGCAACCGCTAGAAGCATCATCGAACCGTATAACCTCGACATAAGATTTGCAGATTGAACAATTTCGTGTTATTGTATGCATGTTCCACGCACACACCTTTCTCTTAGGAGGTTCAACTGATGGCGGCAAGAGATTTCGATCTCTACTACCACCCCGAGGGCGCCGGTACGACGAGTGACCCCGTCGTGATCACCTTCACGTTCCGGGTGCTCGCTCCGTCGCTCGACAGGCTGCGGGAACAGCTTCCTGACACGGTCATCCTCACGGAGACCAACCCAGGAAGCTTCCGGCTCATTGGCGTTGCTCCCGAGATGACGCGTGTCGAAGCCCTTGCGGTCTTCGACAAGCTCGTCCGGGACAACGAATGGTATGGCAAGCATTTCGCCTGAGCAGGAACCCCGTCGCCGAGAGCTGCGTGCAACACATGCACGCAGCTCTCGGCGCGGGATAATCACCACTTTACATTTCACACCTTTTACTCTATAATCACACCTTGATTGTATCTATAACTTATAAGAGGTAAAGAGGAAATTATGCCAATCATCAAATCAGCCATTAAACGAATGAAGCAGACCATTGTTCGCCGCGACCGCAACGTTGGTATTAAGCACGATATCAGGACTGCAACTAAAGCTTTCATGGCAAACCCAACAAGCGAGGGTCTTTCAAAGGCTCACAGCGAGCTTGATACCGCAGTCAAAAAGAAACTCCTTAAAAAGAATACTGTTGCCCGCCGCAAGAGCCAGCTTTCTAAAGTTGCTAAGGACGCCGGCGTTAAGCTAGCTGCTGGTAAAAAAGCTGCCGCTCCTAAAACCGCTGCCGTTAAAACTCCTGCAGCTGCGAAAAAAGCTACTCCTAAGGTCGCTACAACGGCCGTTAAGAAACCTGCTGCAGCCAAGAAACCTGCTGCAAAAAAGCCAGCAGCTAAAAAAACAGAGAAATAGTACCTGCTTTGTATATAAAATACGCCGCATAAAAATGCGGCGTATTTTATATACACGCAACTTTTATAAGTGCACGTTCCACTAGAAGCCAAGGGTCGGTGGCAGAGGTTTTAGCCGCCGTGTCTGCCTCGGCAAAGGCCATAACTACTTTTTTAGCACCACTACGACCAAGTTTTTTGGCAGCCGGTGCAAGCTTGGAAAGCGCGTATGGGTGCACACCCATGTCCTTGGCAACTTCGGCAGACGGTTTATCACTTATTGCGAGAACTGCGAGTTGTACCGCTTGACCGCTTAAAAGACCAAGCAGTCTAAAGGCATCTTCGGTAACCTCTAACGTTGTCAGCATTTTTTTAATTTTGAGTGCGTCACCTTTTAAAGCAGATTCAAATAGCATAAAGACGTTCTCTAACGGGTTTGCCTCGATAAGCTCCTCTATCACCTCGGGCGATACAATATCCACCACGGATAGTTTTTCAAGCGCCTGAGCAAGAAGCCATTGGTCAACACCAACCCGCTCTATAAGTTTGTGCGCACTTTTTTTATCCAATGAAAAGCCAAGCCGTGTCGCCTCGCCAGTCACCCATTGCTCAGCCTTTGCCGTGTCGCGATCAGACCATAAGGTCGATTCTTTAATAATGGCTACCTTTTGCAGCTCTTTGTATGTCTTTATTCGTTTATCCGGCTTGGCTTCTACCAAAACAACCTGCACGTCATCACTAATACGTGGTAACCAATCTATAAAATCATTCCAAATCGACTTATTTTCAGAGAGGTTTTTAATAATAACCAATCTTTTCGAGGCAAACAGTGTCACTCCCATTAAAAGATCGGGCAACTGTTTAATCTCGAGCTCGCTACCATCGATACGTTCAGGCATTCCATCAAACGAACTAACAATCTCGCGAACCGCTCGATCATTCTCAAAACTATTTTCACCAGTTATAAGGATTATCATCTACCTTTATTCTACCTGACAATGCGGACAAATGTGGGTTCCGCGACCCGCAGCCTTAAATTTGATGATAGTCGTACCGCAACGAAGACATGGCTTACCCTCACGCCTGAATACACGTGCAAAAGTGAGGTAACTTCCCTTTTTGCCCTCGGCGTTTACGTAATTTTTATCGGTACTTCCACCCTTTTCAATAGCCGTGTTCATAACGCTGCGAAGTTCAGTATATAGCCGAGCAAATTCCTCCTGTGTTATGTTTCCGACTAAACGTTTTGGATGGATCTTAGCACCCCATAGACTCTCGTCTGCATAAATATTTCCCACTCCTGCAATGACCGTTTGATCTAATAACGCCGCTTTAATACTAGTCCTCGCTCGCCGCTTAAAGCGCTCGGCAAATTCAACTTCTGTAAGTTCTTCTTCTAACGGCTCGGGACCAACCTTTTTCATAAAATCTATATTCGGTACCTCGGTAGTTGGCATAAGACGTATCCAACCAAACTTACGCTGGTCATTAAAGTAAAGATGAGACTCATCGTCAAACGTAAAAACAACTCTAGTGGATCGGTCAGGAAGCGCTCCAACAAGACTTTCGTTTGGATGTCCCGCCCCAAAGCGTGTCGATTTTGCGACAAACACCATTTGCCCTGTCATTTTAAGGTGAACGACCAAACTATAGTTAGTAGAAAGATCAATCAGCAGTACTTTCGCTCGCCGACGAATATCTGTTATTTTTGCACCAATCAGAAAAGCCTCAACATCTACTTCTGCATTTGGGAACCCTTTTGGCGTATCGTGTGTCACCGCCTTGACAACACGACCGACAATCAAGTCTTGGAGCCCGCGACGAACCGTCTCTACCTCTGGAAGTTCAGGCATTACTTTGCTCCATGAGAGTCGCCAGAGCCTTACGACATTGTTCAACATCTTTAAAGATAATCCCCTGCATACCCACCAACTCAGCACCTTGTACATTTACGGCAATGTCGTCGATCATGACACACTCTTCCGGCACTACACCCAGCTGTATTGCAACGTACTGGTAAGCCTCTCCATCGGGTTTTGCCATGCCAATCTCGCTCGAGAGTGCCACAATATCAAATAAATCCTTAAGTTCATCCGTCGTAAAGCTCCTCTCGATTGCGCCACGGCCGATATTGCTGAGCATCGCACACTTATAGCGTGATTTTAATGACGCCACCAACTTAATCATATCGCTACTTTTTATTTCCTGCGTATGAATAATTTCGCGGATTTCATCTGGTGTTTTATTCGTCAGCTCACTCACCTGTTGAATGTATTTGTCTTGTGAGATATAGCCCCTATCTGAGGCATGAGCAAGATCATCAAAAGCCTGACGGTTAGTCACCGACGTTATGGACCGTAAATAAGAAAGACTGCCGTGTACGAGAACGCCATAGCAGTCAAAGATAATTCCTCGTATCACATTGTCTATTATAGACTAAGCGTACTACTCGTGCCGAGGTTAAGTTTAGAAAGTAGTGTTTTTTGATCCGGAATTTGAGCTAAGAACAGGCTACTAACCTGAGAAACACTCGCTTTAAAAGAACCAGGTGACCCCTTACAGCTGGACGTCCACAGCTTTTTCACCGTGCTATCACCCTGCAAAACCTCAAACTCATACACAAGGCCTGTTGCGCAAACACCGCGGGTATCGTTTTTATCACCGGTCAGTTCATCACCGGTCATAAGGTTTGCCTTATCGAGTGCATACACCAACTGCTCATAGGCCTGCGTATTATTATCGTAGCTTTTAGCGTCGATTTGTTGTTCCAAATAACCCTGGTAAGTTGTCATGGCACGACTAAACGGGTTAATGACTACCTGATAGGAGTGGAAGTTTTCGTTTGCAACGATCGGACCGCGTACGGTCATCCGAACGCTATGATCAACAGAGGTTGAAAGCAGTGCATCACGGCCAGGATTACTAGCAGCTGGCTGCGCATTGCCACCAAGTAGCATGCGTCCCACGGATACAAGTGCCGCGATAACGATCGCAATGACGACAAGAACGAGGATAACGGGGACGATTCGATTTGAGTTGCCTCTATACATATAATTTACGTTATCACTTTTTGGTCTAAAAGTCAATCCAAGCATTTATCTTTGTCCGTTGTTTTGTGTTTATTTTTAAGCGCAAGCTCTATTTACTTATCTCATCATACCATCAATATTATTTTTGTCAATACAAGAGAAGTTGCAAAATATCTATAAACATTGTATAAAAGATGAGGTTCAGTCATGCACATTCGCACCGGGAGGTACATCAATGCCTACACCACCGTCAGCCCAGCAGCTGCTCGACACATTCCTACTCGGAATGACCTGGCTGCGCGAAGACAGGCCCGACATACTCGCCCGCCCGGGAAGCAGTATCTTCTCGGCGATACGCCTGGCGGGTGTCGTGAGCGAAGGTCAGCGCAAGCTCCTTGCTCGCAACACCCAGCTCATCACGCTGGCAATGCGACACGGCGAGATCATCAAGGGGGCGAGGCGACCCCCAAAGCGCCAGTTGGAACCTCGCATCGCCACTACCGACAAGTACCTGCTGACTCTGGTTACCGACTCGAGTCTTCAGTTCGACAAACTGTTCGGCGGCCGCGGCTATCAGCATATCGTCACCGAGTCCGGCATGGTCTACGCGCAACAAATCGCACCACAATATGCGGCCATCCTCGACCGCACAAAGTTCAACCATGCATGGGAGATCTTCAAGACGCAAATGCGCGCCAAGAATGCGCACAACCCGCAGAGAACAGCACGCCCAATGGGCGATGGCCCTACGTCCGACGAAGAAGCGTCCGTCCGTATCACGCATCAAGCAAAATACGGCGAAGACGACTTCGAGTGGTGACAGAACCAAGACCGACTAGCTCTTCTTCGTGAAGACGGCCGGCCGTTCCCGACCTGGAAATGATTCCAGGTCGGGAACGATCACCAGGACGACCGCAAGCGGTCTTCTTTTATTTACTGCTACAAAACTCCCCAGTTTTTACCAGTTGTCACATCCACTTTTAATTTAACTTTTAGCTCTGGGTAGATATTTTCCATTGTGGTTTTTAAGAGTTCGGCTACGTTCTCAGCGTTCGCCTCAGGACATTCAATTAAAATACTGTCGTGAATCTGCAGGACTTGCTGACCAAGATTACCCAATTTTTCATCTACCTCTAACATAGCCATTTTCATAAGATCGGCTTCCGTACCCTGAATTGGCATATTGGCAGCGGCACGCTTGGCGCTCTCACGTACCATAAAGTTACTACTGCTCACATCCGGCGTAGGGCGGCGGCGACCAAAGTACGTCTCGACGTAGCCTTCGTTTTTCGCTTTTTCGAGTGTAGCATCAATAAATTGACGGATTGGCGCTCGTAACAAAAAATATTGATCAATAAATGACTTTGCCTCAGTAAAACTCATGCCAGTTGCCGCAGAAAGACCATGTGGACTCATGCCATATAACACACCAAAGTTAATAACCTTAGCGGCACGACGTTGATTTTTCGTCACTTCTTCAAGTGGTATCCCATAGGCCTCGCTGGCTGTTTTGGTGTGGATATCAGCACCGTCATTAAAGTCGTTAATCAACTTTTCATCACCAGCAAGCACCGCGGCGAGGCGAAGTTCAAACTGAGAATAGTCAGCGCTTACAAATACATTCCCCCGCTCAGGCACAAACGCTTCACGAATGCGACGGCCAAGATCACTCCTAACGGGAATATTTTGAAGATTCGGATTAGTACTAGAAAGCCGACCGGTACTCGCAACATCCTGATTAAAGGTTGTGTGGATTCGCCCGTTTTCGTCTGCAAGTAACGGTAGAGTATCTACGTAGGTATTTTTGAGTTTAGCAAGCTCACGCGTACGTTCAATGAGCTCAATGATCGGGTGCTGGCCGCGCAGTTTATCAAGTTCCTTCTGGCCAGTACTATAGCCTGTCTTACCCTTTTTAATACCAGCAATCGGAAGCTGCAGTTTAGTAAATAGCACCTCGGAAAGCTGTGCCGGACTACCTATATTAAATTCATGACCGACCATTTCATACATCTGACTTTCAAGCTCACTATGCTCCGAGGCAAGCTCTTCGCTCATAGCATGTAACAATGTTTTATCCACCTTAATGCCCCGCTGCTCCATTCGATAAAGCATATAGGTAAGCGGGAAGTCGAGGTCACGTGCAACGTTATATACCTTTGGCACATCATCCAAACTTTTGAGTTGTGATTCGTAAATCGACCAAAGCGCTGCCATGGTCTGTGCGGCATCTGACTCATTTATATCCGACAGAGAAAGCCCACTGATCGAACGGTCACGCATAAGTGGGTCGATCAAAAACGCTGCCTGGCGAATATCGTGAATATCACTAAAATGTAGCTCTATTCCTTCATCATGTGCAACGTGATAGAAAGCTTTTATGTCATAAGCAACAAGCTTAGTTTTTTCAAGCACGCGCCAAGATTCCGAAGTAATACTTGAAAAGAGACGACGTGAAAATGTCGTCTTATCGAGCGATAACCAAAGTTCACTATCGCTATAATGGATAAAAACCGTATCGTCTTTGTCACAGGTAAGTTCGACGGGCCATTCTACCTCTTTTAGAGTAGGAACAATCGGTGGCGTTGTTTGCACATCAAACAGACTACCCTGTGTAGAATTATTATGTTGCATATGCTGAGGTAAACGACGTACTAATGAATGGAATTCGAATTTTTTTAGTAGATCGGCAAGCTTGGCCGTATCAAGATCATGTGCATCCATTGCTTCAAGGTTTAAGTCAATGGGCGCATCGCACCAAATACGAGCTACTTTTTTACTCAGATAGGCTGATTCCTTTCCTGCCTCGAGTTTCGCAGCAACACTTGGCTTCACCTTGTCGAGGTTCTCATAGATACCATCGAGTGTCTTAAATTCTTGCAGAAGCTGGATCGCAGTCTTTTCACCAATACCCGGAACACCCGGAATATTATCGCTATTGTCGCCCTTTAAAGCCTTAAGATCGAGGAACTGATCGACCCTAATGCCGTATTTTTCTTCAAAGTAAGCAGGCGAGTACTGTTCGATGTCAGTAAATCCCTTTTTAAGAGCATACACGTGCACAAGTGGACCGACTAATTGGAGCATATCGAGATCACTAGTAATGAGGCAGGTTTCTATTCCTTGCTCGGTCGCCTTTTCAGCAAAACCACCCATAATATCATCGGCTTCGTAATCATCTAATTCATAGAGTGGCCAGCTAAAGGCATCGAGCAGTTCGTTTAAGAGTGGCAACTGAGCGAAAAAATCTTCAGGCGGTTTTTTACGACCGGCTTTATAGGTTGGCAACATTTCCAGTCGCTTACGGATACTTGTTCCTTTTTTATCCCAGGCAACAGCAACATAATCTGGCTCGAGCTTTTTTATAACTTCAAGAGCCAGGCTGGCAAAACCGTAAACACCGCCAGTCGGCGTCCCATCACGTAAAGACAGACCGGGCATTGCATAATAACCGCGATAAAAAACACTTTTACCGTCTATGACAACCAGACGTTTCATATCTTTAGTATATCAGTTTTACTAGGATTTACGGTTGACTAGGTAGTCGGCTAGTTGCGCCAAGTATTGAACGAAGGCTGGGTCGGTTTTTTTATCACCATCAAGTACTGCCAGTGCAGCTTTTTCATGTACAATCTGCCGCTCTTTTGCATAATCTAATGCACCCGTTACTTCAAAGATACGGCGAACATCATCGCAATCCTCAATGGTGGCGTTTTCGTTTCCCAAGACCGACTCAAGAGCGGTTTTCTGCGTGCCATTGCCGTGGTGTAACGCGTAATATGCCAGAAGAGTTATCTTACCTTCGCGAATATCATCATTATTTCCCTTACCCGTTTCACCCGTCATACCGAATGAACCGATGATATCGTCGGCAATTTGATACGCACACCCTGCATGAATAGCATAGTCATACAGATTTTGCGTTACTCCGATGGCGCCCGCAAGCTGTGCGCCAAGTTCAATCGGACTTAAAAACGTATAATGTGCTGTTTTACGGTGTAGTACTGACTCGATAGCCTCTTCGCTGAGTTCACTCCGCGTTACCTCATTAAAGACATCGTCCAGTTGACCATTAATAGTAACTAGAACGTTTTCATTAAACTGCTCACCTGCACGTCTCGCAATAGTCGCATCTACCGGCAGTGACAAAAGCTCGATAATTGCCTGTGGAGGACCGGAATACGCAACATTCATCGCTTGAACCTCGCCATAACGAAGCGCATTGCCCTTGAGATTATGCTCTTTTGCATATGTTTCAAGCAGTATGTGTGCCGATGGGCCGCCTCGACGAAGTCGCGAGCGATCGGCAATATCATCAACAATAAGAAGAGAGGTCTGAATGATTTCAAAAACACGAGCGGCACCAAGTGCCACAACATCATCTTTACCGCCATGTGCGTAGTAACTTCGCATGGCAAGTACGCCGCGCAGTCGTTTACCACCACGCAGAAGCACGTCACAGTATGCATCGATAGGTGCTCTGTTGCCAATTGTTTTATTTTGTTTCCACCGTTCTGCAAATTTCTGCAGGTCGGTGCTGATCGCCACCGCTAGTTCACTATCTGTAGCTAAGGATAATTGTTTCACCGTCCTAGTATAGACGTATTCTTTCTTTTGTTGAAATGATTTTTACACGTACAAAAACATCATAGTTGTATTTACAGCAGTTATGCTATAATCTAAATTCTGTCACTTACATAAGGAGTACGCGTGAACATATTGCTTATCACTGGCGAAAGCGGCGTTGGTAAAACAGCCATCGGCCTTGCTGTCAGTAAACAACTCCGCGCCACCTTTTTACGAAGTCGGAATATTGCCCGCTTTCTCGCTCATCGCGAAGGTTTTACAGGCGCACACGACTGGATTAAAACCCGAGGTCTTAAGGCGGCTGCCGAAGCTGTCCATAACGAAATACTTGCTGCAGTAGATAACGCTCAATCGGACGCACTTATTGTCATCGACGGCGTCTACGACACGCAACTTTTGACAAAAATCGAAGAACGAGTCGGGAAAGATTCGATGCATATCGTTGAGATTACCGTTCCTAAAGATAAACGTCTCGATCACACCGATACTTCAGACCCAGACCAAACGAATGCGATCCAGCAAGAGATGGAGTTCTTAGATGGTCTTAAAAAGAGTGCCGGCCTACACGACGTCACTAATAAGGCAGAGCTTATTGTTGAGAATCTTCATATGGACTCATCAATCGAAGTTATCACCGCCTTCCTCGCAAAGCACGCATCAGAGGTATAGGTCACGACCAGACTCTTTGGTATACTAAAGGTCGATGAAACACTACGAAAATGTCAAGATTATCGCCTTTGTCGGCCTTGCCGGCAGTGGTAAAAGTTCCGCAGTCGACTATCTAACTGAAAAAGGTTACCCAAAAGTATATTTTGGCGGCATCGTCCTTGACGAGGTAAAGCGCCGAGGTCTTGAACTTACTCAAGAAAACGAACAACCAATCCGAGAAGAGCTCCGTGCCAAAGAAGGCAAGGATTTTGTCGTACGTCGCATTATTCAACAAATTCATGAACTTGTTGAAGCCGGCCAGCATCGTATCGTCGCCGACGGTCTTTATACCTGGACCGAATATAAAGCACTCAAACATGAGTTTCCAGGCGAGCTAACAGTTGTTGCCATAGTTGCACCACGTCACCTACGTCAAAATCGTATGGCAAGTCGTCCCGTCCGACCTCTTACCGCAGCTCAACTTGACCAACGTGACTGGGCAGAGATCGAAAATATTGAAAAAGGCGGTCCTATCGCCATTGCCGATCATTTTATTATGAACGACAAAGACCTCGACAACCTTCACCAGCAAGTCGATGACGCTTGTAACCATATAGAGTTCTACAACTAATAAAATACTCCGCTTAAACCAGCGGAGTATTTTTTATATACCAATTTATTTTTAGCTAAGGTATTCGTGCAGCTTTTTGGCATCTTTGTGCTTGCGAAGCTTGGCGAGTGCCTTAGCCTCAATTTGGCGGATACGCTCACGGGTAACCGCAAACTCCTGCCCTACTTCCTCAAGCGTGTGGCTTTTACCATTTTCAAGACCAAAGCGCATCTTTACAATCTTTTGTTCACGCTCTGAAAGTGTTGAAAGTACTGCTTGAACCTGCTCTTTCAAGAGCTGACTAGTCGCAGACTCTTCTGGTGTTGCACCATCTTCGTCTTCAATAAAATCACCCAAGACACTATCTTCGTCTTCGCCATCTCGCCCAACACCAGCATCGAGACTGGTGATATCTTGTTTGATTTTGATGACATACTCTACCTTTTCGGGCTCCATCTCAAGCTCTTTTGCTAGCTCTTCGATGGTTGGCTCGCGGTTGAGCTCTTGGGTCATACGACGCTGTGTACGGAGCAACTTATTGATCGTCTCTACCATGTGTACTGGAATACGAATAGTGCGGGCCTGGTCGGCAATAGCACGGGTAATTGCCTGACGAATCCACCAGGTAGCATAGGTACTAAACTTAAATCCCTTGTCTGGATCGAATTTTTCGACAGCACGGAGGAGACCGGTGTTACCTTCCTGAATCAAATCAAGAAAATCAAGACCACGGCCACTATAACGCTTGGCAATGGACACTACCAGACGCATGTTAGCCTCAGCCATTTTATCCTTGGCACGCTTATCACCGGCAACCACTTTTTGTGCCAGTGCCAGTTCTTCTTCTGCAGAGAGGAGAGGAATTTTACCAATTTCACGGAGGTAAAGTCGTACACTGTCATCACTGACATCGTCGAAGTATTCGCCGCTGTTCAGCGTATCGATATCATCCTCTTCTTCGTCTACCAGTTCATCAATGGCTGGCTCATCTAGATCACCAAGCGGACCACCGCTGGCATCGACAACCTGGTCGTCATCCTCTTCATCAATAACTGGCTTCGTCACATCGTTATCTTTGACCACGCTTCATCTCCTTTATAAGTTCATAGTGTTGTCTACGCAAGCGTTCCACTTCGGCCACAAGGCCATCATGTTCTGCTTGTTCAATTTGTTTCTCGAGTTGGGTTTTTTCGTGTTCGGTTTTATATTGGCGGAGCAGTTTGGCTATTTCTAAATATTGGTCACTTTCGTTCCAATTGCCATATCGTTTCTCGGCCCGTAATAATATTATTTTCACATAGTCATCGAAGTTTTGCAACTCTTTTGGCACATCGGTCACCGGTGTTCGCTCCGGACTAGCAAGATACCCGGCTACTGCCTGTGAGGCGTCGGCACCCAAAATAGAGGTATCTAACCCTTCAAACAGATCGTATGAACGTGGTACACCAAGTGCCAAACCGAGTACTGTGTCAATATGATCGTATACCGGCGCAGTGTTTTCAGAGTGGTCAACGACGGACTTTAGCTCGCTCACTTCCCTTTTACCGCCTGCTGCTAACTTTGCTTGGACCGCCTCGAGTGACGAACCCACCATGTGAGCAATCTTTTTTTCATAGTGATCGCGCTCAACTGGATCCGAAAGACCTCTCACCACGTTAAGACCGGCTGTCGTGAACGCCCGTTTACCACTCGCTGTCGTAATGTCTTCACGGTGAGAATACTGATCTAGAATCCAATCAACGGCAGGTTGTGCTGTATCAATCGCCTGCTGCCAAAGCAATGGATCTTTCTGGATAAGTTCGTCCGGATCTTTTGCACCATCAGGTAATGTAATAATAGTCAGTTCTATCCCAGCCTCACTGGCGATAGGAATAGCACGTTCGGTCGCCGCAATACCCGCTTTGTCACCATCAAACGCCAGACGTACATTGCCGGTAAGCCGCCTAAGGGCTCGTAAGTGGTTTTCGGTCATAGCCGTCCCTGCCGTGGCGACCACCTGCTTAACGCCGGCTTGGTGGCTGCTAACGACATCTAGATTACCTTCAACAATAACCGCGTAGTCACCGGTACGAATAGCTTCCTTTGCTTGAGATAATCCAAATACGTGACGTCCCTTGTCATATAGAAGTGTTTGCGGCGTATTAAGGTATTTAGGTGCGTTAGGATCGTCTGCTAGAATGCGAGCCGTAAACCCAATCACCTGTCCCGTTCCATCCATCAGCGGCACGGTCATACGACCACGAAACATATCACCGCCAAACCGATTAGTGAGACCAGCATCCGCAAGTTCCTGACGGCTAAAACCTTTTTTAGTTAAAAACTGTACCAACGCGTCACCCGCTGTTGGCGCATAGCCGATTTTAAATTCCTGAACGATCTCTTTTGAGAGACCACGTTTTTTAAACACATATTCGAGTGCGTGCTGGTTTTTTAGCAAACTATGTTGATAGTAATTTGCTGCTAGGTCATGCGCTTCTTGCAACCGTTTTTTACGCCGTGAAAGCTCACGGCTGTCTTTAGACTCGAACTGGCTAAGGTCAACGCCGGCTTTTCGAGCGAGGTGCTCAAGCGCCTGACGAAAGTCCATCCCCTCGGCCTCCATGACAAAGCTAAAGATGTCCCCACCCTTGTTTGAGGAAAAGTCATGCCAAATATGCTTGTCAGGGCTCACAAAAAAACTTGGAGTTTTCTCACCAGAGAACGGGCTCAGCCCTTTGAAGTTGCGCCCAGCCCGTTTAAGCTGAACGTATTCACCAACGACGTCTTCGATATTAAGACGCGCCCGTACTTCTTCCTTGGCATCCTGCATGGTTTTATTATACCATCTTTACCTCTGTTTATAAGAGAGGCCAAGTACGCATTTAAACCGTTAGCTTATTGCTCGCCCGAGCTGAGCATGGTTTAATAAAGGTACAATGTATCCGGATCAAAATCAGCAGCAACCAGCTCAATCATCACCAACCCCACAGACACAATATTCTATTGATTACCTTAATCAGATTGCGCCAAAGTCACAAAAAAATGGACTTAGTAATCGATTATTTCTTATGATAGCGGTAGGCGGTGGACTTTTAGCGGTTATTATCGGTGCATTTGTGTTGCTCGGTGGTGGTGGCGGACCCACTACTGACATGCAACACCTTGTCGCCCGAATAGAATCACTCAGCACAGTTGCCACGACCGCCCAAAAGAACATCAAAAGCAACTCGTTAAGCGGTACGAACAGCAACCTAGTCATCTTCTTTACCAATGCTAACCGCGACATCGCCACGCCGCTAAAAAACAACGGTCTCGACATTAAGAAGCTCGATAAAACCATCGTTACATCAGAGGCGGAGACCGACTTAAGCGCCAAGCTTGAGGATGCTCGGCTCAATGCTGTATTTGACCGAACCTACGCGCGTGAGATGAGCTATCAACTTGCCACCGTTCAGGCTCTCATGAAGAAGATTTATAATTCAACAAACAGCAAATCAATGAAAGACTATCTCTCATCGACAAACACTAATCTTATCCCCCTCGTTAAACAGTTTAACGATTTCAGCGCAACAAGCTCCTAGCAGCTAGTCCTTTGCGACCAGATCGTGACTTAAACGAACAAGATCCTTAATCTCATCGTCAGATAGCTGACCGCTACAAATAATAGTGTTCCAGTGTTTCTTGTTCAAATGATAACCCGGTATAACGGTTTCATATTTTTCACGAAGTAGTAATGCGAGCTGAGGGTCGCATTTTAAACTAACACGAAGCGGCTTACTGTTATCGGTAATGATCGCGAAAAGCTTACCTTCTCCCGTTTCTTTATGGCCTATTTTATAAACCGACGTTCCTTCGCCAAACGGAAAATCAAGCCAGGTATTAGGAAAACTAAGCAGATATTGTTCAAATTCTTTGTGTGTCATAAGAGGAGTTACTTAGCGTGTACTTTCGTCAGGTAGTATTTTAGTTCTTCAATACTGCCACGGATATCATCAAGGGCGCGGTGCGTCTGAGGTTTAGGGAATTTTTTACCATACTTACCTTCAAACACAACCTTCCAGGCACTCACATCGAGCATACGATAATGAAGCCGCGAGTCTAGACGTGGCCACTGGCTCACAATAAAGCGACGGTCCATATGAATCGAATTACCAGCAAGCAAAACTGGTTCATCCTCTTTATAGTGCTCACCTATGAACTTTAGAAGTTCTTCCTCAATATCTAAAAGATCTCTGCCGTGTGTATTTTGCGCTAATAGACCTTTTTTAGATTCGGGGTTGGCATCCCAAAAAACACTGTTGGCTGCAAGACGTTCTTCAAGACTTAAGTCTTCGTTCTTTACAATTCCCTGATACGTTGCGATCTCATGAAAATCCCAATCCGTTGCAATAGCCGCGACCTCAAGTATAAGATCATTATTCGCGTCAAGACCTGTCATTTCCAGGTCTACCCAAAAGATTTTTGCTTGCTTACTCATACTTCTACTATATACTCCCTGTATCACTCCGCCAAACTTTAGCGTTTATCTGGTGTAAACTTAAGACTAAGCGAGTTAATACAATATCGTTTGTCGGTCGGTGTATCGAAACCTTCGCCTTCAAATATATGGCCTAGGTGACTGCCGCAATTTGAACAAGTAACCTCCGTTCGACTCATCCCGAGCATATCGTCAGTATGAAACTTCACACTGCCTGGTTTTGCATCGTAAAAGCTTGGCCAGCCACACTGCGCATCAAATTTAGTCTTGCTATCAAATAAAACCTGACCGCACGCACCACAGGCATACACGCCATCAGCATACAACCCATCGTATTCACCACTGAATGGCGCTTCAGTATTTTTTTCTCGAAGTACAGCAAATTGCTCTGGCGTTAAGACCTCTCGCCACTCTTTGTCTGTTTTGTGCATACGCCCTCCTCTTTTTAAAAGCTACATTCTTCCAGGCACTTCAATACCAAGTATATCCAGTCCTTGAGTAAATACATGATTCACTTTTTTGAGTACATCCAGGCGTGCGGATTTTTGCAAATCCGTCACATTACCTGTTGCAACTGGCGTTTGTTCATAATAACGGTTCAGCTCACGTGCAAGTTCATACAAATATGTTGCGATTTTATGAGGTTCAAGATCACGGGCGCTTAGACGAATAACTTCTGGGTATTCTAGTAATTTCGCAAGTACTATTTTTTCAGCCTCGTAATCATAGCCCAGCTGAGGGCTTGTTTCAACCGTCTTGTTGTCATCGATGATCTTGTTTACACGTACGGCGGCATACTGAATGTATGGTCCGCTAAAACCAGTCAATGCAAAAATGTTTTTCCAGTCGAACAAGATATTAGTCCGCCGGTCAGCCGCAAAGTCACTAAATTTAATAGCACCAAGCGCGATTTTTTTTACATCCTCTTCACTAATATCACGATCGCTTACGAGCTCGCGGGCCTTTTCCTCAGCAGTATTTAGCAGCTCCTCCATAAGCACCACACCCTTACGGCTGCTCATCTTTTCACGCATGCCATCCTCGTTGATTTGATCGATCATACCAAACCAGAGATGGGTAAGCTCTGTCTTTATGCCAAGCTTTTTAGCCATGGCAAATAGCTGCGTAAAGTAAAATTGTTGCTCACTTCCCACTGCATAAATAACTCTATCAGGATGCCAGTGTTCTTCGCGGAATAGAATCGTGGCAAGATCAGTTGTTGCATACAAGGCAGCACCGTTGGATTTTTGGACCAGAAGTGGCACATCAAAACCAAATTCATCGAGCGGCACAATAATAGAGCCGTCATTGTTCTTAATCGCAACGCCAGAATCTAGCAACACTTGCACCGCCTCTTTGCCCTTGGGTGCAAAGAATGCCTCGCCGTATTCGTAATCGGTCGTTATTTTTAGCCGATCCATAATTTCATGAATATGAGCCAAAGAAATGTCGTTGAAGCGCTTACTATACGCCCTTGCCTGCTCGTCGCCGTTTTCAAGCTTAATGAGCCACTCCTGCACTTGGTCGGTTAGTAGGTGTTCACCACGATCTTTTTCCTCTTTTAGGGCTTTTTTGGTCTCTATATAAACACGACCGAGTTCGTAGACACCATCACGAGCCAACTCTTCTTCGCTACTAAACTTTAAAAAGCCGACTACCCAAGTACCAAATGGTGCACCGTAGTCACCCAGATGGTTATCGGTAATCACCCTCCAACCAGTGGTCTCCATGAGTCTACGAATAGCCCAACCCTGATTACCCGGACGAAGATGCCCGATACTATACGGCTTAGCCATGTTCTGGCTCGGATATTCTACAACGACTGTCCTGCCAACGCCGTCATTGTTCGCTCCGTACTCAGTGGACCAGCTATCTTGAAGTGTGTCTGCGAGAGTCCGTGCAGTAACACGCATATTTATAAAACCAGGCCCCGCAATCGTGATTTCAGAGAAATTCCCTGTTTCACGTAGCTTGACGACAATCGCCTCGGCTATTTCACGAGGATTCTTGCCAAGAGGTTTTGCAAGTTGCATTGCGACGTTGGTTGCATAATCGCCAAACTGCGAATCAGGCCGTGTCAGGCTCACGGCTTGGTCTACGCCAAATAATTCGCGTATAACATTAGAAATTTTTGTATCCATCACCCTGTATTATAACAGAGGCAAAAAGATAGATACAATTTAGTTATTCGTCAGTCTGTTCGTCTTCAACTGGTGCAAACACGGTAGTTGTTGAAACTGGACTAATTCCCTTAATTGTATGGAGAAGAACACGTAGCGTGTCCATATCGTCATTTGTAATTTCAGGTGTTTTTTCGTCTTCGATCATGTTTTTATTTTGCCTTTTATCCTACCTAAACATTAGCATTTTAAATGGCTATTGTCAAGACCATACAAAACAACCTGCCTATGATGGTATAGTGAATAGTATGAAAAGAACCACAAGCGGTTTCACTGTCGTCGAGCTGCTTATCGTCATTACTGTCATCGCCATACTTGCTGGTATTACTATCGTAGCCTACAAGGGATTTCAAGACCGCGCTAAGGCAGCGGTCATATCCGATGACCTAAAAAATATCGAGAAGGGCCTACGTGCTTACGCCTCTGAAAAGCAGTGGCCATCTTGGCCTCTAGATAACGCCATAGACCCGAACGTTCCCGGTGGTAGTCCGACTATTCAGAACCTCGTTACGGATCTTCCAGGACTTTCCACCTATATAACTGCCGCCCCATTTACAAGTTATCTGCCTACCTCAGCGTGGACATACGACTATAGTGGTGATATAAAATCGAGCTGTGGCACGCTATATAGTGGTACAAACCTCGTAATCACCGGCGTCACCCAAGCAGTCGCAAGCAATGTAGATGCGCAGATAGACGATGGCGACAACAACTGTGGTCGTATTCGTTATGATTCAAGTGCCTTAAAGCTTTTCTACTCGCTAAGCTACACTAACGACCTGAGCCTCTAAACCTATCCATCGATAGGTATGCCGATTGACCTATCGTAGCGCCATTGACATACCTATATTTGTTTCGAGTTAGCCCTACTGATTCGCTTTAGCTGCTGCAATCAAACCCAAAAAGAGTGGATGTGGTCGAGTAGGACGACTTCTAAATTCAGGGTGGGCCTGTGTAGCAACAAAATAGTCGTTAGCGGGAGCTTCTATAAACTCTACGAGTTTACCATCCGGAGAATAGCCACTAACTGAAACTCCGCCTTTCTCAATATCCTGCATAAACTTTTGGTTCACCTCGTAGCGATGACGATGACGTTCGATAACATCAAGAGAGTTATATAACTTAGCAACTTTTGAGTCTTCTACCAGTCGAGCCGGATAGTTGCCAAGACGCAAGGTACCTCCGGTTGACTCTTTCCCTTCCTGGCCTTCCATAATATAAACGACATTCTGTTTAGTATCATTAAACTCGTTACTATGCGCATCTTTAAGACCACTTTTTTGAGCAGCAGCAATAACGGCAGTTTGCAAACCGAGACAGATGCCAAGGTACGGTTTGTTATGGTCGAGGGCATAGCGTGCAGCGGCAATCTTACCTTCAACGCCACGCGAACCAAAGCCACCCGGTACCAACAATGCGTCCACCTGTGAAAAGTCGTTCTCTGTCGCTTTCTCGGCATTAATCCACTGGATCTTAAGACTCACTTCTTGATCCCACGCAGCCGATTTAAGCGCCTCTGTCACAGAGAGGTATGTATCTTCATTATCCATATACTTAGCTACAAGACCAACCGTTACGGTTTGTTCTGGCTTATTAGTTTGTGCATGAACAATCTTTTCCCACGACGAAAAATCCGGTGTTGCGTGAAGTCCAGAGAAGTCCGTAAGCATTTTATTTAAACCATTAGCGGCAATGATGAGAGGGATACGGAAAACAGTATCTACATTCGGCATAAGTTGCACGTTTTCTTCTGGAACACCGCCGAATAGACTGATTTTTTTGGCAACACTAGCAGGAGCCGGTTCATCTGTACGCACTACAACACAATCCGGAACAATACCAAAACCGCGAAGATCGTTCAATGCATTTTGAGCTGGCTTGGTTTTAAACTCTTTGCTCGTGCCAATGAACGGTACGTACACCACATGTACGAACAAACATTTATCACGACCTACTCTTTGGGCAAACTCACGAATTGCCTCAATATAGCTAAGTCCCTCGTAGTCTCCCACCGTACCGCCTATCTCTACGATATGAACGTCACTACCCTCGCCCGCTTTTAAAATAGCGCGCTGAATAGCCTGTGTAAGATGCGGTACAAGTTGCACTGTCTTTCCGCCAAATTTTCCAGCGCGTTCGTCGGCAATAAGTTCTGATAATAATCGACCTGAAAGCGTGGCATTCTTTTGTGTTAGTTCTATATCCAAAAAACGTTCGTAATGACCTAAATCGAGATCCGTTTCGGCACCATCTTTAGTGACAAAACACTCTCCGTGCTCCGCAGGATTCAAAAGGCCCGCATCTACATTGAGATACGGGTCACACTTTTGAATTGAAACGACAGCACCTTTTGCTTGCAGTACGGCACCTATGCTAGCAGCGGTAATGCCTTTTCCTACCCCCGAGAGTACACCCCCAGTTACAAAAATATATTTTTCTTTTCGCCCATGAATTAATGAATTCTCCATGGGATTTCATTATAGCACATTTCTTCATCATAACGCTATATGTAGCGTCTATGTTGTTTATTATACGCTACTTATAGTATGTGTAGACGATCCCTTTGGATAAATGAACAACGGCTGATCGGCCATTTCCCAACTAGTTAGAACGGGTTGTAGGACACGCCAGCTTTCCAAAACTTCGTCTCCAGACGTAAAAAGACTCTTTTTAGTGGCGATAGCATCCACAAGCACCTGCTCATAGGCATCGGGCAGGATATCGTCCTCTGCATAAGAAAAACTGAGCTTCTGTCGTTCAAACTTGCGTTCGTAACCAGGTTTTTTTGTAAAGAGCTCGATCTCGATTCCTTCGTCCGGCTGAATCCTGAATACTAGGCAGTTGCTCTGTGCATCGTGAAACTTGCGAAAGAATACTCGTACTTCAGTACTTTTCTTATTCATCGCCTTTCCGGTAGTAAGAATAAGAGGAACGTTCTCCCACTTTCTATCTCTCGAGGCAAGGTGCAACGATACGAATGTCTCCGTGAGACTTCCAAGATTATCAACCTCATGTTGATAGCCCTCATACTGGGCGCGCACCGCTTGACGTGGGTCGGCGGAAATTATACTTTTTAGGGCCGATAGACGTTGCTCAGGCATCGTGTTCCAATCAAAGTTAGCTGGGATATCCATAAGCACGAGTGACAATAGTTGCATCAGGTGGCCTTGCAAGAAGTCACGTAATGCACCCGTCTGCTCGTAAAAGCTGGCGCGCCCTTCTATACCTATTTTCTCGAGAGCAACCACCTCAATCTTCTCTATCGCATCACTGTTCCATACATGCCCAAATAACGCGTTACCCCCTCTAAAAGCGACGATGTTCTGCGCCATTTCCTTAGCAAGGTAATGGTCAATCCTATAGATCTGTGCTTCATTAAAATATTGTGCTGTACGTGAGATCACATCGCGAGCGGAATTTAAATCCACTCCAAACGGTTTTTCAAACAATAGTTTAACATTCGGCATGTTTATCCCAGCCTGTCCAAGAAAATCAACGATTTGCCCTGCCGCAGTCGGTGGAACCGAGAGATAAATTAGGAGTTGCTCGTCGTCTTCTAGTGAGATTCGCTCCTTAAGCCTGTCATAATCAGCTCTATGAGCCATATCCATAGTAAACACGGTGACATAGGGTTCAAGTGTATTATCGCCTAGAGATGAACGGAGTAATTCAGCAATATTAACCTCGCGGCGCGAAACGCCAATAATTTCCAGTGGTTTTGCCACCTCGGCACGAATAATGGAGCTGAGTGCAGGAAGGAGCTTACGAGTGCTTAGGTCGCCCGTAATACCAAAGATCAGGAGTTTGGTTTTCATATATCTATTATAGCCCGATTTGTTTAAGAAGTACGGTATATTGAAGAACCTACCAATCCTCACCAATAAAGATAATCAAGGGAAGACGAGGTACCTATGACCCGCCCAAAACTCCTCAACTACTGCGCCCCTGTTACCATATAGACGACAAGCCAGCTATTTAGACAAATAATGACTCCGGCAATAGCTCCAATAATCACTTTTAACCACATTCGATTAGCGAACTGGCCCATATGTTTTTTACTACTAGTTACGTAAATGAGCGGCAAAACGGCAAACGGGAGCTGTAAGCTTAAAACAATCTGGCTAAAAATCAGAAGATGCGAAAGTCCGGAGCCTCCGAACAATAGAGCGATGACAACCGCCGGGGCGATAGCAAGTGAGCGCGTAATGAGCCGTCTCATCCATGGCTTTAGCTTAATATTCATAAAGCCTTCAAGAATGATCTGTCCTGCCAGCGTGGCGGTCACTGTAGAATTCTGTCCAGAAGCAAGCAAAGCAACACCAAATAACACACTCGCAATACCCACCCCTAGTAGTGGAGTAAGCAGTCGGTATGCCTGGTCTATATCTGCAATGTCGTGATGTCCGGTAGTAAAGAAAGCGGCGGCGGCAAGGATAAGAATGGCCGCATTTACAAAAAAGGCCAACGAGAGCGCGATAGACGAATCAATCGTCGCAAACTTAATAGCCTCTTCTTTTCCTTTTTTGTGTAGTTCATGAGCACGTGTCTGTACGACAGCAGAGTGTAAATAAAGATTATGAGGCATAACGGTCGCACCAAGGATTCCAACAGCAATAAAAAGCATTTCTCTATTAGTGAAAAGCTCGCGAGCTGGTATGAAACCCGCCATAAGAGGTGCTATTTGTGGCTGAGAAAAGATAAGTTCAAGTCCAAAACAAACCACCACGATAGCGATAAGTGCAATAACTAATGCCTCCAGCCAACGAAACCCTTTCTTTTGAAGAAATAACAGCAGCAACACATCCAGACCCGTTACAACGACACCTACAGGAAGTGGGATATGAAAAAGCAATTCGAGCGCAATAGCCGTTCCGATAACTTCAGCTAAATCGCAGGCAATGATCATTATTTCGGCCATTATCCACAGCACGACGTTCGTCCAATAGGGAAAGATCCTACGACAAATCTGCGCCAGATCCATGCCCGTCACAATTCCTAACTTAACTGTCAGGTGCTGAAGGAACATCGCGAAAACACTCGAGAGTAGTATCACAGATAGCAATGAATAGCCAAATGCTGAGCCCCCGGCAAGGTCGGTTGCCCAGTTTCCCGGATCCATATAACCTACTGCCACCAAATAGCCCGGACCGGTAAATGCAAGTAGCTTTCGAATGAACGACGCATTTGACGGCGGTATGGAGATAGAGCGATGAACCTCGCTTAAACTCTGGAGCGCACTCATCTTTCTCCCGTTCTAGGAGAAAAATCACGAGGAAGAGATGTACCAAAACGTACCTCAGGAAGATCGATAACTCCACGAATACCGTTTTTAAATACATATTCACGCTCATACAGGGCGTCTATATGTCCAAAAATGACCGCGTCCCACGAAAGACCAAGTTTTTGCGCTACGTCACGTATAGCCCGCTCACTTTCACCCTCTATTTCGATATATGGCTTAAGCCAAGGCCACTCATCGATGACTACTTCCGTACCATCGAGCGTCCAAGTCTCACGCTTGCTCTCCTGGAATGTTTTGTAATGCCAACCAGCTTCTGAGAAGATTTCAACGGTTTTATCAAAGTCGCTCACCTCTACCTCGAGCTCCTTAACGCTATCTATTGCCGAGGCGGCGACGTCTGCTCTACGTTTAAAAGTCAGTGTAATCTTGTTTCCCTCGTCGCGCACACGAATGAAGGAGTGCTCTTTTTCGTGGTGAGGCTCCTCGATCAAAGCACGCTTCATGAGGCGCATTGGATGTTCACACACAGCGCCCGCCTCTTTGAGTGCATGCCGAATGGTCTCGATGTCGATATCTGCAAACTTGACTTCTATCTCTGTTTTCATGCAATCTCCTTGAGGACAAAACGGACATGGCTAGTTGTATATGCCACGCCCGTTTTGTATTGTAAATTATGTGTTCGTCTTACTTACTCTTTGTATCGCCAGCGTTCACTTCGTAGCTAGTATTGGTACTTTCGAAAAAGTTCACCAGTTCGAGTGTATCGTTAGCGGTAGCCATCCACTTAGCAGGGTTTGAAACTTTGTAGTGTGCGTCAAAACCAAGCTCTTCAAGACGGCGGTCAGCCAGATACTTAACGTACTGATTAATATAGTCAGCGTTAAGACCCAAGATACCATTTGGCAGAAGATCTTTGTTGTACTGTTCTTCCATGTCCACGCCATCAAGGATCATCTGCTTGATTTCGTTCGCAAACTCCTCCGTTTGAAGATCTTCGTTTTCTTCGAGTACAGTTAAGATGAGGTTGATACCAAACTTAAGGTGCAAGCTCTCGTCACGAACCACCCAGTCAATTAAACTTCCAAAGTTACGCAGCAGATTTCGTTGACGGAAGCTGAGCGCAACCATAAAGCCACTGTAGAACCAAATACCCTCAAGGATAATGTTGTAGGCGATAAGGTTACGAATGAAATCCTTTTTGCCTTCAGTCGTAGTAATATCGAGTGTTTGCTCGGTCATACGTTTGATGTATTTTGTCTCAAACTCCTCCTTACGAGCCATGCTTGGCGTTTCAACGTGAGCAGCGTAAGCTTTGTCACGATCAATTGGGAACGTCTCAAGCACGTATTCGAAGCTCATACAGTGATTCGCCTCTTCCCACATTTGCTTTGCAAGGTATAGGTGGCATTCAGCAGCGTTAACGTATGGATAAACACCGAAAGCAAGGGCTTTATTTACAAGCAACTCGTTTGGATTAAAGTAGCTCATAAGAAACTCAAGTGCGTGACGTTCTTCGTCGCTCATTTTTTTCCAGTCGGCAAGGTCCTGACCGAGCTGGATCTCATTTGGAAACCATGTGTTAGCAACGGCCTGATTATAGAGGTCGTATGCCCATTGGTAGTTGATTGGCTTAAGGAGCAACCCGTCCTGAATTCCTGAACCTAAAATCTTTGACATTGTATTCTCCTTTTACTGACAGCCTTCACACATGAGAAAATCTTGCGGATCAATAGGAGCAGCCATTTGGCCACTCTGCTCAGCCTCTTCATTAGCTTGATCTTGAGCCGCTTGCATTGCAGCATCGATTGCAGCTAGTTTTTCTTCAAGTGTCATTTCGTCATTGATGATTGTGCTTGCGTTTGCCATGGTCGTATCCCCCTTTTTTTTCTAAACTGTTTGCTTGGCTTTAGTGAAACCGAAACCGGCTTTGCGTTGACCGCCGCCGAGGGTTTCTGCCTTATTTACTTTAACGGTACTCTGCTCTGCCTGATGACGTGGCTTTACGTGCAAGTAGTAGGTTGTTTTAAGACCTTTTTTCCAAGCCGAGCTGTAAATATCTACATACTCATCGATATCACGTGTCTCAAGGTACATATTGCGACTAATTGCCTGGTCAACCCATTTTTGAGCACGAGCCGCGACTTCGATAAACGCATACGGACTAAGTTGGAAACTAGTTTTGTATACATCTTTTACTCGCTGTGGAATCTGTTCGATTTGCTGGACATCTCCTTGGAGGCGAAGTACGTCTTCTTTAACCTCATCCCAAAGACCGAGTTCTTTTAGGTCACGTACGAGATTAACGTTTACCTCAAGAAATTTACCATTAAGTGTTGAGCGAGAGAAGATTTGAGCGAATTGTGGATCAAGGCCAGGTGTTGTGCCAGCAATATGTGCAATGTTGGCCGTTGGCGCGATAGCCATCAATGTGGCGTTACGCATACCCTTTTTAACCTTAGTACGAAGCTTATCCCAGTCAAGGCGAGATTTACGATTAACCTCTACCTTAACTTTACGGTCTTCTGCTAGTTTATCGAGTGTATCGAATGGCAAAATGCCCTTGCTCCAGCCGCTTCCCTTGAACGTTGGGTATGTACCACGGGTTTTAGACATGTCTGCCGATTCATCGATTGCCTGGTAGCTAATGAACTCAGCTAACTGGTCCATCAGGTCGTAGGCTTCTTCAGACTCATAGCTGTAGCCCAGTTTTTCAATTACATCGGTAAAGCCCATCATACCGAGGCCAAGCGCGCGGTTTTGTGTGTTGGAACGCATTGCCTCAGGAATTGGCGTGTTGGTAATATCTACCAAGTTATCGAGTTGGCGGATAGCACTGCGTGTGCTTGCCTCAAGACGCTCCCAGTCCCATGTTTTATCCTCTTTAAGATGTGCAGCAAGGTTAATACTCACAAGGTTACAAACAGCAGTATTGTCCTGATCTTGCGGTAAGGTAATTTCCGTGCAGAGGTTTGAAAGGTGGATCGTACTCGTATTATTGTTGAGAGCGCGAACATTGATTGTATCCTTCCAAGTAAGCCACGGGTGGCTCGTTGCCTGAAGTGTAATAAGGATTTGACGGAATTGTTCGCGAGCTTTAGTTTTGCTAAACTCACGCATTTCACCCTTCTCAGCTTTTTTAATGTACTCTTTGTAGCGAGCTGAAAATTCTTCACCATAAAGCTCAGGTAAGTCTGAAACTTCAGCCGGATCAAATAGATACCAGTCTTGGTCTTTTTGCACCCGCTTCATAAACTCATCACTTATGAATACTGCAGTGTTTGCTAGACGCGTACGAAGATATGGATCTCCTGAGTTCTGCTTAAGATCTAGGAACTGTGGAAAGTTAAGGTGCCAGTTTTCCATATATAATGCGGCTGCACCAGCCTTCTTACCTTTTCGCGATACAGCAAATAGCGCCGTGTCGATCATCTTCATGAACGGAATAGGGCCAGTCGATTCGGTGTTGGTTGTTTTTACTGGACTACCAGCGGCGCGAAGTTTGTTGAGGCTAATACCGATACCACCGGTGCCTTTGGCAATCCACATAACGTCTCGTACGCCTTTTGCGATGGATTCCATATCGTCTTGAACTTCCAAAAGAAAACAGTTGGAAAGCTGTGGAAAAGAACCACCAGCGTTTACACGAGTACTACCACCAGGAACATAATCAAGGTTACTCATGTGACGATAAAAATCGATCGCTGCCTCAGTTGGATTTTCCTCATTAAAGCTTAGACCCATAGCGATGCGCATATGAGTAAACTGTGGCACTTCAATCGGAGCGCCGCTTTGTTTACGAAGCGCATAGCGGTTCTTATTAGTAACAACTCCGAGATATTTACTAAGATGATCGCGTGAAGGATCGAGTGCTTTCGCGAGTTTTTTAAGATCGAATATCTTGCCGTTCATACGCTCATCAAGGAGGCCGTCAGAAATACCCTGTTTAATATATTCTGGGAATTTTTGCTCGTGAAGCTTTTTCAGTTCTTTTTCGTCAACATAGTCACCTAGAATGTTTTTGTAGATATTTTTTAAAAGGAGACGTGCAGCAATTTTATCAAAATCTGGATCATCCTTAACGTTTTGAAGTGCCGTATGAATAACCGCTTCATCGAGCTGCTCACTCGTAATACCATCAAAAAGTGTTAGCTGAAGTTCGGTCGCAACCTGAACCACTTTTTGAATTTGATCTGGAAGACCCTCGCTGGCTTTTACCAGTGCGAGATTGATCTTATTAGCGTCAAATGGTTCGCGGGTGCCATCGCGTTTTACCACATGAATTTCGCTCATCCCTAATCCCCTGCTACTTTTATTATTTATATTTCTACCCTCACACCCCGTCTCTCAGGGCGCAAGAAAGATACCGCTCGTAGCGTTAACGTTACCCTCCTTGCTAAATGTGTGTTTTTATTGAACTACTACATATATAGTGTCTGAATATGACTATAGACGCTATATAGCCGGTTTTCAAGCATATTTTGTGAATTTTTTATTACCTGATACGACCTAACACTTTATAGCGTTCTGTTTGTTATTTACAACGCTACATATAGAATCTCATACGTTTATCTTTATGTATTACATATAAACATACGGCATTGCAATTATTATGTTTTTATGATAAAATAACATAAGTTCCAGAGACACCTTCGACACCGGGAGTGAGAGATGAGAACGTTCTTCAATCTACTGATCGCGACGGGCTTGCTGCTCGTCCTCAACGCCTTCGGGTGGCTGACGCTCAAGCACGACAACACCCCGATCGACTTCAACCACCTGACGTGGTCGTCGTTCGGCAGCATCGCGCTGGTCGCAGTCGTCCTGTGGTTGGTCGGCGTCCTCGTCGCCCTGCTGTACCTGATGGCCGGCTGCTTCACCCTCGGCCTGATGTTCCTCGCCTACCCCTTCCTGGGCTGGGCGACACTCAAGCTGACCGCACACTTCATGCCGGACACGCTGGCACTCCACGGCTTCTGGATCACGGCCCTCTGCGGCTTCATCCTGATGGTCGTGAAGATCCACCCTCCGAAGAAGGTGGAAGCCAGCGCTCATCAGAGCTGATCTACGCGTCGTGCTCTCTGGGATGTCCCGCCTTTACCGGCGGGACATTTCCATTTGTATGCATGAAAAAACAACCCACTTTTTCTGGGTTGTTTTTTCATGGCGGAGAGAACAGGATTCGAACCTGCGATACGGTTGCCCGCATACACGCTTTCCAAGCGTGCGCCTTCAGCCACTCGGCCATCTCTCCTAATACTTCCTATTTTACCAGATTATATCAGTTGTATAATTTACCGGCACTTATGGTTGCTTTTCTCTTTAAATCAAACCTATAATAAGACACAGAATGGCCAAAACGAAAACCCCGCCAGTTATAGAGCTGAGAGGCCTTACCAAGCAGTACGGATTAGGGGATGCCGAACAAACAGCGCTCAGTGGAATTGACCTTGTCATCGAAAAAGGCGAATTCATTACCATAATGGGACCAAGCGGCTGCGGCAAAACCACGCTTCTCAATATCATCGGATTACTCGACCGTGCAAATGGTGGCGAGTATTTTCTCGATGGGGTATCGGTAGAGCGAATGAGTAGTGCTCGTCATGCTCGTGTGCGCAGTCAACAAATCGGAATTGTGTTCCAAAGCTTCAATCTTATTAATCGGCTTTCCGTTATAGAGAATGTTGCTCTTCCTCTTGCCTACAAGGGTATGAGTCGTACTAAGAGACTGCGCCAAGCAAGCGAAAGTCTTAAAAACTTTCATCTCTCCGAACGTGAATACTACATGCCTTGGCAGCTTTCGGGAGGACAGATGCAACGCGTGGCGATTGCTCGTGCTCTAGTGAATAATCCGTCTATTATTTTGGCAGACGAGCCAACCGGAAATCTAGACAGCCGTTCAAGCCATGTGATCATGGAGGAGCTATCTGACATTCATAAGCGCGGCAATACTATTATCATGGTTACACATAACCCCGATCTCACTACGTATGCCTCGCGTGTGATTCACATGCTCGATGGCACAATAGACAGCGACACAAAGACACCAATCGTTATTGAAAAACCAGCACCGAAAGTTTCAATGGGAAGTCGCCGAGTCAAGGCCGCTAAGCCTGCTAAAAAATCGAAAACAAAAACGAAAGCGAAGAAAAAATGAGTCGCCCACTATTTATTGAACATTTTCAAAACGCTTACCACTCGCTTCGCCTCACCCGAATGCGCACCACACTGACGACACTCGGTGTAGCTATCGGCGTTGCTAGTATTACGGTCATACTTTCGTTAAGCAGCGGTATTGCACAAGTTATCTCACACCAAGTACAGGAACTTGGTGGCAACATAGCCGTTGTTCGTCCTGGCGTACAGCATAATGACCTTGAAGGTTTTACAAACCCTACAATCGAACAAAATTACACAACCAGTACTATTACCGAACAGGACCTGTCTGATATTAGTCAGATTAAGGGTGTCGATAAAGCAGCGCCGTTGATGGTCATAAATGGCACACTAAAATCTAAATCAAACACTGTAAAGCAGAGCACAATCGTCGCCACGACACCGGAACTTGCTGATATTGCGCAGCTACCTATTGCCGACGGTCAGTTTATTGACAGTGTAACCAATAAAAACACTGCCGTTATTGGCAGCAAACTCGCAGTGGATCTCTTTGGAACTGATCAACCTATTGGACAAAGCTTCACCACCAATGGGCAGCAGTTTACTATCATTGGCATCTTAAAGCCGATGAACAACCCTATCAACTACAATAATATAGATTTTGACCATACGCTCATACTAAGCCTTGAGAGTGGAAAAACCTTCCACCAAGGTACAGCCCAAATTCAACAAATTGATGTTAGTGCAAAAAACAAAGATGATCTGCCACGTATCATTAATGACATTACTAATAAACTGACAGGAAATCATCTTGGCGAGCAGGATTTTAGTGTGCTTTCTGGTCAGCAGGTCTCTCAGCCTACAAATAGGTTTTTTATCGCACTCACCGTGGTTATGACTATTATTGCTAGTATTTCCTTGCTCGTAGGTGGCATAGGCATCATGAATATTATGCTTGTTGGCGTTGCCGAGCGCACTCGCGAAATTGGCCTTCGCAAGGCCGTAGGTGCCAGTAACGGTAACATCGTTATGCAGTTTCTTGTAGAATCACTTATTATCAGTATTCTCGGTGGCATTTTAGGTTATATTGGCGGCTATCTGATTGCATTTATTATCAGTACATTCCTCACGTTTAACCCTGCCCTCACCTGGCAAATTGCCGTGGCAGCCTTCAGTACATCCGTTGTGGTTGGGGTTATCTTTGGACTCTACCCCGCTCTTCGTGCAGCACGTAAAGACCCGATCGAGTCTTTACGGCACTACCATTGATTTTAATCTAGTTGTTTTTTGAGTTTTTCAATAAGCGGTACGGGTGTTGGGTCAACGCCATTTAATACTGCTACATAAATACTTACAAAATCAGCTAAAATACTGCCCCATAGCATTTGAGCGATGACACTTTTGCCCTTCATTTTGATTTCCATAGCCTTAGGGCGTTGACCACTCAATAAACGATCACTAATTTCAATACGCTTTAAGATGCGTGGATGCTCAAATTCGCTTACAAGATCAAATACGGCGAACGGCTTTTCTACTGGGTGTGAAGTCCATCCAATAAACTCGTTGTGGTTAAATTCGGGATATTCATTCCAAAATGAGACGTTTTTAGCATTTTCGTTCCAGCTAATCTTCCACTTGTAGGCAACAGGCGACATAAGACTACCGGTATAAAACACTGGGGTTTTGCCAACACTCATTAGAGCAAGTTGTTTGGCGTAGTTTCTATCGGTTGTCACGCCACTAACCCAGTTTAGAGTCTCTTCGCCAAGCCAATCAGCACAATCTGCAATCTCAGCAAAACGATCAAAGGTCGTAACACCAAAATGGGCCAATATTGCAATGAGGGCACGGAGATTATAGATGACAGCCATCCGCGGTTGAAGGTTCGCTGGCAAAGATACATTCGCAATCGAGTTGTCATTCGCAATTTTTTGAAGTTTGCCGCCGGAGGCAATAATAGCGACTTGGGCCGATTTAGCGCGAGCGGCTTCGAGACCGGCAAGTGTCTCCTCGGTATTGCCCGAGTAGCTGCTAGCAATTACCAACGTATTGTAATTTACGTACTCTGGAATATCGTAGGTACGAATTACTTCAAATGGAATAGTAAATTCACTCTTAAGCCATGACTTAGTCAAGAGTGCCGCTAAGGCAGAGCCACCCATACCTACAACTACGACGCGATCAATCTGTCGGCCATCATGATCAGGATGTAAAACCTCTACTGCAAATCTTGCCTGCTCAAATTGAGAGGCTGCGATCCCTAACGCATCCTCAGGATCGCGCTGCTTTAAAACATTATTATCATCCAACATGCCGAATGTACCCCCTACTTTTAACCCTGAACGAGTTCATTTTCTTTACTCACCTGCTCTTATTATGATACAGTATTTAGTAAAGAAGCATAAGTAGTAATATTAGAGGTGGGCATGGATATTCAACCAACAAGTCAGCAACCAATTAGCGACGACCAAGAGCTAGCTAAAGTGCTCGCTGGCGTCAGTCAACAAGCCGAGGAGGCCGCCGCAGCACCAGTTGCCAGCGACACGCCAATAGAACCTATTGCACCCCTTCCCGACCCCATGACAGTACCACAAGCGCCCGTTGAGGAGCCGGAACCTGTCAGTACGATGCCCGCTCCAGTGTCAGCACCGGCGCCAGTTGTCATGCCAAGCATGCCAGCTGCCGCCGGTGACCTTGAAACAATCAAGCAAGACGCCTTAAGCGAACTTCGTCCTCTTGTCGACAAGCTTAATGTTTCACCTGAAGAAAAGTTTGATACATATCTACTCTTACTTCGTTCTACAGACGATCAAGCCCTCATTGCCCCAGCGCATGAAGCCGCACGTAATATCGCTGACGAAGCTCGTCGTGCACAAGCACTTCTCGATGTCATTAAAGAGATCGATTACCTCTCCAACCCACCTCAGAACGCGTAGCATATCGTACCTTCGGCCTACATCAAGTAAGTCCTTGGCTCACCATACTAGAGCAACCAGTCAACTTTTTGTTTACAAGTTGACTGGTTGCTCTTTTTGGCTCGTCTATCGTCTTATCACGTAGTAGCCTATAATAGCGACAGCTTCCAAAGACAACAAGACCTGGCAAGTAATACAAAGGAGATATCTAATTGTTTAAAACCCTCGGCCTCCATCGTAGACGCAATGCAGGTATCATTCTTATTCTTGCCGTGATATTCATAGTCGTATCATTTACCTATGGATTGAGCGTAACAAGTAAGCTCAGTAACGGAGGTTTCGAAAGTTCCACCTCAGAGTCAACAAAAGCCCTTGCGACAATCAACCAGCAATTCAGTAAGAGCCAATCATCTATGATCATTCTGTTCAGTGGTGGTCATGTTGGATCAACGACGAGCAGTACGTACCAGGCAGAGGTAGAGCAATCACTCACTTCGCTTAAGTCCGACAGCAACGTTACGTCTATTGAAAGTTACTACACGACGAGAAGTCCAGCGTTTCTTTCCAAAGATCAGCAAAGCACCTACGTACTTGTTGGATTAAAAGGAGATGATAATCATCAGGCAAGTGAAGCTGCTATTTTGCAAGACAAAATAAAGAGTGATAGCCTTGATGTTTCGTTTGGCGGTAAAGCTATCATCAATAATGCGATTACACAGCAGATCAATAAAGACCTTAAGGTATCTGAGGTCGTCTCTTTCACAGTACTTGCCGTACTATTAGTTATCGTTTTTCGTGGAGTTATTGCAGCCCTGGTTCCACTACTCCTTGGCGGGTTTGCAATACTTGGTGCGTTTCTTGCCTTAAGAATACTCGTTGATTTTACCTCAATCGTTACCTATGCATTGAATATTGTAACATTAGTAGGTCTTGGACTGGCTGTTGATTATTCGCTCCTCATTGTGAGTCGCTTTCGCGAAGAAATGCATATACACAAAAACGATACAGCAAAAGCTCTGGCTATCACGATGCGTACCGCTGGACGAACTGTTTTCTTTAGCGGGCTGACAGTTATTATGAGTCTTCTTGGATTACTCGTCTTCCCTCTCGACTTCTTACGGAGTATGGGACTTGCAAGCGCATCAACCGTTATCGTAGCTATGCTCGCCGCACTCGTTGTACTGCCGGCTCTCCTACGCTTACTCGGGCGACACATCAACTGGCTTTCATTTGGATCAGCACGTCGAATCGATCAAGCTGCAAGTAGGGGTGAGCAGATCGAGGATAAAGTCAGTATATGGTATAAGACAGGCAAGTTCTTTATGGGAAGGCCGATCATAACAGCAGTCGCCGCCGTTGCTATTTTGCTCTTTGCTGGCGCCCCCTTCCTTCACATCAAACCCTCACTACCCGACTACAAGGTACTGCCGACCGACAGCTCTGTTCGTCAAGTGAGTGAACGTTTGGACCGAGATTTTAACTTTAGCTCATCTCCAATCACGATCGTGTATACAGCAAATGGTTCTCCTGTGAGTAAAGCTAACATAGCTTCTCTATATACGTACACGCAGAAGCTACAGGGACTATCCGGCGTGAACAGTGTGAATAGCGTTGTAAATATTCCTCATATAACTAGTCTCGATCAATACCAAGCTACATATTCGAATTTTGAAAATAATAGCGAGATACAAAGTCAAACAGCCTCTGAACTCCATGGTGACACGACGCTCATTGCTGTTAACCAGAGTTTTGACGCCAACTCACAAGAAGCACGAGATTTGGTTGCAACGATTCGTAAGATTTCACAACCTAGCAACGTAACAATACAAGTGGGTGGTCAATCTGCGGCGTTGGCTGACCAACTCTCAATTATCGCAACGTACGCACCCTATGGGTTATTGATTATAGCGGGCACACTCTTTGTACTTCTCTTCCTCATGCTTGGAAGCATCGTCATCCCTATCAAGGCCCTTATCCAAAACTTCCTATCTTTAACAGCGTCGTTTGGTGCACTGGTTTGGATTTTTCAAGATGGACACTTAGCAGATGTGTTACATCTCACAGCCGTTGGCTCAATAGATGCGACACAGCCAGTCCTCATTTTTGCTGTTGCATTTGGTTTGTCTATGGACTATTCAGTCTTCCTCTATAGCCGTATTAAAGAACAATATGACAAACTTCACGACACTGAGGAAGCGGTACTTGCTGGGTTGCAAAAAACTGGCTCGATTATTACTTCCGCCGCTATTCTCCTTTTTGTTGTAGTTGCCGCATTTGCTACATCGAGAATCGCCGTTTTGCAGGAGATTGGCGTAGGGCTTGCCGTTGCCATTCTTATTGATGCATTTCTTGTACGCATGGCTCTCGTCCCGGCTCTCATGCGAATCCTTGGTGTATACAACTGGTGGGCACCAAAGTCTCTTAAACGTCTACATGAGAAGCTCGGGCTGAGTGAGAGTTCATAAGCCACTGAAATCGGACATTACAGATGAAAGACAATTCCTTTCATAAAGCATTGCCATAACATATTATTTATTTTATAATAAAACGCCGGCGCAACAAGGCGCCTGAGACCGATTGGATAGACGTGAGTAAGCTCGATCAGTACAAGAAGTTCATCAGTGCTGCTACGGCAGGCACCCAGGTGGTTGCGGCTCGGTTCGTCGCACCTGGCTTCCGAGCCACGCTGAACTCGACCCTCACCGACCTGAGCTTTCGCGAGTTCATGGACGAGCTCGGTAGGCAGCGCGCTGCCTTCTCCGATCTCGGCCAGAACATCCGCATCGTGGACAGCACCGAGGAAGACTCGACACTCGTGGTCACGTACATGCTGACGGTCACCTTCGACGGTGTTCTCGCCAGCAAGGACGGCAAGCGAAGTGTTCAGCCGACGCATGCCACCCTGGAGATCCCGTCGCAAGACCGAGTCACCTACGACACGCGTGGCAAGATCACCACACTGGAGATCGTCACTGACATGGGTCACACGCTGAGCCAGATGCACTGACGTCGGTCTGAGGCCGCGGGGTTGCCATACCGGCTTCCCCGCGGCCGATCCCACCAAACGAGTTTATCTAAAAAAACAGACCCCTACTTGGGATCTGTTTTTTGTTTTATTCGTTAATGACCTACATCATTCCCATACCGGGCATGCCACCACCCATTGCTGCAGGAGCTTCAGACTCAGGTACATCTACTACTAGCGCACCCATAGTAGCAGCTGTCGATGCAATAGAAACTGCATTTTGGACAGCCTCCTTAGTCACGCGAGCAGGATCGATCACGCCTTCTTTCTTTACATCAATCAAACCCTTTTCAGGAGAATTCACGTTAACACCAAAGCCTGGCTTAGCTGATTCTACCTGGGCGAGTAGAGCTTCACTGTTAAGACCGGCATTGGCCATGATCTGGAGAAATGGCTGCTTGAGTGCATTTTTGAGGATTTGACGTCCAGCACTAATACTGTCGGCACCGTCGGCAACAATCCCCATAGAGAGGTTGACGAGCGTTACGCCACCACCAGCTACAATTCCTTCGGCAAGTGCAGCTTTTGTTGCAGCAACGGCGTCATCGACACGGAATTTCTTTTCATCGATTTCAGTTTCGCTAGCACCGCCAACTTTAATAACAGCAACCTTACCACTTAGCGCTGCTGCGCGCTTTTCGTATTGTTCTTTGTCGTATTCACTTGTGGCATTCTCAGCCTGAGTGTGAATTTGTGCAATACGTGCCTTTACATCTTTTGCAGCACCAGCGCCCTCAATAATAGTTGTTTCGTCTTTACCAACGATTACCTTGCGTGCGCTACCAAGCACATCGAGCTCCGCACTTTCAAATGTAATACCCCGATCCTCGCTAATAACAGTTGCACCAGTTAGAATTGCGATATCTTCAAGGATTTCTTTGCGGCGGTCGCCAAAAGCTGGAGCCTTAACGGCTACAGTATTGAAGACACCCTTCAGCTTGTTGAGTACGAGTACACTTAAAGCTTCGCCTTCAATATCATCGGCAATAAGAACAAGGTCTTTTTTACCTGCCTGAGCCAGTTTCTCGAGCATCGGCAAGAACTCTTGTACGCTTGAAATCTTCTTATCAGTAATAAGGACTGCTGGCTTTTCATATACAGCTTCTTGACGGTTCATGTCAGTTGCAAAAAGCGCGCTCACAAACCCGCGATCAAGACTGAAGCCCTCTACAACTTCGGCTTCCATCTCTAGGCCCTGGCCGGCCTCTACCGTTACCACGCCGTCTTTACCAATCTTTGCAATCACATCGGCAATAAGCTTACCGATACTGGCATCGCCAGCACTGATCGTCGCCACTTCAGCAACACGGTCTTTTTTACCCTCAATACTCTCCGCCAATGCGTCAAGCTGTTTTACAATCTCGTTACCCGCAGCTTCAATACCCTTACGAAGCTCTTGTGGGTTGTGACCAGCTGCAATCAGGCGGTTGGCTTCTTTAAGAATATTATAGGTAAGAACGGTTACAGTAGTTGTTCCGTCACCAGCCACCTTATTAAGCTTGCTCGCAGCCTGCTTAATAAGTTCTGCACCTACTTTATATCCAAGCGTTTCGTCATCGTTCTCTGGCAGGTCAACGCTTTCAGCAACCGTCACACCGTCGTGCGTTACCGTTGGACCACCGTAGCCTTTAGCGATAACAACGTTGCGGCCCTTCGGCCCATAGGTTACTTTTACTGCATCATAGAGTGCTTTCGCTCCGCCAAGTACGCGAGCACGCGCATCTTCATCGTAAAAAACTTTTTTAGCCATTTCTACTCCTCTTACTTTTGTTCACGAGAACCTCCCTACATAGATATAGTTCGATTCTCTTAATACTCGTTAAACAGTAGCTAGTACGTCTTCTTCTTTAACAATCAAATATTCAGTACCGTCAATTTTAAGTTCAGTGGTTGAATATTCTTTGTAGATGATTTTATCGCCTACTTTTATACCCTTTACGTCCGGCCCGACGGCTTTAACTTCAGCCATGACCGGCTTCTCTTTTGCGTTATCTGGTAGATAAATACCACTTGCCGTTTGCGTTTTTGCGACTTCTCGAACCGCAACGACACGATCCGCCAGAGGTTTAATAGGTGTACTCATGAAATTTCCTCCGTTTTACTTACGTAACTTCATTGTAAATAAAAAAATTAGCACTTGCAAGCAGCGAGTGCTAATTTTTTGTTGTTTTATCCTCTATGCAATTTTTAACAGTTCACCTTTAGTGGCTGCAGGAACGAAGTTACCAGCCTGAACAACGTCGCGAATTCGTTTAAGACCATTATCTAGGTCAATCAGTTTAGCATCTTCACGGTAGAGTTCGATTGTATTAACTTTCTCAAGATCGTCATAACCCACGACTGCGGCTCCAGAAAGCCCGCTTGTAGAAATATATGTTTTAGCCGCCTCTCGGTCGCCGGCTCCACCGTCCACCACACTTCTGCCCTGAAGGCGCAAACCTTCAACAACTGCATCGGCAATATGTTTTTGGTTTGGCTGGTAAACAACTACGACGTTTCCCATAGTTGGAAGCCAGTCAGCAAGTGCCTTCCCAACATTCCAAGCGCACTCAACTGTGAGGCCCGTCTCTTCTGTACCGCGGATATCGTATGCACTTATCAGTTCTTCACTCATTTGTATCTAGTGTGTAGCATTTCAAATAGAAAAACAACCCCAACTCTGCAATTTTAACGCAGCTTTATGCTGGTTAGTTTTTTTGTTCTCGTACATCTTGTACAATACAGGTAATGACCATACATTTCGCCTCACCAGACCAAATTGAAGATTGGGATGCACATGTTCTCTCAAACCCAGATCACGGCAACGTGTTTCAGAGTTATGAATTTGCACAGCAAAAAAGACTGGGCAGCTGGATACCTCGTTTCATCATGGCCGGCAACACTGCTATTACGGTACTGGAAAAACGTTCGTTTGGATTTTATAAGTTATGGTACCTGCCTAAAGGACCAGGTGTTTCAACCATCCGGCAGCTGGACGACCTTCTGCCTGCACTCAAAAACTTCGCACAAGAGAATGGAGTATTTGCCATCAAAATAGAGCCGGAGCTCCTTAAAAAAGAAGAGACGCTCGCAGATCTTATGAAGCTAGGCCTAAAACGTGTGCGTCCAATCCAACCAAACTTTTCTACAGTTACGCTTGATATTTCGCCAGATCTAGACGTAGTTATGGCTCGCCTCAACCAAAAAGGTCGCCATGCCATTCACCGTGCTGAACGCGACGGTGTTATTGCAAAACGTGTTGAGGCAACCGATGAAAACTGTAATATCATGTACGACTTACTCACTGAAACGGCTGCTGATTCATTTAACATACGTGACAAGGAATACTATGTTCGCTTTTGGAAGCGATATGCCGAAGCTAATCTTGGGCAACTATTTTTTGCCTATTTTGAGGATAAGCCAGTCGCCGGCGCGTTCGCTCTTATATTCGGCAAAAAAAGCACCTACAAAGATGGGGCTTCAGTGCGAGAACGCACCGCTTATGGCGCAAGTCACCTCCTACAATGGGAGGTTATTACATGGGCAAAAGAGCGTGGATCGATTATTCACGACCTTTGTGGTGCTCCACCGTCTGATCAAATTAATAACCCTGATCACCCGCATTACGGCATAGGACGGTTTAAAACAAGTTTCAATAAAGAAGTTACTGACTACATTGGTGTTTACGATGTAGTTATTAATCCAACACTCTATTCACTCTGGGAGAAACTAGGCGAACGCATTGCACTTCGCCTTCACTACACACTTCACCATGACAGTTATTACTAGTTATTTTTTAGCCATGATTTCACGTACCACATCACCATCATTCCATGGAAGACGTTCACCATTCACAATACGAAACTGTTCATGACCCATGCCTGTAATCAGCACTGTGTCGCCCTTCATAGCGATTGAAAGCGCCTTAGCAATTGCCTCGCGTCGGTCACCCAACTCTGTGAGTTTAATCGATCCACCAGCTTCTTCTATACCTGCACGAACTTGATCACGAATCGATTGTGGATCTTCACTATAGCTTTCATCATCTGTTAGGACGATCCTGTCCGCATACTTTGCCGCGATACCACCCATAATTGGCCGTTTCCCCCTGTCACGATCGCCCGTTGCGCCGAACACCAATATAATACGATTTTTAGTAATGGTTTTTGCCGACTCAAGCAGCTTATCAAGCGCATCAGGTGTATGGGCGTAATCAACAATGACATCAAACCCTTTACCCTCTACAACGCGCTCAAAACGTCCAGGCACGCCCTCCAAGTTAGCAATGCCTTCAACAATGTCATTAATACTCACCCCTAGCAGATACGCCGCAGAAGCCGCCGCTGTCATGTTATAGATATTGAACTTACCGGGAAGCGCTGTTGCCAACTCAATCTTAGTCTGGTGATCAATAACAATTGTTGCCTCGCTGCCTTTTTTATAAAGTTTGGTGCGGTCAATTCTCGCCTCCGCCTCTTGATTCTCACCATAGGTGATCTTTTGAGCCGACGCTTTGTATTTGTCAAAAAAATCAAACCATTCGTCATCACGATTTAACACAATGAACTTTGGATCGCTAGCAAATAGAATACCTTTTGCCTTGGCATAGTTTTCCATTGTCTTGTGATAGTCCAAATGATCTTGTGTGAGATTCGTCATAACTGCAACTTCAATAGGTACCGTAGAGAGTTTATGCTGCTGTAATGCATGACTTGTTACCTCTAGTACTACATAGTCGACTTTGTCCTTCTTTGCATCACGGAGAAACTGCTGCATGCGCTCAGTAGTAGCTACGGTTGCATTAAGATCGTTAATCTTGCGCTTACCAGCAACCTCAATAACAGCCGTCGTAAACATAGCCGTCTTATAACCAGCTTCTTTTAAGATCTCATTTAAGTAATTACATGTGGTAGTTTTGCCATTCGTGCCCGTCACGGCAATAACCTTGAGGTTTTTTGCCGGATAACCATACTTTGCACTAATAAGTTGCACACGCCCTCGGCGATACACCTCTTCTAGTCCTCGGATCGCTGCCTCTGGCAGTAATTTTCTTACCCCTTTTACCACCTGTTGTTTCATATTCTCATTTTAGCACCGTCTGACTATAATCATTGTCATAATATCTACAACGCGTATATACTAAAATCATAAATATGGGGGGTCACACGTATATGAAAAAAGTAAGAATCATACTTTTCGCGCTCCTGCTTGGGGTTGTTCCGCTACTCGCATTCGCCGGAACGTCCTACGCAGCGGACTTTAGAAACGGAAATAACGTTACAATTCAAAAGAACGAAACAATTGACCATACACTATTTATCGCGGGCAATAACGTAGAAGTAGATGGAACTGTCAACGGTGACGTTTTCTGTGCTGGTCAAAATATCACCATTAACGCAACGGTGAACGGTGATGTCATCTGTGGTGGTATGAATATAGAGATAGGCGGTACAGTAAGCGGCAGTATACGTGCAGCTGGTCAGGTAGTCACCCTTACAGGCACTGTTGCCCACAATGCCAGTCTTATCGGCAATACCGTCAAGGTAGATGTGGGTAGCAAAATAGGGGAAGACCTTCAAACCGCCGGTAACGTTTCGACCATAAATGGAACAGTCACGCGTGATGTTGATGCTGCCGGCAATACTGTTAATCTTGATGGTATTATTGGTCGCGATATACAAGCTTACTCCGATGATCTTCAACTGCAATCTAGCGCACAAGTTGGCGGCAGTGTTACCTACTACAGCCACAACCAACTCACAAAAGCCACTGGCGCATCTGTCGTCGGTGCAATTACTCAAAAGCAGCCACAAGAACGACAAAAACAAGCAGAGATGAATCCCGTTCCAGGCGTCATCCTCTCACTTGTTATGCTCCTTACGCTATCGTTCACCCTCCTCGCCCTCTTCCCGCGCAAGCTTAAAAATCTTACCGACCTTGCACTCACCAAGCCCGGCACAACTGTACTTATCGGCCTCGCCGCTTGTATTGCTACGCCGGTGCTAATTATTGCCAGTTTTATGACTGTTATTGGTGTGTTCGTTGGACTCACTCTCCTGTTTACCTGGATAATCGTTATGTTGATGAGTGGTGTGCTTGCCAGCTACTACATCGGCCGTCTGGTCTTCATGCGCTCGGCTCAGCACCCATTTGTAGTCATGTTAACCGGCGTACTGATCGTTTCGATTTTACTTATTATTCCTATTGTGAATATCCTCACCGTTATTGCGATCGCTCTCTTTGGTAGCGGCATGGTTATCCGCCATATTTTTACCACTACTTCTACGCCTCGCTACGAAACAATCAGTCGCCCAGTAAAAACACGAAAGAAGGCTCTGTAGTATGAATAAAAAAATCATGTGGATCGTAGGAGCTATCATCGTCATCGCCTTAGCGTTAGGAGTATATATTGCCATGCAAAAGACCCCCACAACCTCTTCAAACACAACAAACTCTAGTAACCAGACAGCCGCAGCCACAATAACCTATAGCGCGAGCGGTTTTACACCAAGCTCAACAACAGTTAAATCGGGTGATACTGTCGCTGTTAAAAATACATCGTCACAGGAACTTCAAATGGACTCGGGGCCCCACCCCGCACACACCGACGATACCGACCTAAACATTGGTGCAGTTCCAATCGGTCAAACAGTTACCTTTACGGTCACTAAGAAAGGAACGTTCAGCTATCATAACCATCTGAATCCAAGCGATGAAGGTGGCATAACGATTCAATAGTATGAAGACGATATTCGACCAAAGAAGAATTGTCTCTCTAATACTTAGAATCGGACTAGCATTTGCGTTTTTCTATGCAAGCCTCTCAGCATTCGTATCTCCCAATGACTGGGTAGGATATCTACCCCAAGTCATCCGAAATATCGTTCCGGGTACAACCATCCTCCCTATTTTCTCGAGTTTTGAGCTGATTTTAGCGGTTTGGCTATTAAGTGGCTGGCAACTCACGTATGCCGCCCTCGTAGCCGCAGCTATGCTCGGTGGCATTGTTATTCTTGACCCGTCTCTCCTACTTATTACGTTCCGCGATATCAGCCTCGTATTTATGGCTATCGCACTCTACGCTCTTGAACTTGAGCCCAAATCCTCTCCTAAAAAATAACACCACCCCTGTTATTTATGGTATAGTAGAGGAACAATGAACGAGAAAACTGTATCTATCAACCGGGCAGTATCCCTTCTTAACCAAGGTGCTGTGGGAGTTATGCCTACGGATACAGTCTACGGTGTCGTTTCAAGGGCAACCGACCAGTCAGCCGTGGAGCGAATGTACGCGTTAAAAAGTCGTGAGCGAAAACCAGGGACACTTATCGCCGCGACCATACATCAGCTTCGATTACTTTCAGTTCCTCAGATCGAAATCGACAAAGTAAAACGATGGTGGCCCAACCCTATCAGTGCGGTGCTTATCATGAACGGTAACGCGTATCTTCATCAGGGTGTAGGCGATATTGCCATGCGTGTTGTCGCCAATCCAGAGATAAAAAAGGTTTTGGAGCAAACCGGCCCACTTATTACTTCAAGCGCTAATCTGCCAGGCAAACCCAGTGCGACCACTGTTGCTGAAGCATACGCCTATTTCGGTGATGCGGTTGATTTTTATGTTGACGGTGGTCAGATTGCCGATGCTCTACCCTCTACCATTATTCGTCCGCATGGAGATGGCATAGACATTCTGCGTCAGGGTTCCGTAACACTTTAGAATCACTTTACTTACACCTACGGGCGCTTTATACTGTTTCGAGATGAAAGTACTTGGCATTGAAAGCAGTTGTGATGAGACCGCAGCGTCCGTCGTTGAAGATGGACGTAAACTTCTTAGTAATGTCGTTAATTCGCAGATAGATATTCATGCCCATTATGGCGGGGTTATTCCTGAGATTGCCGCACGTAGCCATATCGAGGTTATAAACCCCGTCATTAACCAAGCACTCAACGATGCTAGTCTTACTTGGGATGATATAGATGCCATTGCCGTCACCTACGCCCCTGGCCTTGTTGGCTCTCTCCTTGTTGGTACACTTGCCGCCCGCACACTTGCAATTGTAAAGAATAAGCCTATCTATCCGATTCACCATGTCGAAGGTCACGTGTACGCTAATTTTATCACTGAACAGGCCGGACACCTTAGTCTCACCCTTCCGTCTAAACAGCCGGAGTTCCCTATGCTTGCGCTTATTGTCAGTGGTGGACATTCACAACTTGTACTGTTCAAAAACCACGGCGACTACGAATTGCTTGGCCAAACTCAAGATGATGCCGTTGGTGAAGCATTCGACAAAGTAGCTAAAATCATTGGTCTTCCCTATCCAGGCGGCCCGGCAATCGCAAAACTCGCCCCTACAGGCAACGCACACAAATACCTTTTTCCAAAGGCACGTCTGCAAAATCCATACGACTTTAGCTTTTCCGGCCTCAAAACAGCCGTTCTAAGGACTGTTCAACGTGAGATAGGAGAGGATTACACTTTCCCCTCTCACGAGCTTCCTGCACGCTTAAGCGACGTTCAGCGGGCTGATTTTGCAGCGAGCTTTCAGCATATTGCAATCGAAACCCTTGTTGATAAGGCTAAAAAAGCCTACGACGCCTATTTACCAAAATCTGTCGTTATTGCCGGCGGCGTCGCTGCCAACCAAGAACTCCGTCGACAACTCACCGAACGACTCACTATTCCTATCGAATACGCGCCAATGTCACTCTGTACGGATAACGCCGCTATGATCGCAACACTCGGCTATTACTACGCCCAGGTTAAAGAACCTGCCGATCCCTATACTCTAGAAGTTATTCCAAGTATTTCCATGACAAAGACCGCCTGGAATAAGTCCGAGAAATAGTGCAAAAACCTCGCATAACGCGAGGTTTTCTTTTTTACCGTATGTTGTGTAAAAATCAACGATTCTTAAGCTTTTGAAGAACCTTCTTACCTGCCGGCAAGGCCTTTGTCCAGACCGAATAAAGTGGTGAAAGAGGCTTATCATACGTACCCGCCAACATATCCTCATGTGAAGCAAAACCTTGCTTAAAAGTGCTAACGCCATCATTCAAGAGGCCATTAAAGTCGTAGCGCTCAATCCCCCACTTTTTCATCGTCTGAATTACATGCCATTTGAGTGCATAGTTGGCGCGTAGTTGCTGTCCATCATCGTTCATACCACCATAAAGCTCGAACGCCGTTTGTTGACTAATAGCGAGCCATAAGAAGGCTATCGGCCTTCCTCCGGAGAATGCCGCAAAGATAGGCGAAAAATCGCCCATTTTTTCGTAGATATCATGATAATACCCATCGCTATGGATACCAAAGCCAGCTCGCTCTGCCGTCTGTTTATAGATTGTCAAACATCCGTCAAGCTCTTCCCTACTCTTTACCTTACGCACTTCAATAGGCTCACTACTCGATTTTCGAATATACTGTCGAGTCTTTTTAGCCATATCCGCAAGCAGGTTATCTTCTGTTTTAGTTAAGTCAAGAATAAGCGTACGTGGGATAAGAATCGTATTAGAGGTTGGGATCCATCCCTTCACCGGTGGCATCTTTTCCCAGTCAGGCTCTATGGAAATTGCTACAGCGCCATAAATATCCTTTACATATTCAGCCAAAGTATCAAGTACCACTTCCCTCACTTCTTCGGTCGCTACGGGCCCTCGAGGCACATATACCAATGCTTTAAATGGAAATGGAAGTTTACGAATCAACAACTGTGCTGTACCAATAATTTTATTATCTTCCTTTATAAAGACTCTGCTTACTCGCCAGTTATGTGCCGCTTTTACTTCTCCCCACCCCCAAAGCTGGAGTGGATGGCCATTTCGTGTCAGGACTTCCTCGTCCCATTCTTCCTGTCGCTCACAAGTGTCTACCGATGTCATATTCTCAATTATACACTGTAAAAATATGGTATACTGATAAGTGAAACAAACACGCGAGGAAAAACATTGGAGGACACAATATCCACGTTTTCACAAGAAAACGAAGGTTATAGTTTGTGCTCTTTTTTCACGTGTAAATATCAATCGAAAGCACCCTTATGAAGCTATCCAAAATCTACGACCCAAATCAATACGAGCCAAATATTTACGCTATGTGGGAAGAAGCGGATGCTTTTACTCCAACAGGGAAGGGTGAGCCTTACAGCATTGTTATGCCGCCGCCAAATGCGAACGGGAATCTTCATCTAGGACACGCACTCATGGGAGCGGTTGAGGATATTCTTATCCGTTATCATCGCATGACAGGCAAGGACGTTGCCTATATCCCAGGAGCCGACCATGCCGGTTTTGAAACTTGGGTTGTGTACGAGAGGGAACTTGCGAAAAAGGGCCAAAGCCGTTTCGACTTTTCACGCGAGCAACTCTATAGCCAGGTATGGAACTTCGTCGAACAAAACAGAGGCAACATGGAGCTTCAGCTACGAGCACTGGGCGTAAGTGCCAGTTGGAAAGATCTCGTATTTACGCTCGACGAAAAAGTTATCAATACTGTCTTTGAAACATTCAAGAAGCTATGGGAAGAAAAACTCATTTACCGTGGCGAGCGGATCGTCAACTATTGTACTGTTCACCAGACAAGTTTTGCCGATATTGAGGTAGAACATAAAAATGAAAAGGGTAAGCTTTGGAAGATTGCATACCCAATGATGGACAAGATCGGCGAAATTATCATTGCCACCACACGTCCTGAAACAATGTTCGGTGATGTTGCGATTGCTGTTCATCCAGATGATGCACGTTACAAAGACCTGATAGGGAGGCACGTCATGCTTCCGCTCACCGACCGCGAGATTCCAATTATCGCTGACGAGTACGTCGACCCCACGTTTGGCACTGGAGCCGTTAAAGTTACACCCGCACATGACCCCAACGACTTTGATATGGGGGAGCGTCATAAACTAGAACGCGTCCAGGTTATCGACCACCAAGGCAAAATGATCAATACGCCAGAACAGTTTATGGGTCTTGATATCGAAACGGCGCGTAAGCGTGTTCTAGACGCCCTAGAAGCCGCTGAACTTAGTCGTGGGGAAGAAGATATCGAACATGCCGTTGGCCACTGCTACAAGTGCGGCACTATTATTCAGCCATTTCTTAAAGACCAGTGGTTCCTATCTGTAAAACCGCTTGCAACTCGTGCGATCGAGGCTGTCAAAAGTGGCGAAATCAACTTCGCCCCAGCAACACGGAAGGCTGCTCTCATTCAGTATTATGAAAGTCTCCGTGATTGGAACCTGAGCCGTCAGATTCCTTGGGGTATTCCGATCCCAGCCTTTCAAAACGTCAACGATCCTGACGATTGGATCTTCGACAATCGAGTCGACGAGAAAACTATTGTTGTAAATGGCGCAACATACTTACGAGATGAAGACACATTTGATACGTGGTTCTCTAGTGGTCAATGGCCATACATTACTACCGATTATCTCGCGAACGGTCCGATGTCACGTTTTTACCCAAACAGTGTCATGGAAACAGGGCACGACATTCTGTATGCCTGGGTTGCCAAAATGATAATGCTTGGCCTCTACCGCACTGGTAAAGCGCCATTTAAGGACGTCTATCTCCACGGCATGGTACTTGACCAACATGGTCAAAAAATGAGTAAAAGCAAGGGAAATGTCATCAACCCGATGGAACTCGTTGCGGAATACGGCTCCGATGCCCTCCGGCTCGGTATTACCGCCTCGAGAAGCGCTGGTCAAAACCAGGCTTTTGCTACCAGCAAAGTAATGGCCGGTCGTAACTTCTGCAACAAGCTATGGAATATTGCTCGCTTTATCGAAGATAAGCTAGGCGATAACTATCAGCCACGTGCCATCGAGCCTAAGAGCATGGCAGACCACTGGATTATTCGTCAGCTTAATCAAGCATCCGAAGAGACGGCACAACAAATCGAGAGCTATCGTTTTGCAGAGGCAGGGGAGACTATCTACCACGCTGTTTGGGATGACGTTGCCGATTGGTTTATTGAGGCAAGCAAGATTGAAGAAAACCTCGATATGCTTGCCTACGTTCTCGATACAAGTCTTAAAATCGCACATCCATATGCTCCGTTTGTCACTGAAACTATCTGGCAGTCTCTCAGCTGGCATAAGGATCTGCTCGTCACTACAGCATGGCCAGAGGCACATGTCTTTGACGATATAGCCGCCGCAGAGTTCTCACGCCTGCAAAGCCTTGTCGTTGAGGCCCGTTACGTCATGAGTGAACTGCCGGGCAACGAGCGCTATATCATGTTGTACCAAAACGATGCACTCGTAGCTGATAACGCTTCCTTGATTAAGCACTTGGCGCGTCTTAAAGACATTCAGTCTGTCGACGCTCCGCGCGGCCTACGTCTTGCAGCCTCTGGTCGCGAAGCGTGGCTCGATCTTAGCGAAGAAACTCTTTATGAGCATCAGTCAAACCTTGAGACACGTCTTGCGGAAACTCGAGCTTTCGTAAACACCCTCGAAGGTCGCCTCGCGAACGAAAGTTACGTGAAAAAAGCTCCTGAGTATCTCGTAGAAGAATCCCGCAAACAATTAGAGATAAAAAAAGAGCTGATTGACAGGCTTGAAGCCGAACTATCCGTCTTAAACTAAGAAAAATCTTCCTCTAAACCAGAGGGAGATTGTAACTATCAAAGGGATGATGGCCGCGCGCAACGCGGTTCTGCAACATATGTTTCTTATCATCGTTTCGAGGTTGAATACGCGGATTGGAGCTCTGTAAATCACGCACCGTCTGTGAGAATGTCATGCGTTCTACGTGGGTATGCGCGTCCCAGTTCATAAGCTTGTCGTTCGATGCTGTGTCGGCTACTATCTCGGCCGGAAGAGTAATGGCGGTCGTTGCAGCCCTGTCAACGCGTGTATCATGCAAAAAGATACCACTCGCTGTAACGAGACTAATAACGACGGCTGAGATGTTGACAATGTTGGAGATCATAAATGTGATGTGTTTGTTTTTATTGAGGTAACATCATCAATTTAGCATAAGTTTTATAAATTGTCAATTAGGTGTTCTATTCGTGATGATACGGATGGCCTGCTACTATTTCCTGCGCCCTATAGAGCTGTTCGGTCAATATGAGTCGCACCAGTTGGTGAGGAAAGACAAGGAGAGAGAGTGACCATACAATGTCTGCTCGATCGTGAATAGTCTCATCAACTCCATATGCGCCCCCGATAATGATTACTACTGTTTTTGAAATCTCAAGTGGCTGTAGCAATAATCGAGCTAGGGTAGGGGAGTCAACTAGTCTACCTCGCTCGTCGAGCAACACGACGTAATCGTCAGGTTTAAGGCGCGTCAGTATGCGCTCAGACTCGTCCTGACGTGCTACAAGACCCTCACGAGCGGAGTGTGGTAAAAGCATCCATTCAGTTAAGAACGGACGTTTTAAACGCGTCTCATAGCGTGAGATTCCCGTCTCCACCCAAGGCTCGTGTTTTTTACCGATAGCGATAATTTTAATAGCCATTAAAACCGCAGTTTCTCCGCCATAGCAGCCAATGCGACGTGATCAGGCTCCGACTCCATATCCTGCGCTTGTCTATACTCTGACATTGTATTAAAGGGAATAAGCTGTACATGAGCATGTGGCACATCAATACCGATGATCTGCTCGCCAACATAGGCAACGCCCAGTACACTGCGCAGCCGAAGAGCCACCTTTTTAGCCGTCTCCATCACAGCCATGTAGTCTTCATCTGTGAGATCCCAGATGAACTGAACCTGGGTCTTAGGTATTACAAGTGTGTGACCAGGGTTAATAGGATGGATATCTAGAAATGCAAAAGTCTTGTCGTCCTCGTAAATTCTGTGTGAAGGAATTTCACCTTTGACTATTCTGGTAAAAATTGAGTCTTCCATATCTCTAGTATACGACAGGTGTATTTTTTCATTCTCTCCTCAGCTACATCTGGTATAATCGTACTGTCTGGAGAGATGCAAGAGTGGTTGAATTGGCCGCTCTCGAAAAGCGGTGAGCCGGCAACGGTTCCGAGGGTTCGAATCCCTCTCTCTCCGCCAGGAGGAATTATCATGACAGAACAAAAACAACATATCAGTAGCGCTACTCAACCACCACAAGAAAGTGGCCTTGCCATTGCTTCACTCGTCCTCGGAATTGTCTCCATGACAGGTCCGGGCTTATTACTGGGCATCCCAGCCATCATCACCGGCACTCTTGCGCTCAAACGGAAACTAGCGGGACGTGGACTCGCGATCGCCGGCCTCGTTACCGGCATTATCAGTACCGTCCTCTCTCTTCTCTTTGTCGCCTTTATCGTATTTATTATGATTTGGGGTATGATGCGTCCACAAGATTTTGCTGAACCGCAAACACCAAGCCAGCAGCGGGACTCCTCTAACCAACAAGATACGCAACCTTTTGACAGTTCGCGTACATAGGAAAGAAATAATTTAGACGAACTCGCACCCGCAGTCGTAACCACTTTCAAAAATTTTATAAAAATAAAACAGTAGCCATAACCAAGAAAAAAGACCCATCAAATGATGAGTCTTTTTTCTTGGTACACCCGACAGGATTTGAACCTATGGCCTTCGGCTCCGCAAGCCGACGCTCTATCCAGCTGAGCTACGGGTGCAAAATGCGGTGTCACACACAAACGTGCATGGCGCCGCTTTTCGTGTAACTAGAAGGTGCTTTCGACCGCCCAAAAGAGCAGTGAACATCGGCTATTGTACCACGCCCCCCTCTAAAGAAGCAAGATTAGAGACGAAGTTTACGAATTATTCTATCAATAAAATCCAAGTGCAGTTCTTGCATAGGCAAACGAGCGCCGAGCATATCGACAATAGCTTCGCCAGCTTCTTCCGGAAAGTATACCGAGACACCCGCACGAAAACGTTTTGTGGGAATAAGCATAACTGAGTATTCTTGACCGTCATGAATCACACCGAAAGATTTAAAGTCAGCAAAAGGGTAAAGTCTATCGTTTACATGAAGGCCTTGGCGGCTCAACGTGTAATCGAGAAGTCGAGGGGGACGGTGTGAGTACACAAGTAACGCCGCGGCCATAACTGGTACTAGAATAGCAAACGAAATTGACTGCATCCAAAAGATAGCTATGCCCATAAGTACAACTAGAACGATGCTAAAGACAACGAACCAGCTGACGTCCTTTTCGTGATGGATATATTCGTGAGCCTGCCATCGTATCGGTTCCATTTCATCACTCTGTGGTGATTCAGTGGATTGAGGCATCTGGGTAGGATCTAAAGGCGTAGACATAGTAACGGGTTGTGCTGCGATTTTCTCGATATTTGCCGGAGGCAACTCATCTGGCGTTAAAGTAACGACAGGTTGCGCCTGCACAGGAGATGGCATAGTAAGACCACCATTAACAAGAGGTTCTTGTGGAGCAGTTTCATGTGGCTGCTGCCACTCTGAAGGATTCCGATCTGGTTGCATACGTTTAGTATAGCATGAGCATATTTAGTTCAATTATTTTTTGCTTTTTTGTTGAGCCAAAACGCCCGAACGTCTATGCAATGTCAAGACCGCGTACGAATCTCTTTTCGCAAAACTACAACGTTCTACCTCGTTAGTTACATTGCATAACTCGTAATTACATAGTATTGTAAACAATACTCACGACTAGGGAGTGTGGTATATATGCCCAGGAGAATTGGGCTGGATGTGGGCGGCGTCCTAACGGACTCACTGCGAAACGACGGTACCGACACCTCGTTTCGCAGTGATAACTTCATGGCAACAAGCGCCGTGCCGGGTTCGCTCGAAGCAGTTGCAACACTGGTGCAGCGGTACGGCGCTGAGAACATCTTCATCATTTCCAAGTGTGGAAAGGAGATCGAGCGCAAGACTCGTCTGTGGCTCGAGGGCAACGAGTTCTATACTCAGACTGGCTTCTGGGTGCAGAATCTGCATTTCTGCCTTCACCGAGCCGACAAGGCGCCGATCGCAGCCAAGCTCGGCCTGACCGACTTCGTGGACGACCATGTCGAAGTGCTGATGTACATGGATGGGGTTGTTGATCTGCGGTATCTGTTCGGCCCGCAGGTCGAGCCGCCACAGACGACAGGACTGATCATCGTCCCCACCTGGTCCGAGACGCTTCGCGCCGTGCGCGGAGCTGCGTGAGAAACCGTTCGACTATCGGTCCAGAGAACAGGTGAACAACCGCTCCGGCCACATGGTCGGACGGTTGTTTGCTTTTTATAGAGCATCAAACCCAAGAAAATAGACCAGACATTTGTCTGGTCTATTTTCTTGGCGGGGGATTATCAGCGAGGTTAGAACAATGATTGAGTCTAACTAGCTCATTACACCTCATCAATGACTTGATGCAACAATTCTCCCCGCACAGACAAAACGGGCATACTCGCGCCGAATGTTCGTACCAAATCAGACATATGCTCAGAATTGCCAGCGAGCCTATCACTCACGACAATACCTGCTATAGCACCACGCGGTATGCCAACCAGGATTGCACTCAACCGCTCAGCTTTTGGAGTATTCTTATCTACCGGAAGATGATTGATAATACCCTCAAACAGTTCATCAGTTCCAGCACGATAAGCATCAGCCTCAAGTAACTCCTGAATCTCAGGAATTGTAGGGTCAACAATAATTCCCATACTTTCACCACGACTCTTTACACTAGGTAAGTATTGCCCTTCCATACGACGTGTTCTCATGCGGGTTGTACTTGGCTCGCTTTCCGCTACCCACTGACCGTAATCAGCGAGGGTTGTATCACCATCTACTCTGAAAAAATCCGCACAGTAGTGCGTCTCAGCATCTTCCGGAATACCAAAAAGCTCACCACTTACAACACCATGAGCAGCAATACTCTCGACTAACTCTAGAGAGAAGCCTGTTCCGTGCACGAGAGTGCCTGTGGGCAAGGTCATATCACCAGCTGCAAGCCTATCACGTAGATCACTATGTAACTGAACTTCACCGAGACGTGCATATTCACTAAGCTGAAAATCTAATATCTCGCGTTGTCGCGGCTCGAGCTCTTTTAGTCCATCCTCCTGGTCACCCTTATACGTGGGTGGCTTGATGGTACTGCCTGGAGCTGAGGTGAGTGTTTCTGACATATTGTGTGATTTTTTGTTTTAGGTGATTTTATATACCATAGCATATTGAACATTTTAAGTCAATGCAGGTAGCGTCTAGTGTCACTTTTTATGCGTAACACCTAAGTGCTCACAAAACAAAAACACCATGCAAACGCATAGTGCTTATGCTTGGCGGAGGAGGGGAGATTCGAACTCCCGCTTCAGGTCTCCCCGAACTAACGATTTAGCAAACCGTCCCCTTCAGCCACTTGGGTACTCCTCCATGCCGGGCTGAAAACTAGAAACGCGTACGTCGTACACCTCACTAGCTGACTTATTGTAGCACATTACAGAGGGGGGACATAGACTTTTTGATAATTTTTTGCTATAATCCGTTTATATGGTCTAAAACCATGGGAGAAGCTTATGAAGCGTAAATTGACTGCCCTCATACCGACATTCAGTCTCGCGGTTGCCACTCTGGCAAGCCTTGTTTTCGCTCCTACAAGTTCCGCCTTTAGCCTTTCTATTATTGACGGCGCAAACTCTGCCCGTGGTGCGAACCAAGCAGTCGATCTTTTCGGTAGTGCTGGTATTTTTACAACAATAACCAACGTGATGCTTTTTGCTGTCGGAGCTATCTCTGTTATTATGATCGTTATCGGAGGTCTTCGCTACGTCGTTTCTGGCGGTAATTCAACCAACATTACCACAGCCAAAAATACGATTCTCTACGCTATCGTAGGTCTTATTATTGCTATTATGGCCTATGCGATCATCAACTTTGTCATTGGCAGCTTTGTTCCTGGCGTTGGCGGCGGCGGAACAAACGTTTAATCAAAACTAATCCTGCAGGCCTCTCCTAAATCACACAACCATCTCACTTACTCTAACTAAGGACATGACCCGTGTTTGCCATAGAAAATACCCTCACAAATGAGGGTATTTTCTATGGCGGAGAGGGAGGGATTCGAACCCTCGGTGCCATTGCTGACACGACGGTTTTCAAGACCGTTCCCTTAAACCACTCGGGCACCTCTCCAGACGAGTGGCTGCAATCTATCCTAACAGATTGAGATCGATTAGTCGAGAGGTAATATGTGGGCATTCTATACCTTCAAGCACGTTCCATGGCCGGCATTATGGTGATAGATATACATGCGAGTTAGCAGGGGAATACACTTGAAGTGAAAAGACACCTGTATGAGCTATTGAAAGTTCACCCAAAACATGGTGTACAGCACGGTTGTTGTAAAACTTATAACTATCAATATTTCTTTACTGAAAAACAGTTTTTTCGCCAACACTTGCAAGCTTTTCGTAAGGGTTACGCGAGTCATATGGGTAACCGAAAGACCATCTCAATTTGTGGCAAACAGTGAAGCTCATAAAATTCCCGATAACGATGTTATATTTACAATTTTCATGTAAAACAGGCTCGATTTTTCACACGTGCAACAGGGGTATGGATCAACTGTCGTCGTTAGACCATCAAACATTGTACTTTTTACGTTTTGCATTACCGTTTTGTTGATTATACGGTAAATGTTAGTTATAATGTGAAGGACGATTTGTCAATAGAGCCTAGAGAAAAGTGGAGGATATCATGGCCCGTAAACAAAATGATGATCTATTGATCGAAGATGAACTCGCTGCCGCGTTTTTGAACGACGATGAGCTCAGCCAAAGTCAGCAAGCAGCACCGCAACAACAAGCGCCTGTAACTGATGAGAACGCTTGGGAAGAATCAGAAGATGATTTTCCTGGTCAACTCGCTGTTGATGTCTACGAAACCGACGTCAAACTTATCGTAAAAGCACGCACAGCAGGGGTAAATAAAGAAGATCTCGATGTCAGCATCAGCGATGGCATTTTAACCATCAGCGGTACGCTTTCAAGCGGCGATGACACCGATGCCATTAACTGGCATATCCAGGAGTGCTACTGGGGAGAATTCAGTCGCACGCTAGCATTGCCCGTTCCAGTAAAAGAAGATGAAGTAGAGGCAGTCCTTAAAGACGGCGTTCTTACTATCAGTTTTAGCAAGATCAAACAAGAGCAAGCCAAGAAAATTACTATTCAATAATAATTGAGGTTTGAAAATAGAGACTCCCGTAAAAAGGGAGTTTTTATTTTCACTTCAAACAAAGCCATAAAAAATACAGCTTCGTCATTAACGAAGCTGTATTAAGATTCAACGTGTTTGTTTATTGATTGGCTGCAAAGCTAGAGATGACAAAGTTAACCAATGCGTAGGCAAGGATAGCAACAACAATACCCACAATTGCATATAGAATTGTGTTTTTGGCGCTCGTAACCGCACTACTATCGCCACCTGATACAACGTAACGGATACCACCGATAATCAGCATAATGACTGAGATGGCACCAATAACGAAAAGGAGCACATTCGTAATGGTTTTAAAGACACCATTGCTACCAAAGAGGTCAGACTGCTGGTTAGCACCTTGGGCACAGTTTGCACCTCCAGAAAGGCCACCGCTCGCGTCTGTTGTACAGTTAGCCGCGTTAGCAACAGGAGCGCTCACCACATTGGCAGCAGCAGTTACTCCGAGTGCAAGGGCTGGTACGATCAGTAACGCCTGCAGACTTTTTTTGATAATATTTTTCATTGTCATTCCTTTCTTAGGGATTTACTCTCTTTATTTTATATCAAAGAGGGTGATTTTTGTTAATACTTTTACTTGAACTGAGCTACGACAAAGTTTACGATCGCATAGGCCATGATTGCGACTACAAGACCGATCACTGAATAGAGGATAGTATTTTTGGCACTCGTAACTGAGCTACTGTCACCATTCGATGTCGTGTACTTGATGCCGCCGATAACAATCATGACTACAGCAATCGCACCAAGGAGATATAAAAGAACATTAATGATTGTCTTAATAGTACCTCCCAATGAAGTTGCACCACTACCACCAGCAGCATCGGATCCACTACCAATTTGACTTGCGGGAGATGGAGGTGGAGGTGGAGGTGGGGCTGCATCTACATACGATGTTGTGTGAGCTATAAAACCGACAGCGGCAACGATTGATATGACAATGAGTTTTAGTTTTTTCATATTTTCTCCTTTAAAACCAACTAACAACAAAGTTTACGATCGAGTAAGCCATGATGGCGACGACCAATCCGATGACGGAATAGAGGATAGTGTCCTTGGCAGATTTCACTGCGCTAGCATCTCCATTCGAAGTTGTGTAGCGGATACCACCAATAACTATCATGATAACGGCAACCATACCAAGCACGTAGAGTAGAATGTTGATGACCGTCTTAATCATAGAACTGAAGTTATCACCAGTTGATTTACAAACTGCCGAAGAGCTATTACTGCCACACTGACTGAATACATTCACCGCGTAGGTAGGCTGCGCTGGTAGTACGGCAGCCCCCGCACTAGCTATAATACCGAATGCGACAAGAAATTGTTTCCATTTTTTCATTTTAAAATTTCCCCACTATAAATTGTGTTATAACAAACGCCATAATGATAACAATAATACCGATTGCAGCACCGAGTATAGCGTCTTTTCCTCGCTTAACATTGCTCGCATTACCGTCGGATGTCACGTAAATGTAAGCTCCGTAGATAATAACGACAACCGCCAGAACGCCAGCCGAACTGTACACAACATTGAGAATATTATCAAGAGCGCCCGAAGCACCTCCCTGGGGAACTGGAATATTAAGATCGCCAGCATTCAATGTAGCGCCAAGTTGGTGCAATATGTTCCAGTTCATTACTTTATAGCTCCAGAGACGAGGTTAACGATAGCGACAGAGAATATCGAAAGAACAAGACCAATAATTGCATCGGTAATCATTTTTTTTGCCTTTGCCACTTCAGCAGGCTCACCAATACTTGTCATATATTTAAAACCACCGCGGATAATAAATCCGGCAGCTATATATCCTACAAGCTGCAGACACATTTCGATTATGTTAAGGACAATCGTCCAAATAAACGTGGATAGTCCACCCGCATCCGTAGGACTTTTAATATTACAGTTTGCATCAGTTAATCCTTTAAACCATGCAGGAAAGGTGAGAAGAGTATCTGTACAACTGGAAGTTGGACTAGGATTAGGATCAGTAATCGGACGAGCGAGAGCAGCCTGTGGCATAATCATCGTAAACGTAGCTCCCGTAGAGATGGTAAAGACAAGTCCTAATAGCCAATTGTATATTTTTTTATTCATATAGTTCCTTTTTATTGAAAAACTCCACCTGGGACAAGAAAGTTGAGGAGGAGGTACATCGATGCATAGGCAATCACACCAATAGCGACATTTCGAATAATATCTTTTGCTTTTTTAGTCTGCTCGGCGCTATCTGACGAGCTTGCATACAAAATAGAGGCATAGACAATACCGCCAACCGCAGCAATACCAACCCCAGCGGTCAATATTTTAAGGATGAATACAAGCAGACCCCAAACACCTGTATCTTGGGCATTGCTACTTTTACTCGCACCTTGCGAACACGAGATAATGGACGTTGTCGCGCCACCACAGGTTGCTGCAGCTGCCGGCTGTGAAATTACACCGCCAATACCCACAATCATACCGAGCGCAACTATGCTACCAACTATTGTTTGTTTTATCTTCATACCTGACTATAAAATACGATAAATAACCCGGAGGTGCAAGCCTCTGACAACACTTGGCATGGAAGCGACGCATAGCGTGTGTAATTTTTCTTGTTTTACATTGACTTTTATGGCATAAAATGTTACCATAACAGAGATATGTGGATGAAGCGAGGCGCTAGTCTGTTCAACAGACTTTCAATCCGGAAACTACTTCTCTTTGTAGCTGCCGTCAGTGTGGCTTCTTTCTCTTATACTTTTATTTCAACCGCTCCAACCTATGCAGCGACAGATGTGACATGGAATGGTGATGCTCTCGTTTACAATCAGCAGCAATATAACAAACAGCCAGACGCACCAGCCAATAACAGCATGGGGCTCCCTACGGGAACACATATTTATTCATACACCGAAGATCAACAGGTGAACACGAATGGTGGCGCGACACCTCCACAAAAAACGCACGTCATTTACTTCGACGCCAACACCGATCCAACCAAAGCAACCTCAGCTAAGTACGTTGAATACAATTTTGTACCTCCGGATCAATTTAGCAGTCCAACCAGCCAACAAACGCTAAGCGTTAGCGTACCTTCCGCAAGTAATAATAAGACAACGAGCTGTGCCGTTCAGGGAATTGGCTGGATTGTTTGTCCAGTCACTAACTTTCTTGCCAGTGCGATGGACTGGCTTTTCAGTGTCTTAAGCGGTTTTATGGTCGTTCGACCAGTCCAGTCAAATTCGAATAATTCGCTGTTCCGAGCCTGGCTTATGATGCGCGATTTCGCCAATGTTGCTTTTGTCATTGCCTTTATGGTCATCATCTACTCTCAGGTTACAAACTTTGGTATTTCAAACTATGGCATCAAAAAGATATTGCCACGTCTTATTGTGGCTGCAGTATTCGTGAACGTATCGTACTGGATCTGCGCAGTTGCAATCGATATTTCCAATATCCTTGGTTATTCTATTCAAGATATATTCATCGCGATGCGTAATAACCTCATCGGGAATGAAGGCAATGGCTGGCAAGTTTCAAGCTGGAGTAGCGTTACAGGTTTTGTACTTTCGGGTGGCACAGCGCTTACGGCGCTAGGTATCGGTACGTACACTGCCCTCGGCGCCGGATTTGGAGCTATTTATATGCTTCTTCCAATACTACTTGGCGTTTTACTTTCTGTACTTGTAGCCCTCCTTGTGATCGCGGCTCGTCAGGCTATTATTACTATATTAGTGATCGTTTCGCCGCTGGCATTCGTGGCGTACATTCTGCCTAATACCGAGAAATACTTTAAGAAGTGGCACGAACTCGGTATAACCATGCTGATCATGTTCCCGGCATTCTCCGTAGTCTTCGGGGGCTCGCAGCTTGCAGGCGTTGCAATTATCCAGAATGCCACATCCATTACCATGATTATCCTTGGTATGGCTGTTCAGATCGCACCACTCGCTATCACACCGTTACTACTGCGTGTTAGTGGATCACTACTCGGCAAGGTTGCCGGTATCGTAAATAATCCTAAAAAAGGCATGGTTGATCGTACCCGTGGATGGGCACAGAAACGCGGCGAAGACCAAAAGGCACGTATGCTGGCGTCTAATCCGTCTCGGCGTAATGTTATGGCGCGCGCGGCTAAGTCTATCGACGCTCGTAACCGCAAACGCGAAGGCTGGAGGAAGGCGAATGAAGCAACAGCTGATGCTAACTGGGAAAATACACACGCAGCGCACCAAATTCACCAGGCCTCCATGCAAGCATCGCTCCTTAAGAATGTGGGTGAAGCAACAGCCGAGGCTCAATTTGAGGCTTCTAAACATACTAATGCAGCCATGCAAGATCTAGATATCCAAGCGCGCGCGGCTAAGCTTAATGTCGACCTCTCTAAGGCAAAGGTTGATGCGAACTGGGAAGAGCTACGAGCTGGCGACGCACGCAATATGGTTGTTCCAGAGAACCTATCTGTTAGCGCTCTTGCAGACATTGCCCATAGACGCAACAACCTCGCCCAGAACCTCCAACAAGAATCATTCGAAACACGGGCAGATACGCGACGCGCAGAGGCTGCCAAAGCATATCAACTACAACACTACTCGGAAGAACTACAAAGGAATCCCGATCTTCTCAAATACGCCGCGGGTATCGACGCAGGTGGAGAGGCAAAGGTGGAAGCTGCCGCTATTAGTGAGATCACCAAGTCCAACGAAGAAACTATTAAGGCTGGTGTCATGCTTCTTAGGGACCGCGCCAACAAACGAGGTGAAACTCTTAAGAACGTGTCAGGGGAGATCGTCACAGAAGCGATCGCTGGTACAAGCACATCTAGTGCCGCTGAGATTGAAGCAGCCTTTGACACTCAAGCGGACGATGGCCAGATTGTGAACCTTGAAAAGGCTCGTATGAGTGGCAATGTAGACCAGGCAATGCTTACTCGTGTCTTTGCCCGCAACGCGTCTACACTCAAGGTTAAGGGTGGTTTTCACTTGCAAAGCATGGCACAAGCTGATCTTCAGTTCAAACCAATTAGCGTTATTAATGCCGCACGTGCAAAATCACTGGGAGATACTGCCGCAAGCAATATCAAAGACCTCAAGTATGCTTGGGTCAAGGAAGTGTCTGATAATATCAATGATATCATCAGTGCCGGAAATCCAGCGGATCTTGCGAAGGTGCTTGATGGCGTTTCCCAGGCAGTCCATAATCCTCAGATCGCCGCTACAGTTACCGACCGCGCCGCTGAGCTTAGAAAGATAGAGCAAGCCCTACTCGCTCGCGGTTACACGCTACACCCTTAATTCGCCTATTTTGACTTTTAGTATTTTGGCATTATAGTATATATGTCACTTCGACTAAGGACGGAAGATGGACTTCGAGGCTTATTACGCAGCCCAAGAGGAAACAGCAAGAGTCGCTCATGATGCGAAACTGGTCGAGCAATACAACCGTTGGGTGACTGCCGCCAGAGCAGCCGTGCCACAAATTGTGGCTCAGGCCCGCATCACACCACCTAAGCAGTATGAACGCTTGAACATTGGCGATCGACAGATCATTGCTTGGAAAGTCTGCAATGACTACGACACCATGTGGAAGGTATACATCGCCACAAGTGGGGACATCATTCTATATGTCTACCACACTTTCACGTATCAAACTGTCACTCTCGCACCTATAAGGAGGGTTTCGGACATAAACGAGCACACGCTTGATGTGAATCAACTGCGCGAGTTCATACGGAGTCTACCTAGCTTTGCACAAGTAGTTGGGTATGTCCTTTCTGCAACCTGGCAGCGTTACGTTGAGGAGAAGTGAAAAACCCAAGCCGTCCGAGAGTCGGGCGCCCCTCGTCGGAAACGGCGAGGGGATCACCCATTTTAGCCATATTATTTCAATGCTTTCTAGCCTATATACGCACGCTGTGCGTATATTCTTACCTCTTTGACAAAACCTACACACACCATATGTAGCGTATATAAAATATATTAGGCCCCTTGCTTTTTAGTAATTTGGGTATATAATAAACATTACAAATCGTTTTAAGTGCCCACATAAGTGCGCGAGGAAACCGTCATTATGACAGAACGAGATTACCAGACCCGACGAATACCACAAGAAGAGCAGCCAGATGTTATTCCTGACTACGTTCCAAAGTCTATTGAAAACGATGGACATGGTTGGCCAACTTGGCTTAAGCGGACAGTGGGCGGCGTTGCCGCTGCTACCGCACTTGCAGCAGGCATTGCGGCAGGAGTAGGTGCCACAAGTAATCACAGTGGTCCCGGTAAAGAAGGGCAGCGTCCTGCAGCGACAGCGTCCGCGACTCCAGGAGAAACAGCATCTACTACGCCATCTTCTCCAGCTGAAACAGCTCCAGTAACCCCAGAGATTACCGCTGATAGTTACGTATTTCGCGAGAAAGGCAATACTTATACTGGCGAGGCGGCATTCGTCGCAGCCGTCCAGAAAGAATTCCAAGCTCCTACAGCACTTGATGCTGGAGAGAAAAATCTTCCTGGTATATTGAATGACTGGGTTAATTCTGGTCTCAACCAACAGGAAGTGACTCAGGATGGTATGTATAATATGCAACAAGTGATTGCTCTTTACGATGAGTCATACAGCAAGGCTCTCACAGGGTCTGCATATTCTACTCTAGGTGAGGACATGAAGAGCCTCCACGCGCAAGCTCTTACCGGATATTCATGGACACACAGCCAGCCGCAAAACGAACAAGATTATAAGATGGAAATTACCTTAAACTCCAACGACCCTTGGACTGGCTTGACGACTGATGGGATAACTCACTTCAACACAACCCTTACTGCAACTGAGACATACTCCAAATCGACAGGACAAAATACAAGCCAAGACTTACCTCGAGGTTTTGACATTACCGTTCAAAGCGATAACTCAGATGTGGTTTCAATCTGGGGACCACGGGCAACTTCGTAGCACCTCTTTCGTCATTCATGCAAAAACAGACCTTAGCGCGAGGTCTGTTTTTGCATTTCACCGACTAGCTTTTTCGTTTCTGCTAGTGTTTAATGTAAACATAACTTATATGAAAAGACTAGGTAAAAGCATAAAGGGTTACTTACTACTTGCCGTAGTGCTTTGTTCCATGTTCGCCAACCTTTTCGTCAACTATGCCGAGACTCACGCAGCTGCAGACCCGGCAACACTATATGCAGCTCCGGAAGTACTTGCAGATGCCGTTGCGAGTGAATACCGTACCTCGTTAGCGCTCTGTCTTACATCCAATGGGGGTAGTAACTTGGCAGATGGCTACGGAGATACACTTAGCCCACAACACGCCGCTACTGGGCCATGGTTTACGGACTCAAATGAAGTGCGCCCAGGAATATTAGTTTGGGGGAATGCGGACGATTACATTAGCTGTTACGACATTATTAGTCATGGTGCAGCAAAAGGACTAGGTTTTGCGGACAACGTGACACTCGCCTGCGCAGTGGGACTAGTGCGTACCGATGGCCAAGATTGTCTTACCGATCCGAAACAGAGTGATTTTACCGATAAGAATATCGGCGGTGACAAAAATAAGGTATACGCAAACCTTGATGCACATAGAAAGAATGCCTCAGCACCACCAACTGGTGGCTGGAATGATGCGCAGAAGTACCTCGACGTCATGATGACGATGACTAACTTCTGTAAGGGGGCGCCGATCGCCAACGTCGGGGGGCCACTCGCAACTCCGTCAGTTGCAGCTCAGTATCATGACAGTATTTACAACGTTGTTGATGGTAGTGGTGGTGTAACGCAGGTATATTACAATGTCCCAGATCATGGCAAGAAAGCTATGTTAATGAACTTTCCGGATAACTTTAACTGGTGGGAAGTGTCGTGTGGAGATTTGGCTCAACTTTCGACACAGTACTCATCAGCATATGCCACTTACGTAAAAGCACACCCGCAATCACAAGCACCGGCCCCTACGACAAACCCGAACAATGGTGGCAATGACACTCCACCGACCTGTACTATTTCAGGAATAGGCTGGATTGTTTGTCCGGTTATGCGTTTTATGTCACAAGTAACAGATCAAGCATACGGTGTCGTGAGCGATATGCTTACTACTCCAGCCCTTGATACAGGCACCGGTGGTGCTATGTATCAAGCATGGTCAATCATGCGCAACTTCGCAAATGTGGCGTTTGTTATTGCATTTCTTGTTATTATATACGCGCAGATTACTGGCTTTGGAGTCAGCAACTACGGGATTAAAAAATTATTACCTCGCATCATCATTGCAGCTATTCTCGTAAACGTATCCTACTGGATATGCGCTATCGCTGTCGATGTTTCAAACATTCTCGGCAGTTCACTTAAGGGACTTCTCGAGGGAGCCGGCAAGCAGCTTTACGTCTCAGGACAAGATTTCACTAAAACAGGAAGTCCGGGATGGGATGCGCTTACAGTTGGCATTATTGCAGGCACTGCGGCTGTTGCAGTATTATACGCAGGGCTCTCCGTCCTAGTCCCGCTACTACTTATGGCACTCCTCGCCATCATAACAGTTGTTATTGTACTTACCGCTCGACAGGCAATCATCATCCTCTTAGTAGTTATCTCACCACTAGCATTTGTTGCATATCTATTACCAAATACAGAGAGTTGGTTTAAAAAATGGAGGGAACTCTTCACATCTCTTCTTATGATGTTTCCAATTATTGCAGTCGTATTTGGTGCATGCTCTCTTGCATCTAGTATTCTTATGCAGGCATCAACTACGCAAAGTACAAACCCAACTAGCGGATTTATGGTGACTGTTCTCCATATTATGGCGGCGGGGGTCACTGTTATTCCATTGGCTATCACACCAATACTCATGAAAACAACAACCGGCATCCTTGGTAAAATCGGCGGCTTTGTCAATAACCCGAACAAAGGTCCATTCGACCGTATGCGTAAAGGCGCCGCTGGATATCGTGAGAATCGTCAAGAATACCGCAAGCTTAAGGGAATGACAGGTTACCGCAGTTTGCCAGGAAAAGGTGTTGCCGTGCGGCGATCCTCAGCTCGTTCGGCGGTACTCCAGAACCGCAAGAATGAGCTAAAGCGTGCAGACGCTAACTATATCGCAACACTCGCGCAGAATAATCCAAAATTTGTCGGCAAACTCGCGCAAGGTGGAGGCGCTGGCGCAGAGATGCGCGCTCTTGCGGGTGCCGTTAACATCAAAGCAAAGATTGAAGCCGACGAGATCTCAGCAGCAAACGTTGTTATGACGAGTTTAAACGTCAACAGGGAGCAAGCTCGCCAACTTTCACAAGGCGGTTCTGCTGCGGGTTTGAATGGTGAAGAGCCAGCTGTACGTATTGCGGCTATGCAGCGCGTTATCAACTCACACGACACCGATGGCGTAAACGCGCTTCTCGACTCCGTAAGTAGTGGAGGTATGAAAGATGACAAACTACGCATTGCCTTTGCTGATAGCTTGGCATCATCTAAAGAAAAACCGGCATACGTTAGTCAAAGCGCCCTTAACGATATTCGCCAACATGGAAACGAAAAAATCGACCCAGCAACCGGCAAACCTCAGATCGATCCGACAACGGGCGATACCGTAAAAGTTTCTGCTCAAAATAGTACGCAACTTGCTGTAAATGCAATTAATAATAATACATACTCCGTCGACAAGATTGCAAATGGTGACAAGGATGAGCTTAAATTTGTTGCTGGCGTAGCCGCTGACCCAGCTCACACCACAGACAATACAAACATCAGCAAAAACGCCAAAGAAGCACTTACAAATTCACGTTATGCTGGTCAAGTCAGCAAAAACAAATCAGAGGTCGAAGACCTCAGTATGCTTTAGCTAAGTATCGTTCAAATTTACATCGTCTAAATGTTATACTTAAGGTTATATGGCCGTCTATAAAGTACCACAAGACGTTGAAGCTGATGACAAGCTGATTGGACCTTTCAGTTTTCGTCAGTTTATTTACTTGATCATCGTCGCCATCTCTATTGCGATAGGGTGGGGATTAAGCCGGTTATTCATTCCTCTCGCAATCATTCCACTTCCAGTCGTAGTATTGTTTGGAGCACTCGCGTTACCACTCAAGAAAGACCAGCCAATGGAAATTTATCTAGCCGCCGTTGTGTCGTTTTACTTAAAACCGCGCAGACGCTTGTGGCAACCTGACGGTATACAGTCACTCGTTGAGATAACGGCACCGAAGGTGGTTGAGATAAAACGCGCAAAGGATTTATCTGAAACAGAAGCACAACAGCGACTTTCTTACCTCGCTAACATCGTTGATACTGAAGGATGGGCAGTCCGCGGCATCGACACTAATAGTGCGATGCAAAATGACGCGTACTATGAAGCGCAGCAACAAGAGGATGTGCTTGATGCTAGTAGTGGCGTTGCGCAATCTTTTGATTCAATGATTAATCAGTCCGATGTCCGAAGACGTCAAGAGATGATTGAACGCATGCGTCAAACTACTCAAGCTCCTACGCCTACAGTACCCGCTATTACACCACCAACCATAGACCCTTACGCGAATCTTACCCCCGCAGTTCCAATCGTGGATGAGCCTCGTTTAACATACAACCCATACCCAACATCAATTCACCAGTCTGTCATTAACCCACTTGGTACAAAACCTCAATCTGAGCAACCTGCACTCGTAGCAGCTATCCAACCGGGTGTTCCTCCGGCACCAGCGCCACAAGTACCGCCAGTGGAAACAACCACTAGCGAAACTATAGTGTCGCCTGATATAATAAACCTTGCAAATAACTCCGATTTGTCGATAGAGACAATTGCGCACGAGGCAAACCGCATCCACCAAAAGGAAGAAAAACTTCCCGAGGAAGAAGTTGTTATCTCGTTACGCTAAACCTTATTAACTAGAGGCAGGAAAGAGTGGGAAGTGCCACCAATTAACCAACAACCGCAAAATGCGCCAAGTCTACCGCAGCAGCCAAATCCTGCTATATCCAACATGCCTGCGCAGGGATTTCCTCATGGACCTATGGGCTCTCAGCCAGCAGGCGTTGATTCTCCTGCCGATACACCGAAACCACCGGTCCAACAAAATACGACACAGAACAGCCTCCTCATTTCTGAGATTCGCGACGGTATGGTTATTATGAGTGACGGCAGCTTTAGAGCGGTGGTTGCCTGTAAGTCAATTAACTTCGATCTTATGAGTTCACGCGAGAGGGAAGGTGTTGAGTTCAGTTACCAAAACTTTCTAAATGCGCTGTACTTCCCGGTACAAATTTTTATTCGTTCTCAACGAGTTGATATTGGTCCATACATTGACCGCCTCGCTACCATTCGTCGTTCACAGGATAATATGCTCCTTAATGTACTCATGGATGACTACATTAACTTCATTGATGTTCTTAGCCAAGAAGCCAACATTATGGATAAAAGCTTCTTTGTCATCATCCCATACTTTCCAGCCGGTGATCTTAATAACGTTATTAAAGATAGTAAAGGCATCTTTGGCAAACTCTTTGTGAAGCAGCAGACAACTGCAACTAAAATTGATAAGGTCACCTACGATAAATCAAAGGATGAAATTAAGAACCGCGTCGATTCTGTAACGAGCGGATTGTTTCAGCTTGGCGTAAAAAGTGTTCAGCTTAATACCAAGGAACTAGGCGAACTTTATTACAATATGTATAATCCAGACACTGCCGTACGTGAACCACTTGGTGATTTTGAGGATGTTACAAGCACCTACGTGCAAAAGGGTCAGGGCGAAGCTCCACGACCACACTTACAAGAAGGGGAAATGTAACTATGGCTAAGAAAAAACTCGATCCAGTTGATATTGCCGCGCAACAACGTGCACGTGAACAAGCCGAGGTAGAGCAGGCCTTCTTAAAGGGTATGACAACGCTCCGAGACCTGATAGCACCAAGCAGCCTTGAAATTCATTCGAGTCATTTCCGTCTTGGTACAAAATACGGTCGTACACTTTATATTTATGGATATCCTCGTCAAATCTACACTGGCTGGTTAAGTTCACTCATTAATATCGATGAGGTACTCGACATTAGTATGTTTATTTACCCAGTAGAAAGTCAGGTAGTTCTTAACAACCTTCGTAAGAAGGTAACTCAACTTGAAGCGAGTATGTCGATCAATAGTGAGAAGGGTCGTACACGAGACCCTGGTCTTGAGGCAGCCCTACAGGACGCCGAAGAACTTCGAGATCAACTACAGGTTGGTGCGGAACGTTTTTTCCGTTTCGGCCTCTACGTCACACTCTACGCAGACAGCATGGATGAACTTGGATTTGTGCAGCACAAGATCGAGACGCTTTTTGGACAGCAGCTTATCTTTAGTAAAGTCGCTTCAAGTCAACAGGAGCAGGGTCTCAATAGCACCATTCCACAGATGTCCGACCAACTCCAGATTCGCCGTAATATGAACACCGGGGCCATTTCTACAAGCTTTCCATTTACGAGCGCCGATCTTACCCAGGAAAAAGGTGTTCTTTATGGCATTAATATGCACAATAATGGCCTCGTCATCTTTGATCGATTCAGCCTGGAAAATGCCAACATGGTTGTATTTGCAAAATCAGGTGCAGGTAAGTCCTTTACCGTCAAGCTTGAGGCACTTCGCAGTATGATGATTGGCTCTGACGTACTTATTATCGACCCTGAAAACGAGTATCAAAAACTTTCCGATGCCGTCGGTGGCAGCTACATTCGCCTAAGTCTTAATGCTGATACACGAATTAATCCATTCGACTTGCCTCGAGTAATCGATAATGACGAAGCTGACGATGCACTTCGCGCCAACCTCGTAACGCTCCATGGCTTGTTCCGACTTATGTTAGGCGGCAGTCAGGCAACCGCAGCAGGTCAAATGATGTCAGCACTCACACCAGCCGAAGAAGCTGATCTTGATCAAGGATTGATTGATACTTATGCTCGCGCTGGTATCACCAGCGACCCGCTTACGCACAATTCCATTCCACCTACAATTGCCGATCTCTACGACACACTACTTCACATGGGTGGCACAGGACCAGCACTCGCACAACGCCTTCGCAAATACACCACCGGAACATTTGCTGGCATTTTTTCCCAGCAGTCAAACATTGATATCAATAACCACATGGTCGTCTTTAATATTCGTGACCTCGAAGATGAGCTCCGACCGGTTGCCATGTATATTGTCTTGAGCCACATTTGGAATATCACACGTAGTGAACAGCGCAAGCGTATGTTGATTGTGGATGAGGCTTGGCAGCTCATGAAGTATGACGACTCGGCCAACTTCCTCTTTAGTCTTGCTAAACGTGCTCGCAAGTATTACTTAGGTCTTACAACTATTACTCAAGACGTTGAGGACTTTATGGGTAGCAAGATGGGTCGAGCAATCGTCGCCAACTCCTCTATGCAGCTTCTATTAAAGCAATCATCAAGTGCTGTCGATGTATTATCAGATGTATTTAAGTTAACCGAGGAAGAGCGAAAGCGTCTTGCTAACTTCCCAGTCGGACAAGGTCTATTCTTTGCCGGGCAAAACCATGTACATATCCAAATTGTCGCTAGCCAAACAGAGCAGGGACTTATTACAACCAACCCATCTGCAGCCATCCAAGCACAGGCGCCTCTTCAAGCGCAAAGTCCACAACAACCACCGACAACTGGATACATGAATCCTGGCGAATATAGCGTATAATAGTGACAGTTTATGGTGGTAGCGAGTTATAAAAACGATGCCGAGGCAGATGAGCGGTTCAATCCCGCCTCTAATAGCGCGCGCGACCTTCAGCATGATGAACAGGGTGCTTATGATCGTGAATTCGAAGATATGGCGGCTAATTATGACCAGACCGCCAATTCCGACCAAGAAAACGCAAATGTAGCCAAAACAAAAAACATCGACAAGACCAAGGAGCATGAACATGATGCCGGCTGGAAAACAGACGTATCGAGTGAAGGTGGCAAAAAAAAGCCTACAACATTCTTTGCTCAAGCAAAAAAGAAAGGGCCACTTGGACTTATTCTTGGACTCCTTGGCGGTACTGGAATTATGGGTGGTACTATTATTGGGCCAGCGGGTCTACTCGTACACCTAAAAGAAATCATCACAAACAAACTAGATACGATGTCATCTGTTGTTGAAACTCGCTCTAATCTGATTATGAAGGGCCGCATGTTCTCAACAAACGCAACATGTAGCATTAAGATTCGCTGTCGTTTTAGTGGACTAACCAACTATCAGGTTGAACGACTTCGCGCTCAAGGTGCCGAGATTCTCGATAAAGATGGTAAGCCTCTGACAAAAAACACCCTCGGGCGCTACACGGGGGGTAAAACTCTTGTCCTCGCAGACGGAACAAAAATCGAAGCAAAGGACTATCTTAAAACTATAAGTACAAAGGCGGAGGCTCGCGACTTAAGTCGTAGCGTATTTGCGCCGAGATGGCTTTCCTGGAATGATAAAGTATCCAAAAAAATTAGAGCAGACAAAAAACTGACGACAAATGCACAGTGGGGAGAGGATGAGAAGACAACTCAACAAAAAATTGTCGCTAATGAAAGTGGAGAGAGTTACAACGCAGACAACCAAAAAGCACCGCCAGCAACCGATGCTAATGGTAAGCCACTTCCTCCAAATCAACAACCGGCTCAGGTTGACCTGGGCGACGCGGCAAACAATGTTAATACCGAAGCTGATCAACTTAAGCAAGCAGCGACTGCGGGCGACCCAATAACAAGCATTCCGACCGATCCAGCAGGTGCTGCAGTTATGGCGGAGGATGCGATATCATCGCCGTCCACCCTTAAAAAAGCAGTCGGACTATTAAATCCAGCTGATTTTCTAGTCGGTTTATGCGGCACATATAAACTCACTAATACTATTCTTATTGCAGCAAAGACGATCGTACTCGTGCAAGCTATGCGTTACGCAGCGCAGTTCCTTTCGACAGCCGATAAAATTAAGGCGGGTGATGCACAGCCAAATGATGTCGAACAGCCGGCAAAGATACTAGAGACCGCAGATCAGTACGGTAATACCTTCGGAGATTCGCAAACTTACAGTATGGCCGAATATGGTAAGCCGACAGATGTTGCACTAGGTTCAAGTGCACTCGGAAATGGTGTAATTCAGGTATTTGCTGCAGTTATTAACTGGATTAACGCTAATATGGGTGGCGCGGAGTCAGTTCGAGGTGCCTGTAGCGTCGTGACAAATCCATTCGTACAGGGTGTGCTTTCATTGTCCAGTTTTATACCTGGCGAGGGAGCTCTGACTGGATTTATTACCAAACTTCTTTCCAAAACAGCAGCAGATGTCGCTCGTACTACCATTGCTGATCTTGTGAAAACTATGGCAAAGGACGTGGTCAAGAAAGCGACGGATGCTCTCACAAAAGATGCCCTAAAAAATGCAGCTAAGATTGCCACAAAAGAATTCTTAAAGATGGCAGGGTCGGCGGCAGGCATATTCCTTGCTGGGTATCTAACCGAGCGTTATGCCATTCCATATTTGGCCCGTGTTATATCTGGTACAATCAATAGTGACATAAATGGTGTTGTTGCAGCTGATACGATTGGAAACGGTCTTGATGCAACAAACCAAGTTACCGCACAACAACGTGGCATGGTGCCGCTGTCTAAAGACTCGGCAGCTGCGTTTAATGACTTTAATAATTCCTCAACCGCTACCTATGTAGCCGACATGCGCGCGCAGAGTGATCCGTTAAACGTTAACGATCCATACTCAGCAAGTAACGCACTAGCCTCCACGTTCTACACATTCGCTTCAAAAATTAAAAACAGTAGCCTCTTAACAGCGCCGGCCGCCATTCTATCGAGTCTTAATATAGGAAACTTGATGGGTGGTTCGACAGCCCTTGCCGCTGACGGCAATACGTCAGGCGATTGTAATGATACATTCCTACAAGGCACACAGCTTGCGCTCACTATGTACTGTAATCCCGAGATGGGTTTTAACGATATCGGCATGCTCCAAAGTGCCGATCCAGATACCGACGTAACCCAGTGGATGATTAATAATCAGCAGATTGATGGTAACGGTGATCCTATCGTCGGTAGTGATTTCGCTAAATTCTCAACTGATTGTCTTGACGACAGTAAGCAAATTACCGACGTTGGTGACGAAGCCAACCAGCTACCTGCACACTGCTACGATGTTAATGCCAACAATACAGAAGAAGCCAAGATGTTCCATCTTTACGTTATCGACAGTGGTGTAGTGGATGGGATGGATAATCCACCAACAAATAGTTCTACAAACACAGGCTCTACTATCGTAAATCCCGCATACATACAAGTAGGAAACATCCCTGCAACCGGTATGGCTGTTGGCGCGAGCGTCTTTGGTGGCTCATTAGATAGTGGAAGTGGCCAATGGGTAGAGAATCTCGCAGATAACGGAGGAAACGATCTCGGTGACCATGGCAATCATATGACCGGTGTAACCGCTTTTGCAGAACTCGCCAATGGCACCGCCCTTGGAAGTATTCCAGATGGTACAAAGCTTGAGATAGACTACAATGGCAAAAAAGTTGTTGCAACTAAAGAAGATATCGGCGCAGGCGGTGCTGATGTTAACGGTCACAAACGCGCAATCGACCTTTGGTGGCAAACGGCAAATCTTCTTGGTTTCCAAACCGGAACAGGGGTTGTTACTATTCATGCAGTTGATCCAGGTACTACCGTGACGCCAATCTCTTCGACCGGGAATCCTAGCCTACAAAACATCGGCTTCACTCTCAATAATTTGCTAACACAGGTTGATTATCGGCTACTTTCAAATAGAGAATTCGCATTGTGAAAAAAATACGACGTTACTTTTCCTTAAACCGCATAAAACGAACCGCATTGATGGTTTTTGGCATAGTGTTTTGTACACTCTCTATCGCAAGTGAAACCTATGCCGCTGATCAAGTATTTTACGCGAATAATGATATTCTTTTTTACGATAAGTCATGTTCTTACAGCAATGCAACGGGCAATCTTGTAGGTAATAGTATTAAGGAAAAAATATGGAATTTCCTTAAACAACAGAACCTATCCGATGAACAAGCGGCTGGAGTTATGGGTAACATGCAAGCTGAATCTGATTTCATTCCAACACGTTTTCAAGGAGATCAAGCATTTAGTCCGTGGGATAGCGCCTCAGGACACGGATGGGGCCTACCTCAGTGGGATGGTGGTCGTCGCTACAGCGCACCGAGCAGTGGTGTCCTTGGAAAACTCAAGACCGAACATCCTGAACTTGCTAAATATGCTGATATTCAATACGACTGGGCGAAAGACCCTTCTATCCAAGCTAAGATACCTGCTTCTGATCTAGACGCACTCCTTAACTTTGAACTAACTTTTCTCCATAACGAAAGTATGTCGCGGCCTGTCACTGCGTCAGGTTTTGGAAACGCAAAAGACGAATGGGATACACTTAAACTACAAAAAACAGTCGAAGACGCAACGGTTTTTTGGCACAACAATTTTGAAGTATCCTCCGATAGTCCGCAAAAAGTCATTCAAGATCGTGGTGGTGCTGCAAAAGATATCCTAGCTGAATTTGGCGGAAAGAACACAACCGCTGGCGCAACAGGTTCGACAAGTACTGCACCTGTGGTTTTTATCGACCCTGGCCATGGTGGTGCCATACCAACCTACACCGATCAACAAAGCGGCCTAGTCACCTCTGAGTCACACAACATGCCAGAAAGTACCGACGTCTTAGATGTCGCTAACCGAGTAAAGACAGCACTCGAGACAGAAGGGTATAAAGTTGTTCTTGCACGCACGACTGATGATCAACAGGTTAAATTTAGAGATAGGGCAAATGCCGCCAAACAAGCAGGTGCGAGCATCGGCATAAGTCTTCACACCACACCGGGAAGTGTAAACCAAGCATGGCCACAACGTGTTGGTACGTACCGTCAGTATGGTAGTAAGAAAGATACGTTTACGAATCAGACGACAGCTCAAAAGAGCGAGGCCTACGCTAATAACTTTGCGACAACTCGAACAACAAGCGAAGGGCACCCCGTTACAACAGATCCCGGAAATACCCAGGAGACTGCTTCGTTTAACCGTCCTGGTATAGAGTCAACAGGGAACACGCCCCTTGTCGAGCTTTGGTCACCAGACGTGCCATGGGTCTATAACGAAATTGGACAAGATCAAGGCACAGCTATTTCCGAAAAGCTCAAACAAGCCTACGCAGATGGCATTATAAAAGGCGTGGAACAATCCGTTCCGCTCAATACTCGTGACGAGTGTGGTAATACTGCATTCACTGGCGGCAATTTAGCACAAACCATCTTCGCCTACGCATGGCCAGATTATCATGCTGCAGATTACACGACAGAAAAACCGGAATACGCCGCCGCTGTTAAAAGAGCAGTCGGTCAGGGTCGCTACGTTGGTGGTGGTCAATATCCCGGTGTCGACTGTGGTGGTTTCGTAACAACTTTAATGGTAGATAGCGGGTTTGAACCAAAATACAATAACAGCGGCAAGGGAGGTGCCACCCCCGAACAACTCGCATGGTTGCAAGCCAACTGGCAGAGCCTCGGTTCAGCAACAAGCATCGATACTGGAAAACTCCAACCAGGGGACGTTGCTATGTCTAGTGGTCACACGTTCGTTTATGCCGGAGATATTCCGAACTTCCATAGTCCTACAAAAGTAGCATCCGCATCCTACTCTATCTGGCGTGCACCTATGGCTGGACACGAAGGATTAAGTATGGCTGGTTTTAGCTGGTTTAGGAAGAAGTAAGGAGAACTATATGTACATATGGAAACAACTACCACCTGGCGTGAAGATAGCTGTCATTGCAATTGCGCTTGCAATCGCGGGGCTTATTGCTTACGGGATTTACCAAGGCGTAGCCGGGGGAGGCAAGATAGCTGTCACGATAAATGCCATTCCAGATGATGCCAAGATAACAATAAACAACAATAGCGTAGGTGCGGGTACAACCTATCTATCACCGAACCAAACATATACCGTTAAGGCTACTAAGGATGGGTTTGCTGACTATTCAGCAACCCAATATATTGATGCCACAAATCATGTAATAACTGTTGAAATGACCGCTGTGAGCGATACTGCGAAACAATGGGAGCAGGACAATCAGAGCAAGTATCAGTCCGTGGAGGGGCTTGCAGGTGCACAGGCAAACGCAACCGGCGAAGCTTTTACAACTAAAAACCCGATCACTACCGCCTTGCCACTCGATAATATGATCTATACCATTGGCTACAGGAATGACCCGAGTGATCCAAGTGGGAACTCTATCATTTTGACCGTAGAAGCACCTTTAGGCTATCGGAATAGTGCCATAGAGGGCATCCGCAATCTAGGCTACGATCCAACACAGTTTAAAATTCAATTTAATGACTACACGAATCCATTTGCATCATGAATAGAAAATATACTATCAGACTCATTATCATCGGCATAATTATCATTGCCTTAATCGGCGCTGGATTTGCCTACAAATACTTTAGTTCATTCCACAAAGTAACACTTACCGTTCAACAATCGGGTTTGTCAGCAGATATTTACCAGCGTAACCCCAATTCGGACGAGTCGGACAGCGACACAAAGGTGGGAACTGTTAAGGGGACGCAGATACTATCCTTACAGCCGGCAAAATACTACGCAGTCCCAACCGACGCTAAATACGACAACTCGCAGATAAGCTTTACTGTAGCCGATAAGGACATGTCAGTATCTGTAAACCCGGGATTTTCATCTAATTACCTAGCATCCGTTTTAGCAACCGAGCTTCCAAATATTACTACAGTCATCAATGCCAAGTATGCAGCCATCCTGAGCGGATATACGATCAACAGTGGTAAATTATACCTCGACGGTACATGGTATGGTACGACAATCACGCAAAAATCACCAGGACCAGGACAACTGGGTGATGTATATCGCACCGTTCTCCATAAAGTTAACGGCACGTGGCAGTTTGCGGCAACTCCAGCGCTCATATTAACTGCACCAGATCACAAAGATATTCCGAACGATATATTAGTTGACCTCAATAAGCAAAGTGGCTACTAGACGACTAAGTTAGTAACATAGTCCGTATGAAGATTTGAATTGTTAGTTGCTGACGTAATAATAATTTGATTCTTTTTCGTAAGATCAATCAAATAATTCTGACGTTCCTTATCAAGCTCGCTGAATACATCGTCAAGCAAAATGACGGGATTCTTACCCGTAATAAGTTCTATCATGTCTACCTCGAGAAACTTCAGGGCAAGTACGACAGAGCGAACTTCTCCGCGTGAGGCAACCGTAAGCGCAGGCGAATTGTTAAAGTTAAATAAAATATCATGGCGGTGTGGTCCAGTTGAGGTGAAACCAAGTAACCTATCTTTATCCGCATATTGATGTAGCTCCGCTAATAAACGCTGCGCGACGTTGCCACGAGGCTCGTATGAGTAGGTAACGGTAACTGTATCGTCTGTATGTGAAATGGAGCCGTAGACGGCGTTTAAACGCTCATTCAGCTCACTCACGAACTTTATACGTTGTTCTATGACATACGCGCCATACTCACTCAATGAGACATCCCAAGCAAACATGCTATCGCTATAGGCACCTTGTTTTAATAAAGAGTTCCTTTGTTTAAGTGCGCGCTCATATCGACGCAGTGAAATACTGTATTGTGGGTCGAGCTGAGAAATAAATCTATCAATGAATTGTCGGCGCCTAGTAGGGGAGCCACTTAAAAGTCGCAGATCATCCGGCTCAAACAATACGACCGGATATTTATAGCGATCGAGCAACCGATAGTTTGTCTTACCATCAATTATAAATTGTTTACGACCCGATGGGCGAGAAGGGTCAAACTTAACCGAACGCAAGGCTTGGTTTTGATATCCGATATCTATACGATACCATTCGGCACCTCTTCTCAATACATCACTATCCGAGCCTTTAAATGATGATCCCTGAAGCGCAATATACAGCGCCTCAATAAGCGAAGTTTTACCACTGCCATTCGTACCCGTAATAAGCGTCACATTAGGTGAGACGTCCAGCGAGTAATTTTTGTGCACGCGAACATGCTGCACTTTAATGGCCGTAATTAGATCCATACTAGCTCTTAAGAGGCATAATAATATGCTTGTAGTTCACATCGTCATTTTTTGAAGTGAGAACACATGGTGCAAGTTTACCGCTAAAGCGAAATTCTACAACCTTACCATCAATGGCCGCTAGCGCTTCAGCTAAATATCGTGAGTTAAGTGTTACTTGTCCATCATTTGATACCTCTACGGCTGTTTCGGAGGTGTTCTCCCCAAGCTCAGAAGCAATAGAGTGGATAGAGAGTGTCTGTTTCTCTTTGTTGGCCGTAAGCGTTACGCTTCCACCGGAATCCCGAGCAAACAAACCAGCAATTTTGGTAATACGCACAAAATCACTTGCATCGACCGCTAAGGTTGTTTCTGACGTATCTGGAATGAGTGTTCTGTAGGGAGGAAAATTACCGTCAATAAGCCGACTCGTCACCTCAGCTTCACCAACCCTAAAGCGAACCTGCGTCTCATCAAATAACATATCAATTTCGGTAACATCATCGCTGATCGTGCGTAAAACCTCTTGCAAAGAGGATGTTGGAATAATTGCCGCTACTTCGCTCTTTGTCTCAACGAGTCGACGCTCAGACAAACGGTAGCCATCTGTCGCTGCCAGGTAAAGATAGCCCTCAAATGAATGCCAGTATACACCGGTAAGTACAGGCCGAGTACTATCATTGCTACTCGTAATAATAGTCTGTGAAACAGCCTGTTTAAAATCAGCAACGTTAACGCTATATTGAATAGAAGAAGTTTCATCAATCGTTGGCAGCTCAGGAAACTCATCAGCGATAACCCCATTAATAACTGATGTGTAACCGCCAGAAGAAATAGTAAGATGGCTATCTTTTACCTTTAGATCAACGGTACCTTTTGGAAGGCTCGAAACAAAATCACTGACAAGACGGGCAGGAATTGTAATTGCTCCTGGTGTGATGATTTTTGCTCCAATATAGTGAGTCGAGGCAATCTCAAGATTTGTAGCAGCTACAAGTAATCGGTTACCGTCTGTTCTTAAGAGGATGTTACTGAGAATAGGTAGTCCGGCTTTACTACTTGCTACTCGTCCGACGTTACTGAGTGCTTTGGATAAATTTTCTTGAGTTACAGAAAGTTCCATTACTTATTACCTTTCTTTAATTTTCCTTTGGTGGTTCTAATAGTAGGGGCTGTGGAAACTGGGTAAAAATAGTGTTCAGACAGAGGTGAAGAGGCTATTTTTAGTGGGGAAAAGTGCTGTGCAAATAAAGGGATAACTTTGGGGAGTAAAGCGACTTGTACACTAGACCATGTAATAAGCGTATAAACGAGTGCTCGTATAGTGGATAGACGCCCACTTGTTTTACGCAGAGTTATCCATTCTCTATTCACAAGTTTTCCACTGATCTTAAGCATAGAGTTTCTCCCGAATATCTGCTACTTGTTCGCGAATGAGGAAATCTAGCTTTATGGCCTTTTCTATCTTCTCGACAGAGTGGATGGCTGTCGTGTGATCTTTTCGGCCAAGCTCGTTGGCAATCTTAGGGAAGCTTAGGTGGAGTTCGCTCCGTAGTAAGTACATGGCAATTTGACGAGGAACAACGATATGTTTATCACGCTTGGCGCTACAGATTTCTTTACCGTCAATTTGAAAATGTCGAGCGGTCTTATCGATGATCTGTTTGGGTGTTACATGTTGTGGGCGAGATTGCCGTACGTTACCAATCAAACCTTCGGCAGTTGAAATGTCCGGCGTAATGCCACGCATCTCGGCGTACGCTAACAATTGATTTAACGCTCCTTCGAGTTCACGGATGTTGGTTTTAATGTTATTGGCAAGGTATTCAATCGTTTCATGGCCAAGTTGTATGCCTGAAAGCGCAGCTTTTGTTTCGACGATGGCGCAGCGTGTTTCAAAGTCTGGCATCTGAATATCAATTGCCATACCCCATTCAAATCGACTACGAAGTCGCTCTGTTAGTGTAGGAATACTTTTAGGAGGCTTATCACTACTGATGATAATCTGCTTGTTGCTTTGGTGTAGGGCATTGAATGTATGAAAGAACTCTTCTTGAGTCTTTTCTTTACCGGCAATAAACTGCATATCATCCACAATCAGCACATCGACGTTACGGTATTTATCAGCAAATCCTTTTTTCTTAAAACGGATTGTATCCATAAATTCCTGTACGAACGTTTCAGAGCTAATATATAAAATACGTGCGTCAGGTTGAATTTTGGCAATCTCATTGCCAACTGCCTGCATGAGGTGTGTTTTACCTAAGCCTACACCACCGTATAAAAAGAGTGGGTTATATTTTGTGCCAGGATTGTGTGCGACCGCTTGGCATGCGGTATAAGCAAGGTCATTACTGCTACCGACAATAAAGTTTGCAAAGGTATATCGTGGATTAAGGCCATTAGCATTTGGCTTGTTTGCCGTAAGGCTGCCCACACGTGGTTGTGATGGGGAAGAGATGAGCTCTTCAACGGATGGGCTTGGTGTGGTTGCTGTTGTTTCGCGGGTGACGGTTTTTTTGGCCGAGTTAGTTTTTACAGTATAGGTAATTCGTTTAGGCACGACGCCATTTTTTTCGAGGACAGATTTAATCTGATCGTTGAACTTAACTTCAAATTGACGCTTCGCAAAGATATTCGGCACCGCAATGACGACTGTCTCGCCTGTATTTTCGAGCAGTTCGGTGTTTTTAAACCAGGTTGTAAATGCAGCATGCGAAATAGAAACTTCAATTTCACCTAATACGCTTTGCCACAAAGCATGATGCATATAGTTTTGTCCTTTCCCCGGTGTTAGCCTACCTCAGTTGTTATCTCTACTATACAGGGAGGGAGAGTTTTCCACAACCTGTAGCGGGTTTGGTAAAACGGGAGGGTAGAATAGGGGTAGCAGTTTTCCACAATATTTTCCCACCCCTATGAAATATGTGGATAAATGACATGTAAATGTGGACAAGTAAATATTACAAGGAAACGAAAAGGCATAATTTTCAAGTCTCATCTTGTCAAAAGGGAAGAAAACCGGTAAAATAGCAAAGATATGCCAAAACGTACTCACCAACCACACACACGCCACCGTGCCCGCACGCACGGCTTTCGTGCACGTGTTGCAACCAAAGCCGGTCGCGCCGTGCTAAAGCGCCGCCGTGCTAAAGGTCGCGCTCAACTGTCTGTATAGTCAGTTAAAACAAAAAACACTCCTTTAACTAAGGGAGTGTTTTAATTTTAAGGTATAATAAAAACTAACATTTATGTTATCTGCGATACATCGATTTCACGGCCATGGCAGTTTGCGCTATGTATATAAAAACGGACAGGCTGTCCGTTCTCATTTCATGACGGTTAAGCATACGGATAATCCACGTCGTAAACATTCTAGGTTTGCCATTGTTGTCAGTAAAAAGGTTTTAAAAAGCGCCGTCGGCCGAAACCGTATTCGTCGTCGTATTTATGAGGTTATTCGTGAGGAACTTCCTCGCATGAAAGCTGCGAGTGACATTGTCATTATCGTATTTTCGAGTGAGCTTGTTGCTATGCCGTCACCCGAGTTAAAAGAAACGATTCAGCAGCTGTTCGACCAAGCTGGTCTGTATCAATAATTACTACAAACTGCTATAATATAATGCAAATAGTTTTCTGGAGTTTTTAAGAGTGAATATTTTTGACATTTTAATTGTGCAGCCAATATTTAACCTGTTGATCGGTCTGTACAGTATTATTCCTGGCGGTGATTTTGGTGTTAGTCTCATCATCTTTACGATATTAGTGCGCTTTGCCTTGTTCCCGCTTGTAAAAAAGCAGCTACATCAAACCCAGGCTATGAAAAAAATGCAGCCGGAACTAAAGCGCATTAAGGCACAGGCAAAGGGTAATAAGCAGATGGAAAGCATGATGATGCTTGAGCTGTATAAAAAGCATGGGGTTAATCCATTTCGTTCAATCGGTATCTTGCTTATTCAACTCCCTATCTTTATTGCACTCTATAGTGTGATTCGTATCTTTACTTCCCACCGAGATGAGATCGCCAAGTATACATACAGCTTTATGGAGCACATCGGTCCTATTCAACAACTTATCCAACACCCCGATCGTTTTAACGAAAAATTGCTAGGTATTGTAGACCTCACGAAAACTGCCTTTTCTAACCAGGGCGTTGATGTTGTTCTGGTTATCGTAGCCCTTATAGCAGCAGCCACCCAGTACTTTATGAGCAAGCAGACTATGCCGCAAACGGAAAATAAAAAACGTCTCCGTGACGTTATGGCTGAAGCGGCCGATGGCAAGCAAGCCGACCAGTCCGAGATGAACGCGATCGTAATGGGAAAAATGACAAAAGTGCTCCCATTCTTTATGTTCTTTATTATGATTGGCGTTCCTGGTGCATTGGCGCTATACTACGCTGTATCAAACCTTGTTGCAGTAGCTCAACAAGCGTACCTTCTGAAAAAAGACGAAGTGGAGATGGAAGAGATCGCCGACGAGCCTTCCCCTAAGCCAGTTAAAAAGGCAACTGCTAAGGCTCGCGAAAAAGTTGCTAAAACAGCAACAGTGACCCGCATTAAAGCTAAGGACACGAAGAAGAAAGGGACAAAATAATGAACGCTCAAGAATCTATCGATTTTGCAAAAAAATACCTCGAGGACATCCTTTCATTTTTTGGAGTGAATGTTTCTGTTGAAGCTATGCAGGAAGACGATATTATTGAGCTAAGTGTCCCCTCTACTGAAAGCAATAGTCTACTCATTGGTCGTAATGCTGAAACGCTGCGTAGTTTACAGTACACGCTTTCTACGACGCTTCGCAATAAAGACGCAGCACTTACCCGGGTCAACTTAGATATTGCAGACTACAAAAAACAACGTGCCGAAAAGGTAGCCGAGCAAGCCCGCGAATGGATTGAACAAGTTCGCACAAGTGGAGACTCGTACGTTGCGAGCCTTAACGCTGCAGACCGCCGCGTTGTACACCGTGTTGCCGATGAATACGACGATATTCGCACCTTCTCTGAAGGCGAAGGCCGCGACCGCAAAATTATCATTGCTCAAAAAACCTCGTAAATTAACGAGGTTTTTTGTTTACAACTTGTAGGTATATGGCGTGTGTTTCACGCGCCATTCTCTCCCATGAAAAATCCCCAAGACGTTTTTTGCCTAGGCGCGCCATTTTTTGACGGAGCTTTGAATCATGCATAACTTTCTCAATTAGGTGCGCTAATTCTGTTGATTTATGAGGGTCAAAAAAAAGCGCGGCATCGCCGTATACTTCAGGGAGACACGTGGCGTTGCTACTTAAGACAGGGCAGTCCTCTGCCATTGCCTCGAGCCCTGGAATGTGAAAACCTTCAGACAGTGAAGCGATAATATAAGCCACGCCATTACGGAACATCCAACGTTTTTCACCCTCAGAAATAAAGCCTAAGATATGAACCCTATCTAGAACGCCCTTTTCTTTTGCGTATTGTTCAATCTGTTCGTAAAAATAATCTTTTTTACCAGCAAGCGCAAGATGAAGCGAGGGCTCTTTTTCATACAGCTCAACAAAGGAATCAACAATAAGTTGGACATTTTTATATGGGAATGCATTGCCGACAAAAAAGATAAACTTCTTATTTTTTAGTTCAGCGATCGGCTCTAGCTTATCCGCGACTGCGTCCCAAGCTTCAAGCGTTTTATGAACTTTTGGCGCGTACTCTTGAGATGTAAAATCGAGTACATCTTGCCTGATATATTCTGTTGGGGTGAAAATGGCATCACTGCGTTCTATGACGTTGCGAATAAGTTTCGTAAAGATAAATTTACGCGTTTTATACACAAGGGGATTCATATCGATGTTTTCAAAACGAACAAGTGTTAGGTCATGGACGGTCGTAACGCGCTTGCCTCGATATAAAAGCGGTTGTTGTGGCATACAAAAATGTACAAGGTCGGGTTTTATTTTTCGGAGTAAAAAGTAAAAGCCAATTTGTTCAGGAAAACTATAGTTAGGAAAATCCGCAATAACGACTTTAAAGTTTTTGTTGCGGGGTTTCCAGTAGTCCTTATCTTTAGCGCGTACTAATACACTGTAGGTGTTTTTAGTATCGATCTTTTCTAGATTAGTAAGCAGCCGTTCTACGTAGCGGCCAGTAGAGGAATTGATGATTCGGGCGTCAATGGCAATATGCATACTACTATTATATTATACGATACCTATAAATAATTTCGTTACTCTGCCAGAAAGTGCGGCCGCTCGTTCACGGTCACTATATTGCGTCGCTCGTGCGGCCGCACTTTCTGGACTTTAATCTATTCGCCTCGTTGAATCACGAGGCCGACGCGGTTGGCGTCGTTATCGTCTAACCGATACCAGGGCTGGTGCCCGTCCCAATGCCGAGCAATGTGTCGGCGTTGCCCGCATTTCCGTAGACCCACAGGTTGCCCTGGTTGTCTTGGAACGCGACCTCGAATCCTCCGCTGCCGAGACCGAGGATATGCGGGCTACTGCCGCTCATCATGCCCAGCTGCAGGTTGGTCGCACCGGTAGACGAATTGTACAGGTAGAGGTTGCCATCGTTCGACTGGAACGCGACCTCGAATCCTCCGTTACTCAGGTGTGCAATGGACGGACTTGTTCCCGGCATCATGCCGAGGCCCGTATTGGTGGCACCCGAGGTGGGATTGTACAGGTAGAGGTTGCCGCTTCCGCTTGCCTGGAAGGCCACCTCGTACCCACCGATGGCGTAACCGGTGATGCTGGGACTGGTGTCGTGCATGACGCCGAGCGTCGTGTTGACGGCACCACTGGACGGGTTATATAGATACAGGCTGCCACTTTGCCACGCACTGAACGCGACTTCGTAGCTGCCGCCACCGAGGCCGGCAATGGACGGACTTGTCGTTGGCATCATGCCGAGAGCGGTGTTACGGGAACCGAGGCTCCCGTAGGTCCACAACTGGCCTTGGTCACTCTGGAAGGCGACCTGATACCCGCCACCGGTGAGGGCATCGATGCTGGGGCTACTCGTTGGCATCATGCCGAGAGCGGTATCGACATTGCCAGCCACTCCGTAGACCCACAGGTTGCCCTGGTTGTCTTGGAAGGTCGACTCGTGTCCACCGTTCAGCAGGCCGATCGTAGCGGGACTAGTCCCGGCCTTCATACCGAGCGTCGTGTTGACCGCTCCATTGACGGGGTCGTACAGGTAGAAGTTGCCGTCGTTCGACTGGAATGCCGCCTTGTACGTATTAGCATTCACTCCACACGCCGCTCCAGTGAACACCGTCCCGCTCCACGTCCCGTTGTTCAGGCCGTTGGGACCACTAGGCGTCAGATCGGGTGCTCCGCAGATCTGCGTGTTGTTCGCAGAATCGAACGGAATCACCGAGCTGTTGTAGCAGTTCGGTGCGGCCCAGATCTGGAAGTGGATGTGAGCGACACCGTTGTTGTTGTAACTTCCGGCAGCACCCACTGTACCTACAGCCTGACCCGCCGTGACGGAACCTCCTGTGATAGAGCTGCTGATGTGAGTCAGTGTGTAGCTCCGTCCACCTGCGATGTTCACGCAGAGGTTGCCGTAGCTGGCCTGGTAGTAGTACACCGTGCCATCGATCGGTGCTCGAACCGTTCGACCAGCCGCCGAGTTGTCACACCCGGAGCCAGTCAGGTCGATGCCGTACTCCGACGTTCCCGTGTGCGAGGCGTAGTCGTAGCCCCGACAGATGGTCCACGTCGTCCCGATGTCGAACGGCGGCAGGATGTTGCCCGTCGCTGCCGACGCCGGCGCCGCCACTCCTACGATCCCCGCGAGCACAAGGCCCATGGTGATGAGGAGGGCACGGATGCGCGTGAGCGCACTCCGTGATTGTTGTTGCTTCACGATCGCCCCTTTCAAAGAGCAAATCGAAGGGATAACACGTGGTAATCCATTAACACATTACTGGCTGTAATGTGACGTGTCCGCACCAGTGTACTATAGGGGTCAAGAAAGAGGAAGCATAAGGAGGATTATTTTTTAAAAACTACACGGGAATATAAAACATAGTTCCAGACAAGCGAAACGACTGTTGCACATAATTTAGCCGCAAGAAGGGCAAGATCGCCTGATAGATGCGCGCCAATAGCAGCAAGAATGAGTTTAATAACTATCGTTTGCAGTACCCACAGACCGAAAAGCGTTACTAAGATAAATAAAATTACTTCTCGCTTTACGTTCGTATCGGTCGTTTTGAAAGTATATTTTTTATTGGCAAAAAAGCTAAAACAAAAGGCGGTGGTTGTGGAGATAATATTTGCCGTAATGGTGGGGAGGCCTAGTATTTTAAGCAAAAAAAGCAACCCAAAATCTATAACGGTATTTGCACCGCCAACGACAATAAACCGAGCTTTTTCTTCTTTATTTTTTATCATGCGAAGGCTTACTTGTGTGATACTCCTCTACAAAATAAAGGGGACGTTGCTTAGTTTCGTTAAAAATACGGCCGATGTATTCGCCAATAATACCAAGCGAAAGTAGTTGTACGCCGCCAATAAATAAGATGACGGCCATCGTAGATGGGTAGCCGGCAAGATCGCTGCCAAAAATGAGCGTACGAACGACAAGGTAGATGACGTACAAGAATGCCCATAGCGAGACGATAAGCCCTACGTAGGTAGAAATTCGTAATGGTGATGTTGTAAAAGATACAATTCCTTCGATGGCAAGATTAACCAGCTGGAAATAGTTCCATTTGGTTTCGCCGGCAATACGCGGGTCACGCTCGTAGGTAATCTCTTTTTTCTTGTAGCCGATCCAGCTAAACATGCCTTTAGTAAACCGCTGGCTTTCGCGAATTTGCTTAATGGCCTCTACACAGCGACGGTCGAGCAGGCGAAAATCACCGGTATCTTGCTGGATAGGAATGCGGGTTGAACGCTGAAGTACCTTATAAAATGCCGATGAGGTAGATTTTTTAAGCCATGTCTCCCCTTTACGACTGTTCCGCCTGGCGTAGACATCATCGTAGCCTTCCTCCCAGAACTTGATCATGGAAGGGATGAGCTCTGGCGGGTCTTGCAGGTCGGCATCGATAATAACCGTAGCGTCACCGGTTACGTGGTCGAGACCGGCAATCATGGCAATTTCTTTACCAAAGTTACGCGAAAGGTTAACGTAGGCGATTCGAGGGTCGGTTTCGGCGTAGGTTTTTATAATTTCAAGTGTGCGGTCGCGGCTGCCGTCGTTTACAAATAAAAATTCAAAGTCGTAATCTTTTGTTTCGCCGGCAAGCTTATTAAGCCGTTCGTAGAGGTGTCGCAAGGCACCTTGCTCGTTGTAGGCGGGGATAAGGATGCTGATTTTTTTACGTCCAGTCATTAGGAGTAGTATACCATTATTTAACTGCTTGAACGAGTTCGACAATGCTAGTAAATGTCGCTGCGCCGGCATTTTTAAGCGCCTGGGTTTTGGCCGCAGCCGACTCGTTTTCGCCGCCCAGGATAGCCCCAGCATGCCCCAGCTGCACGCCAACTGGTGCCTCGTGACCGGCAATATAACTGTAAACAGGTTTGGTAATGTACTGCTTGATATACTCGGCGGCGCGTTGTTCGTCGGCTCCCCCAATTTCACCAATCAACACGATAGATGTTACATCGGGATCATTTTGGAACAACCCAAGACATTCAATAAAACCCATGCCGCGGATACGGTCGCCACCAATGCCAATGATGTATTTTTGGCCCAGGCCACGCTTGCTTAAACCGGCTGCAGCCTCGTAAGTAAGCGTTCCTGAACGACTCACGACGCCGATCGCTCCAGGCAGGCCCATAGCGGCAGGAATAATGCCGAGTTTTATCTGATCAGGTAAAAGAATCCCGGGGCAGTTAGGGCCAATAATCCGCACGCCCGCCTTGTCGGCGGTTTTTTTGACGATAAGCATGTCGTGGATTGGTATACCCTCGGTAATACACACAATGAGCGGAATAGAGGCCTTAATTGCTTCGAGTAAGGCGTTTTTTGAAAACGGTGCAGGTACAAATAGTACGCTCGCATCGATGGTCATATCTTTTTGAATATCGGCAATAGTCGCATATACCGGTACGCCGTCGATAGTCTGGCCGGCTTTGTTTGGCGATGTCCCGGCGACGATATTTGTGCCAGCAGCTCGCATGGCCTTAGTATGAAAAGCGCCGTGCGCGCCGGTAATACCCTGTACGGTAACGTTTTTAGGTGTGAGTAGTGAATTATCCATGGGTTATCTCCCGGGCCGCTGCGGCAAGGCAATCTTCGAGCGTGGCGAGGGTGGGAATATCTTCAGCGGAAAGGAGCGCTACAGCTTCTTCAAAATTAGTACCTGCAAGCCGAATAAAAAGAGGCGGCAGGTCAGGAATCTGTTTTTTTGCTGCTATGATTGCCCTCGCTACTTCGTCGCAACGAGTAATACCGGCAAAGATATTAATGATAATTGCTTGCACGGAGGGGAACTCGACGATTTTTTGAAATGCCCGTAAAACGCTCTCGGTATTGGCGCCGCCTCCGATATCCAAAAAGTTAGCAGGTATAAGTCCGCGTGCTGCAACGGCATCTACAGTTGCCATGGCGAGGCCAGCGCCGTTTGCAATGGTCGCTACGATTCCTTGTGGGTCGAGGGTGACGAAGTTTGTCTCTTTTGGTGTATCGGCAAAATTCCATTCTGGGTGGCGAAAAGCGGCGGCGTCATCGAGCTCCATTTTGCAGTCACCGCAAACCAAATCGCCAGCCTCAGTATATACAAGGGGGTTAATCTCGAGCAGTGTTGTATCGCTACTTGTAAATACAGCGTATAGGCGAGTAACAAGAGGTGTGATGATGGCGGTATCGTATCCAAGATACGAGGCGAGTTTTGCGCTGCATGTATCTATTGTTTCGGTATCAATCGGCTCCGAAAGAAACTCTTTGCTATTATTCGACTCTACTTCAACACCACCGTCTTTATGAGCAACGAGGCGAATAGTCGCCTCGTTGCGGTCTATAAGCAGGGAAAGATAATGCTCGTTTTTAATAGCCAGCATTTCCTCTGCCAGTAAAAAATCAGGTTTAAAGCCTTTGATTTCAAGATCAAACAACATATTGATAACCTGTTGCGATCTATTCGCGTCGTGAACAATTTGTACTCCCCCGGCCTTTCCACGACCGCCGACGGGCACCTGGGATTTTAAAACAATGGGAATGGGGATTGAAGCGACATTAGTATCCAGCGTAACTACAGTCCCTTGAGGAACGGGTAGACCGCCCGTCTTGAGGATACTCTTAGCTTCGTATTCAAGGAGTTTCATACTATTTACCTATAAAGAACCTACGAAACTTACGCAGGCCAGTTTGGTCTGGCGGAAGATCATGAAGCAGAATGCTATTTATGTAGTGAGTTGAAACAGATCGATTTTTTTGAATTTTCCACCGCTCGCGAAAAACATGCGGTGCATATACCCAACTCATCAGCAATCCCTTTAATGCGTATTTGCCACGACCCTTAATAATCGCGTTGCCTAAAATAAGGATATAAAGCAGTAAAAAACGTGGGTAAACAGTAGGCCACAAAGAAAACGGAACGTTTTTAGTAAAAAGCATAGGCAAGTTTTTAAATGTGTTGTATACCGCAAGACCAGGGACTGTTTTGGAGCTGGCGCCTAATTTATGGTAGGCGATAGCTTTGGGCGTATAACGTGCCGTGTAGCCTTGTAGCCGTGCGCGAAAGGACACGTCGACATCTTCGTAATACATAAAAAACTTCTCATCAAATAGACCGATTTTTTTAAACATAGCAGTACGCGCAATAAAACCACCACCGGTAGAGCCAAAAACATCTCCCGGTTGATCTGGCGCTGCCTCGCGGCGTTGGTCGCGATTACGAGGGCCAGGCAGGCCCCATATGGTGTAAAAATCTCCAGAGGTATCGATGGTTTTGCCGTCTCGACGGAGTAATAGTCCTGTCGCAAGCCCGACTTTTGGGTGTGTATCTAGCTCATGTGTGAGCTGTGCGGCCCAGTCGACATCGGCAATAGCGTCGGCGTTTAGTGTGCCAACATATTCGTAGTTATTCTTGATTGCCCAATTAATACCAGCATTAAAGCCGCCAGCCGTGCCGCCGTTATATCCCGTTTCAATAAAACGAATGTCTGCCTTAGGTTTAGTTGCGATAAAGTGGCGCAGCTCGTCTGCTGAATTATCTGTTGAGTCGTTATTAATACTTAAAAGTGTTATGTGTTTATTGGTTTGTTTAAGGAGACTTTCGAGACACTCAATGGAGTCGGTAGAATTGTTCCAGGTTATTACCATTATTGCGAGTCTGTTCATATTGCTCCATCTATCTTATAATGTTTTCTAGGTTATGAAAATCTCAAATGTTCTTAGTCGACGCAATCGCATATTATTACGAGAGCTTGTTATTACAGATTTTAAGCTACGCTATCAGGGGTCAGTTCTGGGATATCTATGGTCTCTTCTTAAACCTCTTTTTCTTTTTGCAATTATGTATGTTGTTTTTGGAATGCTTGTTAAGATTGGTTCCGTAGAACACTACGCCGTCTATTTGCTATTAGGAATTGTCCTGTGGACTTTCTTTGCCGAGGCAACAAACCAAGGCATGTCTTCTATCGTAAGTAGAGGAGATCTTATTAGGAAGATTAGCTTTCCTAAGTATATTATCGTTTTATCCACGACTATATCTGCGCTGATAAATCTATTTCTAAACCTTATCATTGTTATTGTCCTTATGATAATTAATGGCGTTGCTTTTCATGGCTCCATGCTTCTGTTTCCGTTATTCATTATTGAAATATATATTTTTGCTCTAGGCCTTGCCTTTTTGCTTGCATCTCTCAACGTGAAATATAGAGACACCGGTCACATATGGGAGATTTTTATGCAAGCAGCCTTTTATGGAACGCCGATAATTTATCCCCTCAGCGTAGTCTTGGCAAAGAGTGATCTCGCAGCAAAGTTGCTTGTTCTAATAAATCCAGTCGCGCAGGCAACAGAAGATGCGCGGTATGCCTTGATTACTCACCAAACTGTTACGATACATTCGATGTTTGGATCTTATTGGCTAACGGTAATTCCGCTAGCTATCGTGGTGATTGTTTTTTTGGTTGGCACGCTGTACTTTAAAAAGAATTCCAAGAAATTTGCGGAGAATGTGTGATGGAAATGAACGTAGCCGTTTCTGTAGATGGTGTTAGCAAGGCATTTAAGCTGCCACATGAACAACATAGCGGCGTAAAGCAAAGAATAGTTAATGTTTTTAACCACAAAAAGGGCTACGAGATACAGCATGTACTCGAAGGCATTAAATTTGAAATACCCGAGGGTGAGTTTTTTGGAATCGTCGGACGTAATGGAAGTGGAAAGAGCACGCTTCTTAAGCTGATCGCTGGCATTTACACTGCAGATAAGGGGATGATCCATATTAAGGGCAGTTTAACCCCTTTTATAGAATTGGGAGTGGGTTTCAATCCAGAATTAACTGGCCGCGAAAATGTCTATATGAATGGGGCCTTGCTTGGTTTTGGTAAAAAAGATATGGATGCGATGTACGATGATATCGTTGATTTTGCCGAACTTGAAAAGTTTATGGACCAAAAACTTAAAAACTACTCTTCAGGGATGCAGGTACGTCTAGCCTTTTCGATTGCAATAAAGGCGCAAAGCGATATTTTACTGATTGACGAGGTATTAGCAGTTGGTGATGCAGCATTTCAAAAGAAATGTTTCGACTACTTTATGAAACTTAAGAAAGATAAAAAAACGGTCATTCTCGTAACCCATGATATGGGAGCGGTGCGGCAGTATTGTGACCGTGCGATTATGATTGATAAGGGTAGGATCGTTGAGAGCGGAAAGGTGGAGAAGGTAGCACAGGCATACCAGAAGCTCTTCAATGACGAGATTGCAAGTACGACATCCGTTGGCGGCGATGACCAGCGATGGGGGTCTGGCAAGCTACTCGCTAAGAAGCCAGTCGTAGAAGTGGGTGAAGACATCTCTGTATCAGTAAAGTATGTTGCAAAAGTTGAGATTGATGCCCCGGTATTTGGTTTCAATATTTACAATTCTCGAGGTATGAATATGCTCGAAGGCAACACTATCCGAGAAAAGATAAAAACACACAGTATGAAACCAGGAGATGAAGTCATTCTCTCATGGGAGTTTCCAAACGTACTTGCAACTGACACCTATTCCGTTAGTGTATCTTGTTGCGATCAATCGATAACCGAGTTCTATGATTGGTATAATGAAGCCGCCACCTTTATTCTTTCTAAAACAGGTAACACGGCTGCATTCATAGACCCGCCTCTGACGGTTCAATATAAATAGTTTTATAGGTATTTTTGATGACCAAAGAAAAAGAGATAGAGAGCAATTATCGAATACTTTATGAGCAAGAAAGAGAAGCTCATAAAAAGACTAAGATAAAACTTGGAGTAAAAGAGCGTGAGTTACATACAATAACTCAGTCAAACAGCTATAAGATAGCTAAGTTGCTCGCTCTAACCAAACACGCAATTCGACTCACTGTAAATCAGGTTAAACGTGCTAACCCTAAATACGCGGGGTTAATACGTGCAAACAAGCGTCACGTTGAGGCCATATATAACTCAAGGGATTTTATCGAACAATTCCCGAAAAATAAAACAGCTCAGCTTGCCGTGGTTATACATCTTTATTATGTTGATATGTTGCCTATTTTTGATCGTAAGCTAAAAAGACTTAAAGATGTAGATTTTGATCTTTTTGTGACGATTCCGGAAGGAAAAGAGTTTGCTGTTGAAGACGTGAAGAAAGCTTTCCCGCACGCCAATACAATGATTGTCCCAAACTGTGGCCGGGACGTTCTACCCTTTGTAGAAGTAGCAAAACAGCTAAATTCTCTAGGGTATGAAAAAGTACTTAAACTTCATTCAAAAAAATCCCCTCATCGTCAAGATGGATCGAAGTGGCGCGATAGAATTCTTGATAGTCTAATCCCATCAGACAAAACTGTACTTAATGAAATTAGCAAATCACTAGACAATAAGAACGTTGCTATTATTGGACCGCAAGGTGAATATGTATCGCTTCTTGTAAATTATGAGGCAACTGGTCACTACATTGAAAAATTCTTTACTAAAATAATTTCCGATACAAAAATACCAAGAATTATTGATGTTTCTGACGAGTATGGTTTTTTTGCCGGGACAATGTTTTGGGCGCGTTTAGATGCGCTCATGCCAGTTATTGACGCCGTTGATTCACGTGACTTTGAACCTGAGATGGGTCAGGTAGACTCAACACTTGCACATGCTCTGGAGAGACTTTTATGTCTTATTCCTGAACTCCATAACCGAAAAATGTTAGAGATGAAAAATGACAAGGTGGTAGAAGTTAACTATCATACCACTAATATTCCTGAATGGTCAGAAATCGCTCTTAAAGACTAGATAATTTATTTATTGCGCGCTTCAAGTGATAAGGTGCTGCGCTTTTTTGGATTATCTAAATATTTGATGGCGTCATATTTGCCACGTTGCATATTGATATTATAGATTGGGCAGAGCAACGCAAATTTCACTTTTGCACGTTTATTATATTCGCCATCGCGTCTAATAAATTTTATATCATCAATGGTTGGGTGAATCCAACCTAGTAATAAACTTTTTAGAGAAGGCGTGAGTTTTGTGGCAATGCTCTCTTGAAGACCAACGTATTCATCAAATTTTCGGTGGTAGTATTCTTTAGCAGTGTATTCGTTCGAATGCCATACTGCGCCTAGAGGTGAATAAGCTTTTAGATAGCCATGCTTTTGCATATCTTCAGCCAGTGCTTGATCCTCTGCGTATTTTACGTCTCGAAAGGGAATCTTTAAAATAAGATCTTTTCGCACGGCAGAGTTCACATCGGAAAAGAAAGTATTCAACGAATTTGTATCCTGCTTGTCTACGAGCGATTTATTACGGTGGAGAATAATACTATCAGGGGCACCTAGGCCACCAAAAACACTTGCTACCTCGCGCTTAATAGTAGGAACGGAGAATGGGCGAGGAATCTGACGACCAAATACGCAGCCGACCTTATCGCTAATGAAAAATGGCTCAATCATATTTATAAGCCATCGGTTGCTATGAGGTGTTGCATCCTGCGAGAGAAAAAGGATATACTCACCCTTTGCCATTTCAGCCGCCTTCTGTCGAGTCTTTCCATGACCAAACTCCGAATTTGGAATCTCAAGAAAAGTAATTTTATCTGTATAGCTTGATTTTATTAATTCTACAGTTTTGTCTTTTGACCCAGAATCAATAACAATAAGCTCCAGCACATAACCCTTTGGGAGCTCTTGCACTAGAATTGTATCAATAGATTCACAAATGTAATCTTGACCATTATAGGTTGGGATAAATACGCTGATATATTTAGACGCTTTTGACATATTCCCATGTCTTTTCTATACCCTCACGTAGGGATATCTTAGGTTGAATATCAAATTCGGAAGTGAAGCGGTTTATATCAAGGACGCTCCGCTGGACATAAACAGCAGGTGTTTTTATGTGATTTTTACTAACTTCTTTTCCCGTCACGCTTTCAATTGCAGCAATGATATCGTTCACAGACGAGCCGTCCCCACTTCCGAGATTATAAATTTTATGTTTTGTTTGTTTATAAAAGGTATCTCGAACAAGATCCATGAGGTCATCTATATAAATATAGTCTCTTACCATTCCTCCATCACCATATACATTGATTGGCTGGTCCTCTAAAAGATGCTTCATAAAAATGGGTATGACACCCTGCTTACCATGAATATTCTGACCCGGTCCGTAAGGATTCGCAACGCGATAAATAAGGTAGTCCAGCCCGTGTGACCTTCGAAAATATTCAAGGTAGTACTCGATAGTAACCTTACCAATAGCATACGGCGATAGTGGTGATAGGCGGGCGTCTTCTGTGATTTTATCGCTATCTATGTCTCCATACACTGCTCCACCCGATGAAAAGAAAACGATCTTTTTAACATTTTCTTCGGCACATATCGAAAGAAGTTGAATACTGCCGCGTACATTTGTATCAATATCCAAGAGAGGATTGTCCATAGAGGTAGCAGGGTTTGTAGTAGATATAAGATGAAATACACAGTCCGAATTTCTGATTGATTGCCTTACATCTTCGGTATTAAGGAAGTCACCTCGATGAATAGTAACATTCTCCATCTTATCAAAGGGATGGTCGTACGGAGAACTCTCCTTAATTGACGAAAAGTGATCGAAAGCTGCTATTTTAATACTACTATCTTTTGACAGAGCACTGACGAGGTGTTTACCAAGAAAGCCGTTTGCACCTAAAACAGTGATGCGCATTATTTACGAGTCTCTCTTTCTATTGTGTCGACGAAAGTCTTACCAGCGGTATCCCAGAGATCATCAGGGACGCTTTCAGCTCCTTGTTTTGCATAACTAGGTGTTTTTGAAACAGCTTCCGAAAGTGCATTGGCGAGCGAAATAGGGTCGTTGGAGGAATATGCAATATAAGGATTGTCAGAAACAAGACGATTATTATCCCCCTCATTTACGACGGGGATTGTACCACAAGAGAGCAATTCGAGCGGCAATAAGGACATATTTGTTAGTGACATAACGAGTCCTGCGGCGCAGCGATTGTATAGACCACTAAGCTCAGATATCTCTAAAGTCTGCAGATTAACATACGGAAAAGGAATAGCGTAGTCTGAAACATCCCATCCTGCTAAGTTAATAGTGTAATCGGGATGTTTCTTATGAAATAAGTCGAGAGCCATAATTCCCATTTCAAATCCACGTCGTTCAGTATATGGGCGTGCATAGAAAAATATTTCTTTGCGTTTTTTAGAGTTTGTATACGCATAAGTTGCTTTATCTGCACCAAAACCAAATGCGGTCGTTTGCATACCGTACTCGTTGTGTAATTTTTGTGCGAGCCATCCGCCAGCTGTTATGCCATAAAAACCAAAACGATAGGTATTCTCGGCTAAGCTATGCATAGTACCGATAGGAAAAAAGAAGGGTTCATAGTCTTGTACAAAGTAAAATCGTTTTGCATTGGTGGGCGCATTGTAAGATGCGTAAGCGGTTGGCCAACTGGTTGCAAAGATCGCATCGGCTTCAGCCATTTCTAGGTTGTCATTTAACCAAGACATTTCTGCTTTGATCTTTGGATATGAATCGCCCATCTGTTCGTAAATAGGGTCGATCGATCCACCGCCGCCATCAGCGTAAAGATAGATACGACACTCATGTCCGGCTTCTTCTGCATATTTGATAAACCGGAATATATTCATGTGACCACCACTGCCCTTACCTGGAGGAGGCATTAACCAATTTAGTCTAAGAGATTTCCTATCTGTTCCTGGCCATTGAGGGAAAGGATGACTTAAGTCCGTCTTTATGACATCGTCGTATTTAGCCAAAACAGAAATAGACTGCTTCAAACGAGGTGAGCTTGTCATTTTCGAGCGTCGTTTTTTGATATAGTTTAGTGAACGGATGGAAAAATCGAGTAGCCCTTCATTTTTAAGAGAAGATGCGGCATTTTTAAAACGGCGTGTATTCATACTGTTAATTATAGCAAATAGAGTAGTCTATTCTCTAGTAACTTGACCCTGTAGGGATTTTTGAAAGGAAATTAGAGCTAGTTTGCATAATGGTAGGTAAACTACCGTTGTTTTTTGCAAGTAGAGCTGAATAGGTAGTAAGAGCATGTTTCTGTCCATTATCAATCCAATATACGAGATTTTGTCCGGTTTGCTGTATAAACTCACTAGAAGATGCGCACGAGGCAAGATTTAGTTGAGGAAATAAGGACGGACTATATGATTGACTAGAAGCTATTGTTGAATAAGAAAGTCCAGAAGCGCTATAAAAAGTATTATCGAGTGTGAAACAGCCATTTGACCCCACGAGGTAGGCAGTGGATGTTGTTGTATTAGCTAATGTTTCACTCACGTTATTGTTTTGGTATGGATAGTATTGGTCAAGCTGCGAAGTAGTATAAGTTTCGATAGTACCCCAGTTATTGTGGTAGGCTAGGAACAAATCACCAGTGGGGTAGAGAACCCTGCTATTGTTGGAAATTCCGTATACTGCAGAGCTTGCCGCATCCTTTACCAACTGCCCGTTGCCGAGCTGTATTCCTGCACTCGTAAGCTGGTTAACGATGTCAGGACTTACTGTGTCAATGTCACTATCATGAAGTCCAAGGAGCGTAAAATTACTATAAGTAGGTACGAGTCTCTTGGTACCGTTTGCGGCATACCATACTGAAATATCATCCGTAGGTTTGATGTAGGACTTTAGTGATGACGACCTGAGTGGTAGTGCATGCAAAACACCCACTTCGTCAGCCGTCAGAGTTATGGGGTTTGTAAGTCCTATCCCGGCAGGTACGGCCAGCCTTTGAGTGTGGTTGACAACTTGGTTAGAGGAGCCGTCATTAACGTAGCATCCGAGAGCTGATTGGGGAGTAAAGCTAGCTATGTAGTCACTTTGAGGTATCTCGTAGAGAGGTACGCCTGATGGGCCATCGAAGCCCCAGCATGTGTAAGTATTATAGTTAGGAATAGAGTAGTAGGTTCCATTAATGTATAGGCTAATTGTATCGTTTCCTGCGTTTTTTACGAGAACAGGATTATCGGTTATAGGTGTACCCGAAGGTATTTTGTTAACTAGAAAGTAACTAAGGGGAGTGATGTGATTTGAGGGGTTGCGTGCTATGTAAGTTGAATACTGAAAAATTATTTGTTTGGTTCCAGTATTTTCAAAGACAGGCCCATAAGGTGAGGTTACGAAATTTGATAAATCCCCACCATCTGACATAGTTTGAATATAGCTTAAGGGAAGATAAGCGATATCAGCGCTCGTAAATCCAAAATTGGCGAGTTGCTGCATTGTCTGTATATGGTAACGTTTGCCAAGTGAAACAAGATAGACTGATGCGCCATCTTCGTCTGTATCTGAAGGCGACTTTATGATGTAGCTTATATTTGCACTAAATCCAGTAGTACTTGGGGGAGTTGGTATGGAGTCGACATAAGATTGACTTACGGTTTGAATTGCCGCTGTAGAGATGCCATAATCTTGCAAAACGGCGATATTAGGAACGGACATTTTATAACCATCCACGGGCACGTACACGGTGTCGGAGCTAGATGATTTAAAAGCGGCGGGACCACTATGGTAACCAAACCAATCTCTGAAATAAAGATAAAAATTGCGATTTCCGTAAGAGCTGCAGCTATCGCCCATTCCATAGCCGGCATTTAGTGCCGCCTGGTTCGGACGATACGGTGTATAGTCGTAAAGCGCCTGAGTTGAGCGGTTTTCGATATATACAGTGCTACTTCCGCAGGCTGAATTAGGGTTCCATTGAATGGTGTTATATCCAAGAAGATAAGGACTATACCATGTAGATGATCCATCTAGTATGGCACGGAACATTCGAGCAGCCCAGTTTACCTGATTCGTAAAGCCGTAGTACGTGCTGCTGCATGCGGCCGTATCAGGACAGCCATAACCGGTTGCCGTACGGTACTGGCTTGGCAGGGGCCAATTATCGGTAACAAGTCCTTGCTCCTTTTGGAGCAATACAATGAGTACTTGGGGATTAATCGCATAATATTGAGCGGTATTGTATATAATTTGAGCCGCCGCCAAGCCGTTCTCAGTGTAATTTCGAAGACAAGTATATGGTGGTCCAGGCCACCCTACTGCAGCTGCATACTGAGCATGTGTTAAGTCGGGTCGTCCGAAGTCACTTGCTGGTTGGGTTCCGTTTGTGTCACAATTGGGTACTTTACTATTAAGAAAGTTTTGTATATCAATAGGTGCCATACTGTTTGAATTTGTAAATACGCTATCATCAATAATATGGCCTGCATTAAAATCATTTGCCGTTTCAGCATGGGCAGTCTTTGGGCTTATTAATAGAGTCAGTATAAGGACGGAGCACGCAATTGATGCAATTAGACTAGTGGCGATTCTAGTAGATCTCATTGTACCGTTGCCATCCCTGAAACAGAGCCTGCTAGCGTGGTGCTATTGTAGTTGATAGTAATATTCCATGTTCCTTTACTCATTTGGGATATGGGAATATCAAATCCTTGGCACGTTGAAGTGTTGGAAAGATTTTGGACATTTACTGTTTGCGTAATAGACGTGGCACCAGTTTTTGTGGCTGTTAGGGCGCAAGTCCCCCCATCATTTAGTGAAGAAATGAGTGTTCGGATCTGAAGAGTGGAATTTGTCTGGTTGACGGCGGTAATAGTCAGCTGAACAGTACTCTTGCCGCCAGTACTTGGTGTCGGTGCAGGCGGAATGTCACTCCCGCTAGATCCTGTTTTAGAGGTATCGTTTAAGGAATTCGACTTAATTTTTTCACCATTTGTAACCTGAGCGCTACTGGGGGAAGTGTAGTCCGTGCCGTGGTTTGATGAGCTATCTTTTGGGCTTAATGACCAGCCAAATACACTTCCGTTGTGAATGACAACATACCAAAAAGACGAAATTAAAGCCAAAGCTACTATGATGCCTACAATGATTAGTTGTTTTTTATTGAATCGTTTTTTGTTTAATGTATGCATACTTACTATAAATTAATACCCACTATACTACTCCATATTTTACCATAAGCGAGACAGAATTAGAAGGATAGTCTATAGATATAATAGCTAATTTTAGGATATGTTACTGTTTTTTCGAGCGATGCGCATGGAGCAATTCCCTCAGGAAAAGGTACTGTTGTAATAAGAAATCCAGCATTCATTTTCTTAAAAAACGGGTCACAGGGTTGAATTTTTAAGTTAAACTGATCGTCTCCAACCACCGTAAGTATAGGAGGAGCACTGGAGCCTTGTGATCGGTTGAATGTAAAACTAACGTGAGCATATCGATTATATATTGATTGTTTTGTTGGTTGGTTTAGTTGCTGCCATATATCCAGCTGGGGGTAAAGATAGGTTCCTGTTAAAGACGGCTTTCCATTCATTGTTGCAAAATTTTCAAGATAAATTTCTTCGCCAATCCATCTTTTACTACTATTTCCCGCTACCTGCTGAATCGCAGTAGATATTGGTGTCTCAGTCAACGTGGATGTCCCCCTGTATAAAGGATTTACACCGTAAGTAGAGGCAATTGTAAATGACGCTAGTAGAAGAGCTGCTATTTTAAAGTGTTTTTGAATTAGACAAAAGATAATGATGGGAAATGGAAGGGCAAGGAGGATACTATTTTTAAAACTAAGGAATGTAGGAAATTGTTGTGAAACGTGGAAGTTTATGATGAGGATAAAGATGAACATGAGAAGAGAGTAGACAATATTTAGGGATAGCTGATTTTTCTGCCTTTGCTCCAGATGATATTTGATGAACAGGACGAGTACCATGAAATTAGCAAGTCCGAGTCCTATGAGAAGGCGCTGATGAGGTACTCTATTTAGAAGAGTAATGCTGCCGACGAAAGAGAGAGAAGGAATAAAAAGCCATGCGAAGTATAATAGAGTTACACCTATAATAATAAACAACGAATAATTGAGTCTCTTTTTTTTACTGCGAAATAAAAGATAAAGAGTTGGAAGAATTAAGTAGGGTAGCAAAAAAATGAAATTGGAAGATTCACTGGGATTGGTGGCGTTTATTGCTGGACGCGAATAAGATGCTGCCTTAAGAGGATTCTCAAACAAAGGGCTTAATTGACTTGATAGAAGATGCTCTGCGCTATATCCGCCGCTCGTGACGATTCGATGACCTGGGTATGCTGTATTGCCAATTGTGGCTATAATGTCTTTCTTTTGGTAAAGGAAGAGACCTACAATTCCACCCGCTACTAAAACTGAGCATAGGATAAATAACAGACTTTGTCGAAGAGTGGCCTTGGGTAGTATATTTTTATTGTCGAGTAGGTAGCCTACTGCAAATCCGACTGCCACAATCAAACATGGGATTTGGAATGGGGGATATAAAATAAGCGCGAAACATGTACCAAAGTATGTAAGCGCTAGCCCCCATGCGATGCGCTGTTTTGCGTGGTTGGCATGGAGCAGTTTTATAAAAGCGATTAACGCGAAAAGAATATAGTAAAGAGAGCCAAAAGTTCCCGAACTATACCACCATTGAAGAAAAGGGCTAAATGCCAATGCGAGCGATAATAGGATAGCCAGTGTTTTTTGGCGAGGCATTAAAAGTAAAACAAAAAAATAGCTACTTATAATCAATAAATAGAGTACGATCCACCATTTGAGTGAGAACGCTATGTCAAAGGGTAAAAATAGAAAGCCTAAATTGTGTGGCTTAAAGAGGGTAGACCAATCTGTTGTAGGTGCATCAGCAAGCAACGTTTCATTTTCTCCCAGTCCAACATTTTTATTAACGGGTTGAAAATTATTATTTCTTTGTGCAATTGTTTTTTGAGTATTAACGATCCATTCGTCTGATCGTATGGCGAGAGGATTGTTAGCGATAAGGTTCTTGTCTGGTTGATTTCCATAAAAGAGAATGTGATAAATGCCCATTGAACTGCCATTTATTTGAAGAAGGCATAGTATAGCTAGTACAAGGGTAGTGATGGCAGGGAACAACCATTTACTTTTAATAAAGTCTACTAGAGACTGACGGCTAGAAAAAGCATCGATAAATGAAGAAATACGGAACATTACTCTTAGTATACACTAGCAAAATACGAAACAAATACTCCAAGAGACTTCTTTTATGATATTTTCATTGCTATAGTTGTAGCAATGCATACTAGTGTTAAAAGGGATTATTTTTGGAATACGCTAGGGGTCCTTTTGCAAAATGCAATTTCCCCAATTTTACTGATTGTAGTTACGCGAATAAATGGGATTAATGATTCAGGATTGTTCTCGTTTGCTTTTTCGGTAGCTATTATTTTTTGGGTAATAAGCATGTGGGGTGGTCGAACATACCAAGTATCTGATGTAAATAAAGAGTTCCCTCACCAAAGTTATATTACGGTTCGACTAGTTCTTACTATGGTTGCTGTTGTTGGTGCAGTCTTGTTTTCGGTAGTTAATCACTACGACCAAACGAAGACGAGCCTTATCCTTGGACTTGTATTGTTCAAGACGGTTGAGTCTGTAGCGGATGCGATTCATGGAGTTCTACAAATCAATGATCGGCTCTATGTTGTGGGCAAGTCGCTTACCTATAAAGCATTGACGGGCTTTTGTGCGTTTATTGCCATAGATTATATAACGCATAGCGTCTTGTTAGGATGTATAGGTATTATTACTGCAAATATTATCTGGTTATTGGCCTATGATTTGCGCAAAGCAAAACGACTAGAAAATATTTCAGTGGCACCGAGAAATGCCCTGAAAGTAATAAAGAGTGCAATTAATATTATGCACCGTACATGGCCCGTATTTATCGTTATTTTTCTATCTATGTTTTCCTTAAACATTCCTCGGTATTTTATTGATCTTTATCATGAGGAACAAATTGGATATTTTGGTATTTTAGCTATGCCAATCACCCTTATTGCGCTGGTTATGATGTTTATTTTGCAGCCCAAGGTTGTTTATCTGTCTAAGCTATATGAACAGAAAAAATACCATGAGTTTAAGGGTGTTGTTGCAGGCATTTTATTAATTACTGCATTTATTGGATGTGGGATTTTACTTGGATCTTACATATTGGGCGTGCCGGTATTGAGCGTGATTTTTGGCGTTGACTTCAGTTCGTATGGGTTAGCTCTTGTAATTATTGTAATTGGAGGCATTCTTAACGCAGTTGTTTCAATTTTTATAAATATTTTTACAATTATTCGACAGTTTAAATATCAATTCTATATTTTACTTATCAGTAATCTCTTACTTGTAGTACTTTCTGCAGGATTTATAAAGCAGTATGGACTTGAGGGAGGGGTTATACTCTTTACGATTATAAATATGCTGCAGGCACTCCTCTTGTTTGTAGCATATGAGCTATCGCTCGCTAGGCAAAACCGTACAATTCGCTGAGATCTGATATAATAACCCTATGAGTAATCTGGCGGGTAAGAGGATTTTAATTACGGGCTGTAATGGTCAACTTGGTAAAGAACTTGTTAAAAAATATCCTGGGGCAACGGCTGCAAGTCGTGAGGATTTAGACATAGCAGATAACGATCAGGTAAAAGCTATAGACTGGTCTAAGTACCATACGATTATCAATGCAGCTGCCTATGTAAACGCTGATGAGTCTGAGACTAATGAGGGCCGAGAAAAAACGTGGCGTGTTAATGCCGTCGGTCCCCGTAATTTGGCCGAGGCTGCTATTACGAACGATCTTCACTTAATCCACATTTCATCTGAGTACGTTTTTGACGGTAAAAAAGAGAATCACAACGAAGACGAGACGGTTGCTCCGTTATCTGTGTACGGACAAGCGAAAGCTGCTGGCGATATCGCTGTAAGCCTGGTTCCTAAGCATCATATTTTAAGAACAACATGGGTTGTTGGCGATGGTCATAATTTTGTGCGAACTATGAAACGTCTCGCGGATATGCGCGTCGATCCTAGGGTGGTACACGACCAATACGGTCGACTAACATTTGTGTCTGAGCTTGTGCGGGCTGTCGATCATATCATTAAAAATAAGATTGAAAGTGGCACGTACAATGTCTCAAACAGCGGAAAAATAAAATCCTGGGCTGAGATTGCTGCGGATACATTTGAATTTGCGGGACATAGCCGTGACCGCGTTAAACAAATTACAACCGATGAGTATAAAGAGGATAAGAAGCATTTTGCACCGCGACCACGGAACAGCGATCTTGATCTTTCAAAAATACAGAAAACCGGATTTGAAAGTCAAGATTACGAACCGCTTCTGAAAGAATACGTTTTGGGCTTAGGGGAAGTTATCTAAGGTGAAAAATAAGAAAATTCTAAACGTACTTTATCAGAGTAATGATAATTACGCGATGGTAAGCGGTGTTTCTATTGTTTCACTTTTAGAAAATAACAAGCACCTAGACGAGATCAACGTTTATTACTGTGACTATGAGATCAGTAAAGTAAATCGCAATCGACTTAGCAAGCTCGTTGGTACTCACAAGAATGCTACATTAAGTTTTATTGATTCAAAACCGTATCATGAGACATTCCAAGAGCTTAAGGTAAAGCCTTGGCACGGCGTGTACATCACCTGGCTAAAGCTGTTGGCGTTTGGCGATATAAAGTTAAAAACGGATCGTATTTTATTTATCAATGGTCATACCATTATTAACGGTTCGCTCGACGAGCTTATAGAGCTCGACTTTGAAGATAATGTTATGGCGCTTAGCTATGACTGCCTGCTGAACGATCATAAAAAGACGATTGGCCTAAAAGATACAGACGGCTATTTTAACTGCGGTATTATGCTGATTAATCAAAAGAAGTGGTTGAAAGATTCTATCGATGCGAAAATTAAGCGACATCTTAGCGAAAAGAGCGATTATGTCATTGCCGACCAAGATCTCTGCAATGTTATGTTTAAGGGGAAGATCAAATTACTGGATGCGACGTATAATTTTTCGAGTGCCTATTATGCGTACGATCTGAAACGACTGCTGGCAGTTAATAATCTTCAGCCTCCTTATTTTTATAGCTACGAGACATTGATGGAAAGCTACTATAGCCCCAAGATTATCCACTCGTTGTTTGGTATTAAGGGAAAGCCCTGGGAAGAAGGCAACGATCATCCTCAGCGGTATTTATGGAATAAATACATAGCATTAAGTCCGTGGAGGAATGCCAAACGACCTCAGGCTGTCGTAACAACCAACTGGCGTCTTTATAATTTGTTACCAAACATTCTATTTATGCAGCTCTATAAGGTAGCAGTCGCAAAGAAATTTGCGAAATAACGGTTAGTTTAATACTCGGTGTAGCCGTGAAGTTATGCGCCAAGCTGCTGCTCGGGCAGCTTTATGCCAACCGAGTTTTTTAAATTCGGCTGCAAAATGATCGTATACTTCGTCTTCTTCGCTAAAGCGCACGCCGCCCTTGGATTTTTCGACGCTGGATAGTGATTTGGCAAAACGACGGTAATTAAAAGTAGTCGTTGTGTCAAAATAAAGTACGCCGCCGTTTTTGATGATATCCATTTCAAGTACGACATCCTCGGCAATTTTATATTTGTCGTTAAAACCGTATTTTTTAATAGTAGATGTTTTCCAGAGAATAGAGGGGAAATAAAGCCAGTTACCGTGGCACAGCGATGCTGCGAGTTTTTCTCCCTGGTATATACCAGGTTTTTTGGGTTGCAGAAAGCGTTTTATTCTATCGCCAAGTGGCAAGTAGACATTACCGTCGCCATCAATCACATCGACGGACGGCTGGTAAATATCGGCACTGCCGATATTTTTAAGTGCTGTCTCTAGATAATTTGGTAGCATAATGTCATCGCATCCAAGGAGCATACAGTAAGGTGCTTTTGCGTGTTCTACGGCATAATTGAAGTTTTTAGTAATGCCGATATTCTTTTTATGGCGGTAATAGGTGATTCGCTTATCTTTGATATTTGCGAAGTACTTAGCAAGTTCATCAGACGGATAACAATCGTCAAGGACAAGCAGATGCCAATCTTGTTCGGTTTGAGCAATTACCGATTCTACCGCTTTTTTGAGCAGCTCAACGTCACCCCAGAAAGTGAGGAGGATGTCAACTTTTGCCATTTGATAACCTTATGGAAATCTCTTGGTGAAGGTCACGTATAAGGCGCTCGCTCTTTTCGATTTTACGGCGATGGTCGTTAATGATATAGATGAGATAGAGAATGGCTGTTGTTTGGACGATGTCAAAAGCACTTAATTCGCGAGAGTCGAGAAGGGGATGACCTGATAAAATATTGTACGTTGGAAACGAACCTACGAGGACAATAAGGATAGCGACCCACCAAATAATTTGAAAACGAAACCGCTTAGGCTCTACTTTTTTCATCTTATACTGGGTAATGATATTAACAAGTGCCAAGATGATAATGGGGAGGTTCAGCAGGACTAAAATAATATATCTCATTCAAAGATCTCGGTTATCCGGCGCCTAATAAGTGCCTTTAAAATATTTACGCCGTTCCAGTTGTTCTGGCCGCTCACTCGTTTTGTGGATGTCGAGTAGTCAGTATATATAGCTTTAATAGGATACTCACCCATAGCGAGGCCTATCTGCTTAGCTCGCCAGAGCATCTCGGAGCAGAACTCGTAGCCACTTGTTTTCCATCGTAATTTCTCAAGAGCGCGGCGTGAGAAGACGCGGAGACCCGACTGAGAGTCGGTAGAATTAACACCAAAAAGCAGATAAGTAATAAAGCTCAACCCTTTGTTGCCTAAAATCTTAACGCGTGACATACCTTTTTTGTCGATAAGCCGACTTCCAATTAAGAGGTCGGCATCCTGTTTAATGAGCTCGTCAATTCCACGAAAAGCATCTTTAATATCGTGCTGACCGTCGGCGTCCATCGTAACTGCAATATCGAAGCCATTTTGTTCAGCATAGCTAAGACCCGTTGCCACAGCACCACCCTGGCCTGTATTGAGGACATGATCAATAACTTTAGCACCTTGCTTTCTTGCGATAGTGCTCGTGTTATCTTTTGATCCATCATTTACGACAACGACTTCACCAAAGTAGGGTGATTTTTCAAGAGCTTTCAACGCTCCATCTACGATTTCGCCTATGACTTCACCCTCATTCCATGCAGGTAAGATGATACAGACTCGTACTGGCGTTTTTTTCTTCATTGTGTCTTATTATATCAAAAAAGCTGATTTATGAGGATCTACTTAAGGAGACTAGCGAGGTATTCGCCATAACCAGACTTTTTGAGTGCATCAGCATGTTCGATCAATTCTTCTGCAGAGATATAATCTTCACGGTAGGCGACTTCTTCTGGGCTACCGATAATCATACCAGTCCGACGCTGAATAGCACGAATGTAATCTGCGGCGTCGGTCATGGAGTCGATAGTGCCGGTATCGAGCCAGGCATCGCCACGATCTAATGTTTTAACGGTTAGCTTACCACGCTTTAAATATTCTTCGTTAACGGACGTAATTTCGAGTTCGCCACGATCACTGGGTTTAACGTTTTTAGCAATTTCAATAACATCGTTATCGTAAAAGTAGAGACCAACGACAGCGAAGTCTGATTTTGGCTCTTTTGGTTTTTCTTCAATAGAAATAGCAACGTTATTGTCGTCAAATTCTACGACACCGTAACGCTCAGGATCTGACACGCGGTATGCAAATACCGTGCCGCCATCTGGATCGACACAACCTTTGAGTGATTGGCCAAGGTCGGAACCATGGAAGATGTTATCACCAAGAACAAGCGCAACCTTATCATCGCCAATAAACTCTTCACCAATAATAAAGGCTTGAGCTAATCCATCTGGAGAAGGCTGCACGGTGTATGAAAGCTGAAGCCCCCACTGAGAGCCATCTCCAAGAAGTCGCTGAAATTGTGACTGGTCTTCTGGAGTGGTGATAATAAGGATATCGCGGATGCCAGCGAGCATAAGCGTGGTAAGGGGGTAGTATACCATTGGCTTGTCATAAATAGGCATGAGCTGTTTAGAAATACCTTTTGTAATAGGCCACAAACGTGAGCCTGACCCACCGGCTAAAATAATACCCTTCATAGAATCTCCTCGCAAAAGATTATTGTTGATCTAAGTAGTGATGCAGTGCCTCTGTCCAATCCCTTGGAGCGAAACCTGTAGTCTTTATTTTAGCAAGATTAAGCGTACTTTGTAAGGGACGAGGCGCAATACCATCCTTGCCCTCGTAGTATTTTGCTGTTGTAACAGGAGTAATGTCTGTTGCACTTTTACCAACAATTTCAAACACGCGTTTGGCTATTGCTGCCCAACTGGCTGACTCACCTTCATTGGACACATTATAAGTACCATAGGGGGCTTGAGAGTCTATTAGGTGCTTGATAGCTGCTGCAAGGTCATCGGCAAAGGTAAGTCGGCCTATCTGGTCGTCTACAACATTCGGCTTAATACCGCGCTCTGCCAGCGACTTCATAGTCAGAACAAAGTTATTGCCCTCGCCGACCACCCAGCTTGTGCGGACAAGGTAGTGTTTTGGTACTGTTTTTGTAATCAGTTCGCCAGCTGCTTTGGTTTGAGCGTAGACCCCAAGTGGACTAATTGGTTCGTCCTCATCGTGTACGGTGGCTGTGCCATCAAAAACGTAATCGGATGAAACATTTACGAGAGTTATATCATATTCAGTAGTGATTTTAGCAAGTTGCTCAACGCCAACGCCATTTACCTGCCATGCTACTTTTTTACCTTCTGGTGTTTCGGCAGTATCTACTGCTGTGTAAGCGGCGGCGTTAATGATAGTACTGTAATCGCGCCAGTGACGTGCGCTTTGGAGATCAGACGTTATATCAAGTTCGTCGCGGTCGGCGTATTCGGCGTCTGGAAAGATTTTTTGGAGTGCTTTGCCGAGCTGACCATTTGCGCCAGTAATAAGGACCTTTTTAGCAGGAACGGGCGTGATATCTTTGAACATCGGGTGATTTTTATCTTTTTCAGATAGTTCGCATTGGTCAAGTGGAATGGGCCATTTAATGCCTAGTTCGGGATCGGCGGCATTAATAAACGTGTAACTGGCATCTGGATACCAATGGTCGTTTACGAGGTAAGAATAAACTGTATTGTCCTCGAGGGTAAGGTACGAGTTGGCAACGCCAGCGGGTACGAAAATCGCTTTGCTTGCATCGATCTCGGCAGTGAATGTCGTACCGTAGGTTTGGCTACCTTCGCGAATATCTACCCAAGCGCCAAAGAATTTGCCGCTACCCACGGAGATAAGTTTGTCCCATGGCTCAGCGTGAATGCCGCGTAGCACACCTTTTTTGTCATTGAAGGAGAAATTGTTTTGAACAGGTCCAAAATCGGGCAGACCGAGAGCGGTCATTTTTTGACGTTGCCAGTTTTCTTTAAACCAGCCGCGATTATCTCCAAAAACAGTCAGGTCAAAAATAATAAGGCCTGGAATAGGAGTGTCGATTTTTTTAAGTTCTTTGCTAAATTCGAGGGGGGCTTTTTCAGACATGTTTCTATTATACCAACCTATTGCGTATCTAAATATGCAAATGCTAAAAGAAGGGCGGCAATACTCTCGGTGTTAGCGATTTCACCGTCAAAGATCATTTTTTTGATTGAGGCGATGGGAAATTTGCGAATAGATGCGATATCTTCTTCCTCATCGATATGGTCGGTGTTTCGCGTTAATTGTCGCGCGAGACAAATTGTAGTTTTGAATGTTGTCATGCCAGCCGCCGTGCGAGCCCGGGAGAGGATGATTATTTCACTAGCCTCTAATCCGGCTTCCTCGAGCAGCTCGCGCTTTGCAGCTACTTCTGGCGGCTCGCCATCCGTTCTGCCAGCGACGCACTGCCAGGCAAGCTCGCGGGTAGTGTAGTGTTCTTGTTGAACGATATATACATTACCCTCGCCGTCAACTGGAACCACAAAAACGGCATCGCTTTTTGATTCAACGACGCCATACAGACCATCCTGCCCGTTGGGGCGGATGATCTGATCTTCGCGGACTTTTAACCAAGGGTTTTCGTAAACAACTTTAGAACTTTTTGTTTGCCAAGACCCCATAGGTTTATTGGCCTTTTTCGGCGTAGGCGGCTTCTACCTTAGCTTTTTCGGCTTTCCACCAATCCTCGTTTGCTTTGTACCAGTCGATAGTCTGTTGCAAGCCGCGTTTCATACCTTCGTTATCGGTGAACTGCGGCATCCAGCCTAACTCACGGCGGAGCTTTGTTGAGTCCATGGCGTAGCGCATGTCGTGTCCTGGACGATCGTTAACATGGTCGTACCAATCGGCAGGTTTACCCATGAGTTCAAGAATCATTTCAATGACCATTTTGTTGTTAGTATGGTCATTATCGGCGCCAATAATATAGGTATCACCAATCATACCTTTTTCGATAATAGTAAGAACAGCTTCGTTGTGGTCGTCAACATGAATCCAGTCGCGGACATTCAGGCCTGCACCGTAAAGTTTTGGCTTAATGTCGGATAGAATATTAGTAATCTGCCTTGGAATAAACTTTTCGATATGTTGGTACGGTCCATAGTTGTTGGCGCAGTTGCTAATGGTCGCTTTCACGCCAAAGCTGCGGATCCAGGCGCGCACCAGATGGTCTGAACTGGCTTTGCTGGCCGAGTAGGGGCTAGATGGGTTGTAGGGTGTTGTTTCTGTAAAACGGTTTGGGTCGTCGAGTTCGAGGTCGCCAAATACTTCGTCGGTACTAATGTGGTGGAGACGCTTGTCGTGTTTGCGGATCGCCTGGAGAATTTGGTAAGTACCGATAATGTTGGTATTAATAAACGGCCACGGGTCGCGAAGGGAATTGTCGTTGTGGCTTTCGGCGGCAAAGTGAACGACGATGTCGGTATCTGCAATGAGCTTATCTATCAGCTCGGCATCGCAGATGTCACCGGTCACAAAATCAATCTGATTTAATACAGATTTAAGACTATCCGGATTACCGGCGTAGGTTAGCTTGTCGACAACGGTTACTTGGTATTCGGGACGGTTCTTGAGTGTGTAGTGCACAAAGTTTGCCCCAATAAACCCTGCGCCACCTGTTACGAGAAGTTTCTTCTTATCCATACCAGTAGTATATAACGAGTTGTATGTAATGTGCTGTTGTATTATTCAGAGGCAAATGATTAGATATTTTTTACAACGTTCGCATCTTCGCGAATCATACCTCGTAATTTTAGGAATGCGGCGCGCGGTGCGGGTAGAAAAATATCTTCAGTCTTGATTGACTCGATCGGTAAAAATTCTGCTTTGGCAACATCATCCGCAGGTTTAATTGTGGGGCTGCCTTTTGTTTTGGAGACAAAAAGGATTGTGTGTACATCAAGCATTTCGCCCTGGTATTCGTAACGATCCATACCGTTTAAGAGAAATTCGGGCTGCGTGTAGTCGCTTGGTTTAAGCCCCAACTCCTCTTCCATTTCGCGTATGGCACAGTCTATGGCGGTTTCGGCACCGTCACAAAATCCACCCGGCGAATCAAGCGTGCCTTTGCCTGGTTCTTGGGCGCGAGTCGCCACAAGAAGCTCGTTTTTATCATTAAGTAACCAAATGCCTGCGGCAGGTGAGGCATTGGCAAAAAGCGTATGACCGTTTTGACAGGTATATATGTGATTCTTAACGTGAGTCAGTGGAGTGCCGCAACGACGACAAAAGTTCATTTCCATATCATCTAGTATAGGCTTTCCAGCTAAAACATTATGTTGTAAAAATAAAGAACAGGGGTGGGCTGGCGGATCATAAGGGCCTGCTGGTATAATCTAAAAGACGTAACTCGTTAAAAGAGAGGGATATATGTCGCTACAGTCTGAACTTGATGAATTAGGAAAGCGAATCGCCAGTTTTCATAAGCCGCAACCGATGACCGATGAGGAGTGGCGGGCATTTGCCGATAAAACTATTGTTGTATTAATGGCTGGCGGCGAGAGTAGTCGTTTTAGTGCTGTATTAGACGGCACTGAGGCTCACAAAACAGCCTTTGAACTTCCGAACGGCGACACGATGATAGAAATGACACTTCGCATGTACCGCGACGCCGGTATCAAAAAGTTTGTAGCTGCTGTTTCGCATAATGCTAAGAGTATCGAAGAGCGTCTTGGCGACGGTTCATCGTTTGGGGTAGAAATTGTATATAGTTATGATCCAGAACATCCGGTAGGAAAGGGAGGCGCGGTCCGTTACGCACTTGAAAACGGCTCTGTCCCGGAGGACTGTAACCTAATTGTTGTTAATCCAGATGATGTGGTTCTTAATTTCCCTGGTTCGTTTCCACGTTTCATGTGCGAAGCGCATACGGAAGGTCTTAAACAGGGTAAGTTGGCGACAGCTGTGCTGGGCACGGGTCAGGCTTCACCAGCAACAGGCATGATGGTAAAAGATAACGTTGTGGTTGATACACAGATGTATCCGTTTATTCCGGTACCTGCTCATGCTGGTATGACCGTCTTTTCACCAGAGGTTTTTCCACGATTTAGAGAGTTGTTTAGTCTCGAAGAAAAGACCGATTTTGAGAATGTTCTCTTTCCCCTTCTTGCGAAAGAAAACACGCTTTGGTCTGCTGGGCTAACGGAAGGTCTATGGATTGCAGTCAATGATCTTAAGAGTTACAAACTGTTTACTAAAACCCTAGAAGAAGGCGGTCATATTTAGAATTACTGTGCGTGTGTCGGGACTACGGCTTTTAACAAGGAGGATATATGTGCGGAATTGTCGGTTATATCGGAAAACGTGAAGCGCAGGACATGCTAACAGGTAGCCTGAGGCGGCTGGAATACCGGGGATACGACTCTGCCGGCATTGTGACGCTGGATAGTAAAAAGCATGCAACGCTCCTTCGATCCAAAGGCAAAGTGAGTGAGCTTGGCAAGTTGGTGGCTGCAAACGAAACTAAAGATACGATCGGCATCGGTCATACGCGTTGGGCGACGCACGGCGAACCGTCTGAAATAAATGCACACCCGCATAAGGCTGGGGATATTTATCTGGTTCACAATGGAATTATCGAAAATTACAAAGAACTGCGAGCTGAATTAAAAAACCACACTTTTGTGAGTCAGACAGATAGTGAGGTGTTGGCGGCTTTAATTGATTCTCTATACGGTAGAGATATAAAACTGGAAGATGCTGTAGCTCAGGCTTTAAAACTCGTGTCTGGGACGTATGGGATTGCTGTTTTATCTGTCCGAGAGCCTGAAAAAATTGTTGTGGCGCGCTCTGGTAGCCCCTTAATTATTGGCGTGGGTGATGATGAAACTCTGATTGCAAGCGACGCCTCGGCACTTGTTGGCCATACATCGCGAGCTATTTATTTAAATGATGGCGAGATGGCAATTTGTACTAAAGATGGTGTGGAGCTGCAAGATTTAGATACCGTTCATATTTCCCCGAAAGTTGAAACGATCGAGGTGGATATGCAGGCTATTCAAAAACAGGGGTATGATCACTTTTTGCTCAAAGAAATTATGGAGCAGCCCGCTACCCTGCGCTCAACGCTGAATGGTCGGGTGATTCCGGACGAAAAGCGAGTCCAGCTCGGTGGTCTTAATATGACCACTGATGAGCTGCGAATGGTTGAGCATGTGGTGATTATTGGTTGCGGCACGGCATATTATGCTGGCCTTCTTGCCTCGTACTATATAGAACAACTATTGGATGACGTAACAGTAGAAGTTGCTGTGGCGTCAGAGCTTCGCTATAGGTCGTTCCATTTACCTAAAAATAGTGTCGCCTTGGTTGTATCGCAATCTGGTGAAACAGCTGATACACTTGCCTGTCTTCGCGAAATTAAACGTCGTGGTGTTAAAACGCTCGGTATTGTTAACGCTGCAGGTTCCACGATTGCTCGCGAAGTTGATGGTGGCGTGTATGTACATGCTGGCCCGGAGATCTCTGTGGCTAGCACTAAGGCCTTTACGTCGCAGGTAGCTGCCATGACTATGTTTACTTTGCAGGTGGCACAGGCGCAAGGTGTCAGCCTGCAAACAACCAGCAAATACATTGAAGAGTTGGCTAAACTGCCAGACGAAATCGAATCGGTGTTAAAGATTCATAAAGACGAAATTGCTAAGGTTGCAAAGAAATACGCAAAATACGAACACGCTCTTTATCTTGGTCGTGATACGCTCTTTCCGGTGGCGCTTGAAGGAGCGTTAAAGTTAAAGGAGATATCGTACATACAAGCCGAGGGTTATGCAGCGGGTGAATTAAAGCACGGTCCGATTGCGCTGATTGATGATAGGTTTTTTGAAGTCGTGTTACTTGCTGAAGGTTGGCTGTTTGATAAATCAGTTAGCGGCCTTGCTGAAATTAATGCTCGTGGCGGTCATGTTGTGGCTATCACTAACAGCAAAAAACCACTAGATACTGACGTAATTATACAAGTCGAAACCAGGCTTGATGTTTTAGCTCCGATTGCAATGAATATTGTTCAACAGCTCTTTGCCTATTACATTGCAGTGTCACGCGGAAACGATGTTGATCAGCCACGAAACCTTGCTAAAAGTGTGACCGTAGAGTAGCTTGTTTTTGCTAGCAAAAACCCCTACAATCACAGCATAAAGCAAGGGGATTCCATGGCAAAAAATAAAGACGAAGAAATAGCAGAAGAGGCAAAACAAGAGTCGCCGGCAGAAGATGAGTCCAAACAGGAGGTCTCAACAGAGCCTGATTCACAACCTCAGCCTAATGATGAAGAAACCACACATGCAAGCGAACATCTGCATGTAGGCAAGCGGAACTGGTTTAAGCGCCTTTGGGCAACAAAAAAAGGGAAGGCACTTGTTATTTTTCTGGCGCTGCTTGTTATTGCTGGAGTGCTTTGTGCCATCCCCACTACTCGCTATGGTATTTTAGGTAACTTTGTAAAAAAGAGTGTACACGTAGTGGTCACCGATGCCGAAACGAAAAAACCTGTCAGCCAGGCAGACGTCTCGATTGCCGGAAAAACCGCAAAAACATCTGCTACAGGTGAGGTCGACATTGCTAATGTTCCGGTGGGACAGTATACGCTTAAAGTATCTAAAAACTACTATAAGGATGCCGAGCAATCATATACAGTTCCTATTTTAAGCACCCCTCAGTCTCTTTCTGTTAGCTCGACGGCAACTGGACGCCAGGTATCTATAAAAGTAACTAATGTTATTACAAAAGCGGTACTCGCTAAGGCGAATATTACCGTTGGAAATACCTCCGCTCTTACTGATGACCAGGGTATGGTTAGTATCGTACTGCCGACAGATAAGTTAACGTTAAGTGGAACGGTAAATCTTGACGGCTACAACCAAAGTTCAGTTGCCGTTACAGTGACAGACCAGCCAGATAAAAACAACTTCACATTAACGCCGGCCGGCAGTGTGTACTATCTAAGTAATCAAACGGGCGTGCTGAACGTTATGAAGTCGAACCTCGACGGTACTAATAGCACAGTAGTAGTAAAGGCGACAGGTAACGAGGATCAGGCCTCTACATCGATGCTCGCCTCACGTGACTGGCACTATCTTGCTCTACTTTCACATCGCACAAATGACCAACCGACTCAACTGTATCTTGTCGATACGCAAACAGGTAGTATTAAACTTATCGATCAGGGCGATGTTAATATGGGCCTCGTAGGATGGTCTGGGCACTATTTTGTTTACAATGTGTATCGCAACGATATGCAGTACTGGCAAGCAGATCGACAAGCGTTAAAGAGTTATAATGCAGATACCGATAAACTAACTACAGTAGACCAAAACGCCTCTGTGGGAGATCAATACAATTATCAGGTTGCGTCTATTAATACGCCATATATTGTAAATGGTAAAATCGTTTATTCTATTTCGTGGTCTAGCAATGGTGCCTACAACTATGGGACAGCATCTGGTAACAAGTTGGCTATTGTGAGCGTTAATCCGGACGGAAGCAACAAGCAACATGTGAAAGATTTTGATATGCAACACTATGGAGGTGTCGATCAACGCCTTTCTTCTCCCCAGACACTTTACTTCAGAGTTTCTGCTGACAACGGTGATGCTAAATACTACTCGTACAATGGATCAATTACCGATTTGAGCATTTCACAGTCGCAGTTCTATAATCTATCAACGACGTATTTACTGTCTCCGGATGATACGCACACCTTTTGGTCTGATTATCGAGACGGCAAGAATACACTGTTCTTGGGCGACAAAGATGCGAATAACGCACAAACAATCACTTCACTATCCGACTTTACGGCTTTTGGATGGTTCAGTAACGACTATATCCTCTTATCTAAGGGTGGAAGCGAACTTTATATTGCATCAGCACATAGTCCGTTATCTGCTACGAACCAGCCTATGAAAGTCACAAACTATTACAAGCCCGGCTACAATTACCCAGGTGGTTATGGCTCTAGTTACGGAGCGATGTAGCTATTTAGTGGGCGGAATTGCATCGTAAACGACCTTGCGGATTTTGGTAAGAAACATACCCTTATCAAACCGCTTGGCCTTGCGACGGAGGGTGCCGGGCAGAAAATCGATCTGCTCGGCTTTTTTAATAGCCTCCGTGATTGCTTTAACGGATTGCTCATAAAATAATACGCCACTTTCGCCGTCTTGCACGATATCGAGTGCACCTGCTTTACCGTAGCTAATAACTGGCGCGCCAGCAGCGAGGGCTTCCACCTGTACGATGCCAAAGTCCTCTTCGGCTGCGTAAATCCAGCCTTTGGCGTGATTGAGGGCCTTTTCAAGCTCTGTGTCAGATGCATCTCCAAATCTATCTGTATAGAATGAAACACTTGACCCTGCCATTCTTACGAGGTCCTCATGCGCCGGTCCGTTTCCAAAAACCTTGAGGGGTACACCAAGTTTAGAGCAGGCAGTGACAACAAGATCGTAGCGCTTATACGGTAGCTGACGACCCATAGTCATATAGTAATCACCGCGTGTGCGAGCAGGCTCAAAACGGTCTACGTCGACTGGCGGGTGGATGACGGTCGATGACTTGCCATAATATTTTTTAATGCGCTTTTGCGTCTCGGTAGAGTTGGCTATAAAAACGTCGACATTTTGTGCGGCTTCGTAGTCAAGTTTACGTTGATGAGGAACGAACAGGGGAATAAGCAAGCGAACGAGTGGATCTAATTTACCATAACCTGGATGTTTGCGATATTCATCGAAGTGACTCCAATAATAACGAGCCGGTGTGTGACAGTACGATATAAGTACTTGGCCTGGACGGGTTTTGCGTACTTGATTGGCATTGAGATAGGAACTGGTGATAATGATGTCAAATTCGCTTAAGTCGAGATCACGAAAAGCTTTTACTTGTAGTGTTGGGAAGAGTTTGTAGGTTTTACGGATCTTCTTAGGAAACTTTTGCAGCCATGTCGTACGCACATCAAGTTTTTTAAACTCTGGCAGTACGCGATCCTCGTCATAAATGGCTGTATAAATAGGTGCTTCTGGAAATGCCTGATGTAATTCGTAGACAACTCGTTCGGCGCCACCCATAACTGTTAAAAATTCACAGACAATGGCAATTTTTGGCTGCTTCATTTACTTGGCTCCGCGTTTACGAAAAACCACAGCAACAGTTTTAAAGAGGATCTTAATATCTAGCCAAAAGCTCCAGTTCTGCGCATAAAACAGCTCAAGTTCAATACGCTCGTCAAAGCTTAAGTTACTGCGACCGGAAACCTGCCATAGTCCTGTAACGCCAGATTTAACGCTGTGGAGTAGGGCGGTTCTGGTGGGGGAAAAGTTAGTTTCTTGTGGCAAGATAGGGCGAGGTCCGACAAGACTTAGGTCGCCACGAAGCACATTAAATAACTGAGGCAGTTCATCGAGCGATGAGGCGCGAAGGAATCGGCCAAATTGAGTGATACGAGGATCATTTTCGACTTTACGGTTTTTTTCGTATTCCTTTGCTAAGTCCTCTCGTCCCATTTCACGAAATTCAACTGCAGCGTCACGACTACCATATTTCGCATTCATACTTCGGAATTTAATAAGATCGACAGGTTCAGAGAACTTGCTAAGACGTTTACTCACGTAAAAAATTGGTCCTGGATTAAAAATACTCTGCAGAATAATAAGGATAAGGAAGACGGGTGAGAGAATAAAAACAAGAAGGAATGACACGATAGCGTCAAATACTTGCTTGGCAATAGCACCCCAGCCGATAAGTGGTGTTTGACTAACTGAAATCATAGGGTAGCCTAGGAAAACATCAACAGTATTTTTGCCAGCGTAGAACTCTGGCTCGCCCGGAATAAAACTGTAACTAATGTGATTAATAAGAGCCGCGCTTAAGATCTTTTGATTACGCTCACTAGAATCCGACAAGTCCGTCTGTATGATAGTGCTGATCTTCAACTCTTTGATATGTTCTAGAGCCTGCTCGGCGGAGGCAAAGTGACGCACTTCAAGGCCTGGCGGAATTGCCTTTTTAGGGCCTGCAATGGCGACGATTTTATAACCGCTATGATAAGTGTCTGAGAGGTTATCGGCAATATCGCGAGTGGCTGGAGAATTGCCGATAATCAGAACACGACTCGTGCCTCGGTTGCGATAAAACAGCCAACTGCGAACCACTCGCAGGAATTCGCGCTCTAAAAGAACCATTACAAAAGAGATGCCAAATCCATAAGCGGCAACCAGACGTGCCGGAAAGATATGCTTGCCGGTTACATACTCCCAACCAATTATAAGGAGAATACCAATAAACGTACCAACGGCGATCTTACCCCATTCAACTAGGCGGCGGTTATACACGTTTGCCTGGTAGAGGCCAAGCGAGGCGAAAACCAAAATCCAGAACGGTGCAATAAACAAAAAGCTGGTAAAGTACTCTACCGCATAGATAGGGGCCACGAGTGGACGGGGATCGTACTGCACTCGTACGACGTAGGCTAGACTAAACGCTATAATCAGCACCAGAAAATCGGCGATCATAAGTATAAGGCTATAGAATTTAGTGTTTTTAGACGGCATCTATGGCTGTTATTATACCATTTTTCCGCTACACTAGACTTAATGAAACCCACACGTCTTGAAAAAACGTATCTTGGACTACTGACGGTAGTCTTTGGCGGCATTGTGCTGCACGCACCTCTAAGCGTTAGTCTTGGGGTAGCATTTCCTCATTTTGGGCTGTTTATAAAGTCATGGAAAGAGATCTTCATGGTTGTGGCGGTTCCTCTCGTAGTAGTTATTATCCATCGTCGCCGTTTATGGAACGAGTTATGGAGTGACTGGTTGTTCCGACTCATTACAGCGTTTGCCGCACTTCACTTCATCTTGATCGCTATTTTTTACCAAGGTGCAGCTGCGACAGCGGCGGGTCTTGCTATTGACCTACGCTATCTGCTCTTCTTTTGCTTGGTCTATGTTGGCATTCGGGCATGCCCACAATACCGAAAGCGGTTTATGCAAGTCGGTATTGCCGGTGCAACTATAGTAGTAGGTTTTGCCGCCTTACAGCTATTTCTGCCGGCAGATATTCTCTCGCACATCGGCTATGGCAAAAATACTATAGAACCATATCTCACTGTAGATAAAAATCCCAACTATATTCGCGAAAACAGCACACTGCGTGGGCCAAACCCCTTAGGTGCATACGGCGCTATGGTATTGGCATTTGTCACAGCTGCCTGGGTACGAAAACGCGAACGGTTTACTTCTACTAAGGTTAAATTTGGCACTGGCTTTTTGACGATATGTGCGGCTATTTCTGTATGGGTGAGTTACTCGCGCAGTGCACTCATTGCGGCAATTATTGGGGTTGCAGTTGTTCTATTTGTATCTGTGATGCGCAAAATATCACTAAAAACCTGGGTAATTTCATTTGCGGTTATTTTTGCGGTAGCGGGTGGTTTATTTGCCACTAAAGGAACGTCGTTTGTCTCTAATGTTATTTTGCACGAAAACCCAAATGGCGGCAGCTCGGTCAGCTCAAACGAAGGCCATGCTAATTCGCTAGCTAGCGGCGTTTCTGAAATGGTTCACCAGCCGCTGGGTCAGGGTGTGGGCAGTACTGGTTCGGCATCATTATTTAGTGGAAGTCCCGAAATAATCGAAAACCAGTACTTATTTGTTGCGCATGAGACCGGTTGGCTGGGGCTTGCTCTATTTAGTATTATATCTATTCTCGTTTTGGTGCGCAGTTGGAAGCGTCGTGCAGATTGGTTGGCACTTGGTGTATTTGCGAGCGGCATAGGCATGCTATTCATAGGTCTTTTGTTACCCGTTTGGGTAGATGACACCGTATCTATTGTCTGGTGGGGATTAGCGGCAATTGCAATAGGAGGTGAATATGCTCGAAAATCGTCCAAGTAAAAAGCAGCAAGAATTGTTCGAGTATATTAGAGGCTTTATAAAAGGCAACGGTTATGGTCCTAGCTACCGCGAAATCATGCGAGCGCTCGACTACAAATCTGTCTCTACGGTCGCTGTGCACGTAGATGGTCTCATTGCTTGCGGCAAGCTCCGTAAGAAAGATAACTCTGCTCGTTCGCTTGAGGTTGTTACGGAAGGTATAGAGAAGCCGGCTGACATCGAGCACATTGCGTGGTTGGAACGTGAGCTTAAGAAGCGTCAGGAAAAAGACACCGAAAAGGCAAGACGTGAAGCAGTGATGCTACAAAATGCGCTAAAAATCTTATATCCTAGCGATGAGTCAAAAACCACACTGTAGCTAGAATAATCAGGCTAACAGGAACGACAATGAGCGAAAACTTTTTAAGGAATTTTTTGTCACTTATTTTTTTAATCATGTAGTGTAGTGTTCGCTTAGCCCACATAAATTCCAACGATAATACACTAAGTGAGGCAAGAAGAAGTAATATGCCAAGATCGGAAACCGGTGAAAAAGTGACGACAAGGCCGACCGCCCCCATAATCAGGGAGAGGATAGTAATGCTGATCTGTACAAAACGTGGGAGTCGAAGGTAACCTGTCTGGCGCGCTTCTAAAAAGGTAACTATTTTTTCCATATGTATCTTATTGTACTGAACAAATCCTTAAAGTATCCCCAAAATGTTTTACAATAAGGCATTATTCAAAACCCCTTGACCAATCAGTTACGTAGAAGGTATAATAGCCGTTGTATTCCGGCATAGCTCAGTGGTAGAGCGGATCGCTGTTAACGATTAGGTCGCTGGTTCGAGCCCAGCTGCCGGAGCCACGTAAAACCCCCACCTTGTGTGGGGTTTTTACGTGGCTTAGTGCTTAACATATGTACTTTAAGATAGGCCCCTGGGCCTATCTTTTGTTAGTATGTAAACATGGTTAAAAATTTAGCAGTTAAGACGCAATACCTTAAACGAGCTAAGCGATTTTTACTTCCAACGCTACTGATCTCACTGTTTTTAAATATTATCTTATTGCTATCGGTCATTCCGATAGCTAGCGTCTCGGTCGGATGTCCACAGTATGAAAAACATCTTAGCGTACTTTCCGCTGGGTCGGATCGCTTAAACCAGGCAAAGATTAGCGCCGAACGTCTAAATAAGGAAATGACGTCACAGAAAGACGAGTTGCCTTTGGGAGTTGCTGAAGGCGCGTCGCAGTGCAGTGGGGTAACATACAAGCTGTATGTATTTTAAGTAAGTCTTCCTGAAGGTGTCTCTATCGCAGAACATTCTTATCCTCCAAATTGGAAAGAAAGACGTTATTCAGTAACTAGTAGTGCAGCTCATTAACAAATAAGCTAATCCAAAAGTAAGCAATCATACTTGCTACTGAAATACCGAGAGCAAAGTACACGGTGCGCATAGAAAGTGCGCGCCGTTCTTTTTGGACTCCATAGGATACTGCTAAACTACCTATAAAAAATAGCAAAATTATATGATGTTCACCAGAGAAGTCGCACTACAGCTGCTACAATACCCAACACCAAGTAGGGAATTTAGGACCATTTCAGTAAGGTTAGTATGAACAAGGGTGAACATGGATCCTATAATCCACAACACACCGAGAAGAGTATATTTATTCAACTTTGTTGCATGTCGAGGGCTTAGTGTATGAAGTATAAGATGCTTATAAAATCGTTGAAGTTGCCGTCTGCTGTCTCGGAGGTTCTACTCCTCAGCAGCAGACGGCACCCGATCGTCAAAAGGCGTATCGGGGTATGGCTGTTCTCTTGTTCAGCTAGACGAACAGATGGTGCGCCACGCCTTCGTAGGGGGGAGCGTCTCCAATACCATTCGTCCTCGCTTCGCGCACTACCTCGTTGTAGCGGTAGAGTTTGCACGGGTTCGGGCAGCCATCGACCTGACGGGATTGCCAGGCGCTCCGGTGCTCTTCGCTGAACCACTGTTCTGTGAACGAACCCTCGTGGATGTTACCGATTCGCATCGCACGCTGATTCCTATACAGGATGCAGTGCGCGATGTCGCCGTTCGCTTGGATCACTGCAACTAACGGCTTCGCGTCGCAGATGCCAGTTGGATGACCCCCGGGACGAAGTGTGTCCCAACGGTTTCCAACACCTCCAAATGCGACCGTGGAACTGCCGATCTCCTGCAGATGCTTTCGAGCGGCGCTGATGGCTTGTTGTGCCTCTCGCCAGTGGCTCTGAGGTTGCTCGTCGGTGAGCTCTACCGGTCGATACGTAATGTAGTCGACGTCGAGCTCATGAGCCAGTTCGGCTCCCGCCATCACCTCTTCGGCTTGGTGGTTGTACGGAGGCACGACCAGATAACCAATCCCGAGTTGCCTCGCGTTGGTGATCTGGGGCATCTCCATACGAAGCCTGCCGATGTTTGTGAGAACCTTGTCGAACTGTCTTGCGGGCACCTTGTGAAGCACCTGGTAGGTCGCTGAAAGTGCCGTGTCGAGGCTGATGCGCACGAAACGCATGCGCGAGGCGACGGATAGGATTCGCTCGGCGAGCAAGCCGTTGGTGATAAGACCAACCTCCATGTCGCCAGCACCGATCTCGAAGATGTCGCTGATGATACCGGCGATCTCCGGGTGAGCGGTGGGTTCACCACCACCCACAAGCTCCACTGCTCGCGTACCGAGTGCGTATGCTTCTCGGAGTGCTTGCAGCAGCGCAGCGCGGTCGATTCGCACCATCTTCTTGCCTTCACCCGAACTGAAGCAGCAGTACACGCAACCTTGGTTGCATGCGCCGTCGGTGAGATCGACCTCGATTGTCTGAGAGGCGATCATCGTACTGTTGGCGAGTGCTGCGACCTTTGCTCTATGGAGCAGGAGCTTGTCGGGGTGAAATGGGTTTGCTTCGGTCATCTCCAGCATGGAGAATCCTCTCAAAAAGGGCACGGAAACGTGCCAGCCACGTCACTATAATATCATGATGTTGTCCACAATGAGTTGCATTGTGGGATCGAGGATTGCATACTGTAAACATAAGCTCCATATTAATGATTAAGAGGAAGGTATGAAGCAATGGCAAATGATATGCAGAAGGCTAAAGGGTATAGTAAACGACCATTATGGCAATGGATCTTGCTTTACGTTATTGTAGGTGGACTTATTTATTTTGCCATCTATTATTTTTATATGAGGAATCATACGAACCCTTATGGAAATTCAAGTCAGTCCCAGTCTGCCACTAGTAGCAGTAGTATACCACCAGTTAATAACGCTATTTTAAGCACTAAAACAGACTCAAAACTCGGACAGTATCTAACTGATTCCAATGGACACCCTCTTTATATCTATGGAGGTGATAGCAATGGAGTGAGTAACTGTACTGGTTCATGTATTTCTTTGTGGCCTGCTTACCAAGATAGCGGTGCGACGACAGGTCTTCCTGCTGGAATAGGGACTATAAAGCGTACGGATAACGGAGAAACGCAATTTACCTATAATGGTATGCCCCTCTATACATTCACCAGCGATAGCAATAACCAGGTAACGGGTAATGGGACTGCTAACTTCACTGTGGCGAAACCCGTTGCCAATCCGACACCATCTACGTCAACAACTTCATCGTCTTCGACTAGTGATAGCTCCAGTCCAACGAATGGTAGTGGAAGTAGCTGGTAGATTTGCAGCCCGCTAGAAATGACCTATGATGTCGACGCTCACAAAACGAGTTGTCAATCAGGTAGTAGGGTGTTGTAGACCTGGCGCTGACAGTCTATAGGGCAAGTAAATCCTAGTATGCGTCTGCTATTATTAAAAGGTATGAATGCAAGCAATAGTGCGATTGGTTCACAGCCAAAAGAAAGAATTGGAAGAGAGTCACTAGTTCAATCTAAATGGATTACCATTTATAAAGATGCGGTAAAAAGTAACGATGGTCGCATGCTGGAATATGTGACAGTGGATCGTTCAGACTCGGTTATCGTTATTGTCTTAAAAGAGGGTAAATTCATTTTAGGCAGCGAACAATTTCGCCCCGGTGCAGATGTAAAAACGCTCGACTTTGTTGGTGGTAGGGTTGATTCGTTCGAGCCGGCTGAGGCTGCTGGAGTTACACTGAGACGCGAGTTTTCGTTAGATGAATCAGTACTGCTGGACATAATGCCGATAACAAAGGTGCCGCTATACGTAGATAGTGCTTTTTCAAATCAAAAGTTGCATGGTTATATTGTCAAACTAGAGTCGGAAGTGACTTTACCAGGTGACGTTAAGAGCTATACGTACGACGAGCTGCTGGGAGACCTTAAGTGCTTGCAATGTCGGGCCATACTGCTCGAAGCACGAGTTCAGAATTTACTCCCTTAGTCACTCCCTAATCAACACCGATTGAAATGATCAGCATAGAAGGAGCCTCTTTGGAGGTTCTTTTTGTATGTCAACGAAAAAACCTTAGGTAGAAGGCTATAAAAACCAACACGATCCCTATGTTAGAGAGTAATCTCGCCCAAAATCGGTCCCTAAAGAACAGTAAGTCTACGGCGACTACGGTTATTATCATGAACAGAACAAAGATTACTAATATCAGGTTTTTACTCATCAAAATACCCCTAGTTAGAAGTATGGATCTGGAGAGCTCCCAGGTCAAGGTATGAGAGTGACAAGGTTAGTTACATGTAAATAAAGGTATAATACTTGCATGTCTTGTAACGATTCCAGAAAACCGACAATTTGTATCGTGACCTGCTACCGACAGCCCGATTATTTACGTGCGGCGACCTTACGACAAGGCTTAAAGGATAGTGAGGTGTTTAGCGAAGTAACTATTGTTAAAAACCGTCATACTAACGTCTTGCGTTACGCTGATGTCCTACTTGAGCTATTGAAAGTGCGCTTTACTAAGAATCCTGATGCGTATTTAATTACTTTTCGGGGATATGAGCTCTTGCCACTCGTTCTGATGATTGGGGCGGGCAAAAAGATTCTCTACGACGAGTTTATTAACCCGGTAGAGTGGTTTGTGCATGAGCATAAATATTTAGTTGGCCCGCTGTCGTTTCTTGGTTACCTAATACGATTCTTTTACAGCAAAATGATGAAACATACGCAGGCGGTTATTGCCGATACAGGCTCGCACGCAGACTACTCGGCAAAACTTATGTTGCTGCCGACGAGTAAATATTTTGTTATTCCTGTAGGGGCAGATGAGTCAATGTTTAAGCCGCTGCCAGCACCCGCTAAAAAACAATTTCGTGTTCTTTACTACGGCAGCATGCTGCCATTACATGGTATCGGGTATGTGCTGGATGCTGCGGTTAAGCTAGCATCTAACAGCAACATAGAGTTCCATATCGTTGGCGGAAAGCATGCAGTGGCCGAGGCGGTAAAGGACGCTCGGTCAAGAGGCGCCCGGATTCATTACGACAGTTGGATTGAATACTCTAAACTGCCCAAGATTTTTGAGCAGAGTAATATATGTCTTGGCGGGCCATTTGGCGATACCGTCCAAGCTCAGTATGTTGTAACGGGTAAGACCTACCAGTTCTTAGCTTCGACTCGTGCAACGATTGTTGGTAAAAACCAAGAGACCCGGTTATTTACAGATAAAAAAGATGCGTTAGTGGTCTCTCAAGCAGATTCTGACGCGATTGCTCGCGTCATTGAATGGGCCTACGCGCATCCGAATGAGCTGCAGGTTATTGCTGAAAATGGTCGCAAGTTATATGAGCGTTTGTTTTCGTCAAAACAAATTGCCAACGATCTAAGAAGACTTTTTGTTACCAAACATATTTTTTAGATGCATGCTCGACGACACTGCAAAGAGACCAATGAGGAACGCTATATAAAAGGCTCGGTCTAATACGCCCGCCGCTATTATGGTGTTGAATGGTATATGGTGAAGTGACTGCGTAAACACAATAAAAGTCTCACGAATACCAATTGCCCCGGGCGTAATTGAGACAAAGAGAGACAAATTAGCACTAGCACTATATACAAGGGACTGCAAAAAGGAATAACCAGATCCGTCATGAACAGTATTAAGCTCAACAAAGAAAATGGTTGTCATGAGTAAGATTTGTATAATAGTTGTAAAAAATATAACGATAATGAATCGAGATAAACTATCAAAATGAAATCTTTTAGTACCAAGAATAGTCGTCGCAATGGCAAGTAATAGCCCTATAGTCGTCAGGATTGGTGCCGAGTTAATAAAAAGCAAGGATCCGTTAATAGCTGCAAAAGCAAAATAGTAAAAAAGTGTTGCTGCAGTATAGTCTCGAATTCGTAGTCCAATTTTTTGTTTTAAATAGACAGCTCGAACACCCGGTCCACTCTGTAATGGGCCAAAAAAATTAGCCACAGCCGAGTAAACAGATAAAAAGATTCCATTTTTGAGTGGTAGATTCTTCTTGCAAAGTCGAATCGTGGCGTACATTATGACAAATTGCGTACCAAGGACACTTAAATACAATACGAGAAGAGCAAAGATGACTCGAGGGTCAGTTTTGAGGATGCTTGTAACAACACCAGGTTCAAGGATGATGTAGGTGATAAGAAAGGCTAACGATGCAACAATAACCACGATTGCTAGTGGTTTGCGGTATCGTTTTACCCAGCCAAAGAAGGGCAATTGAGATAGTCTCTGCATTGTTATTATTCTAGCCCAGACTACTTTTTAGCACCAACTATGAGTGGTGTGACAATTTTTTGAGCGGTCATATTAAGACCGGTGAATGGATCGTTACCCCAGTACCAGGTGGGGTTGCTATATATGAGATAGGTTAGGACGCCACCACCTTGCAGAGAGAGTAGTATTGCGATGACGGCTAGCGAACTTTTAATAACTTCACTTGAACGCCAGAATTTTACAAATAGACTCCTAAAGGCTAAGCCGACGATAACAAATATCAGCGGCAAGAGAGGCATAAGATAGCGCCCGTTAATAGCAACTGTTTGATCAAAACGTAGGTATTCGGTGTAATTGACGTAGAGTAAACTCAGACAATAGGCGATTATAACGGCTACAAATAACCAAATGTGTATTGTCATCCGGAGGATCGAACACCAAAAGGTTGCTACTAGAGTTATTCCAACTACACAAATAGCGCATGCCATCGTAACTGGTATGGGCAGCGGCGCATACTCTGTAAAGTCGTAATTGATCGTAAAATAAAGCCGGTAGAGCAGAGATTCTATCCAGGATATCAAAAAAACAGGCAAAATATCATGTGATGGACGGGACGATGATGCTTTGGCTGTTGTCTCGAGAAGATAGTTACGCGCCCAAGGCCCGTACTGCATGCAATGATCTAACGTTTCTATCCTATTACAATCTGGTTGTATGTTATGGTACTTAACCACGTTTACCGCGTATCGCTGCAAAAATAAGCCACTGCTCACTGCTAATACCACGATAAGACCTATTTTTATACGAAGTTGCAAGCCCCGCGATGATTTGATAAAGTTGGAGACTACTTCCTTAGGGTGGCTACGCAACACGATAATCACTAGATAAGTAAGACTAGCCGCAAATATTGGCAGGTAGACATATTTAACTAGGCTTGTTAGCATACCTAAAATAACTACCAGACTAAGCTCGCGAACACTCATTCGATGGTCCTTTGTCGCGGCTTGGACGCAAGACAGTACGAATAGTAAGTTAATTGGTACAAGTAAGAAGAGCAAATTGTCGTAGTTGATATGAGCTGCCAAAAATGGTGTAACAGGCAAAATCACTAGCATAAGTAATGAGAAATTTACTAACGCTGACGATGCACCAATCCTAAGCAGCAATTTACAAAATACGAACAGTCCACTGGCGAACAGTCCAATGTTAAGAAAGCGCATTATAATCACTTGACCTACAAAATTATGTACAAATAGGCTAATGAGACGATATGGGAAACTCATCAAATAATGATAAAGATACGATGGATCATGAGTTAATTCACCAAATTGACCAGAATTTGGTGGAGTAGAAGTGAGAATCGGGCTCCATTGATGGGCGTAGATTTGAATAATACCAAAGTGAAAACTTTCATCAAAAGCCATCGGATAAGCGGCAGTTAGGGCAAACCACCCTGCTCCGGCCACAAGTATAGCAACCACCCCGTAAAAGAACTTTTTTGATCCAAGAATGGTGATTATTTTTTGGGCTATGGAACGGAATTTACTCATCAGATTGCAAATTCTGTATCTTGTCACTACCGAATTCTATTCGTTTTAGTCGTTCGAGTGTGTCCTCGTGTAAAACGCGATTAATTCGTTGAAGATCAGCGATAACACCGAGTGCAAAAGATAGTAGGGATGCTGTTACGAGCGTTACACCTAAGATAAGAGACTGCAGGTGCGCGCCATTATGTTGACTTACAAGTTTATTGATAGCATAGCTGATAAATGGTATTGAACCGGCAACAAACAAGAAAAGTCCCAACCAACCGAAGAAAGCAAATGGCTTAAACATAAAGTAACTGCGCGTAATAGCCTGGGCTGATTTTGCCATGTGGTGCCAGCTATTTTTAAATAAGCGTGATTCACGCATCTTGGGGTTTGTGTCAATTGGGAGGCTCGTTATACGTAAGTGCTTATTCCCAGCCTGTACGATTGTTTCCATCGTGTAGCTAAACTGTGTAATAACATTGAGTCGATAAAGAGATTCGCGTGAATACGCACGGAAGCCACTTGCGGCATCTGGTAGATTACTTCCCGCAGCTTGGTTAACAACGTAGGTGCCAAAGCGTTGCATATTCTTTTTGAAGCGAGAAAAGTGAGCAATTTGATGGGTTTGACGGTCTCCAATTACCATGTCAGCCTCATTATGAAGAATTGGCTGTACAAGATCACCGATACGTCCCTGGGGATATTGGTTATCACCATCAGTATTAACAACAATATCGGCACCATGAGCAAGGGCATAGTTAATTCCGTCATGGAATGACCTAGCAAGACCTTGGTTATGAGCGTGTTTTACGAAATGTTTAACACCTAGCTTCTTGGCAACGGCTATGGTTCCGTCTGTTGATCCATCATCAATAATCAAGACCTCTATCTTATCGACGCCGGGAATGGACTTCGGCATACTTTTTAGTACAAGCGGTAGAGTGTCTTCTTCATTTAGACAAGGTACCTGAATAAAAACCTTCATAATACCCATTGTACTCGACAAGTTTAATTTCGCCTGAGTCTGATATAAATTTTTCTATAATGAGATCGACTTATCTTATAACGTCGGGATGCGGAGAGTATACTAGAGAGTAGGTTAGATCCGATGTTATTTTAAGTAAAATCGTAAGTAAGAGATGAACTTCTCTTAGAGTGGGATGATCATTATGTCAGAACAAAAGCACGAACGTATATTACAGCAATTATTTACACATCCGATAGCACGCAATATCGAGTGGTCGGAGCTCCTACCGGCATTATCGGAGGCTGGAGATTTACAGACCGAGAAAAACGGAAATTACCGATTTACTCGCGGTAACCACACACTTGTTTTTGAAGCGCGAGGTAAAGAGGTTGATATTGAAGAAGTGCTTAAACTACGCCACTTTTTGGAGTCGAGCGAAATATCTGAAACAAGTGATCCCGACCTTGTTGACGCTGTCATCATCACCGTAGATCACCATAAAGCCGCTGTGTATCGTAATTTTGGCACAGGGTTTGAGAAGGCTATGAGTTTTCACGCCGATCTAACAGAGGAACGTATACTTCGCTCTCACCCAACCACCGCACCGTTTCACGAACAACATCCACTCCCAGAGAGTGACTATTACGAGTCACTTATAAAAGAAATAGCAAAGAGTGGACGGGTTGTTGTTCTAAGTCACGGTACGGGAACAAGCAACGCAGGCTCGCAGCTTATGGATAAGTTAGACAAAAAACACCCCGAGCTTGTAGCTAAAGTTATCGCAGTTAAAGATTGCGATCTCGAATCTATGACGGAACCTGAGTTGATAAAAATGGGAACCGAACTTCTTTAAGGTAATGAAAAAGGTAGCGAAACTAGTCGTTGTTGGCCCAGACGGACGACATTTATTGATGTACCGGAGTAATCATCCTGTTTTTGGAGATGATCCTGATATTCCAGGCGGCACATTAGAAGAGGGCGAACAGCCACTACAGACAATGATTCGCGAAGTGCTTGAAGAGGCTGGTATTGAGATTAATAGAACTAATGTTAAAGAGATTTACGTTGGAACCGATTACTCTGCACACAAAACTCAGTATTCGTTGTATGCAGCCTCGCTACAAGTTACCCCCAAGGTGGTGATGAGCTGGGAGCATTCCGGCTATGAATGGCTTGATCGAGACGCATTTCTAGAAAAGGCAAAAAGTGCCAACGACACCTACATGCACATGGTATATGATGTTGTGAATGCAATGAAGGTTGATGACTATGTATAAAGTTCAGAATGACAAATACAGAAAATCAAGGGGTGGCACCTCACGTATTCTGGCTGTTTCATGTGAAGGCTGTGGTAGTCATTTAACGTACTACCAAAAAGACGGTCCTGGGATGTTAAAACGTATGTATGTCGACAGGTTTATAGATACAAGACCAACGGGTTCGGAGCTTGTCTGTAATTCGTGTGGCCGTGTCTTGGGAGTGCTCATTACCTACAAGAAGGAAGATAGATCAGCCTATAGGCTATTTGCTGGATCAGTTACTAAAAAGATCGTAAGAAGAGATTCCATAGCCTAGATTAAAAACGGATTTTTATATAATGCAGCGACTTATTATCATTAGAGGGAATTCCGGTAGCGGAAAATCTACCGTTGCTAAAAAACTGCAACACAAAATGGGCTATGAGACGATGCTTATCCCTCAGGACGTGGTTCGCCGGGAGGTGCTGCGAGTAAAAGATGAGACAGGCAATCCAAGCGTTCAACTTGTGTACGATCTCGCAATGTACGGCAGTAAGATCGGCTATGATGTTATCGTTGAGGGCATCTTTGTGAATGATAGATACGGTGAGATGCTTTACAAGTTGATAGAAAATTTTAACGGACAAGCTTTTGTCTACTATTTCGATATACCTATTGAAACAACATTAAAGCGACATGCTACCAAGCCTAATGCTCATGAGTTTGGTGAAAAAGAGCTGCGTAGTTGGTGGGTAGAAAACGACTATCTGGGTGTAGCGAACGAAAAAGGTATTCCAGCTCACATGAAAGAAGATGAGATTGTTGAAATGTTCTTAGACGATGTCCGGCGACATGACATGGTACCATAAGTACATAGAGTAATGTGTGGGAGGGTTTATGGAACAGAAAATTACACCTAATTTATGGTTTAACGGCAACGCGAAAGAGGCTGTTGATTTTTACGTATCAGTATTTCCGAATAGCGAGGTAGTCACAACGCAATATTATCCAAGTAGCGCGGAAGAGGGTCTTGCTGATTTCCAGAAGGATATGGCGGGTAAAGAACTGGTCATCGAATATAAACTGAACGGTCAACACTTCACAGCTATTAATGCAGGTCCAGAGTTTACGTTTAGTGAGGCGATTTCGTTTGCGATTGCTTGTAAGGATCAAGAAGAAATTGATTACTACTGGGGAAAGCTATCGCATGTCCCTGAGGCTGAACAATGTGGCTGGTGTAAGGACCAGTTTGGTTTGAGCTGGCAAGTTGTACCAGTTAACATGGGTGAGCTCATGCAGCGACCAAACGCTTACGCACACATGATGCAAATGAAGAAACTAGTCGTTAGCGATTTTTAGTAGAGGAGCATGAGTGCGCCAAAAGATACCTATTCACAGAGAAGATGACGGAGAGTTTCTCGGTTTTATTGCGCAAGATGCAGCTGGCTGGGATGCGCAGACAATCTTTGGTTACAGTATTTTGCGGACGACAAACAAAGCAACAGCTGAAGACACAGTACGTGCGAAAGGTCTCGGTTTTTTGACTGGACTTTGGCAGTACTTTGATAAAGATGATCAAGACTGGCACCCGTGTGTTTTAAAAGAATCCCATGAACATCAGGTAACTGTTATTCGCACAAACTATATGGGCTATCGGGATCCAGATGATTTTAAAATCGTTACTATTGATAATCCGGACGAGACAAAACTGATTAAAACAACGTAGGATAAGAATATGAGAAACCCACGCGTTATTTTACTTAACGGTTTTGCCGGATCTGGCAAAACCACGATTGGAAAAGAGTATATTAACGAGCACCCACTCACTCTGCTTATTGAGGGAGATGAGCTGATTGTTAATATTGGCCAATGGTTACCAAACGAACGTGAAGCTCGCAGCCACGTATTTGAACTTACCAAGGTTATGACAAAGACGCATCTTACAGCGGGCCGGGATGTGGTTTTGCCGTGTTTAGTGGTAGATGCCAGCCATGTAGTGGCTTTTGAGCAGATTGCAAAAAGTCATAATGCTGATTTTTATGAATTTCTACTATTCAATGGTAAAGATACCGCAATCAAAAGATTAATGAGGCGTGGAACGTGGGGTGAGGCCGGGCAGGATCCACTTGCTGAAAAAGATAAACCGATTATTGAGGCACTCTACGACGCCATGGAGTCTCAACTTGAGCATAGAAAAGATGCTCTCAAGATAGTAATGGACGGCAAAACGATCCAAGCTGTTTACAACGAGCTAAAGGGTTATTTAAAGGATTCGTAAGCAGTAATTAGGCAGAAACGCCGTAAAGGCGCATACTGATACGAATAGGCATAGTAATTTGCCATAAAATAACGAAAGGTTTCCATGTCTAAGGGTAAGGACAAAAGAAAAGAAGAAAAAAAGCTCAAGAAAAAGAAAGTTGCTGTTTAAATGAGCAAACCTGGTGCATCTCAAAGATTTCTTGATTCTGATGAGGCTACCTTGCTACGCGAAGAACTATTAAAGATGGTTGATGATCCTTGTTTCAATACGAATTCAACCTACACAACAGATTCTTCGGATAGACTGTTATTTGTTGATAAGCACATGAACTACATGAGTAAATACTCTAATATTAATCCTCGTCAGTATCTTTCTAATTTAAAGATGAAGACTCGGATCAGTTCTTAGCTTAGAAATAGAGAAACGATAGCAGCGATTCCTGCAGCAGTCATAATGCCGACGACGATCCAGCCAATGGTCGTGGTGAGTTTTTTGTTGACCCATTTACCCATGACTTTTCGGTTACTACTTATAAGTACGATCGGGATGAGAACCATTGGCGCCACGATACCATTTGCGACGGCTGAGTAGATAAGCGCTTTTATTGGGTTGAGGCCAATAAAGTTAATGCCAAGTCCAACTAGCATAGAGATGATGATGACTCCATAAAAGGCGTAGGCTTGCTTGAGTTTTTTACTTAACCCCTCGCTCCAACGAAAACTCTCCGACATGGCATACGAGTTAGATCCAGCGAGCACTGGAATGGCAAGCATACCTGTCCCGATAATACCAATCGCGAATAAGAAGTAGGTCGCATCGCCAGCAAACGGACGAAGAGCTTCGGCTGCTTCTGCGGCCGATTGAATATCGGTGATTCCGTGAGGAAAGAGGATTGCTCCGCAGGCGGCAATGATGAAGAACATAACGATATTGGAGAGGAACATACCCGACCATACGTCAAGACGCATACTCTTAATCTGCTCGCTAGAAGTACCGCGACGTAGTAGAACAGTTGTTTGACCCTGAGCGATTTCATCCTCAACCTCTTGAGATGTTTGCCAAAAAAACAGGTATGGGGAAATTGTTGTACCGAGAATGGCACAGATAAGTAGAAGCTGATCTTTATCGAACTTAATTGTAGGTATGAATGCATGTGTCATAACCTCACCCCAGTTCAGGTGTGCGAGAATGGCGGATGCGATGTAGGCAAACAATACCATGGCAAGCCATTTTAGATACTTAGCATAGCGCTGATAGGGGGTGAAAATTTGAAGTCCGAGTGTTAAGATCGTAAAACCGATAACGAGAACAGTAAAGTTCCAGCTAGGGTTTAGTAGTTGAGCAGCCTTTGCCATCGCACCAAGATCAGCTCCAATATTAAAGGCGTTTGCTGCAAATAGTAAAAGAGTAGAGACGTATAAAACCTTGCGCGAAAAGTGCGAACGTATATTTGCCGCAAGGCCGCGGCCCGTTACGAGGCCAATGCGAGCGCACATTTCTTGAACGACGGCCATTAGTGGAAGCGTAAACGCAGAGAGCCATAAAAGTCCAAAACCGTATTGTGCACCGGTCTGTGAGTAGGTGGCAATGCCAGAAGGGTCGTCGTCAGACGCACCGGTTGTAAGGCCAGGTCCGAGTGCGTGCCAATAGTCGCGAGATCTCTTTAACGTTTTGCCATTTTGCAAACGACGCCCGATATCTTCGGTCGTCTCTATTGTTTTCTCTAGCAGTTCTGCCGGAGTCTCTACCGTTTTTCTAAATAAGCCTTTTTTCATCAATGTTTATGTCTTACTAGGTGATAATTCAAGTATACAGGTTACCAACGATAATTATAGCGTAAAATATAGTATGCTAGTCAAAGTTACCATAAGCAGTAGAAAGTCTCATGAAAGAAACAGTAAAAAAAGCGGTTCACCGCCGAAACTCATTCCGTAAAAAAGAGCACGAAGCCTATAATATTAGCAAGCGTGTGTTTGAACGACGTCGTTTTAGCCGCTTTGTGCGGATTTTGGGACCGGGGATTGTTACTGGGGCGGCTGATGATGACCCTTCTGGCATTGCCACCTACTCACAGACCGGTGCGCAGTACGGCTTCGGATTGCTGTGGGTGTTTCCCTTTATGTTTCCTCTGCTTCTAGCTGTGCAGGAGAGTTGTTCTCGCATCGGTGCGGTAACGGGTAAGGGTCTGGCGGCAATTATTAAACAGCATTACAGTAAAAAGCTGCTGTTTATGTCGGTGACATTGGTTGTTGTGGCGAATATTGTGAATATTGGGTCTGATCTCGGTGCTATGGCTGCTACAACACAACTATTTGTTAATTTGCCGTACGCCCTTCTAGCGACGATATATTCTGCAATCATTGTTCTATTAGTGGTATTTGTAAACTATAAGACCTACGCCAAGATCCTCAAGTGGTTGGCGCTCGCTCTTTTATCCTACCCTGTGACGGCTTTTTTGGTAGGTCAAAACTGGGGAGAGATCTTTCAACATACGTTTACGACCATTCCAAGTCTCAATCTCGATACGATGTACATACTAGTGGGTCTTTTAGGTACGACTATCTCGCCGTATCTATTTTTCTGGGACACATCTGAGATTGTAGAAGAGGAGATCTCGAAACATCGTCTCAACTCTAAAAGTATTAGTCCTAAAATAAATAAACACTTTTTACGCAGCGTCCGTCTCGATAACTTCACGGGAATGGCTCTCGCGACAGTAACGGCATGGTTTATTGTTATTGTGTGTGCGTCGGTATTATTTAAAAACGGTATTACCGAAATCAATACCGCGTCGGATGCAGCTCATGCGCTCGAGCCTCTTGTAAATAATTTTCCAAATGCCGGACTTATAGCCAAACTTATCTTCTCGGTAGGTATTATCGGCATTGGACTTTTGGCGGTTCCAGTGTTAGCTGGTTCGTCATCGTATGCTATTAGCGAATCTGTAGGTTGGACAGAGGGACTATATCATAAATTTAAACGTGCTGCTGGTTTCTATGTCGTGATTATTCTTGCGACCGTTGTTGGCTTGTTTATTAATTTTCTTGGTATCGACCCTATAAAAGCCCTTATCTTTACAGCGGTATTTAATGGAATCGCTGCTGTGCCATTGTTATTCATGATTGCAAAAGTAGGCAATAACCCAACAATTATGGGTGAATATAAAAATGGACGGATTTCTAACTTCTTTGTGCGTTTAGCGTTTATTGTTATGGCCGTTGCTGTTTTAGTGCTACTTCTTTCGTATCTAAAAGGGTTCTAGTTATTTCTCAAAATAGTTTTTCAACGTAAGTGCGTGCGTATGATCAATGTCTTTTGTGCCAAAGACAAACGTAACTGTGCCTTTTAACTCTTTTCGAAAGTTTTCGACAGCCTCAGGCTTCGCATTGAGCTCCTGTCGGTAGCGAGATTGGAAAGTAGTCCATTTTGCAGGATCGTGTGCAAACCACTTTCGTAATTCGGTACTTGGTGCAATATCTTTTGCCCATAACACAACAGCAATCTCATCACTAGTGAGACCTCGAGGCCAGAGTCTATCCACGAGAATGCGCTTGCCATCTTCGGGTTGAGGTGGTTCGTAGGCGCGTTTCAAAATAATCTTCATAATTTCCCCTTTTGTTAGGTAGTTGCTATACAATATACTGTATGAAGCATAAGCCATTTACACCAGAGAAACTACAGCGACAAATCTTAGGTCAACTACGGATGCTTGGTGTTGAGCTGGTGCTAGGTATGGCACTTAATTTGATTGGTGAAGATTCGACAGGCCTCATGAAGACGATCTACTTTATCGCGTTAGCGCTCCATATCCTTATTGCTTTTGGAATTGTAGGGGGTGCAATCTCGATTGCAGTCAAGGAAAAGAGTACCCTATCAGTGTGGGCGGCTACTATAGCCGGCTCTACGCTCGTTAGCGGCATGCTTACTGAAGCGCTAAAGCAAAATGTATGGTCATTTGTTATGGCATGTGGATTCTTGATTACCGGCTGGATGTACAGTGTATTATATGTCCGCGTTGATCGTCAGTTGCGGTAGGGGTTAGCCATTTTGCGCATTTATATTGCCAATTTCCTCGTATCAAACATACAATAATATTGTGTAGCAAAAGGAGGGGATATGGACGAAGCAAATACTAGACAAAAGATACGCGCCGCCTATAACCGGCTGCAGAATAGTCGGGGCTCCGCATCTGAGACAGCCATAAAATCTCACAGTCGTTCTGTGGATCACCATATAGATGCCATTCACAAGGCGAGCGATGGAGAATGGAACGAGACAGTTGCTCGTGATTATGTGCGCAATCTTGAAACACAATTCGAAGAAGAAATAGAGGCTTCAGGTACGGGGTTTCGCAGTCAAGAAGCGGAGGACACGATCACACTAGAAGAGACAGATGATCCGGTTCGAGAACTTGGTGTTCCTTCTCGTGAGCTACGTGATGAGCTACGTAAGCTTGAGGGTGAAGATGATGATTATGATAGCGATGATATGCGTGAATATGTCGAAGATCAGGACGATGATCCGGACGACAACATGAATAAGTATCGTTAAAAAACCGAGACGGATGTGATACAACTGTTAAGAGCCATGTCACGCCCACTCATCTTGTTATCTGATCAAGTAGATGCCCGCGAAGTCGAGGTCGTTTTGCGTGAGCTAGGAGGAGTCTTGAAAAAGGGGGTAGTAGGTGATGTCGTGGAACTTGGTTGTTATATCGGTACAACCAGTGTCTTTTTGGCTCAACGACTCAAAGGAACTGGCTGTAACTTGTACCTGTATGATTCGTTCGAAGGATTACCGCCGAAAACTCATCAAGATGAAAGTCCTGCGGGTCTTCAGTTCAAAACGGGTGAATTACTTGCGACAAAGAAACAGCTCATTAAAAATCTCAAGCAGGCGAACGTTCCTATGCCAGTTATTAAGAAGAGCTGGTTTTCTGACTTAACGATAGACGATATGCCAGCCAAAATCTCGTTCGCTTTTTTAGATGGAGATTATTACCATTCGGTACGAGATTCGCTTATGCTTATATGGAATCAGCTTGCTCCACATGCTACTATTGTTGTTGATGATTACGCCAATGAGGCGCTTCCTGGAGCAGCACGAGCCGTGGACGAATGGCTTGCAAGTCATCCAGCAAAATTACAGGTTGAACATTCTCTTGCAATAATTCATACTTGACATACTTTTCATACTCGTTATACTAAGGATAGTAAAAGGAGTATGAAAATACTATGGGTAAACCCCTCACCACTGATAAAAAGTTATATGGCACGTCTACCGTCGGCACAAAAGGTCAGATTGTCATTCCTTCGGATGCCCGCGAGGAGCTTGATATCAAACCTGGTGATCGCATGTACGTCATGAGCGCGATGCATGGTGCGGGCGTTGTTCTTCTCAAGGAAGAAATGCTCGAATCATTCGTCGAAGAAATGATGGCACAGGTTGAAGTATTTCGTACGCTCAAAAAAGAAGAAAATAAGGAGTAGTATCATATGCACCATCATTTGAGCCTGCGAAGCAAGCTTATTATCATGGCGTCCGTCATGGCAAGTTTGTTTCTTGTGGCGCTCGACCAAACCATTATTTCAACAGCGCTCGGTAAGATCGTTGAAGATTTCAATGCCTACTCATCACTCTCATGGGTGGTAACGGCATACCTAATAACAACTACTATTACTACGCCTATCGCTGGTAAGTTCTCCGACATGTTTGGTCGCCGCTTGATGATTCTCATCGGTGTCGTGATCTTTACCGTTGGATCGCTCTTCAGCGGCATGAGCGGTAATATTAACGAACTGATCATGTCTCGAGCTTTCCAAGGTATCGGTGGCGGTATTATTACTGCTAATGCCTTTACGATTGTTGGTGACCTTTTTGCTGCTCGTGAACGCGGCCGCTGGCAGGGATTGATTGGTTCGGTCTTTGGCATCGCGTCTTTTATCGGGCCACTTCTCGGTGGATTCCTTACCGAATCTCACCAGGTGATGAGTTGGGTAACAGACTGGCGCTGGACATTTTTTATCAACATTCCTATTGGTGTTTTGGCATTTACTATCATCGCGATCTTCTGCCCACCACTTAAGCACGAGAACAAGCCAAGCATTGACTATGTAGGTGCTGGACTGATGGCGGTTATTCTTGCAACACTCGTACTCGCCCTCGACAATACCGATAAGGTCTTTGCCGATCTTCTCAGCTCAACGCACATGGGTCTATTTACGCTTCGTCTGATTATGACGGGAATTATCGTAATTGCTCTTGGCGCGTTTATCTTTGTTGAACGGCGCGTTAAGGAACCTATCCTTCGACTCGAGTTCTTTAAGAGTAATAACTTCCTTGTTCTAACTGCTGTCGCTATCTTTGTAGGTGCAGCTATGATGGGGTCAATCTTGTACCTTACTCAGTTCAATCAGCAAGTATTTGGTGCTTCACCAACAACATCTGGGCTCATGTTGCTTCCGATGATCGGTGGACTCGTGGTTGCCAGTATCGGTACTGGTCAGCTTGTGAGTCGATTTGGTAAATATAAACGCTTTATGATTATCGGATTTGTTATTTCGACGCTTGCTATCGCTGCGTTGACGACACTAACGCCGTCGACGGCATTTATCCAAGAAGCTGTAATCATGGTCTTTGTAGGTGCCGGTATCGGTATGGCAATGCCACTCATGAATATCGCCGTTCAGAATGAATTTGATCAACGATATCTCGGTATGGCTACAAGCTCGGTGCAGCTATTCCGTGGACTCGGCTCAGCCATCGGTACAGCTGTCTTCGGAAGCTTACTTACGCTCGGCATTGCGAACTCACTTGGTGACATGTCAAAAGATCCGTATGTTCAGACGCTTAAGCAGGCCCCTGCGATTACTCAGAAGCTCGGTAGCTTAGATGACGCAAATACACTTCTAACGATCAATTCACCAGATATTCGTACGAAGATTGTTGATGGCTTTGATCAGTCGCTCAGTAGGGCACCGTTGCCAGCACCAATTGTTGCTAAAGCCAAAGATGACTTTAAGACCCAGCAAGATAATTACAGCGCCAAGATTGTAAACGCTTTCTCAGAGAGTCTTCATACGATCTTTGTGTCGACAGCCGGTATTATGTTGCTAGCATTACTTCTCAGTCTTGTCATTAAAGAGCGCCCACTAGGTGCGGCTTCTATCGAAGCAACTCCAGGCGAACAGTAACCATCTATTTCACAAAAGCACCAGGTATTAGATAATCTGGTGCTTTTTGTTTTCTATAAAACCCCCGTTGTTTATTCTGCAATAAGAATACTGTTGTCCTCGCTCTTTATTTTATCTATTATATAAACATAAGCGCCGCTAGACGGTTGTATGCTTGACGTGTGTATACGCGTTTGTTACTATTATGTACGTGTCTCGCGCCAAAACACGAAGAAATGTAAATTTTAAAGGTCGAAGCGCGTGAGGCTGCATATAGTACAAGGAGTACAAAAGCACATGCCAATAGCCGTCGAATTTGTGTCCTCGAGGCGCAAAAAGATTGCAGTGGATGTGGTGCCCGCCGAATGGCAACTGTATATCGCACAATAGTGTGACAAAGACTAACTCTCAAACTTACGAGTTATACCTCCGAGAGTTTACCTCATAGAAATCAAAAAAACACCCCAAGGCACCGGGGTGTTTTTAATTTGCTATAGAATTTAATTTGTCGTGACAGGGAGGGCGATATTGTTTGCTTTAAGTGCAGCAGCGATAGCGTCGTCTAGTTTAGCAGCTTCACCCCATATATCAGTGCCGATAGTTTGGCCGTTGATGTAAAGCGAAGGAGTGCCATTGACACCGATCTTCTTACCTAGTGCGAGGTCAAAGTTGATCTTTTCATTGACGCTCGTGCTAGCCATATCCGTCTTAAATTGATCGACATTTAGACCAAGATCTTTTGCAAAATTTGCAAAGTAGTCTGTTCGGTCAGTGGCTGAAAGATTTTCCCAGCTACTTTGGTTCTCGTAGAGCTTGTCGTGCATCTCCCAGTATTTTCCCTGAAGACCCGCAGCTTCAGCGGCAGCTGCTGCGGCTTTTGCATTTGGGTGAAGGCTTGTAAGTGGGAAATTACGGAATACGAAGGCGATTTGCCCCTGATACTTCGTCAACTCTGTTTTGATGGTTGGGTAAGCACTTCCACAACCAGGGCATTGGTAGTCACCGTATTCGACGAATAGGACCTTACTGTCTTTTTTACCAAATACGTGATCGGCAATATTACCACTCTGCGTTGAAGCACTCTGTATTACGTTGGAATCAACCTTACTGACATCAACCTTGTCTTTGCTTGAAAGATATACCAGTACGCCAAGTAGGACAATACAGACGCTCGCAAAGATAATCCATGCTTTTTTACTCACCTAATAAAACTCCTTATGATTACTATAATAAGTGTAGTGGAAAAGATGTATGTCGGCAAGCTGGTATGGGGTACAATGAGGGAGATATGATGTGGTTTTTAGCCGTTCTTTGCCTTTTCACGCTTGTTCTACTTATAGGGGTAGCAAGTATTGTACCCGTGCGTAGTTTACTAAGCACGGCAGAACTTGAACGTCGTTATGCTCGTGGCAATAAGACTGCACGGCTGCAGCTGCGGCAAGCTGAACTCTGGCCTGTCATTACGTCGCTTCAGCGTGCGCTTGTGGCCTTTCTCCTCGTTGTTCTTATTGCGCTGCTTCTTCCAACCCTTGGCTGGTTCGCTGGTCTTATCGTGGCCTTTCTCATCGCCCTCGAATACAACTCATTGTCACAGTTCCAGCTTGTTCGAAAATACACTCAGCCGCTCTACGATCAGTATGAAACAAAAATCCTAGATTTTGCTGAGAGATATCGCCGTGGAGCATTCCGACTTGTCACCAATAGTGCACTCGATGGACATACGGTTAAACATCTCGACTCCCGCGAGGAACTTGAGCAATTAGTCCAAGAATCGGATGATCTTTCTGTGGATGAAAAAAAGCTCATCACACATGGACTTACTTTTGGCACGCGTCTCGTTAGCGAGATTATGACGCCACGTGGAGCTATAGACAGTATCAGCAAAAAAGAACTGCTTGGCCCGCTCGTGCTCGACGATCTGCATAAAACCGGCCATAGCCGCTTTCCGGTAACGGACAGTGACATTGATCATATAGTTGGTGTGTTGTATATCCAAGATCTTCTCATTCTTGATGGTCGCCAGCGTTCAAGTACGGCCGAGAAGGCGATGGAGCCACGGGTCTTTTATATTAAAGAAGACCAAACGCTCCAGCACGCTCTAGCGGCATTTTTGCGGACACGTCACCACTTGTTTATTGTTGTGAATGAATTCCGGGAAACAGTGGGGATTTTAAGTCTCGAAGATATTATGGAAGCACTGTTGGGTCGTAAGATTATTGACGAATTTGACACGCACGAAGATCTACGAGCAGTAGCGAAACGCAATAGTGCACATAACAATGAGCCAAAAAATCATGAAGACGTCTAGCACTATCAGGGGTAAAGTGGTAAAATATACTTCAATGAGACAATGGCGAGCTACAAACGATAGTAATCGACGGGTCGGCTAGCAACCGCGGCGTGTTTGCTAGTGAACGACCCTTGTCAGCCTTCTCCCCTAAATATATATAATAAGGATTATCTATGACACGAACACTAGCACTTGAAGCTACGCAAAAAGTAGGTGAAACAATCACCGCAGAGGGATGGGTCCATACTAGGCGCGACCACGGCGGGTTAATTTTCATTGACCTTCGAGATCACACAGGTGTGCTACAGCTTGTTATCCAGCCAGAGAAACCAGAGGCTTTTAAACAGGCTGAGGACATTCGCGACGAATACGTCATTAGCGTTACTGGTAAGATAAAAGATCGCCAAGGCGAACTGAAAAATGACAAAATTGCCACAGGAAGTATTGAGTTGGTGGTTGATGAACTCCGCGTACTCAACCGGGCTGATGTCCTACCTATTCAGCCTTTTTCAGAGGCTCAAGCGAATGAAGAGCTACGTCTTAGGTATCGTTACCTTGATCTTCGACGTCCAAAGATGCAGCACATGCTAAAGATGCGCTCTGACTACAATAAGATTTTGCGCAGCTACATGGACGAGCACGAGTTTATAGAGGTAACAACACCAATTCTTGCCAACTCAAGTCCAGAAGGCGCCCGCGACTTTTTGATCCCGTCACGAATACACGAAGGTAAGTTCTACGCATTGCCACAGGCACCACAACAGTTTAAGCAGTTGCTTATGGTTGGCGGCATTCCACGTTACTATCAACTTGCCACCTGCTTCCGTGATGAAGACCCACGAGCAGACCGCCTTTACGGCGAATTTTACCAGCTCGACCTTGAAATGGCATTCATAGAAGATGGTGAGATCGTTCGCAGTATGATGGAGTCGCTCATTAAGAAACTAGTTACTGAATTTGTAGGAAAAGAGCTAGTTGCCGATGATATACCACGCATTCCATATCGCGAAGCTATGGATCGCTATGGATCAGACAAGCCGGATCTTCGTTTTGGTATGGAACTCATTGATCTTACGGATGAACTACGAGTAAGCGAATTTGGTGTGTTTAAAAACACTATCGAAGCAGGCGGTGTAGTCAAAGCTATTTGTGTAAAGGGTGGCGCGGATCTCAGCCGCTCCCAAATTGATAACTTTACCCTCATTGCAAAGAATGAGGGTGCGGGCGGTCTTGCTTACCTTACGTATGAAGCAGGTGGGGTTAAGTCTCCTATTGCCAAGTTCCTCACAAGTGAAGAACTCGCTGCGATTAAGCAAAAACTTGGTGCCGCAGACGGTGACGCGGTTTTCTTCGGCAGCGATAAACGTGATACCGTCAACAAAGTACTTGGTCGTCTTCGAAACGAATTCGCTACTCACTACAGCCTGAAAGATCCAAACAAGGTTGCTCTTGCCTGGATTGTCGACTTTCCGTTTTACGAATGGGATGACCATGCCAAGAAAGTTGATTTTGGCCATAACCCATTTAGTATGCCTCGCGGTGGTGAAGATGCTCTGGAAATGGCAGACACCGATGAGAAGAAGCTTGCTATTGTTGCCGACCAATACGATATGGTTATGAATGGCTACGAAATTTGTTCCGGTGCCGTCCGTAACCACAACCCAGAGGTGATGTATAAGGTATTCGGTGCCCTTGGTTATAGTCGTGAGTATGTTGAACATAAATTTGGTGCCATGTTGGGCGCGTTCAAATATGGTGCTCCACCACATGCAGGTTGTGCATTCGGTGTTGACCGTATGTTTATGGAGTTGATGGGCGAGAGTAACATTCGCGAAGTGGTTGCTTTTCCAAAAAACGGTTCTGGCTTCGATGTTATGATGAACTCTCCAAGTACCGTCGATCCAGCACAACTCAAGGAACTTGGCCTTTAGAAGCATGAAAATTGCTGATCTCCGACATAGTGCTGAGCAACCATCTACCTATGTCGGGATCGGCGTTGCGCTGGTGATTGTGGTAGCAATTGTGACGAGTTTTATTGTCATGACACATAACACTAATACTCCTCCCACCGCTCCGACCGTCACTGTAAGTGATAACGAGACTGCCTACGTAAACATTGTAAAAGACAGCTTGGCTGTCTATCGTGCAAGATATTCTCATTATCCGGACAGTTACCAAACTCTCCTCGATGACATCACGGCTAGCCCAACCATATATGGGGTTAACGACGAAGGGATTAGCGCTTTAACTGCAATCTCTGGACGGTTGAATGCCTTTACGTATACGTCAGACAGTACGTCGTATCAGTTTACGTATCAAAAAGGTGATACGGCCAAAACAGTAACAGTTAAAAGTAACTAGGAGAATAATGGTGGACCAGGTGGTAGAAAAACAACCAGATCAGCAAGTAGCGACACAGTCAGATGATGGCCGTCATTTTTTAGCCGTCTTTTTCCTTAGTTTTATGTGGGGGACTTTTGGAGTTGATCGTTTTTACTTAGGAAAAATTGGGACAGGTTTACTCAAACTCGTCACATTTGGTGGGCTCGGTATTTGGGTGATTGTTGATCTCGCACTGATCATGTCAGGCGCTATGCGAGACAAGCAAGGCCGGCCAATGCGAGAGGTTGTGCGTTACAAAAAGTTTGCAGCCCGAACAGTTTTAATTTTTGCTGTTGTCCTGGGCGTTACAATGCTCGTGTCGGGTGGTTTGCTTATTTACACCGTAACACAAGTGATTAACGACCTCATGCAAAACAAACCTGGTGGAATAATGAACCTCCTGCCGAGTGGCGCGCAGCTTCCAACCAATCTATTGCAGTAGCGCAGCAGAGTCAAGCGGACGTGTTATTTTGAAACTTGACAGAGTGTGAGGCTCACTCTATAGTATTCTGGTCTAATAGGCAACACTGATTGGAGTAGGACAATGTCTGTACTGGACGCCTGGACACTGTTCCTGGCGCAGAACAAGGACAGTCTGATCGGCGGCGAGATGGAGCACATCGAGTATCCTGAAGGAGCCTTTCGGGGTCCCATCAGCGACCTCGTCATCGAGGGTGACACACTGGTTGTCGTATCTCCCTGGGTCGCGCGGATCGATATCAACCCTCAAGGACTGCCAATAGGGGGTTCTTGGGAGAAGGTAATCCGGCCTGGGGTGGAGCGTGCCAAGTACACCATCACGGACGGTGTCATCGGCACGCCACAGTCAATTGGTGGTGGACGCTTCCACTTCGCCTACGCCTTCGCGCGCGTAACCTTCTTCCCGAAGGGTGGAAGCCAGCTCGACCCCAGCCGGGTTCGTGGGCTTTAGACACAAGCTCGCCTGAGGCGTCGCCAACAGTGGATGTGGCTCGCTTCTGGCGAGCTGCATCCCTTGACTATTTGGTTCGTGTTTTAAAAAGCTATTGCTTTTTTGTCAATATAATGCTAAAGTATAAAAGTTGTTTCAAGCAAACACAAAAATATAATAAATATCACAGAAACATCTTAATGACTCGTCTACACTAAGACGGTCGCTCGGGATGCGAACGGAAAGGGAAAGCATAGTGGATACAAATGTCCTCATTACGCTTTTATCAATCATCGTTACTATACTTTCGATCGTTGTTATTGCGTGGCTAGTAGCACTGACGGTGTTTCTCGTTAAACTTCGCCAGCTTCTACGAAACCTAGAGGTAATTGCTGCCAATGTTGCAGCTGCATCAGACTGGCTTTCGCCAGCTAAAATGGTTAGTCACTTAACCCGCTTGTTCCGTAAGTAACAAAAATAAAAAAGGAGAGTTGTCATGAATAAATTAGGTAAAGTTGTCTTAGCGTCAGTTGCTGGTTTTGCTGCTGGTGTCTTACTTGCACCAAAGAGCGGAAAAGAAACTCGAGAAGATTTAAAGAACAAAGCCCTTACTGCCAAAAAAATGGCAAACGAAAAAGCTAAAAAAGTTAAGGCGGCTGCAAAAGTTGCAAACCAAACGGTGACTGTCAGTGCTGAAAAAGCACGACGAGAAGCTGATGGAATGGCTGAGAGTACTCGGCGATCTGGGAAGGTCGTTGCTCAGGAAGCTGAAAAACTGAGCGTAGAAGCTCGACTTCGGGCGACCCGCGTTGCTGACGATGCAAAACGAACGGCACGACGTGTTGAACGGGATGCTAAAGAGAATCTCAAGTAAAATTTATCTGTACTATAATAAATACTACCTCCACTTGGAGGTAGTATTTATTATAAGGGTTCATTATCAAGTGAGCGCCAAATGTACCAGCTAGCTGCCGATTCGTAGGGATGCCAGTGGTTGGCTGTGGCAATCTCTTTGACCATCTCGGGCGTAGGTAGGTCATCCAGACCATAAAGCTGTTTTATGCCACTGCGAACACCCAGGTCACCAGTAGGGAGGACGTCAGGCCGACCCATGCAAAACATTAAGAACATGTGAACTGTCCATTCACCAATGCCTTTTACTGTTATAAGTTCTGCAAGAATCTCATCATTAGAGAGGTCGCCAAAATGATCAAATAAAACAGAGCCATCTAAGACATGCATAGCGAGATCTTTGATGTAGGCTACTTTTGGTCGGGATAAGCCGGCGCTTTTGAGTAACTCGTCATCACTCGCAATAATCTGCTCTGGCGCGGGGAATGTGGCACCGAAAAGATCGGCAAACCGTTTTTTGATAGTGGCTGCCGCCTTGACGCTAAGCTGTTGACCAATAATACTATTAACGAGTGCCTGGTAGTAATCAGTATGTGGAACAAGGTTCGGTAGGGGTGAGACGGCAATAATTGTGGCTAATATGGGATCATTTGCAGTCAAATGATCGGCGGCGCGTTGTAAATCGAAAGGCATGTCGCCTATTATATCTCAACCGGTGCTTCGAGACGCATGTATTCAATGCCATAGCGCTCGGCGAACCCAGAAAGTAGCCTATCGGCAAACTCTTTACCGGTGTCTGATAGAACGGCATCATGGGTTGGAAAAGCAAAGCGGGGATTTACAGCGGACATATAATCCATGGCTTCACCTATTTTTAGCCACGGTGCGCCTGCTGGCACGGCGAGCGTGTCGACTGGTCTTTTAGGGAGTGTATATGAGTCGCCGCCATAATAAATGAGGTCATTGATCAACACACCGACATTGGGGATGATAGGAATGGTGCGATGAATCTCGGCGTGTTTGCCGCCAAAAAATTCTAGTTGGAACATGCCAATGGTTAGCTTGTCGCCCGGCTCAATCGTTTTGCTAGTAAAGGTTTCGATGTGGTTAGTGACTGATTTTGGCCCAACAATGATAGCATCAGGGTTTTTATCCATGATACCGGCAATCTGCTTTGGGTCAAAGTGATCTCCATGCTCATGGGTAATTACTATACCTACGACATTTGGTGGGGCGAGGAAGTCAGCTGAAAGACCACCTGGGTCAACTACGAGTAGTTGCATGTTCTTTTGAACAGTAAAGCAGGCGTGTTCATATTTTGTAAGCTTCATGTGTTCTCCTTTTTAAACCACGTATGGTAGGCGACTCGAGCTTTGGTGATCTTTGGTTCGATAACGACCGTGCAATAGCCATATTCTGGGTTTTTAGAAAAGAAATCTTGGTGCTCCTCCTCGGCTTTTTTATATGTGGTTAGCGAAGTAATGTCGGTGACGATGGGTTTATGCCAAAGTACCTGTGCTCGAGAACGTGCCGAGGTAAAATCTAGTTTCTGCTTTTCGTCTGTATAAAACATAACTGAACGGTATTGTGTGCCGATGTCAGCACCTTGGCGATTAAGTGTTGTGGGATCGTGCATGAGAAAGAATAGATCAAGAATAATCGACTCAGGTATAACTGATTCGTCAAAGGTCACGCGAACGACCTCGGCATATCCTGTAGTGCCCGTGGCAACGTGTTCATAGGTAGCTGGCCCCATACCACCGGCATAACCGCTTTCAACCGACTCAACACCAGTGATTTGACGATAGAGAGCGTCTAAACACCAAAAACACCCTCCGCCTAGTACGTAACTTGTCATACTTATAGTATACGACAGGTATAATTAAGAGGTGAATAGCAAAATGTTTAATGAACTACTTGCCGAAAAGGGGCGTGAGCTATATCGCCAGATGCCGTGGCGCGAAGACACGAGACCATATTACGTTTTAGTAAGTGAGTTAATGTTACAACAGACTCAGGTTGAGCGAGTGATTCCTAAGTTTGAAGCGTTTATTGCATCATTTCCAGACGAAGCAACACTAGCAAGGGCAAGCTTAGCTGAGGTGCTTACGATGTGGAGTGGCTTGGGTTATAATCGCCGAGCGAAGTATCTACACGATGCCGCGAAGATGATTGTGCAAGTATACGGAGGGATATTTCCTACTACAAGTGAGGAACTTCGAAAACTACCTGGCGTAGGCCCAAACACGGCTGGCGCGATTATGACCTATGCGTATAACCAGCCAGTGGTTTTTATTGAAACGAATGTTCGAACGGTATATTTTCATCATTTTTTTGGAGATGGTGATAAAGTTTCGGATGCAGAAGTTAGAGCGATGGTGGAACAAACTATAGACGACGAATATCCGCGCGAGTTTTACTGGGCGCTTATGGACTACGGCTCATGGCTTAAGCGCCGGGGAGCTGGCAAGATTCACCAGAGTAAGCATTATGTGAAACAGTCGACTCTAAGGGGTAGTGTACGAGAGGTACGAGGACAGATAGTTCGCACGCTAACAGGGAAAAATTGCACACTGACCGAACTGAAACGGCATGTTACGTATGACGAGCGGTTTGATAAAGCACTTGCCGGGTTGGTAAGCGATGGACTCGTGATGCAAACGAAAGATCACTTACATTTGACCAAATAGGCATATCCGTTAGATAATGAAGGGGCATGAAGCGTTTTCTTATTATTAGTATTGCCTTAACCCTTGTAGCGGTAGTCGCTATCGTTGTTCGACCGTTATTTGTACATGCCGATGATAGCCTAATGACTGAAGCACACATTCAACGGATTAAAAGTAACTGCTCTGAGGCGCAGTCAACTCTATTCCAATTACACGCTAGTGACGCGTTGCTCCGCGTAAATCGTGGTCAGTTGTATGAATCTATCTCAACTAAGCTCATGGAGCCATTCAATAGTCGCCTAACAATCAATAGTTATAACGCTGCTGATATGGTATCTATCGCTTCGAACTATGACAGCGAGCTTACGACATTTCGGCTCAACTACCAGCAATACGAAGAGGCGATGTCGGCTACTCTTGCCATTAACTGTACAAATCAGCCTGTCGCATTCTATGATAGTGTCACTGATACGCGTGCTAAACGAAGTAAGGTGCATGATAGCGCATTAGTGCTGCATAAGACAATTAGCGATTATGAAACGGCCTTTGAGGCATTTGCTGCAAAGAACTTTCCGGAGACAGCCAAATAATGACCGAGGAACAACTAACAGAAGAGGCTAAGGCTCTAAGCCCGTGGCAGCGTCACAGATTCATTGTGCTTATTGGTGGTACGATTGTTATCTCGCTATTCTTGGTAAGTGTGGCACTTGCTCTCTATGCAAGTAGTGGAGCGGCACAACTTGATCTTAGCCGTCCTGGCTATAAGTCAGTTCGCGATCAGGCGGCGAAAACGAGTAGTTTTGATGAATTTCCTTCATCTGGTCCTGTGACAAAGGACACGATAAGCCAATTTAGGTCGCTGTATAACCAGCAGTCTACGCAGGCTACAAATGTTGATAGTTTTGGTGGAGACGTGATGAGTGACAAGTCTCTTTCTATCGATGCTCCAGCTCAGTAGGTATTACTTTTTTGGCTGAGTAAGAGTAGGGAATGTCGTGCTGAGTTTGATCTTGTTCTTTTCGAATTCCTGAAAGAGACGACGACGCATTTCAGACGTTACCGACCATTGGTCAGACGGTTGAGTTTTGCCAGATACAAGTAAAGTTACTTCAAGCGAAGAGAATTCGGTAACTGATACGAACGATGGTGCTTCAATAATCTTGTTTTTCCACTTCTCTTCCTCGGCTAGTTTTTTACCAGTTTCGTTGATAATAGCGATAACATCATCGAGGTCGCTTGTGGGGTGAACACCAAGGAAGAATCGAGCAACACTAAAGCCCATCGTTTTATTTATAACGTGTTGGATCATGCCATTTGGAAAATAATGTACGTTTCCATCGGCGTCACGTAAGACAGTAGATCGAGCGCCAACTTGTTCAACAGTGCCACCAAAGCCTTCGATATCTATAACATCACCAACTCGGTATTGGTTCTCGGCAATAATGAAGATACCAGAGAGAAAATCTCGTACAAGCGACTGTGCACCAAAACCAAAGGCCACGCCAATAATGCCCGCACTTGCAAAGAGTGGGGCTAGACTTACTCCTGGGAAGATGGTCTGAAAGAGGGCAAGTGCGCCACCCGTAAAGACAACGACACGCCATAAAATTGCAAAGGTGTGAGCAAGTGTCTTCTCCCTTTTTTCAATGTCTTTTTTATGCCAATGGCGACCACGAGCTTGAACGATGCGGTTAACAAGTTTTCCCGTTACGAGTGTGCCTGCAAAGTACACAATGGCGGTTATAAGAATGGTAGAGATAATATCTACACCGTGATTGCTATTGAACCAAGCTGAAAGAATATCCATATGTGGTAGTATAGCATGTGATATGACGATTGGTACAAGTGACAAAGAGCTTCTCGACCCAGCCGATTACATGATTACACGAAAACGTAAGCAATACCGTTTCGCGCTTTTTCATAATTCCCCACTCTGTTTTGAATATGACGAGTGGGACGAGACGTATGTCCCACGGGTAGCTGAGATAGGTGCTGGCACGGGTCTGTTCAGTGTTGCACAAGCCATGGCTCACCCGGAAGGTAAATTTTTGGCTGTTGACGTGAAAGCAGACAGGCTGCAAAAAGGTGCGTATGTGGCTATGGAGAAGCATCTTGATAACCTTCGTTTTTTGCGAGTAAGAGCGGATCAATTACCAGAGAAGATACCGGTACGTTCACTAGATATTTTATGGGTGACATTTCCAGACCCGTTTCCAAGGAAGCACTCAGCAGGACGACGTTTGACTCATCCGCATTTTTTGAGATTTTACGCTGGTCTGCTCAAACCGGACGGTGCACTGTACTTTAAAACAGATGCCAAAAAACTATTTGAATGGAGCTTAGAACAACTAGTCGCAGAAGGTTGGAAAGTTGAAGAGCTCAGTTTTGATCTGCATAATTCAAATCTAGCTGATTGGTATAAGATCAAGACCACTTATGAAGCTCGTTTTGTCGACGAGGGCCTTTTAATTGGCTTTGTCAAAGCTACTCCGCCGAAGGTATAATTGAGGTATGAATATGAACGACTACCAAACAGCAGCACTTCGAACAGCCGCGCCAAAAGACAAAAAAGATGAAGTATTTCATCTCGTGCTTGGCCTTTGCGGTGAGTCAGGCGAGATTGCTGAAAAAGTAAAAAAGATCGTGCGTGATCACGGCAGCGATTTCTCGCATCTTAATAAAGATGATTTAGTAAAAGAACTCGGTGACGTATTATGGTATATTGCCACTCTTGCAGATCACTTTGATATCCCACTTGATGAGGTCGCAACAAAAAACATTGCAAAACTAGCCGATCGTCAAAAACGTGGTCTCATTAGTGGTAGTGGCGATAATCGCTAACTAACGTGTTTTCGTAGCCACGCATCTATACTGCCGGCCCCCATTGCAAGAACGAGTTTGCCATCTCTTTGAGCGCTTTGGATTGCTTGCCACAAATTGTCGTTAAGATCTGTAATATGAACAGCTGTTTTATTGGTAACATTCTTGCTTAGTTCGGCTGGCGTGAGAATGGGTAAGTTGGGATCTTCTCGCGAAAGATAGGTTGGAAGCCAATAAATGTCGTCAGCTTTTTCAAAACAGTCAGTATATTGATCCTTAATTTCGTACTGGCGAACGTTTTGATGTGGCTGGTAGACGAGCATGATGTGGTCGGAAAGTTCACGGGCAAGCTGCAGAGTAGCGGCGATCTCCGCTGGATGATGGCCGTAGTCGCTGTAGAGATTATCAGCGAGTTTTTCAAATCGTCGATCAGTACCAGGAAAAGTATCGAGGATTGTCTGTATGTGCGTCTGGTCACCTAGTTTCAGATATTCAGCCGCCTTGACGATGAGTGTAGCGTTACGACGGTTGTGCGCCCCTGCGAGATGGATACCCATTACTTCATGATCATCTAGAACCCAACCGTCCTTTGCAGTAGCTCGGATCTCCATGTTATCAGCATGCCACATGATAGTCATTTGTGACTGTGAGACGAACTGCCTGAAGGCTGCCACGTAGTCCTCTTTCGTCGGATAGACGTCCGGATGGTCATAGTCGATGGAGGTTAATAGAGAAAGGTAAGGAGTGAAGTGGAGAAAATTACGATCGAATTCATCGCACTCGTACACAAAGTATTCGCTTTTGAGGTCGTAAGCGCCACTGGGGCCAAAGCTGAGAGTCGAACCAACGGAGTAACTTATAGGTATGCCAAGTTGTTTCATAACCCAGATCATCATACCGGTCGTTGTAGTCTTGCCATGTGTGCCAGAAATGGCAATGAGTTTGAGATTTTTTTCTTCAATAAGCTGTGCCAGCAACTCGTCACGTTTAGCGGTTTTTATGCCGAGCTCCTTTGCGGTGCGCAGTTCGGGATGATCTTCTGGAAGGGCTGCGGTGTGTACGTACCAATCAATTGGCTGAAGCTGGTGACAGGCCTGTAAAAAAGCGCCATCTTGTGTAAAAGATATTTGAACGCCTTTCTCACGCAAGATTTTGGTAAATCTACTTTCTCCAAGGTCAGAACCCTGGATAGTATAGCCGGCATCTAGTGCAATTTCACTGAGTGGTCCAATCCCAACCCCACCGATTCCCGAAAAGAATATGTTCATAAACACTAGTATATCACTTGTGGTAAGGCGTGGGCTGTGGTGTAATGAAGAAAAGAATAACCAATACAAACATCATGATACAACAGCTCATCCATCGTCTGCTCTTACGTCGCCATTTCTGGCGTTATGCTACGTTTTCAGAAGTTTCCGAGCTTTATGCCTCGCGAATGATGCGGATGCTGGCTATCAATATGTCGGCAGCGTTCATGTCGGTGTTCCTGTATCAAAATGGCTATTCAATAACGTTTATTGTCATTTATTGGATTTGTTACTTTACCTTTAAAATAGGTATTTCATTACCAGCTGCTAAATATGCAGCCCTCTTTGGGCCAAAGCATGGCATCCTGCTTTCCAACCTGCTGTACATACCTTCGATGCTGGTGTTTGCGTTTGTACCAGAATGGGGAATCGTTGCAATTGTTACTACGGGTTTGCTGCAAGGTGCATCGGCGACATTGTATGATCTTTGTCATTTGATTGACTTCTCTAAAGTTAAGAGCATTGATCATGCAGGTAAAGAAATTGCCTACATGAACATTGTAGAGAAGATTGCAACTGGCCTAAGTCCACTCCTAGGTGGGTTGTTGGCCTACATGGCTGGTCCGCAGGTGACAATGCTCGCTGCTGCACTTTTGTTCTCGTTGGCTGCAATCCCTCTCTTTAAAACGGGTGAACCCGTACCGACTCATCAGAAGCTTGTTTTTAGGGGATTTCCCTGGCGACTCGTATGGCGCAGTCTGTTAGCTGAGGGAGCTATAGGATTTGATGGTCTAGCCTCAAATTCAGCGTGGTCACTTTTAGTGGCGGTATCGATTTTAGGTATTAGTAGTAATAACCAGGTGTATGCTCAACTTGGTGTGCTACTCTCGATTGTACTTCTAGCTGCGTTAGCAGCTTCGTACGCGTATGGCACGCTCATCGACGGACGACGAGGTCGTCAGCTTTTGAAAATTGCGGGAGTGGCGAATGCGCTGGTGCATTTGACGCGTCCTTTCGTGAATACGCCGCAACTCGTGGCCGTAGTGAACGCTTCAAACGAAGCTGCGACAACGGGCTACGGTATGGCATTTATCCGTGGAATGTTTGATACGGCGGATCTTTCAGGTCATCGCGCGACGTATCTTGGTTGTATTGAGGTGGTGGTGAATGTCGGTTCGGCACTTGCTGGTGTGGCTATTTTGTTGTTTATCATGGCGTTTGGTGAGATTCAGGGCTTGCGCTCATTCTACTTTTTAGCGGCTGGTGTGGCGCTTTTAATCACAACACCAAAGTTTCGACTCTACCGAAAATAGTGCTCATGCTACAATAAGAGAAGTATCCAGGTGGGGTGAATTTTTAAGTGGCAGATAAACGGCGAGTACAACAGAATATACGGCAACTTCAACGCGTTAAGACGTGGCAATTGCTGATTTTGTTTCTGATTATGGCGTTTGTTGCGGCTACTTTTTTACGGCTCGATAACATTGGCATGAAGCAGCGCAGAGATGCAGTACTAGCTGCTGATAATACTGGTGACGAAACGGTCATACAGAGTCGTCTGTACGATCTACAGCGCTATGCGGCGACACACATGAATTCAGGTACAGACACATTTTACTTAGAAGGTGAGTATAGACGAGAATCACAGCGACGGGTAGATGTAGCTAAAAACTACGAAAATCCTAACGGTAATATTTATGTAAAGGCCGAGGCTGTTTGTAAGCCACAGTTTACCGCCTGGTCCGAGGCTTATGTGCAATGTTTCGCCGCACAGTTAGCTAAATATCCTCCGTCGCCAGACCCTACGCAAAACGTTACGTTCCCAGATGTAAATTTGTATCGCTATAACTACGATTCGCCTCTATGGTCGCCAGACTTCGCTGGCTGGTCAGTGATGGTGTGTTTAGTGATTCTGCTTATGATAATTGTTCGTCTGATAGGTCTCGGGGTGTTGCGTTTGCTCTTAAAACGGCATTACAGGGGTATTTAACTGTTGACATCGTATTCTGCAAACGGTACGCTATCAGAGTAAGACGCTAAAGGAGGTATAAGAACTTATGGCTTACAAGCACACAAACTCGAAGGGTGTTACCTACTACCTACACAAAACAAACGTTACGCTCCGTGGTGGAAAACCACAGACGATTTTCTTCTTCGCAAAGGTAGAGAAGAACGCCAAGGGTGAACCAACAGATCTTCCAGAGGATCGTGTTGTTAAGGAAAACCCACGCAACGGTTTTTTGACAGTTAGCAAGAAAAAATAAGCTTGAACCTTAAGCACGTTTGGTGATACAGTAGTATCAAACAAACAGGTGCTAAAATTGCCCTCCGGCGGTATCTGTATGATGCCCGAAGAGGGCTTTTTTGATTTTGAGAGCATGTGATACAGTAAAGCTATCATGGATCGACTTGCAACCCTCTCATCTGAACATATCTCCACGTCGGAAACGCTTACTGACGTGCCACCCTTGGCAGTTGATCTGGGCGAACGGGCAACTGCCTTAGCGGCTATAATGGAGTACTTAAATCAGTCTGCAAAGACTCGTGGGGCTAAGCGTGCCGGAAAAGCGTTTAATAAGCGATATGGCGAACGATCGCTAGAGGTGCTGCGGGGAATGGATGCGAGGCGCCGTGGACTGCGTATTGGATTTGATGAGGGTCTTGATACGCTCATTGCCGGTCGGGCTCTGCGAGCTCGGGGTGTAGATGAAGAGGAGATAGGACAGCAAAGGCTCGCCATGCAAGCTGCGATTAATCGTCGGTTTGGCGTCGGTAGGACAGACGGACATGATCGAGCTGAGGTGGTTCATGCAGCTCAAAGAGTTGTTACCCACCACTAACCTGGCCTATCCGATAGTGTCTATAAGATAGCCCATCTTGTATTTCTTCGTTAGAAGCTCGGGCTTGTTTAGGTCGGTAATAGGTATATCGAGCTGTATGACTTCAGCGATAGTGAAGCCAGCTTGTTTTAGTGCATCGAGCTTATGCGGATTCTGAGACGCTGCTCGGATAGTCTTCGCCGTTCCTAGGTCACTGAGAGCCTCGAGAGTAGCATCATAGGTTCGGAGATCTGGCTGCAAGCCCATACGGGCAAGTGATTCAACCGTGTCGAGCCCCTGGGTTCGTTGTAATTCAAGAGCTTCGATTTTACGTTCAAGACCAACTCCGCGGCCTTCGGCGTAATGATACACAACGACACCCGTACCGTCTTCACTTATCAAGCGCAAAGCTGCGTCTAATTGACTGCCGCAGTCGCAATCAAGTCCGTGAAATGCCTCACCAAAGAGACACGAGGAGTGGATTCGGACAATAGGCACTCCCTGGGCTAAATTACCCATGTGAACACTTACGCAATCGCCGAAATCGGTCTTGTGGTAGGTGATGGCAAATTTGCCGTGCTCAAGAGGAAGAATTGTTTGTTGTGTGATCATTTTTTATTTTGATTAGCTATGACATCATTGTAGCATACATAAATAGCCTAAATCATTGGCACAAAAATAGTCGGCAATGTGATACTATAGCTATGAAATAAATCCGCCATGTTATCCTCGTCAAGCTCGGACATTTAAGAGGTTGCGGTTTCACTCAGAAGAGCGTTGATTTACAGGTCGAGTAAGTTAATCAAATATTAATTGAGGAAAATCTATGAGTGAAGAAAAGAAAACACTGAGCGAGACCCATAAAGAGCATCATGAAGCTAACTGGCCAATGCAAAACTGGCGAGCTTGGGGATCATGGTTTAGCTGGGGGTCTCCAGTCGGGCTTGGTATATTTATCGCACTGACGATGATATCCATCGGCCTGTTTGTCTGGCTAATTAAGCTGTAAATATGCCCAATCTGTACAAAAAACGTCACCAAAATGGTGACGTTTTTTGTACAGATTGGGTTGTAATTTTTCGCAAAGATACCAACAGAAAAGCGCAACGGTGAAGCTATGCCCGAGGTCGTTCTCATTGCGTTTGCTATTTTGGAGGTAGTGACTTATATGCGATAGATTGACAGTCGTCGCTGTAACTCAAATGAAAGGGCATAAGGCCTGACATGCTGCTAGTACAACAAAAAACAGTCAGTATAACTCTGACTGTTTTTGATGATTATGTCTGGTGGGGGCGGATGGAATCGAACCATCTACCAAGTGGTTATGAGCCGCCTGCTCTAACCGATGAGCTACGCCCCCGTGCGATAGCCATTATAGCGTATTGTTATCTGTTAGGCTATAATAAGACTAAACAAGATGAAAAACATAAACATTCGCAAATGGTACTATCACTTTAAACATAGGTATGTGACGATGAATAATATCGTTATCACTGTTGCTGTACTCATTGGCTTTAGCTGGACGTGGGGATCGATTGGAATGATGCAGCGTAACTATGGGCTTCAAAAAGAAGTCGATGGTAAAAAGCGTGAGCAGCAGCTGGTTGATTTGGAGGTTCAGACTCTTTCTTTTGCACAAAATTACTATAAAAGTAGTGAATATCAAGACCTTGCCATGCGACAACACCTAGGTATGGCGGATGCGGGTGAGAAGGCGCTTATTCTGCCTCCTAATTCTCAGACAGCTAAGGATGCTGATAAGACCTTTCTTCAAAAAACAAGCCCAACCGTCGCTCCGGAGAGCGATTTTCAGCAATGGGCAAACTTCTTATTTGGCGCAAACAGGAATGCGAGTTAGCTAAGAAAAAAACTCATCGTACACGATGAGTTTTTTTCTTGGTTGCGGGGGCAGGATTCGAACCTGCGACCTCGTGGTTATGAGCCACGCGAGCTGACCGGACTGCTCCACCCCGCGATATCTTTGTCATTGTATCAGATGTCGCAAAATATTGCAACTTGCTATGGCAGGCCTAGTTGTTATTAACTGAGTTTTGCAGCAGCGACACGTACGGCTTCACTCCAGCTGAGAAAGGCATGGGGCGTTGCAGCTAGGTCGGCAGCGGTGTGGCGATATTTTACAGCAAGGGTTATTTCGTGGACAATCTCGGCAGCGTGAGGTGCGACGACCGTACCGCCCAGAATGACACCCTTTTTATCCGTAATAAGTTTTACAAATCCATCTCTAAAGTCGGAGGTGTTGCTTCGGGCAATAATGTTTAGAGGCGCTACTGATTTGTTGATAGGTAGGTCACGCTTAAGACAATCATCCTCGGAAAGACCGACAGAAGCAATGCCAGGAAAAGTAAAAGTAAGACGTGGAGTGGCGGTGTAATCCGGCACTATTTTTGACTTTGGATTGATAAGGTTATGAGCTGTAATGCGGCTCTCCAGAAGTGCGGTGTGGGTGTGGCTGCTGTGTCCGAGTACGTCACCAGCGGCAAAAATGTGACGGGCTGATGTTTGTAAATACTCATCAACACCAATGCCTTTTGGCGTATAGTCAACACTTGCGTTTTCGAGGCCAAGATCGACACTTGGGACGCGACCGGTCGCAATAAGGACTTCATCCACATGAATAGATTTTTCAATGCCTCCGCGTGTGTAGGTAACGCGTTTGCCAACGCCATCTTTCACGACCATCAGCGTACGAGTCTGGGTGAGTGAAGTAACACCCTTTTGTTCTTTTAGGATGCGCTCCATCAGTACGCCAACTTCTTCGTCCTCTTGGGGCAGAATACGACTAGCGATCTCGGCAAGGTAGACTTTTGTACCGAATATAGCCATGAGTTGAGCAATCTCAACGCCAATCGTACCAGCTCCAATGATATATAGACTCTTTGGTGGGCGAAGGGCCTCTAAAATAGTGCGTGGTGTTAAGTAAGAAACATCGCCTAGCCCTTGAACGTTTGGCGCAACCCAGTGTGAACCAGTTGCTACTAAGAAATTTTCAGCCGACAGGTGTCGTCGGTTAACGCTTACTTCGTTTGGCGATAAGAAATGAGCAGTGCCGTGATAGGTGTCGATACCTTCATTCTCATAATATTTACGGTTACCGCCAGCGCCAGTCCGTTTGACGGCTAAATCTTTCCATGCGCGGAGTGATGGATAATTATAGCTCATAGTGCTAGAACGAAGACCGAAGCGTGAGCCGTGACGGGCCTCGTCGTAGAGCTGTGCTACATGGAGGAGAGCTTTTGTAGGAACGTCGCTCCAGTTTGGTGAGTCGCCGCCAAACGTGTCAGCCTCAATAATGGCAACTCGCTTACCGTCGCGGGCAGCAATAGTGGCTGCAGCACTTCCTCCGGCGCCACTGCCGATAACGATCAGGTCGTAATCAAAAGCTATCTTTTTTGCCATTTTTTTGTTTTTCTCCTTACATAACCAATCGGTGATGTTTGTATAAATATGCTGCTTCGGGGTGGTGTTTTTCAAGAGCCTCACTGGCCTTTCGGCGTAGATCGGCACTCGTTACCTCTGGTTTTGTATCAAGCCATTCTTCTACGAGATCGCATACTTTTTTGGCGGTCATCTCGGCTTCACCTTCGGGACTGCGAACACTAAGGCAGGCGGCTTGGACACTTGCATACAGTTTATCATGATCGAACTGTTCACTCGGACGTCTACCGTCAGCTTTCACAATATCAATAACGTGCATTCTAGTATCCTCCGTAGGCGAAAGCGGTAACAGACACAACTTGATCCACATAAACATAAAAACCGAGCACTAACAGGCCGCTACCGGCTGCAAATTGCAAAAAACGCTTATTGTCTTCGCGCCATTTTTGAATATGACTGAGCTTATGGCCGCTTCCTATGAGTGCATTAACGATAGCAAGTGAAAGGAGCGATACGAGTGTGTAAACTGCAATGCCGATAAGCTGCCAGACGGGTTGGAGACGAATGAGTACGAGAGCACTAATAATGATAGGTGCCAAAATAAAGACGAGTTCGCCAATGACACTGCTGAGTCCAAGACTAAATGCCTCGGCTGATTGCTTTGTAGCTTTGGTGCGGTCACTTAAGTAGTGTGCCATAGATCTAGGAAGCCAAAGGCTTGTGCCTTCTTCTCGTCGGTAATAAAACGCCCATACAGCCACGCCGAGTCCTAGCAAAAGTCCACAGCCAACCGCCCATGCCATAAGTGGGACAGTTGAACCAAAACTATGCTGAAAGATAAACGCTGTAAATGATACAAGCAACATTGTCATAACGGCAACACCCAGAAAAAACCCGTTAGTAAGACGAAGTAGCTTAGCTTTTGCCGCCTTTGCACCAATAGCGTGACCACTTAAAAGAGTAAGCATACTGACACTTAGTTGAAAACTAGCGTGGATCAGCGCGGCGAAAATGATAATTGCAAATGAGTTCAACATTGTTTATTTTTGGCCTACCTCTGTCTCAGTTATAGCATAAGCGTACTGGTTTGGTCAAAAATAAACTTATTGACAACGAGAAGGTCACGTAGTAGGCTTGGCCTATGGTTAACACCGCTTTGCAAATGATCTATAAAAGTTGGCTCGCACTCGCAAGCTTGCTTTTTGTGCTCATTCTTGGCCACGGGGCGGTTGTTGACTCGCACGCATAATTTGCTGCAACGAACGAGATTCAACCACCGCCCCGCAAGGGGCGGTTTTTTGTTTCTTTAGGTGGTTTTCTTGCTTGAAGTGTGGTCCATATATCGAATGGATTACCCTCCAGGCTGGAAGGCCTGGGTGTCAGCAATCACGCGATTAGATAAGTGAGGTTCCAACATGCTGGAAACGCACACCGTACAGACGGCCGGATGGGAGACGACGGTAGCTACGACTGTCTTCACGCTCTCGCCCTCGGTCGTCATGCAGTGCCTGGAGCTGGTGGCTAAGGCTAATGCTGCGTTTGTCCGTGAGAACACGGCGGCTTGGTCGTTGCTGGGGGAGCCTGGGGCGGTTGGCCGCCTGGACTTCACCATCACAGGCACTAACGGAGAGCAGCTCCTGGCAAACGGTTACAACGGCCGGTTCCCTCAATTGGACGGCGTAGTTCGTCCTTATGAGTGGGAGGAGCGTCCTGGTGGCCTGGGTGTCACTGGAGTGCTCAACCCGCAGTTCGCCGACTCGTTCCAAGAGATCCGGCGTGACTGGCCGTACGTCCGTGTGGCGGTTGAAGAAGGCCGTCGCGGATGGGATGACCATCTGTGGGCGGGTGACGAGCAGGTTACTATCGGTGCCAAGGTGCCGGATGACGGCACACTGGTGCTGGTCCGGGCCGAGCCCGAGAACGACCAGTTCCATCATCTGAGCGATCGCTGCGTCACTACCCTCCGTACGAAGGGTGATAAGACGTATGGCGCTAATCTGGGCTGGTGGGTAGAGGTGAAGAGTCTCGACGAACTGCCTCCTGCCGGGGGTATCGTCGTACTCAAGCCGGCACAGGGAAGCAAAACCAAGGGGCTACTGATGTCGGCCCCCGGGGCGCAGACGCAGCCGGGTATGGTGACGCGCACCAAAATGGAACGGCTGTTCGTCGAACAGGTGGAACGCTACGGTCGGATGTACCTCCAGCCGTGGCACTCGCCTGTCGACGTGGACGGTGCCAACCTCATCCTCAGGGTGTTCTTCGGACGCGGCTACAGCTCGCCCGAATGGCACTGCCTGGGTGGCGTGTGGAACATCCGCAAGAGTGCGGTGGTCCACGGCGCCCGTGACACGCTGTTCGGCCCGGCGATCCTGGGCTGAACTGACGCGTGAGCTGATGCTACGGCGGGAAAGGGGCAATCCCTCTCTCCCGCCGGCATCACAATCCGTGATACATTTAAGTAAAAGGACATTTGATGAACGATAAACTCGACTACATTCTTAAAAAACTCGTCAGCTTTAAAACGCTGTCGTCCGACCATGTGGAGAATCGTAGAGCGCTCGGATGGATACAGACACAGCTTAAAAATCTACCGCTTTATAGTGAACTTATTGAGATAAATGATACTCCATCGCTTGTTATAACAACGCAAAAAACCAAGACTCCACGCCTTTGGCTCCAGGGGCATCTTGATATTGTTCCCGGTTCAGCAGAAACCTTAAAACTTGCGATAGAAGACGGTAAGATAATTGGCCGTGGCACTTTTGACATGAAGTATGCTATTGCCAGTTATATTGTTTTAGTACAGGAGCTTAGCGATAAGCTACCAGATTACGATTTTGGCGTTATGATCACAACAGATGAAGAAATCGGCGGTCAGAACGGTGTACGTGCTCTTCTCGAAAAAGGATATACCTCTAAGGCGGCTTTCTTGCCCGATGGTGGTAAAGATTGGCAATACGTTTCAGCTTCACGCGGAATTTGGCATTTGCAAGCTACGTACAGGGGCGAATCAAATCACGGTTCGCGTCCATGGCTTGGCAAGAATGCCATCGTTGGCCTAATGCGATTTACAGAGGAGCTTCTCGCGCTTTTCCCGAGTGAGCCGTGTGGTGTAAAAGATCATTTCCATAATTCCATAACTGTAGGTGTCATGAGGGGCGGCGAGGCAACTAATCAAATTCCTGATGGGGCGGCAGCGCAATACGACATTCGCTACCTTATAGAGGATTACGAGAAGCTTCAGGTAGCGGTGCAGAAGCTCCAAGAGAAATACCCAGAAGTCACACTTACGACTATTGCGGAGGGTAGCGGATATAGGGTAGATACCAAGGATTCTTTCTTTAAAATGTACGACGCAGTATTAAAAAGCCATGGTGTCACGCCTTCGTTCAATATCACGCACGGCTCTTCGGACGCGCGTTACTTTACGCAACATGACATTCCAACGATCGTATTACGACCGGCAGGTGGAGGTCATCACAGTGAGTATGAGTGGCTTGATCTGGCTGGTTTTCATCTATTTCATGAGGTGTTAAAAGATTTTGTTGACAAAGCAGCAAAAAAGTAAAAATATGCTCATTTGACTATTGATTTTTTAACACATTTATGCTTAAATAAATACATAAAGCAATAGAAACAAAAAGGACGCAAAAAATGGATATCACCACTTCCGACGACGGTTCGGTAAATCTTACGAATAGCCTCGATTTAGCTACTTGGAACCGCCCACGGACAAGTGAAGAACTGCGAAGCTTTATCGCAAGCCACGCTGATCGCTTGCCTGACGATATAGATGTCGAATAAGGTCAGTAAGTAAAAAAGAGGAGCTGATAAAAGCTTCTCTTTTTAATAAACGCTGCACAACGGTCAAATGTTTTTGACAGCTGTGTGACGCTGGCGAGCCTGCCCCCAGATGGGGACGGGCTCGCCGACGCACTTACTCGGTGAAGATGGATGCCGGGGGCCGAACGCGGACCGGCTGTGGGTGCAAGCTGTTGGTGATGCCGCGCGTCCAGTAGACGCACAACTCATACAGCACGTGGGCGACGATTGCCGTCCACAGCCCGCAGGCGAAGACGAGCCCGAACATGAACAGGTTGAAGTACCACGAGGTCAGCACGCCGAGAATGTTGGCGAAGCTGGTCTTCTTGGACTCGGGACTCTGTTCGGTGTTGCGGTGGACGTTCTTGAAGCGCAGGCTTGCGAGCACGACGCCACCGGCGACCAGCCAGCCGAGATGCCCGGCGAGCGGACGGTCCAGGATGCCCAGGCTCGCCCAGTTGACGATGGGAGCCAGAATATAGCTGACGACCAGTCGAACGAGACCGAAAGTCACCACGTTGAGGATGTTCAGAACAGCCATCGCGCCGATCAGGCGCAGCCAGCGGTACATGATCTCCTCGAACACACCAGCGTTGAGCGCGAGCCAGGTTCCCCGGGTGAAGAACCGACTGGTGTCGGTGGTGTGGGGTGCCCTGAAGATGACCGAGGTCAGTCCCTTGAAGGCGGTTGCGATGATCCCGATGGCAAAGACGTACCAGATGGCAGAGAGACCGTATCCCATCGGCTTGTAGGTGTGGAGCGGGGCGAAGAAGCCCGGAGCGTCCGACCACCAGCCGAACAGGAGGTACAGCCCGATGACCACCGCGAGGGTGGTCAAGGTCTGCCTGAGGTACGTCTTGGTCACGCTCCCCGTGCTCACGTCGAGTGAACGGGGGGAGTTGGGGTTGAGCATGGACTTGAGGCGCGCCATCATTGTTCCCTTCTCATGTAGACGGCTCTCAATCTTTACGCATAAAAAATGAGAGCCGCCTACAGAGAAAAAGTAAGTGCGTTGTTAAGGTGCTACATTACTGTAACCTTCTTATTATAACATAATTATATCTTTTAAGCAATATCACCTCAGATACTATGGGATAGTTCTGTGAAAACTCTAACGGCATGTACGCTAAGATTCAATCATACTTATAGCTGCAAACCATAAGTAAAAAGGAGGGAGTATGACAGCTAAAGGTAGTGATAATAGTACAACCAACCGTGGTTTTGCAGCAATGGATAAAAAAACGGTTAGTAAAATTGCACAGCGTGGTGCTGCGGCAAGCACCGGTAAATTTGGAAGTAAAAACGGTGCTGATCCAAGTGTGGCTGGGCGCGCAGGGGCCAAAGCGCAGCCATTAGAAGCAAAGCGCAAAGGTGGTCGCAATAGTCACCGCAATAAGTAATGTGTTTTTGAGTTTTTGGGCAGGCGAAAATTCATAATGTAGTATCAGGGTATGCCAGGGACCTATTGTCTCCTGTCATACCCTGAAAGAAGGGGTAAAAACCCCGCTAGATGCTACAATGAGGCTATGAGTTGGTATCACCCATCCACACTTTTAGATAAGATATTTGAAGGTGGCATAGTTATCAAGGGCGTTGGTGGTGTTCTTGAAGTTTTAGGCGGTTTCTTACTGCTTTTTATTAGTCCGCATTCGATTCATGATTTTATTGTTTTTATTACGCAGCGTGATCGAATTGAAGATCCGCACGATATGGTGACAACAACCCTGCTTGGATGGACGGATCACCTAGCCCATGGCGGTAGAGTATTTATTATTGCGTACTTGTGGGTCCATGCCGCCACAAAACTCATCGCGGTCATTGGGATTTTGCGAAATCAGTTATGGGCGTATCCGTTTTCGCTTATAACCCTTGGCATGATGATGTTGTATCAGACGTACAGTATTATCCTTCATCCCGGTATAGGAATGATCTTACTCACTGTTTTTGACATATTTATGCTGTGGTTGATCTGGCGAGAATACGGCAAGGCGCGACAGACATTACAGGTCCCCGTAATCGAATCGGCTGTTAGAACCGAAGTGGTGTTGGAGGACTAATATGAAAATTTTGGTGACAGGCGGCGCAGGATATATTGGAACTCATACGGTGATTGAATTATTGGCGCAGGGCTACGAAGTGGTAATAGTTGATAATTTTTGCAATAGCCATCCAACTGCCGTCAAACGAGTAGAAGAGTTAAGCGGTAAGAGTGTGAAGTTGTACTCTGGCGATGTTCGGGATGAACTACTCTTGAAGAAGATTTTCACTGAGAACGATGTTGAGGCGGTTATTCATTTTGCTGGCTTAAAGTCGGTAGGTGAGTCAGTACTGGTGCCGTTGACCTACTATAAGAACAATTTAGACACAACATTAGTGCTTTGCAGCGCAATGAAACGGGCTAATGTTAAGAAACTCATTTTTAGCTCGTCAGCCACTGTCTATGGGGATGCGCCAGTATTGCCATGGAGCGAGACGACTCAAACAGGAATCGGCATTCCTCATCCATACGGCCAAACAAAATACATGACGGAGCAGATCCTACGTGATATTGCAAAGGCGGACGACTCGTGGCGAGTTATTCTACTCCGTTACTTCAACCCGATTGGAGCTCATGAGAGTGGTAGGATTGGAGAGGATCCGCGTAATACGCCGAATAATCTTATGCCGTATATCTCGCAGGTTGCCGTAGGCAAGCTAGAGAAGCTCCACGTTTTTGGTAATGATTATGACACTCCTGACGGGACATGTATTCGTGATTACATCCATGTGGTTGATCTTGCGAAAGGGCATGTCGCTGCGCTTAAGCAGATGGAAAGCATGCACGGTCTTGATGTATTTAATTTAGGGACTGGCAAGGGAAGTTCTGTTTTCGAAGTGATTCATGCTTTTGAAGAGGCTACGAATAGAAATATACCCTACGATATCGTTAAACGACGCTCGGGTGACTTGGCTGAGTACTACGCCGATGTCTCAAAGGCGAATGTTCAGCTGAATTGGCGAGCGACCAAAACGCTCAAAGACGCCTGTGCGGACGCATGGCGTTGGCAGATCTCAAATCCAAATGGGTTTATCGAAAGCTAAGTAATTTCTACATCCGTACAGCCCAGGCAAATGTGGCTGTAGTTACGCCTGGGTTAACATCGACGTTTATGGTGAATGATGTATTTGTGACACCACTTATCCAAAAACGAGTTGCGCTACCAAGACTATTCGTAGGGGTGACGGTAAGATTAGCGAGTGCTGGTGTTGTATCTAGCCCGTGTGACACGGCAATGCTTGTGGTGCCAGATAGTACGGTAGCAGTGCCGGTGTTTTCGGTTTTCCAACCAATGTTATTACGAACAATCGTATTAGTACCACCTGTCTCAAGCAGTGCAACAGTTGGTCCAGAGGCGCCCCAACTCATGCTGTTGCCTTCCAGTAGGTTGTCGCCAGAGCCGCCGGTTGACTCTTCGCGTATGAGGCTGCGGGTTTTGCCAGCCGTATCCGACGTGACGAGCGAGTTGCCGCTGACAATGTTAAAGTGGGTATTAAATTCGAGGTGAATGCCTGAGGCGGGGGTTGATCCGACCGTTCCTGGCCCGGCAAATACATTGCCAGTAACTGTTTGCTACCATAAAAATACTATCGCCAGCAGTGCCATCGAATGTGGAACCAACAACTTTTGTTTCTTTACAGTTTTGGATCCTCACGGCAATACAATTGTTTGAGCCACCGACAAAATTACAGCCAATAATGCACTGCAGACCAGCAAGATCGTACAGCATGATAGGTGAGGTGCCGGTGGGCGCAGAGGCGCCTCCGAGATTCTCAAAATCACAGGCGATAAACCAGTTCTCGTCGCTAGAGGTTGTCCAGGCGCCTCCACCATATCCTGTACTTGTGCCCGAGTTGTCGAACAGGCAGTTAAAGACACGGTTGTGATGTCCAAAAGCACCGCCAGTGATAGGACCAAGCTAAAGACCCCAATTGTAGCAACTGGTAAAATGAAGTCGTTCAAAAACACATTGTACGGCACCGCTGGCTAGAATGCCGCTGCGTCATCTGTAGATCCATCAAACACAGCACCATAATCGACTGCATATATAACACCAGAAGTAGGCTTGTTGATCCATTTGAGTCCAGTTGTCTGCGTGGAATCGGCGGTGAGTAACTGTGTGTCAGAGCCAACAGACAGACTGGCATAAATACTCGCACCAGTTCCCCCTAGTAAGGCACCTTTTGAGGCAAAATCGCTTTTATGGACGACTGCACTGTCATTGGCTTTTGAAGCAAGAGCGGGAACGGTAGGGCTTGTGGCTGTTCCGGCAAGGTCGCCAGCCAGCTGAATAAGACCGGTCGAGGCTGAAGTGGCATTAGCTCCACTTGAAGTAATGGCAGAGGATTTTAGCGTGCCATCGGCATTATGTGATTGCGTCAAAAAGTCGTTGAGGACATTTCCCCAAGTATCGTTATCTGATCCTGGAACGGGCAATCGTGCCAATGGCGTATCCTTGTTGAGTTGTTGTAGGTCTATTTAATAGGAAAAACATAAGCGTTGCAAGGCGAATGTACTCTTGTCAGATACTTCACTTGATGCATTAGTATACACAACGAGTAAGCATCTGCATGTCAGAAACAGGGGTTAATTTATCCTGTTGTTCTATAGATGACGAGAATTAAAATATGAAGTATAGTTATGTTTAATATGACTAGAAAACAAAAAACCGAACGGATCGTAAAAGAGACGCTTAGTAAGTTGGCTATCCCGTTTAGTCTGTTCTTGTTAGCTAGTGTTGGTGTTGTAACGCTTACACCGCTATTTGCATCGTATGCACATGCTCAGCCGACAACTATGCAACTGGCGACTACAGGTTCACTGATCATAGCGTTTGGTGCACTCTTTTTGACATATGCGGCGAAGATCGTTGGACTAAATACGGGGTGGCTGTTACTGAGTGTAGTGTTCACCTCGGCAATGGTTATTTTAAAGTTCGTATTAATCCCAAGGGCTCTTTATACGCAGACGTTTGTTAATAATATAGGATCCTTTGCTCCTGTATCGATACTGGCATTCTTGCTCGTGGCGATTGCGTTTTTTGCGCTGTATGCGGGGGTATTTTTATGGGCGCATAGATATTATCAGCAAAAAGTAACGGGCAAAGTACCTGTAAAGAAAGATAAAAAACCATACTCGCCAGGGGCAACATTGGCGCGTATTGGCATACTTCTTGCAATTGGATTCTTTTTCGTCGTATCCGGCCTAGGAGTAGCAATACTTCTTATCGTTGCCTATGTAAGCTCGACGTTTTCGTATGCACAAGCTCTGATCGCAGGTGGCGGATTTGTGCTTATCGCGACGACACTTTTGGCTATATTACTATCTGTAAAATACCTTGAGAGTGCTGCCAATCAAGCGATAAGACTTAAAAAGCCAGCACTCCTCACCATTGCATTCTGGATTGGATTTTCACTGTTGCTTTCTTTTCATATTTTATGGGTTATTTTTATGAGTATTTTGCTTTCGATTTGGCCCTTTAAAACGATTACGCCAACTAGTAAGTAATGAAAATTATCACAACCTTTCTTCGTATGATCCGATACAAATCGGCGCTTGTACTGATCATTTTTATGCTTCTTAGCATTCTTGTGCACGATCTATCGGGTAGGTCTCTCTTTGGGGTAGAGGTAATATGGATGATTCTGAGTTTTTTGTGCATGTATGCCTGCGCAGCGTTTATTAATGATCTTGCAGATGTTGTCATCGATAAAATCAATCTGAAAGGATATAAGGATAGACCACTCGTAACAGGAGCGGTAACATCAAAAGCGATGCTATTCTTGGCCATCGGGTCAGCGGTTGCAGCGGTTCTTTTTGCGAGGTTAGCAAGTTTAGTAACAGGGGTTATCGCTGCGCTGGGGATACTTCTGAATATTGCATATTCCGTCAAACCTTTGCGTATTTCATATCGACCGGCGTTGACGCCTTTTTATTTAACGTTTTGTTATGTTGCGATTCCATTTGCCGCAGGATTTTCAATAAGTGGAGCACGCCAGGTGCAGTGGATTTACTTCGTTGCATTTTACCTCCTATTCTTAGGTAGAATAAGTCTCAAGGATCTACGGGATCGTAAGGGTGATGCGGCGGTTGGCAAACCGACATTGGTTCTGAAATATGGTAAAAGAACAGTAGTAACATTGAGCACATTAGCAATTTGTGGAGGTTCAATATTACTTATGACGAAAAGTAATATTGAGCTACGCGGAATCATTTTTATTTTTTGGATGCTTTTAATGGTTGTGGAATATAAGATACTCACAGCCAAGACTGAGTCATTGGAGCTTCTTTCAGTAGGCTATGGTGCGCGAATGGGAAATGGACTGTTATTTGCCATGTTTGGTACGCAATTGCTGGTTTTGCAAGGGGCTACGTTAGATGACATGATCGTGTTCTATCTTTTACTAATTACAGTATACGGTTGGATGTTTGTGGCATATGTCCGTACGCCACAGCTGTTTTACTTCGGTAAGCAACGAGTACGTGTAGTGTAGATCCTAAGTGAGACTATTATGTTGCTAAATCGCGATTCCAGACTTTTGAAACTGTTAAAAATGATTTGCCTATTAACGATAGTATTACCACAGACACTATGTACAAAAAGGATGAGAACGTAGGCTAGAGATGTATATCTAACCTTAGTCTCCCGGGACATATATCACTCAACCATCTATACATTTTCCTGGTTGGAACTGATGCGCAAGATTCGTTCAGAAGCATTAACTAACAAAGGAAAAGATCATGGGAAAAACTAGTAGGAAAGTACTTAATAGTTTATTTGTAAGCGGAGCGGTTATTCTTGCCGGCATCGTAACGAGCGCATCAACAGCACATGCGGCGCAGTCCACTGTTAACCTAGGGACCGCCACTCCCTTTGCTATACTTGCTGGCACTCCTAATATCACAGATGCTGGAAATGCATCGGTGATTCTTGGTAATGTAGGCTTAAGTCCTGCATCAGGCGCGGGTATTGGACTCAACTGTTCGCAGGTGACTGGAACGATATATTCCGTTGATGCAGCGGGACCACTTCCATGTCGGATAACAAACGGCCCACTTCTTGTCGGAGCGAAAAATGATCTTACTACAGCGTATACAGATGCAGCGGGACGCACGCCGGTTACGACAGTACCAACCGAACTTGGAGGAACTACTAAAACAGCTGGTGTTTATGATTCAGCTTCTACGACATTTGGTATTACAGCGGGTGCTGGTGCACTTGTACTAGATGGCCAGAATGACCCCTCTTCTGTATTTATTTTTGAAGCAGGTTTCAATGGTACAGGTTTGACTGTTGGATCAGGTAGCACAGTCTCATTAATCAATGGCGCCCAAGCTTGTAACGTCTTTTGGCGGGTTAACACAGCCTCAATCGACACGACGGCTAATTTTAAGGGTACGATTCTTGCCTTAAACTCCATTACAGTTAATAATGGCGCCACTATCGAGGGGCGACTTTTGGCAAGAAACGGAAACGTGACACTTAATACAGATACGATTACTGTACCAACGTGCGCATCGACAACTGGCGGTGGATCTACGAGTGTGCCGGGCCTGCCTAACACGGGTTCGAATCAAAACATACTGCCGCTTGTTGTTAGTACGTTAGGCGCGAGCGCTGCTGCTATCTTGGTAATGTTCTTTATCCGCAAAAAACGCACCAACTAATCCCGATTTTCATAGGGATAATCTATGCGTATCAAACGTACCCATAAGAACCTCAGAAGATTACAAGAGCTTTCTCGGCTCATGCGGGTGGTTGTAAGCGGACTTTGCATACTTACAGGACAAGTTATTTTACAGGATATGGCACAGAGTAACCCACTTCCGTTTACTACGACGGCTGCATCTATAGGCCAACAAAAGCCGCCGTCGGGATTACCAGAAACTATCACCATTCCATCCATTGACGTGAGTGCTACTGTCGCGTTTGCCGGTCTAAAAGCGGATGGTACTATGGATATAAAAAAGAACCCAGATGAAACAGCCTGGTATCAGTTTGGTACTCGCCCGGGAGATGAGGGAAGTGCGGTAATAGCAGGACATTCGGGCTGGACAGGGTTGCACGGCTCTGTATTTAACAATATTTATAAACTAAGAAAAGGTGATAAGATTTCCGTGCTTGACCGAAAGGGGAATATGAAAACATTTGTCGTAACTGACAGCAAGCAGTATAATCCAACGGCTAATGCGTCTTCAATCTTTCAATCTTCGGATGGTAAGAGCCATTTAAACTTAATTACATGTGATGGTGTTTGGGTGAATGCTACAGATAGTGACTCAAGCCGACTGGTGGTGTTTAGTGTTTTGGAGTAGGTCAAGAGACCTATATTCGAGTTTTAACAGGAACAGAATCATCAAAAATGTTAGGCTAGCTATAAAGGATTACGCGCTGTAGATTAAACTGCGGGTATTAAGAAGTTAGAGATTATGAAAAAGAAAATAATCTTTCTGGATGGTGACGGTACTCTTTGGTATCCAAAGTCAACCAAGCGTACTCAAAAACCACATTGGGTCTATCATGATCCTCTTACAAAAGATGACTATCTTGAACATTTAGAACTGACACCCGGAACAAAAGAAACACTCCAAGCCCTCCACGCAAAGGGCGCATATTTAGTAGTTATTTCTGCCAATCCCTACACTGAGGAGGTTGCCGTTAGGGAGATTAAAGAGAGGCTTGAATACTTCGGTCTTTCCGCACTTTTCCATTCTTATCGCGCATCTGAAGGAAATGACTCGTCAGGTAAAGTCGCGATCATGCTAGAGATCATAGAGAAGCTCGATTTCACAAAAGAGGATGCGCTGATGGTTGGGGACAGCTATTTCTATGATTATGTAGCTCCAAGGGATGCTGGCATTGATTCGTTTTTCATCGATAATGACGTTTCGAAAATGCCCGATGTCACACCGACTGGCCTCCGAAGTATTAAAGAGGTGAGTGACCTGTTGGATATATTAACGTAGGTATTTGCCATCATTTATTATGAGTGGATACAACAAAAAGAGACTCGCTAAAGTCTCTTTCTAATCATAAGCATCTTGGTAGAAGCCCTCAGCTCGAAATGGAACACAATACTGCATGGATTGATAGAGATAAATAAGATTGTAGTATTCGCCAAAACAGGGAAACGGATATGATACTACGCGCCAATGATAGAACCTAAAGAATAATTACAAAAAAGTGTTTCTTGCCAGGTAGGTGCGGCCACATCGTGACGTCTGGATCGACGCCTCCTGTGACCGCACCTCCTGGACTTCGACTATCCGAGGGCGGTGTTACGAGATGCACGGGGCGTTGTATGTCCCCAATGAATCACGATCACCTTGTCCGGAAGAACTCGGCTGCGTGTCATAGACTCCCACGGACGAGCATGTCGTGCCGGCAGCTGTAACCATCGCCGTCCAACTCGATTGTCCGAAGCCGAAGGCTCCAGACTGGCCGGCTTCACCTCGCAGGCTATTGGCGACTCCCGCTCGCCAGATCCATGGAAGACCACCCACTTCGCCCCCAGTGAAGGCCCCAAGCCATGCCCTGATTCCGTACCATGGAGTGAAGCGGACCCAGTTCGAGTAGCAACTCGGTGAGTATCGCAGCTCCAGGTTGCCCCAGTCTCCTGAGGCGGTAACGGCATCATGCCTGAAGATGGTGTACGCGTCGTTGGCGCAGCTCGTCGTCGCCGGGTTGAGCCCATCGCAGGACGACCCGTAGCATGACGTGGACGCAGACGCCGATGACGCCGGCAGCGCCATGAACCCGAGCGTGACCATCAAGGCCAACACGAGCGGCACTATGATCTTTTTCACCTTGTCTCCAATGAGTCGATGTGTACGCGCAGATTTTACGCATAACCAGCACATTTTGAACTATTATTTTGAGAATGTCAACGTCGGTAATAAAAATTAACCATGCTACAATATACGAGAATGAAAAAAGAATATAACCAAATATTAGCATTACCTATGGCGCGCATGCTCATTTATCTAACCGTATTTATTGTAGGGTCGGTGCTCCACGATTTACTTTCGCGACTCGTAGGTGTCTCGACATGGTCTAATAGCTCAATTTTACTTGGTTTATCTACGCTAGCTGTCTTCGTCTTTGTTGGTGCTGTGTTTATCTGTGAACGTCATGTAATGTCAAGAGTAACCTCGGCGGCTACCTTATTAGTTCTAGGTGTGATTGCACTCAAGCTGGGTCACACTGCTATACCTGATCTATATTTATTTGTCATTGCATTTTGTGTTGCTTTTGTTGGTGCTCGGGCCGTATTCCATCGTAAATTAGCTAGCAGTAGGAGTACGATTCTGTATAGTTTAGCGATAGCATTTGTCGCGTTAGTTTTGACGATGCTTTTTATTTATGGCGTAACCGTGGCTGATCGTATCGCTGCACAGTAACAGTCATTTTGGCATCTAGGCTAAGATAAATAGTCAGACTGTCAAATTATGAAAAACATCTTGAGACTACAGAAGCCGTCAGGTCTTGAGTGGGCAATTCTCGCCGCAATTGGAAGCATAATCGTTGTCATAGCATTGTGCTGGACTGTATGGGCTTTCATAGATTCGCAAAAGACGTATCCCTTAGGGAACAAGTTAACATACCTCGGAAAAGAATCATCAAGTTGCCATATAGGCCCAACGCCAACTGGGTTTGACTTCGGTAATTGCACTAAGACCACATCCTACTATTACGCTACTGATATGAGTATGGCGGACACAATAGGCTACTTCCGAAACGCACACCCGGAGCCAAGTGGCTACTATGCAAGTGCTACCTCCGGTACGGAGGGTGTCTCATGGTCTCATATTCAAGGTATTAGATGGCAATCTCAGCCTATGGTTTTTACGACGGGTTATGCGGTGTGGTATCTCACTTATTATGATGACGGTAGGGCTGTTGCTAGGGCTCTTTCGCGGACAGTATCAAAAGAGCACGTTTATTCGCATAGATGCTGCAGATTATCCAACAATTCTTAAATACGCTCTTTGAGAGTAAAGAACTGATTGAATTGTACTAGTAGGTGCATAAGTTCTACTGTAGGAAAGTCGACGGTTTTGCTGGTTACATTGGTCTGAAACCATGCCGGCATAGATGGATTATACGTATTCGTAAAAGTCGTATAATACAAGCAAGCTCCAGTATCGCCGGTTTGCGAGCGTTACCACTGATACCGTTCACAAGCCCGATTCTCATCTGTTAACATAAAAATCACCTCAAAAGGTGATTTTTAATAATATCTTGGTAGCAGCGACAAGGATTGAACTTGTGACCTTAGGCTTATGAGTCCTACGCTCTAACCAACTGAGCTACGCTGCCACGTTTACCTCGATGATTGTAGCAGATTGCCTTCTTATTTTCTAGAGGTTTTTATCTGTCTATCTCTTGGCGAGATAGGCTAGGGAAGTGATACGATAGGAGTATATGAAAGTCAGTCTGCCACAACTCCCCGTAAAACTTGAACCTATAGAAATAGAGCAGTTTCTAGATGGGGACGTGGAAAACTCGATTTTACAAAATGTCGATGCGATAAATTGCAGTGCGACTTCCCTGGATATTTCTAGCACAAAAATAGAACACTCTCAGTTTATCACAGCACAGTTTGAGCGCTGTAATGCGCGTGATTTTATGGTAGCCAAAACGGATCTCTCGGCTGCAAACCTGTCCAATGGCACACTTAACCGTGTTGAATTTACAGATTGTCGTATGTCAGGTTTGGACTTTAGTCGAACCTCTCTACATGATGTTATTTTTCGTGGCTGTAAACTTGATATGGCGAATCTGAGATTTTCAGACCTTCGGCGAGTACGATTCATAGATTGTACGCTGCAGGAGACGGACTTTTTAAACGCACGACTTGTGGATGTGGCATTTGAGGCAAGTACGCTTGAAAAGACAATATTTGAGCGAGTGAGCTGTAAGAAGGTAGATTTTAGGACGTCGGAGTTGATCGAAATAATAGGGTGGAAATATCTAAAAGATACGACGATTGATGCCGTGCAGTTGGCCAGGATTGCACCCTATTTGGCACACGAACTAGGCATCACGGTTTCCTAGCGGAAACAGCCCCCTCTCCCCTGCCCTTGCGGTTTGAAAAAATAACAACAGCATTGGAATAGCCACTTAAAATAACAGGAGTGGTATAATAAAGGTATCCGCGTGATACTCACTGACCTTCTATGGTTAAGCGTCCCTCACGATGGTCATTCATCGTCTTCGGATTTTTACTAAGAAACGGGTAAAAGGACGGACGAACAATCTGATAAGCGTTTCTCTAATAAAACTTTTAGAGGATTTTGATGATGAATGACGAAACTTTTTTGAATGAACGCGTACAGGTGCTAACGAGCTTCGGGGATGGGTTAAAGCTATGTATGCCGCTACGGTTTAGGCGGCCGAATGGGCGGGAAATAGAGGTGACAGAGCTTGGACTCAGACATCCCTCGAACAAGGGAACGCGAACGGTTCATATTTTTGATGTGACAGATGGCGGTGCTGACTACCGTTTAGAATTTGATGCTGAGCGGCTGACGTGGCATTTGACGATGGAGGCTGATCATTATGAATAATGGGTCGTACAATATTGAACGTCCGCTTATCATGCATATTGATTTGAATTCGTGTTTTGCAACTGTTGAGCAGCAAGCTCGACCGCGTCTTCGAGGGCGCCCTATTGCCGTAGTTAACCGTCGCACGGAAAACACGTCTATCGTGACAGCTAGCTATGAAGCTAAGGCGCTAGGTGTCAGTGTGGGTATGCGCATAAAAGAGGCGCGCATGCTTTGTCCTGATTTGATAGCGCTTGAGAGTGACCCTCCAAAGTACCGGTTTGTGTACCACAAGTTACTGGCTATAATGAAAGACTACTCGGCGCATGTGACTATGAAAAGTATTGATGAAGGGGTGATTGATTTTCATAGAACCACTGAGCTGATTCGTGGACGAGAACTGGTGGATATCGGCTACGAAATGAAAGACAGGTTGCGTAAGGAGATAGGTAAGGCCATGCGCTGTAATGTGGGAATAGCGCCGAATCGGTTTTTGGCAAAAACCGCCGCCGGTCTGCATAAGCCCGACGGGTTGGATGTAATTGATCATTTAAATTTGCGCTCGACGCTCTCTAGGCTAAAGCTAACTGATCTGACAGGTATCGCTAAACACAACGAGCATCGACTAAACGCCGTTGGGATCTACACTCCCCTTCAGTTCTTAGATGCTGATGCCTACACGCTTAGAACAATGGTGTTTAAAAGTATTTTGGGTGAGCAGTGGCATCAGCGTCTACGTGGCTATGAAGTGGATGATGTTATACACGATCTTAAAACAGTCGGTCGTCAGTATGTGCTAGAGAAAAAGCACATGCCACATCAGCAGGTATTACAGCGACTCCACAACCTGTGTGAGTCGGTTGGCCGAAAACTACGTTCGCAAAATAAGCATGCTCGCGGTGTACTAGTGTATGCCAAAACAGAGGAGCGTGGCTATTGGCATGCGCGCCATATGTGTGATCTGCCGTTTTTTAGTGACGCGGCAATTTATGCGCAGGCTCGTATGTTGTTTTTGCAGGTACCTGGTGGTTGTTATGAAATTGGTGTAAGTTGTTACCAATTGAGTGATAGCGATGACGACGACCAGTTGAGCTTATTCGGTGATCAGCTAGCTAGGGAACAATATGTGACCGAGGCGATCGATGCTATTAATTCACGGTTTGGCGATCGAACAATCCATGTTGCTGATACACTTGGCACAAGTAGAGAAGTAAAACAAAAGATTCCGTTTGGCAGTACGCGTTATCTATAAAAGTCTGCTACAATTTTAATCATAAGCATTATGAAAAAAGTACGTGGTTTTACGATTGTTGAACTTCTCATTGTCATTGTAGTGATAGCTATTTTAGCTACCATCGTTATCGTGTCATATAATGGAGCGCAAATTAGGGCCCAACAGGCTAAGATCCAAGCTGACCTTACGAACGTACGCCAGCTTGTTGAAAATTACTTTGCACAACATGGTAGTTATCCTTTTACGGCATCTAACTTAAACCCAGACTGGGGAACTACAACAGCTAGGACGGATGCTAACTGTAGTATTGGAACACATACGTCTGACTGGGTACCTGGGCTTGGTGTGTCCCTTCCGCAAAGTACGCCATCAACAGGTGTGGGTCACTACCCCGGTTGTTATATTTACGCAAGTGATGGCACTAGTTATATTATTTCTGCTTGGAATATGCTGCCCCAGCCACAGAACACCATATCGTACCGACGCTTAGGCTTTCGTGAGATGGATCCGTCTCATACTTATGCAATTTTCTATCTATGCAATTTTAGCGGCACGATCGGAGGCATGGGGTCGGGGACATATGACATTACACAAGATTATTACAAACACTCCATTACCCTCTCCAATATTACGAGTAGTGGTAGCGGCCTTACGTGCAATGAAACGCCACCGTCGGGTGCGTAAGATCGTATATACTATAAGAGTATGAATAAGCGACTAATTTTATTGTTTGCGACTGTCTTTAGTTTTTTGGGAGGCTACCTACCCATCTTGTTTGGTGATGGTAATTTGCTGGATATTTGGGGAATCCTCGGTGGTACTATCGGTGGTATCTTTGGCATTTGGCTGGGTGTGTACGTTTCAAAACGGTGGGGCTAGCGGTACGTGCGTTACCTCCTAGCGATTAGCGGTGGCATAGACTCGGTTGTACTGTTGGATATGCTCGTGGCGGATGGTGGTCATGAATTAATGGTAGCTCATTTCGACCATGGTATTCGGGATGATTCGGCTGCGGATGCGCGGTTTGTTGAACAGCTGGCTAAAAAATATGGTTTGTCATATGTAACCAAACGGGAAGAACTGGGGAAAAAGGCAAGTGAAGAGCTGGCGCGCGATCGGCGGTATGTCTTTCTACGTGGAGAAGCTAAAAAGCATCAAGCCCAACTTGTAACGGCGCATCATTCTGACGACATTATAGAAACGATTGCTATTAATATACTGCGTGGCACGGGCTGGCGAGGGCTTGCTGTATTAGATGCACCAGATATTACACGACCACTCCTACAGCTTACTAAACAGGATATTCGCACATACGCTCGTATAAAACGACTCGAATGGGTAGAGGATAGTACTAACGGTGAAACGCAGTATTTGCGTAACCGCCTTCGTCGGGCTATCACTTCCCTGCTGTCTTTGGAAAATAAACAAAGACTCCTCGACCTGTGGCGCAGGCAGCTTGTTATAAAAAATGGTATTGAGCGAGAAGCGAACGTATTAGCTCGGGGCACTGAGTATTCTCGTTATTTTTTTATGCAGATCGATCCATTCGTTGCGACTGAACTACTGAAGATAATTATTGCAGGTGAGGGTGTATCAGCAACTCGGCCGCAATTAGAGCGTACACTTCTTGCTATTAAGGTAGCCCGGCCAGGTAGCTCGCAAGATATCGCGGAGGGGTCTGTTATAACTTTCACGCAGCGTTCTTTTGTTGTTAAAACCTCTTGAGGAATGCTATTATAAAAAGAGTGGGATTTTCTTATAAGCACCGAACCTAGGAAGGATTAATTGATTTTTTATGCCAAAGCCACAATCGCCTAAGAATAAGATGAGTAACATGATTCGCTTGAGTCTTTTTTGGGCCATCTTAGTATTTGTAATATTAGTTGTCATCGCACTTGTATCGCCACACGGTGATCTAAAAACTGTGCCGATTTCACAAGTTATACAAGAGGCAAACAACGGACAAATTAAGCGTATCGAGATTCAGGGTAACGATATTAAGGTTACGCCGGGTGATCAAACGCAGCCAACAGAGAAGTCTGTTAAAGAAGGCGGTAGTAGCCTTTACGAGCAGGGATTGCAGCACAATAAGACTGAAGTTGACGTTACTCAGCCATCTGATGTTGGCAATACTATCTGGAACCTCGCGATTATTATCGTACCTACCCTTCTAATTGCCGGCTTCTTTATGTTTATGATGCGTCAGGCACAAGGTCAAAACAATCAAGCCATGGGCTTTGGTAAGTCTAAGGCTAAACTATATGGCATCGACAAAGAAAAAGTAGTCTTTGATGATATTGCAGGTAACGACTCTGCCAAACAGGATCTTGAGGAAGTTGTAGACTTCTTGAAACATCCAAAGAAGTACGAGAGTCTTGGAGCCAAGATTCCTAAGGGTGTATTGCTTGTTGGTAATCCAGGTACTGGTAAAACAATGCTTGCTCGTGCTGTCGCTGGCGAGGCTAACGTGCCATTCTTTTCTATCTCTGGTTCAGAGTTTGTAGAAATGTTTGTTGGTGTGGGTGCATCTCGCGTACGTGATTTGTTCGCAAAAGCTAAAAAGAACTCACCAGCCATCATCTTTATTGATGAGATTGATGCAGTTGGTCGCCGCCGTGGCTCTGGTATGGGCGGTGGTCATGATGAACGCGAGCAAACACTCAACCAGATTCTGGTTGAAATGGATGGTTTTGAAACTGGTACGAACGTTATCGTGCTAGCCGCAACCAACCGCGCAGATGTACTTGATCCAGCGCTACTTCGCCCGGGTCGGTTTGATCGCCGAACGAACATCATGTTGCCAGAACGACGCGATCGTGAGTCAATCCTTAAGGTTCACTTTAAAAACAAACCTGTGGACGAATCGGTTAATATTGGGGCGCTTGCCGCGAAAACCGCTGGTTCATCTGGTGCTGACCTTGCCAATATGGTAAACGAGGCTGCCATTATTGCGGCTCGCCGTAATGCTAAAAAGATCAGTAATGCTGACTTAACCGAAGCGTTTGAAAAAATTGCTATTGGTCCAGAGCGCAAGACAAAGATCATGAACGAAGAAGAAAAGAAGATGACTGCCTACCACGAGGCTGGTCACGCTATTGTTGGTCACGTGCTTCCGGATAGCGATCCTGTTCATAAGGTTACTATTATCCCTCGTGGCGGTACCGGTGGTGTCACGTGGTTCTTGCCACCCGAGGACCGCAGCTATACAAATGTCTACGAGTTTAAGGATATCCTTGCTCGTGCCATGGGTGGTCGCGTCGCTGAAAAACTGCTTTATGGTCCAGATGGTATTACGACTGGTGCTGGTTCAGACCTACGCAAGGCAACTGAGATCGCTCGTGATATGGTGATTGAACAGGGTATGGGCACGAAGTTGCGCGACCAAGTCTTCCACGAAGACAACGGTGGTATGATGTTTGATCGCATGACGCACGAACGTCCGTATAGCGACGACACTGCTAAAGAGATCGATAAAGAAGTCGAGGCGCTCATTAGAGAGGCGGCTAAACGTGCTGAGGCGGTTATCTCACATAACCGTGAAGGTCTAGATAAACTTGCAAAGGCACTGCTTGAAGAAGAAACAATTGAAGAAACTCAAGTTAAGCAAATCCTTAAAGATGCAACCTTACCAACGGAGGCTAAGCTTCACTAAGCTTTAGGCAAAAAACCCTATGGGACGAGTACGAAGTGTCGTTGCTAAAGCTAACATGCGATTATCGATCCGGCACGCGGCAGCGCTGCTTGCCGGCTCGATGCTTCTTTCGAGCCTTTTAGGGTTTTTCCGTGATCGCTTACTAAATGGTTATTACCTAAAAACATATCCGGTTGGAATTGACGCCTATACTGTGGCGTTTACCATACCGGATTTTATGTTTGTCATTTTAGTGTCTGGTGCACTTAGTGTGACATTCATCCCGGTGTTTAACCAACGCCTGGCAACGGGCAACAAAAGGTCGGCGTGGGAGCTTTCGACAAGCCTAGTAAATTTCATGGCAATCCTCACATTGGTTGCCAGTATTCTTATTATTATTTTTGCTGATCAGTTGGTGCACTATGTTGTCGGTCCTGGTCTGGACGAATCTGGTCGTAGTCTTGCGGTTAGTATGATGCGTGTAATTGCTGTTAACCCGTTCCTATTTGCGGTAGCGACAGTTATTGCTAGTATGCAACAGGCAGTGGGGCGGTTTACATTTTATGCACTTGCGCCGACTATTTATAACGTTGGCATTATTATTGGTACCGTTTTTTTTACAGGAGGTATAAATATTTTTGGATGGCAAGTATTTGATGGGGGAATTATGGGTGTCGCGCTCGGTGTCGTGCTGGGTTCTATCATGCAACTTGTGGTGAGCTCTGTTGGGTTGATGGGGCTCGGTTTTGATTACCAGTTTAAGATTTATTGGAAAAATAAGGGCTTTAGACAAGTACTGCACCTACTGCCGCCACGCTCACTCGACCAAGGAGCTGACTATTTGAATGGTCTAGTAGAAATGAACCTAGCATCACGTATGATCGCGGGAACAGTTCGAGCCTACCAGCAGGCCACTACGTTGCACTTAGCTCCGATCAACCTAATTGGCGTCGCGATTAGTACGGCGGCATTTCCTAAAATGACCGAACGGTTAAGTCAGGGGCGTCCGGATCTTTTTAAGTCAGAGCTACAATCGGTTCTTCGTGTGATTATTTGGCTCGCGCTACCCGTCGCTACAATTACGTTCTTCACTCGTGGCTACATTGTAAGTTTTATTTTTAACGGTGGTGATTCATTGATTGCTGGTTTACTTGGTACACTTGTCGTGGCTATTTTATTCCGGTCGATTTACTATATTGCTGCCCGTAGTTTCTATGCGCAGCAGGATACGAAAACGCCGCTTTATATATCTATTTTTGCTATTGCACTCAATATCTTTCTCGCTATTTGGTTTACGATGGAGCTTCATATGGGTGCATACGGTCTTGCCTGGGCGCAGTCAATCGTAGCTTTTGTAGAGGTTATGATCTTGTTTAATGTTATGTCACGACGCATTGGTGGTTTGTTCGACATTCCGTTCATGAAGGCGATTTGGAGAATGGCTGGTGCGACACTCTTTATGGGAGTTATAAGTTATATTGCTGTGCAGTTCTTTCAATTTGGCGCTAATGACCAGAGTTTTCTTTCGACGTTTCCTAAGTTCGTTACGATCGTTGTTATTAGTTTGGCTACGTACTTCTTGGCAAGTAAACTGCTAAGACTGGCTGAAGTCGATCCAATTTTAGGTCGTCTGAAAAAGCTGCTGTTTGGGCGCACTTCAGTGAACTGATATAATTACCCCTAGAACATGAATCAGTCTAATATTCGAAACTTTTGTATCATTGCTCATATCGACCACGGTAAGTCGACACTTGCTGATCGTATGCTCGAGATGACAGGCACCGTTCAGCATCGTGATATGAAATCACAGCTGCTCGATACGATGGATCTTGAACGCGAGAAGGGGATTACTATTAAACTTGCCCCAGTTCGCATGCAGTATAAGAGTCACGACCTTAATCTTATCGACACACCGGGACATGTTGATTTTAGCTATGAGGTTTCGCGTAGTTTAGCGGCCTGTGAAGGGGCGATCCTGGTCGTGGATGCAAGCCAGGGAATCCAGGCGCAAACACTCGCAAATGTTTACCTTGCCATTGCTGCAGATCTTACGATTATTCCGGTGCTTAATAAGATTGATCTTCCAGCATCTGATGTTCCACGCGTTTCTGCCGAAGTCATGAATCTGCTTGGTTGTCGAGAGGAGGATATCCTCAAGATTAGTGCTAAGACTGGCGAAGGCGTCATGGACGTGCTCGATGCTGTTATTGAACGTATGGCACCACCACAAGGTGATCCAGAAAAACCAACACGCGCGCTTATCTTTGATAGCTACTACGACGACTACCGAGGAGTTATTTTATATATGCGCGTTGTCGATGGTGCTATTAAAAAAGGTGACACGATTGAAATGCTTGCGACGGGCGCTAGTGGCTTAGCGTTAGAAGTGGGCGCATTAAGCCCAACTATGAGTTCGCGTATTGATATTAGTACGGGCGAAATTGGCTATATCGTGACAAACCTTAAGACTACGCGTGATGCAAAAGTAGGCGATACGGTAACGGTTCGCCGGGCTCATTCTAAACAAGCCTTACCAGGGTATAAGAACGTGAAGCCGTTTGTGTATGCGGGTTTTTTCCCAGTTTCAAACGAGAACTACGACGATCTTAAGGAAGCAGTAGAAAAACTCTCTATGAGTGATTCGGCACTTCAATTCGAGCCAGAAAACTCGCCGGTACTTGGCTACGGCGTGCGAATTGGTTTTTTGGGTTTGCTCCACATGGACATTATTCGTGAACGCCTCGAACGTGAGTATGACCTTGATCTTGTGGTTACAAACCCTTCAACTGACTACCAGGTACGTCTAAGTAGCGGTGAAGAAATTGACATTAAGTCGGCGAGTGAAATGCCAGATGCTAGTAAGGTGGCGGAGATTCGCGAGCCATGGATCAACGGAGAAATAGTTGTACCACAAGAATATATTGGGGCGGTTATTCAGCTAATCGTTTCTAAGCGTGGTCAACAAAAGAACCTGAGTTATATCGATGAGCGTGCTCTCATCGCCTTTGAGGCTCCACTTGCTAACTTACTGACAGATTTTTATGACCAATTGAAATCTGTCACTAGTGGATTCGGTAGTTTTAATTACGAGCTATCTGGTTATAAAACTGAAGACCTTGTAAAAGTAGATTTTTATGTGTCGGGCGAGATTATAGACGCACTGAGTCTTATGATGCACCGCTCGGAGGCACAACGCGTTGGCCGAGAGGTGGTAGATAAGCTTAAAGAGGTAATTCCACGCCAAAACTTTCAGGTTAGTTTGCAAGCGGCAATCGGTGGTAAATTCATTGCCCGTGCCGATCTTTCTGCGTATCGCAAAGATGTGACCGGTTATCTGTACGGTGGTGATGTCTCGCGTAAGAAAAAGCTACTTGCTAAGCAGGCAAAAGGCAAAAAGCGCATGAAGCGCTTTGGTAAGGTGGATATCCCATCTGAAGCCTTTACGGTTTTACTTAAAAAGTCGTAGTCTAGTCTTCTGAACCAAGTGTTGCTTTGAGAAAGAGTCGCGCGAGAATATTTTCGATTACTTCGTGTTTTTCGGCATCACTATTTACCTCAATTAGAAGACCTCTTTGACGGTATATCTCAATAACGGGCAAGGTTTTGGTGTTGAATTCTTCAATTCGAGTAGCGAGAATGTGATGAGCATCGTCAGCACGCCCGGCGCGATCACCTTTTTCCTGTGATTTCTCATAGCGCTTATACACAACTTCTTCGCTTAAGTGCAGGTAGATTACTGCCTTGATAGGGTGATTACTTGCTTTTGTGGCGCGCAAAATCCCCTCTTCTTCGCCAATCCAACGACCAACCGAGCTAAGAATAAGCGGTCTGTTTTGAAATTCTGGCTTACTAAGGTATGGAGTAACGATCTCCAGATACTTATCTGGAGGAAAGAGGAGACCAGCGTCGAGGTCTTTTTTGAGTTCTGGCGGAATAACACTGTTACGTAAAATGTCACCACCGCCAAGGAGCGGGGCATCAAATAAATGCGAGAGGGTTGCACCGTGTGTGTCTTTGCCTGCAAAGGGTAGGCCAAAGATATTTATCGAACCGGAATCAAGCCATTGCTTGATGGTAGAGAGCGGTTTTTGGGCGAGTAAGATGTCTTCCATGGGCACAGTATAAGATATACACCTCTGTGATGCAACTCTGGCACTCGTATTAAAAGAGTGCTAGAATATGGGTATGACCGACCGTCAGATCGCTATTCTTGCCGCTATTATTGAACAGTACGCCGAAATTGCGGTACCTGTTGGCAGCGTAATACTCGCCAAATTGTTTGGCGTTTCAAGTGCGACTATTCGTAGCGAAATGGCTCGGCTCGAGGAGATGGAACTTATTATGCAGCCGCACACGAGTGCTGGTCGTATTCCGACCGATAAGGGCTATCGATTGTACGTCAATAGCATTACCGAGGCGCAAGAGACAGATGTTCCTGGCTTCGATCGCGGTGCGAGAGCGATTGAAGCGCGAGTCTCCAATAATGATTCAAGCGCGCGGGCAATTAGAAGTGCGGTTGATAGCCTCGTCGACCTGACGCAAAACCTTGGTTTAGCTACTATTGGCGATCAACTCTATATGAGCGGTATTGGTAATCTATTTAGTCAACCCGAGTTTATGCAGGGCAATCACACGCAAGCAGTAGCACGCCTACTTGATAACCTCGAGCCGTGGCTACGAGAGGCCGCGCCAAATGAACCTCTCAATGTATACATCGGGGCTGAGAATCCTATTGGTAAGAGTAGTGGAGCAAGTCTTATTATCAGTCGATTTCGCTCGCCGTACTCTGACCATAGTTATATCGGCGTACTTGGGCCAACGCGTCAAAGTTATGGCCGGGTCATGCGCCTCGTTCGCCATGCGGGTGCTATGCTAGAAGAAGTTTTATAGTTTAAGGAGAGAAACGTGCCAGCAAAAAGTAAAAAAACAGACGAATATGAACAGCAAATTGCTGAACTAACCGCCGATTTACAGCGTACACGTGCTGATTTTGAAAATTATCGCAAACGTGTAGAGGCTGAGAAAATTGGCGCACGTGAGGCTGGACAGGCTGGGGCTATTTTAAAACTTCTCCCTGTTGTTGATAATATTGAGCGTGCTGCGTTTCATATCCCCGATAATTTAAAAGACAACAAATGGGCTCAGGGTGTTGCTGGCCTTGCTAAAAATCTTGAAAAATCTCTAGAAGCACTTAATCTTAAGCGCATTGACGCAACTGCTGGTACTGAATTTAATCCCGAGCTTCACGAAGCTATTCAGTTCGACGAGACCGCCGAAGGTGAAAAGGAAGTGATTGAAGCAGAGCTTCAAGCTGGCTATTTGCTTAATGGTATTCCAGTCCGTCATGCTATGGTAAAAGTGACACGTCAATAAACTAAGCGAGGAAAATATATGTCTGCAGATCACGAAATGATGAATCACTCCACTAAGTACTACAGAGGTGAAGTTGATTTTATATCGAAAGAAGGTCCCCTACGTTCGGTGGAGTCGGAAAGTAATGTGGCGGCTGTTGGAACAGAGTATGATCTTGGGACTGTCGGTAGGTTGAGTATCCCTCCTGAAGGTACTCCTATCTGGCGTGAATGGTTGCAAGGTGATAGGCATTTAACCCGATCGCTTGGCGGCAAGGCTCTCGAGGCTCTAAACTAATACAGTAATAAAATAAATTAGCACTCTTGACATGAGAGTGCTAATTTATTTACAATGAATATATTGGCAATCTACAATGTGGAGTGCTAAAATAAGTCCAGATATACAGATTGATTTCTAACAAAAGGAGAGTATTAATACTATGGGTAAAATCATCGGAATCGACCTTGGTACGACCAACAGCGCTTTCGCTTACATGGTAGCTGGCAAGCCTGAAGTTATTGCCAACGCAGAAGGCAACCGTACGACGCCAAGCGTCGTTGCTATCAACAAGAATGGCGAACGTCTAGTTGGCCAGGTTGCACAGCGCCAGCGTGTGACCAACGCTAAGAATACTATTTATGGTGTAAAGCGTCTCATTGGTCGCAAATGGTCTGATACTGAAATTCAGAAAGACCTCGACATCATGCCGTACGAGATCATCAAAAAAGGTGATGGTGTTGCTGTAAAACTTGGTGACAAAGAATACACGCCAGAAGAAGTTAGTGCGATGATTCTCTCAAAGATCAAAGCCGATGCTGAAGCATTTCTTGGTGAAAAGGTATCAGAGGCGGTCATTACTGTCCCTGCCTACTTTGATGATTCGCAACGTCAGGCAACCAAAGATGCTGGTAAGATCGCCGGTCTTGAAGTTAAGCGTATTATTAATGAACCTACTGCAGCTGCGCTTGCCTATGGTCTTGAAAGCAAAAAAGACGAAAAGATTGTCGTCTTCGACCTTGGTGGTGGTACGTTCGATGTGTCAGTCCTTGAACTTGGTGATGGCGTATTCGAGGTTCGCTCAACCAACGGTGATACTCACCTTGGTGGTGAAGACTTCGATAACCGCATCGTTAACCACTTCATTGATGTCTTTAAGAACCAAGAAGGTATTGATCTTAAGGGTGATAAAGCTGCAATGCAGCGTCTTAAGGATGAAGCTGAAAAAGCTAAGAAGGAGCTTTCAAGCACAACCGAAACTGACATCAATCTGCCATTCATTACTGCCGATGCTGAAGGTCCAAAGCACTTTGAATACAAACTTACCCGTTCTAAGCTCGAAGACCTTGTAGGTGATCTTATTACTCGTCTAGCCGATCCTGTCGAAAAGGCGCTAAAAGATGCAAACCTTAAGGCGAGCGAGATTGATGAGATCGTTCTTGTCGGTGGTATGACTCGTATGCCAGCTGTCGTCGAGAAGGTAAAGACAATCTTTAACAAAGAACCACTAAAGGGCGTTAATCCAGATGAGGTTGTTGCTGTCGGTGCGGCCATTCAAGGTGGCGTACTCCAAGGTGATGTGAAAGATGTACTGCTGCTTGATGTAACACCATTATCTCTTGGTATCGAAACAATGGGTGGTGTTGCAACTAAGCTTATCGAGCGCAATACAACTGTTCCGACTTCAAAGAGTGAGACATTCTCAACAGCAAGCGACAACCAGCCACAGGTGGAAATCCATGTTGTACAAGGTGAGCGTGAAATGGCTGCCGACAATAAGAGTCTTGGTAAGTTTGTGCTTGATGGTATCGCACCAGCACCTCGCGGTGTTCCACAGATTGAAGTCACCTTTAGTCTCGATGCTAACGGTATTCTCCACGTAACTGCTAAGGATAAGGGGACTGGTAAGGAAAACTCAGTAACTATCCAGGATAGTGGCAACATGAGTAAAGAAGATATCGAAAAGGCTCAAAAAGAAGCTGAGATGCACGCCGAAGACGACAAGAAAAAGCGCGAAGTTATCGATGCTCGCAATACGCTCGAAAATGCTATTTACCAGGCAGACAAAATGCCTGACGAGTATAAAGATAAAATCTCTGAGGATGACGTAAAACTCATTAAGGATGCAGCTGACGAAGCTAAAAAGCACAAAGACTCAGACGATAAAGAAGAACTTGAAAAAGCAGCCAAAGAACTGATGGAAAAACTTCAAACAGTTGGCGCTAAGCTTTACGAAGCTGCTGCTAAGGAAGAAAAACCAGCAGAAGATGATAAAAAGGGTGACGAACCTGTAGAGGGTGAAGTTGTCGACGAAGAGAAAAAATAATCTCTCTCGTAGTTTTACTAAAAGCCCCGCATATTATGCGGGGCTTTTAGATTACAATAAAGAGATATGAAAGCTCGTACCCATGATATCGCCGCAGCCACCTCACTTTTAGCGGTTGTCGTATTCTTACCAGAATTCCCAACAGTTACACTTACCACGGCTGTCATTGCGGTATTGGCAAATCAAATAGGTGGTATTATTCCAGATATAGATCAGCCAACGGCACCTTTCTGGCGCAATCTTCCCATCGGCGGTATTATCGGCAAAATTATCGGTAAAATGCTGGGAGGGCATCGATTCTTAACACACTCACTACTAGGACTGGTGCTTGTCGGTCTTCTCTCACATCTACTTCTGAATTTTTTGCAGCCTCTTTTGCCGAGCATGCAAGTTACGTATGTGTGGTTGGCGCTTATGATCGGCATGCTGTCACACCTGATTATGGATACTATCACCAAAGAGGGTGTTCCATGGATACTACCTATCCCTGTAAAATTTGGGTTTCCACCAATAAAGCAACTCCGCGTGACCACAGGAAAATGGACAGAAACACTGATTGTTATTCCTGTACTTCTTATTATCGCTGGTGTACTTGTGAGTACACATTACGCGCAGCTTCTTTCTTTTTTACATAATCACATCATATATTAGCTATCTCTTCACATTTACACTTTGTGGAGGTATAGTTAGAGATAATTATGCCTATGCTTACTGAAACAGATGCCTATACGATGGTTGATAACGATATGGTTATCGGCGAGGGTGACACGCGGTACGTTCTGCGAGTTCGCGACTTGCCATTAGCCGACAAGCCCCGAGAGAAGCTATTAAGTGCGGGCCCAGGCAATCTTACGCATGCCGAGTTAATTGCCGTATTGTTGGGTGTCGGCACTCGTAGAGAGGAAGTCATGAGTATGGCGCACCGTGTTGTGCGTGAGTACGGTGAACAGGCAATAGTAAATGAAAGAGATCCGCAACGTCTAGCTGAAACACTCGATATCCCAGTTACAAAAGCATGTCAGATTGTAGCTAGTTTTGAACTTGGTCGCCGTGCCTATCAACAAAAGGGTGGGAAGCCGGTCTATATTCGTACGGCAGAGCAGGCGTTTGAACATCTTAAGAGTATGGGACACTTGCAAAAAGAACAACTGCGGGGACTGTATCTTAATAGTCGCTTCCAAGTTATTCATGAGGAGATTATTTCCATTGGTAGCCTGACGGCAAATATTGTACATCCGCGCGAGGTATTCCAGCCTGCCATCGAATACGGTGCGGTGGCTGTTATTGTAGCGCATAATCATCCGTCTGGCTCGTTAGAGGCGACTGAAGATGACAGACGCGCAACTGCTCAGCTAAAAGACGCTGGTCAAGTGCTCGGTATCGATTTGCTTGATCATCTGATTATTGCCGGTGACACATTTACAAGTTGTAAGGAGAAAGAATAGTATGGATACATCTACCTATCAATTATCTAATTTTATTGGTCGTATGAGCAATTGGCGTTCGCCTCGTTTTGTTCGTGATCAAGAGGTTATTCGTCGCGAAGCACTCGAACTTGATGCCGAGGTTGTGTCGGGTGACTATTTCGTAACCGTTGCTACCAAGTTAGATGATATCAGTCATGACACCGAGAGCTACGAGTTAAAGATTAAACTCGAGGATATCGTATCCGACCTGATATATCTTCAGGATAATTTCCAGATCATCAAAAACGAACAATCGGAGCAATAGATGGATATAGCGAAAGAGCTTGCCAAAATCTTTAAGGGAGAAATCGACACTTCAGAAGAGACTCGTGAGTTTTACAGCCACGACGCAAGTTTATTTGAACTGAAACCTCAGGTCGTTGTGTTTCCGCAGGCCACAGAGGATATAAAAGCGGCTGTTTCTTTCGTTATGCAGCACAAGTCAATTATGCCGGATCTCAGTATTACTCCCCGTTCTCGTGGTACAGATATGTCTGGCGGAGCTATCGGTGAATCAATTATTTTAGATGTGAGTAAGCACATGAACCAACTTTATGAGGTTGATGAAAAGTCGGCGCATTTCCAACCAGGGCTCATGTATAAAGATTTTGAAGTGGAAACCCTAAAACACGGTAGCCTTCTACCATGTTATCCCGCGAGTCGTGATCTTGCTTCGGTTGGTGGAATGGTCAATAACAACTCGGGTGGTGAAAAATCGCTTGAATATGGTAAAACCGATAATTTTGTGACTGAAATGAAAGTCGTATTAAGCGATGGTAACGAATATACCCTCAAGCCGCTCACGCGAGCTGAACTAAACGTAAAAATGGAGCAGGATGATTTTGAAGGTAACCTCTATCGTCAGACATTCGACCTACTTGATTCTCACTACGATGAAATTCAGGCTGCTGCACCTCATGTTACAAAAGATTCAACTGGCTATCACCTGTGGAATGTTTGGAAGCGTGAGACTGGTATTTTTGATCTAACCAAGTTGTTTATTGGAGGTCAAGGTACGCTCGGTATTACTACCGAGGCAAGAGTTCGACTAGTACCGCATGCACCACACTCTGGTACGCTCGTTTGTTATATGCACACGCTTGATAATCTTGGCGATGTCATTCCGGCTGTTCTTGCGCATAAGCCCGCAACCTTCGAAAGCTTTGATGACAATACATTATGGCTTAGTTTCAGATTCTTTTTCTTGTTTATCGCTAAGTTGGGCTTATGGACGTGGATTAAAACAGCGTTACAGCTTTTACCGGATGGCCTTATGATTGCTCGCGGTATACCAAAGCTTATCTTGTTGATTGAGTTTACTGGTGCTACGCCAGAAGAAGTCAAAAAGAAGATTCACGAAGCTAAACTCGATCTTAAGCGGTTCGGGTTTACCTATATGGAAGAAGACAGTACCGAGGCTAAGTCGAGAAAATTCTGGCTTATGCGCCGCGAGAGCTTCAACCTATTGCGCAAAAAGGTTAAAGATAAGCACACTGCACCGTTTATTGATGACTTCGTAGTACCCCCTAATCGTTTAACCGAATTTTTGCCACAGCTTCGCGCTATCATTAAAAAATATAATCTGTTTGCGACCATTGCTGGTCATATGGGCGATGGCAACTTTCATGTTATCCCACTCATGAAAATCGAAGATCCCAAGGAGCGTGCTAAATTTGAGCCAGCCATGAAAGAAGTAAATACGTTAGTTATATCGTATGGAGGTTCTGTTTCTGGCGAGCATGGGGATGGTTTGATTCGAGGTCCGTGGCTTGAGCAAATGTACAGCCCGAACGTGCTTGGATATATGCGAGAGATTAAGCATCTTTACGACCCGCAGGATATCTTTAATCCGCACAAAAAGACAGACGCAACTTGGGACTTTAGCTTTAGCCATATTCGCGAACATTTTTAGTCTCTAAAAAGGGAAAACCCCGCACATGAAGTGCGGGGTGCCCCGACTAGCTCACGCCATATTTCAGGCAGCAATGCAGGTAGGGCAGGTGTTGTGTGCCCGGGGGATCTCCAGGTGGCACGAGATACAGATGACACCCATGCGAGCGGTCTTGGGCTTGCCGATCTTGGTTCCCGTCAGGGCAGGCCTTCCCAGATCGGAGAGCTCAGTCTCGCAGAACAGCGTGTGCAGGGGTGTGTCGAGGCCGTATGCGAGAGCCTTGGCGGTCTCGAAGTTGATCTTGAAGACACGCCCACCGCGTTCGATGCTGCCGATAGTGCCAGGTGCTACACCGCTCAGGACGGCCACGTCGCTGATCGACAGGTCGAGCTCCAGACGGCGCAACTTAATCTTGTGCATGTACAGTTCTCTCCCTAGAGAAGACGGTAACAACTTGTAAATTATAGCATAAACAATATTATATGTCAAATAGCCTTAGCACTCTAGACATCCAAGTGCTAGTTTTGTATCATAATATAAGATGAATAAACGAGATTACTACGAAGTTTTGGGTGTGTCTAAAAGCGCCAGCGCCGATGAAATAAAAAAGGCGTTTCGTAAGCTTGCCGTTAAATACCACCCAGATAAAGAGGGTGGCGACGAGATTAAATTTAAAGAGGCAAATGAGGCCTATGAAGTGTTAAAAGACCAGCAGAAGCGCCAACGCTACGACCAGTTTGGTCACGCCGGAGTAGGTGGTAATCCTGGCGGTGGCGGAGATGGCTATGCTGGCAGCAATCCATTTGAGGGTTTCGGTGGTCAGAATGTCCACTTTGACTTTGGTGACGGTGGTCTCGGTGATATCTTTGGCCAATTCTTTGGCGGTGGTGCTCAGCGAGATACGGGTCCTAAACGCGGCCGCGACGTAGAAACGACAATAGCACTTTCGTTCGAAAACGCCGTGTTCGGTGTTGAAGAAGAAATAACACTCGATATGGATGACGAGTGTGAGCATTGTCATGGCACAACAGTAGAACCTGGTCATAGCATGAAAACTTGTCCGGTCTGTAAAGGCGCGGGTCAGCAAACGCGTGTCATGAATACCGTTTTTGGCCCTATTCAGCAGGCGGCCACTTGTGAAAACTGTAAGGGCACAGGTAAGGTTCCTGAAAAAGTTTGTAGCGTTTGTAAAGGCAAGGGAACGCAACGTCGTAAGCAAACTATTACACTCAAGGTTCCCGCTGGAATTGACGACGGTTCAACAATTCGTCTCAAGGAACGTGGAGAGGCTATAGGGGGCGGTTCACGGGGTGATTTGTATGTACATATTCGCGTAAAAGCACACAAGAAGTTTACACGCGAAGGCGACATTATTCTCAGTGAAGAGCATGTTTCTATGGTGGATGCTGCTCTTGGTACTGAAATGGATGTTGAAACGGTCGACGGAACGGTTAGGATGAAAATTCCAGCTGGTACGCAGAGTGGAACCGATTTTAAACTTTCTAATCATGGTGTTCCACATATGCGCGCTAATTCTCGTGGTGCTCATATCGTTAGTGTTATTGTAGATATTCCAACAAAGCTGAACAAAAAGCAAAAAACCCTCCTTGAGGAATTCAAGAGTGGTAAAAAGGCTGGATTTTTCTAAACGCATCTCTACAATAGAGCGTATAGTGAAACCAATCATCAGACGAGCGGTTAGGGAAGATATAGATGGAATATACCGTCTGTCATGTAAAGTTCATCAAATCTCCTATGCAACACTTATTCCCGAGCAAGAACGTAAGGTTTTTCTGCAATATTTTGCAATGTCAGAACAAGCCCGCCAGCGGCGTTTCGATTTTTTCTTACCCAAGTTAGATGATTCGGCATGGTATATCTGGGTTGCTGAACTAAATAGCTCGATAGTCGGCTACACCAAAGAGGTTCGCACTGACGATCATACAATCCGCAAAAGAGGACTCTTCGTTGATCCTGAGTATCAAGGTAGGGGAATAGGCAATACTTTATTTAAAGAGTCCCTGAGTGTCGCAAAACTGGGCGACACACTCTTCCTTTCGGTTATAGAGAATAATCTTAGAGCCCAAAATCTCTACAAAAAATATGGTTTTAAAAAGACGGGTTATACCAAAAATGACTTTTATGGAGCAAAAATGATAACGATGGAGCTTATGGTTGGTTGACTTTTTATCTATAAAATGGTAAAATTTTGGTAATGGAAATGACAATCGAGCAGAAAAAACCGCAAACAACATTGTCGGAGCGCTATAAGGCGTTGCTTGAGCTTGAGCCGAAACTCATTACCAACTTCGTACCCCAGGATGCCAAGGAGCAAAAGACTGCATTTTTGGCAGGTGAGGTTCGTAACCCCGATCATACGTATGATAAACTCGATGCCATCGATTTTGATGAACGTATTGCCCAGATATCGGCTGTTGGTCATGACATTCTTGCTAGCAGTGAGTTAAATCCTAAGTTTGCGGGTGCATACGAGCAATTTATCGACGGATATGAGGCACGCACACGACTTATGCAGCTTGCATGGGAGTATAATGCGGCGACTGATGAAGCTGACAAAGATCGTCTTCGTACTGAATACATGCGGCTAAATATCGAAATGTATGGCATGCCGGATGAAACGACCTACCGCTCTCTATTGCAAGAGAAGCTTGCTGCTATCAGTCAAAAAAATCTGACAGGTGAAGCCGCGACGCTGCGTGATGAACTCTTCGCATTGACGGGATTTTCGGAAGGTGGTGAACTCCCAGAACGCTTTCGCCCTTCGCAGGAGACTATCGAATGGGTTCAGGGTATTGTGGAGGGCCTATATGGTGGTATGCTCGCTCATGTTCCTGAGGGAAAAGAAACATTTTCGGTTATAGAAACCCAAGCGATCTTTCAAGAGATTATTCGTGATGAATTTGGTGAAGCGGCGGAGGATTGGAAAGTGGATGTTGAGTCTGCAAAGTCAATCAATGTTAAGTCAACGGAAAAGAGAATCGTTATTCCGGACGATCGTGGTGAGCTTAGCTATGCACAGCTGCGCGGACTAGTTGTTCATGAACTTGGTGTGCACATGCTCCGCGCTGTTATGGGTGAAGAAACGGATCTTGAACCTCTTGCGAACGGTCTTAGTGATTATTATGATGCTGAGGAAGGTTTAGGGGTCGTTATGGAGCAAGCACTTAAAGGGAAGTTCTCTGAAGCGGGTATCGATCACTACATCACCGCTGGTCTTGCATATCATGACAATAAAGACTTTAGGGATACGTTTGAGATTAAATGGCGTCTCGCTGCTCTAGGTTCCTTAAAAGACGATGACTTAACGGATGCAGCTTGCGACAAAGCGCAAAGTAGTGCATACGGCGGCACAATGCGTATGTTCAGGGGTACAGACGAGCTGCCTTGGTTTAAGGATCTTGCATACTATAACGGTGCTGTGAACACCTGGCATTACCTCGAAGAAATTAGAGGCGACGACCTTCGTTTTACCTTTGTCCTCCTTGGTAAAAACGACCCATCATCAAAAGCACACGAACGTATCGTGTACGAAACCTCGTCGAAGTAAAGGAGACTCTATGACAGTCCAAGACGACCAATTTGCTTCTTTTAAGCTGCTCGATAAAGCCCTACGGGTCAAGGGTTATCATATGAGTGATACGTCTCACAATCCCTTGGTGGTAGCATATGAAAGTCCAACAGGAAAATGTTGGACAACTAAAGCATCCTTTATTACATACCCCTTCAACTCTGAGCATGTACAGGATGTATCTGTAAACAAACAAAAGACGTACGATTTTGCAGTTGCACATGAGTTTCCCTCTCCCTATTCAAAAATGATCCGAACTGAATTGAGTGAAGATGCATCCAAATCCCTCCTAACTAAGTTCGGTACATTAATTGTGAAACCGTCGAATTCGTCATTGAGCCGTGGTTTAACACTAAATATTACCACACCAAAAGAGCTTAAAGAGGCATTTAAAATGGCTCAGAGGGTCTCGGATACAGTCTTGGTGCAGCAGCAGGTTGAGGGTGATGAGTTGCGTTTCCTTGTGATGAACGGCAGGGTTGAAGCGGTGCTATTACGCCAAACGGCTAGAGTTGTTGGCGACGGCAGCTCAACCATTGCCGAGCTTATCGAGGAGGAGAATGAGTCTCGCCGCCAGATTAAACTGGAACGGATTACGTATCCACTTCTTTCGGAAGATATTGTTGATGAAACCTTATTAACAAATGGGCGTATCCCGGCGAAGGGAGAAATCGTAGAACTAAATCGCTCGACCATGGTTCGCGGTGGTGCATCAATATATAATGTATTTTCTGAGGTGCATAAGACTTATATTGATAAGGTTGAAACACTCGTACAGAAGCTGGGAGCTAGTTTTATCGTGGCTGATGTCTTTTGTAAAGATTACACACAGTCGGCAAACGACCAAAATTACTGGCTTATAGAATTTAATACTGCGCCGGTACTTAAATTGTGCTATGCTTGTCGCGACGGCCGGCAATTCGACGTGGTTTCACGCCTGGCTGACCAGATCGATCTATTTCTCCAACAGGGGTAGATAGTTGACTATAACATTAAAATATGCTAAAGTATTAGAATGTCAAATACCCATACTCCCACTATCTTTGGTTGTGTAGAACACGTATCGTTGCCGCAGTACGGCATTATTGACTGTGTCGCAAAGATAGATACCGGTGCCTATTCTGGGGCAATGCATTGCTCGTATGTCAAAGAGCATAAACGCGAATCTGATGGGAGACAGGTGCTGCGGTTTATCCCGTCGGAAAACGAATCTTTTATGCAAGAAACAGAAGATTACGAAGTGACGCAGGTACGCAGCTCAACGGGACATCTTGTTAAGCGGTATATTATTACCACAGAAATTACGATCCAGGGTAAGGCTTATCCAATCACCATTGGCCTCTCTAATAGGTCAAAGATGCAACGCGAGATACTTATCGGTCGCCGATTCCTACGGGAACAAGGCATTCTGGTCGACGTACAGATTAATCAAGAATATGATACAGATGGCGGAGAAAACTAATGAAAATTGCAATCCTTTCTAATGGTCCAGGTAACTACTCAACAAAGCGTCTCAAAGAAGAGGCTATTAAGCGCGGTCATGAAGTTTCGGTTATCAAATATCGTGACTGCTACGCGTCTATTGAACAAAATAATCCAACAATCAGTTATCACGGCGAAGACCTCGGTGGTTTTGACGCGGTCATTCCACGCATTGCAGCAAATATGACTCGTTATGGTACGGCTATTGTTCGCCAGCTTGAGATGCAGGGTATTTACGCTGTCTCAAGTTCAATCTCAATTAATCGTTCGCGCGATAAGCTGCGTAGTATGCAGCTGCTTTCCAAAGCAGGTATCGGTATTCCAAAGACCGTCTTTTCACGTAACTCTACGGACATAGATGACCTCATCGACAAAGTGGGCGGCATGCCGGTTATTATCAAGCTTGCTAGTGGCACTCACGGAAACGGTGTTGTTTTGGCTGAAAGTAAAAAAGCGGCGAAATCAGTGCTACAGGCATTCTATCTTTCTAATGAGGATGGTACAAACGTACTGTTACAGGAATTCGTAAAAGAATCAGCCGGTACGGATATACGTGCGTTTGTGGTTGGTAGTCGTGTGGTTGCTAGTATGAAACGCCAGAGTTTGGATGATGATTTTCGCTCTAACCTACACAAAGGTGGCGAAGGCACTCCAATTAAACTGACTGAAGAAGAGCGCAAAATGGCCATTCGTGCCGCAAAGGCTATGGGTCTTAACATTGCTGGTGTAGACATGATGCGCAGCGAGCGCGGTCCACTTATTCTTGAAGTAAATGCTAGTCCTGGTTTTGGTATCGAGAAGGTAACTGGTCGTGATGTCGCGGGTCCAATCATTGAGTATGTTGAGATGAACGCTAAACGTCGTACCAAAAAAGATAAAATTGGCGCGTAACCCCTTTTTAGCTTCTTTGCTATAATAAGGCTTATGATAATGCGGGCTATACGCATATGAGTCGACGAAGAGACGTTATGTCCTGGGGTGTGATTGCCTTGGTGCTAATGCTCGTGTCCATGGCCGCTGTGTATGTCCTGTGGCCACAGCTACAGCCGCACACGACGTTACACCTTGGTGATGGGATCTTTACGGCTCAGGTCGCCAAAACGCAAGCCGCGCGCGATAGAGGCCTAACGGGTACACCAAGTCTCAGTGCGGATAATGCTATGATCTTTGTTTACGATACGGATGGTAAATGGCCTATCAACATGAAAGATATGAATTTTCCCATAGATATCGTGTGGCTCAACAAAGACAAACAGGTTATATACATCGTCAAAAATGTACCACCGGAAAGCTACCCATACCAACAGTTCACGCCCAAAGACGACGCGCGTTATGTGGTAGAACTCGCAGCTGGTGTAGTGGGGCAAAAATCCATCGACATAAACGCCACAGCACAGTTTGATGAGAACAACCTACAGGGGATACAGTTTTGAGCTTCGTGGTGATTTTTCTGATCGTCATTGCGCTGCTATTCGCTGTCGTGTTCTTTACTAAGCGACGATTTGGCGTACTAGGTTTGGCGCTTGCCGCTGGAGCGATGCTCAGTACACTATGGGTAGGTGACTTAACGCCTATTATTGCCAATGCTGGTATTCAAATTATTAAACCACCTCTTTCGAGCGTAGTGTCGGCGGCGCTCATCTTGCTACCGGCTCTTTTGTTACTTTCGAGCGGTCCGACCTATAAAAGTACGATTCAACGGGTAGTTGGTTCGCTGGCGTTCGCTGTACTAGCAATAGCGCTGCTACTTGAGCCACTCGGTTCGGCACTGGTGATGGACACTACCGGCAAGCCGGTATATGAATTCTTTGTACGGTATCGTGCTGTTGTCGTGACAGCTGGGCTTATCTTCGCGGTAGTTGACCTCCTTTTTACTAAAACACCGCACCGTCATCACAAAGACAAGGAGCATTAAACGTTTGTGACTCAGATCACAGTCTACGCATATCATATGTGTAGTATCATGGTTATGTTATGTCTATATGTATACACGAAAATTGTGATCAATCCACGGTAGAAGAGCGGCCTAAAGAACTGCAAGGTGCGCTGGCACTAAGTCAGCTCTACTGTGAACGGCACTTAGAGGAGGCTTCTGAAGAAGCCGAAATCTCTCCGTTTCAGCAACAAATGCTTGAAAATGAGTAGGCGGGTTTTGTCTAAATATTGACAAACACCCCTTAAAAGTGATATCTTTTTAAAGTTACCAACGCGTTGGTAGTACTTACTACATGGGTCCATAGCTCAGCTGGTTAGAGCACCTGCCTTTTAAGCAGGGTGTCGTGGGTTCAAGCCCCACTGGACCCTCCATGAAATTATAAAAAGACTTCCTACTTGGAAGTCTTTTTGTCTATCAGTAACTATCCCTCAAGTTTTGAGAATCTATCAGTGCGAGTTATTGAAACGTATGTGACAAAAATCACAAATAACGTAATCAAAAACGCACAAACTGCAATATCTCCGTAGCCAAGGCCCCCAATCGAGACTGGCTTACCGAACCAGTCTGCAAACGATGCACCCACTGGCCGGGTAAAAATATAAGCAAACCAAAAAGTTACGATAGGGTTTAATTTAAACTTCCAGTAAAGAAGACATGGAACTGCAAAAATGGTTGTAAATAGGATACCTGATAATAAGAATCCTAGGTTAAGGGTAAAGGCTATGAGGTCGCCAGCAGCCGTTCCAAGTGCAAAAGTTAGGAGTACCACTAACCAATAAAAACTCTCGCGTTTCTTCGTGTAAATACTGTGAATAGATAGTGTTTTCTCACTGCGATACCAAAAAGTAAAGGCCGCTGCGAGAGCGAGCATATAAAAGGCGGTCGATATTGCATATGGTATACCAAATCCTACGTGTACGACATCGGCACCCATTGTGCCCGCTATACTTACGGCTAAAGCGGTGAGCCAGTAAATCGCAGGAGTATATTTTTTGATTGTCAGTTGCCAAGTAAACATTATAACAAGGAGGATAAGCCCTAGACCAACTGCAATATAGGGGCTAATTGTATTTACTAGGTAATCTGAAGTTGCTTCACCAAGTGCAGTGGTGATAATTTTAATAATCCAAAAGTATACGGTAAGTTTAGGTACTTTTGTAAGGACTTGCCAGGCCTCGTGCTGTGTCATGTTCATATCTCTATCATATCTAATCAGGTGCAAATCACCCAGTCGAGTATAATTAAACATGAACATAATAAGGAGAAAACATGCAATCAAAACTCAACCCATATATTAGCTTTCAAGGTAATACTCGCGAGGCTATGGAATTTTATAAAACAGTCTTCGGCGGACAACTCACTCTGTCTACATTTGGAGAAGCTGGTATGACCGATCATGACGTTAAGCCGGATGGTATTATGCACGCTGCTCTCGTTGCAGATAACGGCATTACTATTATGGCTGCAGATGCTGCAACTGGCATGCGTGACTTTATTGCGGGAACAAACATGAGTCTTTCACTTAGTGGCGAGAACGAAGAAGAGCTAACTGGTTACTACAACAAGCTAGTAGAAGGTGGCAAGGTAGAACAAGCACTGAGCAAAGCACCTTGGGGTGACATGTTCGGTATGTGTATAGATAAATTTGGTGTATTTTGGATGGTTAATATTACCGCAGCAAAATAGTTGGGTCACTAGAGTCCGTAAATTACCGCAATTTTTCGATTTTGCGGTAATTTATTATCTAGTCGTCTTTAGTTATACTTAGTATGTCCGACTGGATGAGGGAAAGGGCAAAACAGTGCTCGAGAAGAATCTGGCACATCAGGTGCTTCGCACGCTTCTGCACTACGGAAACGTGGAGGTGACGTTCTGGGACAACTCAGTTCGTCGCTATGCGGGGGTGCGAGGAGTCGACGAACCGGTGCTCCTGGTCGCTATTAAGGACCCGGGCGTAGTTCGACGCATGCTCGTGAACGCTAGTCTTGCCATTGGCGAGGCCTACACGAGCGGACGACTCCAGATCAACGAAGAGCAGCTTCCGCTGTTCTTCAAGCTGGTGGCGCGAAACCAGCCCAAGGCTACTGCACGTCAGCCGTTCCGCCGCCGCCCCAACCGGAAGGAGACGCAGCAGGGGTACATCGAGTCCCACTACAGCGTGGGCAACGACTACTACAGGCTGTTCCTGGATCCAACCTGTACGTACTCCTGTGCGTACTTCAAGGATCGGGCCGACGGTCTGGAGCAGGCGCAGCACCAAAAGATCGACCACGTATTGCGCAAGCTGCGGATTCGTTCCGGCATGCGCCTGCTGGACATCGGCTGCGGTTGGGGCCACTTGGCCGTCGCCGCTGCCAAGCAGTACGAGGCACGAGTCTTGGGTATTACACTCAGTACGGCGCAGCTGGCTGGTGCACGTGAGTTGGCAGAGCGTGAGGGTGTGTCGCACCTGGTGCGATTCGAACTCATGAACTACCAGGATCTGCCGACGGATGAGCCGTTCGATCGGATCGTCAGTGTCGGCATGTTCGAGCACGTGGGGCGTGGTAACCGTGACCAGTATTTCAGTAAGGTTGCGGAGCTGCTGATCGAGGGTGGCGTCTCGCTGCTCCATACGATCACGCAGCAGCAGTCGCGGCCGGTGGATGCCTGGGTGGATAAGTATATCTTCCCAGGGGGATATCTGCCGACGGTTGCCGAGATCGAGGGCGGGCTGGCGTTGCACGACTTGTGGTCGACCGACCGCGAGAACTTGTGGCGGCACTACGCTCGAACACTGGAACTGTGGCGCCAGGCGCACCAGCAGCACCGCACGCAAATCGTCGAGATGTTCGACGAGAGGTTCTACCGTATGCGGGACTTCTGGCTGGCTGGCTCTGAGGGCGGATTTCGCTATGGTCAGCTTGGTCTGACGCAGGTTGTCTTCACTAAGGGCAAGCCTGAAGACTGGCCGCTCACCAGGGCCTACCTGTACTGAGGCTCTCCTTTTCATCCGAGAACGTGGGATGGGGTGAGACTCTCGACTGGAAGGTACGAGAGTCTCACCCAGGAGACTATTTTTTGCGTTTATTACGAATTTTTTTGATGACAAAAGCTGCAGTGATACTTACTCCAAGTAGTAAGAGGATAGTTGCAATAAAGAACAAGAAATTGCTTGATACTCGAACAGAGTGAATGTATCCAAAAAAGGTTGAAGAGATAGCAGACTTACCTACCGCATGTCTGGTAATGGCAAAGGTACTTAGGATTTGGCTCATGTTTTCCAGCATTCTCATGTAGAGCATTATATCAAGTTTGTTTTTAGTGCTGGTTTGAGACGTACGACTCCATACATCCTGATTATTATCGATCGAAAGCAGTAATCTTCAAGCGTTAGTGAGCTAGCCGAGTGCTACTAGAAAGAGTCAACTACATCTGTTATAATAAAGAAAATTATACTCGATGTAACCACGGGAGATCTTGATGTCAGGACACAGTAAATGGTCAACTATTAAGCGCGAAAAAGGCGCTAAAGACGCTAAACGGGGCGCTGTATTTACTAAAATTGGTAACCAAATCGCTATTGCTGCACGTAGTGGTGTTGACCCAGTTATGAACTCAGCGCTCGCCCTTGCGATTGAGAAAGCAAAGCAGGCAAATATGCCAGCTGCAAACATTCAGCGGGCTATTGATCGTGTTGCTGATAAAAACGCAGCAACACTTGAAGAGGCAACCTACGAAGCCTATGGCCCAGGTGGTATGGGAATTATTATCGAAACCGCAACGGACAACAAAAACCGTACATATCCAGAAGTTCGTTCAGCACTTACGAAAAATGGTGGAACAATGGCGGAACCTGGCAGTGTTGCGTTCCAATTCACCCGAAAAGGCGTAATTCGTGTAGCGGCGAGCGGTGAAGACACTCTTTTGGCTGTGCTCGATGCTGGCGCAGAAGACGCAGTAGAAGATGACGGCGAGTTGATTGTATACACTGACCAAAAAGAACTCGCTAAAGTGCGCACGGCTATTATGACTGCCGGACTTGAAGTAAAAGAAGCAGAATTGCAGTATGTTCCAAACGCGCAGGTAGAAATCGGTGATCCAGAAGTTGCTCGCAAAGCGCTAAAAGTTATGGATGCACTTGATGATCTTGATGACGTCGTGAACGTGCATACCAACGCTGACATAACTGTTGACGTTGAAGAATAATTTCTCTCAGCATTAATGAAAACGACTGGGTTATATACCCAGTCGTTTTCATGCCCAGGTTCTAATTTCGAAAATATATATCTCCAAAATTTTACGCAATTATACGTACTTATGTTAATATGCTTGTATAAGAAGGAGGTTCTATGAATTCAGGAGTTGAGACGATCGATTACGACACTACCCTTAGACTATATAATCTTGATTTTAGACATAAGGTACGGGGCATTTGGGATGAGAATATTCCAATCATTAATCATACGGTTATCGAAGCTCGTGGAATTGATGCAGATTTTTTAGATTCGACTAATGATCTAAAAAGAGTATGTGATCAATTCTGTTTGAGTGTAGGCCTAAACGTCGTTGAGCGTAGGATCCATGACTTTACACCTATCGGAAAGACCGTTTTCTATGTTCTTGAAGAAAGTCATCTTTCTATGCATACATGGCCTGAAAACGGCTATATTCATCTAGATCTAGTTACCTGCATGAAGGATGAGCTGACACCTCTCGAAATTGCAACTATCTTTGAAAATAATTTTAATCCAAGTCATATGCGATATATGAAGTTGAGGTATTAATCATGTATATGCGCAAAAGAGATGTACTACAATCCGCTATAGAGGTAGACCGGAAACGCCCCAAAGCCGATCTCTCTATTGAACAATATCTAATGACTCCTGAAAGTATGGTAGAGCAGGTGTTTAGGCTGCAAAACATGATGAGAGGTAAAAAAGTCTTGCAGCTTGGTGATGATGACCATCTTTCGATACTGTTTGCTCAGTATCTTGAAGCCCAGCCTATCGTTGCTGAGTATGATTCTCGCATTATAGATAGTTTAACTGGTATCTATAAAGCGGATCCTAATCTAGATGCTAGGATCATTGAGTATGATGCACGAACCCTGCTTCCGGTGGATATTTTAGCGGATTTATTTTATATTAATCCACCCTACTCTTCAAAGAACCATGGCAAGGGAGCTATGGTTTGGATAAGTCGCGTAGCAAATGCAGTCCCGGTTGGATCTACATCAGTGCTCGTTTACCCGATTGATGAAGGGCTTTTTTGGACGCTTGAGTGCTTTGATAAGATCTTAAAATATGCGCATGAGTGTGGTCTTGTTGTTGTGGGAATTGATAGGGATGTTCACACGTATAACTATCTTCCTAAGGATCCCGGTTTGCTATCGTCCAATATCTACTTATATAAGTACGCTAACAGGGCGCCAAAAGAGATACGAGATATAGATGGTAACGCACTCTATCGATAAACATGGTGAACTTTTAGTCGTTTGCGGACTATCAGGTTCTGGCAAGAGTACTCTAGCTAGACATGCGCTAGCAGCTTTCCCTAGCAGCCTACAATATATGAACACGATTACTACACGTCCGAGAAGGCAAGATGAGGATAACATTGAGTATACGTTTATGTCGGACGATGAGTATGATCAAGCCAAGTCAGCAGCCTCACTCTGGGATGAGTCTCTTATTTATGGTAACCGCTATGGTTTGGACGCTGGTGTGTATAGGGAGAGGATGAATCAGGGAGAGAATTTTATCGTATGCTCGATTCCTTCTAATGATATTGTTAAAGAGATGGGTATGGTCTATCGTCGAGAATATATGAAGACTATCCATTTATTAACTGATTTAGAACTTTCGCGAGAGCGTATGCGACGAAGAGATCTAGTTGTCAGTTTGGGTCGCGTCGCTATTGATGCGGCCATGAATATGGCAGACTTTCAGGCGGATTACTTTTTAAGACCAAGTCGTTCGCTAGGGAGTGATAAGGAAAATTTCGTTAGACTAGTAAGGGATATTATTGTATGAATGACGTTGTCTATTTTGTCACCTCGAACCAAAAGAAGTTTGATAGTCTTGAAAAGACCTTGTCATCACTTGACATTATGCTTGAGCGGCTCGACTATGACTTTGACGAAGGACGAGAGCTTTCTATCCGATCCGTTGCCCAAAGTAAACTAGACCAGGCGAAACAGAGGTTTCCTGGTAAGAAAATCATTGTTGACGATCGTGGTTTTTTTATTCCAGCCTTGAATGGATTTCCAGGGCCTTTTGTAAAGCTCCTACTTAACAGTTTTAGCTATAAGGGACTCGTTAAATTAATGCACGGTGAGCCTGATAGGCGTGCAATTTTCTCGTATGCTGTTGGTTTTTATGATGGCGAAAAAGATGTCATCTTGACTGCTGATGAGATTGGATTTATTACAGATACTCCCAAAGGTAGTAATCTTCATGGTTGGACAGAGCTGTTGTATGTGTATGGACATCCGTGTTTCCCCGATCGCAGCCTTGCGGAACTGAGCGATGAAGAATGGGGTAGATACTTGGTTCTAATAAAAGATATTGATCCGTTTGTCTTGCTAGGTGATCATTTGCGGGCAATGTAGTTGTACAGAAGTGACATAAATTGCAGGAATACGCTCAATAGGGTCAGTACATTCTTTACATCTCGTAAATTAACGTATACTAAAGTCATGAGAATCATCGGTATTGACCCTGGCACGGGTATCTTGGGGTTTGGCGTAGTGGATGTAATAAAAGGTAAGGCACGCATGGTAACAGCGGGCGTTATTACTACGCCAGCACACACACCAATAGATGAGCGGCTTGAAGAGATTTTTGATGGACTTACTGAAATTATTGCTGAGACTAAGCCTGAGGTAATGTCGATAGAGCAGTTATTTTTTGCGCGCAACGTAACCACGGCAATAAGCGTAGCGCAGGCAAGGGGTGTAGCAATGCTTACCGGTCGTAAGGCTCGATTGCCGATTGCCGAATATACGCCAATGCAAATAAAACAAACACTTACTGGCTATGGTAAGGCAGATAAAAAGCAGGTGCAAGAGATGGTACGCATACACTTGGGTCTAAAAGAAGTCCCAAAACCAGATGACTGTGCTGATGCATTAGCCGCCGCTATTACGTATTCTATGATGAGCCGGGGCCAGTAACTTACTATGTAAACTAAAGCATGATACCATGAAACACTAACGCTTTTATAGGGGAATTTGAATGGTCCGACGTGATGCTGAACTATCCGAAAAATGTGCCGTAGCTGGAGTATGGGGAAGTGATAACGCTGCTAAGCTTACGGCTATAATGTTAGAGGAACTGCAGCACCGTGGACAAGACGCTACGGGCATAGTAACGCAGGACGGCAAGGGCAAATTACTACGACATGTAAAGCTGGGACTCGTAGCGGCTGCGTATTCGGAGGCTACCCTGCAAAGCCTTGAGGGAAAGGTCGCGATAGGCCATAACAGATACGCAACGAGTGGAGGTGCCTCTGATTTTGAACATATCCAGCCGTTTGCTGATGCCAAGACGAACTGGGCCTTGGCCCATAACGGTAACTTATCGGTGATTGATCCTCTGGTTGATTTTTTGGTTTCGAAAAATGTATCTGGAGTCGAATTATTGAATGATTCAGGCATGATTCATACTGCGGCAAGTTATTGTTTGCAAGCGGGGAGCGGGGTGGCAAAAGCAGTGGAGGACATCTTCCCTCTTTTGATTGGTGCTTTTTCGTGCGTGGCAATACATGATGGAAAGTTAGTGGCGTTTAGAGATGCGTGCGGTATTCGACCGCTTTCGTATGGCAAATTACCTAATGGTGGCTATGCTCTTGCTTCGGAAACCCGTGCGTTGGATGCGCTTGGTGCTACCGACCAAACAGATATCATGCCAGGCCAGCTGGTTGTTTATAGCGACACGGGCATAGAGACTATGCAAATAGTGCAACCCAATCCTAAACTAGATATTTTTGAGCTTGTATATTTTGCCCGGGGTGATAGTCGTCTATATGGGCGCACGGTAGAGGATGTGCGGTATGATTTTGGGGCACAGCTTGCGAGAGAACGCCCATTTTATGGTGATGCGGCGAATTGTGTTGTTGTGCCAGTTCCCCGCTCTGCAATATCTGCTGCAAAGGGTTACGCAAAGGTGAGCGGGATACGGTATGTTGATGGAATTGCACGTTTAAGTAGGTTGCGGACATTTATTAAACCCGATCAAGATGCGCGTAGACAGGCTGTCCGCGAAAAGTTAATTCCCGACTCCTCTGTTCTTAACGGCAGGAAGGTTGTGCTTATTGAAGATTCGATTGTGCGGGGAACGACTCTTGGTGTACTCATTGAGATGCTAAGAGAAGCCGGCACGATCGAGATACATGTACGAATTAGCTCGCCGCCGGTGAGATTTCCTAATTTCTACGGCATAAATATGCCCTCGCAGGCCGAACTTATCGCGCACGGTCGGACGATCGAAGGGATTCGTAGTGCTATTGGAGCGGATTCGCTCGGATATCTTTCGGTTGAGGGAATGCTTATGGCAACAAAGTGCCCTCCTGAATCGTTTGACGTGTCGGTATTTACCGGCCAATATCCGGTGGATATTGGTGCACACCAGCAAGAAATTATTACAGATAATCAGATAGTTCTTGCGGTATAATAGGCCGACCCGTGGTTTACTATAGTGTTCTTTAAGGTTAACGTATTATAATAAGTACATGGTCCGTCAAGGAAGATATACAAAGCGAGTATCTCGCATTACTCGCGTAAAACGGTCGGCAAAAAGATCGTGGCGCTGGTTCAAGGGTTTATCTAAAAAGAAAAAGGTATTGTTGATTGGGACGCCTATATTGGCGTTTTTGGTTTTGACGCCGCTTATTACGTATGCTTATTACTATAACGATATAGGCGACCAAGAACGCCTGATGAACAGTAATAATACCGGTATTGCTCTCACCGATAAAAACGGTAAGACGATTTATAGTGTGGGTCGGGCTGAGCATCGCGATATTGTACCGCTTGATCAAATCTCTAAATATGCTCAGCAAGCTGTCGTGTCATCGGAAGATAAGGACTTTTATAAGCACGGTGGTTTTTCAATTACAGGTACGCTTAGAGCGCTATTTAGTGATGTAAGTTCCGGTAGTATTGCTGGTGGTGGCTCAACGTTGACGCAACAGTTGGCAAGAACGACCCTTCTAACCAACCAGCAGTCTATTTTACGCAAATATCAGGAACTGACGATCTCGGTTGCTATTGAACAGCGGTATTCTAAAGATCAAATTCTTGACATGTATCTAAATTCAGCCTTTTGGGGCGGAACTGACTTTGGCATTCAGGCTGTAGCTAAAACGTACTTTAATAAGGCGCCCAAGGATCTTGATTTGGCTGAAAGCGCGATGATTATTGGTGTATTGCCGGCTCCAAATGCGTATTCACCAGTCACTGGTAATGCTACGTATGCAAAGGATCGCCAGACCTATGTGCTGAAGCGGATGGTTGAGGATGGCTATATCACGGCAGCGCAACAGCAGGCAGCCTTGAGTGAGCAATTGACCTATGCGCCCGTCCAGAGTCAGGCTGCGGGTGAAGCGCCAGCGTTTAGTCAAATGGTACTGCAGCAGCTCTACGATAAATATGGCGAAGAACAGGTGATGCGCTCGGGTTACCAGGTTAAAACGACGCTTGATCTTGATCTGCAGCACACAATAGAAGGTAATATCAACGACCATCTGGCGTATATTCAACGAAATGGCGGTTCAAATGCCAGTGCGGTCGCGATCGATCCGACATCGGGTGAAGTACGCGCGCTTGTAGGAAGTGCAGATTACAACAACCCAGATTGGGGTAAGGTAAATATGGTCACCACGGCACGACAACCTGGCTCAAGCTTTAAGTCCATTTACTACAGTGAAGCATTGGCTGATGGTGTTATTACACCGGCTACTATTCTGCAGGACGTACCAACTGATTTTAATGGCTACAAGCCACTCGATGCTGACAAAAAGTTTCGTGGAAACGTAACGGTTCGACAAGCAATCAGTCAATCTCTCAATATTCCAAGTGTTGAAGTTTTACAAAAGCTTGGCATAGATAAAGCGGTCCAGGCAGCAAATCGTATGGGAATTAGTAGTATAGATGCGAGTAAAAACTATGGCCTGTCACTCGCACTTGGCGCAGCCGAGGCTCCGTTGATGCAAATGACTAATGCATATGCAGCATTTGCCAATCAGGGGCAGCAGTTTGATACAACGCTTATTCAGCAGATTAACGACAAGTATAATCAAAAGATTTTTACCGCAGATGAAAAGAGTAAGCAGGTTACGAGTCCGCAGGCAGCTTATCTTATATCAAGTATTTTATCAGACTACAATGCACGGGCGCCTATCTTTGGCTCGTCTTTGACGGTCTCAGGTCGCACTGCTGCAGTAAAGACTGGCACTACTGACGACGACCGCGATGCCTGGACGATTGGTTATACGCCTCAACTAGCTGTTGGTGTGTGGGTTGGAAATAATAATAATCAGCCAATGCTAAATGGTGGCTCGGGTATGGCCGGTCCAATTTGGGTCAATACTATGAAAGCGGCCTTGAAGGGTATACCGAACACGCCATTTCCTATACCTTCTGGTGTGATTCAGAAACCTGTTTGCTATGGTACTGGTAGTCTGGCTAGTGGCTCGAGTTATAATACGTACAACGAGTATTTTCTAGCCTCGGCACTACCAACGACTACCTGTGATTCTACACCGCAAAAAACTGAAACACAGCCCCAAACTCAAACGCAGGATACAACTACTACTAACCCGTCAAACACAACCACAAATAGCCAAACCACCACTAACGACAACACAACGACATCTGGCGGCACGGGCTCTGGAACCACAGGAACAGGAACGACCGGCACGGGTAGTACAGGCACTGGTGGTACGACCGGCACGGGCACGGGCGGTACCGGAGGAACTGGGACGGGTGGCACGGGCACGACTCCTTTGACTCCATAGGCATTTAGGGGAGGGTCTATCTTGTGAAGGTATACTTTCGATATGACCGGTTTTGAGGAACAAGATTTGATAGATGGCGTACTAGATAAGCTGCAGGCTAAAAAGAAGGATTGGAAGTAGTCTTAGGCTTGAGCTTGAGTATGTCATAATAGACGTTATGATTGCACATGTTTCTGGAGTTGTTGCTGAAAAATTTGGTTCGTCCGTTATTGTTGATGTACACGGTGTCGGGTACGAAGTAAGTGTTGCCATTGGTGATTACGAGCGGGCTTTACTGAATGAGCCGATGAAGTTTTACACCTATCACCATATTCGCGAACAGTCGCAGGAGTTGTTTGGTTTTACGAGTTTAGCGGCTAAAAAGTTATTTGAAATGCTTATTACCGTGCAAGGTGTTGGCCCTAAGGCGGCGCTTTCGATTCTCAGTTTGGGTGACAGTGAGCAAGTGCGCAATGCAATTGCGAATAGTGATAGTGTTTATATAACCAAGGCAAGTGGCGTTGGCAAGCGTATCGCTGAGCGTGTGGTTGTAGATCTAGCTGACAAAGTTGGGCTAGCGCTCAGGACTGATGTTTCTGCCATCGGTACCTCACAAACGCTACTGCATACCGACGAGGCTCTCGAGGCGTTGATGGCACTTGGCTATAGCCTTAACGATGCGACACGCGCACTTGAAAATGTACCGATGGATCTCTCGACGGCTGACCGAGTGACACAGGCGCTTAGAGGTTAGTTCTATGTACCAGTTTAAGACATTATATTGGGGTAGTGACAATTCCACGATGGCGCAGTTTGAGATAGGTGATGGTATGCCGGCAACCGAGCTTATTACTGCTTGTATGGTCGCCGCTATTCATGAAAATACCCTGGTGATGTCGCGACCAGAACGAGGTTGGGGGTTGCTTGGTGGACATCGTGAAGAAGGTGAGACTCCCGAAGAATGTGTACGACGTGAAGCTATGGAAGAAGCGGCGGTTGAACTAGACGATCTTGTTCACATAGGTGGCTGGCGAATTAAAAAAATGTTTGAATCGCCAGAGAATGGGGCATATCCAGATGAGGCGTATCAGCCTCTTTTTGTCTCGCGAGTAGCGGATGTAAAAGAATATGTTCCACAGTTAGAGATTTTTGAGCGAGCATTTGTACCGTTCGATAAGGTAGGAGAATATCATCATGCGTTTGATGATTTTTCTGAAGTATATAATTTTCTACAAACCCACCCAGATTTTAAACGATTGCTCTAGATTTCTTGTGCAGGTATGGTGGTCTCGCTAGAATCTGTTTTTTGTAGTGGTGTAGCTCTAGCAACTAAATTACGAAAGAAACCTTTAACTCGCGCATTGATAAGAACCTTCTCGCTTTTAGATAGGCTATAACTGACAGGCTTAAGTTTAGAGAGCAGTCGGCTGAGTTCGGTAAGCTCGAGCTCAGGAAGATTAATAGAATGAAATTCGCGTACGTGTTTGGTAAGTGTATCTCGAATAAAGAGACTAAGATCGTCGGCGAATAACGGCATACCCGTCATGAGGATAGGTCGTTCCTTCATCATAGCGTAAAGAATTTGAAGACCGATCTCGTTGCTAATAGGACCATCGTTATAGACAATATGAAACGCTGAGATTTCTATGGACTTGTAGAATTCCACCTCTCTGTCGTAGTGTTGCCATGCGGCGTTCATATTGGTCTTATAAAAAAATGACTCATCCTGGATAGGTTGAGTCACATTAATGCCGATATGAGCAAGCATGGTTTTGAGCGCAAAAAGCGCCTTGTTACCTGGTCGAATGTTGCCGCTAATTTGCGTGGCTACGTTCATGCTATGCTCCTTACTTTATATACTTATAATATATGTATATTTATTGTTTGTAAACAATATTCTATAAATAATACATACTTATAATAATATACGTAGCAAAGAGTAAGCAATATGAGATAGTTTTATGGTAGAAGAATTTGAACGATACTAATTATTTGCGACGATCAATGTCGCGTTCTAAGAGCTCGCGAACGATTTCTGATTTATTTTTCCCTGTTTCGTAAGAAGTGTCACGTAGGTATTTATAAATTCGACGGTCCAAGATCATGTTAAATCGAAGGTCTTTTTCGGGTATGCTATTCTGTTTGATGAATTTTGCGACAATAGATTGTAGCTCGTCTGTAGTTGAATAGTGACGAACAGTTATAAACTTATTTTCTACGCCAGAGATAAACCGGTCTTTAATTTGCGTACGGGTAACGATGAGCGTTGGCTTTTTGTGCTGTGCGGCTACGTATGCTTGAAAACCCTGGCTAAAGCGTGCTTGTGTGGCTTCAACGATAACAAGATCGGATTTTGCAATAGCGTCGAGGTTGTCGTTGAGGATACTTTCCCAATCTACATCATCGCCTTTGATTTTGTTTTTAGTTCGGCTCGCAGCTGCTTCAAGCCAGTTTCTGAAGACCATTGCGTGATTATCGTACACAGCTTGTATAATAGTCTGCAAATAAACAGCATCATCCTCAAATTTACGAGCACTCCCGGTTACGTGTACTTGCGTGGTAAAGCTAGCCATGATTTCCCTCAGCTTTTCGCTTGATGATCGCACGGATTATCTCTGAGCGACTTTTACCTGTTTCATGCGAGGTTTCTTCAAGGTATTTAAAAATTTGGCGTGTAAGAAACATATTAAAACGCAAATCTTGCGTGTAAACAGTGTTCTTGTGCAAGAACTCATTGATAACTTGCTTTAGGTCTGTGCTGTTTGAGTATTGTTTGTAGGTGAAAAGAGGATTAGTAATACCACTCGCTGTATGGCCGTGTGTGGAATGGCGAGATACGGCAAGTACCGGTTTTTTGTGTTGAAAAGCCGCAGCGATAAGAAATCCTTGCGAAAACGAGTAATGAGTAAACTCAATGATTACTACATCGGCTCGCGTAGTGGCATCTATATTTGCATCAACATAGGATGTCCAATCAGGAATAACAATGGACTCTTTCTGTCTGGCAATGGCTGCTTCTAACCAGTTATGGGCGAGAACGGCGCCGTGGTCATGGATTGTTTCAACAATCTGTTGAAGGTAGGTGGTATCAACTTCTGGCTCACGAATACTACCGGCAAGATGGACGATCACTACGCCTGTTCCTGTTTATCAATTTCTTGCTCAAGGAGCTCACGAATGATTTCTGATTTATTTTTCCCTGTTTCGTAAGAGGCTTCACGTAGGTAGGCGTAAATTTGTCGATCAATAAAGAAATTAAAGCGCAAATCTTTTGTATTGATGGTATTCGCTTTTACGAACTTAGCCACGATTTTTTTAAGATCATCCTGATTATCGTAATGAGCGACGGTTAAAAGCTTATGCTTAATGCCGTAAACGAGCTTGCCTCGAATGTTTTCGCGCGTTAGAAGAAGGACGGGTTTCTTTTGTTGTAAAGCCTGTGAGGTATAAAAACCTTCCTGGAAACCATAGTTTGTAGCTTCGATAATGACAACGTCGGAACGTGATATAGCCTCGCTGTTCTCTTTATGGACATCATCCCATTCGACTTTCGTATCATCTCGGATGATATTTTTATCGACACGATTTTGGGCAGCGCTAATCCAGTCGCGGGCAATAACTGCGCCACTATCGTGAATAATCTCAAGGACAGCGTGATAGAAGGGAAGGTCTTCCTTAAGATTGCTTGCATTACCGATAATCTGGATAATCATATAAGTATATTTTAAAATATCTTTATGTTTTTATCAACAGCGAGTTACTGTTCGTTTAGAACTTTAGATAGTATATCTTTGATTGTACTTGCTTCGCTCCTGCGGCTTTCGTCTACAAGTTTCTGTAATTTTTGGTAGGTGTTGATGTCGAGGCTGAATTTAGGATTAATTTCCTGATTCCTTTTTGAGAATTTCTGAAGAAATGTTTCTACAATTTTTTCAAGCTCTTGTTCTGTTGAATATGCCTTGTTGCTAAAGAGTGGATGGGTAATGCCTGAAACGAATAATTTATCTGGCCATTCTTTATACTCGGACAGGTCTTTGCGGTATAAGTTGAGTACCGGCTTATCTTGCTGGAGTGCAATCGCAGTTTGAAAACCTTGGCTGTAGTTAAAGCGGGAGCCCTCTAAAATGAGTGCATCTGCTTGGGTTATGGCGTGTATATTTGATTCAACAATTTCTCCCCAATCAAAAGAATCTTCAGAGATTTTATTTACTTGCCTTCGGGCATCAACGCCATCATACCAATTGAACGCAACTGAGTCACCATTTATCTCTATGATTTTGGCGATCCTACGGACGGGGATAATATCCTCATTAAATTGGCGCATGCTACTTACTAAATGGATTATCATGACCACCTCTTTCTGCATTATACTTTTTGTGCGATGATTCGGGTCCAAATGTGCGTCGGGAGATCACCTTCTACGCCATCTTCAAGTTGAATGACCTCGTAACCTACGGCAATGACTTCATTATATATCTCATGGGGGAGCCAATAGTGAACGTAGCGACGATCATTCATTTTCTCATTGACCCATTCATCGCCTTCACCTTGTTTTACATTGAAGACGAGAATACCCTGGGGGTTCAGGCTTCTATATATGTTGCGAAGAGCTCTTTGTGTATCTTCAAGAGTGAAGTGCGGAAAGACGGCGTTTGCAAAAACCATATCGTAAAGTGCATGGCTATAGTCATGGATTATATTAAGATGGATTGCATTTTCATGGGCTTCCCGCAAGTGGTTGACAAAACCTATAGAGGCATCTGAACACTGCACGGTGAAGCCATGATTCCTGATATACTGCGCATCACGTGGAGTGGCGCTACCTATCTCTAGCACACTACCATTCGGTTTCACGTATGAGAGCGCTCTATCTATCCAATCTGTCAGAGCTTTATGGGGTTCTCCATATTGGGAGGGTGTTCGATTTAAGTAGGAATCTACGTTATTGTTATAAGCTTCGAGAGTTATGTGGTTTGGATCGTTTGCGGCCATTGCCAAAATTATACCTACATACAATGAATGTGTTTGGACGATATCTTGGAAGTACATTGTATGGTATTATTAAAATTGAAATATCTGAGGTATATTATATCTTAAGATTAATGGTTTTAAAAGGGAGAGAAAATGAAAGTCCATTTTATAACATCGCGAGGAAGCTTAGAAAATGACGTCAGTACTCTTCACTCTGTCACTAAATATATAAAAGAGTCAGGCCATACGCTCGCAAGTGACTGGATTAACATTGCTCTTGATCGGCTAAGTACAGATAAGAGCGAAGCGAATTGGAAATCTATTTATAAAACAAACCTTGAGAATATCGCTGAAACCGACGTAGTGGTCGCAGAAGTTAGCTACGAGAATTTTGGAGTGGGGTATCAGGTTGCGGTTGCTGTTCAGCAGAAAAAACCTGTTCTTTTACTAAGAAAAGAATCGGTAGGTCAAGACGCTTTTGTCACAGGTGTTGAAGACGGATGGGTCCAGTATAAGGAATATAATGATGAGACTCTTCCTGCAATTCTTGCTAAATTCTTTGGCGAGAACGACATCTCAACCAAGGACATGCGCTTTAACTTCTTTATTGATCGTCCTATCTACAATTATCTTCGTTGGGCTGCTTTAAAGACTGGTAAGACAAAAGCAGAAATTCTACGTAGTTTAGTACAGCAAGAGATCGAGAAAAAAGACCTCTAATCTTTTTCATAATCTTGCTTAAAAATAAACAACATTCCCTAGAAGTATAAACTGCTATACTGAAAGTACTGATATGGCGGTAGAACGAATAGTTGATACGAGTAATCATGATGAAGACGAGGATGAACAGCTGGTAGAAATATCACTGCGTCCGCGTGATTTTTCGGAGTATATTGGCCAGGAACGTTTAAAAAAGAACTTAAAACTAGCAATCGACGCTGCCAAAAAGCGTGGCGAACCAATTGACCATGTGTTGCTGTATGGGCCGCCGGGGCTAGGCAAAACTACAATGGCGAATGTCATTGCTAACGAAATGGGTGCTGGCTTACGTGTAACTGCTGGTCCTGCTATAGAACGAGCGGGCGATCTCGCAAGTATTCTTACTAATCTTACTGATGGTGATGTGCTGTTTATTGACGAGATTCATCGTCTTAGTCGGGCGGTCGAAGAGGTGCTTTATAGCGCCATGGAGGACTTCAAGCTCGATATTGTGATTGGTAAGGGGCCTGCAGCTCGTAGCGTGCGTCTTGATTTGCCTAAGTTTACGGTTATTGGTGCTACGACACGTACAGGTGCACTTGCAGCGCCACTTCGAGATAGGTTCGGGCATATCTATCGACTTGATTTTTATACGCACGACGAAATCGGCAAAATTATCATGCGAGCAGCAAGTATACTTGAGAGTAAAATTCATCCCGAGTCAGCACGGCTACTTTCTACCCGGGCGCGCTTGACGCCACGTATTGCGAATCGTCTATTAAAACGTGTACGGGATTATGCTGATGTAAACGGTGATGGGATCATTGATCAAAAAACGACACTTATGGCACTTGAGCTCTTGGAGGTCGATGAACTAGGTCTAGACCCGGCCGACCGTAATATGCTGATGAGCATTATTGATAACTACGGCAATAATCCAGTTGGACTAACGACTATCGCAGCCCTAACAGGTGACGAGGCGAGCACGATTGAGGATTTTTATGAGCCGTACCTATTACAGCTTGGCTTTATCGAACGAACACCACGTGGGCGACGTGTAACGGCTAAAGCGTACACTCACCTCGGCAAGGTCATGGTCGAAAACCAATAAATGTTGATATAATACCAGTATGGATATGGATGATCTTCCGCGCCGACCACAAACAGAAGAACCTAAGCCCGTTGCCTATGATGCTGACGGTAATCCGTTGTATGCGGCACCTCCTCGACCTGCTGACCCTTCATACGGTCCACAACCCGGCCCTCAGTTTGTTCATTTGAGTCGTGCGACAGACCCTGTTGCTCCGACGATCAGTGATGAGTTGAAGACCAAACATGATCAATCTGTTAAAGATTTTCCGTCGCTTAGTATTAGCGAAGCGGAGTATATTGTCAGTGCCATCCGAAGGCATCCGATTGGTATGGTTTTACCTATTGTACTAACGGTGTTTTCTGTTGCGGTGGTCGCCTCGCTCCTTATTAACTATCCCCTTATTATGAGTGCAATGAGTATTGTTTCACCTCTACCGTTTGGCGCCGTGCTTATAGGTGGTTTACTTGTGATTGCGGCTATTTTACTGAGTTGCTACGTATCTATTTGGATATATTCTGCTAATAAGTTCTATCTTACGAATGAGAGTGTGATTCAAGAAATTCAGTCAGGCTTGTTCTCGCGCCAAGAGCAAACGGTAAGCCTTGCTAATATCGAGGACGCAAGTTTTCATCAGAGTGGTCCGCTTCAGCTACTTTTTAACTACGGGACTATTCGACTTAGCACAGAAGGGGATGAAACAACTTACACGTTCCAATATGCGGCAAACCCTAAACAACAAATTGCTATATTAAACAACGCAGTCGAAGCATTTAAGAACGGTCGACCCGTTCAGTACGAAGATTAAAGCGAGAATCGCTAATTGTGGCGGCTTGTCTTAACGTAGGTCGCTTCTTTTTCCATATCGGCGGTTAGCTTGTAGCTTTTGCATTTGCTGTCTTGACAGTTGCTCGCATCGTAGTGGTATTCGGCACTCGTATCATTTATCTTTGTGCCATCAGGATCTGTAAAGAGAGCAGGATCCATAGCAGGGAGAACACTTTCGTTGATAGTATCTGGGTAGTAGCCATTTTTTGCGTAATAAGCCTCTTCCAGGTTGTAATACATGGCGTTAATAGCTGTTTTACGTTGGCTATCACGTTGAGCGGCGGAGAGATCATTTCGTTGCAAAAGTAGCAAAACGGAAGCTACTCCAAGGAACGCAATGACAACGATAATTTCAATAACAGTAAAACCAGATGTACGCTTCATTGCCTCTATTATAGCAAATAACTCGGAGAAGAAGTATAATAGGAAGTAGTAAAAGAGAGGGAGAATAATGGCTAAAAAAGCTGACAACACAGATGTGACTGAAAAAGCTGCCAGCAATGAAGGTAAGCTTAAGGCTCTAGGGCTTGCTATGGACCAGATTACCAAGCAGTTTGGCGATGGTTCAATTATGAAACTTGGTGACACGCATAGGGCGGATGTAGAGCTTATTTCGTCTGGTGCACTTAGTCTCGATCTAGCGCTTGGCGGAGGGTACCCTAAGGGCCGCATTATTGAAATCTATGGACCGGAATCGAGTGGTAAGACGACGCTGACGCTGCATGCTATTGCAGAAGTGCAAAGAAATGGCGGTACGGCTGCATTTATTGATGCCGAGCATGCGCTTGACCCAGCCTACGCAAAACGCCTTGGCGTTGATACAGATAATTTGTTGGTAAGCCAGCCAGATAACGGTGAGCAGGCGCTCGAGATCGCAGAAACACTTGTACGTTCCAGTGCGGTTGATCTTGTGGTTGTGGATTCCGTTGCAGCACTAGTTCCACAGGCGGAAATTGATGGTGATATGGGTGATAGTCACATGGGTCTCCAGGCTCGTCTGATGAGCCAGGCACTTCGTAAGCTGACAGGTATTATCAACAAGAGTCACACGACTGTAATCTTTATTAACCAGATTCGTATGAAGATCGGTGTGATGTTTGGCAACCCTGAAACGACGACTGGCGGTAACGCATTAAAGTTCTATGCTTCTGTGCGTCTTGATATTCGTCGCACTGGTCAGATTAAGGCTGGTGAAGAGATTGTTGGTAACCGAACTAAAGTTAAGGTGGTAAAGAATAAGATCGCACCGCCCTTTAGGACTGCCGAATTCGATATTATGTATAACGAAGGAATCTCTAAGACTGGTGACGTACTTGATCTAGCAGTGCTACACGGTATTGTCGGCAAATCTGGCGCTTGGTTCGACTACAACGAAGGTAAGATTGGACAAGGTCGTGAAGCCGCTAAAACCTATCTTAAAGAACATCTAGACGTACTGAACGAAATTGATAAAAAGGTCCGCGAAAAAGTAGCCGTAGAGGCATAGGAGAGTTGTTGGTATGAAAATTACCGCGATCTCTATTCAGGCTAAAAATAAGAACCGCGTAAATGTCATGGTGGATGGCGTTTACCGGTTCTCTCTTGATTTATATCAAGTAGCTGACTTGGGAATCCAAAGAAACAAAGAATATACCGAGGAAGAGCTCGTAAACTTAGAAACTGAGAGCTTGTTTGGCAAGTTATACAGCAGAGCTTTAGAATACTGCTTGATGCGCCCCCATAGCGCTAAAGAAGTGAGAGATTACTTATATAAAAAAACACGTGATCAACGTACGAAAGATGGTGGTATAAAAAAGGGTATACCAGTGGAGATCACAAGCCGTGTTTTTGATAGATTGGTTGAAAAAGGTTACATCGATGATGAAAAGTTTGCGAGGTTTTGGATCGAAAACCGAAATACGACCAAGGGTACAAGTCAGCGCAAGCTAACGGCTGAACTGAGAGCAAAGGGTGTACTTCCGGCAATTATCGATACGTTCCTTTCGGAGTCTGAGAGAACTGATGAGAATGAATTGCAAAAAATCATTAACAAAAAACGTAATCGCTACCCAGATGACATGAAGTTAATGCAATACCTAGCTCGACAGGGTTTTCAATACGATGATATTAAACAAGCCTTAGCTGAAACGGAAGATTAGCGACGCTCGCTCTGCTCTGTCTGTGGGCCTGCGGGTTTACGAAAAGGATTGGTGTAAGTGTCGTGTACTGCGCGCATAACTGGTTCGGCTGGCTTGATCTCTGACTCAACGACAATTTTTGCATCAGTAATTTCCTTGATCTGACTACGGTGAACAAGAAGGTGTGTGTCGTTCAGGCTCATAAGGAGTGGTCGTTTGACGCTTAGTTGTTGTACGACAAATCCAGCCGTCTCGATAGTGTAGTCATCTATCTTGCCTAGTTTGTGACGTTTTGTATCAGTAACTGCCTTGCCAATGAGATCGAACTGTAATTTATAAGTCTCATTTAATTTTATGATATCTTCGGGCGACACAAATTCATCGCTAGAATCGACAATCAGGCCGATATTGCTAAATTCACGCACATCAGCAACTCGAAGTAGAGATGGGTGAGTGTTGAGAAGCGGTCCTGTGAGCTCGTAGGCGACAATCTGAAGTGAATGGGGGTCGATAATAGCACGCTGAGTACGTGCAAGTTCGCCACCGGTCTGTAGGCCCATAACCGGCGCGTCGATCAGTCTTGATCCAGCGATTAGCATAACTTTAGTATAGACGTTTTTGGCTTACTACTCAACAAATGGATTAGTCCGTGCGCCGTTGTTGCTGATTGTAGGGTCTGATTGATCGGCTGTTTTAAGATTTTGAATTTTTTGAATAGTCGCTTGATCGAAACTGGAGCTATTTGCGTTTGGGCTGTAACCATTATCTTGCCCGGACGTTATGACGGCATTGTTGAGTAAAAAGATGACTACTGCAAGACCACCGAGAACGATAATGACGAAAAGCACGATATGAAAACGGTGCAGGAAGGCTAGGATAGATTTTTTTATTGCATCTGGTGAAAGTGTGAGACTGATCTTTGTATCTTTCATAATAATTCCTACTTTGTGTATACCTGTATGCTTAAGACGTCACTTGAAATATCACTACCGCTCGTACCCTTGGAGAGTGTAATCTTTTGAATCTGCATCTTGGTAAGGTTGTTTTCTATAGAGCGTACAAATCGCAAGAAATTACCATATCCAACGGGGTTTTTAAGAGTTACGGAGACGGAGACTGACTTTACGCCTGCCGGTGCTGCAACCACAGGGGCTGTAGTTGTCGGAGTAGTGGTTGTACCTGCCGGACTGGTTGCTGAGTTAGCCGAGAAGTCCATATTTGTAATGGTTATACCGGCTGTGCTGGCGTAGTTATTCAGATCACTTACGATCTGATCCTGATACTGGTAGCTCTGACTATCGGCGACAATGCTGTTTGTGCGAGCGATAATGTCCTTATCGTTCGTGAGTTCTTGCTGAATGCGTTGGAGTGTCTGTACGTTGTCTCGGCTTGCATTGGCGTCGATGATCTTGTGGCTAACGTCTACAGCATAGGACTTTAGCTGGTTGTTAATGAGTGAAAAGATGACGCCACCTGCAAGAGCAATAACAAATAGCGATATCGACAGTATAAGCCGAAGACGAGTAGCGGTGAGATTGCTCTGTTTTCTCATTATTTCGCTGCGTCCTTTTTGATAGTTATGCCGAGGTTTACTGTAACGGGATAACCTCCTGTACCAGAGGCTGTATCAATGGTTTGAAAGTGTACATCAGAGAAAAGTGGAGATTTACTAAAGGAGTCTTTGAGTGCGAGTGCGCTGGCGTAATCTTTTGCTTGTCCAGTAAGTGTGGTTGGTGTTCCAAACGTCCCGGAGTCGAGAGATAATGTTTGAAGAACTACACCACTTGGTATAAGCTGTGCTATTTCCAGGACAACCTTAGAGTAAGTTACTTCGTTGTCGAGGATTTGCTTGGCGGTACTAAGGCGATCACGAAACTGCTGAGCCTGTGTCTGCACGGAAGCATACTGTACTACGTTAGCCTGGTTGGACTGTATCGTTTGGGCGGCGGTATTAAATGTGTTTGAGAGATAGATGTAGGTGATACCAATTGCAAGACCCATGAAGCCCATAACTCCCAAAAGGAAAATATTATAACGGATAAGAAGTGTATTGGTCCGAGCTGCCTGAAGCTGCCGCTTTTCTTCATGCGGGAGAAGATTGATCATTTCCAAAACCCCTTTTGGTCAACGCTCGCTAACCCTGCAACAGTAATATAACGGGGGCGGAACTGTTTGTTTGGCTGTGGCAACTTACCAAAATCCAATTTTTGCCATGGACTGGCGACACGTGCCGGCATAACGAGTTCGTTAGTAAAGTAGTCGCCAATACCTGGAACGTTGCTTCCTCCGCCCACGATAATGACCTGCTCGAGTTTGCGGTCATCATTAAGGCGTTCGTTATAGTAACGGATAACTTTACGGATTTCAGTAGCTATGCGCTGGAGACTCGGCTGAAGTGCGGCGGTGATCTTAGCGCGACGAGGTCCGGCGCTCAGACCGTTCAAGACCTTTAATTGGTGGGCATTCTCGAGGGCAACATTGAGTTTTTTGGCAATATCGAGTGTAAAGGTGTTACCACCAATGCCGAGTCCACCGCTAATGCGAATAGCACCCCCATCGAGTACTGCGATATCGGTGCTAGCAGGTCCAATGTCGACGATAAGGGTGGGCAGATGACCTTCTTCAGTGGACTCAATAACACGAGCAACAGAGTTAATTCCCGGTTCGACCATAATGGGCTGTAGGCCTGCGGTTCGGACGGCTGCAAGACAGCTATCCACAAGGTTTTTTGGCACTGCCGACATAATAACACTCAGCTGGTCCTTGTGTCGTTCAATGACCTCGTAATCAACATATAGAGAATTCATGGGTATAGGAATGTACTGATCGACCTCAATCTCGACAGCATCTGAAAGGGTAGACTCTGCTTTAGCGGGAACGGTAAAGGTGCGTGAAAAGGTGCGACTTGTCGGGACGCTAATAATAGCCTGGTCGCTTGGCAGCTCGCCTATAACCTTGCTCGTAAGGAGTGACGCTATGTTATCGGCTAGATAAGCATCGTTGCTCTCAAGAGATTTTTGGACTTTTGCGGGGTCAAGGTCGACTGAGCCATATCCTAAAACAAGCCACTTTTTTGAGTCGATGGCCATGACCTTAACACCAGTTTGACTGATGTCGAGGCCAATTACCGGCTTGTCTTTATAAAATAATTTCGCCACTTAAAATGCCCACTTCTACTTTGTTATCAGTATACCATGAGCGGTTTGGTTTTTTGTTAACTTTTAATCTGGTTTGCGAGTCCAGCAATTGGCATCATAACACTGGCGGCGATGAGTCCTACCATGCCACCCATAAAGACGATCATGACCGGTTCGATAATGGCACTGACGCCATCAATTGCCACATCTACTTCCTCTTCGTAAAAGTCAGCCACCTTGACGAGGACGGTATCGGTCTGACCTGTTTCTTCGCCCACTGCAAGCATCTGCGATACGATCGATGGGAAAAGGCTATTTTTTTCAATAACCGAAGAAAGTGTATCACCGTTTTTAACTTGTTTTGCGGCGTCCTGAAGCGCCTGCTCGTACACAAGATTACCAACTGCGCGCGAGGTAACGTCTAGTGCTTCCAGTACGGCAACGCCGGCTCCCATAAGTGCTGAGAATGTACGGGCGAAGCGCGCTACAGCAACCTTCATTACGATCGTTTTTAACCCAGGAATTTTAAGTACGAGGTGGTGAAACTGATTCTTGCCGCTTGGAGTTTTAATGTATCGCAGTATGAGGAAGATACCACCGCCAAGTGCTGGAAAAAGAATATACCAGTAGCTTGTCATAAAGCCGCTAATGCCAAGCATGGCAAGCGTAAGACCTGGCAGCTTTGCGTCTGGTCCACCAAGATCGGTGACAATTTTTCCAATCTGTGGAATAACAAAAAGCATTAAGCCAAAAAAGGCAATAACAGTAATACCAATAAGTACCATTGGGTATGTCATGGCACTTTTTACTTTTTTACGGATGGTCGCGTTTTTTTCTTGCTGCATGGCGAGCCGCTTAAGAATCTCGTCAAGGATACCCGCAGCTTCACCGGCGCGAACCATGTTTACATATACATCACTAAAGACGTTTGGTGACTTTGCGAGCGCATCGGCAAGTGGCGAACCAGCTTGTACATCGCTAATAATGCCATTAAGAACTTTTTTAAGGCCTGGACTTTCCGAGTGCTGCTCGAGAGAATTGAGTGCGCGAAGTAAAGGAACGCCAGCTCCGACCATGGCACTGAGCTGACGAGTAAACATAACCAAATCATCGGATTTTACGCGGTTACCGCTTTTAAAAAGGCTAATATTTTTTGAACTAGCTCTTGAACTTTGTTCTTTGACGCTAATAGGATGTAAACCTTGTTTGTTGAGGGCGGAAATAACTGCGCCTCGATCCTGCGCTTCGATCGTTCCGTTAACCGACTTACTAGCGTCATTAGTAGCTATGTATAAAAATTTTGGCATATAGGGCTACTCTTTCGTGACGCGAAGGACTTCTTCGACTGTCGTATCACCTCGTAGTGACTTAATGAGGCCGTCGGTTTGCATTGTAATCATGCCTTCGGCTATTGCTTGGTCTTGAATCTGATTGCTTGTTGCGTTGCTGATAATCATTTTTTGGATAGGCACAGTATTGCCGAGTACCTCGTAAATACCAATTCGCCCTTTGTAGCCTGTGTGATTACATTCTTCGCAGCCGTCCGGCGAGGCTTTCCAGAGGTTGACAATAGATGTTTCGCCCGTGCTAAGGGGCACATCACCACCGATATGCTGCTCTTTTGCCTGTTGTTCGAGAGCGTGAATGTAGCTAAATGATTGACCTGGGCGAAGATTAAACAAACGAATGACGGTATCGATCTCAGCTTGATCCGGTGTGTGTTGTTGACGACAGGTCATGCAGAGGCGTCGCACTAGTCGCTGTCCTACGACGGCTTTAACGGTGCTGGCGATCAAGAATGGTTCGATATTCATATCAAGGAGACGTGGTAGGGAAGTCGCTGCATTATTAGTGTGAAGCGTACTGAACACGAGGTGTCCAGTAAGGGCTGCTTGAATGCCTAAGTTGGCCGTTTCGGTGTCTCGGATCTCACCAACCATGATAATGTTTGGGTCTTGACGAAGAAGTGCACGAAGTCCACTAGCGAAGGTCATGCCAGCCTTAGCATTGGTTTGGGTTTGGTTGACACCAGGGATTTTATACTCCACCGGGTCTTCAACAGTTGAGATATTGACATCTGGTGTGTTAAGTATGGTTAGGATACTAAAGAGACTCGTAGATTTACCAGATCCGGTTGGTCCAGTGATAAGTACCATACCGTTTGGTTCGGTAAGCGCTTGGTGAATGACATCGATCGAGTGACCCCAGTATCCAAGGTCCTCAAGGGTTATCGCTTGGTTGGATTCATCCAGGATACGCATGACAATCTTTTCGCCGTCCACTACAGGAAGGGTACTAACACGAAGGGCGTATTGCTTGCCTCCAACCTTAATCTTAAAGCGACCATCTTGTGGAACACGACGTTCATCGATTTTGAGGTTAGAAAGAATTTTGATACGACTTACAAGAGCGTTCATAACGTTGCGGGGGAGTCGGTTGACTTCTTTTAGCACACCATCTATACGGTAACGGACCTGGACATAATCCTCGCGAGGCTCGATGTGGACATCACTTGCGTTAGAGCGAATGGCGTATTCAAGCAGCAGATTAACAGTCTGGGCGATAGGGGAGTCCTCGGCTACATCTGCCTCTGTGAGGGTCTGGTTCTCTTCCCCATTCCCCTGTCGCTGAACGTCAATAACCTGAGTCAGCTCCTTATTCACATCACCACGGTAGTTTTCAAGACACGCTAGAATGTTGCTATGGGTTGCAATATGCAACTTGATATTTTCACCAATTTGTTTCTCAATAAAGTTTACGGCTTGAACATCATCGGGATCGTCCATGGCAAGATACTGTGTGCCGTTTTCGTCGATTTTAAAGAGAATGGTATTGTATTGACGCGCGATACGTTCGGGGATTTTATTAAGGACATCTTGAGTAATGTCATCTGGATCTATCTCAACAAAAGGAATTTGGGCAAACTCTGCAAATGCTTCGACGAGAGTTTTTTCATCCATGATACTGTTTTGAATGACAATATCCTGTAATAGGCGCCTTGAACGTACCCCTTCTTCTTTAAGATCAGAGATTTGCTCTTTACTAATACCTTTTCGGGTGAGCAATGTTTCGATAGTTGCATCAGAAATACGCATAATGCTTATGCTCTATTGTACGCGATGCTCTGGAAAAGTTCCATATTCGTGTAGAAACGGGTGTTCATTTTTATAGGATGTATTAATGGTATAATAAGAGCCTATGATTATAGAGGTCAATGGTGAGTCTGAAATGAAGGCGTTTGGCAAAAAGCTAGGCGCGCTTTTAAGCGGCGGGGAAATTTTGGAGCTTATCGGTGATGTAGGTGCTGGTAAGACAACGCTTACTAAGGGCATTGCCGCTGGCATGGAGGTAGATGACGACGTCCAGAGTCCAAGCTTTACGATTAGCCGAGTGTATAAGACTCCAAAGGGTATCTCATTGGCACATTACGATTTCTATCGTCTACAAGATGCCGGAATAATGGCGGCCGAACTGCACGAAGCGGTGCAGGATCCGCAAACTGTAACGATTATTGAATGGGCAGAAATCGTGGGAGGTACCTTGCCTCTTGATCGTGTCTCTATAACTATTGCCTCACCGAGGGAGACGGCTCGTACTTTAGAATTAAAGGCTGGTGGTGAAAAAAGCACACAGCTACTAGAGAGGCTAGCATGATCTTATTACTCGATACTTCAACACCAGTATGTAAGCTAAGCCTTGTCGATGGTGACGTCCGCTATGAAAATGAATGGCAGGCTGATCGTCAGCTTGCAAAAGGGCTTTTAGCATACCTACATGACCAATTGGAATCTCAAGATAAAGCATTTAGCGATCTTACTGGGATAGGTGCTTTCGCTGGGCCGGGAAGTTTTACAGGCTTACGAATAGGGCTTACGGTCTTGAATACGCTCGCAGATTCCGAGCGTATTCCTATTGTAAGTGGTATGGGCGAGGATTGGCAGGCTGAAGTACTGCAAAAGCTAAAAAACGGCCAAAACGAGCGCATTGCACTCCCCTTCTACGGTTCTGAAGCAAATATTACAACACCACGCAAATAGCAATACGCTTGCGGGCTTGACGTAAAAAGCGCTACAATAAAATTACGTTCCAAGTATGGACGTATTGAAACTTTTTGAATTTCCAGCGTAGTCCTATTTTTGCTTTATAAACGAAACACAATTGATTATTTGGCGGGGCTATCCTTAGGAGAAAGGATATAACTATGGTAGAAGGAATAATTGCCGCAATCCTTGGGGTTGTTTTTGGTATGGGCGGAACGGTTGTTTATGAGAGACGCCGGGAAGCAGCGGGTAAAAATACCGCAGAAAAAGAAATCGCACGAGCGAAAACTAAAGCGAGCGACATTGTCTTAAAAGCAAAGGATGAAGCACTTGAGCTTGAAAATCAGCGTCGTAAGGAAATGCAAAAGGTCGAGCAGCGTCTAGCCGAACGTGAAGTAAGTCTCGATAAAAAGCTTGATGAACTCGACAAGCGTGCCGAAAGACTACGCAAACAAGAAGACGAAGTCGAATCACTTAAAAGCGAGATCCGTGAAATCCGTACACGGCAGCAGGAGAAGCTCGAGAAAATTGCTGGCCTTAAAAAACAAGATGCTGCCGATAAGCTTATGAAGATGACCGAGCGTGACATCAAAGATGATCTTCTTGGCCTCGTTGCAAAGCTTCAAAACGAAGCAACCGAAGACGCCGAAGAGCAGGCGCAAACCATTCTCGTTAGTGCTATGGAGCGTATGAGTAGCGAAGTGACTGCGGAGCGTACTGTCACTGCTATCAAGCTCACTGATGATGAAATGAAGGGTCGTATTATTGGTAAAGAAGGGCGCAACATCCAGGCATTGCAGCGTGCTACGGGCGTTGATGTGCTAGTTGACGACACACCGGGAATGATTGTACTTTCAAGTTTTGATCCTATTCGTCGTCAAGTTGCTCGGCTGACACTTGAAATGCTTATGAAAGATGGTCGTATCCACCCTGGCCGTATTGAGGAAGTCGTGGCAAAGGCTGAAAAGCAAATCGAAAAAGATGTTGTTCGTGCCGGTGAAGACGCAGCGCGCGAAGTTGGCGTTGCTGGCATTCCAAAAGAAATGCTCCGTCTGCTGGGGGAGTTAAAGTTCCGTACTAGCTACGGTCAAAACGTCTTAATGCACAGCACTGAAATGGCACATATGGCTGGTCTTATTGCTGAGGAAATTGGTGCCGATGTTCGAATCACTAAAACTGCTACCCTCTTGCATGATATTGGTAAGGCGGTAACACATAAGGTTGAGGGTAAACATCACCATATTGGTGCTGAAATTGCGCGTAAAAATGGCATGGACGAGCGTATCGTTCACGCTATTGAGGCACATCACGATGATATTGAGGCAACAACTCCAGAGGCAATCATTGTTCGTATTTGCGATGCACTCTCTGCTGCTCGTCCAGGTGCCCGTAACATTAGTGCCGAGAATTTTGTGGAGCGCATGCGCGATCTTGAAAACATCGCAACGAGCTTCCCTGGTATTGATAAGGCATATGCAATTAGTGCTGGTCGTGAAATCCGTGTGATTGTTAGCCCTAAGTCTATTGATGATCTTTCTGCAATCAAACTTGCCCGTGATATCGCCAATAAGATTGAAAGCACTATGCAATATCCGGGTACGATTAAGGTAAATGTTATACGAGAAACACGCGCTATAGAATACGCAAAATAGGTGGCATCCATGAAGTTGTTCGGGAAAAAACTTTCAAAAAAACATTGGCTAGAAGCGCAGCACTCACGCGTTTCTAGCGCAACCCTCATACTAGAAAACTCAGTTGGCCAGGTGCTCGTTGTGAAGGCTAACTACAAGCCATATTGGACATTCCCTGGTGGTATCGTTGACGCAGGTGAAACACCTAAACAAGCCGCCCTTCGCGAAACATTTGAAGAAGTCGGAATTGAAATAAATGAGTCAAAGGTAGAGTTTGTGGCGGTAGTGAACCGAAAGAGTGATTTTGCCGATACCTACCAATTTATTTTTAAGGCGCCTCTCACAAAATCGATGCTGAATGGCATAATCCTACAGGCGACCGAAATTGATCAGTATGCTCTGATTACGAAAGAACAAGCTGGAGTGAACGATCGACACTACGGGAAAGTGATTGATCACTGGGCGCATGGCCGAACTGGTTATATTGAACAGACGTTTGGTAAGGATGACCAATAGCATCTCTAAAGATAGCCGGCAGTACCTTTATTAACACTCTCGTAGACCTGTTCGTAGATTTCGTTCGCCTCCGTGTTTGTTATACTTCGCTCAAGGTGCCGAAGCGTAACGCGTACTAATACATTTTTCTGGTCAGATTGACAGCCAAGTCGCTCGCGGGCAATAGCCGGAAGTGACTTATACGGTGTTTCATTTAGTATTTCTACCTCTTCGAGTGTATCTACCTTATCTCTTAAAGCCTCTCGAATATCTGCGCTAATATCTTCTTCAACGTAGTTTTGCGGTACGCTATACGACATGTCACGCTTTATGGCGGGCTGATTAGAGATCTCTACATATGGGTCGAGATTAGTCATTTGTTCAGAGATTCGAGGATTATTTGAGCGGAGATAGCGAACGTCGGGGATGTCTTTTAGCGTCATAACTAGCCTATCCAGCCCCATGCCAAGGGCCCAACCGGAGTGAATCTTGGGGTCTAAGCCGGCATTTGCTAGAATAGTGTCCTTGATAAGGCCGCATTCAAGTATCTCAATGTCGCTCTCTCCATTAACCGCGTTTACTTCTACGCCCTGATTCGTATAAGGATGTGGTGAATTTTCTATGCGCAGGTGCCAGCCAGGAGCGGCTGTCGCACCCACACCCTTAACGACAGCAAGCAAGTCATCTTTTGTAATTGGTTTGTTCGAGGCATTCTTAACAACTCTCCACATCTCGAGCATGTGTACTTCACTGACGTGTTTTTTATCCGAGACGTCGCGGCGGTATGCAAGGCCAGGAAGGAGAATAATGACATCATCCCAGCCACTGCGCTTAGATAATTCACGTAATATGCCAGGCAAATGCGCACTTGTGTGGGTGCGTAGAATACGCGCGTCATCCACATAATGCGTGTATGTCGATGAACGGCTTATGTTATCTTTTGAGATAAGCAAAGCGTCGTAGTTATCTTTAAGGGATACAATCGGATTCCTGCGATGCACCTGAATATCGCTTTGTGGCTGCGTCGAACGCATATAGGCGAGGATCTTTTCGTAAACCATTTTTATAGCATGTGGGCCTTGCGAGTTAGTCAGATCTGGGATGGCTAAGTAAGCCGCTAGGGTCTCATCGCTGATAGGCTGGATATGCATTTTCATAATAGAATCTTTCTCTTCTTGGAGTAATAATAGTTGGGTAGAAATGGTGGTATAGAAAAATATTGCTGCTAGGCAGCAAAGAAACCAAAGAAAGAGAAAGTACTAGCAACATAGCCTCGAGAGACGAGATCCAAATAATTATGGCTAATGTTGACAGTTATCATAAACAATACTTTAACATACTATTTATGGTTACGCAATGTATCATACATAAAAATACAGTATGCCGTGCGGCATACTGTATAAAATAAATTCTTGGTCGGGGTGAAAGGACTCGAACCTTCGGCCTCACGGTCCCAAACCGCGCGCGCTACCAACTGCGCCACACCCCGATAGGTGTTACTTGAGAGATTATACTCTATAGCAAGGTAAATTTCTAGGGTTTTATGGAAGGAGGTGGTATTTTTTCTCTAAAAACGGTACGATACTTGTATGATACAAACGATGGTAGATCGTTTCAGATCTCGCAAGCTAGAACGACATTTTGTGGCGGTCCTACTTACTATTGTAGTGGGCGCTATGCTTATAAGCCTTATTATTGGTTTGCAGCAAAGCGTATGGTTTGATGAAGCCTACTCAATAATGCTCGCTAAGCAGCCGGTTATCAACCTAATCCATTTGACAGCAATGGATACGCATCCTCCTTTTTACTACTTGCTACTAAAGGGATGGGCGAGCGTCTTCGGATGGAGTGAATTAGCACTTCGTAGTTTGAGCGTTCTTGCGATGGGCGGTGCGGTGTTGTTTGGTGGATTGCTAGTAAAACGTCTCTTCGGTGTTCGAGCAGCGCTTATGGCGTTACCATTTGCAGCACTTTCACCACTTTTGTTGCGATATGGCTTCGAAATTAGAATGTACGCCGTCGCTTCGTTTATCGGCATTGCAGCTACCTATGTTTTAGTATCGGCGATTGAGGTTCGGTCTAAAAACCGTCAATGGAAGTTATATGCCCTGTACGCCCTTCTTGTAGCGATTGGCGTTTACACACTATACTACACGGTGCTTTTGTGGCTCGCTCATTTTACCTGGCTTGCCTGGAAGGCTTACAAAGAAAAGAAGCCGATAATTAAAACACCATGGTTTGTTGCATTTGTTGGGAGTGTATTGTTATTTTTGCCATGGATTCCCGAATTTATCCAGCAAATTACTAACGGGGCATTGGCGGCAATCTCACAACCAATGACCATCGATAACCTCATTGGTATTGTCTCGTTCGCCTTTATCTACCGCCCAACATGGCAATTGGATGGATTTACTTCGATTGTTATATTATTCGTACTAATGATATGCGGCGTCTTTGCGGTGAGGGCGCTTCAACTTGCTACGAAGAAGGAGCGAATGTATCTTTGGCTTCTTGCCCTCTACACACTCGTACCGGTCGCTCTTATTGCACTCGTTTCGCTCTTAAAACCCATGTACGTAGAACGATATATCTCACACGTTATAATTGGCGCATTGTTATTTGTTGGAGTTGCGGTGACATATGTAACAAGAAAGGCTTCGCCACGGACGCTACTCGCGGTTGGAGCGCTCTATATTGTATTGCTTCTTGGTGTAGGGCATCTTGCTGATGTTGGTAACTACAACTATCAAAGACTCCAGAAGCCTGCTATTAAACAAGCCGTTGCAGCGATCGATTGCAGTCAAGATAGTACTGTCCTTGCGGCTGATCCGTATGTTGCCATTGAGCTTTCGTACTATATGCCAAATTGCGAAGTCCGCTTTTATAGCCAGGACGCCGTCTTAAAAGGTGGTTATGCGCCACTTTCTGATAGCCCATTAAAGATAGAGCATCCGTCTAAAGAACTAGCCAATAGTCATAAACTCGTCTATGTCTATTATGACAAAGCAGAGCTGACTATGCCCGCTACCTTGTTGCAGACGAATCATGAGTCGTACGGGCCACTGAGTGTTGATACATTTAGCGCGGAATAACTTTGTTAATGTAAGGGATTTTTAGTAATCCCCAGGTGAAGAGAATGCACGAGAGCGACAGCAGTGTGTTTACGAAGATATTTGTTGTGGCTTTAAATAATAATGCACAGAGAACGAGCGGCACGATATGAAGAATGTATGCGGTAAGTGAGCGCTCGCCAAAAGTAAGAAGTAGCCAGCCGAGCCATTTTTTGAGCCAGGGCAGCAGATATTGAAATAGGCTCAGCAAACCTAGAAACCACAAGAAAGATATGAAAACCGTGGCGAGCGTAATGGGGTCGCGGCCGAATAAAATACTTTGGTAGGTGCCTGGAACCTGCGATAATACTTTAATCTCAGCCAAGATAACAGTTAATAGTGTAATGCTGATAAGACTAAGACGAAGTATATAACGAAGTTTTTTAGATAACATACGATAGTATTTTATGAGGGGTTCAAAGTAAAATCCGCCTACGGCTGGTATGAAAAAGAGGATTTGCCACTGCATCCATTCGATACCATCCCGAATCCCAAACGCCCAAATTACCATGGAAGTCAACGCTACAATCCAGTATTTGCTCCTGCGGAGTAGCCATATAGCAAGCGGAGATATGACAAGGAATATCGCATATAGATAGAGGAAGTGGGTGAGTGTGTGGACATAGTCAAGCCGTAGGACACTAAGAATAAGCTCGCTCCAATGATCTTCAGGGATCGGGACGTATGCCATGCTGCCTTCGAAGTCTAGAAGCCAGGAAGCGGAAACAAGAAGGAGCGTTGTAATGATCATCCAAATATATAGCATGATACCGCGAGCGATGAGTTTCTTGCTTACTGTAAGAAGCGGTTGGTTGCGGTTCTTGTAGCCACGAATATAGCCCACCAAAAGACCGGAAATAATAACGAACCCTTCGGCCGCAGATGACCATAGTTCACCCCGACCACTTAGCAGCTCAAATAGATTAGGCCATCGCCATAGATGATCGCTGATGATGATAATGATGAAAAACCCGCGAAGATAGTCGAGCGCAAGAATGCGGGAACTAGTTGCCTTGGGTATGGTAGCTGTGTCCTTCATTCTTCTAAACTGTAACAATACGGCCTTTGTTTTTGCTGAATAAATACGTCCTTTGTGCACACTGTATAAAAAATAGTATACTAAATGTATGACAAACGATCTTCCCAACGCAGCACCAAACTTCTCTTTAACAGATAGCGAAGGTGTTACACGCTCACTATCCGACTACAAAGGGAAGTGGCTTGTTCTATACTTTTACCCTAAGGATGAGACGCCGGGATGTACAACCGAAGCGTGTAGTCTACGCGATGCTCGTGATGATATTACGGCGCTTGGCGCGGAAGTCGTAGGCATTAGTCGTGATGACGCAAGCAGCCACGAAAAATTCAAAGCAAAACATTCACTTAACTTCACACTATTAACAGATCCAGAACATGTCATCATGGATCTTTATGGTGCTTGGGGCAAAAAGATGTTTGGTCAAGAAGGTGTCCTGCGTAAGACATTTATCATTAATCCGAATGGGGAAGTTGTAAAGGTGTATGGACGTGTTACTCCTCTGGGGCATGGTGAGCAAGTCATTGCTGACATCAAAAAACTTCAAGGTGTATAGTAAGTGATATGTCGGGGTGTGGCGCAGCTCGGTAGCGCGCACCGTTCGGGACGGTGAGGTCGGAGGTTCAAATCCTCTCACCCCGACCATGATTTAATTTGGATTAGCGTGGTCGCTTTAGGGCTATCTCTCGGGCGAGTGCTGCAAAGCGATCTTCAATAACGGTTGGCGTAAAGTCGCCATATTTTTTTATAGCCGCTTGTTCAATCAAAAAGTCGGCAATGGCAGGGTTTTTTGGTAAAAGTGAGCCATGCAAATAGCTGGCGAGTACATTATGGTAGCGAGCACCCTCGGTGTCATCCTGGCCGTTATTGCCGGCACCTTTTATGACTTTACCGAGTGGTTCCACGTCCTTACCAAGGAAAGTTTGGCCGCTGTGGTTTTCGTAGCCAATGATCTCGTCGAACAGTTCGCTTTTTGTGATGATATTGCCTATTAATCGCTCAGGACCGGCATGTGTTTCAATATTTAACAGACCAATACCTTCAATGGTATGGCCGTCTTGAGTTTTAAAGAACTTACCGAATAGTTGATAGAGCCCACATATCATAAGCATGGGCGTGCCATTGTCTGCAAGATCGTGGAGCTGTGTGCCAATTGCAAGAAGGTCTTGCTGGACAGTGTCCTGTCCCGAATCCTGACCGCCGCCACCCACAATAATGTCTATTTCAGTAGGAAAAACATCGCCAGGATTGTACTCAAGTAGTTTCGGTGTGTATCCGTGCCACTCTATTCGACGCTTTAAAACAAGAGCATTGCCCCAATCGCCATAGATGTTCATGTCTCGTGGATATAGTTGTAAAACGGTGAGTTCCTTGTTCATGATATCGTCTCCACATCAGTCATTTTAGCCAACTCTCGGCGTAAACTAAGCATGGCTGTATAAGTACAAAAGATACGCTTAGGCATAGTGCTTGCATCTGTGATGAACTGTTGTAAACCCTCAGCTAGATCGATCGAGACATGTGAAACCTCAACCTCATCGTATTGTAAACGTAGTGCCATGTCGTAGGCTCGAACGCCGCTTACTTCCAATACTCCACCGGGTTGTAGACTGTCAAAATCGACATCCCACAACCATGACATGTCGCGACCATCGGCATAATTATCATTGATAGCGATCATAGTCGCAACTCCATCCGGCTTAAACGATGAAAGGCTTAGACGAAAGCCACTCGGATTTTTAACCAATACGAGTTCGAGCGGTTGACCACCAATAGTAATGGTTTCACCGCGACCAAAAGCAGGCGTTACCTTAGATAGGGCATCGAGGAGTTTTGTCTCATCTAAATCGTTTTTTACAATAGTACGCACAAGCGCTAAAGCCGCGGCTGCATTGTAAATATTATAGATGCCAGAGAGTTCTAGTGTCGCAGAGACGATATGGTCATCAAGTTGAAACTCGGCTGTATGGTCCTTTAGGCTTTTTAATACAACGTCAGCCATTAAGGTTGAACCTACTTTTTTACTACGCGAGCGCATATCGTCGTCATTTGGAAATAGGGCCGTAAGGGCGGGTGCTAGACCAAAATAGCTAACCTTTTGATCGTTCAAGACTTTAGCAATGGCAGCAACGCGTGGATCTTCACGGTTAAGGACAACTGTGTCGGTGGTAGCAAGTGCAATATGAGTCAAAAGTTTGGCGGTGGCATCAATCTCTCCAAAACGGTCAAGTTGATCACGCATGACATTAAGTAGCAGGCTGTAGCGAGGTGCGATGGTCTTTACGAAATGTACGGCATGGGCTTCGTCAAGTTCGAGTACGGCTATATCTGTATCTAGATTGCCACGGTTATCTATCTCACCGAGCAATGCAGCAGCTACTCCCCGAGTAAAGTTACTCCCTGTTCGGTTAGTAAAGACCTTAAGCCCTTGGCTCTGGAGAAGCTCTACAACCATTTTTGTTGTAGTGGTTTTACCATTGGTACCGCTTACTACGACAATACCCTGAGGCAGTTCAGAGAGTGTACGTTTGATAAAGGAAGGGTCGATCTTTTCGACAAATAGTCCTGGAAGGGCAGAGCCACCGCCGCGCATCTGAGCAATCTTGCGAACTGCCTTGCCGAGTAATGCTATATAAGGTTTTGACATAGGTCTATTATAGCGTAACCGTAACGCGTGCGTTACAATAGAGGCATGTTTATTGTTGGGATCTTGGGATGGTGGTACGGCCGAGGCTGGGGCATGCGTGCTCGAATGCTGCGCGATAAACTCATGAGCACCTTCGATTATTTTTCTATAGACCTGCTACTTCGAACGCTCTTTTCACCGTATAGACAGATATCAGCCGGTAAAGTGCGCGGTCCACTCGGCGTGCAAATGAGGGCATTTGCCGATAGGCTAATCTCTCGCATGATTGGCGGCATGATTCGTCTCACGATGATCATCATTGGTAGTGTGGCACTAGCTCTATATGCTATTTTTGGTGTTACTCTATTAGTGCTATGGGGTGTTGTGCCGCTCTTGCCACTTGTTGGTGTTGTGATGGTAAGCGCTGGGTGGACACTATGATCTCAACAGAGCTAATCTATGGCAGTAACCGGGCTCAAAAAGCTCGAATTGGTGCGGCTATTCGTGGTATATGGCTGCGTCTTATGCTGATCGTTGCGATTTTAATGGTATTAACTGGTGTCGGACTTCTTTTTATACATACGTCCGCCGGGTGGTTGCTTATTGGTTTTGCGGCTGCGCCTTTTATGTTTAAGGAATGGTACGATCACGAACTGCATCATCTGCCTAGTCCTAGAGACCCTAAAACGATTGACGATATTATATCAGGCGATATCTTAGGACAACTTCCTAAGAACCCCACGCCGCGTCACATAGCAACCGCGGTCGGGCGTGTTTCGAGCGGACATTTTTTCGGCGCACGGTTTGGTATTACGGCAAAGTTTTTGCAGGATATCTCATCAGAGGATCCAGGTATGACACCAAAAGTTTGGGAAGAAGCATTAGCCATTCGTGAAAAAACAGGTGTGCCACATCTCACCGGCAGTGTTTTGGCAGTTGCGCTTGTTCACATTTTTCCAGACTACGAGAGCCTCCTTGCGCATATGCAACTTGACGACGAGGATTTACTGCATGGCGTTCGTTGGCAACAGCATATCCGTGATCTAATTACAAAGCACACCAAACCTCGCCGTACCGGTGGTATCGCCCGTGACTGGTCATTCGGTTATATTCCTCTATTAACACGCTTTGGCCAGAATGTCAGCGAACAAATATCTCGTGGTGGTTTGATTTCAACTGATCTCGAAGCTCATACTCAAGCGCTTGACCAGATGATTCAAACATTTGGCTCTGGCGGTCGCCAGAACGTGGCGTTGGTTGGTGGTGAAGGCGTTGGTAAGACCACGATTGTTCATGCGTTTGCTGAGCGGCTGCTTGATGCAGAGTCTGACCTACCAGAGAGTCTTAAATTTCGCCAAGTATTTATACTCGACTCTGCTGCACTTATCGCCGGTGCACCTGGGCGTGGAGAGTTGGAGAATCTAGTAATGCAGGTGTTGGGAGAGGCGTTTGGGGCGAAGAATATTATTATATGTCTCGATAATGCGCAGCTGTTTTTTGAAGAAGGTATTGGCTCTGTAGACCTAACGAATGTATTACTGCCAATTCTAGAGGCTGGGCGACTCCGGATCATATTAACAATGGATGAGCAGCGATACCTTAAGATTGGTCAACGTAATTCAGCACTCATCAATGCTCTTAATCGTGTGAGTGTTGGCGAGGCAAATGAAGAAGAGACGCTGGCTGTAATGGAGGATCAGCTTATTACAACCGAATACCAGCGTAAGGTCACTTATATGTATCAGGCACTTAAAGAAGCATATCGGTTGAGCCAGCGTTATGTGCATGATCTTTCTATGCCAGGACGAGCTATTAAGTTGATGGAATCGGCGGCATCGTATGCTGAAAGTGGTTTGGTCACGATGAACTCGGTCCAAAACACTATTGAAAAGACGATGGACATTAAAGTGGGCGTTGCAAACGGTCAAGACGAGCGTGACAAATTACTTAACCTTGAAGACCTTATTCATAAACGCATGATCAATCAGGTGAGGGCAGTAAGTGTGGTGAGTGATGCCCTGAGGCGGGCAAGAGCCGGAGTTCGTAATGAGAATCGACCGATTGGTACATTCCTGTTCTTGGGTCCGACAGGTGTTGGTAAGACTGAGCTTGCAAAGGCACTTGCCGATGTCTATTTCGGGGGTGAAGATAGACTTATTAGACTAGACCTAAATGAATACGTGCGAAGTGAAGATGTAGCGCGTCTGATAGCCGATGGCGCCGATGATTCCTCAAGTCTTACTGCACAGGCTATGAAACAACCATTTAGCGTTGTCTTGCTAGATGAGATTGAAAAAGCCCACCCTAACGTTTTAACAACATTGTTGCAAATGCTTGACGAGGGAATCTTGCGTGATATCAAAAACCGTGAGGTTAGCTTTAGGGATGCTATCGTCATTGCAACTAGTAATGCCGGAGCGGATAGGATTCGTGAATATATCGAACGCGGCTACCAGCTCGAACAATTTGAAAAGCCATTTATTGACGAGCTCATTAATAGCAATCAATTTAGACCGGAGTTTTTAAACCGTTTTGATGAAATAGTAACATTCAAACCGCTTGGTAAGCAGGAGCTGGTACAAGTGATCGATCTTATTATTGCCGGTATTAATAAAACGCTCGCCGTACAAAAGATACGTGTGACCGTAGATCAAGATGCAAAACTATATCTGGTAGATAAGGGGTATGATCCCCGACTTGGTGCGCGCCCAATGAGACGTATAGTTCAGCGAACTGTCGAAAATACGATTGCAAAGCAAATGCTTGGCGGGACAGTTACGGCGGGTGGCACAGTTGCTATTACGCTTGATCAAGTACGCCAAGTACTAGACGTCGCTGAACAAGCGAACCAGATTGCAGCAGGCGAACCGCCGGTCGCTCCGCAGGCTTAGCGAATGCCAAGCACATGCAGGGCCCGACGGAGCTGTTTGCGGTAATAGGCATACATAGGTGTCATCTGTCCTAGGCGCCTAACAGAGCCCCTCAGAACAAGCCACTGAGCACTTTTGACAGGTATAAATCCCGCCCACTCCACCTCAGCGTGCTCTAGCGTAAGGGCGGCATCTTCCGTCGGTAGCATAACTGCGTAACTATAGATGATACTACGACTGATCTTTGGTCGGCGGAGCTTCCCCCAACGATGGTTGTAGCGCGTAGTACCTAAGAATATCAGGTCGTTAGGGGATACTACGAGCCCCACTTCTTCCTTCAATTCTCGAGCAGCAGCAATTTCGGGCGTTTCGCCACTATCAACAAAACCACCCGCACCCAATTCTACAAAGCCCGTATGCTGTAAGGTGGTTTGACTACGGCGTTGTACTAATACACGTCCGCTCGGAGTAAATACAAAAATATGCGCCCCCCGATGCCAGTAGCCATGCTCATTCGCTTCTTCTGGGTTACTAATCTTGCCGGTTAGCCGGTTCTTTTCATTGATAATATCAATTGGCGAGATCATTACTTGACCGATTCGAAGCTACTTACGGCAATAATACCGTCCATTTGATATTTATCACTGTTCTGAGGCTCAAGGTTTCCCGTTATTTTTACTTTTTGATCAGTTCCTTCGCTTGAGGTTAAGCTGTCAGTTGATCCACTCAGTCCATAGTATTTACTGTCGGTAGTTTGCAGACCGATAGCACATTCGAGGGTATTAACGTCACTGTTGCCCTTGTGAGGCAAACAAAGTACCTTTCCTTCAACGGTCACGGATTGCGGTTGGTTTGTCGGTGGGTTAAGAATATCTTTAACTTTTTGCACACCGCCTAGTAAAAAGAATGCTCCAATAAGTCCGGCGAGCACAGACAAACAGATGCCCCATATAATTAACTTCTTATGTTTCATTATAAAAATAATACCAGCATTCAACCCACGAGCCAATAAGTATTATCGTGACGACTCAGTACTTTACCCTAAAAACGAAGAGTCGTAGGAGAATGACAATAAATATCAGACCAGCGCAGACAATAGTAATGAGCTGGTCATGTTTTGAGTTATCAACTTGTCTTGTAGAGTTATACATTAGTAATCCGGCTAGCCCGCCTAAGGTATTCATAATAACATCTGTGATGTCTGTTGCGCCTATAGCAAACACAAACTGGGTTATTTCAACACCAACGCTAAAGATAAAAATATAGGTAAGTTTTCGCCACGTATTAAGCTGCTTGAAGTTGATACTTAGGAGTAATCCAAAAGGGGTAAAAACAATGAAATTAGCGAACATCTCACCTAGGTGACTGCTGGCTAGTGGAATGAGGTTAAGGCTCCTTGTTTGATAGCGTAAGAGTACCGAAGGAATATCGAACGAAAACTTAAACAAGACCAACCACAGTAAGGCTATGAGATAGAATATAAATAAGACTTTAGAGATATTTTTTCATGCTTATTTCTGGACGTTTCGATAGTTAGCGTATTGCCACTCTCTTGGGTTTTGATCATCATCGGTTTCATAGTCTGTAAGCCCTGGTCTATGCCTATCATTATAAATGATTAATATTGGAAGTTGCCCCTATCCTCCTAAAAGTATCTAAAAACCTTCGCTATGTCTTTTCATGATGCGTTCTTGGAATATTTGCACTTCCTCCTCTATATTCACTTCAAAATGGTTAGCGAGAGTCATGATTGATATGATCAAATCGGCCATTTCCGATCCAAGGTCGACTTCAGATCGCTTGCGGTCTTTTTTGCCATCTTGTTTACGGATAGCCTCGGCAACTTCACCTAATTCTTCCATAATATATAAAAGCTGTAGCTCAACTGTTGGCTGATGTTTTGAATGCTTACGCCAGTCGTCAGCTACCCATTGCTGTAGGTTTGTTATAGTCATATATTTTCCTTCCAATTTAAAAATGTACAAACTTAATATAAGCTTGTACATTTTCCAAGAACCCAACCAACCATCCATAATATTAACCGAATTGTATGACGATAGTAACAGGCAAGATGTCGTAGGTCAACAAAGGATAGCATGACACCCACATGAAATTAGAATAATTAATTTCATGTGGGTTTTTCGATGACGGTTACGAATGTAAAATTTCGTATCGAATGTGTGTAACCAGGCTAGTGGTGCGCGCCTCGAGCGGCCTAAGTCGTAGGTTAGGCGTATCCTGAAATAATTTAGCACCACTTCCAATACTAACGGGAGCGATATGCAGCCACAACTCGTCAATAAGGTCTGCTGCAAGATATTGATTAACTGTGTTAGCACCCCCTGCGATTGAAATGTCTTTGTCTCCGGCAGCGGCCTTTGCTTTTTCTAGAGCGGTATAAATTCCATCTGTTATAAACGTAAAGGTTGTGCCCCCGTTCATTTCGATAGGTTCATGAGGCTGATCAGTTAGTATGAACACTGGAGCGTGGTAAGGAGGGTTATCACCCCACCAACCATTCCAACTATCATCATCTACCTTATCTTTGGGAACAAACATGTTCCTTCCCATGATGAAAGCACCCGCATCAGTGAGGCTATCAAGTTCTGCTTTATGTTTCTCTGGCTCATCAAACATCCAATGATGTAAATAATTTTCCGGTATATCACCCATCGGTTTATCAAATCTCTGGTTGGGTCCTGCCACGTACCCATCTATAGACATACCAATTCCGCATTTAATTTTACCCATATTATGTAGTTTACCAAAATTTCTGAGAATAAGGACTGGCAAAATTTGGTGGAAGAGCTATTTGAGAGAATATGGTGTTTTTGAATGCTATTTTATGCACAGTGTATTGTATGAATTAGAACAACAACCCTTACAAAAAAGTGCCTACAGGTATCTCTTTAAGATGGTTGCCCTATTTCTTAGTTCATTCGTGTAGGTATTTTCTCTATCATCAAGGGTTTTGATAGCTTGTTCCAGCTCAACGATCTCATCTTTTACTATCACTTGGAGGTCTTGTTCTGATAGATCCCGGCGTGTTGCTTCGGTTGATCCTACACCAATTGAGACAGTGTTTTCTAGAGCCGGGATCGCGCCTGCGTTATCAATGGCAGAAATGGCCGCCTGTAGCGTAGAGGAAGCTAGTTGATCTCGCTCTTTTCGTGCCTTAAGCAAGTCTGTACGGAGTCGATCGATCAGAGTTTTTGGATTGTTATTAAACATAAATAAATATAACCTGTGATTTCATATACCACGGAAAATGGTACCCCGAGTTGGAATCGAACCAACGACCTTAGGCTTAGAAGTCCTCTGCTCTATCCTACTGAGCTATCGGGGCGCTAGAGTTATTATACCTTATTAACTCTTTTTTGCTTTACCGATAGGTCCGAGATGCGTTTGGTGAAAACCCGTTGTGTGTTTAAGGCCATAACCAAGCGCCCTGTCGACCAAGATATGGAAGAGCCAAATGAGGGAGATAAAGAGAACTACTTGGTTGGTTGTGGCGATATAAAGCGCAACAAGGAGCGTTGGTCCGATAAGACTGTGACCAATGTTGTAGATAAGCGCCCCAATACGGGTGTTTGCCATATACCCAAGTGCGCTTAAATCAACGACAAAGAAGAGGATGAATAGCCAGTACCATGGAAAGTTACCGACAACAACGTAAAAAATGGCGACAATAACTGCTGCCGCAAGATATTCGGCACTGACAATACGTTTCATGAGTTTTGTTGTTTGCATGGTCTTAGTATAACAAACTGCTTGTGGTTTTACAGCTGTTGCCAAGAAAACGTCGAAGTGCCGGCGTTGTAGGTGATGGTGATGCCGAGGTCGGGTGCCTGAACTTGTGTCCAGGCACCGTTAAGGATATATGGGGCAGATGTGCGCTTGGGAATGTCGCGGTAGGCTGAAAAACGGGGAGACACGACTGCGAGGTCGGAGCCGGTTGACGAATAGTTAGAGGGCTGTAGGCCGGTGCCATCAAGCCGCCAAGCGCGCGCCATACCTTCGCTGAGGCTGCGGTAATTTTGAAGCGTATTATCGGCAGTGCCGGTGTGAAGCATAATATTGGCAGCAAAAATACGTAGGCCGAGACTTGCCCGGTAGGCGACTGCCTTGTCGCCACGAGTTTTTACGTCTGAAATAGTGGCATAGTACGGCGCGGTATAGCTATCGCTGTTACAGATCCACGATTCAAGTATAAGTACGTCGGTAGAGCCGGCTACGGTTGCAACACCCGTAGGGTTGTAGGTGGTATCGACAGCCGAACTTAATGCGTCATCCGGGTTCCATACGTTGATTATGGCACCAACGTTTTTGCTATGTACGTACGAGAGAATGCTATTTTGACGACTACGCGAAGTATGATAGTCATAACCGAACGTGTCCAAAAAGATACCACCAGCGCCCATAGCCAGCCACTCGTCTACTTGCGTTTGAATGGTAGAGAGGGGGAGGTTGCTTGTGGTAACGCCGGTATCAATATATCCCCATATGACAGTGGTGGGGGAGATAGCTTTTACTTTTTGAATAATATTTTGCGTGCTCGTATGATAGGCGTTGCCCGAATCCTCAAGGCCACTACCAAGTACGACGTCGTCATAACGGCATAAAATACCCGCAGCGTAATCATCGCTGTACTGAGTGTTAATGATATTTGGTGGTGAGTAAACGATAAGAAGCGAGCGTATGCCGGCGGTTACACTCGGGTCGTACGATATCTTTGCGCTCGGAATAGCGCCGTTGGCAATTTTTGCGCTGGTAATGCTGTTATCTTGGAGCTTGGCGACGGTTATACTGCCATCGGCAATGGCAGTAGCCGTTACTGCACCACTTGCTAATTGGCTACTCCCGACAGAGCCGCTTTTAAGTGTACCGCCTGTATCGAGCGACTGCGAGAGGTAGTCATTAAGAAGAGCGCCCCATTGACCCTCGTCACTTCCTGGTACTGGTAGTCGAGCCATATATAAAAGCTTATCCTTTACTGCTATTATACAAGATACGGATATAAAAAATAGACGGGTTATCCGTCTATAAAATTCTCGTATGGTGCGGGTGGGGAGAATCGAACTCCCGTCTCGAGCTTGGAAGGCTTGCATACTAGCCACTGTACTACACCCGCAGGTCTTCAAATTATATCAGGTTTGGCTGTATAATATAAACCATAACCATGAATATTAGTAAGTTTGTAAATGATGCAGACAAACCGTTCCACTCTAGCGGCTTTGCAGAAGTTGCTAACGGTTCTAAAATGGGTGCAACGAGTGCGGAGTCGTTTAATCGTCGCTATCAGATAGATCAGAATCGAAAAATGGTTCAAAAATACCGAGATTCAAATTTGGCACGAACGGTAATTAATCGAGATATTGCCGGACAACGAACGGACGATATCGCGCCACATGCTTCTCAGGTTCCAAATTCATCTACGCCGACTTCATCACGCCAAAGATTTAATGCCGTGAACATGCCCAGACTGACTATTCCACCTCGAAAATTCTCCGAGCCTAAGGGAAGGACCTATAATCCATTTGATTAAGCTGCTTGGTCAATAAGCTCAAGTCGCCTAACAACGGTACGAGGCTTTAGGATTGTACCAGGTGAGAGAACGGCATTGGCGCCGATCTTTACATGATCACCAATCACAGAACCAAAACGTGTAGTTCCTGTCTCAATGATTTCGTTTTCAACCCGAATACGAATAGCCTGATCTTTAGGTGGTCGTTCATTAAAATGATTGGCTACGATTGCACCAGCCTCTATATTAACGTTAGCACCTATGATGCTATTACCTACAAAGTTAAAGTGACCTAGCGCACTTTTATGGCCCATTACAGTGCATTTAACCTCGCAGCTGGCACCGATGGTCGATTTTTCGCCCATAATAACGCCACTTCGCAGTAGACCATGTTCGCCGATAAAGCAGTCTTCACCGATGATCGCTGGCGGTAGGATAATAGTGCTTGGGTCGACAACGGCTGACGAATGAATAGCGACTCCCCCTGATACGTCGTACTCTTCTGGCAACGTATCGAGTAATTCCCAGATAGTTGATTCTAGGTTATTGATTATTTCCCACGGTGCATTGTGCGTTCTAGGCAACCCATCCTTGAACACAGCTTCGCAATAATCTTCTAGGTTCATAGGCACATAATAACAAATTATGGGTAAAAAAATCTTCTTTTATAATTCAACTTGGGGATAGCTGGCAATGTTCGAACTAGTTGTCTCGGATTATCCTCAATAAAAATCAAGAGTGGGCTCTAGTTGTTCCATTGAGAGATGATGACGGTTTTATTCGTCGAGTCTCAATGTGAGTACATGTACCTTAGGCTGCGGCTCAAATTCTTCGAAGAATTCATGCATCACGGTCATTGGTTCTCCTACTTTTCACTCTTTTCTTGCCCAAACACATATAAGATTGCTCACATACATATTTTCATCATCTTTGTCGAATAAAGTCTTTTTCGCAACTGATGAAGTGTGGACGGTTGGCTCGCCAAAACCGTGAGTCTTGAGGAGATCGATTAATTCTTGCGATTCAAAGTGCTTGCCAATAAATCTGACTTCCTTACCGATCCCGAAGGTATCGTAGACGGCGACTGCACCATATTCGCCCGTTACTTCTTCACCGTGACGATATATTTCTTCGCTATATGGTGCATCGAGCTTCATAGCGTATTCTCCCACATAGATACTTCCCTGTAATTTGAGGACTCTCCTCACTTCTGTCAAGATCTGATGCCTCATGTCTAGACTGACACCGCCAAGTACACCACCGAGCACTACCTTGTCAAAGCGCTCGTTATGGAACTCTAACTTCGTCCCACTCATGACGCTATAACGAATATTCTTAGCCGCGTTGTGCTGAGCGGCAAAGGTTACTTCACGTTCATTAATATCCACACCTTCTACGATATGCGCTCGTTCGCCAAGGGAGGTCGTGTTTCTTCCGTATCCACATCCTAAATCAAGAATACTATCCGTGTCACGAATAGTGTCAAGAAAGTCAGGATCCAGCAACGTTGTTGATGGTGTCGTACCCTGACTAAAAGCAAGCCAATATGATGACCAATCCGGTGAAGTACTATTTTTTACGGACAAATCAACCTACAATTCTATTTATTTAAAACTAATTATTATCATTAATCATATCTATTTGCCTTAGTCAGTGCAACACCTAGGTGCTTTTCCGACTGAGGGTGATCCAAATAGAATAAGCAATTTCATGCTCTTTACTAATACAAGATAGTCAATATAACTTAAAAAGACATCGTAACCGATGTCTTTTTAAGAATAACTTCTATGGGGCGAATGATGGGGATCGAACCCACTACCTTCGGAACCACAACCCGACGCTCTAACCAGATGAGCTACATTCGCCAAACATCAGCTATTGTATCACAGGCGTAGCCTCTGTAAAAGAGGGTATTATGGTACTATTGATTACATGTCTAAAACCCTTAGGATCGCCTCGTGGAATATCGCCGGAAGTCGTAAAATGAAGTCACTGGATCATTTTGACTACGAAGAGGAAGATGTTACTTACTTTTCCGATCAAATCAAAAACATTTCTCCAGATATCGTATGCCTGCAAGAAACGCACACGAACACTAGTCGCGCTATAGCAACGGAAATTGCCAGGGAAATCGGTTTTGAGTTTGTTTATAACTGTCCCATTAGTACATCTCATATCGACTCGCGATATCGGCTAGGTATGGCAGTTCTTAGTAAGGTTGATCTTAAAGGTAATGATGTAACGAACTATCCGTACCCGGATTTTCCACTTTTCTTCAAGGATGGTCGACCAGCTGCGGTTCATCAGAAAGGTGTGCAGATTTTAATGTATGACAATCTTACGATTGCCAATACGCAGATGCTTCCGTTGCCCGTGTTTGGCAAAACCTATGAAGAGGATGAAGGCGCAGTCTTGGCACAAAAGATCGATGAATTATTGAGTACAATCATGAAACAGCCTCTTATTTTTTGTGGAGATTTTAATTTTGATGAGCCACAGGTTATCTATCCTAAAACCTATAAAGCTTATGGATTAGAAGATGCATTGCCCGATACGCTAACAAGGCCAAACAAAGAAGAATTAAAGAAACGGCCCGACCATATTCTGTATTCGTCGGATATCGTATGTACTGGCGCAAAGGTGGTGACTGTGCAGGCTGACCACTACCTTTGTTATGCGGATTTTTTATATAACTAGATTTCTCGGATTGTTTCGATCTCGGCGCCAAGGGTATTGAGACGATTGGCAAAATCTTCATATCCACGGTTGATGGAATAGACGTCACGGAGCGTTGAGACGCCGGGTGTTGCAAGCATGGCTAATAGAATAACAACAGATGGACGAAGCGCTGGAGGCGCAACAACGTCAGCTGGTTTCCATTTGGTTGGGCCTGTAATGTAAACGCGGTGTGGATCGACTAGCTCTACGTTTGCGTTGAGCTTGGTGAGTTCGGTAAAGTAGATAGCACGATTCTCGTAACTCCAGTCATGAACAAGTGTGCGGCCATGAGCAACAGTAGCGATAAGTCCGAGGAACGGTAAGTTGTCCATGTTAACACCAGGGAATGGCATGCTGTGGAGTTTATCTTTTGGCGCATGCAGGACAGAGTGCTTAAGGGTAATGTCTACGAGTCGCGAGTGGCCGTTGCGAGCCTTGTATTCATCAGTAATATCATACTGAAGGCCCATGCCAGTGAGAATTGCTAGTTCGAGCTCGATAAATTCGATTGGTGCGCGGGTAATAGTAATTTCAGAATCGGTGACAATACCAGCCGCAATCAGACTCATAGCCTCAATAGGGTCTTCACTTGGGAAGTATTCAACATCCTGGTCGATCTTCTTCTTTCCGGTGATGGTTAGAGTAGTGGTGCCGATACCCTTAATCTCAACGCCTAACTTTTTAAGAAAGAAACAAACATCTTGAACCATGTAATTAGGGCTGGCGTTACGGATAGTTACTGTACCGTCATAAAGGGCCGCTGCCATAATTACATTCTCGGTAACTGTGTCGCCTCGTTCTGTCAGAAGAATGGTTTTTTCTACCTTCTTTTCCTTGACAACTGCATGGTAGTAGTCGGTGTTTGGCTTAGCCTCAACATCCATACCAAACGGTGCAAGACCTACAAGATGAGGCTCGACAGTGCGCGTGCCGAGATTACAGCCACCAGCAAAGGGTAGTTTGAAATCCTTATATTGGTGAAGTAGGGGTCCTAAAAACATGATGACTGTGCGAGTTCTCTTGGCGGCTTCGATATCCATTTTTTCGAGTTCAAGACGACGTGGTGGGGTAATTTCAAGATCATTCGAGTTGCCGATCCAACGAGTCTTAACGTCGATACTCTGAAGAACTTCGATAATACGGTTTACCTCTTCAATACGAGCCACGCGGTGGAGTGTTGTCTTGCCCTTATTGAGCAGCGCTGCGCATAGAAGACCGACAGCGGCGTTTTTACTCGTTTTTACCTCGATAGAGCCAGAGAGCTCTTTCCCCCCATGGATACGAAAGTTGATTTTACCTGTTTGGTTTAAGGTTACAATGTTGCTTGAAAGAACGTCGCTAATGCGAGCAATCATCTCAAGACTGATATTTTGGCCACCTTTTTCAATACGGTTAACTGCAGATTGGCTAGTGCCGAGTTCTTTAGCTAATTCCGCCTGTGTAAGACCTCTACTAGAACGTGCTTCTTGAATAAGTGTACCGATTTTGACCTTGTAATCATCATTACTCATACATTAATTATATCACATACGATATAAAGTAAATACTATTTTACAAGGAAGTTCTCTGATTGGAAATTGAGAACACTACCGTGTATAGTATAGACATGATCTAATTACTTGCCAAGCCACAACACCTTCTTTAAACTAAATGAAAGGATTCCCATGAACGACCAGATCGTGGCTCAATTAATTAACGGTGAGGAACAGCGTGAACGCGATGGCCTTGAACTTATCCCAAGTGAAAACTACGTATCACGCGACGTACTAACGGCGCTTGGCAGTATTTTTACTAATAAATATTCTGAAGGCTATCCAGGTAGACGATATTATGGCGGCCAAGAATTCACCGATCAAGTGGAGCAGCTTGCTATTGATAGGGCTAAGCAGCTGTTTAGGGCCGACCATGCTAACGTACAACCTCACTCGGGGGCACCGGCTAATGAGGCGGTGTATAATGCATGGCTTGAGCCGGGTGATACGGTACTGGCTATGGACCTTTCTCATGGTGGTCACCTTACGCACGGAGCGCCGGTAACTCGTAGCGCGCAGCTATATAACTTTATTCGTTACAAGATGAAAGATCCTGCGACAGGTGAGATTGATTACGACGAGCTTCGTCGTTTAGCCCAGGAACATAAGCCAAAGATTATTCTAGCTGGCTATAGTGCCTATCCTCGCGAGTTAGACTATAGTAAATTTGCAGAAATAGGCTACGAAGTGGGCGCGATGCTCATGGCGGATATGGCCCACGTTGCTGGACTGATTGTTGGTGGTGTTGCCAAGAACCCATTCGATTATGGGTTTCATGTTATTACAACTACGACACATAAGACACTACGCGGCCCACGTGGAGGTATGATTCTTTCTAAGGGTATAGTAGGGAATCCACTTAAAAAACCAGAAAAAACGCTTGAGAACCTCCCAACACTTATTGATCGATCTATTTTCCCCGGTATGCAGGGCGGTCCACATATGCATAGTATCGCTGCCAAGGCAGTTGCATTTGGTGAAGCGCTTAAACCGGAGTTTAAGGAATATGCAGCGCAAATCATAAAGAATGCTGCAACGCTTGCTGATGAACTGCAAAGCCGCGGCTTCCAGCTCGTGACTGGTGGTACGAGTAATCATCTCATTTTGGCGGATGTTTATAAGAGTTTTGGTATAGATGGCAAGGTGGCTGAACGCGCGTTGGATAAAATTGGTCTTACACTTAACGCAAACGCTGTTGCCGACGACCCGCTGCCTCCATTTAGGCCGAGCGGTATTCGTCTTGGCACACCAGCCGTTACTACTCGTGGTCTCAAAGAAGAACATATGGAGCAAATCGCCGATTGGATGAAACAAGCGATTGATGCGCGTGATAATGACGCCGTGTTAGCCGAACTTCGCGAGGAAGTTAAGGCTTTTGTACAGCAGTTCCCGCTCCCAAGCGATAAGTAACTAGTTTTATCATGTATTACTAGAAACTACCGCATCCACGGTTGTTTCTAGTAATATTTTTTGTGAGTGGGATGATGTGACGGTAATAAAAAACATATCGCTACGATGAGCGATATGTTTTTTATAGTTCTGTTCTCTTGACTATGAACAAGTTGGAGTTGAAGCGTTTGAACCCGTCGTGGCTGCTCCAGTGTATACATAGACTGCCGCTGGTGTACCAAGACTATTATCCCAGTATGCAACACACCCACCCGTACCTGCTGCGTTCGGAAGGTATTGGATGGTTTTACCGTCAGAAGCAGATGTACCTAATTGAGTAGCTACAACGGTCACTCCAGACGGGATGCGGGTAATTCCTCCGGTCCAGGCTGTAAGAGTGGCGGTTGCTGGATACGTACCGTTACCTGCGCTTGTGTCTGCGGCGTATGCTTCAACAACCTTCTGGACGCCCTCAGCGTTAGACTTTGCTGTTGATGCCTGTGCACGTTTTTGTACACCGTTGTAGGCCACGATCACAATAGCAGCCAAGATGGCGATCACGACAATCACGATCAAGAGTTCTACGATGGTGAAACCGCGATCCTTTTTCATGGTTTTTAGTTTACTAAAAGTCATTCTTTTCTTGCCCCCTAATTATTTAATTACAATCGTATATCCGTATGATACTATTCTTGTTTTATAAGCGCAAGCACTTTCTGCATATTTATGTGTATGACATGTGTTAGTTTGGAATATAGGAGAGGTACACAGCGAAGTAGCCATTTGTGCCAGTTACGAATAGAATATTACCACTTGTATCAATATCCACCCTGGCGAATATGTCGGCATTTGCAACGGTTGCGAATAGCTCTCTGGCGGGTGGTAGGTAACCGCTTGGTAGGGTCGCTATAGTATTTGTACCTGAGGTGGAACCGCTCTTTACGAGGCCGCGTATAGTCACGACACCGTCCGATGCTTTCGTATATTGTAGGTTTGACCAGCCGCCGGCATAATTTGTCCAACCGTTTTGAAATGATGGTGTGCCCCATGTTCCTGTAGAACCAGGATAATAAAGTGCCTGCATACCCAGATAAGTCGTTGGTGGGCTTCCTCTCTCCTGCACTGATCCGCCGTTTGATATTTGGAAGTCTGCCCAACCGTTAGCCCCTGCCGGGAACATATGGTAGGTAGGAGGGTAATACGAGCTGGATACGTCACTCATTTGATTAATGACTGCACCCCCCGTACCTGCTTTCGCTAATCCCTGTAAAGCAACGCGCCCCTGGTTATCTATTAAGGTATGAACAGTCTCATATCCGCCTGCCCAGTTAGTCCAACTATTATAGAAGGGCAGTTCATTCCAGGTGGATGTGCAGCTTGACGGAACAAACGAGATACTGTCAAGAGAGATCCAAGAGTTGCTACCTGACACGAAGTCTATGTCACCATTCGTCATGACGTCAATGCGGCCGGTAGCGTTGGGGTTGGTTCCTACCTGAAATACGAGTTCTCCTTTTGGCCGGAAGCCAACAGGTAGGTTGCCGATAGGTGTCCAGCCAGTAGTACTGCCGCTCATAACGAGTCCTTTAACAAAAACTCGACAACTACTTGTTTTTGTGAATTGGGCGGTATTATACGTACTGCTGTAGTTTGTCCAACCATTCTGAAATGCAAGACTAGTCCAGAGCGGTAACGTTGAGGAATTGGTGCCATAGCTCGACGTATTTGCTCCATTAGTTGCTGCAACTTTTATGGATATTGTATCGCCCCTATTAGCGCTGATAGTATAGCTGGTTGTTGAACTGCTGAGTGTAGTATTTGTCCAGCTCCCGCCGTTAATGTTATATGAGACAAGATAGTTGGTTGCAGACGGGATGCCAGCCCAGCTGAAGGTCGCTTGATCGGGGACTGGTTGTGTACTGGTGACAACGGGTGCTGTGAGTGGTGAGGCATCAGTGTTGATACTGTTCAATTTTGCTGCGCGAAGCGAGGAGGTAGTGGTAAATGTTTTGCCTACCGTTGCTTTACTACCTGTAATAGTGACATTAACCGCCGTTGCTGAGGCTGCATTAGCTGCACCCATATCCGTGGAACTAGTAGGATCGGGAAAATACTGGACGGTGAGTGAGCTGATATTATCCATGACTCGTTCGTCCTCTGTCTGACACTGCGAAGAGACGTAGCCGGGACTACAAGAGTTCTTTTGCCATGGATAATAACTTGAACTATAGGTGCAAATCGTATTGGCATCGGGACTACCTGTGTTGAGGTTCCATGGGGGTACATAAGTACGACGCCAGAGCGTATTGTTATTAATATAGTAAATAACGCGTACTGAGAATGCACGATTTGACGTCTGTGTGTTGTCGCACGGATTTGGCTGGTTATCGTAGTATATCAGCCAGCGATCCCAGGTATGAGGATTGCTGTCGGTGGCAAGCGAGTTCAGGATAAAGGTATTTGAGGCATTACTAAAAGCTGCCGTGCCTGTATAGTTGTTGTCGCTACCTTGCGGTGAAGGTAGGGTGCCTGTAGTGGTAAGGAATTTTGTACTTAACTTTACATCTTGTTCTATTCGGTCGAGCGCATTTTGAGAGTCATATGCTACAGATGTCTGGTCACGTGTGAGAAGAACTTTGCCGACGATTGTAATCATAAGGGCGATAAAGCCACTAATTGCAATAATGACGATTGGCGCAATAATAAGTATCTCGATGAGCGTAAAGCCAGCCTCTTTTTTTTGCTTGAACTTAGTCATTAACGAAGAGGGCATGTACTACTCCTATTTGTGGATTACCGTAATTAACAGTCACTATAACTTTCGTTACATCTACTGAGGTGCCGTAGGGGCAGGTAAAAGACACTGATACAGAAGGACTTGGCAGATTGCTGCCACTAGGGATAGTCGGAGTAGGCGTTGGTGTTACGGCAGTGCAGGGGTTAGTTGCTTGGGGTGAATATTGCCTCAGAATATTATAGGCAATGTTGCTTGCTTGCGCCTGTTCGCGTGCTTTTTCGTTATCTTGAATAACTACAGAATAGAGCTGATAACCTGTAGTAACGAAAGCTGTGGCAATGAACAAGCTAATAAGCAGTTCGACTGCTGAGAAACCTTTGGAATTATAGTCTAAAAAGCGTATCACTGATGTTTACTCGTTACCTTTTGCGTACCCGATGTTGCTTCAAGTGCATAATAAATATTAAATTTGCGGCATTCGGTTGTTGCGGTTGAGCCAGCGGTAGTACACAAACCACCACTGTCTGTGAGCGGCATATAGACAAATGTATTGATATCGGGTGTCGGAGTTGTCGTTGATGTCGCCACCGTAAAGCTCAAAGCGCCGGATGTACTAACGTTAGGCGCCCAGAGGTCCTTTGTGTCGAGATCAGGGAGGAGCGTCTGAATTTCCGACAGAGTATTGATGTCATTGGTGCCTGGATACTGACCCGCACTGGTTGTAGGTGTGCCAGATTCATAGTACGTTTCGAGTTGTTGTGCGATAGCGTTAACATCGGATTTACGCTGATCGTCACGTGCGTTAGCTTGATTTGAGCGAAGGTTAACCACGGCAATGATAATGAGCATTACCATTATAGTCATGGTAATAAGGAGCTCAACAAGCGTAAACGCTGCGTTACGTTTCATACCTTATAGCATAAGAGGTTTGATGTCTGTGTGCAAGCAGTATTATATTTCGAGTGGTTCTTGTTCGATGGTGATGCGAAACTTATCACGAATAGCCCCCATTATTTCGTCACGGGCAGCAGCGAGGTCGGCGTAACTTTTAGCCGATTCGTTTATGAGCACGAGGGCATTTTTATCGTGAATGTGCATGCCGTGGAGTGTCTGACCACGTAAACCTGCTTGCTGTATGAGCCAGCCGGTGGGCACTTTGAAACGACCATCAGACATGTCGTAGGTTGGAATGTCTGGGTATTCTTTTTTAAGGTCGGCCAGTTGCCAATCTTCGACAATAGCGTTTTTGAAAAATGAACCGGTATTTGGAGTGACGGTAGGGTCCGGTAATTTGTTTTTGCGAATTTCGATAACAGCATCACGAATAATTTGCGGAGTGTAGAGCGTAATATTGTGCTGATCAAAATAATCTTGAATAGCAGCATAGAATGGTGGCTGTGGAGCCGTTTTATATAACTTAATAGTAATTGCCAAAATAACATAACGGCCCATTGAGGTGCTGCGGAAGATGCTATTACGGTAGGAGAAACCGCAATCGCTTGCCTCGAGGATGATAAAACGATCGTTTTCGATGTCATATGCATCAACAGAGACAAGTGTATCAGCAATTTCTTGTCCGTAAGCGCCTACGTTTTGTACCGGCGCTGCGCCAGAAGTGCCAGGAATGGCTGACATAGCCTCTATACCGCTAAGGTTCATATCTACCGTGCGTTTTACTGTTTCATCCCAGTTTTCGCCAGCACCTACTTTGAGGGTTGTCGAACCCGACTCGTCTTGTATAATTTCAAAACCCGGTATACGGTTACGAATAACGATGCCGTTAAACCCCTCGTCACGTACAATAACGTTACTGCCACCACCTAGAATAAAAATGGCGAGGCCTTGTTTTTTTGCATTTCGACAAATCTCTTGGACATCGGCGGCTGTGTGAGCATCAGTCATGAAACGTGCGTTACCACCCAGTTTCATGGTGGTGTAATTTTTGAGAGGAATATTGGTATGAATGTCCATTTGATTTGATTATATCCCAGAAATATCAACTTATATACTATAATTTAGGAAGTATGCGCCCGTAGCTCAGCTGGATAGAGCGTTGGTTTCCGGTACCAAAGGCCGGGGGTTCAAATCCCTTCGGGCGTACCATGACATTATTTTGTTATACAACTGATTTTCGCATAGCAGACGCTATCTGCGACTCGGATAGAGCGGTATTGAAAACGCGAACATCATCAATAGTCACATCAGAATCCTCATAGGTCGCAGCTGACCAGCCAGCCACGAATAGGCCGTCACCAGGTGAAATACTTCCCAAGGCCGCGACGGTAGCTATAAGTAGCCCATCTTTGTACAGTTTTATCTGAGAGGTATTGTAGGTGAGGGCGATGTGGGTCCATGTGCCAACGGTAAGTGTCGGACCGTATATGGGTGTTAATGTGCCTCCAAGTCTAATATCCCCCTGGAGAACGTTGGAGGTGCCAAAATCGGCCCGTTGTGTAAAAATAACGACATCGGAATTTCCGCCATTATCCATAAAGCCAAACGCCGCATGAGTCGTATTGACCGTAAGATCGAGCGGCTGTATCCATGCCATGATTGTTACAGAGTTTGCCGGGGCGGTAAGTGCGGCTCTTGCACCAAGCGATGCGGCTGTATTTGTAAGACCAAAACCACTATGACCGCTGCCCCATGAGACCGTATTGAGGCTCATGGTATGGCCATTACCTGAGGCATCGGCCGTTGTTGATCCGCTTCCCTCAGAGAAGCCATAGGCGGCAAGTAGTGATGATATTGGTAAGGGGACCACTTGTGCTAATATGACGCTCCGCATAGATCCTGGCACTAGAATCCTCCGGGCCCAGCAGCCCCGTACCATGTTACGCCGCCGTCTACGGTATCGAGTAAAATTTTATCCATCTTACCGGCTGTCGTGGAAAGGATCGGTGTCCCAGGCGTTCCCCAATTAAGTGAACCAGGCCAAGTAATCGTATGTGAGCCTGTACCATCTTGAAATACATAGAGTAGAAGTGAGCGATATGAACCACTCGCAGGACTCAGGAGGGTGACCGTACATGTTGCGGTGAGGGTAATCTTTTGGACATTGCCGTTTGCAAGATCTATAGTGACAGCCGCCCCAGAGTTCCCAATATCATGAAATGTTTCGCCACCGCCATTTATTGGTGCAATGGCATTACTATCTACGTATGTCTTACTTGCAGCCTGGTTACTAGAAGCTGGGGTTGGAACGACCGGTGAACTTGTAAACGTTTTTATGCCGGCAACGGTTTCGTTTCCTATGTTGTGGACGACGGTTGTATCGTCGGCTTTTGCTGCGAGTGAACCGGTGGATTTAAGCGAACCGTCAGAATTATGCTCAACACTCAAAAAATCATTAAGAACATTACCCCATGTATCCGTGTCGCTACCTGGTTGTGGAAGTCGCGCCATATAACCCTCACTCCTATAAGACTCTTACTGTCCTAAGTGTAACAAAAGCCTTATGTTTTGTAAGCTATAATAAAAGAATGTTAAAGATATTTCGGCATAAACGTAGGCATTACATGATTCCTCTCGTATTAGGGTTAATGATCATAGTGGCTATAACTGGCGCACTTTGGCCTATGTTTAACCACTCAGGTACGCCACCTGCTACGAATGTTTCACAAAAGCAGGCACAGCCGGTACAACCTAAGCCAGTCGCATCAGCACCTGTGCCAGTTGTGCATGATGTGTTAATCCCACCAGTTGTGGATGGCTACGCTCCTGTTATTAGTCGAATCGACACTAAAGAGCCTGTCGTGTTCTTAGGAATAGATGACGGTGCAAATAAGCAGGCGTTTGAGTTGCAGATGATGAAAGATAATAATATTAAGGCTTCACTTTTTTTGGCGGATAGCTTCATTCATAGTAATCCAGGTTTTTTTAAGGATTTTATGGGTGAAGGATCACTCATCGAAGATCACACGGTTGATCACAAGGATCTGGCGCTTATGTCGTATGAGTCTCAAAAGCAGGAGATCTGTGATCAAGCAGACAAAGAGCTGCAGTATTATGGACGACGGCCTGTAATTATGCGACCGCCTGGTGGTAACTATAATAAAGATACACCGCAAGCGGCTGCGGCATGTGGTATGAAAGCAGTGGTGCAGTGGATCGCAAAAGCCAATGGTGGGTCAATGCAATATCAGATTGGGCATGGCCTGAGGGCGGGTGATATCGTCTTAATGCATTTTAGACCTGAGTTTAAGAGTGATATGCAGGCTTTTCTAGATGCTGAAAAGGCTGCGGGACTTCATACCGAACTTCTCGAAGATTGGCTCCCATCCTGATTATTTTTCTCGTTTATCTGGTATAATAAACCCTGAGTAAATTTGCACCCGTAGCTCAGTGGATTAGAGCACTGGTCTTCGGAACCAGGTGTCGTAGGTTCGAATCCTACCGGGTGCACCAGAGTTGATTATTAATATGAATACATTAAATACTATTGGACGGCAATTTGCTGACGCACTTCGCACTGCTGCCACTCAGACAGATATTGCCACTGGTATTTATAATAATGCCCAAAAAATTCATGTAACGGGCGCTGGACGCACGCTAACATTTGCATACGAGCAGCTTCGTAACGCAGCCGAGTATACCGAGGAACACCTGTTACTACAGCGCGCCGCACAGCGTTTCTACCGTCGCGTTTTTCTTTCGCACGATGTTGTTGTAGTGCGTGAAGCTGGTGAAGAGCTTATTACTGAACTGACGCTTGCAGGTTATTTACAAAACGATACCGTTACAACTGACACGGTATCGCAGATCAATAAACTTGCAGAAGAATATTATGTAGCTCATTTGCAGTTTAAAAAAGATGCCTGGACGCTAAATGTACTAGCGGTAGAGGTCGAGCGACTTGTAAATAGCGATCTAAAACGCGATGTATTCACGCAGTTTTCCTACGACTATTTTGTTCGCACGATTGATCAGCGTAAATTGTTTGGTCAATCTGTTGCTGAGTTTGAAATTGCTTTGTTTGTGGCTGTTCATCGTGCGCTTTTAAAATCCGACCCTGCCACTATTCGGACGGCACTTTTGCATAGATATCAACAGCGGCCAGATTCTGGTGCATTTGTTCAGACAAATAAAATGATTGATGCCGTTTTGGACTCTCCTGCAACAGATAAAATCTATCGTCTTGTGAGTAGGCGTGGCGCAGCACTTCGCATTTTGTGGCGCATGATTGATGAGCATGAGGATGCAGTGAATCTACTAGCTTCACGAGAGCAGTTCCTCTCAGCATATGAGGCTCAAATAGAAAGCGAATACTCGCGCATAAATGGGCGCATTAACCGTGGAATTATCAAGAGTGTTATTTTCCTGATCATCACTAAGGTGCTTATTGGTATGGCCGTTGAAGTTCCGTATGACTATATTGTAAGTGGTGCGATTGTTGTGCTGCCTCTAGCTATTAACTTATTGTTCCCACCAATTTATATGATATTACTACGGTTTACACTGCGACTCCCAGGACAAGCGAATGCGCAGACATTAACGGACATTACCGACCATCTGCTGTATGGAGATGAAAACTCTGTTGAAGCTTCATACCGAAGCACCGGTCGCGGGTTTGGGCTTGGATTTAATATTGCCTATGCATTCTTCTTTATCTTGGTATTTGGCGGTGTCGCTCTATGGCTTATTACGCTTGGCTTTTCACCACTACATCTTTTGGTATTCTTTGTTTTTCTTTCGACGGCAAGTTTTCTTGGCTTTCGACTGTCTCGACAGATTCGGGAACTGGAAGCAACGGAGAGTCGTCAGGATGGTGTTTCTGTTATTCGCGACTTCCTCTATATTCCGTTTGTCGTCGTTGGTCGATGGATGAGCGAAAAATATTCTCGTGTTAACATTGTTGCCATGATGCTCGATATGGTGATTGAACTTCCACTCAAAACAGTACTTCACTTGGTTCGTCAGTGGGGTGCTTTTATAGCCAGCAAAAAAGACGAATTGTAGTTACTTTAACGTAGTTGATTCGTGATCTGTATCATTGATCTTTATAGTTTGTCGGTAATTGACAGATTGTTTTTCTAAGCATAAGCTTAGAATACAACGTAAATAGGGTGATAATTACGCATGAAAATTAAAAGATCCATAACAACTTTGAGTGTCGCAGTTTTTGCGTTCATTCTTGCAATGGGAACCGGCATTGCCGTTTACGCACAAGACGGTGTTAACTCTGACAGTACGAGCACTTCCATGCCAAACTCTTCCGACTCCACGTCAGCCACAGCAGAACGAACAGCAGAACAGCAAAAGCTGGAGGCTGCGAAAGAGGCTGAAACCAAGGCTCGTACCGAGGTTGAGCAAGAGATCCAGGTCGCTAAGGATAAAGTTAAAACAGCCGAAGACCGCCTATCTGGCACACGCCTTAAATCGTGCCAAGCTCGTCAAGCGGCTATTACCAAGATTATGAAAGATGTCGCGCAACACGGTGCGGACCAAATTACGCTATTTTCGACAATTACAACGCGAGTTGAGGATTTTTATAAGAGCAAGGGAAAAACTCTTTCAACCTACGACCAACTAGTGGCTGATGTAAACGCCAAGCAAGCGGCGGCACAAGCAGCAGTTCAAACGGTTAAAACTGCCGATACACAATTTGATTGTACTGGTGCTAACCCTAAGGCTACGATTGATGTTTTTAAGGCAGAAATAAAGGCTCAAAATACGGCAATCGAACAGTACAGGACGGCAATAAAAAATCTTATTGTTGGCGTTAAGTCTGTTCAAAGTACAACTTCAACAGGAAATGGAGCGTAATTATGCGTAAGAATCAAGGCTTTGCAATTATGGAACTGGTCATTGTGGTTTTGGTTATCGCTATTGTTGCCGCACTCGGAGTTATTGGCTATGGCCGCTGGAAAGATGCGAACACTACGCAAACTGCCAACACTTCAGGTCAACAGGCGACAATGACCCCAGCCGCACCGCAAGTGCAATCAACTCAAGATCTTGATACTGCCTCGAAAGCACTCGATCAATCAACGGTTTCAAGTAGCAGTGTAGATCAACTGACTTCACAAAGTAGCTCGTTTTAGTGTCTACTAACAGGGGCTGGCGGTATTTACAAAACAGCCCCTGTCTGCTATAGTCTTTACAGTTATGGGCCAGTAGCTCAGCTGGTTAGAGCACCTGCCTCTTAAGCAGGGTGTCGAGGGTTCAAGTCCCTCCTGGCCCTCCAAGCAAAGAACGTCGACATTTTCGCTACCGGTCGGCGTTTTTTGTTTGGTTCAACTTTAGGAAGGTGTTTTTGAAAGGGCGTATCAGTCTATTTTTTCTCATGAGTATTCATATAGGCGGTCTGCTATACTAAAACCAAATGACCTCACTGCATCGATATAAACACCAAAAAGCCCGTAAAGTAATTGCCGTCAAAAAAGCTATCAAGCCAAAAATGGTTGACAGACTCGTTTATATCGCAGCGATCATCGAACCTTTATTCTCCTTCCCGCAGGCGTATCAAATTTACCACGATAAATCGGCGGTAAGTGTGTCAATACTTTCGTGGCTAGGCTTTGAAATTATGACTCTTATCTGGCTATGGTACGCTATTGTTCATAAAGAGAAGTTGATACTTATCTATCAAGGACTTTTCTTTATTATAGATGGCTCTGTATTGGTTGGTGCGATCTATTATGGTGGGAAGTTATTTTAGTTGCGCGATACTTCTTTCGCAATAGGTGGTGAAAATTACTTAAAGAACGCATCAAAGCCCATAGATTGATCGGTGAGATGTGAACGGGATCGTTTTAAAAAATAGCGGATTGCTCGTGCCTGAAGAGGTGATGTCTTGAGGATAAGTCGATCCCGTTTACGATAGGCAGAAGATTCTCGTAGGATAAGCTTAAGCGATCCCTGAAACGGTAGACGTTTCATTGTGCGAAAGGGTAGCGTTGGTATTGAATAATGTTGAGGATACGTTTTTTCGTACACGTGAATTTGCTTTTGAAGTTTATCTTGTTCATCTTTTGTAAGTCCTATCAATATATAACGACGCAGTTGTGCGAATATGGCAAGAGTAGCGTGCTCAAACTCAAGCGATTGAATAAGCGTTGGCTGCAGGTGAATTTGCCTGGCAATAGTAATCATCTTTTGTGCGGCGTTGGCCGCTTGATCTCCGTCTTGAATCGCTTTTTCGGGCTTTGAAACCAACATACGATGTAGCCATACAACTAGAGATGAGAGCAGAATCCGATCCCAAGTTAGCCAGATAAGTGGTGGAATGCGAGTGCGCCGAAAGTAGAGGTTCTTTTGTGCTACTTCTGGAAGGTAGAGTCCCTTTTTAATAGCAATATCCGATAGATGCAAGAGTTCGATAAAACGAGGTACGTCTTTAATGTCGTGACTATCACAAAAGCTAGTAATGGCCGCTTCGACTGACTGCTGATGGGCAATTGCTAGAGTTATTTCGGTGTTAAGCTCGTTCCAAAGAGAGCTATTCTCTAAATAAGTGACATTCGACCATGTTCTTCTAGTCCAGCCACCCGTTTGACACCATACGTGTATACCGACAATATTTTCTGCAGTTTTTAAACTGGTAAGATAGTTTGCATAGTCCCAACCAACAAAAGAGGGATACAGACCCATGCCCTCCCATTCTCTCCGAGTCTGAAGCTCGATCAACTTTTTGTGAGAGCTCGCAAAAAACAGCGGATTAAGTGGTAAATAGCGCATAAAATCAGTGTCCCCATATTTCATGCTTATAATGAGCGAATCGCTCTTGATTGACCCAAAAACTGTATTGAACGTTTTTTCGTTCCAAATAAGATCACCAATTCTATAAACCCCTACGGTCCAGGTGCGAAAAATAAGCGTTTTATGATGAGCTTCAAAAATAGGAAGAATCTGCTTTAGCAGGTTATTTGCCTGACGGGGAGTTTTAAGTACGAGCTGGCTTAAGAAGGTTCCCGTCACGTCTTTGCCGTCATTCTCGCCGATTCGTAGAATAATACCATCAATCTGTGGATACTGCGTGAAAAGGGTGCTAAGTGCATCGGCGAAAAAATCGCTAGGTGCTATGCCGTGTACGTTCATATACTGAGTGATATCTGGATTAAGAAAAAGGTAGTCGGTATTAAGATAAAGTTTTAGCCTTTTCTTTTGGGCGATCGCGAACAATTGAGTGTAAAGGTTCTGATAGTCAGATATAAGATTTTTAAGTTGAGAATTATAAAAAGGAAACGATATAAGATGTGCCACGTCATCAATACTTAGACCGGTATATCCCAATCTTGCCACGCGAGTAGCGTATAGTTCAAAACGTTCTACGATCCGTTCTTGAACGGCACTATCTAATCTTCCGTTGGTTTCTAAACTTGAAAAAATGACTTTTGACCAGTTAACGGTGCCGTTCTCTGTCTTTTCAATAAAAGGTCCCAAAGTGTCGATAATGGCGAACTCTTGTGCTTGGACGGAGGTTTTCATGCTCCCTTAGTATACCATTGTAGATTTAGTGATATTTATGGACGCTGATATACTAAAAAAGTGCATAAACAAACGAAAGAAACGGAAATTCTTGAGTTCCGAGTTGAACTTTTAAAAGAACGTATCTACGCAACCTTTGTATTGCTCGCGGTTTTGCTAACGGTTGATGTTACCCACACTTCGCCACTTCGGGCAGTGACAGTACTGAGTGGAGCAACCCTCTCTTTATGGGCGGCGAGTCTGGTGGCGTCTCGAATGTCGTACCGGATCGTCATGGGACGAATCGAGAGTGATAGAAAGCTGAACCTTCGCTTGGCCCAACATCGTCCACTTATCTATGCGGCATTGTTTCCGGTATTTATGGCGACGCTAGCACTTGTACATATCATCTCTTTGGCACTCGCCTTGAATGTTGCTGTTGCAGGTTTGGTGCTACTCTTGGTTGCATGGTCACTTTTGTCGGCAAAAGCAATCAGAGCAGGACGATTTGCAACAATCGTTCTTGCTAGTGTCGAGCTTTTTATTGGGCTAGTGGTGATAGGTTTAAAACTTATCGCAAGCCATTAAGGTGTATTAGGCGTGGAGAAATTTAAGGAGATCGTAAATCATGAAGGCTGGCCAGACGATAGCCTTTAAAATACCAAGAACACCGACCCAGAATGAACTTGCATACTGTATATAGTAAATAACTGCACCAATCATGCCAAGACCATACACAGCGCCACCTCCGCCACCGCGGTATTGTCGTTTATTTTCGTGCATTTCTTTCATCTCTATCTCCTTTTTCTTCAGTATAGCAAATAAAATACAAAGAGCAGTGCGTTAGATCACAGCTAAAGATAGCGAGATTCTACCTGTCCTTGGTTGATGCCGTTGACTAAATTAGTGTAACCAAGCGAGTGTAAAAAATGCATAGCGACGTTTGAGCGACTGCCGGTGTGGCAATAAAGAATTATCTTGGCATCTTTTGGAATCTTTTTAAGCTCCTCAGGATTGTCCATGAGCGTAAATGGAGGAATATTAACCGCATCTTTTACGTGATTCACGGCATATTCCTCCGGTTCTCGAACATCAATAATGTATGTTTTCATATGATTCCTTTTTAGACTAGTAATTGTTTTAGGCGTGGAACATCGTAGCCAAGAATTTTTTCCGTAGCTTCATCTTCTTCTATGGTGGTAAACGGAACACCCATCTGGCCGCTGAGCACAATCATTGTTTGAGCGGCGTAAGGATTAAGATCTACTTTGTACTCAGTATAGTCGATATTATGCTCATCGAGCCAACGGGTGATCATTCTACAGTATGGACATGTGGTGGTACTATAAACGGTTATTTTCTTCACGGAGCCTCCTTTTTGCAGCACTCGGCACACTTACCTTGAATGGTCAGACGGCCAGTGAGCTGGCAATCTCCTAGTATTGTTTCGAGTGAGTTTACGACAGAATCTGGCAGTTCGATATCTCGTAGGCCGTCACAATTAGTACACTGAAAATGATCATGTGGCTGTAGGTTAGCATCGAAACGAGAAGCGTTATTAAGGGTAGATGGGGCGATGACTAACTCACGACGCTCTACCATGCGTGAAGTGATACGATGAATGGTTGTCGCACTGAGCTCTGGGTATGTATTTTGAAGGTGAGTGAGTATGGTTATATTCGTGGCATGCTTGTTATCTGTTATAAACGTAGCTACCGCAGTTGTGTATTTAGTTGCTCTCTCCTTCATGTTCTTATTGTAAATAATTTACAATAAATTTGTCAATATAAAAATAGCTAGCAGAATAGCTGGCTATTTTTATATTGAGAGTTACGCTTCTTTGTGCGCTGGAGCTACTCTATGTTTTTGTTTGCCTTCCCAGGTAGAGCTATCGACTGCTAACCAAATAAGCCATACGACTGGCAAAAAGATAGCTAGTAGAACGAAGGCCCCTTCTTTACCAAGTTTGAGCCCAATGTTGTGCATAGCAATATAGATAAATATCGCTGCTACTATATTGACTACGGGAACTAAAGCAAGGACGGCCCAAAAACCCTGTTGGCCGCCAAGCTCAAGAAGTACCCAGTTATTATATACGGGGACCCACGCTTTCCAGCTCTCAACCCCTGCTTTTTTAAAGATGCGACCCATTAGGAGGGCGAAGATGATGTACATTGCAACGCCAAAAACGAGAGCGAATAGCATAACAAAGAGGAGCATGCCTACAGCCGCACCATCAGACATACTCGACGTACCATTATTGTAATAGTACGAGTTGTAGTAGGGCGACATCTCACCAAAAAAGTGGATTATATTCATGATTTCCTCCTTAGTTTCTTATTTGTATTCTAGCACGGAGGGGATGAAAAATAATAACAAATAAAATAGGACGCTCAGTAAGACTGTCCTATTTTAAAGTGCCGTTATGCGCTGTGATGGTGTGTCACGCGCATAGGCATAGTCATCGTACTGCTCCAGAAACCGAAGACGGCTAGTGCGAGACCGACAATGATTTGATTCCATAGAACTGTCGATTCGATAGGTCCTATTATAAACGGCGCAATTATAAGCCAAAGGCCTGCGATACCACTAAGCCAACATGCCCATGTTTGTGCCGGCGCGCTCAGGCGAATAATCGCAAGAATGGCAATTATCGCACCTAAGATAATTGAATCTGTCATTGCTGAGCTTGAGTAGCTAAAGAGGAATGGCGAGAGAATTAGCCAGATACCTAGTACCAGGTTGGTAATCCCGATTCCTTTAGCGGTTGACTTTGCATGTTCTTCCATGGCATTTCCTCCTGTTACACTTTACATTTACATTATTCTCCCAATGACGAAAAAATACAGTGATACATATCACAGAAGACCGTCTAAGAAAGCCTGATGATTATTGCAGAAACAGTGGTAAAATAGGAGATAATGACTGCAAGAATCTTAAATGGCACCGAACTTGCCGGATTCATCAAAGAGCGCCAAGCTCGTCAAGTGCGAGCGCTGCGCCAGGCTCATCATGTATTCCCAAAATTAGTGGTTATTAAAAGCGAGCACGCGTCGCCTGTTATTGATACATACGTGCGCATGAAACGTCGGTACGGTGATGATATTTTAATTGAAACCGAGGTGGCCACGCTATCTGAGATTGACATGCCGGCAGCAATTGAGAAATATAATAAAGATCCATCTGTCCATGGCATGATTATTCAGTTGCCACTTGATGATAAAAGTAAGACGGATGAAATTGTTAATCTTGTATCGCCAGAAAAAGACGTTGACGGTCTCGGTCCAAATGCCAAGTTTGACAGCGCAACAGCAGTAGCAATTAACTGGCTTATTGCAGGATATGGAATTGATCTAAAGGCTAAAAAAATCACGATTGTTGGTAATGGCCGACTTGTTGGTGCGCCTCTCGCTAAAATATGGAAGGCGAGTGGGTACGACGTTACTATTCTTGATAGCCATGTTAACGACATCGCCGAAATCCTTCGTGCTAGTGATGTTATTGTCACAGCAACGGGCGTGCCTCGACTCATTACAGCGGCTATGGTACCTGTCGGCGCAACAGTGGTGGATGCTGGCACGGCTAGTGAAGATGGCGTGATCGTAGGCGATATCGAACCGGCTATTCGCGAACGTGACGATCTTAAAGTTACACCTGAAAAAGGTGGTGTTGGTCCACTAACTATTACAGCACTATTTGATAATGTTATTCATGCTGCGCAGATCGCAGCCGAAAAAATAGAAGCCTAGGCAATACCTAAGGCTTCTTTTGTACGAGCAACAACTTGACGTGGGGTAAGGTCGGCCTTAACTATGTAGCTGTGAACGCCGAGTGTTTTAAGCACTTTCGGCGCCTCTTCTTCACCAAGGTTAGTTAGAATAATAACAGGAATTTTTTTACCCCAGTCGTGTTCACGAATATGAGTTAATGCCTCGGCTCCGTCCATATGCGGCATTTGAAGATCTAATAGTATAATGTCAGGATGAAAGCCCTCTACGAGTTCGACGCCACGCTGACCGTTATCGGCAATTTGTACTTCAAAACCGTCCGCCTCAAATTTCATGCGGTACATTTGGTTGATAACTGGATCGTCTTCGATGATGGCTATTTTGGTCATATTGCGGATTGCCTACCTCGTTATTTTTTTGATGATTTCTAAGCCTTTGGCTACATCTTCAATTTTACCACCATATGACAAGCGAACGTATGTTTGATCTTGAGAAAATGCACGACCCGGCAGTAATAATAAGTTATGTTCGGCTGCTAGGTTAACGAAATCAAGGTCGGTTATGTTATTTGGCGTGTGAATAAAAGTGTAGTATGCACCATTATTGCCCTGGACGTCATATCCAAGTTCAGTCATTTTTGTGTTGATGAGATTACGTTTTACTCTGTACGATTCTCGTGATCGAGCTGGTCTGGCCAGCGCTTCAAGCGCGGCGTATTGGGATATTGATGATGAGCTAAAGATAGCATATTGCTGCACTCGGTTGATGAGGTCAATGACGAATTGCGGTCCGTGAATATAACCCAGCCGCCAACCAGTCATTGAGTAGGTCTTGGAGAATCCATTCATAGTAATAGTGTTGGGATAAATACTACCAATACTAAAATGTTCGCCATCATATACAAAATCTTCGTATATTTCATCTGCTACGATAAGTGTATCGTAACGTTTGGCAATTTCTGCTAGCCTGATGAGATCCTCTTTAGGGTATACAGCGCCTGTCGGATTATTAGGCGTGTTGATGATGATAAGTTTGGTTTTTGGTGACAGACTCCGTTCAATCTCATCAAGATCTAGTTGAAAGTTAGGACGTACAGGAATACGCTTGATGCGTCCGTCTGCAAGTGGTGCGAGATAATGATATGAAGGGTAACATGGGTCCATCATCATAACTTCGTCACCAGGGTTGAGAATGGCTAGATAAAGTACAAGCATACCAGTGGTTAGGCCGGGTACGATGGTTACATTTGATGCGGTAGCGGGCAGGTTGTTTTCGTTAGTCAATTTTCTAGCAACAGCCTCGCGTAGTTCGGGTATCCCGTTAGCTGGCGTGTATATTGTGTGGTTTGAATTGATGGCCTCAATGCCGGCTAGTTTTATATGTTCAGGTGTCGGACCTTCAGGTAGTCCAACGCTTAGATCAACTGGGTTGACTAGGTCGCGCTGCTTACGAAAAACTTCCTGAAAAAGCTCACTCTCCATTGCTATGAGTCGTTCGGGAATGGTATGTATGTTATACATATATTTGCAAAACCTCCAAATTACTATATAGTGTACACCAAATTAAGAGGTTGTCCACCATGAAAATTTCCTTCATTACTCCAAATAGTAAATCGGCCGTTGATCAGGAGATCATGCAACGTGGGAGGCATAAGGCACTTAAGTTATTCCATGAATCGGCTCGCACCGTCCCGGCATATAAGGATTTTTTGCAGAAACAAGGTGTAGATGCGTCAAAAGTTCGCACTTTTGAAGACTTTACTAAATACGTACCTCCAGTTGATAAGAAGAACTATCTGAGCCAATATTCGCTTGCTGAGCTGAGTGATAAAGGAAATTTATTTAGTAATCGCATTATTTCCGTTAGTTCTGGCTCATCTGGCGTACCTTTTTATTGGCCGCGCGGGGCTGCTCAGGATCAAGAAGGTGTGGAGATGCACACCGATATTTATGACAATATTTTTCAGATGAACCAGAAAAGCACATTATTAGTCATTTGTTTCTCAATGGGAACATGGATTGCCGGGTCTTTCACTACGACGTCGTCCTTTGGCTACGCTGACCAGGGCCGTCCCGTCAATATCGTGACACCTGGACTCGAAAAAGGTGAAGCAATCAATGCGATCAAGAACCTTGCTTCAAATTATGAGCAGGTTGTATTGGTGGGTTACCCTCCATTCATAAAGGATATCATTGAAGAGGGTAAGCGGGCGGGGATAAAATGGAAGAGCATCAAGACGAGACTACTCATGGCCGGCGAAGCGTTCAGCGAGGAATGGAGAGATTATGTTTTAAAGCTGATCGATTCGGATAATCCCTTTTACGATGCTATTAATATCTATGGCAGTGCGGATGCCGCCATGCTGGGGAGCGAAACGCCCCTTTCGATATTGGCACGACGAACATATAACAGGAATGCTAGGCTGCGCAATAAAGTCTTTCAAGTAGATACGCTACCTTCACTTGTACAATACGATCCAACTAAGCGATTTTTTGAGAAGATCGGTAATGAATTAGCTTTTACGGCAAAATCAGGCATCCCGCTCATTCGTTATAACATAAAGGACACGGGAGGTGTGCTTAGTTTTGCAGAAGCTATTGACCCTATCGCAAGTAAACTTGAACAGTCTTTAAAGCGATATGATATTGATAGTAAGAAATGGCAGAAGCCATTTATTTTCTTGAATGGAAGAAAGGACTTTTCAGTCACAATTTACGCAGTTAATATCTATCCTGAGAATATAAAAGCGGCTTTAATTGATCGTAGCGTTCACAAGTTTGTGACGGGTCGTTTTACGATGGCTACGCAAAATTATACTGATATGGATCAGTACTTTGAGATTAATGTTGAGTTGGCTAAGGATTTTGTTGCCACTGCACATCATCGTGCCGCAGTAGAGCATATTGTTCTAGAAAAGTTGTTGAAGCTAAATACAGAATTTCATAAATTGCATGCGGCGATTGGGGCAAAGGCGATTCCGCACATCCATCTCATCAAGTTTGGTGATCCAGACTATTTTGTTAAAGGGGTCAAACATAAATGGGTGAAGAAGGGGTAGGAATGGGACAAGGTAAATTAACCGCAGTAGACCACAGTGCAGAATGGCCATCAGGCTTGAAACGACTTGCCAAGAAAGCACGCCACGACAGTGAAAGCTGGCAGCCTATAGTAATTGAGATGCGCCGACATGATGCGTCGAAGGAGCTTGATAAGCTGCTTGAGGCTCATGAAGTTCGTCAGGTTATCGATAACTACGACGAGCAGTATGCAGAGCTTATTGTTAGTCAACATCCGCAACTTTATCAGTCGAGCTTAGATGTGAAGCGTGAATCACTGAAAGAATATCTTGAAAAACATTTCTCAGGTCGGCAATCCTGGCAACTTGGCTCATGGGTGTACTTCCCATGGAATGGCAATCTGGTGCATATTTTGGAGAAAGAGCTTTTTTTAGAGTCACGAACAATTCGCAATAAAGATCTTATTACGGAGCATGAACAGAACGAGTACGCTGAATTCACAGTGGGCTGCGCGGGTATGAGTGTAGGTAGTAATGTTGCATTGTCGTTAGCAATTTCGGGTGGGTCACAAAAGATCAAGCTTGCTGACGGAGCAGTTATCAGTGCGTCTAATCTTAATCGCATTATGACGGGGGTACACGACGTCGGTAATTCTAAATCGCTTGCTATCGCACGCAAGTTGTATGAGATGAACCCGTATATGGAGATTGATCGTTATGATCATAATATTACAGAGATGACTATTGATAGCTTCTTTGAGACACCTTGGCCTATTCATGCTGTTGTGGATGAAATTGACGACCTTAAAACTAAAATCTTACTTCGTATTGAGGCTAAGAAGCGTGGCCTTCCGGTTGTTATGGCGACTGATCTGGGGGACGACGTTATGTTAGATGTCGAGCGGTTCGACTTAGATCCTAATCTACCACTTTTCCACGGTTTAGTTCCAGGGGTGGAGGAGCTTTTGACGAAAGAGGTTAGTAAACGAGAATGGCTTAAATATGCAACGTCGATTATTGGGCCGCATAACGCATCACTTCGTATGCAACAGTCACTTTTGAAAGTTGGTACTAAACTTGTAACTCAACCCCAGCTTGGACCTACAGCTATGATGGCAGGAGTAATCACTGCCTATGCAATTCGTCAAATTGCACTGGGCGAAAAGCTAAAGAGCGGACGGACACTCATTTCTCTCGATCGACATTTGCGCTCTGATTTAGTAACACTAAAACACCGCCGTGCTCATAAAAAACATACGCAGCAATTAAAGCAGGCACTTAAGGCGATGTAAGCTTATCGACTTCTAGTCTCGGTGACGAACGAACCGGATGCTCGGCCTTTCCGACGCGAAGCATTGTCTGGAGACGTGCAGGCGTGCCGATCATTTTCTCGATATCTTCGTGGTAACTTGCAGCCTCGATAGGGGCGGCAAGTGTACCTTGTGCTAAACCACTCTTGGCGATTTCAAGAGCAACTCTCATGTACCCTTGACCTGCGCGTAGCCAGAAGCTTGGTACGTCACCATCAGTTGCAATGAAGACGAGAGCCGAGGCATCGCTAACTCGTTGTTGATCGTGATGCGCTTTCATAGATAAGCCGAGTCCTAACTTAATGGAGAGCTTACCAAAAATAGATCCCAGCATACCTTCTCCAAGCGTGTATCCGTGCATACCAGTCTGTGCTGGTGACCAGTTGTAGTGAACGAGATGATAGAGCTCGCGTCGAAAATCTGGACTACCGAGTGCAAGCGACATGGCCTTAAAGGTGTAGTCAGCAACGTGTTTGATTTGGTTCTTGTCTTGCATAAAGAAAACATTGACGCCCTTAAGATCTTTTATAGCTTGCTTGCAATTCTCAATAAGACTTGAGGGAATCTTAGCCGGCTCCATCTTCTCTCGGTAAGTTTGACGGCTTTTAAGAGCGTCAAGAATAGAGGGCTGTCGTTTAGAGAAGTTCGGTGTAATTCGAATAGTTGCAATACTCTTTGTAAGAGATGCGCTTTGAATTTCAATGATCTCAGCTTTCATACCTAAGCCTTTAGCGGACTGTAGAATTGCTTCGAGGCAGATACCGAAGCTTATCCAAGTTTCTCGACTAGTAGGATCGCCAGACTCAAGCATGCGCTCTGGGGCAACAGCAAGGGAGATCATGTTATCTTTAACGATAAACTTCCAGGGCTGTGCATTATGAACTGATGGTGCGAGTCTTGCATATTCAATCAATTCTCTGGTGGATGGTATTAATTCTTGTTTCATATCTATCAACTCTATAGATTTACTATAACATCGTAGTATTATAAGTGTAATGCTTGAGCTTATAATTCTTTGCCTATCCGTTGTAGCCAATTTTGGTCTTGCTATGGTGGTTATTGCAAAAAATCCAAGTGGTAAAGTGAATCGGCATTTTGCTTTTCTTGCTATCTCCCTTGTTACATGGATGGTTGCAAATTATATTTCAACTCATCCATTTCTATTAGATCAGCTCTTATGGATACGTTTAGTTATGGCGTGTGCAGCAATTATGTCTATGGCAATGCTGTTACTTACTAATATTTTTCCTCAAGGTAACCCATATAAGAAGAAGCTGTCTACAGTTGTTATTGTTATCGGATGTATTGTTGCTGTCGCTGCCATTAGTCCACTCGTGTTTACGCATCTTGAAATCTCCGGCTCTTCAGTGAACCCCATACCTGGCCCTGGCATGATTTTGTTTATGCCTTTCATTTTTGGAACATTAGGGGGCAGCATCTACATCCTCTTTCGTAAGTTTCATATCCTGAAAGGTCACATGAGGGAGCAGGTAAGGTACGCTATTATTGGCGTGATGACGACATTCTCTCTTTTGGCGTTTCTAAACTTTATCGTCATCATCTTGTTTCATAACACTTCATACATATTTCTGTCTCCACTTGTCGGATTGGTATTTACCACAAGCTTTGCTTACGGAATAATACGACATCAACTATTTGATATTCGTCTAATAATTGCTCGTTTTGTTGCTTATCTTCTCCTATTGCTTGTTGCGGGTACTCTTTATGGTTTCCTGGGTGCGGGACTTTCATTCTTTATTATTGGTGTACAGCCGAGTATTGCGCAAATCCTTGTCTCTACTGCAGTGGTTGGTCTTCTTGTTTTGTTTGTTGAGCCTCTTAGGCGATTCTTTAATCATGTTACGCGGGCTATTTTCTATCAGGATGACTACGATACTAAAAACATCCTAGATGCCTTAGCGACGGTACTAGTACACTCGACCGAGACGAAGCCACTTGCGACCGCCTCTCTGAACATTCTTAAAAAGGCGTTGAAATCTGATTTCATCACTCTTATTCTTATTGATGAAGCAGCCGGAGATGAGAGAGGTAGACATATTAGTGTTGGACGAAGTGCACCTCTTCTAGCTGAAGTTACTCCTCAACAACTACAACATCATGTGACTGATGTTGTAAGCATGGATACAATCCAAACACCCTCAGACCATTTTCATCGTGAAGTTCAGGAGGCGGGTATCTCAGTTATCGTTCGCCTTGAGACTAAAAGTGAGGTAGTTGGGTATTGTGTATTTGGGTATAAAACAACTGGAAGCGCATACTCTCAACGGGACATTGATCTGATTCGTATTACAGGTGATGAATTGGCCGTTGCAGTTCAGAATACCCTTCGTTTTGAACAAATCCAGGTATTTAATGCGACGCTTCGTAAGAGAATCGAAGATGCAACCAAAGAACTTCGCACGAGTAATGAGCAGCTTCAGCGTCTTGATGCAGCAAAGGATGAGTTTGTCAGCATGGCTTCTCACCAACTGCGCACACCGTTAACGAGTGTTAAGGGATATATCAGTATGGTCCTTGAAGGCGATGCGGGTAAGATTACGGGCGTTCAACGTCAGCTGTTGGGTGAGGCTTTTACAAGTAGTGAGCGCATGGTACATCTTATCAACGACTTTCTGAATGTTTCGCGTCTGCAAACAGGTAAGTTTGTGCTTGAATCTAAACCGATCGATCTTGCGAAAGTAACGATGCAAGAGGTGGATAGCCTCCAGACCACCGCAAATGCGCATGATCTCAAGCTTCAATATAGAGCACCCTCGGTTTTCCCGATTTTATACATTGATGAAAGCAAAATTCGCCAAGTAATTATGAACTTTATCGATAACGCAATCTACTATTCGCATGAGCATACGGTCATTCATGTTGAGTTGACGATCGAAGAAGGCGATGCAGTGCTACGAGTAAAAGATACGGGAATTGGCGTACCGAAAACAGAGCAGGCGCATCTGTTCTCCAAGTTTTTTCGTGCAACCAATGCTCGTAAGCAGCGACCAGATGGTACGGGTGTAGGTTTATTCTTGGCTAAGAAGGTCGTCGTCGCACATGGAGGTACGATTGTCTTTGAGTCTGAAGAAGATGCGGGTAGTACCTTTGGATTTAGGCTACCAATTAAGAAACTAAGTGCCCCCACCGATAACGCGGATTAGCTCAAATAGCAACCAGATGACAACAATCGCTACTGCTACGCCAATGAGCACTGGCTTTGCGATTGCTTTTTTCTCGAACCACCATTGTTGTAATTTGTTGCGGTTTGTTGCGGTTAGTTTAGTGACAACTGGACGAGCCTGAGCAGCATCTTGTCCAGTGTATGCTTTGTTGCGTTTTTTCTTCTGCTTTGCCATAGGTATATATAGTATATCAAAAACCACCCCCGTATTAAAACGGGGGTGGTTTTATCTGAGACGAGCCCAGAGAGTTGAGCGGTCAGTCTCTAGTTAAGTGCACGACGGCTAGTAATATAGTAGCCAATCGCTGCAACGAGTGATCCTGCACCAATAAGGGCAATGATACTGTCGCTTGCACCAGTGTGTGGAAGTTCAGTTGGAGTGGTAGGAGTTGTCGGCTGACAAGCAACATCGCCCACTGGCTTGTATTTGTTTTGATCCTTCACGTCAACAGTGATCGTTTGGCCAGTTGTCTGGTCACATACCTGAACGGTATTTGGCGTCTCACATGTTTTTGTAACGGTAACAGTTGCCGTAGCACTCTTACTGCCGTTGGCTGTATCAGCTTCTGCGGTATTAACGAGTGTATTAAGGCCACACTGTGCTAGCTGGTCATTGTTTGCAATTTTTGCCTTAAACTTAAGGTAAGCGTTGCCGCCAGGAGCGTATGAACCAATGTTGATGCCACTGGTAGTAACGCCATCATTGGTTGCAGTCCATTGACCGTTTGTAGCTGATGTTGCAATTTGAGTTGTACCGTTCTCGTATGTTACACCGGCAGGAAGCTGGTCTTTAATGAGAACGTTGTTTTGCTGAGTTGTACCAGTATCTTTGTACTGAATCTTATACTCAACTTCATCGCCAGGCTGTGCTGAAACTTGTGCAGCATACTGGTTAGTACCGGCCTTGCTGACCGTTTTTTGGATTTCAAAGTTAGGTTGATCTACGTGGATCTTGAAGATAACGTAACCTGAGTAGTTGTTACAGCCAGGAAGATTACCGTCAAGCTTGTCGTAGCCAAGTGGTGCACCTGTAGTGTACAGAGAGTCGGGCATTTTCGACCCGTTCGTAGCGCCCCAGTTGTAGATAGTTGCTGAACCTGGAACATAGGTAAGTGCGTAGTTGCCAGAAGCGCTACCGTATGCCTCAGACCAAACCTGTTGCGGGTTTGCGTTGGATGCACCAACGAAAGCGGTAACGCGAGCTTGTTGGCCGGCGTTTACTGTTGCAGGCATCTGCACGCGCATAAACGCACCGTGAGCTATACCAACGTAGTTATGAGCAGCATCGTTTAGGTTGCTTGCGGCATTATTGTGATAGTAAACTAGCACATCGTAATTTTGACCTGGTTGCAGGGCGGTGTTTTGCGAATATGAACTGTTTGGTGCAGTGTCAGGCTTAATACCGACAAAGTTGCGCTCATCACCCCTCTGAGGGTTGTCGGTGATTGAGTTAAATGTTACGTATGGGGCTGGGTGCTCCATAGTAAAGGTTGGACGGTCTGGTCCCCAAGCAAACAAAGCTGCTGGTACCATAACTGCTGCAAATACGACTGCAAGCAGCGCATTACGCTTTGGTGACCGCTTGATAGCGGCTATTAATTTTTTCATATGTACTCTCCTTACTGGTACTCCACATACCAGATTAAATGGAACTTAATAAAACTATATAACAAAACAATATACAAGTAAAACTATCTGAACATTTTATTGTTAATGTGCACAATTGTTGGGATAGAATCGGATCATTACAAAACATGGGTTAGCCAAGGAGCTAACCGTCGCTGCACGAGGTGCAGGAGATTGGCTCCTTGGTGTATATGCACGAACAAGTAATACCCGCGGCAGGGCGGCGGAAGGCTCGGAGCCATTCCACCGCCCTGCGCCGAATCAGATTCGGTTGCGGCGGATGCGCAGACCCAGTCCCAGGAAGGGAAGGGCGAGTGCTCCGAGGGCGGTGTTCCCACCGTTGTTACCGCCACCACCGTCCGGGTTCTGGATTCCAGTACCCGGGTTGGTGGAGGGCGGTGCACCCGTGACCGGCGGCTGAGTGACCGGAGTGGTCGGTCCCTGGCTTGCGCCGGGGGCCGTAACACCAGTCGGCTCAGAGCCGGGCGTAGTTGACGGATTCGCCGGATGGGTTTCCACGGGCGGCGTCGTCTCCGGCGGCTGTGAATGCGTCGGGAACGTCGGCACGCCTGAAGGCACCGGTCCGGGCCCCTTCGTCTCCAGACAGTTTGGCGGTGTTCCCGTCTGTCCCGGAGGGCAGGTGGGAGGCGTCGTTGTCGGAGGCGTGGTCGGCGGCGTCGTGGGAGGCGTCGTCGGCGGGGTGGTGGGGGGAGTTGTCGGAGGCTTTGTCGTCGGCGGAACCGTCGGCGGCGTGCTCGGCGGTGCCGAAGGGTGCTGGTCGGTGTGACCCGGCGGAACCTTGGTAGGCTTGCCGGGGAACACCGGGTTACCGCACCGTGCCAGTGCGTAGGTGGAACCGCCACCGGTGTAGGATCGCTTGAGGGCGGTCCTGTCGCCGGTGATACCACTCGTGGTGTTGACCACGAGCGAGCTGTTCTCCATACCACTGTTCGTCGCGTTGGCCGGAGCCGGTGCGATGGACACATGGCTGGTGTCCCACTTACTGGTAAGTGCCTTGTACAGGGCGATGCCCTGCGTCGACAGACACTTCTTGTCTGGCGCCAGCAGGTTGGTATAGGTCGCGTCGTTGCGCAGACCCTCGCTGAAGGCATAGCCTGCGAGGGCACGAACGTCGTGACCGGCCACCTCACGCTGCTTGGCGTCAGCCTGGGCCGGAGTGATCGTGTGGTGTGCGACGTCCTCGTAGAGGCCGCCGTCAACAACCCGGTAGTCCGGGTTGTTCTCCCACTTCTGGACGTAAGCAGGGTCGCAGGTGGCGGGCGCAGTGCCCGTTCCCGGCGAGGCCTGACTCTGTGCCTGGTCGCCGCCGATGTTCTGGCTGGCCGACTGGTTGGAACCGGAGGTTGTGAGGCCGATCGGCGACAGAACAATCGCCAGTGCGGCGACGGTCGCGAACAGCGTCCCCCAGAAACCGTCCTTCTGTGCGAACAGCGCGACCACCATCAGGCAGAGCCCCCACGTCACCCAGAAGATGAGTGACGCGAGGAAGCTGATGTGGGCGAACTGTCCGATCGTGAGGAAGATTCCCAGAACTCCGGAGAGCAGGGCGAAGACGGGGTAGCAGAAAAGCTGTCCCGCCTTCGGGTGGCCCTGGGGATGCGGACGCGGCAGGAGTGAACCCACCGCGAACACCCCCAGGAGAACGATGACGATCCATGTGAACATGGTGTCACCCCTTTCCATGGTAGGAGGGTGCCTTGGTGGTCACCCTAGTTGTGTGCGGGCGTGCTGGGCTGACCGTCGCGGCGCGGGAAGTAGCGGCGGAACCGCTCCATCACGTCACCGCGCTGGTTGCCCTGGAAGGCGTAGGCCAGAAGTGCGGCCAGCTCCTCGTCGTTGTAGGCGGCGAGGATGTTCAGGATGCTGACGCCGCGCGGGTTGAGGCCCGCACGGTTGAGGACGCCGCTGAGCTGCTCGGGCGTGAGCCCGTTCAGGATCTTGGCGAGCTCGGGCTTGATCAGCCCGGACTCCATGCCCTTGATCCGCAGCTCCATCTCGTCGAAGCGCTTCTGCACTTCGCCGTGGTTGCGGTCGCAGGACTCCTGAACACCACGGATGGCGGTCAGGACCGGGTCCTCGTCGCCCTTGACCTTCTCCTTGGGCGCCTTGTCCTTGTCGGACTTGGCGTCGGGAGCCGGCGGCTGGGGGGTGGGAACGGGAGCCGGGGCGGGCTGCGGCTGGGGGGTGGGTCCACCCTTGGGCGGGTCCACCTTCGGCGCCTTGTCGTCCTTCTTCTCCTTCGTGTCCGGGGTGGGCACGGGGATGTTCAGGATGACGGCCGCGACCTTGTCGGCCAACCCGCGGGCCTGCTCGTAGAGCTTCATGGCCTGGGCGGGGTTGGTGTTCATGGTCTGCACCGCTCGCTGCCACACGTCGACGGCCTCGTGCTGCGTCGCGGTTGCGGCGCGCAGAGCCTCGGCGCGGACATCGATGGAGGCCAGGAGGTCCCTGTCGCCGTTCGCGTTGATGCGGGCGGCGGGCAGGTCCTCTCGGTACTCGCTGACGAGGTCCTTCGCGTACTGGTTGAGCAAGTCGCGCAGTCCGCTCAGGTGGCCAACGAGCTGACGGGTGTTGTTCGTCACGGCGATGCCTTTCTAGGCGGTAGGGTCACTGCGAGGTTCGCAGCGGTTGACAACTCCAGATGGTGAGGTGACCAACAGATAAGCTGCTATTTAGTTAATAACCTATCTGTTGGTCACCTCTCTGGTGTAATACTTTGTTCATGCATATCTGCTACGGAGATTAACTCAACGTAGGGCTGCAAGCTGCAGCGCCATATATACCGTAAAAGATATATATGGCGCTACAGCTGGCAAGAGCATGTACTGTAATGATCCGATTTTTTAATGATCCCGCTCGCATCTTTCTCCACACACGAGTGATGTTAATAATTTATCACAAAACAGCTAAAATGTCAATAGTATATAGAGGTGGAAACGGATGGGTTGTACCCTAGGATGAAGAGAGAATATTAATCTACAACATATTATTGACATATTATCTTGATGTTTACATGATTAAGATATTAAATGGTGGCATCGCAGATCATCGTCTCGCCAAAGAAAGGGACCGGCAGTCTTCGCGACGTACCTACGGAGTGAAAACGATGACGCAATCAAAAAGTGGCTCCACGAGAGTGAGTGGGCGGCTGGTGGCTCGGGTTGGGCTCATTGCCCTGGACGAGCTGTTCGATGCGGAGGTGCTTGAGAAGATGGAGCGAGAAGTTCGCTACCAGACGATCAAGGTCTTCGCACTCGCAAGGTCCCAACCCGACAGCAAGGCAACCCCTGGTTACGTCCTCGGGCTTGGCGACAAGCTGGGCGATCTTGCCCGGTATGTTGCAGGGCATGTGAAGGCGTACACTTGGAGGGCTATTCTGACTGTCAAGGACCTCCCTGTCGTTTACGGCGCGTGTGCCAAGAGCGAGATCGACTACATTCTGCGTCGCATCCAGCACGAACTGATCGTCAGGGTGCTGGTGCGGCTTCGGGATGAGTTCTCGATCTGGTACATGAGCGGCGAGTGGTCGATGGTGCCGACGGTGGTGGACGATTACCTCCTTAGTGGCCGTCCGCACAAGGATCCGTACCACAATGCTCGCAACTACCACGGTAGGCCCAAGCGCGACCGTCGCCGGTTGAAGCAACTGGGGATGGCTCCCGGAGTCTCAACAGCGGCATAGCAGTTGTCATTCCGTTGGACGCAGTGGGTGATCGGGAGGTAAAAACTCCGGATCACCCACTGTGAAAAAGTTAGCCCGTAAGGGCCTTTTTATTTTGCAATCAATCTGTTACAATAGCTATCGCTAACCAAAATTTGGTCTCATCGTCTAACGGTTAGGACACCAGGTTTTCATCCTGGCAATCCGGGTTCGATTCCCGGTGAGATCACCAAGTTGAAATTATAGAGAGAAAAACAACCTAGAATATATATTCTAGGTTGTTTTTCTCTCTGTTTTAGCTGTCTGTAGTGAGTGAGGGTCTATGCGTTGCGCTCGCGCTGTCTTTTGATTATGCGGAAAAGAATGTAAAGAATAAGTGCAGCTACGACTGTAAGGCTCATGTACATTTGGTAGTGAAGGAATGTTTGGATGTGATTACCACTGTAATAGCCAATAAGCGACCAGGTCCCAACCCACAGTGCCGCGCCCAGGGCGTTAAAAGTAATAAACTTTGCCCAACGCATATCACTAAGACCAGCTAGGATACCATTTAGTTGACGCAATCCCTCGATAAATCGTGCAATAGTTACAACCTTGCCTCCATGGTGGTTAAAGAAATGCTCCGCCTTGTGGAGTCTTTCAGGGGATAAGAACACATACTTACCATATTTTTGAACGAGCGGATGACCCCCATATTCACCAATAGCAAACCCTATATTATCACCAAGTACTGCACCAATAAATGCGACGACGGCCACTATGAATATATTCAAATCACCCAAGCCGGCGTAAAAAGCAGCCGCAATTAAAACAGTTTCACCGGGCACGGGAATGCCGAAGTCCTCGAGTAGTAGTAACCCACCCACACCTAGATAGCCATAATGCGAAATAAGCGGCGCAAGTGACTGAATAATGGGCGGAATTTGCTGTGGATCTACTGACATATTCGTATTATACAGTGAGTGAGACGTGATCAATACGGTCAGCAAGAACGGTTTTGCCTGAAAGGATCCACTGTTCAATAAGTTCGAAGTACTCCTCAAGAGATTGGAGGCTTACCCATTCGCCGTCGCTGTGACGGCTACCACCATGCGGTTCGACGATGATACAGGGGATATTGTAGGGAACAAAATAGCGTGCATCAGTGCCACCATATGAATCATGGTATTTTGCCGGCTCACCACGAAGACTTTGATAGGCTGTCAGGAATGACTGCACAGCTGGGGCGGTCTTGTCGAAAATAACAGGATCGCCTGTTTGAGAAATCTGTACCTCTATCCCATGTAGCTCGGCTAGGTCGCAAAGTCGTTTTTTAAAGTGGTTAAGTTCGCTGCCATCAAAGCTACGAAAATCCATGAGTGCCGAGGCGGAATCGGCAATTTGGTTGACTGCTTCGCCACCCTTAATGCTTGTGATTGAAAGCGTTCCATGGTCTGGGCTTTTAAAAGGGTACTCGCCGCGAAGTGTGTGACACACGTCCATAATTCGGTGTAATGCATTGTCACCTTCCCATGGTCGTGAACCGTGAGCGGCCTTACCATTTGCGTAGAGACGAACGCCAAAAAAACCTTTGGCACGCTGTTCAATCTCCCAGTTATCGCCGCCGTCTGGAATAAAAATAACATTTGGTCGAAGTCCAGTGGCAATGACATCAGGTATGCTGTTGCCGCCCGTTTCTTCGTCAGTAGTGAACAATACGCCGATGTTTAGCATGTGAAGCTGGTTAGCATTCTCTTTTAAAAATGCAATATAGCAGGCGGCGGCAAGCTTCATATCGTAGGCGCCTCGACCATAGAGCTTCCCGTCTTGATTACGCATTGTAAAAAGCTCACTAGGTGCTGGCACCACGTCAAGGTGGGCAGCTAGTAATATGTCTGGCTTTTTTACGTTACGGGTTGTGGCATAAAACCAAGGATTGGTTGTTTCTGCAGGGCTGGCAGTGATATGAAGGCCGAGTGGCTCAATCTCACTACGAACGTATTCTAATACGTCGTGACAGGCAATAGTATCACTAGTCACGCTTGGAATCGCGATAAGTTTTTCTAGTATAGATGCGAGTTTTTCTTGCATAACGTCAGAATTGTCAGTATATCAGTTTGATTGTATGTTATCCATTATACACCTTACATACACCTATAGGCAAAACGAGCTAAAAACGATAAGAACGGTGGTACAATGTATGTAATATGAGTGTAATTTTTAAACGAACCAAAATTCTTGCAACCGTCGGACCTGCAGTCGACAATTACGAATCAATCGAAGCGCTTCTAGGCGCTGGTGTAAATGGCTTTCGCCATAACTTTAGTCACGGAACTTACGAAGAGCGTGACGCGCAGATTGAGTGGATTCGTAGAGCAAGCGACAAACTTAAAAAACCTGTTGCTATTTTGCAGGATCTGCAGGGTCCAAAGATCCGTCTAGGTATCCTTGTAGACAACAAACTACCAGTTAAAAAGGGTGACGAGTTGGTACTTGATCATGCTGCTGAGCATGATGGTAGTCTTACGCTGCCGGTTCAATATAACTTATCTGAAAAGGTAAAAGTTGGCGAGTCTATCTATATTTTTGATGGTAAAGTTCGCACGACAGTCATTGAGATTCCTTCAGCGACAGCTGTAAAAGTTCGCGTAGAAAATGACGGAACACTCATGAGTCGTAAGGGTCTTAATCTGCCGGACACTGATTTTGGTGGTGATATTCTCACTCCTAAAGATCTCAAAGACATCGAGTATGGCGTTACTAAAGATTACGACTACGTTTCGCTTAGCTTTGTGCAGTCTGCTGATGATATCAATAACCTTCGCCAGATCCTTGTGAGCCATGGTTCACACGTGCAAATTATAGCCAAAATTGAGACTAAGGCTGCTATTAAAGACGATGTACTTGAAGAAATTGTTAAAGCTAGTGATGGCATCATGGTTGCTCGCGGCGATCTTGCGGTTGAGGCTGGCGCTGAAGTTGTGCCTATTGTCCAGCGCCGTATTATTGCGCTTTGTCGTAAGTATGGCAAGCTTAGTATTGTTGCAACCCAGATGATGGCAAGCATGGTTGATTCTCCTGAACCAACTCGTGCAGAAGTAAGTGATGTTGCCAACGCTGTAATTCAGGGTGCAGATACAGTTATGTTGAGCGATGAGACAGCTAATGGCAGTTATCCAATCGAAACCGTCATGGCTATGAAACGAACCATCCTCTATACGCAGGAACACGCGACGGTTACTCGTCTGGAAGATGTCGTTGCGATGAAAAATAGTCAACTCGATGCTATTAGCGCGGCCGCCGTCTCACTTGCACAGCAGCTTAAGGTGGATGCTATCGTAGCTGAAACGAAATCTGGCGCAACAGCTGCCAATATTGCAGCACATCGTCCTAATCTGCCTATCATTAGCGTTACTAGTGAGGTGGGTACCGCTCAGCAATTGGCTTTAAGTTATGCAAACAAGAGCTTTGTTCGTCCTGATGGCGAACGCGCTGGTTTTGAGCTTGCGAAGGAGCTAAAAGCGAGTGGATACTTTGGTGATAAGCAAAAAGTTACTGTTGCGATTGTTAGTGGACGTCAACCGGGTTTGATCGGGGCTACTGACACAATTCGCCTTCGCGTGTTAGAATAAACATAGCGAAATAACAGGGTGGGGTGATGACATTTTTTAAGCAGACTATCAATACGGTACCACTGCAGCATGAAACCGTGCTTCTCCGGGCAGACTATAACGTACCGTTAAAAGAGGACGGCACGATCGATGACGATTTTCGAATTCGTGCATCGCTTGCAACCGTAAAAAAGCTACTTGCTGATGGCTGTAAAGTTGTCATTATTAGCCATCTCGGCCGTCCTGAAGGTCGTGATGAAAAACTAAGTCTTGAGCCAGTCGCACTGCGGTTAGCTCAACTTTTGGGCGAATCTGTACGGTTTGTCGACCAGACGGTGGGAGATAAGGTTAAAATGGCGGTTAAGCAGGCGCCTAGCCGTAGCGTTATCGTATTAGAAAATCTGCGGTTTGATCCTCGTGAGGAGGCTAATGACGAAGGATTTGCCCGCGAACTTGCTGAAAGTAGTATGGCTCGGTATTTTGTACAGGATGGTTTTGGAGTAGTTCATCGTGTACACGCAAGTACCTCGGCTATTACTATGCAACTGCCGAGTGTTGCTGGTTTGCTACTTGAGCGAGAGTATACGGTCATTACCAACGCTATGCAGTCACCTAGACGTCCACTTGTTGCAGTGCTTGGTGGGGCAAAGGTTGCCGATAAGATCAACGTCATCAAAGCATTTATTGAAGTTGCTGATACGATTATTATTTCTGGCGCTATGGCGAATACGTTTCTTTCGTATAAGGGCTATTCTGTAGGGTTAAGCAAAGTCGACACGGATGCTAGGCCTGTCTTGGATGATATTTATGCCACCGCAGCTAAGAAAGTAGGTCATGATAAAGTAGACTCATTCTTACTCCTTCCAATCGATGTAGCAGTTGCAACTAGTACGGATACAGATCAACCGCGTAAGGTTGTTTCCGTCCAGAACGTTGCTGCTGATGAAAAAGCCTTGGATGTTGGAGATGACACAATTGAATTAGTATGTCAAAAGGCAGGGGAAGCTAAGACGGTTATATGGAATGGAACGCTGGGCATGGCAGAGTATCCCACTTTTGCGCATGGTTCGGCGCGATTAGCTTTAACCTTGGCGACGAATCCCGAGATCGCCTCAATTATCGGCGGTGGTGATACCGCGGATTTTGTTTTGAAATGGGATGCTAAAAAAGGTGCTAGTTTTACGCATGTTTCTACCGGTGGAGGTGCAAGTCTCGAGCTGATGGCAGGTGAAAAGCTACCGGGTATAGAAAGCTTGCTGGACGCCCGTAAATAAGTGCGATACACTAATTAACAAAGAAGCATAAGTAGAATATGGCTCGAGATAAAAAACTAATCGTCGGCAACTGGAAGATGAACCTCAATACTCATGAGGCGAGTCTGTATGTCCATAAATTGGCTGGTATGATAGAAGTCCACCGTGATGTCGAGGTAGTTTTGGCGCCCACTGTTCTGACTATCCAGTCTCTCAGTCTACAAGTAGATCGTCGTCAGTTTAAACTGGCGGCTCAAAACCTCTATTGGCGAGACAGCGGTGCCTATACCGGTGAAGTTTCGGCGACGCAACTGCGTGGTATTGTCGATTACGCGATTATTGGTCACTCTGAGCGTCGACATATTTTTCATGAAACAGATAAAGAGATACGTAGCAAGGTACAAGCAGCTATTCGCAACGAGATTAAACCGATTCTTTGTATTGGTGAGACGGCTGGTGAGCGTACAGATGGCGAAACGAACGCGGTGCTACATGATCAACTCGTGGCAGGTCTCGCTAATATTACGAGTGAAGAACTGGAGATGGTGACTATCGCCTACGAACCGGTTTGGGCTATTGGGACGGGTAATAATGCCATGCCTGATGACGTACAGAAGGCGATTAAAACTATTCGCAGTCAGATCAAGCATTTGTATGGTGAAGCTGCTTCAGAATCTCTCAGAGTACTGTATGGTGGTAGTGTCACGAGTGACAGTGCTGGCGGATATCTGATGATTGACGGTGTGGACGGATTGCTTATCGGGGGCGCAAGTCTTGATGCACATTCATTTGCAACAATTACAGAGAAAGCGCATCAGGGCTCTAATATGGTTAAAAAGTAAGGGTGGGAAATGAAAGATCTAGATTTTGATGAACTTGACCGGGCGGTAAATTCCCTGATGACCAATGTCCCCAAAACGGCAACTCCACCTGGTGAGGAAAAGATTAAAACACTCGACATTACGCCGACACTTAATGATGATGCTCAGCCGCAATTTGACCGCCTCACAAAGCTTGCTGCCGAGGTTGTCGAGGGTAAAGACACACCTTCTAGTTCAGCTATTCCTCCGCTTGCAACTCCAAATATTCCGTCTCGTCCAAACGCTCCGACTATTCAAAGCGCTCCACGACCTGCAGCCACAGCGCCAGCCGCTCGTCGAGCCGGTCGTTTCATGGACGTTGTTCATCCATCTTTAGACATGAATACTAAAAAACCGGAAATGCCTGTTTCCCGCCAAGGGGTTACTATTGAGCCGCGAAGTAGTGCTCCACTTATTCAAGAAGTCTCGCCAGTCAAATTACCTACGTCATCCCCTGAGCTGATAACAAAAAAAGAAGAACTAGTAACTTCGAGTTCAGGTGGCTCAGAAACTTCCTCACAACCTGTCGAAGCGTCAGCATCGGCAAGTGATTGGCCTGATCCACTCGACGTCGTCCCGCATACTTCGTTAAAAAACGACGAAGACGATAAAGAGAAGGCTCCTGAACCTCCTATGGAGACTCAACAGGCTGAAGCTGAAGAATCATCACCAGCCCCGCTTACATCGCCCTTTCTTCCGGACGCTAAGGTAGAAAAGCGACCGCTTGGAGGGATGTCTACGAACGCATCAACACCTACAGACGAGTCCGTCGCTCCGGTATGGGAAAAGCCAGAAGAGGATGAGCCGAAAACTGTCGATGATCCTAATGCGCAGCTTCCCGCTAATCCATCTGATGTAGAGCCTCTCCTTCCCGAGGAGCTTAGTAATGATTTGATGGCAGTCGAGGCTGATACAACTCACGATTCTCTCAAGGAAGCTCACGATGCTACAAAAGACGTAAAGACAGAACCCGAAAAAGCGCCAGAACCAAAGACGGAAAAGGTAGAGCCACATCACGAAAAGGCAGACGCTGTATCGACTGGTCCTACTTCAATTCCGCAACAATACCACGAAGAACCGAGTACAGGAGACCAAAAAAATGGCTCTATCTATGATACAGATAGCTATCACCAGCCGCTTGCTCATCCGGCTAAAAAGAAGTCCGGCTGGCTGTGGGTTTTGTGGATTGTTATTATTCTAGTCGTAGGAGCTGGCGCCGGTGCCGCGCTTTATTTCTCCAATATTATCTAGACGCTAGGCCTATAACACAACACAAAATACGCACCGTGATGTAAAGGGTCGGGTATAATAAAGTTAATGGATTTACTCAAAGACCTTAATCCCGCGCAAGCTGACGCGGTTAAAACGACGTCTGGTCCGCTATTAATCTTGGCAGGGGCGGGAAGTGGTAAGACGAAAACGTTGACACACCGAATCGCTTACTTAATTGCTAACGAGAGCGTATGGCCAAACGAAATCCTAGCTGTGACATTTACCAATAAAGCGGCACGTGAAATGCGTGAACGACTTGGAGTATTACTCGGTCAAGATGGTGGAGCACGTAATTTTATGCCATGGATGGGCACATTCCACGGTATTTGTGTGCGTCTTCTTCGACACGATGGTGACAAGATTGGTATTTCTGCTAATTACGTTATTTATGATGAGGACGACAGACAGGGTCTTATCAAACAAGCTATGAAGCAGCTGTCTATTGGTGATAAGCAGATAAAGCCCCGTGCAGTGAGTTCGCTTATCTCTAATGCCAAAAACGAGCTTGTAACACCTGAAGAGTTTGAAGCAAGTGCAAACTATCCGTTTCAGAAGGAGGTAGCTCGCATCTATACGTTATATGAAAAACTACGTAAAGATGCCGGTGCGCTTGATTTTGACGACTTACTCATTGAGACTGTTCGGCTATTCCGAGAGCATCCAGCGACTCGTGTAAAATGGCGAGCACAGTTTAAGCACATTCTTATCGATGAGTATCAGGACACGAATGCTGCACAGTATGCTATTGTGAAGTACCTTGTTGGGGAAAAGCGTAATATCTGTGTCGTTGGGGATGACTGGCAATGTCTCATCGAAGGTAGTCTTGTGGAAACATCGAGTGGCTTAAAGAAAATTGAGACTCTTAAGGCAGGGGATACCATTCGTAGTGCGAGTGGATATGGTAAAATAGGCGATTTTACCGTGACGCAGCGCAAGAAGTTCTCGTATTCGGGTGAGTTGATCAAGATTACAACAAAATCAGGTAATGTCATAACATGTACCCCGAATCACTTAGTGTTTGCAAGATGGGGAGTGAGTGATGCATTCTTTGTGTATTTGATGTATTCACAGAGCAAGGGATACCGAATCGGTGTCGTTAAAGGCACAAGATTTGATGGCAAGAAAAATGACATAGGACTCCGAGTACGCGCCAATCAGGAGCGAGCAGACCGGATGTGGGTTTTGAAAGTATGCGAAAGCCGTCAAGAAGCGCTTTTTTATGAATCACGCTTTGCTTACGAGTATGGCATACCGATGACTATATTTCACGCTTCAGCTCAATCAACGTCGTTTAGTCAGACATACATTGACCAACTCTACGAAGAAATTGATACAAAATCGCGTGCCAAATCACTTATGAAGGACATTGGGTTGCTGTTCGAGTATCCTCATTTCTATCCACAAGCCACAACTCGCAACGGAATAAGCAGGCTAAATGTGAATGTCGTATTGTTTGGTGACAAGCGAACGACAAGCCAAAGTCCATGGTCGGCAAGTAGAATCTCGGCCAACACGACAAAACAAGAGGATCTTGCTGTATTTCAGAAATTAGGTATCAATGTGCGTTCGGGTAAATCAGGTGCGTTCAGGTCGGAGATGCATAATCTAGACTATGGCTATATCGAGACGATAGCCGATAAGCTCCACTTCGCAATTAATGACAGTCGTATGCAAGTTCGCAGATATGCGTACATGACGGAGGGCGCATCGTACAATTTCATGCCAGCAAGCCAGGTGCACGTTGGCATGGCTATCCCCGTGAGGCAACACGATCAATTGGTAGCAGATCAGGTTGTTGCGGTGACAAAAGAGGCATATGAAGGTAACGTCTATGATCTTGATATTGAGAGCGTGCATAACTATATTGTTGGTGGCGTAGCGGTTCACAACTCAATTTATAGTTGGCGAGGTGCCGATTTTACGAACATTCTTAATTTTGAGCGAGATTTTCCCGGTGCAAAAATTGTAAAACTTGAACAGAATTATCGAAGTACGGGTTCGATTCTTGAAGCGGCACACAGTGTTATTACCAAAAATACTCAGCGAACCGACAAGAAACTGTGGACTGCCGAACCGGCGGGTGCACCCGTGCAGGTTCATGGTGTCTACGACGAAGCCGAAGAAGCCTATATGGTTGCTAGCCGCATAAACGCACAGGCGAGTATCGGCGCCCGGCAATATGGTGACTTTGCCGTATTATACCGTACAAACTCACAAAGCTATACACTGGAACGCGCATTATTACAGCATCGCATTCCGTACCAAATTATCGGCGGTGTTAGGTTTTACGATCGTAAAGAAATTAAGGATGTAGTTGCCTACCTGCGGCTGCTATATCAGCCAAATGATCGTATGAGCTTTAGTCGAATTGTGAACATACCAACACGAGGCATCGGTCCTACGAGTCTTGAAAAATTTTTACTGTGGCAAGCTCAAAATGGTATGGATATAATTTCAAGCTTAGTAAATGCCGAACAAACCAGTAGTTTGACGCCACGCGCTAAAGGGGCACTTGTTTCGCTGGGCGAGCTACTACGAGGTCTTCAGGGCAAGGTTGAGGCGGAGGCTTCACCTAGCGAGCTTATCGATACTCTTATTAATAAAACTGGCTATCGAGACTTTATTCTGGATGGCACGCCGCAAGCTGAAGAGCGGGAGGCTAACCTTGGTTCACTTGTTTCTGACGCTAAATCATTCTTGACTCTTCCAGACTTTTTAGAAGAAGTAGCCTTAATGTCCAGCGCTGATAGTGATAGTAGTGAGCAAAAAATCACCCTTATGACCATTCATGCGGCGAAAGGCCTGGAGTTTCCTGTCGTCTTTATGGTTGGTATGGAAGAAGGGATTTTTCCAAATGCGCGCGTGCAAGATGATGGTCCAGCCGCGCTTGAGGAAGAGCGACGGCTTTGTTATGTAGGCATGACGCGCGCGCGTGAGGAACTTCACTTAAGCTATGCACAGAGTCGGCTACAATTTGGTCAGCGTGGTTATAACATGCCATCTCGCTTTTTGGCTGACATGGGACAGGATGTTGTTACGGCGCCAGCCACCAGTTTTACAACCAGGACTCCTGAAGATTTCAATGAGTTTGACATGATGCCTGGTTTTGATATTGGTGACGGTGTTCGTTCGGCGCAGTTTGGTATTGGCGAGGTAATAGATATTGATGGTATGGCGGTGACTGTACAGTTTACGAACGGTCAGACAAAAAAACTCAATGTCGAATACGCACGGCTAGAGAAAATCTGACTTCACCTACACAATTCACGTTTGCTAGTGGTACTATATCCGTAATGGAAGACATAAAACCATTTTTGCTTTTACAAACTCGCCCAGAGGATGTTACGTCGAACAATGAATACGACGGCTTTTTGCAGGCAAGTGGCTTACACCCCAAGCACCTGGTGCGCTTTAGAGTAGAGTCTTCGCCACTTCCTAAAATAAATCTTGATGATTATTCTGGTATTATACTCGGCGGTGGTCCGTTTGACATCAGCAAACCTACTGAAAAAAAGACCGATGTGCAAAAACGAGTTGAGACGGATCTCGCCAAGTTGTTAGATGAACTCGGAGATAAAGACTATCCGTTCTTTGGTGCTTGCTATGGTATCGGAACACTCGGCGCACATCAAGGTGGTGTAATAGGTGATAAATATGCCGAAACAGTAACGCCCGCATATTTGACAGTCACAGATGAAGGAGAAAATGACCCTCTCTGTAAGGGGCTTCCACACACTTTTCGAGCGATCGTAGGTCATAAAGAAGCTTGCGAGGTGCTCCCAGCGCATGCTATTTTGCTCGTTTCGTCACCGGACTGCCCAGTTCAGATGTTTCGGATTAAAAATAATTTGTATGCCACGCAGTTTCACCCAGAGCTCGATATGGAAGGCCTTGCGATTCGTGTTGAGGTCTATAAGCACGCAGGCTACTTTGCACCCGAGGATATTAAAACAATTCTCGAAATGGCTGAAAAGGCTGATCTATCGAATGCTCCTACGGTTCTCAGGAACTTTGTTCAACGCTACAGTCGACCCGTTAAAAAGTAGCGAAATTACCAGTAAACGTCTTTTTTTGCTATAATTTTATATAGTACACCGGCGGAGGTGTTTCTAAAATCTATGAAGAGTATACTCCGAAAACAAACGGTCCCACGCGGCATTCTTATGGCCGGTGTTCTTTTTGTCACGCTATCTATTGGTGTTTCGTACGCATCTCGGGCTCAAGCAGACTCACTTCAACCTGTTAGTGGTCAACGACTCATCACCCTGCATGATAGGGGCGAAGACAAGAGTTTTCTGACTCGTGCCACAAGTGTACGCAAAGCACTCCAGGATGCTCACATCTATATTGATCCGAACGATCTTGTTGAACCTGGGCTTGATGATGAGCTCGTTGGTAGTAGCTACGAGATAAACATATACCGGGCACGTCCTGTGACTATTGTTGACGGGTCAACACGTCTGCGTGTGCTTTCCGCGTACCAGACGGCCAAGCAGATAGTTGAGCATACGGGTATGACACTGCATGATGAAGATCGAACAGTCATGACTCAAGACGCCGATATTGTTGGCGGAAACACAGGTGTTCAGCTGACTATCGACCGGGCAACGGCGTTTACTTTTAATCTTTATGGTAAAACTGTCACCGCCTACACCCAAGCGAAAACTGTTGCGGAGCTTCTAAAGGAAAAGGGAATTACCCTTGGTCCGAATGATGGTGTATCGTTGTCTCAAACTACACCGATTACAGCCGGTATGACGATACAGATTTGGCGTAATGGTAAGCAGACGATTACCGAAGAACAAGCTATTGATTTTCCGATTCAGCAAATTAAAGATACTGCGCAACCTATAGGCTACAAGCAGATTCAAACACCAGGTGTACCGGGTAAAAAACTGGTGACGTATGAAGTAAATATGCAAAATGGCCAAGAAGTAAGTCGCACTGAAATTCAGACCGTCGTAACTGCTCAGCCAAGTGGGCAAGTTGAGGTTATCGGAGCGAAGGCTCCAACCGGCAACGTCAGCGCCCAAAAACAAGAGATTATGGCGGCGGTTGGTATCTCAACTAGTGATTACGGATATGTTGATTACATTATTAGTCATGAGAGCGGCTGGAATGCAAGCTCTATTGGCATTGGTGGTGCCTGCGGCCTACCTCAGGCTTATCCATGTTCAAAACTTGGTCCTAACTGGGATGACCCTACAGTGTCGCTTTCATGGGCTAACGGCTATGCTGCGAGTAAATATGGCGGTTGGTCTGGAGCGTACAACCACTGGGCATCGAGTCATAACTGGTAATGACGGCACCTAATAAATCTCTGGGTCAACACTGGCTTCGCGATCGCGATACTCTTGCCTACATTGCGGATGCTGCGGATATTTCGCCAACCGACACTGTACTAGAGATTGGTCCAGGTCTCGGAACGCTTACAAGCGAACTACTGCGTCAGGCAGGTAGCGTTGTGGCTGTGGAGTTTGACGGTGAACTTGCACGTAAACTACCTGGTCAATTTCCGGGTAAAAATCTTACCGTTATTAACCAGGATATTCTAACGTTTGATCTTTCAAGTCTGCCATCTGGCTATAAGGTAGTGGCTAATGTGCCGTATTATATTACAAGCAAAATTGTAAAACTTTTGATGACGGCCAAAAATAAACCATCTACGGTCGTGCTCTTGGTGCAGAAAGAGGTTGCAGAGCGTCTTGCGGCGCACGCGGGAGATATGAGTATTTTGGCGATTAGCGCGCAGGTTTTTGCAGAGGTGGAGCTTGGTGATACTGTTCCGGCTGCACTATTTACACCTCCGCCCAAGGTGGATTCGGCCGTTGTTATTTTACGTGCACGTGCCCAATCTCTGGTAGATGATATGGACGAGAAAGATTTTTTTCGCCTTGTAAAAGCTGGTTTTTCTGCCAAACGTAAAAAGCTTCGTGGTAGCCTGGCTGGTGGACTTGGAATTTCTAAAGACCAAGCGGCTGATTTTCTGGTTGAAGCTGGCATTACGCCGGATTCGCGTGCAGAGGATCTCTCGATAGAACAGTGGCATGCTCTGTTAGAATCGGGTATCCTAGAGGTATGATTGCGTCCGACCAACCAACTATTTTTGGTTCTGCTGTGAAAGCGGCCATTTCGTCTAAGGACGATGGCAACATGAAATATGGCATTGGAGATGACGGGGAAATAGAAAAAAATCGCCGTTTGTTTTTGGATAAGGTCGGAATCTCTATTGACCATACAACTCTTGTGGGTATTACATATGCGACCGATGATTTTGCAAAGTACCGCATAGTAAAACCAAGTGAGAAAACGATCGGCATGCATACAATGGAGAACGTCGAGCACGCCGATGCGCTTGTGGTTGAGCAACCTGGGCACGCATTATTCTTACCGCTTGCCGACTGTGTAGGGGCGGTACTATACGACGACGATCATCACGTATTGATGGTTTCGCACATTGGCCGACACAGTGCCGAGGTTGGGGGTGCTCGCCGCAGCGTCGAGTTTTTAGTCGAACATTACGGCTCAGATCCCGCTACTCTAAAAGTGTGGCTAAGTCCGGGTGTTGGTAAGGAGTCGTATCCGTTATACAAGTTTGAGAGCAAAAGTCTCCATGAAGTCATTACCGAACAGCTTGCTGAAGCTGGTGTCCAACTGGCGCATGTAGAAAATAGTCATATCAATACGGCGACGAGCGATGATTACTTTTCGCATAGCGAGTATCTAAAAGGCAACGAAGAACAAGGACGTTTTGCGATTGTAGCTGAAATGTGCGAGCAGGGTGAGCCTGCTTTTTAGCAATACTACTAATCTGTTACACTAGAGAGTGACTATGGGTAAAAAACTATATATTACGACTGCAATTCCTTACGTTAACGGCACGCCACATATCGGCAATGCCCTTGACTATCTTTATGCTGATATTTGGACACGCTACCAGAAACAAAACGGACGCGAAGTTCGTTTCCAGGTAGGTACCGACGAGCACGGAAATAAAATCGCCGCAAAAGCCGCAGAAGCCGGCATGACACCAAAAGAGTATACCGATAAAATGTACGGTAATTTTGAGCTGCTCATGAAAAAGATGAATGCTCAATATACCGATTTCATCCGTACAACTGACGCTCATCATGAGGGTGCCGTACAGTATATCTGGCAAAAACTCCAACCGTATATTTATAAAGGCAGTTATGACGGTTGGTACTGCGTAGGCCACGAGGCCTTCTTTACTGAGAAAGAGGTGGCGGAAACCAATGGTATTTGCCCTGACCATCAAAAACCTTACGAAAAAGTAAGTGAAGAAAACTACTATCTAAAGACGAGTGCGTTCACTGATCAAATTCGTGAAGCTATCGAAACCGATCGCATGCAGATTGTACCAGAAACACGTAAGAACGAATTTTTGGAGCTTATTAAGAATGGCCTTCAAGATGTGAGTATTTCACGTCCACGTAAAAATCTCAGTTGGGGTGTTCCAGTACCTGGTGATCACGATCAGGTGATGTATGTGTGGCTTGATGCTCTCGCTAACTACATCACGGTACTCGGCTATCCAGACCAAGAGGGCTGGCAGGAATATTGGCCTGCAGATGTACAAGTTGTTGGTAAAGATATCTTGCGCTTCCATGCTGGTATCTGGCCGGCGATGTTGCTTGGTCTTGATCTGTCGCTTCCTAAGAAGCTTCTGGTTCATGGTCATGTGAACGTTGGCGGGGCTAAAATGAGCAAGTCAGTTGGTAACGTTGTTGATCCCAACGAGATTATCGATAACTATGGTGTCGATGCGTTTCGCTATTTCTTTACACGGCATATTCCAACACAGGACGACGGTGACTTCACCTGGGAAAAATTTGAAAACGCCTACAATAATGAGCTTGGCAACGATCTTGGAAATGTTGTTTCTCGTGTTGCAAGTATGGTAACGCGCTACCAGGCGGGTGTCATTGGCGAAACTCCTAACGGCGAACATGACATGCAACCATATCGCCAAGCAATTAACGATTTGCGATTCGACCGTGCTCTTGATGAGACGTGGTTAATGGTTAGGTCACTTAACCAATATCTTGAAAGTGTAAAGCCATGGGAGATTGCTAAAAAACGCGAGTCGGAACCGGACGCCGAGGCTCATCTTGGAGAAGTACTTGGACATGCGGTAAATACACTACTACAAATCAGTGATCTGTTAGTGCCATTCTTGCCATCGACTGCTGAAACTATTCGTAAAACATTTGAAAGTGGTGTGGTTGTTCCTATCGCACGTGAAGGTGGTATGTTCCCTAAAATTTACCTTCACACTCCTAATCCACGCGAACAAAAATAAAACTATGCTAGTCGATACGCACTGTCATATCCACGAGCAGTCATACCCGCTTGATGCTGAGGAAACGATAAAAAACGCGCACCAGGCGGGTGTGATGAAAATGATTTGTGTGGGTACGAGCGAGCGCAGCTCAGTAGAGGCGGTTATGTTTGCTCAAAAACATGAGGGTGTTTATTCAACCATTGGTGTGCATCCTCATGAAACAAAAGAGGGTTGGAAAAAGATTCTCTCTCTTGTTGAGTCTCCAAAACTTGTTGCTGTGGGTGAGATTGGTCTGGATTATTTTTACACACATAGTCCTAAGGAAGTGCAGATAGCTGCCCTTGAGGCCCAAATTGACATGGCGTTAAAAGCAAATCTGCCGATTATTTTTCATGTCCGCGAGGCATTTGACGATTTTTGGCCCGTCTTCGACAATTTTTACGGTATTCGCGGTGAGCTGCATAGCTTTACTGATACGACAGTGAGCCTAGAGGCTGGTCTGACGCGTGGCTTATACATTGGTGTAAATGGTATCAGTACGTTCACGAAAAGCACTGAACAGCAGACGATGTTTGCGCGTATTCCCCTCGAGAGGATGCTATTTGAAACGGATGCACCTTTCTTGACGCCTGCGCCATTTCGTGGTAAAGTGAATGAACCAGCGTTCGTGAAACAAATAGCGACGTTTCATGCTGGCGTGCGTAGTGTTTCGTCCGAGCAAATCGCGGCTATCACTACGGCAAATGCACAAACGCTTTTTAATCTTTCTTAAAACAAACACTGTCAAAAATCACTAAGTTTAATCCGAGGTGGATTGTGATGAATGAACAGCTAACTCCCAACTACGAACACAACCCAGGCACCCGTTTTGACGATGGTGACACGTTAGAGATTCATGCAGCCAATCCAGATCTCATGACACTTGAGGAGTTGCAAGTCTTGCGACGTCGTCAGGAGTTTGAGCGCCAGGCACTTGACCGATTAAATGGCAAGCAACCTGAGCGTGCGCCAACACCTTCAGAGTGGGTCGGCCAGGTAAGCCACAACCTCAAACAGATGCGTCAGCAACATCTTGATACTCCAGTAGATCTTTCATCACCTGATTTCAGGGCGTGGGAAGCTGAAATGCAATCTAGTAACGACTCTGAACTTTTAGGAGTATAAACCTGTATGCCGACCATATTTAAAAAAGCTCTCGGCCTCCTCACTGGAGGTGATACGACAACCACTTTTAAGATGCCTAAGAATCGGCCACTTAAGAAACTCACTGAGCGTGAGCTTATTCAGCTTGAGAGCGAGATTGGCTCGAAGCTTTTTGGTGAGATTCCAAAAAGTCATCGACGTGAGTTCTTTTGCCTGGACGAAAAAACATGGATTTGGTATGAAGAGTGGATTGATCCTAAGACAAGCAAACGAGCAAATACGACCGTTCGTTATGAAGTGCATGCTAACGGTATTTTAAAAGTACAGGAGGGTGCGCGCTATTCTTTTTTGGAAGGTCCTGAGCTTGATAATCTCGTGGCTGCAGTAGGTATGTACTATGAACAAGTGGCTCGTGGCGTATACAAACGCGACCCGCACACAGGTCAAAAACTCGTCTAGCTGGTATACTAAAAGGAGTGAGTATTAAAGAGGTTATTTATCTTGATCATGCTGCTGCCACGCCCCTCGATGAGCGTGTCTTTCGTCGTATGCAGCCTTACTTTAGTGAACTTTTCTATAATCCTTCTAGTCCTTATGCCCCAGCACTTGCTGTACGACGTGATTACGAGGCCGCTAAGCAAATAATCGCCAGCAGTATTGGTGCCAAATCTGACGAACTAGTTATGACAGCTGGTGCGACCGAATCTATCAACTTAGCGTTTGCAAGTATTGGTGGACATATGGTGACGGCGAATATAGAGCACCATGCCGTCCTTGAAGCCGCTAAACTACGTGACCATACGCTTGTCGCTGCGGATACTCGCGGCTTTATTTCGGCAGAAGTTGTGAAGAAAGCAATTCGTCCGGACACACAGCTGGTAAGTATCGCACTTGCCAACAATGAGCTTGGTACAATCCAACCGCTTCGTGATATTGCCACTGCCATTCGACAGGAACGGGAGGCGCGGCTATCACAAGGGAATATGACTCCCATCTATCTTCATAGCGATGCCTCGCAGGGTGCGGGTCAGATCGATATTCATGTAGCTCGACTTGGCGTTGATCTTCTAACACTCAACGCTGGCAAGGTATATGGTCCAAAGCAAGTAGGGCTGTTATGGGCTGCAAGCCATGTTCGTTTAACTCCACAAATAGTTGGTGGTGGTCAGGAGCGGGGTATAAGAAGTGGTACTGAAAATATCGCAGGGGTTATTGGTTTTGCGGGTGCTATGGAGCTTGCTGAAAAACACCGTAAATTTGAGTCTGAGCGACTTCGAGGCCTACGCGATGAACTCCAAAAACAGTTAGTGGGTGCATTTTCTAATGCGATTATTTCGGGTAGTGAGAAAAAACGTCTACCTGGACATCTTCACATTTCATTTCCTGGCATTGATGCCGAGCGACTCGTCTTCGCATTGGAAATGCGGGGCGTTTTGGTGGCGACAGGCAGTGCCTGTGCGGCGAACAAGGGAACACGCTCGCATGTTCTAACGGCAATTGGACTTGCCTCTGAAATTGCCGATGGCAGCTTACGCCTTACGCTTGGACATCTTTCGACTGAGGAAAATACACGTCAGGCTGCAGAAATTATTATTGAAGAAATAACCAGAGAACGAAAACGGATAGCTGCATGATCAAGGCGCTTATAAGTGCTGCAGCGGCGCTGATTATCATTATCGTTGGCTTAACCGTATACCTTGGTCCGGATGATCTTTCAAGTTGTGGCAATGAGCCAGTTGCTACGAATAGTGCGTGTGCTCCGGCGGACGCGATCGTTGCAGTGAGCGGCGGCGACACGCTAGCTCGGACAGATGAAGCAATAAAATTATATCAGAATGGCTGGGCACCAAAGCTCATTTTTTCCGGTGCTGCTGAAGACAAATCAGGTCCAAGTAATGCGGCGGTTATGCGACGAGAAGCTCTAGCAGCTGGCGTGCCAGAACAGAATATCTTGGTTGAAGAGTATAGTATGACGACTAAACAGAATGCAGAAAATACCCAAAGCTTGTTCCAGCAAAACAGTATCAAGTCAGTTATTTTGGTAACATCTGGATATCATGAGCGCCGTGCAGGCCTTGAATTTAGTAGTCGTTCAGCGAGTGTGCTTGTCCGAGACCATCCTGTATCACATGATGATCAATGGTCTGCTTTTTGGTGGTTGACACCTGTCGGCTGGTATTTAGCAGTGGGTGAGTTTGTGAAAATTATGTTGTTTTATGTAGGTGTAACACGATGACAAAAGTATATGTAGGGATGAGCGGTGGTGTTGACAGCAGCCTGACGGCAGCACTTTTGGTTGAACAGGGCTATGACGTAACGGGTGTCTATATGAAAAACTGGACACAAGATTTACCTGGTATGCGCTGCCCTTGGGCAGATGATTTAGCTGATGCAAAACGCGTAGCGGTGCAGCTCGGTATTGATTTTAAGGTATTCGACTTTGAAAACGAGTATAGACACAAAGTTGTAGATTACATGATTGAAGAATATAAACTCGGTCGTACTCCAAATCCTGATGTTATGTGTAACCAGGAGGTAAAATTTAAACTGTTTCTGGAGACTGCACTCGAAGATGGTGCAGACATGATTGCGACAGGGCATTATGCACGAGTTGAGGGTGGCATATTAAAACGTGCTGTTGATGATAATAAGGATCAAACATACTTCTTGTATCGAGTTACTGGCGAAGCTTTGCAAAAAACGCTCTTTCCATTGGGTGGTTATACAAAACCCGAGGTTCGGGAGATGGCCAAAGAGCGCGGTCTATTTACGGCTGCAAAAAAAGATAGCCAGGGTATTTGTTTTGTGGGAAAAATCGGTATTCGTGAGTTTTTGAGTCAATACGTTGAACAAAAACCAGGCGCTATTATTGATAAAAAAACAGGTAAAAAATTAGGTATGCATGACGGTGCTATCTTCTACACGCTAGGTCAGCGTCATGGTTTAGAACTTGGCGGCGGTTTGCCCTACTACGTTGTAGCTAAGAACATGGATAAGAATGAGGTCTATGTTACGACTGATCTCAGTGATGAGACACTTTGGAAAAAAGAGATAACTCTCGCAAATATTCACTGGATCAACGATAAACCTATGGATGGTGAATATGAAATTCGAGTTCGTCATCGCGCCCCGCTGATAAAAGCACGTCTTGTATCGGGATTAGACAGCGCCGCTATTCTTAGTCTTGTTGATCCTGAGCGTGCAGTTACTGCTGGTCAGTCAGTTGTTATTTACGACGGGCCGATTTGTCTTGGTGGCGGGATAGTCTCCTTTTAACCGTTGTTTGTAAGTGGTGATTTGTGGTATAACCATAAGCAAGATGGCACAACAAAAAGCGTGGGCGCAAAATGGATTTACTATCATTGAGTTGATTGTCGTTATTGTAGTAATCGGCATTTTAGCAGCCATCACCCTTGCGACGTACGCAGGCGTAAAAAATAAATCATTTGATACTTCTGTTCAAGCGGATCTTCGGAGTATTGCATCTGGTCTTAAGAGCTTTAAAGCAGCAACCGGCTCTTATCCAACGACAGATACAATTCTTAGCACGTTAACTGATAGCTCCGGCAACGTTGTAACGGCAGCTATTCCAAAAATATCGCATGATGGCTACAGTATGACGGATGATTCTAACCCCAACGATACGTATTTCCGTAATTTGCTCGTCTGTGTTCGTAGCGGTGGAACGGATCCTGAATTTGGCATTGTCGCATTGTCGCAATCTGGCAACGTGTGGTACTATACGTCCTCGAATTCATCGATAACACAGGCGACACAAGCTTTTGTGGGCGTGGATGGAACGGAATGTCCGTATGTAGGCATTGTCTCAACCGACCCCGGCTACGCACACTTTTGGGCCTATAAACGTGCAGCAACAACGACTGACCTGAATGCCGGCTGGCTTAACTGGGCTGCATACTAGTAACTTATTTATAGTTTGTTTATCTCCGCACCTCTGTTATAATGACAATTATGAACGCTCAAGATATCCGCAACGCCTACTTACAATTTTTTAAAGATCGACAGCATGCGGTAATCGCGCGCGCGCCGATTATGCTAAAAGATGATCCAACAACACTCTTCACAGGTAGCGGCATGCAGCCGATGATTCCGTATCTCTTGGGTAAGAGCCACCCTGATGGTCAGCGCATTGTCGATAGTCAAACATGTCTTAGGGCGCAGGATATTGATGAAGTAGGGGACAATCGTCATACAACCTTCTTTGAAATGCTGGGTAACTGGTCACTTGGCGATTATTTTAAGGGTGAACAAATTCCTTGGATGTTTGAGTTTTTGACGGAAATTGTAAAACTCGATCCAACTAAACTTTATATTACCTGTTTCATTGGTGCTCCTGAATACAATATTGCAAAAGACACTGAGGCTGCCGAAATGTGGCAAAAACTTTTTAGCGAAAAAGGTCTTAGCACGGGTATTGCAGATATTGGCTCAGAAGAAGATGGCTATAAGCGTGGCATTAAAGAAGGTGAACGTATATTTTACTACGACGGTAGTAAAAACTGGTGGAGTCGCAATGGTGGTCCAGAGAGTACGCCAGTCGGTGATCCGTGTGGTCCTGATAGTGAAATGTTTTACGATTTTGGTACGCCCCACGACCCAGAGTATGGCGAGTTTTGTCATCCTAACTGCGACTGTGGCCGATTTATGGAAATTGGTAACAACGTCTTTATGGCGTATCGCAAGGTAGCTGAAGGGCAATTTGAGCCACTTGAAAAGCCAAATATCGATCATGGCTCTGGTCTTGAGCGTATTGCCGCTGCAGCACTTAATGATCCTGACGTCTTTAAAATTAGTCTCATGTGGCCAATTATCGAGAAACTTGAAAGCTTGTCTGGTAAAACGTATGAAAGCAATACTAACGCAATGCGTGTAATTGCCGATCATTTACGTGCAGCTACGTTTTTGGCTGTTGATGATGTCAAGCCTGCTAATAAAGAGCAGGGCTATGTAATGCGCCGCCTGCTACGTCGTGCAATTCGCTTTGCGTTTGATCTTGGCATTGAACAGAATTTCTTCGAAGAGCTTGTGCCTGTTATTGCTGATTTGTATCATATGGATTACCCTGAAGTCGCTGCTAAGCGTGAAGATGTTATAGCGACACTTGTGAAAGAAGAGAAAGTCTTTCGACAAACGCTTCGCAAGGGGCTCAAAGAGTTTGAGAAAATGGTTGAAAAAGACTGGGAAGTACAAAAACTTGATGGGCAAAAAGAGCGAAAGAAGATCTTTATGGGAGATGATGCATTTAAGCTCCACGATACATACGGTTTTCCTGTTGAATTGTCAAAAGAAGAGGCCTGGAAGCGGGGCATCGAGCTTGCTGGAGATTTTGATCAGGACTTTCAAACTTCTATGAATGAGCAACGTGCTCGTTCACAGACCGCGACTAAAGGTACGTTTAAGGGCGGTCTTGGCGGTCAGACTGATATTCACAAAAAATATCACACAGCAACCCACTTATTGCAATCGGCACTTCGTCAATTATTTGGCTCTGAGCTACGTCAACATGGCAGTAATATCACCGAAGAGCGTCTGCGGTTTGACTTTAATCTCGATCACAAGATGACTTCCGAAGAGATTGCAAAAGCCGAAAAACTGGTAAACGGTTGGATGAAAGAGGATCTACCTGTAACATTCAGGCTTTATCCAACTCAAGAAGCACTCGATATGGGTGCAATCGGTCCGTTTGGCGAGCGCTACGATGATACGGTTAAGGTATATCAAATGGGTGAAGGTGATCATATCGCTAGCCTCGAAATCTGCGGTGGTCCTCACGTTGACCACACTGGCCAGTTGGCTGAAGGCGGTAAGGTTTTTAAGATCACCAAAGAAGAGTCGAGCTCGGCTGGAATCCGTCGTATCAAAGCCGTTCTTGCGTAACTAATTTAAGTGACCATTTTAAAACAGCTCCGTCATTAGAAGACGGAGCTGTTTTATGTTCAACACTTCTAAAACAGAAATTAAACAGTCGTTGAAGCTTTATTCTTACGCTAAGTGGTATATAATGATACTAATTATGGTTTTCGAAAAATTGCGTCAAAAAACACAACAGAAGTTAGACAACGATTATGTCGTAGCGCTTGATATCGGTACGGAATTTGTAAAAGCCTTGATTGCAAAAATGAAAGATGACACGCTTGAGATAGTCGGCGTTGGGCGTGCCCGCCAAGATCTCAGTGATATGCACTCTGGTGCAATAGCAGATATTTCGGGCGTCGTTCGTAACTGCGAAGAAGCGCTCTCGGAAGCGGAAGATCAAGCGGGTCTTCAAGCGAAACGTGTCGTCATCGGTATTGCTGGCGAGCTTGTAAAAGGTGTAACAAATACCATTCGCTATCGTCGACCGCAACCAGATCGTCCACTTGATACAGCGGAAATGGAATTTATTATTGAAAAGGTTCAAGAGCGCGCTCAAGGTAAGGCGCAGCGTCAGATTGCACTTGAGACAGGCAACGAAGAAGTTGAGGTGAAGCTCGTCAACAGCGCACTCGTGAGCATTCATATTGATGGCTATAAGATCTCTAACCCAATTGGGTTCCAGGGTCGCGATATTGCTGTTCAAATTTACACAGCATTCGCTCCAATGGTCCATATTGGTGCACTTGAACGTGTTGCTGATGAGTTAGCGCTAGAGCTCGTGGCTGTTGCTGCAGAGCCGTTTGCAGTAAGTCGGAGTGTTCTTGGTACGGACGCGAGCAGCACCTTCACAGCTATCCTAGCTGATATTGGTGGTGGTACAACCGATATTGCCGTTGTAAACGATGGTGGTGTCGAAGGCACTAAGATGTTCGGCATTGGTGGTCGTAGCTTTACACGTACGATCGCAAGTGAAATGGACCTTAGTTATGCTGATGCCGAGAAGTTGAAGGTTAATGTAGAGAACAATCAAATTAAGGCGAGTGTTAAAAAAGACGCCGAAAAAGCAATCAATAAGACGCTAGATGTATGGCTTGCTGGCGTGGAGCTTGCCCTTGGTGAATTTGATTCAGTCGACCACTTACCAAATCGCATTCTCCTGTGTGGAGGTGGTGCTAGCCTTACTATGCTGGTTGACGCGCTGTCTGAGCGTGATTGGTATAAGGAGCTGCCGTTTACGAAACGTCCGACCGTCCAGCGAATTGACCCAAGCGAGGTAGTTGGAATCCACGACGCGACAGGGGCTGCGAGTGATCACACCTTCATTACAGCCATGGGACTTCTCAGGGTTGGCTATGATACAATGATAGGGAGCAGCGACACGGATACCATAAAAGACAAACTTAACCGGATCCTTCGCATTTAACTATGAACAAAGACGTCATTTATATCGATGTTGAAGATGATATCACGGCTATTATTGGCAAAGTGAAAGATTCTAAAGAAAAAATCGTTGCTTTGGTTCCACCAAAGCGTATTGGCATATTGCAAAGTGCAGTTAACCTAAGACTTTTGCAGCGAGCAGCATCACAGCATGATAAACATCTGGTGCTTATCAGTAATAATTCGGCTCTTACGGCACTAGCGGCTGCAGCGAAAGTACCTGTTGCAAAAAACCTCCAAAGTAAACCAGAGCTGGCCGAAATTTCAGCTCTCAGTGTTGATGATGACGATGATATTATTGACGGTTCTCAACTTCCGGTCGGCGAACTAGCAAGAACAGCCGACAAAAGCGCATTAGGCGCAGCTGCACTATCTTCACCAGAACTTGAAGCAATCAAAGAAAACGCAGCTGAAGAGCGACCACGTGCAATGCCGCCGCTTGCAGGTCAGGCACTCAAGAAGCCGAAGGCGAAAGTCCCTAACTTCAATAAGTTTCGTAAAAGGATGATTTTCGCTATTGGTGGAGGTGCATTACTAATAGGATTCCTCGTTTGGGCGATCTTTTTTGCACCCACAGCAACAGTTATTATCACGGCGCGCACAACCGATTCTTCGGCTAACGCTAAGGTGTCTCTTGCTGATACAGCTGTAACTAGTATGTCTGCAGGTACGCTCAAAACGACTACGCAACAAATTCCAAAAAGCTCAACTGTTGACGTGACGCCAACGGGTAGTAAGCAAGTTGGCACCAAAGCTACTGGTTCTATGACGGTTACTCGCACCTCTATCTCGAGTACTCCGATAAGTGTCCCCGTCGGAACGACGTTTACGAGCAGTGATAACCATGTTTTTGCTAGTACCCAGGCGGCCACGCTTGGTGGTACGACCATTGGGCCAAACGGTGTCGTGCAAGATTCAGCAACTATCAGTGTCCAGGCTTCTGATGTTGGCGAGGACTATAACCTCTCTGCACGAAGTTACCAGTCGAGCGTAAGTGGCATCTCTGCTCAAGGTAGTGATATGGCGGGCGGTACGAGCAAAACCATTACAGTAGTTACGAATGACGATGTGCAAAAAGCAGTGGCTCAACTGGGTCAACAGAGTACTGATGATATTAAAAAGCAACTAACAGCTAAGTTTAACGATACCTTCATAGTGCTTGACCAGACATTTAAAACGGATACTGGTAAGCCTCAAGTAACACCCGCAGTTGATCAAGAAGTTCCAGCAGGCAGTAAGGCGTCTCTTACAACGACGGTAACCTATAGCTTGACCGCAGTAGCTAAAGCGGACGTGGGTCACTATCTCGATGACTACTTTAGTCAGCAAATCCAAGGGCTGGGTGATCGCCGCGTGTATGATAACGGCGCGTCTAAAGTTACATTCACGAACATAACAGCAAGTACGACGGGATATACCGTCAACCTAGTAGCTACGGCTAAAATCGGTCCAAAAATCGATGATCAGAATGTAAAAGATAGTGCAAAGGGTAAGCGGTTTGGTGATATTCAGTCAAGTATTGAGTCGATTCAGGGTGTTGATAATGTTGATGTGAAGTTTTGGCCATTCTGGGTCTCTACGGCGCCAAACGATACAAAAAAGATAAACGTACAATTTAATCTGAATGAGTCATAAAAAGAGCATTCTATCACTCGACGTAGGCGAGAAACGAATTGGCGTCGCTGTTGGTAACACGGCAATTCGGATTGCTATGCCTATAGATACTCTAGAGGTCGACGGCACTGAGTTGGAGCGAATCGCACAGCTAGTTGTGAACGAGGATGTTGATACGATTGTTGTTGGATATCCACGCAATCAATCTGGTGAGCCGACCGCACAAACTCAATTTGCTGAAACTTTCGCTAAACAGCTTGTTGATATGGTGCCGCATCTAAAATTTCAAGACGAGTCTCTTACGAGTGTGTTAGCTGAACAGCAACTTAAATCATATGGTAAGCCATATACAAAAGGTGATATTGATGCGGTTGCCGCGTCGCTTATATTGCAAGATTACCTGGAGGCAAACTAATGGATATACGTCCCCCTAAGAAACGACCTCTATCACCGCAGATGCCTCAAAATATGCAACACACATCCTCTCCGGTCGCTCCGCCCGTATTGCCATCCATGCCGACTTCCCCTCATGTTGAGCCGCAAACCCAAATATCCCCGTCGTCGACGGTTAAGAAAAAAAGACGCCTATGGCCGTGGATTACAGCTGGTATCATTGTGATTTTACTGCTTATTGCAGGCGGTTCGGTTGTTTGGTACAAGCTGTCACTCCGAGCGGTTAATACTAGTGATACGTCACGTATTAGACTTACTATTGTGGAGGGTCAGTCACCGTCGCAGATTGCTCAAGCGCTCGAGGATAAGAAGCTAATTCGCAGTCAGGTTGCTTTTGACATCTACACTCGTTTAACGGGTACTCGTTCTCAGCTGCGAGCCGGCACATACAGCATTTCACCATCAGAATCTACGGAGACTATCATAAATAATCTAGTTTCAGGTAAAGTAGACCAGTTTAACATTACGTTCCTGCCTGGTGCAACCGTTACCGAGGATAAGCAGGTTCTGGTAAAAGCAGGCTATAAACAGAGTGATGTTGATGCGGCGTTCAGTAAACAATATGATCATCCATTGTTTGCGACAAAACCAGCGACAGCAGATCTGGAGGGATATATTTATGGTGAAACATACAATTTTGACAGCGATACAACTGTGGAACAGATACTGACCAAGACGTTTGATGAGTATTATGCAGCTATTACGGATAATGGTTTGGTAGCTGGCTTTCAAAAACAAGGTCTCACTCTTTATCAGGGTATTACTCTCGCCTCTATTATTCAGCGAGAAGTATCGAATGCAACTGACCAAAAACAGGTTGCACAGATTTTTCTCAAACGCCTCCAGATAGGAATGCCGCTGGGATCGGATGTTACCTATCACTATGCTGCCCAAAAGCTAGGCGTGGACCCCTCTCCAACCCTCGATTCACCCTATAACACGCGTATTTATAAAGGCCTGCCTCCTGGCCCTATCGCAGCACCAGGTTTAGGAGCCCTTAAGGCTGTCGCCAATCCTGCCTCCGGAGACTATCTCTATTTCCTTAGTGGAGACGACGGAACAACCTACTATGCCACTACAGAGGAAGAGCATCAGGCTAATATTACGAATCACTGCCAAATTAAGTGCGCTACCCCCTAAGCTTGACATTTTTACATTCTATAAAATAAATTGACACACTTTGCAATAGCTGATACAATGAATATCAGCACATTTACGAGCCCGTCTACTTAATGCGGCACATGGCCACATCAGCGAGTGGGAAGTGCGAGACGTAAATGAGCCTACCAACAAATGTCGCTACGGATACTGAAATTGAACGTTTCACCCAATATCATTAATGAAATAGGTCGACACGTATCCTGTTCTATGCGAGAAGAAAGACAGAGTAAGGTAGACGCCTTTGCAGTAATGCTGAAGGCAGGAGAACGATCATTCGTAGGTCTGATACCATCGCGGGCACTGCCCAGATGACAACTGCTGAACTTAAACAACAGGTGTTTGCTCGTCGTCAAAAGACATCGCGCGGACACAAACTAGGACCTAAATCAACGACGATAGCCGCTTATGCAGGTGTTTTCTTGCTGATCATGTCGATGGTTGCAATCGGTTACCAACCTCCACAAAAGATGGATAGTGTCGCCAATGCTGCAACCTCTACGACAACAACACAAACCACGACAACGCCTCAGCCTTCGGTTGACCAGTTAGTGGCTACAAATATCGCGGCGGATATCGCCGAACGTGCCAACTTGCCAATTGCAACTAACGTAGCAAACCTTTCCGTATCGCTCGCAGCAGAGCACCAGCTCTCACAAAACAGTGACAACGTTATTAGTAAGCCGCAAATCGTGCAGCCAACGGCTGATAGTCGTACCGTACAGCATTATACGTCACAGGTGGGCGACACTGCTCAGACAGTGGCTCTTAAGTATGGTATTTCACCTGATACGATCAAATGGGCTAATAACCTTGCGACAGATGCTATTAATGCAGGCACTAACCTAACGATTCCTCCGACGGATGGTATCATTTATACGGTTAAGGATGGTGATACGGTTCAAAGCATTGCTGCTAAATATCAGGCAAACCCTGATCGCATCATATCATTCAACGACCTTGAGCTCTCTGGCATCGCCACTGGCAAGACAATTATTGTTCCTGGCGGTGTATTACCTACGGACGAACGTCCTGGCTATGTTGCGCCAAGTAAAGCAAGCAGCTACGGTGCGTACAGTGGCGGCTACTCGACAGTCGATGCACAGATTGCCCGTGCTTCGGCAGGTAACCGTTATGCCTTTGGTAACTGTACATGGTATGCCTACGAGCGTCGTATGCAGCTTGGTAGCCCTGTTGGAAGCTTCTGGGGTAATGCCGCGACCTGGGCCGTCTATGCACGTGCAGCTGGTTACCGTGTAGACAACACGCCCGAAGTTGGTGCGGTTGCGCAGTGGAACGCTTATCAGGGTGGTGCAGGTTACGCTGGTCACGTTGCAATCGTTGAATCTGTTAACGGTGATGGAAGTGTTACCGTGAGTGAGATGAACTATCTCTATAACTTTAACCGTGTTACAAGCCGTACAATTCCTGCTGGTTCTGTCTCGAATTACATTCACTAGAATAAGAACTTTATTGGAACATAATCTCCCCTATTTTTCCAGGGGAGATTTTGGTATAATAGAATGAAATGTTTATCGATACGGCTAAAGTTTTTATTCAAGCAGGCAAGGGCGGCAACGGTGCCGTTAGTTTTCGTCATGAAATTTATGTAGATAAGGGCGGTCCTGACGGTGGTAACGGTGGTAAGGGCGGGGATGTCGTATTTGAGGCAACTGAAAATCTTAACACGCTACTCGACTTTCGTTATAAACCAGAGCTTAAAGCCGAATCGGGTACAAATGGTAGTAAATCTAACCGTTATGGTAAATCTGGCGAGGATTTGATTGTCAAAGTGCCTATGGGCACGATCGTTCGTCATAATGGTGAAATTATCGCCGATCTTACAAAAAACGGTCAGCAGCAAGTGATTGCAAAGGGTGGTGATGGTGGGTTTGGTAACGCACACTTTAAGTCATCTGTTCGTCAAACGCCTAAAATGGCTGAACTTGGTGAACTTGGTGATACGTTTGAGGCTGAGCTGGAGCTTAAACTATTAGCTGATGTTGGTCTTATCGGCTTCCCAAATGCAGGTAAATCTACCTTTTTATCTGTGGTAAGCAACGCGCGTCCAGAAATCGCTAACTACGCCTTCACAACATTAACGCCAAACCTAGGCGTTGCTGATATTGATGACGGCAGTCTACTCATTGCCGATATACCTGGTCTTATTGAGGGTGCGAGTGAAGGCAAGGGGCTTGGTGACGCCTTCCTGCGTCACGTAGAGCGAACGGCCGTTCTCCTGCATCTTATTGATGCTTATACGGATGATGTGGCTGCGGCCTACCAGACTATTCGTAAAGAACTTTCAAACTACAGTGAGGAACTCACTAAGCGTCCCGAGGTCATCGCCTTAACTAAGATCGAAGGTCTTGACGATGATATTATTCAAATGCAATTAGACGCTATTAGAGAAGTTGCAGGTAAAAAGGCAGAGATCTTTGCGATCTCGTCAACAGCGCACAAGGGTTTAACAGAGGTTTTACGTGCACTTCGCATTAAGGTTCAGACGGCGCGTGACATCGAGCGTGAAATCGAGAGTGAAGAGACGGATCTACCAGTTATTAGTCTGAATAGTGAACAAGTTGCCGAAGCTTGGTCGGTAGAGAAAGACCACGAAACAGGCCATTATATCGTAAAGGGTGACAAAATCGAAAAGTTTGCAAGGCGTACGAACTTTGATAACTACGAAGGCGTTAATCGTCTGCGCGATATTATGCAGCGTCTTGGTATTACACACCAATTAACTCGTGCTGGTGCGGCAGGTGATAGTCTTATTGAGATCGGTGGCACAACGTTTCCACTTGTTGAACAGTAAATAAAATAGTGTTTACGCAAAGCAACACGCCCCAGGAGGCGTGTTTTTTGTTATGCTAGTTATATATGCCAAAAACTTTTTTCTTTTATGACCTAGAGACGAGTGGTCTTGATGCACGTCAAGATAAGATCATGCAGTTTGCAGGAATACGTACAACCCTTGATTTAAAGCCAGTAGGCGAGCCGGTTAACGTACTCGTAAAATTGAGCGACGATACACTACCGAGTCCAGAGGCATTAATGGTGACTGGTATTACCCCACAAGAGACACAGGCTGATGGTTACACTGAGGCGGAGTTTGCACAGTTGATTATGGATGAGGTATTCACGCCGGATACAATAACGATAGGTTTTAATAATATTCGCTTCGATGATGAATTTATCCGTTACCATTTATGGCGTAACTTTCGTGATCCGTATGAGTGGTGCTGGAAGGATGGGAGGTCACGCTGGGACTTGCTTGATGTTGTACGTATGACTCGTGCTCTCAGGCCTGAAGGTGTTAAATGGCCAATGGTAGATGGTAAAGCTACGAATCGCCTAGAGCTCCTGACTAAAGAGAATGGAATTGATCACTTTAAGGCACACGATGCTATGAGTGACGTCGAAGCTCTAATCGCAGTAACAAAACTCATCAAAGAAAAGCAGCCGCAGCTTTATCAGTATTTGTTCGATATGCGTGATAAAAATAAAATCAAACGGCTTGTTAACTTAGAAGACAAGAAGCCGTTTGTCTACACGAGCGGTCGTTACGACAGTACTTATCATAAGACAACTGTGGCCTTTCCATTAACTAGTGGCAAGAACGGGAATGTAGTGGTCTATGATCTTCGTCAGGACCCGGTACCGTTTATTGATCTGAGTGTTGAGGAACTAAAAAAGAAGCTCTATGCACCATGGGAAGAGCGCCAAAAAGAGGGTTTTGTGGCACTTCCAGTAAAAGAGCTGCAATATAATCGTGCACCGACAGTGGCGCCGCTAGGTGTTCTTGAGCAAGAAGATGGCTGGAATAGGATTCAGTTAACAAAAGATATAATTGAGCAACATAAAACAGCGTTACTGCGGGCGCCGCATTTTGCCGAGAATGTGCGGTCTATTTTTGAAACAAAGGGTGATTTTAAAAAATCTACCGATCCAGAAGCGTTGCTGTATGACGGCTTTGTAGGAGATAGAGATCGGCTACGAATTGAAACAGTTCGCAATGCAGACGAACGGACATTGGCGGATTTTCATCCCGATTTCGTCGATGAGAGGCTAACCCCACTCTTACTCCACTATAAAGCACGGAACTATCCACAGAGCCTTAGTCAGGATGAGTCCTCTGAATGGGAAGCATGGCGCGGTAAACGAATCAACGAAAAACTACCTCGGTTTATGGCGTCACTTCAGGCTATGGCTACGCGTCATCCGGATGAGAATAAGCAATTTGTGTTGCAAGAACTTCAGCTGTGGGCGGAAAGCATTGTTCCGAGCGATCTGTCCGGCCAGGAGAACGAGAACTAGAGTTGACTATAGCGACGACGAGGTAGCTGCTTAGCTGGTTTAGAGACCTTCTTTTTAGAAGAAACCCTCGAGAAGACATCGAATGGAATAAGATTAAGTATTACAACCCAGGCAGCACTTGTCATAAGAAGCAGCATAAAGGTAGAGGGTACTGCATATTTGGTGCCAGGCACGATACCAACTAGGACAAACAAAGCGAGTGAATCAAACATACCGGACTCAAAAAGCACAACAACGAAGAGTACGGTGAGAGCTATGATGATCAGTATTTTTTTCACGGTTCCACCTCTTACGAAACATTATTTTATACCAATATAGCATTTACGTCAAAGCTGTGCAAAGATAAGCGTTTTATCGACTTCATAGAATTATCCAAAAAGTCTATATCTGGCAAAAGAGGGTATTTTTATGCTATAATTAAGTGCTATGCCAGAGGTTATTCGTGTTACTGGTGCTCGCGAGCACAACCTGAAGAATATTAGTGTCGAAATTCCACGCGACAAACTAGTGGTTATTACTGGGCTTTCGGGCTCAGGTAAGTCGAGCCTCGCCTTTGATACTATTTACGCTGAGGGACAGCGTCGCTATGTGGAAAGTCTTTCCAGCTATGCTCGTCAGTTTCTTGGTATTATGGACAAACCTGATGTTGAGTCGATTGAAGGCCTAAGTCCAGCTATCTCAATTGACCAAAAGTCTACCAGTCGGAATCCACGTTCGACTGTAGCAACCGTTACTGAAATCTACGATTATTTGCGTCTTTTGTACGCGCGTATTGGCGTGCCGCACTGTCCTATCTGTGGTAAAGAAGTGTCCCGTCGTACGCCACAGGCAATTATCGATGAGGTGATGAAAATCGAAGAGGGCACACGTCTTATGGTGCTTGCCCCAGTTGTTAAAGAGAAAAAGGGTGAATTTGCGCATATCCCTGAACAGTATCGTCGTCTTGGTTTTGCTCGTGCCCGTGTAGACGGTGTTGTGTACGCACTTGATGAATTTCCTGATCTCCAAAAGAGCTATAAACACAATATTGAAATTGTTGTTGACCGTATCTCTATGAGTGCGGATAGCGTTAGCCGCGTGACGCAATCGGTTGAACAGGCACTCGAGCTTGCCGACGGAGTGGTTGAGCTTTTGAACGCAGATAAAAACGAAACAGCTATTTTTAGTCAGCGTTATGCCTGCATCGATCACCCGAACGAAGAGATTCCAGAGCTCGAGCCACGACTTTTTAGCTTTAACGCTCCTCAAGGAGCCTGCCCCGTTTGTACTGGTCTAGGGTCTCGCTTGGAGGTTGATCCCGATTTAGTATTTAACCCCAACCTAACGATTGCAGAAGGCGCTATTCGTCCATATAACCGTGTTAATAGCGATGCGTGGTACATGAAACGTCTGGCAAAGGTAGGAGAAGCGCATGGCTTTAGTCTGCAGGTGCCAGTTAAACAACTAAAAAGCGAAGATCTGACGAAGATCCTTTATGGCACGGGTGCAGAAAAATACCGTGTTGATATCGGAGCTGGACGTCATTACGAATCTACATACGAGGGTGTCATCCCTAATCTTGAACGTCGTCATAAAGAAACCGACAGCGAATTTATGCGTAAAGACATAGAGCGCTTCATGCGTGAGCGCAAGTGTCACGCCTGTAACGGTAATCGCCTTAAACCAGTAGTACTTGCTGTGACAGTTCACGGATTGAGTATTATGGATATGTGTAATATGGGAATCGATGAAGCGCTAGAGCTTTTTCGTAATGTGCTTAAATTTACTGAACAAGAGCAGTTCATCGGTCACCAGATTGTTAAGGAAATTACCGAACGTCTTGGGTTTATGAGTAACGTTGGTCTCAACTATCTAGAACTAGCGCGAGCCGCAAATACGCTTTCTGGCGGCGAAGCTCAACGTATTCGTCTTGCAACACAGATTGGTTCTGGTCTGCAGGGTGTATTGTATGTTCTTGATGAGCCGTCAATCGGTTTGCATCAACGTGATAATGATCGACTCATTGCAACGCTTAAGCGACTGCGCGATCTAGGGAATACTGTACTTGTTGTTGAACACGATGAGGATACAATTCGTCAGGCAGACTATCTGCTTGATATTGGCCCAGGAGCTGGTGTTGCTGGTGGGGAAGTCGTTGCTGCTGGTACACCGGAAGAAGTAGCAAAACAAAAAGATAGTATTACAGGGCGTTATCTTTCGGGTGCTGAAAAAATTGATGTACCTAAAAAACGTCGTTCTATTGAAAAGGATCGACAAATTATTATTCGAGGTGCACGTGAGAACAACCTCAAAAATATTGACGTCGCATTTCCACTTGGCGTTATGACGGTTGTGAGTGGTGTAAGCGGTAGTGGTAAGTCTACGCTGGTAAATGATATTTTAGCTAAAGAGCTATCCGCACGACTTCACCGCGCGCAGACAGTGCCTGGCGCCCATGAGAACATTGAAGGCATCAATCATCTCGATAAGGCAATCGTTATCGACCAGTCGGCAATTGGTCGAACCCCACGTTCTAATCCGGCTACTTATACGGGGGTATTTACGCCAATTCGTGAACTCTTTGCTGGTACGCCGGAAGCTAACATTCGAGGGTATAAAGCCGGTCGTTTTAGCTTCAATGTTAAGGGCGGTCGTTGTGAGAACTGTCAGGGTGATGGTGTTATAAAAATTGAAATGCATTTTTTGCCAGATGTCTATGTAACGTGTGACGAGTGTAATGGAAAACGCTACAATCGTGAGGCTCTCGAGATTAAATACAAAGAAAAAACAATTAGCGATGTGCTTGAAATGACAGTTGAACAGTCTGCTGATTTCTTTAAGAATGTTCCATCAATTGCCCGGAAACTCGATACGCTTGTAGATGTTGGTCTTGGTTATATTCGTTTAGGACAACCGGCCACAACCTTCAGCGGTGGTGAAGCTCAGCGTATTAAGCTTGCAACCGAACTTTCTCGTCGTGCGACTGGTAAAACTCTCTACATTTTGGATGAGCCAACAACCGGCCTCCATAGCGCTGATGTAAAACGACTGCTTGGTATTTTGCAAAAACTGATCGAGGGCGGTAATAGCATGGTTATTATCGAGCATAACCTTGATGTCGTTAAGTCCGCTGATCATGTTATTGATATGGGTCCTGAGGGTGGTGCTGGTGGTGGCATTGTTGTCGCACAAGGCACTCCAGAGGATGTGAGTAAAGTCGCCGAGTCGTTTACCGGTCAATACCTAAAGACATTACTTAAATAGGAAACTATGCAAACGGCGCAACTGAATCAACGGTTTGCCAATGAATATCTTGCGACGCTCAAGAATCGTGACGTACCTCATGAAAGAGTATACGTTATCTTTAGTGGCGTCCCGGGTAGTGGTAAAACGACGCTCGCCGTGCGACTAGCAAATGATCTAAAGGCACAATATATTCGACATGATGATATCCGACATCTAATTAGGAAGAGTGGTTTTAACGTATCCGACTTCACGATTGCTCACATTAGTACAATTGTTATAGATACAATTCTTCAACAAGATAAAAATAAGCTCATCGTAATCGATGCCAGTCTCGATAGGTCTTGGCCACGATTTTTCGAGCATGCACGAGAACAGCATGCTAAGCCTATTGTGATTCGTCTTGATGTGCCCCGTAGCATAGTGGAGGCGAGGGTAAGCGCTCGGGATAAGGACGATTTTGGAAGTGTCGCTAAGCTCGATAACTTTTTTGAGCAATTTGAAAATAGTAAAAAGCACGTACAGGCGACGATGACACTTAAACCCGACTATGATTACCCATCAGTTGTGACTCGCATAAGAGAACTTGTAGAATGATTTTTATTTTTTGCGGAGCAATACGCGGAGCTGTTTTTTAGTACCACTCCAAATAATAGTTCGCTGACGTTTATCTCTTAGTATATGAATAAGAGGGGGTAGGACGGAAGCGATAATAATCAGCGTAACTATTGGAAGCAGTACGCTATCTATTCCAATGCCAAGCTTATTAAAGAATTCTCCGATATAGAACCCAGTGTAGGTAACACCGGCAGCCCAAAGAAGTGCACCGACTACATTATAGCTAAGAAACGTGCGATAGCTCATTTTGCCAACTCCGGCAATGATAGGTACGAAGGTGCGGACTACGGGAATGAAGCGGGCCAAAATCACCGTAACGCCACCATGTTTTTCATAAAACTCTTCGGCCTTTTTGATGTTTTCTTGACGGAATAAGAGCGAGTTTGGCCGGCTAAATAGTCTGCGACCAACGCGCTTTCCAAATATATAGCCGACGCCATCCCCAAGAACGGCAGCAAGGAATATGAGCACGACAAAGAGATGGATATTGAAGTTGAATAAATGAACGCTAATTAAAAAACCGGCGGTAAAAAGAATACTATCTCCCGGCAAAAAGAAGCCGATAAGTAGTCCTGATTCTGCAAAAATAATTGCAGCAACGACTGCCATCACAAGCCAAGGGCCAGCTGTCGAAGCAAAGCTAGCAAAGTCAAATCCTGGTATCATACTTACTCTATTTTAGCACGGCGGCCATAAATGCTATAATAGAGAGTACGGAAATGGAGGCGAAATGAACGATATTTCATTGAAACTGAACGAACGTACTAAGGTGGGGAAAAAGGCTGCCGAATTACGCAAAGAGGGCTTGATCCCGAGCGTTGTATATGGCGGTAAAGGTGACCCTATGACAACCGAATCGCCTATGGTTGAAACAGCTAAGGTTGCTCATGCGGCGGGTAAGCATACACCAGTACATCTGACGATTGACGGTAAGAAAAAACTTGCTATCATTAAAGCGATTGATATGCATCCAGTAAAGCACACGCTTCGGCATGTGGCTTTTCATACAATTAAGCAGAACGAACCACTTGTTGCCGAGGTGCCTATTGTACTAGTCGGTATGGGCGAAAGCGAAGCTGAAAAGGCTGGACTTGTCGTACTCCAGGCTATTGAACGAGTGGATGTTAAGGCATTGCCTGCGAACTTGCCAGAGTCCCTTGAGATTTCTATTGTAATGCTCGCTACAACTGATGACAAGCTGACGTTTACGGATATTAAGCTGCCTAGCGGGGTTGAGTTTGCGAACGTAGAGCAGGATATGGATCTTGTGGTTGCAAACGTGTACGAGCCGAGTGCATTGCAGGCGGCGAATGAATCTGCAGGCGGCGATGCTGAAGACGAATCGGCAGTTGAAGCAGAAAATGGCGCTGATACCTCGCAAAATACGCAGCCAGAAGAAACTCGTTCAGGCGGTAAAGGCCAGGACGAACCAAAACAAGCAAATGCTTGATGCTAACAACTAGCGCTATATAAGAAAATGACTAACACCCTAGCGTCGACTAGGTGAACGGTTCGGTACTAAGATCAAGATCGATTACAATATCATCTCTTGTTTCACGGTCCTAGACGTTCACCTGATCGATCTAAGGTGTTTTTTCTATTCCTCAATGAATCCACCAGATTGATGCGCCCAGAGCTTTGCATAGGTACCCTTTTGAGCGAGTAGCTGGTCGTGTCCACCTTGTTCTTTGATGGTTCCATCCTTTATGACAATAATCCTATCCAATTTTGCGATTGTTGAAAGTCGGTGGGCAACAACAATACTTGTGCGGTTTTTCATGAGTTTTTCGAGTGCGTCTTGGATGAGTTTTTCACTCTCACTGTCAAGTGCAGATGTCGCCTCATCTAAGATAAGGATCGGTGCATTTTTGAGAATTGCCCTCGCGATAGCGATACGCTGCCGCTGCCCACCGCTCAGCTTGACGCCGCGCTCGCCGACGATTGTATTAAGGCCTTCTGGAAGGTCTTTTATAAACTCATAAGCGTTTGCCTGTTTTACTGCTTGCATGATCTCCTCATCTGTTGCGTCAGGTCGGGCATAGGCAATATTGTCGCGAAGACTGCGGTGAAATAGGTACGGCTCTTGAGGTACGTAGGCAATGGCACTTCGTAGACTATCTTGTGAAACGTCTGCTATGTTCTGTCCGTCAATCTCGATAGACCCAGAAGAAACATCGGCAAAACGCAAAACCAATTTTGTAAGAGTTGTTTTACCTCCGCCACTATGACCAGCAAGACCAATACGCTCGCCTGGTTTGATGTGAAGTGAGAGGTTATTTATTGCTACATCTCGGCTTTTTGCATAGTGAAATACGACACCATTGAGATCAACCTGTCCTTTACGTACAACTAGACTAGGGGCATGAGGTATATCTTTAATCTCAGGCTCTTCGTAGATAATATCAGTAATGTTGGCGGCATCGATGAATAATTGTTCCATGCCACGAATAATAGGTGTAATCTCAAACAATGAGCCGGTGAGCCTGCCTAGATAGCTTATGGCAAATACAAGTGCGGCAATCGATACATTTCCAGTAGTGGCGAGCCATATGCAAGTTCCAATTGTCACGAGCTGAAGGGCGAAGAGCATTGCTTGACGCGCAATGGTTTCACGCTGAAAAATCCTAATTTCATCAAACATAACATTCTCGATTTTTTTGCGGTCTGTCACGACACGATTTACTTCTTTTGTGCCATTCGCAAAATAGCGAACGATCTGCTGATTACCAAGAATATCAGCAACCGTACCGTTTAGCTGCGACATCATTTGTTTACGTTTGTGACGAATGGGCCCACGACTTGAGACGGCCTTTAGGCTTCGCCAAATTAGCAGTATCGTTGCAAGTCCAAGTGGAATTAAAAGTATAGGGGACATGAAGGCGATAATAACGAGACTCGCAATAAAGTTGACAACTAGACCGCTTGCCTGCAAAAAGATAATGTCAAAAAACGATACGATGGAAGCACCGAAGGTATTAACATCTCCCGCCAATGAACCTATTTTTCGATTAGCAAAGAATTGGTCACTGTGTAGCATAAGGTGCTGCATACTCTTTCGTATGAGTGTTGTACGCATCTCTTCTTCGTGACGAAATAGGGACGTAAAGCCTACGAGTGCAGTAAGAACTGCTAAGACTGAAACCAGGGTGCCTATTATTAAAAGAAAAACAGGATGTTTCCAGTCGTGTGGATGAAGAATTAATGACTGTACGATAAGACTGAATAAAAAAGGAAGTAAAACAACATAAAGTAGCCGGTTGATCGGAACGAGCGTCGAATAAAATATAAACCGACGCTTATCCTTAGCTATTTCTGTCCAAAAAATGGTTAAAGTTTTACGTGCTGTTTTTGTATCGGTACGAACTAGTATTTTTGCCATCGCTACTCCTCAATAAATCCGCCAGATTGGTGGGCCCACAATTTTGCGTAGATGCCCTTTTGTTTTAATAACTCGGTATGTGCACCATCCTCAGCAATACGACCCTTGTCAAGTACAATGATACGATCAAGCGTGGCGATAGTGCTCAGGCGGTGAGCTACGACAATGCTTGTGCGGCCTTCCATTAGTTTTTCGAGGGCATCCTGAATAAGCTTCTCACTCTCACTATCGAGTGCAGATGTTGCCTCGTCGAGTACTAAGATAGGCGCATTCTTCAAGAGGGCTCTGGCAATAGCTATACGCTGTCGCTGTCCACCACTAAGTTTTACGCCACGTTCACCAACGAGCGTATCGAACCCGTGAGGAAGTGACTTGATAAAATCGAGAGCGTTCGCTTGTATCGCTGCTTCACGAATTTCTTCATCCGTTGCATCGGGCTTACCATAGGCAATGTTTTCGCGGAGTGTTCGGTGAAATAGCATTGGCTCCTGGGGCACGTAGGCGATGGCCGAGCGTAGGCTTTTTTGCGTAACGTCGCGAATGTCGGCATCATTAATACGAATTACGCCGCCTGTTATATCAGCGAAGCGGAGCAAAAGATGAGTGATAGTTGTTTTACCAGCTCCCGATGGTCCGACGAGCCCTACTTTTTGACCGGCTGGAATTGTAAGCTGAATGGCACGCAGAACGTCTTCATCCGCATCATCGTAGCGGTATGAGACATTGTCGAATTCAATAACGGGATCAGTAATAACAAGTTTGCTTGCCGCGTGTGAGTCATTGACGTGCACACTCTCGCTGAGCATCTCAGTCATAGGTGCAGCATCAAGCAGTGCTTGGTCGTAACCATTGATGATGTCACCAAGGGTAAATAACTGTGAGCCAATACGTTGTAAATAGGCGAGCATAAAGACTGCAGTTGCAAGTGAGATACTACCAGTACCAACCAGTTGAACAGACACAACAATGGCGATAATTTGTACAACAACCATCAGCGCTACGCGAATGGAACCTTCAGTTGCGGTAAATCCAATATCTTTACGATAGATGCGTTCAAAACGGCGAGTTTGCCTTTGGAGATCTTTGATTTCGCGGTCTTCGCCTGCGAAGGCTTTTACAATAGCATTATTTGTTAAGGCGTCTGCGACCTTACCATGTATCTCGGCAACAAGGGTTTTTCGTTCGTGTCGCCATGGCGCGCGTTTCTTAGCACTCCATCTAATTTGAAACGCTAGCATAACAAGCAGGGTAAAAACAATCGCAGCGACTAGCCATGATTGTGTAAGAAGAATAGCCACGCCACTTCCGATGGAGAGAATGAATCCGAGTGTTCGAATAATAAACAGATCCTGAAGTGTGACCTCACTACGGACGTAGTCTATATAACGACTTGTCATGGCGCCGATTTTTTGATTTACGAAAAAATGGTTATCTTTCTTAATGAGGCGAATAAAGGTCTGCTCACGCAGATTTGCAAGAGTCTTCGACTCGTGGTAGACCATCGATCTAAAACCGATAAGGTTGAATGATGCACCTAAAAGTCCGAGTCCAGCGGCAATCCATAAGAACGGATAGACTTTTGTCAGATGATGCTCGGTGAGGGCGCCGATGGCTTGACTGAGCATATAAGGCAGGGCCGTATCAATAAGAAGCGAGCCCACGGGAATGAAAACTAGCATTACAAGAAAGCTTGTTCTATGTTTTTTTACTTGCTCCCAGTATAGACGGAGCGTTTGTCGATTGACGTTCATGGCGATCTCCAGAGGTTTAGTTATTGTTAAAAGACAAGATCGCTAGCGGTTCGGACGGCCGAACATTCACGAATAGCGGATCAACTACACATGAGATGATCATAGTACATCTACTATATCGTAGTTTTTATGGCTTGCCAAGGCATATATATGGTTTTTATTGAGGTGAAAACCGTATTCCTGTATAATGGAAAATAATGCAAAAGATTTTATTATATTATAAATTCACGCCGATCGAAGATCCGGAAGTTATGAAGCTATGGCAAAAAACACTCTGCGATAGTCTTAATCTTGGTGGACGTATACTTATTTCTAAACATGGCATTAACGGTACCGTTGGTGGTGACCTAGATAACCTTAAGAAATATATTAAGGCGACGAAGGACTTTCCAGGTTTTAAAGGGACTGTCTTTAAGTGGAGTGATGGTGGTCGTGAGGATTTTCCGCGTATGAGCGTCAAAGTTAAAAAGGAGATTGTTGCGTTCGACGCTGCCGATGAATTAGAGGTCGATGAGAACGGTGTTGTTGGCGGTGGTAAGCATCTAAAACCAGGTGAAGTTAACAAGCTGGTTAAAGAACGTGGGGATGACGTCGTATTTTTCGATGGTCGTAATGCTTATGAGGCAAAAATTGGTAAATTCAAGAATGCCATCGTACCTGATACGCGAACGAGTCGGGACTTTATCAAAGAGCTCGAAAGTGGCAAATACGACGACATTAAGGACAAGCCAATTGTCACATACTGCACGGGTGGTGTTCGCTGTGAAATTCTCTCAAGTCTCATGAAGAACCGCGGATTTAGCGAGGTGTATCAGATAGACGGCGGTATTGTGAAGTACGGTGAAGCTTACGGCGATGATGGCTTATGGGAAGGTAGCTTGCACGTTTTCGATGATCGTATGAAGGTTGAATTCAGTGATCACGCTACTGTGGTCGGGCGCTGTGTTCATTGTGATGGACCAACTAATAATTACGAAAACTGTGCGTTCGCGAATTGTAATGATCTAGTTTTGATTTGTCTTAATTGTAAGCAGAATCCAGATCTGTTGTATCACACAGACGATTGTCGCGAGCAAGCGAAATTAATATATTCTTGACGTTTTGTAAATAATTTATTAGTATAGTCGAAGCCTCTTTGCATGATGTATGCAAATGCTGTCAGGTATGTCGGAATAATTCGATCCAAGGAGGTCTCACGTGAGTGAGGACCAGACGAAGAAGCCGGCCGCCGAGGTGAACGAGGGTGCTCCCATCGGGACGCCCGAGACCGAGGAGGTCATGACGGAGCTGCCGCCGGAGGTCCTGGAGGCGCTGCGCAAGGCGTTCAGCGATGGACTGCCGAGTCGGCGTACCCGGATCATCGCGGGGACGGTCGCCGCACTCAGCGCTGTCGGCGCGGTCGTGACCGTGGTGGCCAGCGGCAGGCTGGCCGCGAAGGCGGTTCGTCGCGTTCGTCGTCACTAGTGACGGGCTGAGGTGTCCTGCGGACCGGGCATTCGTTCCGGTTCGCAGGCGCTTCGGCGTACTCCGACATACCTACTCTACTTCTATATTTATAAATATACTGATGAGTCCTTAGGACGAAAAGTAGAAACTAAAAAGCCAGACGCGAAGTCTGGCTTTTTAAGTTGCTGGATGTAGGTGTACTAAGCTACTTCCATTGACTGTGCGCGAATGTGTCGTGGTAAGAGGAAGCTCATACCAAAGGTTATAACGACAAGCGCGACTTCGTAAATGGCCGCCGCCTTAAAGGCATTGATAAAGTTATCAGTGTTCGCCTTTTTAGCTGCATCGCCTAGTGTTGTTGCTATCGCGGCGCTGGCTGGTGTTTGTGGTCCAGCCTGGAGTTGCTTACAGCTATCTGGAGTTGCAGTAGCATCCTTTTCGTTTACACGGTCGTTAAAACAGGTGCGCATATCTTTTACGATAGTGTCTTGAGCTTGAGCTGGAACATGTGCCTTTGAAAGCTCAGAGCGGATAGTAGGCTCAACTGACGTAAGACTTGCGTCAGCGTGAAGGGTGAGCTGGCCAAAGAAGATAACGCCGATGAGGGCTACACCAATGGCGCCACCAAGCTGCTGTACTGCATTCATCACACCGGAGGCAGAACCGGCATGCTTTGCATCAACATCCGCAAGGACAACTGAGAAGATAGGAGACATAACCAGGCCCATACCAAGACCGGTAACCAGTAGACCAGGAATGAATTCCCAAGGAGTCGTATCGAGTCCGTAGTGTTTGACGAACAAGTAGGTGATGATTAGACCAGCTGCCATAACAACCGCACCAAGACTCATGGCGTAACGGCCGAGTTTTGGAATGAGCTTTTGGCCGAACAAACCGATTGCGAGTGAAATACCAACTGCAGTCGGAATACCCGTAAGTGCAGCCTTAACGACTTCGTATCCAAGACCAACCTGAATAAGAAGTGTAAATGGTAGGAAGAATCCGATCATTGCACCCTGGAAAACTAGGTTAATACCAAGGCCAGTAATGAATGTTTTAACTTTAAATAGTGCTGTAGGTATTAGCGGAGAGTTATCAATTTGCTCTTTACGTTTTTGCCACAAGGCAAAGACGCCAAATACTGGGAGAGATGCGGCCATCATGCCGAATGACCATGCAGGCCAGCCAAGATCACGACCCTCAATAAGTGGGAACACAATCATAAACAATGCGAGCATGACAATAAATGTACCCCAAATATCCAGCTTGAGCGGGTGAGGTGACTTACCGCTAGGCAGGTACTTGGCGCCGGCGATAAGGGCAAATAGGCCAACTGGAATATTGATGAGGAAGATTGGGCGCCAATCAAGGCCGGCAATATTAGCGTGAATCAATATACCGCCAATAACCGGGCCGAGTGATGCCGCTACCCCGGCGAGTGCGCCAAAGAGACCCATAACGCCGCCGCGTTCGTGTGGCTTAAACATTACCTGCATAAGTGACATAACCTGCGGTACCATGAGCGCAGCCATACCACCTTGTATAAGTCGGGCTGCAACCAGAACTTCGGTATTCCAGGCCATACCGCTGAGAAGTGAGGCGAGGGTAAAGCCGGCTACACCGGTAAGGAACAGCTTTTTATAGCCAAATACATCACCCATGCGACCGCCTGTAATAAGGAGGACAGCAAATGAGAGTGAGTAGCCAGCGATCAGCCACTGGATTGAGGCATAACTAGCCCCAAGATTACTTTGAATTGACGGGATGGCGATATTGACAATAGTATTGTCAAGAAGGTCCATCACGAACGCGAGTGCGACAATAATCAATGCGATAGTTCGTTGTCTACTAGTGAACTTACTCGCATGATGCTGTGCCGAATCGGTAGGATGTTCGGTTGACATATGTTATTTTCCTATCTATAATATAAATAGTTTAGTTTATAATTATCTTAGATTGTAAGATAAATCGAAAGCTGCGTCAACCATGAAATCTAAAAAAGACCTTATAGAGGAACTAAATCAATCGATGCAACGTTCTGGCACGCTGACCGTCCTCCACACCAATGCTGTTGCGGACAAAATTGGTCTCAGCGCGACAGAATTTGAATCGATGGACATCATCAGCCGACACCAGCCAATGAGCGCAGGTAGCCTGGCACGCTATTGTGGGCTGACAACAGGTGCTATTACGGGCATCGTAGACCGGCTTGAACGCGCGGGCCTAGTGCGCCGTACTCGCGACCCCGATGACCGTCGACGTGTGTTTTTAATGCCCATCGAAGATGAAGAAAAAAGCCAGAAAGTTCGTGATCTTTATTGTCCGATGGGTCAAGCGTTTGAACGGATTATGCAAAAATGTGCACCCGAACAGATCGAGTTTTTAATTGATATTCACGAACAAATGAACGATGAAGTCGAAAAGATTATTGTAGATCTTCGCAAAAAATAGCTTAGCTGTCGCGTCGTTCAACAATAATTGTACATTTTGTAACGAGTGCGGCAATTGCGCCAACGGCAGCAAGCACAGGAGCGAGAAGAGCACCTACGACGCCGAATGTGAGAGGAAACTCTACGAGTATTTTACCAGCATCGTCCTTAATGATAATGCGGCGGATGTTACCTTCGTTAATGAGTGATTTGACTTTGGCTAACAGCTCTTCGCCGTTAACCGTAAATTCTTCGGTGGTTTTCTTTTCTGTCATAGTTTTAGTATATGCTTATTTAAAGCGCTCGGCAAAATTTGCAAACTCACGACTAAAGAGACTATACATTTCATGCATAGATTGGAGTCGTGGGTCGTTCGGAAGCAGTTCGAGGCCCTCCTTGGCGATTGCGACACCCTCATCCATGGTTTTGAACTTTCTTATTGTAGCTTTGCGCCAACCGTCTGGGTCTAACTGGTAATAAAAGTGACGATCGCCTGATCTTTTAGATCGTTCAACCAATCCGATACTTCTCAGTAGCGTTAGCGCCTCGCTGATAGCGCCTGCAGACAGCCCTATAGTATCGCGAATATCTTCGACGGTTTGCTGCGCAGGTTGACAGACGGTTAAGTAGGCAAGCATGCGTGACACACTCGGCGGCATACCGGCAGTGATGCCAAACGTTTCCATCTTTGAAATAAATTGATCAAACTCAGGCTGCATTATTCGCTGATAATATCACGTTTTGTAAAGATGATAATACCTGCCGCCATCATAGTAACACTAATAACAGCTAGCCATGTGAACGTTTTCCAGTCCGGTGCAGTGGTTGGAGAAATAGAAATGTAGTGAAATAGCGAGCTATTCGTAACAAAATCGTTTAGCTTTACGACCGATCCGATCATATCAATCAAGAACGACCAAATAATAACAGCGTACATTCCAATAGTTGCAAACCGTGGCACGAGTCCATAGAGTAACGTACCAAGTCCGATAGTTAAGAGCACCGTTCCGGTCAGTGCAATGCCGATGGCGAGGAGTGTTCCAAATTCGACCGAAAGATGTTGCGCGCTTGCCATAGCCCATGTCGCCGTCATAGCTAATAGGGAAATGACGACTGTTGCACTGATAATGAGCGTGAGGCGACCGATAAGCCAGCTACTTCGTCGAACAGGTTGTACTAGTATGTTATCGAGAATATTTTTAGCTTCACTATTACGAACGGAGCCCATGCTGGATGTTGCCATTAAAAGCAGAATAACGACAAGGAAGATGAAGCCTGCACCAATAAAGGCGAGAGCTATGTTGTCTGAGCCACCTAGCTGTGCAACCACCCGCTTGAGTGATGGTGAATCGGCCACAGCACTGGCGGCTATGCTTGAAATCTGTGCCATGAGTGCACTTAGGAATAACGCTCCAACACCCCAACTTATAAAGCTAATGCTGTTTTGACGGAGCGCCAATGCAAATGGAGAACTGAGCAGCTGATAGTGCGGTTTTGCGGTGGTCGATTCTTTAAGCGTACCTTCACCAAGGTCGCGCCTTGTAATAAGGTATGCACCAAATGGTACAAGAATGACTGAAATGATAAAGAATGGAAGCAGCCACACGAGGTGAGGATCGGTTGTCGGCTTCATAAGCTCTAACCAACCAAATGGCGTGTAGTTTTTAAGCCAAGACAGGTCAGGAATAGTATTGCCGAGCGTGCGAAGGACAAAAAAGAATAGGAGTGGAACAAGGCCATATACCAATGCGCGACGACGAGTAATTGATAGCTGGCTGACCAAAAAACCAAGTGCCGCGAACATAGCAGCTGGTGCAAAAACAGCCAGACTTAAGAATAATCCAGCAGTGCTTGGTGCATCAACGTCATGAAGTAATCCGGTGCCAGTCATTGCAATAGCCGATATGGCGAACGCAAGAGTGAGCGCGGCCATGAAACCTGTAAATACCTGGAGCGAAGCGCCTTTTGATGTCGTCCCGCCCGCTGCAATTAGCTCCCAGCGGCCATCTTCTTCTTGACCGCGCAGCAAGCGTGTAACAGTCATAAGGCCCCAGATACTTGCAATCATGGTGAGAAACATGCCGCTTCTGTATGCCATGTAGCCGGCAGGTGAAGGCAGATCGCTCGGGTCACCGTAAATGATACCGAGTGCTGGTGCGGCTTCGAGGGTTGTTTTAAATTGCGCGCGTGAGATGGGATCGGGATAGCTGGTAGTGTAGGCATATTCTTGCAATCCGCCCATAAACCCGGCAAGAATTCCTACGATCAACGCGCCCTTCAACGCCTGTTTAAAGCCGAATCGTCGCAAGGCATTCGCTGGCGAAAGGCGCTTACTTTTCATTTTCACCTCCATCATAGATGGCCAGGAACAGCTCTTCGAGTGATGGTTTACGACTTAAAAAGCTAAGGGGCTCCGCCTTGGCGGCAGCGACTAGCAAATCATCGATTGAGCCGTTGACACTGCACTGCACATGTTTATTGTTAACAAGTACATTGCTGACATTTTTTACGTGTGAGAAATCAGGCGGGGTGGTCGCAAAGGTCATATTGACCGTAATCGCCGAAAGATGACGAAGCTGGTCGAGTGTGCCGAGTTCGACGAGTTCGCCGTCACGTAAGACGGCCACGCGGTCGCAAAGCTGTTCGACTTCTTCAAGCATGTGTGAAGACAAGAAGACGGTTTGCCCTTCTTTTTTTGCCCTCAACACCTCGTCACGGAATACCTTTGCCATGACTGGATCGAGGCCGCTTGTAGGCTCGTCAAAAATAAGCAGATCGGCTTTTGAGGCGAGAGCGGCAATTAAGGCGATCTTTTGGCGGTTTCCCTTAGAGTAGCTGCGGATTTTTTTATTAGGGTCGAAATTGAACTTGTCAATCAGTTCAAGTTGATAGTCGTCATTTGAGCTGCCATGAATATTAGCAAGAAATCTTAGCGCTTCGGCACCTGTCATATTTGGCCAAAAGCTGGTTTCACCTGGTACGTAGGCAATCATGCGGTGTAATCTGGCGGCGTCACGTGTTGCGTCTTTATCGAAAACAGTGACTGATCCCTCTGAGGGTTTTATAAGGCCAAGTAGAAGGCGAATGGTAGTTGTTTTACCGGCACCGTTCGGGCCGAGGTAACCTAAGATTTCACCTTTTTTTACCTCTAAATCAAGTCGGTTGAGGGCAGTGAAATCGCCGTAGCGTTTTGTAAGCCCCGTTGCTTTAATAATCGTCGTCATGGTATCTCCGCTTATGCTTTGTTTCATTGTTTCACTTTTTTCTGAAACTTTCAACAGGCATCTTCATCATAATTTTGTAAGGTTGTATACTAATGAAAGTGAATAAACAATTAGAAGCTAAGCTAAAAACCTTACCTCGCAGTCCTGGCGTGTATTTTCATAAGTCAAAAACAGGCGAGATTATTTACGTTGGCAAAGCGGCGGTGTTAAAAAACCGAGTACGCCAATATTTTCAGTCGCAACGAGACATGGATATTAAAACGCGTGCACTTGTTGCCGAGATTGAAGATACTGATTGGGTAGAGACCGAGAGCGAGATCGACGCACTCTTTTTAGAAAGTGAAATGGTCAAACGATACATGCCGCGGTTCAACATCTTGCTTCGTGACGATAAATCGCAAATGTTTGTGCGGATCGACATGAGGAATGAGTGGCCATATGTTAGTTTTACACGCAACCCAGCGGATGACGGGGCGGAATATTTCGGGCCATATTACAATGGGTTTGCAGTTAAAAAAGCGTTGCGCTATTTACGCAAAGTTTTCCCATATTACACCAAGCCACCTCGTCTGGGTGAACGACCCGATCTTGATGCACATATTGGACTAAGTCCGAAGCCCGGTATATCGAGCAATGAATATAAGATAACGCTGCGTAAGCTTATTAAGTATATGGAGGGCGGACGTAAGGCGCTCGCTAAAGAGATAGAGCGTGATATGAAGACCGCAGCACTCCTGCATGATTTTGAAGCAGCTGCACAGCTACGTAATAAGTTGCAGGACCTCGGAGAGCTCCAGCGTCGGATTATGTTCGGTGACAAAGAGTTTTTGGATATTAGTAAGGACAGGGCGCTTAGTGATCTACGTGATCTTTTTAGTCTTTCTAAAGTACCAGCTCGAATTGAGGGCTATGATATTTCGCATATGAGCGGCACGAACGTAGTGGCGAGTATGGTAGTGTTCACGAATGGTGTGAGTGATCGGGCGAACTATCGTAAGTTTAAAACGCGCATCGAACATAATGATGATTATTTTAATATGAACGAAACACTCCAGCGACGATTAAGTGAAAAAAACCTGAAGGCCTGGGGTAAGCCTGATCTTATTTTAATTGACGGTGGTAAGGGACAGCTTGATGCTGCAATAAAAGCGGCTGAAGAACGAGGCATGACTATTCCTATGATTAGTATAGCCAAGCGTGAGGAAGAAGTAATAATTCATAAAAGTCGTTCCAATATTGAAACGGAAAAACTGATGGAACTTATGCGTAATCCTATTCCGGGTGTGGCAGTTATCGACTCTGGCCAATATTTAATCGTCAATCTTCATGCAGGACAGGTGAATGCTTCATCACACTCGCGTAATCTTCGTGGGGCGCCTGTCGTCTCGACCTATTCCGACGTAACCAAGCTGTTTCAGCGAATACGTGACGAATCCCATCGTTTTGCGGTTAGTTATCACACTGTTTTAAAACGTGCCAAGCAAACAGCCAGTAGTTTGGAGGACATTCCAGGGGTGGGACCAGCAACGCGCCGTAAACTTATTCGAACATTCGGGAGTCTACGTGGCGTGCAGAAGGCTACGCCTGAGCAAATCGCTGCCACTATAGGTGTGGCTAAAGCACAGCTTTTAAAACGCTATTTGTCCGACTAACAATGCTTATGCTATAGTCGTGATAACGAAGGGTATCACGATGGGTATACGAGAAACACTGCGACAACGAGAAAATGGTTTTACGATTGTAGAGCTTCTTGTAGTGGTTGTCGTTATTATTATTTTAGCGAGTGTCGTCCTTGTCACATATCCCGGTTACGTTAGATCGACGCGTGATAATACTCGTAAGAGTGATTTGCAACAGATTTCCTCGGCCCTTACGGCGTATGCTATTAAAAACAATAACTACATAGACTCTACTAGCACAGATGGTAGTGGTAATCACTGTGGATATACGGGTCTAGGTAACGGGTGGTTTAACCAAGGTCCTGACGCATATTTTCCAGCTACTATTGCTACATGTCTCAAAAACTCGGGTGTTCTGAGTAATGTTATTGTGGATCCTTCGGGTTGTGTAACGAGCTCTGGAGGAGCCTGCTCTACCTCTGATGGTAGTACGACGGCATATATGAAAGCCACTTGTACGCTTAATAGTACTCCTGTTACGTATGTGTTTGCTCACTTAGAAACTCAATCTCGTCGCGATAGTACGATCGATGCGCTTTGTGATGCCGGATCAGTTGCCGGGTTTACGTCGAGTTCCCAAAAATGGGGTAGTACGTACGGCATGAATTACTACGTCACTGTAAAATAGCTTCTCTTCGTAAGGTGCAATTTTTACCATAAGAGGTGTATCATAAAAAAGATGGATGAATTCTTTACCGCCAACCGCGACCGATTGACTACAAAACTTAAAGGTGGACTGATTGTTCTCTCGGCGTATACAGGTATGCAACGCGGTAATGATATGCCGTTCGCATTCGAGCAAGAAGCTAATTTTTGGTGGTTAACTGGTATCGAGCAGCCGGATTGGTGGCTTATCATTGATGGTACGCGGCGAAAAAGTTGGCTTGTGGCACCTAAGCTGAGTAAATCTCATCAAATATTCGATGGTAGCCTGTCTCCGGAAGATGCAAAGAAAACGAGCGGAGTGGACGAGGTTATTATGGTGGATGATGCCAAAAGCATGCTTCGTGATCTTGCTAAAAAACACAGTGTTGTATATAGTCTCGGCGAACAGCCGTATGCTGAATATCTTGATTTCTCACTAAATCCTGCTGGTCATAAAATGTACGAGATGCTGGATCGGACGTTTAATTCTGTACAGGATTGCCGTAAAGAACTTGCAAAACTGCGCGCCATTAAGCAGCCTATTGAGATTACTCGCATGAAAAAAGTTATTGGTCTTACGGTGGACGCCTTTGAGCTCGTCAAAGAAACGCTGAGTGATGTTTCATACGAATACGAGATAGAGGCGGAATTTTCTTATTTTTTCCGTAAGAAGGGGGGTGAGGGACATGCATACGACCCAATCGTTGCGTGTGGCGGTAACGCTTGTACACTACATTATGACGCGAATAAAGCAAAGATTAAAAAGCGTGAGCTACTCCTTATGGATGTTGGCGCAAGACTGGATGGTTATTCGGCGGATATAACACGTACGTATGCAACTAGCGAACCTACGAAACGACAGGTTGAGGTGCATGCAGCCGTTCAATCGGCGCAAAAGGAAATCATACGTCTACTGGGCCCTGATGTTTCAGTTGAGCAATATCAGCGGGATGTCGATCGTATTATGACGGATGCATTACTATCCCTAGGGCTTATGAAGGATAAAAGCGACGAAAAAGCATTTCACCGTTATTTTCCACATGCGGTCAGTCATGGTTTAGGCATTGATGTCCATGAGGCGCTTGGTGCGCCGCGTTTATTCGAGCCTGGCATGCTTCTAACAGTTGAACCAGGAATTTATATTCCTGAAGAAAATATTGGCGTTCGTATTGAGGATGATATTCTTGTGACCGAAAAAGGTCGGACCAACCTCAGTGCTCGTCTCTCGACAGATTTGTAAAATATCGCTATAGTAGAGGCAGCTTATGAAGAAACAATTTTTTGTGTTTGTGCTACGTTGGATTCTCAATTCGATGGGTCTGTGGGTAGCAGTACGGATTTTCGGAACAGGTTATAATAACACCGAGTTCGCTACAGGGGTATCGGTATTCTTGTTTGCTGGGCTTATATTTTCGCTGGTAAATACAATTTTACGTCCAGTTGTTATCATTTTGTCACTACCGGCGATTTTGGTAACACTCGGGCTATTTACGATTATTGTAAATGGCTTTATGGTATATATCTCCCTTAAACTTGCGCCGGGTCTCCAAATGACATTTTGGAACTCAGTCCTTACGGGAATCGTCTTAAGTTTGGTAAACTATATAGTAAGTAGCGCACTCGAGCTTCAGTACGCGCGCCACCGAGAGGAAAGAATATGAACATAGATTCCATTTTGCAGATCGTGACCGTAGGTTCAGCTGCTCTAATGATTATTGCAATTTTGCTACAACAACGAGGTGCTAGCCTTGGAGCCGGCTTTGGTAGCTCCGGCGAACTATACACAACCCGGCGTGGTCTTGATAAGAACCTCTTTGAGGTGACGATTGTTCTTGCAGTTCTGTTTGTACTATCGATCTTAGTAGGGCTGCTTTTGCCAGCATTTAAACTTTAGAAAGAAGACATATGGCAGACGACGGACGAGGGTGGAAGCAGTTTCAGAATCTGTCATTTGATAGTAAAAAGATCTCACGCCGAGTGAAAAAGGCTGAGGGTGCAACTGTGCGACACGCGCGTAAGTTTATCGTGACGCGTCTCGACAATGTTCGTAACGTACGTCGTCACATTATTGCGTGGCTACTTCTTGTCGGTGCAATGATTATTGCCGTCGGTGCACAGTTTGTTTGGTTCCAAAATAGTTACAAAACAGTCGCGGCAGCTCAAGGCGGTACGTACGCTGAGGCGTCTCTTGGTCCAATCGATACCCTCAATCCGCTATATGCGAGTAGTGATGCTGAAGTTGCGGCTAGTCGTTTATTGTTTTCGTCCCTTTACACCTACGATACGACAGGCCATCTTCACGGTGACCTGGCCCAAAGTATGTCGGTAGATACGACGGATACGGTTTATACGGTCAAGTTGCGTCCGAATGTTGAGTGGCACGATGGTAGTTTATTAACAGCCAAGGATGTGGCTTTTACAGTTAATCTTATTAAAAATCCTGAGACACGTTCACCACTGCGTGTTAACTGGCAGGATATAACGGTAACAGCGCTCGATGATTCGACGGTGCAGTTTAAACTACCTGCTGTATATGCGGCGTTCCCGAACGCCCTCACGTTTGCTGTACTGCCACAACATGTCTTAGGGCAAGTTGCCCCTGGTGCCGTTCGTGAAAATACCTTTAGTCGATCTCCGGTCGGTAGCGGTCCATTTAGTTTTAGTCTGTTACAGACTCTCGATGATACGCGTGAGCGCAAGGTCGTACATATGACAGCGTTCGATAAGTACTACGGTGGACTACCTCTTGTCAGCAGGTTTGAGATTCATACATATGACACTCAGGACGCTATTACAGCAGCACTTCGGACGGGTGAAGTAAATGCAGCCTCTGGTCTAAGTGGTGCCGATGTTTCGCAAATTGACTCTTCAAACTATACGATTGCGAGTAAGCCAGTTAACAGCGGTGTCTATGCGTTATTTAATACGACTACACCGATACTTCAAGACAAGGCTGTTCGTCAAGCTCTTGAAACTGGAACTGATACGACGGCAGTTAGGAAGTCACTTCCTATTGCCGTTCCGTCATTAAGTCTACCCTTCATTAATGGGCAAGTGACAGGTGCTGATGTACCACACCCTGCTCCGTACAACGCAACGAAGGCTGCGCAGATGTTAGACAACGATGGCTGGGTATTGAAGGGCTCTGTGCGTGAAAAGGGTAGTCAGCGACTTTCGCTTAACGTTGTGACTACTAAAAACTCACAGTACGAAAAAGCCTTAGAGAGCCTAGCTGGACAATGGCGAAAGTTGGGTGTTGAGGTAAACACTACCATTATCAATACGACTGATCCGACGGCTAACTTTGTGCAGGGAGTTTTGCAGCCTCGCAGTTACGACGTGCTACTATATGAATTATTTATTGGTGCTGACCCAGATGTTTATGCATATTGGCATTCATCACAGGTAGGTGCGAGTGGGTATAATTTCTCCGACTACTCGAATAAGGTGGCAGACGATGCCTTGGCGAGTGCCCGATCACGTATTGAGCCTGATCTTCGTAATGCCAAATATAAAGCTTTCGCGAGGCAATGGATCGATGATGTGCCTGCGATAGGTCTATATCAGCCAGTGGCGGAATATGTGTACAATAAGCACGTTACGGCAGTTGACCCAAATGCTACCTGGATATCGGCATATGACCGCTACGACAATATTCTAAATTGGAGCGTGCAGCAGAAATCTGTTTACAAAACCCCTTGAGTAAGCTATACTTATCGAGTTATAGCCCATGCGCGAGTGGCGGAATTGGTAGACGCGTCAGCTTGAGGGGCTGGTGAGCATTGCGCTCGTGGAGGTTCAAGTCCTCTCTCGCGCACCATAGAAAATGACCCAGGCAAATTTGCCTGGGTCATTTTCTATGGCCTATGCGAGCTTAGGAAAGGCTGTATGATAGCCTGATCATGGTATGAATCTAGTCATTAACGCTTAAATAATATATGGTAAATATGGATATAAAACGAACTTTAGTAGGGGTGACATGGCATGGCGAAATATATTGACTTGAACGGTGTTCACACATGGTACGACAGACAAGGCGAGGGCGAGTCGCTTGTCATGCTCCATCCTGGAGGAGGAGGGGTTGATTCACGCGCTTACGGCCCGAATATCAGTGACTTCACTCCGCATTTTACTGTGTTTTTGCCAGAACGCCGGGGACATGGACGTACGCCAGATACAGAAGGACCTTATAGCTTTGATATGGTAGCCGATGATACGATTGCCTTTATCGAACAAGAAGTGGGCGGTCCAACACTTCTTATGGGTATGAGCGATGGTGCAATCGTTGCGTTGTTGGTGGCCAAGAAGCGTCCTGATTTAGTAAAGCGGCTGGTCTTTGTGGCTGCGCCGTTCCATTATGACGGTTGGGATGAGGGCGTACTTCAGCCAGGTGCGGAGCCCCCGGCTTTTCTCGAGGAGAGCTACGCTGAGATCTCTCCTGATGGCAGAGATCATTACAGTACGGTAGTCAAGAAAATTGAAGACATGCACGCCACGAGTCCTACTCTTACTACGGACGATTTAAAAACCATTAGTTGCCGAACTTTGGCTATGTTTGGTGATGACGATGAAGTGCGACTAGAGCATGTTATTGATCTGTATAGAAATATTCCTAACTGTGAACTAGCGATTATACCGGATACATCGCATGGTCTGATGGTAGAGAAGCCGGAACTTTGCGATAAGATAATGCTCGATTTCTTAATGAATGATCCTATACAAACACTTGCGCCAAGGCGTCGTGCGCGGTAGATACATAAGGCAGTGCACTTTAGTCATGTGATGTAGCTAATACTCAAGCACAGTTTCGTTCATGAGTGTATTTCATTGCATGTATAATATTTCTATGAATGCAGATTTTGAAGTATTAAGACAAAAAGCACTGTTTATAAAAAACTTTTATAAAGAAAAACAAAAGCTCAAAGGTAAGAACGTATGGACAGCCGATGATTATATGCTCGGATTCGTAACGGACATAGGTGAGCTTTCAGAGCTTGTCGCCGCCAAGAAAGGCACACGTACCATAGACGATGTGGACGATAAGCTAGAACACGAGTTATGCGATTGCTTATACTCAATAATCGCGTTAGCTGATGAGTTCGATATCGACTTAGCAGTCACCTTTGGTAGAAATATGGACTCGCTCGCAGAAAGGATCAAAGTAAAAGGGAGGTAGACTCTTGGACTTTGGGAGCTGATCGAGCAATGGGTGGGCTACTCGGCTGATAGCTACGATTTAAAATATCTTCGAATTCAGCTAAAAGTGAGTGTACACGGGCGCGATGTAATCACGCCCGTGTACAGAACCCCGACTACCGCATATAGGGATGTCCGAAGATCATGACCACTAGAGCGACCAGCGCCAGAAAGAGGAAGGGAATGAGGAGAAGCCCGAGAAACCGCAGCCACTTCACTTCCATCTTTGGTGGATCTTGGTTGACCTCATGATCAGTATTGCCAGTATTACCCGTCATGACTGCTCCAATATACTTGTAGTATCGAGGATAGGCTATCTAGCCTGTAGGCGATAGCCAATCTAACTTATATAGTATTTGTTTTTGGCCTGTCAAGGTAAAAGGTAGTGCTGCGGAGCTCATATGAAATCAACCTCTGTTTTTAGGGAAGGATGGTATAATATCCTAGACGGCGCGTTGACGGAACGGTTACGTGGAGGTCTGCAAAACCTTTTAAATGGGTTCGACTCCCATACGTGCCTCCATTTTTCGTGCGCGGATGGTGGAATCGGTAGACACGAGAGACTTAAAATCTCTTGGCCATAACGGCCGTGCGGGTTCAAGTCCCGCTCTGCGCACCAAAGAAAATAGCCTGAGTTAACTCAGGCTATTTTCTTTGTTCTAAGAGGCATGAAGAAGACCTCGATCCGAAGACCGAGGTCTTCTTCACGAGGTCAATCCGGCATCCGCCGGTCACCACCTCTCTTCACGTACGTTGTGTCCGAACATCGCGGTGAAGTCGGTGAAGGTGACGTAGACCGTCGAACCTCCGATGTCGTCCGTGATGCTGTAGGTGGTGTGGTTGTCGACGCGCACTCCAGCCGTCTTGGCCAGTTGCGCTTCGAGGGCCTCCGTGAGCGCTCGCGGAAGTCGCAGGAAGATGTCGACTGCCAGCGCCGTGCGGTAGGGGTAGTGAGCGACGGTGCCGTCAATGGCGAGTTCGTCGAGCATTACGTACTCCTTCTCGGTGAGACTTGTATATACTATACTACAAAAATAAAATAAAGTCAAGCGTTACTGCGCTAAGCTAAACACTTTTATCAAAGGATGAGAGAAAATTCTGGGCCCACTCAGAGGCTTGATGTTCTTTTACTTCATGGCGAAGAATGGTCCAACGCTGTGTTTTTTCATCTTCAGACATACTAAGGGCTTGTTCTATGGCGTCGGCCGCCGCTTGTGAATTATTCGGTGGAATAATCAGACTTGCTTTTAGCTGTGTAGCCGCTCCCATTGTGTTGCTAATGATAAGACTTCCCGGTTGTCGTCGTGCCGCAATGTATTCCTTGGCCACAAGATTCATGCCATCAGCAATCGGTATGTTTAGGTGAACATCGGCTACTTGGTACCACGCGCAAATCTCATGCAGCCCGATGTTCTCATAGGTATAGACAACCGGTTGCCAGGTTTTTGTTGCAAATCTTAGATTGATGGCTGTAACTTTTTTGGTAATATCTTTTTTAAGTTCTTCATACTCTAGTACTGCCTCACGGGATGGTGCAACATTTAATCGGTAGATAATTTTATACCCAGGATGTTGGGACAAAAAACGCTCGAAAGCCTCAAGTTGGGTAATTATACCCTTGGTGTAGTCGAGGCGTGAGAGTGAGAACACGATCTTATATCCGTCAAATCGTCTCTTAATATCCCGAACATGTCCCTGAACGTCTGGTGCAGTATTTTGCTCATCAAAACTTTCAAAATCGATACCAATAGGAAACGCATGAACTTTAGTGTGTGACGGCAGTGTCGTATCTCTTGCCTTTAAGGCGGCACGAAACCTTTGAACATCTTGCTGTACCTGCAGACCAATAACATTCACATCCATAAGACTTGCCATTATTTCATCAATCAACGGAACTTTCTGTAGCGTTGCTTCTGGAAAGAAAGGTGTATGAAGAAAGAATCCAATTTTGTTACGGATCCCACGTCGGCGTAGCTCGTGCGGTAGCAAAAAAAGATGATAGTCGTGAATCCACACTACATCCTCCGGTGTGATAATCGACTCTATTGCGTCGGCAAAAAGTCGCATCACTTTGTGTATATCTTTTTTTGTAGATGTAGAGTGTGCTGCTGTTGGTGTTATGCCATGCGCGAGTGGCCATAAAATACCGTTTGCGAAGGTATCATAGTAGGCCGTTATCTCCGCTTCAGTAAGGTTAACAGGGCAAATGAATGGAGGTATGTTAAGCGATGAGATCTCGCTCTGATTTAGGTGCCGTCGCATGCCGGTCCAGCCCACCCATACTGAACTATCTTCGTTAAAAAGAGAGGAAAGTGCTGTTGCTAGGCCTCCGCTGCTACGTGATAACGAAAGTTTACCACGTTCGTCTTGAACGCTGACGGGCAGTCGGTTAGACACAATAATGAGTCGTTGGACCATGTATATTTACGATAGCATGATTTATACTAAACCCATGCATAATGAGACGATTATAGAGTCATATAAGAAGTCGTTGAAACGACTTCTGTTGCTTGATTATGACGGTGTTCTTGCACCTATCGTTGATTTACCTGAACTAGCAGCACCATCAGCTGAGACACTTTCGTTACTAAGGCGGCTTACTTCAGATGAACACACGACGTGCGTGATTATAAGTGGTCGTCAGTATCAAACACTTGAAGATTGGCTTGGTGATTTGCCTTTGGGTTTTACGGCAGAACATGGACTTTGGTGCAAGGAGCCGCACGGCACGTGGCAGCAGCTGTCCGAAGTTGCGACTGATTGGAAATCTGAAATTGAACAGATCATGACTACATACGTGATGCAACTTCCCGGCTCTTTCACGGAACAAAAGACAGCAAGCATAGGCCTTCATTACCGTAAGGCGGACCAGGTGGTCGCCGCGCAGATGATAGTACGGCTCATTGAGGAATTAGAGCCACTTGCAAAAAAGGCTAACCTTCGCATTCTTCACGGTAAGAAGGTAGTAGAGGTCGTTCCCCTAGGTGTAGATAAGGGTAGTGCTGCCAAAAGGTGGATAGATACGGGTGACTGGGATTTTGTACTCGCTGCTGGCGATGATGTAACGGATGAATCGATGTTCGAATCCCTGCCATCGAACGTAGTCACTATAAAGGTGGGCAAGGGTGATACGGCCGCACGCTATCGGGTTGAGACGCAGCCTGAATTTATAACACTCCTCCAGCGCCTGGTCGCTTCCTAGACGGCTATCTCTTACGGTTTTTGTTTAAAAAATGGTATAATGAAGGCATAATAAACCAAGCAATTTAAGGGGAATATAAGAAAATGATCGCAATCTGGGTAATCATGGGTATCGTAGTACTTCTAGCGATATTTTTATGGACAACCTACAATGGACTCGTTACGTTAAAGGTGCGTGTTGATGAAGCATGGAGCGATATTACAGTTCAGCTTAAGCGTCGATTGGATCTTATTCCAAACCTCGTGAATAGTGTTAAAGGCTATGCGGCTCACGAATCAGGCGTTTTTGAAAAAGTTACTGAAGCTCGTGCGAATGCCTTAAACGCAAAGGGTGTTAAAGAAACAGCGGCTGCTGAAAACCAATTTGAAGGCGCATTAAAGAGTTTGTTCGCCGTTGCAGAGGCCTACCCTGACCTTAAAGCAAACCAGAACTTCATGCAGTTGCAGCAAGAACTTGTAGACACTGAAGATAAAATCCAGGCTGCTCGTCGTTTTTATAACGGTGGTGTTCGGGATCTCAATACTAAGATTCAAATTTTCCCTAATAATGTTTTCGCCGGTATGCTCGGTTTTAAATCACGCGAGTTCTTCGAAGTAGAAGACATGGCGCAAGTTGAGCAGCCAGTTGAAGTAAAGTTTTAGTAGGCTACTAAACAACTATGTATAGCGCAATTGCGGCCAACAAACGTAACACGGTCATCATCATGGCCGTGTTTGTTGGACTTATTGGTGCAGTTGGATGGGCAATTAGTTACCTGAACGGTGATCATTCGATTGCATACTGGGTTATAGCCGTTGCAGCTATTTATGCACTTATTCAGTATTTTGTTGCAAGTAAGTTAGCGTTGGCACTTAACGGCGCAACCGAAATCGAAAAAAAGGACAACCCTCGTTTTTATAGGATTGTTGAAAATCTGACTATCGCGACGGGTATGCCGATGCCGAAAGTCTATATTATTGACGATCCTGCACCAAATGCGTTTGCGACTGGTCGCGACCCTCAGCATGCGGTTGTTGCTGCTACCTCGGGAATGCTAGACATCATGAACGATCGTGAGCTTGAGGCGGTTATGGCACATGAAATTAGTCATGTGCGTAATTATGACATTCGCGTTAGCATGATCGCCTTTGGGCTTGTAAGCGCTATCGGCATTCTTTCGGATATTGCACTTCGTATGATGTTCTTTGGGGGGGATCGCCGCAATAACGATAATAACAACCCGATCGTAATGGTCATTGGTATTGTATTGATTATTCTTGCTCCTATTATCGCTGCCATGATTCAGATGGCTATCAGTCGCCAACGTGAGTATCTAGCAGATGCCAGTGGGGTTATGGCAACGCGCGATTCTGAAGGTCTGGCAGATGCGCTTGAAAAATTGCAACAGTTTGGCCGCCCTCTACGTAGACAGAACACTGCGTCGGCGCATCTATTTTTCAGCAATCCGCTGAAGCCGGGGGGATTTAGCAAGTTATTTAGTACTCATCCACCGCTTGAAGATCGTATCGCACGTTTGCGCCAGAACGCTAATAAATTTTAACCGTGAGTCTGTAATGCCGGAAAAAAAGAAACCCACTAAAAAGGTAAAACAGGTCGTTAAGCAGCCTGTTGTTAAGCCAGAGGAAACTGGTAATAAATACCTACGCGCGGTAAAAAATCTGTTTAGAGCATCCGTTTCCCGATCTAAAATGCTTTCAAAACGAAGGCCGCACCGTAGCTTTAAGCGAACGTATCGTCGTGACTATGCCAGATCATTTAAGCTGCCTGGCTACTGGGCGTTTACGAACTATGTACGCAAAGCCATTTGGCAACACAAGAAACTGTTCTTTGGCTTACTTATTATCTATGGAGTCCTCACGGCATCTTTATTGGGACTCGCTTCACAGGATACCTATACACAGTTAAGCGACACACTTCGTCAAACAAGTGGCGAAGTTTTTAAGGGGAACTGGGGACAGCTCGGCAAGGCTGGGCTTTTGCTCGCAACCGGCGTGATGGGCGACTTAAACACGAACCTGACAGAAGCTCAACAGATATATGCAGTGATTGTTATATTCTTTACATGGCTTACAACGGTATGGTTGCTAAGAGCGCTGCAAAATGGACGCAGGCCGCGACTTCGCGATGCGCTTTATAATGCTGGTGCACCTATTCTACCAACATTTATGGTGGGTCTGTTGCTTGTTGTTCAATTACTACCGGTCATTGTTGGCATACTCGCCTTGAGTGCGTTGACTCCGTATGGGGTGTTTGACGGTGGTGTTGAATCAATGATCTTTTGGTTTGTTGAAGCGCTTCTTGCACTTCTGTCTCTATATTGGATCACGAGTACATTCTTTGCACTCATCGTTGTAACACTGCCGGGTAAATATCCGATGGAAGCAATTCAAGCGGCAGGTGACCTAGTGGTTGGTCGACGTCTTCGTATTATGTTCCGAATGATTTGGCTACTTATTGTTACGGCACTTGGATGGTGCGTGGTCATGGTGCCGCTTATCTTGCTTGACGCTTGGATAAAAGGAATCTTTCCGATTATCAATTGGGTGCCTACTGTTCCTATCGGGCTGCTTGTAATGGGCACAGTTACGACAATTTGGGCTGCAAGTTATATCTATTTGTTTTATAGAAAGGTTGTTGATGACGATGCAGCACCAGCCTAAGGAGCGAGTAAAAGAGCTGCGTGAACTATTGGCACGCTATAGCTACGAATATCATGTGCTCGATAATCCATCGGTTGACGATGCGGTATATGACAGTTTATTCCATGAGCTTAAAAAAATCGAAGCCGAGCATCCCGAACTAGTTACGCAGGATAGCCTGACACAGCGAGTTGGCAATGAGCTTCTTGGCGGCTTCCAGAAGGTTCGACACTCAAGTCGCATGCTGAGTCTCAATGACGTGTTTGACCGCGGTGACGTCGAGGCCTGGGTAGAGCGTATGGATAAACTCCTTCCAGGAAGTCAGCATGAATTTTTTGCAGATATTAAAATGGACGGTCTAGCCTGTGCACTTATATATATTGATGGAATTTTCACACAAGCGGTGACCAGGGGTGATAGTTTTGTAGGCGAGGATGTAACTTCAAATGTGCGAACTATCAAAAATGTACCGCTGAGGCTCCGCGAGGTACATGGCTATGAGCATTTTCTAAAGGGTCGCACAGAAATCCGTGGTGAAATCGTCATGCTTAAGAAAGATTTCGCATCTCTCAATAAAAAGCGTGAGGCTGCTGGCGAACCCCTTTTTGCGAATCCCCGAAATTTAGCTGCTGGTACGATTCGCCAACTCGATCCTAAATTAGTCGCGGCACGTCCTCTATCGTTTAGAGCGTACGATTTGCTTCGTATGGATCCTAAGGAAGTGCCGACGAATATGTACGCATACGAAACCATTACGACCCTTGGTCTTAATCGTAATATGCAAGCATCGGTTTTCACAAAACTTGGTGATGTCATGAAATTTGTGGATGAATGGGATCAAAAGCGAGCCGACCTACCATTTAATACGGATGGCTTGGTTATAAAGGTTAACGACCGCGCGCAATACGCATCACTGGGTGTCGTAGGTAAACAACCTCGTGGCGCCGTAGCTTACAAATATGCAGCTGAGCAGGCGACAACTATCGTAAAAGATATTGTGATTAGCATAGGGCGTACTGGCGCTGCAACACCCGTTGCGGTGTTTGATCCAGTGGTTGTCGCAGGTACGACCGTGCAGCATGCTAGTTTGCACAATGCGGACGAGATTGATCGTCTTGATGTTCGGATTGGTGATACGGTTATTATATTTAAGGCAGGCGATATCATTCCGCAAGTTAAAAATGTTGTGATTGAGCTTCGTCCCAAGACTACAAAAAAAGTTGCATACGAAACACTGCTTGCTGAGCAATACCCCGAACTCGAGTTTGATCGACCAGAGGGTGAGGCAGTTTACCGCGTAAAAGGTGCGACCGGTCCGCTTCTTCTAAAGCGTGCACTCGAGCACTTTGCTTCTAAGGGCGCACTTGATATTGATACACTTGGTGAGAAGAATGTCACGACTCTGGTTGACGCTGGATTAGTGCAGGATCTCGCAGATATTTACACACTTACTAAAGAGCAACTTCTTTCGCTTGACCGATTTGCAGAGATTTCTGCTACAAAGCTTATGAATGCTATCCAAACTAAAAAAGAACCTATTCTTGAAAAGTTTATCTACGGACTCGGAATTCGTCATGTTGGCTCACAAACGGCAGTAGATCTAGCGAATACATTCCAGTCAATGGACAATTTGCAACAGGCAACAATGGATCAACTGCTCGCAATTGATGGTGTCGGGGATGTGGTGGCGGAGAGTATCGCTGCATGGTTCGCGGATCCGGATAACGAGCAGCTTCTTGAAAAGTTTAAATCACTGCATGTTATGCCACACTACGAGAGAAAATCAGGCAAACTAACGGGAATGAATTTTGTTGTGACAGGAACGCTCGAAGGTATGAGCCGAGATGAAGCGGCCGATAAAATACGCGCATTGGGTGGCACATTTCAAACCTCAGTTGCAAAAGATACGACCTACTTGGTTGCTGGCGGTAAGGTAGGTGAAAGTAAACTCAAGAAGGCTCAGGGTTATGGAACTAAAATAATCAATGAAGCTGAACTAATAAACTTGTTAGGATAACCATGGGTGAATTCGACGACAAACCAATAATCGAAACCGGCGTATATAGGCACTATAAAGGCAATAAATACCAAGTTCTAGGCGTTGGTTGCCATACAGAAAAACATGAATATTATGTGGTGTATGCACCACTTGAACATAAAGGTGATTTGCCAGAAATGTGGATTCGTCCCTACGCTATGTTTACCGAAACTGTAAATGTGAATGGTAGTATAATTCCACGTTTCGAGAAACTCACTGTACTTGACGACTAGTCGCTGAGGTGTGCTAAACTATAATCAGTGGCTAAGCTTTTTCCCCCAATGACCGAAACAGCAGTCGAGACAAGTCTTGACGACGTCATGTATACTGACAACCAAAACCGACTGAAATCAGTCGGTTTTTTTGATGATCCGACTTATCTTAGCTATATGCAAATGGACAAACGTTTTGCCGATGCGAGAGCTGCGGACGATCTATTGGCTGTTCATGATGATCTTGTAGAGTCAACCTGTGTTGAATACCTTTCGGTGGCAGGCTGGGCGAGTGCTGAGGCGGCGTTGGTGGCACATGATCGTCCGCAAGAAGAAAGGATAGCATATCTAGGTCAGGCGGTAAGGGTTTGGGACAAGGCAATCCAACTACAACATGTGCGTAACGTACGCCAGCATCTAGAGTTGGATAGTCATAATGCCAACTCAACGCGTTTGCAGTTAGCTGAAGTGTTTATACCTCTAATGCGCGATATGATTGGTGGTGATATTACTAAGCAGACACGTAGACAACTCTATAGTGACATTCTTTTCTTGGCGGCTACCAATGCCTCAGCGCTTCAGGACATGGAAAAACAAGGCAGGGCAGAAGAAGCTGGTCCTCATGTCGGTCTTGCACACGAACTAAATGCCATGCTTGCTGTCAATAGACTCCAGAGTCCAACGCTTGTCGCGATGCCTGCAATCGCAAGAGCAGATAGCGGATTGTACCATGGAGAGGAAACGCACGACATCGAATTGTTGCATCTTCAGTGGGGCGACATTATGGGCGTGACAACGCTTGAGTCGAAGGCGCGACCAAAAGAAAAGCACTACCGGCGGTACGCGGCTGCTATCATAAATGGACGAGTTCATTTATTCAAGAAGGATAGTACCTCGCCAATTGATACCGTCGTACTATTCCTGCAAGAACACGACGGTACACTGCGATCGAGTGGCAAGCGTGAACTTGAAAAGATGACCGACACGATTGTACACCTCGCGCGGCATCAGCTATCGGACGAGCCAGATGTACCGCATCATTGCCGAGATATCGAAAAATGCGACGTCGTGCCTCATACACGGTCAGGTAGTTTTGCAAGGCGCATTGGTGGCCTCGCGGTGGCTTCGTGATAAAAGCATATACTTTATGTGGTAAAGTATAGGTATGCGCTACCTTAAGACTGATAGATTTTACTGTTTTTCTCCGCCAGTTATGCTGGCCACGTTTTTTATCGAAATTATTGGTGCGGGCTTTGTGTTCTTTAAATACAAGACAGCACCAGTCGCTCGACTAGCTATTTTTATCTTGCTCGGGTTGGCGGTTTTTCAGCTTGCTGAGTATAACGTGTGTGAGGGCGCCTGGGGTGTCAACAGTCTTGCTTGGGCTCGTATCGGCTATGTCGCCATTACGCTGTTACCGCCGCTTGGTCTTCATCTGGCAGTTAAGATTGCTAGGCAGAAACGCCCTGCACTCGTTGTAGTGGGATATGCGAGCGCTGCGGTATTTACGGCTATATTTTTATTTGTAGGTCATGGTATGAGCAGTCAAATTTGCCTTGGAAATTACGTCATTTTTACGATAGCCCCATGGGCAACCGGACCGTACGCGGCTTATTATTACGGTTTACTACTTCTGACGGTTGGCTATGCTTTTAAGGCCGCACAGGCAATGAAGGTACGCAGTCGCAAAGATGCGCTGATACTTCTTGCACTTGGGTATATGGCGTTTATCCTGCCGACAACGGCTGCGAATCTTGCTGACCCCTCAACGCTTGCTGGGATTCCTTCAATCATGTGTGGTTTTGCTGTTATTCTGGCCGTGATGCTCACAACTTTGGTGGTACCGCGCTACTATAAAGCGGTAGAATAAGATTATGATGAAACGACCAAGTATCGCCACCGCGAATGTAGTTGTAGAAAAAGATCACAAGCTGATTCTTAAGGATATTAGTTTTTCTATTCCGTCCGGAATGATTATTGGTTTGATTGGGCCGAGCGGCTCTGGTAAGACAACTCTTATGCGCTCAATCGTAGGAGTTCAGGCGATTAAAAGCGGCACTTTGCAAGTACTTGGTGAGTCAGCTGGCGTACCAGAACTTCGTCACCGTCTCGGCTATGTTACTCAGGCGCCTGCTGTTTACAACGATCTTACTGTTGCGCAGAATCTTCGCTATTTTGGCGTACTAGCAAAAGCAAGCAAGCAGCAGGTTCAGAAGGTGATTGAAGAGGTTCAGCTTGGTGACTTCAGACATAGTTTGGTAAAAGATCTATCTGGTGGGCAACAGGCACGTGTTTCGCTTGGTGTGGCGTTACTGGGAGATCCTGATTTGCTTGTGCTGGATGAGCCGACGGTTGGACTTGATCCTCTGCTTCGACGCGACCTCTGGAACCTTTTTGGTGAGCTGGCCGCAAAGGGTAAAACGCTCCTTGTTTCAAGTCATGTTATGGACGAGGCTGAGCGATGCGAGTGGCTGCTTCTGATGCGCAATAGCGAACTTATTTGGAGTAACACTCGTAAAAGCTTGCTCAAGGAAACGGGTACGAAAACTGTCGAAGATGCATTCATCGCAAAAGTGAATGAGAGGTCAAAATGATGTATCACATTAAAGCAACTTTGGCGACGACTGGTCGTATTATGCGTCAGCTATCTCACGACCCGCGCACGCTCGCGTTAATTTTTATTGTGCCATGTATATTGCTTTCTTTGCTTCGATGGCTCTATAACGATACACTGAACGTTTTTCACCACATTGCACCTGACTTTTTAGGATTGTTTCCATTCACAATCATGTTTCTCATCACCTCGATAACAACACTTCGCGAGCGTATAGGCGGCACTATGGAGCGACTTATGACTATGCCCATAGGAAAGCTCGACCTGGTACTTGGGTATATGATTACCTTTGGTACGGTGGCGATTTTCCAGGCACTTATCGCTAGCTCGCTTGTTATTTATGGGCTTGGCCTAAACATTGCAGGTCCAGATTGGTTTATGGTGCTAATGGCTGTTGCGGATGCGCTACTCGGTACTGCACTTGGTATTTGTCTGAGCGCATTTGCTCAGACTGAGTTTCAGGCGGTGCAATTTATGCCGGCCTTCATTTTCCCGCAGTTATTGGTAGGTGGTTTACTGGTGCCACTTGCTCAAATGCCCGATCTGCTGGAAAAAATAGCCTACTTTCTACCGCTAACCTATGCACTTGATGCGCTTACGAGTGTCGCTACCAACAGCACTATTACTAATGACGCTTGGCGTGACCTATGGGTTGTTCTAAGCTGCACAGTCGTAGCAGTGCTACTTGCTGGGCTGACATTACGGCGAAAGACTCGCTAAAAAAGCTAAAAATAAGGTACCATTAGCGTATGAATAAAGTTAAAAAACAGGCAAAACGGGGAGCGACAGCGCTTGTTGGTGGTATCGTACTACTTATTGGCGTTGTAGCCATCCCGTATCCCGGTCCAGGTTGGTTGATTGTATTCGCGGGCTTGGCGATATTAGCGACCGAGTTTACCTGGGCGCAGCGATTGCTCGATAAGGCAAAAAATGGGTATGATAAATGGCAAGTATGGCTCAAACGCCAGTCGGCAGTAATCCGGGGGACAGTGCTTACTTTAACAGGCCTTATTGTTGTCGCGACATTATGGCTACTTAACATGTTTGGCGTTATGGACAATATCTTGCATTTTAATATAACGTGGCTTCATTCGCCGCTAGGATTTTTTACTAAATGAGACAGCCAATTTTTGTAACAGGTAATCAACATAAAGCCGATCATCTTGCGAAGCTTTTGGACATCCCTCTAAAACATCAAAAAATAGATGTTGACGAGATTCAATCGCCTCACCTTGAAGAGGTTGCGGCACATAAGGCTAAGCAGGCGTATGCAGCTGTCCAGAAACCAGTGTTAGTTGAAGACGTTGCACTGTCGTTTGCGGGTCTCGATGGTCTGCCCGGGCCGTTTATCAAGTTCTTTATCACTATCGATGACGGTTTGGAAAAGATGTGTCGTATTGCCGATGTCTTTGAAACGCGACAAGCAACGGGCGAGTGTGTATATGCCTACTACGATGGTGAGCGACTTGAACTATTCCATGGGCGACTTGATGGCAAGATAGCCGATACGCCAAAAGGTGATAATGGTTTTGGCTGGGATACGATCTTTTGTCCCGAGGGCTATGACGGTCGAACGCGTGCCGAACTAACGGATAAAGAATACGATGCAGTGTATCTACAAATCAAACCGATTGATAAAGTTCGAACTTTTCTCAACTCTTAGCCTGCTATAAAATAAGCCAAACAAAATACCCCGCCTAAGCGGGGTATTTCTAGAAGTGTAGCTAACTACCAGCTGCGTTGGCGGAATGAACCACCTTCGCTACGGTTGTTACTGCTGCTACGACCACCGGCACCACCGCCGTTGAAATCACGGCGAGGACGGTCTTCTTTAGGGCGAGCTAGACCAACGCTAATAGCGCGTCCGTCAAGCTCTTTGCCGTCGAGTTGGTCGACTGCTTTTTGGTTGTTAGCTTCGTCAACGTATTCAACGAAACCAAAACCCTTTGAACGGCCACTGTCACGGTCAGTGATGACGCGTGCGCTGGCTACTTCGCCAATTTGCTCAAAATGAGCTTTTAGGCTGTCATCAGTAGTGCTATAAGCAAGGCTACCGATGAAAAGATTCTGTTGTGCCATGTAAATTGGTACTCTTTCTTCTTACTTTTTCGTCGTCAGATCGACCTTGGGGCGAACGTTTGCAAGAAAGAGTATCCATTGTGATAACACTTCTACGCTTCGCGTATGCTTCTGAACATAGTTTATTTAATCATATTATGTAAACCAAAGCTAGCATAAGCTTGTATTTGGTGAACGATCGAGGCATAATATAATCAAGCTGGTACGCTTCAAGGGGTACCTTGGCGTATAAAAACAAACACGATCCAAAAACGTAACGTGCCCCAGGGTGGGCGCGTAGCAGCTGAAGGAAGATCCACCTCAATGTAGGGTGGATCTTTTTTATTATTTGTGGTATAACAACGGACACGTAGATAGCTTAGCGAACGAACGGAGAGCGTGATGAGAACCACGATCGTAATTGCGGGCGTTGTCCTCGCTGTCGCAGCGGGAGCGGTGTGCGTATCGCCCGGCGGCTTGGCATCAAGCGCGACAGCTTCTAGCTGTCGCTGTCGAGCAGGCGTGGTCTTTCTACTGTGTGTCTGGCGTGGTATGCGGGTCGACCCTGCATACCACGCCAGGCCGTTTTAAATAACAGATGAATAATCTGATATAATAATGGATATATTTCGGGGCATTGGCGCAGTTGGCTAGCGCGCTTCCATGGCATGGAAGAGGTCATCGGTTCGAATCCGATATGCTCCACCATAGCGCTTATATTTAAGAATCTCCTACTGCGGAGATTCTTTGTTTTATCGTGAAGTCTTTCGAGTTTTGTACGTTACGAAGATAAAGGTCATTGCTGCTAGAAATTGTATGAAGGATGCAGTCAATATTGTAAAAAGAACGGATACTTCTGCCAGCCGACCCGCTAGAACTGCTCCAATCGCTGCTGCTGCAATCTTTAAACTTGCTCCAGTCGTAAATACCTGGCTGCGGGATTGTTCAGGGGCCTCTCTGTGTCGTACGGTAAAGATTGCGGCGAGTTGTGGACCATCTGCAATGCCGATAATCAACATAATTATGATAGTTAGCAATACATTGTTTGTGAACGTCAATATAAGTGTGGCAACACCCAAAATGACAGTAGTAATAGCAGCAATCTTATCAGGGCTGTATCTAGTTGGCCATTTCACATAGGCGATTGTAGCAACTAGTGCACCAACAGATACTAGAGAGGCGAGTAGTCCCCCATAACCCGTGTTACCAAACGCACTCCTACCGACAAGGGGATATGCCACCCATAGCATCCCAATGCTCATGTAAGATATGATTGATGTTAGCGTTATTCTGAACAATTTCTTGTTATATACTATGACCTTTAGACCTACTATGATGTCCTGTATAAACGACGCGTTATGACCTGGTGATTGCAACAGCGCTTTTTTGGGCAATGACCACGCCATAGGGAGTGCTATAAGCAGCAGCATAATCAGGATGACAATCACCCAATGTGTCCCAAATAGCGCTGCAATGAGACCAGCGGTGGCTGGTCCCGCTAAACCCGCAATATTGAATGTCGTTGCGTCAATCGCACTAGCTCGTGCCATCTGCTCATCAGCGACGAATGACTTTAGTCGTGATGACCAGCCGCCCGAGATAGCGGGCATCAGAAAACCTGACATTAACGCGATGGCTAAGGAGACTCCAAATGGCACGTGGCCCAGTGATAAACCGATATAGCCGATACCGGCCGCGTATAACCCAAGTGCAAACGCTAGGACCTTGCCTGGATGCGGCGAACGATCAAGTATTGCTCCAAGTAGTGGACCGCCGACAGCTGCCGAAAGCGTAAGGGCAGCTAATACCGTAGAACCGAGAACAGTACCCTCTGTTAAAGCGAGTCCAGTTAGCAGGATTGCTTGGCTAGACATCTCGTCGCCAAGCCGTGCGGGTAGCGCACCGAATAGGTAATGTGTCATCGTGTAACGCTTTTCTTTAATAAACATGTTACGTATAGTATACTGTCATTATGGAAAAGGCAACCATTTCAATAACGAGTATTGGATCAGCGACGCATGCAGCAAAACGGGCCGCTGACATCGTGTTTATACTGCAAAATAAAGAACAAGTTGGCGATGCCATCCTTACGAGGCGACTCAATGAGACTTTTCGAACATACGGTGAAAAAGACTCGGAGGTTACTAGTCGAGACCTATTCGATTTGAGGTTTGTTGCAGATATGTTATATGAGGTATTCGCAACGAAAAGTACGGACGACATCGCACATTTATTGAATGGTATACTTGCCAGATACGCAGGCGCACCACGTCTTAGTATGCACGGCGGCGCTCCGTGGCATTTACATGTAGATAGTGACGACCACGCACCATGGGCTCAATGGTTTGCCGCATCGTCAGCATTGGGGCTTGCTATACTATTAGCTGAAAAGCAGCGTAATCCTGGTGGCTTATGCGCTTCATGTGGACGACCCTTTATCGATCTAGGTAAAGGCGGCGGGCGTCATTACTGCTCTCCACGCTGTGCAACACGTGAACGAGTAGCAGCATATCGTAAACGAGGACGCTAGGATCTATGTTACTTTTTGATTTCAGTTGCGATAACAATGGCAAATCTAGTACAACTGCGTGAATCTATACTATAGTGTTGATATGACTCTGATCGTTGATCTCATTCGCCATGCTGAATCAAGAATGAACGTAGATATGGCGGATGCGCGGATCCCTTTTATAGGTGGAAGGCAGAACGAGATTGACCTAAGTGAAGTAGGTGAAATCCAAGCATTCAAACTCGGTCACTATGCCATGTTACAGGGCATAAGACCAGTGGACGTCTACAGCTCACCAGCCGTACGCACGAGGCGCACCCACGAGCTCTCAGCCTTTGCGATGGGACTTGTTATTGAGCCAAAGGTAGATGATAGACTACAGGAATTGGATCAAGGTGAGTGGACTAATCAGCCGCGCAGCCTTTATGACGATCCCGATATTAAACGAGAAATGGGCATTTTAGGTAGCGACTTTGCTCCACCAGGAGGCGAATCTATGAATGCTGTTTACGAGCGAGCCACTGCCTTTATGGAGTCACTCGTTACTCCCGAGCTTATCGAAGGGCCAAGATATATTTGGGTGCATACTCATGGTGTCGTTATTAAGACTTTCGTCGGTAAACTTTTAGGTAAGACTCACGAACAGATATATAAAACCCCAATTGACAATGCGTCACGTACGCGCATTGTGTATGACAGTGGTCAATGGAGAGTCGAATTCGTGAACCGTCCCACGAGTGAGTGATTGCAGTCTGAAGCTTTTGATGGCAGTGCTTAATTTTTAGAGATTTTTTAATTGATATAATATCTACATGAAACCTCGTTTTATATTTGTACACGGTAATCAGTCAACGCATTGGTCTTTTGCGTGGGCGCCATGGCTTAAGAGTGAATTAGAACATCTAGGGTTTGAGACGTTCTTTGAGACTATGCCGGATTCTATCATTGCCCGTTCCGAGTACTGGCTGCCCTTCTTAAAGAATCACGTGAAAGCCGGAAAGAACGACGTCATTATTGGGTGGTCTTCAGGAGCGGTTGCGGCTATACGATACGCCGAAGAAAACAGGCTTCTTGGATCTATTCTCGTCTCACCTTGCTATACCGACCTAGGGGATGAGCTTGAAAAGGAAAGCGGATACTATGACCAGCCGTGGCAATGGAAAAAGATCAGGACTAACCAAAAACATGTAGCGTTAATATGGGGTGATGACGATCCGTACATTCCTCAGTCTGAATTTGAGCATATTGCCAGTCAATTGCATCCGGTAGAAATGAAAATTCGTAATGGTAGGCATTTTATCGAGAGACAAAATTTTCCTGAATTACTGCAGTATGTGAAGGATACGTATCTCCAACCCTAGTCGCAATAGTGCTCATGGTGTCCAGTATCAAAATGCTTCATACATGATTGAGCGTCTTTTGTTATAAGATAAGAACTATGAGACAAAAAGCGGAATCTATTCTAAAGAATAAAGATGGACGTATTGTCCTGTGGCAGATGCCTAATTTGCTTTTGTGGATTTGGATCGTTCTGAGAGTTCTTTTGCTAGGTGTCGGTAATGGAAGGTTGCATTTTGCGCTTGAGCAGCTCAGTAACGCGGCCCTATTTACCTGGTCATACCTAGAGATAGCACAGGGTGTCACCACTTTTCGTAAGATTTTAGGCGCAGTTGTGATGACACTGCTCGTATTCGGTTTTTTCTGGTAATGAATCTGGCGTGTTTATAACTGTAATTTGCGTAGTAACTGCGCGTTTAGTGCCACAACGATCGTTGAGAGCGACATAAGTATGGCTCCAAAGGCAGGTGAGAGTACAAAACCGAATCCGGCTGCTACGCCTGCGGCAAGCGGAATAGATATGGTGTTATAGCCAGCAGCCCAGGCGAGGTTTTGGAGCATTTTGCGGTAGGCTGCGCGGGACAATGTTATAACTTTAACGATTCCGAGCGGGTCACTCGAAATTAGTACGATACCCGCAGACTCGATTGCAACATCAGTACCCGCTCCTATGGCGATACCAACATCTGCTTGGGTAAGGGCGGGCGCGTCATTAACGCCATCACCGACCATGCCAACCCGTTTACCTTTGGCTTGTAGCTCCTTTACCTTGGTTGCTTTATCCTCTGGACGTACCTCGGCAAAAAAGAGGTCTATTCCAAGTTCATGTGCTACGTAAGCGGCAACATCATGAGAATCACCGGTTATCATGGCTGTTTCAATCCCCATAGAGTGAAGTCTAGTAACTACTTCTCTAGATTCTGGACGGATTTCATCGGCTAGTGCAATGCACCCAAGAACCATCTTTTCTTTTAAGAGGAAGACTTCAGTTTTACCTTCTTTTGCTGCCTTGTTCGTCTTAGTGTCGAGTGCTTTTGGTAGTTCTATCTTATGTTCGGTCAGATACCTGCGACTAGCGGCGATGTAAATTTCACCTCGTAAGTTTCCCTGTATGCCGAGGCCAGGGAGTGCTGTGAATTTAGTGGGAGACTCTAGCTTCAGTCGCTTGTCCTCTGCTTTTTGGACGATACCTTTCCCGATAACGTGCTCGCTGTGTTGTTCAAGGCTAGCAGTAAGCTGGAGGATATCCGCGTCCGTGTAACCTTCAGTCGGCCAAATTTCTGTAACGCCCTGCTGTCCCTTAGTTAATGTACCTGTTTTATCGAATAATACGACATCTATATCTCGGGCAGATTCAAGCGCAATTCGTTCACGAATAAGCAAGCCATTCTTTGCGGCAAGTGTTGTAGAGATGGAGGTGACGAGTGGGATGGCAAGTCCTAGTGCATGTGGACACGCAATAATGAGCACGGTGACGACACGTTCAAGAATGAAGGATGATGTTTCGCCTATAACTGTCCAGACAATTCCTGTAATAAGCGCTGCACCGATTGCGGTGAGAGTAAGATAGAACGCGGCTTTATCAGCTAAAACTTGGGTTTTAGATTTGCTACTCTGCGCTTCTGTAACCAGTTTCATAATCCCAGCAAGTGCCGTATCTTGACCGACTTTTGTAACAGTGATCAGCAGTGAGCCGTTCCCGTTCACCGTGCCACCTGTTACGTTTGCTTGGGCTGTTTTGTTGACCGGTTTAGATTCACCCGTCAACATCGATTCGTTGACATCCGATTCGCCGTCGATCACGTTTCCATCTGTTGGAATTTGTCCACCTGGTCGCACTAGAATAGTATCGCCTACTTTTAATTCACCAACAGGTACCCTCTTTAGGTCATCGTTATCACCTACAAGCTCTGCCTCATCGGGTAGCAACTTCGCAAGCTCGTTGAGAGCACCTTCGGCTTTCATGATAGAAGCCATTTCTAACCAGTGGCCGAGTAGCATAATAGTCACTAGTGTTGCGAGTTCCCACCAAAAGTCCATACCATCAACGAGTTTGAATGTTACAGCTAGGCTATAGCCGAAGGCTACGACGATTGCCATCGATATGAGCGTCATCATGCCGGGGAGTTTATTGGCGAGTTCGGCTTTAGCGCTCTTGAGGAATACTATGCCACCATAAAAAAAGATAACTGTGCCAAAGATAGGCGGAATGTACTCTACACCGGCGAAGGTTAGGTGGACATTAAACCAAGCCTGCACTGCGTGTGAAAATATAACCGTAGGTATAGTAAGGGTAAGACTAAGCCAGAACTTTTGTTTGAACATGTCAGGACTGTGGCCAGCGTGTTTATCGTGATTGGTGGCTTTCGCTGGTGAGTGATGATTGTGGTGCTGTATATGTTTGTCTGTCATTTTTGTTCCTATTCCTCTACTTACTTTTAATATTATTGAGTTCGTAAAGACTTAGCAACTCTTGAATAGCTTTATCGTGATTCTTTTCATCGTCTGAACCCAGCATTTGAGAAACATGTGTTTTCAGATGGTTCTCAAGGATGAGCTTATTTAAAGAAGCGAGGGACCTTTGGATGGCTAGACTTTGTGTAAGTATATCTACACAATAAGCTTCGTTCTCTATCATTTTTTCTAGCCCTTTAAACTGACCTTCAATGATCTTTGAACGACGATTTGCTCGTTCTTTAATGTCTCGTATCATATCTCAATATTATACCCCCAGGGGGTATAAGTAAAGTATTAGATAATATTAAGTTACTTGAAGCGTAAACGCTTTGTGTGTATGCTTAAACCATAAGCTAAACATGGGATATCCAAGGTAGTATGTCGCGGTTACCAACGCCAGGAAGTGATGAAGGTCAATGGGGACAGGTCTTAAATGACTTCTTGCTCCAGTCTCTCGCAGCCGATGGCACAATTAAGCCGAACGCGGTGACCGTTTCTTCTCTGCAGGATAGTTCAATCTCAAGTATCAAGTTGCAAGACGGTGCGGTCACGAACGCTAAATTAGCTATAGCGGGTGGGAATGATAATCAGGTTTTGATAAAAGATACCGCAGCCTCGGGTGGCGTGACATGGGCGAATGCACCAAGTGGACAGATTTATCCGCTTGAGGAGGGTTATGGCTATCATGCTGCGAGTGTGTCATTCGATTCTGCGACGAGTACAGGTTGGTTCGCGGGTTGGATGACACGCGTTTGGGTGCCAGCTAATAGGTCTATTACAAAAGCAGCCATGTTCATTACGACGGCTGCTGCTGGCGCGAGCACGCTCACTGGCTTTGGAATATATAGCGATGATGGTCAAACTCTTTTAGGGCAGGGGACGGATACGACAATCTTCTTATCGACAGGACTTCGACCCATTACGTTGAGTACGGCCATCCCAGCACAGACAACAGGACGGTTTGTGCGTGTGCTTGTGTCCACCGACCACTCCACAAAACCATACACCGAATTTGTCATTGACGGTGGACCAACATCGGGTATTATGTGGAATAATCCGGTTATGCGAACGGCTTACTTTAACGGTGTCGGAAGTGCTTTTCCGACTTCTTTTGATCCTGTAACAGGTGCGAGTCTATCTGGTTGGACTCCAACGAATTATCTGCCTCCAATCCTGCTTGGTTAACACATTTACCAAAAAATAAAAATAACTCCGCAATGGCGGAGCTTTTATTCGAAGTACTGCATCTCGCCCGCCGGAGCCCCAGAATTCGGGGCTCACGGCGGGCGAGTGTGGTGTCGACGTCAGACGACGACACCGAAGATGCCGAGTGTGTGGGTCGCGATTCCGACCACACCACTGACAACCGAACCGATGCTCTGTTCCCAGGCGAGCCATTGAACTGACCCGACCGTGAACACACCACCGATGATGTACAGCGCGAGCCTGATGTAGCTCTCGTAGCTCTTGCCCGAGAGGAAGATCAGGTTGGCTGTACTGAGTGCGACCAGGATGATGAGCGAGATGACCGGCACGTAGAGTGGCGTCACATGTGCCCATCCGGTCGCCTGCTTGCTCCAGTTGTCGATGAAGTTCAACGGAAGGACGTTCAAGGCGAGCCCGGCGAGGGCCATCTTGAGCATCACTTTGAACGCATCGACCATGAGACCCGTCATGGGCCTCAGCAGGAACAAGCACAGCGCGAAGTCGACCAGCAACTTCAACGACAGTGCCGAGGACATATCTCAGTCCCCCCTTCCGGATTCGATCTGCAACCGGTTGCTTGGGCCAAGCCTGAAGGCCCGCTGAGAGCCATCAGGCTCTCGAGTGAGTGCAACGAGCTCTCGACCGACGGAACCTGCAGCCGACGGATCTTTGAGCACCTTGGCGATACTCGCACCCGTTGCCAGGGCGTTGTGCTCGGTGAGCACGCCCTTGGTGGTGAATTCCTCCACCATCTGGCCGTTCGGCGTCTCGATGCCGACCGTGACGGTTGTCTCGGTCTCGCTACGCTTGAGGGCCAGCACCTTGAGCTGCGGCTTTTCCGGCGTCTTGTTGAACAGCGCCTGAGCGTAGCCGCTACCCGACTTGCTGCCCTCCTGGGACTTGGGGATTCTGGCGACGCCGCTTGCGGCGGTCACCAGTGCCTGAATCCGCAGGAGAACACTCGCGGTGAGCAGTGTCTTGTCCTCACCTCGTTTGAAGAGTCCCATGGACCACTCCATTCCTAGGTTGCGCCCGATTTACTGCGTCGGACCTGCAAATTATATACTAGTTATGTGTATATTGCAAGAATGTCAAGAATGACGTAATATATTGCCGGGACGGCTTACCCCGCAAGGAGTACCAGTGAGATTTCACGTCGATTACGACACCAACCAGCTCAAGCAGGAGATGGAGGAGTTCCTCGATGGCGTCATGAAGTTCTTCGTGGAGTCCAAGAGCATGACGTTCTTGTCCGCCAAGAAGACCGGAGAGTTGATCATCCCCCTCATGGTGATGGACGACCTCATGGACGCCTACGACAAGTACTGCGGCGAGTCCGGCGAAATGGTGCTCCGTGATTACTGGGCAACCAAGGCGCTCGCCTACGGCATGGCCGGCAAGACCACTGCTGGGCGTGTGTATCTCCTGAAGGCGCGTAAGCGTCGGACCGGGGGTCGCGTTCTGGAGTGGTGCCAGACCTACTACCACACCTCGTAGTACAACAGTTCATAAGCTGCCGTCCTCGAAAAGACATCTGCCGGCCCCACGCACTATGCGCGGGGCCGGCAGATGCCGCCGGGTTCTCTCTTTTGGGAGTCCCGGCGAATTCCCTTGTATAGTAAAAAGCCTCGCGGTGAGCGAGGCTTTTTGGTTAATGAATTGGAGCGGGCTCTGAAGCCGGCTGTATTGCGGTTCGTGGTTGTTCTTTGATAACAAACGAGGCAATCAGAAAAGCGGCGAGGGCAAAGAAGCTTGCAACGAGAAATGCGCGTTTATCACCATTAAGCAGAGCGGTTACAGGTCCGAGATTAGCTGATCCCTGAGCTACAGAAGTTGCAACGCCGGAAAGGACAGCGAGTCCAAGAGCGCCACCCATTTGCTGGGAGGTATTAACCATACCAGACGCCAGACCAGCTTCGTTAGCAGGTACGCCAGAAGTGGCGGCAATATTTACTGAAACGAAGCTCATACCCATGCCAGCGGCCATTAGGGTGATAGCCGGCAGAATACCAACAACATAACTGCTGGAGAGTGTTAACTGGCTAAGCCATACCAAACCGGCAGCAAGAAGGAGTGTGCCAATCATCAAAAATCGTTTGTATCCGTACTTAGGTATAAGACGAGGTACGGTGTTTGAGATGATTGCTAGCATAGCGGGGAAGGGTAGGAAGGCTATGCCGGCCTGGACTGGCGCATACTTCATAACGACCTGAATGTAGAGAGACAGAAGAAAGAACATACCAAGCATACTAGCCATGATAGGGGTCATGATGGCATTAGCGCCAGCAACATTTCGAATCTTAAAGATAGTCAGTGGCATAAGCGGATGCGAAGCTCGTGATTCGTTCCATAGAAAAGCTACAAGAAGCAATAGGCTGGTAGCGAGGAATCCTAGCGTGCCCGTGCTTAACCAGCCCCAGTGAGGAGCTTCAGTCAGACCATATACAAGTGTCATAAGACCAGAGGTAACTAGTAGGGCGCCTGGTAGGTCAAGATGACGATGAGAAGCTGTTGAACTATGCGGTGGCACAAACTTTAGTATTCCGATTGCGGCGAAGATACCGACTGGCACGTTGACAAAGAAGTTCCAGCGCCAGTTAAGGTATTCGGTGAGTAGACCACCTACTACTAAGCCTGCTGCAGCACCGCCAGCAGCAACGGCCGTCCATACGCCAAGTGCGGTATTGCGCGCTTTACCTTCGCGGAAGGTTGTCAGCACGATAGACAGGGCACTCGGTGACATGAATGCAGCAGACATTCCCTGCAGTGCACGGAGCACAATCAGAAGTGTCGCTGAATTCGATAAACCGATCAACAGAGAGATCAGGGTAAACCCACTTATTCCAAAAAGCAGTGTGCGACGACGACCAAATAAGTCGGCAGCGCGTCCGCCTAATAGTAATGTACCGCCAAAGGTGAGGGCATAGGCGGTTATGACCCATTGGAGCGTGCTCGCATCAAAGCCGAGTGTTTTTTGGATCGCCGGAAGGGCAACATTGGCCACCGAGGTATCGAGGACAACCATAAACTGCGCAAGGGCGAGGAGTGTGAGAATGATCCATCGTGGTCGTTCTTTCATATAGTTCCTTTCTTAAATTACTTGAGAATATCAACTATCGTACATTAATATAGTTGATATAGTCAAGTAATTTGCAAAAAAATATTGAATGGGATAAAATATCATTTATGAATGACGCACGCAACAGCGATAATCTCTACTGGCTCCTTCTTCGTGTTGCCTTTCAAGCTAAAAATGGTGTAGTAAAGTTGGCTGATAAATACGGGCTTACTATTGTACAACTACACTCGCTAGCTATCCTCAATCCTGGTGCGAGTATCCCTATGAACAGACTTTCATCTACGCTACTTTGTGATGCTTCTAATGTAACGGGCGTTGTTGATCGTTTGTTATCAGCCGGATACATTGTTCGCGAAGAGAACCCGGAAGACCGTCGAGTCAAGATGATTACTTTAACAAAAGACGGAGAAGCGCTTCGAGACCGTTTTTTTCATGAATTGAACAACTATCAGTTACCTTCTTTTGGTGAACTGACGCTGGCTCAGCGTGATAGCCTCAAAGATGCACTACTCACTCTCTTACGGCCGATAAGCTAGAGCGCTTTTCAAATAGTGCAATCTGTGTTATACTAGTAACAAGGAATTGTCCCCAAAGGGGCATTATTTTTATGATAGATCAGAAATTTATACGCAACATTGCTATTATTGCGCACGTCGACCACGGAAAGACGACGCTTGTTGATGGCCTCTTAAAGCAAAGTAATACGTTCCGTGACAACCAGGCCGAGATGAGTCAAGACCTCATTATGGACAGTGGAGATCAGGAACACGAGCGTGGTATCACCATTACGGCTAAACAGACATCTATCTATCATAACGATTACAAAATCAACATTATTGACACCCCCGGACACGCCGACTTTAGCGGTGAAGTAGAACGCACACTCAATATGGCGGACGGTGTTCTGCTTATTGTAGACGCTCAGGAAGGTCCAATGCCACAGACTAAGTTCGTGCTTTCAAAGGCACTTGAGCTTGGTCTTAAGCCAGTTGTTATCATCAACAAAATCGACAAGCCTTCACGTCGTATCGCCGAGGTGGAAGACGAAGTCTCTAACCTCTTTTTGGAACTTGCTGTTGATGACAGCCAGCTGCACTACCCTGTTTACTTTGCTATCGGTCGCGAAGGTAAAGCATGGACAACTGTTCCTGAAAACCCATCAGAGCACGCTGATCTTAGTCCTATTTTTGAAGCTATCATTAACGATATTCCAGCACCAACTGTTGAGCTTGAAAAGCCTCTTCAACTACTCGTGACTTCGCTCCAATACGACTCTTTCCTTGGTAAATATGCCATTGGTCGTATTACGCGTGGAAATGTAAAAAAGAACATGCCAGTTGTGCTGATCAAGCGTGACGGTACACAAATCAATAGCAAAATCGACCGCGTATTCGGTTATCGTGGGCTTAACCGCGAAGAAATTACTGAAGCTGGTGCAGGTGATATTGTGGCGCTTACTGGTATTGCTGATGCACACATTGGTGAAACGATCGCCGATAAAGAGCAGCCTGAAGCACTACCTGTTATTGACATCGAAGCACCAACGCTTAGCATGTATCTTGGTCCAAACACTAGTCCTATGAAGGGTAAAGAGGGCGAATTTAACACGAGTCGCCAAATTGGTGATCGTCTTAAAAAAGAGCTTGAAACGAACGTGAGTCTTCGTGTGGCGGATGATGGTATCGGCTTTACAGTCAGCGGGCGCGGTGAGCTTCACCTCTCTGTACTTATTGAAACGCTTCGTCGCGAAGGTTTTGAATTTGAAGTCGGCCGTCCTCAGGTGGTGACAATTGAAGAAGACGGCATTGTAAAAGAACCAGTTGAAGAGCTACTCATTGAGGTTGCTCCAGAGTTTCTTGGTACGGTTAGCCAAGAGCTTGGTACTCGTCGTGCAGTTATGGTTCGTCAAGAACAAACTAGCAGTGGCACAACTCGTACCGAATTCATTTTGCCTACTCGTGCGCTCATTGGTCTTCGTAATCTCCTTTTGACCGCAACTAAAGGTACGGTTATTATGAATACATTGCCACACGGCTATGAGCCACTCGGTCCTAAGCTGCAGAAAACCCGTAACGGTGCGCTTGTTGCAACCGACCCGGGTGTGACAACACCATATGCACTGCAAACTGCTGAATCTCGTGGTGATCTATTTGTTGGTCCTGGAACAACTGTTTATGCAGGTATGGTTATTGGTGTCTACAATCGTCACGATGACCTTGATATCAATGTTTGTAAGGCAAAACACCTCACGAACATGCGCAGTAGTAGTAGTGACGGTACGGTTCAACTAACGCCATATACCGAGCTGAGCCTTGAGCAATGCATCGACTTCATTGAAGATGACGAATTGCTTGAAGTGACGCCAAAATCACTTCGACTTCGTAAACGTTTCCTTGATCCAAATCAACGCAAACGTGCAGCAAAGTAGTCGCTGAGCAAATAAAAACCCCGTCTATTGTGTAGATGGGGTTTTTGTGTTGATTTTATTACGTAGGCTATCTCCCTGTAGTCCATTGAACCTTCTAAGCGTTACCACTATACTTGATACATCCCGATAGGAACTATATGAAAATACCAGGCGAAAATAAAATCAAATCAACGATCGTTGCTGCTACTGGCGGTTTGATTCCGACTGCAAAAAGTCCAGATGAAGCACTGGGTGAGTTATTTGCCGATGTGCAAAATCGCCGGGTATACGGTGACGGTAAAACGTTTGTTGACCTCATTCCACGTCGGCGCATGAAGTATATCCAGCAGGAATATCTCCTTTCGAAAGACGATCCTCAGTTTGACCTTCGCGATTTTGTCTCACGCCATTTTTATGAGTTCGGTAGTTATAACGGAACATACCATACCGACATGACTATGACACCTAGGCAACACGTCACCGAGCTTTGGCATGTGCTTGAGCGTAAGAACCGCCGTGATCGTGGATCGCTTATAGCACTTCCTAATGCCTATGTCGTGCCAGGTGGTCGTTTTAGCGAGCAGTTCTACTGGGACAGTTACTTTATCATGTTGGGCCTTGCAGCCGATGACCGTTGGGACATGATTGAAGGTATGATCAAAAACTACGCCTATATGATCCGTAAATTTGGTTTTATCCCGACTGCTAATCGTACCTACTTTTTAAGCCGTAGTCAGCCACCATTCTTTGCTTTAATGGTCAAATTGCTTGCTCGTCATAAGGGCCGTACGCGAACGCTTGTTGAATATTTGCCATATATGTTGCTTGAGTATCGTTTTTGGATGAAAGGCAAGCGCACGCTCGCTAAATATGAACATAAATCATTCGCACGTATCGCAGAAATGCCTAATGGGATTTTGCTTAACAGGTATTACGACAACAAGGCAACGCCGCGTCCCGAATCTCTTCGCGAAGATGTAGAGACGGCAGGTGAAGCAACGGATCGTGAACCGGATCGCCTCTATCTGCACCTGCGTGCTGGTGCAGAATCGGGTTGGGATTTTAGCTCTCGCTGGTTCGAAGATCCAAGTGATATTCGAACTATTCATACTGCTGATATTGCCCCAGTAGATCTTAATAGCCTTCTTTGTATTTTGGAACAGACCATCGCTGAGACATACCGGCTACTGCGTCAGCCGCTACTTGCTCGTAAATTTCAGGCTGCAGCCGATCAGCGAGAGCACGGTATTCAAGAGTATTGTTGGAGCGAAGTAGATGGTTTCTTTGGTGATTATAATTTTCACAAAAAAGAACAAACACACAGACTTACACTAGCCGGCGTTTTCCCACTTTACGCAAAGATTGCGACAACTAAGCAAGCATCTGCTGTCGCCAAGCGACTCGAAGAAGACTTTTTAAAGGCTGGTGGGCTTGTGACGACGTTAGTAGAGACGGGTCAACAGTGGGATATGCCAAATGGTTGGGCACCTTTGCACTGGATTGTTATCGAAGGGTTACGTAACTACGGCCATCATCAGCTAGCTGATGAGATTAAACGTCGTTGGGTAGCTACGAACGTACGCGTCTTTGAAGCTAAAGGTAAGATGATTGAAAAATACGATGTCATTGACCCAAGCGGTGTTGGTGGCGGTGGTGAATATCCGCTGCAAGATGGTTTTGGTTGGACAAACGGTGTGCTAGCGGCGCTTTTAAACGAAGACGATAGAAATAACTAGCGCAGCTGGTCGACAATTTTCTCTGAAATGAGACGAACGCCTTTAATAAAGGCTTTGGTTTTAGGTGGTGTGCTGTATACGATACTACTGAGGACGGATTCATACTGGTTGACCATATGTGAAAGCGTAAAATGATTCTCGACGTGTTGACGGCAGTCGCGACGTTTAATCTTACCGATGTTTTCGATAGTCTCGGTCATATCAGCGGTATTTTCAACTATAAAACCAGTTTTGCCATCAACAACTACTTCTGGTACGGAACCTCGTCTAAAGGCGATAACTGGCGTACCACAGGCCATAGCCTCTGCCATGGTGAGTCCGAACGGTTCTTCCCAACGGATTGGCATCAAAAGTGCAGCCGCCTTCTGGTAGTAGCGCTTCAGCTGCTCTTGATCGATAAGACCTAGGTAAAGGATGCGGTCGCTAAGGTGAGGTTTAATATACTCATCAAAGTACCATTGGTAGTTTGGCAGTACCTGGCCAACAAGAAACAATCGACGACCAGTTTTCAGGGCAACTTGGACGGCTTCTCTAACCCCTTTTTCTGGTACAATACGGCCGGCATATATCAGGTAGTCCTCAGCATCTTCGCTATAGGTGAAGAGGTCAGTATCGATACCGTTATAAACTGTATCAACATAGGGTAGGTCGGGTGCGTCACGCCGCTGGCTATTGGAAATAGAGACGAAGTGCTGGTTGGGAGAGAGATTCATCTCTATGACTTGACGACGCTTTTCGTCTAGATAGTCGTGGAGTACGTATAGAACGGGGACCTTAGGGTAAAGCCTTGCGAAGCCCATAGCAGACTCTGGGTGGTGGAATACGAGTACATCAAACTCACCTGCTTTTGCGCGTTCAAACATATCGCGTACCATGTATTGGTCGTAGAGGCTCGGCAGATAGTCCTGAAAGAGGTCGTTAGTAGTAACCATCTCGTGTAGTTGCTGCGCGGTCGTTACAAGTGGACGAACGTTATTGGTGATGACTTCAACTCCCTTAAGGTGAGTGCCCTCAGGGCCAAAGAAGGTAACGTCGTGGCCCTTAGCCGCTAGACCCTCGGCAATTGGTATTGCAACGTTGGTTGGAGAATAGGCTATGTCATTCGACACAGGAGAGGTCATAAAGCCCCTCACCATCATGGCAATTTTCATAAGTTAAATACTTCCATTGCTGTTTATACCAATTATACACCTTGTGTGGATATGTTGTATAGTCTACATTTTACTGGCGTACCGTTGATACTCTGATAAGAATGAGGTATATACTACGATTATGAGTGAATTCCTCAGAAAAAGTATACCGCAGGACGGTGTTGAGGCCGAAGATTTTCAGGGACAAGAGACGTATCGTACGCGTAACTGGAACGAGAACGTACTCCATGTTTATCCTCGCACATTTAATGAGGAACGGCCTGAGGGTGAGGCACACCGTGGAATTGGCTCAATTCTTGGAATTATTAGTAAGCTTGACTGGATGCAGGAGTCAGGAGTTACAGCAATCTGGCTCGGCCCTATCTACGCGTCACCTGGACTTGATGGCAACTACGATATTTCGGATTACTATCAGGTTAATCCCGAACTTGGTACGCTAGACGACGTAAAGGTGCTACTCGATGAAGCGCATCGACGTGACATACGAGTGATTTTTGATCTTGTTCCAAACCATACCTCAGATCAAAGTGAATGGTTTAAGGCTTCCTGCGATGTAAGTCACCCCGACCATGATAAATATGAGGACTATTACGTTTGGCTTGACCCTATTGAAGGCGAGCTGCCTGAAGGCATTGTTGGGGCTGATCGCCTTAGAGGGCTACCTGAAGGTCTTACAGTTCCCAACAACTGGTCGAGCATTTTCTCATTGCCGCAGATTGACAAGATACGCGAAGAATACGACGGTGAAATTCCGGATGGCATTACTATTCCGGCGGTAACAGCCTGGGTTTGGAATAAGGAACGCAAGCAATTTTACCTTGCTGAATTTATGAAGGAACAGCCGACCCTTAATTGGAGTAAACCTGCCGTACGTGAAGAGATTAAAGACGTTGTTCGTTTTTGGCTCAATCTTGGAGTCGATAGCTTTCGGGTAGATGTGATGAACCACATCGGTAAAGATACTGAATTCCGAGACGAAGAACCGGCGCCGGTAGGGCAGGGCTTAGGGGAGTATAATCCTGGCATCACCAATCCGCACGATCAGTGGGAGCAAAAGCGACTGGTGAGCCATTGGCCAGAGTTAGGCGACTATGCATCTGACCTACTTTCGGTTCTTGATGAGGATGCCTACGAAGGTAGAAATATTCGACTAGTGTTTGAAGATTGGATGTCGGCACTGGGTGGTGATACACGTCTCGATAATCTTAGCCCGTCTCAGGCGAATGTCTTTAACTTTGAAATGCTACTTAATACTAATCGTGAGCATTGGGTCGCTAGAAATATCGGTAGAATAGTACGTGACTACTATGAACGTATGGGCGCGCTTGAAGGTGCTATGCCTAACCAGGTGACAGGCAATCATGATGTCGATACCTTACGCACGCGGCTTGGTGCGGTGGCTACAGCGCGGGCGGCACATCTTATGCTAGCCGCACTGCCGGGCGCGCTCTATACGTGGCAAGGCGATATGTTAGGTCGATCAAATATCATCGTTCCTAAAGATTTACAAAAAGACGGTGATATTGGAAAACGAGATGGTGAGCGTGTTCCCATTCCATGGGATGGTTCACCGCAAGGTGGATTCTCAAAGGCGGAATCAGAAAAAATGTGGCTACCAACCGCAGACCCTAGTGTTAATCAAGACAATAATCTTGAACTACAGGCTAGAGATCCAAATTCACCATACCGAATGGTAAAAGAGGTCCTAAGACGACGTATTGAAGATGCAGCACTCCATGGGGGCGATATAAGAATGCTTCACACGGATAATCCCGATGTACTCGCCTTTGCTCGCGCTGATCCTACCGACAAAAGACGACAGATCATCTCGTTAACCAATTTTATGCAGGATACGGTAACTGTATCGATACTTGATGCGGGTCAAACGAGAGGTAGAATCACGTTGACCTCATCAAGAGGCCGACAGCGAGGCGACGAAGAGGTTGATTTTGAACAACCGATTACTCTTTTACCTGACGAATCATATCTGATTGATAGTATCGCTTAATGAAGTGCTGCCGCTATTTGTTAAACTTGCTACAATAAGCATATGACACGCTGGCACGATGTTAATGGCATCTATCAGATATACCCCCGAAGCTTTAAAGACTCCAACGGAGACGGCATTGGTGATTTACCGGGTATTATCGAAAAACTTCGTTACATAAAAGATGGGCGACATTCACTGGGAATTGATGCAATCTGGATCTCACCGTTCTTTAAGTCTCCGATGGCAGATTTTGGGTATGATATCTCCGACTACTACACCGTAGATCCATTGTTTGGTACGAACGATGATTTTAAGAGACTACTTAAAGAGGCTCATCATCGTGAAATTAAGGTAATGATTGACTATGTACCAAACCATACATCCGATCAGCACGAATGGTTTAAGGAGTCGAGAAGTTCGCGGGACAATCCGCGTCGTGATTGGTACGTATGGCACGATCCCAAGCCGGACGGTTCTCCGCCTAACAACTGGCTGAGTGTTTTTGGCGGGTCCGCATGGGAGTATGATGAAGTGACTGGCCAATACTATCTGCATAGTTTTTTGGCAGCACAACCCGATCTTAACTGGGATAATCCAGTAGTTCGAAAGGCTATGACTAGTGTACTTGATTATTGGTTATCCATGGGGGTTGACGGTATCCGCGCCGATGCAGTGCGCTGGCTCTCTAAAGATACCGTGCTTTTCGAGGACAATCCGCCTAACCCTAACTACAAGGAAGGTGATGATCCGTATCATAAGCAACTGCAGCTACGTAGCCGTTACGGCGACTTGCTCGACTCGTATCTGTACGAAATCGCTGCTACGGTGGCTAAATATCCTGACCGCATCATTTTATTTGAAGATTACCCGGACGAACGAATTAACGAAGATGCTCAGTATGTTAATTTTTACTCTATCTATCCAAAAGTGGCGGCACCATTTAACTTTGATGGAATGCGAACACCCTATTCGGCCTCTGCATTTCGTGGATTTATAGATAATTTTCAAGATCTTTTGGGTAGAGAGCTACGACCATTCTATTGCTTTAGTAACCACGACCAATCTCGCTTAGCGAGCCGTGTCGGTCATCAACAGGCTAAACTGATTGGCATGATGCAACTGACACTCCCGGGTATTCCAGTAGTTTATTACGGTGATGAGCTTGGCATGCACGATGTGGTCATGCCGCAGGAGATTGTTCGTGATCCTTTTGGTCTCGCGCAACCACGACTTGGTCGAGACCCGGAGCGTACACCGATGCAGTGGACGACCGGCGTAAACGCTGGTTTTAGTGTAGACAGGCCGTGGCTGCCGCTTGCTAACGATAGCGCACAAAATAATGTAGAGGCCGAGTTCGAAGATCCGTCATCATTTCTTTCTATGTATCATTCACTACTTGAATTACGTCATGAGCACGATCTTCACACAGGAGTTTATCATCGATGGGAAGGTTCGAATGACCAGGTCTTTGGCTATACGCGTAAGAGCGGTGACCATGTGTTCCTAATGCTCTTCAATATGTCTGACACACCAGTGAACTGTCAAGAAGTCCATGGTGCAGTGATCTATTCTACGCATCCCTCGATACAGTGGGACGCTGAAAGTTGTGTAACACTCGAACCCCATCAAGGGCTTATTACGCGTTACCACCAAGATTAAAAGATTTTTTTGTTTTGCAGTTCATCAGGTAAGAAACCTTTTTGATGTTTAAAATCTGCTTCCCATTTATAATCTTTGTTGTATCCTAAATCTTTCATAAGCTTTGTTGGTGCATTGCGCAAATGGAGTGGTACGGGCGCATCCGGGTATTGACGGGCGAGGACTTGAGCTCGACCCATGGCATCGGTTGTTTGGCGTGATTTGGTTGCCTTAGCAAGAGCGGTTGCAGTATGAAACAATACGTAGTTGCTTTCGGGCATCCCAATTCGTTCTACCGCCTGAAATGCATTAAGGGCTAGGCCAAGTGCGCCGTTTCCGGCAAGACCGATATCCTCTGAGGCGAAAATGATCATGCGTCTAGCGATAAACTTGGGATCTTCACCGGCGTCGATCATACGAGCAAGGTAATAGAGCGTTGCGTCAACATTGCTACCACGCATACTTTTGATAAAGGCAGAAATAACGTTGTAATGCATCTCACCCTTTTTATCGTGACCAGGTACACGCTTTTGAGCTGCGGTTTTTACGACTTCGGGCGTTACTTTTTCGTCCATCGAAAGGGCAAGCTCTAGGTTGCCAAGCGCCACGCGGGCATCGCCACCAGAAAGCTCCGCCAAGTAGTCGAGCGCTTTTGGTGTGACACGCTTAGCCGCCTTCAGCTCTTTAAGCGCACGTTTTAGAATATCGATGATTTCATCTTTTGTAAGCGGCTGTAATACCAGGACGCGACTGCGTGAAAGTAGTGGGGAGATAACTTCAAAACTCGGGTTTTCGGTGGTTGCGCCAATGAGCGTAATAAGGCCGGACTCTACGTGAGGCAAAAACGCATCTTGCTGCGCCTTGTTAAAGCGGTGAATCTCATCCACAAATAGTAGGGTGCGAAGCTGGAGGTTCCAGTTTTGACGAGCGTGCTCTACAACTTTCTCTACGTCTTTTTTACCGCTTGTTACGGCCGAAAGTTCAATAAATTCCGCGTTAGTTTCGCGTGCAATTATGCGAGCGAGCGTTGTTTTACCGCTACCAGGTGGTCCCCATAGAATGAGGCTCACAGGTTCTTTTTTACGAACAATCTGACGCAAAATTTCACCATCACCAAGAAGGTGGGTTTGTCCAACCACCTCATCCAGCGTCTGAGGACGCATCTTCTCCGCTAAGGGTACTCTCTCCATCTCTTCTATTATACGCGTATATTTTACAGGTATGCCAGTTCGAGGTATACTAGTCATTAAATGGATCGAACAACCGTATTACTACTATTTGGCGGTGAATCATCCGAACACGATGTTTCAATCTCTTCAGCACGCAATGTGTACGCCGCTATAGATGACGCTAAATATACAGTACTGCTTGGTTATATCGACCGTTCTGGTAAGTGGTGGCTTATAGACAAACTAGGTAGCGAGCTCGACACCCATGGTGCGCCGCAATTAGTACCAGTTGTTGGTACGGCTAGCTTTATTACTCTCCCAAGTAACCGTGTGGTAAAACCAGATGTTATTTTGCCGATTCTGCACGGTAAAAACGGTGAGGATGGTAGCGTACAAGGGTTGGCGCAGCTTCTCCATATTTCCATTGTTGGCTGTGATATGACCTCTAGTGCGCTTTGTATGGACAAAGTCGCAACCAAAGAGGTGCTTTCTAAAAACGGCATGTCCATTGCACCGTACGAAGTTCACCGTGAGGGTGCTGCGGTACCAGATTTTAATCAGCTTAGTATGCGCCTCGGTGCGCCTATGTTTGTTAAACCGTCACGCGCCGGCAGCTCGGTTGGTGTAAGCAAGGTATATAGCGAAGAAGAGCTAGTACGAGCGCTTGAATTAGCTCACCAACACGACAAAACGGTGCTTATCGAGCGCGGTATTACTGGTCGCGAGCTAGAGGTTGCGGTACTCGGCAATCCACCTCACCACAAGGCGAGCGGTGTGGGCGAAGTAAAGCCTGGCGACGATTTTTACAGTTACGATGCCAAATATGCAGCTACCAGTACTTCGCAGGTTATTATTCCGGCCGAGCTTGAGGAACGCGACGAGACCAAAATCACGCAAATGGCTGCAAAGGCGTTTGAAGTGCTTGGGTGTAGCGGCCTTTCGCGGGTAGACTTTTTCTTGGCAGACGATGGCACTGTCTATGTGAACGAAATCAACACGCTACCTGGGTTTACCAATATTAGCATGTATCCAAAACTATGGCGCGAAAAGGGGATATCGTACTCCGAACTTATCGACCAGCTGATTAGTCTTGCATTTAAGAGCTCGCAGGCAAATACTGAAGACACGGAGGAATAAATGGACGGATTAGCAGTTACAGTTGTCGTTATTGTTTTAATTTATATTTTTAGCGGTATTAAAGTCGTTAACCAGTATGAACGTGGTGTTGTTTTAACACTCGGAAAGTTTACCGGCATGCGCTCGCCAGGGCTTTGCGTTATTATTCCTATCTTTCAGCGCATGATCAAGGTAGATGTTCGTACCAATACGATCGATATTCCAAAACAAGAGGTTATCACACAAGATAACGTTACCGTTAATGTTGATGCTGTGGTGTATTTTAAAGTAAAAGATGCCGAAAAGGCTGTACTAGAGGTGCGCAACTACATTTATGCCAGCAGCCAGTTTGCTCAGGCGGCCCTGCGTGATGTAACGGGCAATGTAGAGTTAGACTCACTCTTAGGTAAGCGAAACGAAGTCAGTACGCAAATTAAAGAGATCGTCGATGTCCAAACCGAAAAATGGGGTATCGATGTCGAGAGCGTAAAAATCCAAAATATTGAGTTACCACAAGATATGAAGCGAGCGATGGCAAAGCAAGCCGAGGCCGAGCGTGAACGTCGTGCGGTTATTATTACAGCCGAGGGCGAAAAGGCGGCATCTCAGGCCGTTGCCGACGCTGCAACCATCCTTTCTAAAGCAGCAGGTGGTATTAACATTCGTACACTCCAAACGCTTGAAAAGATCTCGGTAGAGCCAAGTCAAAAAACAGTCGTTCTTTTGCCATCCGAACTTACCAATGCCGTTTCTAAGCTCATGGGCAAGTAGCCTTGTGAAAAACGCTCATCTCTAGTAAAATGGTGAAGTTGCAGTTTAATACTGCCTGTGTGGCTCTTTAGCTCAGTTGGTAGAGCAGAGGCCTGAAGAGCCTTGTGTCCCCAGTTCGAGTCTGGGAGGAGCCACCAAGGAAAGGACCTACCCCATCAGGGGTGGGTTTTTTCCTTTCTTGGGGCTCTGAACTTGTAGATATGCTTGAAGGTGTGACCTGACGGCTAGACTGACGGTTAAGTCCACCCCTGTTGACCTCTGTTGCAAACAGGCGCTCCTCAACCTTCAATAGGGCATTACGCTTGCTGGCAAGATCGACGTGCTCGTAGATGCCTGTCGTACGAATGTCGCCGTGTCCAAGGATGGCTTGGATATCGCGCGAGTGGACTTGCAAATCTTTCTGCGTCGTCGCGTTACTGTGGCGCAAGCCATGGATTGTGATTCGTTGAAGACCGTGTCGCTCGCAGATCCGCATGAACGACCGCGCCAGGTTGTGCGACTCGAGTGGCCGGCCAGTCTTGGTAGTGAAAACCAGCTCGTTGTCCCCGTCGGTACCTTGCCAGTCTTTGCCGGCGTCAGCCCTGGCTCTCTCTTGAATACCTTGCTGATGAAGGAGCGCCTCGCGCGCCTTCGCTAGCAAGGGCTCGTCTCGCTCGCTGGCATCCGTCTTGAGCTCAACTTGCTTGAGACTGCCGTTGATTCGCTGAACTTGCTGTCGGATATGCAGCACGCCGCGATCGAAGTCTACGTCGCGCCACCGGATGCCGAGGACTTCGCCGCGGCGCAGTCCGTAGAGCGCGAGTAGTACGAAGGCGGGGTAATGGGGATCGGAGCTGGCTGCGTCGAGGAACTGGATGAGTTCATCGGGGCTCCAGTGACGTGCCTCCTTTGATCTGTATCGCGGTAGCTCGACAAGACGAGCTACATTCCGATTGATTATCTCCATGCGCATCGCGTAGGTGAGGGCGGCGCTCAGCACCTTGCGTACTTGGTGGACCGTGGCGATGGACTTGCCCTCAGCGTGGAGATCGTCGAGGAATCCCTGGACCATCAGGACAGACAAGCCGTTAAGCTGCTGGCGCCCAAGACCAGGCTTGATATAAAGACGGACGACTGCTTCATGTCTTTTTCGGGTGAGTGGGCGACGTTTTTCTCGCTCCAGCCAGAAGTCTAGGTATTCGCTGAGCCTGTACGTCTGTTCAGGTTGGAATATCCCTCGATGAGACTCGTCAATTATCCTCGTAAGCTTCTTGTGTGCTTCCTGTCTAGTCTTTCCATACACGCGGAAGCGTTTCCGTTTGCCGCTGGTAGTTGGTAGTGTGACGGCTGCTTCGTAGCGACCATCCGCTCTCAGGTAGATAGTACCTTCGCCGTTGGCTCGTGTACGGGGCATTATTCTTTACCGTCCTTCGGATTCAAGCTGTGGTGGAACTCATGGATTTCGTTGAAGGGTGAATATAGGGCTCCACCGCATACGATCCAGATTTGACGGTCCAGGGTTGTTACTGCTTCCACTTCACCCTGTTTGATGAAGTCATGTAGGTCAGCTCGGCTAACCTCTAGGATGTCGCATGCTTCAGAAAAGGTAAGGAAGCGTGTCTGGAGTTCTTCTTTATTAGTGTTCATAATTGCTCCTTTCGTCTTGCTTTATTGGTGGGAGGGGAAGCGCCGAGGAGATTTGCTCGGCTATATCAACTAGCTGGTTGATTATGTTTTGCAGATGTCCAGTGATATTAGAAACGAGCACCTGCCTTTTAAGCAGGGAGTCGTGGGCGAGTATCTGCCTCTTAAGCAGGGGGTCGTAAGTTATATGCATCATAACCTCCTTTCAGGGTCAGTAATATTTTGATTGGGTTTTTGCTGTCTAGCGAGTGTCTTCTTGGCTCAGCTGCTTGCTGGACACAAGAGTCACTTTATCGCCGAACTCTTTCTTAATCCTCTTGGAAAGACCCTCATCGTCTGTGACTACTATGACTTCCTCGGATTGGCTTCCGAAAAGTGGCAGTGAAGTCTGATATGGTTTACTAAAGTTATCTAGGTGGGATTTGACAAGGGCGAGAATAGCCACGTCTCCAAATCCTCGCATGCCCGTAAATGAATATCCACCATAACGGTTCAGCATAATGCTGTATTGATGTAGGTAGTACGCTTCACTATATGAGGGCAAGGACGATGCTGGTTCGATGTTCGTCCGTATTTTACTGTGTATTAATTCAACCAACTCAAACTCTTCATCAAGATCGCCGATGACGTAGTGGGCGCCTTCAAGACTAATCCCATTGTCGTAGCAATATATGAGTGCTGACGAGTCAATGATTTTCATACGTTATTCATCACCTTGAAGTTATGAAATCGCTTCTTATCGATGTGTCCAAAAATTAGGTATTGGGCGCGCGTAGGTGCGAGTGACTTGTTGGTGAGAGCTTCGACGATACGCTGGTTGGTGGATTTACCGCAAAACTTCTCAACGGATGTTGTAAGCTTAGGGCTAGTGAAGAACTGTTCTGCTGCAATCGGCTTAGGAGTAACGGAGGATAGAAGCAGCTCACATTCTTCGGGTGTAATTAAGCCACGTTCTCGTAGGGTTATTACGACCGCCGTCGGTGTTAGGTTGTAATTGCTCGCAAGATCATCTCGAATGTCGGCATCGATCGTCACGTCTCGATATGGGTCAGTTGCAGAGAATGGCAGAAGGAATTCGGCAACTGCTCCATGTATCCGTCTCGTTAGTCGATCGCCGCGGACTCTTGCCGCAAAATCGCTCGTCACTAGTATGTTATATTCTCCCAGGCCAACCAGGATCAGAAGAGAAGTAAGTGTATATATCTGTCTCCCGGCCGTCTCATCTCGGTTAACTTCACTAGGGAGGAATATGTAGGGGAGAGAGTCGTCTTGAAGGACGAAACCGCTCGATTGCTTGTAGACTTTCTGTAGTTCTCTTGATACAGGTAGGATCTTATTAGCCAAAACTCCACGCGACACGCAAATGCCTTTAGCTTCGAGGCACGAGATCAAGTAATCGAGTGCTCGCTCTTTCGTCGCGCGGTGGAATTTTTCGATATCTATATCGAAGTGTTCTACTATGCGAGGAATCCAGTTTGAACGATCAACGGTCTTAAGCGAGTTGCAGAACGTGCTAGCAGGCGCACCGGACTCCTTGCTAAATTGCTGCAGTGCAATCAGTCGATCTAGCAGGCGCATTGATATTCCTCCTCTGGACGATGCGTTTCGACTCGCAACTTTACTCAAATCGAACTTTGCCTTGCGTTGTGCATTGACTTTAGCAAGCTCGGCAGCTAGCTTCTTTGGTTCGAGAAGAAACAGCTGCCAGGGGAGGTGAAGGACGTCACATTCTTTGACGAGATCTGCATAGGCGAGTGTTCCTAGCTCGAGAGCATCATGGAATACTTTTCGTTCAATCAAATGCTCATCGGGGTATATATCAAGAGCTTGTCGGATGACAGCTTCTTCAATGTCTATAACGAATGTCCCGTGAGAGAGTAACTTCACCATGATTTTGAGAGCGATTTTGTTTTTTGTTACACGTATCGCTGTGGCTTTCTCGCTTAAGTATATGATCAATGCGAGGGAGTTGCAATGCAGTCGGTTATATTACTTAAGATGCTTATGCTAGGTACCTAGATGTTCTTCATCGTGAGTTCCAGGCCTCTGGTCTGTCATATCTTGCAGCTCTTCTTACGTACGTTTCCGCATGACGTTGACGTGATTGGATTTTAGTCCATAATCAAGTTAGTATGTCATTCAGTCAAGAATTTTTATACAGGGATTGTCCATGGTGCCACGTTAAAGGGATTGCTATGAACTACTTAGCTGCCACGGCTACGATTAAAAACTCTAAAGGGGCGGAACGACAGTGGACTTGGCTTTCATGTCCTCGTTGTGCTGGAGTTGTCTCGATAGAGACGGATCCGCGATTTCTGCGCGAGATTAGTGCAGTTCCCGTAGAGGACGGCGCCATCCTATTAGTCAAACATCTGCCACCGGAAGTGGAGAAGCCTTATCTAAATGCTATCACCGTACTTAATGCTGGTGTACCAAGCTCGGCCGCCGTTGAACTCCGTCGTACGCTTGAAGCTGCAGCACAGGCGCATGATGTAACTGTCAAGCCACTCGTCAGGGCGATTACTGAACTTGCTGATCAGGGACTTATTACCAAAAACTTTGTCGATGTACTAGGCCATATTCGAAAGATAGGCAATATGGGAGCTCATGCGTCAGATCAGGAGGTTTCAAATGAGGAAGCGTCGATTGCTTTGCGGTTCACGACTCAAGTGCTGCGGAACCTCTTTGAAGTACCTACGGAGCTACAGCAACTAGGTACCCCACCAGTAGCAGAGGCGTCCGAGGCGGCAAACTAGATCCACTATTGAATTGTCAAGAAGCGATTGCCGATGTGGCCTTAGGGCTGTCTAGAAAAAAGTATTCTTCGAGCGTACAGTAGAATAGTATGGTAGACAATAAAACGCGCGCACCCATATTGCCAGATAACGATTGGCTTCCTGATGGGCGACCGCTTCTCACAATAGACGAGGCACGCGAGATTCTTCGTGTTAGCAGATGGACGGTCTACCGTCTCATCAATGATCGTCAGCTTGAAACAATCAAAATCGGTAGTAGACGTCTTGTGCCTACGGATGCGGTTCGGGACTTGATTAAGCGTCTGCGCGAAGGGTCGGTAGTGCTTTGAAAGACTGCAGGCGCAGCGCCTCGAGGTGGATGAAATAGTCATGTTAGCTCTCACCTCTGTTGAAGATGACGGTAGCATTGACGGTAATACACCCGAGTAGCCACGTGTTCGTACGTCGTCGCATTAGGTCATTTATAGAGGTGAGACGCTCTTCCAAAGTAGCCCCGGTCTTGCTGAAGAGCCTTGTGTCCCCAGTTCAAGTCTGGGAGGAGCCACCAAGATTATCCAACAGATACGAAAAGTCCCAGGAAATAATCCTGGGACTTTTCGTATGATGTTAGCTGTAAATTCAGTTCGAGTCTGGCAAGGCTGATAAACATCTGATATATAATAGAGCAATGAATACAGACCCTACCGCCAAAACCGTACTCTGTTATGGCGACTCTAATACTTGGGGTCAAACTCCAGATAAAACCGGGCATCGTCGTCCCTCAAATATTCGCTGGACTGGCGTGCTTCAGAAAAATTTAGGTGATGGCTATAGTGTTATCGAAGAAGGCTTGAGCAGCCGCACAACGGATTTGGACTATGCCAAAAAGCCAGGACGCAATGGTCGTACATACTTAGAGCCTTGCCTCGATAGTCACACACCACTTGATATTGTTATCTTGATGCTTGGCACGAATGATTTTAAGATCGAATTTAACCGTGGTGTAACGGAGATAGCTGAAGCTATACGTGAACTCGTGAAACTGATTCAGGAAAAGACAGCAAAGTATGATGGCACTCCCGCAAAGATAGTACTAGTGAGCCCGATTCTTGTCGATAGCGATGCTCCCAGAATAAAGGAATGGTATTCAGCTTATTATGACCAAGACTCGGTGAGAAAATCCCAGGAACTAGCAAGCCACTTACTGAGGGTGGCAGAGAACGAGGGTTGTTATTTTGCTGATGCGGCTCAGGTGGCGAAAGCAGGGGAAGATGGAATCCATTTTGACGAAGCGTCTCACCTAGCATTGGGTGATTTTTTAGCACAACAAATTACAAATCTTGCATGATAGCTTCGATATCTAATTCTTCAAGTTCGTTTGCATAAAATAACCAAGCCTTCGAACAAATAGTTCCAGGATTTATAGTCTGGAACTATTTTGTTTGTCATCACCTCTATCGGCATAGTTCAAATCTGATAGGGCGGAGATCTGAAGATTACCCCTTGGCTAATTGCCACGCACGGCCATAAGAATGTTATACTCGAAAGAAGAAAGAACAGATGTAGTGAGCAAGATAGTCGCAATTGGTGGTGGAGAAATGGGTCGTCCAAAAGAGGACGGTGGTTTTTATCCCGTAGAAACCACTGGTATTGACGCCGAGATCGTAAGGCTTACTGGTAAGAAACATCCTCGTTTACTATTTCTACCTACCGCAAGTTATGACTCTGAAGATTATTACAATGTGGTTAAAAAGCAGTTCTTGGATCTTGGATGTAGTGTGGTCGATGTATTAAAGCTCTCTAAAATAGAACTATCCAAGAGCCAGCTCGAAGACTTTATTTTATCATATGACGCAGTGTATGTAGGTGGTGGAAACACGCTGCGTCTTATGACTATCTGGAGAAGAATGGGGATAGACGCTATTCTCAGAAAGGCTTACGAACAAGGCGTTGTTCTATCCGGGTTAAGCGCAGGATCAATATGTTGGTTTAGCTATGGTAACTCTGACTCACGAAAATTCACGAGCGGAAGTGACAAGTTAATTAAGGTTTCTGGGTTAGGATTTATTAACGCGCTACATTGTCCGCATTATGATGCAGAGCCTTTTCGTCAGCAAGACCTAAAGAGAATGATGAAAACAACGCCGAAGGTCGTGGCTATTGCACTGGATAACTGCACTGCGCTCGAAGTTGTCGACGGTAGATACAGGATTATTAGGACAAAACCTGACGCTAAAGCACGTAAGGTGTATTGGCAAAAAGGTAAATACATTATTGAGGAGATTGAAGTAGACAACAGTTTTCGTGACGTAAGCCTATTGCTTTCAAAATAATCTGTTTGTATCTGGATATTTTTCGTTTGGTAAGTTATCTTTTAGTGACTGCCTGTTATGATAAAAGTATATAATCAGCTAAGATATGAGGCTATAAAATTGGTGACTGATGTAATAATTGGCGAAGGTAATCTTGCGGGTAGAGGTATTTACGCTGCTCGTGATTTCAAAAAAGGTGAGGTAGTCATACGGTTCAATCTCAAAGAGCTTACGCAGGAAGACTTTGACACGTTACCCGATGGTGAATGGGAATGGACACATACGTTTGATGGTAAGATATATCTCTTCTCCGCACCCGAACGTTATGTAAACCACAATGATAACCCTAATACTTTGCCTACGCCTGAAGGTGATATTGCACTACGTGATATTAAGAAAGGCGAAGCGATCACTATTAACGACAAATTGGAATTGCAACGTGAGCTAGATACCTTCCTGAAGGCTTACGAAAAGGCTGCGAATAGTCGTGACTTCGACCAAGTTGCACCGTTCATTGCCGACGATGCATCGTTCTGGTTTACGAACGGTCAATATCAAGGCAAGCAGGAGGTACGAAAGGCTTTTGAGGAAACCTGGGAAAATATTAAAGAAGAAATATATACGATTTCGAACATTCGCTGGGTGGGTAAAAATTACTGGGTCTCAGCGTGTAGCTACAACTTTAAATCGGATGGGATCGTCAACGGAGAGCGTCAGGTATATGAAGGTAAGGGCACGAATGTGGTCGCCCGCATTAAAGGGCGATGGCGAGTAACGCATGAACACTTGAGCAAATGAGATCCGCATTGGTATAACTGTCATTCTTCTCATCTTATGAATAGAAAAACGAGGCACAACGTGCCTCGTTTTTCTATAAAATGAAGGATCTATTTATGCTACTTGAAGCACCTCTAAGATATTACCCTGCGGATCCTTGAACCAAGCTGCGTCTGGACCTTTGTGTACTGCAAGCCCGCGAGCTACGCCTTTTTCGTCCTGTGGAAAGCCCATATCCTCGTAACGTTCAAACGTGACACCTCGTTTAGCGAGGGCATCTACTGCTTCGTCAATGTCATCAACAAAAAAGTTTAACATGGTGTATTCTGCTGGTTGGTTTTTGTCGCTTTGATATACGATGGTCTTTGCGCCGCCCGGTAGACTGATTTCTAAGCCCGCTGGCGAATCTTTCACTTCGAGACTAAGTACCTCAGTATAGAAATGCTTTATAGCATCGAGATCTTTTGCCGAGAATGCGTTGAGTGCTGTTTTTGGATTGAACATTTTTGACTCCTCATTACTTTCATTTTGCAAGTATAAGTATAGCATACTAGTCGACTCATGGTCTAGAAGAGCCCCTCTTTAATGAAATCGTTACCCTTGCTGGCAGTCTTGAACTTCCTTTTCATATCAGTGGAATTCAATCCAATGATGGTTGGGAAAATTTAGTACGACTTATTGATAAATACGATCGGCGACTTCATAAACAATAGTTCGAGTTTGAAAGATTTGAAACGATTTACATTTTATATCTATTGTTGTAGAATAGACTAAACACATCGACCTGGGCCTGTGTATGCAGGAAAGTCACCAGTGAGTGGCAGGAAGAAATTCATTTATTTTGAAGAGTAGACCCTGACGGAAGAGTCCCGTAATCATGACTGCGGCCGTTGATAGACGGTTCCAAGCGTAGCGCTGGTAACAGGCTGCGAAACCAAGGGTGGTACCACGAAGTAATTTTCGTCCCTCGGTCTCTATATCTTTTTTGATATAGAGACCGAGGGATTTTTGTTTTCAAAAAACTAATAAGGAGTGTGCGATGAAGTATGATGCGAAAGAAATAGAAGAAAGATGGAAAACGTTTTGGGCAGCTGAAAAAGTCTTCAATTTTGATGAGACGAGCACCGCTCCTCTTTACGTTGTTGATACGCCACCGCCTTATGTTTCCGCCGATCACCTTCACGCTGGGCATATTATGTCGTATGCTCAAGCTGAGTTCATTGTGCGTTATAAGCGTATGCAGGGTTTTAACGTCTATTACCCGATGGGTTTCGATGATAATGGTCTCCCAACAGAACGCTTTATTGAGAAAAAATACAGTATCGATAAAAGTAAGATTACTCGACCTAACTTCATTAAGTTATGCCTAGAGGAGACTCAAAAAGGTGCTGCGACCTATCGTCAGCTATGGCACGATCTTGGTATCTCTGTAGATTGGAATCACACCTACAGTACTATTAATGAACATTCTCAGCGTATCGCACAACGCTCCTTTCTCGATCTCTATAAAAAAGAACATCTCTATCGAGCCGAAAAACCAGTTATGTGGTGTACGCACTGCCAAACGACACTTGCTCAGGCGGACCTTGACGATCTAACGCGTGAGACAGAGTTTGTTTATATCGAAGTTCCAGTAGAGGGCGGCGGTTCGCTCACGTTTGCAACGACTCGGCCCGAGATGTATCCATCTTGCGTTGGTATTTCTGTTCATCCCGATGATGAGAGATATCAGAAGTATATCGGTAAAATTATTACGATGCCGTTAACGAACGAAAAGATTCTCCTAACGACAGACGAGAAGATTGATCCAACGTTTGGCACCGGTGTCGTATACTACTGCAGCAGCGGAGATGCGCAGTTCCTCGACTGGGAAGCGAGACATTCAATTGCTAAAGAAGACAAGAAATATATCCTTGGCCCAGATGGTCGCATGAACAAAGACGCTGGTAAATACGAAGGATTGACAGTAACTGAAGCGAAGCAGCAGATTACTGCCGATCTTACTGGGCTTGGCGTTGTGAAGAAGGTTGAAAGGATTCAACAAGTTGTTAATGTTCATGAACGCTGCGATACTCCAATCGAGTATGTGACGAGTAAACAGTGGTTTATTAAGATTGTCGACCAAAAAGAGAAATGGTTGGAGCTTGGCAGGCAAATTAACTGGTATCCTGAATCTCGTCGCAACGATTATGAGACGTGGGTAAATGGCCTGAACTGGGATTGGTGTATCTCACGCCAACGGTACTATGGCGTTCCCATTCCCATATGGTATGACAAAGAAACCGGTGAACCTGTGTTGCCAGAAGAAAGTGAGCTTCCGGTTGACCCAACACAGTACACGCCAAAAGGCTACAAAACAGAAGATCTCATTCCCGAGGCTGACGTGCTGGATACATGGGCGACTTCTTCTGTATCACCACAGATTATCTCTGAATTAATCAAAGATAAAAATGTACAGGAAAAGCTCTACCCAGCGACTTTGCGTCCTAATGCGTTTGAAATTATTCGAACATGGGATTTCTATTCAATCGTTCGAGGTTACTATGAGAATGGTCATCTTCCGTTCCGCGACGTTATGATTTCGGGTCATGGTCTTGCAGAAGATGGACGAAAGATGTCGAAACGACTTGGAAACTACATGCCATCCCAAGACCTTCTCGACAAATACGGTGCTGATGCCATTCGTTACTGGGCAACTGGTGCACGACTAGGTCAGAATCTACGATTCAGTACCAAAGAAGTTGAAATGGGTCATAAGACGGCCGTAAAGCTCCATAATGTTGCACGCTTTGTTGCAATGCACACTGACACTGGAAAGTCGGGTAAGCAGGAGCATGCTGACGCATGGATTCTTAAGGAGTTAAACGCTTGTATCGTAGCGGCAACAAAAGCATTTGACGACTACTCATATAGTCAGGCTCGTGATGTGCTCGACGGCTTTTTCTGGTCAAAGTTTACCGATTACTACCTTGAGTTTATCAAGTACCGTTTGTTTGGCGAAGACGAGGCATCGAAAGATGCTGCTATAGCAACATTGAGAACAGTCTTTCTCGCTGTACTTAAAATGTACGCTCCACTCATGCCGTTTATCACAGAGCAGATTTACCAGGACCTTTACAAGGATAAGGAGAGAACTAAAAGTGTCCACATTAGTGGCCAAAGGTACTTCAGCTTGATCCTAGTCTAGATATACATGACTTCAATCAAGCGATCGCTGCTATAGACGAAGTGAGAAAATATAAAGCACAGGAAAGCATGTCTCTTGGCAAGGAGCTCGAGGAATATAGTTTAACGACACCAATTGATGTCACCAAATATAGTGAACTTGTGCGAGGTGTGGGTCGCATCAAAATACTTAAATAGAATACTATCGACAAGAAGCGCCAACTTGCACAATGAAGGGGATCTAGATTTCCGTAACTATCATGCCGCCTGACAGTTCGGGAACGTAATCAATTGTCTTGCCTTGAGGGGTAGTAATGGTTGTATAGCCAAAACCAGTGTGTGTGCTATCTTGAGCTATAACATCCGAAGATATCACCCAGCAACCGCTCTCTTTGGCGCGCTCTACTAAATTGGGAACATGCTTGTCGTGATAGCTGACTGCTTTCTCTATGGGGAGGCGATTATTAAGCGGGTAGAATATAACCTTTGCTCCCCGTTCTGATAATTGGATAGCCCCTTCACTAAATCGTGCGTCGTAGCAAATATTAATACCAAATGATAGGCCGTCTATGGTAAAAATAGGATACGATTTGCCTGGATGAAAGTTATGCTCAAACAGGTGAACCTTTCGGTATATGCCAAGGATTTTTCCTTGCCGAATGACAGCGGCCGTATTGTAGTATCTCTCTTCATCCTTTTCTATGACGCCTAGAATAGTAGTGACTTTGTATTGTCTGAGGGAGCTAAGTATCTTCTTGAAATCTGGGGATTCGAGATTAAGCGCACGTTCTTTCGTTTCTTGACTATCGAGTGTGTAGCCCTGCAAGAAACACTCTGGAAAACAAAGCACATCAATTTTTTCGTTGTCAGCTCGATTCATCGCTTTTTGTATGACTCTTAACGCTGTGGAAATATCACCCTGAATATCTTGAGTTTGAACGGCGCCAATCCTGTAGCCCATTACTGTACACCTGCTGCGACGGTTAGCGTGCCAGCGTTAGCGTCAAGCGTCGCCATTGTGCCGAGCGGGACGGATTCAGTATTGTTACCGTGGCCTAGTGCGAGTCCCCCTAGTATGGGTACGTTCAAACGGTGCAACCTATCACGAAGTACGTCAATCGCTGTCCAATCGCCCTGGGTGGTCGCGTCTGAGCCACATAGATAATATCGGCCGACCGCGACACCTCGGATTCCCTTAAGATGGCCCGCTTTTTCAAGCATTGTTAGCTGACGGTCGATAAACCCTAACCGTTTGTCCACATCTTCTAAGAGTAGGATAGCTCCTTCGAGATTTGGCAGTGCCCAGCCGGCAGCGGTCGCTACCATATCCTGATTGCCGCCCATTAAAAACCCAGAAGCTTTGCCGTTCGTAGTGAGTGTCGCTGTAGGTTCATCTGCTCGAGTTTCTACATAGATAGGTTCAGCCGTCATGAGCATTCGCCGCAATCGTTCTATATTTTCGGCTTCCTGCGTTTTAACGTTCCAGCTGACGATGCCACCATGAATGCTTGTGACGTGGCAGTGCTTCCATAGCGCAAGTTCAATGATGGTATTTTCGCTAAAACCAATGTAAAGTTTGGGATTTTGACGCATTGCCTCAAAGTCTAAATCATCGGCAATACGGTAAGCACCTTTGCCGCCACGTGTGGCAATTATTGCTCGAACGCCCGGATCGCGAATAGCATCGTTTAGATCAGCCAACCGATCTTCATCTTTGCCAGCTAAGTATCCATATTCGTCAAATACATGGTTGCCTATTTCAGGCTTTAAACCCCAGCCCTCCATAATTTTTACACACTCAGCAACACCTTCGCGCGTTGGTGTACTTGCAGGCGAAACCAAACGAATTCGGTCGCCGGGTTGTAGACGCGGTGGCAAAAAAGCCTCTCTAGGTTTGTTATTTTGAGTCATAAAAAGACCCTCCTTTTAGTTTTTTTGTTTTTCTCCAGTCCTCACGAGACTATCCCTAGCATAGCATTGTAGAGTTGGAGCGGATAAGGTTAAATCGACTACATTGTTGCAGATCAAAATTATGTATACTAGTGGCATATGAAGGCAACGTTGCCTCATAGTCCGGACGGCACGAAGGGAGGTAAAGTGCCGTACATGCATGGGAATGAATACTGGCCCGAGATTGGCGAAGATGTCCTTAGGCTTCTCGGCGATATTTGTCGAGTCGCGAAGGAGCGTGGTGGTATCGTGCTCTGCTTCAACACGAAGCGAATCACAGTAACGCCAACGATGACGCCAAATCAGGTCAGGCAGGCTCTTGGTCTGTGATGTGCCGTACTGGTGGGCTTTGATGAGTCTTTGACTTGTCGGCTATGGTGGCGGAACATCCGTGCTCCGCCACGCCGATCTACACCGTCCGGACTTATTTATGAGAGTACCTCATAAAAGCAACATAATGATGTGGAAGAATAAGAGAATGAAATCTGAAATAGAAGCAAAATTTCTTGACATAGACCCAGAGGATATACGAACTCGTCTTAAAAACATTGGTGCTGTTTGCAAACAGCCTATGCAACTTATGCAGCGAATTATCTTTTCTACGCCTGAGATGGACGATACACATGCTTATGTTCGTGTTCGCGACGAAGGTCACCGCATTGCGATGACCTATAAACGTTTTGATGAAATATCGCTTACCGGCGCAAAAGAGGTAGAGCTTACGGTAAATGATTTTGACACCGCCGTAGCGTTTGTGGAAGCACTTGGTGTAAAAGCAAAAAGTAGGCAAGAGGCTCGGCGCGAGATTTGGATGTTAGGCGATGTAGAGGTGGTAATAGATGAATGGCCTTGGATAAAACCATATATTGAGGTAGAGGCACCAACTGAGGAGCAAGTTAAAGATACGGCGAATAAGCTTGGTTTTGACTGGCAGACGGCTGCGTTTGGTGATATCATGACGTCCTACCGAGCAGAATATCCTGGTACTGGCACGACATACGATGACATGGTCTATAACTTACCGAACATACGTTTTGGCGATCCGCTGCCAAGCATCCTCAAAAAGTAGCATATAAATAGCTTGCACATACAGGGGTTATTAGGTATAATTATCGAGGTAAAACACCTATGCGGGTGTAGCTCAGTTGTTAGAGCGCGTCCTTGCCAAGGATAGGATCACCTATCCACCTGGTAAGCGAAGCAATCAACGCAGCTAGCTATAGCCAAGCAGTTAAAAATTTATGCGGGTGTAGCTCAGTCGTTAGAGCGCGTGCTTGCCAAGCACGAGGTCCCGGGTTAGAGTCCCGGTACCCGCACCAGTGTTAGTAAACGGAAATCCGTCTCCAATTTAGGAGGCGGATTTTTTTATTCGTCGTGAAGTAGTGGCATTAGGGGCTGCTAGTTACGATCTATTACTTAGGAATCAAAACTCGAACCCCCTCTTGTCGCTAGAGGGGGTTTTTCTGATCCCGGAGCCATAAATAGCAGTTTGTGACCGGGACGGGGAAAATCCCCAACTTGGGAGATTCATGAAGTGGTGTGGAACTTAGGCGGGTCGGCTTCCGGCCCGCCCGGGAAACAAAAACCAAAAACAGAAAGCGATTGAAATGAGAAGAATACCAGTAGTAGTAAACGGACAAATCGTAAGATACATGACTCCGCACCAATACAGGAAAGTCTCATTTTGGAGAAAGCACCAAAAAACGATATGTGAATGGGGAACGCTTTTAGCACTCATCATGGCAATCGAATTGATGTTTATCCAGGCAGTGTAAATTAACTAATCCATAGGAGGTAAAGAACTATGGCTAATACAGAGAAAGAAGGACAGGCTATAGCTTCGCAAAAAAAGATTGCGATCTATAAAGAAGTCGTCCCTCTAACCGTCGGCATGTTTGCTGACGATACAAAGCTTAGCAAAGAAAAAATGATCGCAACATTACATCGCTCCGTTTTAGGTATCACTAAAACTGGCGAGCTGCGACCAATAAATGATCTTAAATTATTTTTAACTATTGCTAATCAATATGGATTAAATCCATTTAAAAAAGAAATCTACGCAACCTATGTCTGGGATTCTAGCAGGGGCCGTGAGGAACTTACACCAATAGTTTCAATCCATGGATTGCGCAAACTTTGCCGTAATTCGTCGTTACCTCGCTATACCCATACGGGTGCGGCTACCTTGGAATTTGATGCAGACGGCACAATCATAAGCGCTACAGTGCCAGTATTTGGCTACTTTGGAGCCAGTCTGCTTTCACCAGTACAACCAGTCGAAATTACAAGTTACACTGCCTATTTTGATGAGTTTGCACGTAAGAAAAAGGACGGCGACCTCAATAAAATGTGGAACGAAAAACCACGCATGATGCTCACTAAATGTGCAGAAGCTAACGCGTTACGTCAAGGCTTCGACATCAGCGGTATTTACATTGAGGAAGAGATTGCAAACGATAACGTCATTGACGTAGACCCGGAGGCAAATAATGGCTAGGGTTGAACATTTAAGCTATTCATCAATCCTTACGTTTCTGCGCAACCAGGTTGAATTCCAGAAGCGATATATTGCCAAGGTTTGGGACAATGCAAAATCACCATCAATGGTGGTTGGCACGGCGTTTCACAAGGCCATGGAGGAATTTTACCTTGGACATCCAATGCAGGAATCAATCACCGCAGGACTCCGAGAAATTGAAATCACCAGCGATTACGAAATTGATTACGGTAAAACCGGTAGTCGCGAGAAAATGATTCAAGAATACACATCACTAGTCAATAAATATTTTGAGGAATGCCCAAAGTATGACGTTGTTGATGTAGAAAAACGCCTAGAATCATCAGTTAATGCAGTACCAATGGTGGGTGTCATTGACCTTGTAGTGCGCAACAGTGGCAAGCTAGCCCTAGTTGACCACAAAACGGTCTCGTTCTACTCACCAGAGGGAGAAGAGAATTACAAATATTTGCTCCAAGGGTACATATACCTTGTGCTTGCTGAAAATGAGTACGAGGAAAAGATTGAATCGGTAACGTTCAGCGAGATCAAAAAAAGCATTAACCGTGATGGCACGCCACAGCGACGAGAAGTTATATATGATCGTGAATCGCTACTAGCATTTGCTCCGGTTGCGCAAAAGATTATCACCAACGTATTTTCATACGTCAATGACGACAATGCTCGGTTCTTCCCCAACCCATCAGACATACTTAACGGCCAAGCATCGATGGAACTGGTGTCAAACATGGAAGAGGGTTTTGAAGCTAAGCGAGTTAATCGCCAGGTTAAAGTTGCTGATAAGTTTGCTCCTCGCAATGTGACAATCGACATCGATGAAGCAACCGGCAACAACGAAGATCTGATACTACGAAAGTTCATAGAGTTTGGGATCGGTGGCGTTATTGGCACCACCTACAAAGGCGCGTCGGTGATTCGCTACACGTTCAAGCCTAACCGCGGCATATCAATGAACAGCATCGCAAAGCGCGGGGATGATCTTGCCATAGCTCTAAAGTCGAAATCTGTACGAATTGAGGCACCTATTGCTGGCACCGACCTCGTAGGCGTTGAAATTCCAAACGAAGACCGCCGCACGATCAATTTAGAAGACAGGCACCTTAAACCCGGCACGATGGAAATCCCATTAGGTGAAGATATCTTTGGTAAAACTCATTACTCCGATATTACAAAGATGCCCCATCTCCTTATTGCTGGTCAAACTGGCTCTGGTAAATCAGTAATGATTAACGTCATTCTCGAAGCGCTAACAAAGCAAATGACGGCAGATGCATTAAAGCTGGTTCTGATTGATCCAAAGCAGGTGGAGTTGGCAGCATATTCTCGCAGCCCACACCTATTACGTGAAGAGCAGCTTAGATTCAAAGGCATAATAACCGACTCGGTAACTGCATCAAACGCGTTGGACGATATGGTTAGGCTGATGGAATCTCGATACGAAGTGCTTCGCAAGGCGCGAGTACGATCCATCGAAGAGTACAAAAAGGGTGATATGCCTCGCGTCGTAGTAGTGATTGACGAGTTTGCCGATCTTATGATGCAAGACACGAAAATGGGCATTGAATCGGTTGATTATGACGTGTTGAAAGAATGCATACTTAACAATCTTGGAAGCAAGGGTATTACAAAAACCGGGCTAAAAAAGGCAGTTAAAGAGGCTATCGAAACTACCGCTCCACCTAGCTGTGAACATTCTATCGTTCGCATCGCTCAAAAGGCTCGTGCTGTCGGCATTCACTTAATACTTGCAACACAGCGGCCAAGCGCGGATGTTGTGACCGGTCTGATTAAAGCCAATGTTCCGACAAAGATCGCATTTAGCGTGACTACTGCCATGAACAGCAAGATCATTCTCGACCAATCCGGCGCCGAAAAGCTAACTGGCTATGGTGACATGCTTTATCAAGATCCAAGGTCTAAAAACCTTGAACGTTTACAGGGGTTCTATATATGAAAGCTATCCACTGCCCTGAGTGCGGGAGCCTAGCGGAGCTTAACCAGCATCCTCATAAAGATGCAGGAATCTGGGAATGTACCAATGAAGAATGTGGCGCAACCGATACTTGTCCACATGAGAATCTGCACATAGAAAAAATCTCTACCGACTATATGCGCAATGGCGAGATCGATCAAAGAGATTCTGAAATATATGTCTGCGACGACTGTAATTGTGCCATACCACTCGATGTGGCAAATCCAGCCGAGGACGTAAGCAGGGCATTAGCCATGACATAACAAAAAACGGAGGGTAGAGAAATGGCGGGAACACGCGCCGGTGGTAAAAAGGCCGCAGCCACCATAAAGAAAACATTCGGCGAAGATTTTTACAGGGAGCTTGGTCGAAAAGAAAACGTTGCAAAGGGGTTTGCATCGGAGAAAGTTGATAAAAACGGCATGACCGGCTATGACCGAGCAAAAATCTACGGATCAATTGCAGGCCAAATATCATCTCGTAAGCGAGTCCTAGGGGGTAAGAAAAGTGAGATGGCGAAAGATAACGCCTAAAGCGATCGTACAGAGTAAACAGCGTAGTTTATTCGATCAGGCGGAACGCAAAAAACAGGAAGGCATAAACGCATCCTACAATCGTACATCGACAATTTGGAAAGAGGCAGCTGCCGAAGCTCTGATTGCAGTAGCTAAGGCAAACTATCAATTTACAAGCGACAAAGTATGGGAATATCTTGCATCAATAGGTGTCCATACCGGCGACAATAGAGCGCTCGGAGCAGTAATGCAGGCCGGCCGCCGATCGGGTGTTATCGAATTTACCGGTAGCTATCGCCCAACAATACGACCAGTCGGCCATAAAAGTCCAAAGGCAATATGGCGGAGCAAAATCTATGTCGGATAAGCCATCTATTTTGTCGAAGCTATCGCGTATAAGAATACGGTTTGAGCTTTTGCCGAGTGATCCATTTAAGGATCGAGAAATTGTACATATACCAATCAAACAAATGGGTATCTCGAAAGTGGTACACGTTCGTACATCAACTAATAAAACTTTCAGAAAGGACGAGCATGGCAATTTTAAATACACAACCAGTTAGTTACCAAGACCGCGCAGTAAAGATTCCAAAAAGGAGCTTTCTAAAGAGGACAAGGTACGCATTAATGCGTCGTAAGCAGCTTGTTGAACACAATCGAGAGCAACGACGATTATTACACGAATCATTAGAAAATTTAACCGATCCAACATTTCTACAGAGGGTCGAGGAAGATCAGAGAGTTTATGGAAAGTAATAACGAAGACCCATACACGCAAGCATTTATCCTACGTTTGGACGCATCAGCTGCGCGCAAAAAGGCTCTGTTCTTTATCGTTCTAGCTGTTGTGGCCGGCCTATCGCACATCGCATGGTTGGTGGTCGTTCTTTCGGCAATCGTTGCAGTCCTATTGGCTATATCAATTGCCTTAAATGGCGAAGCAAAAAGGCTGTGGCCACAACAGAAAGAAACGAAGAAAAATGAAAAGCGCAACTAGAGAGAAACAACTAGATCAGATTATTGATTTATTGCCTACTCGCTCGGAGCGCAAGGCAGCTGCAAAACATTTGGCTTTTCTCGAAGAACAGATCGCGGAACGCCAAGCGTCTGGCGAATCAACGCAGGTAATGCGCATTGCACACGACAGTATTACCAAATTGTTGAAGTTGTCGGATGCAGTAAGGGACACAAAGGTTGCTACGGCTGGTAACAAAAGCAATAGCTAATCGTGCTCAGGTGAGCAGCCTCATGCGGACTGCCACACCTGGATAGGATACACCCACTACCAGAAAATTAAATAAAAAGGGTGCGGAGGGAAAAATGATATCACCAACACTGGTGCGCAGAATCAGAAATGAAGTGCCGGAAGAGGGGTTTGTACTTGACACGACAGAGCGGGAATTTATGAATGCCGCTCGTTATTTGAAGGACGATCTCCGTGCTAGCGATGATGATGTAATCAAGATGTTACGTGGCCTCTACGTTGCCATGAGCGAAGAATATGGGGCATAGGGATGTCTTATTCTTCTACTCGGTCGAGTTCGTCACGATCATACAGTTCAACAAGATCGTCGAGTTCATCGAAGTCGTCTAGCTCGGGCTATAGTTCCACCCGATCATCGTCAAGCAGCTCTAGCGGTTACAAATCGACTAGGCCGAGCACGCCCATCACAAGATCAAACGTTTATAGCATGACAACTCCCACCCAGCGCACAACGGTTATAAACAACTATCACAGTGACATGTATGGCTTTAACAGCTTCTTCCATCCTTTTGGCTGGGGCTATGGATCGGGTGATTTCTGGTTTTGGATGTGGATTTTTGACAATAACCAGTTCAATCAGAATACCCAAATTGCTCAGGCTACCAATGTGAACGTAAATCAACCGCCTGCAAACAATTTCTGGGCTGATGCATTGTTGATAGCTATTGTTATCGGCTTTGTAGCTGCCGTTTGGGCAATAACACGTCGCATTAGGCGCGGCTGGTAAACGGGGTCTATGGTGGAAAAAATATCGCATAAGACATTTGAAATTCGCGCTACCGTCCATGTATGGATAGAAAATCAGGGCGGCCGCTATGTAGTTATGCAAAAGATGGGCATGGTTGGTGGGATGCCAATTGAATTGGGCGCACATCCCTCTCTTGTACACGCTATGGCGAACGAAGATGCAATTATGGCGATTATGACACCGAATATCATAGAGGGCTCAGTACAAGACGTAACAGAGTTTGATAAACATAGGAGCAATGAACAGTGAAAAAGCAATTAACGAATAAAACGGTATACATGCCCAACCCATTCGTGAAAATTACGGTGACAAATAAACCGGTCCTGGATGAAGAGGTTGGACAGATTGCCGGATATGACGTGTCGGTAGACGTAAAGATAAAGCGAAACCTCATGCCCAGCGAAGTCAAATTTGCAAGCGATGATGATATTGCCGATTTTATGGCGACAGTCAATTACGATGATCCGCAACTAAGTTTACCAATTGGAAAGTAGAAAGGAAGAAAATGATATTTAATCCATTAACGGACAACATTATCGCCATGCCAGAAGAGGCGGCAAAACAATCAAAATCAGGCATCCTCTTCACCACCGGCACCACACGTGAACAGCCGCGCATTGCGGAGGTCAAAGCTGTTGGTCCAAAGGTAGAACACTTGAAGGTCGGTGATAAGTTCCTATTTCAAGCGTTCGCTGCGGCCGAGCTAAAAGTCGGTGATGATAATTACATTGCCATCCGTGAAGAATTTGTAATAGCAACTATTGGAGAGAAAGAATAATGTCAAAAAAAGTATTTTACGATGAAGATGCGCGCAAACGAATCCTAGCCGGTGCTGAGCTGCTATACAATGCAGTTAAAGTGACCATGGGCCCTAGAGGTCGCAATGTAGTGATTGGTAAACAATACGGCGGAGCTCCGAAAGTTACGCACGATGGTGTTAGCGTTGCGAGGTCTTTTGAGCTTACAGACACCGAAATGACCATGGGGTATGCCACGGGTGTCGAGCTTATAAAGAGCTCATCTGTCAAAATGGACGAACTAGGTGATGGTACTACTACCGTGACTGTCCTTACATATCACATCCTTAATGAAGCAAACAAGCTGATCGCAGTTGGCCATAATCCTATGCAGCTACGTGAAAGTTTGGAAAAAGCAGGATATGCTGCGCTTGATGCACTCCAAGAGATGAGCGAGGATATCTCGCAGGATTCTCGAAAAGTTGCCGAAGTTGCGACAATTAGTGCCGGCGGCGATGTCAAAATTGGCGGCATGATTGCTGATGTTATGAAAATTGTTGGCAACGAGGGTGTTGTCACCGTGGAAGCTAGTCAAGGCACACAGCTTGAATCAGAGGTTGTTGAGGGTTATACATTCGATCGTGGTTACGTTAGCCCATACATGGTTACCGATGTCGCACGCATGGAGGCGGCTTATAATCAGCCACTAATCCTAGTCACGGATAAAAAGATTTCAAACATTCAGGAGATATTGCCACTACTTGAAAAAATGGCAACTGCTGGTAAAAAAGAGCTCGTTATTATTGCGGAAGATGTTGACGGTGATGCGCTCGGCAGTCTCATCCTAAATAAGATCAAGGGAGTATTCAATACGGTTGCCGTCAAAGCACCTTCTTATGGTGAAAACCGCAAGGAAGTTCTAAACGACATTGCCGCACTTGTTGGTGCTGAGGTCGTAAGTGAAGCAACAGGAATGGCGTTTGCGGATGTAGATATTGCATCTCTAGGATCAGCTCGTCGTGTATTAGTGAAAAAAGACAGTACTACGATCATTGAGGGCAAAGGCGATGCAAACCACGTTGCAGAGCGTATTGCGCAGCTGAGCGACCACATTGAACATGCTGATGGTGAGTTTAAGCGCGACAACCTAAAAGAGCGCAGGGCTGCACTAAGTGGCAAAGTAGCTGTTATTAAGGTCGGTGGTATTAGCGAAACAGAAATGAGCGAAAAGAAAGATCGTGTTGACGACGCTGTGGCAGCGGCTAAAGCTGCATTGGCCGAGGGAATCGTGGCTGGTGGTGGCGTAACGCTACTTAATGTCGCCGATAGGCTGGAAAGCGATGAGACGGGCTATAAGCTATTAAAAAATGCGCTACAAATGCCGTTCCGTATTCTTCTTGAAAATGCTGGTATTACACCGGAAGAATGGCTGCCGCAGATTCGGGGCAAAGTTGGTATGGGTATAAATGTTAATAATCCCGAGAAGGTTATCGATCTTAAAAAGAACGGTGTGATTGATCCAGTGCTCGTTACTAAGGAAGCTATCCAAACTGCCATTTCTATATCTGGAACAGCTATGACAATGGGTGCATTGGTTGTCGAAGAGGCAAAAGACAACAATAACAACGCAGAGGTAGCATAATGACCGAGATATTGGTTGCAGGCGCGGCTGAGGGGAATAAACCCCCTCAGCCTAAAGAGATTCAGGCAACAGTTATGTTCCAGGATGAGAACTATACAATTTTACGAAACAAAGATGGCGTTACGGATCAAGATATACTCGATATGCCCGTGCATCTTTCCCTACTTTCATTTGGCATGATGGACGCACGAAACTATGTTGAAAAGGTTGGGTATAAAAGCTACATCAAAGCTCTGAGGCAAGTCAAAAAGCATTTCGATCGTCAATTCAAAACTCAGCTTGCTGCCGCATCAAAGATGAAGCAGGAACGGTTTATTAGTCATGCCGACGAATAAGGAAGAGTTAGAAGCCCTATGGTATATGACATTGCCCGTGGTCAACCTTGATGCGGAACCAAACACTACGGAACAGATGTCAAAAGAAGAGTGGACGATAAGAGCCGATCGATTAATCACCGCCCGCGAAAAGGTGGCATGGGCTAAAGGCTATGACCAAGGTTGTATGGATTCAACACCTAAAAATAATAAGAATATTCGCAGTAAAGATTATAACCTTGGATATCATGCAGGCTACAAAGCCGGCGAGCATCATGCTGCCCAATCCAGAAAGAACAATAAATGAATCAAATTGTAATAGCTTTCGATTGTGATGGTACACTTGTCACTACGTTTAGCCAGAAAAGCGGCAAAATTGTAGCAAATGAGCGCATTCGCACCCTACTTATTACGCTCGCCTCTATGAAAAACACCAAGATTGTTGTTTGGAGCGGTGCAGGTGAGCTATGGGCGCGGCAAGTCGGTGCGGCAATCGGCATTGATAAATATGTCGATCTTTACGCGTCAAAGAACTATGTTGGCAAAAACGATGAGGGCGACCCATTATTTTCGCCGGAAATGATGCCCGACATTGCCATAGATGATATCCACGATTGTGAACTTGGCGTAATAAATATGATTGTGAGGGAAAAATGAGTGAGGAATATAAACATGCTCTTTATGAGGCTTTCTTAAAAGATACGCCCATAAAATACGAAAGCGTTACTTATGAGCAATGGCAACAGATGCACAAAACTCTAACGGGTTGGATAATTGCAATTACACCTGTGATCGAGGCTGTATCAGTTAGCATGAAATCGTTAGTTAAGGAGTTAGACGCTTTGATTGGAGGCGTAAAGGATGAACGTAACAGATAATCGCTCACTCGACCGAGCGGTAAAAATTGGTTCATGCGAAGCTGGCATGTGCCAAGGGCAAGCAGTGGCAGAAATATCGCTGGACACCCTGCAAATTGACCCACAAACGTTCCAATCGCGGGCTGTGCCTAAAAGCGTTAAGGTTTGTATGAAACACAAATCGGAATACTTTAAGTATCAGGAGGGATTGCTAGACCGCATCAACCCAGAAAGGAAAAAATATGGCAAAAAAGGCAACCAAACAACGTGGCCCAAAACCAACGTGGACTACGCCAGCCCAATTGCTCAAAGATTTCGAGCTCTTTCTGCATGATCAGTCGCCGCATCCAGTAAAGGTATGGCGTAATGTTCGGACATTGAAGAAAGCGCGGGCACACATCAAAAACCCGCGCCCATCCGATTACGAATATCGCATTGAGAAAGTCGAAGAGCTGTCAAAGCAAGGTGTGGTGACTATAGTACAATTTGCCGCATGGAAAGGAGTGCATCGCACCACCATTACCACCGGTTATTCTGAGGGTGACTATAAAGAGGCATACCAGCACATTCTAGCGGTTTGTGAGGCATTTAGTGAAACGTATCTATACGATACCGAAAATCGTAACTCAGCGGGCGTGATCTTTTCGATGAAGAATGCCTATGGTTACACTGATAAAAGCGAAATGGAGTTATCTGGCTCTGTTAATCAGCCGCTTAGCGAAGAGGCCAAAGCTATACTTGCCAAGGCAACGAGAGCGAGTGAAGATGGCTCTACCGAGTCCTGATATTTTAATTAAGCAGGTTGGCGAGATTCAAGCGAAGAATATCTATCGTGAGTATTTTCGTGACCCCGCCAACCTAGAGGAGTTTGCCGAGCTCTTTAATTCGTATGTGCCAACGCACCTCGCTGGCTTCCACGGTGAATTGTATGATTATTACGAAGCAGACGGTAACTTTGCTGGCGCCGCGCCTCGTGGTTTTAGCAAATCAACTGTAACAGATACCGTATACCTAGCACATCGCATGCTCTATGCTCGTTCGCACTTTGCGCTGCTTATATCAGACACCGTTACACAGGCGGAAGGGTTACTCGATGGTCTCAAATCTGAACTTGAAGGCAATGAAATGCTGTTATGGATTTACGGCAATGTTCAAGGCCGGATTTGGTCAAGCGAGGGGCTAATCATAAATGCTTGGAGCGAAGACGGCAAACGCCATTTGGTAAAGATTTTGCCGCGCGGTGCTGGTCAGAAGCTGCGTGGACTCAGGTTTAAACAATACCGACCCGATTTTGTCATTTGTGACGACCTCGAAAACGACGAAATGGTTGAATCGCCAGAGAGGCGAGAAAAGCTAGCAAACTGGTTTAAGCGTGCGTTATTGCCAGCCCTTGCTAAGGATATTAGTAAAATTATCTATATTGGCACGTTGCTGCACCGTGAAGCACTGCTTGCAAAGGCTCTGCGCGGCGAGGATGTGTTTGCTGGATGGAATAGGCATAAGTGGCAAGGAATACTCCCAGACGGCACCAGCCTATGGCCTGAGCGCTTTACTGTTGATTATCTAACTGGAATGCGCGACGATCCAACGCACTCGCTCTATATGGGCCCTATCGTATGGTCGCAGGAAATTCAGAATAACCCGATCAGTGAAAAAGATCAGATTATTAAACCGGAATGGACGCAGAGTCGCTATGCGCTTAATGACCAACTGATGAATTGGGCGGCGCAAATGAATGTCAAAGATCCCGAAGTGGCGCTACGTTCATGGCTTAAAACACACTTCAAACGCGTTATCTCCCACATCGATCCGGCCATATCCGAAAAGGAAACGGCAGACTATTGGGCAATGGTAACGGTTGGTATTACGCATAAGTGTCCTATTTGTGAGGGTGGTGGTAGCAATCACATTGTTATATTGGATGTTGACCGATTCCGCGAAGCAGACCCGGAAGTGCAGGCACAAGTGGTTGGTGATTCGTTCCTACTGTGGAAGCAAGACAAACTGAAAGTTGAAACGGTGGCATACCAGGCTGGTTTATATGCGATCATTCAAAACATTGCAAGGAAACGCGGCATACATATCCCAATATGGAAATGGAAGCCAGACCGCAGCAAACGACGACGCGCAATATTGCAAAGTGGGTCATGGGCTGGTGGGCTCGTACACATTCGCACCGACATGCCACTATCAGGTGAATTCATTGAGGAGGTACTGCAATTCCCACAGGGCGAGCACGACGACATGTTTGACGCCTACCTAGGTGCAGCAGAAGAAACGGTATTGACCACACAACGACGGGCATTCCAAGACAAGCCTAGAGGATTGTAGCAGCAGTGGTATAATTGCTTTATGACAAGAATCACTCAGAAAAGCCCAAACCAATTTGTATTTGAATCCGACCACGAACTAGAGTCTCATTTTTCCCAGGTTAAACAATTCGATTTCATGGGCAAACGCTATATGCTGGATGGTAATATCGTAGCCGTCCAAGCAGTTGATCCTGAATATTCGTTTGCTTACGCGGTGAACGTTACGCTTGTATCTTAGGTTGGATCAATGAGGCCGAGAGCACGATTCAGTATTTTCAATGGTAAACGCTTTATGGGCGACATTGATATTGTTGGGTATCCGGCAAAGCAGAAGAATGGTAGCTGGTGGATGCTAACAGGATTTATTTTGAGTGGTTTGGTGGTCTTATTGTGTCTATACCTGCTGTTCTATCTCATCTTTTTACAATAATTTGTTAAAACTCTATTTGTGGCGTCTCTGGGAGAGGTGTGAAATACTAACGCGCACTAAATATTCATCACCATAAAAAGGGACTAAATGTGTGAGCTCATAACTAATAGTGTTATGGTTGATTAAAAAACAACACGACAACACAATTACAGATATGGCGAGCTCTCAAAAGAACAATATTACTCCTCTACCTCAAATTACCCCTGTAGCAAGTTCCGACTCTGCTGCCGTTACGGGGCGCACAACCGGTTCAAAAGTCTCTGCCGGTGCTGGTAAACCGATTTACCCATATCCTGATCAGCAACCGCGCTTGGACCGCTATGCGTTCAACTCCTTGCTATTTGATGGCAATCACTTTGACGCTTTCAAGATCAAAATTGGTAATGATGCGTACAATAAAAACTATTCCCGCTTGCGCTACATCGTTAATAACTTCCCGGGATTGATCAGCAAGATCTGTGCCGACATGATGTTTGGCGACAAGCCTCGCATTACGTTGCCAGAGGGCGCTAATAGCGACGACAACGCCGATTGGCTCGAAAACTGGTTGCATGACACTGATTTCTTTACCACGTGCTACGAGTCTGCCATGACATCCAGTTATAAGGGCGATACGATATTTAAGTTGCGTGTCGGCGAACTGCATGATCCCACAAAGCCTAGCGTGATTGTCGAACAGCTACAGCCCGATTTTTATTTTCCGAAGATAGATCCAATGAATGTGAGCGCCGACCCAAAAGAGGTTGAAATTTCGTTTGTTATTCAGATCAATGGTGATGATTACCTACGTAAAGAGATCCACGAAGCTGGATACATCCACAATGAGCTCTGGAAGCTTAATGGTAAGGAGATTACTCATCAAGTCCCACTTGAAATGCTGAACGATCCAGACTTAGAGGACGAGGAAGCAACGGGCGTTAATCGCCTACTATTGGTACATAACCCAAACTGGAAAGACGGGCGTAGCTATTTTGGCAAGGACGACTATTACGACTTAACCACGTTGTTTTATGCTATTAATAACCGTTTTTCTAAGATCGACAACATTCTCGATAAGCACAGTGATCCGATTCTTGCTATCCCAGAAGGTATCTTGGACGAGGAAGGGCGTGTTAAAAAAGAGAACCTTGGACTATTTGAAAAAGGCCAGGATGGCGAAACACCTGAATATATCGTATGGAATGCCAGCCTAGAATCGGCATTTAGCGAGATCGACCGCCTGCTTGAATCGCTATACCTATTTAGTGAGATTTCACCGGACGCAATGGGCCAATTCAAAGACGCAACAGCCGCTAGTGGCCGTGCCTTGAAATATCGTATGATGCGTACCGTTGCTAAGGTAAAGCGAAAGCAAATGTACTTTGATCACTCGATTAAAGAGGTTATTTACCTTGCTCAAATGCTTGCTCTTGAACATGGCGTTGAGGCGCTTGGATCAAAGTATACTGGTGCGCCAGAGATTCCATCAGTGGAGTGGAAGCACCCAATACCACAGGATAGCTACGAGCAAGCCCAAGAGGAAGAACTACGCCTCGCTAGTGGCAATCAGACACTCAAAGATAGCATTATGAACATTGATGGCCTTACTGATGAGCAGGCAGAGGAAAAAGTAAAAGAAATCTACGCCGAAAAGGCAAAATACGCACCGAGCATTGTAGTTCCTACGGCTGGTGATGGCACTCCTGCGGAGCCAGGTATAGCAGTGCCCGGCCAGTCGCCAAAGACGACGCCAAGCGGCCAACCAAAAACCGATCCATATGCTACTGATATAAAAACACCTACTACTCCAAAACCAGCTAATGCGAGTTAGGAGTGAATGATGGCACAGCCTTTATTCCCCCAAAGTATCGAACTCAATCAAAGTCAACTGGACGATTTAGATCACTTATTTACGGACGCTACGAATGATTTAGAGCGTTCTGTTCGCGCACTTAATAGCGGTAGTCTTAACCGCGCACAGCTCGTTACGGTACGCCAACAAGTACAGAGTCGATTACAGCAGCTCGGAAATAGTGTCGGTGCCTGGGTGTCGATCAACGTGCCTGATCAGTACATACAAGGCCAGCAAGACGCAGCTAGACAGCAAGCGTCATTTGGTAATAAAGCGGCCGCCGGTTTGATACTTGGCGCTATTGCCTATGGCTCATATGCAAAGTATGCCGATAGTAAAGTGCTAACCACCGCCAAGATCATAACGCCTACGCCGCAAATGTTCGATCTGCAAAACCAAGCAATTGAAACCATTGTTAAGGATATGAGCACTAGCTTTGGCAACACGCTCACCTATATGTCACGCTCAACGGATGGCATTATTAGTCGCATACAATCACTTGGCATTCGTCGAGCCATTGCCGAAGAAACGAAGAGTGGTGCCGGTACGGACGCTATTAGTAGGCAAATTGCATCCATGATCGAGAACAATGGTATTTTTGGTCTGGTTGATAAAGCTGGCCGTACATGGTCACCGGAAGTGTATGCCGATATGTTGGTTAAAACAAAGCTAACAGAAGCACGCAATAACGGATTGATGAACTCATTACTCAGCGTAGGCCAAGACTTAGTGGAAGTATCAGCACATGGCGCAACAGACGCTTGTGGCAACTGGGAAGGTCGCATTTTGTCGATCACTGGCTATAGCAAGCTTTACCCAAGCGTGCAGGATGCAAGTATGGCCGGACTCTTTCACCCACGTTGTAAGCACACGCTGAACGCAGCGCCAGCAGATACCTATCCGGATCAATACTTGCCGAATTCGTCGGCGTCATTAGAGAACGTCGATGCTATGGCTACAGTTGCGTAATGTCTGCGCGAGCCTTTGCAAGATCGCTCTTGTAGGCGTCCTGGTCGCTGGTTACTTTTGCGCTGTCGCTATCCGTTGGATTGCCAAGCGTCTGGTCGTCCAAAACAGCCTTAGTGTCGCGAGTATAGTTCTGAATATCGGTATAAACCTGTTGGATATCTGTATTCCATGTATCAAGCGCGGCTGGTTGTGTTTGGTGTGCGTTGAAATAAGCATTGCTTGCTTTGTTATACTCGGGCGTTATAGTGTCGTATTTTACGCTGTGTTCGAGATCATCCCAGAATTGGTGGAATGAGCTAGTGGAGTTTGCTGCATCGCTTTGGCCGGCAGCAGATTGCACGTTGTTCATTAGGTTGTCTTCCCAATTCGTTTGATTGGTCATAATAGGAGTAACTTGTGTTTTTAGATCGGCAAGTGATGTCGTAGGTGCCTGGTTTGTAGCGGTAGTTTGTGAGCTTTTTGCATCTGCCGTAGTTTTTGGCTTATTGAAGTTACTGACGAGTGCAGAGATGCCCCAGATTATAAGCGCAAGTACCACAACAATGATTACGAGCCCTATGGCTATTTCGCGGGGTGTGCCCTTTTTATTTTTACTGTGAGTTTGCAGATCAGCCATGGACTCTCCCTAATAGAACTATTATTAACACTACAATAACCGATCCACATTGCTTCGTCAAACTGCTATGGTTGACCTATTTACAACGTCTGCTTGACAATCACGATTGAACCAAGCAATAGAGTGGGCTGACCACTTAAAAAACTGAAGCGAGGAATCACATGACCGTACAAAGCGGAGCAGGAGCAAGTGACGGAGCTGGAAACGGCAATGGCACGGGTTCCGATGGCGCAGGCACAGGCGATAGTGCAAATCAGAACCAAAATCAGAACCAAAACGGTGGTGCAAACAACCAAAACGGCAATGGTGGCGGCTCTAGCTTCGATCCTGAAAAGGATTTAACAAAAGAACAATGGGAAGCCATTTACGGCTCTGGCCGATTCAAGCAATTGAACGATAAAGCCAAGCAAGCCGATACCCTTCAAAAAGCAGCTGATGAAGCTGAGCGGAAACGCCTCGAAGACGAAGGAAAGTGGCAGGAACTGGCGAATAAGAATGCTCAAACAGCCGAGCAATACAAAACTGTAGCCCTCAATGCCGAAATCAAGGCACTTGCAGCGGCAGCAGGTAGCGTAGACCCGGCAGCAGTTGCGGCGCTTATCGACAAGTCTGGAATCTCAGTTGACGACAACCTCAACGTCACAGGCGCTGAGAGTGCCCTCAATGCTCTTAAAGAATCGAAGCCTTACCTCTTTAACAACGCTAACAACAATAATAATTCGACTCGGGTTGGTTCACCAACGAACCCCGGTAACACAAACACCGGTTACAAGTTCAAGATGTCAGAAATCAGGGATCCAAAGTTCTACGCAGAGAACAAGGTCGCTATCAAAGAAGCGATCAAACAAGGATTAGTTGACAAAGACAACTAGGAACGTAAGCCCTAGCCGCAGAGAAAGGTAAACAAAACCATGCCATACATGGATAACACAGCTGATGCCGCTTTCATACCGGTCATCATCTCAAACGAAGCTCTAGGCGCATTCGGTTCATACATGAACCTCGCAAAAACAGTATCTCTTAACTGGGAATGGACTAGCTCCACTCAGGGTGCTACCCTCCAGGTTCCAAAGCGTGGTGTTTTAACTGCCAACAGTAAAGCATCTAACGGCTCTGTAGTTGTACAGAACCCAACCGCTACAACGATTCCTGTTACACTAAACCAACACTGGGAAGTTACCTTTGGTATCGACGACGTGACTGCTGTATTGCAAAACCAGAACACGCTCGAAGGCTATGGCCAAGATGCAGCTATTGCACTTGCTGAAAAAATCGAAGGTTACCTTGCTGGTCAATACGCAGGTCTTAGCGCAACGCCAATCACGTTCGATACTACCAGCACCACAACTATTGACCAAAGTGTTCGCAAAATCCGCAAATACTTCACTGATAGTAAGGTTCCAAAGCTCGAACAGCGCAACGTGTATGTTTCAAGCGGTATTTACGATGGTCTGCTTAGCAACCCAACGTACGTACAGGCTCAGAACATCGGTTTGCTCGGCGGTAACGTCAACGAAGTTCCATTGGTTAAGGGTCAAGTGCTACCTATCCATGGCCTGCACTTCTGGGAAAGCCAGCTTGTCACACAGACTGGTACGACTCCTAGCATCGTTGACCACGCTATTGCTTACACCGAGAACGCCTTTGTATTGGCTGCTCGCCCACTTCCAAAGGTCCCAGATGGCTTCGGTGCTGTATCTGAGGTCTTCCAGGACGAGGATGTACAAGTAGGCTTCCGTACCGTTTCAAGCTTCAACCCGAACATGACAGCAACACAGATCACACTCGATGTACTGTTTGGCGCTGCCGCACTCGACGTTCGCCGAGGTGTCGAGGTTGACTTTACCCACGCCTAACAGCTAGGTAACGGACAACAAAGTGAGATCGCTCCACATGGGGCGGTCTTTCTTTATAGCGAAAGCGTAATGGTTGACTAAATAACAACATACAAGTCACAATACGGCCAGAATAAGAAAGGGGATCAGATGCCATTTTTCAAAAATGCTAAGGACGAGATTTGCCAAGTTTATGAGACCGAGGTTAAACCGGTTTTGGAAGCTGGTTGGAAAGAATTAACAGCCGTAGAGGAAGCGGAATACCGCGCAATGCTACACGGCAAAGAAGAGCTTACAAGCTCTCTCGCTATTGAGGAAGCACGTGCTAAGGCTGGCTTGCACAAGTTGTTTGGCCAAGTCGAGACTAATGTTGCTGCCGACACACAAAAAGTTGAAACAGCTGTTAAAGAAGCTGCCAAAAAGACTACTAAAAAGCCAGCAGCTACAAAACCTGCTGACACTAAAGCCCCAGCCGCAGGTGCTACTGATGCCGCAGCCAGTGCAAACGCTACGGAGGGTACGAAATAATGGCGGCCTCATCCGTACCAGGCACAGTTGAACCAACTGTCGATCCCGCAACTATCATCCCAGCTGCACACATTCCATCAGCAGCCGCTGCTGTTCAACAGAATGGTGGCCAAAATAACCCTAACGTTCTTGCAATGATCGAGCAAATGCGCAAGCAGCTCGACGCGCTTGCTGGCAATGCAGGCGGTGCAGAAATGGGCGATGTTGTCCTCGTCAACCCTTATGGTCGCATTGTCGAGGTGAGTGGTGAGTTATCTACCGAATACATGGGTAAAGTTGGTTTCCGCCGTGCTACTCCTGATGAAGAAGCAGGTTACCGCAAAGCTATTTTGCGCCAAACTCCTGAATACCTACGTCGTCAAGAGAAAAAGCGTCTCCAAGAGGAACGTGCAATGCTTGATGAGCTTGAAAACGAAGATGTTGCCGGTGGTGCATCAAATGAAGATCTAATGCGTGCAACCGTTACGGATGCTCAGAAGACCGGCGCACCGGCTCCTGCTGCACCAGCTAAGGCTCAGAGCCAAGCAACTCAGGCGCCAAAAACTGGTGAATCCGCGCAAGACGCTACGGACGCCGGCGATTCAACGCCAAAACCACCAAGCCGTCGTGCAAGGGCTCAGAGCCAAGCAACTAAAACCGAAAACACAACCCCAAAGCAATAATAATTGCTGAATTGGGCTATTTAAAGAGAGGAATATAATGAGTCGCCGTCAATACATAACTTCCACATATCTTACGAGCTATTTAGGAAGCCAAACATTGACCGGCGACTTTCCTTCTCCCGATGGTTTGATTGATATGGCCGAGCAGATGATCGACAGTTATGTTGGCCCTCAGCGCAAATGGTTCCAGCTAGACAGTTCGTTTATTGCCGGTGTTTATACTCCTCCTGATTATGAGCCAGAAACACCAGTGGTCAAAGAATTGCGTGGCCGTATTACGCAGGTTGTAAGTCCTACGCAATACATGATTGAGACGTGGCAACAGCATGCTTACCAAAATAACTTCTTTCAAATGTGTAATTTGGACATCATAGGCGGTATGGGGAATGGCAATAGCTATATTATTAGTGCTTCTACGCTTGCGGGGCAGATCACCATTACAAATATTGATGGTACGAGCCCATCGGTGGCCGTTTTTGACACAACGAGCGTGTACCGCATCTATCAGCTCGGTAAATTCCCACGAGATAGGGATGTATTCTATAATACCTTCCAAAACCCTACATTCTATTACAAATCAGTTCCTGAGCAAGTACGTGAAGCAGTTGCGGCACAAGCTGAATTTATCAATAAGATGGGTCTATCCTACTTCACGTCGGAACGCCTAACAAGTGAGCATATCGGCCCATACAGCTATACCAGGGCTGCACATTCTGTTAAAGATGATACCCTTATCGCTCCCAAAGCGAAAATGTTGCTACGCGGTTACATGAGTCGCCGAGGGACGATGATGGTATGAGTCTGCAAAATCTTCTCAATCAGAACGTTGATGTTTATCGTCGTGCTCTTACGACGGGAAGCAAAAAAGAGGTATCAAAGGTCGCAACAATTAGGATTATGATTGCGCCGATGTCCGCCAACACTACAAAGATAGCCGATATGGCGTTCGCGCGCGCATTCCAAGGCTTTGTGTTGCCTACAGCTAACGTACTCATTGGTGACTATCTCCAAGATGCAACGGGCGGCAAATATGATGTCCAAGGTGCTCGTAATTACACGATGGGTACGCAACCGTTTATTGAGCTACTACTACAGAAACAAACGCAGCAAGGACAAGTATAATGGCTGAAAATGACGACACACAACCTTATAGCCTGAGTTTTGACACGAAGGCACTCGATTTGTGGGCGTCGTACGTTGGTGGCAATGCTGGCAATATCATTCGTCTGCATACTAACCTTGCACTGAAAAACGCCGCCGGAATAGTGCAGCGTCGAGAATACAAGGAGGCGCCACGCGGCGTTACTGGTGGGCTGATTAAATCCATTCGCCAGATCGTGACAGAGGCGATTGCAACTATTGGCCCCGCCGCCAACAAGTATGCTATCTACATCGAAAAAGGGACTAAGCCGCACATGCCACCTATTGATGCGATCACGCCGTGGGCTGAGAGCGTAGGTATTAATCCATGGGCTGTGGCAATGAGCATCAAGAAGAAAGGCACGCAAGCAAATCCGTTTGTTAAGCGTACCTTTGGTGTTACAAAGGGTGACGTTAAAGCTGAATTTGCGCTAGCTACTGTACGCATAACCTCTGCACTAGCAGCGAAAGGATTTTAACCATGCAAGCATCAACAATACTCGATGATATCTATAACCAGTTAGTCACAGTGCTTGAAAATGTGGCCGATCCTATCAATACGAGTAGTAAACTATTTCAGAATGCCGATAATTCGTGGAATATCTTTGACGGCCCTCAGACTGACTATAAAGGTACGCCAGCCGCAATATTGATTCCATTGCCCGGCCCCGAAAGTGTATTTGAGACCAATTATCAAAACAAACGTGGTTATGGTTACGGCGTACTTATTGTTATGGACACAGAAATAACGAATTATATGAGTAGTCGAAAGAACATGCGTTTGATTGTTGACGGCGTACTGGACGCCCTCGACCGCAGCAACATGCTTAATGGCGTGGTTGATATCCTCAAAGCCTCCTCTTTGAAATGGACAGAGGAAGAGAGTTCACTTGGCGTAAGTATTGTTGCACCACTCGAAATCAACGCAGTTAAGTTGGTTCAAGCATCCCTAGCTTTATAGATACCGCTATGGTTGACCTATTTACAACGCCTCGCCCACACTGATGGGTATTATGGTAACCAAAGCAAAAGACCAACCAGACTCTACTCAACCAGAAGCCCCTGCTACCTCTGTGGATAGCGCCAAGGCTGAATCAGCTACCGTAGCTGCTGGACAAAATCAAGTTTACTTCGTTCCTGAATACAACCTGTCCGTGGAAGCTGAATCGTTAGAAGCGGCGGTTGAAAAAGCAAAAGAATTGAAAGGGGTGAAGTAGCATGAGTGGCAGTCCATTTAGTGGCCGCAAGGTTGCGGTAGGTATAGCAAAAGAATCAGTGCGCGGCACTGGCGTAAACCCTGCCTTTTGGCTTGGCTGGACGGCTACCGACCTTGCTGATATGGGCAAGAACCAAATGAACAAGAGTGCGATCAATGTGCTCGACGAGAACCAAAGCTCGGTTCTGGTCGAACAAACTGGTGGTGGTAAGATCGATGGTATTGTACCCGATCAGGGTATCGGTCTTGTGCTTTATTCGCTGTTTGGTGGCTATGCTAGTGCACTCCACGCTGGTGAAACGCTTGTACATGACCACACCTTTACCGAAAACCAAAGCAACCAAACCCAATCAGTTACTCTTACTCGCAAAGATCCTAACGTAACCAACCAGTTTGCACTTTCAATGTTGAAATCACTCAGCCTGGATGTTGTTGCCGGCGATTATGTTAAGTTCTCTAGTGACTGGATCACTCAGCCATCTACAACGGCTACCGTTACACCTGCCTTTGTTCAGGAAAATAACTTTATTGCCAAGAACGCTACGCTTAAATTTGCTACGACCGTCGCGGGATTAGGTGCTGCAACCCCTGTAATTGTTAAGGACGTAAAGCTTAACTTCGATAAAAAAGTTAATCCATACTTTGTCATTGGTCAAAACAACCCGAATGATATTTTTGCCGAAGGATTCACCCTTAAAGGTGACATGACTTTGCTCTATACCGACGATACATATAAAAACTATCGCTTTAATAACACACCTATGGCTGCTCTGCTCGATATCAAGAACACAGCCGTAACAATTGGTACCACGTCTAGCCCTGAGCTCCAACTACAACTATCTCAGGCCTACTTTACCGACTGGAAGCCTGCATACCCTGTTGACGGTATGGTTGAACAAACCGTCACATTCGAGGGTACATTCTCGATCAGTTCAGGCTATGAGGCCCAGGCAATATTAACGAACTTAGTAACAACGTATTAGGAGGTGTGACATGGCGTTTATCGTATCAAAAAAACTGGATCTGAATTTCTTAGGCGAAGGCTGGCAAGGCGCGTACATCAATTTCTCGCTGCCTAGTCTTAAAGAGGGGCTAGACCAAAACACACCATCAGAGGAAGAAATCAAAGCCGATCCAAAAAAGCACACGCAAGCCATGGTCCAATTCGCCGAGAAGCATTTCTTGGATGGACAAGGCTGGAATGGTAGTCAACTCGTACCTTTAAAAGCATCTGATATCCAAGAGCTGCCTACGACCGTGTTCGTGGAAGCCACCAAATTACTCATGGGGGCTCCCGACCCAAAATCGTAGAGGGGTTGGAGAAGGTCATTCTATATGGCCGCGAAAGCAACAATCCCGCAGCAACCTACTGGATAGCCCGCAATCGCCTTATGCGCGAGTTTGGGTGGTCACCAGATGTTGCTGATAAAGCGGAGACCGAGCGGAGAGATGAAATCATGCTCCACTTAAAGATATTCGAGCTCGAAAATGAGCGGCAAGAAAAAGAAAACATGAGAGCGGCACAATAATGCTAGATCAAACCATACTCGACATTATTATTAGAGCCAAGGATCAAGCCTCTGGTGTTTTCAAAGATACTGCCGGGAATATGTCCGGCATCAATAAAGCTGCAACGATAGCTGCGGGCGCTACAACGGCCGCATTTGTTGCAATTGGAGCTGCATCAGTAAAGATGGCGGCTGATTTTCAGCAACAAACAACCACCCTTGTTACGACTGCCGGTGAAAGCGAGAAAAACCTGGCGATGGTTCGCACGGGTATTCTCGACATATCATCGCAAACTGGTACATCAGCAAAAGAAATGGCTACAGCCATGTATACCATCGAAAGTGCCGGTTATCACGGTGCTGATGGTCTTACGATCTTAAAAGCTGCCGCGCAAGGAGCAAAGACGGAAAATGCCGATTTGCAAAAAGTTGCTGATGCCGTAACGAGCTCGATGCGAGATTATCATAAACCAGCTAGCGATGCGGCCGATGTTACAAGCAAGATTGTTGCGGCTGTCGGTGCTGGTAAAACGACCTTCGAGGACTTTACCGGATCTTTGCACAGCGTATTACCGATTGCGAGTGCCGCACATATTAGCCTTGAAGACATTCTAGGCGACGTTGCTAGCATGACCGTGCATGGTATGTCGGCCGACCAGGCGACTCAGAACCTTGCCAATGCAATCCGCACGCTACAAAGCCCTTCACAAAGCGCGCAGCAGTATCTTGCTTCTATCGGCATCAATGCCGCTGATCTTAGCGATAAGCTCAGTACGAAAGGTTTGAGCGGCACATTAGAGGAAGTTTCGCAGGCCATCATGCAACACATGGGGCCAAGCGGCAAAGTTCTAATCGATAGTTTCAACCAGAGCAAGTCCGCTGCGGCCGATGCACAACAAATGATCAGCAAAATGCCTGCTAACCTGCAAGCGCTTGCCAAGCAATATCTCGCTGGCTCAATCTCAGCAAAGGATTGGCGCACCGACACGAAAAACCTAGGCGCCGATCAAGCGAACCTCGCGAACCAATTCGCCAGTGTTGCCAACACTGCCGGTGGTTTCAATAACCTGCTTAAATCGGGCTCACCAACAGCTCTAACCTACTCACAGGCTCTACAAAAGGCAACTGGCAACGCTACGACTATGAACGTTGCCTTGATGCTCACCGGTGAGAATGCAGAATATACAGCCAACGCGGTGAAAGCCGTCGGCGCTGCACACGCCGAAGCAGGTAACAATGTTGCGGGCTGGCAGTTGATCCAAAGCAACTTTAATCAAGTGTTGTCTGAAGCAAAAGAGTCGCTAATGAACACGGCGATTGCATTGGGCACCGCTCTATTGCCAGCGCTCACCGCGATGTTAAAAGCTGTGATGAATGTCGTCGAACCTATTGCAGAATGGACAAATAAACACAAGAATCTCACGGCAATCATATTTACCGGTGCTACTGCCATTGCTGGTCTTACAACGGCTATTCTGTTGGCACATGGGGCATTTTCAAAGATTAGTACCTCCGCCAACCTTGTTAAAAAAGGTATTTTGGCTATCAAAGACAGTTCTATGATTGCCTCTATCGCGACAAAAGCCATGGCCGCTGCACAGTGGCTTCTTAACGTTGCCATGGATGCTAACCCTATCGGGTTGATAGTGATCGCGGTTGCAGCATTGATTGCCATCGTAATAACCCTTACGAACAGTTGGAAAAAGGTTGCAGACTTCTTTGTGCAGCTCTGGGATGATATCGTTGGATTCTTTAAAAACCACATCGAGCTAATCGTAGGCGTTATTCTTGGCCCACTAGGCGGCTTGATCGTATGGATCATTATGCACTGGAAACAAGTGAGCGCATTCTTCTCTGAACTATGGAGAGACATCGTAAATGGCGTTGGTGGTTTCATCGGTGGTGTAATTAATTTCTTTAAAAACCTTCCTGGTCAAATATTGGGCGCGCTCGGTGACGCCGGAAGCATGCTATTTGATATTGGAAAGAACATCGTCCAAGGTCTGATTAATGGTGTGACGGGTATGATCGGCGCCGCTGGTAATGCTGTTAAGAACGTAGGAAGTAGCATCGTCAACGGATTAAAAGGGTTGCTCGGTATTCACTCACCATCAACAGTCTTCCACGAAATTGGTCAAAACCTCGGCCAAGGTCTGGTAAATGGTATTACCTCAACAAAGAGTGCAGTTCAAACTGCTACTAACGGGTTGGTAAATGTACCGAATGGTCGATCAGTTGCAAACCTACCGACATCTGGTGGTGCGCTGCCATCCGCATCATACGGATCGCCGTCACAGCCACAGGGTGGCGTTGTATTTAACGCTGGTGGCATTACCGTTCAAATCGGTATGTATGCCGGTACGGCCAACGAAAAACAACAGATAGCGGTAGAAATATGGCAGGAACTCATGAAAGTAGCAAGACAGCACAACATGGCCGGTAATATCCCTAATCTCGGAGTGAGGGCGGTATAGTATGTCACTCATAACACTCAACGGAAATAGCGGTGTTCCGCAACCATCGGAATTAACCGAAGAATATTTGCACGTGCGACGAGTCCGCACTACTATAACCGGCCTATCTCGTCAGATTTGGCTTGCACAAAAAATGCAGGTAACAATGAAGTTCGAGGGCATTACACAGAGCCAGTTTAATTTGCTCAACGGCTATATTGCCGGCGGTGCTCTCATAAGCTATAGCAACTCGTCGAGTGGCTGGAGCTTTAGTGGTTTTGCTACGTCCGCACCAGATCAATACATTCGTGGTGCATCGATGCTCCGTAATATGACAATCGTAATCCTACAACAATGATATGCAAGCAGTATCCTCGACATTCCAAGCAAACACAGTCGCAGCCAACCAATACCCAACGTATGCGATTTTAATTTCGTGGCTCGAAACCATCAATACGTCCTATTCGTTTTTTACTATTGGCACCTCAAAGATCGGTGGTCCGGACGTTATTAAGGGCTCTGGCAGCTCTGTCACGTTTCTCGATCGCTATCAATATACCGACTATTCTCAGTATGGTGTGAGCGTTGACGTTAACCAGGCATTGGGCCAATATCCGTACGGCACTCTCATGGCCATGTGCACAATTAAGCTTGAAAATACGAGCCAAATATTTACGCAGGGTAACGACCCAACAATTGGCAACTACATACTGCCTAACCGACCGGTTAAGTTTACCGTTGGATTTGCAAGCGATATTAATGGTTCAAGTCGTGAAGATATAGCAATGTTTGCCGGCTATAGTACGGCGCCAGACAATGATATTTTAAACCGTGATACAACGCTCATATGTTACGACGGCATGAATTACCTAAATAACACTCCATCGGCTGGTGGTGGGCCGCTGGCGGCCGCAAATGGAGGTGTGTATGTAAATACATATGCTCATTTGATTATCGCCGATCTGATGCAAGAAGCAGGATTTTCAAGTAGTCAATATGTTATCGAACAGAGCTTGCAGCAACCCATTGGCTTTCTGGCACCAATTAACTTTCAGGGTGGCACAAATACCGGGGGTAACCAGGGGTCTATTGGTTATATTATTTCGGCACTATGTGAAGCAGAGCTTGGTATTGCATTCTTTGACGAAGCTGGTATATTTCACTTTTGGAATCGGCAACACATTCCAAACAACCAAACTGTACAATGGAAATTTGATTATAATGAGACGCTTGGTGGTGGTAATAACACGGGTATTGTTGATTATTCGATTGAAAACACACCAGTCATTAACGATGTTGTTGTAGTGGCTAACCCGCGCGCCGTTCAAGCAAAGCAAGAGGTGTGGCAGCTTACCCAACCTTTTCTAATACCAGCAGGCTCGACCGCTCAGCTCTCCGTTGATTTTACGGACGCCGACGGCGCACTGCCGGTTACATCAGTAGATACCCCTGTATATTACACATCGGCAACAAGCTCAAATTATTCCACAAACCTCAACCAAGACGGCTCTAGCACCTTGGATGTACATGGTAATATATCGATCACAGGCACAACGCTCAAAGGCTCTAACTACCTTATAACATTCCAAAATACCTATTCGCAGCCGGTCTACGTAACGTCTCTTAACTTGTATGGCACACCAGCCAAAGTAACCATGCAGATTAACCAGGAGTTTAGCGACGCCACTTCTATAGGCCTCTATGGTGCTAACCCGGCAAATAATGGTCTTCCGATTAAAATTGCAAATGATCTTATTCAAGATCCGAATACTGCAAACTCGATTGCCTACCAACTCGTTACAGATTATAAAATACCCCAACAGCGTATTGTTGCCGAGGTAATGAGTGTGCCACAGATTCAGTTTGGCGATTTTACGCAAATGACATTATCTGATATCAGCCAAACAAAGAATTATACCGTTGTCGGTAAATCGTTCACGCTTAGCAAAGAGGAGCCATTTCAACAGAAGTTGGAAATGGAAGTTAAGCAAATGGTTAGCTATTTTACGATTGGTACATCACTAATTGGTGGTACAGACCAAATAGCGCCGTAAATTACGCGCCAATCGCTATCCATGTGTAAAAACCAAAGCCAGCAGAAAAGTTACCACCAGAAGGTTTGTGTAGATAAACGGTAAAGCCTGATGCTGTGGGTAATACCGGCTTTGTTTGTACTAATGCCTCGACTAAGTTGCCGTTCGATCCATATATTTGTGATGTCGAATGGTCACCAGCAAAGCTCGTAAGGATTATGGGGGGATTTGTAAAAGGTGTCCCAAATGTCACCGTTTCACTAATAAATGTAGAGCCTGTATTATACGCAATAACGCCCCAGCCGGTTAGAATACGAGCTGCTGTTTCCGTCGTGTTCGTTGTATCATTCTGTCTAGTGGTAAGGTAGCTTGAAATCGCCGACCCTGTAACCGAGCCATTAGCCAAGTGCCTTGCAATGATAATTCCATCATTAAACCCGTTACCATTGTTGAAGGACGCGTCATTGCTACCGATATGATCCGCAATGGCCAACAGATACCGCTATGGTTGATTAAAACACAACGAGCTCAGACAATCAAAACATGATTCATAAGAGCTCGATTGGCTTAAAAACAGCAAAACACCTCAGCCGACTACTCCAAGAGGAGCAGGAACCTGATGCTCGTGCCGAGGCTAAGGAGATTCTTGATTTCTATCTAAAAAACTATGAAATTGTACAAATTGTACGATGTGATGGGTGTGGCTCAGATCTCTGCCTGGAAGTGCTTGATCCTGATCAATATGCGATGAACCTCACGCACTATCACCATGAGGGTTTGCGTATGATCGAACTCGCTGGTGCGCCACTATTATCTCGCCGAAAGCGGCTTGATGGTGCTATGGGCTATGAATGTAAATGCGGTAATAACACACTTAACTCAGAGGTAGAGCTTGGCCTAATACCTAGTGTCAAAATTAGAAAAGGTACGACTGTTATGCCCGGTTCCATTCCTACTATCCAGCCCCACCATGAGGCCGCTGTGGCACTCCAAATTGCTAATCAACACTATACGCCAGATGTAACGATTAATGGTGCATTCAAGACTACGGAAACATTTACGGTCGAACGCATAAAGGGGCCAGCTCATGCCTAGCTCTGGTTACGCCACGATCTCGTTTACTGCTGGCGAGCAGCCAACAACCGCAAAGTGGAATCTTGTCGGTAGCAATGACGCGTCCTTCAACAATGGTAACGGGTTTAATGATGGAATTTTGGTACCACGCCACTTTTCTTCGACCGCGGTAAATTCGAGCGTAGTTGATTGGACGACAGCGGGTGGAATATGGTGGCAAGAACTAGGTCGCGCAACTGCCTCGGTCGCTGGTACGACTATTACCATATCATCCATACCAGCACGTACGTATCTCCGAATCTTAGTGAACTTATTACCGACAGCGGCGACGAGTACCGTTAAGTTAATTTTTAACGGTGATTCGGGTACGAACTACGGCTATCGCTTATCGACAAACGGAAGTGCAGATTCAACGGGTACATTTGCTGGTTTACCTATAGATACGGCTGCAAGTCCTGCGAGTGTTATGTGGGTAGAGCTCGAAGGAAACAACAATGCCAGTAAGGCAAAGCTCTTTGTAGGGCACTCGATAGATGAGAACTGTAATCGTCGTGAGCTAAATGCCTTGTGGTCTAACACATCGGCCCAGATCAACAGCATTGCATTGAACACTTCCGTGAATATGGCGGTCGGTTCAGAAATTATAGTATTGGGTCATAACTAGATAGCGTTTTGGTTGACTGTTGCCTCTGTTACAACGTGTAATAGTCGTATGGGTAGCCAAGATAAAAACCTCCGTCAAGTCGCTATTCCGTATTACGGGCAAATCATGGGATATAACCGAGCGGAGCAATCAGACCAAGACGTTTCTATAGCTCAGCTAGTTTATGGATCTGGTGTTGCCCAAGCGGGTGATCTTTACCCATTCACATACAGTAGTGCTCAAAAAGATTTTATGGTGAGAATCCTACGGCCACAATTTGGCCAACTGATTGAGGCGTATTTAAATCTTAGTTTGACGTTCGATACTGCTGAAACCTCGCCAAAATTCTACGTTTCCGCTGGCTCCGGCTATGCAGCTGATGGTACTACCCCGATTGTTCCATCCCAAAGCTATATTCAACAGGCGCATCAAACAATTACCGGACAAACATCCCCGCTTACTGGCGTTGCCGGACAGCCTATGACGCAATATAAGCTAAATATTCTGTCACTATTACCTCTGGGGCCTGGTTCGACCAATTTCAATCCCGATAGTTTTGTTGTGGGTATTCATTTCTTGCAAACGCCAGTTATGACCGGTTTATTTCATTTGCAAAAATTCTTCGTAACAGGAAGTGCATTGGTAATACCATAATGGGCATGCTTGATAAACGTTCGGCGGCAGTACCGTTAAATACCTTTCGCCAGGACTATAATATTATTGCTTTTGTTCCGGGTCGTGGGGCGACTGGTAGCTCGCCGACAGGGGTAACGCGATATACTTATTGGCTCGATTGTGATCCGTTTGATATATATAACCGGAGTCTCATTAGTCAAAACGTTAGTTTTCAGATATTTGCAGATTCATTGCTCTCTACGGCTATTGTTCCTTATATAATTGTGGATCAAAGCGATGATATTCCCGATGAGCAGGTAATTGTAGGTCCTACGTCATTAGGCGGCTCGATAATATTAGCGCCGGGGCAGCCGCCTTACTATCTCAATACCAAATTCCTAGCCCAGCCTATTAACTCTAATTTCCAAAACGATCAGGGTCGCTATAGTATGGCGGGGTATGTCGGACAGGGTACAGGTTTCGGAGGAACGCAGATGGTCGGCCAGGCATTCGTGCCAAAGCAGTCGAAACTAACGGGATTCTCCCTAGCTGAACTATTCCACACCAATATTACAGATCATACTAAATTCTTTAATCTCAACTTTGAGCTATGGAATTCAAACAAGCAGTTTGTGGCGCATATAGGCACTTTGCAGCCAACCTACAACGCGGCGGTGCAACCGTCTGGCTTAACGACAGACAGTAGTTGTACGGCGTATTGTAGCGGCATTACATATAATATCTGTGACGACAGCATAAAACGCTGGATCACTCTTAACCAGGTAAATATACAGCTCAATAGCCCGGTTAATGTTTCACCTGGACAAACGTATTATATAATCGTTCGCCAGGCAACTCTTAGCACTACTAATTATTATTTCCTCGGTAACAATACCAAAAGCACAGGTGCGTTATCAGGATCGGGGCGCTATACTGCCTATGATCAAACAGGCGCAGCAGTGGCTGCACATGCAATTATTGCGGCCGACGGGTCTTCGACATTCTCCAATGTTGTAGATATAAATGGTAATCCGGTCGATTTTCCGTTTACTACCCAAGGGAATACGGGTCGTATAGCCGTGACATTCTGGTGGGGTAATCAGTCAACATCATATTGGTCTACACCGCCGCAAAATCTGCCGGGCAGTTTCAAATTTATTCACCTGGATTTTGACCAAAGGATATAGTATGGGTAGTGAATCAGGGTCACAAATATTTCCGCTTAGCTTTAAAACAGCAGCAATAACCAACCTCGGTCCTGGCGGCAATACGGGTATTGATGCGGTTTATGATAATATCTTAAAACCTCAATATGGTGTAATAGGCTTTCAGCTTTACCAGCCATACAATATGTATGCGGTAAAAAAGATGAAGATGCACTTTAGGTGTAAATTTGCCAGCAGTGTAACGACTCCACAGCAAATCATTAACAAAATAGTGGTTGGCAGTAATGGTAGTGGCTTACCTTCGCCCACCGCGCCATCTATTACCGTGAACTTCACACCGGTTAGTGGTGTACTCGATTTTACAATTGATCTTAAAAGCTTAATTACGCCAACCGGCGATAATATAGTATTTCTTTATTTGCCAAAGGCTCTAGTACCGGGCGATATTGGTTGGTCTGGTAGCTATAACCAAATTCAAGTACAAGTATGGAAGCTCGATATGCTTTATCAGACAGTGGGGATACGATGAAAAAACACCGACCATTCAAACCGACAAAGGCCGATATCAATGAACGCCGCAAACATCATCCAGGTAAACGATTAGACTGGTTGCCTGGCCAAGAGCCGGTATTTGAACATAAAACTGTAACCACTACTGCTTGCGTTATTTGCGGGATAGCCTTTGCCCGGCCTGAAACAGTTTGTAATAGCTGTGGTAATTGCCAAGCATGTGGTGGCATTACAATCGATAGATTTGGAAACTCCTGCAACCAGTGTGGCAATCATATTGATCAGCCACGCTTTGATACCCTCGGGCCTATGATTTATACAAATTAGGCATACCACTATGGTTGAGTTATTTACAACCGTCCGTCAATAATCAAAATATGGCAACGAAAAAGACCGTTACTGAGGAAAGCACAGACGATTCACCCAGCGTAAAGATCGCGGTGATGAATAACGATATCCAGCATATTAATGAAACTCTTGCTCGCATGGAAGGCAAGTTTGATACCGCTATAAATAATTTTGTGACCAATCAACAATTTCTTGATCAACTCGCTGTTACGAAACGCAAGAATGAAGATTATGACAAAGTGATTGAGACTATGCAAGAAGACATTCGCAAATTGCGGGATGCCTACAATGCACAAAAGGGCGCTATTGAGGCACAGAGACGGTATATTTCGATAGGTCTCACAATCTTAGGTATTGCGGTTGCTGCAATAACAACCTATTTAGGGTTACGAAAATGAGTCGTTTTAATGACTGGCTAGGCGGAAAAATAACCGATGGTGTTTCTACTATGTGGTGCGCTTATATATTTGCTGGTCTGGCTATATATGGCTATCCCTATGGCAGTACCGACCCAAAGACAATCGTGCAATGGTTTGCTCAAACATTTCTGCAACTCGTGTTATTGTCCATCATCCTGGTGGGTCAGAAACTCCAATCTAATAAGCACAACGAAATAATCTCTCACGTCAAAAAGATTCATGCCCACTTAGGCATTAAGGAGGATTCATTATGAGCAAAGTAGGAGATCTATCATACTCGCGCCCTGGAGGCGCAGCGCTAAAAGCACACGGTTTTACCGGTATTATGCGATATTTCAGTTATGATGGTGGCAAAAATCTATCACACGAGGAACTTGTCGATTATCTCAACAACGGCTTGGATGTCGGTGTTGTATTTGAAAGCACTCAGACACGCGGTTTAAGTGGTGCGGCCGGTGGAGCAGCTGATGGTGCCGAGGCCTTACGTCAAGCAAATGCGGTTGGTTATACTGGTCGTATTTATGCAGCCTTTGACTTTGACGCCAATGATGCTCAGAAGCCAGCACTAAAGGCATACCAGGATGCGTTCAACGCGGCTACTGGTGGTCGTAGCCGTGCAGCATACGGTGGATTTTGGGTTCTCAAATACCTTGCTGAAAATGGAAGTATTGACCTGAAATGGCAAACTCTTGCATGGAGTGGTGGCCAAATTTACGACGGCGTACAGCTTTATCAAAATGGACAAACTGATTTTGGTGGCGGCGTTGATGTAAATGACGTTCGAGTCGCGGATTTTGGTCAAATGGGCCATGGCTCGACTGCAACGCCTTCGGCTTCGACTGTTTCGGCGCCAGCCCCAAGCCCAGCAGGATCATACACGGTTGTTGCTGGCGATACTCTTAGCGGCATCGCCGCGCGCTTCGGCACGACATATCAGGCGCTTGCTGCCCTGAACGGCATTGCTAATCCGAATCTCATTAAAGTGGGCCAAGTTTTAAGCCTACATGCTGGCGGCGGTAATGGTGTAACGGTCGTTGCTGCACCCATTGCGAATGGTCAAACATACACAGTGGTTAGCGGTGATACACTAGGCGCTATTGGCGCACGCTTCGGCATGAGCTATCAAACGATTGCAACAGTAAACGGCATTGCTGATCCCAATAAGATTTATCCAGGGCAAGTATTACGTATTCCTGGTACGAACGTGCCGGCCGCTGCGCCTGCGGATGGAGTTGTCTATATTGTGCAAGGTGGCGACACCCTGAGTGGCATCGCTGCTAAATACGGTACTACCTACCAGCACCTTGCCGCAATTAACGGTATTGCAAACCCTAACGTGATCAATGTCGGTCAGCATATAAGGATTTCGTGATGGATGATCCACGACTAGCGGTGCTTGGACGATTTACGCCAGAGGGTAAGCTCACGCCAGGTTATGGTGATCACTACCTCTTTTTTGTCGGCCGCGATGATTGTCATGGCATTCTACATTACCTCATTCCCGAAGAGAAACAGTATTTCCGCCTTAATATGTTTGGTTATGACGACGAAGAACTGAATGCCGACATCCTAGGGCTGTTCAATGATCCGAACGTGGTTGTACAGATTAGCCTCGATAAATCGCAAGCTGGTGGAGTGCACGAAAAGAAGATTATTGCAGCTGATGAGGCTAGCAATCCTGAAGACTTTTCAACATCATTCTGTATTTTACAGTCTGAAACACACCAAATTAGCCATACCAAGGGCGGCGTAATGAGCAGCCTCGGTATGTTCTTTGAGGGCAGCATGAACTGGAGCAATAGTGGCGAGGGCACAGGGATTCAATTAAAGCCCGGTGTCAATTCAATTCCCGGTTTTAAATCCCAAAACAACACGTTACTAGTTTCGACTAATCCAGTCGCCATGCGGCGTTTTGCTGATCGGCTCGACGTTGAGCACAAGATTGGACTAGCACAAGCAAATAAATTAAAGGAGAATGTATGAAACTCAAAAATCTAATTAGCGTATCTTTACCAACTAAAGCGCAAGTAGTAAGAGGAGTCGAAGTAACGGTGCTGGTATATGTTGCCACGTTCTTTACGACACTTGCACTGCAACCAGATCCACTAAACAAATCATCCATCCTTGCAGCAGCGGCAGCAGCTCTTACGGCTGTTTATGCACTGGTCAAGGGATTTCTAACCGACCTATAGTTTACCGTGCCGTCTCTTCCGTGGCTTTTTGGCATATACAAGGAATGAGTGGTAACCCACTATACTGAATGCGTTCACAACTTTCTTGACTTCGTAAGTCTTGTGTTTGTATGTGAATTGTTTAAGGTTAAGTATTTCGTCTTCACGAGCAGCATAGTCATAAGAAAAGTGAAACTCATTTTCGGACAGCTTAGTAATATAGACTTTGGTGTTTTCCAAGTACATTTTGTGACGGCCTTTCGCGAAAGTATAGATACGTGTGCCGCATTGTTGTTTGTTTTTAGTATAAGCTTATCCATTATATCAGAATCGGACGCTAACAGATATAAAATCCTTGACGAATGGAGGTGGTTTTGCTATAATTACAACAGTACCGACCCTCAGAATTTCGGCTACACAAAGAAAAGAAGCTGCATAAGCTTCTTTTTTCGTAGGGCGAAAAATGGTATAATACAGAGGTGCGGTGGGCCCTAATCCCGCCGCATTAAACCTGGGTACTTGCGACCCTAGACATTTTATAGTATTATACGATCACACAAACTGCTATTTATGGCTCCAGGTAGGAGCCAACCTATTTGAATAATTTTGGCTCCGGCATTTCGCTGGGGCTTTATTACTCATAATTTGGCACATACAAATACGTTTAACCGGTAGCGTACGGACTTGTTAAGCGTCACGTTAGTTTCGACTGCTCTAGCGAACGTAAGAGCGGAATATATTTGCGTGTCTAAAAATTACTGAGGGGTAGAGGTTAGAAATGGAAGTGGTAAAAATACTTCAAAGCAAAAGTCTCTATAGAAATAATGAAAGCAAAGCTAATAGCAGCACTTCTATAGAACTACCAGCAATCATTACTGATTTAATTACGGGAAGTGATTATTGGAAAAATGCTAAGCAGAATCGTTATAAAAAGTTAATTCGTGATGGTTTCTATGGCGAGCTCATGCAGTTGGCTGAAATCGCGCAGACTAAGAAGGTCCCGGCCAACTGGTTTGCAAAGGTTGCATCAAAAGCAAATTGGGAACGCACATTAGAATTCATCGCTAAGCTACGAAAAGTAGCCCAGGCTGCTGCGGAGGTTGCGAAACGTCTTGCAGTGCCGTCGGATAAAATGAAAGCCGTATATAAGGCCTGCTGGCGGCTAGGCGATGGCGTCATTCGCCACGCAATCACGGCACAGGAAACCGGCAGGGATAGATATAAATATTTCTGTTGGCTCACGAGCGTTAATAGAACGACGTAAACAGAAAATATTCAAAGAGGGTAAGCATAGGCACTAGGGTTGGTGTTTATGCTTACTTTTTAGTTTCTGTAACACAAGTTAATACTATACCAGAAAAACGGGTCTGTTCATAGGGTAAATTAAACCCTATCCAACAGAGGTGAAATGAATATAAACTAATTCCAATCTGTGAGGTGGGTCATAGACAAACGGAGGAAAGTGTGATCGGAAATCATGACGCTATCTGAAGCATTCGATCTCTACCGGCTTGACGTTATTGTTTACAAGAACCAATCGCCGAAGACGGAGGAGACGCACCGAATTGCAGAAAAGCTGTTTCTTAGCTTTGCCGGCGATATCCCAATCAACGAGCTCACCTTTGAGTATGTTCGCAATTGGAAAATATGGTTAGACAAAGGCACGAATGGTAAACCCAGAAGTGCATCAACGGTCCGCGAATACATTATACGCCTACGATGTGTCTTACGCCATATGCAACGTCTTGGCCACGAGACTGTTAATTACGAAATGATAGGGATACCAAAGCGACCAGAGCGCGTGCCTGAGTTTCTTACGCCAGATCAGGTGACCGAGCTTATTGAAGTAATTGGGAGGCCTCAGCGTGGATATTCTGCGCGCAACAGGCTACGTAACATGGCCGTAGTGAGCTTGCTTTATGCTTCGGGCATACGCTCCGCAGAGTTGTGTCGGCTGAATAGGTCGGATATTCGAGATGATGGTACGTTTACCGCGTTCGGAAAGGGCAACAAATCACGCCTTTGCTTTATCGATCAGCGCACGCATGATCTCTTAGGACGATATTTGGCAATCCGTGACGACAATAACCCGGCGCTATTTATATCAGATCAGAATGGGCTACGGCTCAGTAAGGGTACCGTGCAAAGAATCTTTGAATTTGCGCGAGGTAAAGTAGACTTCGAGGTGCCAGTACATTGCCACGCATTACGTCATTCGTTCGCGACCAATCTGCTGCGTAATAACGCTAATATGCGCTATGTGCAAGAGATGCTAGGGCACAGTAGCCTTACCACTACTCAGATGTATACCCATGTCGTTAATGAAGACTTAAAACAAATTTACGCGACATACCACTCATGCTAAAAAGATCCAACATGCAGTCCCTACCGTAGCGTTATAAATCATAATTCAACTATCAGAGGTCGTAAATTTTACGGCCTAAAACCCTTGACATAAGCGACTTAAACCGCTATGCTTGAAATATAAGTTGCATGCAACGAACGAAACTTTACAAGTTAGCTTCACAAAAAACCTTGTTGGGGAGCTAACATCGGTGCGAAAGCGCTAAGAGCGCGTCCTTGCCAAGGACGAGGTCCAGGGTTAGAGTCCCTGTACCCGCACCAAAAGAGACTTTTCAGGTTCTGAAAGGTCTTTTTTATTGCTTACTAATCTGTAAAACGGACTAATTTCGGGGGTGTGAACTTTATTTTTTGCATCAAGGTAAAATCCGGCCGGAAAAAGTACTTGTTTACACCTCAATCTGTTCTCGGGCGAAATCTCTAAAAACCTATTGCCCATGTTCTCTACAAAATCGAAAGCAAACCTTAAGAACCTATCTTTGTCATTGGAAGCTTGCAAGGTCAGTGTTTCTAACTGATTTTCAAGGTCTATAACTTCAGCTTTCTTTTTAGTGATCGCTGCGAGTATATCTTCTTTAATGGTTGAATTGCTTGGGTCGGTCGCTGCCTCAACTTGTTGGTTGATAGTGGCATTAATATTTTTGATTAAGTGAGTTATGCGAACAGCCTCTTGTCCTGCCTCTCCTTCTTTTTGCTTCCACACAATATCTAGTGCGTCGACAAGATTTTTTAATGCCTCGTCACTTACTGAAAAATTCTCGAATTGCTTTTGTATTTGAGAATGAAGCTCATCACGAGTAATACGTCTTTTACACGCCCTGCATCTATATTTTTCGTATATTTTATCGCTATGACCATTCCCATGATCATAACCAACGTATCTGCCGTTACGTTTATCTACACACAAATCGCAACTGACGTGGTTCGAAAGAGGGTATTTAGGATTGCCGTTCTTACGTGGGCCGGATTGATTCTTTTTCTTGCCGTCCATTATTCTCACGAGTTCCCGATGCTGCTCCTTGCTGATCAGAGCTTGGTGCAGACCATTTTCGTTTCGCATCTTTACCTGTTTATCGACTTCAACAATTCCGGCATAAAAAGGGTCGACAGCTATTTTTCTAAACTTATCCATTTTGTATAGCATGCGACCTTTAACAAAAGCACTGGCGTTTAACTCCACGACCGCTTCAGAGGGTGTTATGAGTCCACTAGCTAATCGTAGTAGTACTTTCTTAAGTGCTGGGCCACGTAGTTCATGTATCTCCTGAATACCAGTTCGAAGACCCTTCCTATAGCCGGGTTTTGGTGAGAACGGAAAACGTCCTTCTTCGAGAGCCTTGGTCTGTCCATTGATCGATTTTCTTTGCCTTTCGTCATTACTACCTGCCGCTCGAAAGCCTTCAAGGTATCGCATCAAGCCCGATAGGGTATCATCGTTATTCAAATCAGGCTTGTCGGCATACCATATTTTTACATTCACTTCTTGCATGAACCTGACTTGAAAATATACTTGCTCGTCGGGGCTACGCATAAACCTGTCTACTTCTTGTACGATCAGATATCGTACGTTAGGGTGCTTGTGGCAGTATTCCAGCATTTGCTTTAAGTCTTTGCGATCGTAATTAACACCCTTCTTGCTCGATACATGTCCCGACCATATTCCATCTTCAGGAATACGAACGTTTAGTTCGTCTGCGGCTTTAAGAACGTTGTCTCGCTGGTGGCTAAGACTATTGCTGTCTAACTGCTCAAGTGATGAAACTCTACATAGGGCGATGGCTAGATTTTGCTTTGGCATCTTCCTTTACGCTCCTTGCTTCTTGCTCATGAAAGACATCATAAATAAACTCAGCAAGTGCTTTTGCTGCTTGCTGACATTCTTTGTAATCACCAGACTTTGCAGCCTTTTTAAGCTTAAGAGTGCGGTCTCTTTTACTTTGTCGTAAGTCTTTGGGCATGAGAACCTTATAGAAAGTTCTTTTGTCCCTTTACTCAAAAACAAAAGAAACCATTCCAAAATATAATTTAATATAATTTTGTTAGGTCTCAGGTACATTATAACTCTTCCTGCTTCTGTTTTATAAAAAACAGGTCTAAAAAGTGGAAACTTGTAGTAAACTTGGCCACCTTCTTATCTGTTAGCCTTCGATAGCATTTTTGCAAAGGCGGTACTTACTAATCCTCTAAATAGTGCTTCATTTATAAACTGATTTGTATGCTCGAATATAAGCTGGTTGCCGTCTTTAAGTACTATCGTTAGGTATTGTTCTCGCTTCACACTCTTCTTTGGAGTAGCTAATGCGAAGATGCCTAAGGTAACCATTCGAGTGGCTGTTATACGTCTACTTATGTCTTCTTTGCCCTCCACGTTATAAGACTCAACCTCTTCCGATGATAGCGTGAGCAATATTTTTTTGCCACGAACGTATTCGACTCTATCCATGTAAAAATTGAGAGACCCGAAACCGAGTGATAAATCTGAATGACCGCCTAGATATTTTACGTTAAAGCTTTGAGTGCTTTTTTCTTTAGCTGAACTATCCTTGAACCACATATGGACCTCCTCGACTTAATTAGTCATGGCGATCCAAATAAAAAGGACAGCCACGCTGGACTGTCTAGGACCCAAACAAGCAGTTATGCCTATTCTTTTTTACGTAGCTGCCCATTTTATGGCACAACTACGTGAAGCTTCACGTTAACTAATTGTTTGAATCCTAGACTCTTTAATCATATATCAGATAAGAAGTTAACACTATAGTTTGATCAGCCATATAAGGTTAGAATAGACACATGAGACTTGACTGGGACAACTTTAATGCTATTCATGGTAAAAACGCCAATGATGAGTTTGAAGTGCTCTCAGGAATGGTTATAGAGAAGATTGAAGTTGGCAAGATAACAAATACGCCAACGAACTACAAAGGAATCGAGAGTGAGCTATTCACTAACTCAGCTGGGAAGAAGGTTGCCTATCAGTCCAAGTTTTCATCTACTGGTACTGATACCTCATTAGTTTCCGAATTTATGGACTCACTGAAGAAACTGACAAAGAGTGAAGTTGATAAGATTGACATACTTTATATCACCTCCAACAAACTAGGATCGGGCTCGCAAACAAATCTTAAAACAAAACTTACTACACAATTTACTAAGATCAAAGCTAAGCAGCCGACTATAAAGTTTGTTTGCGGGATTACACGATTTAAGACAGACCTTCTCACGCTGAAAGAATTTGACGGAGCTAGATCTTATTTCTTTGGAGGTGGTAATCCACGAGCGTTGCATGAAGCAAACATAAGCTCTGCTGCTACAAAAGTCTTTAAATCTGGCAATTATATTGAGCTCCCAATGAAAGATATTGCTAAATCTTTTGAATCAGACCAATTATTGAGTGAGGCAACAGACCCTAAGAAAATGAGCATTCTGATGGTAGCAGGAGCTGGCACTGGAAAGTCTCTCTTATTGCAGAAATTAGCCTTTGATTTCAGCTCACTCGGAGGAGATCATCCCGAGATCATGCAGACCATCCTCAAGAACGGGGTTGTAATTCTTTTAAGGGCTAGTCTTTATAAACGCCAATCCCTCAACTCTGTTATTGCAAATAAGTTAAATAATTACGGTATGACTCTTACTGACTATCCGATTACCCTAATTCTCGATGGTCTCGATGAACTTAGTTTCGATGATAGTACTAGTATGATTAACGAGCTTCAGGACTTATATTCAAGCAAGATTATTAAACGATGCATAGCTAGTGTAAGGAATGCTAGTAGTTCAGCTATTCGTTATCAACAAGTAATGTCCCCTCACCAAATTACAATCCTACCACTTACTGAGACTAAGATGGTTGAGTATTTCGAGAAACGAGCAGATAAAGGCAAGACAAAACTACTCAAGCAGGTAATCAAAGATAAAAAGGATACATCGGATATCACGGATATTCGAATCCTTGAACTTTATTGGCTGAATATTGAAAAAGGTATTCTACCGGGTAAGTCACAAATACTCAGTGCTGCATTCTCCGCACATGTTGGTGACAGAACCTTAGACTTAAATCTTCTCAATCCAAAAACAGGATCACTAAAAGTGATTTTAGAGTCCCTCTCTGTAGAAACATTACTGCGTGGAGGTAGAACTATCGAACTCTCGTTCATGCAAAAGAAAATCCTTGATACGTATCAAAGAATGAACTATAGAGACGTTAACGAAGTGATCGAAAGGATCGCCAGTATATGTGGTGAGCATAGTGATTTTGATGAAGGGGAGGATTTTACTTTCGAACATAAATCATGGATCGATTACTTTGCTGCTTTATATCTAGCCAGAAAGTTTAAGAATACTAAAAGCTCAATCCTCGAACTAATTGACTATGAAGACGTTCTAGCGAACTGGTTTGTACCCGTAGCTCGCTATGAGTATAAAAGGAGCAATCTTCTTCCCGAAGCTATTGGCGTAGGAATTATAGATGCCTATCTTGGTTTTGAAAGCGATAGGACCGATGACATTGAAGAGGAAGTTATTAAGGTGCAACTTAGTTCCGGAGATGATGCTTTACGGGAGTCTGTCATTTTGCATGCAGAAGAGCTCATTGCAACTAATACGGCAACTAATCCTCGCATTATTTACGAGTATATAAGAGCAGGTCATCGGAGCATTGCCGAACAACTTAACAAAGTTTTCTGCGGTAAATTAGACGAAAGAAATAACGAGTTTGCTTACAGGGCATATTGGGAGCATTTTAATTACTTTTATCTCATCCAACTAGAGTTTTCTACCAGAACTCCAATAAAGTTCCTTGAAAGATTCAATGAGATAATTGGTCAATATACTGACAGAAGGAGTTGGGATCTTCAGAGGAAAATTGAGCCGACAATCGTAGAAGTATATAGCGGTCTTATGGCTAAAGGTCTCACTGTAGATCAAATATTTAAGAATTTAAGTAGTGATATTTTGCCTTTGGCCCTTGCGTTCATTTATGAACCAGCGACTATTCGTGCATTAAGAAGCAGCCCGACAGCCCGGGGGCAGCTAAAGGCATTGTTAGACGACACTGAGCTAAAAGATGTCGATCGTTTCAGCATAATGGCACTTCTTGATATAAATTTTGGAGAGAATGAAGAAGCGGCTAAAGCAGCATATAGTGAACTTAATGATAGCCTAAGCTCCCACCTTGATAATGCATCTAGGTACCTAACAAGACTATATCTGCTTCGAAAAGCATTTGACTGGAGTCAGACGTTAAAAGAAGATTCTAGCGATTACCATTACTTGATGCTACAAGACGTATATGATGTGTTATTCTACTTCGCAACCGAAAAAGATTTTACTTCTGATTATGCTGCGTTAGAAATAAAGCTCAAAGAAGTCGTAGGTAATGCATCGACGTATAGCCTTAACAGGGATAATTTCTCGAGAAAAGGTATAACAAGTCTAGTCGCTTATATAGCGGAGAATCTCAGCATTCAAAACACTAGGGAACTAATTAAGCTCAACGAAGACAGTAGTTCAAAATTTATTTATTATCCAATCTTACTCGAGAATATCTTCTCAAAAGATAGAGTATTATTTAACAGACTGTTTAAGCTCGAGGAAGTTGAGCAAACATTAGATGCTAAAAAGGGTGATCTTGAATCCTATACTGATGAGTTGCGGAGTAAAGCTGTATTAATAGCTCATATTGACCCCTCTAGGGCACCTGATCTATTGAACGAACTACGCCGATTAACTCGTTTGAGGTATGGTTACCACAAGGACATACTCGGATTCTTTTTACCTACAGCCTTAAAAGTAGTTCTTGAAAAGGATTATTTCAGTCACAAACAAAAGCTAGAATATGTAGATAAGATATATACCGTAATAATGGACATACAGGATATCACCGACCATGATGAAGTTGGATGGTTGCCTGACGAGTTCTTCGCTACCCTTATAGAGTATGACTTCGATCTTGCTCTTCAGTATCATAATAAATATCTACAACGAGGTGATTACGATATTCCAATACTAAACCAGATTAATTTAGCACACATAAAACGTGGGGATACGTTTAGCGACATTAAACAGCTTGCAGGTAGGTATCATCGACAATATAAAACTCAAGACGAAATATTCGAAACCTATTATGAATCACGTTTTACATTATTCGTTAACGTAGCAGACAGCGAACACTACTCCATGGATGAACGCATCGAGGCTATAAAGCTTGCATCTGACGAGTTAGCTCAACTTAAGCGACAAGATAAAGAATATCGAGAAAGTGATTACGAGAGAGGTGGACTCTTTAGGCCAGCTCTAGCACGTTATAGAAAACTTTCTAAGCTACTTCTGCCGAACGAAAAACTTGAAACACTACGAAGGCCGAAACGTTACAAGCATCTAACGACTGATCCAGTTAATCCACCTTCAAAGAGACCCATAACGGAATATGAGAGAAAAGAGAATAGAGCTAAAGTTCAGTTTGCCTTACTTCCGTCCGACGAAGCTTATAAAAAAATCATTAAAGATATTTCAGGAGATAAGTACAGCTGGTACAACTCCCTGATAATTAACTCAAAACAAAGCGTTGACTTATTCATCGCTGAGCTTGAAAGACACGAAGAACCACTTGATAGTTTTTCTCACCTTATTGCCATTTATCTCGATTATTATAGTCACCGAGGGGAATCACAGTACTTTATAGATAGAATATGGAATTCCCCATTCTATAAACACCAGTTTATCGAATGGCTTTTTAATAAGCCTCATCATCACGATACTAATCTTTTACTTAAGGTCTGGGCCGAAAATGATGAAAAAGAACTTACGAGTGGTCTCATAGAGCAAGTCATAGATTGTATTGAGCTTCTCGTAAGAAAGAGCTAGTAAGCTCTACTGTCTTTACTACCGTCATAAAGTTTATCTATGAAGGTCATATTATCTTCGGTAGGATCTAAAAGGTATGTACTTGCAGCGTCGATGAGTTGGTCGTAGGCGGCTTTTACGTTATGACTTGGTATCGTTTTACCACCTAGCTTCAAAGTATTTACTACAAAAGTAGCCAGTACTATAAAGCGATCCTGACGTTTATTATCTAACCCGTCAGGCCAAGTAGGCCTAAATGCTTCTCGACCATACATATGCGTAACCCGGTTATTTAAGAACCGTGACCATTGATCAGTTTTGGTATTTTTCTGAACAGTACCGCCAAGAGCTTTAAGCGTAAAATTCTTTGTGCTACTCAAGCTCGCAAATTCAATAAGGTTACGTGCGTGAATTGTCGCACTATCTATCAAAGCGACATACGTGTCATTATCGCCTTGGTTAAATTTAGTAGCTGCAAAAATAAGCCACTCTATCTCGTATAAAAGATGGGTATTTACTTGGTAAATCAGATCATCATCAGATTGCATATTATTGTACCCCTTGCATATCTACATTATAGGGTAAACCAAAACTTATGTATGTGTGTTAAGTAATTATTATTGATTGAGCATACAATAAGATGAGAAGGATTTTAATATGGCTAGAAATGAAGTTGCGGAAAAGATAGAAGATTTAATTACGAGTGGAGTCAGCAGCTGGAAGGAGCCTGAGGTTGTTTACCTATTTGTTGAATTGCGTAAGCTTCTAGACCATGCACGAGAAGAAACACAGATCAACTCACCTCATTTACGCTTCTATTGCGATTGGGTGGTGCATATATCTAAGGATCGCATTGATCCGGTTACACTTGAAGTCATTCGTAAGATGGAAGTAGGTATAAATAAGCAAATTAAAACTCCCTACTTACACCTAGGAGAAGAAGCTATAGATTTTGCTTACTTCCGATCCTTACATAAAGAGCTTATAGACTTATTAAAAACAGAGGGCATAAACGTTGCTAAAGTCGAGCAAGATGCCGTATGGACTCAGGTTGTGAACATACTCGTAAAAGTTCTCGAAAACCAGCCTCTCAATATTGCTGACCGACATGGTCTTAATCTGAAACAACTCGTTTTTGTACCAAGTGCACCACAAGTTGTGATAATGCATATTGATTTTAATGTGCCCATTGTAGGCAAAGACGGCAAGTCTTACCCCTACTACGTTTTAAAGAATGCGTATTAATATGTCCATGCAAGAGAAACTACAACTCCGAATAATTGATAGGCTCATAGAGCTCCATAAATTAAATATGGGCAAAGTTAACTTTGACATCCATGACAGGAAGCATGCCATATATTATCTGCAAGGGGGAGCGATTACTTGTGCTATCAATGCAAGAAAGCTAAATAATGAAATTGGAATATTAGGTAGAGAATGGAGATTCATATCGGAGATCTCTTATGTCGTAGAGTACTTTGATGAGCTAGACGATCAGAGTAGAGAGATTTCAGCTTGGTTTACAAAAGAAGCGATTATTGATCGAAAGCCTTCGAAAAAAGTAGTCGACTCATCGATAAGACAGCAACGCACAGGATTACCAGAAGATCATTTTAAGTTGTTCGATGATTCGCATAAAGGCTTACTCCACGAACTGTCGAAGTTTGCACATCCGAGCTTACCGTCAGTGAGTGCGAATTCAACGACCTTAACGCATAAATTTGATTACTACCAAACTTATGACGAAGACCCTAAGCAGAGAGAAGCATTAAAGGGGATATTCGTATCAGAAGCAATTAACTGCTTTATTGCACCATCGAAATCCTTGCCACTGAGCAAGGAAGAATTCAGTGAACTGCTTAATTATAAGACGTCGCTTAATACCAAACTATTCTAATGACCACTCGATAGTGAAGGTGTGACTCCCTCGCCTCATCTGGTGAGTAAGTATTCTTGATATGGGACAGACAAAATATCTCTCCAGCGATCGATTTCGTCTCTGATTTGGTGGAAACTTTTTTTCATGTGCTGCACCAAGATTTTATATAGATAAAGAGGTTCTCGATTACGAGGCCTTTTTATTTTTGTCACCACTTCGTGCCCGTGTGCTGATAGAGTATGAGCTTACTATGCTAATGTGAGCAGAGTACAATAGAGTAATGCGTGATATATCTCCACAAACACTAAGTGACGCTGAACGACGCATTGTCGCCGCATGGGCCGCCGACTGCGTCGAGCGGGTTCTAGGGCTATTTGAGGCTGAGGTTCCAGATGATGACCGACCTCGAACTCTCATTGCGCGGACTCGAGCGTTCGCACGGGGAGAGCTGGATACTGCCGAGGAGATTCGTCGTCGGTTCGCCGGTGGCGTCAGTGCGAGTGAGGTGAAGTCACCGATCGCAAAGGCTGTCGCCCGAGCTGCTGGTCAGGCTGTTGCCATTTGTCACATGGGTGCGCATGCACTAAGTGCTGCTGCTTGTGCAGTCGAAGCCATCGGCCTTGCGAATCCAGACCAGCCAGAAATCGTCGAAGATGAGATCCGTTGGCAGCTTGACCATATGTCTATAGAAGTTCGCGCTACTTTGCGATCTCTTCCGCTAATTGATGAAATATCATCTGGACCTCTTGGGCCTGGACTGAACACTTCGGGTCGACTCGGTGCCATTATCCGTGAGCAGCAAGCTGGCCTTCGTTCAAATTGACCCGGGCTCGACTTTACTACTGGTTGTCATGTCACATTGAAATTTAAAAGATACTTCGATGCTTTTTTATCTTTCTACTAGCTATCGACGAGCGTTATTGGAACTAATAATTTGTGACTATATACTCTATTCTCTGAGAGCTGTAGGCCTTGTCCTGGTTAACTATGTTAATTGCTTGGTCTGAAGTGACAAAGTAATGTTGCTGTTCTCTGAGCTTATCCTGTGTCATCCACTTGTTTGTGCCGTGAGGCCATAGGGACTCATTTAAGAGACCTTCTACGCCATACGCTTTAAGAACCATAAATAACTTATCTTCGAGTAAGGAGCCTGTCTCTTTATTATAGTCGCGCGTACGATAGAACGATTTTACTTCGAATGAAGCATGGAGCCCAGTTTGTTTTTCAAGCTCGCGAGTGGCGGTTTCTTCAACATCCTCTCCCCACTGCACCGGTCCGCTTATGCAACCCCAAAAACCGTAGTAAGGATGCCGCATTCTTTTCTGTACAAGATATTCCGGCACGTCTAGATGATCTGGGCGAGGTACGATAAGCAGCATTGAGAGTTTGGGCTGTTTCTGTGTCGTTTGCTTTTCTTCGTTCAGGTTGTTGGCAAACTCTTTGCCATATGGAGTCAACTCGTATTCACCACTTGTAAGTTTGTATATGTAGTTGAGTTTTATTAGCTTCTGAATATGAAATTTAAAGACATCACTTTCGAGATCTGTCTCGTGCATCAGTTCGCTGAAACTTGCTGATTGACTATGACGAAGCTTATAGAGGATGGCTATCTGAGCTTTATGCATGGGAATGCTTTCTAAAAGGTTACGGTAGTTATCTACCCTGGACGATAAGTGTAGGCTTTCGTAACAATAGTAGCATGCTAAATAAATCAGTCGCAACCTGGGGTACTTTTGATGGTGAATTACACCCCGGTCATATACATTTCTTAGAAACATGCAAACAATACGGTAAAGTAGTAGTATTTCTCCTTGATGATGACGGTATATACAGGCAGAAGTCTAGAAACCCAATCTTTCCACAATCAACTCGAAAGCGAAATCTACTTAATACAGGACTAGTCGACGCTGTGATGGAGGGTGGCCCAGACCAAATCGAGAACATCAAGACAACACTTGAGTTCGCCCCGGGTGTTTACTGTTTTGGAGGGGATCAAACAAGCTCCTGGAACAAAGAGTTGGAAGCTCTCTTAGACAAACAAGGGACTAAGATAGTACATATACCGCGCTACAAGTCTGATCTTTACTCTACGACGGCTATATATTTTAGCGATCAAAAAGGTGAATAGTCCATTAGTAGATTTGTTACACTAGGATTAGCAATCTAAAAGGATGGGTAAACTATGCGAAAAATAATTGTCCAAGAGTTCATTACATTAGACGGAGTTATGCAGGCACCTGGCGGGCCAGAAGAAGATACATCGAGCGATTTTAAGTACGGTGGCTGGACTGCACCGTATTTTACCGAAGCCGATGAAGCGGCCGGAGACTTTATGAAAAGATGGATGGAATCAACAGATATCTTGTTAGGCCAAAGAACGTTTGAGATATTTGCTGAGTACTGGCCTAAGCATGCCGATATGTGGCCAGGCATTATGGACGTCACTAAATATGTAGCCAGTGACACTCTGAGCAAATTGGATATTGATAATATGGGCTGGGATAACTCGATGCTGCTAAAAAATGTTGACGACATCAAAAAAATTAAAGACTCGGAAGGCCCTGCTATAAAAGTTCACGGTAGCGGCAACCTGGCTCAGACTCTATTCAAACACGATCTGGTCGATGAGCTATGTTTGATGACCTTTCCTATTACACTTGGTACGGGAAAGCGTTTGTTTGGTGAGGGGACTATTCCTATGGCCTTTACAATGACGGATAGCCAGGTTACGCCAAATGGTGTGATTCTTGCCTACTATAAACGAGCAGGGGAAGTTAAAACAGGCACTGTCGGAGCTTAATATAGTTCCTGAAGCTTATTTATCTAAGAGACCGAGACGTGCGTAAGTGCACCCAAATAAGATAAAAATACGTCGTAAAGGCGTATTTTTATCTCAATTTATCATAAACGTTGACCATCAGAAAGGGGAACTTTCTGATGGTTGTATCTTTGTTCGGATACCTAAGGATTTGCAATGATCGCCCACCAAGTAAGTCGCTTGGTGATGTAGTGATCAACAGACCATGCGGCTGTTTGAGCTAATCTGTCTAAGCCATATAATGCGAGGAAAACGACGACGTAAATGATTCCAGCTCCCACGTCTGTTGACGTGTTTGTGTATGGTCCTCCGAAACCTTCAGGGATTGCCCAAATTAGTAAACAGAATACGGCTGCGAGTAAATAGACAGATCGTCGAGCAAAGCCGAATATCAGTGCGAGTGCTAAGAGACTTTCAATCACAGCGATTGAAATAGCGAACAGATGCGGATTATAACTTAGTATGTGTGTCCAAAACTGGAACCAAGGACTAAGCCAGTCGGGCTGTCCCTGTGCAGCGGAAGTAGCTTGGTCGAGAAAGTTGTCCTGAAACGAGGGACTCCACTTAAAAGCAGCGTTAATAAGCCATACGAAGCCGAAAGCTATTCGTAGTAGCGCGGTGTGCTTAGATAATGTTTTGGTACTTATGTTTTTAGCTGCTTGAGTCATATGCTCTAAGCGTAAGCATCAACGCATGTATAGTCAAGGGTAATTAATAACCCATGACTGCCCTACGTGCTTTATTTTGCTACCACGACGAATGGACATACTTTGATGTAGCTGCGAAGCAGCTCAATGCTACCGAGCAATCTATCCTTGGATAGCTTGCTCGTTTTGCCCTCCCAGGGGTCGAACACATTATAAAACTTTTCCGTCACTCCAGTTACCATCATGGAATGGGGCAAGTGTGTCCAACCATCTGTAATATTGTTGTCTACGTATACGATAAACGGTGCGCTCAATGTGTTAAGCAATCTCGCGTCGTTCTTTTTGTGGACCATCGTAATTCGAGGGTCAGTAATCCATCCTTTTAAGATGTTGAGATAAAAAGCGTTATCGACGTAAAGAGTTACAGACTCCTTTGGGTAATGATTAAGAAACGCTAACAGGCAGCCGAGCGTATAGTTTTCACGTAGGCAAAACAACCCATCACTCAAGATCTCTCGCTCCTTCTCTCGGGTTGGCTCAACTCCAAACATGTACATCAAGTCAACGACAAGACAGCCCTGACTACTTTGCTGTTTATAGTTCATGAGGTTATTGTAGATTTTATAATTTTATAAGCAAGAGGGCATTGCCCCGTAGTGAGGCTCTGATCGTTTTTGCTATCATAAGATGTACGGGAAATAAGTTGTAGGAGCGTGAATAAAATGAGAGTTATTAGAAAATCTGAAACAGAGAGTTTTGCGAATGGTCCTTCCTGCACGGGTTACGGCTTTCCGTTTGGTGACAAGGCTATTGATATCGCAGTTGTGACGGTAAACGGCCGCTACCCAGAAGAAGGGTGGGCTCTAAATGAAGTATGTAAAGAAGTTGCATATGTACTGAGTGGAAGTGGTACACTCACTGTAGCTAGTGAAGAGCCACGAGAGTTGCAACTCGGAGATGCGGTTATGATTCAGCCGGGCGAGAGATATTATTGGGAGGGTAAAGATCTTGAGATGATCATGCCGTGCAGCCCTGCCTTCGACCCCAATCAGCATAAACATATTGCGTGAAAAAGTTTGCTATCTACTTGTATGATTATCTCAGCATGACTCGAATGATACTATAGATATATGGCTGATGACTTTTGGGTAAAATTACATGATCTTTATAGCGACAAGGACTGGATTTCTAAACCCTCTCTCTTCGCCGAAACAGTTAAATCGTACCTTCCTGCGACAGGAAAACTACTTGACTTAGGTGCTGGACTTGGACAAGACGGCGCATATTTTGCCGAGCTTGGTTATGAAGTGCTCTCCACTGATCTCAATACAAGTCACTTGGCTGAACTGAGTGATGGGAAATTTAAGGTAGAGACGGTTGACCTGCGGCATCCACTGCCGTACACCGACGAGAGCTTTGATATTGTATATGCACACCTTTCTCTCCATTACTTTGATAAGAAGACTACTGAACGGATATTTGACGAGATTTATCGAGTACTAAAGACTGGAGGGGTGTTTGCCTTCTTCACAAACTCAAAGGATGACCCTGAGTATGATACCGGTAGAATGCTTGAGGATAGCTACTTTGAGATTGAAGGTGTAGCAAAGCGTTATTTTGATGTAGAAGCGGCCAAAAACTTTGCTCAGAAATTTAGACCGCTCCTCGTTGATAACGATGGTGAGACGTATAAAGATCGCGCAAAGGGTATCCATCATTTAATTAGGTATATCGGCACTAAGTAAAAGATCTTTCGCTTTCGTCAAATAATGAATACTATGTCGCAAACTCATCAAAGTCGTTTTTCTGAACATCCATTTATAGATCGCGTATGGCAGAGCCATAATATTTCTGACGGTATTTACTTGGCGACTCCTGACGGATCCTGGGATATCATTGTGCTTATTAGTCCAGACAAACCCCGCGGTGTAATGTTAACAGGTCAGGCAACGGAGCCGATGAATGTGCCGTATCAAGCAGGCACCAGTTCGGTCGTCATATCTTTCGCAGCTGGCGCCTATCTACCGAATTATCCTGGCAAAAAGATGCGTAATCTTGTTGAGATGTTGTCATGTCCTGATGAGGAACATTTTGAACTTGCCGGGAGAGTATTCGTAATTCCAGTTTATGAAACGGCAGAGCAATTAGTTGAGGCGATGATAGAGCAGGGAGTTATTAGAATGGATGAAGTGGTTGCCTCAATTTTAAGTGGTGATCCGAAGGCGCTCTCTGACCGTGCTAAACAGCGTCATTTCTCTGATGTTACAGGCCTTACGCGCAAGTCATTGGAGCAGATTCGTCGTGCGCAAGAGGCGGTTCGTCAACTTCAAGATGGGGGACGCCCGGTCGATGTGGCTATGGTAGCAGGCTACGCTGATCAGGCGCATCTAGCTAAATCACTCAAGAAAATCATGCACCGCAAGCCTTCCGCTGTGGATGAAATTCACAAACTCTAAATTGTCGTTTTTGTACAAAACTTATCTAGAGACTATTGGTTAAATAAGAGTACAAACAATATGTAACAAGGAGTTAAATCATGAAAATGAAGCTCGAACTAGTACCGGTCCCAGTAAGTAACACGGATATTGCAAAGGACTTTTATGTTAATAAAATAGGGTTCAATGCAGATCATGATCACGCTGTTCAGCCCGGATTGCGTTTTGTGCAGCTGACGCCTCCAGGTTCGGCATGCTCAATTGTTATAGGCGAGGGTACGACAGAGATGCAGCCTGGAACCCAAAAGAACTTGCAAATGGTCGTGGACGATGTTCGTTCTATTCGAGAAGAGCTGATTTCACATGGAGTACAGGCAAGCGATGTAAAGGAGCTTCCATGGGGTCATTTTGTATATTTTGCTGATCCAGATGGTAATACCTGGGCACTTCAGCAAATTGTTCGCTAGTATGTATGGTCAAACTATAATTTTAGTTGATATTTTTACATTAAAAATAGCCAAATATTAAGGGGTGAAGTAAGTGATTCTCCGTGCGTTTTATTGTATTTGTGACATATTTTACAGTTTATAGCTGTCGACTGTTTGATAATCAGACATGCAGTGCACTGCAAGATAAATCCAACTAAGTATATAGAGGGAGAATTAATATGAGTATGGGTCAAGTAGGTATAGGCATCGGTTTCGTAGTCAGTCTTCAAGTTGCAATCGCTTTAGCACAAAACGGCGGTTTGCTTTAAAAGTTAAATAGGGTTATGTGTAAAATGGACAGCGTCATGCTGTCCATTTTATTATTTTGATGCCTTTTACTCAGTTCTTACGCTAACCGACGGTGTGTTATCGCAGTTCTTATGTCCGCTCGGGAACGGTATACATTTTGTTTGAACTATAAATTAGCTAGTGTTGCACGTATGTTACTTCGCTGTTTTGATAAAGATGTTTGACTTTGTTATACATACATGATATATTACTAAATACCGACATCAGGAAAGGTCATACCGTTCCTGGGAACGGGAACTTTTTCTGCAGACGGTGTAGTATGGGTATTTGCGGAAACTCGCAATGGATGATGTTTTTTAATGGGAACAGGCTGTAGCCGAAGTACCGTATCAAGTGTCACCTGGTGAACGCAAGCAAGACTCGAGCTTCCGGTTGATCTGGCCCAGGTAGGGTCAACTAAGCGAAGCTCAATCGGGTAGCTATAAGCCCCCCGAGTACCAACCAGCAGTTCGCCCTTTGGGGCATACCCGGGAGGGAGGACTTGAGTAGCTATAGGCTGCCGATCCTCCCTCCCGGGCAATTTTTTTTGAGACATTATTGTAAAAAGTAATTCAGATTAACTACCTCCTAGATATGGTGATATCTAGGAGGTAGAATTATTTTGGCGTTTAGACATCAAGGCTCTCCTCGAGGATGCTCACGACTACATTTAAGTTAAAAATGTTGAAACTTTTTGAATGTTTGCTGTATATAATGAGAGTAAACCGAACAAGCATGACCAATATTCAAGAACAAACAGTTATCACGGCGGTTCAAGACGGCGACCACGAGCAGTATCGCTATTTGGTTGAGCGGTATCATCAGGGGCTTATTCAGCATCTTTATAATTTTATGCATGATGTGGATGATGCTGAGGATGTGGCGCAAGAGGCGTTCATCCGTGCATACGATAAGCTCTCTCAGTACGATAGTACCTATGCGTTCTCAACATGGCTCTATAAAATCGCTGATTCGATTGCCTATAGGCATCTTAAGCAAATTAAGCGAACTGTGGATGTTGATGAATTTGCAGAAGTTTTAGCTGACGATAAGCCCACGCTGGACGAGATCACTGATTCAGCGCTCACTCGTCAGAGAGTAGCCGATGCAGTTGCAAAATTATCAACCGAGTATCGACAGGTCGTTACGTTGTATTACTGGGATGGATTTAGTTATGAAGATATAGCGACCGTTACCGAGCGCCCCATCGGTACGGTCCGTACCTGGCTGTATCGGGCGAAGGAGCAATTACGAAAGGAGTTATATGGACAAGTTTGACGAAATGATTAAGAAATCAAAGCCGATCTATCAACCTAAAAATAATAACTTTGTGGAGAAGACCATGACACAAATCAAACCGCAATCAAACCGTAAAGCATGGAACCTAAAGCTTTGGACACCGATTGTAGCTGGCGGTTTCGCTGTGCTAGTACTTGGGTTTGTTTTTGTTCCAAAATTGTGGCAAACAAGCACGCCAACAACGGAGAATACACAAACGACTGCTCAACCAGATACGGCAGCTCAGCAGACACCAGCTACAGCGGTAAGCAACACAGATCTCCAAAGTGACTTAGGTAATATCGGCGGATCAATGAATCAAGAGTCGAGTGATCAGTCGAACGCCAACACTACACTTAACGACAATCAGCAGCAAATTGCAGTCCCACAAGAATAATGAAACTTTTTGGTGCCTTGCTGACTATAAAGTAAGGAGGTAAGAAAACTATGAGAGGAATGAAGATGAAATTTATACGATTTACACATAAAGGCCTTTTGGCGAGTGCTCTGGTAAGTCTCTCAGCTATTGTAGGATCAATGGGGGTGACCGGGATTGTGAATGCTCAGGCGGGTACGTCACTCACTGCAGCTCAACAACAGCGTCTCCAGACTATCATCTCAAAGGGTGATCAGGAAGTAACACGCCGCCTTACAACGCTTAATACGTTAATGAGCAAAATAAATGCAGCTACTCGGCTGACGGCGAGCGACAAGGCAGCTTTGAGCAACGAAGTTACTACTACTATTAATGGACTTACGAGCCTTAAGACAACGCTCGATGCTGAAACTACACTTACGGCTGCTCGAACTGATGTGCAAAGTATCTATACCGAGTATCGCGTATATGCGCTCGTAGCACCTAAGATTGGGCTTATAAAGGTAGCCGACGATCAGCAAGTTGTCGAGTCTAAACTAACGGCTCTCGCTCAAAAGCTTCAGACTCGCATTACGGCGTTACAGCAGGCAGGGAAGGATGTTTCATCGCTACAGGCGTCACTCAGTGATATGACTAATAAAACAACAGCAGCTCAGGCTATCTCTAGCCAAATTCAATCAAAGGTTATTAACCTGCAGCCAACCGACTACAATAGTGATCACGCACTTTTAAGTGGAGATAGGGATCAGCTCAAGACCGCACATGACGATAATCAGGCGGCATATAATGATGCAAAAACAATCGTTGCATCATTAAAAACGATGAAATAGACAGATAAATATTCATACCAAAATCACTCCGTAACAGGAGTGATTTTGTTTTTTATAGCGAATTATCTGCCTATGTCAGTAAAAGTACCTTGACTGTCATAGTAATGTGGTGTATGATGTAAACATGATTGATAAAAAATTATCATCAGATTTGCTCCGCGGTCATACCGATACGATCATCCTGCGCATGTTGCTGGATGGCGATAAGTATGGCTACGAAATCACCAAGCTGGTACATGAACGTTCCGAGCAGCTTTACGAGCTGAAAGAGGCGACTATGTACTCTAGTTTGAAGCGTCTTGAAAACGACAGCCACATTACCTCATACTGGGGTGATGAAACACAAGGTGGTAGGCGAAAATACTACCACATTACAGAAAGTGGCCGCTCACAGTACGAGAGCAACAAACAAAATTGGGATTATGCAAAGAAGATTTTAGACGAATTACTTTAGGAAAGGAAAAGAGATGGAAAAGAAACTACGAACATTTTTGGATGAGGCGTTTAAACCATACGGCGATTTTCCAGCACGCGAAGACGTGATTCAGGAACTACTTGCCAACATGGTAGAAAAATACGAAGACCTTAAAGGTCAGGGTAAAACCGATGACGAAGCGTACCAAACGACGATTGATTCATTTGGTGATGTGACAGAAATTATGGAACAAGTACCTCATGCTGATGCTGAGACTAAAACAACACTTGGCGATGATATTCGCGAGATGCTTGGCTTTAAAGCAAAGGCTAATAGGGGTAAGTTTAAATATTCAGCACTCATGAAAGCCGACCTTGCTGGAACGGATTTAAAAGGCGCAGATTTCACAAGCAGCGCGCTTATGGATACGGTTTTTGATGAGGCTAACCTGACTGGTGCTAAGTTTAAATCAGCTGCCCTCAAAAACTCTTCGTTTAAGGGTGCTAATCTGACGGCCGCAAACTTTACGAGTGCTGATTTACAAAATGCCAATTTTAACAAAGCTAACTTAACTGGCGTGACACTTAAATCGTCGGCTCTTAGCGGTGCGATATTTGATGAAGCTACTTTAAAGGGTACAGAGTTTAACGGTTCAGACCTAAGCAATGTGTCGTTTGACGGCCAAACACTAGATGCGGTTATGTTTAATAGTGCATCACTTAAAAATACTTCGTTTAAAAAAGCGATTTTACGCGATGTATCGTTCCATCATTCTGCAGTCAAACATGCTATTTTTGAAGGCGCATCTATGGATAAGATTACCTATGCCATTCTAAAAAGCGCAAAAGCCAACGTTGATAACGTCACAATAATTTAAAGGAGCGGGAATGAATACCAAGCAAACCTACGCCATAGAGGCATGGCGCCTACAAAAGACGTATAAAAATGTACCAGTGTTGAGTGATGTTTCGTTCACAGTAAAGCAAGGTGAGATATTTGCTCTTCTTGGTGCAAATGGTGCAGGCAAGACAACGACGATTAATATTTTAACGACATTGCTTAAGGCTGATAGTGGCAAATCAGCGGTCTGTGGATACGACGTGGGGAGTCAAGGTAGTGATGTGCGTAAACGCATTAGCTTGACTGGTCAGTTCGCGGCAGTTGATGACATTCTAACAGCTCGCGAAAACCTTGTCATGGTAGCCGAACTGCGTCAAGAGAAAAAACCAAAAGTCGTGGCGAGCGAGCTGCTTGAACAGTTTGATCTTGTGGATGCCGCAGACAGGCGTGTCGCAACATTTTCAGGTGGTATGCGACGCAGGCTTGACATTGCCATGAGTCTTATTGGTAAGCCCGATGTTATATTTTTAGACGAACCGACAACTGGTCTTGATCCGCAGAGTCGTACGATGATGTGGCAGAAAATAAAAGCACTTGCGAGCGCAGGCGTGACGGTGTTTTTAACAACTCAATACCTTGAAGAAGCCGACCAGCTTGCAGACACGATTGCCATTTTGCATGATGGAAAAATCGCAGCAAGCGGTACGCCAAGCGAACTAAAAAGCTTGCTTTCAGGTGGCAAGGTTGAGTTACGTTTTCAAACAAAAAAACAACTTACTGAAGCTGCCCAGATTTTTACAAATGCCACAGTCAGCGACGAAGAACTACTTTTGACTGTTTCTACGAAGGGCAAGGTAGCGGATATTGCTCAGATCTTCAGTACGTTACAAAGAGCTCATCTCGAGCCTATTGAGTTTACACAAAAACTACCAACACTCGATGATGTCTTTCTGAAGATTATTAACAACAAGGAGAAAAAATAATGAATGCCTTACGTGATACGTGGGTAATGGCAAAGCGGAGTTTACGCCACACTACTCGGAGCATAGATACGATTATTACTGTTGCGGCAATGCCAATTGCAACTATGTTGATGATGGTATATGTGTTTGGTGGAGCTATTAACACTGGTTCGATTAGCTATATCGATTTTGTTGTTCCAGGAGTGGTGATTATGACCGTCGTGAGCGGCATCGCCTATGCTGCGCTGCGGTTGAACAACGATATTAATAAAGGGATTATAAGTCGATTCAAATGTATGCCAATTGCACCGTCTTCTATTTTGGGCGGGCACGCAGTGTCGTCTATACTTTCTAACTTGTTTTCAGTGCTTATGGTGATGCTGGTTGCATTGGCGATTGGCTTTCGTTCGCCAGCGGGCATAGTAGCATGGCTTGGATTTGGTGGAATCTTGCTGCTATTTACCGCAGCAATGACTTGGCTTGCCATTGTGTTTGGGTTGCTTGCAAAGACGGCTGAAGGTGCAGGGTCATTTAGCTATATTCTGATCTTTCTAATCTTCATTAGTTCGGCGTTTATTCCTACTGGGTCTATGAATTCTGTACTGCGAGCATTCGCCGATCATCAACCAATGACACCAATTATTCAGACGATGCGCTCGCTACTCGTTAACGGTACGGCCGGAAGTGATGTCTGGCTGGCGTTAGTATGGTGTGTCGTACTTCTGATCATTTCATACATTTTGGCACTTCGTATCTATCGAACCCGAACCGTGTAAATAAATAAAAAAGAGGCTGCAGTTCGGCCTCTTTTTTATATGAATATAATTTCAAAACAGGGACAGGTCCTCCCCGCTGGTCGACGTGACGTCGGGGCGGGGAGGACGGATGGATGGTTTAGGACGTAGCGGTGCGGCCGAGACGAGCGATGAGCTCATTGGCCCTCTGGCTGGCTTGCTGCCGTGTGCTGAGCAGCTCTTCCAGCGTGCAGATCTGCTCCTTCAGGCCGGCCACCTCTTGCTGGTGGCTGGTCTCCTGGGAGCTGAGCTGCTCGCGGAGCGCACCGTTCTCTTTGTCGAGACGTTCCACGATGGCGGCGAGTGCCTCCAGTGGGTCTTCCTCGATGACTGGCGGCGCGACGGGAGTCGTGTGCTTTCTGTCCAGAACGGCGGGCGTGACCACGGGGCGCGTTGCGGTAGACTCCGTCTGTCGGACCGTGACCGGTCCGGCTTCGGGAGTTCCGTGACGACGCGCCTGGACGGTCTCGTACGACTTGTCGCTCATAGCGAACCGCCGGAGCTGTTCGCAGTTGAGCGGTTTGTCACTGACAGTCCACCACCAGAGCTGCTCTTCACCGGCCACCTGCGACTGCGAGATGGCCAAGCCGAGCAGACGCAGGTAGTGCTTGATGCGCTTGCTTCGCTGACGTGAGATGCCGATGGCGAGGAAAACGCCAGTGACGTTGAGGGCCACGCAGCCACCAGAGGTGACTCGCTTCGACTCCTTGGCTGCGCGTTGCAACGCAGCGTAGGCATCTTGGCACTCCTGAATGAGCCGATCCAGATCGGACGTGCCGTCCTCGTCGGTCGGTGCGTCGCACTGGAAGCGGGACTTGTTGCCTTCCTCCAGTGCCTCGAACTGCTGGACCTGGACGTCAGTGAGCGTACCCACCAAGGCGACGTCGTACGTTCGCGTGCGCTGGTCGTTCATCCGCCGGCTGATCAGGTGCGCCAGCTCCATCTTCTGCATGACAGAAGACAGGTAGGTGCTGTTGCGCTTGGACTCGGGGATGTTGATGAAGCCGCGCAGCTTACTTGCTACGCGGCCCGTGTCGTCGATGACGATGCCGTCTCGCCGGTACAGCGCGAGCAGGATGAGGTCGCGGAGCGCGGCCTCTTTGGATTGCCAGGTGACTGGTGATCCGGTCATGGTTTGCTCCCTCCGAGCGTCTCTAGAACCAATGATATTATACAATTTTATTTATAAAGAGTAAATATGTGGCAGCCCGAGAGTATGGACTATTACGGATAGATTGACAAAACTAGGGAAAGGGATATAGTTATATTGTTCATTTGACTAGGAGGAGGTGGACTTAGTGCCTGTGCACGTTAGCGTTATGTGGGGCGGTACGGCCGAAGATCCATTTGCAGATCTTCAACTGAGCTACGCGAAATCAATGAGGATTGAACATGCGCTTGTAGAGGTTACTGATCGGGTCGAGCTTATCTGGCCGAAAGACCGTCACTACGTACGGCTGCAACCCCGGATGCGGGATCACGCGTACGCCCTATCACCAGAAGGCCGCGTCATGAATGTGCGGTTTAAGAGACCGGAAGGCCTGAACCGCGCTGAATTGGAGGAGGTCCTCAAGACTCTGGCTGGGAAGCTCGGGTGGAAGATTACGGTGAGCTCTGCTGAGCGCCGTACGTCGAGGAAAGGACTGGCTTCACGCGCCGTATTAGTGATTGAGCCGTCGTCGACCGCTCAGTCTATTCAGCGACAACTACAACCACCCGTGTTGGCTTCCGAGCCACCACCTAAGTCCGAACGTCAAGATAGGCCTACTAAGATCGGCAAGCCCCGCGAAGTTCTCGTGGGTCGCGTAAAGGAGCAGGAGCGGGTCTCCCTTAACATCACCTTTGTTCGTCCGATGAGACCGGATGCTGAGGCTGTGCGCGAAGCGCTCGTTCGTATTGGCTCCAGGCTGCCGTTCGCTGTGCAGTCCGTAAGGAGACCCAGTGGTTCGATCACAGTCGAGGCTCAGGATCGTCGGCAACGTCGGGATTGTCAATTGCTTAGAGTTGCACTCACAGAACTAACTGAGTACCTCCAGTGGAGCGTCAAAGATGACACTCCACAATCGTGGACTTAGTGCCACTATCGCCCGACCGCGCATCTGTCGAACCGAAACAATCGGTTCATATGACAGATGCGCGGTCCGGGCGTTTGTCATACCTAAAAACTAAGAATAGCTGAATGGCATAATGCTCAGACCTAACCTATATGCCAATAAGAACCGGGTTGAGGCTTGGCTGCGAGACAGAGCGGAGTCTATCTCACCGTTAACGTATAGAGCTGGATAGTTTTATGGTTCAGAAACCGCGTATGGCTAGACAAGCTTTCACAACAAACTATAATAGGGATTATGAAGAGATTAGTACCATGGGCAAGTGCAATTTTAATTCTTGTAACTATTTTTGGAACAATCTACGGCGTGCTCCAGCAGGCACAGCGTAGCGGAGCTAACTTGCCGCAGATTCAACTTGCAGAAGACACGGCAGTTGCAATTAATAAGGGTGCACATCCTTCGTCTATCCTTACGGCTCCTGTCGATATGAATACAAGTCTCGCGCCCTTTATCATTGTGTATGACAAATCAGGCAAAGTGGTTGATGGCTCGGGTCTTCTTGATGGCTCGATACCCACTATTCCAAAAGGTGTACTGACAGCTGCGGATGGACAAACGTACAATGCGGTGACTTGGCAGCCTAAGAGTGGTGTACGCATAGCCGCAATTGCGGTAAAAGCTGACAATTACTATGTAGTTAGTGGTCGTTCACTGGCTGAAGTTGAGAAAAACGAGACTAAAACACTACAATTAACCCTGACGGGAGGTTTCATAGCATTCCTTATTGTTATCTTGGCATTTGTGGTAGAAGTTGGTAGAAATAGGACTCGCTCGCGCCGCTCTAAATGACATCAAATCTGCAGAGGCGTTTTACAGTTTACCTAAATCGTATATAGTAAAGGTAAGCATGTTTAAAAAGTACGTCCAAAAAAAGCTCGAAAAATACGTTATCAAATATTTCCGTAAACATCCAGAAGTAAAACTAGTTGTTGTTGCTGGCAGTGTGGGTAAAACAAGTACTAAGCGCGCGATCGCAACCCTGCTATCTCAGCGCTACCGCGTTTTACTTCACGAAGGCAACCACAATACACCTATGAGTGTGCCGGTTGCAGTGCTTGGGATCGAGTATCCAACTGACGTTCACAGCATAGGGGCCTGGATATCAGTCTTTCGTGCTGCACGTCAGCGCATTAAACAACCATCTGCAACAGATGTGGTTATTGCGGAAATTGGTGCGGATCACCCAGGTGATATTGCGTACTTTGGTAAATATCTCAAACCGTATATTGGCGTTGTAACCGCAGTTACGCCGGAACATATGGAGTTTTTTAGTAGTATTGAGGCAGTTGCACAAGAAGAGCTGACGACGGCAAATTTTTCACAGCTTGCGATTATTAACCGTGACGATATTGAAGGCCGATTTGCAAACTTTGTTACCAATTCTAATATAGACACCTACGGTACGAGCGGTGCGGCTGAATATCGATTCGAAGTTCAGGATTTTACGGTTGACGACGGTTACAAAGGTAACGTTATTGTGCCGGAATTTGAACAGCTGATCCCTGCAGGCATTAAAGTTGTTGGCGAACATAGTCTTCGGCCGGTTATGGGTGGGGTAGCGGTTGCCGCCAAAATGGGTTTGACGCCGGCCGAAATCGCCTCGGGTCTTGCTTTGATCCGTGCTGTGCCTGGTCGAATGAATGTACTTCATGGGCTTGAGAATTCAATTATCATTGATGATACCTATAACTCAAGTCCAATCGCGGCGAGTTCAGCACTCCAAGCTCTTTATAGTTTGCAGGTTCCGCAGCGTATTGCGATTCTAGGAAGCATGAATGAGCTTGGTGTGACCTCGGCAACGGAACACGGAAAACTTGGTATGATGTGTGATCCTTCGATGCTTGCCTGGGTTATTACTATTGGTGATGAGGCTGAGAAATATCTTGCGCCCGCAGCACGGCAACGCGGCTGCCAGGTGAAGAGCTTTAAAAGCGCTATTGAGGCAGGCGGTTTTGCACACAGTGTTATGGCAGAGGGCGCGGCGGTGCTAGTAAAGGGATCTCAGGGAAATATTTATGCCGAAGAAGCGGTGAAGGTTTTATGTATTATGGATGATGATACTAAGCTGGTGCGCCAGTCACCTGAGTGGGTACAGATCAAGGACGAATTCTTTTCTAAATTTGCCTAAGAATATGCTAAGCTGATGGTAAAGCAAACCATAAGTTGCATAATCAAGGGGGCGTATGGACGACCAAAACCAACCAAACAGCCAATTAAATGATCTGCCAAAGAAAGATGAACAGGATGTCACTTCATCGGCGCCGGTAGAGATGGAGCCTGAAACTCAAAGTTCTACACCTCCCGTCTCGCAGGCTTCAGGTAGTATTCCTAGCATGCCATCTGCGGATAAGCCGGAAATGCCTAGTACGCCTCTGCAGTCAACCGTGCCAGCATCAACGCCAACACTAACACCTCTTCCAGCCCCAGAAAAGCCAGAAGGTCTTCTTGAAGCACCAAAAAAGAAGAACAGCATGTACATCGTTCTTATTGTTGCCGTTCTTGTTATCGCTCTCGGCTTTTTGGGCTATATGGTATACAAGACACTTTATCCTTAGGAAATTAATGAATAGTAGCATACGTCTTCGGTTTGAAAGTACCGAAGACGTTTAAAAAGATATAAGAAAGTTATGAATCCAAATAATCCAACCGATTTTCAATCTCAGTCAGACCCGCAAAAAGATCAGGTAGGCACATCACCCGAGATGGCACCTATAAGTGAGCCGTCTCAGGCGCCGATCGCTCCTCAACAGTCGTTGGTGCAGCCTAATCTAACGGATACACCTCCTATGCAACCTACGATGCCTGCGTTTGAAACCGTTAAAAAACCACGCAAGAAGTGGCTTATTCCCGCTATCATCGCTGGCATATTCGTTATTTTATGTGCTGGAACGGCACTCGCTTATAATTTTTGGTATCAAAATCCTGAGAAAGTGATGACTGACGCCTTATTAAATGCCGTAAAAGCCAAGGACCTCTCGTATACGTTCAATTACAAACGGGATGGCAAGGAGCCGGGCGCGCTTACTATGACAGGTGCGTTTACCGGTAATAGTCTTAGCGCAGATGTTAATGCTACATTCACATCATCAGGGACGAACTATACCGTAAAGGGAAGTGCCGTCTTTGCTGCTGACAAATCACTCTATGTTAAAGTTGCGAATGCAGATGAGCTAGCAAAGCCACTGCGTACTAACGTTCCAGCATCGGCACAATCTGCATTTGATGACTTTGTTTCTAAGGTAAATAACCAGTGGGTTAAGGTTACACCTGACCAGTCCAAAGATATTAATACGTCGGTCTCTTCAGCTCAGACCTGCTTCCAATCGGCGGTGAACAAAGTACAATCAGATAGCAGCTATTCGAGCGAGATCATCACGCTATACAAGGCTCACCCATTACTAAAAATCACAAAACACCTTGGTAGTCAGAACGGCAGTTTGGGCTATGAAGTAACAAATAATTCGGGTGAAGAAAAAGCGTTTTCGGATGGGATGCAAAATACCAAATTCTATAAGATGCTACATGACTGTGATAATAGCATCACCTTCTCTTCAGACACTAGTAGCACCACAGCCTCCAGTACACAAACGATGCAAATTTGGGTAAGCCGTTGGACTCACCAGCTTACAAAGATATCAGCAAGTGATAAGGCGGATAACGGTGACACGGAAACGGTATCATTTGAGCCACAGTTTAATACGCATCCGACAATTCAGACTCCGAGTAAGAGTATCGGTGTTGACGAATTAACGAAGGACTTTCAAGATTTAGAGACGGCTATTGTACAGGCAAGTATTAGTAACGAAACTGTGAATACGCAGTCAACTGATCTATTTTCGACTCAGGTTTAAGCCTCAACGACGTATAGAGAGTGTAACAGAGAAGAAAATTTGTTATACTTAACCTCATGAAACGTTACAACCCTACTGAAATCGAACAAAAATGGCAAGAAAAGTGGGAAAAGGATGGTACATACAAAGTTGACCTCCTCGACCACTCACGTCCTAAGTACTTCGGTTTTAGTATGCTACCAGGCATTACGGGTGCTGGTATCCACATCGGCCATGGTCGAACCTACCAGTTTAGCGACATTAAGGTTCGTGCGAAGCGCCAGCAGGGTTATAACGCCTACCACCCCATTGGTTGGGACTCATTTGGGCTGCCTGTAGAGAACTATGCTATTAAGGTTGGTAAAAAACCTCGCGAAGCCCACGATGACGCCAAAGTACACTTTATGCGTCAGTTAAAACGACTGGGCTATAGTTACGACTGGTCTAAAGAAATTAGCACAGCTGACCCTTCCTACTACAAATGGACGCAGTGGATTTTTAATCAGCTTTATAAGAACGATTTAGCCTACCAGAAGGAAAGCCCGCAGTGGTGGTGTGAAACAGACCAGACAGTACTCGCAAACGAGCAAGTAGAAGGTGGTAAATGTTGGCGCTGTGGCAACCCAGTTGTTAAGAAGAATCTGAAACAATGGTTTTTCAAAATTACCGAATATGCCGATGAGATCTTAGAGGCGACAGACGATCTAGACTGGACAGAATCAGTTAAGGTGATGCAGAAAAACTGGATTGGTAAATCACAAGGTGCCGAGATTGAATTTAAAATTGATGGCCGCGACGATATTATTACCGTCTTTACTACCCGCCCTGATACGTTGTTTGGTGCGACAGTATTGGTTGTAGCTCCAGAGCACAAGCTAGCTTCGAAGCTGGCCACGAGTGAGACAGCTGATATGGTGTCGACATACCGTGATGAAGCGGCGCGCAAGTCCGAGATTGAACGTATGAATGACACGCGCGAAAAAACCGGAGTCTTTACGGGTAGCTATGCTATTAACCCGGTAAACGGTGAAAAGATTCCTATTTGGCTGGCTGACTATGTTCTAGCGGGCTATGGTACCGGCGCGATTATGGCAGTTCCGGCACATGATGATCGTGATTTTGCATTTGCAGAGAAATTCAACATTCCTATTCGTAATGTAATTGCACAAGATTTCGGTGAAGAATTGCCCGATCCTAAAGAAATCGAAGGCGTGGTCGTTATCGGCTACGATCCTAAAACAAAGCAGTTCATGGCACTTAAAAATAAGCGTAACGGCCGTGGTTGGCTCGTTGCTGGTGGTCACGAAGAAGGTGAGACGTTTGAACAGACCGCTTACCGTGAGCTACGTGAAGAAGCTGGTTTCGTCGATGTGGAGGCTATGATCCCACTCGGTGCTCCAGTTTATTCGTACTATTACAATAGCAACAAGCAAAGTAATCGTCGTTCAAAAGGTTACAACTTTTTAGCTATTATCGACTCAAGCATGCAAGGTGAACAGGCTCTTGAACCCCATGAAGATTACGAAGTGTATTGGAGCGGGGGCGAAGCGCTCAAGGCTAGTACAAACCCTGATGGCGGTGCTGAGCATTGGCAAGAGGGTATCGAACGTGCTATTCAGGCAGCTAGGGCTTATGAAAAAGGCGAGGACTATCGAGCGCCTCTCTATACTAGTGAAGGCATTCTGATTAACTCTGGTGCATTTGATGGTATGCGCACCGAGCAGGCGCGTGAAGAGATCGTGGCCTGGCTTGAGCAGCAGGGCGTTGGTAAGAACACTGTTACGTATAAAATGCGAGATTGGCTTATTAGCCGTCAGCGTTATTGGGGTGCACCTATTCCTATTATCCACTGTGAAAAGGATGGTGCGGTTGCCGTGCCTGATGATCAACTACCAGTTATCTTGCCAGAAGTTGAAAACTATAAACCAACGGGTGGAGCCACATCTGTGCTTGCGGGGGTGACAGATTGGGTAAATACAACCTGCCCAACCTGCGGTGGTCCAGCAAAGCGCGAAACTGACACGATGGATGGTTACGCATGTAGTAGTTGGTACTTCCTACGTTACATGGATCCCTTTAACGATACGCAGGCCTGGGATCCTAAGATTGAATCCTACTGGGGTCCGGTTGACTTTTATAATGGCGCCGACCATGCTATTGCACACCTCCTCTATGCCCGCTTTTGGACACGCTTCTTCTACAAACAAGGACTGGTTGCTGATCCTGAACCGTTTAAACGCATGATGTATAACGGTTATATTATGGCGCCAGACGGTCTGAAGATGAGTAAATCAAAGGGCAACGTAATTGATCCGCTTGAGATTATGGATAGTGGCTATGGTGCGGATTCACTTCGCGTTTACGAAATGTTCATTGCTCCCTATGACATTGAGGCTCCGTGGGATGTTCGAGGTGTGCCTGGTACCTATAGGTTCTTGAGCAGGGTGTGGAATCTTACGCAGGAATATGCTGAAGCCCAAGCTGGTGAAACAAACCCGGCACAGAAGAACGAGATACTTACGACTGCACACAAGACGGTTAAAAAAGTAACGGAAGATATAGAGAACGAAAAGTTCAATACAGCCGTATCAAGTATGATGGAGGCGGTTAACACATACTATAAGCTAAAGGACGCGGGTGGTATTGTCAGATCACCAGAGTGGACGTTCGCGGTAGAGAGCCTCCTCCAGGTATTGGCACCGTTTGCACCTCACATAACTGAGGAGCTTTGGCATCAAATAGGTCATACTGAAACTATTCATGTCGACACATGGCCGAAATGGGATAGCGCGTATCTTGTGCAAGATGAAGTAACAATTGTCGTGCAAGTAAACGGTAAGGTTCGGGCTAAGTTAGTCACTTCAAAAGATATTTCAGAAACAGACGCCAAAGAGCAGGCGCAAAACGAAGAGAATGTTCGAAAATACATCGAGCAAAAAGAAATCGTAAAGATTGTTTACGTTCCTGGACGTCTTGTAAACATTGTGGTGCGCTAATCTGTATGTCCTACTTGAGAAAATTCAATAAGTTAGGTATAATATCTCTAAGTTTTAATACATCAAACCGATAAGGAGATCTTTTCATGGGACAACCTAAAAAGCAAAGTAGCCCTCGCAAGACAGGCTTGCGTCGCAGCCACCTATTGCTTAAGCTTGCTCGCCGCGTAAACGGTACTTCACCAATTAAAGTTCGCACGACAAAGCGCGAAACTGGTAAAGCACTTGCTAAAAAAACCGCTGTTAGCGAACCAAAAGTAGCTGCTAAAAAGCCAGCTGCAAAAACTGCACCTAAAAAAGCCGCTTCAAAGTAGCCTACTCCCCTAAAGTAGGGGAAATGAAACAAACCTTTATACAGAAGAAAGAACCAAATATATGGCATCAAACCGCCACCTTGGACGCATCGTTGTACTACAAAGCCTTTATGAATATGAATTTCGTACGGGGTCGGGCGATAGTACGGCAAATATTGATGAAATCCTTGGGCGTAATTTGGAGCGATACGATACGGCCATTGAGGATAAAGGGTTCGTCACAGACCTCGTAAAGGGTGTTATCGCGAGTCAACCAGAGTTGGATGAAAAAATCCAGCCGATTGCTCCTGATTGGCCGATCGAGCAAATTGCTCGGGTAGACCGTGCGATTCTTCGCATAGGTCTTTATGAGCTCTTGAAACTCTCTACAGTTGTACCACCAAAAGTTGCTATCAACGAGGCGGTGGAGCTTGCCAAAGCGTTTGGTTCTGATAACTCAAGCAAGTTTGTAAATGGCGTGCTCGGCACGGCATATCGTACACTTGTTGAAGGGACGTCAGATAATGCAGAATCCACAGTTTGAGCGATTTAAAAAATACTTCAAACGATCGGGCGGTTCGATCCAGGAGATTGTTCGCGAACCAACCGCTGGCGGTATAGTTTTTCGTCGTAATCAGGATAAAGAAGTGGAGATACTTCTCATCCAAGATACGAAAGACCGCTGGACTATACCGAAGGGCCACATAGAAGAAGGTGAAACAGCTCAGCAGACCGCAAAGCGCGAAATCGGTGAAGAGGCTGGTTTGCACGATACAGAAGTGCTTGGATGGCTCGGGAAAATCCATTTTCGTTACCGACGCGTCGACCGTCTTGTCTTGATGACCACACAGATATATCTTGTACGTGCTAAAGGTGACACAAACGCTATCCAAAAAGAAGATTGGATGAATGGCATTAAGTGGTTTAAGTTTCACGATGCACTTGACGTGATAGAATACGAAGATATTGGTAAGCTCATGCTGCTTGCCATGAAAAAAATCCGACAGGAGAACCTATAAAAAATGAGTGGAATGCAAACAGCCCCCTACGAAGAATTCGCACGCGAAAAGATGGGGTTTGAATATAAAAATATTAACTATCTCATAACTGCCTTAACGCATCGTAGCTATGTAAACGAGCACAAGAAAAGTGTTTCCGAGCACAATGAACGTCTAGAATTTCTCGGTGATGCTGTTCTCGAGCTGGTTGTAACCGACTATCTCTTTCGTAACTTCTCAGAGCCAGAAGGCATATTAACATCTTGGCGTGCAGCGCTCGTGCGTACAGAGAGTATCGGCGAGGCGGGTGATAAGCTTGGCTATGAGCCGCTCATCCGTATGAGCCGTGGTGAGAAGAACGGTAGCTTGCGTGCTCGCCAGCAAATTCTTGCCAACGCGTTTGAGGCAGTTATCGGTTCGGTTTATATGGAGCGTGGTTATGGGGACGCTGAAGCGTTTATTGCTAAACATATTCTCTCAAAACTGGACGGCATCATTAAGAGTGGTAGCTGGCGCGATCCTAAGTCTCACCTACAAGAGGTGTCGCAGCGTATCGATAATCAGACCCCGCTATACCGTGTCCTAGAAGAAGTTGGCCCTGATCATGATAAGATATTCACGCTTGGTGTGTTCGTTGGCGACAAGCTAATGGGTGAAGGTACAGGTCCAAGTAAACAAGCCGCTCAGCAGCAAGCAGCACGAGCAGCTATCAAAAACTACGAGGAACGGTCCAAAACAGATTGACTAACTGAGGAAAACAGTGTAAACTTGGTCAAGAACTAATAAAAAGTCTAGAGTTTAAGAAAAGGAAGTTTTAGTTTTATGCTCGCAATTCGTTTGCAACGTCTCGGCCGCAAGGGCTACCCAGTCTATCGCTTGGCCGTACAAGAAGCACAACGCCACCCATCAAGCGGTCGTGTTGTTGCCTATGTTGGTACCTACAACCCACACACCAAAGAAGCCAACGTACAGGTTGAGACTGCTCAGAAGTACCTTGCTAACGGAGCTCAGCCAACACCTCGCGTTGTAAAGCTTCTTGATGAAGCCGGCGTAAAACTTCCTAGCTGGGTCAAGAAAGCTGATGCAACTAAGCAAAAAGCTATCCGCAACGCTGAAAAGCTTCGCAAAAACCAGCCAAAAGAAGAAGTAGCCGAAGAACCAGCTACAGAATAACCCTTTATTCTATAAAGAAAAACACCCGCTTGTATATGCGGGTGTTTTTCATGCTACAATAAATAATAGTTAGAAGTTCGAGGAAGGACCGAGACAAACGCGGAGGGTAATATGTCCACAATAGACCAGCAATTTGTAGAGTATATCGTGAAATCACTTGTCAGCAATCCTGATGATGTCGTTGTCGAACGGCTGATAGACGAGAAGGGTGTCCTTTTAACCCTTACTGTAAATCCAGATGATCTTGGGCGAGTTATTGGCAAACGAGGTGTAACTGCACAGAGCTTACGTACACTGTTACGTGCACTTGGTACTAAAAATGATGCCAGGTATAATCTTAAGATTGTTAACAACGATGAGGACCGTGAAAACTATTCTGTCACATCTGATGAAGAGCCTGTGAAAAACTTAACAGATGAGGGTGTGGAAAACGAGTCGGTCTTAGCAAAAAACACTCGAAAAGAGCTTGCAGAACTCGACGACCTAGATATATAATCATAAACAGTTCAAAGACACTTGAACTGCGAGAAAGCTCTATGCGAGCAACAAAAACATATTTGTTGAGAGCCTTGTATGTGTCACGATAACCCACCTGAAAACGGTGGGTTTCGTGATTCTAAAATTATTTCTGTACGAGAAGTAGTGTTGCAGTACCAACGCATATAAGCGTTATGGTGCTTATAAGAGCAACCACCTTTGTTGCGGTATGTCGACTACTATAACTCTTTGCACTACTCACAAGGCCTTTAGATGGTTGAATAAGGCTAACGTTCTGCTCGGTGTCTATATTAATATTGGCAGGCATGGGCCTTGCCGCATAATTTGCGGAAACCTCAGACTCGGGAACGGGTTCTGGTGCTATATCGGCGTGCATCGGTTGCAGTGTTATTCTTTTTGTCTCGGCCAGGCGTCTCTGGTCGTCACTCACTGGCGAGTTGTTATCAAACTCCATAAATTCCCCTCACTTGTATCTAGGGGAATTATAGCAAATTTTCACTGCCAGAACCATCCAGGATGTCGATGGCTTTGGTGGTGCCCCGAGCGGCACCTCGTATCCAGAAATCCGGAGAGTGCCGCTCGGGTTGTTCGTCAGGGATTGTCACTGTAGCGCTCGGCATAGTCCTGGAAGGCCTCCGTGAAGGCCATCTGGGCGTTGAAGCGCTTCAGGATACCTCGTGACTGTTCCAGGGTTCGTGCCAGCTCTACGAGCTTCAGCGCGGCCTGGTCCTGCTCGGAGGGATTCTCCTGGTTCCGTGCTGCTTCGGCCCGAGCCTTAATCTTACCCATGTACGTGGGGTCGTAGGCGAGGGCGGCGAGCTTAGAGTTTTTCATACGGTCTCCCGACGGGTATTCGCGGACGAATACTGTTAATATTATAATAAAAACTATATATTGTCAATATTTCTCAGAGGTGGTAAACTAGGAGGGATGAAGAAAATTCAAGTCATAACCCTGTTTCCTGAAATGTTTGACGGTGTTTTTAACACTTCGATGATGTGGAAGGCGCAGAAAGAAAATGCCGCAGAGTTTACCTGTATTAACCTGCGTGATTTCGGCTTGGGTCCTCGAAAACAGGTCGACGATACGCCATATGGTGGCGGGGATGGCATGCTCCTCAAGCCAGAACCTCTCTTTGCAGCCGTCGAAAAAGCTAAAGAGAACGACTCGGGTGCTAAAGTAGTCCTCATGACACCGCGCGGTTTTCGTTGGAAACAGGCGGTTGCTCAGGAGTGGGCGGACGAGGATAGAGGTTTGATTTTTATTTGTGGCCGCTACGAGGGCTACGATGAGCGAATTCTTGCGCTTGTCGATGAACAAGTAAGCGTTGGCGATTATGTACTAACGGGAGGCGAACTTCCAGCGATGACTATTATTGATAGTATCGTACGGCTTATCCCGGGTGTACTTGGTGGTGAAACGAGCGCGGCGATTGAGAGCTTTTCAGATGGCGAAACACTCGAGTTTCCACAGTATACACGTCCAGAAGAGTTTCAAGGTATGAGAGTTCCGGAGGTGTTACTAAGCGGTAATCACGGCCTGATAGCCAAATGGCGAGACGAAAACTCCTTTAAGGCGAAATAAAAAATACTCCGGAATAGACCGGAGCATTTTTTATGTTGTGGTGGATTATCGTAGAGCGATCAGTCACAACGATTTTTTTGGAGTTCGTGTTTGTTTTCGTAACCTTCGCTGTTTAGTACAATACGGGAGTTAAAAGAAAAGCGCAAGCGAAATGTTTAAAATAACAACACTTTCCTTAGACAAAGGCTATGCCGTATACTACAAGCATGAGTATTTTTGTTCAAGCTACAAAAGCGTCACTGCCTCAGACTAAAAACGCCCAGACGATAGCCCTTGTTGTTGCCGGGGTTTTTATCGTAATGGCGGTTGCCCAGTTATTCACTTTTGAAAAGTTTTCTGCTGTTATTACAAATATGTGGCTGCCAGGTGGGGACCAGTGGGCTCCCGTGCGAGCGGCTTTAATCGTGATATTCGAAGTATTTGCCGTCCCATTTCTACTACGTATGCAACTGAGCCCTCTTATGCGCGTTTGCAGTATGGTGCTAGGCTGGTTTGTCATTACTGGCTGGCTATTTGCGACTCTGTGGGAAAACTTATCTGGTAGTGTTATCTCAAATAGTGGTTTGCTGGGAGCAACGGTTCGTTTACCTAGCGGGTGGTGGAGCGTCTTCCTGATTATTGCTCTTGGAATACTCACCGGATGGGCCTCGTGGGGGATGTGGCCATTCCGTCAAAAACACAGCTAGTTGTGTGTACGCTAGCTTAAGCGTATGATAAAGGTAATTTAAGGTTAAGGAGGGGAAATGGAAACAGTACGTAGTCTTGAGGTTACGGTTGCATCGTGGTATAAAAATGTGCCACATCTACCGAAGAACGGCCAAAAGTGGCTTGCAGAAAATATTTGGTGGCTTACACTTGTTGGAGTCATTCTTGGAGCACTCGGGATTGTAAGTACACTTTTTGTCACGATGCTTGCTGGTGTCGCGCTTGTTGGGTTTGGAGGGGTTGTCGGAGCAGCTATTGGTGGCCTTGCTCTCATAGCGGTACTCGTGACACTCGCTTTTGCAGTTATTGATGTACTCCTTGGTGCTATGGCAATCATGCCCCTGAAGAACATGCAGCAAAAAGGTTGGTCACTGTTGTTCTTGATGGCGTTAGTGAACACGGCGTCACTTGTTGTAAGCTTCTTGTTTCACTTTGAACTATTTGGACTTATCTGGGGGTTACTCTGGATTGCGGTCGGCCTTTACTTTTTATACGAGATTCACGACTACTTCGTAGGAGTAAAGTCACATCGTCATGCTAAAACAGCAAAAGTAAGCAAGACGCACGAAGGATAGGTTTAGCCGCGGTAGAACTGCGGCAATCTAGGGATTTGTCTATAAACAAAGAGTGGCACTGGGAAGCGCCACTCTTTAATGTATGATGTAATCACACATTAGTATAGGTTTAAATGGCGGAGTGCTATTGACTAAACATAACCGTATAGCCTACCATGGTAAGTACTAACTTTTAGGGGATTATAAAAATATGTCTCGACTTCCGGTCCCTGGTAGTGATACCGATACTTGGGGAAATGTTCTCAATGATTTTTTGAGTGTCGAGCATAATGCTGATGGCACCCTTAAAGCAACGGGCACACTGGCTACAAAAGCCAACGACACGGCGGTTGTCCACAATACAGGCAACGAGACAATCGGTGGTATAAAAACATTTTCTACTGCACCAGTTGTGCCCAATAACTCTTTTCCAGAGAGTGCAATCACCAACTTAACGACAGATCTTAATGCACGACTGATATATAGAGGCGCTTGGGCGACGTCTACCGCCTATGCAGTTAATGATCTCATCACTTTTTCGGGTATGAGCTATGTAGTTACGACGGCGTTCACGAGTGGTTCGAGTTTTAGTCTTACGAATCTTTCGGCGCTTGCTCGCCGTAAAGGTGTCTATAATGTACAGGAATATGGTGCCAAAGGTGACGGCACAACGGATGATACAGCTGCAATCGCTAGTGCGGTCAATGCGGCCGTGGCTGGAGGTATAGCGGATGGTTCACAATATGCTGAAGTGTATTTTCCGCCAGCGGTATATCTGATTGCCGGTAGTCCAACAACTGGCGGCTCGACTAACGGAAGTGCTCAGATTCCACTTCCAGTCATTCCTGCGGCGAATCAAAAATTTGTTCTTGTCCTAAGGGGTACTTCTGATGCAACAGCGCTTTATCACTGGCAGCAGACAACACCTCAAGAGGCGGGCGCAGTACTGCGGTCTACCTATAATGCGGGCACTACTATACCTGGAACGGGTGAAGTATCGGTTGTCGGTGGACCTAGTCCTCATTTCGGATATGGTAATGGCGGTTCAACATTCAGCAATATGCTCATCAGCGTTAGCGGGATTAGCATCGAGGTTCCTCAGAACGGTAACATCTGCGGATTCGACTTCAGAGGAATGGGAGAGGCTAACGTGTTCAGCGCTTCGGTGCTTGCGCGTTCTACTGTTACGGGCGCACCATCAATTCCAGATCCTAACTGGGCGTTTGGCCTTGCTATGCCTCAAACAAACAACAATGATAACTGTAATATCGGCTATTTCTCATGTGAGGGGCTGGTGTACGGCTTGATTATCTATGAGCATGTTCAAGCTAACTCACTGCGACTCATTAACTGTTTCGACGGATTAGTGATTTGGCCATCATCTGGCTTTCCGCATCGCAATATCATCTCCTATGCTTCAATTGAGAATTGTACCCAGTGTGTCGTGTTTGCTAGTACGGCTGTAACGAAACTTGACATTCTCTGTCTTGATATTGAATGGACGACGGGGTCGAATCACTATATCGTTAATGATTCTCATAACGCAGCTTACGGAACAATTTATGTCGGAAGTAATGGTGGCGATGGTGGCTTAAGTCTTGAGCAGGCACTAAGCGCATCGTATGGTGTTAATGGCGGTGCTCATGCTAAGGTTATAAACCAAGATCAGGGAGTCGGTGTCGTTACGGCGCCAACCATACCAACCTCAACAACTGCGTTGCAAAATCCATTTTGGCGTGATGCGATGGTGACTGTCGTTGGCGGAACTGTGACGGGCATTGCTGTTGATGGAACGAGTCAACTATCTGCTACTCCTGGTACGATATGTGTACCTAGCGGCAAGACCATCACGCTAACGTATTCTGCTGCACCAACCTGGCAGTGGACTCTTTTGTAGGTATACTAATACTGTTAAACTAAATGACCGCCCCTATGGAGGCGGTCATTTAGTAGTGCGGTGAAGGTGCTATTGGTTGTTGGTAAGTGCACGGCGGCTATCAAGATAAAGATAGCTAATATAGGCGATAACACCTAAGATAAGACTGCTCATGAAAACGTTTTCTGCAATACCGGTGTGAGGTAGCTCTGCGGGTGTTTCTATGACGGGCTGTTCTGGAGTAACGGGTGTTGCTGGCGTGACTGGGGTCACTGGAACGGTGACAGTCACAACAGCAGGATTACAACCTTGTTGAGGGTTGTCGTTAGCGGTGCTGTTACCTGTAAAACAGGCCGTATTAGTGATCGAACCGTCGCTGTTGGACGTTACCTTCACAAGGTATTCTTTAGTGACAGATATACCTGGTTTGATCGTTCCGATATTCTCATTAATCTGACGTTGAGTTGGACTACTGATAAGCTCTACTCCTGAAGGAAGAGTATCGGTCATGACGGTCTTTGCCATGTCGTTATTGCCGCTGTTATCAACAGCGCCGTTGTTGGTAACGGTAATGACATATCTAAGTGTGTCACCGGGCTTGGCTGTAACGGCTGTAGCGGATGTATCTGCGTCACTTAGAACCCCATTCGTTGTTACGTTTTGTACTTTTTTCACAATAACACCCTTTGGATGCCATGCGAATGCCGTTGAGGCGAGACTTCCAATGCCTACAACACTAATAATGCCTGCTAAGAGTACGAGTTTCCTTACCTTCATGGTAATCCTTCCGTTATGGTTCACACCTGAATAGTCTCTCAAAACTATCTTTGGATTATGCTTAAGTTTACCATAAAATTGCATATAAGTCAAGTTATAAGAGTGAGACAAAAATAACAATAATATTCTACACAAAAGTGTTGACAGTAAAAGCTAATAGTATTAGCATAAAAGATAGTAATGATAGCTAATGGAGATAGCAAATGAACAAATCAACTCAACCAACGCAATTTATTCACACCAATGGAGGCAGGGTGGCTTACGACGTACAGGGTGCAGGCTCACTTGTCATTTGTGTGGCGGGTATGGGTGACTTACGCAGTAGCTATCGCTATATGACTCCTAAGCTAGTTGAGGCTGGCTATAAGGTCGTGCAGATGGATCTTCGCGGCCATGGTGATAGTGATACTACATTTAGCGGCTACGGTGATGAAGAAACTGCCAATGACCTTATTGAACTGATTGAGCATTTTAAAGAGCCGGCTACTATTGTAGGTAACTCTATGGCCGCTGCAGCGGGTGTTATTGTCACCGCAAGGCGACCCGAGCTGGTTCGTAGTCTTGTGTTTATTAGTCCTTTTGTCCGGGAACCTAAGAATAGTAAATATGTTAAGCCTATTCTCAATTTTCTAACGCTTCCTATTTGGGCAACTGCGGCATTTAACACGATGTTGCCAATGTGGTTTAAGGGAAACAAACCGGCTGACTATACTGAATATAGGAAAAAGCTCATAGCCGATATCAAACGACCGGGTTATACGAAAGCATTTTCGCTTACGACTCGTGCAGTTCACACTCTTTCGGGTGAATTAGTCCATCAGATAAAAGTACCGACATTAACACTTGTTGGAGCTCTTGATCCAGATTTTCCAAATCCTAAAGCAGAGATGGAATGGGTCAAGCAAACGCTTAATGGTGAAGGCGCAATGATCGAGAACGCATCTCACTATCCCCAGTCACAGCAGCCCGATAAAGTCCTAGAATACGTATTGCCGTTTCTTAAGGGAGTAGAAAATGCCTAGAGCCGGGGTGACAACCGAAGTCGTGGTTAATACGGCGTATGAGCTTATTGATGAGGTTGGCTTAGAGAATCTAACACTTGCACTTGTCGCAAAACATCTCAACGTACAACTACCGAGTTTGTACAAACATATCGCGGGCTTGCAAGATCTCAGAAATCGACTCATATCGCGATCGCAGCAGGAACTTCTTGATGCAATGAAAAGTGCAACAATAGGTAGGAGTGAACGACAGGCGCTTATGGGGCTTGCCACTGCTGCTCGAAAGTGGGGGCTCGCTCATCCGGGCGGTTATGCCATTACGTTGGCTGCATCTCATACCCCTAATGATGGGTCTGAAGAGATGCTTGTATTCACCCTGCGTATTATGGAAAGTTTTGGTCTTCACGGAGATGACGCCGTGGATGCAGCACGTTTTCTTCGAGCGACATTGGATGGATTTATCTCACTTGAGACTCGAGGTGGTTTTGGGCTGCCCGTAAGCGTAAACCGTAGTTTTGAACGAGCAATTGAAGGGCTAGGCAATCAGTTTACTGTGTGGGGAAAGTAGCCCATCTCTGAGAGGACTAGAATGGGCAGCGACGGTAGGACTTTAGTTGCCGGGAGGTTGGTTTGTTGAGATAGTTCCGACCTTCTTGACCTCCGTCATGAGGGCAGCATCGTCCGATTCAAGGTATGACAGCGTAGGATCGGTTGAGTTATAGTTGCGACAGCGATGTTGCTCATCTGTGCTGATGGCGAACTAAATAGAAGGTTAACGTTTGATCAGGTGACTAATCCAGGTAGACAATCAGTAAATTACGGTTCAATGACAGCAAGTATATTGTCTGCAGGATCTTTAAACCATGCAATGTTTGGGCCCATGTTTTTCTCTTTGCCGCGCAGAATACCTTTGTCATCCTGCGGCGCTTGATCATAGTGTTCAAATTCGACACCTTTTTTGGCGAGGGCATCAACGGCTTCATCGATGTTATCAACAATGAAATCTAACATAGTATAGCTGGCGGGTGTGTGATCTCTTTTTGGATACATCCATGCTTTTGCGCCGCCAGGTAGAAAGATATGTGCGCCGCCTATAGCATCTTCTGTTTTTAGTCCAAGTTTTGTTTCGTAAAATTCTTTGGCCTTAGCGAGATCATCAACGGAAAATCCGCTAAAAGTTGATGTTGGTTCAAACATTAGAACTCCCTTTTATTTATTTGTTCATTCAGCTACATCAAATTGGCTAGTGTATAGAGTATTGTAGAATCCACCCTTTTTAACGAGTTCATCATGTGTACCTTGCTCAACAATGTTTCCGGCATTCATAACAAGAATCATGTCCGCGTTACGGATTGTTGAAAGACGGTGTGCAATCACAAAGCTAGTTCGGCCATGCATAAGCCGTTCCATCGCTTGTTGAATGAGAACTTCCGTACGCGTGTCAACGGAACTCGTGGCTTCATCGAGAATGAGCATGGGAGCATTGGCAAGCATGGCGCGAGCAATAGTGAGTAGCTGTTTTTCACCTGCCGATATATTGTCCGTCTCTTCGCCAAGAATTGTGTCATAGCCTTTTGGAAGTGTGCGAATGAAGTGGTCGGCATGAGTGGCTTTTGCAGCAGCTATAATTTCTTCTTTCGTCGCGCCAGCTTTACCATATGAGATATTATCTGCTATTGTTCCATTGAATAACCATGTGTCTTGAAGTACCATGCCAAAGAGCTTTCGCACGTCTGCTCGATTAAGTAGCTGGCTATCAATATTGTCGATTAAGATGCTACCACTATCTACGTCGTAAAAACGCATTAGAAGGTTTACGATTGTTGTTTTCCCAGCGCCAGTAGGACCTACGATAGCAACATTTTGGCCTGGTTTGATGTGAGCACTAAAGTTTTTAATAATAGGAGTGCCCTTGGAATAGCTAAAGTTCACATTATCGAATGTTACACTTCCGGCAATATGTTCTGGGAGCGATTCGATCGCCGTATCGCGAGACTCCTCTGGTTCTTCTAGGAAATCGAATACACGTTCTGCTGCCGCGACGGTCACCTGCATGACGTTAGCAACGTTTGCTGTTTGCATGATTGGCTGGGTGAATTGGTTCATATACTGAATGAACGCCTGAATATCGCCAATACTGAGCTTGCCGTTAATGGCGAGCCATCCACCAAGTACGGCAACGCCGACAAATCCAAGGTTGCTAATAAACTGCATGATCGGCATCATTAGCCCAGACATGAACTGCGATTTCCACCCGTTCTTAAAGAGCTGCTGATTGACTTTAGAGAAAGCACTTATGGATGATTTTTCGCCGTTATAGGTACGCATGACAATGTGGCCGGAGAACATCTCTTCAACGTGCCCATCAAGTTGGCCTAGACTATTTTGCTGGCCCATAAAGTAGCGTTGTGAACGTTTGACGATGAGGGATACGATACCAAGGCTAAGCGGGAGTACAACAACAGCTACGAGTGTAAGCTGCCAGCTGATAGTGAGCATCATAATTAAAATACCGACAATTGTGACAACTGAGGTTACGATCTGGGTGGCGCTTTGGTTTAAGCTTTGACCAATGGTATCGATGTCATTTGTCACGCGGCTAATGACTTCGCCGTATGGGTGATGGTCGAAGTAGCTTAATGTCATTCGGTTAATTTTGAGAGATATATCTTGCCGAAGTCGATATACGAGGTCTTGTGTAATATCTGTCATTATCCAGCCCTGAAGGTAAGAAAATAGCGAACTGATAACGTACAGGGCAGCAAGCCATAATCCAATAATCATGATCGCTCCGTAGTCTATGCCTGGACGACCTTTTGAAAAGTCGATATTTCGCAGTGTGTCTTGTTGCGCTGATGGAATTTGCTTTTTTTGGTTGGCCGACAGGTGGTCGAGTATCGTTGCGCCTGTTGTGCCTGGCGGTAGTTTTGTCCCCTTCGGCAGGTTGTTTATAACCCTGTCGTAAGCCTGACCAGCAACAAAGCCGTCTACAACCTTGTTGGTCATGTTACCTAGAATACGTGGACTCAAGATCATAAACACGGTACTTGCAATGGCAAAAATGACAACCAGAACAAGTCTGAATATGTGAGGACGAAGGTATCCAGCGATTGTTTTAAGTGTCTTTTTGAAATGCTTTGGTTTTGCGCCAGGTGCACCCATCATCATGCCCGGGCCGCGGCCGGCAAATCCTCGGGGACTGGCATTAGAACTGGCGTTGTCGGGTTTCATGAGGCCACTCCTTCAAGTTCTGTAGTTGAAAGCTGAGATTCGGCGATTTCTCGATATACTTTTGATGTCTCAAGGAGTGTTTTGTGTGTCCCTGAATCAATGATTTTCCCGTTATCGAGCACGATAATTTGATCAGCATGCATGATTGAGCTAATGCGCTGAGCAACAATTATGACGGTTTTTCCTAATGTTTCCTTGGCGAGGGCACGCCGCAAAGCAGCATCAGTCTTAAGATCAAGGGCCGAGAAACTGTCGTCAAAAAGGTAGACAGCTGGTTGTTTTGCGATTGCCCTGGCAATCGATAAGCGCTGCTTTTGCCCGCCAGAGAGATTTGAACCACCCCGTGCAACTTGGTCGTCATACTTTTTGGGGAGTGACTCAATAAACCCTGATGCCTGTGCAATGGTGGCGGCTTTTTCGATTTGCTCTTGTGGTATACGATTGCCATAACTGATGTTGCTGGCTACTGTCCCAGAGAATAATGTTGCTTTCTGTGCCGCATAACCTATCCGACTCCGCACGTCCGCTTGCGTAACGGTGCGAATGTCAACGCCGTCGAGTAGTATTACGCCGTCTTTTACGTCGTAAAGTCGCGGAATAAGATTCACAAGGGTTGATTTTCCGCTACCAGTTCCACCAATGATAGCTGTTGTCTCACCAGGTTTTGCTGTGAAAGATATATGTGAAAGCACCGGCTCTTCAGAGTCGGCATAAGCAAAGCTTACATCGCGGAACTCGACTTCGCCTTTAGAGATTTTTGGTAATTTTTGAGGCTTTTCAGGGTCACGAACAGTTGACTCGCTGCCAAGCACTTCGTTGATACGGTTGGCCGATACGAGTGCACGCGGAGCCAGAATAAAAATGAATGAAAGCATAAGAAAGGCCATGATCGCCTGTGTTGCGTACTGCATGAATGCCAACATATCACCGAGCTGAAGACTACCTGTCTCGATATAGTGCGCGCCTATCCAAATAATCGCCAGGGAAGTGAAGCTCATAATGAGCATCATGCTTGGTTGTAAAATCACCATAGAGCGGTTAACGAATAGATTGAGTTTGACGGACTGCTTGTTGGCGGTATCGAATTTCTTTTCTTCGAATGTTTCTTTATGAAAAGCACGGATAACTCGTACACCTGTGAGCATTTCACGCGTGACAAGGCTGAGCCGATCAACAAGTAGCTGAATTTTCTTGAATTTAGGGACCACAACAATAAATAGTGTCACGATGATTGCGACAAGTGCTCCAATGGCGACCGCCATAATCCATGACATAGCCGGAGACAATTGGTATGCCTTAACGATAGCGCCTATGCCCATGAACGGAGCAATAAGTGCCATACGTAGGAGCAGTACCAACGTCTGTTGTAACTGTTGCATATCGTTTGTGGCGCGAGTAATAAGAGATGCTGTTGAGAAGGTATTAAATTCGTTGAGCGAGAAGTTCTCAACTTTTTCAAATAACGCAAGGCGCAAGCGACGGACAAACCCTGTTCCTATGCGCGAGGCTACAAAGCTGACGCCAATAGTACAAAACCCACCGAGCAAGGTAATAAAGAGCATCCACAGGCCGGTACTAATAATATATCCTGTGTCACTACCGATAATCCCCTTATTGACGATGTTCGCCATGTAGTCAGGTAGACTTAATGTAACCGTTGTTTGGCCATAGACAAGTACAACCAAAACGGCAAACCACAAGATATAGGGAATGAGATATCGAACTAACTGGCGCATAGCTTTTATCTATTATACGCTAGGTCAAGACATAATGCTCCGTAGACCCGCAACTCAAACGGTTTCGTCGGGCTTGGTCAGTGTAAACAGTTTGGCGACACCGAAAGCGACTAGAGCGTACACAACAATTGCGACGACACTGCTAATTTCAAACACGGATTGACCATAGCTTGGTTGATAGTTGAATATCCCGTAAAACGGCATTGCAAAAAGGCCACTGAGGGCGTAAACAAAATCTACAAATCCCGATCCTTGGTTTGCCGCTAGCATGAGAAGTATAATGCGGAGCACGAGGAGTGCGATAATGACCCCGGCCAAATAGTAGACAATCCGTCGAGCGACAACGCCAGCATCTACTTTTGTAGCTGTAGAGACGCTTTGTCGTCGAATGTTCGTGTTTCCTTGTTGTATTTTTGTATCTCGTACTTCGGTAGTCTTCTGATCACGTTCTTCGTTCACGATGAATTACCTCTTATTACTTATGCTTACAGAATAGCACATGGTGTGACACCGTGATAGGCATGAGTAATTCTTAAAGAGGCGTAATGAGCGTTGGCGTATCGATCTTTAGGGAATGGATATCGGTCCCCACTTCGGTTACGATCAACTGCTCGCTTGATATTGGACGGAGCATATCAAATAAGGCGTTTGCATCAGTGATAGAGGTATCAAGCCATCGTGTCTCTTCACTCTGGCTTAGTACTATAGGCATACGATCGCTGATGTTGCGCAGCGCATAGGGCGCGTCACTCGTAATAATAGAGTATGTTGAATACGTTTCGTCACCGTCATTCCAACTGCTGTATATTCCGGCAAAGGCAAAAATCGGAGTACCTTTTATCTGAATATAGTATGCCTGTTTTTTGTTACCTTGTTCGACTAATTGATAAAATCCGTTAGCGGGTACAAGACAGCGATTGTGGCGTACGGCCATCTCCCAACTGTGCTTGGATAGTATTTTTTCAGAAGGCACGTTGTATGTTTTATAGCGAAAAACGGAGTTGGTATTTTTTGTGCCCTTAGGTGTAAGACCCCAGCTCATTTGTTCTACTGCCGTGTGATCGTCCTTATTGATGATAACTGGCGCTTGTAAAGTTGGATGTATATTGTAGTGAGGTTTAATGCCCTTTGGTAGACCGTCGGCGAGGGTAAAACGGTCGCGAAGATCGGCTGTAGTATAAAGGCTGTATCGAGAGATCATGTAGTTAGTATACTCTAACATACCTGCAATATGCCTCCACTGCGTAGTTGTGATCTATATCACATACACCACGGCTACAGTGTTTGTATTATAAAGACACACTATATATACTCCGAGGTAACCGGGCAAGCAGGGTGAAATTCCCTCACTGTCGCGCAACTGTAAAGTCAGAAAACCAGTCCTTGGATGAAACTGTGCTCTTCGCCGCAGAGAGTAACGGAAGGTTTTATTGCCCTCTCAAAACGGCCCGAGCAAAAAAGGGGAGAGAGATGGAAATAGGGGTCGAACAAGAAACGGATTACAAATATGAAACGCCCGAAGTCCACGTTATTATTGAGGACGACCCTGAATTTTCTATAGGAATATATGAACCGTCAAACCTAGTAGAAGCCGAACGTGCGCAGGAATATGGAGTTACGACTCAGAGGTATGCTGTAGAGGACGACTGTTTTTACCCGCTTGAGTACAGCGAAGAACTGGGTTCTAATTCGCCGCTATCATTAAACGATGAGCAGCAGAACGCTGTCCAAATAGCACTCCTCGGAGGCGAGTCAACGGTGGAGATTTTGGCGCCTGGTAGTACAGATGAGATGGAAGTATGGTCTGTTCAGACATTTACATTTGGTGGTGTGGTCGATGGAAGGCAAGCATTTATTTTGAGCGCCAGATCCGAGGAACGGCCGAAGTTGCGAGAGGAGCCAGAAGCTGACTTTGACAGAGATTCTGGCTACGATAATTTTGAACCGTCGTTGGGTGATGAGGTGAGTGTCAGTGCTCATGCCACTTCTTATGAAATCCCTGGGCATGACGTAGCTCCAGTCGACGCTAATTCAGAAGACTATGATTTGGATGTGAGTACTGTCGGTGAATCAAGAGCGAACATATTACTATATGGGGTGAATCCTGTTGAGCAACTTGCTGAAATCTTCTCGGAGCCGGGTGTCGTGACTATGGCGCAAGGTGATGTTGAACGAGTTAGACTGATTATAACTGATGCGGCAGAAGTAGGTGAAGGCGCTGCTGTTGGGGTAGGCCAGGACCGGGTGGTGGAATCTGTCGATGTTCATGTGAAGTTTACGCCTTCTATGTTTAAGATTGAAGCGCCCGAAATAACAGCGATAATTGCTGACGAACAAGATAGAATAGATCAGCCGATTGGTGAGTTAGTGATAACTACTGTGGTTGAAACAAAGGGTTGCGCGGCAGGAGAGGTGGAGCAGTCTGCCGCTGAGGTACTACTGGATGATTTTTACGAACCTCAGATAGAAAGTGTAGAGACGCAGGTGGAGCATCGACTGCAAACACCTCCTGCGGTATTTCAACCAAACGAGACTATTTATGTGCGAGAACAGGCATCTGTTTTATCTGAGTCTGACGTAATCACTCGTGCGGTCCTAGTTGGGGAGCAGGCGGTAGCCGAACCTCGTCAATACGTAGAACCCTCTTTACAAGTGGAATGTGAAGTTGTAGCGACTAAACTTATTGAGGGCCAGGAAACACAGCAAGTGCCACAGGTTATTGTTCGGGAGGTTGTTGATGAGCGGGTGGACGGGGGCCAGCAGGAGGCGTTCATTCCCCGCGAGCCCTCGATCGAGCTTCGTAAAGAGTCAAGAAAAGGAGAGACTGTCGGAATGTTAAATCCTGAAATAACATCTCGTCAGTCTAAAAAAGCAGTACTGCATACTATCAAACCGGCTGCATGGGAGAGGGCTGGCTTCGTTATACCTAGTGTCTCCAGGTCGAGTGTCTTCAACGCTACGGAAGATGGTGATGACATTGTTATTTCGTTCGAACCTTCTCCTACAGTACAACGAATACGAAAAGCTCGTGCTAAGAGCTTGGCTGTATGAGTACGCCACTTTCTATTCGACTCCGTAACCTTACGACCAAAACAAGTTCGTTTACAGAGATAGTTGGTCGAGGTGATGAACTTCGTCGTTTAGTACAGATTTTGCTGCGTCCGACTCATCACCACGCGGTTATTGTTGGTGAACCTGGAGTCGGAAAGAGTAGTTTGATTGAGATGTTAACGTTAGGAGTGTTTGAGGGTGCTATCCCGCAGCTACCTGCTAAGGTATATGCACTCGATACAGCTCCTATCTTGAGTCTGTTTGTTGCGGGTGATAGCCTACATGCGTGTTTTGATGCACTTCGTGCTCAAATGGCGCGACTTCAGGAGGCAATTATAGTTGTTGAAGATATACAGTTGCTAGCGACAGATGATCCTGGCCGGCTTGAGCAGACGCTCGAGCTCCTGCAGGCTATCACATCTCATTCGGGTATTCGGCTTGTCGTCACGACAACAGAAACGGCATTTCGGCGTACATTTCATAAAGATTATATTTTTAATCGTACACTTGTGCCACTCGAACTCGCTGAGTTGAGCCCGGAAACTATTGGTGTAATTTTAGAAAATGTTGCCTCGAGTCAGGCAATGGTCATTGCGCCAGGAGTAACGGATCTTACCATCAGCTTGGGTAGACGCTATGGACATGGGCGGGTGCTACCTGATGCGGCACTTCGACTATTTGAAGAAGTAGCGGTGAAGGTAGCTTTTGAAGGTCGGCAGCAAGTCGAACTCATCGATGTTCGCGCTGCTATTTCTGAGCGTGAGAAAGTACCGCTTGCTAGCTTGGACACCAACGGTGCTGCGCATTTGGTGGGCCTCGAAGGACGACTTCATCATACTATTGTTGGGCAAGATTCGGCTACGAGAACTATTGCTCGCACTATCATCAACTCACAGCTTGGCCTCAGTGATGATTCGCGGCCTCGTGGCTCATTCTTGTTACTTGGCCCGTCTGGCGTGGGTAAAACTGAAACAGCTAAGGCTCTTACTGAACTTGTATATGCTAACCCTAAAGCAATGATTCGTTTGGACATGAGTGAGTACGGTGAGTCACATAGCGCGGCGCGCCTTACCGGTTCACCGCCAGGATACGTAGGTTACGAAGAAGGTGGTCAACTTACCGGTGCCGTCAATCGTCAGCCGTATTCACTCGTGTTGTTAGACGAAATTGAGAAGGCTCACCTCAAGTTGTTCGATGTTTTTTTACAATTACTCGACGATGGTCGTCTCACAGATTCGAGCGGAAAAACAATTGATTTTACTCAAACACTATTGTTAGCTACCTCGAATATTGGCAGTAGAGAAATTGCAGATGCCTATGTAAATGGGATTGACGTAAACAGCTCCGACTTTTTGCGAACATCCCTTATGCCGTTACTTCTTAGCTATTTCCGACCCGAGTTTATCAACCGGTTTGATGCGATTTTAGTGTATAAGCCGCTAAGTGAATTACAGCTTGTCACGCTTGCCCAGAGAGAGCTCGGTAGATTAGAGGTACGTCTTTCGCGTCTTGGGATTACATTTGATGTGCCCGATCGATATCTTGCAGATCTACTACACCAGGAATACGACCCACTCTTCGGCGCACGACCAGTAAAACGTCTTATAGCAACGCATTTTGAAACGCCACTTGCTGAGCGAATCATAAGTGGGCAGCTGCACGGACCTATAACAATCGTTGGCGGTGAACTATGGCTGCGAGGGAGTGCATAATGCAATTTTTCACTTTAGTCATACTATCAATCGTAGCAAAAACCATATCTGAAGCATTTTTTGAATGACAGAAATCTTGGTGCAGTAAAGTGACTATTGATATGACACTCTGCCATTCTAATATTCGCTCTAGGATGATAACTCGCTTAGTTTAAGGCTAATATTCGCCGACCAAAACGAGTCATATGGTCGCGTTCGCGCCGTTCATCAACTTCGTCATAGCGTCTACGAACGTTGCGTGCAATTTTTGGCGGAAGCGAATCAACACGGATATATAGGCGGTAATCACCAAGAGGGATGCCGACGTATGCACCACTTTCAAGCAGCAGACTAACTGCATCAATGATGCGCTGCGTTCGTGGAAGGCCGGCTGAGTTATACGTAGGCTGGTTATATATCGCAATTCGATCACGACCAAGCTTTTGCTCTACCTCGTGCGGTTTAAATATATCTTCTTGACGTACGGTTGCAATTGAATCGGGAATGCAAATGCCAGGATCGTATACAGTCATCACGCGACTATCGAGTGGTGAATCACCAAAATAACGATGCCAGTAGAGTAACTCGAGTGTCCTGCTCCGTCCAGCCTGCGACCCTGTTTGACAGTTGGGATCACGACTACTCTCTCCAAGGCGCGCCAAAAGATGCATCATGTTAAAATTGTCTGCCTTGACAGATGCATATACGGGTCGATTGTTCGCATTTGCTAACAGCTCGTCTCCTAGCTCACTTCCTAAGTGCTCCTGGCGGTATTCAGGGTGGACCCAAATTCCATTAAGGTAGACTACACCTGTTGGCAAATCCCTATCGAATGCGGTCGGACCGTCGGGATGAGATGAGCAAAGCACTAGCATATATGAGCAAAGTTCGTCTGTGACCTCATTTGTATCGAGATCACGTCGCAGGTGGCCAACAACTATTGGACTATCGGAAGTGCTGTCGGCACTTTGCAGCACTGTATAATGATTAAGCTGTGGCGTCGTAAAAGCGTTGTCTCCGAACGCAGCCTGTTCACCCCTTGCAACTTCATGAGCGTATGTTCTAAAAAAGTGAATTCGTCGTTCGATTTTAAAATGGGAATTAAGTTCGTGCCCGTTTGCGTCTTTGGTGGCGACGACAGATGCGGCCGAACCGGTTTGCGGATAACCAGTAGTAAGCTCATCGATACGCGCAAGTTTTAATCGCAATACTGATCGAAGGAGTGTTAGCCGAATATCCTTTTCGCGACTATCAACATAGTGTCCGGGAGCGGAGAGTTCGTACCGTATCGCGTCAACCTCGGTGTATAAATCAGCAAGCTCTGTCACTTCGTTGTCGGTCAACTCTCCAAGAAATCGATCATCAATTTGATCAAACCAACCGGTTTCGTGTATCGCTATGTCAGGCGGTGTGCTGGGGATCTTTTCATCCATGTAAAAATTAAATTATATACTATTTTTATAAATTTGTATACGTCTATGTTACACGAGCGGTGAGCCTGCTCGTGTAACCCCTCCGTGGAGGTCTTAGGACGTATGTCTGTAATGTATGATTGGGTGTAGAATATGTTAAAACCCTTGGTCTTACTATGCAAGAAACAAATCCGCTCGATAACTATAACGAACCAATCACATACTTCGGTATAGCTTATACACTCACGAAAGAAGATAATGACAGGCTTGGCCTTATAGATAAAGCTATTCAAGAGCGCCTGAAAGATGTCATCTACTTTGCGCCTGATGGATCACGACACATAACGATCATGAACCTTACCTCAGTGGTCGACGGCTATAAGGATCATAATGTTATGCAGTTTATCGAGAGCAATATTGGTCTTTATAGAGATAGACTGAAAACCATAACAGGAAGTCTTGATCCGTTCGAGGTAAGGCTTACTCGCCTTCAAGCGGGGTCTGGAGCTATTATCTTGCGTGGGGAGGATCAAGGACAGATCTCAAAGATACGAGACGGACTGACGGACTTGCCTCTCCTTGGCGGACGAATTATTGACTCCGGGTTTATTCACTCTACGCAGGCGCGATACAAAAGGCAAGTTCTTGTCAGTGACGTGCGCAAGCAGCTAGAGGATATCGAGGTTGACATTCCAATCGTGATGGATAGAATCGGGCTCGTGCGAGCAGATGTTAGTTTTTCAAGGCCTCACACCGCAGTAGAGGAATTTAAGCTAGGATCTAAGAATTAGGTTTCGTCACATTGTTTAAACGTATTTCTTCAAATGCTTCAATACCGGGTCGTTCGACGCCCGTATGAAGTTCATAGTATGAAATAACGCAGCAATATAGATAGCTGGGGATATGGCACCCGGTCTACTCATCTGCTCTATAACCGTCTTGAATGGGATTTTCTCTAACGTAATCGTTTCACCAACTTCGAGGTTTTGATCTTGACTTATCTTTCCACCAACCGCCAGGAATGTATGTACCTGGTTCGTGTGGTTCGCTGGGTTTGGATAACTCGTTCCAACATGATAAAGAGAACCCCCGGTATAGCCCGTCTCCTCTTCGAGCTCACGCCTTGCAGCTGCCTCGGGTGAGGCGTCTGTTTTTTCCATGCCGCCACCGATGAATTCCATGAGATACTTTTGTACACCGTGTCTGTAGTGTTTCAGCATGATGACGTTATCATCTGAATCAAAAGCAATGCAATTAACCCAGTCATCTAGTTCAAGGACGTAGTACCTATCTACCTTACCACCTTGCGGTGTTGTGCAAGCATCAGCGCGTAACTTAAGAAACCTATCATTGACAACGTATTCTGAGCTGTCTATTGTCCACTTAGACGATTCCATATTCATCCTATAAGTATAACATTTCTGCCTGATCGACAGATTTGTTGGCTATGGTATGACTCTGGCTTACTCGGCAATCTGCTCGAGTTCAGTCTCGAGTTTAGTAAAAAAGTCGGACATATCCGTATACTCGATTATCGTATTTGTTACAAATCGTAATGAACTCGATGTTTTCGTTCCAGCTTTATATAGACAGACGATAGGTACACCTGCGGCCTTTGCCTGAGCGAGTTCAATACCCTGGCCAGTTGACGGAAAAGACGTCTCGGCGACGAGCACGTCCGTATGTTCAAGTTCGCTAATCGCATCAGTATCTATATTCTCAGGCTCGTGTGGAAGAAAGAAGTGGTGTATGTTTGTAAGTCTGGATTCTTTAATGGGCTTATATAGTTCATTCTCATAATCATAACCGCCACAATGTGAAATATAGATATTCATGCCTTTATTATATACAGTCTACGAAAGATGATGAAGTTCGTTTTGTCGGGCATGCAGGGAGGGTCAACCTCCCTGCATGCCGTCTTGTACGGCGCCTCAGGCAGCCGTGTGTACCTTGCCGTTGCGGAGCTTTTCCAACTTCTCCTCCTTAGGCCAACGTACGGCCGTAGCCCATCCGAACTTTTCGAAAATCCAGATGATTCGGGCGTTGCTGTCGAGTTGTCCTCGCATCACACCGTGGCGTGCACACGTGGGGTCCGCATGGTGAAGATTGTGCCACGACTCGCCGCACGAGAGGACTGCCAGGGGCCAGAAGTTGGTCGCCCTGTCCCCCTCGCGCGTTTCGAAGGGCCTCTCACCGTAGACGTGGCAAATCGAATTGATGCTCCATGTTACGTGGTGCAGCAAAGCGATCCGCACGAGGCTGGCCCAGAAGAACGCCAGCAGCATCCCGTGCCACGACTCCGTCACGAGGCCAGCAATGGCCACGGGGAGAAGTAGCGACAGAACAACAAATGCTGGGAACAAACGGTCGATGACTCGAATGTCCTTGTCCTTGAGGAGGTCCTTGGCGAAGCGTTCGCGGTTAGAGAACTCACGCTTGAGTAGCCAACCGACGTGCGCATGAAAGAGCCCCTTAGCAAGCCCCCAGACCGATTCCCCGTATCGCCAGGGGGAGTGCGGATCTTCCTCCTGATCGGTGAATCGGTGGTGCCGTCGATGATCGGCGACCCACTGGATGATGTTGCCCTCGATTGCAAACGAGCCAGCGATGGCAAGTCCAATTCGAAGACCACGCGTTGCCGCGAATGAGCCGTGGGTGAAGTGCCGATGGAAACCGACACCAATTCCACTACAGCCGATGTAGTACAGAGCAATGCCCATGCCGACATCCAGCCAACTCGGCCCCCAGCCCCACGCCCAAGCAAAGGGCGCGGCACAAAGGAGTGCGGCGAACGGTATTGTCACAAATAGCCACACAGCAGCGACCATAAGCCGTGTTGGTGAACCATCGATGAGATCCGTTGCGCCTCTCTTAGGAGAGACTTCATTTTGCGCGGTGGTCACTTGTGGCCTCTTTCCCTCGCGCGGGGTATGTACGAGCCTGACGATGTCAGACCTATACTGATTGTAACAGGTGTTTCGAAAGCCTATGGAGCAAGTCTATGTAAGCGAACGTTTGAGGGTTTTAAAGGCGTAGAAATGCGCCACTAGTAGCAGTGGTACGTAAAATGTCGGGATGAAATACGCGAATCCAAAGTTGGCTGGATCTTTGATAAGAAGTGGTCCTAATACGAGGGCGAGTAGTAAGTCTCCAGCACCGAAAACATTAAGGAGCCAAACGGGGAATAGCTGTATGTTGTCATTGCGAGATCTATGCAGTGTGACGAAAGCAATATACGCGAGTATGAGGGTGATCAAATCACCATACACAGCAAAGTTGGTAAATCCGGTCGGTAGTTTAGCTACTACTAAGCCCAGCATGAGCATAGTGGTTCCGAAATAGCGAAAGAAGTGAATGGCAGTCAGTGATTTTAGCTGTTCTTTCCTAGGTTGACCTTTCATCTTTGGCCAAATTATCGTGGCGAATATAGTAGACCACCCGATAAGACCCGCGGCTCCACTCGTAGCGAAATATAGTAGATTCATTTTTGTCCCTTCTCAATTATTTTTAGAATGTAACATGTTACATTCTAATGTATGCTATGCTTATTGGCAATGGATAATTTCGAATTTGTGTATGAATTAAACCGCGCCGTCAACGCTCTTAATAGTTATGTCGATGCGTGCATCGCAAGTAAGTCGGGTCTTACACGTGCCCAGTGTGTAGCACTTATGCTCATTGAACGTTTTCCGGACATCACAAAATCAGAACTAGCACGCAAGCTGAACTGTTCGCACGTGGCTGCCGGACGGCTAGTTGCTATACTGGTCGGCAAGAACTATATAAGTGATACTCCTAGTGAGCGGAACCAGCATATAGTATATCTACATGTAACACATGCCGGAAAAGATATCATAGAGCGCATTAAAGAGGTTTTCGGTCAGCAGTCTGCTGACTTGTTCGCTCATGTCGAAACTAAAGTGAACGTTCCTATATTGTCTGAGCAGCTGGGTTTATTTACGGATATCCTTTCGTTATACAAGATACGCGCGTAGAAAGCGATACTATCCTAGTAAAACACCTAGTATGCTAAATGTTTCTAACCCTTGTCGTCTTTGTGATAGGGAAGGGCGCGGATGTGAAAGTGCTGAATACTCGATGCTTGCGTAGTCAAGGTTATTGACAATAATAGTACATTTATGCTATAATATTTATCGTCAGCAACACAGTGAACAATGACCCGAGAGGTCCTTGCAATGAACCTGACTCAGAAGATCCAGGTCGCCCTGTCCGGCGCTGGTCTGTCCCTCGGAAACTACACGCTGAGCTCCCCCGACCAGGTCGGTGGAGTGACCGTGAAGTCGATGACCGACGACTCCAACCAGGTCGCCTCCGCGCGGGACGCGCTGGAAACGGCGCTGCCGTCGGCGGAGTACATCGTGGCGTTCGCCCGGTCGATCACCGACCCGGCCGTCTACGTGCGCACCCGCCCGGCAGGGTTCTAGGACTCTGAAAGACCTCGGTCACGACTCGTAGAGTCGCGGCCGAGGTCTGCACCCACTATGATCGCCCCTTGAGGGCTATTTTTATTATAATTTTGGAGCCAATAAACTTGGGGCTACTAATGTTCTTAGGATGATCGGGCGACCTTATACACGAGTTGCTCAAAGATATCATTACTTGATTTAAGTATATCTGGATTTATAAATTCAGCTGCCACTACACCCTCGCCAAACTGAAATTCATGAGACTCGACAACGACGTCATAAACAACCCAGAGAAGCCATGTTTGTTTTTCTTTCAGCTCGAAAGTGAGAGTGTGTCGTATATTTTTTATTCTTGGATTGTTTATATTAAGTTCTTCTTTTAGCTCTCGTCTTACACCATCTTCCGGGATCTCTCCATGATCTAGCCCTCCACCGGGTAAACTCCAGGTGTCCTGATTTTCCTTAACGACAAGAATACGACCCCTCGCATCTTTGATAAGTGCTTTAACGGAAACTCTATAGAAAGTATTTGGATACATATTGTAGATAGTATAGCAAGAAGACCCTACTAGAGTCTTCTGGTTAAGCATACCGGTCTAGGCTCGAAGGTCTGGACTTGCTAACAGAGCAAATTAAAGAAGGATGGAATAAAAGCTAGTGTGATTATTGTTGAGGCGGCGCGGATGCACCGCCTCAACAAGGTTTATCAGGGGTAGACCGTGTAGCATGCCGCTAGGTCGATACCCCGATGGAGCGAGCCGAAGCTCACGTGCAGCGACTCCTCGTTTGTTGCACGCGCAGAGTGAACCCACGCGCGCGGAACGAATAGGGTGTCGCCAGGCTTCAGCGTGACGGTCAGGAAGGGTGGGCCATCGAGCTCGCCTTTCCTGAAGCCGTTGACGGAGTTGGGACGGGCCGAGTACGGTACCGCCAGCTCCGCATCAGTGGTGATGACAGGGCGCCGAAGCTCCCACGTCTTGGTGCCGATGGTCTGCGTCACAGTGACCGAACCGAGGTCCCAGTGCGCCTCGAACCCTTGGCTATTGACGGGTGTTAGGTAGGCGGTGGCGAAGGACGGCACATGCGTTGCTGTCTGGAGCTGGTCGCACACCGCACGGATGGTGGGAAGCCGTCGCTGCAGTGCAGCGAAGGTGACGGTCGCCCCCCTGTTTAGGAAGGCGTTCAGGCTGTTGCGGTCGGGGTACTGGTGCTGTGGCACGACGCGATGGTTCAGAACCACGGTCGCGACCAGCGGGTTGTCGCCCGTGCGATTCAGCAAGCCGGCCAGGTCGACCATGCTCAGCAGCTCGCGCGGGGCTGTCACCAGCCGTCGGACAACCACGGGCTCTGTAGCCCAGGGGTCTCGGTCTGTCTTCGTGACTTCGCGTGATGCGAAGCCGATCAATGAAGAAAACATGCTTCCTTCTCTCTCAGCGGCCCTGCAGCAGTGCTGCATAAGCCTTTCCGATGGGATAGCCGGTTGCATCCTCGATGAACCCCCAAGCTCCGTTGGGGTTGATCTCGAGAAAGTACCATCGGCCGCGCTTGTCGACTATGAAGTCGTACATGCCCGTCCTGAGGCCCGGATACGAGCCAATCATGTCAAGGCATGCGATCTCGATCTCACGAGGCAACTTGATCGCGGTTCCGCGGAAGCTGTCGTGTTCGAAGGCTGTTCTCCAGTCTCGGATTCGACCTTCGGCCGGCGGTTGAGCGTCGGCAACTTCAGCGGCAAAAACCCGATTGCCGACGACCGTTACTCGAACCTCGTAGGCCGGATCGAGCACCTCCTGGAAGATCTGCGGGTTTGCCCACAAGCCTTGGAAGTTGATCTTATCCGCAGAGGTCAGAACGGTAGTGTACTGGTTCAAGCCAGCCGGCGCGTTAAGCGCGATTGGCTTTACGACGCATCGACCTAGACGATGCAGAAATGCTTCTGCCTCATCAGGGTCGGACGTAGTGATCGTCTCGGGCACGCGGAGTCCGTAGTGCTGAGCCCGCTTGATTTGTGCGGGTTTGTGCATGGCCGCAGCAAGCGAACTTCGGGGAGACACCCATCGAGCATCCGGGAACATCTCAACGAACGCGCCCGCTAGCCTATTGAGCGAACTGGCCGCGTATGTCTGCATGATCTCGGCGACGGGTACGCCTCTGGTCCAGTATGGCTGCTCTGGGTCACCAAGCAGATCGTGCACCAACTTGTGTAGTGCGGCCGTAGCCGTGGTGGTTTCACCAAGGGTCTCGCGAACCTGTTGTGCAACGTCGTGAGCCTCGATGATACGCTCGGACGACATGGCGCGAAACCAAACGTTTCGCACTTTCCGCAGCGGCTCGCCTTTGTAGACGACCTCTGTACCTGTCTTGGTCGTCCGGTATGTCAGGTGATCCCGCCGCAACACACGCGCTGTGTCCACCACGACAAAAGAGTCGAGGTGGGGCGTGACGTACGGCAGATGGCCATCTCTCAGGTCGGCGAGAATGACCGTCAATCCGTCAGTAGGCATATGAGTAACCAATCGTGCGAAATGGGTGGGTGACCAGAGGTCGGACGTAGCGCCCGACCTCTGGGTGACTCACAGAGCTTGACGTCCTACAGAACTACGGGCGTAAGAGTTGCTTGTCAGCGACTCGTCAGCCGGCGTTGTCCTCGTTGGTCGTCCAGTTGCTGCGGGTCTTGCGCGGGTCGTAACCCGCAACGTCCGTGCTGTACGGCGTCATGAACGCCGCACCGAACGTGTCGACCTCTTGCGCCGGCGTCTCCGCCAGCGGCGACACGTCAACCAGGAGCTGGTCGACAGTCTGCGTCGTGGTCATGCTGGGTGTTCCTTACTACTTGTGGGGGCTCTCGATGGCTTCGATAGACTACCCCAGGCAAGTAACTTGAGTAACTCGCCAAAAATGAATTATATATGGAATGAAAAATATGTAAATATTTTTTTTGAATAATCTTACTTAATAAGTGTACTGATGAACCATCCAGGGCGAAATTTAGTGTGCGTCTTCTAGCTATCGATGGTCTTTTACGCCACGCATTTGTTGATGTTTTTCGAATGGCGACAACTTGCAATCATGTAGAAAGTCCATCGTTTCAATATTGTCACTCAGTGGTCCGTCTACTGAAATAATGAGAAGAAGCTTCACTAGGAAGAATGCCGTCGGATAAAACCTTATTGACTTGCTAATTTCGCAAATGCTACTATAACTTTCGTTTGATTAACGATAAGTGACCTACCAACCAGTCTTGGCGTAGGGTGGGGGATATTGTGCCAAAACAAACTACTGATGATTTTAATATGTTAATGAAGCAAGGCTATGAGATATTAAGCACACTACCAAGAATAGAGGAGGTTTTTAGCGTGTATGGTACTGCGGATTGGGTAAGACAGTTGCATCGACGTGGGGAATATTTTGGTAAAGGCTCTCTATCAGGTGGGGTGATCCATGAACTGTGTGTCATCGCCGAAGAGTTAGGCGTGACAGGACTCGCGCACCGCGTGTTGACTCATTCGCCATCATTTTCGGCTGCGTCTAAGCAGCAGATTTTACCATCTACTGTGCATGTTCAAAAAACAATATCGATGCAAATTGGTGATGAATACACATTATGCACGGGCGTGGGTGATTGGAGTGTCGATAGAAATCTAAAGAAATTCATTGTGAAGCATATGGCGCTTTCATCCAGTGCAATGCGTAGTATTATTATCAATCCACCAACAATTGATCCAATTAAACATCTGGGTGTTTGGCCCGGCATGGTAAGTCCATTTTTAGATACAACGCTACCCGCTAACCTAAGAACACTAATTATTCTGCAGCCATCTACCGCGGTTTTAGAGCAGGATTTTGGCGTTTCAATCTCGCTGTACGAAAGTCTAATATTGCCTGTTCGTTATTTTACGGCGATCGTGTCCAATTTCGTAGGAACGATGCAGCCAACTTTGCAAGCAGTTATTTATACGGTGGAATAAGTATCGTCTAAAACAACTGGAGTATACGTTGTATGCGATAAGTCTGCAGGTTTTATATTCAGCCAACCTACAATGATCAGACATTCTACGAAGCCGTACATGCACCTTACTAGCAGTGAGAATCGAGCAGTATAGTAAGTGTACGGAAAACAGACTGCGGAAATTTATGACGCATAACAATCCAAGCGCTGCAGCCGTCATAAAGTAGAATAAGCTGTTCGGCTAACTCTTCTGGATTGTTGATCTCCAGCAGAGTTCCCTGTAGTACGAAGTAATCGTATAGTTTGTCTTTGAAAGTTTTAGCGACTGCCTTTGCTAATGTATTTGAATCCCTTTGTTCGACGCTGGTATTCATTAGAACACATCCATAAAAGTCAGGCACTTCCGCCATTGATTGAAACATTTCAAACACATGAGTAATACGCTTGACTGGATCTTCCGAGTCGATATTGCTACAAGCCTCGAACCATTCCTCTCCAAGTTTAATAATTGTGTCAGAGATGAGTATTTCCTTGGTGGAAAAGTGTTTATAGAGGGTGCGCTTTGAAACATTGGCAACTTCACAAATCTTATCAACACCAACGCTATGCGTATCGTGATCATAAAAGAGTTTAGCCGAAGCTTCAATTATTCGGTCCCTAGGCTTCTTGTCTGTACGTACGTCCATGGCAATATTATAGCAAATCCTCTTGCAATTGTAAACCGATCGGTTTACAATTGTCGTAAATCAATGTGATAAGGAGCAAATAACTTGCCAAACAATATGACGATAAAAGACAAAACAATATTAGTGACGGGAGGCAATCGAGGGATTGGCAAAGCACTTGTTAATGAAGCCCTGAGCCGAGGCGCTAAACGCGTTTACGTCGGTACACGGCAACCGTTAATACACTTAGATAAGCGCGTCACGCCGCTCATGCTGGACATTACTGACACTGCGCAAATTCAATCCGCAGTCGCACAGATTGAAGAGCTCGACATTCTGATAAATAATGCAGGCGTCGCACTATATGATGACCTTAGTGACAGGACGGCAATTGAAAAGAGTCTGGCAGTTAATTTCTACGGTCCGTATGACGTCATTCGAGGTTTCCTGCCTCAGTTGAAACGGTCTAAGGGGGCTATCGTTAATAATGTATCAGTCATGGCACTTGCCCCATTCCCCATAACACCCGCCTATGCTCTTTCCAAAGCCGCTGCTTTCAATATGACACAGTCATTTCGTGCGCTGCTAGCCAAGCAAGACGTAAGTGTATATGCTGTACTTACGGGTCCTACGGACACTGATATGACAAAGGGTTTCGATGTTCCAAAAGCTTCCCCTGAATCTGTCGCCAAAGCTATTTTTGATGGTATAGAGAGTGGTGAAGAGGAGATATTTCCAGACCCAATGACCGCTCCTTTAGCAGAAGGCTGGCGCAACGGTGCCGTCAAAGCAATGGAGCAGCAGAACGCGATGTTTGTGCAGTAAAACATTTGAGTATCAATTTAGATACGGTAGCTAACTAATAATTTTAGAAAGGACATCATTATGATGAGCAGCCAAGATCAAAACTACACCACTAACTTTACGGTCGACCAATCTCCTGAGGAGGTTTACGCCGCTATCATTAATCCGCGTGATTGGTGGTCTGAGGCTATTGAAGGGGTGACCGACCAAGTCGGCAGTGTGTTCTACTATCACTATCGAGATGTTCACCGCTGTACCGTTAAGGTTGTCGAGCTTGAGCCTGCTAAGAAAGTTGTCTGGCACATACTCGATAGCTATATGAATTTCGTCAAAGATCAGGCCGAGTGGGCTGGCACGGACATAGTCTTCGACATTACTGAAAAGGACGGTAAGACGGAAGTCCACTTTACGCACATTGGCTTGGCCCCTGAGCTGGAGTGCTATGACATCTGCTTTGACGCCTGGAAGACGTACATAAACGGCAGTCTACATCGTTTGATAACGAGTGGCAAAGGTAGTCCTAACGTCGGTGAAGGCATTACTGAAGCCGAAAAGAAGCTAAGCTAAAACGCATCAACACTAAGGAGTTACACTATGAGTGATCAAACAGATTATACGACTAGTTTTACATTCGATAAGACACCGGAAGAAATTTTTAAGGCCATCACTAACCCGCGCGCGTGGTGGGGAACGGGCATCAAAGGCGCTACAGAGAAACAGGGTGACGAGTTTACCTTCGAAGTCCCGGGTACACATTACTCGAAGCAAGAGCTAATTGAAGTCGTCCCTGACCAGCGCGTCGTATGGCTTGTTACTGAAAGCAACTTGACATTCCTCGAGCAACGGGATGAATGGAACGGCACTAAGATTATCTTTGACATCACTAAAGAAGGTGACAAAGCCAAGCTGACTTTCACACACATTGGTCTCAGGCCTGACGTTGAGTGTTATAACTTTTGTGCCCCTGGTTGGGATCAGTATGTTAAGGGTAGTTTACGCCAGCTTATTGAGACCGGCAAAGGTGCTCCGTTTGCTGAAGTAGAGAAGAAATTAAAACAACTTAACGAAGACGTAAAAAAGAAGTAACCGTTAGTTCTCATGCGGGGCATTGATATCTGAGGCGGTAGTTAAAGAGGAGGATTCGAATTTTTCTGTCGCAAAAAAGACTACAGCTAAATCTGTAGTCTTTTTGATAATTTCGTGGCTAGGGATAGTAGATACGTTTCGGGAAGATTTGCTTAGGAGAATACTAGCTTCAGGGCTTCATATCGCGGAAGAACTACTTGCTTTACATCATCGAAAAATAGCTTCTTGTTGATATCTTTCTCCATCTTAGTAAGTATCCATGTCTTAAACAAGAATATTCACTGCTCTGGCGGCAACGAGCGCAATTGTCACAAGTGATGCGATTGACTGCAGTGACATTAGTAGTTTAGCACGGTGCGTTAATGGCATTGTGTCGGTAGGGCTAAACGCTGTCGCGTTTGTCAGTGATACGTATAAATAATCAAAAAACGTTGGTGTCCAGCTGGTGACTTTTTGTGGAAATTGAAAATCAGTCTGTATTCGTTTGGTGTTGTCCAGTTCCCAGTACCACAGTCCAAATACGATGATATTAGTAACATAGATCACAACAGCCGAAATCAACAATGCACGCCCATCAACATGTGCACCGCTAAACAACAAATAAATAACTGTCGTCAGCGATACGACATTCATAACTGAGATTACTGCAATAAGTAGCAAGGCTACGATACGTCGACCAGATTGTAAGATTCCTGTGCCGAGGATAATCAAAAGCAGTGTTTCGAGCCCTGCGAGAGCGTATTTCAACCCAAATGTAACGGCATCGCCTAAAAGTAACTGTGATCCGATAATTACAGACAATGCGATTAATACATGCCAAACGGGTTCATGAAATGTACCTTTCTGGCGAATGTATGCAAGCTTCATAATCAACAGTATAGCGCAAAATGATACGCTAAAGACACTAAGCTGTCGTTCTATTTCAGCAAAAGAAAAAGTCCAAGTACTTAAACCAACTTGGATTTTTTCCATGGCTGACTACCATAGTTCAGATAGAGAAAATTCCGATACCTGCTACTGAGCCACCAACCCTCTTATAATAGTACTTGACGTATGCACTAATACATGTTATATTAAACAAGAACACCATTCTCCACTCGAATCGAGGAAGTCATGTTCAGCATCACAGCCCAGGACGTCAAGACCCTTCCGGCCACGCACGACATCACCGGCCGCCACCCGCAGGGGGAGCAGGCCAGCATCGTCGCCCAAGGCGTCATCGTGCACCCGGCGCTGGTCCAGCGCCTGCCCGAGACGTACCTCACCCCGCTCACCAGCGCGGGTGACACGCACACCTACTCGCTGAGTCTCCGCGGCTACACGGTGGAACAGTTCATCGCTGTCGTCACCGCGTTCGCCAGGGGCGACTTCAAGACAGGCGAGAGCCTGATCAACAAGATCGCGCCGCCCATGCGAGAAGAGTGGTAACTAGCCCCCCGAAAAGAGCCCGCGAAGAGATGATGTCTCTTCGCCGCCGGCCCTTCGGGTGGGCTTTTTTCATGGCTGAGCATAAAGAACGATTATGGAACTTTGGTAGGGTTGAATAGCCTCGATATTATCGAAAAAGTTAGCGATGAAGACGACAGGGTAGGGAGTAAGAGTAACTAGGTCTTGTAACCACCATGACCGTCAGTGCCCATCATCTCAACTTCTTCCCACTCAACAGGCTCACGACGGACTATGATAGCTTGAGCCAATGTTTCACCTTTTTTAATTTCTACTGGCTTGTCGGTGATGTTATAGGGTTGGATCTTCAGTTCATCCGCATCTCCGCTAAAGAAAGGGTCGACAATGCCTACACCGTTGGCTAGCATCAGACCTTTTTTCCAAGGGGTACTACTGCGGATAGACAGCAGAAGAAAACAATCTGGCGGAGTTTGGATCGAGTTATTTACTCCGATGAGCGCTAATTCATGAGGCCCAATGACTATGTCTTCTCGGCAGAAGAAGTCAAAACCAGCTACCTGACTTTTATCATATCTTATTCTAGTTTTTGGGTCAGATTCATCAAATTCAGGAAGAGGCAGTGATTTATCAAAGCGTTTAATCTTAACTTTCATATTTCCTATTGTAACAGGAGGAAGCGTGTCAGAGGAGAAAAGGGATTCAAACTTTTTCGTTCTAAAAAAGTCTACAGTTCAATCTGTAGACTTTCTAATAATCTCGTGGCTGGGAATAGTGAACGTGTTTCAGGAAGCACTGATCTACATGCCTACACAAGATAAGACTAGCTCTTTTGCAATTATCTAACATATGACAATGCCCCCGCGTCACCATCTAGTGGTGACGCGGGGGCTCCCAGTGGCAGCGTCCTGCCTATTCGTGCAGTTCACTGTAGTAGGCGTTAAGGACGCGAAGAATTCGCCCCCTCACTCGGCCAGCCACCCTGTCGGAGGTGATCGTCTCTCTCGAGACGTCGATCACGTGGACGGTGCCTGGCTGTTCTTTGCGCAGCGGGGGCTGCGGGGGTGTGATGTTGGTAACACCTCCACATTGCCGGATCTGCAACTGGACTGCGTTGTCGAGGGGTGTACCGTACACGTCCAAGATGAAGTGTCCGGCGGCAACCCGCTCGAGCTTGTACTGCATGTCAGGCATCCTAGATCTCCTTGAGCCATACCTCGGAATCCGAACGTGACTAGTTATAGCCTCGTTAAAATAAATTATAACATATCAAATTATATCTGTAAATGGATGCAACCATACTGATCAAGAGAAGAGTAGGGTTCGAACTTTTTGCAGCAAAAAGCCTACAGTACGAGCTGCAGGCTTTTGAATAATTTCATGGCTGGGGTGGAGGGATTCGAACCCCCGAATGCTGGGACCAGAACCCAGTGCCTTACCACTTGGCGACACCCCATCGGTATCAGTGGAAATTGTACCATTGCCGGGGGAGAAACTCAAGACTTTGCTGCTTGACACTTAAGACGTGAAATTAAAGATTGTATTTCTTTCAACATTGTATTATGCTCCTTATAAACATAAGCAACACATATTATGTGTGCATGTGATATAAATCACATCATATACGAAGTATAAGCAATATAGTATACTCAAGCTAACGGTATGTAGTAATGGGAATAAGGAGTAGTAGGTAGGGAATATGCGAATATATAAAAAGTATAAAAGTTCACTGTTTGGTCTTGCGCTCATTCTAAGTCTATTTATTCTACCAACAGTCGCCGGTGCAGCAACAACTTCATCGACAATCAACTCTGCAATCAGCTCTGTTATTAGCGTATTTACTAGTAATGGTACTATTACTGCAAACGTTACACCAACGGGTGCTGGGGCTCAAACGATAGCAAGCGATACATTAACAGTTAGCACGAATGATAGTCTTGGTTACACCTTACAGCTTGCTGACTCTGATGCTGCAACGACCATGGTGTCTGGTGCAAATACCATCGCAGCATCGACCGGGACTCAAACGACTCCGGTTGTCCAGGCCGCAAATAGCTGGGGTTATCGTGTCGATAGTCTTGGAGGATTTGGCGTTGGTCCAACGTCTGGCCAGAGTAGCGCAGCAATCGGCGCGCTAAAATTTGCCGGCTTGCCAGCGAGTGGCTCTCCTAATACATTAAAGACAACCGCAACTACTGCAAGTAATGATACGACTACTGTCTGGTATGGCGTGGCTGCAAATACATCACAGCCAACTGGCACCTATAGTGATAGTGTTACCTACACCGCCACGGCAAACTAATTAAGTGGAGATGCATCATGAAAAAACTTATCCGTAATAGCCTCGGCTCATTACTCCTTGCTCTCCTTATTATTGCAAGTGGTGGAATTGCACATGATGCGCACGCTGCATCGGGTGGCTTGACGATTTCTCCCACATCCGTAGATGTCGAAACTGCACCAGGCGGATCGTATTCAGGAAATATGCTTGTTATTAACCAAGGTGAGCTGGATATAACATACAAAGTGTACGCAACTCCGTATAGCGTTACGGGAGAAGATTATCAACCCTACTTTACGCCTGTACAGGGTGCAGTCGATATAACAAAGTGGTTTAATTTTCCTACGACCGGCAATACGATAAAAGTAGGTAATCAGGATACTATTCCGTATACGATTTCAGTGCCCAAAGGGACAGGTGCTGGTGGTTACTATGCCACGGTATTTGCGGAAACAGCGGATAAGGGAAGTGCTGGAGTGATTACTCGTAAGCGCGTAGGGATGATTGTATATCTGCGTGTATCAGGTAATGCTGTAGAGGCCGGAAGTGTAGATACGTGGAATGTCCCATGGCTACAACAAGCACCTATGACTGCTGATTTGAAACTTGCAAACACAGGATCAGTTCACTACCAAGCAAAAGTAAAAGTGACGGTAAGTGATCTTTTTGGCACGCAGAAATTTTCTTATGAGCGTGATCCAGAGATATTGCCGCAAAAGCTACGATCGATTCCTATTTCTTGGGATAATGGGGCAACCTACGGATTCTTTAAGGTGGGTGGTGAAGTGACATATCTTAACAGAACAGAGCAACTCCCTACGCGATATGTTTTCATCGCGAGTGTTCCAATGAGGCTGCTAACTGTCTCTATACTTCTTGCATTCATTATCGTGGTTGTTTTGGGGAGTAGACGTGTGGCGACGCATAAAAAATAGTATCTATGTAGTATTCTTGCTAGCTTTCGCGACTGGTCTATCCACTTCGTCATTGGCATTCGCGGCGACGAAAGTTCAGACAAGTATCTGTGGTGATTTTCTAAAACCGACCGTCCTTTCACCTACAAAGGGTCTGAAGACTCAAGATGTCTCGGTACTTTTGACTGGAAGTGCGCAGCCCTTCTTGCCTGTAGCAGTTACCACAGATAATGTCGTGAACGGAATTACAACTGCGTCTGCGGATGGAACGTATGCTCTGCAGGTTTCACTTCACACAGGTGATAATACGGTTGTTGCAAGCAATGCAAATGGCTGTGGCGTTATGAAAGAATCGGACAGTATTATCGTACACCGCGATGGAATAGCACAAGCTCAACAAGAAAACCCAGCTGCTGTGGCTCCTCAGCAAGTAAATGTACGGTCAAGCCTCGCAGCTGTAATACCGCATGCACTAGGACAGTCTTTTGTGATGATTCCTGCAGGATCTGGTTTCGCGGAACCGACTATTCGGCAACCAACTTCTGGTGAAATCTATGCGAGTAGTCGCGTATGGGTGGTAGGAACTGCAGTGTCGGAGAGTATTGTGACTATATATCTAAATGATGTGAGTGTGGCGAAGATCTCAGCATCCGCAAAAGGAGAGTTTGCAGCGGTCGTTGAACTACGTGTAGGTGGCAATACACTCCAGCTAAGAGCTGAGAAAGACGGTGCGGCTGCTACGTCTAAAAAGAGCGCTGTCACGCTTACAGAGGCTAATCCGATAATTCCTCGCCCGTCCATCGGATCGGTGTTGACTGTAGCCGCTGTGACAACGACTACAGTAGCAACGGGTGCGGGTGGCCTCACATGGACCGTTCGGAGAATTAGGGTGAGGTTTAAATAAGATGTTACGGTATGCACGCTTCGTTATCGTAGGCATTGGGCTTACCATGGGGGTACTTGGGTTATTTGCGACTACGGCTGTATTTGCCGATACAACCGATTCTACTGTGTATGGAAGTGGAAATTTCGGAAACTGTGACTACGGTTCTTGTACGATCACTCTTACGAGCGGCGGTATTGCGAGTATGGCTGTGATACCAACTCCTGCTGGAAAGTGCACAGTCCAGAGTGACGGGGTTTCTGTATTAACCGATAGTACGACGGGTTATTCGCTGACGATGACAACTAATTCAACGAGTAATGCCATGACGAGCGGAGTAGGCAACATTACAGCTTCGAACGGTACGCCTGCAACCCCTGCTGTCTTATCCATGAGTACATGGGGATATCGAGTAGATGGCTTGGGATCGTTTGGCGCGGGTCCAACGACAGCTCAAAATAGCGGAAGTATTCCAAGTGTAACATTTGCAGGGGTTCCGGCGAATAATCAGGCATCCGCACAGATAGCTTCTTCGTCGAGTCCGGCGAATCCCGCTGCTACCACTACTGTCTGGTATGGCGTGTGCGCAAATTCAACGGTTCCATCAGGTAATTATACGACAACGATCACCTATACGGCGGTAACCAACTGATGAGACGTTTCATAATCGTGATTGATAGATACAAGAGTGGGCATAGGAAGGTAAACGCTAGGAGGAAATGTGAGTGATTTGAAAGATATTATCGATGAGCTCTCTAAGAGAGAACTGTCGCGTCGACAATTTTTAAAGCTGACTGGAAGCAGCTTCTTAGGGATGCTTGGTGTATTCCATTTGCTTCAGTCTCTCAACACTCCCGAGCAGCGTCTCGCGACTAGTCACCGGGAAGTCTTTGGCGAAAGAGAATATGGACATCCGAGTGATGAGGAGATAAAACAGGCAGGAAAGTTGCAAGCAAAAAGATTTGATGAGGATGTGTTCGGCTAATGGCTAGACTACCGATAGTTGGAGGAGATGCGGGTAACTGGGGTACGATCCTCAATACCTATCTTCAGGTTTCGCATGCGGCCGATGGGACGCTTAATAGCGGTGTTGTTAGTGCTACTCAAGTGAACCTTTCATCTGTTGCGGGTGGAATGCTTTTACGTGGAACTTTTGCATCACGTCCAACTGCGGCAAGTGGCAATAGCGGTATGTATTACCTGGCAACTGATAATAACGGCGGGACGCTGTATCAGTCGAGCGGTTCTGCCTGGGTGCAAGTTGGCGCAGGTGCAACCCATGGAGCAACGCACAGCTCAGGTGGGCCTGATGCACTGAGCGGTAATATCGATGCAATTGGGCGCCTGGCTATTGCAGTTGGTGGTGTTGTAACAGGATCACGGAGGAAGCTAAACCTTATTCCGGGTACTAATATATCGGTCACGACTGCGGATGATTCTGTGAACGAGAAAGTGGACGCCACGATTAGCATTACCGGGAGTGTTGGTTTAGTAAACGGAGGAACGGGTGGTACTGACGCACCGACAGCACGCACTAATTTGGCGGTGGCCCAGGCTGCAGGATTTGCAAAGATGACCGTAGGAACAGTTGCGCCGACCAGTCCCTCGGCTGGCGATATTTGGATAGATACAAACTAGAAGGAGAAGAAAATGGCAATTACGACACTTGATGGAACAATAGTAGGCATGCAGTGGCCCCGTTACTTTACTAAAGCAGCCACACCAACAATGGTTGCCGGCCGGCCGCAGTCGCTCTGGGGACTTGCGGGCAATCCCGGAGCGGGTGCATACGACACGACGCTTAACGGCGTAGCGCTTTCAAGCACTTCCGCGCAGGTAAGTGGTCAAATCAATTTCGTAAATCCCACGACGGGCAATACGTATTTAGCGCGGCTTCAGGCTTCTGCTACCGTTGCTGGGACCTTACTCTTATGCGACAGACTTTGGCATAATGGCGGGTATAGCGTTGCCGTTACGACCGCTCAGGCCTCTACAACACCCACATGGCCAGCACGAGATGCTTTCGGTGCTACTAATGGTGATGGCGTGCTTCTAGGACTTGAGGTTTCAGCTGCAACTAGTACAGGAACCCCTACGATTACCATAGCCTATACAGATCAGCTCGGCACTGCAGGCTCGGCGACGAACGTAATCGCTACAACGTCAGGTGCAACAGCAGGTGCCTTTTATCCTATAGGGCTCGCTGCTGGTGATACTGGAGTTCGTTCTGTACAGTCGCTTACACTAAATGCTACGTGGACGAGCGGTACGATAAATCTTGTAGCTTATCGACCAATAGCAGCATTGGAGTTGACTAGCGCCAATACACCTAACGCGATCGATTCTATTACAGCAGGTTTTCCACGGTTATTTAATGGTTCAGTGCCATTCTTGGTTTTTATCCCATCGACTACAACAGCCTCAAACGTTTCGGGCCAAGTTATCTGGACTCAGGGGTAAATAGCGATGACTCGATCAAGCGGTCTTGGTGGTTCGCCTCTTAGTTCGAGTCTATTCGCGCGTCGGCGTACTAAAATGCGTACCATTCCACTCACGAAGCAGGTGGCTTGGAGCGATTTTGATAATACTGAGCAAGTTGTTCTAAATGACTGGGTGTTTGGCAATAGTCTCATTACAATTCCTCGTGGACAGTACGCGAACGATCAATCTACGCCTATCTCTATCGGTGCAGCTACGATGGATGGAATTACTACAAACGTGTGGCTTGAGTCGGACGTCTATACAGGCCTCCCTACGAGTACTCGCGCGGTGCTTGCTATTGAAGATGATCTGACCGGTACGGTATTTAGTAATATTGCCAATACGTCAACGCAATCTCGCTATCTAAAAGAGGCTACACTCCCCACATCGCGACGTGGCGGTGCATTGATATACGATGTAAAAAACCAGAGATTTATTCTCTTCGGTGGCTACGACGGAACATTGAGATATAACGAAGTCTGGGAATTGTCTGCAACAAGTGCCTATCACCGATGGAAGCTACTTAGACCCACTGGTACGCCTCCTGCGGCAAGAAACCTATGCGCTTCGACCTATGTTCGCGGAACTACTTCTGGTTCTGTTGACAAGGCATACATGATTGTATGGGGTGGCGCACTGCCAGCGGATAGTAATGAGATGTTTTCACTCGATATTTCTACACCTGGGAGTGAGACATGGACAACTATTACGCAGACAGGTGCACCATCGGCACGAGATTATATAACGCACCATATGGCCGCAAAAACGACCGCATCAAATACAAATGATATATATCTATTTGGTGGGTGGGCCGCGAATCGCACGAGTGATCTTTCACGATGTACTTTTGATGTGAATGCACCTACAGCAGTTACATGGACAACACTAAAGGCGGATGGCGCTTCGGGGAATCCATCTCAACGTACCGGTGCAGCAATGGTGTACGACCCAGTTAACAATCGACTTATTATTACTAGTGGTTACGACGGCACTACGTATCTTAGTGATGTTTGGCAATACTCTATAAGCAGCAATGCATTTACCCAGCTAACTCCAACGGGGACAACACCTGCTGGACGAGAACTTCCGAGCGTCGGCTACGATACTGTTAATCACCGACTTGTATTAATGGGCGGCTGGCAGGGAAGTACCGGCAACGATCGTAACGACATTTTGCAACTTTCGCTGACGGCTGGTAGTGAAAGTTGGACGCAAATAAAGAGTAATGACATTAATAATCAGGGGATGTTCGCGTTTTCAAGTGGTTCTGCGGCTGTTGACACTGTACGTAACATTATGGTTATTACGACATTGAACGGGTTCGATAGTACGGATAAATATGTCTATGCGTTTAATATGAATGATACATCTGCATCGGCTACTATTTACAGTCTGACGATTGAAGATTATATGAGGGCTCGTGACGCGCCAGCGTATGTGTTTAACACCAGCAGCCAAGAGCTACTGCTGATTAACGGTTATAGTGCGATGGATGACGATACGACGATAACACGTGGCGACCATGTTTCAGAGGTATGGGCGTATGATCGTACGAATAATAAATGGCGTTGGGCTTTACAGGGTCCTCTAGGCATACCACAATGCGAGGGCGGTCTTGCTATTTATGACTCAATCAACGACAGGGTGATATTCTTTGGCGGTCTTCGGGGCACTTCACAGGTAAGTAATGATGTATGGCAGCTAAAAGCGGATATCCATGGTATGTACAAAGCCACAAAGCTATCCCCCTCAGGTACGCTACCGCCTCAGCGCTGGCTCATGACGGGATGTTATGATGCCGCAAACCATCGCATGATTATATGGAGTGGGCAAAACACTTCAACTATTCTTGGAGACGTCTGGGCCCTTGATCTAACTTTAGGTAGTGAGACATGGACTCAACTCACACCTACAGGAACAGCCCCTACTCCAGTTTGGCAGTCGTGCTATGCTTACGACTCCACGAATGGCCGACTTTATGTACACGGAGGATTTACTGGCGCCGGATATTCATCACAGCTATTCTATCTCAATACAGGTACAGTTAATTGTGCCTGGGTTAACACTAACGTGTCTAGCGGTCTAGCAGTTCGTGGTGCAGTGATGGGTTATGACAGTACCAATCAAAGACTTGTTTGCTTTGGTGGCTATGATGGTACTGTAGTGAACAATACAGTGCGATACGCAAGTACTAGCACGTTCTCGTCATGGGTAACGCAAGCTACAAATAATACTCCAGACGGTAGACGAAGTGCTGGCTGCGGTATTGTTGGTAACTATTTTATCGTTACGGCTGGTCGTCCTGTATCTGGAGCATGGTTTAGCGATACGCAGGAGCTTGACCTAAGTGTTATTCCTACCTCATGGAGTTGGACTTCGAAGTATCCAAGCATCTATCAGGTTCTTGCGGTGGCGCTAACTAGTTTGAGCTTGGGTAGCTATCATTGGCAGGCGTGGGCATCAAATGGGATCTCGCTTAGCCCATACCAGTCCTTTGGTGGAAATGGCGAGGGCGCAGCAGATTTTATTGTTGGTAGCAGTACGGCGGGTCTCCTAAAAACGTATAGTGGCTCAACCTGGGTTGCTAAGGCCGTTAAGGTCTGGAACGGTTCTGCTTGGGTTGTAAAACCTGCTAAATATTGGGATGGGTCAGCCTGGCAACTTACCGCCTCGGGTGCGGGCATGGCGACGACTGTTTCGTTGGACGCCATCGGTCCGAGCTCGTCAGGAGCTGCTGTAGCTGGTGCAAATACGCTCTCCTGGTCGCATACCTGTAGCGGTTCTAATAGATATCTTGTCGTAGCTGTGGCTGTCTCGAGCGCATCAACTACATGGACTACCACGGCTACTTGTAACGGTGCGGCGATGACCTCACTAGGTCGACAGCAGTCTGACAACCAAAACGATGGCTATGTTGAAATGTTTGGCATTATTCCCCCTATCGGTTCATGCGCGATTGTTGTGACTTCCAATAATACTGTCACGTATGGCTTTACTGGCGGGTCTATAAGCGCAACAGGGGTAGATCAAGTTAATCCTGTTCGTACAACCGTACTGACATACGGAATCGGAACGACTATACAATCAAGTTCTGTAGCGGGTACAAGCCACGACTTGTTTATTGATGCGGCATGTTGTGGATCGTCGATCAATACCTCAACCCAGACACTTCGTATATTACAAAATCACGACAACGTCTCTGGTGCAGGTAACATAGCAATGTCAACAGCGGCGGGTGCGATATCCGCAGTTATGGGCTATAGCTGTTCGAGCGACTGGTGGGGGATTATTGGTATCGCACTTCGTGCGGTTGGAACGTAGCACCTACTTTTTTACAGTATTACAACATATTATTTGCGCTTAAGCTTGCGTCTCTTGAATAACATACATATGCTATATGTATGGATTTAACATATATATTTGATTTTGATAATACACTCGTGAGTGTAGAGTCACTTGATGAACTTGCCCGCATGAGTCTCGAGCGTGCGGATGATAAAGAAACGCGTCTTGCGGAATTTGTAGAAATTACAAATCAAGGGATGAATGGAACGCTAGCATTTGACGAATCACTTCGTCGTCGACTCGCAACGCTCAATGTAACACGTGATGATGTTCATAAACTCACCGAGTTGTTAAAGGATACAATCACCGACTCAGCACTTGAATGTGAGGAGTGGTTTGATGAGAACGCTGATAACATCTATGTGGTCTCTGGTGGCTTTGAGGATTATATTATCCCAGTTGTTGAAGAACTTGGCATTTCTGCCAGTCATGTATTCGCAAACCGGTTTGTCTATGACAATAAAGGTTTAGTGATCGGTTTTGACACCAATTCTAACCTAAGTAAGCCACAAGGCAAGGTGCTACAAGTCGCAGAGCTTGAACTACCGAGCCCTATTATTATGGTTGGTGACGGTATGACTGATTACGAGGTTCGCTCAAAGGGTGAGGCGGATGAATTTTGGGCATTTACACAGCATGTTGCTCGTCCTGTTGTTGTTGAGCGTGCCGATCGAGTACTTGCAAGTTTCGAAGAAATCGAAGAAATTGCCGAGCTAATCAGCTAAACCTACGCAAAGTATACAGATGTGACGTAGCTCACATGTAGAATTAGCATAAACTTTGTTATTATAAAGGGTATATGAATAGGGCGTATATCCTGACGATTAATGCTGGCTCGTCGAGCATTAAATTTGCATTGTTTTCTGTAGAGGCTGACGAGCCTACCTGTATATTTGATGGTGCTATTCTTTCGATTGGCTGGCCGGGCGCTCGGTTTGTACTTGAAGAAAAAGCAACCGGCAAAAAAACTGAGAATTCGGCAAATGCGGCCACATTCGAAGCGGCAGCATCCGCTATTGTAACTTGGTTGCGCCAACATGTGGCCGAAGATGAACTACGAGCTATTGGACATCGGATTGTTCATGGTGGCCCATATTTCTATGAGGCGACGGTCGTTACCAATGATGTCATAAATAGCCTCACTGCGCTTACGCCGTTTGATCCGTTACACCTACCTAATGAGGTCTCGCTTATTAAGGCAATGTCTCGTGAGTTTACGAACGTGTCGCAAATTGCTTGTTTTGATACGGCATTTCATCATGATATACCACGGACTGCGCAAATTCTGCCAATTCCACGAAAGTATCTGGCAAAAGGGATTCGCCGATATGGCTTTCACGGGCTGTCCTGCGAGTATATTATCAATGAGCTTCGTAAAGAATCATCCGAGTTAGCTCACGGGCGTATTATTATTGCGCACCTTGGTAATGGCGCAAGCCTTACTGCGGTAAAGAACGGAAAGTCAGTGGATACAACAATGGCACTAACGCCAGCTGCCGGTATACCTATGAGTACTCGCTCAGGTGATATTGATCCTGGCATTGTACGATATTTGGCAGAGAGTGAAGGTCAAACAGCCCGTGATTTTGATGCCATGATCAATAACGAATCAGGCCTTCTTGGCATAAGTGAGACGACATCAGATATGGAAGAGATCCTGAAGCGTGAAGACGAAGATGCTCGGGCAAAAGAAGCCGCAGACGTATTTTGCTACCAAATTAAAAAAAGTATTGGAGCACTTGCCGCGGCGATGGGCGGTCTCGACACGATTGTGTTTAGCGGTGGTATGGGTGAAAATGCGCCAAAAATTAGAGCTAGGGTTTGTGATGGCTTAGATTTTTTAGGCATACACGTAGACCAAACAAAAAATGAAGCAGCCGAAGGCAGTATAGCGGCGGCCGAAAGTAAGGTAGCAATTCGAGTGCTACACACGGACGAGTCGGTCACGATCGTTCGGCAATCATGGGAATGCCTTCAAAAGGGGGAGCAATGAAATTAACATCAGCAAAACCACTCAGCAAATCGTATTTACAGAGGATCGATGCATATTGGCGAGCAGCGAATTACCTTTCGGTAGGACAAATATATCTTTGCGATAACCCGCTTCTGCGTGAACCGCTTCAAGAAGAGCATGTTAAGAAACTCCTTCTTGGCCACTGGGGCACAACACCTGGTCAAAACTTTATTTACGCACACCTTAATCGGATCATTAACGAGCATGATCTTAGTATGATTTACATCTCAGGTCCTGGCCACGGTGGTCCAGCACTTGTTGGCAACGTATACCTTGAAGGCACATACAGTGAGGTGTATCCAAGTATTACGCAAGACGAAGCCGGAATGAAAAAGTTATTCCAGCAGTTCTCTTTTCCTGGTGGTGTTTCCAGCCATGTCTCTCCCCAAACTCCTGGTTCTATTCACGAAGGTGGCGAGCTGGGTTATTCTCTCAGTCATGCGTTTGGTGCGGTATTCGACAACCCAGATCTCATTGCGGCGTGTATTGTAGGTGACGGCGAGGCTGAGACCGGCCCACTTGCAACCGCATGGCACTCAAATAAGTTTCTTAATCCACTGACTGACGGCGTTGTGCTGCCGATTTTGCATCTAAACGGCTATAAGATTTCTAACCCAACTATCTTAGCGCGTATTGGTCACGATGAGCTCGAAAGCCTGATGCGTGGATACGGCTGGACGCCGTATTTTGTCGAGGGTAGTGACCCCGAGCAAATGCACCAGCGGATGGCGAAGGTGCTCAATACAGTCACTAAACAGATTCAGCGTATCAAGCAAAAAGCAATCGAGAATCCTAATATGGAGCGTCCACATTGGCCGATGATTGTGCTCACCTCACCGAAAGGATGGACTGGTCCAAAAGTAGTTGATGATCTCCAGGTTGAGGGAACATTTCGCTCTCACCAGGTACCGCTTCTCGTTGGCGAAGGTGCTCCAAAAGAGCATTTAGGGCAGCTTGAGCAGTGGCTCAAGAGCTACCATCCAGAAGAACTCTTTGACGAGAACGGTACGCTACTACCAGAGCTTGCAGAGCTAGCGCCAAAAGGTAATCACCGCATGGGCGCTAACCCGCATGCTAACGGAGGCAAGCTGCTCCGGGCGCTTAATATGCCAGATTTTCGTAACTACGCTGTCGACGTTCCGGCTCCAACGGTACTACAAACCAGCAGTATGCGCGCACTCGCACCGTTTCTTCGCGATGTGATTATTCGAAATGAGGAGTCTCAGAATTTTCGTATTTTTAGTCCGGATGAGACACTTTCTAATCGACTCGGTGCCGTGTTTGAGGCAACTAGTCGACAATGGGATGGTTCTGCAAGACGCAACGATGAGTTTCTTGCGCCAACTGGTCGAGTGATGGATTCTATGTTGAGCGAACATCAATGTGAAGGCTGGCTTGAAGGTTATTTACTCACAGGACGACATGGAGTATTCCATAGCTACGAGGCGTTTATTCGTATTGTTGACTCTATGCTCAACCAGCATGCCAAGTGGCTTAAGATGTCATCAGAGTTGCCATGGCGTGCAGATATTGCCTCGCTGAACTACCTGCTAACTTCGCATGTATGGCGGCAAGATCACAACGGCTTTACACACCAAGATCCTGGCTTTATTGATCATCTGGTAAACAAAAAGGGTGAGACGGTTCGTGTATATCTGCCACCAGATGCTAACACCATGCTGTCGGTTATGGATCACTGTTTGCGTAGCCAAAATTATGTCAATCTCATGATATGCGGCAAGCACGAGGAGGCTCCGCAATTCTTAACAATGGACGAAGCGATCTCGCACTGTACCCAAGGTATTGGCATTTGGCAGTGGGCAAGTAACGATCAAGAGCAAGAACCTGATGTTGTCATGGCCTGTGTTGGTGACGTGCCAACACAAGAGACGCTTGCGGCGGTTTCTATCTTGCGTCAGCATTTGCCAGAGCTGAGAATACGCGTCGTAAACGTTGTCGATCTTATGAAGCTCGAGCCCGAAACCGAGAGTCCTCATGGTCTTAGTGATGTAGATTACGATTCTATTTTTACACGCGATAAGCACATCATATTCGCTTATCATGGTTATCCATGGCTTATCCATCGCCTGACGTATCGACGAACTAACCGTAATCTTCATGTGCGTGGCTATAAAGAAGAAGGTACGATTACGACCGCTTTTGATATGACAGTACTAAATGAAATCGACCGTTTTCACCTCGTGATTGATGCAATAGACCGTCTGCCGCAAATTGGCACAAAGGGCGATTATCTCAAACAAGAAATGGAACGCAAGCTTGTAGAGCACCGTCAGTATATCGATAAACATGGTATTGATATGCCAGAGGTCCGTGATTGGAAGTGGGACGTTAAGTAACTTCCCTCTCATCAGGGGTGAATGCTATACTGTAGGTATGTATAGGACAGTGTGCCTTGGCGGCGGTGGGTTATGTTAGGTCAAAAAAAGAAGATCGGTCTTGTAACAGCGACGGCATTTGCCGTAGGTGCAATGATAGGCGGTGGCGTGTTTGTTTTGACGGGTGTCGCCCTGCAACAAACAGGCCCATCGGCGATCCTTTCTTTTTTGTTTGCAGGCATCATTGTCTTGCTGTCGGCTCTATCGTTTGCGGTTATTGCAGCCCGGGCGTCGTCTAAAGAATCTGGCTATGCGGGCATTGGCGACATCATGGGCTCGCCAATTTGGGGATTTCTTATATCCTGGTGTTTTTATCTTAACGGTATTATTTGTGCGGCGTTTGTATTAAATGCGTTTGGTGACTACATGCACCAGTTTGTTACGCCAAATATGCCAACGGTGGAGTGGGCGCTTATTGGTGCGGCGGTATTAACATTAGTAAACTTGGGTCCGGCCAGCGCAATTGGTAAAATAGAGACGTTTCTTGTGATGGGTAAGTTACTGATTTTAGCGCTTTTAGTTGGGTTTGGTATTGCGCATTTTCAGTTGAGTGATTTTAATAATTTCGCGCCGCATGGAGTGACGCAAATTTTTGCAACTAGCTCGTTTTTATTTATAGCCTTTTTAGGCTTTAATGTCATTACGAGCATAACAGGAGACGTCGATCAGCCACAAAAAACAGTTCCACGTGCGATCTTATTAAGCATGCTCATTGTGACCATTGTCTATATGGGCGTGGTGATTGCGCTTACTGCGAGCCATATTACAGATTATTCAGAGGCAAGTGTGGGTGTTGCAGCCCAATACCTTATTGGGCCGGTCGGAGGAGGGCTGATTGTTGTTGGCGCACTTGTTTCAACACTATCGGCGGCAAATGCTAATATCCTGGGTTCATCAGAAATTATGGTAAGGCTCGCCCATCGCAAGCAAGTGCCAACGCGACTAGGCCATTTGTGGCATGGCCACCCGTATATGAGTGTTATTGCCGGTGCAGGTTTGTACTGCCTGCTGATTGTGACGCGGCAGACGGATATGGTCATTGGTCTTGCTAATACGACGGCGATTGTTGCGCTTATTATTGTCAATGCAGCAGCGGTCCGAATGCTTATGAAACACCATCATGGCGACTACATACTACCTGGCCGTTGGCTATTACCGACTGCGGGTGGGCTGGGTGCGGCCGTGCAATTTGTATTTATTCCGCTTCCAACTCTTTTAGCGGGTATGGGGTTGATTGGTGTGGGATCACTAGTGTATGCAGTTCGTGAGCGATACTTTCTACCTCGTCATCACCGCGAGATTACGCAGACCGTACAGGCAGTTGACGGTCCGCTTGGTCGTACTCTTAAAACGTAGCTGTACTATTCACCAGTTAGTTGTCGAAAAAACATTTTTTTCACGTATTTTCACGTCTTATACTTAAAGTATAAGCGTTATCGTAAAGACCCGCTTTATAAGGAGGTTGAACATGCGAATATCAACCAAAACACTTGCTTCACTGCTACTGGTTACCGCCGTCGCAGTGGCTGCACCAGGCATTGGGAAAAAGCCTGGCATGCGGCGCAGGCAGGAGTCGCAGTTCGACCGACTTTTACAGCGGCACGATAGAAAAGCGGAGTTACGGGCGGAAGTCCTAGGTATCCCGGCGCATCAACTGAAGGAAATGCAAAAAAAGATGCCATTTGAGGAGATTATCCGGCGCAGCGGTTTTACGAGCGTGCGAGGCTTTCGATTTGCTCTACTTGGAAAACTAAAAGATGAACTCCACCACCGCGGCTGGACACCACAGCGCATAGAACGGTATGTTGTGGCACGTAGTGGCCGATTAGGCTAGGTTGCGTAGGATTTTTCGTCTATACTAACACTATGACAGCACAGTTTATCATCAAACTCTTCGCAGACGGTGCGATTGTTCCTATTGTTATTATTGCAGGCTACGCTCTGCTATTTTTAATACCTAAGGGAAGGCGTTTCGAGGCGTATGCCCGAATCGTCATGGCAGGTCTTACTGCATATCTTTTAGCAAAACTTGTCGCTTCTATTTATCAGCCAGTTGGTGAACGACCATTTGAAGTGTTGGGTGTTAAGCCTGATGCGTTATATTTGAATAACCCAGGCTTTCCGTCTGATCACGCGTTGTTTACGACGTTTCTTACCCTTGCCGTCTGGTTCGAGACACGACGAAAGGGCCTTGCAATTACAATGGCAATCTTGACAGTAACAGTGTGTGTTGGTAGGGTATTGGCGCTCGTTCATACGCCACTGGATATTATCGGTGGCGTCGTCATAGCCTCAGTAGGTGCCCTTTGGTATCTGCAAAAAACCGGTAAGCCTATTAAGACAAACTCTGGCAAAAAAGACAAAAAGCCATTACAATAACTTTATTATTGTTTTGGGGAGTAGATCATGGCCGAGAGTTACGATGAGGATAGGCAGACATCTATAATGCCGATGGAGAGTAAAAAAGTCTTAAGTGCCTTTGCGTTAGGCGCAGCCGTCGGTCTTTTCGTGTGGGGACTGACATTTGTTTTAGACACTTACGTTTTACGAATGGTTTTATGTCATGGTAACCAAACGACTGTATGTAGCCCAGCGTCTCAGTATGCAGAGTCGATCGCGAGTGTTTTGGGCGCTGGTATGGGACTTTTCTTTTTAGTGAAGCTTGAAATTTTTCGTCCGCTTCTTATTGCTATTGGGGCAGTCGTGGGTCTATGGGGAATTGTTGGACTGGCAGACTTACTACCTTGGTACGGCATCGCTCTCTCAACGATATTCTTATACGCAGTTGCGTACATTACATTTGCCTGGATAGCGCGACTTCGCGTCTTTTGGTTTGTCGTGCTGTTATTCATTGTCGCGATAGTCGGCATTCGGTACGTCTTCAGTCTCTAGTCTGGAGATACTGTTATACTTAAAGCATGAGTGAAATATTTTTATGGGTTATTCTTGCTATTGTTGTGGCTGGATTTGTTGCAGTTATATTTTTTTTGAACCAACGTTTGCGAGAACTTAAGAACAGTAGCGCTGTGGAAATGGTTAAATCGGATGTTACTGAGTTAACACGTAGTATCATGGCTCTGCAGCAAACGATGGGCGACAAGCTGGAACGTAATAGCAATACCGTACAGCAATCTGTACAAAGGCAACTTAGCGAAAGTGCCAAGCTTATTGCGGATGTTTCGCAACGACTTACAAAATTAGACGAAACAAACCGTCGCGTGGTGGACGTTGCTGATGAGCTTAAGACCTTACAGAATGTTCTGCAAAATCCAAAACAGCGCGGTGTGTTTGGTGAGTACTATCTGCAATCTGTACTAGAAAACGTATTGCCGCCGGGACAGTTTCAGATGCAGTATCGTTTTAGCGATGGTGAGATTGTGGACGCTGCAATATTTTTGGATAAGGGTAAAATCCTCTCTATAGACAGCAAGTTTAGCCTCGAAAACTACAATCGTTTTATCGAAACGCGTGATAAGTCCGAACGTGATAAATTGCTACAAAAAATAAAGACAGACTTAAAAGGTCGTATCGATGAAACAAGTAAGTACATTCGACCGAGTGAAAACACGATGGATTTTGCCTTCATGTTTATTCCAAGTGAATCTTTGTACTATGACCTACTGATTAATAACGTTGGTGCTGCTGGTAGTTCGCGGGATCTTATTGAATATGCTTTTCGTGACCGACACGTTATTATCGTAAGTCCGACAAGCTTTATGGCATATCTTCAAACCGTACTGCAAGGTCTACGAAGCCTCCAAATTGAAGAGCAAGCCAAGGATATCCAGATCCGAGTTGGTAAGCTTGGCCAGCATATCGGTAAGTTTGAGCAGTACATGCAGAAGCTTGGTAGCGCACTTGGTACGACCGTTAATCACTATAACGCTGCTCATAAAGAACTGGGCAAAGTTGATAAAGACATAGTTAAGATTGCAGGTAATGACTCATCGGTTGAGCCACAACTGCTCGACCGTCCACACGACGATGAATAGTTACGAATTCTTTCATCATAAAAATACCGCTCGATAAGAAGCGGTATTTTTATGATGAAAGGTAGCTACTAGTAAGCTGCTTTTTCTTCTGGCTCTTCGCTTGTGCGAATGAGATCGTATAGTACAAAACCGATAATCCCACCAAGTGAGGCACCGATAACGTATACAAGAATTGGCCATACGCTTGCAAAGTCAATTGCCTGTAAAGCAACTGCAAGTGCTGGGTTAAGAATTGCACTTCCACCAAGCATTGTTGCGGCAGAGCCAGCCATCATCAAACCAAGGAATGCACCAAGGCCGACGGTCAGGGCAGCTGCTGTTCGTTCTTTCTTTTCGCGGGTAGCACCGGCAACGGCAAATCCGAAGATGATTGCACCAATGAACTCACTCAAGAAAATGAACCATTCTTTACCTTGTGGAATAGCCGCAGCCTTAAAGAGCTGCGCACTAGATGCATACGTGCTTGCTGATGATCCTGCTGGAGCATTGTTGACGTACGCGTCAAGGATGACGAGTGCGAGCATTGCACCGAGAACTTCGGCAACGATGTAGGCAAGTGCGCGGATACCGCTCATACGCTTAGTTACCCATGCACCAAGTACAAGTGCTGGGTTTGCGTAACCACCTGAGATTGTACCGATTGTCAGTACAACACCGGCAAGCGCAAAGAACACCAAGATTGGTTGGCCCTGTCCTGCGATGACAGCACCTGCCAAGATGAATGTACCGAGAAACTCGGCAATCAAAGCGCCAACAAGTGGTGTACGGCTTAGACCGAACTTGAGCGACCTCTTCTTAGGTGATGAGGCTGCCTGCATGACTGGGCGTGACTCAACGGCTTTGACGGTCGTTACTTTTGTCGTTGTTTGCTTTGCTGCAGTCGATTTGTTGGTCGATTTTTTTGCAGACGAAGCGGCTTTTTTGGTAGCCATGTATTTCCCTCCTTTATAGTGAAATATAGGGTTAGTATATCATACCTTTCTGAGAGTAAACATGAGTGCTATACTTTAAGGCATGGCATTATTTGTAAAACAAAGCGAAGACAGAACCGAATTGCAGCAGCGTCTAGCCGCCGAGCTTCGCGAAAAAGCGAAACAGCGCGCCGCCCGTGAGGACGACCGCCCAGACGGTATTGAAGATTCTGAATTTCTTCGCAATACGAAACGAACAACTAGCCTAGCGTGGGTGTGGGTGCTTATCATTTTGTTCGTGCTCGCAGTGATTGTTTACTATGCTGTAAAATCCACTAGCGCATAAGCTAGCTGGTTCAGAATTTTTTAGTCGTTTGGTATCGATTTTTCTCCCTAAGATAGCGTATACTATACGTAGTTATGATTAATATTGAGGAATTACGCCCCCAGCTTCTTGATCAGATTGCCAAATCTGATCAGCCACGTGACGTATTGAAGAGTAACCAGATAAAGCAACTGTATGCAGTCATTCCAACGCTTGATCCAAGTGAGCGTGGTCTGTACGGTAAAGCGGTTAACGAGCTAAAAATTACACTTGAGGCAGCTGCGACACTTCGCGAAGCAGAGCTTGAGGATAGCACGGTCGAGCCAATTGATGTGACGGCACCGCGAGATATCAACGCTGCTGGACCACAGCTTCTTTCAACTGAGCAGGGAACGCAACATCCACTGACACATGAGTTGGAAAACGTTATTGATATCTTTACGCGCATGGGTTTTGAAGCAATTGAATCACGCCAAATTGACGACGATCACCATATGTTTGGTGCACTTAATTTCCCCGAGAATCATCCAGCTCGCGATGGTTATGATACGTTTCGCACCGAAGAAGGCTTTATTCCACCTGCACATACCTCTACAATGCAAAATCGTATCCTTAAAGATGGTCGCCAAAAACTTGAGGCCGGTGGTCAAATCGCTGCAATTAGCTATGGCCGTGTTTTTCGTAATGAGGACGTAGATCCAACGCATGAACATACGTTCTACCAATGTGAAGGCGTGTTTGTTTCTAAGGATGCAAGCTTGGGCGAGATGCTTGGCACATTGCGTAGTTTTTTCGAAACCTATTATGGTCAAAAGTTAAAAATCAAAACACAGCCTGGATACTTTCCATTTGTGGAGCCTGGGCTTGAATTCGCAATCGAGAAGCCTGCGGCACTCGGCGGCAAGCCAGGTGAATGGCTTGAGATGCTTGGTTGTGGCATGATTCATCCGAACGTCTTAAGGGCGGCTGATATCGATCCGGAAATCTACCGCGGCTTTGCCTGGGGCGGTGGTGTCGATCGCTTGGTAATGTTAAAGTACGGCATCGAAGATGTGCGACATTTTGAATCTGGCAAACTGCAATTCTTGAGGAAATTCGCATGATAACCGAGAGTGATCGGGAACTTATAGATGCAGCATCTGAACTGCTAAAAGAACGCTATGCACCCTATATGCATACGGTTGCTGCTGCACTGAAAACTAGAGATGGTCGGGTTATAATGGGCGTTAACATTGATCATTTTAGTGGCTTTGTGTGCGCAGAAACATCGGCATTGAGCAAGGCGATTAATGATAAAACATATAGTTTCGATACGGTGGTTGCCGTACGCCTAGATGATGACGGAACTCCGCAAATTGCGAATATGTGTGGAAAATGTCGACAAATTTTTCATGACTATAATCCTGGAATCCGTGTCATTGTCGCGGATAGTGAAGATGTGTCGGCAAAAACAATTGAAGAGCTTCTGCCATACTCGTTTGTTCGACAGCAGAGAAAAATACAGTCCGCAATTCAAGGAGGTACCAGACTATGATTATTTCAGTAAACTGGCTTAAAAAATTTACCGATGTTGACTTGCCGATTGATGAACTAGCGGTACTTATTGGTGCGCGCGTCGTTGAAATCGAAGAGATTATTGATTACGGCGCAAAGTACAAAGATGTTGTTGTTGCAAAGGTTGTTGAGTGTAGGCCGCTCGAAGGTTCAGATCATTTAAATGTAGCAATGCTTGATGACGGTGGTAAGACACATGATGTTGAGCGTGATGGAAACGGCTATATACAAGTTGTCTGCGGTGCCCCAAATATTCGCAAAGGTTTGCTGGTTGCATGGTTACCGCCAAACACAGTCGTGCCGGAAACGTATGGTACGGACGAACCGTTCGTATTGGGCGCGCGTAAGCTGCGTGGTGTCATGAGTAATGGAATGATCGCAAGTCCACGCGAGCTTGCACTCTTTGACGAGCATGAAGGTATCTTAGAGCTCGATGAAGACTTTGCGCCAGGGGCGTCGTTCGCCGAAAGCTATGAGCTTAACGATTATTTGCTGGATATTGAAAACAAGTCGTTAACCCACCGTCCAGATACATTTGGGATTATAGGCTTTGCTCGTGAAGTTGCCGCTATTCAAGGCAAGGCGTTTAAAACGCCAGATTGGCTCAGGACAATTGAGCCGGAGTTTTCGTTGCGTGAGGGTGATGTCGAAACACCAACCGTCACGATTGAAGACGTAAATATTTCTCGTCGTTATCAAGCTGTCGTTCTATCGGGTGCAGATGGTGCGGCGAAATCTCCGCTGCGAATACAAACATACTTGTCGCGTGTTGGCGTTCGTCCTATCAACGCGATAGTCGATGTAACGAACTATCTCATGATGCTTACAGGGCAACCACTCCATGCGTTTGACTACGACAAACTGGTGAAAGTAGGCGGTGGTAAAGCTGATATCCGTATCCGCGTAGGTTATGAGGGTGAGAAACTCGAGCTACTTGATGGTCGTGAGATTGTATTGACGCCAGACGATATTGTTATTGCAGCGGGTGAAACGGCGATTGGTCTTGCGGGTGCGATGGGCGGTGCGAGTACCGAAATCGACAATACCACTAAAAATATCATTGTCGAGAGTGCTACATTTAATCTTTACAATCTTCGTGGCACGCAAATGCGACATGGCATTTTTTCTGAAGCGATTACGCGTTTTACGAAGGGACAACCCGCCGAGCTAACCGCTCCGGTGCTTGCTGATGCGGTTCGTCTTATGGGCGAGCTTGCTGGCGCAAAACGAGTAAGCGATATAGCTGAAAGCTATCCTGGCAGAGCGGCTATTCAACCTGTACGCGTTTCGACTCAAAAGACAAATGACGTTTTAGGTGCTGAGCTGTCAGAAGGGGATATGATGACGGGTATGCGTCATGTTGAATTTACGGTAGAGGGGACGGGTGATGAGTTGTCGTTTACACCCCCATACTGGAGGGCAGACATTCACATTGCCGAGGATATTATCGAAGAAGTGGGACGACTCTATGGCTTTGATAATATTACGCCTACACTTCCTAAACGTGATTTTACAGCTGTACGCCCAGCTAATTTCGATCAAGTTCGTGCCGAGGTGCGACAAGCATTGGTACGGGCAGGTGCAAACGAAGTGTTGACCTATAGTTTTGTCCATGGAGACCTTTTAACAAAAGCTGGGCAAAAACCAACCGATTCGTATCGTCTTGTTAATTCGCTGAGTCCCGAGCTCCAGTATTACCGTCAAACCATTACACCGAGTATTTTAAGTGTTATTCACGGGAATGTGAAACAGGGATATGATAAGTTTGCATTATTTGAAGTAAATAAAGCTCATCCAAAACAACACGGAATGACTGATGAAAATGTGCCTGCTGAGGTGGATATGATTGCTCTGACGCTTACAAGCAAAAGACCCCAGGCAGGCGCCGCTTACTATGAGGCAAAAAAGACCCTAGATTACCTTGCTTCTTCTCTTGGCTTGGAGCTGCGATATACTTCTATGGAAGTTGATCCCAATGATCCCGTTGTGGCACCGTTCGAACATCGCCGCTCCGCACTAGTGACTGACAAGAATACCAATACTTTTCTTGGTATTGTGGGTGAATACAAAAAGTCCGTTATTCGAGCCTTTAAGCTTCCAGACCATACTGCCGGATTTGAAATTGGTTCGATTCCTGTGCTTGAGGCTGTTCAGAAATTGACGAGTGGATATACTCCCATTAGCCGCTATCCTAGCGCGGAGCGTGATATATGTTTTCAGGTATCACTTGAGACAGCATATCAAAATATCGTTGATGCTGCAGAAGCTGCTTTTGAAGACGTTGAACTTGAAGCGAATGTTATGCCAGTTGATATTTATCAGGCAGAAGGCTCAACAAAAAAGAATATTACCATTCGACTTGGTTTAACTTCGCACGACAAGACACTTACAGGCGAAGAGGTTGCTTCAGTTATGGACATGGTCACAAGGCATGTCGTTGCTGCTACTAGCGCAACCGTGATCTAGATCGCATCAAATGTAATTGCGCACATCCATAAGGAACGTGTATGATGGGGACATAACGTTTATGTTTAAGGTATATTGTGCGTAAAAGACTTGTTCTTAAGATAATCATCGTAGCCCTCTTGGTTGTGGCAATTATTATGGCCGCATGGTCATACTTTAAAAATGTCAATGTGGCCGTATTAAATCCGCAGGGAACTATTGCTAGTCAGGAGCGGGGATTGATCATTTTTACGATCATCTTAAGTTTAGTTGTAGTTATCCCAGTCTTTACTCTCTTGGGTTTGATAGCTTGGAAATACCGCGAAAAAAATACCAACAAAACCACATATAGACCTAACTGGGATGGTAGTCGTTTGTTCGAGACGATTTGGTGGGGGGTTCCTTGCATCATTATCTTGGTGCTTTGTGTTGTAACATGGCAGACGAGCCACCAACTTGATCCGTATAAGCCATTGAACTCAGATGTTAAGCCTATTACCGTGCAAGTGGTTGCGCTGCAATGGAAATGGCTTTTTATCTACCCCGACCAACATATAGCAAGTGTCAATCTTCTTGAAATTCCCGAAAAAACGCCAATTAATTTTCAAATTACCTCTGACGCTCCAATGAATGCTTTTTGGATTCCAAATTTGGGTTCACAGGTTTATGCTATGAGCGGCATGTCGGCACAACTGCATTTAATGGCGGATACAACGGGTGATTACCCGGGATCGTCATCCAATATAAGTGGCACGCACTTCGCTGACATGAAATTTACCGCGCGTGCGGTAAGCAGCAGCGACTTTGACACCTGGACGACACGAGTGCAGCAAAGTTCGATGTTTGCTTGGGACGAATATAAAAGCTTAGCGCAGCCTGGTGTACTGGCGCAGCCAGCTAGCTACGACCTTACTGATTCAAATCTATATGCCGAAATTATTGCTCAGTATCTACAGCCACCGACAAAAAAGACCAATACGCAGAGCGGGCCGCAAATGAACATGGAAGGAATGTAAGAAATGATTAGCACGATGGGTAATTTTTTATTGGGACGACTTGACTGGAGTGCGCTGCCTACGGAGCCCGTTACCCAGGGAGGGGCTGTGGGGGTCGTTATACTTGGTACTTTGGCTGTAGCGGCAATGTTTTATTTTAAAAAATGGACATGGCTCTGGAAAAACTGGATTACGACACTCGATGCGAAGAGGATCGGTGTCATGTATATTATTGTCGCTATTCTTATGCTGCTTCGTGGTTTTTCGGACGCATTAATGATTCGTGCGCAGCAGGCATTGGCAAGCGGAAATGCTCATGGCATTGTTAGCTCTGACACATTTCAACAAGTATTTTCAGCACACGGCACCATTATGATTTTCTTTGTGGCGATGGGACTGATGTTCGGTATTATCAACCTTGTTTTGCCGTTGTTGCTTGGCGCGCGCGATGTCGCCTTTCCATTCCTCAACTCGGTGAGTTTCTGGCTATTCGCAGCTGGTATGATTCTAATCAATGCCTCGCTTGTAATGGGCGGTTTCTCACCGGGAGGTTGGCTTGGCTACCCTCCGCTAACAGAGCTTGCGTATAACCCGGGTCCCGGCGTTGATTATTGGATATGGTCACTTCAGATTGCGGGCGTAGGTAGTCTACTATCTGGTATTAACTTCTTAGTTACTATACTTAAAAAACGTGCGCCGGGCATGACACTCATGAAAATGCCGATCTTCGCATGGAGTGTTTTGACGATGACACTGTTGGTGATTTTTGCCTTTCCGATCTTGACCGCAACACTTGGTATGCTTGGACTCGATAGGCTGATGGGTATGCATTTCTTCACATCTGGCTTTGGTGGTAACCCAATGATGTACATTAACCTTATTTGGGCATGGGGCCATCCGGAGGTGTACATACTTATTTTGCCGGCGTTTGGTATTTTTTCAGAGGTCGTAGCAACATTTTCTCGTAAACGACTATTTGGCTATAAAACGATGGTTGTTGCGCTGTTTGGCATTACATTCTTATCTTTCCTAGTATGGTTGCATCATTTCTTTACTATGGGTGCCGGCGGAGACGTGAATGCTTTCTTCGGTATTATGACAATGATTATTGCCATTCCGACAGGCGTCAAGGTATTTAACTGGATCTTTACGATGTACCAGGGGAAAATAAATTTCGCTACACCTATGCGCTGGTTTATGAATTTTGTTATAACATTTACGATAGGTGGGGTAAGCGGTGTTCTTATGGCCGTGCCAGCAATTGATTTCCAGGTTCATAATAGTTTGTTTCTTGTAGCGCACTTTCATAACGTGATTATTGGAGGCGTAGTATTTGGGTATTTCGCGGGCATAACGTACTGGTTTCCTAAGATCTTTGGCTTTAAACTTAACGAGCGGCTGGGCAAGTATGCTGCATACTGTTGGATTGTAGGCTTTTTTGTCGCCTTTACGCCGTTATATATTCTCGGTCTCATGGGGGCAACAAGGCGATTGGATCATTATGATGGTCAAGGCTGGCAAGCGTTATTCATCATCGCTGGTGTTGGAACGCTCATTATTGCACTTGGTATCGGGTTACAGCTATTGCAGCTTGGTGTAAGTATCTGGCAACGCAAAAAGAATATCGATACAACGGGCGACCCATGGGACGGTCGTACGTTAGAATGGTCTGTTCCGTCACCGGCGCCAGCATATAATTTTGCTGTGATCCCTATCGTTACAGAACGTGATCCATTCTGGGAGATGAAACAAGCACGTAAGCTAGGACACATGCCAAAGGCGCCAGTTTATAAAGACGTATGGCTGCCTAAGCACAGTGGGCTTGGCATAATAATTGCGGGTTCTGCTTTCTTTGGTGGGTTTGGTCTTATTTGGCACATATGGTGGCTGGCTGCCGTGGCGGTAGTGGGGGTTATCGTGACGGTTATTCTTCGCGCAAGTGACGATGATACAGAGTATGTTATTACCGCGACAGAAATGAAAAGGTTGGATGCGCCACACCATCAGAAAGGACAACTTGTATGAGCGAACTTGTTATGAGCGATCTGGCAGAAAAAAGTATGAATAACGAACAGAACCTTACCAAATCACTTGGTTTTTGGATCTACCTTATGACCGATTGTGTATTGTTTGCCAGTCTGTTTGCGACCTACGTCATTTTACGCGGCAGTACATATGGTGGTCCATCTGGTCACGACATATTTAATATGCCAGCGGTATTTGTTGAGACGATCTTGCTACTCACCAGTAGTTTTACTTGTGGACTAGCGGTCGTCATGGCTAAAATTAATTACAAGCAGGCAGCGTTGGTTTTCCTGACGCTAACATTTGTATTTGGCGTAGGCTTTTTGACGATGGAGTTGAGCGAATTTAGCAATCTTGTGGCGGCGGGTCATAGTTGGCAGGCGAGCGCATTTTTATCAGCATTCTTTACACTAGTGGGTACACACGGTCTGCATATTAGCGTTGGTTTGCTATGGATTGCAGTGATGATATTTCAGGTAATAAAACGGGGATTTACCGACGGTGTTCTAAGGAGATTGACTCTGTTTGCGTTATTTTGGCACTTTCTGGATATCATATGGATATTCATTTTTACCATCGTGTACTTGATGGGGGTTGCGTAACATGGAAAAATCAAAGTCTCTCTCGATGTGGCCGTATATTACCGGCTTTATTCTGTCGGTGCTGTTTACGTTCTTTGCCTATGAGTTTGTTGTCAACCACTATATAGGCGGCGTAGGATTGATAGTAATTGTCGTAACGCTTGCTGTTATGCAGCTTATTGTCCAGTTGGTATTTTTTCTTCACTTGGGTCGTGGGAAAGAGGCAAAGTGGAATCTTGCCGCGTTTCTGTTTATGTTGATGATCCTCGTTATTTTAGTAGCAGGTTCGTTATGGATTATGTATAACCTCAATTACAACATGATGTCCCCAGATCAAATGAACACTTATATGCAAGCGCAGAGTAAAGCAGGATTTTAGCTGATGGCTACATTTAAAGACTATTATTCACTTACAAAACCAGGGGTTCTGTATGGCAATGCAATAACGGCAGCAGCCGGATTTTTACTCGCAAGCCACGGCCACGTCGTTATTTGGCTATTTATAGCGCTCTGTGTGGGTTCGACCCTGATGATCGCTTCAGCATGTGTGCTTAATAACTTCCTCGACCAGGACATTGATAGTAAGATGGAGCGTACAAAAACGAGAGCAATTGTTGCTGGGAAAGTTAAAGGACGTGACGCTGTCGTTCTGTCGATTATTCTTGGTATAGTCGGGTTGCTTGTGCTTGTTCTATGGACAAATTGGTTGGTCGTAGCGGTAGGACTCATAGGATATATAGATTACATCATATTTTATGGAATGCTCTCAAAAAGACTATCCATACACGGCACGCTTGTAGGAAGTATATCGGGTGCGGTTCCAATTTTGGCTGGCTATGTGGCAGTGACTGGACGTATTGATATTGGGGCAAGTATTGTATTTGCTATTTTATTTCTATGGCAGATGCCGGAGTTTTATTCCATTGCTATTTACCGGCAAAAAGAATATAAGGCAGCTGGCGTTCCTGTCATATCTGTTGTTAAGGGCATAAAAACAACGCGTGTTCAAATTTTTGCATATACGCTGGCCTTTGTTATTGCGACACTTCTACTAACCGTCTACGGTTTTGCGGGTTATAGCTATTTTGTGGTGATGGCGCTCTTAGGCGTCTATTGGCTTTGGATTGCTTCACAGGGACTGCACGCCAAAGACAGCGACACTTGGGCAAGGCATATGTTTCGGTTCTCGTTGATCGTTTTGTTGGTCTTCTGTGCTATGATTTCGTTGAATAGTCTTTTGCCATAAGCACCATCTTGATCTTAAGGGGTGAAGACGGTATGATAAAGAAAACGTTTCACCGTAATACAGAAAGAGAAAACCTATGAAAATTACGATAGTTGGCGGCGGATTTGGTGGAATCAAAGCAGCGCTCGAGCTTGCAAAAAACCGCAAAAATCACATTACACTCATTAGTGATAAGCCAGACTTCCAATATTACCCCGCATTGTACAGTTCTGCGACGGGTCATAGTCACTTGGAATCATGGGTGCCGTTAGGTGAAATCTTCGCAGGTAAGAGCAATATCCAGGTGGTGCTCGATACGGTCGAAAAGATTGATACGGTTAAAAAAGAATTGACCGGAAAAGCTGGGATGACATATCCGTATGAGCGTTGTATCCTGGCGCTTGGATCGGTTACGACATATTTCAATATTGAGGGACTTGAAACCTATGCATATGGCATAAAGTCTGAGACTGAAATCAAGGCACTAAAACATCATCTCTACTGTGCGATTGCTGAAAAACATGAAGTTGATAAGCACTATGTTGTGGTGGGTGCGGGTCCTACTGGGGTTGAGCTTGCGGCAGCTCTCGGCTCGTATTTGCGGCAGCTTTGTGATCATTATGGTGTTAGCGACAGTAAGATTCGGATTCACTTAATTGAGGCGGCGCCTCGCGTATTGCCAAAAATGAACGAACATGTGAGTGCGCGCGTCGAAAAGCGTCTTAAAAAACTTGGCGTCAAAATTCAGCTTGGTAAGGCTGTTCAGTCAGAGACTGCGGATGAAATTATGGTAAGTGGAAAGCCGATCAAGAGTCATACGGTTATTTGGACCTCGGGCGTTATGAACAACCCATTTTACGCGGCCAATAAAGATCAATTCAAGTTTGCACCGCACGGAGGACGAATTGCGGTCGATCAGTATATGCGAGCAGCCGATGATGTATACGTGATTGGCGATAATGCAGCGACACTTTATACAGGGCTTGCACAAACAGCGCTTCATGATGCGAAATTTGTTGCCGCTAACATTAAACGTGAGCAACGAGGTATGCGTCCATGGGAGTATCGTGCGGTCGAGCCTATCCTTATCGTGCCTGTCGGTGATCGCTGGTCAGCTTTCGAGTGGCATAAGCTACGGCTATACGGCTGGATCGGCGCACTTCTTAGACGAGCGGCTGACTTCGTTGGGTATTCGGATGTGCTACCTATTGGTCAGGCTCTTGGTGTATGGCGAGCTTCGACCGTTATGGAAGACGACTACTTTACGCCATCCGTTCCAGACGAGCCATCGAAATAACCGTCTCAATCTGCTATACTGTAACGAGCAAAAATAGTGAGGGAATATTTCAAGATGGCGACACCAAAAAGTCAGCGCATTGGTATTTGGGTTATTGCGATTGTTATGATTATCGGTACGATAGGCTCATTTGCCGTTATGATTTTAGCAAGCAAGAACAATAAAGTTGACCAAGCTCGCGTGCAGCAACTATCGGCTCAGTACCAAAAAGATTATCAGGCGTATCAGGCCAAAGTAAGTTCCCAGGCGGATCAACTATCAACTCAATACTATAACGATTTCAATAGCTACTCGAGTCAAGTAGGTAAGTTTGATACTGGTAGCGTAAAATCGCTCCAAACAAACGATCTGAAGGTGGGGACGGGCAGTGCTCTTACGAAAACCTCGACCTTTACCGCATACTACATTGGCTGGACACCGGATGGAAATATTTTTGATAGTTCGATAGATAGCGGTAAGTTGAAGGCTCCTATTAGTGCTGCTCCAGGTGGTGTTATCACTGGTTGGACTAACGGTGTCGACGGTATGAAAGTTGGCGGTGTACGTGAACTTACTATTCCAGCAGATCAAGGGTACGGCGCTAAAGGCAGTGGAGACAAAATCCCACCAAACTCACCACTAAAGTTTATTATCATGGTCATCCCAACGCCTGATGTAATTGCTCAGCCTGCGGTTCCACAAGAATTGATTGACTATTATAACAGTACTGGAGCGTCACCAACTCCAACAAACGCAAGTTCGAGTTCAAATAGTAATTAATGCTATACTTAATATAGTAAATATAATAGGAAAATAAGATGGAAGATACAGTTCGAGATGTTGTAATGATTGGTGCTGGTCCGAGCGCTTTGGCGGCTGCTGTCTATACGACTCGTGAAGCAATTGATACCGTATTATACGAAAAAAGCGTTATCGGTGGCCTTGCGGCAATAACCGACCAAGTAGACAACTACCCTGGATTTCCTGATGGAGTTCCTGGTTTAGAGTTAGCGGAACGACTTGAAAAACAAGCCGAACGCTTTGGTGCGCATATTGAATATGGTGATGTATCTTCTATTCGGGATGAGGGCGATATAAAAGTCATTGTCGTGGATGATCAAGAGGTGAAGGCGCGTGCCGTGCTTATTGCAACAGGTAGCGACTATAATAAAATTGATGTCCCTGGTGAGAAAGAATATTATGGCCGTGGCGTTCATTACTGCGCAACATGTGATGGAGCGTTTTATCGCGACAAGCGACTTGTTGTGGTGGGCGGTGGTAACTCAGGATATCAAGAGGCGCTCTTTTTGACTCGGTTTGCTTCTCATATTGATCTGCTCGTTCGCAGCACGGTTAAGGCAAGCGAAATTTTGCAGCAGCAAATGCAAGAGTATGTCGACAACGGTAAGGTAACAGTTCATCTTCAAACGGCCGTAGACGAGATTGTCGCTGTTGATAAAAAAGTTGTTGGAGTTAAGGCTACAAAAGACGGTCAATCAGTTACATTTGACTGTGACGGTGTTTTTGTATTTGTTGGACTTAAACCTAACACCCAGTTCTTAGCGGGTAGCGGCATCGAACTAGATGCGCAGGGGCTCGTTAAAACTGATCAGCGCCTTTCTACGAATATTCGCGGTATTTATGCCAGCGGTGATGTACGAAGTGGTGCGACTATGCAAGTAGCAAGTGCAGTTGGTGAAGGCGCTACAGCCGCGTTGTCGATTCGAGAGTATTTAGACGATTTTAAGCATAAGAACAAGTAGCAAAAGCAAAATATGCCGGCAACTAGTCGGCGTATTTTTTTATTTCAGAGAGGATAATATCTGGGCGATCAGTAACAACAGCATCTAGACCTTGCTCTGCAAGTTTTAATGCGGTGTGCGGTCGGTTGACTGTATATGCGTAGGTAAAGATTCCCGCGCGTCTTGCGATTTCAAGCGCAAATCGATTAATGTAGAGACGGTGAAAACCAACTGCTGTAAGTTGGAGTTTTCTATGATAGGCAATGAAAATAAATGGATTTTCACTATGCAGAAGACCTAAGTTCGCGTTTTTGCTGACCGATCTAATACTAGAGAGTTCGGAACCTTTGAATGATGAGAGAATAACGTTGTCCCACTGTTCCTGCTTCTTTATGTAGCGGTTTTTAATCATTTCAGCGACAATTTTACCAGCTCCTCTGCCTTTGATCTCGATATTTAATACGATGACACCGAAAAAATCATCCAACACTTTAGTAAGCGGTACGATAGGGTTATCTTTTATTTTTTCTTCGAGTTCTTTTAAGGTGTGACGACCAATGATTGAGGCGTCGTGGTGAGTGCGAAGCGTGTGGAAATCATGACTTAAGACGGGAATCTTGTCTTTTGTCAAACGAATGTCGAATTCAAGCATATCAGCACCAGCTTTTATGCCGGCGCGCATAGCCTTAAGGCTGTTCTCGGGCGCTAAGCCGGCGGCCCCTCGGTGTCCAATCACTAACATAATTGTTTTCAAGTATAACAAATTTGTTACAATAGGGACAGTTAAGCAAAGGAGACCTATGGCTGATTTTAATAAAATTCTCACGCCCGGCAATGTAAGTGACGGTACGATCAATGTTGTTATCGAAATTCCTGCTGGCAGTATGCATAAAATTGAATGGAACCGCGATCTTGCTGTGATGCAACTTGATCGTGTGGAACCCTCAGTTTTTGCAAAACCAACAAACTATGGATTTATTCCGCAAACACTTGATGAAGATGGTGATGAACTGGACGTCCTGCTTGTGACGGATGCACCACTTCCAACAGGTATTTTTTTGGAAGCAAAAATTATTGGCGTTATGAAGTTTGAAGATGACGGTGAGGTTGACGACAAGATCGTTGCCGTACCTGCCGACGATCGTAATACGGGCAATGCGATCAATACGCTAAGCGACTTGCCTCAACAGCTTATTAAGCAGATTGAGTTCCACTTTAGTCACTATAAAGATCTTAAGAAACCTGGTACGACTGTTGTAAAGAGTTGGGATGATAGCGAAGAGGCGAAGCGAGTTATCGCAGAGTCTATTGAACGCTGGAATAATCGATAGTCTTCTTCCGAGTAAAATAACCCGCTATTTTAAGCGGGTTATTTTTATTTGTTACGTTTGCGGAGCGCTTTTTGTTTAATAACATTGGCGGCGTCGCTGATCGTTTCGATGATTTCTAGTTTTTTAAGTTGGGCGCGAAGCTTTTCGCGCGCATGATTGGTTTTTACGAGGTCGAGCCACGCCTGTCGGGGATGTGATAATTTGCGTGTTACAACCTCGACTACATCACCATTTTGAAGAGGTTTATCAAATGGATGAATATTGCCGTTCACCCTAAAACCGTAGGCATGCTTACCGATGTCACTATGTACCATAAAGGCAAAATCGAGTGGTAGGGCACCATCAGGCAAGTTATAAATATCTCCCTTTGGCGAGTAAACAAAAATACGGTCTCCAAAAAGATCGATATTAAGCTGATCTTCGGATATGTCATCGCCAGATCGTAGACGAGAAGCAATTTCCTGAAGCTGGGTTATCCACTGCAGTTGTGCGGGTAGGTTCGAGACGGTGCGTTTCTTAACATAGTCTTTAGAGTTCTTACGCTCGTGATAGTGGAAACTAGCTGCAAGACCACGCTCTGCATAATCGTGCATCTCATAGGTCCTGATCTGAAATTCCACTATTTGTTTGCTGGGTGTAATAACAGTTGTATGAAGACTTTGATAGCCGTTTGGTTTTGGTACGGCGATATAATCTTTAATACGCGAAATCATTGGTTGATACATCGAATGAAGAATACCGAGCACTTTGTAGCAATCTTCTTTATTCTTTACGATTATTCGTAGCGCCATAAGATCGTAGATATCATCGATATTGTCGCCAACCTTCTGTAGCTTTTTATGAAGACTGTAGATACTTTTAACACGGCCGTTAACTTCAAATTCGATGTTATGCTTTTTAAGCTCTACTTCCACTTCTTGGCGAACAGCACCAAGTTTACGGGTACTTTTTCCAAGTCGCTTCTTCATAAGATTACCGAGTCGGTGGTATTCCTTGGGATCGAGATAACTAAAAGCGAGTTCTTCAATTTCCATCCGGACACGCCCCATACCGAGACGGTCGGCCATAGGTGCAAAAACCTCAAGACTTTCTCGGGCAATTTTTACCTGCTTTTCGGGTGGCATGTACTGCAGAGTAGAGAGGTTGTGAAGACGGTCAGCGAGTTTAATGATAATGACGCGTACATCCTGACCGACAGCAATGAGCAGTTTCGAGAGATTATCCTTAGTTTGCGGTAGGTAGCTTTCAAGATTGCGCATACCGGCTCGAGCTTGAGAAACCTTAGTAACTCCGTCGACTAAAAACGCGACATCCCGTCCAAACAAATTTTCGATGTTATCGAGTGTGGCGTCTGTATCCTCTACAGTGTCATGCAAGACGCCAGCAAGTACTGTGTCTATATCCATACCCCAATCGATAAGTGTAGCCGCGACAGCAAGTGGGTGAGATACGTATGGTTCACCACTTTTACGTTTTTGGCCTTCGTGTGCTTTTGTTGCAAAGTCGATAGCATGGTCAAGCTCAAGGATTTGATCTTCCTCATAATGAAGTTTAGCTTGATCGAGCACATGGTGTTTTTTCATGTATTGCTAGTATAACACTAGTGGAAATAAAAAATACACTTTGTGGAGAGAAGAACTGGTCGTTATATGAAATTTTTTATACGAGGCATTTTCATAACTCTATTGAGAGATGTGAAAATCAATATATAATTGATAGTGAGATGCTAATGCTTAAAAATAAAGGGAGTAAGTTGTATGAGTCAAGTAAACCTCGCGATTAACGGCTTTGGTCGTATTGGTCGCAATGCCTTCAAGATCGCTTTTGAAAGAAGCGATCTGACGATTGTGGCTATTAACGATTTAACAGACACAAAAACCTTGGCACACCTATTAAAGCACGATTCCTCGTATGGTAACTATCAGCACGAAGTGAGTTACGATGATGACGGTATTGTTGTGGACGGCAAGCATATCAAGGTGCTGGCGCAAAAGGACCCAGCGCAACTGCCATGGCGTGATCTTAAGGTTGACGTCGTTATTGAAAGCACGGGCTTCTTCGTTGAGCCTAGTAAAGCGCGTGCACATATTGACCAGGCTGGTGCTAAGCGGGTGATTATCAGTGCTCCAGCCAAGGGTGAGGGCTCAGACACTATTGTTCTTGGTGTTAACGAGGAACTCATCGGAAAAGAAGGTACAAGTGACGTACTAAATAATGCAAGTTGTACGACTAACTGTATTACGCCAGTTATGGCAGTGCTTGAAAGTAACTTCGGTATCGAAAAAGCTATGATGACAACTATCCACAGCTATACGGCTGACCAGAGACTTCAAGATTCGCCACACAAAGATCTACGGCGTGCACGTGCTGCTGCAGAAAATATTGTACCGACGAGTACGGGTGCAAGTATCGCTGCTGGACAGGCGCTTCCTGCAATTGCTGGTGTCTTTGGTGGTTTGAGTATCCGTGTACCAACCCCAGTCGTAAGCCTTAGCGACTTTGTGGTAGTGACAAAACGCGATGTTACGATGGATGAAGTTATCGCTGCCTTTAAAAAAGCTGCTGATGAGCCATTCTACCAAGGGATTCTGTCGGTTACTGAAGAACCTCTCGTAAGCAGTGATTTTAAAGGTAACAGCCATAGCGCGATTGTAGACTTGCCATTAACAAACGTTGTTGGTGGTAACCTGGTAAAGGTTGTTGCATGGTATGACAACGAATGGGGCTATAGTAACCGCCTCGTAGAATTGACGGCGGATGTTGGACGAGCGCTCCAGCAGGGCTAGTCTATTCTATAAGCAACTGAAAAGGAAAGTATATGTGGCAAACTTTAGTACTGGGTCTCCTAGCTGGAATATTTGCCGGTAACGGCGTTCCGCACTTTGTTAGGGGCATTACGAAGCAGACGTATCCGATGATGTTTGGTAACGGGCCAATCCCTAATCTCATTGCCGGGTGGACAAGTCTGGTGATTGCAGCTCTTCTAGCTCATTTTTCTCGTACATATCAACACCCTCATGTTGCACTTATGGCAATAGCAGTTGGGGTGTTGCTCATTGGTCTTTTTCATGCAGGACCTGGAGCGTTCGGCAAGAAGTAATAGAAAAGCGAGTTGACGACGAAGCACCCTAAATGACTTTGGGGTGCTTTTGTTTTGACATAAAAATGCTTATACTTAAGGTATGAAGATTTTCCTGGGCGCAGATCATCAAGGCTTTGCAATGAAAGAGCAAGTTTTTGCATATCTTGTTAAACGTGGTGTTGATGTTGAAGATGTTGGAGATAAAGAGTTATCACCGGACGATGATTTTCCAGAGTTTGCGCAGCTTGCCGCATTAAAAGTTTTAGGTAGTGACGATAAGGACCCTCGCGCAATTCTACTCTGTGGTGGCGGTCAGGGAATGTGTATGGCTGCGAATCGTTTTAAGGGAATTCGAGCTAGTGTCATTTGGGATGCCTACGAGGCACGGATGACTCGTAATGACAACGATAGTAACGTACTATGTCTTCCGTCGCGTGTTCTTAAAAATCATGAAGGCGAATGGAAAGACATTATAGACACCTGGGTTGATACACCATTTGCAAATGCTGCCAGGTTTAGGCGTCGTAACGCGCAGATCGATGAGCTGTAGTTATGAGTGTTATCGCCCCAGCACTACTTGCTGAAACGGCCGATTCTTACAAAGAGATGGTAGAGCGCGTCCATCCATTTGCACAAAGAGTTCATATTGATATTAGTGACGGTGAGTTTGCGCCGACATTTACCATTGGTGCTGCGCAGGTATGGTGGCCACAGGAATGGATAGTCGATATTCACGCTATGGTTGCTAGGCCAAGTGAGCATCTCGAAACGCTCATTAGTCTCAAACCTCATATGATTATTTTTCATGCAGAAGTAACAGAAGACATTGTACCGGTACTGCAACATATTAAACAGTTTGGTATTAAGGCTGGCGTGGCATTATTGCGATCCACCGTGCCAGCTAAAGTTGCAAATGCTATTCAAGCTGCTGACCACGTTATGATTTTTAGTGGTGAGTTGGGTAAGTATGGTGGTACGGCGAGTTTGATGCAGCTTGAGAAAGTCCGACTTATCCGAATGATTCGTCAGGATGTCGAAATAGGCTGGGATGGTGGTGTTAACGTAGAGAATGCTTATAGCTTAGCTCAAGGCGGCGTCGATGTTCTTAATGTTGGTGGCGCACTTGCAAAAGCTGCCGATCCTCAGGCCGCCTACACAGGAATGGTGAATGAGATCAATAAACATAGTGTGATTTAGCGCATTCTCTCTGCATGAAAAACATGCTAAAGTATAGGTAAAGCATAAGCGCCTAAGGAGGGTACGGGGCAGGTGAGTGTTAAACTGACGATAACGCAACTGGAGCATAAAGCAAATGAGGTCCGTAAGGACATTATTAGCATGCTCGAAGCGGCAGGTAGCGGCCATAGCGCCGGCCCGCTTGATCTCGCCGACGCAGTAACGGCTCTATATTTTAATATCATGAATATTGATCCAGCGCGTCCCGACTGGCCCGAGCGCGATGTTTTTTTCCTTAGTAACGGCCACACTGTGCCGGTACAGTATGCAGTCATGGCGGAGCGGGGCTATTTCCCTAAAGAAGAGCTATTGACGCTTAGAAAGCTCGGTAGTCGCCTACAGGGTCACCCTGAACGTACAAAACTACCAGGTCTCGAGAATACAAGCGGTCCGCTAGGGTGTGGTTTAAGTCAGGCGGCGGGTTATGCATACTCATTGCAATATTTTGAAGATGCACGTCATCGTTTTGTATATGTTATCACTGGTGACGGTGAACTCGACGAGGGTAACATTTGGGAAGCCGCTATGTTTGCGGGCAAATACAAGCTAAGTCAGTTGATTGCATTTGTTGATCGCAATAATATTCAAATCGATGGTTCGACCGAGAACGTCATGCCGCTTGAAGATCTCCGTGGTAAGTGGGAGAGTTTTGGCTGGCATGTGCAGGAAATTGATGGCAATAACATCGAGAGCGTCATAGAGGCTGCGAGTATGGCCCGTGCGATCACTAACCGTCCGAGTGTCATTATTATGCATACCGTACCAGGTAGAGGGGTCGATTTTATGGAATATGACTATAAATGGCACGGCGTACCACCAAACAGTGAACAAGCTAAAGAGGCACTTACTAAGTTGCGGACGCTTGACGGTAAGATCACCTCAGGAGATATAGAATAATGTACCCACTTAACCCTGATCTCTATAACAACAATGTCAAGAAGGAGCCAATCCGTGCGGGTTTTGGCCGTGGTCTGAAAGCAGCAGGTGAGGCGAACGATAAAATTGTTGCGCTATGCGCAGATCTCACAGATAGTACCAAAATGTCACTCTTTCGTGATGCTTTTCCTAATCGCTTTGTACAAGTAGGTATTGCTGAGCAAAACCTTGTGACTCTTGCGAGTGGCATGGCGCGTGCTGGTAAGATTCCTTTCACAAGCAGTTATGCGGCATTTAGTCCGGGTCGTAACTGGGAGCAGATTCGCACAACAATCGCACTTAACCAACAGCCAGTCAAAATTATCGGCTCGCATGCTGGCGTAAGCGTTGGTCCGGACGGCGCAACACATCAGATGTTGGAGGACATTGCACTTATGCGCGTGCTTCCTAATATGGTGGTTATCGCACCAGGAGATAGTATCGAAGCCGAAAAGGCAACGAAAGCTATTGCAGAGAACGGCAAGCCAACCTATATGCGTCTTGCTCGTGAAGGTACTCCAATTTTTAGTACCGAAGAATCTCCGTTTGAAATTGGCAAAGCCTACATACTTCGTGAAGGCCGGGATGTCACATTACTTGGTACGGGTACGATGACGTACCAACTTCTCGTAGCGGCAACGGAACTCGAGGAAATGGGCATACAGGCGGAGGTTGTCCATGTGCCAACTATTAAGCCACTCGATACAGAGACTATTCTTGCGAGTGTTAAGAAGACCGGTCGAGTTGTATCTGGTGAAGAGGCCCAGGCAGCTGGTGGCTTCGGTGGAGCTATTGCAGAACTACTCACTGAAAAGCTGCCCACTCCCTTGCTTCGTATTGGCATGAAAGATAGATTTGGTGAAAGTGGCAATCCAGAAGAACTTATGGCCTATTTTGGGCTAGATAGTCACTCGGTTGCGCTCGATGTTAAAGACTTTACCGATGCAATGCCGCGGTATCATCAGGGATTTTAAGGAGGGGTATGGGATTAACAATTAAGCAAATTCGCGACAATACTGTGCGAGCGCGCCACTTAATGCAACGATCGCGAAGACAAAAATTTGCCGTTGGTGCGTTTAATATTGACAACCAAGAAACGCTGATCGCCGTTTCGAAGGCCGCTCAAAAGTTACAGTCGCCAGTGCTTGTTGAAGTCAGCCATGGCGAAGTAGAGGCAATGGGGATTGAAAACATTCGCGACCTCGTTGACAACTATCGTGATGAGTATGGCGTTGAGATGTATATCAACCTTGATCATAGTCCAACGGTTGACGCTTGTAAGCGTGCAATTGATGCTGGATATGAATTTATTCACATAGACATATCACAAGCGAATCATGACGCTCCACCTGACGAAATTATTGCTAAAACGAAAGAGGTGGTGGAGTACGCTAAATTTACAGGTGCGCTTGTAGAGGCTGAGGAACGATACTTTATGGGTTCTTCCAACCTCCACAAAGAGGCTATCGACTACGAAGAAGTAAAGAAATACAATACAACGCCAAAAGAGGCGGCAAGTTTTGCGACACAAACAGGCATTGATACGCTCGCCGTTCAAATTGGTAATTTACACGGTCTATATCCTGTTCCTAAAAAACTTGATTTGGAATTACTCCAAGAAATTCGCGATGTTATTGATTGTCAAATTAGTCTGCATGGCGGTAGCGGCACGCCACTACATTACTTTGAAGATGCTGCAAAAATAGGTGTGAGCAAAATTAACATTAATAGCGATATGCGTTATGCGTTTCGCAAAACACTCGAAAGAGTTCTTGCAGAAAACCCTGATGAATACGCGATTGTTAAACTTATGCCACAGGTTTACGATGCCGTTCAAGCTGTCGTAGAAGATAAGATCCACGCATTTGGTAGCGCTAAAAGGGCGATCCGCTAACCCCCGATTATGAGCGACAAGAGACCAATCATTCTCGCTATCGGTAAGGCATCGCAAGACGTGTTTCTTACGAGTACTAAAGATTTTCAGCCGTATCTTCATAAAGGCGTACAGTACGAGCAGCTGCCGCTTGGTAAAAAGCTACATGTCGATCACATTTATTTTTCAACTGGTGGAAATGCTACGAACGCCGCTGTAACATTTGCAAGGCAGGGCCTACACAGTAAGTATATGTGGGTACTTGGAACAGATACATCGAGTCAAGCGATCCTAAGCGCGCTTGACGAAGATGATGTTGATACGTCTGAAGTAGTCCAAGATCAACATTACCAGCCAAGCTATTCAACAATTATTCTTGCGCCAACCGGTGAACGTACGGTTTTAAACTATATGGGTACTGATATTGAGAAGTTTGTTCGTTCGTTTGACATTGAGGGGGTTGCAAAAGCTGACTGGCTCTACCTTTCATCTGTTAATAACATGAAACTCCTTGAGAAGATTGTATCTCTCGCAACCAAAAATGGAGTCAAGATAATGATGAACCCATCAGGAGCTGAACTTGCTGAACCGCATAAGCTGAAGGCGCTCCTTGAAGATATCGAGGTTATTTCACTGAATAAAGAAGAGGCTCAAGAACTCGTTTCGGGTGAGACGCTTGAAGAGCTTGCTCGTCACTTAACACACTACTGTACGGTCGCGATCGTTTCCGATGGACCTAATGGTGTAGTCGCAACAGATTCCAAAACGATAGTTCGAGCTGGTATGTACGAAGATGTTAAGGTGGTCGACCGGCTCGGTGCGGGTGATGCATTTAGCTCAGGTTTTTTGAGTCAGTGGGCAGTGGGTAGATCACTTGCCGACTCGATCATTTTTGCGAGCGCTAATTCCACATCCGTTGTAACAAAAATAGGAGCAAAACCAGGTATCTTGTATGCCAATGCGAAGCTCCATTCTATGCCACTCCATGAGAAGCCGTTCTAGATTACGTAAGCATAAACATGATATACTTCGTATAGAGAAATAAACGGAAGACAAACATGGCAAAATTTTTACGTGACCTGCTTGATGCTGAAGAACCTGTTTTTTCCATGGCATTAAAGCAGCTTGAAAGAGCGAGCGGTCATCCTGGTGCTGATGCCAAGTTGATTGGTAGCATTCTCGAGAAGGCGCATGATCGAATGCGTAAACTCGGACTCGATCCTTCCAATACGACTGGTCGAGAGTTTTATCAGGCACTCCTGGCGCGTATAGCAAGCGACAATGAGCGCGTCACCAGACTAGTAGGTGCAACGGATAGTAGCGATGTAAAGCAGCTCGTGCCTTTGCTTATAGATGCTGCAAATAAGGTTGATTTTAACCGCCGTGTCTTTGTAATGAAAAGAGAGAAGGCTAAAGAGTTTCTTCGACAGATGCCACCTAAAAATCTTATGGCAAAGCTGGGCTATGAGACGATAGACGCCTTGTTTCAGGGCGAAGATTTTGACGAACTATACACTGCACTTAGGTTTTCGGAGGGTAGTGATTGGTTGAACGACTATAACGAGTGCCTCAAAACCGTCACAGCGGATGACTATGAGGAACGTGATATTCGTATTCTAGCTATGGATCACAATAAGTATGTTGACCTCGCCGAGCATTTTACCCAAAAGAAACTCCATAACGTTACACATACTAAGGAACTGGGCGTTATCGTTGTTGTTCCGCTTCGGGATGCGCATTCCAAGGGGTTAACGCTTAAGACACTGCCACTTCTCTTACACTATCTAAACGAGGTTAAGTTATATTCTAACTTTTTTAAACTCAAATCTCGCCAGCCTGACTTTGGTAAGATTGTTGTGACGACACTTATTGCTGATCCAGGCAATGCTAGTCAAATGGCCGGCCAATACGTCCACTGGCGTGTGATTCAGCGTTACTATGGCAAGTTGAAGGATGAGTCACATAAAGAGGATTTTGAACCACATGTTCATCCTGAGGATCTTCACTGGCGCAAAGCCGAGGACCTTCTTTACCAGATAGATCCAAAAATGGAATTTTGGAGAGGGATTGACTATGTTGCATTACCTTTTGATGGTTTGCCTGTTTCGGCAAATTTTGTCGATGCATCGCTGAGTTATGCCAATAGTATGACCTATGAAGATCGTTATTTTTATCATATGCGCGAGAGCCTATGGAATGAAATATTTATTCGGTATATGAGTTATCCCAACCTAGAAAAGCAGATTTTACAGCAACTCGATAATGATATGGTAGCACCTGAAAAGTTGAATGTAGAAACGGAGAAGAAATAATGAAATATCAAATTTGTGTATCGGGCGCAGCCAGTGGCGATACGGTTCACAAATCGCATGAGCTTGCCTACGAATTGGGAAAAGAAATCGCTAAATCGGGTAAGACCCTCCTTACAGGCGCTACAGTTGGACTACCACATTATGCAGCCCGTGGTTTCGTGAGCATCCCTGATTCAATGGGAGTTTCGGTCGGCTTCTCTCCGGCAAGCTCGTTTCGTGAGCATGTTGCGACCTATAGACTTCCGACAAAAGAGTTCGACTACATTAATTTTACGAGCATGGAATATGTTGGCCGTGACGTGCATCTGGTTCGCAGCTGTGATGGTATTATTACCGTTGGCGGACGAATGGGTAGTCTGCATGAGTTCTCGACGGCACTTGAAAGCAGAAAAGTTTGTGGCGTTCTCCTTGGAAGCGGTGGTCTAGCGGACTACATTCCGCGGCTTTTGAAGCATATTGAAGCACCGGGCGCTAAAGATGTGATTTTCGATTCTGATCCACAGGCGCTTGTACAGAAGGTCATTGCTGCTCTGGATGTAAAATATGCGGACTTTTTACAGCAAGGTGAGGTTGAAGATCTTGATCGCGATGAAGATTATCATAGGGTAGGGAAGGGATAGTATGATAACTCACAGAAGCGCGCGGGGAGCTAGTATAGCGATAATTATTATCGCTGTCTTGTTCATTGCATTAATGGCAACGCTCGGTATCGTTTTTTACCAGAACTTTATCACAAAACCGACTTCGAATAGCACTCAACAAACGACTACGGTACAAGCACCGGAAACGATTACATCACGGGTTGCTTATGGGAGTGCTATTTATGCGCTGGATTACCCAAAAACATGGGAAGTTATTCCTAAAACAGATGCGTCATCGAGTACGATTGCGGTAATAAACCCAAACGGCACTATACGTGTCAATCTTGCTGTCTCTGCGGCAAGTGTTGATACGACTTGCAATACAGCGGATGGTCTACAGATCACAAGTTACAATGTAGAAAATATGACAGTAAAATCGCTCGTGGCTACGCCGCTCTATCTTGTTGAGGCGCTCTACGACAATGCCGGTGGCGGTTATCAGTACAAGATTGGACTGGTCCCGGACGGTGGTGATGTGCATGCTACGATAGGTGCGACCCACTGTGACGTAGCTCATGTTGGTATTGCATCGACTATATTAATGAATGGCCAAACGATGATTCATCCAACTATTCAGGCAACGATTGATTTCCCCAAACTTCCCATCACACCAAAACCTGCCGCAGATCATATGCAAACGATTCAAGACCTTATGAGCTCGAATGATTATAAAGCGGCTGTTACGGCTCTCGAGTCAGCGCGAAAAGAGTAGTATACTAGGAGAGATGGACCAAAAATTCCAACTCGTTACAAAGTACCAACCAACGGGAGATCAGCCTGCAGCGATCGCTCAGCTTATTGAAGGTCTGGAAAAGGGCGAGCGAGAGCAAACGTTGCTTGGTGTGACTGGTAGTGGCAAGACCTTTACAATGGCGAATATCATTCAAAACCGACAGGTTCCAACGCTTGTTTTAGCGCACAACAAAACCTTGGCTGCGCAGCTGTATAGTGAATTCAAATCGTTCTTCCCTGAGAATGAAGTTCACTATTTTGTAAGTTACTTCGATTATTACCAGCCAGAGGCCTACATTTCGAGCAGCGATACGTACATTGAAAAAGATAGTAAAATCAATGATGAAATCGATCGTCTACGCCATGCCGCCACCTCTGCATTGCTAACGCGACGCGATGTTATTATCGTGGCAAGTGTCAGCTGTATTTATGGTATTGGTTCTCCAGATGATTACGCCGAAATGTCTATTAAGGTGATCAAGGGTGAACGGCGACAGCAAGATAAATTTGTACGGCTTTTAACAGATATTCAATATCAGCGAAATGATATTGATTTTCATCGTGGTACCTTTAGAGTTAAGGGCGATGTAGTGGATGTATTCCCGGCTGGACAAGACGTGGCCTATCGGATTGAATTTTTCGGTGACGAGATTGACCGTATTACAAAAATAGATCCGCTAACGGGAGAGATCTTGGATGAACCATCGTTTTGTACGATTTTCCCAAGCAGCCACTATGTAACTCCGAAACAAAAGGTTGAGCATGCTATTGAGGGTATCAAAAAAGAGTTTGATGAACGCATGGAATGGTTTGAAAAGCACGATAAACTGCTTGAGGCTCAGCGACTTGCTCAACGTACTAAATACGATATTGAAATGCTTGAAGAGACGGGTTTTGTTAAGGGTATCGAGAACTATTCACGTTATCTCACCAATCGTGAACCAGGCGAACAACCGGCGACACTACTCGATTATTTTCCAGATGATTTTTTGCTTTTGGTCGATGAGAGTCACCAAACATTACCACAGGTTCGCGGTATGTATAACGGCGATCGTGCACGAAAGGAAGTGCTGGTTGAATACGGTTTTCGCTTGCCAAGTGCCCTTGATAACCGACCACTGACCTTTACTGAGTTTGACCATCACATTAATAAGGCAATTTACGTTTCAGCAACTCCAAGCGACTATGAGCTATCGCATAGTCCGAAGCCGGCCCAACAAATTATTCGCCCAACCGGTCTACTAGATCCACGGATTGAAGTTCGCCCCACCGAGGGTCAGATTGATGATCTGATCGCCGAAATTAATGAACGTATTGCAAAAAATCAGCGTGTACTAGTAACGACACTAACAAAACGCATGGCCGAGGATCTTTCAACATATATTCAGGAGATCGGTATCAAAACAGCTTATATTCACAGTGAAGTAGATACTCTGGAGCGAGGCGATATTCTACGTGATCTTCGACTCGGTATATATGACGTACTAGTAGGTATCAATTTGCTGCGTGAGGGTCTGGATTTGCCTGAAGTAAGTATGGTGGCAATTATGGATGCTGATAAAGAGGGTTTTTTGCGTAGTGAAAGTGCACTTATTCAAACGATCGGTCGTGCAGCTCGTCACGAAAACGGTACGGTATTAATGTATGCCGATAGGATCACTCGTTCAATGAAAGCGGCAATCGATGAGACGAACCGTCGCCGAACTATCCAAGAGGCATATAATACCGAACACAACCAAAAGCCTATTAGTATCGCCAAAGAGATCGACGAAGGACTTCGGGCAATTATCCCAGATAAGGATAAAGATAAACCGCCGCGATTGGATCTTAAAAAGATTCCAAAAGATGAATACAAGACACTTATTAAGGACTTGACAGGGCAAATGGAGCTAGCAAGTGCTAATCTTGAGTTTGAAAAAGCGGCAGAAATCCGCGATATGATCGCTGACATCAGATCAAAGATGTAGATTGTATATGTGTTACTATTGGTGCAAAAGAACATCATAGATAGCGAGGGTAGTATGACTGCAAAGAACATTATTGATGCACACGCGGAGACGGTAGGCTCGCTAATTACTTTTTCGAGTAATAAGCATACGATTATGGTTCCTGAATATCAGCGTTCGTATAGGTGGGATCCTTCAAGAGTAGACGATCTATTGAAGTTAAGTGACCCAGATAATGTTGCTTTTGGATTTATCGGAACGATGGTATTTGTAAAAAACAGTGACGGTAAGCTTGAGGTTGTTGATGGACAACAACGGCTACTCAGTATTATCGTGGCGCTTTGCGCCTTTCGGGATTTCCTGAAAGAATATCTAGCTATAGCGAAACTAGATCAGGACGTTTCCTCGATGCTTGAAGAGATGTTGATGGATATTCAAAAGGACCAACTCTATGATCGGAAGTCATATTCAAATGTCGACGGAACTGCTCGGATAGCGTTTAAACGTGCTTCATATGGAGCATTTCGAGATAGTTATCTTCTTGGCCAACAAGGTGACTGGCGTGGTGATGACGAGATCAAGAAAGAGTTACTTATTTTTCATAAAAACTATGAGAGTGCTAAGAAATATTTTAATCAAAAGTACCCCACCATAGGCCGTGGTACGGTTAAGCTGTTGAGCATGCGTCTTGAAAAACTTATGGGACTGATGGTTAACACGATTTATATTACACGCGAGGAGTATGCGGGTGAGGTGTTTGAGTCAATTAACGGAACTGGGGTGAATCTTCGGTTATCTGAATTAGTTAAAAATTATATATATCGTAACTTGAGTGAAGAATCAGCTCGACGTAAATGGAACCAGATTCAGCTTAATTGTCAGAATAAAGATGAGTATATGGAAATGCTAATTAAGTATGATTGGCAAAGCAAATTTGACATTGGCGATGAGTATGAGATTTTTCGTTCTATTCGCAACCAAATAACAGATATCAATGTCTATACTGATCGTTTGTTGCATATTTCCAACATATTGTCATTCTACCTCGATCCCAATCAGGATAGGTTTAAAAAGTTAAAATTAAAAGATAATGCAAATGATAAAAATCATATCGTAAAATATGCAGAAGTCTTGAGGATTCTGGACGTACGTCAATTCCTTCGACTGGTTTTTGCTTTAGATACAGTAATTGAACAAGTTAGCATAAAGGATTATGTAAAGCTTCTTGAGTTAATTGTGAATTTTCAGGTACGTGCAAAAGTATCAAAGACGGGATCGAATTTCGTTGACGATATGTACTCTAGCCTTGCAAAATCTATACATAAATTAAGTGAAGAAAAGGGAAACGATAAAATTGATCAGCGGATACGTACGGAGTTATTCGATAGACTACGGTCCACGATGCAGAAATTAAACAGTGACGAAGAGTTTGAAGATGCCTTTGCGCGGTTTTCTCGTACAAAATCAACAAAAAAACAACTGTTTAAGTACTTACTAGCAGAGATAGAGAATTCACTACAACGACGAGAGCTGCATATTGATATTAAGAATAATCACATTACGCTTGAAGAAATATATCCCCAGAATCCTTCTGACGATTGGAAGGGATCATGCAGTAGTGATGATACTTATCGCCTGAGTAATGCAACGATATTGGCGGATGGTGATAATCGAAAAGCGACAAACGATGTAATGTCGAAAAAAATAGAAGTATATAAAGAATCTGAGCTTAAAGTGAATCAACAGCTTGTTGTGCTTGCGATGAAGGGGGGAACTAGCTGGACATCAGATAAAATCCGAGACAGAGGTGTAACTCTCGCAGAGATTGCTAGGGGTATCTGGAGAATAAAGTAAAAGAAAATGCTAAAGATCTGTTCATGGAATATTGAGGGTCGGTTAACTCGTTATAGGGATGGCAAAAAACGAGGAACACCCGAGCAAATTATTGATGAGATTGCTCGGTTGGATGCTGATATTGTAGTATTACCAGAGGCGTATCTAAGCGCACCCCTAAAAGATAGTGATGATCGTCTGAGGGCACTTGGCTATAAATGGTATGACGTGCAGTATCACGACACGCTACACGATGAGGACGTGGCTAAATGGGGCCATCCGTTTCTGCGTGTGCTCTATAGAATACCGCTTGTAGATCTTGAGACGAGGCGGTGGGGCAATATGCGCGATCTACCGATGTTTATTGCTGAAGACCCTATCACGAAAAAGAAAGCTTACATTCTAGCTATACATCTGGATGATATTACAGAGGAGCGTCGACTTCGGCAGCTAGATGAAATTATTCCGTTTATCCAAGAAAGTGACTTACCGGTAGTAATGTTGGGTGATTTTAACGCGATGTGGCATAATGGTTGGCCTCGCCTGTTAGGGACGCATCTTGCTCGATTCACAATTGACTATCTGACATTCGGAGCATTGCGCGATGTGCTATCAAGATTATCACGAATGGCAACGGGCACTGTTATGGAAAGGTTGCGGGGAGCTGGCTTAATTGATGCTGACCTCCGTCATCGTGCAACCACGACGCCGAAAATGCGTAGTATGCCCTTTATGCCTAGCGTCAGGTTGGTGCAAATTGACCACGTGCTAGTGTCGAAAAATATAGCAACTTCTATGCTAAGTATAGGGAAAGATGCCGGGTCTGATCACCGATCACTCACTATCTCAATCGAAGTTCATTAATAAAACATTTTAGGGTAATTTGTCAACGTACTAGCAGAGGTGAAAAGTCTTATCATTAGCTCGGAGTAAGGGATGGGGCCTAGACATAAAGCGCAATCTGTGCTAGTATAAACAGATTGCATTCGATGAATGTCGAGCCTCTTTCAAAGTCTGGCCCTAAAAAGTGGGCGGCCACCGAAATATCATCTCGCTGTTCTCCTGAGACATCTCGTCTCTTTTGACTGCATACAGCTATCAAATTGAATAACGAAAGGGTTATTTCTTATGGCATTTCAACAACGACGCGGCGGCCGCCCTAATCAAGGGCGCCCACAAGGCGCAGGACGTAGTTTTGGTGGTGGACATCGCGGTGGAAACCGTGGTCCCGCTAAAAAGTACATCCACCCATCAAAATTTATTAACAAGGCAGTCACAAAAGCTGATGAGGTTACTTACGAGCCGACTCACAAATTTGCCGACTTCCCATTCGGTGCCGAGTTGTTTCACAACATCTCTAAAAAAGGCTATGTATTACCAAGTGCAATTCAAGACCAGGCTATTCCTCATATCATTGACGGAAAAGACGTTATTGGCCTTGCAAACACGGGTACCGGTAAAACGGCGGCCTTCTTGCTTCCAATTATTGAGCGCCAAAGCGGCATTATGTTACGCCCAAGCGTACTCATTGTCGCACCGACACGCGAGCTTGCTCAGCAGATCGACGAACAATTCCGCGAATTTGCGCATGGTCTTAACCTTTACTCAACTCTTATCGTTGGTGGAGTAAACATTGATCGCCAAATTCGTGATCTTAAGCGTCGTCCCCACTTTATTATTGGTACTCCTGGTCGTCTTAAAGATCTTATGCAGCGTCGTGTACTGCAACTAAAAAACATGACAACACTTGTTTTGGATGAAGCTGACCGCATGCTTGATATGGGCTTCTTGCCTGACATTAAGCAGATTGTGAGCGAAATGCCAAAGGAACGTCAGACGTTGTTCTTTAGCGCTACAATTACTCCTGAAATTTCAGTCTTAGTGAATGACTTTTTGAATGATCCTGTAACAGTGTCCGTCCGTACAACTGAAACAGCAGAACATGTTGAACAAGATGTTATTGAAGTTCGTGACAAGAACGAAAAGCTCGAAGTACTAACTGACATGCTTGGTAAGCCGGAATACGAGAAAGTTCTTGTGTTTGGTGAAACTAAGTTTGGCGTCCAACGCCTAAGTGATCACCTGGACAATATGGGCATTAGCTCAGTTGCTATCCATGGTAACAAAAACCAGTCACAGCGCCAGCGTGCCTTGAAGCAATTTAAGGACGAGCGTGTTCGTGTGATGGTTGCAACTGATGTTGCAGCTCGTGGTCTCGACATTCCAAACGTGACGCACGTTATTAACTTCGACACACCACAAACCTACGAAGATTATGTTCACCGTATCGGTCGTACTGGCCGTGGTGGTGCATCTGGTCGTGCACATACATTCATCGAACAGCGCTAAGCTTAATATGAAAATTATAAAATGCAGTCCTAAGGGCTGTATTTTATTTTTATACAATGTCCATTGACAGATGACTTTATGGCTTTTACAATGGCAATTTGTCATTGTTCAGGACCCATGAGCTAGACTGGAGATCGAAGTGGCTTTTGAAGCCGAACAAGTCCTCGAAGCGGCACGAGCGACTCTCCGTACGATAAGTCGCAAGGCAGCTGCGCGCCAGAGGCGCCCCAACCCGGCGGTTGATATGTCTCCAGATAGGCTCGCAGCGCTATTGGAGCTGTGGGCGAGCCAGGACGCTGGTGAACCCAAGGCATACAGGGCGCATGCTTCGCTGCTCCTACCTCAGCCGAAGGGAGCGAGGCTGTATGTGGCCGCTGGCGGAATTGTAGAGAAGGTTATTGACCTCGCGCTTGAGCCAACCGGCAGTCTCATTTGGACGGTAGTGAACTGCAACGTTCAGAGCAGGGTGTATACCATGCTCTTCGGTGCAGTTCGCTTGGAGAGCGGCGAATGGTCGGTCTTCAGGCAGATCGCCGTCAAATGTGGAGACGGTGTCGCGTTCGAGACAGACCAGCGGTGGTATCACAACCGCGTAAAGCGTTCAAAGCAACATCGCGGCAACTGAACGGTGACATACCCCGTACTCTAAGTACGGGGTATGCTCATTTTTACGGCCTCTTAATGACAACAAGTATCTTATCATGTAAAATAAATAACTATGAAAGCAATGGTAGAAGTAAGAGACCTAAAGAAACGGTACGGCGACAAACAAGCAGTCGACGGTGTCAGCTTTACGGTTAAAAAAGGCGAGATTTTCGGTATTTTAGGACCGAACGGTGCCGGTAAGACAACAACGCTTGAAATGATGGAAACGCTTCGCTCTATTGACAGCGGCACTGTTTTGATTGATGGTGTCGACGTCAAGGAAGATCCACAGCGCATTAAGTACCTTATTGGCGTACAGCCACAGTCACCTGCATTCCAAGACAAAACAAAGCTAATTGAAGTGGTTGAGATGTTCGCTGCTGCATATGGCGAACATGTTGATGCAATGCAGTTCTTGCGAGATGTCGAGCTTGAAGAGAAAGCAAATAGCTACGTGGAGTCACTCTCTGGTGGCCAAAAACAGCGACTTAGCATTACAACAGCGCTTGTACATGGTCCAAAGGTGTTCTTTTTGGATGAACCAACAACTGGGCTGGACCCGCAGGCACGTCGTCACCTTTGGGACTTGATTAAAAAAGTCCGTGATAAGGGAATTAGCGTTATTATGACGACCCACTACATGGATGAAGCAGAGATTCTCTGTGACCGTATTGCAGTCATGGATAACGGAAAGATCGTGGCGACCGATACGCCGCAAAACCTCATTAAGCAGCTACTCGATCGCGGCTTCTCAAAGAAGCAGCACGTTGAGCAAGCTAACCTTGAGGATGTGTTTATCGATCTGACAGGTAAGGAGTTACGTGATGGCCAGTAATAGCAGTATGAAACGATCGCTTTATACAGTAAGAACGTTTGTTAAGATCAACACACGACGATTCTTTCGTGATAAGCTGGCGCTATTCTTTAGTATGGGATTCCCGCTTATCTTCTTATTTGTGTTCGGTAGTTTAAATAGCGGTAACAAGAACGTATCGTTCAATGTTGCTGTCATTAACGAGTCGAATAGTAGTTTTGCGCAGCAATTTGTAAAAGATGCCGATAAGAGCAGTGTGCTCAAGGTTGATACGACGATAACAACTCTAGATGCCGCAAAGGATAAGATGAGTCGTTCAGAACTTGATGCTGCTATTGTGCTGCCACAGGATTTTGGAACAGTTAAGTCCGGAACGCAGACGCCAACAGGTCAGGCGCAAGTTGTATACACACAGAACAACGAACAATCTGGCCAGGCGCTTGGTAGTGTATTGCAGGCGCAGTTCCAGCAAATCAATGCTAAGTATGTAACTGTTCAACAACCCTTTAGCGTTCAGACGCAGATGTTAAACGAGAAAAGTTTGACGGCCTTTGACTATACTTTTGCAGGACTGCTTGGGTTCTCTATCATTGGTATGGGTATCTTTGGGCCGGTTAACGTCTTTCCAGAGCTTAAAAAGATGGGGATCCTTCGCCGTCTTAGCACGACGCCACTTAGAGTATGGCAGTACTTCCTAGCGACGATGGTTGGTCAGGCGATTATTGGTTTGATTTCACTTACCATCATGTTCGTTGTTGCTATTGCTGTGTTCCATCTCCAGGTGGTAGGGAACTACTTTGAACTGGGAACATTCCTTGTGCTCGGTATTATTACCATCTTGGGAATCGGTTTGGCACTTGGTGGTTGGGCACGTAATGAGCGCCAGGCGGCCCCCCTATCGAACATTATTGTATTTCCAATGATGTTTCTCTCGGGCACGTTCTTCCCTCGGTTCTTAATGCCAGATTGGCTACAGCACCTTTCAGGGCTCTTACCACTCACACCGATTATTGACGGCATCCGTCTTATCGCAACGGAGGGTAAGCACTTTAGCGACATTCTGCCGCAGCTTGGGCTTGTTGGTATTTGGATGGTAGTAATTTACTTCATTGCATTTCGCGTATTCCGCTGGGAGTAGTATAGATCTCTGACTATAAAAGACGCCCCATTCTTTCAGGGGCGTCTTTTTATTTATACGTGTTAAATGTGTATTTTACCTTTTTCATCGGTTATAATAGGACTATGACACAAATTTCTCGTGACGACGTGCAACACCTTGCACAGTTAAGCAGCCTGCACCTTTCTGATAGTGATACTGATGGGTTGCAACAAGATATCAGTAACATTCTGCAGTATATCGAGCAACTCGGTGAGCTCGATACGACAGGGGTGGAACCGACTTACCAAGTGACTGATCTAGAAAACGTGTGGCGTGAAGATCAAGTGGTCAACGACCATGTAACACGCGAGCAACTTCTGGCTCTCTCGCCAGAGGCTAAAAACAACCAAGTTAAGGTGCCGAAAGTACTATAATGAGCCGAATTGATGTAATTGTAAGCGATATTAAAAGCGGTAAAAAAACTGCTCGTCAGTATATCGAAGAAGCGCTCCAAAAGGCTCAGGATAATGAAGATTATCATGCACTACTTTCTCTAACGAGAGAACGAGCATTAGACCGCGCCGACGATATTGATACACGTATTAAGAACGGCGAAGAGCTCGGGAAACTTGCCGGCGTACCGTTTGTTGCAAAAGATAACTTCTTGGCATTTGGCGCACCAACGACAGCAGCTAGCAAGATGCTTGAAAACTTCGAAGCGCCTCTACAGGCGACTGCTATTGAGAAGCTAGAGGCCGCAGGTGCTATTTGTATTGGAAAGGCTAACCTTGATGCTTTCGCGCATGGCGGTAGTACGGAAAACTCAGCCTTTGGTGTTACAAAAAATGCTTACGATAAAACCAAAGTTGCCGGTGGCAGCAGTGGTGGCTCTGCTGTCGTTACGGCACTCGATGTCGTACCTTTTGCGCTTGGTAGCGATACGGGTGGCTCTATTCGTCAACCTGCGAGCTTTAACGGTGTTGTGGGTATAAAACCTACGTATGGAATGGTAAGTCGGTACGGAGTCGTTGCAATGGCAAGTAGCACCGATACAATTGGTTGCTTTACAAAAGAAGTGGCCGATGCCGAGCTGGTTATGGATGTGATGAGTGGTCGTGACTTTAATGATATGACGACGCTACCTGACTTTTTTGTACCAGAAGAGGTAAAACCCGCTCAAAAGATCGGCCTTTTAAAAGAATATATGAGTGACGACGTGGATGAGGCTGTTCGTCGGCGTGTTATGGAATATGTTGAAAAGCTACGTGCAGCCGGTCACATGGTAGAAGAAGTTAGTCTTCCTATGGTTAAGTATGCGCTAGCAATGTATTACATTATCGTACCGGCTGAGGTTACGAGTAACTTGGCGCGTTATGACGGTATTCGATACGGACACCGTGCTGAGGGTGATATGACACTCGCGGAACTCTATGGTAGAAGTCGTGAAGAAGGTTTTGTGACGGAAAACAAGCGTCGTATCATGATTGGTAGTTACGTTCTTTCGAGTGGCTACTTTGATGCCTATTATTTACAGGCGCAGAAAGCTCGTACACTACTTGTGAAAGAATATGATAATCTATTTTCGCAGTACGATGCACTCATTGGGCCAACAGCTCCAACGCCAGCCTTTGGTATTGGTGAAAACACGGCTGATCCTGTTAAAATGTATCTCTCGGATATTATGACTGTGGCCCCGAGCCTTGCTGGTATTCCTGCCATTAGCATCCCTGCTGGAGCGACTGATGGCGGCCTGCCTATCGGTGTTCAGCTTATGGGTCCGCGTAAAAGTGATGCTGCACTTCTAGTACTCGCCCGATCTGTGGAGGGTAATTAATCGTGGATAGTACGACTATTTTCGCCTTTCTTGTTGGAGTACTGGTTGTCGCCATTTTATTGGTGGTGGTGATCTTCATTACAAAAAAAGGCCCAGCACCGCTTGATATTGAAAAATATCGCATGCGCTGGTTGGCTATCGAGAAACAATTGAACCGTGACGATCCATCGAGTCTTTCTATGACTGTTCTAAATGCAGATAAGTTACTCGATCAAGCACTGAAAGAGCGTGGCATTAAGGGAGAAACAATGGGTGAACGTATGAAGGTTGCTAAAGATACCTGGAGTAACGCCAATGCTGTCTGGACTGCCCATAAACTACGCAACCAAATAGCTCACGAACCCGAAGTTACTGTGGGATACGACGATGCTCGCCGTGCGCTCGGCGCATTTAAGCAAGCGCTAAAAGATGTAGGAGCAATTTAATGGTAAGTGAAGATATCCTAAATAAATACGAAATGACAATTGGTATAGAGTGTCATGTTCAGCTTGCAACCGATACGAAGCTCTTTAGTGGTGCGGATAATGACGCTCGTGACAAAGCACCAAACAGCGTAGTGAGCCCCATTGATTTTGGTTTGCCTGGTATGTTGCCTATTTTGAACCGAAAGGCTGTAGATCTTGCCATCAAGGCAGGTAAGGCGCTTAATGCAAAAATAGCAAATGTAAGTCGATTTGATCGCAAGCATTACTTTTACCCTGATCTTCCAAAAGGTTATCAGACGACGCAGATGTATCAGCCAATTATTCTGGCTGGGTATATTGATGCACCTCTAGAGGATGGTGGAACGGTAAAGGTGCGAATCCACCATGCCCATATGGAAGAGGATGCGGGCAAGTTGACGCATTTCAGCGATTACAGTTTAGTTGATCTCAACCGTGCAGGCACACCATTGATTGAGATTGTATCTGAGCCGGATATGCACTCTGCGGCTGAAGCAAAGGCGTATGCAAGTGAATTACATCGTCTTATGATCTATGCTGGCGTGACGTTTGGCAATCTATACCATGGAAACATGCGATTTGACGTAAACGTTTCTGTTGCACCAAAGGGTGCGACAGAACTTGGTAAGCGTGCCGAGGTGAAAAACCTTAACTCGTTTAGAAGTGTTGAAAAAGCTGCCGAATATGAATTTCATCGTCAGGTAGAATTGCTTGAAAAAGGTGAGAAGGTCGTGCAGGAGACTCGTGGTTGGGATGACGCTAAAATGCGCACTAACTCACAGCGTTCAAAAGAGGATGCGCAAGATTATCGTTATATGCCTGATGCGGATATTCCACCGGTTATTTTGAGTAATACTGAGATTGAAGAAATTCAAGCCACTGTACCAATGCTACCGCCTGAATACCGTGAACACTGGCTCACACTTGAACTAGATCGCTCAGTTGTAGATTCACTGCTTGCGACGCAGCAGTTCGCAGAACTGATTACTGATATTCAGGAAAAAGCTGGAAATGCTATCGCAAAACGCGTTGCCCACTGGTTTGCGAGCGCGCTCGGTCATAACGACGACGAGCCAACGACCGTTCAAATGAATGAGCTTTCACTAGATGTCTTTATTGAATTGGCCCATATGGTTGAAGCAAATGAGCTTAGTTCGACGGCCGCTAAAGAGGTCTTTTTGGAACTTCTTTCAAGCGAAAAAACGGCACACGAGATAGCTGAAAGCAAGAACCTATTGCAGGTCAGTGACGAGTCGGCAATCGCAGCCATTGTCGATGAAGTATTGGCCGATCCATCAAGTGAACAGTCGATCGCTGATATAAAAGAAGGTAAAGAAAAAGCAATTGGCTATCTGGTCGGCCAAATTATGAAAAAATCCCAAGGTAAGGCTAATCCCGCACTTGCGCAAAAGCTTATCCGGGAGCGGTTACACTAGTAATGAGGAAGCCACTTCTAATTGTAGTAAGTGGTGCGCCTGGATCAGGTAAGTCGACACTTGCACGTGCTTTAGGTGAACATTTGAGATTGCCGCATATTCCACGTGACGAAATACTTCGAGGCATAGAAATGACAGAAGGGCATCCTATCGATAGAGGTGGGCATGGAATTGAAGTTTACTATTCTGTTGTGTGTAGAATGTTAGATTCTGGTATTAGCCTAGTTACAGACGGAACTATGTATAAGAATCTCTCCGAAAAAGATATCATAGAGCATTTTGTATCCAGATCAACAACAATCAACGTGCACGTGTATGCGAAAAACGAACAGGAACGTTTCGTCCGTCGCGAGCAGGAACGTTTCGGTTGGTCGAATGATTGGGTGGTGCAGCATAAGAAACGACTTACAGAGATATATCATAAGACAGTAGAGCCTCTTGAGCTCGATATTCCGGTTATTCGAGTTGACGCTACGAGCGGCTACGATCCCCCCATTAAAGAGATCGTAAGTCGCGTTCGTGAGCTATACAGTGATACGCGTCCAGGCATACTTTAGCCTGGCTCAAAATTAGAACAGGAGGAAAAGTAAATGAAACAACCAACCAAAGCTATCATTTGTGCTGCAGGATTAGGAACGAGATTCTTACCTCAAACAAAGGCAATGCCAAAAGAGATGCTACCTATTATCGACCGACCGGTCATTCAGCTAATTGTTGAAGAGGCGGTGGCTGCCGGTGTGACTGAGATCATTATTGTCACAGGAAGCACAAAGCGTGCGATTGAAGATCATTTTGATCGGAGCGATGAGCTTGAGGCTGAGCTTCGAGAAAAGGGAAAAGGTGATAAAGCCGACTTGATCAAAGGTATTGCTGAAATGGCAAACTTTGTGTATGTTCGCCAAAAGGGATTGCCAAAAGGTAATGCTCGACCGGTTCTTAATGCGCAGCATCTTATCGGTGACGATGAGCCATTCTTTGTCTTCTTTGCAGATGATTTTTTCCGCAGCGCCGTACCACGTGCCGTCCAGCTTAAAGAGGCATACGAGCGAACAGGTAAAAGTGTCATATCTCTCATTGAAGTGGCTCGTGAAGACGCGAATAAGTACGGGATGGCTGCGATTGACGGTGAAGTAGGCGAGGGAACTTTTCGCCTAAAACAGCTTGTAGAGAAGCCAGGTGCGGAGAATACACCTAGTAATTTTGCTTCCGTGGGAGGCTATCTCTTAACTCCGGACATTCTTCCTATTATTGCTCAAGAGAAGCCTGATAAATCAGGCGAAATCACCTTATCTGAGAGTATAAACGAACTTGCTCAAAAAGATGAAGTGTATGGACAATTTATTAATGGCATTTGGCACGATACGGGTGATCAGCTTAAGTACCTTAAGGCTGTTGTTGATGTTGCACTCGAGAATGAGAAATATAGTAAGGACTTTGCGGACTTCCTTAAAAAAAGGTTACAATAGTAGGTGCAACATCAACTAATCCAAAGGAGGTTTTAACATGAATTGGATTGGATGGATAATACTTGGTGGGTTCGCCGGATGGGCAGCGAACATGATTATGAAAGAGGAGGGTGGTCTTCTCAAAAACATACTTGTCGGTGTTGTCGGCGGTGTTGTTGGCGGATGGGTCGTCGAGTTGCTGGGCGGTAGTGGTGTTAATGGTTTTAATATCTACAGCTTTGTCGTTGCTGTACTCGGAGCAATTCTCCTTGTGTGGATCGTCAAAATGATTAAAAAATAAACGGTACGTCTAGTAAGGAATCTGCTCCATGGATTGGGCCCAAGTTCTGGTAATAATTCTGTCAATATTTTTAGGTATATTTTTACTGTTGGCGATTGCTCTTACGGCAATGCTTATAAAAGTAACGAAACAAATAAAGACGGTAACTGATTCCGCTCAGCGGACGGCGGAGCATATTGAAAAGGCGGTGTCTGGGGTCAGTAGGACTATCTCTCCGATGCTTATTATGCGAATAGTTGCTAAGTTTATGAAGAAGACTAAAAAGGAGAAGTAAATGACAAAAGGTAAATTCGCATTAGGGGCAATTATTGGTGCAGCCGCTGGTATTGTTGCTGGTCTTCTAACTGCCCCGAAATCTGGCAAAGAGACGCGCGCAGACATCAAGGACAAGGCTACGGAACTTAAGGAAAGTGCAGCACGCAAGAGTGCAGAAGCTAAGGATTACTCGGATGAAATAGTGACGGATTTCAAAGAGAGAGCCGGAGACCTTAAGGATCGAGGTGAACGTGCGCTTGAAGGAGTAAAAAAAGGATTCAGCGAAAAAGACAGGTAACCCTGCACTTGAACGAACGTAAAAAGAATGGCACACTATGCTGAGTGTGCCATTCTATGTAAAGGAGAGGGTTATGAGCGAGAAAAACATTATCACAAAAACGAAAGCAAATATCCAAAAGGGTAACGAACGCGGTGCCCGTGAGAGCGTGCTTGAGGATTTATTCTATGATTTTAACCGCAGTCGGATTCAGATCTACAAGATGAACTTTTTTAGAGGGATATTTTTTGGTTTAGGTAGTGTGCTCGGTGGCACGGTCGTCGTCGTGCTACTTGTTTGGACGCTGAGTCTTTTTACAAATGTTCCAGGTATTGGTCAGTCTATCGAACAGGTCCAACAAACACTACAGAATAACAAAAAATAACTAGTCGTTGTAAACATCACGGCTAAGCAAGAGCAGGAACTTGCTATAATAAGGATAGTATGGGGGTAGCAGTAGAGGAAAAACCGGTCGCGGCATCAGATTTGAAGTTGTCTGATTATGTGCATCTGCATAATCACACACATCATAGCCTGCTTGATGGTCTTACAAAAGTAGGCGAGCTTGTTGATGTGGTCAAAGAGATGGGCATGGAGGCGTGTGCTATCACCGACCACGGAACAATGTCGGGTTCGATTGACTTCTATAAGTCCGCTAAGTCTGCGGGTATTAAACCAATTCTCGGTATGGAGGCTTACGTTGCCGCTAGGACGCGCTTTGATCGCGATCCAGCTAAAGATAAAGGGCGTTATCACTTGACACTTCTTTCTATGAATGAGACGGGTCTGAGAAACCTTATGTTACTTTCGACGACAGCTAACCTAGAAGGAATGTACTATAAGCCTCGTATCGACCACGATCTTTTAGAGCAGCATAACGAAGGTCTTATTGTCCTGTCTGGCTGTGCAAGCAGTGAACTCGGAGAAAATCTTCGTGCAGATAATTATGAGGAGGCTAAGAGAATTGCATCTTGGTATAAAAACCTCCTCGGTGATCGTTATTATTTGGAGCTTCAAGACCACGGGCATCCTGATGCGCCAGCGCAGTGGGACGTGCAGGTAAAACTAAATGAATATTTATTAAAACTTGCAGACGAACTTGACATTCCCTATGTCGTGACAAGTGATGCGCACTATGTTCGCCATGACGATACAGACGCTCATGAGATTTTGTTATGCGTTGGTACTGGTTCGTTTTTATCTGATGAAAAGCGCATGAGCTTGAAGGATTTTGAGCTTCACGTAACTGATCCTAAGGAGATTATTAGTCGCTGGAGTAGGACTCATCCAGAGGCAATCCTTAATACACGTCGAATTGCTGACAGATGCAATGTCGAGATTGAGTTGGGCAGGATCCTGATTCCAACATTTCCGGTTCCTGAAGGTGAGACTGAAAAAACTTTTCTTGATAAGCTAGTCTTTCGTGGTATGGCCGCTAGGTATGCCGGTAAAACGCGCGAGGAGACTGACGAACTTTCGGTAGAGGAGATTCGTCAAATTCTTCAGCCAGAGCAACTGGATCGCCTTGATATGGAATTAGCAGTTCTCGACAACATGGGCTATAACGGTTACTTTTTAATTGTGCAGGACTTTATTAACTGGGGTAAGGCACAGGGTATTATTTTTGGACCTGGGCGGGGTTCGGCGGCAGGATCGATCATTGCTTATGCGCTTAATATCACTGATCTTGATCCGTTAAAGTATAGCTTGCTCTTTGAACGATTCCTAAACCCTGACCGTATTAGCATGCCGGATATCGACGTAGATATTCAGGATACTCGTCGTGATGAGGTGATCCAGTATTGTTCAGATAAATACGGTGCTGATCATGTTTCAAATATCGTAACCTTTGGTAAGATGGCTGCGCGTGCTGCTGTGCGCGACGTAGCGCGTGTATTGCAGGTTCCATATGCCGAAGCTGACCGTCTTAGTAAAATGATTCCACCACCTGCACAAGGGCGTCACATTCCACTCAAAGTGAGTATTAAAGAAGATGCCGATCTTAAAAAGGAATACGAGACCAATCCGACAGCAAAACAGGTGTTTGATTACGCAGTGCGTCTGGAGGGCACAATCCGTTCGCATGGCGTGCATGCTTGTGGCGTGGTGATTGCGCCGGATGAATTAGTAAAATATCTACCACTTGAAATGGCGCAAAAAGGAGTTATCTCTACGCAGTTTCCGATGGGTGAGGTCGAGGAGCTTGGCCTACTTAAGATGGACTTCTTGGGTCTTTCCAACCTAACGATTATCAATAACGCTCTCCGTATTATTCGCAAAGTATACAAAGACGAAATTGATCTTTCTAACTTGCCGCTGGACGACGAGAAAACGTACGAGTTGTTCCAGCGTGGCGATACGACTGGAGTGTTTCAGCTCGAGTCTGCTGGAATGAAACGCTACTTGCGTGATCTTAAGCCAACTGTTTTTGAGGATATTATCGCCATGGTGGCTTTGTATCGCCCTGGTCCTATGCAGTTTATTGATAGCTTTATTAAGCGCAAACATGGTATCGAACCTATTACATATCTTCATCCTGGAATGGAGAACTCACTCAAAAGTACCTATGGCATTTTGGTCTACCAAGAGCAGTTCATGCAGATCTCTAAGGAATGGTGTGGATTTACCGGTGGTCAAGCTGACACGCTACGTAAGGCCGTCGGTAAGAAGAAAATCGATCTCATGATGAAGGTGAAACCAGAGTTTGTAGAAGGAGCCGTTAAAGTTAGTGGTGCTACTCGTGAGCAGGCCGAGACATTTTGGAGCCAGCTAGAAGAATTCGCTAACTACTGCTTCAACAAGTCACACGCAGCCTGTTACGGACTTATATCGTACTGGACAGCCTATCTTAAAGCACACTACCCAGACGCCTTCATGGCAGCGGTCATGACAAGTGATCATGATGACATTGATCGTTTAGCCATAGAAATTAGTGAGTGTAAGCATATGGGGTTAACAGTGCTATCGCCAAGCGTTAATGACTCGTATGTAGAATTTGCGGTTGTGCCAGGCCAGAATGAAATCCGTTTTGGTATGGCTGCTGTTAAAGGTGTGGGTATGGGAGCGGTTGAGGAAGTTCTCCGTGCCCGCGAAGATGGCAAATTTACGAGTATTGAGAATTTTGCAAAGCGTGTGAGTATCAGTAAGTTCAATAAAAAGGCCTGGGAATCATTAATTAAATCTGGCGGCTTTGATGAATTTGGTGATCGTTCAGACCTATTATTTAATCTTGAAACAATTCAGGCCTTTGCGAGTAAGATACAAAAAGAAGCTCTAAGTGGTCAGACGGATCTTTTCGGTGGTTTGAGCGATGGTGTAAGTATTCAACCAACTATGACGTTCCAGACAGCACCAACCAAATACACCGAGAAGGAGCATCTTACATGGGAACGAGAACTCTTAGGCTTGTACATTAGTGCGCATCCGCTTGATAACTACGATACGTATTTTGAAGAACAAACAATCCCACTTGCGCATATGAAGCCAGAGATTGATGGTAAAAAAGCAACCATTGGTGGTCTAGTGAGTGCTGTTCGTACTATCGTGACAAAATCGGGGACCAAGATGGCATTTGTAAAGCTTGAGGACAAGACGAACGAGGCTGAGGTTATTATTTTTCCTAACCTGTACGAACAGACGGGTGCGAAGCTAGTCCAAGATGCAGTTATTCGAGTATCTGGTAAAGTTAGCGCGCGTGATCGAGATGGTAATTTAGGCGATGAAGCCAAAATGATAGCTGATGAAGTAGTTGTTGTGACTGATGAGGAGCTGCGTAGCTATGAAGGGACCGGGCGCAAGATGGAGACGCCACGTATGAGCTCCAAGGTAAAGGCCATGAGAGTTGCTGAACATCGTGCTAAAAAAACCGGTCCAGTTGTGAGTGTACCAGCCAGTACTTTGCCCTCCGAATCTAAACCGGCCACGTCTACAGTGGAGCGTCCGCGCCCTATTGAAGATATGCCCGTGGTTAAAAAGTTGTTCGTTCATATTAAAGAGCCGGACAATCACGAAGCGCTTGTTGAACTAAAACGTACCTGTAGTGATTTTTCAGGAAATACAGATATTGTCCTTGTTCTCGGTGCCGATAAAAGGTCAGCTATTAAGCTGCCATTTAAAGTAGATGGGAGTGATGCACTTATAAGTGTATTGGTAAAGCAACTTGGTGAAGACTGTGTCGTATTAAAATAAACAACGTGTATAGGGGTCGGCCGTTGCATGCCTCTTATGCTTATGATAGGTTGGATACTAGTGAATAGATTTAACCGACACACATCATCCTTCCGTTCTCGGGCCTCCCGGGCTACTATAGGTGTTTGTGCAGCACTTGTAGCAATCGCAGCACCACTAATGCTGACAACAAGTGCGGTCCATGCGGACCAATATGACGATCAGATTAACGCAATAAGGGCACAGGTTAACCAGTTCCAGGCTCAGGCGAATGAATATCACAAACAAGCCAGTTCACTTCAGGCAGCTGTTGATGCTATCCAGGCCGAGGTGAATGGAATCCAGGCGCAGGTTAATCTTTCGCAGGCACAGTACGATAAACTTACAAACGATATCACTGTCAATAAGCAAAAACTGGCCGATAATCAAAAGGCGTTAGGCGATATTATTGCGGATCTTTATGTAAATGGAAGCGTTTCACCACTTGAGATGCTCGCTAGTAGCAAGAACGTGGGTGAGTATATGGATAAGAATACCTACCAGACGTCAGCTCGGGACAAACTTAACGGTACAATCGATGCAGTTAAAACTCTCAAAGCTCAACTAGAAAAAGATCAACAAGATGTTGCTAAGGTTCTAGCTCAGCAAAAAGCCCAACAGGATACACTTGCTGCAAAACAGGCTGAGCAGCAACAGCTACTGACGCAAACGCAGGGCAATGAAGCCGCATATCAACAGAAGGTTGCTGATGGTCAAGCGCAAATGGCTGCTATCGCGGCTCAGCAGCGAGCAGCCTTGCAGCGCATTACTGGCGGTGGTATGTATAATTATGGTACCGTTGGCTCATTTCAGTTCCGTAATTACAGTGGTAACACTGGCTGTGGAGGTGGCGGCTATAATCTTTGCGGCGCACAGGACAGCTACTCGGATCAGTGGGGTCTTTTAAACCGCGAATGTGTCAGCTATACCGCATGGGGCGCTTACAATATTTACGGCAAAGACGTTCAGAATTTTGCTGGTGAGGGTAACGCGTATCAATGGCCATCAACAACTTCGCGCATGGGCGCATACACAGACCACACACCTGAAGTAGGGTCAGTTGCTATCTTACCTCCGACACCTGGATTTGCGCCAATTGGACATGCCATGCTTGTAAACTCGATCGAAGGTGGTGGATGGGTCGGCGTAAGTCAGTACAACTTTGGTGGTACGGGTGAATACAGCACAATGGATATTCAGAGCTCTGGGGTTGTATTTATTCACTTTCAGAGCCGCTAACTAGATTGTCGTTAATGCGTAAAGCGCTATGCCTGCGGCAACGCTGACATTGAAAGACTCTTTTTGGCCAACCATCGGAATCTCAATAATATCATCACACTGCTCTAGTAGATCTTGCGGAATACCGTGTACTTCTTCGCCAAGAAGGAGTACGATTTTTTGTGGTGGTGGGTAGTTTGGTAACTTATATGACCGTTCAGCTTGTTCTAGGCCTACAATGGTGTAGCCGGTTTGTTTGAGCTGTCTGAGATTAGGTGCTTCCTGATATTCGAAAGGTACAATCGTTTCTGCACCTAGAGCTGTTTTATGAATTTGATTCGTTAGTTTTTCGACAATATGGGGCAATCGTGTATCACCTTGAAAAGATGGTAGAGGGGTGTAGCCGCTAAAAATAATCTTGGAGACTCCAAAACCTTCGCTGGTACGAAAAATTGCACCTACGTTATGAGTGGAGCGAATATTGTGCGCAATAACAATGATTTTTCGCATATCTCATGATTATACCACTGTAAAATGCTAGCGCTTTCTGGTAGACTACATGTAATGGACGAAGATAAAATTCAGGAACGACGGCGTGAACAAGATGAAAAGTCTACGCAACAGCGTGCGGCTATCCTGGGATTACAATATCTTGATACGCGTGACATAGAGCAGACACTTCCGCTCGCCAAAGATATGCTGAGTATCGAGGAAATGTATCGAGGCCATATTGTTCCGCTTATTCCTGGTGCTGGTAGTGAGCCATATAGGTTTGGTGTCACAAGCCAGACTCCGCAATCTCTCATAAAGGCGATGGAAAAAGAGTTCAGTGACCGAGGAGATAACACCCAGTTTCTCCTTATTAGTGGTAGCGGCTTCACGCAATTCATGAATCGCTTCGATCCTCCGAAGAAAGTTATTTACGAGGATATTGAAATCGCCAAGGAAGGTGATAGCGAAACAATCTCTCAGGTCAGTAAAACGCTTAATTCCGTGGGAAGCGATCAAGTTTTTGACTATCTTATTACGCAGGCGGATAAACTTAATGCGAGCGATATTCACATTGAAAATGAGCGAACATATATCCGTATTCGCATGCGTATTGACGGCGCCCTGCACCCTGTTGCTGATCTCGACAAAGATCGCTATCGAATCATTATGGGTGAACTGGCGTCGCGTGCAAACGTATCTTCGGCAGCAACCGAGCCTCAATCAGGTCATATGCAAAAGGAAATAACGCGTGATAGTGCGACACATTTGCTCAATATTCGTGTTGAGACGGTACCTACTATGTATGGACAGGACGCCGTGTTGCGTCTCTTTAACTTTGACGAGAGTCTTCTAAATCTTGATCGTCTGAGTATCCCTGAAAAACAACGCAAAGAAATCGATGAGGTTATTAGCCACCCCCGTGGGATGGTGCTGATGGTCGGTCCGACCGGCTCTGGTAAGTCAACCACGCTTTATAGTATGCTGAACGCTCTTAATACATCAGATCGCAAACTTATTACACTTGAAGACCCGATCGAATATGGTCTTGACGGTATTTCACAAATTCCAATTAGTACGACAAACGGCCAAAGCTTTGCCGAGGGATTAAGGTCGGTACTTCGTCTAGACCCAGATGTTGTGATGATCGGTGAGATTCGAGATCAGGACACGGCCAAAACGGCTATCCAAGCCTCAATTACGGGTCACTTGGTGCTTTCGAGCTTTCACGCCAACTCCACGAGTGCCGCGTTTAGTCGTATGATAGATCTCATTGGTGTTAACCCTATCTTTAGTTCAGCTATCCGTATGCTCATTGCACAGCGGTTGGTTCGTCGGCTTTACGACGATACAAAAGAAGAATATGACCCTGATGAGTCAACTAAACAGTACGTTCAGAAAGTCCTCGAGAACTTACCGGATGGTATGGACAGGCCTGATCTTGAAAACTTCAAGCTCTGGAAACCTGTTCCGAGCGACGATGTGCCGTTTGGCTATAAAGGCCGAATTGTTATAATGGAACAAATGTTAGTGACCGAAAACATCCAAAAGTTTCTTCGTGGAGAAGTAAAAGATGTCCACGCAGAGGTGATTGAAAAAGAAGCGATGGCAGGCGGCATGCTAACGTTACTACAAGTAGGTGTACTAGCTGCTCTTCGAGGAGAAACAACGCTCGAGGAGATAAACCGGGTAATCTAGCCTTTTAAGGAGGCCTGTGAAAAAAATCTTGTATATCGGCGGGGTGGGAAGTGATTCGCATCTTGTTGATACACTCGCGTCTGCGCTTGCGACGCAATTTGACGTTAACGTCATTGCTATGTCTTTTAGCGAAGCGTATAAAAATAATGCGCAGGTTGCACGGCTCGTACCGGAATGTTTGGTTATTACTCACTCGACAGGTATGGTGTTACTTAAAAATATGGCACCAAAAGAGCTTATTGCGATTGCGCCTCCAATGCCATCTTTGCCATCACTACTTATTTGGAGGTTACTGCCTAAAACGATTGCACTTATTGCAAGCGGTCGAGAATCCATAGATCGTCCACGAAAGTTGCTTGCTTATCATTTGCATTTTATAAAAGAACATATTCTACGCCCTCATCTCAATCATGTACTAGCGCGTGAGATAGGTACGTTCGATGCGGCCCAACAAGCGGTTGAAATGGTAAGATGCGGTAGTAAGGTGACGCTTGGATTCATGGAGAATGACAAGCTGTTTCCTCAGGCTGCAACACATCCGCATCTTGAACTCGCGAAAGACCAGGGGGTAACGATAGTTGATATGATTTTGGGTCATCACGATGAGTTTGTACTGTACCCAACAGAGGTTCTAGCACAGTTAGATTATAGATCTCTATAGATAGCAGCGTGTCGATTTTTATGATATGATAACTAAACTATGACTCATAAAGTCCTGGTAGGCGGTTTTGCGAGTGGTCCACGGCAAATGGAAAAGGTTGCCCAGTCAATCGCGGTGCACTACGATGAGGACGTTGAAGCGATATCCTTTAGAGAAGCGATGACCGACACTGCTCGACTCGAACGGATGACTCGCCAGGCGGATGTGATAACTCATTCGGCAGGTATGATAGCGCTAAAGGATATGAACCCGGAGTCGATAACCGCTATCGCGCCACCGGTTCCAGTATGGGCTCCATTACTTGCTTTGAGAGCGATTGCTAGTACGACAGAGCTTGCGCTTCACAGCGCCATACCCGGCTGTGAGCCTGATGAAGTGAGTGGTTGCATCCGTGACGGCGCCGCAGAGCTACTACTGCATCTTGAGGGTAATATGCGTTGGATGGGCCTAATAGCACTTTTTGACGCACTGGAGGCGTCTAGAGCAGCACAAGAGGCAGGAATCATAACTGGACTCGCATTCATGAGAAATGACAAGTTGTTTCAAGTTCACTCTCGTAAGATCGAAGTGACGCGGCGTGCAGGTGTTAATGCTGTTATTATTTCTGGTGCGCATGAAGATTTTATCAAGACGCCGCGGCGTATCTTACACGACTATGAGGAAGGAGAAGCGACGAGTGAGACGACTAGTCCTATTGCCGTTAACTTGTTCCGGTCAAAACTTCAACAATTACGCGAAATTACTTGATGACTCTAGCAATAGAAGGAACGAGCCGTTCGTCAAATACGGGTGGAATAATATGCTCAGCATCTGGGGTATCAATAAGATTAGCAATAACTTCTGCTGCTGCAATTTTATGCTGATCGGTGATAGTCTTTACTTTGTTGTCGAGCGCACCGCGAAAGATTCCTGGAAAAGCTGTCGCATTGTTAACCTGATTAGGAAAATCACTTCGTCCGGTAGCCATAACGGCAACACCGGCCTGTTTGGCAATATCCGGCATGATCTCTGGTGTTGGATTGGCGAGCGCAAAAACAATAGGCTGAGCTGCCATTTTTTTAATTAATTCAGGAGTTAAGAGTCCAGGCTGACTGACACCAATAAAGATGTCGGCGTCTGTGAGTGCGTCGGCAAGCGAACCTTGAGCTGAGGTGTCGACATAGTCTAGTAAGAGTTTTTTAGCTTCATTAAGATCCTGTCGTGAATTACCGATGATACCCTTACTGTCTACCGCAAGAATCTGAGGTTTAGCATAGAGGTGGAGTAACTTAGTGATGGCAGTACCGGCCGCTCCCGCACCGACGATGACAATTTTGCAGTCCTCAAGCTTTTTACCGGTTACCTTCATGGCATTTATGAGACCAGCAAGTACGACAACTGCCGTGCCATGTTGGTCGTCGTGAAAGACTGGAATATCTAACTCTGCCTTTAGACGCTCTTCTACCTCAAAGCACTGAGGAGCAGCTATGTCTTCGAGGTTAATAGCACCAAAACTTGATGCAATTGCTTTAACAGTAGTGACAATCTCATCTGGTGTATGGACATCCAGTGTAATGGGAATACTATCAATACCTGCAAAGTGCTTAAAAAGTAGGGCCTTACCTTCCATAACGGGCATGGATCCTTTTGGTCCAATATTTCCAAGGCCTAGAACGGCTGAACCGTCGGAAATAACGGCAACGAGGTTATTCGTCCAAGTATAGACTGGTAGAAGAGAGGGGTCCTCGGCGATGGCTCGGCTGACGGCCGCTACCCCTGGAGTGTAGTAGCAACTTAGTTTTTCTTTGGTAAGCTCGCCGGTGTCTCGAAGTGTGGTCGTTATTTTGCCAGCATATTGTTTGTGTAGTTCGAGAGCCATTTTGTCGTAGTTCATTATTCTATTATATCGTCTTTCTCTCAAAATGCTCGTGACCCCTTTCAAAAAATGCATCTATCTGCTATAGTTAATAGCTGATTGTATCTATAAATAGTAAAGCGAGAGAAGAATGAGTTTTGCATTAATCCAAAAAGTGAACGACGAGCAGAAAAAGCCTGCTATCGTTGATGTTCGTAGCGGTGATACCGTTCGCGTTTACCAAAAAATTAAAGAAGGTGCTAAAGAGCGCATCCAGATGTTTGAAGGTGTCGTTATTCGTACTGACAACAAGCAGTCTCATACAGCACGCATTACCGTACGCAAGGTTGCAAGCGGTGTTGGTGTTGAAAAGAGCTTTTTACTTCACAGCCCACTCGTTGATAAGGTAGAGGTTGTGCGTCGTGCAAAGGTTCGTCGTAACTACCTTTCATTTCTACGTAACCGTAGCGGTAAGAGTGCTCGTCTTGTTGCGAAAAACTTTGATCGCGAGGCAATAAACGCTGCAAATAACGTAAAGCCAGCCAAAGAAGAAGCTCCAGTCGAAGCGTAAAACCATTCTCTTTCTTGTTTATAAAACGCCTTGATTACACACAAGGCGTTTTTGATTTCTAGGACTTCTCGCCTGCCGTTTACACAGGCAGGCGAGCGCCCTACTGATGGGGGGACGATGTGGCCTTGCCACCGCTTGTTCGGGTGTAGAAGTTCCAGTCGGAAGAGGTTTGGAATGCAAGGAGCTCGTCGCAGCAAGCAAGTGCTTTGAGCAGCTTGGAAAAATCTCCAAATCCCAACCTTTCAAGAAGCGAAGCGGTGAAGTGAGCCACCATGCCTCCTTCACCGCAGTGAAAATGGGCGTAGGTGTAAGTCGCCTCGTCTGCAATAAGGATGACCTCGGTTCGTGTCACGAGTGCACGATGGAACACTATGCCCTTGAGTTCCGATACCGTTTCATAATGAAGGTCATGGAGCGTCTGCCAGTCCACAATACACCTCCCAGTGAGTAGGACTTTGCATATAGTATACTATTCGATTAATAATGACAAATTCTGTATACTAGCTGTATGATTGTCGGAATTGATGAGGTAGGAAGGGGTGCATGGGCTGGTCCGCTTGTTGTGGGCGCTGTTCTTCTTGCCGGCATTCCTATTGAAGGTTTGACTGATAGTAAGAAGTTAACGCGATTGCAACGTGAGCGGCTCGACATTGAAATACGTCAAAAAGCAGATGGCATTGGTCTTGGATGGGTGAGCGCCAAACAGATTGACCGTATTGGTCTGAGCGAGGCGCTCAAACTTGCTTCAAGAATGGCCATCGCGCATATCCATGCGACCTACGATGAGATCATTATTGATGGCACTGTAAAATTCATTGATGACCCGCGAGTGACAGTTATGAAAAAGGCTGATTTACTTGTGCCAAGTGTGTCGGCTGCTTCGATTGTCGCTAAGGTAGCCAGAGATAACTATATGAGACATCTTGATATGATTTTTCCAGGCTACAAATTTAGTGGCCACGTCGGCTATGGCACAGCAGCGCATCGTAGTGCGATTGACCTATTGGGTGTAACTCCGCTTCATAGGCTGTCCTATGCGCCGCTAGTCAAGTATGGCACATAGGGATAATGGCCCACACGCGGTGATAAGTTGACAGCCAGTGGCGGTATTTGTAATCATGTTAGTGACTTTTAGTGCTTAGCTAAGGCTTCGCGAACAGCTACAGTGTCACGCTCGAGAAGCGTAACACGACCTTCAATTTCGCTTGCTCCGATTGTGATGACCCGTGTTAAGGCGGGGATATCCTTGAGTGGGTTAAAGAATGCCCGGTATTCGCTTAGTTGTTGCCTTGTGACGAGGGCACTTGCGGCAAAACGTGGGTAGTCATCGTAACTTTTATCACCACCAAACGTCTTTTCAATCCATGACCAGTTGTCGCGCATCCATTGCCACGCGATCGCGCGTCCGTCACGGTTTCTAATGAGCCAGACGAACCAATGTCCTGCGTCTTGCGGACGAACAGTCGAGGCATCTGGAATGAGATTAAGAAGATGTTTTACTACTGCTGCGTCGCGAGTGGACGTGAGGCCGTTGGCAATGTCTTGTCTGAGATCAGATGATGCGGTGGATCGGTACTGTGTAATGAGCGTATCTACAATAGTTTGATTGTCAGCATAACGTACTGCCGTGCCTATAATAAGCGCACGAAGTTCGGGGTCGAGCTGATCAAGGGGTGTGTCGGCATAAAGCCTTTTGGCTGTTTCTAATGCACTAGGCTCCTGCGAATAGATCATCATACCGATAATATTGGCACGTAGTTTAGTATCGGTCTCGACCTCGGCCTCTTTTACTTTCCAGCCAAGTCGTTCGTATTGGGCGCGGGCAATTCTACCAGCTAAAGCTCGTAGCTGATCCTCAGCCGTCTTGTCAGTCTCAACAAACTTTTTAAGTTCTCCCAGAGCGAGTGAAATGATGTCCCAAACGGCTTCTGTAGTTTCGTGCTGGTACGCTTCGATAAGAGGGATTAGCGCAGCACTAGAGATGACGCCACCTCGGGCTAGAAGTGTTTGTTCATGTAGAAGTTGCAGCCGGTCAAGTGGCGCGAGCTCACCAGTACGAACTTGTGCGATGAGTTTCGCAAGGAGTCCGTCGTCATATTTCGTAATAAAATGCGCGCTGTCACCGACATTAAGACGTAGCGTGCCTGTATTGAGGTAATCTACAGTGAGAGTTGAGGTTTCAAGCAAAGCCGGCACCTGTGGGTCTGATGCATTTAAGGGTACTGGCCATATTTTTTGCGTGGGCTCGTGCGGCCCAATAAAGAACTGTTGTTGCGAAAGGGTGATTTTGTTATCGACTGCCTGTACCTCTATTACCGGATAGCCGGATTGTGAGATCCAAGTATTCATAAGCTTGGTTATATCTTTGCCGCTCGCCTGCGAGAGCGCCGACCATAGGTCGTCACCCTCGGTATTGCTGTATTTATGAGCGCTGAAATACGCTTTCAGGCCCGTCTGGAATGCCTCATGACCGATATATTGTTGGCACATGCGAAGCAGGCGTGCGCCTTTGGCGTAGACAATAGCACCATCAAACAGTGTACTTATCTCATCTGGATGATTAACTTCTACTTGAACTGGCTGTACACCTTCAAGGCTATCTCGACGGAGGGCAAAAATACTCTCGGTTGTAGAGAAGTCTAGCCATATATTCCAGTCTGGGTGAAGGGCATCGACAGCGATGTATTCCATCAGTGTTGCAAAACTTTCGTTGAGCCAGAGATTGTTCCACCATTTCATAGTTACGAGGTTTCCAAACCATTGGTGGCTTAACTCATGGGCGACAACCGTTGCGATGTAGTGTTTACTGCTGATGCTGGTTGTCTCCGGATCGGCCAATAGAGCAACCTCACGATAGGTGATAAGACCCCAGTTTTCCATTGCACCCGAGCTAAAGTCTGGCACGGCTACGTGATCGGATTTTGGTAGCGGATAGGGCGTATCAAAGTATGCTTCAAAAAAGTCGATGGTTTTTACGGCGTTATCAAGTGCAAAGTCAAGACTTGTGGGTTTTTGCGCAGGTGTAGCCCAAACGTTTACTTCTACGCCGCGCTTTGTCATGGCAGTCTTCTTATGTAACTCGCCGGCCATCCAGGCGACAAGATATGAACTCATCCGAGGTGTGGTATCAAAAACCGTCACTAAACGATTGTTTTCTATCTTTTGGCTGCGAATGGGCATGTTCCCGAGTACGGTTATATCTGGCTCAGTCGTAAGAGTGATATCGTAGGTTGCCTTTGCTTCTGGCTCATCAATACAAGGAAATACTTCCCGCGCGTGATGGCTCTCGAATTGTGTCATAAGTAGTTCTTTTTTAACGCCGTTGTCGTCGTAATAGCAAGGGTAAAGACCGTGTAGAGCATCGGTAATGATACCGTCAAATTCGAAGACGATGATATGACGGCCAGAGGTAATATCATCGTGTGTAACTGTTAATTCGTCATTTTCACCTAGATTATATTTAGCTTTCTTGCCATCAACCAGTACCGAGCTTATATTCAGGTCTTTAGCGTGAACAGCAATTTCACCAGGTACGGTGCTAATGCCGTTCATTGTGATAATCCCACTAAATGTACGCTCTACTCTTTTTAGGTCGAGGCTAAGTTGATAATGTTCTGGTACGAATTTTTCTATGAGTCGAGAAACAGTCTGCATATACCTATTGTAACAAAGATATGAAACGAAACTATTAGGTTACTGCACGATCAAAGTATATGCTGAGCTAGTCTGCGACTGGGGCGTATTGTCGTTTGCGACTACGATCCGTTTCGTCTTCGATCTCTTGCCCTACGATTTCTTCGATAATATCTTCGATTGTGACAATGCCAACAATACGCTCATCTTTCTCAACGGGAATAAGGTGGGTGCTTGTGGCGATAAACTTGCGGAGCATCGTATCGAGTGCGGTCTTGCTGCCGACTAGACGTACGGGGTGAAGTGTCAGGTCATCAACACGGTAGGTCCTTTCATCAAAGTCAACATCAACCAGCTCTTTCATGAGCAGAACGCCATAGCACTGTGATCTATCTCGATTAAAGATAGGTATGCGGCTACGTCCCGCGGCTTTTATTTCATCGATTTTAGCATCAGTCAAAATTGTATCTGGAGTGAGCCAGAACACCTTTTCGATTGGCATCATGATATCACGTACTTTTTTCTCACTCAGCTGTAATGCTCCACGGATAATTTCAACCTCATCTTCATCGAGTTCGCTCTCTTCATGACCAAGATGTTCACTGATCATTATGCCAAGTTCACGGCGTGACTGTAGATGCATCGGCTCTTTTTTAAAAAGAGTATCGAGAAGGAGCTGTAAAGGCTTTGAGACAGGAAAAGTAACTGTGATCATAATGTACATAGCCCAACGAAATCTAGCCGTGTAGGCGAGGGCGTGACGGTTAAAGATTGCCTGAGGTAAGATCTCGCCGAAGATAACGGTAGCGAGCGTGGCGATTGCACCAGCAAAAATACCGTACACCACGCTCTCGAGTACGAGTGAGGTTGCTGAAACAGCGGCAACATTGGTGATGAGAATGGCTGCAAGCGTAAGGTGTGTATTATGACGAAGGGGTAGTACGCGTTTTGCGTTTAGGTTGCCAAGCTTGGCTTTTCGCTGGAGGTCGTGAATATCGAGCGACATAAGCGCAACATTAAGACCAGAACAAATGGCCGAAAAGCCAATAAGAACTATAACGATAAGAATGATAAGAACTATATTCACAATGACAAATTAGAGTATGCTTTCAGAGATATTACTATACTACAGATGATCGCTGAATACAAGTGTATCCTAGGAGTATTGTCATATTTTTTTGTGCCAGTACAGCGCTCCGCATCCTCTGAGGATGCGGAGCGCTGTACATGGAGGTGTCAGACCGTGCTGGAAGTCGTCTGCGCTTTCTTGCGTAGTGAAACCAGCGATGCCGTCGTATTTCCGATTGCAGCGGCAACCACGCGGTCGAGCTCGCCCTGTACGCCGGAGCATGCAGCCACATTCGGGTTGAATATGATCTGGGTGCCGTCGTTGAGCTTGGTACGGACTGAGACGTACACACCGCCAGTCCATCGACCCGGTCCCTCGGGGATATCGTTTCCGTATACGGTGGCGGCATCATCCGAGTTCATGCGGTATGTTGCAGCCGTTTCGGCCTTGCCTTTGGTGTTGATTGCGAATTGGCTACCAGTATTGACCGTACGCTCACCCCACTGGATGAACGTGTCATCCACCACAGATCCAACGCGCATATGCAACGCGTCGGGTCCGTTCGGCCCGGCTGTGACGCCAGAGACGTAGAGCGAGTGGAACGTCGCCTCGCCGACATTGAGCGCGATCGTGGCGATCTGCGCATCACTGAGGGCGGCAAGGTCGAGTTCTGGTGTTTCCATGGTGCCCTCCAGGGCTGTACGGATATGCTCTGACATGTCTACGCTAACAAAAAAATGAACTGCGTGCAATTCGGTATAGGCTAAGGAAACATTATTAAAATTACAACAAAGTGTGATTGACGTCACAGACAAGCAAGCGTATCATCATTTCTTAGCACCACGTCAAGTGACTGCCGTTAGCGGTAGTCTCGACCCTTGTGACACGGAGGCCCGAGCCATGTCTCACCCCACGCCCGAGAGCCAGAGCCAGCCCCAACCCCCAGTTCTGCCCCAGCAGCAGGAGCGTCCTTCGCTGTCGCGGGAAACGCAGCGCACGGAAGCACTGCGTGCCCAGGCGGACGCCCAGCACGCACTGGGCTTTCGTGGCCGCTTGATCTGATTTGTTCAGGTGTTGCGTCGTCGTCGCTCCCTCTGGCTACTCGCTGGAGGTGAGCGGCGGCTACGCATAGAATTTTGCTTGCAATGTAGCAAATCCCGCGTATACTATAGATAGTACATTCCGGCCAGCAGGTCGGATTTTTTGCTAAAAGAAAGGAAAAAATATGGATGACATTAATATTAAACAACTGACACTCTCTGTGCGCACGATTGCTGAAGAGAAGAATTTACCAGAAGAGACGGTTCTCTCTGTTATTGAACAGGCGATCGCGGCAGCGTGGCGTCGTGACAATGGCGAACGGGATCAGGATGTTCGTGCTGAGCTGAACATCAATGATGGTACAGCTATGGTCTACGTAGCGCGTGAAGTTGTTGAGGAAGTTGGCTCTGATGCAGTCGAGATTAGCCTTGAGGATGCTCGTAAGGTTAAAAAAGATGCTGAAATTGGCGATACTATCGAAGAAAAGCACGAGGTAAAGAGCTTTGGCCGTGTGGCCGCTCAGACTGCAAAGCAAGTCGTGCTACAGCGTTTACGTGAAGCAGAGCGTGAAGTCGTACTTGAAGAGTATGAAGATAAAATTGGTACAGTTGTAACTGGTATCGTACAACGTGTTGAGCCTCGCGTAGTGCGTGTTGAACTTGGCAAGGCAACGGGTATTATTCCTCAGGGTGAGCAAATCCAGGGAGAATATTATGGTATTGGCGCACGCGTAAAAGTCTTTATTAAAGACATCGAACGTGATAATCGTGGACCACAGCTTATCTTGAGCCGTGCCAATGAAGCCTTTATCGAGTACCTTTTCCGTCAAGAAGTTCCTGAAATGGAAGCCGGTGCTGTAGATATTAAGGCTATTGCCCGTGAGGCCGGTCGTCGTACTAAACTCGCTGTTCACAGTAACGTTCCAGGTGTCGACCCGGTTGGTACATTCGTAGGAGGTCATGGCACGCGTGTACAAGCTGTCATGAACGAGATTGGTGACCAAGAAAAGATCGACATCATCACTTTTGATGAGAAGCCTGAGCAGTTTATACGAAACGCACTAAGCCCAGCCGAAGTTGTTAAGGTGGAGGTTGATGAGACTGCGAAACGTGCTAAGGTATTTGTAAACGAAGACCAGCAGTCAATTGCCATTGGTCGTGGTGGTCAGAATGTTCGTCTCGCAAGTCGTCTTACTGGCTACGAACTTGATATCGAGACGGCTCAGGCGCCAAAGCCAGCTGAGCCGAAACCTCGTAAGAATATCGAAGATAGTCTCTTGAACGCCGTTGAAGAGTCTGCCGAAGAGTAGGTTTTACACACTAAAAATAGCCGCCAACAAAGCGGCTATTTTTGTATTTAAAATAAATTAGCACTCTATTGACCTGAGTGCTAATTTTGTCATATACTGGATAAGTAAAGACGAGCATGATATTTGGCCTATAAAACGCTTGCGCTCGTCACAGGGAGGATTGATAATAGAATTATGGCAGATGATTTCGCCGAGTTCGTATCGCATTTAACCGATAACGCCCGGACTAGTCTGCAACACGCAGACGCGATAGCTCGTGGGTACGGCAGTGCTTATATTGGCACCGAGCATCTTTTGCTCGGTGTACTTGCCCAAGGTTCATCAGTTGGCGCTAAAGTTCTCGCTGATGCTGGCGTGACGCTAGATAGAGCGGAGCTTGCTCTTAATTTAACTCCTCGCACTCTTGTCGTAAGCACGGGCGCAAAAGGCTTGTCTGAAACGGCTAAGCTTACTTTAAAGATGAGCTGGGAGATTGCACAGGAGTTCCATCAAGATTACCTAGGAACTGAACATATCTTGTATAGCATTTTGACGCAAAAAAATGCTCGGGCAACCGTATTGCTTCGTGACATGAATGTCGACGTTGCTGAAATTACAAGTGAGCTTGAAGAGTTTTTTGATCGTCAAAATGGAGCATATGAGAGCGAAGGTGAGCAAGAGGCGACGGCACGCACTAAAAAGCAGCACGCGGGTCGACACGGGGCGCTCGAGACATTCGGCACCGATCTCACAGTAAAGGCAAGACGAGGTGAGCTTGATCCGGTGATTGGTCGTGGTGAGCAAGAAGATCGTATGATTACTATTCTGAGCAGGCGTACTAAAAATAATCCGGTGCTAATTGGTGAGCCTGGTGTTGGTAAAACGGCAATTGTCGAAGGTCTTGCGCAGCGTATTGCACGTGAGGAAGTACCAGATCATCTTCTCGATAAAAAAGTAGTTCAGCTAGACCTTGCCGCTATGATTGCCGGTACAAAATATAGAGGTGAATTTGAAGAGCGACTTAAAAAAGTAGTTGAGGAGTTGCGCGAGCAGAAGAACGTTATCGTCTTCATCGATGAGTTGCACTTACTGGTGGGCGCCGGAGCGGCTGAAGGCGCGCTTGATGCTGCCAATATGTTGAAGCCAGCGCTGGCACGCGGAGAATTACATCTGATTGGCGCAACCACGCTTGACGAGTACCGTAAGCATATTGAAAAAGATACCGCGCTTGAACGTAGATTCCAAACCATTGTCGTACCAGAACCAACACTCAAAGATACAGTCGCCATTCTTAAAGGGCTTCGTACGTACTACGAAAGGTATCACAACGTTTCGTTGACCGACGAGATTATAGAGGATTCAGTTTATATGGCTGATCGTTATGTTAGTGAACGCTATATGCCTGATAAAGCAATAGATGTTATCGATGAGGCAGCGGCACGTGTGCGAGTAAAAGCTAGCGGCAAGCCGAGCAAACTTCGTGACTTTACACGCCAGCTGAAAAACCTCAATGAAAAAATGGAAGAGGCGGTCGCAGGTGAAGATTACGAACGAGCTGCCCTCTATAAAACACGTATTAGTCAAATCACTTCAAAAATTGACGAAACAAAGGCGGACTATGAGAGTAAAACGCCTGTCGCGTTAACTGATGATGATATCGCCCGCGCCATCGCAACGATGACAGGCATTCCAGTAGAGCGTGTTCAGAAGTCAGAGGCCCGTTTGTTACGCCGGCTCGAGAAACATCTTGGCAAGTTCATTATTGGTCAAGAAGAAGCAGTAGCAAAGGTTGCTCGCGCTATTCGGCGCAGTCGAAGCGGGGTGGCAAGCTCGAAGAGGCCGATCGGTTCATTCGTCTTTATGGGACCGACAGGAGTCGGTAAGACCGAGCTCGCACGCATTCTCGCCCGTGAGGTCTTTGGAAGTGACGATGCTCTAGTAAAGATTGATATGAGCGAATTTGGTGAGCGTCACAACACAAGTCGTTTACTGGGTGCGCCTGCTGGCTATGTTGGATATGAGGACGGTGGCAAGCTGACAGACAAGATCCGTCGCCAACCGTATAGCGTCGTACTATTCGATGAGATTGAAAAAGCCCACCCAGAAGTATTCCAGTTACTTCTGCAGTTACTCGAGGACGGGAAATTAACTGATGCAAAAGGTCACGTTGTTGACTTTACTAATACAATCGTTATCTTGACGAGTAATCTTGGTGCTGAAAGTATGATGAAAGAGTCGAGTCTTGGATTCCACGCTAGCACTAAATCAGACAAGGAGCAGCTAGATGTCGTTCATGAAGAGAATGCTTCGGTTGCCGAAGAGGCACTCTCGCGTATGATGCGTCCAGAGCTGATTAATCGGTTTGATGCTATTGTGACATTTCGAGCTCTCACTTCCAAAGAAATTGGCAAGATCTTTGATAATCTCATTTATGAACTCGGTGAACGACTGGTTCGTAAGGGAATTCAATTGGTCGTAAAGCCAACCGCGAAACGTTTTCTGATTGAGAAGGGCTATAGTGAAAAGTTCGGTGCACGGCCGCTCCGTAGAGCTATTCAAGATGAACTTGAACATCAAATTGCAGATGGTATCTTAGGCGGCGAATATGAAAAAGGAAGCGTATTGGAGATTAGCGCGAGGAAGGGTACGATAGTAATTGATGCCCAACACGAAACAACAAGGACACTCTAGCTACGGCGCTCTCCTAGGGATTCTAGCGACGGTAGTTTCTGTTGTCGCAGCCTTACTACTTCTCGTTAACCGTCAAGTTGTGCTTGACCAAGTAAGCGTGTGGCAATATCAACCGAGCAGCGAGATCACTCAACTGGCGGATAATTCGGGCATGAGCAACACGGGCAAGTTCTATTTTTACGCAAGTCACCCGGCTGTCCAGGCGGCTCAGGATTTCAACAAAAATTGCAGTAAACAAGAGACGAGCACGGCTATCCTGGGATGTTATAACGGCCAAAATATTTACATCTATAATGTGACAGATGCGAGATTGAATGGAATTAAAGAAACGACAGCGGCTCACGAAATGCTGCATGCTGCCTACGCTCGTTTAAGTGATGGCGAAAAACAGTCCGTAGATACCATGCTCGAGGCTGAATACAACAAGCTAAAGGATAATAAAGATTTTGCTGAACGGATGTCTTTTTACGCGCGAACCGAACCGGGCCAACGTGACAATGAACTACACTCTGTGATCGGTACAGAGGTGGGTTTGCTGAGTCCGGATCTTGAACATTACTATAGCAAATATTTCACAGATCGATCAAAGGTGGTGGCTGAACACGACCAGTATGCGAGTGTGTTTACTCAGTTGCAGACTCAAAGTGATACGATTTCAGCGCAACTCACGCAGTTTGGCAATACAATTCAACAGCAAACACAAGATTACAATGTGGCGGTTACGACGCTTAATAAGGATATTGCGACCTTTAACCAACAGGCAAATAGCGGCGGATTTTCGAGTAAAACTACGTTTGATAGTCAACGTGCTTCGCTTGTAGTCAGAGCGGACAGTCTTGACAGTGAACGTCAGGAAATAAATGCCGAGATTTCGCAGTATAATACGTTGCGTGATCAACTTGCCAACGTTGCAAGCCAATCCGAGGCACTTAATCAGAGCATAAACAGTAGCCTCGCGCCTGCTCCTAGTTTATAATCAGAGTAATGGTTAAATCTCGAACACAATTTGTGTGCCAAAATTGTGGTGCTGTCTATCCAAAATGGTCGGGACGCTGTGAAAACTGTGGTGAATGGAACACGCTAGTTGAGCAGGCTGCCCCTTCGGTTGGTAAATCGGTTGTTGCCAAGAGCGTGCATAGCGGCCATACTCTTATTCCTCAGACAATGCAGTCTATCACGATGGAATCAGCCATCCACCGTATGTCAACAGGCTATGATGATCTGGACGTCGTTCTAGGCGGCGGTATCCTACCGGGTGGGGTTATGCTCATGGCCGGTCAGCCGGGTATTGGAAAGAGTACGCTGCTACTACAGGTGGCAAGCAATGTCGCAAAAAGCAGTCCTGTACTCTACGCTAGCGGTGAGGAATCAGCTTCGCAGGTTAAACTACGTGCAGAGAGACTCGGAGCCTCCTCTAGTGAGCAGCTTCACTTCGTTGCCAGCACGAGCGCTGATGATATTGCAGCAACTATTCGGTCGGGTGCATACAAGCTTGTTATTATCGACTCTATCCAAACTCTCAGTCTTGAGGAGATCACGTCAGCACCAGGGACGGTAAGTCAGATCACTAATAGTAGCAATGTGCTTATTCGGGCGGCAAAAGAGTCTGGTGCGGCAGTAGTGCTTGTAGGGCATGTTACAAAAGAGGGAAGCATAGCTGGTCCAAAAGTACTAGAGCATCTTGTGGACGTCGTCTTACAGTTCGAGGGGGACCGCTACGGTGGTTTTAAAGTAGTGCGGGCTGCTAAGAACAGGTACGGGTCTACAAACGAAGCGGCTATATTTGAAATGTATGAGCAGGGTCTGAGAATCGTTGAGAATCCGTCTGCCGCCTTGCTTGCGGAACGCCAAAACGCAGATGGCTCAGTAGTCATGGCAACACTTGAAGGTACGCGGCCGCTACTTGTCGAAATACAAGCGCTTGTCAATCCAACAAGTTTCGGGTATCCTAAGCGTACAGCCTCGGGGTTTGATCTTAACAGGCTTAATCTGCTTATTGCCGTGCTTGAACGGCGTACAAAACTGAATTTATCTGATAAAGACATTTACATTAATGTTGTGGGTGGATTAAAGTTGAACGATCCTGCTGCTGATTTGGCTATCTGTATGGCAATTGCCAGTGCGGCTGCTGGAAAAAGACTAGACGATAGTATTGTCGTATTTGGCGAAGTTGGTCTGGGCGGTGAAATACGCAGTGTGCATAGTGGCGATCGTCGGGTGGCTGAAGCAAAAAAGCTTGGTTTTACTCAAGCAATTGCTCCTAAAACAGGAGCGAAGAACTCATTTATCAAGGGTGTCGGCGATCTTCGCCAGGCGCTCATAGACTACCTGCAGTAAGTAGGAGAAAGAAAAAACATATGGATACACTCCAAACGATTATTACCGTCGTACTATTAGCGGTTCTAGCAGAAGTAACTTACCTGGTGGTTAAATTGCCACGCCAAGCCAATCGGCGGTCTGGTCGTGTAATATACGTAGATACATCAGTACTTATCGATGGCCGTATTGTGGCTGTCGCAAAATCAGGGTTTATTGGTGAAGAACTAGTAATTCCTCGTAGTGTTATTGGTGAGTTGCAATTCTTGGCGGATAACGCCGATCACGACAAGCGTATGCGTGCTCGTTTTGGTCTCGATGTTGTTACGGAACTGCAAAATATTCCTCAAGTTGACGTCTCCATTTTACAAGATGGAAGTAAGGCGGAAGAAGGTGTTGATGAGCGACTCTTGAAGCTGGCAAAAAAGAATGGTGGTGCAATTTGTACCATTGATTACAACCTAAATAAAGTTGCTGTTGTCGAGGGCATTGCAGTGCTAAACGTAAACGAATTAGCGCAAAGTCTCCGTATGGCACATCTTCCAGGCGAACGAATTCATTTAGATATCGTTCAAAAAGGTCAAGACTCACATCAGGGTGTCGGTTATCTTGGTGATGGTACGATGGTCGTTGTCGAACATGCCAATAAGTACATTGGCAAAAATGTCGAGATAGAATTTATTCGAAGTCTTCAGACGGCTGCTGGTAAAATGATGTTTGCACGACTCGTCGAACAGCGAGACGTTACGCCGCCTGTGTTTAACAAACCAGCTGGCAAAAAACCCGTTTCTAAACCTCAACCTCAAGTTGAGGAGCCTAAAAAAGAAAACCACCCTAAGACCCCGCAACAGCCGCGACCATATCGTCAGCCTCAGCAGCAGACAAACTATCCACAACAACAAGCTAAGCCAGCGCAGCAGCCACCACAGCCGTCACGTAGACAAAAGCCCCGACGTCAGCAAGATCGTGAAGCTAGCTTGATTGATCTTGTTGATAAACAAAATCAATAGCAAAATCAGTTTATATGAAAACCACCTCGATGATGAGGTGGTTTTTTGTCTTTATGGAAGCAGCCGCTTCCAATTATGACCAGGATCTGTCGAACTAGTTACTCCTGATGGAGTATAGCTCTGTGTTCCCGTGCTCGTGTAGAAGCCTGCATCTGTAAGATCGGCGCTGATTGTTTGCGTACTGTTGGATGTGAAGGTATAGTCGGCAGAATACGTGCCGCTTGAACTGATCGTCTGGTTAGATACAATTGTGTCACCAACTTTTATGAGAAGAGTCTGGAGCGGGAATGTTCCTTGAACGACGCTGACGCTAAGCTTGTAGGTATTGCCGCTCTCAGGTGTGATGGTTATAGTGCCAACGTTTGGCTTAGCATCGTCACACTTGTGTACGTCATCATCTTTCGTAGAATCATACCCATCTGGTGCAATGTAGCTATCTTGCTTAGTAATCGGGTCAGTAAACTTCTGAACATCTACATCAATCTTTGCGCCATCAGGCGTACAGCTGGTAGCCTTTTTCTTAGATACCTTATCGAAGGTTAGTTTGGCATTTGTCTTACCTTGGTCTTTGTTGTACCACGATGGGTAGAGCTCACCGTTGATAGTCTGGATGCCCGCAGGACGCGTAATCCAATCATTTGGCTTCCAAAGACCCTGAGGTTGGTAGATGTCCTGATGTACATAGCGCATGACCGCGTCGATGATTGGTCCTGGCATTGTAGAGTTACCGTTGGTAAGCGGGGTTGAGTCTTCGTTTCCGAGCCATACACCCATAGATACAACTGGGCTGTATGTCATCATCCAGACATCTTTTGGCCTGTCACCGATGTTCGAGGTACCCGTCTTTGTTGCGGTCTTGATGCCGGTGTTGCCATAGCTCAAGCCGGTTGTAATGCTGCCGAAGAGCGCCTTACGTGCATTAGGGTCTGTAAGGATGTCGCTGACAAGGTAGGCTGCCTGAGGGTCGATAATTTGCTTACTAGAATCTTGATATTGATCAATGACACTACCTTGACTATCGGTAACCTTGAGAATGGTCGACCATGGTTTGTAGACACCGCCACGGGCTAGCGAAGCGAAAGCGTTCACGTGGTCTACTTGACGCGTACCACATCCACCAATAGCGGCTGATAGCCCAGCTTGAGTTTCTTGACCTTGAGTACAGTAGTAGGTATCGCCCATATTGCGAATTGTCTGAAGTGTCGGCTGCTCACCAGCAATATACATAGCCTTAACAGCTGGAACGTTACGAGATTGCGCAAGGCTGTCACGGATGGAGACATTCCCAAGGAACTTGTTGTCATCGTTGTGGAGTGGTGCGCCATAGAGGCTGTCAATATTAACGTCGCTTAAGATACTTCCAGTACCATAGTTCTGCTGACCAGAAGGCTGCTGTGAAAAGAGCTGGGAGTACACGAGTGGTTTAACGCTAGATCCTGGCTGCAGGAATGACATAGCAGCATTGTTCTGACCAAAACCTGGATAATTGTAGTCACGGCTACCGTCTAGTGCGAGAATCTGGCCTGTGGCATTATCTTCGACCGTACCCGCTCCGTCGTTAAAACCACCGTACTTTGGAGTTATATAGCCATACTTATTGTTAAACATGTTTGTCATTGACTCTTCAAGCTTACTCTGAATACGAATGTCGAGAGTCGTTGTGATGGTTAGACCGCCGCGCCCAACCGTAGCTTTACCTAGTTTTTGCTCGAGTTCTGACTTGACCATCTGTACAAAGTGAGGGGCTTTGATATCCTTGTATTGATCCGATTCAGGGATGATGTTATCAAGTACGGGATACTTTTTCGCATCATCGGCTTGTGCTTGAGTAATGTAACCCTGACTGGCCATCTCATCGAGGACTTTATGCTGACGCTCTATGAGTGCGCTGTGCCCGTCCACGTTGTATGGATCGTACACGCTTGGGTTGTTAGGTATTGAGGCAAGTAAGGCTGCCTCTGGAAGTGTGAGATCTTTTGCGTGCTTGCCAAAATATGTTTCAGCAGCTGATTCTACACCGTTACGGCGACCGCCATATGGTGATTCGTTGAGGTAAAGGTTAAGAATCTGATCTTTGTCGTACATGCGTTCCACTTCAATGGCGAGAATGGCTTCTTTAATCTTTCGTGGGATACCGCTGATACCACGATCCGATGCTTGATCTGAGAAGAATACCTGTTTAACAAGTTGTTGAGTAAGTGTAGATCCACCTTGTATACTGCCGCCCGTAACGTCGGTCAATGCCGCTCGTATTGTACCGCTGACGCTTATACCACCGTGCTTATAGAAGTCTTTATCTTCAATAGCGACAGTTGCTTGTTTCATGTAATTGTTGATCTGGTCTCCATTTACAACAAGAGTATAGTTACTGTCACCCTTATCTTCCCACAGCAGATTGCCATTGCGGTCGAGGTATTTAGTAACGGTGGTCTGAACGCGTTTTGCAAGTTCGCCTGGGCGAATACTGTCGAGATCTTTACGGAAATATGCAAAAAGTGCTCCAACGCTGAGGACGGTAAGTAGAACGGCAACTCCAAGAATCTTAAGTGCCATGATGCCACCTTTTTTGCTAAACCAGTAACCAGCTACGCGCTTAGGGTGAAGACGATAAAGAAGCCGCTTTAGGGGATGTTTGGGTAGGCTTGCAAGATACTCAGCCTTCTTTCGTGCCGCGGCATCCTTTTTGGTTCTCCGTTTGTGAGCCAGATTGGAGTATAGACTCACGCTGCGTGATTTGTTCGGTCTTTTGGTCACGTCAAATTTTTCCCATAAGCAATATTACCATTTATTATAGCACTATTTTTTGGCTGCCAAGGCATAATTTCTGGTATACTGACTAGAGTTAAACAGATAAGGAGATAGGATGAAACTTTCCGAAGAACTGCAGTGGCGGGGTTTTATAAACCAAACCACGTATGGGGATATTACCGAGCTTGACGGAGCGCCTATCTCTTTCTATTGGGGTGTTGATCCAAGTGCGGATAGTATGACGATCGGTAACTTTGCCGCCGCCATGATGGTGCGACATTTTATTGACCATGGTCATAAGGCATTTTTGCTTGTGGGTGGAGCGACCGGAATGATCGGCGATCCAGATGGGAAAAAAGACGAGCGTAATCTTAAGACACTTGATGAGATTGCTAAAAACAAAGCTGGACTCGCAGCCCAGTATAAGACGGCATTTGCCGGTCAAGATTTTACGATTGTTGATAATTACGACTGGTTTAAAAACATAAACTACCTAGATTTTTTGCGTGATATCGGTAAGCACGTGCCAATGAGTCAGATGCTTGGTCGCGATTTTGTGCAGTCGCGTCTGGGTGAGGATGGTAGTGGTATTAGCTATGCTGAATTTAGTTACTCGCTCATTCAAGGGTATGATTTTTTACATCTTCATCGCGAACATGGCGTAACGTTACAAGTATGTGGCGCCGACCAGTGGGGCAATTCTATCGCTGGTGTTGATCTTATTCGTAGAATTGAAGGTGGTGAAGCTCACGTATATTCAACGCCGCTCGTCATTAATAAGGCGACTGGCGTGAAGTTTGGCAAATCCGAAGGTGGTGCGGTATGGCTTGATTCGACTAAAACGAGTGTCTATAAATTTTACCAATTCTGGCTAAATATAGATGACGAAGGTGCAATCGATTACGCTAAAATCTACACACTGCTCACAAAAGAGGAGATTGAGGCGCTCGCAGCTAGGCAAAAAGAAGACCCTAGCGCTCGTGAGGTTCAAAAAACTCTCGCCAAAGAGGTAACTATATTGGTGCATGGTAATGAACGCTTTGAATCTGTAAAAAGAGTCACTGACGTTTTATTTGATAGCAAAGACATTAAAGAGCTTAATAGCAGCGATCTAGATGCACTCGCTCAAGAAATACCTGCCGTAGCTGGTAATAAGTCTGTCATTGAAGTGCTGGTGGAGGCTGGGATTGCCGCAAGTAATGGCGAATCTCGTCGTTTAATATCGGGTGGTGCCGTATCTGTTAACGGCCAGAAGATCACCGAAGATACTCAACTTACTGATCTTGCGCTTGTTAAAAAAGGCAAGAACAGCTTCATTTTGGTTCGCTAGCAAGTTTGTTATAATGAAGACTCGAACCTAACCTAAAAGGAGGGTATATGCCGTATACCGAGACTTTGCAAAAAAACCTCTCAGAAGAGGCTGTAAAAAACGTGACAGCATGGCTGGAAGAACCCAAATATGGAGAATATCGTAACGAGCTCGTGGGACTCATCGAAGCTGAGCAGTGGAAGACTCTCGAAGATGCTTTCTTTAAAGTTATTGAATTTGGAACGGGTGGTCGACGTGGTACGACTGGTATTGGCTCAAATCGTATTAACCGCGTAACAATAGGCGAGTCGGCGCAAGCTCTTTGTCTGTATGCTCGTTCATTTAATGAGAGAGCGGCTGAAAAGGGTATCGTTATTGCTTGTGATACGCGACTGAGCTCTCCTGAGCTTAGTAAATATACTGCACAGGTCTGTGCTGCAAATGGGTTCAAGACATACCTTTTCGATGATTTCCGCTCTACTCCCGAACTGAGTTTCGCAGTTCGCCATCTTAAGGCTGCTGCCGGTATTGTTATTAGCGCTAGCCACAACCCACCGCTCGATAATGGTTTTAAGGCCTATTGGGCTGATGGTGGACAATTAGTTGCTCCGCACGATAAGGGGGTTCTAGCAGTTGCCGAGGAGATAACGGAAATTCACGCCGTCGACTTTGACGAAGCTGTAAATGAAGGCAAAATCATTATTATCGGTAAAGAGGTTGACGATATTTACGTGCAGGCGGTGGTCGACCAAGCTGAAGGTAACGAGCGTGACGTGAAGATTGTTTATTCACCATTGCACGGTGCTGGCCAAACAAACACACTTCCCGTATTGCGTGCGGCTGGATTTAAAGATATATCTGTCGTTGAAGACCAAATGGTCCCGGACGGTAATTTTCCTACTATCGAAAATGGAAAGCCAAACCCAGAGGAGAAAACGGCGAATGAACGTGCTGTTGCTCAGATGCTCGCTGAGAACGCTGATATCGCTATAACAAATGATCCTGATGCGGATCGTATAGGTGTTATGGTCCGAAACAATGATGAAGCAATCTATCTTAATGGTAACCAGTCGGCCGTTCTTGCCACGGACTATGCTCTTAAGAAGCTTCAAGAACAAGGTAAGTTAACCCCAAAACATTACATCGCAAAAACAATAGTTACTACTGATATGCTAACAGCCTTGGCGCGTCATTATAACGTAACGATGTATACAAATATGCTTATTGGTTTTAAATACATTGGTGAACTGATCCTTAAAAAAGAGAAAACCGATGAGGTTTTTGTCATTGGTGGCGAGGAGAGTTACGGTCTTTTGAAGGGCGATTATGCCCGTGATAAGGATGGTGCTGTCGGCGCTCTTCCGCTTGCCGAATACGCTGCCGAACTTAAAAAGAAGGGTATGACTCTATATGATCGTATGCTCGATCTGTATGTCGAACATGGTGTGTACATGGAGTGTTTGGCTAGTGCATACTTTTTAGGCGCTAGCGGTTTTGAGACGATGCAGTCAGTAATGGCTGAACTTAGATCTCAGCCCCCAAAGATGTTAAGTACTCACGAAATTACGGCTATTCAAGACTATAAGACACTAGAACGCAAGGATCTTAAGACGGGAGAGACAACCAAAATCGATTGTCTTTCAGGCAATGTTGTTGTTTTGGAGCTAAATGGTGATACGCGTTGTAGGGTGACCATTCGTCCTAGTGGTACAGAGCCTAAGTTGAAATTCTATGTTCAGTGGTGGGAAGAGGCGGGTTCGCGTCAGGACATGCGGAGTCAATGCGATGCGCTGAACGAGAGACTTGAGACACTTTCCAAGACGCTAGAGGGGATGCTACTCGATAACTAATCCCAATGAGCGAATTCAATACCATTTTCTCTGAAAGTGCATTACTTCTCGAAAAAGCTTTGCACGAAGAGGAAAATCATAAATACGATGTGGATCTGCAACTTCAGGGATCGGTATGTGGGCTGGCTACGGCTGCGTTACAGCTCTATATGCGTGAGACGTACGATATGAATCTTGATCGTCGAATTGCCACTCCTAGAAAGGCACCACGTGGCCTCAACTCACGTGTCCTTCAACATGTGAGTTTGTTCCGAGATGGACAGATGATAGACCCTTCTTATAGACAATTTTTTACTTATATAGGGTTAAGCCAGAATGCAGCCAACGTCCAACCCGACTTAAAGGAGTTGTTCCCCTCTGATAAGATAGCGGTGATCGGGTCGGATAAGGCTCGGTCGTTCGCCGATAGAATGGCGGTACACATGCACATGATCGAACCGGAAGTGGCGCGTCGTCGTCCCGCAGGTCTAGTCTCCTATCCTCCCGAAAACAGTCTCGTAGGTAGGACTTTAGGAGAGAAGGAAGAGGTGCTTCGTGATATCTGGAACCCGACAGGCTACAATACGTTGTTTCCATTAGAGGATCAGTCGAGTTCGTTCAGACAACGTGCGCTGCGACTTGCAGTACGAATGCACGAGCTAGAGTAGGTCAGGCTGAACAGGATAGGCAGCGTATAACTGATATACTAGAAAACAGATGAATCTGCAGACATCGCTGGAAAAGGTTAAAGGAGTTGGCGCTAAGACTGCCGAACAGTTTAGCGTGGCCGGAATCGAGACGGTAGGTGATCTCATAAGTTTTCTACCAAGAAGACACGAAGATTTTACTGAAATCTCTAAGATCGCCGATATTCACCCGGGTAAGGCAACGATAAGGGCGCGCTGTGAAAAAGTTGCTACACGCCCTGTTCGTCGTGGTTTGCGTATAACGACGGCTGTTCTTGTGGATGACACAGGGAAGTTGCAGGCGGTATGGTTTAACCAGCCATATCGCGAAGCACAGCTTAAAACGGGCGAAGAGTTTTTTTTCTCGGGTGAATTCGAGTTTAATTACAACAAATATCAACTTACTAATCCAAGTGCTGAAAAAGTAGGTGATATAATACCTGTCCAGACGGAGCGACTTCTTCCAGTGTATCGGGCTGTAAAGGGACTAAAAAGCCAAGTTGTCCGTAAGGTGCTTAACGAATTACGACCACTTATGTCGATGCTACCTGAAACGCTACCATCAAGTGTGGTGCAGTCTGAAAAGCTTGTCCCACGTTCGGCTGCTATTTTAGAAATGCACTTCCCGAAAGATCAGAAAGAGATCGCTGAGGCTCGGGAACGTCTGGCGTTTGAAGAACTATTCCAGTTGCTACTTGCAAGTCAGCTTAACCGTCAGGAAAACGCCAAGCTTATAGGTTGGCATATCCCGTTTGATCAGCATGTGGTGGCTGAATTTGTGAAACAGTTACCTTTCGATCTTACTAGTGCACAACGTCGAGCCGCCTGGGATATTATTCAAGATTTTGAACGTAAAACGCCTATGAACCGTTTACTGCAAGGTGACGTAGGTTCTGGCAAGACTGTCGTTGCAGGTCTTGCTGCTAGACAAGCGGCGCATGCGGGGTTTCAATCTGCTCTTATGGCGCCAACCGAGATCTTAGCTAATCAACATGCTGAAACGTTAACAAAATTGTTAATGCCATTTGGGGTATCAGTGGGTCTTTTGACGGGTAGCGTAAAAGGTGCATCGCGTAAAACATTGTATGAGCAGATTGCCACGGGAGCAGTGGACGTAGTCGTCGGAACGCATGCACTTATTCAGAGCCCGGTTAAGTTTCATAAACTTGGATTTGTGGTTATTGATGAACAGCATCGTTTTGGAGTTAAGCAGCGCCAGGAACTACTGGATAAATCAATTCACATGCCACATCTTTTGGCTATGACTGCGACGCCTATTCCGCGTAGTTTAGCGCTGACGGTTTACGGTGAGCTTGATGTGAGTGTCTTGAACGAGCTGCCTAAAGGCAGAAAGCCAATCAAAACTAAGATTTGGTCGCCGAATAGTCGTGAACAGCTGTATCAACTGGTTGACGTGGAACTCTCTGCTGGACGCCAAGCGTATGTCATTTGCAGTTTGATTGATGAAAACCCAGATAACGAAATTAAAAGTGTTGAGGCGGAACATAAAAAACTTCAAAACTCTATTTTTAAACATCGTAGAATCGGTCTATTGCACGGCAAAATGAAAAGTGATGAAAAAGATGTAGTCATGACCAAGTTTGCCCTCGGTGAATACGACATTCTAGTGAGTACGACAGTTGTTGAAGTTGGTGTGGATGTACCGAACTCAACGGTGATGGTGATAGAAAATGCCGATAGGTTTGGTTTGAGTCAACTTCACCAGCTACGTGGTCGTGTGGGACGCTCGAGCCACCAAAGCTACTGCTACTTAGTCATGTCCGATAGTAGCAAGCCGAGTCAACGATTAAAAGAGATTGAAAAATCTAGCGACGGTTTTTACTTGGCTGAAGTTGATCTAAAGCTCAGGGGCCCAGGTGAAATATATGGACGCGCACAGCATGGTGCACTTAATCTGCAGATCGCCACACTATCTGACACAAAACTGATCGCTAGGGCGCAGCGGCAAGCTAAGTTGTTCGTCGAAAGAGGCGAGGATCTGCTACAATATAAACAACTGGCCGCTGAAGTAGAGCATTATCAGCGGTTAACCACGTTAAACTAGCTATATGTATTCTGGAACGACATTTCGAACAAAATCCGGTCGTGTGATGGGTGTCCATCAGAAAATTGATCGTGTCGCACGACGACTCATTGCTCCTAAGCTTGCGAAACGATTAGGTTTTCCTACTGCACACGAAATTCTCCACTTTGAAGGTCTCAATGGCCCTGATGGTATTAAGCGTAAGAGTCCCGCCAAAGACGAGCCATGGCATTATATCGATCCTACTAATCCTGACGATAGAGCGATTGTCGACATGATTAATGATCATATTATGAATATGTCGATCGCTCTAAAGAACAAGAACCGTGAACGAGTGGCATTTGAGGCTGCATGGCTTGCTCATGCTATCGTAGATGGCCTCACGCCAGCACACCACTACCCCCTTGAGGAAAAGCTTGAAGAGCTACGAGGTGAAGGCCTTGAAACTCGTCGCACGACCAAAGACAAACTGTTGCTGCCAGGTAAAAACCGTCGCGTACAGCTCCGTAATAACTGGGAGTTTTGGGGCGCAAAGGGGGTAATGACGACGCACCTTAATTTTGAACTTGGGATTGCAACATCGATTGCGCCTTTACGGTTTGAGAGTGCTGAACCAAGCCGTGAAGAGTATGTCCGTATGAAGCAGGAGCCTTTCGAGGTGTACTTTTTCGAGATTCTTCAAGAAATCAACGAAATGAAAATGTATGAAGAATTTGCTCGAGGTGGTTGGACACGGCTGTTGGCGCGTGAGACGCGTGATGTCCTTGTTCCACATATCATTCGCGCAGTAATGTTGGCTTGGTATCAGGCAACGATAAGGGCGGAGTAAGATGAATCTTCGTCTCATCAGTGGCGAGTTTGGCGGTCGTAAAATAGAAGCACCTGATACAAAACAAACACATCCCATGAGTGAACGAGTTCGCAACGCTATGTTCAACAGTCTTGGTGCGGAGCGGCTTGCTGGTGTCGAAGTGCTAGATGCTTTTGCTGGGACGGGCTCTATCGGTCTCGAAGCCCTTAGTAGAGGTGCACATCATATCACGTTTATTGAGCGTGATAGGATTGCTCAAAAAGTGCTTGCAAAAAATATTACAGCGCTTGGTGTTGAAGTGCGGACGACCCTTATTCGTACGACAGTTAGTAATTGGCTTGAAACGCAAGACGAAAATCAGTATGATATTATTTTTGCTGATCCTCCCTATGCGGACCCGCAGTTTTCCACAGTTTCGCGGTTAATGGGTCTATTAAAACCTGGTGGTTTTATGGTATTATCACACCCAGGTAGGGGTGAGGGACTTACCAAAGCTGGAGTTGTTGTGGTGGATAACCGTAGTTATGGAAATGCATACCTCACCTTCTACCGCCGTGAAGACGCTTAAGAGCGTTTTTTTATTTTGTAAATTAGTTTACACAAAAAGCAGCCCCAAGATTTCTCTTGGGGTGCGATCATAACGTAGGACAGTTATAATACTAACTATATCAGTCTTTTATGATAAATGCAACCAAATGAAAAAGCAGACCAGCCGATCTGCTTTTTCATTTGGTGCGCGAGAAAGGACTTGAACCTTCACGCCCGAGGGCACTAGCTCCTAAGGCTAGCGTGTCTACCAATTCCACCACTCGCGCATTTGTTTTATTACTATAGCAGATATTATTTGATAGATAAAGCTGAAAAATAAACGAGCTTATGCTATCATGAAGAAAATGACAACGAGGGTGACAAAGGAACAAGAGGCCGTATGAGTAAAGTTGCTACGTATCTGCAGGAACATATCTTGGGTGAGGTTACGACCAACCCAGCTATCTTGGCGGCAATGAGCCATGATCTAAGTGTACTGGAAATGACACCGGAGATGGTGGTATATCCTCGTGTCACGAACGATATCCGCAAGATCGCTCGTTTTTCATGGCAGCTTGCCGAGAAGGGCCATGTACTTGGTCTTACAACCCGTGGTGGCGGAACGGACGAAACTGGCGGTGCGATTGGCAAAGGTATAACAGTGGTTACGCCGGCACATCTTAATCGGATATTTGAGTTTGACGTCAAGCAAAAGCTTATTCGTCTTCAACCAGGGGTTATGTCTGCCACGCTCAATGAGGCACTTGCAATGCAAGGTATGTTTGTTCCAGCACTTCCCGATTCTGGTGCATACAGTACAGTTGGTGGTGCTATAGCTAAAAATAATAATGGTACATTAGCTGGTAAGTATGGTGATATGAATGACTGGGTATCGCAGCTTGAGGTGGTACTTGCGAATGGTGATGTACTGCAAACGGAGCGGCTTTCAAGGCGCGATCTTAGTAAAAAGAAAGGTCAGCAAAACTTTGAGGGCGAGATCTATCGTACTCTTGATAACCTTATAGAAGATAATAAACAACTTATCGAACAGCAACTTGGTTCGACGGTCCGCGATAACGCGGGATATTCGGCATTATCTAAGGTAAAGCATCATGACGGGTCGTTCGATTTGACGCCGCTTCTCATTGGGAGCCAGGGAACACTTGGTATTATCTCGGAAATGATAATGAAAACAGAGTTTAAGAGTGCTAGCATGGCAGCTGCCGTCATCGGGTTTGTGAGCGGTGAGGCGGCACGTGATGCACTCGACCAAGTAATTGATGGTATGGAACCGACCTTTGTGGAGTTTTATGATGGTGATTTCTTCACGGTAGCAGCTGCACGTGGTAAAGTATATAGCTTTATCAAAAATTCTGGCGATAAAACGGGTGCGGTAGTAGTTGTTGGGTTTGATGACTTTAGCGATCACGCACGTACTAAAAAGCTAAAGCGTCTTATTAAGCAATTAGGCAAGACCGATGCCTATGTTGAGGCGGCTGATGACGAGACGGTGACAGAACTATTGGCTATCCGCGAAGTCACAGCATTTGCAGTCACGCCAGGCGAAAAAGCTGTTTCTGCGCCACCTATTGTAGATGGGGCGTATGTACCACGTGAACGTACTGAGGAATTTATAACTGCGGTTAAGGTTATGGCTACTAAGTACGACATTGTTATGCCAATCCATGCGCGTGTCCTCGACAATACATTTTATGCGCGTCCACTTTTACAGTTACATAAGATTGGTGACAAACAAAAGATCTTTAAACTCTTGGATGAATATGCAGGTCTCGTAGCGCATCTTGGCGGTCACCTCATTGGTAACGGTGCAGAAGGTCGGGTAAAGGCACAATTCGCCTATAAGCAACTCGATCCTGAGGTTATTGCGTTGTTCGAGGCTGTTCGGGCGATCTTCGATCCACATGGTATTCTCAATCCAGGTGTTAAGCAGTCGGCAGAAATTCGCCAACTCGTGTCACATCTTCGTAGTGGTTACGACACGGCAGCTATCGCATCGTTTGTGCCATTTAATTAGTGGAGCTTGAATTATCTGCAGCGGACAGGTATCATAACAAAAGCACGCGCGAGTGGCGGAATTGGTAGACGCGCTAGCTTCAGGTGCTAGTGTCTTTCGGGACGTGGAGGTTCAAGTCCTCTTTCGCGCACCAAAGTAAAATGACCAGCTTTTGCTGGTCATTTTACTTTGGTGCGTTAATCTTACGTAGGCGAATAGGAACTGCTAGTGGCGACTCGCAAAAGAAAATTTCAATGAGAATAATGACTGTTTGATGCATAAGACAAGGCGACGGCTTCGCGCTCGCATGGCCAGAGATGGCCATGCGAGCGCTGTGCAGCCTAGAACTCGACCACCATAGGCATGATCCGGGCGACTAGTAGCGTGAAGGCTGCGGAGTCGACTCGGCGCCCGACATTGCCGTCGAACAACATGTCGCCAACCGGCGATGAGCTGCCGCTACGCAGTTCATTGATCGTCCGGCGGTGGTAATCCGACGCGGTTACGCCGCCAGCGTGGATCTCGATGTTCTCCAGAGTAGGAGTCGGCACCGTTTGTTTCCACGTAGGTTCGACGGTAACCTGATCATCATCCAGCGTGACCTTATAGGCCGACACTGAGGCGTGGTCGCCGAAGATCGAGCGCCATCTGATGAGAAGCTGGATGGCCAGCTCGGTCTCATTCAGAATGGCGACGCGGAGTCGCGAATGTGTCTCGACTCGACGATGCGGCTGGACCACCATCTGGTCCGGAACGCTCACGTCGAGGATGAAGTCTTCGCCGTGTGTTCCTATCCCGATGATGGTGTTGGCACGATCAGCACCGCCACGTCGAACCTTCGTCTGTAGGGCGCGGAATGCATCCGGTGCGGTAAGTGTTGGAGCGGTTGACATGACTGTCTCCTTCGTCCAAATCGAATCGCCTTGTCTTATGCGGTACAAGACCGCAGGTACAGGGCGGCCTAGTGTATGCACTATATCACTTATACAAGTTTTAGCAACCTGGAAATGACCCCGGGTTCTTACTTTGGTTTAAATAAATTTGTAAGTCAGCAGCCCACTAGTCGACTGGGCTGTGTGCGCGTGACTAGATGACGTCGCAACCTTTTGTTGGCATGTCCAGTACTACGTATCTCCGTTGGCATCCTTCTGACTAGAGTTCACTTATACCTTACGCAGTGAGTCTGTCATCGTTTCAGATTCCTTTCAAGAACCTTAGCAACTTTGTTTTTTACCTCATTGTAAAGATGGTGAAATATTTCATAGAATACTTACTCATAAGAAACAATAGCACTGTGACGACCGCTCATTTCGAGATGGGTTACAATAGGGTTACTATGAATGAAACAAACGTTGGCGTTGGTCCATATCCTCAGCCTTGGCCAGATGACCCCCGATTTGATCCTGAGCTACTAACGAACGGTGATAAGCGTAATGTTGAAGATAAGTATCGTTATTGGACGGTCGAGGCTATTAAAGCTGACCTAAAAACTAGTCGTCATACATTCCATGTTGCAATAGAAAATTGGCAGCACGACTTAAATATCGGCACGATTGTTCGTGGTGCGAATGCCTTTAACGCTGGTACGGTGCACATTATCGGCAAGCGTCATTGGAATAGGCGTGGTGCGATGGTGACAGATAAATACATTGAAATCATCCAGCATCCAACTGTCGATGATTTTGTGAAAAGCATCGGTACGCGCGAAATCGTGGCTGTCGATAATCTTCCCGGTGCGACACCCCTATCGCAAACGACTTTGCCAAAGGAGTGTGTATTAGTTTTTGGTGGAGAAGGTCCAGGTTTGAGTGAAGAGATGCAGAGCGTGGCAAATATTATGGTGATGATTGAACAATTTGGCAGTACACGTTCGGTGAATGTAGGTGTAGCAGCGGGAATTGTGATGTACGAGTGGCTTAGAGAATATGTCTTGTAAGGTTGCTTGGCAAAGTATGGAGTGTATGTCATACTTACGATATGAGCGAACGGCGACTACAACCGGTGACACGCGTACGGGGCGAACTGCAACCTTCTCCGGCCGTCGTTAGAGCGGTGAATCGCTTTCTTGAAAAACCGATGGATGAGCGTTCGGCGAGGATGTATACGACAGCACAGGCCGTCGTCCCTCAGGGTGAACACCGCACACATCACGCACTTGAGCTTGCTGATATTGAACGAGAAATGAGAAAACGATCGCTTGCACAGCGTGCGTTTGTTCTAGCGCAGCCACTTGGACTGCAGGAGCATCCAGACGGCAGTGGCCGTCTGTTTTTTAATGTTGGATCTAAAAATATGCGCGATCTTCGGTGGGTCGGCGAGCAGTTGAATGCCATTGAAGGACTTGAAGAACCAGATGAAAACGATTTACTCTATGTTGAGATTGCCAAGGGCGGCTTGGCTCGTGAGCGCGGACGGCGTCGAGAGCAGGTAATGGAGGGACGCGATCTGATAGGAGCGGAATTACGACACCCCTCTGCGCAATACCGTATGACGGCAACCGGACTACATATTGTAACGAGGGATATGATGTATTCTGTCGCTGAACGCGAAGAATTGCCACTTGCAGAATAAATGATATAATTATCACATGAACTACGTAGCTATCCATCATTCACATCTATTGCCGAAGTGATCCGGATAGTTTTCTATGCCTTTATTGATATAAACACGCCGGACATCGCTTCGGCGTATTTATATTGTGAAAAATAACTAAGGAGAATTAAAAATGAATAAACTTGAAATTACAAATAACAGAACTAAACGCGAGCTGAACAATATGCTTGATAATCGAGAGTCCGTAGATCTTCGATTGTCTTCAGGTGCTCTATGTTGGCTTCATCGACCGCAATTTTGAAGAAATAGCTGAAGAAGTCGAGCTACTTGACGAACGCATTGTACCAATAGCGCTTCAAAAGCTTGCACTCACGACACTATCTCTATGTGAAAATCGCAAGCAACTCGTTTCGGTCGGTAATAGTGCAGGAGATATTACACAATTCTGGCCCCGTAGCTTGGCTGTCACGGAGCTACCGATGCGTACGGTTGATGACAATCGAGTAAGAGAGCTTCGCCGACTCGAAGCTGGGGAAGCAACTGTAGTGAGTGGTCCCTTCTGCTTTGTCGATGATGTGGCGGTAAGTGGCCTAACGCTTGCCGTAGCGCGCGAAGCTTTTGATGCTGACGACACCTCAATGGCAGCTGTGGGCATGGCTATGGCGTCAAGACACCTTGAAAAACGAGCTGGCATGAAAGTGTATAGTGCTGTTCGTTATCAACAGGAGGGAGGAGGGCGTCCCGCCGTTAATACCCTGGCTACCTTCGCGGAACGCTCAGATATACGGCGTCAATACGCGGTTACAAAGTTTGGTAATGAGAAAGCTATGGAGAATATTATCAAAATATATGCACAAGGAGGACTCTTATGAAAAAATTACAGATTGCCGTTATTGGGTCGGCTGGACCTGAGGAATACGCTTACGATAAGCCAGTTAAAGCTATGTATGCCGCCGCCGAAACGATAGGTCGACTCCTAGCGCAAATAGAGTGCATTGTCGTCAACGGTGGCAAGGGCGGTGTTATGGAAGCGGTTTGTCGAGGTGCAAAAAGGGTCGGTGGTCTAACCGTTGCTGAAATAGCTGGTGATGGTCGCGGTGAAGGTAATGACTACGTTGATATAGAGATTGTAACCACTGACAGCGGTTTCCGTGGCCCATCTCTGCTTATTGGTATGAGTGACGCGGTCATTTCTTTAGGGGGTGGTGCGGGAACATTACAAGAATTATCGGTAGCTTATCGTATGCAGAAACCAGTAGTCCTCTATACGGGCTTTGGCGGATGGACTGACCGTGTTGCAAAACTTGACTATCTCGATGAGCGTCAACTTATGCAATTTGTCCAAGTAAGCAGCGAAAAATTAGCAGTCAGTAAAGCCATCCAATTGGCAAAAAAAGGAGAAAAATAATGCCGGTACAAAACCGCTCAACCTTGCTTTCCAAGGAAAAAAATGCAACAATAACCCCAATGAGTACGTTGTCATCACAGCCATATAAAGGCACTCGGGATTTCTATCCTGCTGAAAAGCGTGTGCAGAATTATATCTTTTCCAACTGGAAACAAATTGCGATAAGTTTTGGGTACGAAGAGTACGGTGCGCCGCTTTTAGAGCCGCTTGAAGTCTATGCGGCTAAATCAGGCCAAGAGCTAGCTAATGAACAAACCTATGCTTTTTCTGACCGTGGAGAGCGAACAGTCGCCATTCGTCCAGAAATGACACCGAGTATTAGCCGCATGGTTGCCGCCCGTCGTCAGGAAATGGCATATCCAGCCCGCTTGTTTAGTATTGCCAATTTTATGCGCTATGAACGTCCTCAACGTGGTCGTGAGCGCGAGTTTTGGCAGTTAAACGTCGATATCTTTGGGGTGGATGGTGCTTTGCCTGAGGCAGAGATCATTACAATGGGTGCGACTTTTATGAAACGTTTTGGCGCGACTGATGACATGTTTGTTATCAAGATTAATAACCGTAAGGTTATCAATTATATGATGAGTGAATATCTTGGTCTTGATGCGGTTCAGTCACAGCTTATGATTAAGCTATTTGATCGAAAAAATAAAATCTCAAACGAAGATTTTCGTGATCAGGCGATCGAAATCTTTGGAGATGATAAGGCGCCTGGAGGTCTTTCTAAGATCGCCAAGCTACTCAGTGCTAAGACGATGGCAGAGTTGCCAGATAGTATTCGTGAAAATGAAGCTGTTAAAGAAGTTCAGCAACTTTTTAAACTTCTAGAACGCTCAGGCGTTAAAAATGCGACATTCGACATTACTCTTATGCGTGGTCTCGACTATTACACTGGTACAGTATTTGAGTTTTTCGATACTGACCCTGAAAATAACCGTTCACTCTTCGGTGGAGGTCGCTACGACGGCTTAGTTGGTTTGTTTGGCGCCGAACCTATCTCTGCTGTTGGTATGGCGCCGGGCTACACGATGACTGAGCTATTTTTGCAAACACACAACCTACTGCCTAAGCTACCTTCGACAACTGAAGTCTATATGGTTGTTTTGGGAGACGCACTTGAAGGTGGAATGAAGCTTGCTGATGAGCTGCGAAGCGAAGGCGTGATGGTTGAAGTGGATATTACTGGTCGCAAACTCGACAAGCAACTTAAAACAGCGGTCAAAAAAGAGATTCCATTCATCGTATTTGTAGGTGAAAAAGAATTACAGTCGGAAATTTATCCGTTTAAGGACACGGCTTCTAGTGAAGAACAAAAACTGGCATTCGAGCGTATCGTAAGTAGTGTTAAAGACCGTCGTCATAAGCGTCAAGACGAACTTGACGACCTTTTCGAATAGAGAGTAACGGCTTGCGGTTTATAGATGATGTGGGGGTTTTAGATAGCCCCTACATCTGTTATACTCAGATAAGTATGAAGACATCGGTTAAACATTTATCTGACACAAAGGTCGAGCTGACTATTTCGCTCGACAAAGACGACCTTAAAGCGGCGGAACAAGTTGCACTGACAAAACTCGCTAAATCTGTGAAAGCACCTGGTTTTCGCAAAGGTAGGGTGCCTGTAAGCGTAGCTGCAAAGCACGTAGATCCAGAAGTTCTGGCTCAGCAGACACTAGAGGATGCGCTATCTAAGGCAGTAGCTGAAAGCTACATGCAAGAAGACATCCAGGCGCTTGAGCGTCCCGCAGTTGAAATTAAGAAATACGTTCCAGGTAGCGAAGTAGAATTTACCGCTGAAGCTGAGGTTCTTCCTAAGGTTACACTTGGCGACTATAAGAAACTTAAAGCTACTGAGAAAAAGGCGACAGTGACGGCAAAAGAGATCGACGAGATTATCGACCGTATGCGTCAAGGTTTTGCTGAGAAGAAAGATGTTACTCGTGAAGCTAAAACAGGCGATGAGGCAACCATCGACTTTGTTGGCAAAAAAGATGATATTCCTTTTGAGGGTGGAACGGCTGAAGGTTACGATCTTGTAATTGGTAGCCACTCATTTATTCCAGGTTTTGAAGAAGGAATTATCGGTAAAAAGTTAGGTGAGACATTCGATCTTAAACTCAAGTTCCCAGATGATTATCACGTAGCCGATCTTAAGGGTGCAGATGTTGTGTTTACGACGACCCTCAAAGGCCTAAAGGAAGTCGTACTTCCTGAAGTTAACGATGAATTCGCTGCAAAAGCTGGTCCATTCAAGACAGTAGAAGAGCTCAAAACTGACGTTAAGCGTGAACTGACCGCCCAAAAGGGGCGTGAAGCTCGTGAGAACATGAAAGATGACCTTGTAAAACAACTCGTTGAAGCAAGCAATGTACCGATACCAGAAGTCTTACTCCACGATCAAGCTGAATCCATCGAGCGGGATATGACCCAGAACCTCATGTACCAAGGCCTTACGCTTGACCAGTATCTTGAAAACAAAGGCTTTGAAGACAAGAACAGATGGCTTGAAACTGAAGTTAACGAAGCTGCTAAAAAACGTGTCCAGGCGGGGCTCGTACTTGCAGAACTCAGCAAGGTTGAAAAAATCGAAGCTACGAACGAAGAGCTTGAAAACCACGTAAATCTATACAAGCAACAATATGCTAATAATCCACGCATGGTTGAGCAGTTCGATACGCCAGAATCACGTCGTGATGTTGCGAATCGTCTTTTAACTGAAAAGACAGTCGACCGTCTGGTTGAACTAAACACAAAGAGCTAGCTTTCAAAGAGCGCTAATAAAGTGAAACTCCGCCCCATGTAGGGCGGAGTTTCACTTTTGTGACTCACGCTCCAGAGGCGGAGGGTCTTCCCTCAGGATGCCACTGCGCTTTCCAGGGTGATGTACCCCTTGGTCGAGATGGCGAGATTGGTCGCCAGCGCGAACTCGCCTTGAGCCTGGCTGCGATGAACCGCCCTAAGGTGCAGGTAGACCTGGGGGAAGATGAGCAGATGCTCACGTCGACGCGTCTCGACCTCCACCTTAGTGGAGGGGAATTTGCAGCTTCCCTCCAGCAGCAACAACGCGTTGCTTGCGAGCCGGTCGAGCGTGTCGTTGCCGGTCGTGAAGGGCTTGCCTTGGGCGGAGAGCGGTGTGATCTTGAATCCCACCTGCTGTTCGCCACTGTTAGACACGAGCTCCATCATCTGCGGAAAGAGCCTGGTCGCGTAAGTCGTCGCGTCCAGGACGAACACGGCCCTGCCGCTATGGCCAAACGTGTAGTTGATCTCGATACCACGGGGACGGATGAGGTCCGTGAGTACATTGAGGGGTCTGGATGAAAAGAGCATTTGTGTACCTCTCGTGTAGGAAAAGACTGCATAAAACTATAGCATAAAAGGTGAATAATAGCAATCCGAGTGCGATTAAGATCTAGCACTCTATTGCATCGAGTGCTAGATCTTGTGTATACTAAGTATATGAATAAGCCAACAAGTTATCTCGTACCAACGGTTATCGAAAAGACGCATGATGGCGAACGTGCATTTGATATTTACTCTCGCCTTTTAAATGAACGCATCATCTTTTTAGGAGATGAAGTAAATGAAGCAACAGCAAATGTCGTTGTGGCACAACTCCTTCATCTTGCGTATACCGACCCAAAAAAGGACATTAAACTGTATATCAACAGTCCAGGCGGAACGGTTTATGATGGCCTTGCGATCTTCGATACGATTCAATACATCAGTCCGGATGTTATGACGATTGGCATCGGTCTTCAGGCTAGTATGGGCTCTTTTCTTCTATCGAGCGGTACCAAAGGTAAGCGGTTCGCGCTTCCTAACAGTCGTATCATGATGCACCAGCCGTCGAGTGGCACTCAAGGTAAGATTACAGATCAAGAAATTACACTTCGTGAAGGGATCTATCTCAAGCAAAAATTAAACGAAATTCTTGCAAAGAATACTGGCCAAAAGATTGCAAAGATTGAAAAAGATGCCGACCGTGATTTCTGGATGAGTGCTGAAGAGGCTGTGACGTACGGCCTGATTGACGAAGTTATTACTAAGGGGTAATTCGCTCGTCGATATGGAGGACATCCTTGAATCATATTGGCGGTCTTCTGTGAAGCTGTGATAGTGTGTTTTTGCACTTGACGATTTGCCTCACTTGCTTCACAATGGGTACTAAGAAGTAGTGTAGTTGTGGTTAACTATGTTTCCGAGCGGGTGGCAGCGAACGGAGACAACCATATCTTAGGAATCTTCGGCGCCGATTCTATCCACTAAACAATTAAACCCAAGCGAGGAGCTATACGTGTCAAAAACACAGCCTGCAGTGACAGGGCGTGTCTTTTTTACCGGAAAAGACAGTGCCTTAGAGCTACCTAACCTCATTGCTCACCAGGAAGATTCTTGGCGTGAATTCGTCGAGACTGGTTTGAGCGAGATCTTTGCAGAACTTAATCCAATCGAGGACTATACCGGCCAAAAGCTGGAGCTTCGTTTCAAGAAGTATGAGTTCCAAGATCCTAAGACGAGCGAAAAAGACGCAAAAGAAAATAATCTAACTTTTGATGCGCCACTCCATGCGACCGTTGAGCTTACAAATAAGGTCACGGGCGAGGTTAAGGAACAAGAGATTTACCTTGGTGATTATCCATGGATGACCGAGCGCGGTACATTTATTATCAACGGTACTGAACGTGTTGTTGTTTCTCAGCTCATTCGCTCAGCAGGGGTGTTCTTTACTGCAGATGTTGTAAACGGCCGTAACTTCTACGGTGCGAAGCTTATTCCAGGTCGTGGTGCATGGCTTGAGTTTGAGACTGCATCTAACGGTGCTATCTACGTTAAGATCGATCGTCGCCGTAAACTGCCTGTCACGACTTTACTGCGTGCCCTTGGCCACAATAAGACGAGCGAAATTAAAAGTCTATTTGAAGACACCGACACCGGTGAAGTTAAATATATTGACGCTACTCTCGAAAAAGATCCAGCACGCGGTTCAAATGAAGCGCTTATTGAGGTTTATCGTCGTCTTCGTCCAGGTGACCTTGCAACCGTTGACAACGCTCGTAGCATGATCGAACGCATGTTCTTTGATTTCAAGCGTTTTGATTACAGTCGTGTTGGCCGTTATAAGCTCAATCAACGCCTTGGTCTCGAAGTCGCAAATGTTGCTGAAAACCGTGTTTTCCAGATGAGCGATCTTATCGCAATCATCAAGGAAATCATCCGACTTAACAATACACAAGCCCCTTCTGACGATATTGATGCTCTTTCAAACCGCCGCGTTAAATTGGTTGGCGAACTTGTTGCCCGCCAGTTCCGTGTTGGTATGCTCCGTATGCAGCGTAACGCCATGGACCGTATGTCAATGTCTGACATCGAATCTGTCACTCCAGGCCAGTTAATTAACGCCCGCCCAGTTGTCGCAGCTGTTCGCGAGTTCTTTGCCAGCTCACAGCTTTCACAGCTTATGGATGAAGTTAACCCACTATCAGAGCTTTCACACAAGCGTCGCCTGAGCTCGATGGGTCCTGGTGGTCTTTCACGCGAACGTGCCGGTTTTGACGTTCGTGATGCTCACCCAACTCATTACGGTCGTATCTGTTCTGTCGAGACACCAGAAGGTGCTAACATTGGCCTTGTGCTGAACCTTGCAACTTATGCTCGCGTTAACGAATATGGCTTTATCGAGACTCCTTATCTCAAGGTAGCTGACGGCAAAGTAACTGATGAGGTTATTTACCTTGATGCCTCACAGGAGATTAACGAAGTTATCGCTGATGCTGGTGCGACATTGAACGACGACGGTACGTTTGCCGCAGAGCGTGTGAGTGCCCGCAAGCACCTTAAACCAGAGCAGGTAGATGTTTCAGAGGTTACTTACATGGACGCTGCTCATAAGCAGATCCTTGGTTCTACTGCATCTCTTGTGCCATTTATCGAGAAAAACCGTGTCGACCGATCGTTGACCGGTTCAAACATGCAGAAGCAGGCAGTTCCTCTTCTTACTCCAGAATCTCCAACGGTTGGTACGGGTATCGAAGCGGAAATTGCTCGTAACACAAGCCAACTTGTTGTTGCAGAGGGCGATGGTGAAGTTGTTCGTGCTGACGGTAAGCTCGTTGAAGTTAAATACAAAGACGGTGTTAAAACGTACGAGCTGATCCACTTTGCTAAATCGAACGACGATCGCTCAATTAACCAAAAAACTCGTGTTATCCGTGGTCAAAAGGTTAAAAAGGGAGACATTCTGATTGAAGGTGCTTCTATTGCTGACGGCGAGCTAGCTCTTGGTCGCGATCTAACGGTTGCCTTTATGCCATGGGGTGGTTATAACATGGACGACGCAATCGTGCTTTCTGATCGCATCGTCAAAGAAGATGCTCTTACGAGTATCAACATCAAAGACTACACTGTTGAAGTCCGCGAAACCAAGCTTGGCCCAGAGATTGTCACTCGCGATATTCCAAACGTGAGCGAGGATTCATTGCGCCACCTCGACGAAAACGGTATCGTTCAAATTGGTAGTGAAGTTAAAGCTGGCGACGTGCTCGTTGGTAAGATTACCCCTAAGGGTGAGCAAGAGCTCAGCTCTGAAGAGCGACTTCTTCGCGCTATCTTTGGCGAAAAAGCCAAGGATGTTCGCGATACTTCACAGCGCATGAACAATGCTGGTGGCGGTAAAGTTGTTGGCGTTAAGATTTTCTCTCGAGAAAACGGTCACGAACTAAAGGCCGGCGTTCTTATGCAGATCCAGATCTTCGTAGCACAACTCCGTAAAATTAGCGTTGGTGACAAGCTTGCTGGTCGTCACGGTAACAAGGGTGTTGTTGCGCGTATTCTCCCTGTAGAGGACATGCCTTTCATGGAAGACGGAACCGCAGTTGATGTTGTTTTGAACCCACTTGGTGTGCCAAGCCGTATGAATATTGGTCAGCTGTTTGAAACTCACCTTGGTATGGCCGCTCGCGCCCTTGGCTACAAGGTTGCAACGCCTCCATTCGATGGTGTTTCAAACGAAATCATCTCGAGCGAGCTTGAGAAAGCTGGTTACGCTCCTGATGGAAAGAGCCAGCTCTTTGATGGTCGCACTGGTGAGCCATTTGAAGAGCGCACAACCGTTGGTGTGATGCACATGATTAAACTTCACCACATGGTAAGCGACAAGATCCACGCTCGCTCAACTGGTCCATATACTATGGTTACCCAGCAACCACTTGGTGGTAAGGCGCAAAACGGTGGTCAGCGCTTTGGTGAGATGGAGGTTTGGGCACTTGAAGCATATGGTGCCGCTGCAACCCTGCAGGAAATGCTGACAATCAAGTCAGACGACACCTATGGTCGTGCTAAGGCCTACGAATCTATCATTAAGGACGAGCCAATTGTTGGTCCTAAGCTTCCTGAGTCATTCAACGTGCTCGTAAAGGAACTTCAGGGTCTTGGTCTTCGTGTTGATCTTTTGGATGAGTCAGAAGATGCTGCTATTGACGCCGAAAACGTTATTGCCAGTGCTGGCCCAGAAGACAAGACAGTTCCAGCTGATGGACTCCTTGACGATGACGTTGTCGAAACTGTTCTTGATGAAGCCGATGAAATTGGTGACATCGAAGACGGAATGAGTATTCAAGACATTGATGAAATAGATGAAGAAAGGAAGGAGGCGTAATATGAGCCGAGTTGTTGCATCGAACGGTATTGCCGACTTTGACGCTGTGCGTCTCGCAGTTGCTAGCCCAGAGGATATCCTCAAATGGAGCTATGGTGAGGTTACAAAGCCAGAAACCATCAACTACCGTACCCAAAAGCCGGAGCGCGATGGTTTGTTCTGTGAGCGTATTTTCGGACCAGTAAAAGATATCAACCCACACGACAACAAGCTAAAGGGTGTTCGCTCCCGTGAAGCTGCTGTCGACAAGAACGGTGAACTTGTTACTAAGTCTATCGTTCGTCGTGAGCGTATGGGTCACATCCAGCTTGCTGCACCTGTTGCGCACATCTGGTTTATGCGTGGTACGCCAAGTGCTATGAGCCTGCTTATTGGCATTACGGTTCGTAACCTTGAGCGCATCGCTTACTTTGCAACCTACGTTGTTTTGAAGGTAAACGAAGAAAAGCGTGATCAAATGCTTGCTGACCTTGAAGCAGAGACCGAAGCTGGACGTGCCGCGATTAAAATTCGCTACGAGCGCGAAGCTTCTGTTGAAAACGCTGATGTAAAGTCTTTGGCAGAGCAGCAATCACGTGAAGTTGAAGAACTCAACGACATGTACACGGTTAAAAAAGGTCAGCTTGAGAGCCTCGTAAAGGGTGCGCTTATTAGCGAAACCGATTTCCGTAACCTTCCTGAAGAATATGAAGAGCTTGCCGAAGTTGGCATGGGCGGTACCGCACTTAAAGCTCTCCTCGACGAAATCGATCTGCCTGTTCTTATCAAACAGCTCAGCGAAGAAGTCGAAAGTGCTAAGGGTCAACGCGAAAAGAAACTCCTTAAGCGCCTTAAGGTACTTGAGGGTATGCTTGCCGCTGGTATCAAGCCAAACAGCTTAACACTTACTGTTCTTCCTGTTATTCCTCCAGACCTTCGTCCAATGGTTCAGCTTACTGGTGGCCGTTTTGCCACAAGTGACCTTAACGACCTTTACCGTCGTGTAATTAACCGTAATAACCGTCTTAAAAAGCTGATCGACCTCAATGCGCCAGAAGTAATTCGCCGCAACGAAATGCGCATGCTCCAAGAGGCTGTTGACGCCCTCATCGATAACAGCGCAGCTCGTGGTGGCCGTGCCGTTAACGCTACTGGTGGCCGTCGCCGCCTTAAGAGTATTAGCGACATGCTTAAGGGTAAGCAAGGTCGTTTCCGCCAGAACCTTCTGGGTAAGCGTGTTGACTACTCTGGACGTTCAGTTATTGTGGTTGGACCTAAGCTTAAGATCAACCAGTGTGGTTTGCCTAAGCAGATGGCGCTCGAGCTCTTTAAGCCATTCATTATCAGCTGGCTTATCCGCGGTGAACACGCCCACAACATTCGCTCGGCAACTCGTTTGATCGAAGCTGGTGATGCGCTTGTATGGGACGCACTTGATGCAGTAATTGAAGGCAAATACGTTCTTTTGAACCGTGCTCCATCACTCCACCGTCTTTCAATCCAGGCTTTCCAGCCTAAGTTGGTTGAAGGCAAGGCAATTCAGCTACACCCACTCGTAGCCAACGGATTTAACGCCGACTACGATGGTGACCAGATGGCTGTTCACCTTCCACTGTCTAAAGAAGCTCAGGCTGAAGCTCGTGACCTCATGAGCGCAACCAACAACCTTCTAAAGCCAGCCGATGGTGCGCCAGTACTTAACATCGGTCAGGACGTTGTGCTTGGTAACTACTACCTTACGTACGAAAAACCGAGCGCTCAGACTAACATCGTTAAGGCTTACAGCTCTATCTACGAGGCTGAAATGGCTTACGACAACGGTAAGCTGCAGCTTCAGACACCAATCCGTGTTGTTGCTAAGGGCCAAGCTCGCAACACAACACTTGGTCGAGTGTTCTTTAACGACATTCTGCCAGCTGACTTTCCGTACGACAACAACATCCAAAGCAAGAAGCAGCTTAAAAAGGTTCTTGCCAAGATCTTCAATACGTATGGTGCTGAGGAAACTGCTAAGACCGCCGACCGAATGAAGGGTCTGGCATTCCGTTTTGCAACTATTGCTGCTGTATCCACTGGTAAGGATGACTATATCCACTTTGACGAGATTGGTGAGTTTGTTGCAGAAGGTGACGCTAAGACTGCGCTCATTTCTGAACAATTCGACCAAGGTCTTATCACCGAGGAAGAGCGTTATAACCTCACTGTCGCTGCATGGCGTGGTGTTGACCGTCAAGTAACTGAGTTCTTGCAGTCACAGCTAAAGAACATGGACACTAGTATTAGTGTCATGGTGAACTCTGGTGCGCGTGGTGATATTTCAAACGTTAAGCTTGCAAGCGCTATGGTTGGTATCATGGTGGACGCGACTAACCGCGAAATTGAGCTACCTATTCGCTCAAGCTACAAAGCAGGTCTTTCATCACTTGAGTCATTCGTGGCTACTCGTGGTGCTCGTAAGGGTCTGATTGACACCGCTCTTAAGACGGCTGACTCAGGTTACCTGACTCGTCGTCTTGTGGACGTGAGCCAAGATGTCTTTACTGCCAAAGATGATGTCGCCGAGGAAGATGAAGGCTTTGCTATCTACCGCGCAGAGTCTGCATTGACTATGATCGACTTTGGTAACCGTCTCTATGGCCGTTACACTGCTGAGGAAATTCCTGGCATCGTTGGTAAAGACGAGCTCATTACTCGTGAAGTTGCCGATGCTATTGAAGCAGACGCTACCATCGAAAACGTCAAGATCCAGAGCGTGCTCTCTACGAAGAGCCTTCGCGGTATTCCACAAAAGAGTTACGGTATCGATATGGCAACCGGCACACTCGTTGCAGCCGCTCAGCCTGTCGGTGTTATTGCCGCTCAGTCAGTCGGTGAACCTGGAACGCAGCTTACGCTTCGTACCTTCCACGCTGGTGGTGTAGCTGGTGGAGACATCACACAAGGTCTGCCTCGTGTTGAAGAACTCTTCGAAGCGCGTACACCTAAAGGGCAGGCGCATGTGACTGAAACAGCTGGAGTTGTTGATCTCTGGGAAGATGGCAAAAAGTACATCGTTCAAGTTACTCCTTCGGCTGGTCATGTCGAGCGCATTGCGCTTGAAGGTCGCAAGATGGCTGTTAAGGCGGGTAGCAACGTAAAGGTCGGTGATGTTCTGGCGACTGCCGAGGGTGAAGCTAAACCACTCGTTGCACCATTCGACGGTGTTGTAGAGGTTGCCGAAGATACGATGGTGATTGCCGCAAATGCAAGTTCACCAGTTCGCTACGAAATTCCTGGTAGTACGCAGCTTGTTGTAAAGGCTGGTGATGTCGTTGAAGCGGGTGACCGTCTTACTATCGGTTCACTTAATCTCCACGACCTCATGCGTCTTAAGGGCACGGAAGCGACGCAGCGTTATATTATTAACGAAGTGCTTCGTATCTATGCCGCACAGGGTCAAGATGTTGCCGATAAGCACCTTGAGATCATCGTTCGTCAGATGTTCTCACGTGTTCAAGTCGAAGACCCGGGTGACAGTGCCTTTGTCATGGGCGACATTGTTTCTAAGGCTGCGGTCTACGAAGCAAATGTCCTGCTCGCTAGCGAAGGTAAGGAGCTTGCTCAGTATAACCAATTGCTCCTCGGTATCACTAAGGTGTCAATCTGGAGCGACAGCTGGCTATCTGCCGCATCATTCCAAGACACGACTCGCGTGCTCATCAATGCTGCTACTAGCGGCCGAGCTGACCGCTTGAATGGTCTTAAGGAAAACGTCATCATTGGTCGCAAGATTCCTGTTGGAACCGGTGCCCGCGTTGACGAACCTGATGAGTCTCTAGTGAGCGAAATCGTAGAAGATATCGAACTTGCTGAGTAGATATCGGTCCTATTGTAAAAATAACCCCTTCGTTTGTAAGGGGTTATTTTTTATATTTACGGAGGTGAACGTTTGACATTATTGACGGGTGGTCGTATCGTAATATACGCATCTAATACACCGAAGATCATCAGAGGAGATGGTCAGGATGGCAGCAACAGCTGGCGACTCGACGGCGGGCTCCGCTCGTTCTTCGGAGTTGCCGCCGCAGCCCACGGGTCTGACGGACTTCGAGCGTGACTTGTTCACGACGAACGGCGGTCGGATCGATGAGGAGGCGCTTCGGCGCTTCCGTGGTCGGCGCTCCTGATGGGGTGCACCCGGAAGGGTCAGGGCAATGGTATGTCTCAAGACGTATCCGCCCTGGCCCTCCGGGCTTATTTTTACCTTGAAATAATACAGTATCTCTGTTAAGCTAATACATGAGTTTCCTCTTTTTAGACTCTTAGGCGAAAAGAATGTGTACACGTCACGAGAGAACGCTAAAAAGTATGACACGAAGCGGATATGCTGAATCCAAATCGTAAATCAGAGCATCATGCTCTTCAAATAAGTGAATAACAGGAGTTTTCATGCCTACTATCAACCAGTTGGTGCGCAAGCCTCGTCAGACTGCGATTAAAAAATCAAAGTCTCCAGCGCTTGGCCGCATTCACAACGCACTTAAAACGCGTTACTACGACCAGGATGCCCCACTAAAACGTGGTGTTTGTATCAAGGTGACTACAAAAACCCCTAAAAAGCCTAACTCAGCTCTTCGTAAAGTTGCTCGTGTTCGTCTGACGAACCAGCAAGAAGTCTGGGCTTATATTGGTGGCGAAGGTCATAACCTCCAGGAGCACGCTGTGGTGCTTGTTCGTGGTGGCCGTGTTCCGGACCTTCCAGGTGTGCGTTACCACATCGTACGTGGTGCACTCGACCTTCAAGGTGTTGCAAAGCGCAAACAGGGTCGTTCTAAGTACGGCGCTAAGAAGGAGGACAAGTAGTCATGCCTCGTAAAGTAACTAAAAAGCTCCAACGTGAGCTCAAACCTGACCGTAAGTACCAGAGCGTACTTATCCAGCGTCTTATCAATAAATCTATGCTCGACGGCAAAAAGCAAGTAGCTGAGCGTGCGGTTTACCGTGCTCTTGAGCAGGCTGCTAAAAAGCTTGAGAGTGAAGACCCACTTGCTGTATTTGAAAGGGCTCTTAAAAATGTCTCACCAAACTTCGAGGTTAAATCTCGCCGTGTTGGTGGTGCTAACTATCAGATTCCTTTCCCAGTACAGGGTCACCGCCAACTTCACTATGCGTTTAGCTGGCTTGTACAATCGGCTCGTTCACGTAACGGTATTCCTTACTCGCAGCGTCTTGCGCTCGAGATCGTAGATGCCTATAACGAAGCTGGTGCTGCGTACAAAAAGAAAGAAGACACGCACAAGATGGCTGAGGCCAACCGCGCCTTCGCTCACTTCGCCCGCAGCTAATCTGCATTCGGGACAGAAAAAGAACTCCTCATATGGGAGTTCTTTTTTGAGTGTCAGTTCGCCGGCTTGCACGCGTATACGAGGTTAACAGGGGGTGACATTTATGGACACTTCTGGTAAAATGGTAAGGAAGAGCTATTTTTGATGGCAAAATTTCATATTTAACGAAGAAAGAAGAAAGAGCACCAAACGCTATGGCCCAGAAAAACGTCCCGCTTAAGGACTTTCGTAACATCGGTATTATTGCCCATATTGATGCCGGCAAGACCACTACAACAGAAGGTATTTTGTATCGCACAGGAATCAACCATAAAATTGGTGAAGTTCGTGGCGCAGATGGTGATAGCGCCACTACCGACTGGATGGCTCAGGAAAAAGAGCGTGGTATTACTATTACCTCTGCTGCTGTAACCTGTTTCTGGAAGGGGCACAAGATCAACATTATCGATACCCCAGGACACATCGACTTTACGGCTGAAGTTGAGCGTTCTCTTCGTGTGCTCGACGGTGCTGTAACCGTGTTCGACGGTAAAATGGGCGTAGAGGCTCAGACTGAGACCGTATGGCGTCAGGCTAATAAGTACGGCGTGCCTCGTATCTGCTTTATTAACAAGATCAACCAAATCGGTGGTGACTTTTATAAGTCGCTCGGTACCATTCACAATCGTCTTTCTAAGAATGCTCTTCCTATTCACCTTCCAATTGGTTTTGAGAAGGAGATCAACGGTGTTGTTGACCTCGTTGATATGAAAGCCTACACTTACGGTGACTACACCGACCATGAGCTTGTTCCAGGTGAAATTCCTGCTGATATGCTCGAAAAAGCTAAAAACGCACGCAGTCTTCTGGTTGAAGCTGCCGTTGAAGCTGACGACGAACTGTTTGAGCGTTTTCTTGAGCAGGGCGAAGAGTCGATCTCTATCGATGAACTTAAGGTTGCTCTCCGTAAGCGCGTGCTTGCCGGTGACTTCTTCCTGGTAACTGGTGGTGACGGTCGTGGTGTGATCGTTGAAAAGGTCCTCGACCTTGTTGCTGATTACCTCCCATCTCCACTCGATGTCGATGCTATTAAAGGTATCAACCCAAAGACGGGCGACACCATTGAGCGCCAGCCAGACGAGTCAGAGCCTCTTGCTGCTTTGGCCTTTAAAATTGCAACAGACCCATTTGTCGGTAAGCTGATATTTATTCGTGTTTATAGCGGTAAATTGACTGCAGGCAGCTATGTACTTAATACGACGACAGGTAATAAAGAGCGTATCGGCCGTATCGTTCGTATGCACGCCGACAAGCGTGAGGATATCGATGTTATTGGTGCAGGTGATATTGCGGCCGTTGTTGGTCTCAAAGACACCTTTACTGGTGCAACTATCTGTGACCCAACTCACCCAATTCAGCTTGAATCTATCGATTTCCCAGAGCCGCCAGTATCAATCGCTGTTGAGCCTAAAACCAAAGCTGACCAAGAAAAGATGGGTGTTGCCTTGCAGCGTCTTGCTGAAGAAGATCCAACTTTCCGTGTTCACACTGACGAAGAGACTGGTCAGACTATTATGTCTGGAATGGGTGAACTTCACCTCGATATCCTTATTGATCGTATGAAGCGTGAGTTTAAGGTTGAGGCAAACATTGGTGAGCCGCAAGTTGCCTTCCGTGAATCTATCAAAGGTACCTCAGATGTACAGGGAAAGCACGCTAAGCAATCTGGTGGTCGCGGCCAGTACGGTGACGTATGGATTCGCTTTGAGCCGAATGAAACGGGCAAGGGCTTTGAATTCTTTGACGCTATTAAAGGTGGTGTTGTTCCTCAGGAGTATCGTAAACCTGTTGAACAAGGTGTGCGTGAGACCCTCGAAGGAGGTGTTATCGCGGGCTATCCAGTAGTAGACGTTAAAGCGACGCTTTACGACGGTAGCTACCACGATGTCGACTCGAGCGAACTTGCCTTTAAGCTTGCAGGCCACATCGCAACGCGTGCAGGTATTAAAGCTGCAAAACCTATTCTTCTCGAGCCTATTATGAAGGTAGAGGTCAGTACGCCAGAAGAGTTCATGGGCGACGTCATTGGTGACCTTAACGCTCGTCGTGGTCGCATTGACGCTATGGAAGACATTCCTGGCGGTGCGAAGCTTGTTAAGGCCTTTGTGCCACTTGCAAGTATGTTTGGTTACACGAGTGATCTTCGTTCAATGAGCCAAGGTCGTGCAGCCAGCACTATGGAGCTTGCGCAGTATGAGGAAGTACCACCTAATGTTGCACAGGAAATCATCGAGAAGCGCGCTAGCAAATAGTCGCTAATCGAATAAAAATACACCGCTCATAAAATCGAGCGGTGTATTTTATTGGTGAGTATTACCTATAGTGATACAAGCTCAATATCAAACACGAGGTCAGAGTTTGGCGGAATGTTTGCGGCTGCACGGACTGATCCATAGGCAAGCGCAGATGGAATGATAAGACGCCTTGTGCCACCTACCTTCATGCCGGGAACACCTTGCGTCCACCCCTTTATAACTTGGTTTAGTCCGAAGGTGATTGGCTTTCCAAAGTCGTGCGAGCTCTGAAAAATAGTCCCGTCCGTACAAAGCGCACCGGTGTAGTGTGCGGTAATAGTAGCGTTTTCAGGAACAATCTCTCCGGTGCCTTCGACGATATCAATAACCTCTAGCTGTGGAACAGTTGGTAGCGGTGTGAAATTAGCGAGCTTAGTGCCCTCAAGTTGTGTGGGTTCAATCATCCATCTATTTTACTATGTTATTGCTCTCATTGTAGCTAAATGACTCATGGTATGTTGCTTACACTCTTATGATTTAGTATTCTTAGCCCATGGAGCAAAAGACAAAACGAAACCCTAAAAGGGGTATTGCCAATTTTTTTGGTGCTTTAGGATACTTTTTTGGCTTTTTGCAGTGGTTTTGGGCTGTCTTGCTTTACTTTAGCGTTATCCAATCGGTAACCTTATTTGTGTCGCCTAATGCCGACAAGCCCGTCGCGCCACCGGCAGTACCTGCGTTTACACTTCCTAATTCTGTCGAGATGGTTATCTTAGGTGTTACGGTGGTCGTTATGGTCATCGTGACTATCTATGCACTTATAAAAATACCGGTGAGTATTGTTAAAACGGGTAACAGAGTAGTGCACGAAACAGCTCAGACTATAACGCCGATGGTTATGAAGGCGCAACATAAAAAAGATACTAAAAAGTTCCGTGACAAGTTAACGACAAGGCTTATCTTTGCTATTAAACTGCTATTAATTATTATCCCTGTCATTTTAACGTCCACTTCTAGATGGCTAGAAAAGCAATCCGTTGATTATTCAATTGCTCTTGTTGTAGGTTGCGGGTTGGCTGCTCTGAGCATAGCATTCTTTACTCTGCAGTATGCAGTAGCCGGTGCGCTTCGAGTTAAGATTCGCGATCTCTGGTAGGATGAAGTGATCCGGACTGTTTTCGTATTGCTTACTATACACATATGATGGTACATTTATCTTTAGCCCCAAGGTGGGGCGGCACAAGCAGACAGAGGAGGTAAAGGGTCATGCCTACGACGATCATCCCGCGTAATCAGATCCTGAATACTACGCCCTATAGCCCATACCACCTACCACCGCTTGTTCCAGGAACGGCGGGAACGGCTCAGCCCAAGCCCACGGCGCGTGCAGTCACGTGTATTGCACCCGGAGATGCCAAGGCGCATAACCGCCACTGGCAGCAGGAACTAGACATTCATCGAGGTGACCCGCACCAAGCGATTGCAGCTGACGACACATACCCGAACCAGGTATTTGCGCGTGACTACACGGTGTACGGTGCAGTGACGCTTAGCGACCCGCTCGCCGTAACGCTGAAGGAATTTTGGTTGTCTCGTGGTTTTGACGAGACGGCTCTCAAGGAAGCGTGGCGCGCATACCTGGCAACGTTCAAGAAGCGTAAGCCGCCGTGGTGGAAGCGAGTTAGCCAGGCTGTCGATGGTGGCGCCGTATTCTTCGAAGCCAAGAAGGATCGCGAAGTCATCGTCATGGGGGTGGTTGATCTCCGGATTACAACCTCTGAAGGGCCGACGACACTCGAGCACGGGTCGGTTTTGCTTCAGCATCCCGACGATGCGTCCAACCAGTGGCTTGCGCGGGCTGAAAAGTTCGCCGAGCGCTACGAATGGGCGCGTGCTCCGAAGAGTGGACTGCTGATTCCGCAGACACGGTAGGTCATTTACTATCACGGGCTAGGGGATCGAACGATGAACTCTGTCTGCTTGTGGTAGTAAAGTAATTATCTAATAAGTACTAGGGGTTGAGCCCGTGACTCCAGCCTTCGCTTGGAGGAGTCACGGGCGGGTGGCGCCTAGAACGGCGCCACCCATTGGAACAAATCGTGAAGCGTCTGCGCCTTGATGTACTGACGACCCATTACGCGACGTTGTCGTGGGCCCTTAGGGACGATCTGTCCACCTTGGATCTTCTTCTCGTCGATAGGAAGAACTCTGGCTTGCACCCACCCACTGACAGTGGCACGACCAACGCCGAATATGTCGGCGACCTGTGCAGGCGTGTGTTCGATGCGTGAGTCGATAACTGCCGCCATGGTGCTCCGCGTCTCAAGGTAGAGCCGCGGAGCACCATTAGTGGCGTTGAACGTACGCACCAGTTGCAGCGTGGCACTGCGTCCATCCAGGAACTCAGCGAACCCTTCGAGGTAGCTGGTCGGGAAGAACCGTGTTTGACGCTTCGCGAAATAAACATGAGGAATGAACGGAAACAGATTTTGCATTTGACTGCGGCTACTCAAGTTGAGTAGCTTTTGCGCTTCTCCTAGGGGAAGAAATACCGACTGTGTCAACGTACACATCCTTTTTGCCTGTGCGAAGGCTATATGTTTTATAGCACATTTATAGTGGTCGTCAAAGTCTTTGCTATATTACACAACCCAGCGATGGTCGCTAACTGAGCCGCTGCCGGTGTTCGCCCTACTTCACATGAGAGCGAACACCGGCGTGATCGTTTAAGGGCTAATGTTATAATTAAAACTATTATGTTTCAGACGTCTACAATTATGCAACTTGCAATCGAACATGGTTTGCCGCTTTTTATCTATGATCGTGTCTACTTGCGCGATCGTGCACAGCAGCTTATGGCCCTTGATCTGCCGTTCGGCTTAACCTCTCGCTATGCGGTTAAGGCGAACAATCACCCTGAGATTGTGGCGTTACTGAATGCTGAAGGGCTGCATTTTGATGCTAGCTCTAGCTATGAGGCGACAGAATTGCTTGAACAGGGAATACAAGGTGAGAAGATAAGTCTTTCAAGCCAGCAGCCAGCGCATAACCTCGCGAAGCTTCTTACGGCCGGTGTGCACTATGTCGCTACGTCACTCCATCAACTAGAGCTTTTCATACAGGAAGCTCCAAAGGGTGTGAGTGTTGGATTACGTGTTAATCCTGGTCTTGGTGCTGGTCATAACAACCGCACAACAACTGGTGGCGCCAACTCAAGTTTTGGGCTATGGAACGCTTACCTACCTCAGGCTTTAGAAATGGCAAAAAACGCTGACATCAGGATTACCCGACTGCATATTCATATCGGTTCTGGCGCGGATCCCAAGATGTGGGGTGAGGTGATAAAAACGGCGCTCGATATTGTTCGTCAGATGCCAGATGTTGCTACTTTAGATATCGGTGGCGGCTTTAAAATCCATCGATACGGCGATGAGCATGAAGCTAATATGGCAGAAATTGCTAATGTTTTTGGTACCGAACTTAAGGTGTTCGCCGAGGAGACCGGCAGGCGACTGCATTTGGAGATTGAACCCGGTACATGGTTGGTGGCTCACGCGGGTACGCTCGTGGCACAAGTAGTTGATATTGTTGATACAGGTGCCGATGGCCATACTTTTTTGAGACTAAATACTGGGATGAATGATATTATCCGACCAAGCATGTATGGTGCGCAGCATCAGATCGATACACTAAAAGACGCAGCTGAGACTGATGAATACGTTGTCGTTGGGCATAACTGTGAAACCGGTGATATATTAACACCTGCTGCGGGAGATCCAGAGGGTTTGGAACCTCGTTTAATGAAAAAAGCAGCAATAGGCGATATGGTGGCTATTCACGATACCGGTGCCTACTGTCGTAGCTTTGCTGTTCACGGATATAACTCGTATCCTTCGGCAAAAGAGGTTTTTGCTTAATTCAAACAATGTGAGGATTGCCCTATACTGCACGGGCAATGAGTATGCTACCATTGGTTATGGCGTATTCAGAAGTAAAAATTGGTAATCCATTATATTCTGAAAATCTTGATGATGTGGGGAGAAATTATGGCCTTGAGGGTCTTATGGCGCGGTTCGCGCACGCCCTAGGAAGGGCGGGGCTTGCCGAAAATGAACTGATACAAACGACGCTTGCATTGGGCGTCGATTTACATGAGGGTGATAGGCGCACTTATGAGCCATATATTTATCATCCAATAAGGGTAGGTATACGACTAATTGAGGAATTAGGTGTGACTGACGCGACAACAATTGCTGCTGCACCGGTACATGATGTTATCGAAGACCATCCCAAAGAGCTCGCGAAACTCGAATTCGACGATATTCCATATGAGCCGCATCTTCAAAGGAGACTTGCGCATAGTGCGCTTGCGCTCATTGCCTCAGAGGATGTGGCGAACGTTGTACTTGAGGTATCCAATCCGATTCTTGGTCCAGATGATAAGAAACTAGAAACATATATTGATCATACGGCGCGATTAGTTGTCTACGGAAGTCCACGGGCGGCTGCACTAAAGCTTGCTGATTTTATAGATAATTCAGGTATAGCAACGGGCGAAGACCCAGGGAAGCGATCGAAGCTAGATCGAAAGCAGGGTCCAGTTTACGGAATGCATGTCGCGGGCCTGTCCCGGTCAGATAGCCTCGTCTCGTCAGAGGCGAAGCCTGAAGTGGTAATGGCTCTTTCGCACCGCCATTTACATGCACTTGGTCGCTTAACGCAGAGAACCGACTCACGTGAACAAAAATAAACAAGGGTGTGTAGTTTACAGAAAGAAGATACGATTGGGTAGTTTACAGACTGACAGTTTCCCTGTATAATTAAGCGCATACGTCGTGGAGTCTTTTTATGGACTGCCATACGAAATATAATTAATAGGAGATAAAATCCCATATGGCAGATTTCGATCGCACTAAGCCGCACGTCAACGTTGGTACCATGGGTCACGTTGACCACGGTAAAACAACTCTAACTGCTGCAATTACAGCTGTACTTGCAAAGCGTCTTCCAAGCGCTGTTAACAAACCAGTTGCTTATGACCAAATTGACAACGCACCTGAAGAGCGTGCACGTGGTATCACCATTGCATCTTCTCACCAGGAGTACGAGTCAGCTAAGCGTCACTACGCTCACGTTGATATGCCAGGTCACGCTGACTACGTCAAGAACATGATCACAGGTGCTGCACAAATCGATGGTGCTATCCTCGTGGTTGCTGCAAACGATGGTCCACTTCCACAAACTCGTGAGCACGTTCTGCTCGCGAAGCAGGTTGGTGTGCCTAAGATCGTTGTCTTCCTTAACAAGATGGACCTTGCTGATCCTGAGCTCGTTGAGCTCGTTGAAATGGATATTCGCGAACTGCTTGCTAAGAACGGCTTCGATGAAGACGCTCCTATCATCAAGGGCTCTGCTACTAAAGCACTCGAAGGTGATCCTGCTAGCGAAGATGCTATTATGGAACTCGTTGACGCTCTTGACTCATACGTTCCAGAGCCAGTTCGCGACCTTGACAAGCCTTTCCTTATGCCTATTGAGGACGTATTCTCAATTAAGGGTCGCGGCACGGTTGCTACCGGTCGTATCGAACAGGGTATCGTTAAGCTTAACGATGCAGTTGAAATCGTTGGTGTGAAGGCTACTCAACAATCAGTTGTAACTGGTATTGAGGCTTTCAAGAAGAATCTCAATCAAGGTCAGGCTGGTGACAATGCTGGTCTCTTGCTTCGTGGTATTGAGCGTGAGCAAATTGAGCGTGGCCAGGTTGTTGCTAAGCCAGGTTCAATCACTCCACACACCGAGTTTGAAGCTGAAGTCTACATCCTTAAGAAGGAAGAAGGCGGCCGTCACACTCCATTCTCAAAGGGCTACAAGCCACAGTTCTACTTCCGTACAACTGATGTTACTGGTGAGGTTGAACTCCCAGCTGACAAAGAAATGGTTATGCCTGGTGACACCGTTACCTTCAAGGTAAAGCTTCTTGCACCTATTGCTATGGAGCAAGGTCTTAACTTCGCTATCCGTGAAGGTGGCCGCACCGTTGGTGCTGGTGTTGTAACAAGCATCACTAAATAATAACTAACTAGTTATAGCAACGAGAGGCCTCAAATCAAGAGGCCTCTTTTGCTGAGGAGAATATGTACCACTACCGCAAAACTCGTAATACCTATGCGAAACACAATGCCGGCGACAAGAAGATAGAGGGTTGCACATTTTGTAACGAACTTACGCATGGCACAAAGATAATTGAAGAGGGTAAGACGATGTTCGTCATACCCAATCGTGTGTCCTACGATATTTTTGAAGGTCGTAAAGTCACCGATCATCTAATGATTATCCCGAAACGACACGTTGATACGTTTGACGACTTTACTGAAGAAGAGGCCTTGGAATTTATACGAATGACTGGCGCCTATGAAACAAAAGGTTTTAACGTATACGCGAGAGGCCGTGGAAGCATTAGTAGGTCGGTTATACATCAACACACACATCTTATCAAGACAGACGCTAATCGAACCAAGGCGCTCTTTTATATTCGCAAACCACACTTTCTAGTGAAGCTCTAAAAGCAAACGCCCACTCCTGGTGCCCGAAGGCACCGGGCAGGCGCTGCTTGACGGGAACTGGAGCGGGCTTTATTCCTTGAGGAGAATCTCACCCCCCTTCACGTTTAGGCCGCACGCGGAACAGCGACGCTTCATCGCAAGCCCGCGCCGCGCGGGCGTGTAGGAGATATCGCCATCGAACCGATGCGACCTCAGGATTAGCCAGCAGGGAATACCGAATCTCCTGGGTTTCGATGTCTTGCAGGATGATGGAGCTATGGGTGCGCCATCGGAGTGCTGCGTAACGTCAGACATCCTCACGTCTCCTCTCAAGGATATGAGGTGATGATAGCATGGTTAGCGCCTATTGGCAAACAGATGTAATTAGTATAAAATAACGAATGTATTAACATCATAACCACCGAGAACTCAGCTGGACGTGAACAAAGCACGGTTTCAGCAGAGGTTACGGGGTAGTACATAAAGGAGCAGTTTATGCCAGAAACAAAAGAAGCGGGTCTTCGTATCCGTATTCGTCTAAAAGCCTATGACCACAAGGTCATTGACCAATCAGCAAAACAAATTATTGACACCGCACTTCGCACGGGTGCAAGCGTAGCAGGTCCTATCCCACTTCCTACTCGTCGCAGCAGCTTCACTGTCGTTAAGTCTCCACACGTCTACAAGACTGGTGGTGAAACATTTGAGATGCGCGTTCACAAACGTCTTATCGACATTACGAACGCAACACCAAAGACTATCGATAGTCTGCAGAACCTCAGCCTTCCAGCTGGTGTTGATGCAGAAATCCGCATGTAAATTAAATATGCAATAGAAAAAATCCCGGTTATGCCGGGATTTTTGATTGCAAGGACATGGCCGCTGCAGGTTATGCGAGCGGCCAGCCGTCTCGGCCAGCGAGCCCTTGTGGGGCATAGCCATGTCTTCGTTCATCGAACAGGTTGCAGCCGTCGCCTCGCATCGTACAGCTCGCTCAGAGCCTTGTGAAGATACTTGAGCCGCGCATATGTCAGCGGTCGGAAGCACCACAGGCGGTCGGAGAGACTGATGTGTGCGCTTGAGTTACGACAGAGAACTCGACGAGCCACGGTGCCGTCCGAACGGACGACGTAGCGTCGAATGGTGTCATCCCATCCGTACCGGTCGATGTACAGCTCACTTTCTCGGGCAGACGCCCCAATGAGCACCTTCTGGGTGCTAGGGCGATCACGATCACAGGGGACGAGTAGTACACACTCGGAGTCGATCAGCTCCTGCGCACGAGTACGAATTGACGCGGTGAGCTGGTGTAGAGGTGGAGACTTGCGCAATCGTCGCGTGACGATTGGGGTCAGGGCCAGGACCAGGCACATCGTGCCTATGAATCCTAGCCTCGCAGACGGATTTCTGGTTGTTGCCATATTGGCAATCAGAAAGCCGCAAGCGAAGATTGTTGTCAGCAGGTAAGCCCAGTATAGGGGGCTGTTCCGGGACATCGCTTCCTTCCTCTAAAATGGGCGAACGTAAGACAGACCTGTAAAATAATAACATGTTATTAACTGTAAGAGGAATACAATATGCGTATATCTTTATCGTCGCATGACATTCATGTGCGTGTTAGGACCGACGCTCTGGATGTCGTCATACATGCTATGGATACGAACGGTAAGGTACATCACCCAAATACCAAAACCTAAGACAAGACCGCCGATAATAAGCCAGTAAACAGTTTGCTGGGTGATTTTAAATGTTACAAAGGGTTTAGTGTTCGAAGCGCGTACAAAAGAACGCATTTCGCTCGGTTTCTTTTTAGGTGCTTGTTTTTTCTTGGTTACTGGCATGATTCCTCCAAGGTTTTGTTGTATGGTTTCAGTATGGCCTAAGAATACTGACGGCGCAAGAGCGTTTGCGCTCATGGTTACTTTTGATATACTAGCAGGTAATGGCAACGCAAAAACAAAAAACCAGAACATATGCACGTAATCGCTCAGCGATCGTCAGTCGCAAGGGTTACGAAAAGATCTTTGAGTCTGACAGTACTTATTTTCTAAAGCTTGTAGTATTTGTACTACTTGGAACTTTTTGGGTTAAATTCCAAACACCAGTGACATGGCTTGGATTGCCTTTGAGTGCTATCCCTGTCGGTTTTTTGGTTGGTCTTTTGCTTGTGCGTAAGTTTGAAAAATATCAGGCGGATCGCAAGATATGGTATGCCATATTAGTAGTTATAACTATTCTTTGTTATTTTGCACCCTCTGGCATTGTGATTTAGTAGGCGTAAAGTGTGCCACCTAATATGTCATGGAAAGCCTCGAGCGACGCGGCATCTTCTTTTCTACACCTGCGAATGCCGTGCAATTGCATTTGCATTTTACCACCGTGAGCCACGAAATAATTGTGTGTAATAATAGGATTGGTGACTAATGGGGTCATCAATCCCGCTCAAGGTGGTGAATCTACGTGATCTCATGGAAACGCACAGCAGTTGCTGCTGTCGTGGTCGTGGGTCTGGTAACGGGCTGCAGCTCTAGCGGTGGGGGTGGGAGAAACGCGGCTTCAACAAGCCCAACACCCTCAAATACTGTCGCTGCTCCGTTCGATGCAACCGTTTCACTTTCCGACTTCAGCGCCACTTGCCGTGAGGTTGCCTGCTGGCTGCCGACGCAGTGGGAGCCGAAGTTGGTTAAGGGTGAAACGGTGTCACTTCGCGACAAGTGGCCGATGGATGGTATGTCTGTCCGGGTTGTCTGTGAAACCACTGGTGAGACGTATCGCGACCAGACCGGTCAAGACACGGATGCTTGGTACGGCATCCTCGTCCCCAGTGATAAACTACAACCACTGAGTCCCGGTACCGGCCCTAAGGCATTGCCGAAAAGCGATGGCTATGTTGGCTACGTTGGTGCCGCCTGGATCAAGGGTGGGTCCGGCAAGCGGGCACCTGCTTGTTAGGATACGCTTGAGCGCCCGTCCCGTGACCCGCTTATACGGCGTCACGGGACGGGCAAGTCCTCTGTAAAATGATTGACTCACTGAGGTGAGTGTGCTATAGTCGCTAGGTAACTTATTACGTAATAACAACTCATTCTTGGTGAATTGGAAGGTCTACCTCAGTAGAAACCTCCAGCCACCAAGAGTTTTAAGTGGGAGCAAGAGGGCAATGAAAGCACTTCTCGGTACCAAAATTGGTATGACCCAAATCATCAGCGAGTCTGGTGTTGCTGTTCCAGTAACACTTATTCAAGCTGGCCCCTTGACTGTGACTCAGGTCAAGTCCGTCGAAACCGACGGCTACAACGCAGTCCAGGTGGCATATGGTGAGGGTAAGAACCTGAGCAAGGCCGTGGCTGGTCACACAAAGACAGCCGGTGTCACCCCGAAACACATTCGGGAATTTCGTGTCGATGAATTACCAGACCTAAAGGTCGGGGACGTCATTGATGTAACTAAGTTTGAGCTAGGCGATTTGGTGGACGCGACTGGCACAAGCAAAGGTAAAGGTTTTGCCGGTACGGTAAAACGTCACAACTTTAACACAAGCAAAAAGACCCATGGTGGTAACGGAAACGTTCGTAAGCCTGGTTCTATTGGATCTATGTATCCACAGAAGGTCTTTAAGGGTAAGCGCATGGCTGGCCGAATGGGTCACGACCGCGTGACGGTTAAGAACCTTGAAGTAGCGTATGTTGACGCCGCTTCGAACTTGATCGGCCTTAAGGGCGCTGTTCCAGGTCCTAAGAAGGGTCTTATCATTATTGGAGGTGAAGCATAATGGCTGAGACTAAAAAAGCAGCTGCATCGACTGCTCTCCCTAAAGAAGTTTTTGCGGTAGAAGTTCCTAACCACGAACTGCTCAAACTTGCCTACGATTCATTCCTGGCCAACAACCGTCTTGCCAGTGCTACTACTAAGCAGCGTGGCGAAGTTCGCGGTGGTGGTAAAAAGCCATGGAAGCAAAAGGGTACCGGTCGCGCACGTTTCGGTTCAAGCCGTAACCCAATTTGGCGTGGTGGTGGTGTTGTCTTTGGACCACGCGGTAACGAAAACTACAAACTACGCATCAGCACAACCAGCAAACGCGTTGCGCTTCGTCAGGCTCTGACACTTGCAAGCGAAGCCGGTAAGATCGTCGTAAAAGACGTACCTGCTACAGCTACTAAAACAGCAGAGATGGTTAAGTTTCTTGCCGACAATAAGCTAGACCGCAATGTATTGATGGTTGTTAGTGAAAAGACTCCAGAGTTGATTCGCTCGACAGCTAACATCCAGAACATTCTACTCGTCAGTGCTACTTACCTAAGCGTGTACTACCTTTTGAACGCTGACCACATTGTTATAACTCCATCTGCCCTTGAAGCTGTTAAAAAATGGCTGACAAAGGAGGAGGCGTAATATGAAAACTATTACTGTTATTCCACGCGCTACAGAAAAAGCTTATAAGCTTGGCGCACAGAACACATATCTCTTTAATGTGCCACTCGACGCTAATAAGCAAGAGATCATGGCTGCAGTAGAGGCTCAGTTCGAAGTAAAAGTAACTGGCATCAAGACGCTTGTCCAAAGCGGCAAAGCTGTTCGTTTCTCTCGCGGTAAAAATCGCTACCCAGGAACGACGCACCGCAAAGATAATAAGAAAGCCTACGTTACCCTCGCAGAGGGCAACAGCATTCAAGTCTTTGATACGCAGACTGAAGAGGAGAAGAAGTAATGCCTATTAAAGCTTACAACCCAACGACTCCTGCTCGCCGCGGTATGACTAGCCAGGACTTAAGCGAAGTTACCACTCGTAAACCGCTTAAAAGCCTGCTAAAAAGTAAAAAACAGAATGCTGGTCGCAACAACGATGGTCGCATTACTGTTCGTCACCGTGGTGGCGGTGTAAAACGCCACTACCGGTTGGTTAACCACCGGCTTGCACCGGGCCTTACGGTTACGGTTGAGGAAATTGAATACGATCCTAACCGTTCAGCTCGTATCGCTCGTGTAAAGGATCAACATGGTTTGTATCACTACATCCTTGCTGATACGCAAATGACAAAAGGCAAGGTAATAGTAAGTGGTGATGAAGCTCCTGTGGAGTCTTCAAACCGCATGCCTTTGTCTCGCATCCCTGTTGGTTCTCAGATCTACGCGATCGAGATCAACCCGGGTAAAGGTGCACAGATGGTCCGTTCAGCTGGCACAAAAGCACAGCTGATGGCTAAAGAAGGTGACTATGCACAGGTGCGCCTACCTTCAGGCGAAGTTCGCCGTTTCCGTCTGGAAGCGACAGCTGCACTTGGTGTCGTTGGTAACGTTCAACACCAGAACATCAAGATTGGTTCGGCTGGTCGCAACCGTCGCAAGGGTATTCGCCCAAGCGTACGTGGTAAGGCTATGAATGCCGTAGATCACCCTAACGGTGGTGGTGACGGTGGTGCTCATGGCGTGGGTGGTACACCTAAGACACCATGGGGTAAGTTAACACTTGGTTATCGTACTCGTCGTCGTAAGGATACGAGCAAGATGATTGTAAGAAGTCGCCATGAAGCGAAGAGGAAGAGGTAGTATATGAGTCGTTCACTCAAAAAAGGCCCATTCGTCGACTTCAAGCTTGCTAAAAAAGTAGCTGCTTTAAGCCAAGACGATCGTACTATCATCAAGACCTGGGCACGTGCTAGTACCATTAGCCCAGAGATGGTAGGCCGAACGATCGCTGTTCACAACGGTCGTGTACACGTACCTGTGCTTGTTTCGGAAAACATGGTGGGCCACAAACTCGGTGAGTTTAGCCCAACTCGTAAGTTCCGTAAGCATGGCGGAAAGGATAAGAAGTAATGGCTGATCAACCTATCGTTGTACGTGCCTACGCTAAGGGTGTTGACCAAACGCCACGTAAGGTGAGCCTTGTTGCAAGCCTCGTTCGCGGTCGCACTGTAGCTGACGCACTTGTTATCCTTGAAAATGTTCCTAAACGCGCATCGACGCCTGTTAAGAAGGCTATCGCGAGCGCTGCTGCAAACGCCACAAACAATCATGGTCTTGACGGTAAAACACTTCAAATCAAAACTTTGTCGGTAACGGCAGGTCCACGTTTGAAGAGGTTCAAACCTGCAAGTCGCGGCCGTGCACTTCCATTCCAGAAGCGCTCGAGCCACATCTTGGTTGAGGTAACTGGCGCTGAAAAACCTAAGAAGAAGCCAGTTGCAGCATCTGCAGCTGAGTCTGCAAAGGAGAGCAAATAATGGGTCAAAAAGTAAATCCTATTAGCTTCCGCTTGCAAGTTCACAAAAACTGGGATTCACGCTGGTTTGCCGGCAAAAAAGATTTTGCCAAGTGGCTTGCGGAAGATATCAAGATCCGCGATCTGATCGAAAAGAAATTCGCATCACGCCCAACAATCGCTCGTATTGAGATTGAGCGTTCGGCAAACCTCATTACTATCACTATCCACACAGCAAAAGCTGGTGTTGTGATTGGTCGTGGCGGTGCTGGTGTGACAGAGCTGAAGGCTCAGATCGAAAAGATCGCCAGTCTTCCAGTGCGTATTAACATCGAAGAAGTGAAGCGTCCTGAACTCGCTGCTAAGCTGGTAGCCGAGAATATCGCTCGCCAACTAGAGCGACGTATCAACTTTCGTCGTGCAACCAAGATGGCTGCACAAAACACTATGAATGCAGGCGCCAAAGGTGTTCGTATTCAGGTGGCTGGTCGTTTGAACAACGCTGAAATGGCTCGTCGTGAAAAGATTAGCGAAGGTTCAGTTCCACTTCACACGCTTCGTGCTGACATTGACTTCCACTCTGCTCGCGCTATGCTGCCTGGTGCAGGTATCGTAGGTGTAAAGGTCTGGATCTATAAGGGCGAAAGGACGGATCGGTAATATGCTACTGCCAAAGAAAACTAAATATCGAAAAGTTCGCAAAGGCAAGAACGATGGTATCGCGACTCGCGGTAACTATATCGCCTTTGGTGATTTTGCCCTGCAGTCCATGTCAAATGAGCGTATTACCTCACGTCAGATCGAATCTTCACGTCAGGCAATGACTCGCTATATCAAGCGTGGTGGTAAAATCTGGATCCGCATATTCCCACATACCCCTGTGACTCGTAAGCCACAGGATGTAAAGATGGGTAGCGGTAAAGGTAACCCAGAGTTCTTTGTCGCCAAGGTAAAGGCTGGTACTGTTTTGTTTGAAATGAAGGGCGTAGATGAAGCTGTCGCTCGCGAGGCTATGCGTCTTGCTGCACACAAACTACCAGTTAAGACCAAGTTCATCATGAGGGAGCAAGCATAATGGCTGAAAAGAAAACTACACAGGCTACTGAGATTAAAACGCTCGCGCAACTTCGCGAAGAAGTAGCGACGAAGCGTGCTGATCTTATTGTTGCTCGTCGTGGTCACGCCATGGGCGAACTTGCGAACCCACGTGTGCTGACAAGTACCAAGAAAGAAATTGCGCGACTTCTAACTGCTATCCGGGTAGCAGAAATCGCCGAAAAGGAGAGTAAATAATATGGCCAAGACATTGACCGGTATCGTGACGTCGGATGTCAACGATAAAACCATCACCGTCACTGTTACTAGTCGTGAAACGCATCCTATTTATGGTAAACAGTACACTGTGAACCGCAAGTATGCTGCACACGATGAAAACAATGAAGCTCACAAGGGTGACAAGGTTCAAATCGTTGAGACTCGTCCTGTCTCAAAATCAAAAAGCTTTAAGCTTGCAAACATCGAAGAGAAATCTCGTGGTTCTATTGAGCTTAAAGATGACGAGGTAAAAGCGTAATGATTCAGCAAGAAACTCGCCTTAAAGTGACCGACAACTCGGGCGCAAAAGAGATTTTGTGTATTCGAGTTCTTGGCGGTACTAAGCGGCGTTATGCTCGTGTTGGTGACGTTATTGTCGCTACCGTTAAGCAAGCTAACCCGACTGGTAACGTTAAGCGTAAGGCTGTCGTCAAAGCAGTTATAGTCCGTACGCGCGATCAAATTCAGCGTCCAGACGGAAGCACTATCGCATTTGACGATAACGCAGCAGTAATCATTAACGATGACAAGACTCCTAAGGCAACCCGTGTATTCGGCCCAGTTCCTCGTGAACTTCGTGACCTTGGGTACTCTAAGATCATCAGCTTAGCTCCGGAGGTACTCTAAAATGGCACAACGTATTCAAAAAGACGATGTCGTTAAGATTATTTCTGGTGCAAATAAAGGTGTAACTGGCAAGGTACTCGCCGTTCTTGGTAAAAAGAACGTTGCTCTTGTTGAAGGCATCGGTACAAAACACCGTCACGTTAAGCCAAGTCAGCTTAACCCACGTGGCGGTAGTAAAGATATCCACGTTGCAACTCCTCTCCACAAGCTTGCACTTGTTGTAGACGAGAAGACTAGCAAGACCAGCCGCATCGGTTACGTAAAGAATGCTGATGGTGTCAAGATTCGTCTTGCTCGCCAAGCTAAGAATAAGGAGATCAAGTAATGGCTACAAAAACCACCACTACTGCCGCTACTCCTCGCTTGAAAGCTCTGTACGATGAAAAGTACGTCGGAGAACTCCAGGCCGAATTGAAACTCGGTAATGTTAATCAAGTACCGAAACTCGAAAAGATTGTAGTAAGCGTTGGTATCGGCAAAAACAAGGACGATAAGCGTCATACCGAAGTCGTTCGTAATACTTTGACTAAAATTACCGGTCAGGCACCGATTGACCGTATGGCTAAAAAGTCTATCGCTGGCTTCAAGATCCGTAAGGGTATGAACCGTGTCGGTATAAGTGTTACACTGCGTGGCGCTCGTATGTACGAGTTCCTTGACCGTCTTGCTAACGTTGCATTGCCACGAGTTCGTGATTTTCACGGTGTTGGTGCAAAATTTGACAAGGGTGGTAACTATAACCTTGGTATCACCGAACAGTCAATCTTCCCAGAACTTACGTTCGAAGAAACTCAGGTGCTCCATGGTCTACAGATTACGTTTACTATTAAAAACGAATCTGCTGAACACTCACGTGCACTGTTAGAGAAATTCGGCGTACCATTTGAGAAAGAAGGAGGCAAACGCTAATGGCTAAGAAATCAATGATCGCCCGCGATGAAAAACGCAAGAAAATGATCCTGAAATTTGCTGCTAAGCGTGCTGAACTAAAGGAACTCGGTGACCTTGAAGGTCTCGCTGCACTTCCAAATAATAGCAGTCCAACTCGCTGGAAGAACCGTGATTTCCTCGCTGGTCGTCCACGTGGTTATATGCGCCGTTTCGGCCTTAACCGTATTAACTTCCGCGAAAAAGCATCTAAGGGAGAAATCCCTGGTGTAACTAAGAGTAGTTGGTAAGAAGGAAAGGAATAAAAAGATATGTCTTTACAATCAACTGACCCAATCGCCGACCTTCTTACCCGCATCCGTAACGCGGCTATGGTTGGCAAGAACGAAGTTCGTGTGCCATCAAGCAAGCTGAAGAAGGTTGTTGCAGAACAACTTAAGAAGAACCACTACTTAACTGACGTTAAGGTAGAAGCTGGTAAACCGCGCGACACGCTTGTTATTACTATCAACAAGCCAGGCGAAAACAGCCCAATCAACGAGATTTCTCGTATGAGCAAGCCAGGCCGCCGTGTCTATGTTGGTGTTAATGAGATCCCTAAGGTAAAAAGCGGTCGTGGCTTGGTACTTATTAGTACAAGCAAGGGCGTTATCACTGGCCGAGAAGCTGTAAAAGAGCGTCTTGGTGGTGAGTTACTCCTTAAGGTATACTAATTCAAGGTAAATGAAGAAAAGGAAGAGTTATGAGTCGAATCGGAAAACTACCAATTGACGTACCTGCCGGTGTGACAATCACGGTCGATTCAGATGTTATCTCAGTCAAAGGCCCTAAGGGGGAACTGACTGTACCACACCTGAGCGACGTTACTGTCTCACTTGAAGATGGCAAAGCTATCGTTACTCGTAAAGATGACGAGCGTATCGCAAAAGCGCAGCATGGTTTACAGCGTGCACTTCTCAACAACGCCGTTGTTGGTGTAACAAAAGGATTTGAGAAAAAACTAGAGGTCAACGGTGTTGGTTTCCGCGTAAATGGCGGCGGCCAGGCACTTGAGATGAGCCTTGGTTTCTCTCACCCTGTTAAATACGAAGCTCCAGCTGGCATTAACCTTACTGTTAACAAAATGGAAATCACTGTCAACGGTATTGATAAGCAGCAGGTTGGCCAAGTAGCGGCAGAAATCCGTGCGCTTAAGAAGCCTGAACCTTACAAGGGTAAGGGTATTAAATATGCCGACGAAGTTGTCCTTCGCAAGGCAGGAAAGACTGGTAAGTAATTATGGCAAATCTCGCTAAAAAACTTCTCAATAAGTCTTTGCGCAAGAACCGCGTTCGTAGCAAGATTATGGGTACGGCTGAGCGTCCACGTCTTACCGTTACTATTAGCAACAAACACGTTAGTGCGCAGCTTATCGATGACGTAAAGCAGCGTACGCTTGCTGCTGCAACGACCGTTGGTACAAAGCAAACTGGTTCTCTTGCTGAGCAAGCTGCACTTGTAGGCAGCGACATCGCTAAGAAAGCTAAGAAAGCAAAGATTAACGCAGTTGTGTTTGATCGTAATGGTCGCCAGTACGCTGGTCGCCTCTCTGCGCTCGCTGACGCTGCACGTAAGGAAGGTTTGGAGTTCTAATATGGCTGAACAAGCTACTACTAACACTCGCTCACCTCGTGCTCCTCGCCGCGACAACCGCCGCGAGCAAGTACCAGCTGAGCCAAAGCAGTTTGAAGAGCTGGTTATCAATATCGACCGCGTGGCCCGCGTTGTAAAAGGTGGACGTCGTTTCCGCTTTAAGGCGCTTGTTGTTGTAGGTGATCGCAAAACCAAGGTCGGTGTCGGTGTCGCCAAGGGTGCTGATGTTCAAGCAGCCATCGCCAAAGCGACAGATGTTGCTAAAAAGAATATGATTACTGTTCCTGTTGCGAATGACACAATTCCACACGAGGCTGAACTCAAGCTTTCAGGCGCTCGCGTACTGATTAAGCCTGCAGCGCCTGGTACCGGTATTATTGCCGGCGGTGTTGTTCGTCAGATCATCGGTGTAACTGGTGTCCGTAATATGCTTTCTAAGTCACTGGGTTCAACTAACAAGGTGAACATTGCGTATGCAACGATCGAAGCTCTTAAGAGTCTTGTTCCACGCGAGGAGTGGTTGAACACTCCGAAAAAGGCTGAAAAGAAGGAGGACAAGTAATGAAATACAACGAACTCCAAGTAAGCGCAAACAAAGGCCGTAAGCGCGTCGGTCGTGGTATTGCTGCCGGCCAGGGTAAGACCGCCGGTCGTGGTACTAAAGGTCAAGGTGCCCGTACAGGTAAGAAACTTCGTACAATGTTCCAAGGTGGACAGCGTGCACTAGTACAGGCTGTGCCGAAAGCTCGTGGTTTTAAAAGCCTTAAGAGCCCAGCTCAGATTGTCTATATTGACCATCTAAATGCATTCAAGGGCAAGACTGCTGATAACTTTACGTTATTTGAAGCGGGCCTTATATCAACACCATTTCATACAGTTAAGATTATCGCTCGCGGTGAACTTACTGAAAAAGTGACGTTGAAGGTGCAGGCTGCAAGTGCGAGTGTCAAGGCTGCTATTGAAAAAGCAGGCGGTTCATTCGAAGCTGTGCCAACACCTATTAAGAAGAGCGAAAAAGAAGCTGAAAAAGCTGAGAAATAGTACCTCGCGGCTACGCTTTTCGGAGTATACTAAGTATATTAATACATGTACAGTATACTCCGTGGAGTAGTAACGGCTTAGACCATTTTTGTTAGAGAAGGGGAACGAATAGACTTATGAACTGGAAAACCATTTTCCGATCACTTAAAAACAAGGACATGCAAAAACGTCTGACGATTGTTCTTGGAATTATTATTGCGTATCGGTTACTTGCACATATTCCTGTACCACTTGCACAGCCAACGCAGCTTAAGCAAGTTATCAGCAGTGTTGTAAGCGGTAGCGACTTTGGTGGTTTTTTGAACTTACTCTCTGGTGGTGCGCTTTCGAGCTTTTCGATTGTACTTGTGGGTATGAGTCCATTTATTACAGCTTCCATTATTACCCAGCTACTCACTAAGGCAGTGCCGAGTATTGAAGAGCTACATAAAGATGGTGAATCCGGCCGTCGGAAAATCAACCAATGGACACGTATGATCGCTGTGCCACTAGCTGTTGTTCAATCTATTGCTTTCATTTACATTCTACGTCAAACGGTGCTTGCCGGTAATACTACAGCGCTTGGTTCAACGACACCCGTTGAGTGGGTTGTGGCCGTTACGGCTATGACAGCCGGTTCACTTCTTCTGATGTGGCTTGGTGAACTTATCACTGAACAGGGTGTCGGCAACGGTATCAGTATTATTATTTTTGCGGGTATTATTAGCCAACTTCCAAATACATTGGCAACAATTGGCCAGTCGGTATTCGACACATCTAACGGAGCTATGAATGTCTTCGGTTGGTTCACTATTCCCGTTAATCCGTTAGCTTTCTGGGTGGTATTAGCAGTGGCTGTCGCCTCACTCTTAGTGCTGTATCTACTGGTTAAAATCAACGAAGCTCAGCGTATCATTACCATCAATTATGCAAAACGTGTTCACGGTAACAGTAGCTATGGTGGGGTAAAAAGTATGTTGCCAGTTAAGTTGATCGCTGCTGGTGTGATTCCTGTGATCTTTGCAGTAGCCTTCCTATCGCTACCGGCATTTGTCGGCCAGGTTATTAAGGCAACGGGCAACCCAGCGTATATGAAGCTTGCAACTAATCTTATTACGTGGTTCCAAACACCTCAGGCCAGCACTTTTGCAAACGGTGCTGTAAGTCTTATCTATCCGGCATGTTACTTTGTGCTCGTTATTCTGTTTACGTACTTCTACACGGGTATTGTATTTAATGCCAATGAGATTGCCGAAAACTTACAGAAGCAAGGTGGCTTTATCGAAGGCGTACGTCCAGGTATTCAGACTGAAAAATATCTTTCGCGTACCGTAAATCGTTTAATCCTCTTCGGATCAATCGCTCTTGGTGTTATTGCTGTTATGCCATTCGGCGCCGAGTACATATTTGCACAGCTTGGTGTTAACGCATCTAACCTTGCAATCGGTGGTACGGGACTTCTCATCGTGGTCTCTGTCGGTCTTGAATCGCTCCGTCAGATCAACTCGCGTGCTCTGATGGTAACGTACGACGACTACCAGTAGGTTATCCCACGTTTTGCTATACTAGGCTTAACGCATGAAAAAAATACAGACTAATCCTACAAAAGTCTCTAAGTTATTTCGAATCGTACTACTCGTAAGTGGTCTTATAATTGTAGCTCTGGGTGGATATATGCTCTATGGCGCCCTGCATACTCCAAAACAAGCTACTAGCGTGCTGCCTCCGGCAGAAATTAAGGCTTCGGCTGAGCAAAAGACGGCGGCGCAAAAGCAAGCGTATACTGTTTCGCCAACACATCCCCGTCAGCTTACTATCTCTAAATTAGGGGTGGATGCTAACATCCTACCTATGGGAACTACCGAAGGTGTGCTAAACGCTCCAGCGAGTGCTTGGGACGTTGGTTGGTACAATCAGAGTGGTCTCCCTGGGCTTGATGTTAGTGCGTTGCTTATTGATGGCCACGTAAACGATGCACTTAATTCGCCAGGCATTTTCTACAAGCTTTCGTCACTTATTTCGGGTGACAGAATTGAAGTTGAACGCGGTGACGGCCAAAAATTTACATATTCCGTTGTGAACGTTGAGCAGAAATCACTACGTGACGTAGATATGACTGCAATGTTAAAATCTGCTATTCCTGGCAAGCAGGGCCTGAATCTTATTACCTGCGGTGGAACATATAGTTACGAGACAAAAACATATGACGATCGTGTGTTAGTTTTTGCTGTAATGAACGTGTAATAGGTTGACTACATCAGTGAATACGCTACAATAAGAAATATCAAAAACTAATACCGCAAATCGTGGTTGCGGAAATCTTGTAAAACGCTTGCGAGTTACAATGTTTTACTGTATAATCTACTACTGTTATCTATGGCGAGTCAAAAGGAAGTAATTAAATTGCAAGGAAAGGTAGTGGAAGCACTGCCTAATACTCAATTTAAGGTTGAACTGGAGAACGGTCATACGATTATTGCTCACATTTCGGGTAAAATGCGCAAGCATTACATTCGTTTAGTGCCGGGCGATAGGGTAGAAGTTGAGTTGACTCCTTACGATCTTACGAAGGGCAGAATCAGCTTCCGCCTCAGAGACGAGCAGAAGAAGTCGAATTACGACCTCGCTGCTTAGTGACAATAATATTAAAGGAAAACTGGAGTTTTATGCGCTCATGAAAGTTCGTGCGAGTGTCAAAAAAATCAGTCCAGATGATCAGCTAGTGCGTCGCAAAGGCCGCTTGCGTGTCATCAACAAGAAAAAACCTAAGAACAAGCAAAGGCAGGGTTAAGCATGGCTCGAATTGCTGGGGTAGTTATCCCATCAGAAAAGCAAGTTCAGATCGCTTTGACGTATATTTACGGCATCGGTCCGAAATTTGCTCGAGACATCCTTGCGGCGGCCAAGATTGAGCCGACCACTCGGGTGAAAGATCTCACCGAGGCTGAAGAACAACGTATTCGCGAAATAGTCGATGCCGACTATACGACCGAAGGTGATTTACAGCGTCTGGTGACTAACAACATTAAGCGTCTTAAAGACATCAACGCGTATAGAGGCCTCCGTCATAAAGCCGGTTTACCGGTTAACGGTCAGCGAACCCGTACGAACGCACGAACTCGTAAGGGTAAAGCAGTTGCAGTTGGTGGTACACAAAAGAAAGCAGCTTCTAAGACTTAGAAAGGAATATGAAAATGGCAGATGCTAAAACTTCAACACGTAAGAAGCAGCGCCGATCAGTTCCTTCTGGTCAGCTGCACATCCAGGCAACGTTTAACAATACAATTGTTACGTTCTCTGACAAAAAAGGTAATGTTCTTGCAAGCAGTAGTGCTGGTGCTAGCGGTTTTCGCGGTAGCAAAAAGGGTACTGCATATGCTGCACAAATTGCAGCTGAAAAAGCTGCTGAGACTGCGAAGGGTCTTTATGGTCTTCACAGTGTTGACGTGTTCGTAAAGGGTGTTGGCCTTGGCCGTGACACCGCTGTGCGCGCACTCAACAATTTTGACATTGCTGTCGATAGTATTAAAGATGTAACGGGCGTTCCACATGGTGGCGTTCGCCCACGTAAGGCACGGAGGGGCTAGTCTATGGCACGAGATACTTCGCCTATTGTGAAGCAAAGCCGTCGCGAAGGCTACGCGCTTCACCCTAAGGCACACAAAATCCTCGCGAAAAAGTCTGGTATTCCAGGCCAACACGCACACGGTCGTCAAGGTAAAGCAAGTCTTTACTCTACACAGCTCCGTGAAAAGCAAAAAGTTCGCCGTACGTATGGTCTGCTTGAAAAGCAGTTCGCACGGCTCATGAACGAAGCAAGCCGCCGCCCAGGCCTGTCAGGCGAGAACCTGCTGCAACTTCTCGAACTCCGCCTCGACAACGCCGTATACCGCTCAGGCTTCGCGACCTCACGCCGCGCTGCTCGTCAGCTGGTTGGCCACGGTCACTTTATGTTGAATGGTCGTCGTGTTGATATTCCATCAATTCGTTTGAAACCAGGCGACGAACTTATCGTTCGCCCAAAGAGTACAAAGAGTGGCTATTTCTCGCAAATTGACGATGTCGTTAATAACTCAATCCAAACTCCCGTTTCATGGCTGAAAAGCGATGTAAAGAAGCTAAAGATTGACATTACCGGTCTTCCTAAGCGCGAAGAAGCAGAACCAGACATCAATGAGCAGCTAATCGTTGAGTACTACTCACGCTAAAAAGGGTAAGGAGATAATAAATGTCAAAAGTAATTCACAACCCAGCATTGGCCGCAGTGAACGAGCTAAGCACTAATGAAGCAGAGTTCGTCATCGAACCGCTTTACGCCAACTATGGTTATACGCTTGGTAACAGTATGCGCCGGGTTTTGCTTTCGAGTATCGAAGGCGGTGCAATCGTTGCTTTCCGTATCGAAGGTGCTTCGCACGAATTTACTACCGTTGATGGCGTGAAAGAAGATGTCGTTGACATCATGCTTAACCTCAAGAACGTACGTCTTAAAGTTCACAGCGACGAACCCGTCGAACTTCGTCTTGAAAAGAAGGGCGCAGGTGAAATCACCGCGGCTGATATCAAGACTAACGCCGATGTTGAGGTTATTAACCCAGAACAAGTACTTGCTACTATCGATGATCCTAAAAAGACTGTCGTTATGGATTTGGTCGTTGAAGCTGGTCGCGGTTACCGTACTATCGAAGACGCAAGCGAGCAACGCCTACACAGCGACATGATTGCACTTGATGCGATCTTTAGTCCAGTACTCCGCGTTCGTTATAAAGTAGACAACACTCGTGTTGGTCAAGAAACCAACCTTGATAAACTCCGTCTTATCGTTGAGACTGACGGTACGCTCACCCCACGTGAAGCGTTTGAAGAAGCTTCGGCTATTCTTGTTAATCAGTACACTGCACTTGCTGGCTCGACAACTGTCGAAGCCGCTCCTGCACTTGGCCAGGTTGACGAGGATGAAGCCAGCGAGCTTAACACGCCTATTGAAGAACTAAACCTGACTGCTCGTACAGCTAATGCGCTTATCAATAACGACATCCGCACTGTTCACGATCTTGTAACTCTTAGTGAACAAGATCTTCGTGAGCTTAAGGGCTTTGGTTCAAAGGCACTTGATGAAGTTAAAGATAAACTAGCGGAGCTTGAACTCTAATGCATCGACACGGATACAAAGGGCGCAAGTTTGGTCGCGAACGCGATCAGCGCCGCGCACTGCTAAAAGGCTTGGCGACAAGTCTCGTCGAGCATGGCAAGATTGAGACAACGCTTCCTAAAGCCAAAGAGCTTGTGCGTTATATTGAAAAAATCATTACTAAAGCTAAAAAAGGTGATCTTGCAAACCGCCGCCAAGTGATCGCTGCTCTGAGTACTCAGGCCGCCGCCTTCAAACTAGTGGATGAGATCGCTCCTCAGCTGACGGGCCGTACTAGTGGTCATGTCCGCGTTGAGCGCACCCGTCTTCGCGTTGGCGATGGTGCTCAGATGGCAACCGTTTCGTTTGTTGATGAGCTTAAGCCAGTAGCCAAAGAGGAGGCAAAAGCCTAATGGTCAACGCAAAAACCTACTCACAAAAGCCAAGCGAGGTTACTCGCCGCTGGATTTTGATCGATGCCAGCACGGCACCACTTGGACGTCTTGCAACACAAGTTGCGACGTACCTAACAGGTAAGTACAAGCCAACTTACACCGCACATATTGATGGTGGTGACTATGTCATTGTTATCAACGCTAAAGATACAGTTGTAACTGGCGACAAAGAAACCGGTAAGATCTACTACCGCCACAGTGGTTTCCCAGGTGGCATTAAAGACGCTACTCTGGCCGAAGTTCGTGAGAAATTCCCAGAGCGTATCATTGAAAACGCTGTAAAAGGTATGCTTCCTAAAAATAAGCTATCTCCAGAGCGCATGAAGCGCCTTCGTGTCTTTGCCGGTAACGAGCATACTCACACTGCACAAACTCCAGAGAAAGTTGAGGTTAAATAATCATGGCTGAGAATACATACTTCTACGGTCTTGGTCGTCGTAAGAGCGCAACAGCTCGCGCCCGTTTGTTTAAAGGCAAGGGTAACGTGACGATTAACGAAAAACCTGCAGCTGAATATCTATCTGACAACAAGACACTTCTTGCCGAAGTTACTGATCCTCTTGCCCTCGTCGGTAAACAAAAAGAGTTTGACGTAACTATTCGCGTAAGTGGTGGTGGTCTTTCTGGTCAGGTAGATGCGATCAAGCTCGCAATCGCTAAAGCTTTGACCGTTGGTCACGCGGACCTTCGCTCTACACTTAAAAAAGCAGAGCTTCTTCGTCGCGACCCACGCGAAAAAGAACGCAAGAAGTACGGTCTTCGTTCTGCTCGTAAACGCGAACAATACTCAAAGCGTTAAGCATATCTTACGTTTTTTATAGAAAACTCCTTCTTCGCAGAGGGAGTTTTTTGTATTGCATACGTATATACTACATACTATTTTGACCATACTATTTTTTAGTGCTATAAATAGCAGTGTGCACGCGAGATGAGGGATGTGAGAACGATGACCACAAGCGTGGCTGTCACCACTGTCCGACAGGCCGTTCAGGCGTGGTATGTATCGCTGCTCAAGGCGGGCAACATACAGACGCCAGGTGACGTCCAGAGCGCGCTGCAGGACGTCTGCATCGAGTCTCTGGTTGGCGTTGCTGCTCTCCCGTTCTCCCTTCGGGATCTGCACGACGACATCGTCGAGCGGAACCGTCTGGTAGAAAGGGGCGGCTACCAAAGCTACTACGAAACCGCTCGAATCCTTTCAATCGTCCGAGAGGCTCTCACTCAGCTGTGAGAAGCCGACTCAACATTCGTGTCCGTACGGGGATGGTGTCATTGCGACACCATCCCCCCGATTATGTCTGGGGTATATAAATACATATATGTCATACTAGGGGCATGTTCGATGTCATTATTCATAAATGGCTCCGTGTCCCGTACGTGTTGCATGTCCGTGAGAGTCAGCATGTTACGAACCCAGCAGCAACGGTTCTTTTTATTCACGGCATAGGAAACTCGGGTGCCGCCTGGAACAAGGTTGTTCGAAAGCTCCCAAAAGATATACGAATCGTAACAATTGACTTACTCGGATTTGGTGAATCTCCTCGGCCAGCATGGGCGATTTATAGCGCTAAAACTCAAGCACGGTCTGTTATTGCTACGCTTTTTAAATTACGGCTTACAGGCAGGGTAATTATTGTTGGTCATTCACTTGGTGCGCTGGTTGCTGTAGAGGTAGCAAAGCGGTATCCATTATTGGTGTGCTCGCTGGTATTATGCAGTCCACCTTTTTACAAGCAAGTTCAGGCAGATCACCGACTTGCTCTCAATAACGATATAGTACTCATAAACCTATTTAAACTTGTTAAAAAACGACCTGACGAATTTGTAAAAGTAGCTGCGCTTGTCGCAAAAATGGGGCTCGTTAATGCAACATTTAGCCTGACTCCCGAAAACGCCCCCATTTACATGAATGCTCTAGAAGCGAGTATTATAAACCAAACATCACTTCGTGATGCAATAAGATTAAAGGTGCCTATTTCTATGATCTGCGGACTCCTTGACCCGGTTGTGATTATAAAAAACTTACGCCACCTCGTTAAAAATAATGAGCATGCCAAGCTCACCACGATCATCGCCGGGCATGAGGTAAGAGGACGACTTTACACAGATACAGTGGCGCAGGCAATTATAGATGCAACGGACAAGCGCTAGTTGCTAAGAGTAGAATAGATTAAACTAAGAACATGTCTATTCGCAAAAACATTGATACGTTTTTAAGTAAATTAGAGAAAACTTACGCTACGCATAATCGTATAGAGGTTTCTCGATCGGCGATACTGCATAATCTTGACCTATTTACTAAGCTGAGCGGCATGGCTGCTATCCCCGTGTTAAAGGGTAATGCCTATGGCCATGGAATAACTACAGTTGCGCGCATACTTAAAGATCAAAAGTTACCGTACATAGCTGTTGATGGCTATTTTGAAGCTTTGCGAATACGTGAAGTGAGCGACCAACCAGTGTTGGTTATGGGTGCAATCCTAGCCGAAAACTATCAGCATATGAAGTATGATAACTTTGCCTTTGTCGTTCAGGACGAAGTCAGTGTACGAGCGCTAGGTGGCACGGGTAAACGCATAAATGTCCACCTAGAGATCAACACCGGCATGAATCGCTATGGTACAAAATCCGACGATGCTGTGCGGCTCGCAAAACTTATTTTAAGCTATGACAACCTAACCCTTGAGGGTGCCATGAGCCATTTAGCTGATAGTGATGGTAACGATCCAGCTACTGTGGATGCTGCCGTTGAGATGTTTGATACCTGTATTGAGGCCTTGCGAGCGATTGGTGCAAACCCAACTATTCTGCATGTAGCCCAAAGCGCAGGAGTCGTGAAGGCTAGATCTAAATATGCCAATACCTTTCGCCTTGGGGTCGGGCTATATGGAGTTAATCCGTTTCCGCGTAATCATCAACTACACCAAAAACTGGCAGATTTACAGCCAGCGCTCAAGCTCGTAAGTACCATCACAAAGGTAATAGAACTGCAAAAGGGTGATAAAGTGAGCTACAACTACACCTTTACAGCACCTAAAAACATGAAAATAGGCGTGTTGCCTCTTGGGTATTACGAAGGCATTAACAGAGCATTAAGCAATATAGGCGTTGTGAGTGTGAAAGGAAAATACGAGCCTATTGTCGGGCGAATATGTATGAATCATACAATGATCAGCTTGCAGGATATTCAGGCTCATGAAGGCGATGAAGTAGTTGTTTATAGCTCTAACCCTCGGGATACAAATGCTATCGATACCATTGCCCACGATCATAACTTGTTTAATTATAATTTGTTAACCGCCCTAAACTCTGATGTGCGGCGCATAATCGTAGTGTAATGGTATGTATTTATTAAACTTTATGGTATAACTAAAAGCACGATGAGCAAACAAACCATAGCATGTAGCGCATATTGGTTTATCGACAGTCATTCTGGCGGTTTGTTCCGTGTTTTTTAACACAATCTAAAAAGTATCGAAGAGACCGCCAGACAGGCGGTTTTTTATTTAACAAAAGAAAAGGAATAATTATGGAAACACTACGACACGTTATAAACCCAGAAATACCACAAACACCCGAGGAAAAACTCGCATTGCTACAGCTTTGTATCGACGCGCTGCGCAGAGGCGACCGGGTAGAGGGCGTTACGCCACATCATGTCAGCCAAGAAGGTATGTACATGATAAACCACGCTAACCAAGAAAACACAGGATTATAAGGAGCATATACAATGAAAAAACTGTCACTAGAAACAGTACAAACAGCACGAGGCCTCGATATGGAGACAGCGGCTGCAATAACGGCAAAAGGTTTTGGACGAGAAAATGATGAAGATAATTACGTAGATACGAAAGCGCATCTAGAAGGAGCTGACTATATCCAACTTGTAAAAAACGAGGCGCGTTTGCTTGCTTTTGCTGCATACCGGAGAGAACTTTGGCGGGCGGGCAGTTGAGCTTGCAGGCATAATAGTTGATCCAGATTTGCAGCAAAAGGGAATTGGCAGCGAAATTGTCCAGGAGTTTTTGAATGACAACCCCGCCGACCATCTTATCGCGTATACGCGCAACCCGGCTATTCTTCGTATTTTAGGTACAGTGGCCAGGCAGACCGACGTTCTTTTACAACTGAGCAGTCCGTTACCTCATACAACTCTACATGAAGGCATTGCCTATCATCTTGATAGATATGGCCCGAATGGATTATATGGTAGAGACGACCCTGCCGATCGCGAATATAATGACCGCGTATTAAAAGAGCGATGTATTTTACTCGCCGAACCTGGCAATGCACTGGCCGTATCAGTTAATCTAACAAAGGAATTATCATAATGAATAAAATACTACTATTGGGGTCACAGCATGGTAACGAATTGCTGGGTGAACACCTTTATGCCTACATTATCGCCCATCGTCCCGATCTTTTGCCTGTTATTACATTTAAAAAAGGTAACCTAAAGGCCTATCGTCAAAAAGTACGCTACATCGAGTCTGATCTTAATCGCAGCTATACGGGCGGACATAAAACGTACGAAGAACGACGTGCTGGTATGATTTTAAAGTATATAAAAGCTCAAAAGTTTGATCTCGTGTTAGATCTCCATACTACTACGTGCGACCAGCCGCCATGCCTTATCGTGGCAGGTATAACACATGGCAATAGGTGTTTTATACGCGCCTCGAGCACTGAAAAAATCGTGCACATGAATCATAAAATTGTTGAAACATCACTTATTGGCGTGTATCCAAAATCGGTCTCAATAGAAGTCAACGAAACACAATTAGGCCCGGAACTCATGGAACAGTTGGTGGGTGATATAGACCGTTTTGTACGTAATATTTCTTACGATAAGCCTCAAACAGTATATGAGATTAGCGGCCTCATTGGCAAAGATGAAATCACAACCAAGCAGGCGGAAAAGCTACGTAATTTTGAAATGAGTCCGTTTGGATTTTACCCGGTTTTAGTGGGCGAGAACTCCTACAAAAAGTACACACAGTATTTAGGGTTTAAAGCGTACAAGACCTACCAGAGTAAGGTATAATGAAGATAGCTATGAAACCAACTATTCTCACTGGCCTGCGCGCCAATAACGATCTCACTATCGGCAACTATTTTGGCGGCATCTTGCCAATGATAGATATGGCCAAAAACCGTTCGAGCGAATACCGCATTAACATGTTTATTCCCGACCTACATAGTTTTACGACGCCGATCGATCACTCTACGCTTTACGATCAAATTTTACACAACGCACGTCTTTACGCCGCCGCCGGTTTGCCGCTCGATAACGACGACATTCATCTTTATCGTCAAAGCTATATTCCAGCCCATAGCGAGCTCACGTGGATTTTAGACTGCTTTACCGGTTTTGGTGAAATGAGCCGTATGATCCAATTTAAAGATAAGTCAGCGACAGTAGGTGAGGATCGAACCAGTGTTGGCCTATTCAATTACCCAGTCCTTATGGCGGCTGACATTCTCCTTTACGATGCAAGCTATATTCCGGTGGGCGACGACCAATCTCAGCACGTTGAGTTTACTCGCGATATTGGTGAACGTATGAACAATCGTTTTGGTGATATTTTTACCATTCCAGAGCCTGTCGCAAAGCAGCACGAGTTTTTTGGTAAAGACCAAGGCCTACGAATTAAAGATTTAGTAACGCCTACTAAAAAAATGAGCAAGAGCGACGAAACGGGTAAGGGTGTTATTTTTCTTGGTGACGACCCGGAGGCTGCTGCTAAAAAAGTTATGACCTCTACAACCGACGACAAGGCGGAGATTCATTTTGACCGCGAAAACCAGCCAGGTATCAGTAACCTGCTAGAGATTTTGGCACTGCTTCGTGGTGTTCCACGCGACGTAGTCGTAAAGGAATTTGAAGGTCAAACGCGCTACGGCGACTTTAAAAAAGTCGTTGCCGATGAAATTCGTCAGTTTTTGACCGATTTTCAAGCACGGCTTGCCGCTATCGATGACCAAGCGATTCTCGCCAAACTGCAAAAATCCGAAACTGAATTATCAACCGTTGCAAACGCAACATTACTACGCGCTCAAAAGGCCGTTGGCTTACGCCCGAAAGATGCCTAAATGGTTAAAGTATCAAGCTCAGACATTCTCGCTATATTGCGTCGCTACGATATAGCGTCAGATGAAAACGTGCCGCGCCAAATGGAGCAGGTGACATTCTCTAACCCTGGCGCTACCAATACTATGGTGTCGTTTCGCTTTAACAAGCAACAGTTTTACATTTTGTACGACGATACGGCCGAGGACGATACTGCGTACATTCTCGATCAAATCCGCACCGAAAAACAAGATGTTACTGGTGAGCTCATAGAAAACCCACGCGAAGACAAGCTCATGACCTACGGTCTGCCCTATAAAGGTAAGGACGTTTATTTGTACGCGGTTATTTCAAACAAAAAGCGTCTTGATAGCCTCCTGGCTGAGCGTTTTCCGGAGCAATCACGTAGTACCTGGCAAAAGCATATTAAGGCTGGTCATGTGAGCGTAAATGGCGAGGTAAAACTATCGCCCAAGCAAGATGTGCTTGAAAGCGACCAAATAACAACCAGCATTCCAGATGCTACCGATTTTAGCCACCACGAGCTGCCAATTGTGTATATGGACGATAACGTCATTGTCGTAAATAAGCCAGTGGGTGTTCTGACGCATTCTAAAGGGGCCTTGAACGATGAGTTTACGGTTGCCGATTTCTTTCGTCGCTATACGTCTTGGGGGCTTGAGTCAACCCGAGCGGGTATTGTACACCGCCTTGACCGTGATACAAGCGGACTGATTATAGGCGCACGCAACGAAGAAACAGCCCATCTTTTGCAAAAACAATTTGCCGATCGTAAGACCAAAAAGACGTACATTGCCGTTATCGATGGCCATCTTAATGAATCGACGGCAAAAATAGACCTGCCTATTGGGCGCAACCCCTCGGCACCAAGCACATTCCGCGTGGATGTTAAAGGTAAGGCGGCTACGACAGAGTACAACGTCATAAGCGCCAATGATACGCAGAGCCTTATTGAGCTTCGCCCGTACACTGGGCGCACTCACCAGCTTCGTGTGCACATGGCATATCTAAATACCCCAATTCATGGTGACCGCATATACGGGAAAGAGGCCGACAGACTCTATCTTCATGCATTTCGGCTTGAAATCACTATTCCAAAGAGTGACAGGCGTGTGTTTGAAGCACCCGTACCACCAGAGTTTACTCAGGACTTTCCAGGAGAAATCTCGTTTTAAATGATGCTGCTTGAGGAGTTGGTCATTCACCCTGTCTCGCGCCGCACACTATCGTCGCTTGCAAATGATTTGCCTCAATCTATCCTTATTTGCGGAGAACGTGGCATTGGACTATATACGATAGCAAGCGCACTGGGAGGCAATCATACGGTCGCTGAACTATTCCCGAAGGACGCAAAAGATAACCGCGACAGTGAAAGTGGAACGATTACCGTTGAGATGATTCGTCGCTTGTATGAGCAAACGCGCTCTAAGCAAGTAACCGACCAAGTCATTATTATCGATGACGCCGACCGTATGAGTCATGGTGCGCAGTCTGCTTTTCTAAAGCTGCTTGAAGAACCAAGTAGCCACGTGAAGTTTATACTCACGTCACATCAACCTGAAAGGTTACTCGTAACTATTCGATCACGTGTTCAACAGACGACCATTCAGCCTATTACGTCTGAACAGACACTAACGATTATTGCCAACCTTGGAGTTACCGAGCAAGTTAAACGGATACAGCTACGTTACATCGCCGAGGGTTTGCCAGCGGAGCTAACAAGATTAGCAATCGATGAAGAGCAATTTAAGGCTTGGGCTAATGTTATAGGTGATGCACGTGATTTCTTGCAGGCAGACGTTTATAAAAGATCGCTCATTGTGCAAAAATATCGCTCAGACCGGCCCGCTGCCTTACGCCTGTTGGAATGTGCTATTAAGATTTTACGAAAAACCTTAAGCGCTAAGCCGCAGTTATCTATGGCTATCCAGCTAGAGTTACTTTTGGATCTACGGGACCGAGTAGCCGGCAACCAAAGCATCGCACTGCAACTAATGCAGTTTGTGCTATAATACACGTATATGTTAGGCATTGTGTTAATTGCAGTTTTTGGTGCGTGGGCTATAGTGAAACGCCAGACGATCACTGAAGTTGCAACTGATTTACCTCTTAAGATCTCTGAAAAATTAGAGCGTTTATGGGACGTCGCCCAAGAGTCTTTGCGCGACAAGAAATACCTAAGGGCAGAGAAGGCCTTGTTAACTATTTTGCGTGTTGATGAACGTAATGCAACGGCGTATAACCGCCTCGGCATTTTATATGCCAAGCAACAGGCATTTAAAGACGCTATAGAATGTTTTGAGATTGCCCAGAGTCTTGAGCCAAGTGCAAGTAGTCTTCATAATGTCGGACTCATCTACTACGAGACTAAGCAATATGAGAAGGCTGCCCTCGCGTTTGAGCAAGCGCTTGCGATGGAGAATGATCTTGCAGCTCGTCATGTAGCCTATGCTAAGGTGCAAGAGAAGTTAGGCCATATTAAAAAGATGATTGATGCACTTCAAGAAGCTGTAAAAATTGAAGAGACTCCACAAACAATCAATATTCTAGCCGACGCCTACGATCGTAACGGGCAACCCGATGTTGCTGCAGAACTACATGAAAAGGCTCGTAAAATGCTCACACCGGAGCGTCCTCAACACATTCGCCAAGTCCGTCGGGTAATGTAACCCGCTATTTAGACTCTGACGACCGTTTAACTGTATTGAGAAAACCACTCGACATTATTGTTTCCCAATTATAAAAGAGTGGCGAAGGTAGGGTTGAAAGATCACACCATTTCATCTCTTCGCATTTGTCGGGCTCCATAATGTGTTCAACGCCTCTATCTGCATCGCTCAACACCCAAATCGTTACGTAGTGTTTATCTTCTTCAAGGAGAGGGTCATTCGTAAGTGTACCATAGCGTATATTTTTGATACTAAGTCCGGTTTCCTCTTTTGTCTCACGACGAGCGGTATCCTCAAATGACTCACCGAACTCTACCTGGCCACCAGGAGGTGCCTAGGTACCTGAGCCGTGCGCACCGCGACGTTTAAGCATAAGAAACTTACCGTCTTTGAATATAAACACAGCTAAGCCAACGCGTACTTGAAGTTTTTCCATGCCTTTAGTATAACAAGATCCGTGTTACTGCCAAACAAAAACGCCCACCATAAGGTGAGCGCATTTGCATGGTACTGGGGGCAGGATTCGAACCTGCGAAGGCGAAAGCCGACAGATTTACAGTCTGTTGTGTTTGACCGCTCCACAACCCCAGCCTATGGAGCCGCCTTTCGGACTCGAACCGAAGACCTGCTGTTTACAAAACAGCTGCTCTAACCAACTGAGCTAAGGCGGCATACTGTACACACGAAGTACAGGTACAAGTGTACTGTAGAAAAGCGTTTAATTCAAGGGGTTAGGCAGAAAATAGGAACATAAAAATACCCCGCTGTAGAGCGGGGTATTTGGACTTAACTAGCTCTTGCGAGGCTTAATTTCGTTACGGCCGAGGTTCTTTTTAGTCTCCTCATACCATGCGTGAACGCGAGCGATTGGATCGTAAGCGCGTTTACGTAACTTTTCTGGGTTGTTCTGAGTGTTTTTGGTTGTGTAAATACGGTGACCTGTAAGTTCACTTACCATACCAACCAATTTACGCTTTGTATTCTTCTTTGCCATTTAATACTCACTTAGTTTGTTATTGCAATCTTAGTTATTCTAGCATTAAATACGAATTATTGCTAGAGGTGAAACAAAAATGGAGCCACGATCGGGGATCGAACCCGAGACCTCATCCTTACCATGGATGCGCTCTACCAGCTGAGCTATCGCGGCACACCTCCGGATATTGTAGCAAAACGGAAGCCCTCGATCAACAGGGGTACTATTTTTTACGACTGCTAGGGCGTTTAGAGGTACTTAATCTAAAAAGAAGAGCAGACTGCAAAAGTGACCAGGCAACCGCATTGGTGAGAAACATTGCGGCGCAAACAATTGCAACAGCAAGGATATTTTGGCCAAGCTCATGGTTCATAAGGCCAATTACGCCGGCAACCAGAAGGAGGGTGCCCGCAACTGCAATGTAGGCGTGCTGCAATTTGGCACGTTCGCTATTTTGTGTATTCCACGCCGAAAGCGTATTTTTTATAGATTCAAACATAGTCACCTCTTTTAACTGATAACTATTTTAGCATTATATTAGTAAAATGTCAATTTATCTCATGCGAGGCAGAGTCGAGGGTCTGAGCTAGCCAAACACCATTGTTTAGCATCTTAGTAAGCATTGCCTGAGACGGCCGTTGATGCCACGCGTACAGATATAAACAACCATCTGCAATCTCTACCGTAAGCAAACCAAAATGCTCCGCCATGATCTTAGCGGTGTCTTTATCTATAAGCTGTTCGGCAATGAGGGTTTGGGAAGGATCTGTATATACAGCATATTTATCGGTAAATATACGGTCGTAAGTATTAAATGTTCCGAGCGGAGCCTTTGTAAGCGTTGCAAACTTAAGAAACAGGTGGGCATAGAACGTATCGCTATGGGTATGGAGGCCAATAAATAAGTGTGGCAAGTCGACCGTCGTATGGAGATCGAATACCATAATAATCCATTCTTCGGTGCGAGGTGCCTTGCCAGGAAAATGAATCGTATCTGTGCGTTCTACTAGTGTTGTGTCGTAACTCTTGTATGATCCAATACAGTAGTGATTATCGCGATGGCTAGCCGAGACAGTAAGGCCGCGCACGAGCCGGTGTTCGTCGTTCCGCTGATCGACATAGCCAAAGTATACAAACCCTGCGTTCTCGGCAAAGTGCATAAATACACGCTTATGAAGACGCGACTGGAGAACTTTTGCCGGAGTAAACGCCTTGGTGTAGTATCTTGTCTTTGTTTTTAATTTTTCTGTATTCATAGGCTATTTCTCGGTTATCGTATCGAGTAGAGTTGCTATATATTCTGCGTGGCTCCAGGTCAGTGGTGCAACGGAGATGTATGAACCATCTACCGGGCTAATTTGCTCGGCCATAATACCGGTACTCATTGCACTGTCGCGCACCCAGGCTATAATCGATTTTGCTTTGTCTAATTTGTCGGTCTCAATATAGTACTGCGCCAACCAAAGTGAGGTTACAAACCAAAGGTTACTGCGGCCATCTGATGTCACCTTGTAATATTGATCGTTCTCGTAGCGCGGCAAACCTATCTTGCCTTGGTCTATACCAAACGTATGTTCAAGCGTTGCAACTGCACCCGAGAGTTCATCGCTCGTTACGGGGAACAAGCCGTACATAAACGCACCAAAAATACTAGAAACATCAATTGTTGTGTTTGGTATGATCTGACCGTCCTTAACGGTAATACCCTTGTAGAACGACTTTTTATCTGCGTTATATAAGTGTTTATGAGCCGAAGTAGCAATATCATCTGCTGTCGAGCGCCATTTAACAGCACTGTCTGGGTCATGAGCCGCCTCTGCAAGATCGGCTGCCGCGTGAAGCGCCGCGTATACAAGAGAAGTTGTATAGGTAGAAGTTATAAATATTTCTTCCCATAGGTCGTAACTTGGCTTGGGCAGGCCCGTCATTTTGTCGACGTAATTTATCATAAAGTTAGCCATGGGCACTACCATAACGTGATAGAACTCGTTTAAAAGACGCGCATCTTGATGCATTTGGTAGTACTGCGCAAAAACAAACAATACAAGAGCTGTCTCATCCTCCTGAATAGGAGGCGCCACTTCACCACCCTCATGTATATAGGGATGCCAGCTGCTTCCCAGTGCGCCATCGGCACGGTATTTGTGCATTAAGTAGCCGTCTGGGTGAATGCCACGTCGGCAAAACTCAAAAAACCTATGCGCTTCATCTTGATAACCCATCCGTATAAGTGGCCAAAGCACGTATGCACCATCGCGAGGCCAACAATAGGCGTAGGCATCGCGAGAATAATTAAGAACGGTCGTATCGGTACTAGCCATAACGGCGCCGCGTTTATCGATCTGCGATTTGATAATCATGGTATTGCGAATAAAGCTCTCGCGGTACTCAGGCACTAGCTTTTCAGCCACATGTTTAGCCGGCTTTAACCATGTGCGCCACCAATCTGCTGTTGAGTGAAGTCGATTTAGAACGCCATCGGTACGAACTTGATTATCGATATACAGAGCCTCACGCGATGAAGTACCGGCTGCGATCCAATAATGCACTCGAGCGGAGCCGTGAGCCTCGATAGCAAGCTTAAAACGAAACGTAGAGTCAACACGGCCGTGCTCGACATTACAAAAACTCAGTTCACCGTCATCAGCATCTCTATATGTGCCTTCGCGGCCCTCGATGCCGAATAGTCCAACTGTATATTGATCGAACGGCTTACCGCCCGACATACCAGATACAATAAAGGCGCGGCGACCACGATAGTGTAAAATACCTTCGTTATCCGGCAAATACTGCGCTGTATCGGTATTACTGCGCGCATCACCAATATCAAATGCCTGATGCATAAAGAGACGAATATCGCGTGCGTGATCCTGCATATTAACAACCTGGATATTACGCATAAACGCGCTCATTTGGGCGTCAACAGTATCATCCATCTCTAGCAGAATGCCGAGCTTGTTATTTTTTGCTACGGTATGACCAATAAGCGCCTCGTGAGGATAGCTAAACGTAAACTCCCAGGCGCCGACATCGTCCAGCCAGCTTATCTGTCCATCAACCCACACACCAACCCGGTGACGAAGCGATTTACCGGCGGCATGGTTTTCGAGGCCAACGTAAGGGAAATAAAAGTCATGTACAAGCCCATACTTGTTAATACCAACGTGGAGTTCTCCGTTACTTAAAACAAGCGGTCTAGCCATTAAGCCCTCCGTATTGGTGAGATTGCATCAGGCGGTAGCGGACATCGCGAAGTGCGTTCATAAAGTACAAAAACGCATCATACGGAGAATCGTACGGGCTAAAGTAGGCATGCACGTCACCGTCGGTAAACCATTTGGTACACATGTAATAAACGTGGTCGGAGGTCTGGAGCCGGCGCCAATCTGCAATGAGGTCGATATCTTTACTGCGCAGAATGTCGTCCTCAAGTGCGTAGAGGTGTCTCAGCGCCTCTCGCTGCATACTATTGCCAAGCCAGGCGGTAAGATCACGCTCGGTGTCCGCCCAGGTTACAGTATGAGGCATATCTATCTCACCAGCAGACTCGTGCGTGTCAATGGCTTCTGAAGTTGTATAAAAGGTATTGTCTGGGTTTGACAGCCACTTGGCTACAAAATGTTCAAAGAACTCAAAAATGCCGGTGTCTTTCCATTGGTGCTCGCCAAAGGTTTCGTAATCCATAAAAAGGTTAATCAGCGGAGTGTCGTTGATGGACGCATTAGCCCACTCGCTATACGTATCGGCAGTAAGCGGCCACTGCTCCCAGGCCTTATTACTAAAACGAAAGGCCAGATCGTCACTAAGACGATAGTTTTTAAGTAACAATCTAATTTTTTCAGTGCCGGCCGGTGTGTATACATAGTTTGGGCTGCGCCATTCGAGCACTGGATCCCAGCCTTCGGCCAAGATACCTTTAAACCCATAGCCATCTGCCCATTTAGCGAGGCTGTTGTTGTAGGCAAGTTCGGTATTACGGAAAACAGATGTCTCAACACCAAAGAGTTCGCGGATTTTGTCACGATGCATTTTTACCTGACGCTCAAACTCGTCGAGGCTATAAAAGAAAGCCAGGCTGTGATAGTACGTCTCCGACAGTATTTCAACGCGACCAGTCTTGACGAGACGCTGAAAGCTTTCTATGACATCTGGCGCCCATTTTTCGGCCTGCTCAATAAAGGTGCCAGTTATACTAAGGGACACTTTAAATTCAGGGTGAGTTGCAAGCAGTCTTTCAAGAAGTTCGTTCATTGGCCGGTATGATTTATCAGCAACTTTACGCAAGATCTTGGCGTTATCACGATCGCTATAATCGTGTTCGCTAAAATAATCGTGATGTTCAGCTGTATCGAACACACTATACTTACGTACGCGCAACGGTTGGTGGACATGTAGGTAAAGAGTTATGCCGCGTTTGCTCATACGAGGGCTCCTGTCTTCTTGTGAGTATGGTAGATTTCCATGCAACGGGTTGCAACATCGTGCCAGGAAATTCGTGCGTATTCGTGTTTAACGTTTTGCTTAAGCTCATGGGCTAGTGAAGGGGATGTCGCGATACCGACCATTTGATCAGCTAGAACGTCAATATCCCAAAAATCATAACGAAATATATTACTGAGAATTTCGCCTACTCCAGATTGTTTGGTGATAATCAAAGCCGAATTGTAGTGTGCCGCCTCTAGAGCAGTGAGTCCAAACGGTTCGCTAACAGAACTCATTACAAAAATATCAGCAACGTTATAAGCATCTCGCCATTGTTTGCCACGTACAAAGCCCGTAAAGTACACCTTGTCTGCAATACCGAGTTCAGCTGCTAAATCGATTAGTTCATTGCGCTGCTCTCCGTCACCGGCTAGTAAAAAAACAAGCCTATCGTATTTTTCTGAGGCTCTAGCTGCGGCACGAATAAAATGCGTTAAGCCTTTTTGTACGGTAAAGCGAGTGAGCGTAGAAACAACCGTATACCCCTCTTGTTTGAGATGCTCCAAATACGCGTAGGTACGCCGATCGTAGTCGTATGGACCGAAACTCGAAATATCAACAGCGTTATGAATAACCTCTATCTTATCGGCAGGAATATTATATTTTTGAATAATGATATTTTTCGTAATGTTGCTGACGGCAATTATGCGGTCAGCCATCATTAAGCCTTGGTACTCGATCTCATGGACTAACGGATTACCCGACTCGCTACCAGAGCGATCAAACTCGGTGGCATGGACATGTATGATAAGTGGAGCATTGGTCAGTTCCTTAGCACGCATCCCGGCTTCCATCGTCAACCAGTCATGCGCATGAATGGCATCTGGTTTGTTGGTTTTAACAAAGCTTTCAATGTACTTTACGTAACGTTTTTGAACGCCACGCATATCTTGGAGATCATTCGCGTCAACCTCATCAAGACCAAGTTGACGTAGGTATTTACTATCGTACGCACCCATAAGACCATAGCGGGCCAATGGATCGAGTTCAGTTGCAGCATGAACAGTCATGAATTCGGTATCGGGGTGTGAAGCTGTGTAGGGAACAACGAAATCGATTGATGCACCTTGTAATGCAAGAGCTTTAGACATGTAGTAACATGCCACACCGAGTCCACCACTGTTGTGAGGAGGCAGCTCCCACCCGAGCATCAATATCTTCATTCTCCTATGTACGGATAAAAATCCGGCGCTCCTTTTCTACCATCGGTTAGTTACCCTAATTATAGAGCGACGCTTATGCTTTTACAACAGTCATATCGGCGTATTTTATATGTCGGCTATTTCAGTATATTGCAATTAGCGCGTGTGGTCGGTAAATGCAACTTTTGTATGCTTTTGACCATCAATAAAGTGCTTGGCAAGATATACAAGGCTACCGCCAAGAGTACCAGTTATCAAGCCGCCTGCGATGTCGGCGGGGTAGTGGACCCCCACAAAGATGCGAGAGAAGCCAATCAGAGCTGCCGCGAACAAAAGAATCCAGCCGGTCTTTTTAAACTTTGTAAATAGCAATACGGCCATAGCAGCACCAGTGCCTGCAGTTGTATGATCGCTTGGGAAAGATGATCCGGATGTGTGAGACAAAAGTTGTGTTAGGTGATGATCCATAAACGGACGATGATCAAAATTCAAAAGTGCTGCCAACTTTAGTAAGATGAAAGTCACAACCAAGGTAGTGGCAAAGTAGGCAACAGACTTCCATTCCTTTTTGTAAATGTAAGAGCCAACACAGTAAACCGCAACCGCAAATAGAATGAATATTGCGTACTTTGCCATAAATAGCATCACCGTATCTAATAAATGTGAGTGGCCTGCCCAGCCGTTAATGAGAAGTAATAAATCTGTATTCATAAGTAATATGTTTATTATACTACATAGACTTAAAATATCGTGAAGAGGTAGATTTAAAACTGTTACTTTTACGTAATAAGCGTATAATTTATCTTTGATGCCAGACGCTCCCGCACAGCTGTGCTTGAACGCCATTATGTAGGGCGTTTTTTTGTTTGAAAAAATAGAGGAGAAAATTATGTCACGTTATGAGTTAGTAAATGAAGGATGCACGCCAGCAGCGGGTGAGCGAGCTTTTCAGAAATATAACGAAATACTTCGAAAACAACCAGACCAACTCACGCAGGCTATTGCTTTTCTCGCACTTAATCAAGAGTTGCCTGTATCGCATATTGACGCAGGGAACGCCATAGTAGACGTACTTGACACCACAAATAATGGCACTCAGATTGGCATAGGTCCAGATACGGAAACGGGTTGGGCGCGCGTTTTTGATGATAAAGATCATCGTGAGGCGCGGACTGTTCATAATAAATACCAACAAGCCTTGCACGAGATTCTAACGCAGTTAGAGTATGCTCGAGGTAGACTGGCAGCTCTAAGCGATTCTGTAGAAAGTCAAGAATACGAAATAGTTCGAGAGCTTGTTAGTAGCCTTGAAGATGCTTCTGAAAGAGCGCAAGCTGAGCTTATTGTCAAACGCCGCCTTCGTGGTATGCAAACGCTCAGAGTCATCGCGCTGCTCGGCGGCGCTAGCGAAGTGCGAACAGACTTACCTCTTATAGCATAATTTTTTATGATCAGTGTGGTTAATTCCACAAACTATAATGTGACGTAGGTCACACCAACGGACTATAATAGGAAGGGTGCACTTCCGATACTATATAACCTGCGAAGGAGTATTTATTTGAACGGTATAAGTGTTTTCCTAGAGCGATTTCCAATAAAAAAATTTACGCGAGGCGATATCGTCTTGCATCAGGACGCAGAACCTACTTGCGTCTATTTTATTAAGAGTGGAATTATAAAAAGTTATAATCTTACCTCAAAGGGTGAAGAAAAACCAATCGAACTCAGCACGTATTTAGATGTATTTCCAATCGGCTGGTTTATGAACATCATCACACGTGCTCAATATTATTACGAGGCGATTACAGATAGTGAGGTATTTTGTATTCCAAAGAATGAACTTACAACTTATTTACGAAACAACAGCGAGTCAATGTTTCAGATGCTCAACAGGCAGGTAGAACGTTCTGCTCACACCCAACTGCGTCTTAACGCACTCGAGCATTCTAAGGCATACGACAAGGTCGTATCAACGCTCCACTATTTCGCGCTAAGGTTCGGTCGCGATGTGGCAAGGGATACTATCAAAATTCCATTACCGCTTACTCAACAGGACGTTGCAAATTTTACAGGCCTCACGAGAGAGACGGTGAGTGCTGAATTTAAAAAACTCACAAACCAAAAAATTCTCGGTCATCACCAGCAGGCATATGTGATATACACAAACACCCTCGACGAGATGCTTGATGACAGCTTTGAACGACATTTTGTGCGTTAAATCTGTAAGATTTTTACCATAGAAATCTAATATAAACACATAAAAGGGTCATGTTAATCTCAGCCTCGGTACTTTTTAAGTAAGGAGGCTGATGAAAAAATCTTCACAACTATACCTGTTCATTATTGCGGCATGGATGGGACTAATCGTCCTAGCACTCCAACCGCTCGTTCATGTCGTGCGCAATGCTGAAAATTACGGCGCGCTCGTCGTTACATTAGTTGCTCTTAGTACAGGATTTATCATGTACTTTTGGCTTAACGGCATAAAAGATGTCATTTACACGATGTATTTTTATGTCAAAAGGCGGCGGTTCTCATTACCGTCAGAGGGTGAATGGCGCCGCCAGAATGGTTCTGTCGCCGATCAGAAAGTTGTTGCAGTATATTGTACCTACAACGATTTTAATGGCGAAAGTCTAGAGGCATGCTTAAGTCAAGACTATCCAGGTGTAACCTATGTAATATTGGACGATTCAACTGATCCAATATTTAAAGAGTTGGTAGATGAGTTTGCTGGTGCGCATGATATTGAAGTAGTACGGAGAGCAGATCATAGTGGTTTTAAGGCTGGCAACTTAAACAATTATTTAAAGCAAGCTGACTACAACTATTTTGTAATTCTTGATAGTGATGAGATAATTCCAAATAACTTCGTAACGCGTTGTTTGGACTACTTTGCTCACTACAAGAACGCCGGGATCGTCCAAGCTAACCACGTAGCGACTCGCAACAGAAATAAGTTTATGGACTTATTCTCGATTGGCGTCGACTCGCATTGGCCGACATATCAAACAGTGAAACATTATCATGGGTTTCTATCGCTACTTGGCCACGGCGCGATGGTGAGCCGTGCTTGTTACGAAGCTGCGGGTGGTTTTCCGCACCTTGTAGCCGAGGATCTTTGCATGAGTATCGAGGCTCGCAACAAAGGCTATTACGTCGCATTCGCTCCCGATATCACTTGTGAGGAAGAATACCCCATAAGCTATTTGGCATTTAAAAAACGTCATTCTAAATGGACTCAGGGTAATATGGAGTTTATTAAGAGATACACATGGCGCATCATGAGATCAAAGATGACCTGGTTTGAAAAACTGGACATCATACTATTCACCTATAGCTTGCCGCTAACTGCATTTTTTGCACTATATATCGTCATTAATGTTGTGCTGCTGCCTGTTTTAAACTACCGCGTTGTCTACCCGGTATGGTTAATTATTCCAACAATTGTCTTTTTGCTAGCGCCGATGCTTAACGATATCTTCTTTTATTCACGTAAGATTAAGATGACACGTCTTGCATGGTATCTATTCCACACGATACTTTTGTACGGATCTATGCTATTTACAAGCCTCCGCGCCTCAATTAAGTCAACTTTTGGAAAGTCTGTCTTCCTGGTTACTCCAAAGAGTCATGACTATACCTCAAAAAGAGAAGCAATTCGTGCCAATACTGGCGAAGTTCTTTTTGGATTTAGCATGCTCGGCATCGCCTATATTTTTAATCATACAGTGCTTTCGACACTTATTATTGCCGTACCAGCGTTACTGAGCGTCTATCTAGCTACTATGGCTAACACTGGTAAGAAGGCAGGATAATCTAATTAGAACTGAGTATTTGCGATGGATCGAGTCGTGCAGCTCGATACGCCGGATATAACCCAGCAATAATACTAAACGCAATAGTAACTCCTATCGCCCCGGCACCAAGCCAGGGCGATATTTGTGCGATGGTCACTGGCTGAAGCCCCTGATACTCAAGCAGAGAGGAGGTGTACTGTGTAATAAATCCTGTGATAGGAATACTAATACCTACGCCGACAACACCACCCAGCAAGCCTAGAATAGTTGCTTCCATCAAGAATAGCTGCACAATAACTCCTCGTTTAGCGCCACAGGCACGCCAAATACCAATTTCATAGCGTTGTTCGGTCACTGTCATAATCATCGTATTGACAACGCCGAGTGCTGCTGCGAGCATAGCAATACACGCTACAGCGCCCAAAACTAAACTAACCGTGGTCGTTAGTTGGTTAAGTTGTTTTGCTGTCTCTAATAGTGACGTTTGTCCATACCCAAGACTCTTGACTTCGTTTGAAACAGTCTGCACATTCGTAAGGGAATCTACTTTTATCTGAATAGCCGTATAGCCGTCTTTCGTAAGTTGATCAGTTGATTTTGATAACCCTGCTTCGTAATAACGAGCCGTTCTAATTTGATGAGCCCAACCCATCGGTACGAATGCCATATTTTGGTTAGCGCCTGCTTGCGTTATACCCACTATTTTTGCTTGAATAATAGTAGAATTTTGCGCGAATGCGTCGTTTTGCGATTTTGTACTTAGCGGAGTGGGGATGTCCGCGTCCACCCCGCGGTAGCCTTTTTGGGTTGTTAGTATCACTGTTTGACCAAGTAATTTTCCGGGCGTAGCTGCTAAACCAGCCGCTTTTGCATAGCCGTAACCAACAATGATCGCATTACTTTCATCATTCGAACTAAACGGCGTACCGGCAGTAAGAGGGAGGAACGCATCACTCGGTAGTCCTTCGATTTGAGCAACGAATGGTTTTGAGCTTTGAGGGATCGTCATAGTATCGAACTCCCATAAATGTGCACGAGGCGTTGCAAGCTGGACATGTGGTAACGCGGCAAGCTGAGCAACCGTGTTGTCTGTAAAAATCCTGTTCGCATCACCTGCTTGCTGTACGTCACCAAAGGGGCTGAGCCCCGCATTGCTCTGATTCGGAGTAACGGTAATGAGCGAAAGAGAATCGTTACTGCCAAATTGATTTAAAATGACCTTCTGCCCACCTAGACTAATTGCTACCATGAGTGTTAAAACGCAGGTACTGATCGCAAGCGCTATAGTCGTTAAAAGAGATCGCAAAGGTTGGCGTCTTACATTTTTGAAGGCAATAGACATATAGTCACTAGGCTTCATTTTGCCAACCCCGTTTGGATAGAGCCGTCTGAAATACACAGTACCCTATCGGCCTGGGCTGCAAATGACATATCATGCGTCACCATTACTACTGCAACTCCTTTTCTGTGGGCTAGAGTTTTAAGTATCATCACGATCTCTTGCGCACGCCTACTATCCAGACTACCCGTGGGTTCATCAGCGATAATAATTAGGGGCTCATTCACAAGGGCTCGCGCTATGGCTATCCGCTGGCGTTCACCGCCCGACAGCTCAGTAGCCCGCGCGTGCTGTTTATGTTCTAGATCTACCAATTTCAGGTATTTTTTTGCTTTTTCTATACGTGAGTGCGACGACATCTTAGCCAGGATAAGCGGCACACTGACATTTTCCACCACATTGTAGTAGGGGAGTAAATTAAAGTTTTGAAACACAAAGCCAACTTTTTTGTTACGGTATTGCGAAAGTGTTCTATCGGAGTAGGTTGAAAAAGCAGTATTATCAACAAGCAGTTCGCCGCTATCGGGCTTCGTGAGTCCACCAAGTATATGTGCCAGCGTTGTCTTACCGGAACCTGAAGGGCCTACGACCGCCACGAACTCACCCGCGTAAAGGGACAGTGAAACATTTCTGACAGCCTCTACTCGTCCATCGCCCGACTCATACGACTTTCTAATGTTCTTTGCGACCAAAACCGCTTTATCGTGCATGTTCTTAGTATAAGCATGAAGACGGTCACGACAAAGATAAATATTTCACATACGAGGTTAAAATTCCATTATATAAGGTAGAATAAGAAGGTTATGATTTATTATTCTTGCATCGACTCACCTCTCGGGAAACTCACCATTAGCACCGATGGACTAGCTATTCTCGAACTTCACATAGAAGGTGATCGCTACTTCACCCATGTGCCCGAAAACTGGATTAAGAACCAAAATGAGCCATTACTGCAGACTACACAAAAGGAGCTTTTGGAGTACTTCGAAGGTAAACGCTCTCAGTTTTCTGTACCTGTTCAAACCAAAGGAACTGACTTTCAAATGGCAGTCTGGAGGGCGCTGCAAGCCGTTCCAGCGGGTTCAACCACGTCTTACGGTGAACTCGCAAGACAGATAGGAAAACCAAGCGCTGTACGCGCAGTTGGTACGGCGGTGGGGCGTAACCCGGTATGTATCATAATCCCTTGTCATCGCGCTCTTACTAGCACGGGTCAACTTGGAGGCTTTGTTGCCGGTACTGACCGCAAGCAAAAGCTGTTGGCCCTAGAAGACACCGCATTCGTTCAATAGCACAACCCTTGCAACAGCTCTACTTTACCAGTATTATATTACCGAGCCATTCTGTCATACTTCTTATACAAAGTGCTCAGTCTCTATCCTTTACCACCTAATGTGTGTCAGTTCGATAAATTTGTAAAGATACATTAGGATAGGAGTAATACGTTGAGTATTGAACAACCTGATGAACCGAACAAGGGCTTGAACTCTTTATTTTCACTAACTAATTGTAGGTACCAGAACGTATGACTGAAAAAAATGAACGTTCAAATCAAAAACTAAACTGGCTGCGAGCCGCCGTATTGGGTGCTAACGATGGTATCGTTTCGGTTGCCGGCCTCGTTGTTGGTGTCGCTGGTGCATCAAATTCTACTAGTTTTATATTTACCGCTGGCGTTGCCGGAGTTGTAGCGGGAGCTTTGTCTATGGCTGTAGGTGAATACGTTTCAGTAAGTAGTCAGAGGGATTCTGAACGTGCCCTTCTTGATCGTCAAAATCACGAAATTAATAATAGCCCGGACGAAAAAATACAAGAACTTGCCGCAATTTACGAAGCAAAGGGTCTTTCCTCAACCACAGCCGCCCAAGTCGCTACAGAACTTAGTGCGCATGATGCCTTTAGAGCTCATGCAGATGCAAGACTCGGTATTGATCCAGATGATCTTACGAACCCATGGCATGCTGCAGTGGCTTCTGCCAGCTCTTTTACCGCAGGGTCTATCGTACCGATCGTTGCCATCCTACTCCCGCCGCCAGCATACCGCATACCTGTAGCTTTTACATCCGTTATTATCGCATTGGCTGTCACTGGTATGTTAAGTGCAAGGGTGGGAGGCGCGAAACCTGTTCGAGCTACTCTTCGAGTTGTAGTTGGTGGTGCACTTGCCATGGTTGTTACTTATGGTATCGGTATTTTGTTTGGTGTTTCAGGGATCTAGCCCTGTCTAAAGCAAAGAACTCGCGGAACAAAATAAAAAAGAGTACAGTAATAGCATGCTTGTTGCCCCACATATCGCAACTGGAGTTACGCTAGGTATCGTTCTAGGAGAACCTCTTCTTGTAGTGCCTGTAGCTGTCGCAAGCCACTTTCTGCTTGACAGTGTTCCACACTGGCAAGAGACGATGGCCCCGTATCGCCCCACTTGGAAAACGTATCTTCGTATTCCACTTGATATAGGGCTGGGGCTTGTCATTATATTTTTGGCGTTATACCTGCAGCCAGAGCGTGGGCTTAGCGTCGTGTTGGGTGCTATTTTTGCCAGCGCACCTGATCTTGATGTTGTGACGATCCTATTTCCACGCCTAAAAACTGAGCTCGTAGCTAAGTATTGGGACTGGCATTGTAAAATACAGCGCGAAGTTAGCTCACTAGCTGGTGTCGCTACTCAACTAGCTGTTCTTGCAATTTGTTTCGTTACAATCTTTGTTTCATGAGTACGCAGTATCAGACGGCAAACCGCAGTAAGAATTTCTTGCGCAGGTACATAACTAGTAGCAGGTACGTGCCTACGAGCAAAAGTAGACAGGCAAAGTAAAACGGCGGTAGCATCTGAAATCCTAAGCTGTTCGATAATGGAGAGAAGGGTAGTAGAAGACCCAATGCGACAACACTCAAACAGGTAATGGTGAGCCACTTGCTTGGTCTGCTTTTGTAAAACGGTACGCGTGACGTGCGGATAATGAATACCACTAGTACCTGAGTTGCGAGTGATTCTACAAACCAGCCGGTTTGAAAAAGTGGCTGCCCCGCATGAAAAATCCAAAGCATCATGCCGAAAGTCAAAAAGTCATAAATAGAGCTTATCGGCCCAAAAAAGAGCATGTAATATTTAATAAACTTGATATCCCAGTGACGCGGTTTTCGAAGAGATTCGGGGTCAACGTTATCTGTTGGGATACTTACCTGCGATACGTCATACAGGGTGTTGTTTAACAAAATCTGGCTCGGACTCATTGGCAAAAACGGCAAAAAGAATGAGGCGCCGGCAGCCGAAAACATATTGCCGAAATTAGAACTCGTTCCCATCAAAATGTATTTGATAGTATTACTAAAGGTGCGACGACCTTCGACAATTCCTTCTGCAATAACATCCAGCCCTTTGCGCAGCAATACAATTGGTGCAGCATCCTTAGCAACGTCTACGGCTGTATTGACCGAAATACCAACATCGGCACTATGGAGCGCTGGAATGTCATTAATGCCATCTCCCATATAACCCACTGTGTGGCCAGCCGTTCGAAGTAATTCAATAATGTGCAATTTTTGACTTGGTGACACTCGAGCAAAAACCGTATACTCCTGGACGACTCTTGTTTGTTCGGCGTCACTTAGCTTCATGAGATCAGTACCAGTAATAATACCCTTAATAGGCACTCCGACTTCTTCACAGATATGCTTTGTAACCAAGTCACTGTCGCCCGTTACGATTTTAAGCTCAACGCCAAGATTCTCCATTTTACTAATAGAGGAGGCGACTGTTTTTTTAGGAACATCCAAAAATGTAATGAAACCGTCAAACGTTGCATGCTCCATATCACTCCAGTCATAATCTTTTTTCTCTGGAACGGTTTTAGTCGCAATAGCTACGAGACGTAGTCCACTTTCGTTAAATTCTTGTACCTTTTTATGTGCAGCTTCTGTCTTTTCTTTTGAACATAGTGCTAAGATTGCATCTGGCGAACCCTTGGCAATAAGCCTACGCGTGCCATGTTCTTCTACTACACAAAACATCGCGCGACGTTCGTAATCAAACGGCTCTTCGAATACTTTTTTTGATCCAGTATCCGGCTTGATATGATCTTTGTCTGCAGCTTCCCAAAGTGCAACATCAATAGCGTTGCCCACAATTTTATGGTGATGGATGGCTGTATTACATGTGATACCAGCGACAATGAGATCGGGATCCTCTTTGCCGTCAGAGCCCCACGTACCTGTCACGACGATACGTCCTTCAGTTAGCGTACCAGTTTTATCCGTACAAAGAATATCCATATTGCCAAGGTTTTCAATAGCGATGAGTTGCTTAGAGATCACATGTTTTTTAGCGAGCTTTCCCGCACCATGTGACAAGCTAATAGTCACGATAATTGGCAATAACTCGGGCGTTAGGCCTACTGCGATAGCAAGGGCAAACAATAGAGAATCGATAAACGCATGACCCAGGAAAAAATTAACACCGAAAATAGCCACTGCTAATATAAGAATGACTTTTACGATCAGTTCGCCAAATTTGCGCAAACCCTTCTGAAATTCCGTTTCAGGCTTAATGAACGAGGCTACATGTGCTATTTTTCCGAATTCGGTCTCTTTTCCTATCGCAACGACAACACCCTTACCAAATCCGCTTGCCACGGTCGTACTCATAAATGCGATGTTAGTATAGTCGTTGAGACCTTGCGGCTGCTCAGTGAAAGCGCGTGACATCTTGTAGACGGTTTTAGATTCTCCAGTTAGCGCCGACTGATTTAGCTCTAGGTTTTCAGCCTCGAGTAGACGCATGTCGGCGGGTACAATAGAGCCCGGCGACAGAAATACTACGTCACCAATCGTTAGCTCAGGTACTGGAACTTCCATCTTTTTACCATCACGGCTAACAATAGCCATCAACGCTACTTGCTTTAAGAGGTCACGAACCGTACGTTCGGCAGCAAACTCGTTCCAAAACCCAAGACCAGCACTGAGTACGATCATGCCAAATATATAATAGGCACTCGTGTGTTGACCTGTGGCATACGATATAGCTGTAGCAGTAGCAAGAATAATAACAAGTGGATTACCTCCGATCTGCCGCCACAATAACTTCCAGACATTGAACTTCTTACTTCTGATACTATTAAGCCCGTAAGATTTCAAACGAGCCTCAGCCTCGGTCGCACTGAGCCCATCGTCGGTCGAATTTACTGCAGCTAGGATATCCTGAGGGGCGCTTTGGTAAAGCTTTACAAGCGAAAGGTCAATCATAAGCTTTATTATAGACATCTCTGTGCCATTTACAAAGCAGCTGTAGAGTCTAAGAGGTATAATACAAGATATCTATCGACTCATTTCATGCGATAATTTTCGAACACGATTTCATTCCGTAAAGCTAAATTGAAGTTTCGCAGTCAGCTATTCGGCAAATTTACGGTCACAAAGACTCTTTAAACAGTTGTGTTAGTAGCTCACGATCCTTTTCAGGCATTGGATTGTTTTGATATGTCTTAGGCAACTCCGGAAGCGCAATCGGCTTACCCCAAGTATCGGTCTTATTGCGACCATAAATATGAAGATGGAAGAAGGGATGCGCTCCAGGCAGCAGCCCCCAGTTGGCATTTGCTTGAATATTAAACCAGGGTGCTAAATCTGAATCCAGCATAATTCCACATACTTTCGAAGCAAGTTCGAATGCCTTGCCCGCCAAGACAGGGTTTTGCCATGCACTCTCTATGTCTTCTTGCGGTGCAACTATTAGGTGAGGTCCTTCGATGTATTTAATGTGAGGGTTAAAGGGCGTCTTAATGATGAACGAATCGTCTTTCCAAAGTAAATAATTATTTCCAACCATAAGATGAAGTATATCAAAGATAAAAAGACTTCACGAAGGAGTCTTTCGTAGTGTTTGTGCTTATCGTAACGATTCGGCAGTAGCCTTCAATTCGTGCTCAGGTGAGTCCTCTCGACTACCGGGGCGGTACAGGAATTGACGTGGCTCGTATTCTGAAATACCGTTATCGTGTTCGTTTCGGGGGACGATGTGAAGGTGAAAATGCGGCACTGACTGTCCATACGCCTTGCCTTCGTTCCAGGCGTAGTTAAAACCCTTCGCGTTAAACACAGCTTCAAGTTTCAGCCGAACCCTTTCGGCAAGCTCAAGAATGGCAAGTCGTTCCTCATTTGTTAAGTCACTGAATTTATCTACAACTCGTTTAGGGGCGATTAGGGAGTGTCCGAGAGTAATTGGTTGTTTTGTTAAGAACGCGAAAGCCAAATCATTCTTATCAAATGTGCGATCAGCTATTTCGGGAAGTGTGGTGAAGACAGATTCAGACATGAAGTAATTATACCAAAATAGACTTCGCGAACGAAGTCTATTTAAACATAAGCACTATGGCAGGGGCAGCAGGACTCGAACCTACGACACCTGGTTTTGGAGACCAGTGCTCTACCAACTGAGCTATGCCCCTTTATGTACGAAATTTATTATATCATAACACCGCCTCAAGAGAAGAATATGTAAAATACAACGCACTCAAGACAAAGATCATTGTATGCTAATAGTATGAAATTGACGATTTGTGGATCGATGCACCATATTGAGGGAATGAGAGAAGCGGAAAAAATCTTGGCCCAAGCTGGCTACGAGGTTGACATTCCAAACCCACGAGAAGGAGAGGTGGGCTACCATGCACTTTCGGATGCCGAGCGGGCTAGACTTAAGAACACGCTCATAAAGGAACACTTGGATAAGATCACCGAGTCGGATGCAGTGTTTATTTACAACGAAGAAAAGAAGGGCGTCGCGGGTTACATTGGTGGCAATACTCTCATGGAGATGGCATTTGCTTACCAGCAGAATATCGAAATATTCCTACTCCGGCCGACACCAGAGCTCAGTTATGCCGATGAAGTACTTGGTATGCAACCTATTGTTATTGACGGTGATATTACCCAAATCGATCGATACTTCAAAAGCCTGCCAGCAACGTATGTGAGTAGTAAAAGCCCCATCAAGCTCCGTGCAGTTAGTCGTGGCATGCGTAAGGCAGGTATTAAAACACAAGTGCTCCCATTACCAACTGAATCGAGCGTCTCCGAGCAGCCGCAAAACATTGAAGAGACGTACAAAGGTGCAAACAATCGCCACGACGCACTAGAAATTGCAACAAAAGGAAAGGACCCTGCCTACCTTGCAACTGTTGAGAGTGGACTCTACCAAGTTCACCCAGATCACAACTCGTTCAGTAGCACGGTTGTTGTACTTGAAAGGGTGGGTGGCGCCCGGAAAGTCGGTGTTAACGTAGAGCTTGAATACCCGCGCGAAATGACCGATAAAATTCCATCTGTCTATCCCGATCTTGGCGTTTTGGTACAGCAAGAATACGGCTCAACACTTAAAGATCCATTCCCATTCTTTACCGGGGGCAAGGTGAACCGTCTACAACTTGTTGAAACGGCTGTTTTTAACGTGGCAGCACAACTGACAGGAGAAACTAAATGAGCCGCGAAGAGCTGATGCAACTTGTAAATGCTATCACGCCACATGATGAGCGTGAGAGTAAAGATCAGCAGCAAGTAACCGAATGGCTGGCAGGCAATGAGCCTATTTACCGTATTCAAAAGCCTGATGTTCCGCCCATGCATTTGGTGAGCTACTTTGCCATTGTCGACCCAAGAACAAACAAAATGCTTTTACAGGATCACCTGCTGGCAAAGCTTTGGGTACCTGCCGGCGGGCATGTTGACCCCAACGAAGACCCGGCTGAAACCGCCCAACGCGAATGTAAAGAGGAACTAGGGTTTGCAGCACCATTTTTAGGCGAGCGTGTGCCTCATTTTGTTACCGCAACCACAACCAACGGCCAAGGCCAGCATACCGACGTATCGCTATGGTACTTGCTGCAGGCAGATGAAAACACGCCGCTCGTCGTTGAAGACGATAAATTTAATGAAGTTCGCTGGTGGAAGATTGATGATATTTTAGCAAGCCCGCCATCTTTATTTGACCCGGAGCTCCATAGGTTTATTACAAAAATTAAACCATTACTTAATGCGTAGGTAATTTACTGTATGACCCGAGAAGACATTGCACGTATGCGGCTCAGCGCCCAGCATATTGCCCAGGCAAACTTTACAGCCGCTGAGGATGTAGTAAGTCATCTTCTTGCTATGCAGGCTCAGGATTACCCAGGGGCCTTGTGGGCGATAGCCTTGCGCTCGCAGAACCTCACGCAAAAAGATGTCGAGCAGGCAATAGCCGACCGCAAAATTGTGAGAACTTGGCCAATGAGAGGAACGTTGCATTTTTTAGCAGCCGAGGATGCCAGGTGGATGGTAAATTTACTTGCACCCCGTGCAGTCGCCTCGGCAGCGGGTAGGCGCAAAATGCTTGAAATCGATGACGCCGTACTTGCTAAAAGTAAAGAGGTTATTACAAACGCACTAGCCGGCGGTGAAAGCCTAACACGAAATGCACTTTGCGATATATTAGACCAGCACGGCATTTCAACCGCAGGTCAGCGCGGTATTCATATTATTCACTACTTTGCCGAACAAACTTTGTTATGTTTTGGCCCACACGAAGGCAAGCAGCCAACTTTTGTGTTAATGGACGATTGGATAGCGCCCACACCCCCTAAGCAAAAGGAGGAGGCACTTGCAGAGCTTGCCAAGAGGTATTTTATAAGCCATGGGCCAGCCAGTCTGAAGGATTTTGCCGGTTGGGGATTTATGACGATGGGCGACGCCAAATTGGGTCTTGAACTCGCCAAAACTTCACTGATTAGCGAAACGGTCGACGGTACTGAATATTGGTTTAGCCCCAAGCTTGTCTCGGCACCAAATCGTACATACCTCTTACCCGGTTTTGATGAGTTTATACTTGGCTATAAGGACAGGTCGGCCGGCCTTGCTGAAATACATTCGCAGCACATTGTGCCGGGTAATAACGGCATGTTTCTACCTACGCTTGTTATTGACGGGCAGGTTTTGGGAACATGGAAACGCATAACACGCGTAAACAGCCAAACTGTCAAAGTTATACCGTTTGAGCCTCTTACAAATAAACAAAAAGAATCTATCTACCAAGCAGCTAAACGATACGAACACTACGCTGGACTCACAACCACGTGGGCGCTTGCAGAACGATAAATTACGAAGCGACGGACAAGCTATCTTTTTTATTGTCTTTAATCGAACTAACGACAGCGGCGGCAATAACCAACAAGCCCAAAATACCAACATACATTTCTGGAATTTCTATAAATAGACCTATAAGCAGCGTTAATGCCAATGCGCCAATAACGTAATGCGCAGCATGTTCGAGGTATCGGTAGGTATTAAGAACCTTGCGGTGCACAATAAACAGCGTGAGCGAGCGAACCCACAATGCACCAATACCAAGACCGGCCGCTATCAAAAGCACATCTTTTGTTACGGCAAAGGCACCAATGACACCATCAAAACTAAAACTGGCGTCTAGTACCTCTAAGTAAATAAATGAAGCAAGTCCGGCCGCTAGACTAGACCGTATTTTTTTGCCCGCACGCTTTTCAGCGCGCTCGTGTTGCATGGTAAATAGCTCGGAGATACCATGAATTAATACATAGGTCACAATTCCAACAGCACCAGCTGTCAGCGTCTCCGTCTGATAGTGGTTCATGGGCAGTAGCACAATGACTGCAAGAACGATCGCGCTTACTAATACATGAATACCGCGGCGACTAGCCTCTTGCAGCGGTTTTTCAATGCGATGTAGCCAGCGGATCTCACGGGTTGCATCAAAAAAGAAATGTAGAGCCAACGTCAGTAAAAAGAGACCGCCGAATGCCGCAATACTTGGGTGTGCATGGCGTAGCGCCTCGGCGTATTTATCGGGTTCCTGCAGCGCAAGATGGATAACGTCACCCCACGCCAGGCCGGCGGTCGCCATAACAATAAGAATAGGGAACACGACTCTCATGCCAAATACAGCAATAAAAATACCAACGGTCATAAACATACGCTGCCATAACGGACTCATTTTAGTAAGTGTCTTGGCGTTAATAATGGCATTATCAAAACTGAAGGTAATTTCGATAATCATAAGGGTCGCAACAATAAGCGTTGCCTGCAAGCCAAGATAAGCAAACACAAATCCCGATATAATAACAGTAAGAATTGCGGAGGTAATAAATATTTTAGGAGAGGTGTGACGGTGGGCTACAGACATGAATACAGTATACACGAAAGACTCCCCACTAGGAGTGAGGAGTCTCATCGCATTTTGCTAAATTATTTATTTAGCGGCCAAGCAATTCAGCAAGGAGTCCGCGACGGCTGGCAACATAGTAGCCAATCGATGCTATAAGTGAGCCGAGACCTACGGCACCACCGATAAAGTCGGCAGGACCAGTGTGTGGAAGTTCAGGAGGAGTAGGCGTCGTGGGCTGACAAGCAACATCACCGACAGGCTTGTATTTACCCTGGTCACTTTCGTTAACCGTAATGGTCTGACCTGTCGCAGGGTTACATACCTGTACCATGTTTTCAGGGACAACGGTTATATGCGCAACACATTTTTCAGCATCACCAACGGTCTTGGTCTCACCGTTTACCATGAAGGTTACGGTCATAGTAATAGTTTTATCACCAGTGGTAGTGTAAGTGTGTGCGACATCAGTAGGGCTAGTTACCGTTTGTGAGCTGTTATCACCAAAGTCAAAGTTATAACCAACAACTTGTGCGCCGCCTTCCGCAGTTGCCTTACCCGTAAAGGTATACTCGGTGCGGCTAATCTTGTTTGGCGTTAAGCTATCACAAGTATAAACAGGAGTTGGTGGAGGAGTTTCAATCGTGAAAGTAGTTTTACAGTTAGCACCGCTTACTACTTTTGTTTGACCATTAACAGTTACATTGACCGTCAGATTAACCGTGTAGGTACCTGGCTTGCTGTAGGTGTGATTAATGGTTGGTGCGGTCTGAGTTTTTTTAGTACTGTCACCAAAGTCGAAGTTGTAGCTTGCAACGGTAGCACCATTTTTAGCACTAGCTGTTGCGGCAAAACGACGTTCAGTACGGCTAATTTTATCAGTGGTAAGAGCGTTACATGCGTATTCTGGCTTTGGTTTTGGAGTAGCGTGTACTGGGTTACCACAAGAGGTAAGGACAGCAGCCTTAAAGTTTCCGTTACCATCGAAGAACACATACGCGACAATCGATTCAATAGCGAAGTCATCACGTGGGTGACCCTGGTAATATGTTTTACCACCGATTGTTACTTTAGTACGGTTAGGGTAAATGTTTTGACGACCGATGCTCATTGCATCTGTTGCAACTACCTCACCGTTAACCGTAACGGTACCATCTTTATGGACTTCACCCATCTTGGCGCTGGTGCCAGCATGAGTCATTTCATAGTCAGAAAGACCATACGAGTGATAGACGGTTGGAAGATCACCAGTTTTGTTTGCAGTGTAACGTGAGGCTAGCTCACTAGGTGTGATACCACCACAATCAATAATAGAGTTATTAACGGAACCGTGACTACAGTCGCGCGGTAGTGTCGCATTTGACGTACCATTCACTACGTTTAGCAGTAGAAATCCTGCGATTGCTACTGTTAGCGCCGCTAAGGACGCATAAAACCTCTTCACTCTACTATTCCTCCCTTTGGCTCTCCACAAGCCTTAGTTTGTTACTACGTTAGCATAGATTTTGTAAAATGTCAACTTTGTAGCTGATTTTTCTAACTATAAGCGGTACAGTGTATGGTTCAGTGTTATTAGATATACATTTTTGTTATAATGACATATATGAAATCGCTGAGCCTTACTAAACCGCACATGATCATTATGGTAGGCGTCCCGGGTAGTGGTAAGTCTTTTTTTGCTGAAAAATTCGCCGACACCTTCCGTGCACCATATGTATGCCGTCAAAAAATCGCACTACATTTTCAAGAAGATACTGAGGCTATCGACGCAATCGCATACGATCAGCTCGATGAGCTTCTAAAAACTCAGCAATCTATTATAGTAGATGGTTTTGCCGATACACGCGCGGCACGTAGCGAGCTCACTCGTAGGGCATCGGCTGCTAGCTACAACACTCTTCTAGTATGGGTTCAGACTGACCCCATAACAGCCAAAAGTCGTACATTAAAACTCAGTAAGGGTGGCTCGAGCCGATCACTCACCTCTGCGGAGTATGATCACTTAGTACAACGCTTCTCTGCGCCAATCGCCATAGAAAAGCCAGTTGTTCTAAGTGGTAAGCATACCTATGCAACTCAGGCTAAGGTCATATTAAAAAAGCTCACCGAGCCTCGCGCATCTATTTCCCGCCATACTGCCGCACCCGTTCGCCCTGATTCAGAGAAGCCCGGCCGACGTAGTATAACGATTCGGTAGAGGACGATTACTTGCCTACAATTACAGATGATGAATTCGGTACGATTACACTTCGTCGGAGTGCTAAGGCCTCGCACGTGCGTATTCGTATTGCACCTGACGGAAGATTACGCGCTTCACTACCACTATATGCACCTATATTTTTAGTTAAACGCCTCATTAAGTCATCCAGACCACAGCTTCGTGCCATGCTCGCCGAGCAATCAAGCGATACAACCTTTGAACATGGCATGCAAATAGGTAAGAGCCATACACTCATTGTACGGCAGACGACGTCTGTTAAAACCACAGTCTCACGACATGGCCAGCAGATCATTGCCTCTGTGCCGGCCGATAGGACGATTGACGATGTCGAGGTATCGCGTGCCATTCGTGATACCGTCATTGAGGCTCTCCGCATCGAGGCGAAAAGCTATCTTACAAAACGTCTCGCATATCTAGCTCAACATGGTGGTTATAACTACGAAAAGGTCAGATTCTCGCATGCCAGCGGTCGCTGGGGAAGCTGCAGCTCCAACGGCACTATAAGCCTCAATATTGCACTCATGAAGCTCCCTTTTGAACTTATCGACTATGTACTCGTACATGAACTAAGTCATACCGTACATATGAATCACTCAACAGAATTTTGGAATGTAGTCGAAACAGTCGATCCTCACTACAAGGCTCATCGCCGAAGCCTCAAAAAAGAGACGCCATCTATTTAAAAACCATAAGCGTGTCTGTATAATAAAGGCAATATGCATAAAGGTGGGGCAGTTATAAATCAACGCACAGCACAAGTGATGCGATTTGCTGGTCTGGTCATGCCACTTATTCTGTTTGTTTATGGCATCTTTGTTCGCTATCACCTAGTAGACAGCTCACACTACGTCAACGACGAACTATTTTTCGGGCTGATGATCCCTTGGATATTTTTAGGTTTATTGCAATTTCTATACCCCGCAACCAGCTGGAAGCTATCTGGTTTTCGTTTTGCCGTATACCATGTGCTCTCGGCGATTTATATCATCTACGTCTCAGGGTTCGCTAATCCGTTTATTGCAACATGGGTACTTTTGTTTTTGGCTGCCTATGCATATTTTGGCAAAATCGGACTACGGCTCAGTGTGCTCTCATTCTTACTAATCGGCGAGTTAGATGTCCTGGCACATTTACATAACAATACGATCCTTCTTACTAACATTTTGACTATTGCCGCCGTATTGTTGGTTGGCCTTACAGCCGTAGCTATTGCCCGCATTCAAGAGATAGACGGCGCCGAGCTGTCTCGAAGTAAGGCACTCGAGTCACTTCAGCGTGATCGTATTCTAACTATCGTAAACAACCTAGCCGATGCGGTATTGAGCACTGACGAGGATGGTATTATTCGAGTGTACAATGCTGCCTCGCTTAACCTGTTGGATACCAATAATAGCCTCAATGGTCATCACATAGATGAGATCTTGAAGTTATATGAGAGCAAAGATAGGCAAGTCAGCCTCTTTGAACTATTAAAACACTCCCAGAGTGTTACTGTGCGTGATGATCTTACTATGCCACTAGAGGACGAAACCTTACGCCTTGAAGTGACATTCTCTCCTATCAGAAGCAGCTATAGTCGTAAGAGCGGCCGACACCCCAAGGATGGCTATATCGTTATTGTCCGAGATGTCACAAAAGCTAAAAGTCTTGAAGAAGAACGCGATGAGTTTATTAGCGTTGTAAGCCACGAGCTTCGTACACCAATCACCATCGCCGAAGGAACAATCAGTAACGTACAACTGATGATGCAACGACCAGATATCGGTGAGGCGATTTTAAAAGAAGCTATTAACACGGCACACGACCAAGTAATATATCTGTCTAAAATGGTGAATGACCTAAGTACGCTATCGCGTGCAGAACGCGGTATAGCCGATACGCCAGAGGATATTGACGTGAGAGCTTTAGTTGAAGATCTTTATAACGAGTACTCACCACAAGCAAAACTTCACAAGTTACATTTTGATCTTGATCTCGACACCCACCTTGGTCATGTCACTGTTAGTCGACTTTACCTTAAAGAGTTGCTACAGAATTTTATTACTAATTCGCTTAAATATACAAAAGAGGGCAGTATAACTCTGGCTGTAAAGCGCAAAGATAATGTTATATCATTTTCAGTACAAGATACTGGTATTGGTATCAGCAAAAGCGATCAGGCAAAAATCTTTAATAAGTTCTTTCGTTCAGAGGATTACCGCACCCGTGAGACAAGCGGTACTGGCCTAGGTCTCTATGTTGCAGCTAAGTTGGCACGAAAACTCAACACTAGGATCAGCTTTAAGAGCCGCCTAAACCATGGCTCCACTTTTGATATACAGCTACCGGCAGCCGACGAGGTCTAGGCGAGTTTTAACGTTCGATTTCAAGTCGTTCCGTTTGTGTAATAGGTGCAGCAATAGGTCGACCTTTCCACGTAATAGAGCGGCGCATATAGCCCTCTACACTCCATACAAATAGCACAAGTTCTTGCACGATTATAATAGGCCACAATAAACCTCCAAGCCACCAGTTTTGTCGCCATACGATATGGGTGTACATGCTATAAAGCGCCATGAAAGCTATAAGAATGAGACCGAATACACACTGCAGACTTGTCCAACCAGTCATAAATGCACTTAATAGTACGACTGTTGGAATATTAAGAGTCAAAAGCAGCACAAGAGCAAGTGGAGCTCTCCAACCTCGCATCGTCGGATAGAGTAGTCGGCGACTAGTTTCGAGCTGCGAGCTCCATTTCTTTTCATAACTCACGCCGAACAGGCCAGCATCAACAAGGCATTGATATGTACTACTGAACAATGCCGCAAGTTTAGTTTCAGCTTGCACTTCATGTTTGAAACGAGCGAGACCACCAAAGCTTAAGAGCTTCTCGCGGTCAGCTATCCATAAGGCGCCTGACGCTGAAGGGATTGTTTTACGAGAAAGAATCAGTTGCCAAAAGTATCGCAGAGGACTAAAGAGAGCACTCATACGCCACACATCCTGACGAGAGGGAATAACTGATATCATACTTTTAGACGATGTTTTCATATAGCTCATAAGCTTTGTAATAGAATTAACCGTAATGTACGTATCGACATCCATAAATACAATGTAGTCACCACTTGCTTCGTGGGCAAGGATATCTAGCGCTCGGTTCCGCCCGAGCCATTCGCCAGGCAGCTCAGTTCCTGGTACGAAACGCACACCAACATGAGCAAATGAACGAATAAGCACCGACGTCTCATCATTTGAGCTATCATCAAAAACAACAACTTCTAATTTTTCGTAATCACTCGCAAGGACTCGCTCAAGACATTGAGTCATCGCATGTTTTTCATTGCGAGCGGGAATACAAACACTGACAGTAGGGAGATCCTTCGAGGAGAGAGGCTTTGTGAGGCGAGGCCGCATAGATCCAAGTGATAATACTAGACGAACCGCGAAAAGGGTGGCAAACATTATCGTTATTCCAGCAAGGGTAAGAAAAATAGCCATTAACACAATGGATTAATAGTATCACGCTTGACGATCTAACGGTAGTCGGCTATAGTGTTACTTGACAGTCTGCCTAGAGCAGGCTATTTAATTTGGGAGAAGCTCACGTTGGCAACCAAAGCTAAAAAACCAGCAGCTAACAAGGCGGAAAGCGCTGCGAAGGTTACGCGAATCGTCGCTACCGACTCTAAGCAAGCCGCCAAAAAAGAAAAACCAACTGTCGAAGCCTCTGCAACGACACATGAAAAACCAACAAACGAGGAAAAGACAGGTATTCGCAACCCTTTCCCAGCTATTGGCGGTTATTTCGCCGGTGCCTGGTACGAGCTGAAGGAGGTCCGCTGGCCGAACCGCCGTGCAACCTGGGGGCTTACGGTAGCCGTACTTGCATTCACCGCGTTCTTCATCGTACTAATTTTGCTCCTCGATGCACTATTTAAATATTTATTTCAACTAATTTTAGGATAAGAGAAAACAATGTCAAAAAACCGATATGACTCCACCCGCCAATGGTATGCTATTCACACCTATAGCGGCTATGAAGAAAAAGTAGCTGAAAGTATTCGTCAGCGTATTAACGCTGTCGACATGGCCGACAAGATCTTTGACGTCATGGTGCCAAAGGAAAAGCAAATTGAAATCAAGAACGGTAAGCGCAAGGTTGTCGAAAAGAAGATCTTCCAGGGCTATGCACTTGTTGAGATGAAGCTTACTGACGAAACCTGGTATATCGTTCGTAACACCCCTGGCGTTACGGGCTTTGTTGGTAGCGGCACCGAGCCAACACCAGTTTCAGATTCTGAGATTGCCAAGATCAAAAAGCGTATGGGCGTTGAAGATCCTAAGCACCACATCGACTTTTCAGAAGGCGAAGTCGTTTCTATTACCGATGGGCCGTTCAAAGGCTTTGATGGTGCTATCGCTGAAATCGACACGCAGAAGGGTAAAATTAAAGTTATGGTCAGTATGTTTGGCCGTGACACCCCAGTAGAGCTCGATGCGCTTCAGGTTAAAAAAGTTTAGCACAATAAAGTTACATAAAAACAACAGCGCTTATTCAGCGCTGTTTTGTTTCAGGACCTTCAAACGACTTAATGATATCTATAAGATCAGATAGGTTTATTTCGGCTTTAATAACATAGCCATCCATGTCTTTTTGCACCTTGGGATCGACCCGGCTAGCATCGCCGAGGTTTGTCAGTAGAACAATCTTAGCTCTCGTACAGCCATATTCCTCATCATGGCGAAGCATTTTTAGTACTTTTAACCCATCAATCTTAGGCATCATAATATCTAGAAAAACGAGTTCAGGCTGAAACGCCTTACCTAAGCGCAGAGCGTCTTCGCCATCAACGGCAACGGTAACCGTATACCCACGCCTTTTTAGATACTGCTCGTATATCGAGCGTAGTTCTATGTTATCCTCAACGAGTAATATTTTTTGTAACCCAGCCACGTTTTCTCCTTGTCATTGTGTCCTTTTTATCTGTATCTGCGCGCAGCGCCTGGAGGTGTTCATCGGTAAATATAGGAAGCGTAAGAGTAAAGGCTGACCCTTTTCCTTCTTCTGATGATACTGAAATAGTACCTTCATGACGCTCAGCGATCGATCTTGCTATATAAAGTCCAAGTCCCGTGCCTTTGCTGCCACTATCAAGACCGCCATGGACACGATAGAATTTATTAAATAGATACTTCTGCGCTTCTTTAGATATGCCGACACCCGTATCTTTCACCGTAACAGCGTAGGTGTTGTCTGAGGTCTCTTGTAGGTCCATAACAACCGTACCACCCGGAAGAGTGTATTTAATCGCGTTAGACAAGAGATTGTTTACAATTTCACGTAGCGAAATTAAATCACCAACAACATATTTATCTTTTTGTGGACCGCTATAAGAAAGGTTAATCTGGCGATCTTCAGCGAGAAATCGCGCATCCTCGTAAGCGTGCGCAACACAGCCTGCAAGGTCTATTTTCTCCATATTCAGCATCAATGTACCACGTTCAATACGCGTCACATCAAGAAGGTTATTTATAAGACCGCTTAATTCGTTGATATTTCTAAGAGCTTTCGTTACGTATAAGACGCTCTCTTGTTCGTGACCTTTTGTCGATGCCATTTCTAGATAACCGCGAACAGCTGTGAGTGGAGTGCGAAGTTCATGAGCTGCCATGGATACGAAGTCAGTCTTCATGTTTTCAAGCTCACGACTCGATGTCTCATCGTGAATCGTTACAATAGCATGAGTGCGTCCAGCTTGAGGCTCTTCGTGTACCGGTGCAACAATGAGCTTTACGTACCGTTTCGTGCCTTGTTTGTCGGTAAACTGAAGATTTTCATATACTTTAACCACCTGCTCGCTGTAATTAACGGTAAAAGGCTGCATACCCTGTTCCCATAAAAATACTTCTTTAAGGTTCTTACCCAGTAAATCTTTTGCTGTGCCACCTATTAATTTTTCAGCCGATCGGTTAGCAAGTAAAATAGTTGAGTTCTCATCGATGGCGAGAATACCCTCAATTGTAGTATTCAAAATTACCTCGAGGCGCTCTCGCTGAGACTCGATACCTCTAATAAGATGATCCAGATTTTCTTTCATAGAGTCGATACTATTGCCCAACGTGCCAATCTCATCTTTACGTGTAAACGAAACACTCGCAGAAAAGTCTCCATCACCAATACGTTTGGCTATTGCCACCATGCGCAAGATTGGCCTAGTGAAAAAGCCCGTCAAAACTAACGCCATGGCAATGATAAGTACGCAGACGGCGCAGACAATCCAGACCATTGTCGTACGAAGAGTAGCTGTAGACGCTAACGCCTCATCTTTATCAATCTTGTCGATCACTGTCCAATTACTGAGACCTACCGGGTGAGTAACGTAGAGAACCTCATGGCCCCTGTAGTCAGTGGCAGTTTTATAAACACCAGACGTAGTATTGCTTGCGTCGAGGCTAGCAAGGTTTGTCTGCAGAGCGCCATCTATATTAAAACGCACAGGAAAGAGAGACACGTTATCGGTACCAACAACCACCGTCTCGCCCGTCTGGTCGAGGCCAGTAAAATCTTGCACAACTGCCGTTAAGTCGTCTGTGCGAAAAACGGCGCTCAAAATCACCTGCGCATTGATACGAGTGGATACCTCAAGTTTAATGGAGTTGTCACGAGGGTCTTTTACGATGCGTACACTATTCACATCACCGTTTCCCGGGGTGATGATTTTGGAAAGATAATCACTCGAAGATTGTTCAGTTACCGATGAGGCGATTAGAGTATTCGTCATATCATAAAGACGAATATACTGCATTGTCGATTGACCAACCTCCATACCTTGAAGAATCGTATTGAGATGTTGTTTGGCCGCATCCGATGGCTGCGCCAAATACTGCGCCAAATTAACACGCAAATCATATTGATTCGCCGCCTGCGTGGCCTGTTCTTGTCTACTTTGAACTATTGTATCAATCCGTTCAGTCTGCTTAATAGCGGTACTGTTTAACTGATTTGTGGTTTTTTCCAAAAGTGCGTTACTGGCTGATATATAGGCAAATATACCGACGTCAAGCATTGGTATAAGACCAATGAGAAGCAAGGTAAGAATAAACTTTTGTCGGAATTTCATTATACTATCGAGCCACTGGCGTAAAGATGCCGCTTTCTACCTGAAGTAGATCGTAAGTGTAGTTTGCACCCGGCTCTTCTCCATTTTGGTCAAACGATATATCTGCGGACATGCCCTTAAAGTTAATCGATGGTAATGCACTATGGATAGCCTCGCCGGTTGTCGCACCACCGGTGATTGCACGATATATCGCTTCAAAAGCATCATAGGCTTGAGGAGCGGCATAAAGCTGCTCGCTAACTTTATACTCATTGAGCATTAATTTTTTAAACGTATCTGATCCCGTAGGAAATGTAGTAATCGTCAGTCCATTTGATGCTGTTGGTGCATTAGAGATAAGAGTCTTGTCGTACATGACATCTCCACCGAACAACGGTACTGCAAGCCCCACGTTACGCGCCACTTGAATAGCTGCCGTTGCCGTCACGAGAGAGTTAGGCGCAATAAAGATCGCTTGTGGGTTAACCGCCTTAAGTTTCTGCATCTCAGTCGTCAAGTTAATGTCATCCGGTTCGGCATACGATGTTGCTGCCACTTGTCCACCAAGTGTTTTAAATTGCTCCTGGAAACTTGTACTCATTGCCGAGCCATACGGTTCATTTGTATAGAAGACAGCAACACGCGTAATACCTTTGTCACGAATCGCTTTAGCCATATAAGCAGCTTGGTAATTATCTGAAGGAATTACTCGAAAGAAATAGTCATTTGGTATAGAGAGCGTCACTGAAGATGCCGATGGGCTAATCATAGGGATTTTATTACTATTAGCTAGTGGGAGAGCAGCAAGAGAAGCGCTTGAACAGCCATCTCCGATCACTGCAACGACACCTTTATCTATAAGCGACTGCATTGCGCTCTTTGCTGTTTGTGGATCACAATGCGAGTCTGCCTGTACGAGCTCGAGATTATCTGCATTCAACTGTTTTTTAGCCAGCTGGATACCCTTCATCGTGCCGTAGCCCATGTTGCTTGAACCTCCAGTAAACGCCATCAACACACCAACCTTAATAGCTGGCTTTTTCTGCACAATTGAAGCCTCATATCGCATATAGGCCCACGCGCCGACGGCTAGTATTATAAGCAGCGTAAGTCCAATCAATAAAGGTACGAGCCATCTCTTCTTAGGTTTGTCCCCAACCGGTAACCCATTTGTTTCGCCACCCGTATGCAACAGATTTGGTATTTCATCTTCTGGCATCGTAAAACCCTCGTGCTTATATGTTGTATTTATCATCCGCGAAAGCGGTCCCGTCTGTCAAGCCCCGTTTCAGCTTTACCAAATATCTCTTGAGGCGACCTCGAGACGCCAGGCCAGAAAATATTGAAAAGAGAAAAGAGCAAATGCAAGAAGTGCAGCAAAGAATACGACAACATAGATAGTAACTGCCGTATCTCCTTGAGCACCACAGAGTGTCATGATTGCAAGACCGATAGTCGGAAGGGCCGTCACGAGCCCCTTAACGAGCCACATGTGCCAGTTTGTTTGGGTTATTTTTAAAACCTTAAGGGTATACCTCATAAATCGAGATAAGTTTTTACTTACAAAGTATGGGAACGTTATAAAAAGAATTATCGTGACAATAATGGCGACAGTCGTAACGCCATAGCCAGCCACGGCTGCAACACCGGTCAAATTATCCGGAATAGGAAGTACTCGTACAAACGGTCGATTATTCGACATAGTCATAAAGGAGCTATCTGCAAGCAACACAAAAAAAGTAGCTACAAACAACAACCAGGCAAGTAGTGAGCTCATATATCCTAGAAGACCTAGAACATTAACACTCACTACACGGCCTGATAGCTTTTTCATCGTGCTTTTTAGTATAAACCATAAGCACAATGAGTGGTTAAGTTTTAGACTTTTTTATCATTCGTTAGGCGAATCTCTTTTTTAAGCAGCTCACCATCTTCGCCAACCTCATACACAATGACTTCACCAGTCATGATCTCAACCGTGTGCGCATCATCATCGGCGATTCTATCGAGGTGTTTTATGAGTGCGCGTAGTGAATTGCCATGCGCTGCTACAATAACGTTCTTACCATTTTTAAGATCATTGAGAATATGCTGTTCATAGAAAGGAAGTACACGACCAGAAACATCTTTGAGTGTTTCGCCGCCCGGCACAGGATGATCCCAGCTACGGCGCCATTTCATGAACTTCTCTTCACCATATTCCTCTTTGACTTGCCACTTGTTTTTGCCAGTCAGATCGCCGTAGTCGCGTTCATTAAGCTCTTCGTGATCGCTTCGCTGAATATCTTTACGATCCAAATGGTCCATAATCTCATCGAGCGTATGTTTGGCGCGTTTCAATTTTGAGGTATAGGCACGATGGAGATCGATATCCTCTAGGGCGCGGGCAGCTCGACGAGCTTCTTCACGACCGTCATCAGTTAGAGATACATCCGTAAGACCCGTCCATTGGCCTAGGAGATTCCACTCAGACTGTCCGTGACGGACAAGTACTAGATATGCCATTAGTTCATCCCCAAAGCGTCACGGCCAGCATATTTTGCATCTGCACCAAGCTCTTCTTCAATGCGGAGCAATTCATTATATTTAGCCACGCGGTCAGTGCGACTCATTGAACCTGTCTTAATCTGACCTGTCGCAAGCCCGACGACAAGATGGGCAATTGTCGTGTCCTCTGTCTCGCCTGAACGATGTGAGATCACTGCATTCCAACCCGCATCATGAGCCATAGCAACAGCATCAATAGTTTCACTCAGTGTGCCGATTTGGTTGAGCTTAATTAAAATAGCGTTTGCAGCCTTTTCATCGATACCGCGCTTTAAGAAACTAACGTTTGTAACGAGTAGGTCGTCACCGACAATCTGCAGTTTTGTACCCATACGCTCGGTCAGTTTGCTCCAGGCAGCCCAGTCATCTTCAGCTAGACCGTCTTCAATGGAAGCAATCGGGTATTTTTCGGCAAGTTCAGTAAGCCATTCAACCATCTCATCCGAGGTAAGGCTGCGGTTTTCGGTTGCAAGGTGATATTTGCCTTCTTCGTACAGTTCGCTTGCAGCAACATCTAGCGCCAATACAACGTCTTTACCTAGTTCGTAACCGGCTTTTTTTACAGCTACGCTAATTAGTTCGAGTGCTTCAGCGTTACCATTTTTAACATGAGGCGCATAGCCACCTTCATCACCGACAGTCGTATCGTAGCCATTCTCCTTAAGCACCTTGGCTAGTGCGTGAAAAATCTCCGCACCCATTTGGATTGCTTTAGTAAAAGTAGGGGCTCCGACTGGCATAATCATAAACTCTTGAATATCAGTAGAGCCAGCCGCGTGCTTGCCGCCATTGATTATATTCATCATTGGAACGGGCAGTAGAAGATCGCCGTTTTCTTCTGCGAGTGAACGGAAATATCCATACAATGGAATGCCTTTTGAAAGAGCGACGGCTTTAGCAGCCGCGAGCGAAACGGCTAAGATCGCATTTGCGCCTAGGCTACCTTTGTTCGGTGTGCCATCCAGATCGATCAACGTTTTATCGAGTGCACGCTGATCAGATGCATCTACACCCATGAGCTTTTCAGCAATAACACCGTTAACATTTCCAACCGCCTTCATAACACCCTTACCGCCAAAATCATTGCCACCATCACGGAGTTCGACAGCTTCGTTACTACCAGTTGATGCACCAGAGGGTACGGCCGCTCGGCCAAGTGTACCGTCGCTTAGGATTACATCCGCTTCGACAGTGGGGTTGCCTCGAGAATCAATAATTTGTCGGGCGTGAATTCGTGCAATATCCATAGATAGTTCCTCCAATTACTTGCAGTCCCTATATTACACCTCGCTTATGTATAGCGAAAGAGGTCACACCACAACATGATCATTGACTAATTATAAACAATGTGATAATATAAGCAACCAGTTCGCCAGTGTAAGTATTGGCGACCAATGCGAGGAGCACTCTTGTCAATCAGTGTTTCCACCCGTGAGCGCTGCGTCGTCGACTCGTTCGACTTCGTGAGCCTGAACCGCGCAGTCGACATCGAACTGGCCTGGATGGTGTGGGGCGAAGAAGAGCCCGACACCACCAAGATCCAGCGCGAAATCGACCTCGCGTGGACGGTCTACGGTCTGAACAAGATCGCTGCCGTACAGCACTCGCGCCGCGTCAACCCCGCCGCTCACTCCATGAGCCGTGTGGGCAAGAAGTACAAGGTTCGCACGAACCACGGCACCAAGGGCTTCTACGCCGGCATCCAGGCTGAGAATTCCGCCAGGAAGAGCTGGCGGAAGGGTAGCTGCCGTGCTGTGCGTAAGTATGTTCGCCTGGAGGCGGAGTGCCGCAACCCGCGCACCGTCAACCGCGCGTACAAGGAGCTGATGGGGTAATACCCGACAAGATCCCTCGTTCGACCCGGTGTTCGCGTTTTTACCGTGAACACCGGGTCGGATCAATCCCCATGGGGATTTTTTATTTCATAGTAATCACCTTGAAAAACCAGAGAGTTTTTGCTACAATGAATAACCGTTACGCACTCGGTAATACGAGTACAAAAGAAGGAAAATAATTCAATGGCTAAAAAAGTTATCGGAAACATCAAGTTTCGCGTGCCAGCCGGCCGTGCAACTGCAGGTCCTCCAGTAGGTTCTACCCTCGGTCAATGGGGCCTGAACATGATGGATTTCATTAACCCATTTAACGACGCTACCAAAGGCGACATGGGCAAGGACGTTATCGTTCACCTTCAGGTGTTTGAAGACCGTACCTTTACCTGGAAGTCTCTTGGTCAACCAGTAGACGACGCTATCCGCGAAGCTATCGGTATCAAAAAAGGTAGCAGCAAACCACACGCCGAAAAGGTTGGTAAGATTACTCGCGCACAGCTCGAAGCTATCGCTGAATCTAAAAAAGACCACCTTAACGCTATCGACATGGAAGGCCGCGTTAAAGTTATCGCCGGCACCGCACGCTCAATGGGCGTCGAAGTCGTCGAATAACCTATCGACCTTGTAATTAAAAACTCCGCTTTTGCAGCGGAGTTTTTAATTACTTTGCGATTCATAAGCGCTTTGTTAGTATAGATATATATGCGTGCATTATGGAGTGGATCAATCAGCTTTGGACTCGTTAATATACCAGTACGGTTGTATAGTGGCGTCAACCCGCACGAGGGAATAGATCTCGATATGCTTCATAAAGATGACAACTCTCCTATTCGCTATGCCCGGATTTGTCGCAAAGACGGCGAAGAAGTTCCATGGAACGATATCGTAAAAGGCTACGAATACCGCGACGGCGACTATGTGGTACTAACTAAAAAAGATCTAGAAAAACTCGATAGCGAGCAAACCGAAACTATTGATATTCAGCATTTTGTTGATGAAGATGAAATAGACATTCGCTACTACGAACACCCCTACTACCTAGAACCAACCAAAGGTGGAGATAAGGCCTATGCGCTCCTGCGCGGAGCCCTGGAGAGCTCGGGTAAATCCGCACTCGTAACATTTGTGATGCGTGAGCGTGAACATCTAGGCGTTATTAAACCTGTCGGTCGAGCACTCATACTTACACAAATGCGATTTCCAACCGACCTACGTGAGGCAACGGAGCTTAAATTCCCAACAGAATCCAGCGTCACTAAAGACGAAGTGAAGATAGCACTTAAACTTATATCACAAGAGACAAAACCGTTTATCCCTGAAGATTACGAAGACACATTTACGGAGGAGCTTGAAGAGCTTATAGAAGCCAAAACCAAGGGTAAAAGACTCAAAAAACGACCATCAAAACAGCCCGATACCCAAGCAAAAGACCTCATGGCTGCGCTTAAGGCAAGCTTGAAGGAAAAGTAGCACCTATGGGGTTAGGAAAATACTTTTCCAAACGTTTGTTTGACAAAACCCCCGAACCTCAGGGAGTCGTTAAAAAGGCTAAAAGCAAAAAATTATCATTTGTCGTGCAAGAGCATCACGCATCGCAACTACATTACGACTTTCGTCTCGAGCTCGACGGTGTCTTAAAAAGCTGGGCCGTGCCAAAAGGTCCATCTATGAACCCGCACGACAGGCACCTAGCCGTACAAGTAGAAGATCATCCGTACGAATACCGTACCTTTGAAGGTGCGATTCCAGAAGGTAACTATGGTGCTGGCAAAGTGATTATTTGGGATAAAGGCACATATGAACCCTATCATGACAAACCGGACAACGAAGACACAATACGAGAAGAGCTGAAGAAGGGTCATCTAACATTCTTCTTGCATGGCAAAAAACTAAAGGGCGAGTTTGCGCTTATAAAAATGCATGGCAAAGATGAGCATGCCTGGCTACTCATCAAGAAAGGCGACGAAGAAGCTACGACTGCAGATGTTACGAGAGAAGACCGCTCAGTAATAAGCGGTCTTAAAGTGGATGATCTTGATGGTCGTACCGGGCATTTGGCATTTGATATTTCTAAATATCCAGTTGTTAAAACACCGTGGCAGGTAAAACCGATGCTCTGCACGCTCGTTGAGAAACCGTTCTCTCAGGACGGCTGGTTGTTTGAAATGAAGTGGGATGGCTACCGCGCCATAGCCAGTAAACACAAAGATGAAATTAGCCTTTACTCCCGCGCCAACAACGATTTTAGTGAACATTACCCACCGGTTGTCGAGGCTGCACGTGCGCTTAAACACGATGTGATTCTAGACGGAGAGATTGTAGTTATAGATAAAGAAGGCCGTCCGCATTTTGAAGCACTGCAAAACTGGCGCGCCAACCCCACAGGGCAACTGGTATATTATGTTTTTGATATTTTATGGTGCGACGGCCGAGATGTACGAGAGATGCCACTGTTGCAGCGTAAAAAACTACTGCAATCGGTATTGCCCGAGCATTCGGCCATTCGTTTTGGCGACGCTGTTGAGGCAAAAGGCGAAAAACTATTTGAGCAGATTGAGGCTAAGCACCTTGAAGGAATCGTGGCCAAAAAAGCCGACAGCCCCTACCGTGAAAACAACCGGGGTTCGGCCTGGCTAAAAATTAAGACTCATTTACGGCAAGAGGTAGTTATCGGCGGCTTTACCGAACCACGCGGTGGCCGACAATACTTGGGTTCGCTTGTGGTTGGTGTATATGATGGTGAAAAATTTATCTATACTGGCCATTCGGGCGGCGGTATTCCAGATAACCAACGTAAACTACTGCGTGAAAAATTAGACAAACTCGAACGTAAAACATCACCATTTGAGACCGAACCAAAGCCGAACGCCCTCGTGCATTGGGTAAAACCCGAACTAGTGTGCGAAATGAGCTTTGGCGAATGGACCAGTGATGGTCGCATGCGCCAGCCAGTATTTGAAGGACTCCGTCCGGATAAAAAACCAACGGCTGTCCACCGTGAAAAGCCCGTTACAGCCGTAAAAAAGGAGGGACCGCCTGTGAAAAAAGGCCTTGTAGAATTTACTCATCTTGATAAAGTCTTTTTTCCGAAAACAGGCTACACCAAGGGCGATATTGTCAACTATTACGAGTCTGTGGCGGATTTTATACTGCCGTACCTTAAAGACCGGCCACTCTCGTTACTGCGACAGCCAAACGGTATAACTGGCGAAGGGTTCTTTCAAAAAAACATGGAGCATTTGCCAGATTGGGTTCCGGCAACTGACATATTCTCAGATTCTCACAACGACACGCTTCACTGGATGGTGGGGGGCAAGCTTGAGACGCTGCTCTATGCTGTACAGCTTGGCAGTGTAGAGATAAACCCCTGGAACTCGTGTATTGGACGCCTTGATATGCCCGATTGGCTAGTGATAGACCTCGACCCAGAGGGAGTTACGTTTAAAGACGTCATTACCGTGGCACTAGAAGTTAAAAAAGTATGCGACGAATGGGGCGTGACTTGCCTGCCTAAGACATCTGGCAAAACCGGCATCCATATTTACGTGCCCCTAGGGGCTAAATACAGCTACGAGCAAGCAAAAAACTTCGCACACTTACTGGTGCTTGAGATAAACAAACGTCTACCCAAACTCACCAGCGTGGAGCGTATGCCCGTCAAACGGCCGAACCGTATCTACCTTGATTTTCTCCAAAACAGGGAGGGACAAACCCTGGCCGCACCGTATTCACTTCGCCCTACACCAGATGCTAGCACTTCAATGCCATTACATTGGGATGAAGTAACTTCATCGCTAAAACCTACTGACTTTACAATTAAAAATACCCGCAAGCGTCTGGATACTGTCGGCGACCTATGGAAGCCAGTGCTCCACAAAGGTGTTGATATTGCTCGAATCTTAAAATCGCTTGAACCATGATATTATAGCCGTACACGAGGGAGAAAATGAAAATGTCACACATCCACACCGCACCAGGCCAACACGATCACACGGCCAGCGGGTATATATTTCGTACAGATTTTAGTGAGCCGAAGATCATGTTGCACCTGCATAAGAAAATTGGCAAATACCTGCAGTTTGGTGGTCATATAGAGCTCCATGAAACACCATGGCAAGCCATCAGTCACGAACTCGAAGAAGAATCTGGATATCTTATTAATGATCTTTCCATATTACAGCCGCACCATCGCATTGCCTCTCTGGGCGACGCCGTCATCCATCCTCAGGCACTGAGTCATAGTACACATCCATTTGGCGGCACACTTGACCATTTTCACACTGACATCGCCTATGCGTTCGTCACCGATAAACCACCTCACCAAAAACCGGGCGAGGGAGAATCGACTGCAATCATCTTGCTGACGAAAAGCGAACTAGTAGCATTTCCAGACGATAAGATACCACTTAATGTGCGGCAAATAGCCCTTTTTGGTTTTAATCACGTCCTGGATAACTGGGAATGTCTTCCCGCCAATACCTTCAGTTAACTGAATGGTTGTAAAAACTGCCAATAGTATTGACCGCGCAACTAAACGAAGCGCTATACTAAAGAAGGTCATGAGAGTACTGGTGGAGAACCTTTTTACTAGCAGACCTTTTATACAATACAAGCCGGCATGCACACTGACAGTTGTTAAGCGCCCCTGCACGGACTACATATTCAATCGCTACTTCAGGTGATACAGCAAATAATATAAGCGGTGTTATTTGTCTCCTTGTAGCTGCTCTATAAATCCGCAACTGACCAATTTTCTTGTTGTCAGTTTTTTATTTACCAAAAATCAAAAAAATCATCTTTAGAGTGAGGGAGTTACGAATATGAAAAACCAAACTACCATTAACAGTCCAGTTGACGTTACTGCGATCGGCTTTAGCCGTGGCATGCGTGCATATCCGCGACGCATTGAGTTTCAAGGCGCGACGTACGATTTTATCGACGCCGGCCTGCGGACCGTTGTACGCAGCGGTGAGCGAATCTCGCAGATCTTCACAATGACAGACGGTCGTCAAAACTACCGTCTTCGTAGTGAAGGTAGTAATTGGACTCTACTCAGCGTATTTTAGCTGAACAAAAGGTAAGTAAAGAGAGAGGGCGGGTAGCTTTCTCTCTTTACTTTTTAGTATATATATGTTATTATTACATAAGTTGTTACTGTCGTCGCGAAAAGAGCTTTTCGCGCAGTAACAAAGAGGAGGCACTCATGCAACAGCCCCAGGGTCTCGAGCTGGACGTCGCGTTCGGCCAGGCTGCACTCGTGCGCTTCCCCGGAGCCGGCCACTACAGGATCGGGGACGCCATGATCAAGAGCGGCCTGCTGATCACCGGCGGCTTCCAGAGCCCCAACAAGGACACCGCCGTGCTGATCGTGCCCGCCGGCACCAGCCCGACGGACGCCGTCCTCCGCCTCACCGAGGAGATCGAGAAGCTCATCGCGAGCGGCGAGATCCGGGTCTAGCAGCCCACCATGAAGAGAGCCCGTGGTCGCATTCCAGCGTCCACCGTCGGCCCTTCAGGTGGGCTCTTTTCATATCCCGAGCATATACACTTGCTACACACATTCGAACATAGTTAAATAATGAACGACGAGCGGGGCAGGCCAGAACGGAGACGCTATGGCGCAAATACGAGTTCCTTATGTGCGCATAGATCGTGCGCACACTATCGTCAAGGAAGGCGAGGTTATTCTTCGCCTGAAGACATTCTGGGGATACCTGGAAGCTGGTGACTTGGATGACATTCGCGGCGTTACGTTCGAGTTGCTGCGTATCATTCCGAGTAGTGCAAACTTGGCTATTCACGAATACGAAATCACCATCCAGGGTGACGACAACCGACGACGGATCGTTCAGAATGTCATCATCCAGACCCTACGAAAAGACGCTGCAGGAAGGCGTGCACTCGTCATGCTCGCTAACCGAATGCTCGGAGACCCAACTACGTGACCTGCCGCCCCGCTCGTCACGTACAACTGAAGTTCGCGGTAAACGCAAAGTGGACCTTTAAAGCGACGACTTTTAGTCGGAAACCAAATCCTGTAGAGCATCATCAATACGCCCAGCCGTACGATCCATCATGAGGAACTTGCTTTTATTTTATTGAAATGTCATAATGATTCGACTTTCTAGCCTGGAGAGGTGAGAGTAGTGCTCGACAAAATGCGACACGTCCGTCGACGTCCCCTGGAGGTCCAGCTCAAGAGGTGGCTCAACGAACAGCTCCTGCCACCCGCAGCCAACCGGCCTCGGGATGTGGTTGTAGGCAAGGGAACACTGTTCGAACAGACCTGTCATGTCAACCCGTGCGCCAACACCATAGCTGGCATCGAATACATCGACCTCGACATCCGTGACAAGCAGGGTGGCAAGGTCATTATGACCATTCGCACACGTGCTGGCAGGTACGTAGAGACGCTCTGGCGTTGAAAGTAGTACCCGCTCGCCTGGAGATTTTCCATAAGGCGAGCGGGTACATGATCCATTGATAAAATTATCTAAAAATGATACAATAACATCATAAATAATCAATGTTGGGAGGCCTGAAGGCCGTTTGCACCACAGAAAGGGTTTATACCTATGGCTAAAAAAGCCGAATTGCTCGAGCAGGCCAAAGAGCTCAAGCTCGAAGTAACCGAAAAGAATACAATTGCAGAGATTGAAGCTGCTATTGCAACAGTTGGAGCTGAAGAGACTGAGACAGAAGCTACTACTGAAGAAAAAGCTACCGCAAAGGCTGGTAAGCGTAGCGACAAAGCCGCTCGCGAAGCTGCCGAAAAAGCAGAAAAAGAAGCCCGCAAGGAAGCTGGCGACACTACTCCTCAATCCGAGGAAGCAGAAGCGCATACTAAAAAAGGGCCTAAGCCAGTTACCCGTCCACTTCTCGAACGCCGTGGTAAAAGCTACCGCAAACTTGCTGAGCTTGTTGAAAAAGGTAAGACTTACTCACTCGCCGATGCCCTTGAGCTTGCAACCAAAACCAACCCTGTTAAGTTTGACGCATCTGTAGAGGTTCACGTTCGTCTTGGCGTTGACCCACGTCAGGCTGACCAGAATGTTCGCAGTACCGTATCTCTACCAAACGGTAGCGGCAAAACAATTCGTGTTGCAGTCTTCGCCCCAGAGGCAGAGCACGCTGGCGCTAAAAAAGCCGGTGCCGACGTTATCGGTGACGAAGAATTCTTGAAGCAGCTTGAAAAAGAAGAGCTCAACTTTGATACGCTTATTGCAACTCCTCAGTACATGCCAAAACTTGGTAAGTATGCTCGCCTCCTAGGACCACGCGGCCTTATGCCAAACCCTAAAGCAGGTACTGTTGCAACCGACGTCGTAAAGGCAGTTTCTGAAGCTAAAGCAGGCAAGGTTGAGTACCGCGTCGACAAACAAAGCATCGTACACCTTTCAATTGGTAAGGTATCGTTTGGCGCTGAAAAGCTTGCAGAGAACGCTAAGGCATTCTTTGACAGCTTGCAGAGTCAGAAGCCATCAAGCCTTAAAGGAGCCTACGTTAAGTCAACCAGCATCTCAACAACTATGGGACCTGGCATTAAAGTAGAAGATATCGTTAAATAATATCTATTCCATAAAAATGCCTCGCTTTTACAGCGAGGCATTTTTATTTCCAAAAAGTACAACAATCAAATCAGCGGTAATATGTCATACTGGAAGCATTAAGGGTAGAGAGGGATGAGGTATGCGCCAGTATTTGGACTTGCTCCAGGATATAAAAACAAACGGACACGAGAAAACAGATAGGACGGGAACGGGTACGAAAAGCGTCTTTGGTCGTCAGATGCACTTTGATCTGAACGAAGGGTTTCCGGCCATTACAACGAAAAAACTGTTCCTTCGAGGCATTATCCATGAACTTTTGTGGTTTTTACAGGGCAGTAGTAATATCGAATATCTGGTACAAAATAATGTAAACATCTGGAACGAATGGCCATTCAAGGCCTATTTACAAGCAACTGACCAAGAGATTCCTGCAACAGGTTCCGACGAATGGAATACTAAACTCGCTGAATTTATAGAAAAGATTAAATCTGATCACGAATTCGCCGTAAAATATGGTGAACTTGGACCTGTTTACGGCTACCAATGGCGCCACTGGCCAGATGGCAAAGGTGGAGAAATTGACCAGATCACCCGAGCAATCGAGATGATTAAAAATACGCCAGATTCCCGCCGTATCATAGTGTCTGCCTGGAACGTTGCTGATATTGATGAAATGGCCGTTGCTGGTCTACCTCCATGCCACACCCTGTTTCAGTTTTACGTAAACAACGGAAAGCTCAGTTGCCAGCTGTACCAGCGCAGCGCCGACACATTCTTGGGCGTACCGTTTAATATTGCATCATATGCGTTACTTACAATGATGGTTGCGCAAGTAACGGGTCTTGAGCCGGGAGAGTTCGTTCATACACTCGGCGATACCCACTTGTATTTAAACCATCTCGAACAAGTTGACGAGCAGCTTTCACGCGAGCCACGACAATTGCCTACTATGAAAATTAATCCAGAGATAAAATCCATCTTCGATTTCACGATAGACGATTTCACACTAGAGGGCTACGATCCTTATCCTGGTATTAAAGCACCGATTGCAGTATAGGTAAAAACTATGATTTCTTATATTGTTGCTACGGACAGAAAGGGTGCTATTGGTAAAAATAACCTAATACCATGGAGAATCCGTTCCGATCTTGTTTTGCTAAAGCAACTCACGCTCAACAACGTGGTTATTTTAGGACGCAAAACCTATGACTCTATGGCCGCCTACTACGAACGTAGCGGACGACAAATGCCAGGTAGGCTGTATGTAGTTATCACGCGAGAGGCAGCGTACACACCAAAACAAGATAACGTCGTGGTTGCCCATTCGCCCGACGACGCACTAAAACAAGCAAATCAAGCTGAGAATGATATTTTTGTGATTGGCGGTAGTCAGATTTACAAACTTCTTATGCCGTATGCGGACCGTATCTACCTGACTGAAGTAGATACAATCGTTAACGGCGATACGTTTTTTTCGTTTGATAAACGCAAATGGCACGAGACGTCTCGATTGCATCATGAAAAAAGCGACAGGGATGAATACGACTTTGACACAGTCACGTTTGATCGCATAGCCTAGGTTGAGTTGTCCAGTTAATCAAAATATGGCATACTGTAGGGTATAAATTAAGGAAACAAACACCTGGGGAGGTGAGCACTAAAGACAAAGAATGCGCTGGTAGAGCGCCTTTGTCTAATGCGGGAGTACAAGGATGAGCGTTTACAGCAACACAGAAATTAAAACCGCCATTGCCGATGGTACCATTGTATGCACGCCGTACAACGAAGCTCATGTTAGCGAGGCAAGCCTCGATTTTACTTTGGGACATTATTTTTATAAACAAGAGTACCAAGAGCAGGCGAAGGTATACAACCCTTTTGATCAAGGTGATGTTGAGCGCTATTTTAAGGGTCCACTCGAAGCCATGCCGCATAAGCAGTGGTGCGAAGAACACGGATATCAGCTCTTCGCTAATATCCCAGAGAATCACCCTATTATCGTCTTACGACCTGGCGAGCGTATTTTAGCTCACACTCATGAGTTCATGGGTATTCGCGCCCACGGCGGCGCAAGCGAAGTACGCTCGCGCAGTAGCTGGGGACGTAATGGAGTAGCTGTTTGTTTTGACGCTGGCTGGATTGATCCAGGCTATATTAATCGCATTACACTTGAAATTTACAACCTTAACGAGCACGAATCAGTCGTACTACCGGTTGGCGAGCGTATGGGGCAAGTAATTTTTCACCACACCGGCGCAGTAGATGGCGAATATAGTGATGGCCGCGACGGGATGAGCGGTAAATACCAACACACAAGTGACCTCGATGAGTTGATAGCTACCTGGTCACCTGAACACATGCTTCCGCGTGCCTATAAAGACAAGCGAAAGTTGCCACCAATTATCAAAGGTCTCCCTAAAGGTCTAAAGTAATGAGCGAGCTGGGCAAATATTTTGTCATCGAGGGTCCCGACGGAACTGGCAAGACTACCCAAGCACAGATTCTTGTCGATGAGCTAACTAGACGTGGCCATAAAAGTCGTTACGTACATGAGCCGGGCGAGACACCAATGGGACTTGAGCTAGAAAAGATCATAAAAAACCGTGATCTCGCACGCGAACCTTCAACAGACTTGCTACTTTTTACGGCTAACCGTCTCGAAGTTTATCTCCAGGTCATTGAACCGGCACTTCGTGATGGAGTAATAGTCGTCGCTGATCGAAACTGGCTCTCTTCGGTCGCGTATCAAGGAGTAGCATGTGGTATGGGGGCGGCAGCAATCCGTGATGAAACCCTAAAATGGCTACCTAACGAGTACATGGAACCTACTTTCACCGCACTCTTGTACGTGCCAGAAGAAGAACAACATCAGCAGATGCTTGCACGGCGAGGAACTAGTGCTAAGGACTACTTTGAATCAAAGCCTGATGAATTTCAGAGTTTACTCCAAAAAGGATATTCGGAGGCGGGTCGGATGGTAGCTAAACGTCATACCGTAGACGGACAAAACATACCAGCAAGTGCCCATATCTCTGCAGGAGGTAGCATTGATGAAGTGCACGCACGTATCATTCAGAAGCTCGAAGAAGTACAACTTATTTAAGGGCCGTGTGTTACTACTTTAGAGATTTTTCAACAGCAGACGGTTCATCAATATACTTGGCATAATACGATGTCGCAAGCGGTTGGAGCCACTTGCGCGAACGTTCGTACTCTACAGGAAGACGTTTTGCGTACGGATACCAACCTTCAATCTTTTCATAAATCCGGGCATGTCCCTCTGGGTCATGTAGCATGCGGTCAAGATATATATCATTATCGGCACGAGCCTCCTCGTCACCACGCACCAGGAATGCACGACGTTGCACTACCTGCAATGTACCACTTTCCGTCTGGCGTTCGGCGATTGTTTGTTTACGTAGTACTGTAGCCGCAGGAAGTTCTGCCTTATAACTTTTTGTTTTATAACGACCAGGTTCATCCAAAAAGTCAAACCCCATCCAAGCAAGAGAATACATCACTTCGTCGTCCATTTCTTGAGTTGCCTGAAAATCAAGCGGATGAGACAGTTTAGCAAGTTCCAGAGATTCTAATTTCGGATATTCCATAAGCAAAGCCAGAAGTTCAGCAGGTGTCGCGGTGCCATTTTTAGCTTTTTCGTAACGAACATCCTCTTCATCTACGGAGCCACGCTGAAGCGCCCCAGGATTAAGGTCGAGCCGGCGACGTTGCGAATCATAGAGCGAAGATTCAACCAGACTGCGAAGTTCACGCGAGAGATCGGGCGAACCAACCCAGCCATACTGATTCACTGCCGTATCCATGGCCGCATCAATACGTCCGTTAATACGAAGAACAGATGCCGCCAAATAGGTTTGACGTTTCTTACGAAGCAAGCCACCTTCTTCTTCAACAGCAGTCCAAGGTTCAAGTGGAACAGCTCCATACTCGGAGCGTTCTTTCCGTGAAATCGGATGCTGGGGTCGTTTTTCTTTCATTCGACCGTTTATTATACCATAAAACATGCGAATTAACAATTAACACTCTCCTGCAAAAACTGTTGACATTTTCACAGGTTGTTTGCTACACTACACGTAGACATTGCCAGAGACAGTAGCGGTGAGATATCACTTAATCATGCTACCGAGGAATGAAATAAACATTTCGAGTCAAGTCTTTGGTAATGCGAGAATCAAAGACTTTTTTCATTTCTTTGAGCCTCTCATTACCGTACGTTGACAATTCGGTCAGAAAAATTAACAACTAAAGAAAGGTTTTTATGGCAATTTCACGCGATAAAAAGAACACTTTGGTTGCTGAAATGAGTGAGGCACTTGCAGGCTCTAAGATGGCTGTGTTCGCACAGTATCAGGGCTTAAGCGTTGCTGATATCCAGACTCTCCGTGCGCAAGCTCGCGAAGTTGGCGTAACGATCAAGGTGGCTAAAAACCGTCTTGTCCGCGTTGCTCTTGGCTCAAACGATACGTACAAAAATACTGACACTTCATCACTCACAGGCCAGTTGCTTTACGCAATTAGCAGTGAGGACGAGGTAGCTCCAGCCCAAGTTTTGAATGCGTTTGCAAAAACGCACCCAGCTCTTGAATTCGTTGGTGCTTTCTCAGGTGAAGGTGCACTCTTGAGTGCTGCAGAGGTTACGGCACTTGCTAGTCTACCTAGCAAGAACCAACTTATCGGCCAAGTGGTATCACAACTGCTTTCACCAGTTCACGATGTTACCAATGCACTATCTGGCAACCTACACGCGTTGCTTGATGGCATTGAAGCAAAAGCAACCAGTTAATCAAGTTAATTTATCTGATTATATTCATATAGTCAGATACTAAATCAAGGAGTCTACTATGGCTGATATTAAAAAGCTTGCAGAAGAGCTTACTAAGCTTACTGTACTCGAGGTTAATGACCTCAAAACTATCCTTAAGGATGAATATGGCATCGAGCCAGCTGCTGCAGCAGCTGTTGCCGTAGCCGCTCCAGCTGAAGCTGGCGCTGCTGAAGACGAAAAAACTGAGTTTACTGTCAACCTCAAGGACGCAGGTGCTCAGAAAGTTGCTGTCATTAAGGCAGTTAAAGAAATCACCGGCCTTGGCCTTGGTGAGGCAAAAGCTCTCGTTGACGACGTTCCAAGCGTTATCAAAGAGAAGGTTACTAAAGACGACGCCGAAGCTGCTAAGAAGCAACTCGAAGAAGCTGGCGCAACTGTCGAACTCAGCTAATTTTATTCTGACCGAATTACAACCAATCATAAAGCAGCCGTCTACCTTGGGTAGACGGCTGCTTTATTTGCAATCGATATTGTTAGCCGATATACTACTTGCTAGTGAGCACTAACCAACGAATTATTATCAGCATTATTATTCCGCCATCTACGCGGTGCTGATTGCTCATACATAAAATATTAGAAGATACACGAGCACTCCGACCGCTAGGCCGGAGTTTTTTATTATCTACGAAGGAGATGCCATGACTATAGCACTAGAACGCCTAGCATACCGAACAAGTATGGGTGAAGAAGCACATACAGCCATAGATAATCGTCGCGAAGAAATGGGTGAGCAGTTTGAGCTTACAGAGCTAGACCGTGAGTTTGCCCTATACACGCATAGACTTGGGGCGTCCGGCCTTTATCTTGCCGATGCTGCAGCCAATCATGCACGAACGTTTAAGTGGCGCGGGGCATACAATGCCATGTCTGCATTGAAAGAGCAGGGTGTCGAATCTGTCACCGTACCCTCTGCAGGTAACCATTTGCGCGGTGCAGTTATGGCCGGGAAGATTTTAGGAATGACAGTTCATGGTGTCGTACCAACGTCAGCTCCTGTAAGTAAGAAGGAGGGTGCTAAACAATTGTGGGGCAACGCTCCAGGATTTAACCTCCACATAGTTGGTGACAGCTTTGATGAAAGCTTCGCATGGGCGCGTGCAAACGCCGAACAGCTCGGTGAAGTCGTTCATCCATTTGACGACCCGCTCGTATCCGCGGGTCAAGGTACGCTGGCTGACGATATCTACGACAGTGCCCTGCAGTCAAACCTAGACCTTCGACATGTAGTACTGCCTGTCGGCGGAGGTGGTCTATTTCGTGGCGTTGCCGAGCGTTTCAGGGAGCTTGGAGCTGACGTCACAGTCCACGGTGTCGAGGCACAAGGCAGCAATAGTTTATCACGCAGCGCAGAGGTTGGTGTGGTTATCAACGCAACACACCCCAATACGCGGTATGGAGGTTCTGCAGTAAAAAGAACGGCCGAGCGAACACTCGATGCCTATCAAACCTTTCCAAATACAAGACTCTGGGAAGTAGACGATGATGAAGTGACAGCGGTTGTGGAAGATTATTTAGAAGAAATTCATTATCGTGAGCTTGATCGCTGTCCAGGTTTTGTGCCATTTGAACCTACAACTCTTGTTGCCGTAGCTGGACTCTCAAAAATTACCAAAGCATATCCAGGTGAACTGATAGCTGTCATCGGAACAGGACGAAATGATGCTCCCGAAGCCATCTGGCAGTAACGATAAAAATGACAACGTTTGCAAAACTACCTCTTAAAATAATGTGGAAAACTGAATAACTTTTGTATGCTACAATGATAAAAAGCATGAGTACTATACGCGCCATTCAAAACGGATTTACTATTGTTGAGCTACTTGTAGTAATCTCTATAATTGTTATCTTGGCGTCCATAACTCTGGTTGTATATGGCAATATACAAAATAGTGGCTATGATGCATCTGTGCAGTCAGACCTAGACAACACGACAGGACTACTTGAGTCATTCCGCGTAAGCACCTCGACTACCCATTATTTTCCGCAAACAAGTACCGATCTTAGCCCACTTAATATAAAGGTAACCAAAGGCGCCTACGATGTAACAACCACGGTGAACTTCGTATACTGCGTAAACACTTCCGACTATCAATCGTATTATATTGCTGCGCTCAGTAAAGCCGATACCATATTCTTGATGACGCAAGATGGTTTTGTGAATAATACCATACTGACAAAAAACAGCTTCTCTAACGCATCCACGCTCTGTGGTGCGCTCGGCTCTAATATTGGACTTGGCTCCGCAGGAATGTCCGCTTCAAACACATGGCAGACCTGGACGCACACCTAAATATTTGACAGGTAGCATTGTGGCTGGTATATATAGGGGTAATACTACACAAAAATAGACAAAGGAAATTGCGAGTTACCATGTCTGAATTACCCGAAAAACAAGTCAAGCGACTACGATCGCTTATTCAAGAGGCGGAAACAAACCTAGCAGCGGCAAAGGAACTACTGATCAGCATCGTCGGTGACGACGGTACTATTGTAACTCCACGCAACAGCCAAGAAGAAGTCAGCGGTAAAATCGTCGAGGGTGTCTTCGACGGCCAAATTATGATCGGGCCAGATGGCAAAAGCTATCCAGTACCGGCAAACTACGCCAGTAAATCTAAGTTAGTCGAGGGCGATATCCTTAAGCTGACTATTGCGGATGATGGTGGTTTTATCTACAAGCAAATCGGCCCCGTAGAGCGAAGACAAATTATAGGCACGCTCGTACAACACGATGGCGCCTACTACGTCGAGACTAATGGTCGCGAATACCGTATTCTCCTTGCTAGTGTAACCTATTTCCGTATCAACATCGGTGACCAGGTTACCATCATTGTTCCTGAAGATAATCCAGAAGCAACCTGGGCTGCTGTCGAAGCAGCGCTCTAGAAGAGGGTTGAAAATGCCTGAGGTGGGCGATTATTTGTTAACACATGTAGGCTTCTCACGTAACGAGAAACCTATCATTTCATTTCAAAAAGGCAATTCCTTCATTGACTTCGAGCCGCTCGGTCAAAAGATAGCTATGCGCTTTGATACCTCACAGCGACACTGCACGGGTTGGCGTGACATTACCACGGGTGAACACTTTAGCTGTCCCGACAGCCATGTCGTTGAGAATAAATATGAACAGTGTCCAGCTTGCCAAACTAGAACTGGGTTTAATCCGGCATTTTACAATGCCACCACCGTTTCCGAACAGCAGGAAGCTCGCAACAAAGAGCCTCACATTTTATACCTTGCGCGTTTTGGCGACGATGTTGTTAAAGTTGGCATCTCGCACGCTAAGCGTGAGCGATCACGGCTTCTAGAGCAGGGTGCTCGCGATGCACTTATTTTAGATACGTTTCCATCCGCTCATATTGCCAGACAATACGAAGCTAAGATCGCGAGTATGCCCGGTATTGTCGAGACTTTGCAACTGAGAAAAAAGCTATCTCTATTAGAAACACCGTACAGCCACAAAAAGGGTGAGGACAACCTCAAGCAAACCCGTAGCCACATCGAAGAACAGCTGCGTGTTTCTTTCGCGAACAATGCGGTACATAATCTGGACACTAACTTTTTTCCAAACACACAGCCCGACCTCACTCAAAGCTTTTGTTCTATGGATCAGCGCATACTAACAGGTGAATGCACCGGTATGCTCGGATCTCTGCTTTTTTGCGACTATAAAGATACGCCAGTTTTCCTGCCTCTTAAGAAGTTCATCGGCTACCACGTAGAGGTCACAGACGTAGAACTACCACTTGACCTTCCAGCTCGACAGATATCGCTTTTTTAATAAAAACGACAACAAATTATTCAATATAAACAGCGTACAATAGAACCAGAAACGTGAGGGGAAACAAACAGTGTCAAAAGCGTTGTATCGTAAATATCGCAGCCGCAAATTAGCTGATATCGAGGGGCAAAAACATGTCACCGATATTTTAGAGCACTCACTTGCCGCCGGCCGGATTGCTCACGCATACCTTTTAACAGGCCCTAGGGGTGTTGGTAAAACATCCATAGCCCGTATTTTGGCATATGAAATTAATAAACTACCCTACAACGAAGATGAAACGCATCTTGATATTATTGAAATCGATGCTGCAAGTAACAATGGGGTTGAAGACGTTCGAGATTTGCGAGAAAAAGTACAAATCGCACCTGTTTCAGCTCTCAAAAAAGTCTATATTATCGACGAGGTACACATGCTTTCCAAGGCTGCATTTAATGCTCTCCTTAAAACCCTCGAAGAGCCGCCTGAGCATGCCGTTTTTATCCTGGCTACAACCGATGCAGATAAACTACCTGCTACCATTATTAGCCGTACGCAGCGTTTCAGCCTTAGAGCCATAACACCAGACGTTGCCAAAAAACACCTCGCCTATATCGCAAAAGAGGAAGGTATAAAAATCGACAAGAAAGCTCTTGAGATCATTGCGCAGCGAGGGGACGGTAGTTTTCGTGATAGCATAAGTCTACTTGACCAGTTGCAGGGTCTTGCCGATGAAAAAACCGGCATCACCATGCAACTCGTAGAGGAGGCACTTGGCCTAGCACCAGCAGAGCACGTTGAGAAACTACTCACCGCCTACGAGGCTCGCGATATCACTGCGATCGTAGCGCTGGTGGATGCAGGTGAACAAAGTGGTATCCAGCCAAGTGTTCTCGTAAGTCAGCTTATTCAGACCGTTCGTATGCAAATTGCCGTAAAACCACAGCTATTACCACTACTCGACCAACTGCTCGAAGTGGCTAAATCATCACAACCAAGTATTAAACTTTTAACCGTACTAGCTGCTCATGCCATACCTAAGCCAAAATCCGTAGCGCTCGCATCGCCAATGCCTGAAATTAGTGCGCCCGTTAGAGAGCTAGAGCGTCAGGCCGTTAGGCCAACTCCTTCTATGAAACCCATGGTGAGCCAGATTCCAGCGAGCAAAGCGCCACGCGAGCCAGCTAAATCATCGCCGTCGGCAACCTCGTCAGATGCGCCCAAGCTACAAGGCGAATCTCATCTAGAAAACCTCGACTGGAATGCAGTCCTTGAGTACACGCATCAAAACTTTGTTGCGATTCATAGCGTACTTGCAAGGTGCAGTTACGAAGTGGCTGACGACAAGCTAATTCTTTATACCGTCAATAACTTTTACAAAAAGAAGTTAGACGACGCAAAATACCGCGTTAACTTGTCTGTTGCGCTCGAGCAGACAGGGGCAGGCGACCCGCTCATAGAGACAATCGGGACGCCACCGCCGCCAAAAGATAGCACAGCGGCTGCAGTAGCTGCTATTATGGGTGGAGGAGAAGAGGTAAGCATCGAAGAATAGTTTTTGATGCTAAGAGGTGTATGTCAGCAAAAGAAGTTCCGGCCGGAAAAGTCCCGCCACAAAACCTAGACGCCGAAAAGAGTTTACTCGGTGCAGTTTTAATTGATGAGGAAACCCTTGCTGATATTTCAGAGCATGTTTCGCCAAAAGATTTTTACGACAAACGTCATCGAATCATTTTTGAAGGAATGATGCGACTTTATGAACGTCATCGTCCGGTTGATCTTTTGACCCTCAGTGACGAGCTTAAAAAGAAGGACGAGTTTGATGTCATTGGTGGTTCAGCTTATTTAACCGAGCTTACTAACTATGTTCCAACTGCAGCTCACGCCGAGGCCTACGCTGAAATGGTTGCTCAAAAAGCTATTCGACGCCGACTCATTAAAGCCAGTGCTGAGATATCCGAGCTTGGTTTTGACGAAGAGACCACCACGCAGGAACTACTTGAAAAGGCCGAGGCGGAGCTATTCAGCGTGAGCGACCAATCGCTCAAACAAGATCTTGTCAGCATCGAAACGATTTTAACAGATAGTTTTGATCGCATGGAAGAACTCCATCGCAACAAGGGTGCGCTTCGCGGTGTTCGAACAGGTTGGCGCGACCTCGACAATATGACTGCAGGCCTCCAACGAAGCGACTTGATCATCCTCGCCGCCCGTCCAGCCATGGGTAAGACCACCCTCGTAACCAATCTCGCATACAATGTAGCAACCGTCGCCAAGCAGTCGGTCCTATTCTTCAGCCTAGAGATGAGCAAAGAACAGCTAGTCGACCGTATGTTGGCCGATGCTAGTGGCGTTGATGCTTGGAATATTCGTACAGGTAATCTTTCTGATGATGATTTTAGCAAGCTTAGTGAAGCCATGGGTGAAATGGCCGAAGCGCCTATTTATTTGGATGACACGCCAGGACTCTCCGTTCTTGAAATGCGCACGAAAGCCCGCCGTGCCGCTCATGATGCACCGCTTGGACTCATTATCGTTGACTATCTTCAGCTGATGCAGGGAAGCGGCCGTGATAATGGTAACCGCGTACAGGAGGTGAGTGAAATCTCGCGTGGACTTAAGCTTATCGCCCGCGAGCTAAACGTACCAGTTATCGCCTTAAGCCAGCTATCACGTTCCGTTGAAAGCCGTAGTCCGCAGATTCCACAGCTAGCCGACCTTCGTGAGTCCGGATCAATCGAGCAAGACGCCGACATCGTAATGTTCATTTACCGCGAAGCGTACTACAATCCAGAAACCGAGCGTGAAAACATTACCGATCTTATTATTGCTAAGCATCGTAACGGTCCTGTTGGTAAAGTTGAACTGTACTTCCACCCAGAACGTCTACGCTTTATGTCGCTTGATAAACGACATGATTAACGTGCTATAATCGTAAGTAATTTATGGGCAAAGAACTAACAGATTATTTTATCTACAGGTGGCGATACGTGTTGGGGTATGGTCTTATCGCAATCTTGATCATTGGCATGCTTATAGTAGCCGGATTATTTATACCTGGCGGCTTGAGCCAAAGCGAAATGCAATCCGTCGTTACTAGCAATACGGCAACCTTTTCACTTTCCTCTTTTAATCCGGATTCCGTTATTAATCTGCCGTACCACCTATTGCAGCACGCCAGTATCAATCTACTCGGCGTATCTATTTTCAGTGTTAAATTGCCATCATTACTCCTAGGGCTTTTCTCTGCCGCTGGAATGTTCATGTTACTCCGTACCTGGTTCCGCGAAAACGTTGCTGTGCTCACTGCCATTATTGTCATTACGACTGGACAGTTTTTATTTGTGGCTCAAAGCGGCACAAGTAGTATTGTATATATTTTTTGGTCAGTTTGGTTGCTTGTACTTGCGATGCTCATTTCCAGAAGGACAGGATGGACAACTGTTTGGAAAATCGCACTCTTTGCTATTGCTGCACTCAGCATGTACACGCCACTAAGCCCATACATTCTGATTGCACTTGCAAGTGCAATCATGCTACACCCACATCTTCGATATCTCGTACGACAGCTTTCAAAGGTTAAGATCGCTATTGGAGTTGTCGTAGCGCTCATTCTGCTTACACCTCTTGCATATGCAATCTTTTTGAAACCATCTATCGGATTGATGGTTCTTGGTATTCCAACAACTCCGATCGATTTTAAAGCAAACATTCTTCAGCTTCTACACCAATACTTCGACTTTATTTCACCGAGCAGTGGTATTTTCATGACACCAGTTTATGGTCTTGGCTCTGTCATTCTCATTATCTTAGGTATCTTTCAGCTCGTTACAACAAAGTATACAGCTCGTAGTTACATTACCGCCACCTGGGTTGTATTGCTCGTGCCAGTGCTGATCATCAACCCTGGTTATATAAGTGTTACGTTTGTACCTGTTATGCTCCTCATGGCAATGGGAATCCATCGTTTGCTCAACAGCTGGTACAGCCTCTTTCCACGCAATCCATATGCCCGCTTTGCTGGCCTCATTCCACTAATAGTACTCATTAGTGGAATGGTATTCACTGGCGTTAATCGCTACATGTATGGATACGCCTACGATCCGCAGACTGCCGGTAATTTTTCACACGATCTTCGTCTAGTGAACATACAGCTCGCTACCGCTAAAAAAGATAATCAGAGCGTGACGATTGTTCCAAGTCAAAATGAGTTGCCTTTTTACGCAGTTATTGCGAAGCACAACTCTAACGTGCAGGTAAATGCGCAGTTGCCGGTCGCTCTCGCTACAGCGCAAATGATTATCGTGACACATAACGCTCACATGACTGATCAGTCATCGCAGCTTTATCGTATCGTTACAGACAGTACGTCCCATAACGCCGATCGACTTTATATCTATAAAACAGTAATAAAATAACGTATACTAGATAGGTAAAAACAGAGGAGTGACCGAATTATGGCATTTGACCAAATGAAAATGTTGAATCAATTGCGCAAAGCGCAAAAAGATCTTGCTAAAGAAATCATCGAAGTAGAGGCTGGCGATGGCGCCGTTGTCGTTCAAATTACTGGTGAAATGAAGATAAAAAGTGTTAAGATCAACCCAGCACAAGTTGATGTTGATGACATTACAGAGCTAGAACACTGGATTGAAATCGCTTTCCGTGATGGCCTTGCAAAAGCACAAGAAGTTGCCTCAGAAAAAATGAAGCCACTCATGGGTGGTCTCGGCAACCTCGGACTATAGGGGTATACGTTGGCGCAAATTCTTCCAGCGGCGCTCACTAAAGCGATCGATGAGCTAGGCCGCCTTCCTGGCGTAGGTGCGCGTACTGCAGAGCGGTATGCGTACTTTCTGCTACGCAGTGACAATCACACAACTGATAAGCTCGCAGCTGCTATCTCTGACCTCCACGAGGGCGTAAAGACATGCCCAGTTACCTTTGCACTTATAGACGCCGATCAGTCCGTCTCTTCGCTCTATACTGACAGTAGCCGTGATAAGCAGTTAATTGCCGTCGTTGAAGAACCACTCGATATTGTCGCTCTTGAACGTACCGGACAATATCATGGCACGTATCATGTACTGGGAGGTGCGATCTCGCCGATTGACGGTATTGGTCCAGAGCAGCTTCACATTCCCGAGCTACTGCAACGAATCAAAAACGATGATGTGCAAGAAGTCATTATCGCAACTAACGCGAGTGTTGAAGGTGAGTCGACAGCGCTCTTCTTGCAGCGCCATGTTCAAGAATCCGGTAATGAGGTTAAACTTACACGTCTCGCGCGAGGCATTCCAGTAGGTGTCGACTTAGAATACGCCGATCAAATAACTCTAACTCACGCCCTTGAAGGACGAAGGACATTATAAATGTACGAAAAAGCCGTTGAGCTTATTATAAAAGCGCAAAAGATCGTCATCATTCAAGGTGAGAACCCAGACGGCGACAGCCTTGGTAGTAGCCTTGCACTTGAAGAGATACTAGGTGATCTAAAAAAAGACGTCACTATGTACTGCGCCACGGACGTGCCAAAATACATGCGATACATTAAAGGCTGGGATAGGGTCGAGATGACGTTCAAGACCGATGCCGATCTCGCTATCATCGTGGATACAAGTGCTGATATCCTTATCAGCAAGGCGTTGGAAACGCCCGGTGTGCGATCGTTCCTAGAAACACATCCAGTACTCGTCATCGACCACCATACAACAAAATCAAGCCTTAGTTTCCCACACACTATGCTTGCCGACGAAGCTGTTGCCACTAGTGAGATCATTTACGCACTCGCAAGTAAAAACAACTGGAGCATCAACGCACAGGCGGCTGAAAATATGCTTGTTGCTATCATGTCAGATAGCCTTGGCCTCACGACTCAGAACACGACAGCTAATAGTTTTTTTGTAGCTGGAAAACTGACAGAGCTCGGCGCAAGCAATTCTGCTATAGAAAATCGCCGACGCGAGTTCATGAAAAAATCGCCAGAGATTTTAGCCTACAAAGGCCAACTCATTAGTCGTATCGAATACTTTTTAGATGGCAAGCTTGCTGTTATACATATTCCATGGGAGGAAATCCAGCAATACAGCGACCAATACAATCCAAGTGTGCTTGTGCTGGATGAAATGCGACTCGTCGAAGGTGTTGAAATTGGCGTTGCCATTAAAACGTATCCAGACGGCAAAGTAACTGGTAAACTTCGTAGCAACATGCCAATCTCTGAGGAAATTGCCGGTTTCTTTGGTGGTGGAGGCCACAAATACGCAGCTGGTTTCCGCGTTTACGAAGAATACGATAAGATTGTATCAGAACTACTGACAGCAACGGAAAAAGCGATTAAGAACTATGAAGCGTAATCTTACTAAATCCTGTCTGTAGCGTCTTACATAAGACGCCTATTTAAAGTGATATCAACGCTTAACAGGAACTCTTGCAATGACACTCCAACTTCACAATACGCTCACCAAAAAAACCGAAGACTTTAAACCGATGAATGGTCAAAAAGTCACGCTTTATACCTGTGGCCCTACAGTATACAATCACCTGCAAGTAGGCAACTGGGCTGCATATATTTACTGGGATACGCTCGTGCGCACCCTTATTGCGAACGAGTACAATGTCGAGCGAGTCATGAATATTACCGATGTCGGTCATCTTGTTAGCGATGCTGACGAAGGAGAAGATAAGCTAGAAAAAGGCGCCAAACGCGAAGGCAAAACTGCCTGGCAAATTGCCGAATTTTATGCCGAAGATTTTTTGGGCGGTATGGAAAAACTTGGTCTTATCATGCCAGAGCATGTAGTGCGCGCGACTGATTTTATTCCTCAGCAGCTAGATCTTATCCGGATTCTAAAGGAGAAGGGATATACCTACTCAATAGATGACGGCATTTATTACGATACAAGTAAATTCCCGACCTACGCTGACTTTGCCGAACTAGATCTTAAAGGTCAGAAGGCGGGTGCTCGTGTAGCATTCAATACAGAAAAGCGAAACCCGAGTGATTTTGCCTTATGGAAGTTCACCCCTAAAGGCGAAAAACGCGACATGGAGTGGGAGACGCCCACCGATCTAACGGACGAACGGTCTATTCATCCTAGGATGGGCTTTCCAGGCTGGCACCTTGAGTGCTCAGCTATGGCTATGAGCATCCTGGGCCCAACAATTGATATCCATACTGGGGGTATCGACCATATTCCTGTTCACCATACAAACGAGATTGCCCAATCCGAGGCTGCGAGTGGTAAAATCTTCGCCCATTACTGGCTACACAACAACCATATTAAGGTTGATGGTACAAAGATCAGCAAAAGCCTGGGCAATGGATATACACTTCAGGACCTTGCAGAAAAAGGGTATGACCCGCTTGATTTTCGGATGTTTGTACTACAGGGGCAGTATTCTAACGAAGGCAACTTTACCTTCGAGAATCTCACCGCAGCCAAAAATAGACGACATCATTGGCGAAACGTCGCAGCCCTGCGCCACCAAGTCCATGATACACTGGCCCAGGATAAAAAAAAGGAAGAAGATCCATCGCTTGCCGTCATCGGCCTAGTTAAAGCTGCACTGGATGACAATCTCAACACGCCAGAGGCACTTCGCATTATCGACGAAGTCTTTTCCCACCTTGAAACTCATAGCCTCGATAAAATTGATGGGGATGCATTTCATGATCTTCTCGAAACTATCGACCAACTACTTGGCCTACAGCTACTAGACTCAACACCGGACATAGATGACAAAATAAAGCAGCTCGTCGTAAAACGCGAGCGCGCCCGCGACGAGAAAAACTGGCAACACTCCGACGATCTTCGCGACCAACTTACAGCCAAAGGCATTGCAGTTCGCGACACGCAAGATGGTACAGTTTGGGAATATGTGTAACTCTTAGACTTAATCCCTCTCATACAATTGGCTCAATTTCTCACATGTCATATACTACAATTAGGAGAAACAAGTTATGAATGAACGTACGGCAAACGCCACGATAACAATTGATGTTCCGGCCGCGAAGGTCTGGGAAGCACTAACGAAGCCCGAATTAGTTAAACAATACCTGTTCGGAGCAGAGGTTATTTCCGATTGGAAGGTCGGTGGGCCGCTTAATTACCGAGGCGAATGGGAAGGTAAGCAATACGAGGATAAAGGTACTATCCTTGAAATCAACCCGAATGAGCTTTTAATGGCAACCTATTTCAGCCCTATGAGCGGTCGTGAAGATAAACCCGAAAATTATAGTACACTCACTTATACTTTGTCTGAGACAAGCGGCCGCACAACCCTTACTATAAAACAAGAAAACAATACGTCGAGGGAAGCCGCTGAGCAGTCAAAGAAAAATTGGAACATGATTCTACAAGCTATAAAGAAGCTCTTAGAAAATTAGGAGTAGCGACACAAAAGATACAACACTTATCGATCTATCGATTTTTTAGAGTCAAGAATAAAAGATAATGACCAAGCTCAATTACGGTCTGGATCTAAGATGTACAATAATAGCCGTAAGAACTAATCCGATGGAAATAATAAAGGCACACAAAGGTATCCAGATATTGACGCTTTCCCCTGCAATAGCCCTGGAAAAGCCAAAATTATACGATAAATAAGAGATAAGAACGGAAAGAACGAGACAGCTACCACTTATAATTTTCGATTGTAATTGAGTCATATACGTAGATTATCATAAAAATAACGGGTCTTTGAATATGCCTGTCTGGCTTCGCCAACTAGAACAAATTAACTTGTCTGAGACTACCGAACCATCATTCGAACGCAAGAATGCTGCAAAAACTCTACACACATCGAACTAGACCTGAATAGCTAGCATATGCCTGGTAGATCGTCAGAGTAATATCTGCCTAGACTTCTAAGACCGTCTTAGGCGCCGAAGCGTCTCCGTTAGTGAATAGAGAAGAGGTTCGGCGAGACTCGAGTAGAAGAATGACCTAAACTGAATGTATGCTTCCGCGTATGCCCAGAACAACTCACTTGGTAGTTTAATGCTGTTTAAATTCGTCCACGCAATAGCGTACGTATTTGGAATCTTACTCTGCATGCGTTCGTATTCCTCGCTGAGTTCCATGATGTGAGGTTCTCTCGCAAGAATTGAGCAGAGGAAGTAATTATGTCGTGATTCATCCGAGGGAACATCCTGAATCGCAAGAAAGCAATCAATCTTCACAGTTAGCCCTAGTTCTTCTTTTAGTTCTCGAACGACGGCCTGCTGTGGTGTTTCGCCTTGTTCTAGTCCGCCACTCGGTATAGAAAGCCAGTCATCAATACCTCCTTCGAGATTTTGTCTGGTTCGTCGTATTAACAGGAGCGAGCCATCACGAATGATCACTCCACGTGCTGTTTCTCGAATAGACTGTGGCATGCCTGTTATTCTACCATACCCAGAGCTTTGATAGAATTCTCTCCACCCTCAGTGTAGAGTGCTATAAAGTATGTTGACTATTACACTACGTTTTACCCGATACAATACCCCATAATAGGTGATAGATGAAATGGGCATCACACTACAATTCAAAATCACATGGCTTCACGATCGTCGAACTCTTAATTGTAGTCGTGGTAATCGCGATCCTTAGCGCAATCATCATTGTGGCCTATAGTGGCGCTCAGAACCGTGCAAAAGATGCTGCGCTCAATGATGAGATTCAGAAACTACAAGAAGCCGTGGAACTATACAAGACAAGAACCGGTGCCTATCCCAAGTCAGCTACCTGGGGACAGATGGGACTGGCAGATTCGACAGCCGTTTGGCCTATCCAAAACATGGGAGCTGATGGTGTAAATGCCAAGCTCCTCGTCTCACCATACGACACATCGGGGGGTGCAAATTCAGTTGAAGAAGAGGCTGCTTGGACTCAGTCTGGACATGCACAAAATGGCAAGATTGGTTGGGTGTCAATAATCGACCCGGCACTCGACGCTGCTGCTGGACACTGGACGTGCTTTAATCCTGGTGAAGTTTGTGTCGGTTATCGTTTCTGGTGGCGAACAAGCGACGGAGTGCTCCATACAGTAGCGGGTGGACAAAGCCAACCATCACCATAATATTTAGTTAAGGTGAGGGTTGCCTCTAACACAAATTCAACACATGCTCACCTTAAATCCTTCAACCAGCTTCGCAGTGACAAGTAGATTTTTGAGATATCAGCATCAGTATTGGGCTACCAAAAAAATATCGTTATCGCTGCTATCGGTCAAGGAGATGGTAGAATTGATCGTATGGTGCGGTATGCTTAAGTAATGAATTCCCTGCAATCAGTGATAGCCTATTGGCGCGACTGCATTAAATCCGAAGGTGCACTCGATCAGAGCTTCGGCATTAAAAATGGCACGTTCGCCGTAAAGGACCGGGTCCGTGCACGATTATTCGAAGGACAATTTGATCCTTTTATTTTTAGTCCCAGCAATACAGATTACTTTTTAGAAAAAGGGAAGACCGCTGAGCTTCTAGTTCAATCCCAGTCTAAAGGTCAAGACATCTACTTTGGATATCCTCTACTGATGTTTTATGATGCTATTAGAAAAGAAAATCGGGTTGCTCCTCTTTTTATCATACGACTTGAAGTAGTCTCGCAGTCTGGCGGCGCTACTCTTTCGCGTGCCGAAGCAATACCATCTCTTGGCAGTGCCGCGTTTGAGAAGTTAGGCCTTAATCAAGACGAGATTATAGCACTCAATACAGAGATAAAAGCCGTCTTTGAAGCAAACAAAACTTCAAAACTTGATACTATCCTTTATCTTCTGGAGAAAGAAACTCATTTAAACCTTATCGAGGGAATATACCCGCAAGCGCTCTCACCAGTTTCAACCATACACCCATACGACGGAACTGTTGTTTACAATAAAGCTATTGCCTATGCAAGTGATGCCACAGTTTACAATCTCCATGTTCTTAATGATCTCGAAAAACTTGCAACCAAAGAGGACTTAGATACAACTTCACTAAAATACATTAACAATCAAAGCTCGAGTAGCTACGAGAGTATAACGCCCACGCTTCCTTTTCTATACGATGAATACCAGTTGCGAGCTATCCAACACATTTTAGGCAGTGATCATACTGTTGTAACAGGGCCGCCCGGTACAGGAAAAAGTCAATTCATCGCCAATCTAATTATAAATCTGTTTCTTCAAAATAAAAAAGTGCTCTTCGTAAGTCATACAAGTGAAGCAGTGCGAGTAGTCAACGAGCGCATCAATAATGATTTCGCAAACCTTATAATGCAGACCGGTAAAAAAGATGTTCGACAGGATTTAGGACGTCGACTCGAAGCGATGGTTGCACAGTACAATGATCAGCAAGCATCGCTTGCTGAAAGTCTTCCTTTTAAACCAATCGAAAGGAAGTGGAAACAAATCAAAAGAGAAGGCAACTACCTAAAACGTACCAGCTCTTACTATAAAGCACTCGAGTGGTTGCTGGTACAACAAGACCAGCTAGGCTCGTACCCGAAAACGATACAACTCTTGGGCAAATATAGCCTCGAGATACCCACCCAACTCATTAGCTCCCTCTTACATCATCGTCGACCCGGTCACGAGGTGATGGAGAAAGTCGACAGACTTAAAGTACAGCATGTGGACATAAGTCAAAAATATGTTAAGGCAAATTACTTAAAATTAATCCTTGGTAATGGTCTCTACGGAGACCTTGTCGCTTATGTGGACGCGATACAAAATAAAAAGTTTATATACGGACACAAGCAAGACGACAGCGAAAAATATATTCATACCGCATTAAGCGCAATGAATATATGGTCTTGTACGCTGAAATCACTTGCAGCGACCTTTCCGCTTCAGCCAAATATATTTGACTACGTAATATTCGACGAGGCATCTCAAATTGATCTTTCTTCGGCAGCTCCTGCACTATATCGAGCAAAGCGAGCAGTAGTTGTGGGGGATGAAAACCAGCTTAGTCACATTGCACGTATCACACCAACCCTCGAAGAGGAGCTCGCCAAGAAACACCAGATGAATAGTCAGCGTTTTTATCCTGCACTCGTAAGATACACGGATACTTCTTTATTTAGTTCTGCAAAAAAGGCGCTTAAGGAGCCCGAACAGGAGTTAAAGAATCACTACCGGTCAAATGCGCTTATAGCAAATTTATTCAGTAGTGTTTTTTATGGCGGCAAACTGAAGATTCGAGAACCAGAGATGAGTCTACCGGCAGATATCGCGCCCGGGGTATACTGGGTTGACGTTGAGGGAGCTGCGTATAAACATAAGACGGGCAGTAAATACAATCGCCGTGAGGTGTCCTACATTCTTAAGATCATAGAACGGCTATTGCCTACTGCTAATGAGCAGGGTTTGACTATCGGTATAGCAACGCCGTATTCCAAGCAAAGGGATATCATCGTTGAGGAGTTAGCAAAAAGATTTTCTGTAGAAGAATTACGCAATGTTCGCACGCTTACTGTTCATAAATTCCAAGGTTCTGAGGTTGATATTCTTCTCTTTTCAGTGGTAGTCGCCAAAGATGGAGATGGAGGATCTGATTTTTGGTATGTCAAGAATAAACAAATTCTGAACGTTGCTATATCAAGAGCAAAGCAGCTTCTACTTATTGTAGGTGACAACAAATTCGCGTTAAAAAGCGGCTCAAAATTGAAGGACATTGCCGAGTACTGCAGTCACGTCAGCGATAATACTCATAAGAGTATTCCTAATCGTCCAATGAACATTTTTGAGAAACAATTACTACAACTACTCAAGAATACAGTCCCTACAGAATTTATAATTGAACCTCAATACGTAGTCGACGGTCGTTTCACAGTAGACTTCGCAATTATTAACAGCACTAAAAAAGTTGCAATAGAATTGGATGGTCGACAACATGAAATCGTAGGAGGGTTGCCCGTATTTGAAGATACCCGAAGAGATGCATACCTCCACAAGACTAGCTGGAATGTTTTAAGAATACCCGTACATAAGCTCACCTCAGACCCGCGAGGATTAGAGTTAGACATTTTGCAAACTCTTTCTTAGCTCACTCAAGTGCATCAACACCCTAACGAGAGGAAATGCACTCTAAATATGGGAGACTAAATTGAGAATGCTTCTATGTCTAGATTCGTTAAAGCGCTAGCCAAGCCTCCTGTGGTATCATAAGATTACTGTTCGTACGAGCATGGAGGTGAGGGACATGTCCCTCAAGGGCCGTCGCAAGCGACAGCACAACAAGCCCGGATCTCACGTCGACAAGTACCTTGGACTGGCTGAAAAGTCGCGCCAGGCCAATGCAGCCGACCAAACCCGCTGGGAGCGAAGGGTAGCAGAAGCCACCCAAGCACCGGCAGCAGAAGTCGAACCGACTGAGACTGCCACTGAGTAGAAGGTGAGACCCATCGTGGCACAGCCACACCCGCAGTACGAACATACCCCGCTAGGCGTAAGCCTGGCGGGGTATCGTTCTTTTCAGACTAAGTAGCGCCTACTCAGATTCGATGCGGAGTTTACTGACTAGCTTGTTAAGTGGCCGCTCACTTCTTTGGCGATTCTTTTTGGCACGTTCCAGATAATCTTCCAGAAGTACTTTGACACAACCCGCGATCGGGATGGAAATAATACCACCGGCAAGCCCAAATACGTATAAACCAATCGTGACAGAGCCTAATACTGTAAGAGCGGAAAGTTCCAACTTACGCGACTGGATAGTAGGTGAGATGAAATTATTTTCGATCTGTTGGTAGATAATAAAGTAGACCGCAAAGATAATTCCAGCCGTCAAATTATTAAATACAAGCAACAGCGCCACAATAACACCACCGATTGTTGCACCAAACATAGGGATAAGGGATAACGTAAAGGCAATGGCGACCGTCGGAAGCGCAAGATTGCTTGGAATCGATGGAATAAACAAGCTCAGGATAAATACCATAAGACCAGCAAGAGTTGCACCAATGCCCGAAACTGTTAGTTGTCCGGTGACGTAACCCGTGACGACCGTATACATACGATGAACGAGTTGACGGTGATGCTTCATACGCTCTTCATCGTTATAGACACCCCAAATGCGCTCGAGCCACGTCGGGCCCTCAACAAGCATCAAGAACGAGAGAACCAGTACAAGCAGCGCAGAGGCAAGCGTAGAAGCAACAGACCCTAAACCAAGCACTACATTGCGTCCAGCGTCTGAAGTCCAGACAGAAGCACTGTGCTTTAGAGATGCAACAATGCCGTCAACCTGTGGCTGTAGATTGTAGCGTGTAACAAAATCATTTAACCCATGCCACTGCGAGGTTGCACCATCAATAAGACTCGGCACCGTCTGGCTGAACTTAACTGTTTGCTGCACGATAGGTGGAACAATCAAAAAGGCAAACACAGCTAAAACAGCTACGACTAATACATAGGCTACTGCCGTACCTGCAACACGACTTTTACCAGGCAAGTACTTTGCAAGATATGTCACCGGTGCGTTAAGAGCCATCGCAAGGAAGAAAGCAATTCCAAGCAGGATGAGAGCTGTCCGCGCACTATAGATAGCAAGAATTGCAAACGCAAATCCAATTACTACCAACCAAAAGCGCACAAAAGTTTTCGTGTCGATCTCTATTCTTGTTCTCATAATGGCGTTATTATAGCATCTTTCTTAAATCTACGTTTACTTCACTAGGCTGGCGCTTTCAGCTCGAGTCGTCAGTGCAAGCCGCGCATCACTAGTAATAAGCGACTCGCTGAGCGCGCCTTTTTTGACCGCAGCCACGATACCATCAATAAGAACATTTGGATCAACGCGAGTAGTAGTGTCAAAAACATAGAGCAACATCGTATTGCCAGCATTTAACGCTGCAACAGCATCCTGCACAGGGTCCTGATAGATAGACTCTCCTGAATTCTGTAGCATACCCATAGCATCCGTAACTATCAAGCCCCTAAATCCAAGCTCATTTCGCAAAATATCATGCCACTTCTTAGACAAGCTTGCTGGCTGATTATCGACAGCTGCGTAGCGGAGATGACCAACCATTACAACATCCGCACCAGCGGCAATTCCAGCTACAAACGGTACTTTATCTTTCATCTGCCAGTCGGTATACGACGTGTTGATCGTAGGAATTATGATGTGAGAATTATCAATTGTTTCACCATGGCCAGGGAAATGCTTAAGCGTAGAAAGTGTTTTACCTTTTGATCCCTCCACAGCCGCAGCCACATGGTCTGCTGCCACTTCAGGAGTTACGCCAAGCGTGCGCTCATAAATAAACGAATTCGGATTATTCGTAACGTCCGCGATGATACCGAAGTTGAGAGTGATACCTACTGACTGTACCATTGTCGATCGCTCGTCAAATGCAGTTTGTACGTTAGCGGACGTTTTATCTTTAAGATTAAGCCCACTTGGAAACATGTCACCCGGTAGTCGCTTAACCGTTCCACCCTCTTCATCAGTTGCTACAAGCCGCGGAAACTGTACGTCGCTTCCACGTAAAGCAGCTGTTTCCGCTTCAAGTTGCGTATCAGTCGAAGGAATATTTTCGCCCATCAAAATAGCTCCGCCGAGTTTATTAGTATCTAAATACCGTCCAAGTAGGCCGGCGTCAGTTCCTGATATGTTTGTTATAAGAAGACTTGCCACTTTATCACGAAGCGACATTTGCGACAGACGCACATCAACGGGAGATGGCGGAGTAGGTTGAGATCCTTTTGTGTCCCGTATGACCGAAGGGCTTGATCTTTGCTCAGTTTGACGACCGTGCCAATACCATAAAGACGCAGCCGTAAGCAGGACAAGAACACCTATAGCTATCCATGCTCGTCTCATATATACTTAGTATACCCTTATAATCTCACCATAAAAGTATGATTTGCTATACTAATGATAAATACCAAGGAGGGAATTTATGCATCAACCACTTACGATAGCTGTTTTAGCCGGCACCACCCGCAAACAGCGTCGATCAATCCACGCAGCACATTTCGTGGCTGAATTTGGCCGTCAACTTGAAGGCATTGAAATCATATTCGTTGACCCAACCGAACTCAATCTTGAAGGCGACGGCAATGACCCTGAAGGTAAAGACCCTCGCTATACTGAAATAACAAAAAAAGCCGATGCTTTTTTTGTGGTAACACCAGAGTATAATCACAGTTTTCCGGGTAGTCTTAAACGTATGCTCGACAGTGAACTCGCTAACTATAATCACAAGCCCGTTGCATTTGCCGGCGTCAGTGATGGAAACTGGGGTGGTACTCGGGCTGTTGAATCGCTCGTACCCGCTGTTCGCGAGACAGGACTTATTGTTATGAGCTGGGATGTGTACTTCCCTTATGTACAAAACATTTTTGATGAAACAACAGGTGTGATTCAATCTGATTTTTCCGAACGCTACAACACGTCACTCGGAAAACTATACAAAGAACTTATCTGGTTTGCTGATATGTTGAAAACTGCACGCGAAAAAAAGGAGGCGTAATGGCTACATTCTCATTCGATATTGTTTCTGAGTGCGATAAAGCCGAGATGAATAACGTTTTTGCCAGCACCGAGCGTGAGATAGCAACACGATATGATTTTAAGGGTACACCAGCCACAATCGAGTGGCTTGGTGATAAAACTGGATTTAAAGTCATAGGTGCGAACCAATGGCAATGTGATACGATCCTCGACATTATCCGTAAAAAAATAGCCGCACGCGAACAAAGCGCCAAGGTTCTTGATCTGTCTAAAATGCCCGTCGAGAGTAATCTCAAAACAACCTGGGAAATCCCATTCAAACAAGGGCTCTCACAGGAAAACGCCAAAGTAATCGCTAAGCTGTTGCGTGAAGAAGTGCCAAAAGTAAAATCGCAAATACAAGGCGACGCTGTGCGCGTAACCAGTGGCAGTAAAGATGAACTGCAAAAAGTAATGTCACTATTACGAGGTAGCGATTACGACTTCCCCTTACAATTTATTAATTACCGCTAGCATGATAGGATAAGAGGATGAAAAATAGCTCGGTTCTTGTCAGTATTGACCACTTTCGTATGAATTTCGGTAAAACCACTGTTATTAAAGACTTATCGTTTAATGTTCGAAAGGGGGAGACATTTGGTTTTTTAGGAAGTAACGGGTCGGGTAAGACAACTACTATTCGAGCTCTGCTTGGTATCTATTTACCGACCGACGGCATGCTAACAATCGATGGAGCACCTTATACGGTAGACGGCGAGGTTAAGCTTGGTTATCTTCCTGAGGAACGCGGCCTTTACAAAAAAGAGAAGGTTCTCGATACAATGACCTATTTTGGGCGATTGAAAGGTTTGTCGCATAATGCGGCGGAGCAATGGTCGCTCGCCTATCTTAAAAGAGTTGAGCTCCTAGACAAAGCTACAACCCGTCTTGATAAGCTCTCTGGCGGACAACAACAAAAAGTGCAACTCGGCATTGCCGTCATGAACGAGCCGGATCTACTTATTTTGGACGAGCCGACTAAAGGGCTCGATCCCGTAAATCGACGCCTTCTTATGAGTATTGTTGAAGAGCATCAACAAAAAGGTGCGACCGTCATTTTTGTTACCCACCAAATGGAAGAAGTTGAACGACTTTGTGATCGTATTCTGCTTCTAAAAGATGGTGAAAGTAGACTTTATGGCACGATCGATGAAGTCAAAGAGCAATTTGGCGGTAAAGTACTCGAGATTGTATCCGACCAAACAGTGCCTGCTAATGATAAGCTCTATACTATTCACCGTAAGGAAGGTAAGGTAACGATACTAGAACCAAAAGGCGATCTTCTCGCTATCCAGCGATCGCTTACTATGGCAGGAGTAGCCTGTATACGTTTTGAGCTTAAGCGTCCGTCACTCGATGACATTTTTGTAGATATTTACGGAGCAGCCGCAAAAGAGGAGGGCTACCATGCATAATTTAGGCACCGTCGTTCGGTTTGAAATTGCACGAACACTTAAGAAACGAAGTTTTTGGATGGCCGCCCTAGCCATGCCTGTTATCTTGGGCGTTATTGGTGCGGTAGTTTATTTTTCTAATAAAGCAAGCGATACACAAAGCAAGAGCCTTGCTAACGAACACTATACGGTCGGCGTAACCGACAATTCACACCTTATTGCTCCGGGCTTCTTAAAATCGATAGGAGCCACCTCATACACGACCCAAACCGAAGGTGAGCAAGCTGTCAAATCCGGTGCGATCGATGCATATTTTTATTACCCAGCTAATGTAAATAAAGAACCTGTACAAATCTACGGTAAAGAAGTGGGTATTTTTGATGATAGCCGTTATCAAAGCCTTGCAAGCCTTTTGCTGACACAGTCAGTTGCAGCGAAGGCCGACCCTAGTCTGGTTACTATTTTGCAAAACCACGTTAACTATAACGCAATTACTTACACCAACGGCCAGCAAGATAAAGGCTTTCTGAAGCTTATAGCCCCAGGATTATTCTTGGTATTGTTTTACTTTATGATTGCCACATTCGGCAACCAAATTCTTACTAGTATTACCGAAGAAAAAGAGAACCGCGTCATTGAGATGATTCTTGCAACTATTAAGCCAACAACCCTGCTCGTAGGCAAGCTATTGTCGTTAATCGTTCTGGCACTTATTCAGATGGTGGTTATTTTAGTACCAGTCATCCTAGGATACTTTACATTTAAGGATCAGCTCGCACTTCCAAGCCTCGACCTTTCGACCATTCCACTTGATCCACTTGCGATCACACTCGGAGCAGTCATTTTTATTGTCAGCTATCTTATGTATACCGGTATCTTAATGACACTCGGTGCGGCAATGCCAACTGCTAAAGAGGCAGGTGGGTTCTTTGGCGCAGTCATGGCACTCACATTCGGACCATTATACGCTGCACCACTATTCGTAACCGCACCAGATTCTCTTATCGTACAGATACTCAGCTACTTTCCACTTACCGCTCCTATTCCACTCCTTTTAAGAAACGCTGTGGGTAATCTACAGCTCGTCCCCGCACTTATATCAATCGCTATTCTAATCGCGACAACTATACTAGCTATAAGTATTGGCGTAAGAATCTTCCGCTTCGGTGCACTTGAATACAGCCGCAAACTCAGCGCAAGAGAAATATTTGGCCGAAAAGCTTAGATTACGACAGTGTAGCGATCAGTGCAACGAGCACGAGACATACCACCGCTAGAACTGCCACTGCAAAGGTCATCTTATTTGGCTCAAAATCAACCTTTTTTACAGCTTTTTTGATTGGCTTTTTGACTGATTGTTTCGTCATATTTTCAGTGTAGCCCACTAAAACCATAAGTACAATGATTGTTTGACTATAGCTGCTAGACAATGTATAGTATTAATTATGGAAACGGCAACAAAACCCGTTGGTTGCGTTCAGGCAGCAACAGATATACTTGGCGATAAATGGACACCACTTCTTTTGCGATACTTTTTAAATGAAGAAACGGTGCGATTTTGTCAGCTACAAGACCTGACTGGTGGTATTAACCCTCGTACACTTTCTGCCCGACTTACATCACTTGAGCAAGCAGAGATCATCGAAAAACTTCCTACAAGTGGTTCACGCTGTGATTATAAGCTGACCGAAAAGGGGCAAGGGTTGCTCCCAATCTTGCATAGTATGGAAGAATGGGGCGAGAAGTACGCTCCCACCAGTCTTTAAGTTTAGCCTCAGACTGTCTTGATACTATAAGACGTGATATGAGAATTTTACTGATTGAAGATGAACATAAAATTGCTCGAGCGCTCAAAAAGGCTCTAGAGCAAGAAAGCTACGCTGTAGATGTGGCTTATGATGGTGACGACGGCTATGCAATGGCCACAACCGAACCATACGACGTTGCAATTATTGATCGCATGTTACCTGGACAGTACGATGGCCTCGCTATCGTACAAGCTATGCGAACCACAAAAATCCATACACCTGTACTGCTCTTAACCGCTATTAGTGGCGTAAAAGACCGCGCCGAAGGACTCGATAGCGGCGCTGATGATTATATGATAAAACCATTTGCACTCGAAGAGCTTCTTGCCCGAGTGCGTGCGCTACTCCGCCGTCCAAAAGAACAGCAATCAACTATCCTTGCGGCTGGCGATTTGACCCTTAATACCGTCACCTACGAAGTCAAGCGTGAGGACCAGACAATCCAACTAACTGGTAAAGAGTTTGCTCTTTTGGAATATCTTTTGCGAAACCAGGGGCGACCACTACCTAAAGAGCTCATTATTGCTCATGTTTGGGATTATGACGCTGATATCCTACCAAATACCGTTGAAGTCTACATTAAATACCTCCGTGCAAAAATAGACCAACCATTTGCCACGCAGCTTATTCATACCGTCCGAGGTTTTGGTTATAAATTACAGGCGGCAAACTAGCAGTGTTTAAGTCTGCCACTCTTAAACTTACAAGCTGGTACTTGGCTATTCTTATAGCGATCAGTTTGCTGTTTAGTGTGGTGATTTATTCTATCGCCTCAAATGAAGTAGGCGCACGCATTAACGATGTTCAAAACTCTCCAAGATTTAGTTACATCGTTAATCATACAATGCTCAATAATTTCAAGGACGTACAGGTACGACAAGCGAATGCGAGCCTTATGACCTCACTCGTCGTTACTAACATCTGTATCTGGATTGCTGGAGGCATAGGTAGCTACTACTTGGCCAGGCGAACCCTAACTCCTATTGAGGAGGCTCACGAAGCTCAATCTCGTTTTACAAGTGACGCCAGTCACGAACTTCGCACACCGCTTGCTAGTATGAAAACTGAGATAGAGGTTGCACTACGTGACCCGGCGCTCAAAAAGGAGGAAATGCGAGAGCTACTTGAAAGTAACCTCGAGGAAGTGAACAAGCTCACCAATCTCTCGCACATGCTCTTACAGCTTTCACGACTTGATCACGACAATATCGAGCAGGGGAAGGTTATCCTTCCTATGACCATTCAACCTATTGTCGAGAGACTCAACAAAAAGGATGGTAACCGTATAGAGTTTACGAGTGGTAAATCTCGTCCTGTCATAGCATCATCTACTCATGTTGATGAACTGCTGACAATTCTGCTCGACAATGCGCTCAAATACAGTCCTGAAGGTTCTAAAGTCGTCGTTACTCTTCTTAATCAAAAAGACACGGCTGGTTTTTCAGTTAGTAATGAAGGCGAGGGTATTCCTGCCAATACTCTGCCTCATATTTTTGATCGTTTTTATCGCGTCGATCAATCACGTACGAGTGGTGAGAAAAAAGGCTATGGCCTTGGTCTCGCTTTAGCAAAAAAAATCGTTGAACTCAACAAGGGTGAGCTGGCGGTTAGTAGCGCGCCTGGACAGGTGACTACCTTTCGTGTCTTACTGCCAATATTCAGCTCTGACAAAGCAAAAAATCAGAAATAGCTGATATTCTCGAAACGTAAATCTAATTAAGGAGACGTCATGAACGTACTAACCCGGGGAATGCGCAATGCCTTACGTAGTCCTATACGATCCGGAGCGATCCTCATAATGCTCGCCATCAGTATCAGTCTGATCTTAGCAATGATGGTCGCACGGACTAGCGTCAACAATAAGGTAGCCGAAGTAAAGGCATCGACCGCTACTCAGGTAACCATCAATCCAGCTGGCATCAGTGGAGGAATGGGCGGTGGCGATCCACTTACGGCCGACCAAATAAAAACTATAACTTCAACAGCACACGTTAAAAGTGTCGCCTCAACACTTACAGATCAACTTGGTACAAGTGATACCAATCTAACGCCATCTCTTGAACTTGGTAGTTTTGGTAAGCGCATGATGAGATTTGAGTCGAGTGACAGTGGAAACACTTCGTTTCAATCAAGTAGCGATGCGCCAAAAGCAGCACCACAGCCTCGCACAACCGTGACAGGTACAAGCGATCCAACCTCTATCGTTGCTGCTGATAAGATTACTAGTGGCACAAGTATAGACGGTTCAAGTAGCGATCTTATTGCACTTGTTGGTACGACCCTTGCACAAAAAAACAGTCTTTCTGTTGGCAGTACCTTTACTGCCTATGGCAAAACGATCACCGTTAAAGGTATCTTTACGAGCGACAACAAGTTCGAGAACAACGGCATCATCATGCCTATCGCAACTTTGCAGACCCTCACGAATCAACCAGGAAGTGTCACAAATGTGACGGCAACAATCGACAGTAGCGACAACGTTGCTTCTACAGTTACAGCTCTTAAAACTTCACTGGGAGATAAGGCAGACATCACGAGCCAACAGCAACAGGCAGAGAATAGCCTTCAACCGCTTGAGAGCATTGCGAGCCTTGCGCTCGTAGGCGTTATTGGCGCTAGCGTTGCAGCAGCCACCATCATCCTTCTTTCAATGATCATGATCGTACGTGAACGTCGTCGTGAAATCGGCGTAATCAAAGCGATCGGTGGTACGAACGCAAAGGTAATTATTCAGTTCGTCACCGAAGCCCTTACGCTCACGATCCTAGGTGGCATCCTCGGCCTGGGAATAGGCGTTATGACCAGTGGTCCCTTGACTCAATCACTCGTCTCAAGCTCGACAAACTCAAATAACCCACAAAGTATTACTTCGGCAGGTGGTGGCGCAAGGCGCATGTCATTCGGTGGCGGCTTTGGTGCCATAAGTAGCCAGCTTGGTAGTAATGTCAAAGACGTTACTAGTACATTAACCCCGCAGATTTTGGCCGAAAGTGTTGGCATTATTGTCTTGATCGCCATCGTTGGTAGCGCCGTTCCAGCTTGGGCTATTGCACGCGTTCGCCCCGCAGAAGTACTAAGGACGGAATAAGGAGAATCTTATGTTAGCAGTAAAAAATTTAACAAAGACGTTCAATGCCGCACATGGGGAAGTATATGCCCTAAACGATGTCAGCTTTCAGGTGGAGACAGGCGAGTTCGCATCCATTATCGGAAAAAGTGGTAGCGGTAAGTCAACACTTCTGAGCCTTCTTGGAGCGCTCGACACACCAACTGACGGTAAAATCATGGTGGACGATATAGACATTGCCAAATTGTCACCAAGCAAACAAACACAGTACCGTGCGCGTAAGATAGGCTTCGTATTTCAGCACTACAACTTAATCCCGAACCTTAGCGCCCTCGAAAATGTTATGTTAGCTCTTGAGTTTGGTGGTGTAAAAGCTATTCATGAGCGACGCGAACGAGCAGGGAAGTTACTTGAAGCTGTCGGTATTAGCGCCGACGAACAACTACGTAAACCCGCACGTCTCAGCGGTGGTCAGCAACAACGTGTCTCTATTGCCCGCGCGCTTGCCAACAACCCAGCGGTCATTCTAGCCGATGAGCCGACGGGTAACCTGGATAGCGAGACGGGTAAAAAGATCTTTGATCTTCTTCACAGCCTCTCTCGCACCCAAAATACGACAATCTTGGCTGTCACACACGATCTAGATATCGCCGGTAAAACTGATCGTACCTTTACGCTTAAAGACGGCAAGATCGTTCCTTCTAAGCTTAAGAAGTAACGTCGTAGTTTTAGCAACATGGCCTAATTTTAAGAATGGCTTCAGGTTGGACTGACATACTGGAATCTGTAGCGGATAACGATCAAAAGCATTCGCTAATACAAAAAGGAGGACAGAACATGAACTCTCGCAAGACCATTTATCTCAGCAAAAAAGGTATGAAGGAACTTAAAAAAACGGTTTCACGACTAGAACACGAGAAGCAAGAGGCGCTCGCACGCCTGCGTGATATTGACAAGACCGATGGCCACGACGAACGCTTCGCTAGATCTGAACAGCTCGCCGCAATTGAAGTCATAGAGAGTGAACTTACTGAAAAACAGCGCACTCTCTCTCATGCAAAGCTGTTTCCACGCAAGCGTGATGCCATTAAGGTGGCTATCGGTTCAGTCGTCGATCTGCTCGATACAAGCGGTCGCATTGTGCGCTATACAATAGTAGAAAGTATCGAGGCCAATCCTAGCGACGGACGTATTTCCATTAAAAGCCCGCTTGGCAAAAACCTCATCGGTAAACAGATTCAAGACGTGGTTGAGTGGTCATCTGGACTACGCACCAATCGCCTACAGCTTGTAAGTATAGGGTAGTTCTACCTGATATGGAAAAAGAGTGAAGCTCCACACTTCACTCTTTTTGTTTTTGCTATAATACTACTAATGCTTTATTACACAAAAACGGTTCGCCAAACCCTAGACGAGTTACAATCTTCCGAGCTCGGTCTCGCTATCAGCGAGGCGGAGGAGCGACTACGACTCAACGGTCTCAACTCAATTCGTGTCTCGAGCGAATCCATATGGCGTAAGATCATAGAACCGTTTGCTAATCTATCTATGGTTATCCTTATTGCAGCAGCAGCTATTAGTATTTTTCAGCACACCATTTTAGACGCGGCTATCATCTCAATTATCGTATTAGTCAGCGCTATCATTTACTATGTGCAACGTTTTTCTACCGAGAGAATTTTACGTTCACTTCGCAAACACGAAGAACAAATGGTAGATGTGTTGCGTGATGAGAAAAGCATCACTATCAGCTCTAGATTGCTAGTTCCGGGCGACGTTATGACACTCCGCGAAGGTGACAAAATCCCAGCAGATGCGCGCATCATGACCGCACGCGCTCTGCGCGTTGATGAGACGCAATTGACAGGCGAGTCTACGCCCGTTGATAAACAGACCGTTGAACTGTCAGGTGAAAAAGAAGTTTACGAACAAACTAATATGCTATTCCAAGGTTCATTCGTCGTCTCGGGCGATGCAATTGCCATCGTGATAGCGACCGGTAACGAGACTGAGTTTGGCAGGTTAGCCCAACTTACCAAAGACACTCCTGTAGATAGTCCAGTTCAACAAAAGATTGATAAGGTTATTTCACAGATTATTGCTACAATCGCTGGTATCGCCATTGTCGTTTTCTTGCTTTCAATTTATCGTGGCACAACAATCGCTGACAGTCTGCAATTTGTTTTAGCGCTTTCTGTAAGCGCCGTTCCTGAAGATCTACCAATTGCCGTTTCTATCATTTTAGTTCTCGGCATGCGCCGCATGGCTCATAAAAAGGCGCTCGTGCGCACTATGCGGTCGATCGAGTCGATAGGTGTTATTACCACTATCGCAACAGATAAGACTGGCACTCTCACTAAAAATCAGTTGACTGTCCAAGACGTATGGCACTACCAAAACTCACACAGTCGACTTTCGCACTCCATAGCCCGGGCCGCCAACCAATCGACGCACAATCATGGCGACCCTCTCGATACTGCCCTTCTGCAGTATGCCAAAGCAAAGGATATAGGCTCATCACGTCATCAGCCACTTCTCAGTCTGCCATTCGATCAAGACGCCGCTATGAGCGGCAACTTGTGGCATAACGGCGTTGAATACGACTTAGCTATAAAGGGCGCGCCGGAGCATGTACTATTACATTGTGACCTTACCGAAAGTGAACATGAACAAGCCTCGATGCAACTTCATAAGTTTACCGGTAATGGCTACCGCGTCGTTGCTGTCGCCCATGCTACGCTCAAAAAACCAATTACCAAATTTAGTGAGCTACACAAAAAAGATAAGCTTACATTAGATGGTTTCGTAGCTATTGCGGACGTACTACGTCCCGAGGCAAAGTCCGCAATTCAGACAGCACTCCGAGCGGGTGTAAGTGTTCGTATGATTACAGGTGACCACTTTGAAACGGCTTATCATATTGCCAGGCAACTTGGGATGGTCCACTCGCGCGATCAAGTTTTTGATGCCCGTCACATGAATGTCATGAGCGACGAACAGCTTGAGGGAATTATTGAAGAGATTCGCGTATTCTCACGAGTAACTCCTGATCACAAATACCGCATTTTAGCCCTTCTTAAAAAACACAATGTCACCGCCATGACTGGTGACGGAGTGAATGACGTGCCCGCCCTCATGAACGCGCATGTAGGTGTCGCTATGGGAAGTGGAGCACAGATTGCCAAAGATGCAGGTGACATTATTCTTATTAACGATAATTTCAAAGGTATCGTCGACGCTATGCACGAGGGTCGTACTATTATTGCCAATATCCGTCGCATGCTTGTCTATCTGCTCGCAACAAATACAGGTGAGGTACTTACGACTATTGCCGCTCTCGTTGTCGGGTTACCAATCCCGTTGGTGCCGGTACAAATCCTCTGGGTCAATCTAGTAACCGATACAGCTATGGTCGTACCCCTTGGATTGGAACCGGGTGAGCGCTCAACAATGCGCCGTCATCCCGATAGACCAGATGCACCGCTGTTAGACACGTTCCTCATATCACGCATTATACTTATAGCTATCACTATGGCCGCCTTAACGCTGAGCATGTACGCATTATTTACACACTGGTATGGCACAGCCTACGGACGTACGATTGCCTTTACTGCACTTGTCGTCATGCAGTGGGCAAGTGCAATTAGTCTCAGAAGTGACGACGAACCACTGTTTATGCGTCTACGTGTTTTTAACGGCAAATTTTACACAGGACTTGCCATTGCGGCAACGTTGCAACTTCTCGCAATCTTTACGCCATTTGGAACTGTACTCCATGTTCGCCCTGTTGCGCTGCCAGATCTAGTCATCACCAGTCTTATCGCACTAGTTATTCCTATTACTGCTATAGAAGTTCACAAATATATTGGTCGTCGATTCCTTGGACGAAGTCAAATCGCAATGAGGGGTAAGTATGGTGAATTTGCGCATGCAGATTCGCTTTAGTCGATTATTAATGTTATGATAGCTTAGCCAAATTCCTTCTAGCAGGGAGACGACCATGTCTCAGCCCAGAAAGCCAGACCTGACGGATCCGAGCACGCCGGCGGCCACCCTCAGCGGTGAGCGCGTCCCCACGCCCGACCCGTACACATCCGAGGACTCGGGAACAACCTACGTCACCAACTTCGGCACCAGCGATGGCGCCTGCCGTCCAACCCACTCTGCGGGCGGCCGGGTGGAGTCGGGTGAACCTCAGGCAAGAAGCGATGGCCGGTAGACGATCCTGAATGGTGATGAGCTGCGTGTTGCGTGTACAGACCGCGCCGCTCATCACCACGATCGTCTGCCGTTTAACCCTGACTCTCAATTTTATTAAGCGTGACACATTTATTTATAGTAGTATGGACATATATGAGTTCATACGAAACTGCTCGCCAAAAATACAAGCCCAGTCATATAAAGATTCTTCTTATCGCCGAGTCACCACCCCCTAAGCCCGACATACAAAGCAGTAGGCAGTTTTATTATACTGATCGTATTCGTAAGGATGATCGTCTTTTCACTAATACCATTCATGCGCTTTATCCTGAGACAGTCGACCAAAAGGAGGCTGAGTTAGAGGCGCAGAAGGAGAACTGGCTACGCAGGCTACAGTCCGATGGCCTTTACATGGTTGAAGCGCTCGAAGAGTCGCAAGTTCATGAAATCACTAAAAAAGAGCGTCAAGAGCGCATTCGTCAGTCACTACCCCAACTTATTGAAAAAGTAGACAAACTAGCACAACCAAGTACTGGCATCATTTTAATAAAATCCAACGTATTCGATATCGCAGCTGAGCCACTCAAAAAAGCCGGGTTCCACGTGTTAAACACCGAGCTCGTCGACTATCCTGGACGTTTTAACCAGCGCACATATCGAGAGAAGCTCGCCAAGCTCGTAGCGATGCGATAGTACATAAGTAGTTTTACCTTGCTAGAATAGAAGATCCTAGGATGCTCTAATGAAATTTATCATGTTTGTCTAACATTGCCAGAATCGCGTCCATGCGTCGTTGACGAGTCGTGTCCGTTTTTGCCGTTTGGAGGCGCCAGGCAATTGAGTATAGATTGGTCTTATTAAGCGTATCAAAGAATACTTTTGCTTCAGGATGTTTAGACAATTCTGTAAGAAAATCTATTGGAATTTCCATCGTCACAGCAGGATCGTAAGCTTTTTGCCAACGACCGTCGGCCTTTGCTGCTTCAACCTCAGCAAGTCCAGCAACCGTCATGCGCCCTGCTTGCGTCAGTCGCTCGATATGTTCAATGTTGCGTTTTGACCACATGCTCTTGGAACGACGTGGGGTAAACTTTTGCAGATAGGAGTCGTCATCGTATGATGCAGCCTGGCTATCTATCCAGCCATAACAAAGCGCCTCGTCGAGCGCGACAGTGTGGTTTATAGATTCACCGTGGCCTTTCTTATAAAAACGTAGCCACACACCGCTACTTATGGCATGATTTTCATCGAGCCATTCACGCCACTGCGTATCGGTAACGAATAGTTTAATAGGTAAGTCATTTTTCACTTCAGTCATAAAATCTCCTAGCCCCAAAAAGACTATTAAGCGTCTATATTCTTTACCATATCAAGCAGTTTGGTTGTCGTGGCCCAGTTACGTATCGTCATAGACTGATAGAATGGCGTTCCAATAATCCTATTAAGGCGACTCTTAGTCCTCATGACACCCAATCTCTGTGAATAAATAACACCATCACCAGGCCATACTGAGTCAACACCTTCTTTAGGGCTAAACACCGACATGGCATCAGCCAAGGCAATGTCCATCAAGAATATCGCATCACTGTAGTACTTTTCAGGCTGCTCACCAAAGCCTTTTGGCTTATTGTCAATTACTGCCTGAAGTTGATCGCGAGTTAACACAAGTATCTTTACAGTCGAACTATCTAATGCAAACTTTCTAGGTAGGTTCTCTTCAATTTTCTTACCAAGTGTCTTTGCATCAAGATTTGATCGCATAATAACATTGCCGCTCTGGATATAGGTTATAACATCAGTAAAGCCTAGCTCTTCGAGAAACTGTTTTAAATCTTTCATTGGAATTTTGTTTTTACCGCCGACATTTATGCCACGAAGCAGTACTACGTATATATTCATTAGAACCATTATATCCTTGCTGAGCTGAAAACTAAAAATCGTCCGACCAGGAACGACTTATTCTGTAAATAGAGCTGGGGTAATACACCGGGGACGCGAGATTTGTGCTCTCGCATCCCCGGCTGGCTAGCCCTTACCGCATCAGGCGCGCGGCGTCGGGGCATTGCCATGAGGAATCTTGTAGGCTGCGGGAGTACCGCCGTACGAACGCGTCGAAGTGTGGAATGGAGTTCATCTCCTGCCGCCACACAAGTGGCAGGCAGAAGGGATTCCAGTGCCACGGTTCGTGGTTACAGGGAACCAAGCCGAGTCCGTGCGGTGTTATACCGAGCAACCCGTGCGCTACCAGGACCTCCAGAAACCGAGGTACCTGAGGCGTCGCAAGATCCATGCGAACCTTGTTGCCGCGAAGCCACAGATGAACATCGATCACGGCGATGAGCGGTCGCACCACAGGGGTGGGGGTGTACGCCCGGCAGACAATACGCGCCGCCAGTTTGGTCGACTCATCGCCCAGATCATCCAGCCGAGCACGCTTCCACTGACGTCGCGCAAGCGCGTCATCCATGGGGTGAATAGGAGATTTCACTGACCCTCGATTCTCTCATGCATGCAAAAGTTGCACACTTCATATATTTATAACATAATAATTAATTAGTTTAAAGGCGCGTAATTATTACCAAAACCCGAATAACCCCATAAAAATAGCACCGCCTAACGACGGTGCTATTTCGTTTAGCTGGAAGTATTACTTCCAGCCGAAAGCCTGACTCAAAATCCATAGCGTTACCGCAATAGAAATGAAGAACAAGCCTAGGCCAACCGGACTACCCCAGCTGAACCAGGAACCCCACGAGCGCCAGTGTTTCAGGCTATCCCCGTAGCTATAGACGTATCCCTTTGGGTCGTCTTGAGAGCTCTTGTCTTGGTGTTGCATAGTGCCTCTTTTATTAGTTAATGAGGGCTGCTACCCTGGAAGGCTCGACGACATCCCTCAAGCGTATAAGCCAACTCATTCATCTTAGCGATCGAGGTTTCCGTCCATGATGTTCGCCGAATGAGTAGCGCATGGTTGCAGGGGACGACCACTTTACACGTATTTAAACACAGAATAGCCAACACAGCAACAGCGTCTCAGAAAGAGTTATGTTGCGCACCCGCTAAAGATGGAGTTCAGATTTTTACAAAGTCTAGCTTTGTCAAGGTTATGGCTTTCCTTTTACTAATCAGCTTTTCGCACACCTACAATGTTTATACAACACGACTAGAACTTAGATACCCGCTTAGTTCATCACTTATCTCTGAATATTATAATGGCCGGACAGACACCGCGAACACGAAGTCCACAGATCTGTCCGGCCGAGCCGAAGGATGGGTTGTTGTTGGTTACGCCGGGTTCTCAGCCCTGTTCACGACAGTGCCCTTGATAACCTTGCCGTGGTACTCGCTCTTGCGGTACCTGCGCCACCAAGGATTCATCCAGTCCTCGTAGTCCTCCACGCCGCTCATGTAGAAGAACGGAGCAGCGACGGCCGCGATCGGCCAGAAGAACGCGACGAACAACTGGACAAGCAGCCCCCAGAAACGCAGGAAGTTCCAGAAGCGGAATACGCGCCAGAACGTCCCGTACTTGCTGAAGGAGGCGTGTCCCCAGTTGAGGAACCGGTAGAGCCAGCTCGTGTTCTCGAACGGCGGCTCGATGTACCGCTGCTTGTTGGCCGGCCTCGCGACTCCCGTGAAGAAGTAGTTGTAGACGTCCTCGAGCAGGCTGGTTTCCAGCCGGTCGTTCGGGTGGTTTGCCCTGTACGCTTTGCGAGCGACGGCGATGAACATCGCACGACGCACCGGCGTGAAGACGAACCACAGCATGGCCATCAGGAGACGGCTCGCGTCCCCCGGCCACACCAGGTACCACACGTACATGCTCACGGCCACCAAGTACAGCGGCAGTCCGAGCATCGGCCAGGCGAATCGTCGCGCCCGTGCACGCACGAGATTGATCGGCTTCGACTTACGCTGACCGGCGCGCGGGCCAGTGGTCCAGTACTCCGCCCTACGGCTGTCGTACCCGACCTGTCGACCGCGCATCCAGCTCCACAGCCACCACACCAGTTCGAGCGTCATCCCAGACAGGACGACGATCGTGATGATGAGCCACCCCAGCCGGTTACCGCTCCACTGCAGCAGATGCTGCGAGAAGATGGTTCCCAGGAGGTCGCCCATCCAGGAGAACGGGGCGTGGTGCCACATGCTGAGGTGCGCGAGCCAGTGCACCGGGGGCAAATTGCCTACCTGATCCACGATGTTGGACAACGTCCTCACCCTTTCAGGATACGAAATGACGGCGGTCGCCGTCACGATTGCCTACTTTAACATAATTTTTATATAAAGTAAACAATTTAGGTTGAGATAACTACGAAAAAATGTTATTGTGAGTAGCGCAAGTACCTCATTGAACACACACTGGAGGTAACCGTGCGACATCAATCTGAGATCGCGACAGTCCCCAATTCCCTCAGAAGGAGGGTAATGTGGGCTAACCGGATCATTCGGTTCCTGCTTGTATGTGCGGCGAAGACACGGCTGTTCGTCCGACCGACAGTAATCGGTCGCGAAAACCTCTCCTCTTCTGGGGGAGTGGTGATCGCGTCGAACCATCTGTCTACGTTCGACCCGATTGGGCTGTTCGCGCCAATCGTCAAGTTCCGGCCAGACGTAACATTTCTGGCCATGGCCGAGCTGTTCCGAAGCCCAATCGCTGGTCGCATACTGCGGTGGTTCGGTATCATCCCAGTTCATCGTGGCACAGACACGGCTGTTGAGGCATCGAGAGTTGGTGTTGCGGTTCTAACAGCTGGTGGCGCGGTCGCAGCCTTCATCGAAGGTAAGATTTCGCGCACAGGCAAACTGCTACCGCCGAAGAACGGTGTGGCATACATGGCATCCGAGGCTGGTGTACCAGTAATTCCGGTTGCGATGATCGGCACTAACCGCGTGAAGCGCCCAGGTACCGGATGGTGGCACTGGGGATGGCGCCGGCGCTACACCATCGTCATCGGTAAGCCCATGACGCCCCCGCAGTGCCCATCAACCAAGCAACAGCGTGACACGTTTAGCGAGGAGGTGATGGAGGCGATCCGTAGCCTGATCGAAATGGCTGCCCCGTCTTCAGCCTGACCGTACTGCATTTCGTCCCTGGCAGGAGTCTCCGACTTCGCGTCGGGGACTTTTGTCTTTTCAATACCTAATAAATCTCATGACTTCTAGAAAAAACAGGTAGTCTAGAAATCAGACATGATGTTCTCCATATGAACCTCTCTGCTCCACATACTTGACTCGGCGTATGGTTCACTAGTATCGTGAGTAAACTAGCTTATGAAAATACTTCTCCATAGCTCTAAAACCATGAAGGCTGAACTATCGTCAGTTCATACCCTTACAACACCCCAATTTCTTGGTCAGGCTACTTATCTTCATGAGGTTTTGCAAAATATAGATGCCGCCCACTTAGAACACCTCATGGGAATCAACGTAACTCTAGCGAATAGAGTTAAAAATCAGATAGACAATTGGAATAGCAACTCCGAAAGCTCCGCCGCAGCACTGACTTTTAGAGGAGATATCTACAGTGGCCTAACGGCCTTAAAGTGGCAAAGGGATGATGCAATTTTTGCGCAAGAACACCTCCTTATATTGTCGGGATTATATGGACTACTAAAACCATTCGATAAGATAAAGCCATATCGCCTTGAAATGGGATACAAGTTGATTCTACCTAATGATCAAAGATTGGATCAGTTTTGGGAAGAACAGCTGACACATGCATTAGATGCAAATGACTTTTATATCAACCTCACTGCAAAAGAATATTTTAAGGTAATCAAAGAGCAGCTTAACAACTCCACTGTCATTTCCCCAAAGTTTCTCACCATAAACAAAAAGACAGACATGCCCACTTTTGTAACAGTACACGCAAAAATAGCTAGGGGATCTTTTGCAAATTGGCTTATTAGACATAAAATTGATAACCCAAAAAATATCACGGGCTACAATGAGCTCAATTATACCTACGATGCGGGTCTAAGCACTGAGTTTGAACCTGTATTTGTATGTCGTAAATTTGGCGGGCTTGGGCTTAGTGTTCGGCTTCAATAAATTCATTCATAAATAGCTTGACGCGTTCTGCTCTGACCGTAATAATAAACATATACACAATGAAAGTGGCATAAGGGGAGTTCCAAGTGAGTCGATTACCAACACCAGGATCCGATGATGACGTGTGGGGTATGGTTCTCAACGACTTCTTGTCACAAGTCCACAATAGCGATGGAACACTCAAGGCTGGAAGCGTTACCGATGGAGTTATTGCATCCACCGCAAATATCTCGCAAAGTAAGGTCCAAAACCTTACAACTGATCTCGCAGGTAAGGTCGGCACCTCCACAATTACAGCAAAAGGCGATCTTTTGGCGGGTACCGCCACTTCAACCATCAGCCGACTCGGTATAGGCAGTAACTATCAGATCTTAAAAGCAAATCCCGCTGCCACAACGGGTATACAATGGGTCGACGACCGCGCAACCAACGTAAAAGACTACGGTGCCACCGGCAACGGAACAACTGATGACACTATAGCCATTCAAGCTGCAATTACTGCAGCCAAAACTAGCACGCAAACCCTCTTCTTTCCTCCAGGAACCTACATGATATCATCATCGCTCAACGTAGGTGGTGGCTTTCCAGGTGCTCTGCAGATTCATGGCGCTGGCTGGAACAGTCAGATAAAACTTGCCAATAACGCGAACTGTTACATTTTTGTCCTCAACGACGTCTATACGCCAGGACTTGTCATATCTGACCTCTATCTTAATTGTAACGGTGCGAACCAAACGAGTGAGAGTGGGGGAATTGATGCATACGGCGCTGTTCATTGTCGTTTTGAAAGACTGCAAATCGATACGCCATTCTACGATGGCATATTCCTTCATAAGGATGGCACGGGTACATTTGGACACGATAATCTTATTCATGCATGCTGGTTTGTCAATGGAAAGAACGCTGCCGGTCCTGGGCAGGGGCTTGAAATATTTGAAGCAGACGAAAACTTTGTCGTCAACTGTGTTTTTGGCGACAATGGTAACCCGAACAATACATATCCTTGGCACAACGGTGCACAGTACTCAGGTCCATTCCAAGCTTACGAATCAGCAGGACTTCAACACTTTCTGGGTAATAACTTCGTAAATGGCGGTCAAGGTATTACAATGATGCGTACCATAGGCAGTCGAAGTCAGTTTATAAATAACACTTTCGATGGTGGTAGCGGTAATCAATTACACATAAACAGTACTGCGTGCTTAATACAAGGTAATAACTTTGTGAATATTGGCAGTGCTGCGTCATCCGGTAACCCAAAAGCAGGCCTCTATCTTGATAGCCAGCCTAGAAATATGGTGATTGGCAACGTTTTCAGTCCAATCGCCGGTGGATCTGGCTACGCGCAGGCTGGTATTTGGACAGATTTTAACGCGGACAATAACAATATCATCAACAACGTCTTTAGTCTCGATGGTATTAGTGGAGGAGCGTGGCAGACCGGTCCGATTAAGCTTAACACCGGCGGTGGCCACAACACGATAAAAGACAACGATGGATTTGTGACGAATGCAGTAGGAACAGCTAGCATCACAACATCACAAACGAGCGTCACCATATCCCATGGGATGGCAATAGCGCCGACAAATGTAACCGTAACACCACAAGGTAACCCCGGCAGTATTACGTGGTGGATTACATCAGTAACAAGTACACAGTTCACGCTTAATGTCTCGGCTGCGCCAGGTTCGACGTTAGCATTTTACTGGAGAGCCGAAGTGTTGCAGGGATAGATTGTTGCACAATTCACGAGCTGGAGTCCAGCTTGGGATGACTATTCATAGTAGATAGATTATACTTAAGAACCAGTGAAAATCAAACGAGCGCCACTGTTCTGTTCATTACTATTATTTTGTCTAGGTCTTCTAGTACTCTTTGATCCTATCTTTCACATCCCAAGTGAAGCACACATTAGCAGCTCTATACCTCATCACTATCAAGTCATTCACATTATTGGTATCGTATCTTCACCTATTATCGGTGTAATACTTATATATCTATCGCTATTTACATTTAACCGTCGACTACTTGCGCTCTATATTTCTTGCTTTCTTTGTCTTCTTCTCTTAGTAAGTAGCCTGTTAATCTACTCAAGGCCATACAGTAATATTCCTATCGCCATTATCGCGCTAAGCTATATCACACTTGGATGGACGCATCGAAATGAATTTATAGTAGGCCATAACCTTGAAGGTATTTCACGTAATGTAGTAATAGCGCTCGTTGTTATTACGGTTGCCACGCTATATGGGCTCATTGGTTTCTATGCATATGGTGTCTCATTGTTTCATATGCACGTCTCGCCTGAGAATGCCCTTGAAATGACGATAAATGGCCTGACGGGTTTTAGCGGCGCCCTACCGGACACGCGTTCGGGTGAACTATTTCTCAATATACTCGGGGGGATGGGGCTAACGGTATATATTTTTCTGCTTGGCGTCCTCTTTAGACCTCTACGCCTCAAGCTATGGGATAGCGAAAATCAGAATAGGGAACGGGCCACGGCCATCTTTCAGAAATACAGCACTTCAACAGAAGACTTTTTTAAGATGTGGCCAGAGGATAAACACTACTTTTTTGCGAAGAATGGCGATGCTTTTTTGGCATACAAACAAGGTAAACATGCCGTTGTCATATTAGGCGGTCCTATAGGTAACCACCAAGATTTCGAGCTGCTTGTCGAGGAGTTTACTCATTATTGCTACTCGCTTGGCTGGGCAGTTATAGCGATTAATCTCGACAGTGTGGAGAAAAAACTTTTTAATCGACAAAGTTTCAACTCTTTACCAATCGGAAGAGAAGCTACCATAGATATTGAGCAGTTCATCCAAAACACAGTTCGCAGTAAGCATTTTCGCTATGTTAACAATCGTTCTAAACGCGACCAATTAACAGTTGCTGAATGGAATGAGCCTAGTGATGAGCAAATTCAGCAGCTACAGACCATCTCAAGGACCTGGCTTAAACAGGGAAATAGAAGGGAATATACCTTTTTTATGGGGTACTTCGATCGTTCTTATTTACAAATATCCAGAGTATTTGTACTTTTCCAAAATAATAAACCAGTCGCCTTTGTTAATATTCTCCCTTCTCAATTTAGGGATCGTCAATCAATTGACTTGTTTAGATCCGCTACCGAAACATCTCCAGTAGGGATGTACTTTTTATTTGAAGAGATGGTTAAAAAGTTATCGTCCGAAGGGGCTCAATATCTCAACATAGGGTTGGCTCCACTTTCGAATAGTAGTGAAGATTCGTCTCCTTCTCACAACTCAGCTCTGCGGCTTTTACGACGTTTTGGGTTTTATTACTCATTCAAAGGTGTTGAACAATTTAAAAACAAGTTCAGACCAAAATGGGAAACCCGTTATATTGCTTATAGCGGATCGCCTGCCAACTTACTGCGAACAGTTAAGGACGTTGAGTACGTTTCGTCATATAAAACGCGTGGAGATCGGCTCGTTTACCTTACGACTATCGCTGGAATTGCCGTTTTCTCCATTGGTTTATACTTCATCCTTAACTAATCACAATGAGCTTGGTAAATGTGGCTAGAAAGTACCCCTTTCATATGGTAAAATAGTGGAGCTTTGGGGTGTCGCCAAGTGGTAAGGCACATGGTTTTGGTCCATGCATTCGGGGGTTCGAATCCCTCCACCCCAGCCATGAAAAAAGATTGACTTTCTGTCAATCTTTTTTCATTGGAGGCTGGGAAGATTATTGATACAATACTATTAAGGGGAAATATGAGCGACTACGATAATTTAAAGAATAGTGGAGAATTGGGTGAAAACTTAGCCACGCTAAAAGCTTACCTTGACATATCGAAAGATATGGAGACTCCTACACCAGAGCAATATAAAAAGCTTAGCCAAAGATATGAGGAAGCCCTAAGGCTTATTGAAGTACTTCGAGCTAAAATTGATGAGCTTCAGAGTAGCAAACTACCCTCTAGAGACGAAGTAGAATCAATATCGGCAATGCTGGATGTTTTAAATAAGCTCGACATAAAAACTTTAGATAAGCTATCGATGCTCGGCAGTAAGGATAGACCTACGAAATGATTGATTCATTTCTAAGTTTTTTCGACTCCAGTTTCTTGCAAACTTTCGTAACTCTGCTGGTTGGCTTCGTTGCTTTATATGTATATCGTCGACAAAAGAACGACACTAAACGTGCAGCTGCAAATTCAATATTCTTAGAAATTCAACACATAGAGCGCTGTATTCCCAAGGTCAAAGAAGCCGTACGTCGTGGAACACTCCAAAATTTAGACTTTAATATCTTAAGGGAAGATTCTTGGTCGAAATTTAGTCACCTTTTTTCTTCCGATTTTGATAAAGAGGAGTGGGAAACAATTACAGACTTTTACACAAGTGCCAGACTACTAGACGAGTCCATCTACCAGACCAACAGATCGTTTGAGGAGGACATTAAGCAAATACGCGTTAACAAGCAACGCATCTTGGCAGATATTACCAAAGACACCTTAGATCAAGCAAGTACAGATAGTGAAGCCACCCTCGATCAATATAATAAAAAGGTTGATGTGTTTGATAAGCTCTATATGAGCAGGCAGGATGACTTTGCATACACGCCTGTAAAGTATCTTAACAACGCTAAAAAATGCCTGGAGGATTTGAGTAAGATCAGTATCACTAGCATCGGTACGAAGTTTAAAAGAATTATCGGTATTAAATAACTCAGTAGTCTTAAACGAGAAAAGTTCACCTGACGGAAAAGTTTAAGCAACACCCTCCATCCAACCGTAAGAATAATCGAGAAATCATAAAAATAATGACTGACGAAACGGGCGCGCAAAATCGACTAGGCATAGACCAAAGTAGTCTAGGTAAGTTAAAACCCAAAGATCTTAGCAATACAAAAACAGCAGCTATGGCGTTAAGTTATTTAGCCTCTGTAGAAGCCGAGAATGCTGAGTTGAAAACAAAAAATGAAACACTGGGAACATACGTTGCTAGCTATAATTCAATCTCGAATAATGCACGTATTTCAGCTGGCCTTTCTCTACTTTCAACAATCGCCGTAGGTTTCGGTATAAATATCTTAACTGGCAAGGCATGGGATTTCGCGGGTTGTGTTGTGCTTGGGTTGGGAATTGTGCTTCAGGCATATGCAATATATTTAGGATATAAGAAATGAGATATATTTTTAACACCTCAGGAAATTATGTTGCATTCATACAAGGAGACAACCTCTTCAGCCCGGACTGTAATTGGATCGGTTTCATTCGTAATGCAAATGAAGTCTACTCGTCAACCGATCTATCTTTCATGGGCTACTTAAGTGCTGACGACAGAATACTTGGTAAAAAAGGTGACTTGAGAAAGTTACGTCCACTCAGGCCCCTCAGACCCTTACGTCCACTCAGGCCCCTCAGACCTTTACGAAGACTAAGGATGCCGCGAGTTGCGTACCCTTATTTCGATATCTTTGAATAATTCGTTTCTCAAAGTTCTATTCCAGAACCTTCTCCCCAGCCATGTAGAACGGATCTCATTTTCGAGGTCCGTCTTACTTGTCTGACCTCTGTTATTCTGGCTGTTTTCTAAAGTTTGGTTATTATGAGCCTTTTTCGCTGTGGCGTCTTCTTTGAGTAGATTTGAGCTGCTTTTTGTGACAGTTCAAGTAGGACAAGAACTTGATCTAGGCGATTCTCAAGTGACGTGTCGATAGCGCGCAGTTGCTTCTCGAGCTCCTCTTTTCGAGTCATAAAGTCTGTATGCTTTTCGGCATACTTCTCGTTTGAAATATGTCTACATTACAAAAAAACTTTTCGTTAGTTTTACGACGAGAAGAGGAGCCTGCTAACCCAGTAATTCACACGCCTGTTTTTATCGTGCCGATAAAAACAGGCTGATCTCATCTTAGTATAATAACGGAGCGATTGGGGAAATGGGTAAATAGATCGCTAAGAAGTGCAGAATTCAGTAATCCAAACCGACGTGTTCAGCCATAAGATTATTAAATAGCCTGCAGTTTAAACTGCAGGCTATTTAAGTTTCAACAAATTTAGCTACTTAAGCTGTGCCCACAGACTTTGTGTGTCTAAGTACTGCCTCATAACGTCAATCTTACCTTCAGCATTTACATGATAGACAAAACACTGCACCACTTTGTATTTTTGCCCTAGGAGGCTCTTAGGGTCCTTTGGCCAAGGCCAGTGATTGGCGTTGCCAAATTCAATTACATCATCACTAAGCGTACCAATGTTCCAATATTCAAACACACCCCAATCCTTAGCCATTGCATTTGTTATCATAACAGGCTCTTTTTGGTCTGATGATCCAGCCTTAAGCCACGACATAACCTCTTCTTTGCCCTTCAGTACCTTAAGGTAGGGCATGAGTCCCCATTCGATATTATCTGCGATCTGATCCTCGATAGCCGATATATCACTCGCAGCAACTCCATATATCAACCTCGACATCGGTGTAGCCTTTGAGCCCGGCTGCAGTGTGTCATGGTTCATATCAAGTGGTTGTGTACTTTCAATGTCAAGATCGTCGAATCCGTCCATATGTTATCTCCTTCTTTGATTTATTTAATACCACTAATAAGTATAAGCGCCTTCAGGAAGCGTTGTCAATTATTTTGATACTCAGTACCGTTTTCGATTAAAATCCGCTTCAAATCACATAGGTTTTCGCCGCTTGCCAATATAGTACTCAAGGCAAGAGCGTAATTTTGGTAAAGAATGTCGCTAATGGCGTCATAATAGGGTATAGTTGCTTGCATGCAACACAAAATGGGACTTCGTCAGCAAAAGAAACAGCACGTACTAAATACGGTGCATAAAACGGCCGTAACGCTCTTTACTAAGCGGGGCTACGATACTGTGTCTATGGAAGATATTGCAAAGGCGTCGGGGATATCTCGGAGCACTCTTTTTAGGCATTTTGCAACCAAAGAAGCGACGGTTTTACACAATAACCTCGATCCTATACTCCGTGACATATTTCGCAATCAACCAATTCATTTAACAGTTATTCAAGCGATCCGTAATACACTGCACAACGGGCCCTTACAGTCCAACGCTAGCAAATTGCACGAGCAACGGTACAACCTCATCCGGACTGTTCCCCGGCTACGTATCGCCTTGTTGCAAGAGTTAGCTCAAACGAGCGATATGCTTATAGATCTAATCGCTGAGCGTGCTAATCGCTCAAGTGATGATATCGTCGTTTGCACACTTGCAAATGCGCTTATGGGTATAGCAGTTGGTATCGTACTTAGCTTAAACGAAACAGAAGATTATCTTACGAGATTTGATCAAGCTTTAGAGCAACTTGAGGTTGGATTTGTAATCTAGTTGTCTATATCGCCTACCGTTGAACAGCATATCAAGAAGTTAGGTATAGAATATACTCTCCTGCGTCCGGTTGCATTTATGGACAATTTTCTCCAATCGGCGCTCTCCCAGATGCTAACCTGGGACGCTAGGCCAACCATGAAAATTGACTGAGCGATCCTGGATCATCCGGCTAAACCATCATCGGACAGTGCCGATCTCTTTACGATAAGCGTAGACAAATACGGTAGATTCATCGCGGCCGCTTAATATTAACCCAAGGATATTCTTAGAGGCATAGTCCATGAAATCATGAGATGGTACTGGTAGGCTGAATATATCGAGCACTCTCTGGATGGACTCCCGATAGTAACTGTGACGCCGATTATCTAAATCAAGGCCAGCAACAAGCTTTATATATCGATCAATTTTTGAATCAACAATGTATGGGCCGCTGAATCTCATAGGTGTATTATAGCTATTTAACTTACTTAAATGTGTACTAACTTGCAATTATGCAGTGTCGGACTTAGGTTCAGATTGCGTACAAGTCTAGTTTTCTCAAATCCTACACATAAGTAGCTCCAAATACCTCAACAAAAATAGAGACTAGCAAATATAACTATTGGCGTGAGTAAACTGGTAAAATTATAGATAGATATATACCAAAGGTTATTAACTCCCGTCTCGTTGATTTTGTATAAACATAATATACATGATAAATCCGTTCGTGCTTGCCGTTATTCTTATTGCATCTTATGATTTCTAATAGTGACAACAGACAGTCGCGCCCTCAAGAGTCCAGGTTGCGTTCATCCAATTCCCAGAGAGGAGACACTAACCAGCCGTCAAGAGAACTTTCCACACAGAGGAACCGAATCAAGAAGATTAGAGAGGTCAAAGGAATGAAATTCATCGCTTGGATTGACCGTCTTATCGGTCCGCCACGCCAGTCAACCTTCCGGCAGATCTATGTCGTGGAGAACCAAGACTGGCTCGCACCCGTGAGTAATCTCACAGACCAGGAAGCGTACGACGCAATCGTCGCGCTCTACGAGACGGTAAATGACGAGCAGTACCGGGTTGCTATGGATGACCTGAAGAATTCACAGCAACTCCGTCTTCAGGCGCAATGATTCAGTAAATGACGACCGGGCACTGTGAGATTAGGCATGCTGATCGTATGTCTGTCACTCCATGGGGTGTGGGAAGTCCCACGCCCCATGGTCATTGCATCGAGTATTATTTATAAACCAAGGGCCATGCGCCTGATGACTTGAGGCTCGACGGATCATCGTTCAGGCGCGGGTATCAGTTGACTGACTACTCCCGCACAGTGGCCGGAGTTGGGGATGGCGACATATTATAACCACTGATCTAGAACCAATACGCTCAGCCAAGATGTACCTCCTGACATAGAAAAGGCAGCAACATTGCTGCCTTTTTTGGTTCTCGCGTCTCGGACTTTCATACATAAACATCCATCATTTCAACTTGCATAGAGCAAGTAATTTGTTATAGTCGTAAGGGCGACGTGTCGCATCAGCATTGAATAATAATTAGACACCAGGTCTGCCCATAACGTAAAGAGGGATGAAAATTAAAACTATGTCTATCACTTCAGACGAATCAATCACAATTAACGCACCGACTGTCAAGGTATGGCAAGCCATAACCGACCCGGAAATTGTAAAGCAATGGTTTTTTGGCACGACAGTCGAATCAAATTGGCAAGCAGGCGAACCAATAGTGTTTCGTGGCGAATGGAATGGCCAAGCATATGAAGACAAAGGCATCATTAAACAAATTGAACCAAATAAGATTCTTGAATATACACACCTTAGCTCGCGTACCGGTCAGTCAGATGTACCTGAAAATTACGAAACCATACAGTTTGAACTAACTGAAACAAACAACCAAACAACAATGTATATTCATGAGGAAAACCTTCCATCGATCGAGGCGCGAGACAAATCGATTGGGATATGGAAAACCGTTCTTGGTAACCTAAAAAAGACGGTCGAAAACCAGATATAATTTCATGTACTCTATCCAAAACACCACTTCTGAAGTAGTGTTTCGGAATGTCAAGAGAGCCTCAAAAGAGATTGACATTAGATCGGCCAATTTCAATTAATGTGCTGATCATATTAGTAGCGAATATCCGGAGCATGCGTGTCTTAGGATGATCCGCGCACTAGTAGTATACCCATTACTGCATCAATAGAAGGTACTACCGTTCCTGGCTTCCAAACAAGCATTTCAGCAATCCCTTGTAGCGCTCCCCAAAATGCTACAGAAAGTGAAAGGGGGTCGCCGGTTCGAAATACGCCCGCTTGTTGGCCTGTCTTAATAGTTCGAACTGATAGCTCAACCGATTGAGAGTGTACGCCGACTGATTGTACTGCCAAGGGCATGTCACTAAGTGTTAACACCTGGTTAACTAATAAGAACATATACTTGCTCTCATCGTCCGAAAACGAATTAAGAATCATCGATGCTATGGTTGTCAATGTTTTTTGAGGATTATCATTGCTCTGCAATAACGTCGCTATACCGTCAAATTCATAATTAACTTTATTCATAAGTTCTTGCAGAATCTCCTCTTTCGAAGAAAAGTAGTGGAATAATAGTCCAGGGCTCACATGAGCAGCATCAGTAATATCGTGAATTTTCGTGCCGGTATACCCTTTACGTACAAAAAGCTCCAAACTCGCAGAAAGAAGCGCCTGCCTCGCGGCGTTATATTGTATTTGGCGCTTATTCTGCTGAGTCATTCGATTTTCCTTATTTATTGCTAATCATTTTTTGTAGCATAACATATACTGATGGACTTATGAAAACAGCTATATAGATAAGGTAGATCCACGGAAATTGTCCAATATAAAAATCGTGCGGACCGAGTGATATCGGATTTTGGATAAGTACAAAAAAGACAAGATCAACCACCAATGCGATCGGCAGCCAAAGTACACCTAAACGTAACGCGTTGGGATAAGTACGCTCCTGCGGTCGTTTCCAGAAGTATAATCCGGCGAATAATGTCCAGTTTATTAGATTAATGGCCGGCTGAAAATATTCAGAAAGTATATATGCGTGACTATATACTGCCTGGCTCTCAGGCACCCTTGGCGCATGTGTGACCGCAATGATAAGAAATGAAAATGCCGTCGCGACAATCGTCACCGATATGTACGATAGAAGAAATGTCCATAATGCCCGTTTCAGCCTAACCTTCAAGTTATTATTAGTACGCATGTAATATCCTTTCGTTAAATATTTATTTAACGAATTATAAATGGTGCCCATGCTGTGGTCAATAGGGAAGTTGGATGCGAAATCAAACCATGGCGTATAATATTTGGACGAGACTGAATATGGATCGTAGACACCCAGCTTTCTCATGGGTTATGAGTACTTATATAATGCTAGTAAATGATTTTTGAAACAAAAAAACCGCTTATAGCGGAATCTTAAAACGTGGGCAGTTCCCCGCGCCGAGTATCGGCGCGGGGCCCCTTTGAAGTTGTAAGTCAGTACTCGTCGTAGTACTCGGCCGGTTCGCTGCCGTCGTCGAGTTCGGCGGTGTGCCGGAAGACGGGCTGGAACAGCATCTCGTACATCTCGGAGTAGTGGCAGTGGGTGTCCAGCGCGTGTGCCACGATGGCCTCGAACATGTTCAACTGGTAGGGCTTCGGCGGATTAGCTCCGTCGAAGTATGCCTCGAACTTCACGCCCTTGGAGGTTGCTGTGAGGCTCAGGAACTTCCAGTTGAAATTCTTGCTCCGCAGCGCGACCTGGATGGTCTCGCGCAGGAGGTCGCAGGCCCGGTCGTAGCTCTCACTGTCGGGGCTGGTGTCGCGGCCGAACATGTCCGCCATCTTCAGCCCCCGGGGGAGCTGCAGTGTGACGATGGTGTTCAGCATGTTCTGATACTCGAAGTGCAGCGGCACCAACAGCTGACGCGCGTTGAGGATCGTGAGCTGGCGGTACATCTGCTTCGCCTTCACGGTCATGAACACGCGAACGGCGTCCAGGATCAGACCCTCGGAGTCGCAGCCCATCCACTGGGCGTCATCGATGCCGACCTCGATGGTCGGCTCCTCGGAATCGAGCTCGTGCTTGACCTCGACGACCCAGTCGTCATCGATGCCGATGAGCGACCGCTCCAGGTAGTGCCGGAGCTCGTCGCGCATGTTGTTGTGCGTCTCCGCGGTCTCGCCGGGGATGGTCACACCGAGCTGGATCGTCGAATCCGTGTTGAACATGTTGTTCACGGTCACGAAGACCCGCTGGTTGAAGAACCACTTGTCGAGCGAGGGCGACAGGAGCACTCGGTGGTCGATGATGGTCATCAGACTTCCTTTGCTTCAAAGGGCGCTAAGCGCCACTTGTGGGGACTCTTAGGTTGTATATATTTTACACTATTTTATATATTATGTCAATATGCGACGCTGCGAACGCATACGAGGGAATTAAGAATTGCCCAGCCATGAGATACTTACAGATGAGAAAATCGCCATTGTAACGATTTTCTTTATTTTACTATTGGGATTATAAAAATAAACGAAATATATTGACATACTAGAACGTCTAATTTATATTAGTGAACAAGCATTCACTAATAGGAGAACACGTGTATGGCTCGACCTAGACTCGTTTCGAATCAGACTATCATTAACGCAGCATACGAGCTGCTAATGGAGCATGGTTTGAGCGGACTTACCTTTGAAACGCTAGCAACACATGTTGGACTCGTGCCCGCCGCACTCGTGCGTCGCTTTAAAAATAAGCATGAGCTTATATTGCAAGTTGATCGTTACGCACTCGAGCGTACTAATAGCAAGGTAGAAGAGGCAATGGAGAAGACGGCTTCGTCGATTGAAGCTATCATTGCGCAGTTCACGACCGAACTTGCATTCGCCACCACGCTTGAACGATTCGCAAACGGCCAAGAATTCCTTCTCATGGATTTTCGTCATAAGGATCTATATAACAACTACCAGATCTCGTTTGAGCATCGTCACCAACAAATCATTGAACTGTTGCAAAAAGCACAGACCACTGGAGAACTAAGAGAAATCGAGGATATTCCTGATCTTGCTCGTCACCTTGAGATGTTATTGCATGGCGCTGGCCACGTATGGGCAATGGCACCAGAAATGCCGATTGAAGATTACATACGACATCACACGCTACTCGCCCTTAAGCCGTATCGTAACGTAGAAAAAGAGGAGAACGCATGACGAAAACATAGCCTTACAGTAACCTTGATATATTTAATTAAAAATGGAGAATAACTATGACCGGAAAATTTGTCTTTATCAATATGGCTACAAGAAACGTAGCAGCTGCACGTGAGTTCTATACCAAGCTCGGCTTTGAGATTAACGAAATGTTCAGTAACGAGAATAACGTTTTTATAAACATCGCCCAGAATGTACAACTTATCCTTGGAACAGAAGCCTTTTTCAAGCAAATTGGTGAGATGCGTGAATTTGCCGATGCTTCTAAAGTGACCGAAGCAAGTATATCAATCTCAGTAAGTAGCCGTGAAGAGGTCGATGAACTATTTGACAAAGCCATTGCCGCTGGAGCAAAGCCGTTTGGAGGTGTTGTTGAGGAGAAAGAGATAGGCCTTTATGCTCGCGCTTTTTCTGATCTTGACAGCCACAAAGTAGATATCAATTACATGCCTGTCTAGTTTCTTGAAAAGTTACGCAAAACCCGATTGCTCAGATCGGGTTTTGCGTAATACTGATATCGATGGGAAGATAAAAACGTACGTAAGCACATGCTCAGACTCTTATAGATGAGTTAACCGTTTGCGTAAGTATGTTGAGGAGGATATGTACAAATGTCGCTTAACAACGCTGATCCAAAAGTTACAGAATACATCGAAAGCTCTGAGGATTTTGCCAAGCCAATTCTCAGCCGCTACGCTCGGTATCGGCGTCGCGCAAATGCTGGGAGTTGTCATAAACCCCAAGCTGAGCGCCGCCTCGGTTGCTCTACTCGCAATCGAATACTCGGCTATCTTCTTCCTCATAGCCTTCATTAGACGCAATCACAACTGACTCCACTCACTTCACCAGCCTCAGAGCACTTAGCTCTGGGGCTACTTATCAAGAAATTCCTGAATAGCGTCGGCGAGAATCATCCCACCTCGGGTATTGAGGTGTACACCATCAACATGATATTTCCAGCCGTTCATCTTGGCGATTTCGTCAAAGGTGCGTCGTCGAATAAACTCACGCCAATAGTAATCGCGGAAGAATGAGCGAAAGCGAAACTCAGTAAATGCCTTACCTGGGTCGGTCATAAGCTGCTCCTCAAATCGTTCATAAAAGGGGATGTAATCGACGCCTTCTTGTTGGGCGACATGTTTGATAATTTTTGCAAACTCCGCGAACAGTTTGTTGAGCTCCGCTTGCTTTGGGTTACTGGAGTTTGGATCTTCGCCGACGAGTGCTAGCGATACCAGGCCAATGCGCGCCGATGTCTTAGCCTGTAGTTCGTTCACGATTGCCGTCAGATTCTCTCGAAACCATTTGGGTGACGATTTCTCCGGTAGTCTTTTCCATCCTCCAAGCATTTTTTGAACATTTGGAAAAACCTGATTAAGGATGTCATTTGCACCAATAATAAGAATAACGCGATCTGGATGGAGAGTAATGGTCTTAGGAAGACGCTGAAGAGTACTATATGCAACGTCGCCGCCAACACCGCGATTGACGAAGGTAAAACGGCTGTTCTGTGGCCGCTTCTCGAGCTCTTTGAGCCAGTTAAATACACCATGCGCCGCCGCCGTGCTTGAACCGACACAAGCGACAATCTCGTTTTCCTTTTGTATTTGATTTTTCATGTATTCCGCCATTCAAAAAATCATTACGCATACTTGAATAATTGTTACGTCTTGATAGTAACTCATTACGCATATGCTTTCAATATTTTCTGAAAATTATTTCTATGTCATAATAATCGTCATGTATACAACGCTTAGAGCACTGTCCGGCTTCTTTCAAACAGGCGGCATGACAAAAAGTATGTCGAACGTATTAGCATATCTGACTATTTGCGAGCCTTCGACACAAACAGCTTCAGATATTGAATCGACGCTGCACTTGTCAAAGGGTTCTGTGAATACAGCGCTAAACGGCCTATTGCGTGCCAAAATTATACAATGCCAACTGACATCGAAAGGCGGACGTTTTTTAGAATACCAACTTGATGCACAGGGATGGGAGCGAGCGATCACCTACAGATTATCATCCCTGAGAGCAGCTGTCCAAGTCGCTGACGATGCCCTCGTATCCGCTCCGCACAACGAGCGACTACATGCAATGCGAGAAGCATATGTTGAATTTCTATCACAGTTCAACAATCTTACGAAAAAAGATAGACAGACATAGCATGGCAGTGTCAATCTAAGATAGGTAAGAATACTTCTCTAAGATTGAAAGATCACATGACAATGCAACCTTTGTTTTGAGTTACTTAAACATCTGTTTTTCTGATGGCAGCTCAATAAATAAACTTTTATCTTCCGAATTACAATAAATACCTAACCCAGAAGCAGCGAAGTCCGAGCATTTCTTCAGAGATGAAGAGATTGCTTTTTTAATATGAATAGTATATAATTTTCTCGGCTTTATTCCTGCTAAAGATAGGCTGACAAAGATGCTAAAGCCAACTGCCGACGAGTTGGAAACGGCTGAACGGCTGAAGATCGACGGCGCCGCCGAAATGACGGGGCCGGAACTGCGCGTCGCCATCCAGCGAGAGCGGGCGCGCCTCAAAGCTCTCCGTGAGGGCCGTGAGGAGTACGACCGGTGGGTAGCGATATGTCGTGCACTCGGTGCGCAGATCCAGAGCGGCAAGGGATCGCCAAGCAAGGACGAGCTGATTCGCCTCTACGAGAGAGAATTGCCAGCCGCACTTGCGAAACGAGGCATCGTTGAAGGTGCTAGGCTGACCATTCCGCCGGGCTGTGGCATCGCTCGATCGGGTCGAGCAAGTGTCGGCAAGCTCTGGCCGATGAGTACCGACCAGCGCATCACTATCACGCTCGCCTTCGATGGCGCAGCGGCCCATACGTACGATGCTTGGCTCGTGTGGCGACACGCGACGACCATCCGCCGAAGCAGGTAAGCGTGTGGGGCTGGGCTAGGAGTGAATCCTACCCAGTCCCACAAAGAACAGAAGCGAATTATCTTTGGCAATATCTGCAATGATCTTAATTATGAGGATACTTGATATAGTGCAAGAAACTCTCAGCTTACGGCCCTTGCCCATAAATAATCAGCTCAGTACACTTCCAAATTATCAAAGCGCAGCACAAAACCTCTGCAATACGTAAAGTCAAGCAGCTCCAACTTGTGCCCTACAATAATAAAATAGGTAGACCCTTTTCGGTCTACCTATTTTACGCTAGAGATGGCACAACTACATTGATGCAGTTTCGTAGACTCGTATTTCACAGTTTGGAGCATTACCATATGGACTCTCCAAAACGAGCTTACATGCTTCGTCGAGACTTTCGGCACTTATCATGTAATACCCCACGGCCGTATCAGCCAGTGTGGCTATACTACCGTCCTTAACAACTGCACGATCCGATGGGGCAAGTGGGTTACCGCCATCAATAATACGATTTCCAAGTTTAGCAAAGAACTCACCCCATGCCTGTTGTTTTTCAGGTGATAGGTCTCGTGGTAGTTCTGGTTTAGTATTATGACCAACGACAAGATATTTCTTCATTTTATACTCCCTTGTTATTATTACCTGTTGTTAAGTACTTAACGTAATTCTCCAGCGTCTCGTCATCATTGCCATATTCTAAACGATATTGCGCCATCCAATGCTGAGCGACAGCGAAGGAATCCCTTTTAATCGCTACAAAATTCGTGCGACCAACTTTACGCCGCTGAATAAGCTGAGCATCCTCAAGTGTGCGGATATGCCTATGGATAGAAGGCAACGACATGGCATGTTCTTCAGCCAATTGACCAACCGTGGCGGGGTGAAAAGAAAGCGTCCTCACTATTTCGCGCCGCTTTTCGTTACTCAAGGCGGCAAAGACCACATCAAGAACAGCTGAATTGGCATCTTTACTTAACATACATGTTAAGTATACGACTCTCCTCACTTAAAAGCAATGAACATTAAATTATATAGTTGTCTTTGCTTACAGTTGTACTGTAATATCGGCCTGCTTGCTTATTACGGACAACCAATCTGAATATAAAAAGACATCCGGGAGTAAGTGAGGGCTTCTCTAAATGCCGACACCACCAATAATTGTTGCAGTGGTAGGCTTATCAATCGAGGCGACGAGTGACATAAACGTGTCTTTTAATTCTTTTGCCACATCAGGTCTCGCGCCAAAGGCCTCTTTCGCTTCCTTAGATACCCATAGCTCTGCAATACATACAGTATTCGGCTCTTCAGTCACACCGATAAGGTAGTAGATACATTCAGGAATGTCGTTAAGCAGTTTACTGCTTTCTTGCAATTGTTGAATAAGTTGATCGTATTTGTCAGGTCGAGCAATCACTTTTACACACTGTGTATATGGTCCCATGGTTTTTTATCCTTTGTTACTATTTATGGTCATTATAGATTTCGATAGCGTTTAAACATCATACAAAAAAGCATGTCGGAATAGTTCGATGAGTTCATCTGCATGCTTTTTGACGTTATAATTTCGTTGACTATACAATTTTGCAGCCACTCCATTTAAAGCCATCCGCAGGGTTAATGCTGCAATGTCTGTGTCGAATTTTCTTAATACTCCTTTCTTTTGTCCAGACGCAAAAACATCCGCCAGGTCAGAAAGCTCACGCTCATATAGAGTTACAGCGAGACTAGCATGCCTTAGTGGTTGAAAATTAGATCGTATGGCTTGTAGTGCTTTTATATGCATTGGGTATTGCTGATAAAATTGACAACTCAATTCGATAAAACTTCGAATCTGCTCCCATTCGTTTGTCGTTTGCCAAATTTGGGATGACATATAGTCACGCGCTGTCGCATAGATGTAGGCGACAGTCTCTTGTATCAACTCCTCCTTAGTAGGGAAGTGGTATTGAATCACACCCTTGCTAACCTCAAGACGGTTACTTAATTCACCAATTGTAGCCCTCGTATATCCCTCATCAGCAATCGTCTCTACGACACATTGAAGTATGCGCCGCTGCGTTGATGTAATGATAGTTCGAGGGGTGTAAGTTTCCATTGTCGTCTTGGTAATTATATGCTAAATTTAGTACAAACGTACTAAATTTAGCATACTAAAAGGAAGAAAATTATGCAAACATCTCGGCGCCTGACAGATGATCTGACACGATATAGATGGTTCGTTCGGGGAGCGACCTGCCTGGTTCTCCTTAGTATCTTTTTCATCGGTCAGGCAGTTGCGCAATTTAGCACCACAACTCCATACAGTATAAAAAACCAATCAATAAGTTCTCTTGGAATTACCATTTGCGAGAACTTCAAAGAGCCACAAACACAGCAACAATTTTATGTTTGTTCGCCGCTACACCTAGTTATGAATGTCACATTTATATTGACCGGCTTATTGACTATGCTAGCAGTCACTCTCATAGTGAGTCCCCTGTGGCCAAAAGGGAGAGCACGGAACATGGGAGTATTTCTCATTTTCTTTGGTGGCATCGAAGAAGTTGTGGCTGGATTCTCACCACTCAACCTGAATCCGCTCCTTCATAGTTTATCGGGCGGCCTTGCAATTACAGCGTTAAACATCGGCATACTATTACTTGGATTTGCGGCTATTAAAAGCCACCGTCTTCTAGGATGGTATGCACTCGCCTGGGGAACGATAGGAATGATCGGATTCTTCATGAGTGGAACGCCACCTTATGCTTGGCTAGGATATGGAGGATGGGAGCGTGCTGCAGGATACGCTTTCCCGCTGTGGGGTATCGGCACAGGGACATATTGGCTTATCCAACTAAAGCTCCCTAAAAAGACTTTCTTTTCTAAAAAATGACGCATACTTCAGCTTATCAAGTAACGATCTAGCGAAAAACGATACTGGTGCGTGAGACAATAACCGATGCGAGAATAGTTGCATAAAAATATATATGTGATATAATAACTAACGATGACATCGCGAACGCGTGTCAAACATCGAGACAAGGGAGCCCAAACATGGGTACCAACCACCTGAACAGCGTGGACCTCACCACCCTCACCAAGGGTACGTTCGTCCACGTGAGCCTCGACCACGGCGGCACCATGCACCTCAGCGTGGACAACCCGTCTGAAGGCCAGGTGACCATCTACGTGGCCGGACTCAAGCCGCTGAAGGCGACGATCACCAACGAGGCCAACAACCACGTCCTGGCGCTGGGCGACACCCTGAACCTGGGTGGCAGGTCCACGCCGCGCACGGTGACGTCGCTGGAGGTCGGCGGCGGCCTGCTCCAGCTGAGCATCCCCGGCGGCACGCATGAGGACCTGGCCGAACTGGCCAGACTCGTGCAGGCGCAGACCGGCATGGAGGTGCTGGGCTTCGGCCAGAGTAACCCCCAGGTCGCCACGGCAGAGTAGACCACCTCTCGATAGGGTAGCGTAGGAGGAGAAGGCGGGCGCGAGCGTCCACATAGCGACGTTCGTCGTCCGCCCTCCTCTACGCTCCCTCTGTTCCATGAATACATGTTCATACTGATAAGTCCGCAAGGATGAAAAAGCAAGAAATAATGAAATACGAGCTAATGCGGTGCTTGTCAAGAACTTTGTGAATAGCTACAGTGCTTATCCTAACTCTTATGACGACACCCTGATCTCCAGCCATGAGATTATCAATCAAGTAAATACGTCCATTTTGGACGTATTTTGTGTATTTTGACATAAAAACGTTGAGCCTTATTCGAAGACTTCATCTCGCTCCCGACCTGTCTCTGCTATGATGAATAGATGGAAGAAGAGATACTTGAAACAACGATCATCGACCGATCGTCCGAGTAAGTATTGCTGTACATCATCCCACCAACTGAAGGCTTGAGTAAATTCGCGAAACTTTTACGTAGTTCACGATACTACTGTAGGCTACCGGCTTCCAAGCACCACCTTATTCTGCGACAATATCTATCTCAAAAAAAGGAAACGCTCTTATGTCCCTCATCTATATCACCGGCATTCCCGGTTCAGGAAAAACCACCATTCGTAATGAGCTTCGCAGTCGGGGGTTTACCGCCTATGGTACTGACGAGGACGACCTCGCCCACTTCTATAACATTGCAACGAATGAACCTATAACACAACATGTTACTGCGAGAGATCGTACACCGGAATGGCGCTTGAAACATATCTGGAAAGTTCAACGAACAGCAGTCGAAAGGCTGTACGAAGAAGCGAGGACCAAGCCAGTATTTCTCTGCGGAGTTGTCTCGAATGACGTTACTGAACTATGGGATCTCTTCGATACGGTCTTTGCTCTTACCATTAACGAAGAAACATTAAGGCACCGTATTGTTACTCGTACAAATAATGATCACGGTAAAAACCCGCATGAATTCGAAGAACTACTTAACTGGCAAAAAACAGCAGAGCGTGATTATAAAAAGTACGGTGCTGTCACTATTGACGCGACCCGACCTCTCGAAACAGTAGTGAATGAGATTCTTGCAAAGGCTAGGGTTTAGACATGCCTCTTATCTACATCACCGGCAACTCAGGAGCTGGTAAATCCTCAGTCCGCAAAGAGCTACAGCACCGAGGCTACGAAGCTCATGATACAGACGATGATGGCATCACAACCTGGATTCATACGGCAACGGGTAGATCTACTGAACGACCAGAAGATGAAAGTGATCGCACGAAAGATTGGTATGACCAGCACGAATGGAAGATGTCGCGACAGAAAGTTGAAGAGTTTGCTAAACGCGCCAAAAGTAAACTTATCTTTTTGTGTGGCTCACCCTCAAATGCTGATGATATGCTAGATTTATACGATAAGGTAGTGTGCCTGGTTGTTGACCGAGAGACACTAAAGGACAGAATCGCTAGTCGAACAGATCACGATTTTGGAAAAGCACCCGATGAGCTCAAGAGCATTTTAGGTTGGCACGACTCATTTCAAGATCGTTATAAAGACTATGGAGCCGTCATGGTTAATGCCGCACAGCCACTTAATAAGGTAGTTGATGAAATCCTCGATAAAGCCATCGTAGACTTCTCACAATTGCCCAACATTACAGATTACTCGGTACAAGATCATGAAAAATGACGAGTTAGTTAATTTGCTCGCGACCGAAAAAGCCGGCCTTAAACTCATACAGTTAGAAGCCGAGAAGGCACTTAAGAACTATAACTCCAAAGAATGTCTTGAACTTGCTATAAAGCTTTATAGCTCCGAAGCGCGTCAAGCTCATATGTTTTCTGTATTGATTTTCGGTCGCTTAGCCGCTACCCAGAAAACAGCTTACGAAATGCTCAATACAAAAGTTATTCACGACCCCGATTGGCGCACGCAGGAAATGCTCGCGCGGGCTTTTGACCAATACTGCAAAGACGAAGGCTATGAAGCGAGTTTGCCTACTGTTCGCGAGTGGTTAGCCGCACCCGAACCAAATCAACGTAGAGCTGTTAGTGAGGGTCTACGCATCTGGACATCACGACCGTATTTTAAAGAACATCCCGAAGTAGCTATCGCGCTGTTGGCTCCATTACGTTCCGATCCTAGCGAGTACGTTCGTAAGTCGGTCGGCAACGCGTTACGAGATATTAGCAAGCAACATCCTAAACTCGTTGCAAAGGAACTGCAAAGCTGGGATCTCGCAAATCAAGACATCGCATTTACTTACAAGTTGGCATCAAAGTTCATTCATCACTTAACAGAGGAAGGTACTCAATAAAAATGAACAAAAAAGTCTCACAATTTATCACCCCACAGGCTCTCTTCTTCTTACACGGTCTTATAACCCTCGCAGCTGGAGTTGTATTGATCGTTGACCCCAACCTCATACCTGGCATTGTTGGTATACATCTCTCATCTTCTGAGTATCTTGTGCCGTATCTTTTAGGGACGGCTGAGCTATGTATCGCAACGATTTCATTAGGCGCGAGCCGATTAGTAGATGAACTTGCACTTCGTACTGTCGCCTGGTCGTTCGTCGTTCTCCACGGATCGACAGCTCTCATCGAGATTTATGCATACACTCAAGGCTTGGATGCAATAATCTGGGGTAATATTGCGCTACGCGTCGTTGTAGCTGCACTATTTGTATATTTTGGAATGTATCCATCTCCACGTAAAACGAGAAATAAGGCGTAGCTTAGGGTTCATCTTTGATACCAGTAGCGCTTAGTCACTATTTAAAAAGCACAGCCAAATTAAGTAAACTAAGTCTATGGCCGCACGACTACCCATACCTGGAAGTGATGATGATACTTGGGGCAATGTTCTCAATCCGTATCTTGAGGTAGTCCATAATAGCGACGAGACATTGCAAGCTTCAGTAATCCAACAGTATACTAAGATAGACTATCTAAATTTGAAAAGGAAACAAAAATGGGATTTTTTGCAAAAATAAAAGATAACTTTACGCACGGTGGAGTAAAGGTGCAGCTTCAAGCTCCCGCGAGTGCTTCTATGAACGATGCCATCATTCCGGCTACTATTACCATCAGTGCCACAGACAAGCAAGAAACGATTGAGAACGTATCGCTCTTTTTGGTGGCTAGAAATAGTAATCGTGGCTTTGTACAGCCCGGCAATACTACTAATACATCAAACCAAGCCACCGAGACGATCGTTGCGCAGGCGAATTATATGCAACCTTTTACTATTGCACCTGGCGAGACCAAGACAATTGAGCTTGCGATTACGATGAATCAGGGTGCAGCCATGCAGTCACAAATGCCTGCCGATGGTGCACTCGCTCAAGTAGCGAGTATTATGCAGCAGCTGCAATCTGTTTCAGAAATCATGAATGACACAAGTTACGAATACCATATACGCGCCACAGCAAAGGTTGAGGGCATAGCATTTAGCCCAAGTAATGAGCAACTTATTCAGTTGTTAAAACCGGGTGAGGTCGGTGGTGCATTGAGATTATAGTCTCAAGAGTGGTTGTTATTATATGCATTGAGAGCGATGCAGTTTACAATATTTTTGTTGTTTCTCAACACTAACCTATATACTTATACATAATGAAGATCGTCAAGATATCGATACAAGATGAAAATACACTAGTATTACAAGAAGATGGCTCGAAAGGTGACCTGATTGACCTTAAGTCAATTCACGAAATCGACATCGACAAAGGAACGATCGAAAGTGTTGTAAGCTCGATTAAAAAAGATAAGTTTAAGGAAGAACTCGACAAAGCGGTCAAAGCAAAAGATCAAGAATACGAGCTTAAACTTCAGCTAGAGGCAAAAGAGATAGCTGAAAAAGCCAATGTGACCTTAAGTGATAAAGATGCACTAATCACTCGGCTTCAGGGCATAGTCGACTCCTCTGAGATCGCTAAAGAGCTAGCCGTAACTAAAGCAGTAGGTTTAGTAGAAAAAGAACGTGACGAACTCAAGGTCAAATTATCCTCAGAGGAGCTAGACAAAAAGCGTATTGAATCGTCATTAACAGAAAAATATGAGACTCAAATTAAAGATCGAAACGATACTATCGAACGTCTTAAGGACATGAAGGCTAAACTTTCCGTGAAACTTCTCGGTGAAAATCTTGAACAACATTGTCAAAATGAGTTCAACAACGTTCGTAGTGGAATGTTTCCCTTTGCTTATTTCGAAAAGGATAACGAAGCAGTTGAAGGTACGAAGGGCGATTACGTTTATCGTGACTACGAGTCAAAAGATGGCATTGAGATCATTTCAATTATGTTTGAGATGAAAGATGAGCAAGACACCTCGGTTAACAAAAAGACCGTAGAAAGTCATTTAAAGAAACTAGACGAAGACCGTAGAAAGAAAAAATGTGAATACGCGGTTCTTGTAACTCTGCTTGAAGCAGATAACGAACTTTACAACCGTGGCATAGTAGATGTCTCTTACAAATACAACAAGATGTTTGTTGTCCGACCACAATTCTTTCTTCCTCTAATCTCTCTGCTCAAGAATGCTGGCCTGAAATCGGCTGAAGACAAACGTCAGCTAATATTAGCAAAAAACAGCAATATCGACATCGAGAATTTCGTAGATAACATGGAAACATGGAAAACTAGTTGGTCTAGCAACATGAAAAATGCGGCTAAGAAACACTCCGAAGCGATCGACCAAATCGAAAAAGCCATCAAAGACCTAGAGAGGGTTCGAGATGCACTTACTATGTCCGATAAACATCTATTGACTGCAGAGAACAAAATGGATGACCTAACCATAAAGCGATTAACAAAGAATGCCCCGTCGGTTGCAGAGCGATTTAGAGAGCTTGAATAGAAATCCACCCGGATACGGTGACGCGAAAAGGGTGTCTACTCAAGAATCTTTGACAAATTTATCAATAAAGTATATATTATTTTTGTAGGCAGTTCACCTTCGAGCAGGGAGAAACACCCTCATGAGTGACGAGAACAAGCAAGCCGTCCTGGGAGTCCTGGAGGACGCGTGCCTCGCGACCGAGAAGGGCAAGGCCCCGGGCAACGCCAAGCTGGTCTGGATGACGATCGCAGAGATCGTCGAGGCCGGCGGCATGTCCCAGGCTGCGGCTGAGGACGGCGTGGGCACCGGAGTCCGGGAGGGACTGGTCCTGAAGGGGACCGGCAACCACGAGGGCAAGTACGCCCTCAACGACCCCGACCTGGACCAAAAGTACACCGTGTAGCCTCGGCTACTGCCACAAGCTGCCACCCGACCCGAGCAATGCTCGGGTCGGGTGGCAGTGCACAAACCTTTTAGAATTTATGTCATCAAAATATAGTTCAAAATTACATTATCAAGCAATATAATGATTGAAATGTAAATTCAGTAGTGTTACACTCAAGGTCAGGAAGAACCATCCAACCCGGAGGTGCAGCAAAATGAGCGGTCCGATCAACATAGCCGGACTGGAGTCCGCCCGACTCCTTGCCGCGTTGTTCAACGCGGCAAGTCCCCAAGGCCTGGGGTTCCTTCAGTACACTGAGAAGTCGATGAGCGTCGAAGAGGCCGAAGGCCACCTCGCAGCGCAGAGGCATTTCAAGTACCTCGAAGGGAGAGCTCTGGGCATCGATCTGGCTACGTCTCAGCTCAAGCCCTATCACTACGACCACTACTACGGCGCCGGCAGCACGGAGCAGATCGTGGCGCTCGTCAGGCAGGGAGCGGACGTGAACTGCCGACAGATCGCCGATCTGCACGCGGCTCGTCGTCGTGCGGCAGCTGAGGAGACGCGGGAGGGATTCGGCGTGCCTTCGCCCGGAACGGGCGAGCAGAACGTTCTCGGGCACAATTTCCTGGTGGTTTCTACCGAATACGGTGGACGCGGCCAGGAGCTCTACGCCAAGATCGCTTCCTACCTGTGACAAACGGCTTTACTTGTACGCCCTACACTCATACTAGTATTTTCTAACCCGACATTCGGAGGTCGAATTCTTCCATGCCAACCAAGTAATTATTTTCAAAAGTACCTCGCCCCGCTTACATAGCAATCGCCTCAAGGTAAAGCTCCGCTACACAAGCGGAGCTTTACCTTTTAGAAGGAGTCCAAGTTTTCCTTAGATAAGTTATTTGTAACTTTATGTATACTTTAGCAGTAAGTATAGTATGCAGAACAAAGATGAATCCGAGCTTATCGCTCTTAGTATAAACGGTGACCACGTCGCCTATGGCACCTTGGTTGACCGTTATAAAAACGCCATTTTTTATCATAGTTTTGCCATTGTCCACGATGAGGATGCTGCAGAAGATATTACCCAAGAAACGTTTATCACAGCGTACTACAAACTTAATCGTTACAACACAGAGTACAAGCTAAGTACGTGGCTCTTTAAGATAGCGACGAATAAAGCACTCGACCTGCTAAAGAAACGTCGTCACGAAATAACGACTGACGATACTCTATTTGAGACCATAGAGTCGCAACATCCAGGCCCCCACCAAACAAGTACTCACCAAGAATTGTACGATGCCGTTCACCAGCTTACTCCACAATACCAAGTCGCTATTAGTCTCTACTACTGGCAAGGATTAGATTACGAAGAGATCTCTAAGACTCTTGGAGTACCTATAGGCTCGGTCAAAGGCTGGCTTCATCGGGCAAAAGCAATATTAAGAAAGGAGTTGTCATGAAAGACAATCTAGAGACATTACTAAAAAATCATCGCTATGCGCCTCGTCGCGAACTCTCTGAAACCTTTACCACAACTACTCTGAGTAAATTAAAAGACCGACCTCGTCATACGTTGTTTTCAAAATCAAAGGAGCTATTCGCTATGAATCTACTGAAGAAACCGGCAATGGCTTTTAGCGTTACGGTTGCGTGTTTAGCAATTGGAGGAACTTCCTATGCCGCCATTGGTGGCTGGAGTGGAATACAAGCCTTCTTCGGTGGCGAGAAGAAGGTAGATAATGCCCGCATCGTTACCGTGAACACAAATAACTGTACGATTACGAGTGCATTCAATATCACCTCACACAGCAAAAGTGAATCCGTTTACTACTATAGAGTAATCAATGGATCAACACTTACTAATGATCAGATCATACAAATTGCCAAAGGCTACTGTGAAAGCACCGTTCAGTCCCAGGTAACATTTGATCTCATGGGGGAGTTAAACAAAAATCCGCTCAACCAAGGAACCGTTGTCGGCGGGTATATTGACAGCACGGTCACGGCAATAAGCAATTCTGGTATCGGTATTCATTCAGAAGTTCCTATAGGTAACACGATTGAGAAGATCAACCAAACTTTCCCAAAGATAGATCCAAACGTGATCGTCTACTCGGGTAACCAGCGGCTGGCACTTGCCGATATCCATGTCGGTGACCACGTTTCTCTCTCATATCGCGCGAGTGGTGATGCTTTGAAGAATTCCGAAACCATTCCTCCCGACCAAATTGATACCAGCGCTCAGGTTATTGTATCAATCTCTAAAAATACTCCTGATCTCACAGCGGCAGTAAACTACCAGAAATATAATGGTAAAGAGTTTGAGCAAGTCATTCCATGCTCGACAGACACAAGTGGGTATTGTAACGCAGAACAGTATCTCTCACATAAACACTAAAATCCATAGAGCGTCTCCTTAAAAAGACGCTCTATTTGAAATTATTTTACTTTCTAACCGTATAAGAAATAGAAAGTGTATTCATGATAGCCAAACACAAACCACATTCATGCCATTATCATCTCTACGTAGTATTGTTACTCGTTCTTTTAGGTGGCTCTTACGTTGCATACGCATTACTTCGTCCGCTTCCGCCTATTAAGCCACAGGCAATCATACCTCCAAAATTTGAGACAGAAATACCGACTGTCGTTTGGCCAGACGTTGGGTCGGCCGCAATTGGAACCTCAGACTGGGGCGTACTGGAAAGTCACAACGACACCCCACGACCAACTGCTAGTGCAATTAAATTATTGACCGCGCTGACCGTGTTGAAAGCAAAGCCGTTTGCTCCCGATAGCCAGGGTGCGACATTAACCCTCGATGATACTGACGTTACTTTTTACGAAAATGAACAGGCAAGGGGTGGTTCGGTTGTACCGGTTGCGACAGGAGAGATCATCACCGAACGTCAAGCCTTGGAGGCTCTTTTGCTGCCATCAGCAAATAACATCGCCACAACCCTCGCTACCTGGGCTTATGGTTCAATGCCCACCTACATTACTTCAGCAAACCAACTTGCTAAGTCACTCGACATGCAGACAACCAACATTGCAGACGCGAGTGGATTTTCGCCCCTCACCACAAGTACCTCACACGACCTCGTCGAGCTAGGTATCGCCGCACTTAAAAATCCAGTCGTCGCTTCTATTATGTCTGAGGAAAGTGCCTCGCTGCCTGTTGTCGGGATCGTACATAACGTCAACACACTTCTTGGTATCAACGATATTATCGGTGGTAAAACTGGCAACACGCCTGAAGCAGGTGGTTGCTTCATAGGTGTGAGTCGCTCTATAGAAGATGGCCATGAAGTTATGTTTGTTAGTGCCGTTATGGGTGCTCCTTCACTTGGCGCAGCATTGGACGCCACACCACCGCTCGTTAGTTCTGCCGAACAGAACATCGTCGATACTCCATTATTTACGACGGGCGACCCACTTGCCACCTATACAGTGCCATGGAGTTCATCAACATTTCATGCAGTAGTATCTCAAAATATAATGCCACTTCGTTGGCTTAATGAGCCTATTCATGATGTCATACATAACACCTCCGTTTTAGTCGGGCAGACAGAAGCTGGTGACATATCGACCACCATCCGACAAACACACTATACAACCCATCTTGAACTAGATCATCCGATCCCGCCGCCATCACTTCTTTGGCGTTTAATGCACATATTTTAAGAAGGAGATATATGTTAAAAATACAATCCATACGTACTAAAAAAATTCAGAAACTATGCGTATTTATACTAATGCTCATAGTACTCTGCACGAGTGGTGCTATAGACTACACTCTCTATAGACAACGTTCCACTAAAACTGCCCCCGAAGTTCAAACAACTAAAAAACCAGTCGAACAGAGTAAAGCCGCAACCGCTCAATTAGCTCCAAAGATCGTCTCGCCAACGCCCCCACCAAGCATAAAGCCAGCAGATACTCCTTGCACTGGTAATACAGTAAGCAAACTACTCCTAGTTAGTATTAGCTCGCAGCATATGTGGGCATGTGAAACGGATACATTAGTCAATCAGAGCGCAGTCACAACCGGAGCAACTCAGGCACCAAACGGTGTTGATGATGCTACCAATATCGGAACATGGCATATCTACTCCAAGCAGATCAATCAACATCTGCGGGGATCGGACATCAATGGCAGCTGGGACGATTTTGTGCAGTATTGGATTCCGTTCGACGGCCCGATCGGCTTTCATGATGCGTCGTGGCAAACGTTTCCTTTTGGAAGTCCCGACTATAAAACAGACGGCTCTCATGGCTGCGTTCACCTTCCGCTGAATAGCATAACATGGCTCTATAGGTGGGCACCTATTGGCACTACTGTCACAGTGTTAGAATAGGATACAATACCTAAACCATGTTGTAATGCTGAAATAAATCAGCCGTGAAGTACGTATAGCGAATATGACAGATGAAAAAGACCTAATAGAAGCAATCATCACGAAAGACAACGAGTTATATCGTGGTCTTGTCGACCGCTACAAAACAGGGCTCATTATTCACTGCGAACATATAGTGAAAGATCGAGAGCAAGCTGAAGATATAGCGCAAGAAGCCTTCATTAAAGCGTACTACCAACTAAGTAAGTTTAATCCGGACAAGGGGCGGTTCTCAACCTGGCTCTATAGAATCGCAACTAACACCGCGCTCGATTATCTACGTAAGAATAAACATCAGGTAAACGTTGAAGAAATTGAATCGCGCGCAGACGAAACAATGCCGGCAGAGCTTGAAGAAGATGAAAAGCAAGTTATTCGAGATGCCATTACGACGCTTGAACCTCCGAAATACGGCGCGGTGATTAAAGCATATTTCTGGGAAGGAAAGAGCTATAGTGAAATTGCCGAGCAGTATGATACGACGACAAGTACGATAGGAACATGGATCCGTCGGGCAAAAGCTCAGCTAAAGGAGAAACTCGTATGAAACGTTTTACGTTTGAACAGCTGATTATCGCCTCAGCACCAGATCAACCCGGCAAAGCGACTGACGCATTTACTAACAATGTTATGAACAAAATTCATCGTGATGCTTCACTAAAAGCACATGTCGCCACAAAGCCTACTGCTACTAGAGCATCTTTCTTCTATCGACTCCGTCATCTACCAACCCTCGCAGTCATCGCTATCGCTTTTGTAACAATTCTGGCTATAACAGGTACGGCGTATGCTCTGACCCAGCTCTGGGCAAAGCCTATCGTTCATATTCAGACGCCAGTTAAAAGTGCCGCTGGACGTGTCGAAGTCATTGCTTCTCTTCAGAATTGCGGCAATGAAGCCGCAAAACAAACAATCGAAGTCAAGAAGATGAGTACGATTGACCCTTCGGAAATACAGAAAATCCTCCAAGCTCGCTGTGAAGTGAGCGCTGTACAGCAAGCACTAGCGCCACAAGATAGCTCAGCAATTCCTCAAATACCAGTGGATGGTCGAATCGTGGAACAGACGGCCCTTCAAAATGCGAGCAGTGTACTATCACTCTCCAAAGACACTCTCCAGTCCAAAGACGGTAGAACCAATACGCTTAGCGCTCAGGAAGTAACACCCGCAACAAAATACGTCGTTAACGGACTGGAAGGGACGGCGAGCGATATCCGACCCGGAGATACAATTTTATATACGCTGTACACGAAATATCGTCAACATGTCGGTGCAACCAGCGATCCTACCAGGTTCACAACAAGCCCTGAAGAACTCGAGAAAAGAGTGACATACATCGTAAAAGCAAACCTTCCCATAGAGTACTACGGCGCGGACAAACAAGGTCAAATCGCACAGATTACATCATGCTTCGGAAATGAAATGGATAGTTGCGCAGAAGGCGGTGTTGTAGATCTTTACCAGGATAATGGTAATAACCCACTTAGTTCAGAGATCACGTCTAGACAAGCAGTAATGCGTGAGATTCAGCTAAAACTGATGAGCGTAAATGGCACACGAATTACTGGAATATCTACATCTGGAAGACAATTCTCAGTAGCACTTCCTGTCGATGCAATAAAAACATTCAACACTACAAGAAGCTCTGGATATAACCACGTTATTATAGGCATAGGTGATACAGTGCTCATTCGTTATTACGAGCTAGCAAGTCAAAACGATACGACTGTTAGCTCCGACCGTGTTGAGTACGCTGGATTCTTAGTCGAAATGATCCACGAAAATGATCCTATCAAGAAGTATTGAGGTAGTGAGACGCAGCGAATTGCGTTGTATCAACTAGAGACACAAAAACGTCTCGTTAACCGTAGTAGACATTGCTCGTGTAATTTAAATAATGGGACATCTCAGGATGACGATACCCCGCCACTGATGAGGCGGGGTATCGTTATGATCCGCATGCCTGCCAATGACGAGGTAATGTTATTGGGGATGAGACCAGGAGGACCGCTCGTCTTCGCAGACTTTTACGGATCAGCTCACATGATCATATCATCACACTCGGGCTCTATTCCTTCGATGCAGCATCCAGTACAAGCAGCCGCCCGCGATGACGAAACTAACTGTCGCCAGCGCGCAAAGCGGAAACACGTTCGAACTGTGCCCGGTGCTGGAAGTGCCGTTCGGTTGCTGCGGATCCTTGAGGAATCCGAGGAGCCACATCTCGCTCACCATATTGGCAAGCTGTGCCCGTATCTGCGCCAGAATCATCAATGCTATGATGTTCATACCATGCCGCCTCTCAGAGAAAGAAACCTGATCATAGCATACAACATCGTGATTATATGTCAATTACGAGATCACCGTGTCATTGCATTTGTTCTTGCCCAAGTTAGTAAGAATGGGAAAACTTCTATCGCCCCGAAATGCGCTTGTTCGGGTGCTGTATCCAGGATTGAACTTGGGATTCTTTCTTGCAGCCACTCTGAATGGCTAAAGGGTGAAAAAATGTCTTTTTCCCCATGCCACAGAAGAGTGGGGCATGTGATATCTGCTGGATCAAACCCCCATGGAGTGCGAAACGCTATATGATCATCATACTGCCCAGAGACATACGCCCTACTACTGTCAACAGGACCTGAGGGCATAATCAGATTACCCATATTTGCTGCTGCATTCTCAAAACCTATATTGAGTGCGCTTCGGATGGCTGCATCTCCTATGACTCTACGATCTGGAATAGGCAATTGGCTTTGAAGCTCAATATCGATAAAGTTACCAGACCTCATGGCGTCAGTCGTGTTGGCACGCAATGTATCAATCGTGCGAGCTGCCGATAGGCTACCTTGCAAGAAACTGTCAACAAGCTCGTATTCTGCCACATTACCTGGCCCCATGCCTGCATACCAGTCGAGTCCCTGCGCATCAGGCGGTGCGATACTCACAAGCGCCAGCGCAGATTGAACACGGTCTCTCAGCAACGCCGCACATGCAAGCGCATGAGGAGCGCCGCCCGATCTGCCCGCCACTGAGAAACGATCAATCCCTAAAGAGTCGGCAAGAAATGCAACATCTTCTGCAATGGAGCTAATGGACCGACCAGGGTCTCGATCAGATCCTCCGTACCCAGAACGATCGGGTACAATGAGTCGCACATTTGCAAGTCGTAGGCTCAAGCTACGAGGTAATGGCCCATCCTTACCGCCAGGCGTACCATGTAGGAAGAAGATGGGATAGTCGGTTTCGCGGCCGCAATTCTTATAAGCCATCTTGCGACCATCTGGCAATATTAGGAATTGCTCGTGATTCTCTTCATACTCGAGTTTCGAGCCCCTTTCAATACCTCGTCGTATTTCACTCATACACCTATTATATGACAGCTAGTTGCAGATCATCCATTTGCGAAAAACGGTAAAATGTAATAACGTAACGTTGTACACTCGTTCACGTCAGCGCATCGTTGCGCCCGGACAGAAGGTGATCTTCATGGCTCGATCCGATTATCGTTCTATCGACCACGTCCAGCCCGTTCTCGAAGCGATTGAGTTTTGGGCTTGTATCGATGGAGCGGGAGTGTCGCTGGCATACCATATGCCGAGCAAGACACTCTACCTACCAGTAGTGAATGGTGAGTTCATAGTGTGGATTCACAACAACACTTCAACCGCCATTACAACTCCAACGCGTATCGGCTATGGCAACACGTGGCTCGATGCCCATGAAGGCTGTCAGGCACCAGACGACAGGACATGGGAGATCAACCCGGAAGGGTGGCTGAAGCTTCATTTCATAGCACCTTCCATAGCCAAGCGCTTTTCGCTTTCCTCAATCGAAGAGTTCGAGGGGGACGGTCTCGCGCTTGAGATTTACTGGCGCAAGCTCACCACAGAGCCGACCCGACACGGCAGAGCCGATGTCTACCGAGGAGACGTTACTCAGCTTCGCGTGGTGAGCCGTCATCAGATGGCTGAAAAACTCGCACTTGCTGGCATCAAGCGAGACCCAGAGCGAATTAGCGACTGGAGCTCGCACCGCACGTTCGAGAGTGGAGCGTGGGATCTGAAGCGTTCGCGTCACCTACGCGTCTAGGACGGTGTACGATGGGCCAGGGGATCGTAAACCCCTGGCCCTAAGTTCAAATAAAAGGCACGCTGAGGATTAGTGTGCCCGAGAAAAATATCAGGCATGCCATTTCAAAACTTCATCGAGATCTAATAACTTCTAGCTTCAGCTATTATAAGATGGTATCTATAGACATAGCTTCCATATACGCAGAGTATACTATTCTCCACGGCCACGTTTGTCGCGGGGTTATCGCTATCGGGAGTCGGCTGATTTCACTCGGCAGCCTCTAGGCTCTATCCCGTAAAACAGATGCTCCTTAATTCGGCGGATCGTACAAAAGCTATTATTATTGCAAAAATATTGTAAAACAATAGTAAAAGATGTAAAATACCTCAGTTCCTAACATTCGAAAGCGTCCAGTTAGAAGGGCACGAAACGTACATGCTGCACACGGCAACCCCCCGAGTATTTCGTCTCGGTGATCTTGCACCCGCGCGAGGCAGCCTTGATCCTGTCAATCTGAAGGCTCACGAGGATGAAGTCGCTCGGGGCATCAGGCTCATGAGCCTCCCCTCAAGCTATGCACCATACACCAATGAGCATGTCATCTGTATTGATGATCGACTCAGCGGTGCAGCCGGTCTAGCTGGAGGCGCACTGAGCCTCGGGTTCATGCACAATTACCTATTTGGAGGCCGATTTCTCAGCCACGCACTACACCACCTGCACTCGCTGTTTCACAAAGAGTGCGGTGCTCTGGAGCTCGTGATGAACGGGTTCGTCCAGCGACGTCTAACCAACGTCCACGCAGGTGGCTACAAGTTCCTTGAGGCTATTGGCTTCAAGGTCCCGATGATGATTCGTCGGAACATCGCTGCGTGGGCCCGGACTCTACCCGTCAACTTCGTCGACCTTGACGAATCGATGGGCGTGGCCAAGGCAATCCTGGGTGTTTCAGGCCCTCATATTGGTGGCCTCATCGGTGTGAGTCTGAACAGTGGCCACGGCTTCACAGCGCACGACGAGCTCAAGCGCGAGACTGGCATGCTCGCTTTTCGGTTCGACCCAACGGTCGCCTTCCGTGAAGTGAAGCGTATCGCTGCCGGACACGCCAAGGCCGATGAGGCAGCACTGCTCGCCCTCGTATTCACGGCAGAGGTGATCCTTGAGCTCATGGGGCCCGAGGCGATCGTCGGAATACACAAGTAAGGTGCACTCGAAAGATGGGAGCGTCCCCGGTAACTCAAGTGAGTTACCGGGAGTTTTCTTTTCAGACCTAAACGATAACAACAGCTCTGAAGAGGGCACATTACTGCAACCTTGGTGTGGCGTGAAACCAGTTGCAAAGCCTACGAAGTTCAGTCTATGACGTCGCCAAAACGGCCGATGTACCTGTTTGATCCGCCGTTTCGACTGCATTTGCTGTCTCATGTTTTTCGACTGCATCAATGAGTCTCGTCAGACCTATACCTGCACCGACACGAGGGAAGAACTCAAGATCCAAGAACTCATGCAGCTCCTTTTCGACCCGCTCTTTACCGAAGAGTTCGAATAGCTTCTCGGCGTACTTTCCATCGCTTATAGAGTAGAAATTCTCCGACATCTCTTGTACATTTGTACTTCGTTCAGCACTTCCGATCGTTTCGTGGCCATACAAAATGACGTCGATCTTATTCGCGTGCTCAGCGCCTTTTTTCTTCATGTTCCAAAAAGGCGATGTATATACTGGAAACTCTTCGCAGAACACGACCGGCCCAAAGTCCTTCTGCATCTTACCCTCATGAACGTGAGAGAGTTCATGTACCTTATAATACTTTTTTAATTCGTCATATTTCTTGTAGTAATACGATTTCCTATCGCCAAAGCCAAGGTATTCAAGCAGCTCGGTTTCAAATTCCTCAAGGTCTTTGACCGTCCCTTTGAGTTCAAACTCAAACATTGGAAAGATTAGTTTATGCCGACCAGGAACAGGATATTGTTCATTGCGATAACTCGTACTGACACAAAACACACCAGGCAGCTTTGGCTGGGTGAGTAACTCGTATTCGAGCCACATCTGGCCTGTTTGAGGTAGGGGCCACACCTGACCCATATAGTTATATGTTGCAACCGTCTCAGGATCCTCGCAAGCAGCTAGAATACTAAGCCTGTCCTGAGTGTGAACCTCGCAAAAACCCTTGCTAAGACAGAACCTACGAAGCTTATTCGTAATTTTACTAAACGCTTCGCTATCCTCGACGCCCCTATAATTACTGTTCATGTTGCCTCCTTTTAGGATTATTTTTTGCATAAAAAAATAGCCCCACAGGGCTATTTTTACGAAATATGATTTCCGAAGTACGTGCTATCATACCTTGGAATACTTTCGCTTATGCATTAAACCTGAGTGTAACACGAGCCAATGCGCAACACAAGTAGTCCAAAACAACGGTCACATAATGCTTCCCAGTAATTACATACGCAGTGCAGAACCTTGTTTATGTATCGTCGCGCATCTCTCGTAATATCTCTTTTGTCTGATCGGTGACAGCCTTGTGGGATCGTCTATTACTCTGACGCACCCGAACATCTTTTTTAGCTTTTAGTTCGCCTAGTTCGCTTTTCATTTTTTGATAGCTTGCATAGTGAGATGCGTCCAAAGTACCAGACCGCAGAGCTTGCAGCACGGCGCAGCCAGCTTCATGAGTATGACTGCACGATGTATATTTGCACTGGCTTGCTAAAATAACGATGTCATTGAAGTTTTCATCGAGATCGCCTTCATCGCCCCATAGCTGCAACTCACGAATGCCTGGTGTATCAATAAGCATTCCACCATTAGATAGTACAAACAATTCACGATGGACCGTTGTGTGCTTGCCCGTTGAGTCAGAAGTACGAACAGCTTGCGTATTCTGCACTTCTTTACCAAGCAATCTATTCGTAATCGTTGATTTACCAACTCCAGACGATCCAAGGAGGATGGCTGTATTACCAGGTTGTATATGGGCCAAGATCTCATCAATGCCGGTGCCGAGGGTGGCCGTTGCGATAATAATAGGTAGATTGAACTCCTTGAGTTGATCAGTATAAGTGACCACAGTATCGGTCTTATCAGCCTTGTTCAGTACGATAACGGGACGAATGGCGTGTATAGAAAGTTGGTATAGAAATCGACGCAGGCGTTCAATACTAAAATCATCATCAAGCGCCAGCAAAACGAAGGCGACATCTACATTAGCTGCAATGACTTGTTTGGTTGTTCGTTTACCTGCAATTTTACGGGTAATTTCATTACGTCTGGGCAACACTTCTTCTATAACGGCAGGGCCATTATCTAAGAGCCGAACGGCAACCCAGTCGCCAACCTTTGGTACATTATCACGGTTTGTATAATGTGCCATCTTACCTGAAAGCTCTGCAGTACAAATGTCAGGAAGAGCTATCTTTAACGACGTTCCGAAATCTGCCACGATTCGCGCCGGATAGAGATCTTTCAAGTCCAACTGCGCCCATACGTCAGAGAGATTTGCTGTCCAGCCAAATTTCGTAAGTTGATCCATTGTCCTAATACTACAATAAGTATCGTCACTTAACTACTCTTTGGGATTGAGAGATATGTTGCTTACGTATATCATCAATGTATGACCAATAAGCAACTTGTAGATGAAATCTTTGACAATCTAGTAAATGATAGTGACAATCCGGGTCGCATGCTTGCGCACATTGATGACAACTGCGAATGGACCCTTCAACCTGGCAATATTACTTACAAAGGACGTAAGGCAATTAGTGAATTTATTGATGTTGCTATGGCAAGTAGGGGCGCCAAGCGGTCAGAAAAGCCTACCAAGATCAAGGTAGTTAGCCACTTTGCTAACCAAGACAGCACCTACTTTTGTTTTGAATTTGACCATAAGTTTTCTTTTGGTTCTAAGGTGCCTGGTCTCGGCAAGAGAGCGAGCAAAATGAGCGTTCAGCACTGTAATGTATACAGGATTAGTGACGGCAAAATAATGACAGTTCATGAGTATACGAGCTCGCCGTATTGGTGGCTTAATCTATCTATGCAACTCGTACTAAAGCGCATGCACACGAAGGTACAAAGGGCGCAGTAGTATTTTCGGAAAACCATGACGCCTTACTATAAGAAACGCAATTTGTATATGCTATTATGGCTGCATGGAAAAAGGCGAAGACACTGGGTTTAAAGACAAGTCAGGTCGAAATATTCATGTTGACGATGTCATTCAATACAGACTAGGGAAGTACAGTAAGAAGAGTGGCGGCCCGACAAATGATCGAGTTGTAAAGCTTGGGAAGAAGTACCGTCTCACACCAGAATCTAGCAGCGATGTTATGTCTGGAGTTCCCTTTGTTGATAGCCTATGTAGATATATCGTAGTTATCAACTGTAGGCATATTCCTGACTAGGGATGACTCTTTTGCTTCTGACAGAAAAGCATTCGTCTTTGTTTGTCTAACGCCATATTATGTATTATAATAATCATGTTTCTGATCGAAGGCTAGGGAGGCTGCAGTGAGGATTAGCTGTACGGGCTTTGCCCGTCTGCAAGATCCGAGTGGGCGATTTGCCCTACTCGTTAACGCCGGAAGACTCAAGAGAGGCCACGGTCGACTACTGTCCCCGATTGGAGGTGCGTTCGATGCTCTACCTGACGAGATCGCACACATCTCTCGGACCCTCGGAGCGTACGACTTCGAACAAGGCAATGACCTTCGCTTTCGTGTCGATGACGTGCAAGTCGAGGATGTCGTCGAATGGTTTCGGCGACGCGAACAGCGAGAGACGACTGTCTCTCGCGAGTTGACAGAGGAGCTGGTGGATGAAACCCGTATCCTTCAAGCCAGAGATCTCCATACCGTCCAAGAGGCGTTCAGGAGATTCGTTCGCTACGACTCGGTGACGATTCGTGACGTGCCAGAGAAGCGCACTGCGTATCTGATCGAAACCTTCGATGTACGCATTCCGCGCCGAGCAATGAGGAAGCTCCTGACTGCAGCTGCGGTCGAACAGCCTCACATCTATTTCGCTCGCGCCGATGAAATTCGACGCTGCGAGATGGACGACGGGACAAAGATCGGCGAGATCACAAAGAAGATCCTCGCCTAGTACGAGACGGAACACCGCCTGTCGGGTAGGGGAGACTCTACCCGACAGGTGTACGCAATATACTAAGAGAAGTCTAACCTATTAGCAGCGGAGACGCTGCTTATTTATATGGCCATCCCGAGCGAGACTTCACTCAAGATTGTGCTTTTGTGAGGAGGTAATAAAAATGCTAGACGATAAGTATATTTGATAATCCTGCAACAAAGTACTATTATATAGACTCGACCGGTTTCCCCTGTAGTGAGGCCAGCCTTTAACGACACGAGGATATCATAAACTAATGACAACATCACATCATGAAATTCTAAGAATTCAAGAGACGCCTTCCGTTTACCCTGAGTTAGATTCACCCGAGAATGATACCGTTCCAGCCCGCCGCCTTGGGACGACGGCTGTACGATTTCTATCACCCGACCAACGCGAAACACCGACGAAGACTCTATCACGAAATGGCAAGTCACTCGCACGTTTGCATTATGAGTATACTGAGCCTTCACACGAGCGAGAGTCCGTTCCTCGCGGTGTCCTTCTGGAGTTCGAACTCGATAAAGGATATATCGGCTATAACTGTTCGCAAGCTTTCGAGCAAACTGTAGAAAACGATGGAGGTGAGCTTGAAGAACGATGGTATATCGCCGTGCGCACCGAGATTGAGGGCACAGAGGGAGCCCGAGTGGGGTTCTACTTCCAGCGCAAGGACTTGCCCGGAGGACCGCCAGATGCTGGCGTATGGCAGCTCGACGTTTCAAGGCAACTACCGTATGACACAATAGATTTTATAGAAGATGAAACACCTTATGAGCCTGCTCTCACACCTCTCTTTATACAGCCAGATTTCGAAAATGTTTCCTCATATACATCTCCCGACGTGCCTAATAAGCCTGACTCTCATCAGGATCCGAGCGTGACGGAAGGTAAGCTTAATGGGAAGCCTCTTCTGGCGATGACTGCCGTAAAAGCCAGGAGCTTTCGACCACTCGCGAGCGCACCCGACGAAAAGCGTATGCCGTATCATCAGGAATTCTTTATAGGCAGCTCGATCGACGACCTAGAGAGGATTGCCGTAGGGCCAGAAGGCCGCAAAGGTACACGCATTATCTATCTAGGCGATAATCGCTGGAGTGTATTTAACCGTCCTCAAAGCGGTCAAGGTGCTGAGTTTGGCCCTGGTGTCGTGACTTATGCTGAGTTTACCGCTACAACAAGGGAAGAATTTATCAGCGGGTTACAAGAAGCAATTCTCGATATCTCGATAGTTATTCCTGACCTCTGCCAGGATGATGAATGGGTAGGACCTAACTTCGGCTGGCCGCTGAAAGCCAAAAACGAAGATGAGAACAACTCAGATCCAAGCAAGAGACGAATCGGCATGATCGGACACATCGCAGCATATATAGATCGTAGTACAGGAGAACGAGAGTACTGCGCGACAAGCTATATATACGATCCCGACTCCAATACAGTCGAAGAGGTTAAAATTATCGTTGCCAAAGAAGCATTCGAAGGCCTGGTTGGTCGCCGCATTGATCGCGACGACCTCGATAGAGTTATCTATCCTGGTGGCGCCGTCCTTCTACCAAACGGAAAACTCCGACTTTACTGCGGTATCTCTGATCTAGAAGCTGGTTACGTCGATATCGATGATCCGTTTGCAGGTCTTCGTCTTGAAACGCTCAACTAACAGGTATAGCGACTCTAAAACCACAACAGCGCGAAATCAGCAGCATCTTGCTTTCTGTGATCGATCCTCATTTTTCTCCCTAGGCGATAGTCGGCCTGGATGAAATCTACCTTACCCAGACCGACTATCCAAAAGCTTATACTCCGAGTACTCGAGGGCCAACAGCAAAACGCTGACGAATAAAGGAGCCCGTCTCCAGTGCGTCTACGATAGCTGTGGCATAATCCCCAGTACTGAGCTCACTTCGAGGATTCAAGTCAGGATACATCGTGTCGCGGGCTTCGGCGCGATAAGCACCGGTATCTGGCCCATCAACAAAGTTCACGACTGAAGGGCTCGAGTAGGACCACTCGACCGGCGTATCAGCTGCACGAAGAAAGGCGAGTGCCTCTGCGTGCTCCCGAGCATCATCTTCAAATTCCACTGGAAACCAAGGTGCCTCACTGGCGGGATGTCCTGTTCCATCGAGCAGGCTTGCGCCACCGCCCAGAAAGATCAACCGATCAACGCCAGCCTCAGGAAGGACGGTAAGTAGGGTCTGCGCAGTATCACGAAGAAAGTGCGTCCCAGGTCCTAGATTCTTATTCCTAACAGCAGAAACGACAGCATCATGGTCAGTGATAGCATGCGCAATAGAAAACGGATCATCGAGATCGGCTACAACGTGTGTAGCCTTCTCAAATCCATGCATATGTTCGCCTTTGAAATCCGAGGATTTAGGGCTGATAGCCGTTACTTTATGACCCCTCGCAAGTGCTTCACGCGCCACCCTGGATCCCAGACGACCAGTTGCGCCAATAACAGCGATCCTCATTGGCTTTCCTGTCTCTGTCATAGTTACACCTCCTAATTTAATTGACGTTACTTAGAATTCTTAGATGCCACAAATTGTGTCAGAAGCATTGCTCCAATGGTCAGTGGGATAACGTTGACGAGCAAGCTCCATAGTCCATAACCATACTCACACCACATAACAAAGATGGTGATAACATACAGTGCATAAATCGTATAGATGCATAGCCCCTCCCATGTTACCGGCACGTAACTTCTCCGAACACGTCGAAACCATTTACTGTTTTTCGGTTTTTTCATTACAGTCCGTGGCCTCCGAATAATCCTACGTTATTATTTAACAAGTAAAATTAACCGCTGTACCGCTAACCGCGCTCGCCATATCAGAAGCTAGGAAGACAGCACCCTTGGCTGTTTCTTCTAGATTCGGCAAGCGGTGTAGGAATGTACGCTGACGCATCATCTCAAGGTATGCTTCAGATGTCATACCAAGCGTATGCGCATGTTGACCAACGACCGTCTTAAGCGTCTCTGTCTCTGGAAGGCCTGACGAACGCATCGTTACAGCACGGACTCCTTGCGATCCAAGCTCAAGGGCAAAGTCACGTGTCAACGATTCAATACCCATCCAAGACGGCCCCATACCTCCAAGTAGCGGTGCGCCCGTTTCGCCGGGTGAAGCTGTAATTGTCAATAGCACTCCCGATCCCTGCTTAGCCATTTGTCGTCCAGCCGTACTCATTGTCAAGAAGTGACCAGTCATATAGGCGTGAATTGGCTTTGTGAAATTATCGAGTGAAAGTTTAACAAGTGGTGTGCCTTGTATACCCGTCTGAGGCAGACTCATCGCATTAAACGATATATCTACTTTTCCCACCTTAGACACGACACTATCCAAATGTTCTTGCACGGCATTAGCATCAAGCACATCAACAATCGCCGCTTCAGCCTGGCCACCGTGACTAGTGATCAGCTTGGCGAGAGTCTGAACAGGATCTAGATGAAGGTCGGTCAAGAATACGTGCGCTCCTTCTCTAGCAAAGGCTTTTGCCACTGCGCTTCCTATGGCGCCACCCGCACCGTAAATGATTGCCGTCTTATTCTTTAACATGTTTGCTGATTCCATATATTCCCCCTATTATTTCTTTTGTAAGTTTATTTATTCTTCTACTATTTAAAGTTGTTCAACTATTCTCGCACTACTCCTTTCGACTTACGATAAAACCCGACAAAGAGCAAAGCCCCGGCGAAAACAACAATAGCTCCTGTTATGTTTGGTGCATAAATACCCATCGTCGCAACGTATCCAGCAATAATGGCTGGAATAGACTCTCCTAGTGCCTGCATACTTGCCTCGATACCGAGTACTTCGCCCTGAATATCCGCACTTGACGATGAGCTTACGAGAGCACTCGAATTAGTCATAAAGATAGAGAAGAAGGTTGCTATAATCGCACCGACGATCATTACTTCAAAAGTATTTTGCGTAAATACCTGTAAAAGTAGTGCACCTGCCATGCCAAATAATGCAACTCGCACAATTTGGTAGTTCTTAAAGCGTTTTGCGAGTACTGGTATTAGTGCACCCTGCACAACCGCAATACAAATACCAATATATGCGAAGAAGTCCCCAACATTACCTGGTGTAAAGTGATGCTTCTCGATAAGCTGAAGGGGTAGGAAGGTTGTAAAGAAAGCAAAACCACCCCAAAATAGAAACTCCGCGCTAAAAATGACGCTCAATTGAGGAGAAGCCATCGCCTTGCTTATATTGCTTAGTGACTTTGTCCATACAATCTTAGCTGTACGATTTATGTACTTGTTTGTCTCAGGCAAAATAAGTAGTGTAAGCAGCATATTAATCGCACCGAGGGTCGCCGCAAACCAGAAAGGTGTCGCCATACTGAACCAACTAGGCGCATGAAGACCAAAGAATGAAGCATTCGCAACAGACAGTCTCGCACCGAGCCATGGCCCCATAACAAAGCCCATGCCGAATGCAGCACCAAGAAGTCCGAACTTCTTTGTTCGCTCTTCCGCACTACTCGTATCGGCAACAATAGCACGAGTCGCACTTAGGTTCCCTCCGGCAATACCGGCTAGTACTCGCGCACTAAAGAGTAGGGGAATATTCTTTGTAAGAATTCCGACACCAAAGAGCAGGTAGCCTATTGCCGTACCCGCTAGGCTCGAAGCGAGTATAGGCTTACGACCAAAACGATCTGATAGCTGACCTAGAATTGGCGTTGCGAGGAACTGCATAAGTGGATAAATACCAGCGAGCCACCCAAGCATAATAAGTGCCCCTGTTAGAGAAAAACCAGCAGGCATAAATACCTTAGAAACTAATTGCGGAAGGATAGGGAATAGAATCCCGACGCCAACCGAATCCAAAAAAATGGTGAATAGCACAATAGGCAGTGCGCTATTTTTGAATCTATCTTTCTTAGCCATTACGCGCCTGTTTCTTTTTTTGGTTAATTGCATGTGTTTCCATATTTGAGTTCTCCTGTTGCTATATTACTTGTATTTTGCAAGTGTATAATACATACTTGCAAATAGCAAGCATTTTGTGCTAGAATATATACATGAAGAAACAGGAACTTCGATCAGATTGTCCTATTAACTACCCACTTGAAATAATCGGCGACAAATGGAGTCTGCTCATTATTCGAGATATTGCCGTATTCGGTAAGAAAACATACGGTGAATTTCTAGCATCAGATGAAAAAATCGCAACCAACATCCTGTCAAACCGTTTAGCAATGCTCGAATCGGAAGAGATTATTCACAAAAAACGAGATTTGACTAATAAAACAAGATTCATTTACTCTCTTGCGCAACCTGGCCTAGACTTAGTACCTTTACTCATTGAGATGCTTATCTGGAGCGCTAAACAACACGCCATAGAGAGCGGACCTGATGTAGCACTTGCAAAAATGGCCCTTGAAAATCGCCAGCATCTTATTGACGCAATCCAAGCACACTTACAAGCGGGTAATACACAGCCTTTTATACAGACGCTTCAATAGGCCTTGATTTGAGATAGAGGCAGACTCGAAACACCCTGGTAAATTTGCCAGGGTGTTTCTTTAATCGTAAGGTCGCATAATGCGTCTTTTTACTTTCAAGTGTTATCTGAAATACTTCTTGCCTTATTTTATAAATATTGACATATGAATATTTTTATGTTATTATTCTAAAGATCGAGATTCATCGACACGCATTGGAGTAAACCATGCACTACGTCCTGGCTTCCGCCTCGACCGCCACCGCCACCGTCGGCGCCACCGCCCCTGGTGGGGGAAGGTCCTCATCGGATTCTCCCTGGTCATCATCGGCGCCGTCCTGAGCTGGATGAGCCACACCAAGAAGATCTCGTTCGGTGACCTGACCGACTGGGTCGTGTACCTCTTGGTGGTCCTGATGGGCGTCGGCGTCTGCGTCATGCTGTGGGGACTGGGAGTCAACTTCAGTTCCTGAACCTCATCTTCACCCCGCTAGCACGCGGCGACGAGCAACCTGCATAGGGTACGCTCCGCTGCAATGCAGCGGGGTTTTACCCTTTTCTCATAGCTTAAAGATGAGACGAATCAAGACCTATGAGCTCCACAACCATCTTCGGCCATGATATGAAATTGACCTAAGAATGCTCTATAGATAAACTATAGAGCATTCTTTATTTACTGATTTACACAATCGAGTTAGATCGTTTTGTCACGTACAACCAAGTTGTTATACTGGAATTATGCATAAGAACCCCAACAAAGAACGAGCTGTCGAGTTCTTAAAACTTATATCATCTGGAAAGATCGACGAGGCTTACGATCAATTCGTTTAGTCAGCAGGTAAGCACCATAGTCCACACTTTGCCGCTGGCTTCGATACACTCAGAGAGGCTATGAAAGAAAACTACAGACTGTTTCCCAAGAAGCAGTCCACTATCAAGCATATTGTAGGTGAAGACGATATGGTTGCAATACATTCGCACGTTGTTCTGAAGCCAGGCGACCTAGGATTTGCAATTTTACACTTATTTCGGTTTGAAAATGGAAGTATTGTTGAGCTATGGGATTTTACCCAACCCGTACTAGAAGAATCACCTAATGCCGATGGTATATTTTGATCAATAGGTGATATTTTAGCTATCTTATACGCACAACTATTTTTATATTGACATTAACTGTCAAATAGGTATAATATCTTAATATGAGAGTTACAGTCAATTAAACGACATGGCTCTAGACATATAACAACATTACCCATAACAGGAAGTTACTCCTCTATGTCAGGACTACGCGAACGAAACATAGCTACAGCAAAAAGTGCGATACAGGCTTGTGCAATGCAGCTTTTCACCAAGCACGGCTACGCGCAAACTACGGTGGAACAGATTGCCGAAGCAGCTGAGGTATCTCCCAGCACCTTCTTCCGTTATTTCAATACAAAGGAAGCGGTGATTCTATACGATAATATCGATCCAATCATTATTGGAGCTTTTATGCGACAATCACCGGATATGCCAACAATTCGCGCAATGCGAAATGCCGTAAAGGAACTCGGGGACACACTTCCGACTGAGAAGAAACGATTAGAATTACAGCGCTTTGAACTGTTAAATTCAGATCAAACACTGAGAAATAAAGCTTTCGGTGAAACAGCGGCTAGCATCGATGCCTTCGCTGGCATCATCGCACGGCGTACCGGAAAAAACGCTAACGACATTGCAGTGCGCAATCTTGCTGGCGCCATTATAGGCGTCATGGTTGCAGTGTTGCAGCAGTCATACAAACAACCTTCTATGGCAATCTTCGAAGGAGACATGGACGCAGCGCTAGCACGACTAGAACAAGGATTAGAGTTGTAAACTCACTGAACCAATAACGTAATTCTATCTTAACCATTGACAGACTTCTAATAGAAAAGGATAAATATGCAGACAACAGTAAAGAATTCACTTCAAAATCAACGTATCAACAAGCAGGCTCGCGATCAGATCCTCGGGCTGACAGCTATGTTCCTTCTTGGTATGGGAGTCAATCTCATAGGCCTACCTTCACAGGTTGCAGGGGGAGCGCAAACGGCTACCTCGATTCTATTAAGTCTTCACGCGCTCATCGGCCTTAGCTTGGTAGCTGGCAGTATCGTGACCGTAGTACGCGCCAAATCATCTGATTTTACGAAATTGGCATGGATTGGCCTAGCAACCATCCTTATGACTTTAGTATGCGGCGTCATGACTGCAGCTACTGGAAGTAACTGGTGGTCATATGGCATGTCCGTTGGCTTTATTGCGAATTTTTGGATATACGGCATGCTCTTTGTTAAAACACGAAACAACCAATCATAGTAAAATAAGCACGCCTGAAGATAGAGTCGTGCTCTCTTCGGGAACTAGGTAGTGACTCTATAGATGTTAGCATCATGCAGCGTCCATGCCGCATTCCCACTAACTTCTTGCGCATCACCACCGAGCATAATCATCTCGTCGCCCTGTCTCGTCATCGCAACAGCTGCCATACCAAGACCTTTTTCGTATAGGCCTGCGTGCTCATGAGCTACCAGAGGATCACTCGTTTCGACAAGCGCAAAGACATCTGTGCTTCTATTCGTTACGTTATCTTCAAATACGGCAATGCTTTGAAAGGCAGCGTTCGCAAGCATTGCTGCTTCAGTCGGAGTCGCTGTTCTCTTAACTGCAACTTCATATACACCCGGTCCGCGTTCGTCTGCGGTAAGAATGGCGGGCTCTTTTCCTGTTCCAGCCTCATTCAAGAAGAACTCATTTGGGCGTTCTTGTTGCGCAGTAAATACGCGCTCACCCCATGTTGATGTTTGAGTGCGAAACTCTATATTACTAAGTGCCATTACCGCCATACTACGCCTTCGTTATAACCCCGTCAATCCGCACCCCTAGTTCGACTTTCGAAATAGCCCGTATAATAAGACTTAAGGAGGAACCATGTGCAGAAATATAAAAACACTCTTTAACTTCGACCCACCCGCAACCGAGGAAGAGATTCGGGCCGCATCCCTGCAGTTTGTAAGAAAACTCTCTGGCTTTCATGAGCCCTCACAAGTCAACGAAGACGCCTTCACGGATGCGATTGAAGAAGTAGCTATTGTCGCCAGCAAACTACTGCATAATCTCGTAACCAACGCTGAGCCGCATAATCGCGAAGAAGAAGCTGCAAAGGCTCACGCTCGAGCCGTTAAACGTTTTGGGAATTCATAGTAGAAGAGTCACGGATTATTCGTTAAGGATTTCTGGTACTGTATGGGCGTCTTGCCGATCACATGTTTGAAATCAGTTATAAAGTGCTGCTGGCTGCTATACCCAAGATCAAACGCCAGTGCCACCCAGTTAGGAGCATCTTCATCACGGATAAAAATAGCCGCTTCTATAAGTCGGTTTCTTTGAAGTAGCCATTTAATGCCAATACCGACATATTCCTGAAAAAGCTGCTGAAGCCAGCGCTCGCTTCTTCCAAATCTTTGCGCAACCGCCTTAACATCCTGCAAGTTATCTGTTTCAATAGCACTGATTATTTCGTTCACTAGTGTGATATTGCGATCCGCAAGTGGTTTTTTTGATTGAATAAGTTCAGCTAACCTATATACCGCGGCTTCATCATGCAGTGACAGGAGTTTCTCGATAAAGGTGTCGTTTACATCAGGGAATACTTGCCCGAGGGGAATGGTTGTATTGTAAATATCTGCAAGAGATCTTTGCCAAAGAGCATGAAAGGCACCGGGGAAGAGGCGGGCACCAATAATTCTACCCGAATCGGCTGCCTTGTAATCTCTCCTGTCGCGAAACGTACATTGAATACCTGATTCTTGTTTTGAGATATAGACATCAACATATGGCCGATGGAGTAGCTGCTCGGAGATATATGGCTGCTCGCCGACTCGATCCCAGCTAATAGTCCAGAAGTGGCTCACAAACGGCAATAAGCTTTCGGGTGGCTGATATCTCTGGAAAGTAACATGGCGCTGGAAACCTATTGGATCCAAGTGACCTCTGGGTATATAGTCGTCTGCGGATTTTTGTAATACTTTTGTCATTCGTCTTCTTATTATAAGAGTCAGCATCCTCAATAGATAGAGGTGCAAATATATAACAAGGAGGTGTCATGACACATAAAACAATTCTACACGGAGTAAGTACTATCAGCTTTTTTGCTGATGACCATGAAGCGGCCAAGAACTGGTATAGCAAGTTTCTAAACGTAGACCCTTACTTTGAGCGTCCAGGCTACGCTGAGTTTCGATTGGGAGATTACCAAACAGAGCTCGGTATTATAGATAGCAAATACGTGCCAGGAATAGAGAGTGTAAAAGGCCGAGCGGGAATCGTTGCATATTGGCATGTTGATGACGTACAAACCGTATTAGAGAAGATAATCTCTATGGGAGGCAAACAATTAGAAGCACCTCAAGATCGCGGACGTGGATTTATAACGGCAACAGCGGTTGATCCATTTGGAAATATCCTGGGGATTATGTACAATCCGCACTATCTAGAAGTTTTAAAGTCTGTCGAATAGATTATTATTTCGTGTTTATCAAAAATACCTCGTTGGAGGTATTTTTGATAAACACGCTTAAGTAGAATTACTATTTATTCAATAGGATGTTTTTCATGCCAATCAGTAGCGCTTTGATATGCCTGGGCTACTACTAGCACGATTGCGTCGTCATTCTGTTTACCAACAATCTGAAAACCAATCGGTAGACCATTTTCATCAAAGCCACAGGGGACACTTATAGCAGGCAGTCCATAATAGTTGGCGAAAAATGTATTCTGAGGAGATAAAGCTTGCGGATTCTCTCCGACATTAGCAGCCGCAAGTACCTCGGTAGCCGTCGTAGGCAGGATAAGGACATCTACGTTACCAAATACATCATCACTGGCGGTCTTGCGACGTTCGTCAATGCGCGTCATATCCGGATTCTCGTCAAATGGAGCTTTGACTGTAGTCATCTCAAAACCGATCTTCTCAAATACGTCAACAGCCTGTTCGAAGCAACTTCGGACAGCGTCAGTTGCACCAAAGTTCGATACAACTCCAATACGCTGTGTTGGACGTGCATCTTGCACTGTCGCGACTCGTGACGCGTTAGTGAGTACATCAACAATGAGGGATGTGTCAGCAACGTCTCTCGTTGTGATGCCTGCTGTTGCGAGTTTTAGAATTACATCGTCAGCCTGTTCACCGTCTAAGATACCAGAATTATCGATGAGACCCCATGTACATTTATATCCCACGACACCACAGCAGGACGAGGGAAGACGACATGAGCCTACAGCGTCAGTATCAATCGTGGCAAAGCACATTCCAGCGGCAACTGCGACTGCAGAGCCTCCTGAGGATCCGCCACTAATATACGCGTTGTTCCAGGGATTATGCACTGGACCATAGAAACTAACTTGCGATGTCGTTCCCATAGCTAACGTGTGCATATTCGTCTTGCCGATGATAATTGCACCCGCTTGCTTCATCTTTGCAACTGCTGCAGCATCCTTCTTTGGAACACGGTTTTGAAAATGCTCAAATGCTGCCGTTGTTTTAACACCGTTCGTATCGTACATATCCTTAAACGCAACCGGTATACCATGGAGTGGTCCTCGCCACTTTCCAGCCTTAATTTCTTCTTCGGCAATTTTAGCGTCTGCGCGTGCTTGCTCGCCCATGACAGTAATAAACGCATTGAGTGTCGGATTGAGCGTTTCGATTCTCTCTAGGCACTCATTAACGAGATCTACTGGTGATACTTGCTGCTCTTTAATAAGCACACTGATGTCACTAATCGTTTGAAGGTAATGTTTTTTATTCATAATTTTAATGTAACATACTTTAATTATTAAAGTAAATATGTTATGCTCAACTTATGAAACGTGTGGATCAAAAATCACATTGTCCAATAAATTTCTCGCTTGAGACATTCGGCGATCCTTGGTCTCTTCTTATCGTGCGAGACATAGTTTGTTATGGCAAGCGGACCTATGGTGAGTTCTTACATTCTAAAGAGGGGATTTCGAGTCGTGTGCTCGCAATTCGCCTAGCATCTCTCGAAGAGGGCGGAATCCTAGTAAAAACGCCTCATGCGACAGACAAGCGCAAGGAAGTATATAATCTAACACCTAAAGGTGAACTACTAATCCCAATACTTATTGAACTAGCAACATGGGGAGCAACATTTGATGACCAAACCTCATCGCCCGGAGCGTGGATACAGGCTGTACAGGACGACAAAATGAGCTCAGGTCGTCTGAACCTCACGAGCAACTCGAAAGAGCGTCTTGCATATTTTCTTAATTCGTACCATTCATCGAGTGATCGTCGTAAGTAGCTTTGGTGAGGGGCGACATTATTTATTTCCGTATATCCGACTCATTTCTCTATGAGATACTTTTTACGTGTCCTCCATCAGCTTTACTATGAACATATATTTGACATTTTAAATTATATATTCTAAAATAATCATATGTCTCACTGTCTGTGAGATGAGGAAACGCTGAATCAGAGGAGTAGTTCGATGCGGCACACCAAGGCGGCCATTACCGACACTGACGGCTTCGAAGAGGCCGTCAGTGTGGGCGAATACGCCAACGTCGACTCCAGGTTTCTTGAGCCTGGAGAGATCGAAGGGGACGACTATCGCGGTCCCGCCTGGGACGACCCTAGCCTGCCCGAGAACCAGTGACCCTAGGGTTACGGTGTGATCAGTGAGTATCCTCAGCTCCGCCGCCCCCTACAGGGCGGCGGAGCGAAATCCTCCTTGCACAACCAATTAATTACAATAAGGACATCTACTCATGGATGTCCTTATTTTTGTCTTCATATCATGTCGCTATATTAGAAAAGTATATACAATCAACATAGATGCCTACACTAAAGATCCGTTCAAAAACGTGGTATTGACCTAAGAAAGGGTATCATAAGGTTATGACAGGATTTACTCAAAAATATACAATCATCCAACTTCTCGAACCAGTACCTGAAGGGACTATATATAAGCCTGCAGATTGGCCTCTTCATACAACACTCACCAATATTTTCGCTATCGACTGGGACGAAGAGACGCTACTACAAAACTGTATTCAGGAATCTCAAAAACTTCAAACAGTTTCTACAATAGCAGTAGAAGACGTATGGTTCGGCGACGAAAAAAATATTCAGGTAACACTACTTGAGAAGAATGAAGCCATCACCAAACTCCATCTTGAGCTCGTAAGCTTTTTAGAAAAAGGCAATGTACGATTTAACGTACCCGATTTTGTAGGAAACGGCTTTAAGCCGCATGTCACAGTTCAAAAGGACAAACGCCTCTACAAAGGTGATGAGGTGATCATTAACGCCCTAACTGTTATTGATATGTTTCCGGATAGTGATCCGTACCTACGTAAGGTACTGAAAACAATTCCAATTACTGCACCTAATTATAAGTGATTGCCAACAGACAACCTCAACGCACTCAACTGAAGTGGTATCATGCTAAGGCTCGCGCTTAGACTTTTACAACCCTAGCTGTTAGCTGTGTGCTTAATTGCTGCGATAAGTGTTTCAAAGTAGAGTTCACCCTGAGGAACGAGATTGTGCACTTCAGCATCTTTTACCATTTGTTCAAAATCATCAAGCGAACGCCAATCAAACGATTCAGCCTCACCATCATCGTGAGTGATCTTTTCATTACCCACAAGTTGGTATAGGTAAACGTGCACAATGTCATTAGGATTAACTGCAACAATTCTAGTGGAGTGAATGTAATGTAGTTTATCAGCCTTAAGCGTAAGACCCATTTCTTCCTTTGTCTCACGTAACGCAGCCTCAAGTGGCGCTTCACCCATATTAATGTGACCGCCTGCAGAGATGTGGTACCATCCAGGACGTGTACTTTTGGTTAGGGACCGTTTTTGGAGAAGGATAGCGATATCGTCGCCGTCCTTTTTCCAGAACCACACATGTGCATTCGCAACAATGCGCGTTTTATCACGACGTAAATTTTCCGGCGTATCGCCCACACCCGGAATAGGTGTTCCATTATCATTATAAAGTTGCCAAATTTCATCTGTATGCATATGCAGTATTATGCCACAAATAAGACATGCGGCGATAGGTTACAAGAGACTATTTTTTGCCAGTCTGTTCAATCGACCAAAGGTTAAACAACGTAACCCATTCGGTTAGCTTCATTTGAGAAGGTCTGATATCAGACATAAGACCTGCAGCTTGGCGAGGTGTTTTGGCAAATATCTTTGGATCTGAAAAACAGCCTTTTATAAATTCACGATAGACAGGCATTTTTTCCTTAGGAATAAGCGACTGTTCGCGGCGCACCATTTCGAGCAGTACCGTATCTACGTTGGGATGTGGCCAAAAGTCGGTTCGTTGCAAACGTTTGCGAATACGAACAGCAAAATCCGGACCTATCATCATACCAAGCTGCCCGGTAAAATGGTCAGAATCGGGAAGCAGCTTATTCGCAAATTGTTTTTGAACTACAAGATATACTGCTTCCGGCTGGTTATCTGCCTCGGTAATTTTATGAACAATTGGTGAACTAAGATGAAAAGGAATATTTGCAAAAATCTTATAGTTATCTTGAGGCAGTGGCATCTTTAAAAAGTCGCCTTGGTACACCTTCACGTTTGAATAGCGTTCCATGTTAGCCCGTAAGGTTGCAACTATACGTGGCTCGAACTCGATCGCCACTACCGCTCGAGCTCGCTCAGCAAGTACCGACGATATAACACCGCTTCCAGCACCTATATCATATACAAGATCCTTTTTAGAGATCGAAGAATGTCCAATAAGCTCTTTAATAAGTCGCGGACTACGTAGAAAATTTTGAGAATAATGGTCGAGTCGTTTCATAAAGCAATCGTTATTATACTATAACTATCTGATATCCGTCTGTTGAGAGGCTTCCTCTGCCGCCCTAGTTGATAGGGAAGCAGAGGAGTATGGTAAGCCGGTAGGTTTACCCAGTTCGCATCCACCCTTGAAAAAGCAGGCAATCGGACTGGGGCACCCGCCGCAAGCGATGAACAACTTCGTCACCTCCAAGTGGCATTCGGGCGCGGTCATGTCGCGCAGTTCATTTGACCCGGGAGTCGAAATCGGCTCGTTGATCTCGCAGATAGCCATAGACAAATTTTATCATAGGAGAATATCACCCCCAATTTGGTCAAAATGTGGTATGATTGCATAAATAGTAAAAGATTGGATTAAAACGCATGGCTAAGCATAAGAACTGGCATGGGGCATCCCGCAAGCGCCTTTTGAAGAAAAAACTCAAATCGCTGAAGAAAAAGCTCACCCGCTCATAATAAATAAAGACAGACTTGTTCTGTCTTTATTTATTATGAGTCATTGCGTTCAATAACCTGTGGATTTGTATTGATTGCTGGCTGTGAAGATTTCGGTTTCGTGAAGTAGTTCACAATACCCGTTGTAATACCAGCTGCTTCGTCTGAAAGCCGCGTAGAATTTGCCGCTGTTAGCTGTGCATATTCATTATCGCTCGTAATGAAAAATCCTTCACTTAATGCTGCGGGCATAGTAGATTCCGATAATACACCATCATCAAATTGAGCAATATTATCGTTAGTTGTTTGTAATTTGGATGCGACACTATCGAGGATACTTGATGCCAACGCTTGATCTTGGTCCTTGTAAAATAGAGCTGTTGAATAGTCCACCGTACTGTCCGAATAATCATTATGGTGAATGGAAACCATAATAGTTGCGTGTTGATTATTGCAGTATGTATACCTGTCGCTGTTAGAAAGAGTCTCATCGTTGGTTGTACGCGTCATATACACTTTATAACCTGCCGTCTGGAGCGACTGTTCAACCTGCTGTGCAACTTGGAGATTAATATCGCGTTCTGTAATGCCGCCGTCACTACTTGTCGCGCCCGGATCATCACCACCGTGGCCAGGGTCTAAGCAAATCGTCTGCGGTTTTGTGGGTAATACAGCTGCGGCTGCCTGGGCGGTGTGAAAATTAAACCCGTGCGATATAAGACCATAGCAGGTATAAGTCAGATAGAGGACGCCGACTAGAACGAGGGAGCGAAAAATCAAACGAGACCTGCTTTTCTCTTCTTGCGCAGGACGTAAGCCTTGTGAAACAGGCGTGAAGCTCGAATATCTACCAGATACAAAAGGGGCGGTCTGCCTGCCTCGCACAACAGCTTCGTCATCTGATTTAAATGGTAATTTCATAGGGATAGGTAGAAGTGTAGGTTATAATAATAAGTTTTTGCTTAAAACAGATTACGCGTATAATTAAGCCATAAGTATTATGAATGACTTATTGCGTTTTGTTAAAAGCTACCCTTTAGTATCACTCGTGCTTGTCTGCGTACTTATAAGCGTAGCTTTCGAAGCAGTTAACTTTCATGGTGGCGCAGTAGCCTTGCTTAGTTTCTTCTCGCTGGTCGTAGCTATAAAACTTGGCTATGAGATGATCCTAACCCTGCGCGAAGGCCGATATGGCATCGACATCCTCGCTGTCACTGCCATTATAAGTACCATTGCTGTCGGCGAGCAATGGGCGGCTATTATTATTGTTTTAATGCTCACAGGCGGCGAAGCTCTTGAAGATTACGCAGCCAACAGAGCCAAACGAGAGCTAAACGATCTTTTAGAGCGTGCGCCTCAAACTGCCCATAAAATCGTAGGTGATTCGACTGAAACAATTCCGCTTACACAGGTGAGAATAGGTGATCGTCTATTGGTAAAACCAGGCGAAGTTGTCCCGGTGGATGCCACGCTTGGGAGTCCGGCAGCCGAGCTAGACGAATCATCACTAACTGGTGAAAGCTTACCTGTAACATACAGAAAAGGCGAGCAGCTGCTTAGTGGCTCTATAAATGGTAGCGAAGGTATTACTATTAAGGCGTTAAAGACCGCCGAAAAGAGCCAATACCAACAGATCATTAAGTTGGTTAAATCAGCTACTAGCGTACAAGCACCTTTCGTCCGACTAGCCGACCGTTACGCCGTCCCATTTACACTTATCGCTTTTACTATTGCCGGATTCGCCTGGGCGCTCTCCGGCAATGCACTTCGGTTCGCTGAGGTATTGGTTGTTGCAACACCATGCCCGCTCCTCCTTGCTGCACCTATTGCACTGATTTCCGGCATGAGCCGGGCTGCAAAGAATGGAATCATCATTAAAAATGGCGCCATCCTGGAACGACTGGCGGATATACGAGTCGTTGCATTTGATAAGACAGGTACTTTAACGCACGGCGAACCTGATGTACAAAAAATCTACGCGGCAAATGATTTCAAAGATAGTGATGTATTAGCCTACGCAGCTAGTGCCGAACAACAATCTGTTCATGTTTTAGCCCAGGCATTAATTACCGAAACAAAAAGGCAACATATCACCATTCACTCGCCGACAAATGTCAGTGAAGTCTTTGCTCAAGGGATTACGGCAACCGTACAAGGTAGAAAAGTACTGGTTGGGAAGTTCACTTTCTTAAAGCATGAGGGCATAAAAATACACGAAACAGCGCTCAAGTCTGGTGAGACTGCTGTATACGTATCGGTGGATGGCAAATTCGCAGGAGTAGTGACATTCAGCGACCGTGTTCGACCTGAAAGTAAACAAGCCATACATGGGCTTGCGGCTATGCATATTACAAAAACTCTCATGCTGACAGGTGACTCACAGGGAACAGCCAGTCGCATTGCAAAAGAGGTTGACATTACTGACGTTCACGCAGAATGCCTTCCGATAGATAAGGTCAATGTCGTACGGAACCTTTCAACTCGCCCCGTTATGATGGTAGGGGACGGCGTTAATGATGCGCCCGTTCTAGCTGTCGCGGATGTCGGCATGGCTATGGGTGCAAGGGGATCAACAGCAGCGAGTGAAACGGCGGATGTTGTTGTACTCGTCGACGATATTCTAAAGAGCACCCAGGCTATTCAGATTGCTAAGAAAACGATCAGCATTGCCCTACAGAGTATATGGGTGGGCATCGCCATTAGTATCATCTTGATGCTAATAGCCTCCACTGGATTAATTCCGGCTATTGTTGGAGCCGTCCTGCAAGAAGTTGTTGATGTGATTGTTATTTTCAATGCGCTCAGAGCTCACGGTCCATGGCGTTTGCAGCGACACTAGCCAATTCGCAGGTGTGATCTACGTCATAGGTATAAAATAGCTAACAGAGGTAAGGTGAGATTATATGATCTCATCTTTAAGTATCACCACTGAACGTTTATACAGACATGTTGGTAAGCCGATCCTCTTTAAGCTGTCGCCAGATAGAGTCCACAATGCAATCCTGTTACTCGGCAAGCTTACGCAGCGTAGTACAATGCTTCGTAAACTCATCCGTAAAAGCTGGGCTTACCACAATCCAGAGGCTCTTAAACAAACAATTCATGGTATTACGTTCCAAAACCCCGTTGGCCTCTCAGCCGGATTCGATAAAAACTTTGCACTGCCACCGCTTATGCACGCTGTTGGTTTTGGGTTTATGGAAGGTGGTTCCATTACGTTTCATCAGTGCGACGGCAATCCACGTCCATGGTTTTACCGGCTACCTCATACTAAATCACTGGTCGTCCACGCCGGGCTTGCCAACGATGGTGTGGAGGTGATTACCCGTCGGCTACAAAATTATGACGGTCGCCAACTCCGTGACTTTCCCCTCAACATATCAGTAGCAAAAACAAACTCACCCCAAACCTGCACTGATGATGAGGCGGTCGCCGACTATATTGGGAGTCTACATTACCTACGTCGAGCTCGAGTCGGTGACATGATTACACTTAATATTTCATGTCCTAATACTTACGGCGGCGAGCCCTTTACAACGCCAGAGCGCCTTGAAAAACTGCTCACTGCAGTCGACAGACTCCACCTCGTCGTACCACTATTTATAAAAATGCCCAGCCACTTACCATGGCTAGAATATAATAAATTACTTCGCGTTATAGCACGTCACTGCGTTGATGGTGTGACGATAGGAAATTTAGCAAAAAATCGCGCCAAGGTGAATGCCAAGGACACACTCCCCGATACTATACATGGAGGCCTCAGCGGCAAGCCGACACAGAAAGATACAAACGAATTAATCCGCAAAACATATCTCACCTACGGAAAGCGCTTTATCATTATTGGCGTCGGTGGCATTTTTACAGCCAAAGATGCATATGAAAAAATTAAACTCGGCGCTAATTTAGTTGAGTTAATCACGGGTATGATTTTCGAAGGACCCCAACTAATAGGTCGAATCAATCATGACCTCGTGACTCTCTTAGAACGGGATAACTACAACCATATCAGTCAAGCAATCGGCACAGGCGCTTACTGGTAGAACGCTACATATAGCGTTTGTAGACTTTGTTACACCATTATATGTGATGTAGGTCACAGGTTAACGGATCACTCTTTTCCTATACTACAAAGTACTGCTTGTGAGGGCATGCTCCAAAAAGAAGAGCAAAAAATAATACAAATAGGGGAGACAAATCAATGGTAAAAGATACCGCCGAATTAGAGACCGGCAAAAAGCGTACCGTAAGTACCACCGTGCGCACCTACGCCAAGTACTTGCCACAGACACAAAAACGCGATGGGCGCATTGTACTGTTTGAATTCGATAAAATAGTCGAAGCGATCAGCAAGGCACTTGTAGAAACCGGCGAAGGCAGTGGAGATGAGGCGATTGTCGTTGCGCATAAAGTTGCCGGCGAGCTGTTGTTGGTTGCTAAAAAATACAAATATTTTGTACCAAATGTTGAATCTATTCAGGATGAAGTCGAGCGTCAACTTATGCTCACCGACTATACAGCTACGGCAAAGGCATTTATTTTATACCGCGAAGAACATGCCAAAAAGCGTCAACAAGAGCTCATGATCTCTCAGGAAATTCGCGATAAAATCGCCGAGAGCAGTAAGTATTTTAAGTCATCCTACCAAGAGTTTATTTTTTACCAGTTTTACGCACGTTGGCGTGATGAATATGGTCGTCGCGAAACCTGGAGCGAAGCGATTGATCGCTTCATGGACTATATGCGCAAAAAAATTGGCTCGTCACTGATAGATGAAGAATATGCTGAAGTACGTGAAGCTATATTAAAACAAGAGATCTGTCCTTCTATGCGACTATTATGGTCGGCAGGAGACGCCTGTGAAGCTAGCAACGTGTGTGCCTATAACTGTGCTTACATTGCGCCAGTCTCATGGGAAGATCTTTCGGAAATTATGTATGTCTCTATGTGTGGGGCCGGCTGCGGTTTTACAGTAGAACCAGAAAACGTCGAAAAATTTCCACAAATCCAAAAACAGACTGGCAGGAAAAAGCCAGCAATTCTTGTTGAAGATAGCAAGGAAGGTTGGTGTGATGCATTCGTGCTTGCATGTCGTGCCTGGGCCTCTGGCTACGACGTTGACATTGACTACTCAATGGTTCGCCCTGCTGGATCACGCCTTATAACCATGGGTGGTCGTTCCTCCGGACCAGCTCCCCTCCGCGATCTCATGAACTTTACTCGCAGTAAAATGCTCGGCCGGCAGGGTCGCCGCCTTACAACGCTCGACCTACACGATATTATTTGTCAAATTGGACTCATCGTCGTTGCCGGAGGCGTTCGTCGTTCTGCACTTATCTCGCTTTCCGCACTGGATGATAATGCCATGCGAGACTCCAAAAAGGGTGCGTTTTGGCAGACTGAAGGCCAGCGTTCGATGGCAAATAACTCAGCCGTGTACGAGACAAAGCCAACAGCTGGTGAGTTTCTAGAGGAATGGACAGCCCTTGTTACCTCTGGCAGCGGTGAGCGCGGTATATTCAACCGTGGCGGCCTTGAGCAGCAGGTTCCTAAACGTCGCTGGGAAAAGTTAAAAGAACAGCCGCAGGTTGGCGTAAACCCATGTGGTGAAATTTATCTACGATCACGCCAATTTTGCAATCTTACTTCAATTGTTGTACGACCTGAGGACGACATGGAAAACCTCAAACGTAAAATGCGTCTTGCCGCTATTGTAGGAACCTACCAAGCAACACTGACCGACTTTGGTTATCTTAACCAAGCGTGGCACGACAACTGCGAAGAAGAGCAGCTACTTGGTATTTCTATTACTGGCTACTACGACAACAAAATTGTCCGTAACGATAAGAACTTAGAGACCCTGCGCGAAGAAGCGATTATAGCCAACCAAACCTACGCAAAGCGTCTTGGTAAAAGCCCCTCTACAGCCATTACCTGTGTAAAACCTCACGGCAACTCAGGTCAGCTCCTTGGTGTTGGGTCTGGAATGCATCCATGGTTCGCTAAATACTATATTCGCCGTGTCCGTATTAGCGTCAACGACCCGTTACTCAAATTAGCTCAAGAGCAGGGCGTTCCGGTATTTCCTGAAGTTGGGTATTCGACTTCAACTACGACAACAATGGTGTTGGAGTTCCCGGTCAAGGCGCCTGATCAAGCCATTATCGCCAAAGATGTGTCAGCGCTTGAAATGCTATATGAGTGGAAACGCCTGAAAGAACACTTTACCGAGCACAATCCATCAGTCACTATTTATGCAAGTGACGATGAGTGGCTTAGTATTGCTAACTTCGTATATCAAAACTGGGATATAGTCGGTGGATTATCATTCTTACCTCGCAACGACCACATATACCAGTTAGCACCCTACGAAGAAATTACCAAAGAGGAATATGAAAAACGCGCCAAAGCACTTGGTGCCATCGACTTTTCACACCTAGTCATCTACGAACAACAAGACCAAACCAATGGAGCAAAAGAGCTCGGCTGTGCAGGCGGAGTCTGCGAGCAGCAGTAGGTGCAGTATTAACGACAGCAGAACACCGCCTAAAGTTTGACGGTGAATCACCACTCTAGGGGAGTGACCCTCACCACATCTGGAGAGATGTCGGTGAGGGCGTTATAACAACTCGATAATGCCGAGTGTTAGACAGTTACCCGGCAGCTGGTATGGTTGTTTCTGTAAGCCGAGCAACGATGCACATTCTTACCGTGGGTTTGTAACGTAGAGCAGGATGAATCCAGTTCTGACGCTTCTGCACTTATGACAACGCGTGTTGGTTGCCCAATTGACTGCACCACAATTGGTACATACCCAGGTTTCTTCCAGCTGCAGCATGACATTCCTTTCGGAGATGGTGTCGGGTCTGACTATACTAGTTTACCATCTCAAAAACCTTCGTTTTCAAGATAACACACTCTAATCCGAAATCTATAATATTAAAGATCGCCGCCCAATAGGTCTTCTAAATTAGCATCCTTAAATAGCACAATACCAAAGGGCTGAACTTTCACAAAACCATCGCTTTTAAGCTTATGCATCGTCCGGCTGATTGTCTCACGAGAGAGACCAGAGCGTTTAGCTAGGTCGTTTTCAGTTAGAGGAATCACCGTATTACCCTCGGAGTCCCGCTCACCAAATCGGTAAGCAGCATTGAGTATCTCGAAGATGAGGCGAGTCCGAGCGTTACCTCCCATAAGATGTGCCATACGTCGCAACAAGCCATCAGTGCCGCTATACACACGAGATAGAAGATCGAACATCACATCAGGATTATCCTTTATAAACGAGACTGCCTTTCGGGTGGGTGCTATGCGCACTGCCGCAGACGTTGAAGCTTCAAAAAAATAATAGTTTGGCGTCTTATTGATTGCCATAGACATTGGGAAGAATGCACCTGGTTTAAAAACATTAACCACAACTTCATTGCCGACTGGTGAAATATCGTACTGCGTAACGGTACCCTCGACAATGTAAAAAACGTTTTTAAGTGTTTCGTCGGGTCGAATTAAAACTTCACCTTTCTCGAACCGCTTAAGCGGGAAGGTATCGTAAAAATCTTGAATTGTTTTTTTAACCTCTTTATCCATCATCTTCCGTCTTACGATCATTGTACTATACGAGTGTAGTGTCGTCTAATTGTTTTGTTACGCTAAGAGTCCCCTCTAATCAGTACTCAACCGTCTTGTGCTCACGTTCAAGCGATACTTACATATTGAAAAGGTCGGCTTCTCACATTGAGCATGTGAGAAGCCGACCGATCGTCGAACGCGGGTACTACGCAGTGAAGATGATGTCGTATCCGTTACGACAATCACTTTCCTTACGGACCGTCCATCCCGCTTGGATGTACTCGGCGATGACCAGGTCGACTGCTGCCGGCAGGTATGATCCTTGGTACACCGAGAACCTACCGCTGTTGGCCCTTCTGGCTGACGCCATCGCCTCTTCGATCGCCTCGCGGAGCTTAGTCGCCGAGTCGGCAACATCGCTACCTTCGATACGCTGACGGTTGAATTCGTCGCGTGACGTGATGGCCATTTGTAGCCCTCTCTCCGTATAGTTCGATGGGCATGTTTCGACATTATATTTATAGTACCTTATTATAATAAAGTCAAATCAAGGTGCCTCCATTTCACTCAGAATTATCATAACCAACTAAACGACTATGAGAAGAGGATGGGGGAGCTTGATGCCTTCACAAAGACTAGTTGCGCCCTAGGTCATAACATAAATATCACCTCGAAGCTGAGTACAATCCACAGTGGCGTAGAGGCCAATCTCTTACGCCCGATCACACCACAAGATTGAAGTTAGATCTAAAATAGACAACGACTACTTAGGAAGCAAGATACTGAAAACAGAACCTTGTCCGAGTGTGCTTTTTGCCGTCAATGTACCGCCAAGCTCGCCGATAATTTTAACAGCAATAGCAAGCCCTAAGCCATGACCAGAAGCCTGGGAACGTGACCTATCAGCCCGATAGAATCTATCAAACATGTGCTCCATATCCTCTTTAGCCATGCCGTAGCCTTCATCTTTAATATGAAGGATGACATGTTTTTCCGTCGCTTCAGAGGAAAGGTAGATGTTTTTATGAGGTTTGCTGTACTTTATTGCATTATCAAGCAGGATGACAACCAGTTTGGTTAGTTTGTGTTCATTACTTATAATTGGAACTATCTCGACATCGTTACGAAGTACAATATGATGTTCATCCGCAAGTGGTCTGATTTGATCGATCGCAGCCAGAACAATTTTGGACAAGTCTGTTTCTTTCTTCTTTCCGACAGTTCCACTGACTGCAAGATCTAATAGGTTATCGCTCAACTGTTTGAGTTGATTGAGATCGCGCACGTTCTGTTCGATGCTTCTGCGAGCATCAGCTACGGTCAATTGCTTCTTACGAAGGGTGACCTCATTCGTAAGAAGGAGACTTGTTAGCGGCGTACGAAGTTCATGAGACGCATCAGCAATAAAACGCTCCTGCGTTCTCATAACACTCTCAATAGGTTTAAGTGTTTTACGAGCCAAGAAATAGCTGACGCCACTGCCTGCAAATAGTGCAACAATGTTGAGTAGCACAAGATTCATCACCAAGCCTGCTTTTGTGTTCTCAGCTTGTTGCTGAAGCCACTCATTTATTTCGTGATCTGGGTCGTGTAAATAAACTTCCGAGTATGTATCCGGGTTTGGTCTTTTCGCAAGCTCACGGACTGACGTGCTATAGAAAACAGCGCTAAAAGCGATACTCATGATCATAATGATAGCTAAGTACGAAGCGCTCAGTCGAAAAGTGGGGGACTTTATAAACATACGTAAGTTCATACAGTCTCACTTATTTTATAGCCAAAACCACGAACTGTATGGATGAGTGCTCTGCTAAACGGCTTGTCTATTTTTGCGCGCAGGTACGTAATAAAAACTTCAAGAGTATTTGGCAAAATATCAGCATCAAAGTCCCATACGTGCTGCATGATCTCTTCTTTGCTACAGGCACGTTCTGGGTTTCGCATGAGGTATTCCAAAATTGCATATTCCTTCCGAGAAAGGTCTATCACTTTACCAGCGCGCGTAACCGTACGACTCGCCGTGTCGAGCTTAACGTCTGCAATACTAAGTGTATCCTGCAACGCTTCTTTAGGGCGGCGCAGCAGCGCACGAAGTCGCGCCAACAATATATCAAAAGAAAAAGGTTTACCCAGATAGTCATCCGCACCAGCGTCAAGACCCGTCACGATATCACCATTTTGCGTTTTTGCGGTTAACATCAAAATGGGGACGGTGACTTTGTTCTCGCGTAGCTCTCGACATATCGCAATGCCGTCCTTTGAAGGTAACATCACATCTAGAACAATTACATCATATGGCTCGTAGAGGGCCGCTCGAAAGCCGCTTTCGCCGTCATGTTCAACATCAACAGCATAGCCTTCTTGTTCAAGACCTTCTTTAATAGCGCTGGCAATGGTTACGGCATCTTCAACAACGAGTATTCGCATACTGCAAGTATACACCAGTTATCCTTAACGAATCTTTAAGAACGGTTCCGTATTATAGAGGTATGAGAAAGACAATCGCCATACTTGTTATCGTCACTCTTCTTGGTATCGTAGCCGCCTACGAAGTACCTGCTGGTGGCAAAAAAACTACCGCGTCGACCACCACTTCAACCACAACCCAAACAACCCCCTCAACAAGCCAATCTAGCTCGTCGAGCACGGCTACAACACCAACAGCCACTACGACAAGCGCTACATATAAAGACGGAACCTATACAGGCTCTACAGCCACAAACATGTACGAAGATATTCAGGTTGCTGTTACCGTTAGTGGCGGCAAAATAACAAATGTCACCACACCGGTAGTAAATAGCGACAGTGGCCACTCAGAGCAGATCAATAACTACGCGATTCCACAACTTAACCAGCAAGTTATTTCTAACCAAAATGCCCAAATTGACGGCGTTTCCGGAGCATCCTACACCACACAGTCCTACACGCAATCACTCCAGGCTGCTCTCGATCAAGCAAAGGCTTAAGATGCGACGAGTAGACCATATTATGGGAATTCCCATAAGCATTGATGCACCTGACACCACCGACATGTCTCTTTTTGAAGCTATTTTTGCACGACTACGTGAAATAGATGAGGTTTTTAGTACCTACAAACCCGAAAGCGAAGTTAGTAGATATAGAAGAGGGGAACTGCACGACGAACAATTGAGCAGTGAAGTAAGACACATAAAGCAGGCTTGTAAGGACTTCGAAAATAGAACAGCTGGATATTTCTCTGCCTATTACGACGGAAGTTTCGATCCGACAGGTTACGTAAAAGGATGGGCAATCCGAGAGGCGGGCAAGATCCTCGAACAGCGCGGCGTTCGCACGTATTTAATTAATGCAGCTGGAGATATTCTAGCCGCCAGTATAGGCGAGAAAACTTGGAATATCACTCTACAAGATCCTTTCAACCGTCAAGCATCACTTGGTACGATCGGTCTTAAAAATGGCGCCATCGCAACGTCAGGCACCTACGAGCGTGGTAATCATATTCTTAATCCACACACAGAACAACCTACAAGCTCCGTCATCAGCGCAACGGTATACGGTAGAGATATTATCACTGCCGATGTCTTCGCAACTACCTGTGTGGCTATGGAGGCCGATAAAGCGATCGACTTCATAAACCAGAGAGAAGGTTACGAGGCGCTCTTAATCGATGCGCACGGATTAGTTTTTGTAAGCAAAAACTTTTCTAATACCTAGTAGGCAAACCGTTCGGTAACAATATTTTCAGAGGATACCCCGAGTTGTTTGAGGTTCTTAACCAGTGCCTTTGACATACCATCAGGACCACAAATATAAATAGTCGTATCTTCATGCGCCACACGACTCAAGACATCATTGGTGATACGCTGGCCGGCACTATCAACAAAAAAACTAATCTTAAGGCCGTACGCCTGCAGTTGGCGTAGCTCATCACTAAATGCAACGTCCTCTGGCGTGCGAACAGAGTATAAAAGCAAAACATTTTTACCATCATGAAGTAACTGACGAATGTTAGAAAGGAAGGGTGTAATGCCAATTCCGCCTGCAATAAGTACAGTGTTAGAAGTTTCGGCTGCGCGGTCGGCAGTAAAATTACCGCGAGGGCCGTCGACCATAACATACGAGCCAGCCTTAAGCTTCATCAGGCGCTTTGTGTAATCTGGGCTTGCTTTGATAGTAAACCGCAACACCTCCATGCCAGGAGAAGATGAAAAAGAGAAGGGATGAGCTTCATACCATAGGCTCGGCGTCATAAAGCGCCATGTAGCATACTGACCAGCCTCGTAGTCAAACTCACGTAGGTTTTTACCTGTCAGTACGACCGAATATGTGTTGGTAGCCGTTTTCTCAATCGATAGGACTTTAAAGCGATGTTTTACCAATAAAGCAAACTGTCGAACGACTCGATACCACGCCCACACAGCAAAGGCTAAAATATATAGCGCATACCAGTAGGCAGCGAACCAAAAGTTAGCAATAAAATCGCCACCTAATTTAATTTGATGCAAAAAAGAAAGTAGAATACCAAAATAAATCGTTAAGTGTACGAGATACCAAATCTCATACCGCATTTTAGTGCGAATCATATGGATAGAAACCGCACCGGCTCCAAAGAATATGACCGTACCCAAAGTAGCCCAAAGCACATCCTCATATTGACTGCTACTAAATACTAAAAACTGCGACCAGAGTGAGAGGTGAGCGGACTCAGCGTAGCCTACTAATTGATAACCAAAATGCCCTGAAATAGAAACAAGTAATGTGTAGCCATTTAGGCGATGAAGATCCGAAATCTCTTGAAGATCAAAGGCACGTTCAATGAACGGTATACGACTCATTAGAATAATCTCAACTACCACGCTCCAGCCAGCTAGCAAGCCAAAAAGACGCCCGATAGCCATAACCCGGTCATTTGCGCTGAGGATTGAGGTCATACTGCCGAACCACCAACCTAAAAAGAGGATAAAAAGGCTAACAATCACCGCTACATAAAAGCCGGTTCTCATGGACTGACGATAGGTTGTTGCTGGTTGCATTGCCTTTAGTATGTCAGGTGTAGCTTAAGATTTGACTAAAGGCCTATTCGTTCATTGACGAAGCATAAGCACCATAGTACAGTAAAAATAACAATGAAAAGAAACACAGACGGCTTTACGCTCATTGAACTTGCAATTGTTATTGTTATTATTGCTATTTTGTCGGCAATTACTATTTTTACATACACAAAAGTTCAGGTTAACCAACGAGATACCGCCCGAAGTTCACGTGTCAACGTCATATCTGAGGCATTAGAGAAATACTATGCAAAAAATGGCGAATACCCGAGCTGCGCCAATATGACCCAAAGCGGAAGCCAGGTAGGTACCTTACTGAGCCTCGACCAGTCTATCCTCGTTGCCCCTACCGCCTCAAGCAGCACAACCAACTCAATTAGCACCTGCGCGGATCTTACCGCTGGTATCGGTGGATCTGATATATATGCCTACGCGGGTGGGGATGGAAGCACTGCTTGTTCGACAGGTAGTGCATGCGCAACCTACAAGCTTGAGTATCGTCAAGAAAGTACAGGGAGCATTATTACTGTAAGCGGCCAACACGCGGCGGCAGCTACGCCAGTAAGTACACCGTCGGCTCCTGTCATGACCGCAGCGATGTCAGGCAACAACGCTGTGGGAACAACAGGCACTGTCACTTGTGCCGTCGGAACGCCACAATACCAAATCCAATATTATTCATCGAACACGGGTTCACCTGGTACGTGGTCAAGCTGGAGTGCATGGTCACCAACTCAGTTGACGTATACTGTAGCAGCCAGTCAAGGCTACCAATACGGCTTCCAAGCCCAGGCAGAGTGTTATGACGGAACGAATACCAGTGCCGCCTCTCCCGTTAGCAATACCGCGACAACCGTGCGACCAATTGCAACACCCGTTGCGCCAACTTATCTAAGCCCGGCAACATTCAGCTCAAACGTTAATGCAACAGTTAACTACTCTTCATCCTGTCCGTCTGGAACATCGATCCTTAACGGCACGTTCCGAACTCAAGCCTGGACTGGTGGACAATTTGGACCACACCCGTTTGGATACCTTGACTCATGGCAGAATGTCGACACCGTTAATCATAACGTCTCATACTGGGGTAAATACGAGTGTACAACCCCATACGCAACCTCAGCCTACTCTCCTGAATCATATAATTCTATCTTGGTATATCACCAATAAGGCCTTAGCGATGAATAACGATCACCAAAAACGAACTCAGCTGGCCCGACGAATTATCCTCATTGTAGTGAGCGCTATTGCCATCATTGCAATTGGGCTTGGCGTTGCACTCTTACTAAAAAATATTAAAAACTTGAACGGAAACACTTCACAAAATATCAATAATTCACAATCAACCGCCCAAAACACCCAGAGCGCTGCCTCTGTTGTTAGCTCGTACATGGCACCGGATACCATTCGCACGCTTACATCCAGTTATCGAGCCCAACAAGATGCTTCCTCTACGTCTAGCATCGACTATCAAGCAGATGGGCAATCCTTTGCCGTTAACATAACGACGAGCCACTATGCGCTCTTTACACCCACATCCAGTGCTGGTGCTACTGATCCGCAAGACATCCTTGCGCAGACAACGACATTCATGCAGGATCATGGATATCAAAAGGTCGACATTGCAGGGGTAGTCACTGACCCAACTCAGCCGACCATCACGACCTACACAAATCTCGGTGCAACGTGTCAGCTTACAAGCGCGCCTATGAGCACACCACCCTTCTATATACTGGCCTGTACAGACAAAGCAGACATTGATAAAGAATACGCAACCATCAACAAACTCCTTGATCTTTACAAGAAGGTTCACCAGGTTGACGTATTTACAAAAGCTATCTCTAACACTATTACGTCTGGCAATAAATCAATGACGACCATTGCGCTCATCAACCCACACACTCATCCTATTCTCTTATTTGCAGCGATAGACGGAAACTGGGAATACATCGGTAACGTTGGAGATGGAACCAACGCAACATCAAACGGTAAATACGCGTTGACACCAGATATCCAAGCAGCCATCAGCAATCCAAAATATGGCGATTTCTTAACACATAACCTCCAATAGTAGCCCTCCACTATGTGCAAGTATCTAGAAAGACTTAGTCGGCTCGCCCTCATAGGTTTTCATTCTCCCAAAAACCGTACTTGTTATTATCTCCTGATACCATCTTAACGGCTAAAATTGTTGAGATAATCCAACACCGATCTCAATTGTCGTTTGACACATATTTTATAAATGTGATAGTATTGTCACCGTCACAAGGCGTGGCACCGAGAGGAGCGATCCTGATGGCAAACGACAACGAGAGCACCTTCAAAGCCTACGGGTTCGAGACGGTGCAGACCGACAACGGTGGCGAGAGCCAGAACATGTTCGGCTGCGACGGCGACAACCACGCCGTCTCGAAGGACGTGTTCACCGTGGTCGGTGACGAGTACCCGTCCGACTACGAGACCGAGACCATCGGGCTCTGCGACGGCACCTGCGTCGACGGACTGGCCAACCCCCACAACCACGGCAGTGGATTCCTCCACACCGTGGTGAAGCCGGAGCTCGTCTCCAGCTGACGCGGTCGGACAGCCTAGGTCACCAAGGTGACGACACCCCACCGACATCTCTCCCACAAGGGAAGATACGTCGGTGGGGACTACCACCTAAGTGTTTAATGCAGTATTGAACCTTTAGGTGGTTTTATATAGGAGGGGTTTAAATAGATTCTGGTTATCTTAAAACAGGCAATTATTGAGAATAGTTGCCTGTAGTGAAAAAACTGAAAGCAAAATAAAATCTTGTTTATCGGCCGTAAGAGCTCGAGCCGTATCCACTACGACCGCCTTCGGACTGACTATTACTAAGTCGAAAAATAGTATTAAGAAGGCCCGTAACACCGATAACGGCAAGGAGAACTCCGCCACCGTACTTTAGAAATTCTTTTCGGTCCATCTTTTTGCTCATAAGTTGAGCGATTTGATTATTCTTTATCATATCTTTTTGCTTTTTATAACCTTCTATATCTATTTAAACAAAGCTAAAACGCTTATGCAAGGGCTTAATCGACAATTTGACGCGGTACGAATGCAGTAGCCCGTTGTGGCGGTGTTAAGCGAGACCGAGACGAAGGAACACTCGCTCTCATGTCAGTAATTAGTCTGCGTTCTGTGCGTTGCATCGACTGAAATCCAGCATGAGGTGGCTTAACGCCAGCATTAGATTGCCCTAGACGTTGAGAAGCGCCTACAGGCATAGATCGGCGTACAGGCCGCATTCCATCCACTGTCCGACGCATGGGTGCAGGGGAGGACGCTACAGGCACTACAGACGCTGCGACAGGCTGCGTCTTAATTTCGGGAGGGTGAACAACAGCTTGTTCTAATTTGGGTTCTAATTTGCTAACTTTCGCTTCTTGTCTTGCCAGTTTACGCGTCCGTCTGCTACGAAATGAGTGCTGGATAAGTACCACCACAATTGAAACATTATAAAGAATAATGATTGGGCTTGCGATAAGCGTTTGTACCGTCAGATCATTGGCAAATGGCACAACTATGGCGACGAATATGCTACCGAGTATGATGTACTTTTCAAATTTAAGCATTTTTTTAGGAGGAATAGGAGTGATGTGATCAGCCAGGCTCATGAGAAGCGGCAATTGAAAAATAAGTACGAAGGTAACGATAACACTCACTACAAAACGCAAATATTCATCAGCAGAGATGATTGCTTCAAGCCCATTAATCTGAAAGTCACTAAAAAACTTGAGGGCTAAAGGAATAATCAATAAGAAGCCGAACGCCGCGCCAACCACTATCAAAATAAGTGACATAAATGTTGTTACATATATGCGTCGTCGTGACAAACGCTGCGACAAAGCAGGCTGTATAAACATAATACCGTTATAAACGGCAACAGGCAGGGCAAGGACAATGCCTGCCATAAGACAAATTTGAAGAATGAAGGTAAAACTGCCGGCGGGCGACATATAGTGCAGAGGGCCACTGAGGGGTGCCTTGATAAACTCGAACAGTGGTTCGTAGAAAAAATAACCCACAACCATTCCAACAATTAGAACAGAAACTACGGAAAGGAGCCGCAGTTGAATCTCTCTAATATGGTGGACCATCATCGTGGGCTGCTGACGTACTGTCGTTTGTGCTTGCCCCCTCATGAAGAAAATACTACGCTTTTAGTTACTTTTCTTCAGCTGCATCTTTTTTAGATGCGACTGTGTCTTCGCTGCTATTTAGACCACGTTTTAGTTCGCGCACCGATTCACCGACGCCACGAGCGAGTTCTGGAAGCTTTTTAGCCCCAAATAAAATCAGAATAATCGCTAATAGTATTAAGAGTCCCTCTACCTTACCCATTTTTGTCCTTCCAATTCTTTTCGAATTTGTTACACTTTAAATATAAGCAATATTATCCATAAATACAAGCGGTAAGTAACAATGCGAATATACAAGATCAAACAAATTATACAAAAATGGCAACGATTCGCACTGGTTGCGACTGCCTGTGGCGTAATCATTGGCGCTACTGTGCCCGTAGCAAATAGCTATGCTGCAGCTACCTACTCGTGTGGAAGTTACGGGGCGGGAAATTACTCAACTTCAAACTGTACTTCTACAGCCGTCGGTGCACCAAATACAGGTTTCGCAAAGTTGCTTGAGCCAACCAATGTCATGGCGATTATTGCGTCTCTCGCGCTCCTCGGCATAGGCATCGGTATCATCATAAAAGCACGTCGGAAATCGCGCGCCTAACTACGCCGCATTAAGATCGTCCATAGCTATTGTTCGGGTCGTAATAACCGCATAGGTGATTATTTCTCCATCAGCATGCTTTTGACCCCAGTTGTGATTTGTATATGCGTCTACCATTAAAAGTCCACGCCCATGTTCAGCCTCATCATTTGACTCGTCAGCTGCTAACTCTCCCCGATGAATAGTTCCGGGTGTTTCAACGGGGTTTGATTCAACTGCAGGATTAACCGCAATCGTATAAACAGTTTCCGGCCTTGCAGAACGGCGTTTCTTTTTCTTAACACTTGGCAAACGTACCACGTCTAATTCAGTAAGCATGCCACCGTATTTAATGGCATTTGCCGCAATTTCAGATATAATCGTTGCCGCTACATAGGCCAACATCTCATCCGTTCGCATGCTCGCTAGCGCAGCTTCAGCTAGTTTGCGAGCATCACGTGCAAGTTGTTCAGGTTCAATCGTACCCCGAAGCTCTGTTATATTCAGCCCTTTAATACGAATGTCTTTCCCAGAAATTATATCCATTACAAGGGGACGTGAATGCGAAGGATCATGTTCAGTACTCATATAACGAAACCTTCTTTCTAAAAAGACGAATATAACGTCTCGTTTACTATAATTAAGCGCACCTGTACCAAAAATGCAAGTAGGGTTACAATATGCTTATGAATAAAGAAAAAAGCCTTGCCACCGCCCGCATCACTCTTGGTGTAATTACCGTTATCGCAGTATGCACTCAGCTCGTAAGCAGCATCCATCATGGTCGTGACATTGGCAACTTTTTTAGTTTCTTTACGATAGAAAGTAATATTTTAGCAGCCTGTCTACTTATCGCAATGGGCACATATACACTCATGAAGCGTGAAGATAAAAACATCGCCTACATAAGAGGCGCCGCTACTCTTTATATGACAATGACTGGTATCATCTATATGATGTTCTTATCCGGCAATGAGGTAGCACTTCAGACGACTATCCCGGTTGTTAACTTTGTCTTGCACTATCTTATCCCCGTGGTTATTCTCCTTGATTGGCTTATTTTTCCTCCCAAAAAACCTGTTACATTTCAAAAATCACTCGCATGGGTAGTATTTCCGGCATTATACCTTGTCTATAGTCTTGTCCGGGGAGCCATAACGGCATGGTATCCATATCCATTTATTAACCCCATAACGAATGGCTGGCCAAATGTTATAGGCATGAGTCTTTCTATTGCCGTCGGAACTATCGGTCTTATTGGACTGCTAACACTGAGAACTAAAAAACGCCGTCATTCACGTACTCTGTAAAATGCCGATACTAAGGGTGATATGAAAAAAATCCAATCTCAAACTCTCCGACTCGAAAAAATCGTCGGTGGCGGTCAGTCACTTGGTCAACTTGATGACGGCAAGAAAGCTTTTGTATGGGGCGGCCTGCCTGGTGAAACTGTAACTATCGATATCACAAAAAAGAAATCGCATTTTGTCGAAGGTATCGTTACCTCAGTCAGTGAACCAAGCGTCGAACGCATCGATCCCAAAGACCCTGAAAGCTATCTTTCTACCAGCCCTTGGCAAATCATGTCTTTTGAGGCTGAACAACGCTATAAAGCAGCACTTATTGAAGAAGCCTTTGAACTACATGATATCGTCGTACCTGAGCCAATCGATGTCTATACCGATGGCAACCAGTATGGTTATCGAAACAAGATCGAATTTAGTTGGTGGTGGGACACCGAATCTGAGCAACTTGACCTCGCTTTTTTTAGGCGAGGAACACACGGCAAGATACCCGTAGAGGGAACGAGCCTTGCCACATCAGCAATTACCGATGCCGCTCACAAGCTTCGCCATGTGCTCCGCGAACGACAAACTGAAGGTCGCGACTTAAAGACTGTCATTATTCGTAGCAACAGAGTGGGTGGAACAGTTGCCCAATTATATGTTAAAGAAAAAGACTTTCTGCCGCTCTCTGAGACGGAGCTAACGCAGTTAGGGATACAGGGCTTTGAACTTATCTTCAGTAACCCTAAAAGTCCAGCAAGCGTCATAACAAGACGGCTCCAATCATGGGGTGACGTCGTACTCCGTGATACGATTCTTGATATTCCATTTACCTATGCGGCAGAGGGATTCTTTCAGATTAATCTGCCCGTATACGAGCAAGCCCTGCGAGATATGAAAGAATGGATAGAACCCGGTAAGCCAACTGTCGACCTTTACAGCGGGGTGGGGACTATAGGTCTCACCATTGGTGGTCCACAGATTACGCTCATTGAAAGTAACGAGCACGCAGTTCGTGAAATGGAGCAAAACATTCATAGTCTCGATCGAGATGACTCAGCCACCGCCATACTTGCACCAAGTGAAAAGGCACTCGATTACATTACCGGCGATGCATGTGTGATCGTTGACCCGCCACGTGCCGGTCTCCATGAGGATGTTATCGACACTTTACTCGAAGAGGCACCAGAGCGAATCATATACCTAAGTTGCAACCCTGTAACACAAGCTCGAGACGTAGCTCGTTTGGCGGTACGCTATGGCATACGTGCACATCGTGGCTACAATTTCTTTCCACGCACACCTCACATCGAGCATTTGATCGTACTCGACCGAAAAAGCTAGCTTGTTTTTATTCGGCGGTAGGCAAACTTTGCGGCAATGCGCCAATCGCTTTTTGCATCGCTATCATAGCGATAGATCTCACCATTTTTGACTTCGCCGATAAGCACAAGAGCGGGATTATACGGGGCAAGCGTACGGTAGAAGATGATATCTTCATCACTAATGTGACCGCGCCCTGGAAAAACCTCGCGAAACTTGTCACGACCGATAGTGTCGAAATAGTTTGGTTGACCCTTGGGAGGGAAATAAACTTCCGCCTTCAACCCCATACGGGCAACCATCTTTTTAATATCACTCAAAAGCAGGCGAGAGTGCCCGTGAACGTAGACAAACAATTGTTTTTTCTTGGTTAAAAATACTGTTGCCGAAGCACTGCGACTAACATCAACGCCACGCACAATAACTTGTGATATTTCAGCATCGACGCCGAACCGCTCTTTACAGACCTTTTCGAGCGCTATATCATCATAGATCTCTTCTCGCATAATAGCTCTATTGTAACACCTATTGATTTATATGGTAGATAGTATATAATTCGCACACTACGGGTCGCTAAGAGATGTCGAAACACAGCCACGTCTTTCCAGCCGAGGATATCTCGAGTGAGACGGCTGAGCTGCTTGAACTTTATCTCCTAAAGCCACGATCTAGCCGAGCCGCCACTACACCCGAGCTCGAAGTTCAAGCAGCCGCCTAGACTTTTTGCGCTACAATAGGATTAATGGATTTTTCTACACGTTACCGTAAATTGAATGAAAAACAGAGAGAAGCCGTCGATACTATCGATGGGCCTGTCATGGTTATTGCCGGTCCAGGCACGGGTAAGACCGAACTGCTCAGTATGCGCGCGGCAAACATTCTTAAAAAAACCGATACCCTACCAGAGAATATCTTGTGTTTAACATTCACTGAAAGTGGTGCCGCAGCAATGCGTGAGCGGCTCTCTCAGATCATTGGTATGGATGCCTATAAAATAGCGATCCATACCTTCCATAGCTTTGGAACTGAAGTCATAAACCATAACAACGAATTCTTTTACGGTGGTGCTTCGTTTAAACCAGCCGACGAGCTTAGTTGCTACGAACTCATGAACGCCATTTTTGACGGTCTCGATTACAATAACCCGCTTGCCGGCAAGATGAACAATGAATACACTTACTTACGTGACGCCGTAACGGCGATCTCTGAACTGAAAAAGAGCGGTCTTACAAGTGATGAACTACTCATTCTGCTTGATGCGAATGACAAAGTTATGGACGAGGTCGAGCCGCTTTTACAACCCATTTTCTCAGGACGTGTAGGCAAGACCACAGCGACTCAGCTACATACCATCCTCTCTACTATCCGCGAATCAAACGAGAAACTACCACTGCCTGGCTTTGTTTCACTCGCTCGCATTGTCGCCGATAGCCTACAAACAGCAATCGAAGTAGCCGAGACGGAGAACTCCACCAAAGCCATCACCGCATGGCGCAATATGTGGCTCAAAAAGAACGAAAAGGGCGATTTCATATTTAAGGCACGCGACCGTCAAACAAAGCTACGCGCCGTCAGTTACATATACTACCAATATCTCCTGCGCATGCAGGAACTCCAGTTATTTGATTTTGACGACATGATTTTACGTGTCGTGCATGCTATGGAAGTATTTCCAGAACTCCGATTTAATCTTCAGGAACGTTTTCAGTACATTATGGTTGACGAGTTCCAGGATACAAACATGGCACAGATGCGTATTTTACGTAACCTAACAAGCAACGAGGCGAACGCGGATCGTCCTAATATTTTAGTTGTGGGAGATGACGATCAAGCCATTTACAGTTTCCAAGGTGCTGATGTTGGTAATATCAACGGTTTTCGCGAGTTATACGTAGAGACAAAACTCATAACACTAGTCGATAACTATCGTTCAACCGACACTGTACTATCACATGCCCGTGAAGTCATAACACTTGGTACTGACCGACTTGAAAATCACATCAAGGATCTCAATAAAACCCTTATACCTCATCATCAGGCCGATACGTCCGTCAAGCTGGTGGAACTTACAACCAATAGCGACGAACGGCTCTGGGTGGTCGATGCGATCTCACAGGCCATACAATCGGGTACTGCCCCTTGCGACATAGCCGTTATCGCAAGGCGTCATCACGAACTCGAAGCACTGCTGCCATATTTTGCAAAGGCTGGTATTAACGTAAATTACGAACGACGAGACAACGTACTTGACCTTGAAATTATTCAGCTCGTAGAACACATCGCTCAAATACTCGTTACACTATTTGAAAAAAGGCACGAAGACGCTGACGCGCAAATACCCAAGCTATTAGCTCATCCCGCATTCGGGTTTATGCCAATTGATATATGGAAATTAAGTCTCAATGCTCGTAATAACCACCAAAAATGGATGGAAGTTATGGCGACGACACCGCTTTTTGTTCCACTTCATACCTGGCTCATCACGCAGGCCCAGGCCTTGACTCACGAGCCACTCGAGATTATGCTCGACCGTATCATTGGTCTACCGTCCGAGCGCGGGGAGTGTGATTCGGTATATGACGACAGTAGTGATGAACCGAAAAAAGAAGAGGATACTCCCGAATTTATTTCACCGCTTTTTCAGTATTTCTTTTCTCAAGATAAGCTCCAGACCTCGCCAGATGCCTATCTCCTATATCTAGAAGCTCTCAGGACGATTCGCACAAAACTGCGTGAGTATCAACCCAACGATGCTCCGACTTTACAGTCATTTCTCGAGTTTATTCGCCTTCATCGTCAACTCGGTAGCTCCATTACGAGTGTACGACCAAAAAGCGAACGTATTCAAACCGCAGTCAATCTTATGACCGCACATAAATCAAAAGGTCTGGAGTTTAATGCGGTATATATCGTAGGCGCTATAGACTCAGCATGGGGTGAACGCGTCCGCACTCGGTCACGACTTATTGGTTACCCCGAAAACCTTCCGCTTACGCCGTCCGGTGACACATTTGACGAACGCTTACGACTATTCTTCGTGGCAATGACGCGGGCAAAAAATCACCTCACTATCAGCTACAGCTTAACTGATGATAGTGGGAAGGGCACGCTACGTGCGAGCTTTTTGCATGATGGTATCTGGAGACCGATCGTCGACAATCAGCCAACGACCCTCGACACACTCATAGAAGCAGCTGAACTTGCCTGGTATCAACCGCTCATTCGTCCGCTACATGCCAACATGAAAGAGTTGCTTGCACCACATCTTGAGACTTATAAACTCAGTAGTACTCATATTAATAATTTTCTCGACGTTACACGCGGTGGACCACAGAGCTTTTTGCTAAATAATATTCTCCGTTTCCCGCAGGCAATGAGCCCGAGCGCAAGCTATGGGTCAGCTATCCATGCCAGCCTACAGCGTGCACACGCGCATGTTTCCGCAACCGGGAAGGCGCGGCCACTAGAAGATATCCTTCATGATTTTGAAGAAAGCTTGCGTGCTACACATATGAACGAATTGGAGCTTGCAACATACCTACAAAAGGGAAGCGATGCGCTCACTGCCTTCTTAACCGAGAAACAATCATCTTTTGTACCCACCCAAAAAACCGAACTGAGTTTTGCTGGACAAGGTGTTCAAATCGGTCAGGCTAAGTTAACTGGCTCTCTCGATCTTGTTGATATCGACGAAGAAGACCGTTCGATCATTGTTACTGACTATAAAACCGGAAAGGCTGCGCGCGATTGGAGTGGTAAAACGGATTACGAAAAAATTAAACTCCATAAGTATCGACAGCAACTTATGTTCTACCAACTACTTACTTCAAACTCGCGTGATTTCAGTAAATATGCATTCAAAAAGGGTGTACTTCAGTTCGTAGAACCAACGATAAGCGGTGATATCATTCATCTTGAAGCAGAGTTTACAAAAGATGAACTTGTATCCTTCACTGAGCTTCTTACGGCTGTATGGCGGCACATCACTGCGCTTGACCTTCCAGATACAGATAATTATGAATCAAGCTACAAAGGTATTCTTACGTTCGAACAAGATCTTATTGACGGCACTGTATAACCTGGAAGACCGTCCCGTGTAGCAGTAACCTAGTTATGTTTCTAAAATATCGTATTGCATAAATATTATATTTGTGTTATAATAACCAAGCTTCGAGAAATTCGCAAGCAAGCTTTCTGTTACACAGCAAGGGCCACAACCACCACCCATGAGGGGGCAGTATGTCCAGCTCGAACGGTTCTGACAACTCGGGATGCATGGCCGCAATCGGCAAGATCGTGACCTACCTCCTGGTGCTCCTGTGCTTCAACGCACTCGTCTCCTCCTTCGCACACACGCAGGCGGCGATCAGCGCCGCCGAGGCCGACGGACTCACAAACATCCATGTTCTCAGCGACAACTGGGTCTTCCCGGAGATCGACGGGTGCAACCCGTTCGACCCGAAGGAAGTCACCCTCACGGCCACGAACCTCCGCGGCCAGACGGTCATGGTGCACGTGTGCATCACGGAGTGGCACAACGCCAACGTGAACACGGAGTACGTGATCTCGGGAGCCCCGAACCGGTGAACAACCCTTAGGCCTCAGGTCTACACTGTACAGAGAGCTCCGAGGGGAATGCGACGGCGTAAGCTGGCGCAGCAACTCCCCTCGGCAGTTCCCTGGCTACATGATTATTCGTGTCTCCAGGCAATTGCTAGACTTTCTGCTCCATTACTCTTCTCGATAGCACTGACCCATACAACCAAAAACATAATATGGAGATAACCTCCATAGCCCTGCTATTGACATAAATGCTAAAAATAGTTATAGTCTGTATCGAACTCGAAGTATAGCGCTTACACGCCATGCTTCGAGGTCATACGACAGGAATAGTACATTCAAAAAGCCAAACCGAATCCGGGCGAGACCCCTGACCGACCCCCGCGGCCATGGTGGTCCCCGGCTGGAATGTAGCTCAATTGGCAGAGCACCGCGCTTCTTTATAGTGCGAAGGTTACGGGTTCGAACCCCGTCATTTCAGCAAGGTAGAAGCAACAGCATTCGTGCAGTAGCTCTTTACCGGTCCATAGCACCATCCGCTTCAAGAGAACGAAGGGAAGTGATTCCTGTGACAACCACGCAGGAATACCTCGACGCGGCCAAGATCCTGCCCGCTCACCGTACGACGGCCGAACAGGCCCTCGTCGACAAGGGCAGCAACATCCAGGCCGTCAAGAACCAGGACCATGCGGCCAAGGAGTTCCAGCGAGTGCACGGCACGGGAAGGCGTACCTGCTGCTGAGCTGATGCTCATGAGATGAGCAGAGAAGGGGTGGCCCGCCATGGGCCGCCCCTCGCTCAAATGACTGTTCCTGTCCGTCTCACATTCTTCATAACACGTTGTGAATGATGTGAGGCGTTTTTATTTACCCAAAATTATGTTATAATGAGGTTTCGGAACAGTCCGAACCAGGAGGCGACAGCCATGCAGTCACAGATTCTCCACCAGAGTGGCGATGACCACGAGAAGGACGACGGAACTACTATCGTCCGAGGCGAAGACTGACGCACTGCGCGTCACCCCGGGGGAATCCCGCTCTCGGCCACCCGGCCGAAGCGGGATTCCCCACATCACTTTTGTTATAATAAACTGATATGAATTTTTGGCAGGAACTACCACGTCCATTTTTTATACTGGCTCCTATGGAGGCAGTAACTGACGTCGTGTTTCGTCATGTAATCGCCACAGCTGCGCGACCAGATATCTTTTTTACGGAGTTTACCAACGCCAGCAGCTTTGCCAGCCCGAAGGGTATTCATAGTACACGCGGGCGTCTCACATTCACCCCAGACGAGCAGCCAATGGTCGCCCAAATATGGGGAGCTAAGCCAGCAGATTTTTCTGTTATGGCTAAGGGTCTCGCTGATATGGGATATAGCGGCATCGATATTAATATGGGGTGTCCTGATAAAACTGTTATTAAAGCTGGTGGCGGTAGCGGCTTAATACGTACACCCGAGCTTGCTGGTGAGCTTATAGCTGCAGCAAAGGAAGGTGGCCTACCAGTCAGCGTCAAGACACGCTTAGGCTATAGCTCAACCGAAGAATGGCGTGAGTGGCTAACGTTCCTTTTTAAACAAGATATCGTTAATCTCACCATCCATCTTCGTACTCGTAAAGAAATGAGTAAAGTTGACGCTCATTACGACATAGTCCCAGAAATTAAAAAGCTACGCGATGAAATAGCGCCACAAACTCTTCTCACTATCAACGGTGATATCCGCGATCGCCAGCACGGAGAAGAGCTCGTAGAAAAATACGGAGTTGACGGCATAATGATTGGCCGTGGCATCTTTCATAACCCATTTGCATTTGAACTTGAAAAACGCGATCATAGCAGAGAAGAGCTTCTAAAACTGCTCAGTCTCCAGCTTGATCTATTTGATAAATATTCAGAAGAGCTTGAGCCTCGCAAATTTGAACCACTCAAACGTTTTTTCAAGATCTATATACGTGATTTTCCAGGTGCAAGCGAACTCCGCGAACAGCTCATGCATACAAAAAGCACGGACGAGGTCCGTGCTCTCATTGGTTAGTTAATATCTTACGCTACGAAGATTTATAGGCTGTTTCGTGATAGCTTGTTTTGTGTGGCCCAAAGAACACTTTTGTATATAGACGTACAGTGCTTACTCCCACAAGCAGATAGGAGAGACAGAACAGCACTATCTGGAAAGCATGGCCTTCAGGGATCAGACTTACGAGAATATCCTGCGCCAAAAAGGAGGGACTGATAGGAAAGGCCATGAAAAGAAGTGATACAATGAAGAATAGATTACCTAGTCTTGGGAATGCATATATAGCACCATGATAGTCACGCAATGCGTTCGACTCGTCCTTTGTCTCGAGATACCAGAGACATGTATGGCCCACGATGAAGGCCGTTATTACGCCAGCACCGTACATAGCAAGATACTTCCAATCTCTGGTAGACGCTAAGACCAAGAAAAGCGCCCCAAAAAGATGACCTAGCATTATAAGGTTCCAGGATATCCTAGCTGAGTTTTTTGTTGTGTATGCTCGGATGTAGAAGATGATACTAATGACCGCCGCAATAGTAGAGACGACAAGCAGCATGTTAGCTGATAACGCCGTCGAAGCAACAAAGACCAAAGCAGCTAAGAAGAGAACAAACGCAGCTGTCTGAACAAGAAGGTTATCAAGAAAGGCGAATACCCGTCCAATAGACTTCAGTGGCTTCCACAGGTAATGACTAACCGCCGTGTTCATACTCCATTCCTTGATACCTAGAATATAGAAGGTAGCATGGAGCTTTCCTAGGAAAGTATTCTTAATTCTCTGGACGGGAGGTACGAAATAGAAAAACTGGTCATGAACAAGGTAGCTTACAACCGATGGGGAAATGAGCAGTTGATACGTTCTTAAAGAGGCATTGCTGACAAAGTGGAGTAGTGCCAACCATTGCAGTCCTGCAGCAACCTCGATGAACATTATGCCAATTTGAGTAATTGACGCATACGCAATTTGCGTCTTGATAGATGATTGCGCTCTAGCAATTGACGAAGCGACAACTGCCGTCACAAGACCTAGAACCGCAATAGCAATTCGAAGCCCCATACTGCCTTCCCAAAGTGGATACGTCCTCAGTAATAGGAAAAGACCCATATGTACAGAAAGAGCACCGTAGAAAATTGCACTTGATGTCGTTGGGCCTTCCATAGCTCGTGGTAACCAGTACGAGAAGGGGAACTGCGCAGACTTAATCATAGCTACAACTAGCAGTAGAAGACCAAGTATAACAAGACTATTTCCATGTTGCGCGACAAGTCCAGAAAACTCTGAGAAATTCACACTTTTCTCGAAGATATGATGCGCATACCAGATAGCTGCAAGGAGGAATGCGTCACCAATTCGATATACAGAAAAGACCTTCAAAGCATTCCGTGCCGGCAGGAACCGATCTCTATAAAAGGCAATGAGCAGTACGGAACTTATTCCGATGAACTCCCAGCCCAAAAAGAGTACTTCAAAATTGCCAGCCAGAATTATGAGCGATAACCCAATGAAGAACAAAAGAACTGTACTGTAGAATCTTTTAAAACCCTGTTCACGATGCAAGTAATACTTACTGAAGACGAAAATAAGAGTCGTCATAATTATGGCCATACCCAAGAACACAGCCCCAATCCTATCGAAATAGAAACTGAGATCAAAGGTATAGTTATGACTTGCGTATAAAGATCCGACACTTGTAAATACCGGCGAGGCACCTGCGTGGAGCCATTGGTAACCCAAAACAAGAAATACGGTAAACTCTAAGAGTATCGACGCAATAGCAATTGAAAAAATTGCGCGCTCCTTTTTTCTAGGCGTCAGAATACAGCCAACAAAGCCAAGAATTGGCACGAGTACTAACATGGTGAGAAATTGCGTTAACATATGCGGTGTCCTACTTTATTATATGCACGGGTAAATTTTCCATCGTGGCATCCAAAATGTGATTAGTTTTCATTTTCTCGGTCGTTTCAAACGTACGAGATAGATCGTGTATAGTGGGAATCGTTTTCGTATGTGGTGCGTATGGTACAAACTCGCCCTCTTCAAAAACATAGAGTGTCTTCTTGTCTGGGTGAAGTGCAACTAAATGAATCCACTCGTTAGAGAACCACTCGTACAGATCAGGTTTTGACTCAATAACCTTCTTAACCACTTCAGGATAGTGTTCAACAACCATAAGGAGTCGTACAGGATCGTGAACCTCGACCATTTGCAGCGGAAGTCCGGAACGAAGATCTCCGTCGCTACTATTTGCAACCCCTACGAGCCCCATGACGTTATGAGGCAACTTGGTACCTGCACCAAGTTTGTAGTTGTCCATTCGCGAGAAGAAATACTCTAAGTTAATACCACCACAAACAGTCCCGAGAGGAGAAAGTACATCAAGTAGTAACACACCATCTGGATCAGTTGTATAGTCATAGGAGTTAAGGAAAGCTCTTCGATCCAAAAACAGGTGTTTCGTGAGGTTTCTTCGCCCCACAACGCATAACGCATTAGTACCATGTCCAAGCTCTGGTCGTGGTTCGAAATAGGAAACCGAACGCTTCTTGATATCTTTCCTGATCTTTTTTATGTCCTGTGTAGTACTAATAGACTTGAAACGACGTGAACGCTCTTTAGCGTCAAGATCAAGCGCTTCTTCAAATAAAGACTTGTTCTTATTGTGTAGCTCACTATTTTTATCTGTGAGTATACTTTCGTCATAGAACTTAATTTCATCCGACGCCGTATCATGTAAGCTGCCCACAAACTGCGTAGACTCAGGAATCAGTAGACCACGAGTTTCAAGTAAATCTCGCACTGGCTTATAGTTTGCCATATAGGCAAAAACACGAGCGTTAACCAGACCCGGCCTTCCGCTACATGCGCCACAGTCGTGCGCCCCATGATGAGGGTTATTAGCACTACTCGAACCGTGACCTATAACATACACGATCGGAGAGAAATTCTTAACAAGACCAATGCATCGAAGAAGCTTTTCAACACGGTCTGTCATCTCTTCTACAGTGAAGCCTACTTGCAAACCTTTTTCTTTATCTTTTTCTCCTGTGTAGACGATAGTTAAATCGGCAGCAGGATCCATATGAGCAGATGCATCAGCAATCGCAGGGCTCATCGTCGGATTAACGAGGTTGGCGATGAGTTTACCCATTGCTGGAATTCCTAACAGATAAGAAAAGAGGAATCCCCTTACTAATCTATGGGAGTGCTTAGTGTACATGATTTCTTTTTCATGTGTATGTTCGTCACTTTTTGATACTTCTTTAATGAGGTACTTAGGATTAACCGGTGCAGGACAAAGCTTATCGTAAAATTTTGCACTTGCTGGGTGGAAATAAAATTCTACACCAAAAAAACCAGGAGCGCCAAATGTCTCAGTATGGCTATCTAAACTCTCAACGTACGTTCGGAGGGAATATTCTCGATCATCTATACAAAAGATAGACTGAAAGCTCTTTGGTTCCGTATCCTCTTTTGTCGATTCAGTAGGCAACGTAAGTAGCACTCCGGAAAGTACCGTGTCGTAGTAGCTCCATTCAAAAGCATCCTGCCATATTTTGATGACTTCCTCTAATTCTGTAGATGGCTCATCCGCGAACATGTCTATCGGTGGCTGAGCAAGACCATCGCCGAGCGGCTTCCAGCTCTCCCCGAGACGCTCCGTAAGCGTATCAATCTCCAGCAAAAGCTCGAGAATAATCATATCTTCCAGCGAGACATTCTTCGAATATAAAAGTGATTCAGGCTTATCCTCAAGTGTCGATACAATACCCGACCATCCTCTGTGAGCAAACTGCTGGTCATAGATATATTGCTCGAAATACGCTTTATCACCAACCAATACCTCAAGCAGTTTTGTTATAGTACTTGATTTGGCGTAAAGGAGATCTCGCGCCTTTTTCGTTTTGAAGAAGCTTACTAAGCTATGATCCTCAAGATCACGCAATGCGTTTAAGAGACCCTTATCCTCAAAAGGAAAGGGGGAAATTGCGATACCTTGGTCAATATAGCTACAGACAATGCGGAAGAGAAGGGGTTGTACGGCATTATCCATGTCGATGAAGTACCGTTGTCTCCACTCGTTCCTCAACCTACCAATACGTGGTTCACGTGTCCAGTCATACTCTTTGTAGAGTGACCGTTCATGCCACATATCGAAGTCTTCATTACCCTTCCTTTGGCGTATAACTCTCGCTAATGTTTTCGGAGTTATCCGTCGGATAGCATAAAGGTCCCTATACTCCGTAAGAGTAAATGTAGTTTGATATCCAAAAATTGCAGACGCTTTATAGATTGCATCGTAGAATTTCATATCCTGGAACGCATGTAACGTATTGTGATGTACAAAATCTTTGAGCGGCCCTTGTGTAGGCAAGTAGTGCTTTAGTGTGTGTAAAAGACGTGACTCATCAAAATAATTGCTATTTTTCTCAGACATAATAAAATTGCATCCAGTTAATGCATTAAGATTTAACTCGTGACAAAACAAAACTAGCACAGGACTACCTGATAATCAGAGAGGTTCGGAGAGTCTTTGTTACTGACTCATTTTACTCCTGTTAGCGATTTTGTAAACACACAACATATGTAGCGTGTAGTTACTCGTGATACACACTAGTGTAATATTCATCGATCTTGTCAATAAAGCCTAAAATATTCACACTCCACCCGTAGGTGGCAACGACACAATAGATTACAATCTATTGGCGATAGTGACGACGACGAAGGTCTGCGACCTTAAGACGAACCATATGACGGTCAACGAGCTGGTGAGCCTTTTCAAGTTCAACCTGATCCTTAGCAGAATCGCGTAATTGAATAGCTCGATCAAGAGCAGCTTTGCTTTCAGCTTCAATGATATCCTCGCCATTATCAGCTTCATCTACAAGTACGCGAACTTTTTGAGGAGAAACCTCAACGACACCACCGCTAATAGCAAAGAAATCCAGCTTACTATCAGGGTCGTCTTTTTTATAACGGACTGCAATAGCACCAGGAACAGCAATGGAGACAAGTGGTTCATGACCGGGAAAGACAGCAATTTCACCTTCGCCAGTTGGAATCATCACTTCGTATACCTCTTGATCAACTTTTTTGCCAAGTAGTGTAATAAGTTCTAAATTCATATCACACCTATAGTAGCAAAAAACCCCGCTAAATGCGAGGGGTAGACGATAGATAGCCTGAGAGGTGGGCAGAGCCCGGCGGGGAATGCATGGAGCCGCAGTGGCACCAACCCCGCACGGGAGCCCATCAGATGGGGAGACTGAAGTGCGTCATCAGGACGGCCGAGACGACGAAGTACGCGATGCCCACGATGATCGAGATGATCATGCGCGTGGCCTTGTACTTGATGTCGTCCAGCGTCCAGGTGACGATCGGACCGATGAGGATCATCCACAGTCCCATCAGGAACCACACGCACACAGCGGCGAAAGCCGCCCAGGTCGACAGGTGCATCGGCCGGTCGCTCGTGACCATCGTCAGGAAGATGAAGATGATGACGATCGGGCCGACGATGGACAGAGGGACGATGGCGTCCCGGTCCCCGAATACACGGGGCTTGCGAGCAGTCTTGCTCATGAGAGCCTCCAGGCTATCTATCCTGCGGCGTAGTGCGCGCATTGGATATATAATATCATAAAAATAAGGATTATGCAACTGGTACCGTCTCTGCGGGAGCGGCCTTGCGTGGTCTTTCAATTAGGACGAGGGAGACAAGCCCCCCTAAGATTGCTAGGGCTGCACATAGCCCCATAGCGAAGGAGTACGCCTGTGATGCTCCGAAAAATCCCAGCATTGCTACTACAATAAGCCCAGCAGAACGCGCAACAGCATTATTTACTCCCGATGCGATACCAGAGTCAGTATGATCTACCGATGCCATAACCGTCGTCGTAAGAGGTGATACGAGTAGTGTCAGACCTGCACTAAAGATCACTACGCCAGGAAGAATATTCATAAGATACGTGTCTCCTGGTTTCAAAAAGAAGAGGAACGCCATACCGATACCCGCAAGAATGGGACCAACGGTCATAAATAGGCGCGGACCGTACTTTGCAGACAGACCCCCCACTTTCCCCGAGAACAGCATCATACAAATGCTAATAGGCAACAGACTCACGCCCGCAGCAAACGCCGAATAGTGTAATGTTGTCTGTAAATAAATAACAAGAGCAAAGGTAAAACCTCCAAGCGCCCCATACATAAGAAAAGTCATAAGGTTCGCACCAACGAAGTTACGAGAGGTAAAAAGAGACAACTTAACCATAGGGTCGCGCCGCACCTTTTCACATATCAAGAATAAAATGAAAAACAGCACACCCAGCGTAATAGACATAAGATACATTAATCCCCAATGATTTGCCGGACCTTCAATGAGACCATAGGTAATACCCGCGAGACTTATTGTTGCGAGTACTGCACCGATAATATCGACTGATCGCACTCTTGTATCCTTTGATTCTTGTACGGAAATTTTTGCGAGTATATAGCAGGCGAGTGCAAGCGGCACGTTTATAAAAAATATCCAACGCCAACTAGCCACAGCAAGTATCCAGCCACCCAGAAACGGTCCGATTACCACAGCGATACTGCTCCAAGCGGTCCAACGGCCGATTGCCTGGGAGCGTTCACTAGAATGGAACGTCGTATTGATAATAGAAAGCGCGCCCGGCACCAATAACGCACCAAAAATCCCCTGGAGCATTCGCACTGCAATAAGCATCTCAGCATTAATCGAAAAAGCACACAGTAGTGAGCTGAGTCCAAACCCAACCACGCCAATAAGGTACATTTTTTTACGACCGAAGATATCACCAAGGGAGCCACCAATTAAGATGAGTGCTGAGAGCGACAGCAGATACGCATCGGTAATCCACTGCAGACTAGCGTACCCCGAGTGCCACTCTGCCCCTATTCTAGGAAGCGCCAAGTTAACAATAGTACCGTCTAAAATTGCGACTGCACTGCCTATGACAACAGCAATAAGAGCAATCTGGTTTCGGTTTTTACCAGTGAGTAAGTGTTTTACTTTGTATAGCATCTTTTTCAGCATAACATAAAATGACCCTCCATAGCATGGAAGGTCATTTTATATAAACAGTCAAACGACTAGTCTTTTTTGTCTGCCAGGCTGCCAGGAGCCATGTAAAACCAGCTCTCTGGTTTGTTGTCGTACTTACCAGCCAAGATATCTTTCGCATCGCGAATTGTATCCTCGAGCTTAATGTAGACACCTGGATTACCGGTAAATTGCTCGGCAACATGGAAAGGTTGCGCAAAGAAGCGTTGCAGACGACGAGCACGGTTAACGATCTGTTTCTGATCATCCGAAAGCTCTTCCATACCTAAGATGGCGATGATATCCTGCAATTCCTTATACTGTTGCAGCACACGCTGAACCTCACGAGCAATGTCGTAGTGCTCCTGACCAACAACTTCTGGGTCAAGACTGCTTGAGTTGCTATCGAGTACGTCGACAGCAGGGTAGATACCAATCTCAGTCAGCGAACGGTTCATCACGATCGTTGCGTCAAGGTGAGCAAATGTTGTTGCAGGTGCAGGGTCCGTAAGGTCGTCAGCAGGCACGTACACGGCCTGAACGGAGGTGATCGAACCCTTCTTAGTACTCGTAATACGCTCCTGAAGAGCACCCATCTCTTGCTGAAGGTTAGGCTGATAGCCTACGGCAGATGGAAGACGACCGAGCAGAGCTGAGACTTCAGCACCGGCCTGAGTGAAGCGGAAGATGTTATCGATGAACAGCAACACGTCCTTGCCGTCATCACGAAACGCCTCGGCCATAGCCAGTCCAGAAAGTGCAACACGTAGACGAGCTCCTGGTGGTTCGTTCATTTGACCGAAGACGAGGCTTGTCTTTCCAAGCACGCCAGCTTCTTCCATCTCGTAGTAGAGGTCGTTACCTTCACGTGTACGCTCACCAACACCAGCAAACACCGAGTTACCACTGTGAAACTTAGCGATATTGTTAATCAGCTCCTGAATAAGCACCGTTTTACCAACACCAGCACCAGCGAACAGACCAGCCTTACCACCTTTAGAAAGTGGCGCAATGAGGTCAATAACCTTAATACCAGTTTCAAGAATCTCGGCCTTGTTTGACTGATCAACAAGCGCTGGCGGCTGGCGATGAATTGGGGCTGTTTTGCCCTTTGGTGCAGGTTTGCCGTCGATCGGATCACCGGTCACGTTAAACATGCGACCTTGGGTTGATTCACCAACAGGCACACTAATAGGCGCACCGGTAGCAATAACTTCGCCACCACGCTTTAAGCCGTCAGTACTTGAAAGTGCGATAGAACGCACTGTACGCTCGTCAAGGTGCTGTGCAACCTCGAGCGTAATCGTACGGCCATTGTGTTCTACGTGAAGTGCCTCATACATTTGGGGCAGCTTCTTATCCTTAAATTCTACGTCGACCACCACACCCACAATCTGGGTAATATGGCCAGTCGTATTTTCTTTACTCATCATGTCTCCTTTATTCATTGAGGGCCTCTACGCCGCCTGATATTTCTGCTAATTCTTGAGTGATCGCACCCTGGCGAACCTTATTCATCTCCATCGTCAAATCATCGCTTAGTTCAGTTGCGTTGTCGGTCGCATTCTTCATAGCAATCATCTGCATACTGTACTCGCTAGCTTTTGCATCGAGGAGCGCTTGAAAAATCTGCGATTCCACCAATCGGTAGGCAACACCATCAAGCACTGTCTCAACTGTTGGTTCGTAAAGCGCTTCGCGAATAACATCCGAAACAGGTTCTGTGGTAAACCCAGCTGGAAGTAACCGTTTAGTTACGACTCGCTGCGTGATACTACTTTTAAATTCGGTGAAGACGATATCGACAGCGTCTACCGCGCCACTTACGAACTGCTCACAAACAGTCGTTAAGATAGAACGAAGTTCAGCACCCTCAGGACGGTCAGGTAGGTGATTATAGGCACCGATAACATCTACGTCCTTAAGGCGAGCAACAAATCGTGACGATTGGCGACCGATGGTAAGCGTGCGATTTTCCACATTAGCAGCTTTATCCGCGAGCATCTCCTTTAAGTAGGCTTTCATCACATTTGCGTTGTAGGCTCCCACTAGTGTTTTATCCCCAGTTACCGCAATGATGAGCCGGGTCTTAACAGGTCGCGTCTTAAACAACGAATGATCTTTCGTTGCACCCTGACTCGCTAGGTATGTCAAAAGCTCGTTAGCTGCTAGTGCGTATGATGCCGATGCCTTATCGGCATCTTGGGCACGGCGCATTTTGCTCGCGGCAACGAGCTGCATGGCTTTCGTAATCTGCTTGGTATTTTTTACCGAGCGAATACGTTGTTTCAATTGCCGCAAAGAAGCCATGTCTAGCCCTCAAATCCCTTAGCAACCGATACGGCAACTTTTTTAATGAGGCTTAGCATCTTTTCGTCAGGCTTGTCGCCCTTGTTAAGTGCACGCATGTCCTCCTTGTGCTCGGTCCAAAGCTTAGTTAGAAGAGCTGCCTGTGCGTCTTTGATCTTAGCAACAGTAACATTATCGAGCGCACCTTCGTTTACCGCGTAGATGCTAGCAACGAGCTCCCAAACGCCCATTGGCTGATACTGGATTTGTTTAAGAAGCTCCGTAAGACGCTGGCCACGCTCAATTTGGGCCTTGGTTTCAGCATCAAGATCGCTACCAAACTGAGCAAAACTTGCAAGTTCACGGAACTGGCTCAAGCCAAGCTTAAGGTGACCGCTCACGCTCTTAACCGCCTTCGTCTGAGCGTCACCACCGACACGGCTCACTGAGAGGCCAGCCGAGATAGCTGGACGAATACCCTGGTAAAAGAGATCAGTCTCCATAAAGATTTGTCCATCTGTAATGGAGATGACGTTGGTTGGAATATAAGCAGAAATGTCACCAGCCTGCGTTTCGATGATAGGGAGGGCAGTAAGACTACCACCACCAAGATCGTCAGAAAGTTTAGCAGAACGCTCGAGTAGGCGAGAGTGAAGATAGAACACGTCACCCGGATATGCCTCGCGTCCTGGTGGACGACGAAGAAGTAGCGACATCTGACGGTAGGCGACAGCATGCTTTGTTAGGTCATCGTAAATCATCAGCGCGTGCTGTTTGTTGTCACGGAAGTATTCTCCCATAGCTGTTGCGGCATATGGCGCAAGATATAGCATTGAAGCTGGATCACTTGGACCAGTTGCTACAATAATAGTCTGCTCCATAACACCTTCTTGCTTGAGTCGATCGATCAAACGAGCAATCTTTGAAAGCTTCTGACCAATTGCCACATATACGTTCACTACACCGGTCTTTTGACGACCCTGGTTGATCATCGTATCAATAGCAATAGCAGTCTTACCCGTCTGGCGATCACCGATAATCAGCTCACGCTGACCACGACCGATAGGGAACATGGCATCAATTGCCATAATACCCGTCATGAGTGGTTCGTGAACATGTTTACGACCAAGAACACCGATTGCTTCGCGTTCTACAAGCCCCGTTTGTTTAGTCTTGATGGCGGGACCACCGTCAAGTGGACGCCCGAGCGGGTCAACGACACGACCAAGAAGCTCTGGGCCAACAGGAACTTCAAGGACAGTACCCCTAAGGCGTACTGTATTCCCCGCAGAGACGTGCTCGTCGCTTCCTAAGAGCACAGCGCCAATTTCGTCTTCCATCAAGTTAAGTGCAAAGGCTTCTACAATGCCTTCGCTGGTTTCAATTTCGAGCATCTCGGAAAACCCAGCACTTCGTAGGCCATGAACCCAGGCGACACCATCACCGACTCGGGTGACGATTCCTACGTTCTCGAGGTTTCCAGAGGTCTCTAGCCCAGCTATCGCATCGCGTAGCTCGGCAGCTAGTTCTGTTACTGCTATATCAGCCATATTCCTCTTCCTTATAATTGCTTTTCTTTAAGTGCTACCAATTTACGGCGGAGCGTTCCATCAAACCGTTTACCCGGAATATCAACTCGCATGCCACCAATCACGCTTGAATCGATTGTCTCGCGCACATGCAGGCTTTTGGCCTGAACGAGCGTGCCAATCTGCTTTTTAAGCGCTTCGGTTAGGGGTCGGGCAGTTGTGACGTCAGCCACGACTGTTCCACGGGCAGCCAGCTCTCCCTCGATATCCCGAACTAGAAGATCGAGCTCTCGTGTTCGGCGGGCTTCCACCAAGTACGCTGCGACCTCTTTTATAACATCGGACGATTCAGCACCCCTATGCAGCTTATCAGCGGCATAGAGAGCGATCTTACGACGTGACAAACGGCCCGCCATAATTACTTTGCCTCCTCGAGCGAGGTAGCAATTACTTTTTCATCGATCTTATCCGTCATCGCTTTACCAACAACTTTTTCGGTTGCAAGTGCCACGAGCGCGAGCGTCTCATTATGGAGTGCCTTGCGTGCAGCAACGATATCTTTTTCAACTTGTTCGTGAGCATCAGCAACGATACGCTCAGCGCGAGCTTTCGCCTTCGCGTCCGCGCGTTCAGTCGCAGCATTGGCTTCTTCTTTTGCTGTCGTCAAAATACTACTTGCATCTTGGCGAGCCTGCTTAAGAAGTTCTTCAACCTCTGTCTTTGTCTTATCGGCTTGCTTTTGCGCCGACTCGCTTGCGCGAGCAGCTTCTTCAATGTTTGCTTGGCGTTTATCGACAGCCTTCATAAGGCTTGGATAAACGAATTTGCCAAGCAAAAAAACAAGTATTACAAACGCGACAAGCTGAAAGACAAGCATCTTCCAGTCGATGCCGAGCGCAGTGAACAGATCTCCAGATGGAGCTGCTTCTGCAAATTGTCCTAATATATTCATTGACTTGTCACCTTTTCCTAGAGGAACTTGGCGATAATCGCAACAACGATACCGATAATTGCCAGTGAGTCTGAGAACACAATAGCGGTAATCATGAGCGTACGAATATCACTTAGCTTTTCTGGGTTGCGTCCAAGTGCGTTCAAGGCACCTGCGCCAATAAAACCAACACCAAGGGCAGCACCAAGAGCTGGCAGTGCGTAGGTAAGGCCGAATGCTAATTGATTCATTACGTATATCTCCTTTGTTTATTACTTAATTTTATCATTCTCGCGCTGACAGTTTTTCGAGACGTGTATCAGCAGGGGAATGTTCAAAATGGGATGTGTGATCTGGATGTGCCTTTTGGCCTCCGTGGCTATCAATGGCTAATGCCGTAAAGATAACTGTTAGGACAAAGAACACATACGCCTGAATAAAGCCGATAAACAGCTCAAAACCCATGAATACCGGCAGAGCAGCCACCGAGAAGTAGCTCGTAAGAGCACCAATGATAATCAGTAAGATTTCACCAGCGAAACAGTTGCCAAAAAGACGCAACGACAGAGCAGAATAGCGTGAAACTTCACCAATGAGATCAAGGAAGCCTTCGAACGCGCCAATAGGGTCCTTGAGTGGGTTTCGAATGTAACGCTTCACGTTGCCAACTGGGCCATGCGCACGAATGGCGTAAATCTGCGTAATAACAAGAGCTAGAATAGCAATCGCAAATGTAAAGTTCATATCTGCCGCTACACTCCGAAGAACTGGCACCCCATTGTAGGTAATCGTATCAAGTCCTGGTAGGATACTCATCCAATACGAGATGAGTACGTAGAAGAATAGTGTCATAGCAAGTGGCGTAATTTTACGCGCCAGTTTTTTGTCTGGAATAATGCTATTTACTTGTGACAACATACCTTCGAATGCCCACTGAATAAGGCCGACAAACCGATTGTATTTATTTCGTTTAACCATTTGTGATGTGTAGATAAATACGGCAAGGAAAATAATCAGGCTAAGAGCACCAGTCATCATGGCATTCGTTACACGAAAGCCAAGTACTGTAAACAGCGCCTGTGACGCAAGGCTGATGTGAATATCGAGTGCAGCAAAATTATTGATCATCTTGTTTTACCTTTTTAATTTGACGCCGTACAAGTGCGTAGGCAAGGTAAGCCCCTAGGACGATACCGGTAACCATAATCCATGGTGTTGTGTGGAAGAATTTATCGGCAAGAAGGCCCAATACGGTAAGACCGATCGTAGGAACGAACATTCGCCACGTCGTGTCACCAATGGTACCAAGCAATAAAACAACCGTCGATGTGTCCGGCGGTACAGGCTTTTTGTCGCCATCATTTTGTGATGTGCTCATGTACGTATACACTATACCAGTAGAGCCCCTTTTTGTATAGAGTCATGCCACGCAAAAACAACACTAGGCCACATTCGCCATTTACCCTTATCAACTCTTGCAACAGCAAGCGCCCGTTTAGGTCAGAAAAAGAGGCGCTAAAAGCAGCCGATTACCAAATGCTCATACAGCCACGCTTAGAGCTTTCGGTCTATAAATGCGACCAATGCGGTAAGTGGCATCTTACGCGCAATCAACCTAGAATTCAGTAATTGGCAACGCGTTAGTATACTGGTTCGCTTTTGGCGTTGAACTGTTATTCGTCGTACCATCACCAAGCTGACCATTACTGTTGTTGCCAACCGTATACACTTTATGGTTATCAGCTATAACAATAGTCGTGCCATAACCTGACTCTACTTGTAAAGCTTTAATATTGACACCATCAATGGTTTGCATAGCTACTGGCGTAGAGCGATCTGTTGTCGTACCGTCACCAAGCTGACCGAAGTAGTTAGAGCCAGCACCGTAGACTTTTCCATCATTGCCAATAACAAACGTGTTACAGTATTTATCGTCAGATGGATTAGAACAAGTCACATACAGGTCTACGGCAGTTACACCGCTTGGCAAGATAAACTGAACAGGATAGTTTTGGTGCGTCCAGATTGAGCCCGCGCCAAGGTAACCATGATCATTCAAACCAGCGCCCCATACTTGACCATTGCTCGTCAACGCCTCGACAAACCATTGGTCAGTCCAAATCTTCGTGACGGATCCCGCCTGAGCAGGCAAGTTGAATTGAACGAGTTTTCCTTGGTCAGGAAGAGAGAATGTCTGGTTCGCATTGCTCAAACATGAATAAAGCTGCAGATTTGTTCCATCTCCATTCAAGTTATCTAAACAGACGTTATACGCCGTATTATATAGAGTCCCATCAGCACGCATCTGCCATCTTTGGGCACTTGTACCATCACAAATTGCAAGGTTCACAGGTGCCTGATTCGCGCTCGAATGGTTTGTATTGTTAAGACATACATTTTTATTTGCGTTATAAATCGTTCCATCAGTCTGAAAGGTAAACTGCTGCGGACCAGTACCGTTACATGGATAGAGCCATATAGTTACTCCGTCTCCAGTTTTATTATCCAGACAGTGACTAGCCTGATTATAAAAGATAGAGATATTCTGTCCGCCTAACTGCCCGTACATGTTCGCACCCTGACCCCATAGAGTCCCGTTGCTATCGACAATCCAAAGCGAAATTCCATCAGTAAAAATCTGCTTTGCCGTTGGCTGACCAGTGTTTCCGAATGTACCAATTTGCACTGGATTCGAGGTGTCTCCCGCGCTAGACGATCCAAAGATAGAGTTCGCATCAGCCCCCCATCCATACACCTTGCCACCTTGCATGCGTACGAACGCTTCAAGGTAGTCAGTAGTAATATTGGTTGTCGGTATTGTATTAGGGTCACTCGTTACTGCTGGTAGGTTGACGCGTTTCGGCACTGACTGGTCGGAACAACCGCTAATGGTGTAGTTATAGCCTAGCTGCCCATTTGCACACGCCCCAGCGGCATATATATTACCGTCAGTTGTCAGAGCATACGTATCGAACCCGTTAATAGCAACGTATTGTCCCGTCTTACCGGAGGGGAGACCAAACTGTACAGCATTCGCTGAAGTGGTCGTTGTACCATTGCCAAGTTCACCGTTACCGTTATAGCCTGCACCCCATATCTGCCCTGAATTTGCCAAGACGTATACGCTGTGACCACCAGAGACAAAGTTAGTAAAAACGTTCACCGGCTTATCAGTACCATTCATTTGAAATTTAGTCGGTATCAAAGCATCGTTGTACGTCCCGTTGCCCAGCTGACCCCAGCCATTAAAGCCCACCATGCGAAGTGTTCCATCAGCTAGAAGCGTTCCAAAGTAGGCACCACTTCCATAAGCGTACCCAAAGGCAACAGTATTAAGACTGAGCGTTACTCCAATCCTAGCAGAGGCTGAATAGGTATAACTTCGCCATGGCTGTCCACTTGAAGGTCGAAGTAATTCCACTGTACCCGTAGAACTGACCAGCTGCGAGACGCTCATATTAGTCGGATAACCGACTGAAAAGGACATGCGAACATTATTTTGATTGATAATATATTGGCTTACGCCGTTTGAATTTACACCTGTGCAATCGCGATCAGCCCGTAAAGGGTAGCTACTACTCCACGAAGGCGTATAACCATTCTGTTGCAAGCAGTATGACGCATATGCTAAGCCAGACTCTGCCGCCTCACGAGCGAGTTCATTGTAATACTGGCGATCTAGCGCCGAGCGAATACTCTCAGTTGCCGTGATGGCCGATACGAGAACAATCAGCATAACAACCGAGGCGATCAAAATCGTCGGCAACGCGAACCCTTCAGTTTTGCGCCTAGTCCATATCATTTACTATATTTATAGAGCATAAGCGTGACATTAGCAATCATTTCATGTTACACTATATGCAGTATAGTAATTGAGGGAAGTATCAAAAATGAGTGATGCATCACAAACAGACGCCGCAAAAATAACCATTTACTCCACAACATGGTGTGCGTTCTGCAAGACAGAAAAACAATACCTAGACAAGCTTGGTATTTCTTTTGTTGAAAAAGATATCGAAGAGGATAAAGAAGCCTACGAAGAGCTTATGGCCAAGAGTGGCGAGGGTGGCTATCAAGGTGTTCCCGTAACCGACATTGCCGGTACTTTGGTGCTTGGCTTTGATCGTCGTAAAATCGATACGCTTATTAAAGAAAAGGGAATTACTCCCGTTCCTGCGGCCGCTTAAACAAAAAATCAATCACCCTGCAAATCCAAGTAGGGTGATTTTTATTTTTTGCTTGCCGTCTCTCGTTGCGTCCGGCGTGTATTGACTTTTTAGAGTTTATATTATATAATCAGACCACTTGCTGGAGATTATGTTTTCTTCCAGTAGAGCACCTCAGCCCGCAACTACCCACTTAAGGAGTGAGCACTATGCTCAACACCCAGTCCCGCCCGACCCCCAGCACGTTCGCAGCACTGCTCGCCGCCAAAAAGGCGAACGGCGCGACCGGGCTGGGCGGCGGACCGAAGCCCACCACCCAACAGCAGCGCAGGCCGTACACCACGCAGTCGGAAGGCTACGAGGTTCCCCGTGTGTCGCTCCCGGCCGCCCAGGAGATCGAGATCACCGACGAGATCTCGCCCGAGCCCGAGACCACCTACGACACCTCGTGGATGCCCGAGATCGGGGAGCTCGGCATCGGCTGGACGTCGCGCCTCAGGCGCTTCACGGTCATCGACGAGATCGACCCCAACGAGGCCCTCGACGAGACCGGCGAGTTCCTCGGATTCCACGCGGTGGCCTGGTAGTAGTTCGCTGAGATAGCCGATGTCGCATGCCCTTACAGGGCGGCGGCATCGGCTTTTTCGCATTCTAGGGGTATCTACTTAGAACCGACTTGAATAACTTCGCCGCCAATTGCATCACGAAAATATCCATCATGGCTAACATATAAAACTGCACCTGCATATTTGGAAAGCGCAGTCTCAAGCTCTTCAATACTTGGTAGATCGAGGTGGTTTGTCGGCTCATCTAGGATCAGCAACTGAGGATCATTCGCTAACATACTAATAACCTGAAACCTTGCCTTTTGCCCACCCGAAAGACGCGTAATCGGAACATGTCCGTCACCTTCGGTAAATAGATAATCACTCATCAAGCCGCGAATCTTAGTGGTACTAATAGGTAGGTCACGATCAAGATACATACGTTCAATAGCCTCTTCAAGAGGAAGTGTGAAATAGGTTTGTCGAACTTCCTGCTCATACACACCAATTCGGATGTGTTTATCGAGTGTAATATCACCTGAAAATCGCGTGATCGTACCGGGTGCCGTCCCGAGAAGCTCTTTAATAAGTGTCGTTTTACCAGCACCATTACGACCCCTTATCTCCAGTGCTTCACCCTCACGTAAATCGATATTAACGCCAGAAAACAGAGGAGTGTCACCATATCCAAGACTGAGGTTTTTGGCACTAACCAAAATATGTTTACTGCGGGATTCCTCATTTTTGAGGTTCATTCGGATGTTTTTAGCTTTAAACTTATCGTACTGCGCTGCAACCTTGTAGTTAAGATTCGCAACTGACTCTTTATCAATCCAAAAGGTTGGTTTTTCCTTGGCCTGCAGTTCTGCCAACTCTTTACGGCTGATCTCCTCAAGTCGTTTAAACTTCTGAATCGTGCCAGGATTGCGTGATTTCTCCTTAAGACGTTGGTAATCGAGCACCTTAGCCTTTAGGTTTACGATACGCTTTTCAACCATCTCAAAATCATTCATCTGCGTACCAGTGCTGACTGCATTCTGCTTTAAGTAAGCATCATAGTTACCCTTATAACTAACGCTTTCACCATCTTTAAGTTCAATTATACGATCCACTTCCTTTAAGACATCACGGTCGTGCGTAATAACCAGTACACCTTCGCGTGCGTCACGAAGCCACTCAATAAACTGAGCTTTCGCAACGTAGTCCATGTGGTTAGTCGGCTCGTCGATAAGCGCCAAGCTAGCATCCGAATGCATAATCTTAACAACTTCAACAAGGCGTTTTTGACCACCTGAAAGCGACGAAAATGGACGATGTGCAACGTCAGGCAGCTGAAAATTATCGAGTTCACGTGTGACATGCTCTTCGATCTGGTAAAAACCCTTATCGTCAAATCGTTGCAACGCCTCAGAGTACTCATTGATTTTCTTCATATCATCACCCATTGTCAGAGGGTAGTCTTCGATAATACGACTCAGGTCAGGGTATTCCGGCAAACCAGACAGTACATACTGCAGCACTGTTTGATCACCTACATCATGATGTTCCTGTGCTGTTGCCACAACCACAGTACCCCTCCTATAAATAACATCGCCAGTAAAGTCTTGGTCGGTGCCAGCCAGAATACCAAAAAGCGTTGACTTGCCAACACCATTACGTCCAATGACGCCGATCTTTTCGCCGTCATCAATACTAAACTTAATGCCTTGCATCAAGCTTTTAGGACCGAAGCTTTTTTCGGTAATGGTAATATCAGCAATCATATCTGTTAGAGTATACCATTCATTGCATAAAATTACATATTATTGTATTATTTACCCGTTCCGAACCGCTTCGAGAGAATAGAGGTGGGCGTCATGCTGACCGTCCAACCATCCGCAGCCGGATGGACAAAGACTGTTGTCGCCAGCATTACCATGCTCATGGAAACGCGTCCGTACGGTATCCGTGTCGCCGGACCGAAGCATGAAATCGCCGGCTCAGTTACATTCCGTCTCATCGAGACCGCCCTACGTGGCATAACCAGGTTTCCAGACACAATGGAACGTATCGATGTCGAGGTTGTCATGCAGCACATCCCCCATGTACGACCACAATCACGCCACGAGGCGAAAAAGCTGCTCACTGCCATCATTCGCGAAGAAATCAACAAGAAGCGAATCGTGGCCGTAGAGGTTAGATCACCTCGACACGTTCTTCGTCAACACATGGCAGAGTACTGGATCATGACACCTGGACAATGGGAGACACTCCAGCGGGCAGATCATCAACAACTCGGAGTAGCAACGTATCGTCGCGCCCTGACCTCGTCGTAAACATATGAAAAGTGTTCCGAGGCTCGGCGCACTTTTCATATGCTGGAAAGAGCTATTCTTTGTCGGCTTTTTTAGCGTCAGACTCTACCACAACACGCTCATAGAGTCTTACAAGTTTACCAACTTGGCGTTTTTCAGTAAAACGACGCGCGAGCCGTTGGCTAGCGAGGCCATACTCTGCTCGTTTTTTAGGATGAGACAGTAGTTCCGTCACTGCATTGGCCACACTTTCAGGTGTGTTTTCAGCGTAAATACCACTCACACCGTCTTCGACGACTTCTGAAACTTCTTTATCAATCAATACTATAGGCAATCCAGCAAGTGCAGCTTCATGCAGCACCCACCCTTGAGTATCGGTCAGTGAAGGGAATACAAATGCCTTCATTACTCCGTATACTGTCCCGAGACTTTCGCGTGGCAACGCACCCGTAAAGGTAATCCGGTCGGGGTGAGTAGATTCACTCGCAAGGCGCTCTAGTGTTTCGCGAAACTCAAAATCACCAACAAATAACAAACGAGCGCGAGGCCGTTTAGCGACAACATGTTCAAAGGCAGGAATAAGCATGGCTAGGTTTTTCTCTGATCCTAAACGACCGACAAATCCAAAGACTTCGTCCTTTTCATCGATATTATATGTTTCATGAAACGTTTTAAGCTGCGATTCAGTTGCTGGCTTAATACGATCGACACCGTTCGGCATCATCGTAATTTCATAGCGATAATCATCATCTCCTTGCCAGCTCTCTAACTGAGTCTTGCTTTTACGGCTCAAGGCGATAACAGCGTCACACTTACTGTAAATGATCGTAAGAATACGCTCAACAATGTCGATATTCCATTGCACACGCTCACGGCGGGGGCGATACATCTTCATAATTTCACGCACATCCTTGCCATTTACCTTGATAGTAAAGGGAAGAAGAGCAATGAGCGCTAAAAGGCCAGGTAGTAGCATCCCGTCACGGTAGTGTTCTACGTATTCACGAAGATCCGTACAGTGCTGCGCAACGAGCGGTATCTTACATTTATAAGCTGCGTATACGCCCATCATACCGACTTGACCAGGACTAAAGAAATGGATGACATCCAGATCAAGATCTTTAACCCGTGAAAGGACACGAGGAGGGAAGAAGAGGCTCATGTCATAATCGTCATAAAAAGCTCCTTTAACACTCGGGAAGCGGATAACGTGCTCATCCTCATCAAACTCCTCAGCGTGACGACTTGGACGGATAGAACGGGCAGGACAAAAAATAAAAACTTCGTGCCCTTGTTCTTCTAAATGTTTTTTCAGTGACTCTACAACGAAAACGATGCCATTAATTGATGGACGATATGTATCTGTGAAAAGGCCAATACGCATAATATGTCCTTATTATACCAGCTGTCGATATATTTTGACGAGGCGTTCTGCAGCTAGTTTACTATCAAACCGCTCAGCAATAGCTTCCGTCTTCTTCTGCCATTTCTTGTATTCAACAGTGCTGCCGCGAAGTTTTTTAACAGCCGTTACAAAATCATCGTCAGTTTTACAGCGCCAAGCATCATGCTTAAAAGTATCATCATATTCTGGAATATCACGCAAAATAATCGGAAGCTTAGCTCCCGCAGCTTCTAGTACACACATAGGATGATTCTCTTGCTCTGCTGGCAAACAAAATACATCCGCCGCCGCTAAGTAATCGCGTACATTCTCGTGCGGAATAACACCGGTAATCTTGAGATTATCCGGCACACTATCCATAAGTCGCTGCATTTTTTGGTAATCAGCCCCAAGCTGCTTAAAGGGGATACCACCCACCCAAATAAATGTCACGTCAGGTTGTGCAGTTGCCATTGCCATAAACGTATCGAGTCTCTTACGAGGCTGCACCTGTCCATTGCCAAGAACAACAAATTCATCATCTTTAATATCGAGTTTTTTGCGTGCCATCTGCTTGTCTTTAGCTGTAAAATCATAGCGATCCATATCGATAGTATTGTAAAAGGTCTCGATTTTGTTTTTAGGTACGCGAAGCTCATCGTGCAAAACTTTAGCAACCATATCCGAGACCGCTAGCACCTTATCGGCACGGTTATAATACCAGCGCATATAGCGACGCATTACAGGCATCCAATAGCGCGCGCCAATGATCGAACCTACTAATGAAGCGGGTACGACGTGGGCTGAAATAACTTTTTTGGGACCACGCTGTAAAGCCTTACGCCACGCATAAGGACCAAAGGTGTGAAGATGAATCACGTCGCAGTCGACGGACTTACCAAACTCACCTCGTATCAGTGTAATGTCATTTCGTTTTTCAAGGGCTTCAGCCATCTCAATGTAGGCGGTGTGAACACCGTGTCCTTGAACCGTAATATCGCTCTCGGACACCATATTAATTCGAAGTTTCTTCATTGAAACTTATTGTACCATGGCTTCGCGAATAAGATGGGCGACGCGGTCGGGCGTCTCTATAGGGACTAAGTGTCCACCACGTAAAAAGACGGCCCTTGTCTCACCAAAGATCTCTTCCATATCAAGCGTATCGCGTTGACGAGCAGTGGTGTCATACAACCCACAGACTACAAGCGCAACACGGTTTTTAGCGGTATGCTGATAGGCAGAACCATCCAGAATAATATCAACAAGGCTTGCCTGAAATACAATCTGATCAAAAGAAGGACGCGAATGCATGCCCGTCCAACGAACTCGTCGCAAGGCCTCGCGTGAGCGTACTTTCGCAAGCGTCATACCCCGCAACATAACGAACGGACGCCAGTTATATAGATGCGCCCAGAGATGAGCTGAGTCCATAATCATACGGGCATAGCTAGCATACATACCACTTGGCGACGGAACGGGGTTGAGCAGCATGACTTTTCGCTCGCGTAAGACTTTTTCACTTAGCACAACCGAACAACCAAACGAGTGAGCGCAAACAGCCGCAATGGGGCCTATTTTTGCCTCTATCTTGTCCAGGACATCCGTGAACCAATCCTGCAGCACAGTGGCACTTGGAAGAAGAATTGCATCACTAAAACCATGACCCGGGAGATCAATCATAACAATCCGATATGAAGCTGAGAGTTCAACGGCAAGTGGCACCAAGCCTACATGGTCACCACTAATACCATGTACGAGTAGAAGAACGGGTTTATCACTCTCTTTGGTACACCACAAACTGACCGTGCGGCCCTCGTTTTTAATGACCACCTGCGTGAGGTGCTTTTTAATCCACGCTCCGTAATCCATTGTCTCTATAGTATCAGACTTCGGCGGTAATCGTGGTACCAACTGACTGTCCGTCGGCAGCGCGCATGATGTTACCTTCGGTCAAAAGATCAAACACAACAATTTGCTGCTGATGGTCGTAAGCAAGGGCAATCGCGGCCTTATCCATTACGCGGATGTCTGGTTGTTCGACAGCCTGTTTCAGGGTAAGTGTGTCGTATTTTTGAGCCGCTGGGTTTGTAGTAGGATCGCTATCGTACACGCCATCTACTTTAGTTGCCTTGAGAATAACATCACACTCAAGTTCAAGCGCCAAATTAACTGCAGCCGTGTCAGTCGTGAGGTATGGACGACCAATGCCACCCGCAACAATAACCACGCGACCTTTTTCAAGATGAGTCACTGCTCTACGATGCGTAAATAAATCAGCCACTTGGTCAGCCTCAATATTAGTGAGGGTGCGAGTTGCAACCCCCTTGTTATTAAAAACGTCGGCAAGAGCCAACGCGTTCATCATAGTTGCGAGCATACCAATATTATCCGCCGTTACACGCCCCACGCCACCACCAGCAAGTTGAGCACCTCGCGCGTAGTTGCCGCCACCAATCATGACAACAATCTGACTATTTTTAACTTTTTTAATTTCCTCGGCAATCCACGTTGCCCGCTCGGCGTCAAAACCACCGTCATATTTACCTTGCAGTTGTTCGCCCGAAAGTTTTAAAAGGATACGTTTATACATGATTTCCAGTATACCAGACAAGGAAAGTGCCCCTCCGACCCGATGGATTGCACCGGGTCGGAGGGGACTGTTTGGAACTTTCCCGCGTCACAGCCTCGTGGGCCGTTCAGCGTTTAGCTGTTCAGCCCATCAGACGCTGTCCCAGCGGTACTCTTCGATGTCACCGCGCCGTCCACGATTCTGTGCATTGGGACGGCTGTAGCTGACGTCGAGTACGTATGTGGCGTAGAGCCACCCGCTGGCATCGTGGCGGAAGATGCGCAGACTGAGCCCACTCCCTTCACCGATGAAGCAGATGACGCGGTACGAGCCGAGGCCGGCCGTCCTGGCGTCATCGACGCCGAGGGTGAACGCGACGTTCAGGCTCCTGATCTGAGACTCGACTTCAGCGCCTTCGAGCTGAGCACCCTTGGGCTTGAAGTCGCGCCCGTGAGCCTTGAGTCGCGCCAGCAGTGCTTCGGCCGTGGAGCGCACCTTGACCATGTCGATCTCGATCGGCGGCGCCTCGGCGCGCTGTCGACGGGCGAAGGTCTGATAGAAGCCCCTTGCGTCCGTCCACTTGATCGGGGATCGACCACGCTCCTGGTAGCAGAGCGCGTACTCGTACACCTGCTGGACGTTGCGGTCGGTGCGGTAGAAGATTCGCAGCAGGATGACCTCCTGCGAACCCACGAAGCACACGGCGGCGGCCTCGCCAACCTGGAGATCACCGTCTCCTCGGATGGCGTAGATCGCCTCGCGCGAGCCAGCCAGGCCGGAAATGGCCTGCTTCAACGCGCGACCGTTGTTGCGCTTAGCCTCGCCGCCCTCAGGGGGCGATGCGGGACTGGCGCCGTCCAGGAACCGTTGAACCTTCTCGCCGACTTCCCGCCGAAGGGCGGTGCGGTCGAAGTCTTGCGGGACTGGAATGTTCGGCACAATGCCTCCCATTGTAGGAAATGTTCCGACACCCACTATACACATAAATTTCTATTTGTCACCCCTGTAAATGGAAAAGCCGCCCGTTCTATCCGCAAATTGCGAACATACTAAGGCGGCGATCCCATCATCTCCTAGACAAAACGCCAACTCGCGAGCAAGCCAGCGAGCGAGCTAACCAGGCTGTGCAACCACGACAGGTGGTGGTTGACGTTGCGCAGACCGCAAGCCACATTGCAAGCAGTGTGGAAGTCACGGGGGTTCAGTCCAGCTGTCGCATCACGCGCAGCCAACAGCACCCACACAACCACGCACGCCAGATAGGCGATACGCAGCTTACCGCGACCATAGCGGATCATCAGAAACGTCGTGAGCACAAACGCACCGAACAACACCGGATAGACGATGCCGTCGTGATACACCTTGCTGAAGGCATCGGTCAGGTTGGGCGTGCCGAGTCGCTTGTAGTTACTGACATCCATGAGATGAAAACCGAGGCCGGCCATCATCCCGATGAACATGCAGAAGTACAGCCAGCGCGTCGAGATGACAACCACGCCCCAGCGAGGTGCGCTAAGCGCGGCAATAGCCGCAGCGGTCGAGAGCACGAATGTATCGCCGAAAATCAGCGACCAGGGTTGGTGTGACAGGTGGGTGAAATCAGTCAGTGAGCGGTTCTCACCGATCGTGATGATCAACGCCAGCATAACCGGCGACACGAACACCACCATTGCAGCGGCCAGAACGGGACGGCCCGCGATGATGAACGAGACCAGGCGCCCGTAGAGCAACCTGATGATCATCAGGACAGCCACGAGACAGCCTAGGAGCTGCCAGTCTGCAGGGGTCATGGTTTTCCTTCGGAGACGATGGGAAGGGCGAGGCCAAGACGGCACTCTAGGAGTTATTTTATCAGATTATGTATATTTTGTCAATTATCTACCTCTGTAGATAGTACCTATCTTTCACACAGAAAGTAGGTAGGAGAATTAAATTGCGTAAAAAAGCAAAATTGACATGCAAAGCTAATGCTGATATAATATATAGCACAGTCTCCCGGAAAGGAAGTCCCGTGAAATCCACGTTGAAGTACCTGGCGGACGCACTGTCGTTCCTTCGCGCGGCTGCCGTCGTCCTCGTGATCGTCTTCTCGATCATGGACAACTGGCACCTCGCATTCCTCATCCTCATCACCGCCTGGGCAACCGACCTCGTCGACGGCATCGCCGCCAAGAAGTACGGTTCGTTCAGCGCCGACCACAAGATCGACGCGGACGGCATCGCCGACTCGGTATTGGCCTTCGGGTCTACGGTCGTGCCGGTGGTCTACGCCTATGAGCACAACCTGTTCTTCGGCGCACTGCTCACCGTTCTGTACGCCGCAACCGCGTACTTCGGCACCCGGATGGCACTCGGCATGAACAAGGAGATCACGCCACAGCGACGCTGGCTCGTCGCGGGCAACATGATCGTCCTGCACGCCATCGTCCAGATCGGCGCCACGCTCGTCTGGTTCGACTACATGGCGTCCGGCACCGAGGCGGCGCTACGCTTCATCGGCCTCCTGCTGATCGTCGCGGCCCTTCAGCGCCGCAAGATCCGCCTCTGGTGGATGGGTCGGTTCAGCTAGACGAGGAGAGGGGAACGAAAGGGGCGGCCACTATGTGTGGCCGCCCCGTTTCCTTATCTGTTATACTTAGTTTGTTATGGCACAAAAAAAGAAAAAAATCGCCACTCTTAATAAGTCCGTCGTCAACCGTCGGGCTCGTTTTGATTACGAACTCGGTGATGAAATTGTTGCCGGTATGGTTTTAACCGGACCTGAAGTGCGTGCAGCTCGTGACGGTCACGTGCAGCTTAAAGGTTCATACGTTACTATCCGCAATAACGAGTTATGGCTCAATAATGCCAGTTTTAGTCTTAAGCTCAACCAAAAAGGCCTGCCCGGCGCTCGGACCATTGATACCTCGGTTAAAAAATTACTCGCAAGTCGCAAGCAAATTGATACTCTTATTGCCCACAAAAAAGAAGGGCTAACGATTGTACCGACAAAGCTTTTAACAAGTGGTAAGTTTCTCAAAATTGTCATTGCCCTTGGTAAAGGCAAGAAGAATTACGACAAACGCGAAACGCTTAAACGTCGGGATCAAGAACGAGAATCCGCGCGAGCAATAAAGTTGCACTAGTCCGTCGTCCAGCCCAATCAGCTAATTTTTAGACTATCCAACATGTTTTTTGTATCATCCGCGTAATATTTCCACTCAAGCGAACCAGTCCCGTGCTTGATTACATGCAGCTTCATGATCGCAGCTTCGTTAAGGCTTACTCCGAGATCTTCACGAACGCGGTTCGTTTGCTCGCCGTACATGCTCGCTAATAAGGTAAATTCACCGATAAGTTCACCTAATGCAGCGACTTCATCATAGCGTTCGGCTTTTATTAAGGCATCACAAAGGGTCATGCTAAGATAAGCGATTACTTGTTCGAGTATTACGCTTGGCTGAAAGATAATTTCTTCTATACCGCTTGGGATTTCTTGAGATGGTTTCATAATAAACTACAATTCTTGCTAATTTACGATCAACGGTTGTTTAGAGCCAATACAAATCAGTTAAGAAATCTACTATTTTACGCCAGCCTTCACCAGTCATCACCTGAATACCTAGCATCATAATCACGAGCGCACTTAGAGCTGTCGCGATAAATAAACCCCAATCTTTTTTTTGTATCAGTAGAATAACACTCGAAACCATGAGGCTTATACCACAGACGAATAGTAACATACCAATAGTAGACCGTATTATTATTTTCAGAATCTTCATAATTTCATTAAATATTATTGCTATTCTGCGGTCACCCTGCCACCTCATGAGGTGGCAGGGTGACCTGATCCGAAGGATCAGCGCGAGCCGCTAGAGCCACCACGCCGACGACCTCTATAGGTCGTCTCTTGACGCTGACCACGTGCGCGTGTCGTCCGCTCGCCTTGCGTCACCACCTTCACCTCACCACCCAACGGCTCGTAGCCGGTGTGCGGGGGCTGTGTTGCGGCACCATGCACCGTAACGGCGGCAGAAATCACGCCCTTAGCGATGCGCCCTGCACCACCGCGTCGCTGCGCCTTCTGTTCACGCGCCTTCTTGGTGTCGACGCCATACAGGATGTAGGCACCGGCGTCCATGAATTCCCTGAACCAACCCATCGTTCTCTCGATTCTCGAGAAGAAAATCTGCATGTGCAGATGAACCTTGGGGATCCCTCAGCTCTGAAGTGTAGATTAACATAAACACGCATATCCGTCAAATAGTAGTTGCGTCGACCACCCATCCCCGTGATATACTAAAGCTGATGAAGATTTACTCGTGGAATGTAAATGGTATCCGATCGGTAGATAAAAAGGGCGCCCTTGCTGAGTTTATTCAAAAGGAAGATCCCGACATTATTTGTTTTCAAGAGGTGAAAGCCCACGAGAGCGATATTGACCTCGAATTTCCTGAGTACCAGAAGTTCTGGAATTCCGGCCTTCGCAAAGGCTACTCAGGTACGGCCATCTGGACAAAAATAGCTCCTCTAAATGTTCTATACGGCATACCCGAAGACCTTGTCAAAGAGTACAAGCTCGATAGCGACGAATATGGTGATCCTTCAAACGAAGGTCGTGTTACTGCGCTCGAATTCGAATCGTTCTTTCTTGTAACAGTCTATACGCCCAATAGTAAGGGCGACTTAACTCGGCTAAAACTCCGCCACGAACAGTGGGACCCTGCTTTTCTAAAATATGTCGCCGGCCGCACCAAAACCAAGCCAGTATTCTTCTGTGGCGACCTGAACGTCGCGCATAAAGAAATCGACCTTGCAAACCCTAAACCGAACGTCGGCAAACACGGCTTTACTAACGAAGAGCGAGAGGGATTCGACAAAATGCTAGAGGCTGGTTTTGCTGATACTCTTCGTATGTTCAACCAAGAACCTGGCCAATACACCTGGTGGACACATTGGGCAAACGCTCGTGCTCGCAATGTCGGTTGGCGGATTGATTATTTTCTAGCCAGTGAAAAGGCCATTCCAATGGTTAAAAAATCCGAGATTCATGCTGGAGTCATGGGCTCGGACCACTGTCCAATAAGCATTACGGTAGACACCTCAAAGGAGTAACCATGCCAGCACCAAAACAACAGTCCGTTACCCTAGAAGAATTAAATCAACTTATCTGGAATCATTTGGAAGAGCGTGACTGGCATAAAAACCCCTCGCGCGGGTTAGCTATATCTATGGCACTCGAAGCTAGTGAGCTACTCGAACATTATCAGTGGAGAGATGAGCCAGTAGGTGGCGTAGAGGCCGTTGGTGACGAGTTGGCTGACGTTTTTATTTACGGTATGCAAATTGCCCAGCAAAACAATATCGATATAGCTAAGCATATTCAAAACAAGCTTAAGAAAACTGCAAAAAAATACCCAGCCGAAAACTTTAAGGGCAAATCGGCTGCCGAAAAACGCAGCGCCTGGCTGGATAGTAAACTAGCCCACCAAAAAGAAGGGCTCTAATATGCTTTCGCCAGTGGTTGCCACGCGTCTCATGCAAGCCGGTGCAAACCAAATATCATACAAACCAAATGATAATATTGCGCAGCAACTTAAACAAAAAAACTTGGTCATGTTCGTGGGCCCGGCTGCCGTGGGTAAGAGCTTTTTAATGAATCGCATCATCGAACAGGATATCGATTTCGGGCGTGTTTCGGTATTTACCAGCCGCGACGCGCGCCCTGATGATGAACCTGGCATGTTTCGTTATATTCCGCATGATGATGCTCATATTGGTCCGCTTCTCGATAAAATCGATACGGGTGAGGTAGTGCAGTATGCAGTTCATCCAACTTCCGGACGTATTTATGGATCTGAAGTTACCGACTACGCAAAATCTTTCAATATGCTTGCCACGTTGTCTGGCATCGTCAACACGCTTCGCCTACTGCCGTTTCAGACAACAAACGTAGTAGGGCTTGCGGTAGACCCAGATATCTGGCTCAGCAGATTCTACAGTCGATATGTTGAACCATCCGAAGAACAACATAAACGCCTTTTAGAAGCCGTCGTTTCACTCCAATGGCTGCTTAACCCATCGAACAATCACCAAAAAATAACCTGGATCGACAACACCTCCGCCAATGAGACTGCCGCTATTCAATCTATTATAGATGCGGTAAAATTCAATAAACCAGGGGATCCCACAACGTCAAGAATTGCACAATCAATGCTAGAGCGACTGCAAAAGGAATTGCTTAAATGACCGAAAAGAACTGTACACTATTATTTTTACGAAAAGACGACCAAATTCTCCTCGCCATGAAAAAACGTGGCTTTGGTTCGGGTCGCTATAACGGTATTGGCGGTAAGATTGAACCGGACGAAACAATCGAGCAAGCTCTTATTCGTGAGTGCCAAGAGGAAATCGAAGTAACGCCTCTCAAATATCACAAAATTGCCGAACATGATTTTACCCAACTTGAGAGTGAAAAACCATGGCGCATGTACGTGCACGCGTATTTTTGTGACGAATGGGAAGGTGAGCCAGTCGAAACCGAAGAAATGGCACCTGAATGGTTTAAGATCGACGCCATTCCATACGACAATATGTGGCAGGACGATATTTTTTGGCTTCCTCTGGTTTTAAAAGGCAAAAAGCTTTTTGGAACCTTTACATTCGACGAACAAGAAAACATGTTAACCCACGACATTAAAGAGGTTGAGGCCTTTTAGGCTATGGATCTTCATCCATATTGGCAAAAGCAGACGGCCGAAAAATCACTCTTTCCAGATATTGAGTGGTCTAAGCCCGAACAGCGATCACAACGTGGACGCTTAGGTATTATTGGTGGCAATAAGCTTGGTTTTGCAGGCGTGGCTGAGGGATACAGTACTGCACTCAACACCGGGGTAGGTGAGGCACGAGTTCTTTTACCTGACGTGCTCAAAAAAACCATCCCGAATACTATAACTGATACGCTGTTTGGCGCAACCAATCCATCTGGCAGTCTAGCCAAAGATGCCACGCCGGAACTGCGTGCCCTTAGTGAGTGGGCAACAGGCATTCTCATGATAGGTGACGCCGGTCGCAACAGTGAAACGGCAATCATTTACGAAGATTTTTTAGCCGACTATACCGGACCGCTCACCATCACGCGCGACGCCGTCGATCTTATTAAGAACAGTCCACAGGCACTCGCCGAGCGGCCCAACACGCTACTTGTTGTATCATTTGCCCAACTACAAAAATTATTTCAGAGTGTATATTACCCCAAGATCCTTACCTTCAGCATGCAACTTACTAGTCTCGTAGAAGCCCTACATAAATTTACAATTACCTACCCAGTGACCATTGCTGTACTACATAAAGATTATTTACTCGTCGCTAGCGGCGGTGAAGTAACTTCAACTGAGTGGCAAAGTCCCATGGCAATTTGGCGGGGAAGCGTAGCAACAAAGGCGGCTGTTTATTGGTTATGGAGCCCGAATAAGCCGCTAGAAGCAGTGACTGCGAGTCTTATCACGTCGAGAACTAGTTAATTAAGTTCCATCACGCATATCTTTAATTGGACTATGTGCAACGTTTCATGGAAGTGAAAAACTTCGAGTAGCCCTTGCGATGTTAAGTGCTTTTGAAAATGTTGCGTATTTATAATAAAAGTTTTATAATATAAATGACCCATCGTCTAGAGTGAAGAGGTTTACATGTCTCAGATGAGTCCGGCCGACATCGACCGCGTGGTGCTCGAAGTGCTTCGCGAGATCGCGAAGGACGGCAGAGAGGGCCGCATCAAGGACAGGCCCGTCCGACTGGCTGGGCCCAAGGATGGCGACTGCGTATACATGCGCATCGCGCTCGAAGCGGAGAGGAGGGGTGATATCACTCTGGGTATCAACATCCTCTCCCACGCACGCGAGTTGGAGGAGAGCCTCCGACGACTCATCAACCGGGACCTCGTCTTCAATAACGGAGGCGGGGTCACAGTCCGACGTTCATTCTGGGTTGTCATAAGCTGACGACCCGAAAACTCAGATGTAGTAGGGTCTTCCCCGTGACACACGTCACGGGGATTTCCTCTTGCAATTTCTGGCCAAAGTAAAAAGACGACCAGATGGATCGTCTTTTTACTTTGGTACCGCGAGCCGGACTTGAACCGGCACGAGCTAATGCTCACCAGATTTTGAGTCTAGCGTGTCTACCGATTCCACCACCGCGGCGTGGTATTGTAACAGCCAGTACCAATGTATTGTACAATAGATGATAGTAGGAATCCATAGATGAACCCCAGCGACCCAACAGATAAGCGCTCTCAGACTCCGCTCGTTCCACAGCGGCCGGTTGCTCATAACCCCACGATTCCAGAGCGTCATCCTGGCCAAAATTCCACGACCGCAGCAGCAAATATCGTTCGAGACCAGTTAGATAACATATATAGCGGTAACACTTCAACGCCAACCCCACAGACCACTCCAGCTGTTCCAGCCGAAAAAAATCAAGAAGCCCCAGTAGAGCAGGGGCAGTCCCTAGAAGCGGCCAACCCTTACGAACGAACTCACTCCGAGTATGCGCATGTACAGGCAGAGCAGTGGAAGCAATATCATAGCGCCTGGCAGGATTACTATCAAAAGTATTATGAGCGATATTATATTGGTCAGGTTTACCATGCACGACAGGCACTTGAGGCTCGCGCGCAAGAGGCGACGACAGCACCCACAGCCCCTCCATCAGAAGTGACACAAACACAGCCACTACGAGAGCCTGAGTCTATGACGCGGGACGAGGCTATGTATGACCTCCGCAGTAAGCTACTCGGAAAGGTTCGTAGCTCCGCCAAGAAAGTCCGAAAAAGTCGTCACTTTGTCCCTATTACTGCCGCAGTTGGTGTCGTACTCTTATTTCTGTTTCTCCAGTTTAACCGTCTCATAATCGCCAATGTCCAGGCCTACGTTAGCCCTGGTACTATCGACCCTGCGAACATTATTATCAACCCCTCGACCGACCTAGCGGTTAGTCCAGATCCGAAGCTCATCATTCCTAAGATCAATGTCGACGTACCGGCAATCTGGGACACCAAACCAGATTACGACTCGCAAATGGCCGCCATGCAAAAAGGCGTGGCATGGTTTGGTATTCCAGGCGCCGACAGCCACCCGGGTCAAGTAGGCAATACTGTATTATCGGGTCACTCAAGTAACGACCTCCTTGATCAAGGTGATTATAAGTTTATCTTTGCACGGCTAGATCATCTAACAAACGGTGATTCGATCTTTATTAATTACCAAGGCAAACGATACACCTATACCGTGACAAAAACCCAAGTCGTGTCGCCAACCGACGTTTCGGCTCTCGTTTACCCAACAACAAAGCCTATTCTGACGCTTATTACATGTACGCCACTTGGTACCTCGCAAAACCGTCTACTCATTACCGCCGAGCAAGTAAGTCCCGATCCTGCAAATGCTACACCAGCACCAAACAGTAGCAGCAATACAGCTCCAGCATCGATCCCGGGTAGCTCACCAACCTTTGTTGAGCGCATTTTCGGTGGTGGCGGCAACTAGCTTTTAGGCTTCATAACACTTAGTGAGGCGTATGCGGTAAGAAAGCTTAAAGATGCCCGCTGTAAACTCGCGGGCTCCTATCATGCAGCTTTGTGCATGGTCAGTTGCTCACCGTAAACATTATTTGTCACCTACTACAAGGCTACGATAAAATCAGTCGAGCACGCTCAAGATGGTACGCACCATCAGCTGTTTTTTGAATACCATAAACGTAACGACTATTCGGGCTAAGAACTACATCAAACCCTTCAGCAATAGGCATGATATCGTGCTGGTTGGTGCCATCGAACTCATAAAAGCGTAACATACCATCTCGGTCACTCCATGGCATGTAGCCATCAATCCAGCCAAGTTTCTTTGTAACTGGCGATACACCTTTTAGGGTAGTTTGCGTCGTTTTCTTAAGTTCAAGATCGTAGGTCTTAAACATGTCACCGTTTTGCATAATCACAAACCGACCTTCCGTACGAATAGATAGATACTGCGCGCCACCAGGCATAGTCACTGTCGCAAGAGATTTCATTTGTGAGGTGACGGTGGCCGTTGGAAGATTACCTGTATAAATTTTAACCGTATCGCCATAGTTAATCGCTTCGTACATATCTCCAAAGTAACGACCAAGAGCGAGATGCAGTGGCGCCTTACCGTCGTCCTTATATGTCGCAAGAGTTACAGGATTATCCTTGCCATCTTCATAGTAGCCAACTGTACGAGAGCCCGTCGTATTATCAAGAAGAGTAGCGTATGCAATGGTTGTCTGATCAAAAATTGAGAAATCATCTACATTTGTAACGAGTGGACGCGAAAGTGTCGCTGCTCCAAGATCAATCTTACGAACATCAGTTCCGATCTGTGCGTATAAAATATGACTGTCATTACCACTGAATACTAGCTTGGAAGCCTGAACGTCCAAAAGCCTTGAGACATTTTTAGTGCTACTCATATCACGAGTATCCACAACCAGCCATTCAGTTTTATCATCATTATAGGTGTGTTTTACAATAATATACCGACTACCAGCATCCCAATCTTGTAAAGTAAAGGTCTGCGTTTTGCCAGCATCGGGCTGCGTGAAGCTTTCTGCAGGAAGATCTAACTGCGTCATTTTAACAGTGTCGTTGCTCAAATCAGCTAGCTGTATGTTCGCCGTATCAGGTTTTTCCTTTACTGCCATCCACTTTTGATCTGGCGAAACCGCCGTACTTGTAACCGTCGCAAAATTGTTAACACTCTCCGGTTTAATTTGAGTCGGTATAAGGCGCGCGTAATTAAGCCACAACACCGCACCAGCAGATAAGTCGATATCCTTCTGCCATGTCTGATAGCCGCTACGACTCATTGCTATAGTATGATTCGTTGCCGTTAGGGTGGTTTTAGAAGGTGACTTAGTTCCAAATGTTTGACCATCTATCGTGATAGTCGCGCCATTTGGTTGAGAATCAAACTGAACAAGTCCGCCTTGCTCAATCCGACCGTCATTTTGATTAAAGCGATAACCGAGCATAACGAACACCAATATAATGACCAATGCAACCACGGCAACGGTCATAAATCCGTACGATATTATTCTCTTAATAAGTTGCTGGCGTTTTGAAGGCGAGTGGTACATGTACGCTCATTATAGCATTTTAGGGGAAACTACTTGCATATTTACTGCCTTTTACCTACTATGAAATGTAACAAACCACATGCGGAATTACCCGCGTAAAACGCCTTTTGGCATAGTAGCAGTAGGGGAGAAGCAAACATGAACAAGCAAACAGTCACAATCAACGGTCGGGCCTACGACGTCCATACAGGACTCCCCGTTGATGTGGTAGAACCTCGTGCTCACGAGGTTGCTCGTTCATCACATGCCATTCACCAAACAGCCCAAAAATCACAAACACTGAATCGTAAGATCGTGAAAAAGAGCATGAACGGTGTGTCTGCTCATCGCTCGCTCACTCCACGCCAGGACATTGCTATGCACCCGGCTGTTGCAAAATTCGCACCACATCCGAGTGGTGCTAAACAGCTAGTTCGCCCTGTAGCGACAGGCATCGCCCCAATCGTCCATCCAATCGCTGCCAAGGCTAATCAACAGCTCCAACAAAAGGCTGCAAAAAAGTCTGAGCAAGCAAAGCTCGTGCCCAAACCAGCGCAAGTTATCAAGCAAGAGGCTATACAAGAATCCCTCACAAAGGCACCAAGCCACAGTGCGAATCACCAGCAAGTCAAGACCAGGCGTCGTTTTCCTCGTATTTTTAGCGTGGCTTCAGCCTCACTCGCGCTCCTACTTCTTGGTGGTTACTTTACGTACTTAAACATGCCGAGCCTCTCAGTTCGTGTCGCTGCCGCTCAAGCTGGCGTAAATGCCAGTTTCCCGTCATACCACCCGGACGGCTACAGCTTAAAAGGGCCTGTCGCATATAGCCAAGGTGAAGTTTCTATGAAGTTCGGTGCTAACGCCGGTCCACAAAGCTTTACTGTCGCTCAGGCAAAAACAAGTTGGGACTCAAGTGCAGTCCTAGATAACTACGTCAAACAACACGCCGGTGATAATTACATTACATACGACGAACACGGTCTCACCATCTACACCTACGGCGGTAACGCAGCATGGGTGAATGGTGGCGTACTTTACACTATTAGTGGCGACGCACCACTCTCTGGCGACCAGATCCGCCACATCGCTACTAGCATGTAGTCGATCGTCTCGATTAGACTACACAGAGTTTCAGCATCTGTCTTAACTAATGGAAAACAGATCATAAGAGCAAAATATGCTATAGTAAAAGTTATTATGACTACTGTTCGCACTCGTTTCGCACCTAGTCCGACTGGCTTTTTACATGTCGGAAATATCCGCACTGGGCTTTTTGCCTATCTTGTCGCTCGCCATGCAAATGGCCAGTTTATTCTTCGCCTTGAAGATACGGATAAAAAACGTGAAGTAGAAGGCAGCGAAGTACATCTCTTAAAATGTCTCGAAACTTTAGGGATTACGTACGACGAGGGGATTAACCTTGGCGGCCCTTATGCACCGTACAAACAGAGTGAGCGACTTGAGACATACAAAGAGTGGGCGCAAAAACTCATCGATGACGGTCGTGCCTATGCGGATCCATACACCCAAGATGAGCTCCAAGCCTTCCGAGATGACGCCGTTGCCAACAAGCAACCATTCTTGTATCGAAATCACCGTCCAGAACATCCACCTACGTGGGATGGTACACAACCGCTTCGTTTTAAAAGTGATCCTAAGGCCTACACATGGCACGATGAAGTCATGGGTGAAATCTCAACCGGACCAGAGGTGATCGACGACATCATTCTCATCAAGTCGGATGGTTACCCCACCTATAACTTTGCTCATATTGTCGACGACGCCGAAATGGAAGTAACCCATATTCTTCGTGGACAAGAGTTCATATCAAGTCAACCAAACTATCTTAATATCTACGAGGCTCTCCATCTTGAGCATCCTATCTTTGCGACAATGCCACATATTATGGCGCCGACTGGTGGTAAAAAGTTAGGCAAACGAGACGGTGCAAAAGATGTACTAGATTACATTCGTGGTGGCATTCTCCCAGAGGCGCTCCTTAACTTCATCGCTAGTCTGGGCTGGAATGATGGAACAGAGCAGGAGATATTTTCAAAAGAAGAACTTATTGCCAAGTTTACTCTCGACCGTGTTCAAAGAAGTGGCGCTCGCTTTGATGAGCAGCGTCTTATTTGGCTTAACGGTCAGTGGATGCGCCGTTTGAGCTTAGAAGATCTCTATGGGCGTGTGACTGATTTTTGGCCAGAAAGCGCTAAGACAGCAGACGAAGCACAAAGAAAACAGATACTCGGTCTTGTTCAAGACCGTCTTAAGACGCTCAATGACCTCCCACTCATGACGAGTTACTTTTTTGCCGATCCGACTCCCGTATTAACTATGATCACAGATAACAAGCAACTAAAGAAGTTATCGACACAAGAAACAACGGAGCTTCTCATAGCAGCGAAGTCAGCACTCGAAACCTGCGATTTTACACCAGACGCTATTCAAACAGCACTTAACAATCTACTCGAAACAACAGGACAAAAGCCCGGTATACTATTTAGTCTTATTCGCATTGCCGTTTCATGGGCTCCATTCAGCCCTGCGCTCAACGATACGCTTGCAGTACTCGGAAAAGAAACGACACTACGTCGTCTCAAAAATAGCATCGACAGCATACTCGCCAGTTAGTTTAAAGCATACAGATTTGACCGGTATCATAGCCGGTTTTTTCTGATATAATAACCGTAAGCATGATCGAAGAAACAAAAAAACACCGTCTCTTCAAGCGTGTCGGTGATTGGATTCGTCATCACCGTACGACTACCTATGCCATTTCTGGGGCAGTACTCATTCTTATTGCCGGCGGCATTGCATTTGCCTTACTTAATCAGAAAATGCCTGATCCTCCAAAGGTGGCTGCCGTGCATCCAAAACCTAAACCTGTTGTGCCAGTTGTTTATTATTCACCACTCACAGGGAATCAAGTAGCCAATCAAGCAGCGACCATTCAACCAGTCACTGCCATCATGATCGAAAACAGTCCCTCAGCCCGTCCGCAATCTGGCATAAAGGAAGCTGGGGTCGTCTTCGAGGCTATAGCCGAAGGTGGTATTACTCGCTACCTAACGCTCCATCAAGAGGACAAGCCGCAGCTTATCGGGCCAGTTCGAAGCGTCCGCAGCTATTATGTTGATTGGCTTACACCGTTTAATGCTAGCGTCGCACATGTTGGCGGTAGCGCAGCCGCGCTTGCTACTGTCCGAAACGGACAGTACCGTGATATCGATGAGTTCTTTAATGGTGCTTACTACTGGCGAGCAACCGATCGCTATGCACCCCACAACGTATACACGAGCTTTGCCAAACTCGACGCACTCAATGCTTCCAAAGGCTACATAGAGTCACACTTCACAGGTTTTACTCGAACGGATGGTAAAGCCGCTGCGAAGCCTAATGCAACCCAAATTGCCATTGGCTTTGGAAGCGCCCTCTATGATACCAACTATACCTACAATCCAACCACAAATAACTACAACAGGATTCTCGCTGGCGCACCGCACCTCGACCGAGAAGAGGGACAAATCACTCCGGCAGTTGTTGTAGCTATGAAGGTACAAGAAACAACCGTTCTTGAAGATGGCTACCGTGAGAATATCAATGCTATCGGTAGCGGTGAAGCGGTTATCTTTCAAAACGGTACTGCACAAACAGTGACATGGCATAAGGCCACCCAGGCAAGTCAAATTACCTTTACCGATACAAATGGCAAGGATGTGCCACTAATACGTGGCCAAACCTGGATAGCCGCGGTGCCAATCGGAAGAGGGAGTGTTTCGTGGCAGTAGAAGAACCACAAAAGAAGACTGCCAAGCAACCAGTAATGGTGCGCGACTACTGGCCGCGCTTTAATAGATACGCGATTGTTTTAACAATTCTCATGCAGATTGTCATGACCCTTATCATTGCATGCGTCCTATTCATGACCGGTGTCATAGACGCCAACAGAGTCTATACCTGGATTGCGCTCCTTGCCGTCCTGGTTATGAGTACCGGCCTTAACCTTATTCTCGTCAATCAGCTGCTGATTCCACTCAAAGACCTTACTAGTGCGCTGACTCATGCCTCTAAAGAACCGACTAATATTACGCCGCCCAACCCCAACGCTCGCCATTTTGAGCGCGACGGCTTTAAGCCGCTTCTGCAACTCATTTACCAACTAGCATCCGATGAAGACGTGTCAGATGATGACAAAAAGAAGATGGCAGCTTCAAATAGCGAGGTGACGCAACTAGTTACAGCCCTCAATAATACAAATGCCGGATTCATTGTTATGAACGCACAACAAGACATCTTATATGCCAACACTCAGGCGCCTGTTCATACTGATCCAAACGGAAAACAGGTAGCTGATCTCATCTTTGATGATGATACAACCCTCACCAAATGGCTTATCGACTGCGAAGAGAACGCTGTTCATGCCGACCATACATGGCTACGCGTCGCAAATAAGATTACCGGCCAAGAAGGCCGCAAAATCTATGACATTACCGCCTCATACCAAAAAGGAAGCGAGGCTGAAGTTGTTATCATGCTCTTTGAACGTACTTCAGACTACCAACCAGAAGACGACGACCTCGATTTCATTGCATTCGCTGCCCACGAGTTACGCGGTCCAATTACAGTCATCCGCGGTTACCTCGACGTATTAAATGATGAACTCGCTGAAAGACTTGAGGACGATCAGCATGAGCTGCTCGAGCGTCTTATCGTTTCAGCAAACCGTCTTTCAAGCTATGTTAATAATATCCTCAATGCGTCACGCTACGATCGCCGACATCTTAAGGTTTTGCTACGCGAGGATTCGCTCTCAGATATCTATGACATGGTTAGCGACGATATGCAGCTTCGAGCTTCGAGCCAGAACCGCATGCTCTCTGTATCTATTCCTAAAGATCTACCAACTGTTGCCGCTGACCGTGGCAGCATAAGTGAAGTTCTTTCGAACCTCATAGATAATGCCGTCAAATATAGTAATGAGGGTGGCCTCGTTAATGTATCTGCCCGTAAAGATGGTGATTTTGTAAAGGTTGCCGTTGAAGACCACGGTATCGGCATGCCAGGCAGTGTCGTAAGTAACTTGTTTCATAAGTTCTATCGTTCGCACCGTTCACGTGAGACCGTCGCCGGTACTGGTATTGGACTTTACATCTGTAAGGCCATTGTTGAGTCGCATGGTGGTACAATAGAGGTTAGAAGTGCCGAAGGTGAGGGATCAACATTTGAGTTTAGTCTACCAATTTACAGCACCGTCGCCGACAAACTAGCCGCAAGTCAGGGTAGCAACGAAGATCTCATCGAGCACAACGAGGATGGATGGATTAAGAATCATGCAATGTACAGGGGTTAAAAATGGCAATTAAATCAATTCTATGTATCGAAGATGATCGCTTTATCGGCGAAATGTACGTTCGTAGCCTTAAGAAATCTGGTTACGATGTTGATTGGATGGTAGACGGTAACGATGGACTTGTCGCTGCACGCAACAAACACTACGACCTAATCTTGCTCGATATTATGTTGCCAGAGCGTCGCGGCAGCGAGATCCTCGCTTCACTACGTGGCGGAAAAGAAGATATGATCCCGAATACAAAAGTGATCGTTATGACCAACTTCGACCAAGATGACGAATCGCGTGCAGCTATGCAACATAATGCTGACGCGTATCTTATTAAGGCAGAGATCACCCCTAAAAAACTTCTCGCTATCATTGGGAACCTTCGGTAAATTCCTTAAGATGCGTCAGATCGGTATTTATTCCGGTACGTTCGACCCCGTACATGCCGGTCATATAGCTTTTGGCCTCGAGACACTCAGACAGCTTCAGCTCGATGAAGTTATCTATCTTCCAGAGACCATACCTCGCTATAAAACCGAGGTCACTCCACTCAGACACCGGCTTACCATGCTCGAGCTTGCAACAGCCCCTTACGAAGGTCTTCGTCCGCTATCCGTTCACTCTTCGCAGTTCACAATTGCAGATACATTACCAGAGTTGCAGCAATTATTTCCAGACGGCCAATTTACGTTCCTGTTGGGTTCAGACGTACTGCGTTCGCTCTCTTTATGGCCTGACATTGAGGAATTAGCTCAAACTGCTCAGTTTGCTATTGGCCTGAGAGACAGGGACTCCACAGAGTCACTCACGCCGGTACTGAACTCTATTTCTGCTCTAAACCTACAGTATACCCTCATTACTACCTCACTCTCAGAAGCATGTTCATCGACCATACGAACAGGTGACAACGACCATGCGAACGCCTCGATCGCAGCCTATGCTCGCCAGAACAATCTGTATAAAAAATAAAACACCCATTCTAGGTGTTTTTTACAGATAACAAAGTAGTCTGCCGGATGGGCGACTGGTAGCGAAAGTATCGCCAACCAAGTCGCCCATCCGAACCACCACCACGAACCGTCAGACGGCAGCCACGAGCTCCCGCCCGGCCGCGAAGACGTCGATCTTCTGGGGGTCGGACTCATCCAGACCGTCCAGGTAGCTGAGCACGCTGTCGACGACAGAGCTTGAGATCCCCGAGGGGAAGCCGTGGCCGGTACCGATCTTCGCCTTAACGACGAGAACCAGCCGGTCGAGTGGCGTGTTGTCCTTCACCATCAGGTAGGTGGTACGGACGACGTTCACCTCGTCGCGAACCAGGACGGTCGAACCGTCATGCTCGCTGTTGAGCTCGTCGAGGCTGCCGACGACGACGACTGGCTTGCAGTGCTGACCCATAGGAAAGGTCCTCTCGTGTGAAATCGGGGTTGGTGGTAGGTGCTTCACGATTGAGTTCGTACCTATCGAGGTCGTACCTACACATCATGTGCATACATTATAACATGTTGATGTAATAAAGTCAAATAAAAACAGCTTCATCCTCTTAAAGCAATGTTTAAAAGTGCAATAAACGCCACTACGGCCCATACAATGTTGAGGGTTGCTGGTTGTTTAGCCTTCTTCATAATTGAAATAACCGCAATACCGCTCGCACCCGTAAGGTTAAGCAGCTGGTATAGCAATCCGTCGGCTGGTGCTATCTTAAAACTAACGAGTGTATAAGCGAGTAAAATCGCCCCAACACCATACCAACCCGCCACTTCTATAAGAATTTTCTTCATAGAGGAAGTATAGCATGTCCATAAGTTCCCAAATGAGGTACTATTGAGTATTATTGATTTTTATGTTAAAATATGAAAGATTTTACGTTCCAAAAGGGCGGAAATATCGCCCTTTTCATCTGCACATCGAACTCCAAGGAGACCGACAGTGAGCAACGCAACCAGCATGAGCGAGGTCATCGAGATGGCCCGCGGTGCGGAGATCTTCGACGACACCACGGCGGGACAGCTCAATGAGCGGCTCGCCGACAAGACCGTCGAGCAGCTCGGCACCACCAAGTTCGAACTCGCCAAGCAGCTCGGCACGATGCCCAACGCCTTCAAGGTGGCCGGCACACTGCTCGACTTCATGCGCGAAGCCGAACTGATCGGCCTGCCGAACGCGACCCCCGTCGCGCCGGCACAACCGATGGCGGTCACCGTGGTCATGCCGACCAAGCGCGGCGACATGGGACTCGGCGAGCTCTTTACTGAGCTTACCGAACACCCCGAAGACGCTGACGAACTGGTGGCCCTCATCGGCCAGCAGACCTCAGTCCAGCAGGCGAACGCCAAACTCCGCGACAGCGGCGAGTGGGCCATCCCCAACGAGGATGGTATGCTCAACGTCGTCGAGACACTGGAGTACGTCCGTCACCTGGCGGCCAAGTACACCCAGCCTCAGCGCAAGTGGAAGGGCCAGTACTGGCCGACCACGCTTGAGCGAGCTCTCGGACGAGACCAGCGAATCATGCTGTACCCGTTCGCGACCGGCGCCCAGGACCTGCTCCTCGTCGGACCGGACCGGTTCGGCAACGACTGGTCCAAGCTGTCGGACAACGTTCACGAGGCGATGATCGACGCGGTCACGCGACACATCCTCTCCGTGAACAGCGAGACCGACATCCGTCGCGTCACGCACGAGCTGTTCAGTGACGAGCTGCCCGCGTACCTGCAGGAAATCGTCGAGGACTACGAGCAGCACAAAGCGCGCGGCCTCAAGGTCGAGCGCTACGCCACCCCGGAACAGCTTCGAGCTGCCGGTCTGGACGTCGACCCCTTCGGGAGCCGCCGCCCTTTCGGCGCTGAGCCCGAGCACGACGACGCGTGGTACGAAGCCCGGCTTCGTGAAGCGTGTGGTCGTGCTGTGGACGTCGGATCCGGTTCCGAGAACGTTTCCCGCTGCATCGTTCCATTCGTGTCCGTCCGCAGCGGCACGGCAACACTCAGTGAGGTGATCTCCCTCGGCGGTATCACCGTCAACAGTGGAGGCATCTACGGCACTGCCTGGGCACCCAACGGCGCCCGGGTCAAGGCCAACAGTGGCACCCTCAGCCGCGGAGTTCAGACCCTATCCTGGAAACGGCTCTACGCCAAGGCCCAGGAACTCGGCCTGATCTGAGCAGTTCGATCGTCAGCAAGATGAGAAGGGAGGGAGCGGCTCCGGCCGCTCCCGCACCTTCCTTTGGTTTGATACCATTTTATTCGACTTTTTCATACCAGCAAATGCTGGTTTTTTGTTTACTCAGAAAAGTAAACCTGCTCGCAGGTGTTACCTGCGAGCTGACCTAAGTCGGGATACCCCAACCTTCAAACTGGATTGTACCATTACCTATATACAGCACATCTGCGAAGTAACCTCCACCATTAAAGCTCTGGGTAGGGTAAGTCGAACTACCCGCGCCCGCTTGGTACTTACCGTTATGTACACTCGAGGTAGTCTGTGGCGCCGTTAGGTCACCATCGGTAACACTACTTGATGCGAATAGTCCTGAGGTTGATGCATAATAATCAACCGTCCATACACAAATAACATATTTCGTATTAGCAGTGATCGAGACGGGTGTCGTAAAGAGAACCTGGCTCCAACCCGTCTGAGGATTGCTAAAAGTAGCTGAAGTAAGAGCTGTACCCGTTGTATCTGAAGTCCAGCTATATAACGTTGCAATGACAGGATGTGTAGGCAAAATATCGGGGAAGTACCACCGTGCACCATAAATCTTACCGTCACTCGACGATGTAAAAAGCGTGCCGAGGGTATAGTCAGTACTATCATTAGCAATCGTAGAAGTTGGAACAAGAGTTGGCGTAAAGATTGATTTATAGTCGACAGGAACGGTAGCCGGAAGGCCATACGCCGAAGGTGATTGTACTGCTCCTGGTCCCACGAGAGCTGGGGTTGCAAGATTGGCTGTCGTACCTAGTAATGTTGTTGGCTGGTGTCCAAAATCACCCAACACATTAATGAACGCCTGCTGCATAACAACATCGATCGAACCATTGATATCAAGGTTACCCGCACGATATCTGCTTAGTCCCCATGGAAAACGCCAGGTGCCCGTGTTAAAAACCAGCGAACCCGACGGTGCTTGGTAAAGCGTCATACCATAAAACAACGTTCCATCTGCATTATAGCTATTACCGTAATAATCAGCGCGCTGTGAGCTAATTTGCGTTGCCTGACGATTTAGCATCACCATGTTTTTTGGTGTAGTTGGTTCATCAACTTTGACATAGTCCCATTCAGCACCTATCGCACCTGGAAAGAGAACCGTTCCCGGTGATATGTACATCATTCCCACAGCAGCATGCGGATTAGCAAATTGAGCAGTCGCTGAGTAGGTATGGCTTCCTAGCGTAACAGCGCCATTGGTATCCATAGCCACGAGTGACACCCATGGTCCCGATGCCGCAGTCGAGGTGTCGACCTCAACACGAGACGTTAACCCCGCACCAGCTGTCCAGTTGGTTGTTTTCTGCGTGCCCGTTGCATCTACATCAGCAAACACACAAATCGCCCACCGATCACTACCTTCAGTTCGAATCGCAAGTGTTGAGTGGGTTGCACTGCCACTCGCATCCGCAGCAATTGTCTTATTCGTCTCTTCCCATACAGCACCCCCATAGGCAACACAGGTTGCGCAGGCCATCACTGAGCTGGTCCAGTTGAAAACGTAGGCAGTAGCACCGGCCTGAGATGCATACACTTGGATAAGAACGGTCGAGATATTCGCCAACCCAGTAGATTGCTGAAAGACAACACGAAGCCCATTCGACCTAAACCCGCCTGGATCACCATTAAAGGCAACTGTCAGCAGGACAAGATCTCCCACCTGCGTAGACACCGGTGTTGTAACGGTGATTGTCGTGCCTGCAGTCGACAAAGCGGCCGTTGATGAGCCACGAGGAGTAATCGTACTACCTGTGGAAACTGACGTATTGCGCCAAACTGGAAGACTACTATAATCATTCGGAACAGCAATGCGTTCACCAAACGTTCCATTACCAATAAACCATTGACCTGTCATACCTGTCTCTGGTCGTCGATTGGTATTATTAACACCACCAACAATGGTACGTGAATCACGCCAGGTGCCCGTATAGCTTATCGGGTCATACTTAGTAGTATTATCATAGCCAGTAGTATCATGAGAGTCTTTATAGCAAATCATATTGCGCCGACTCGTGTCGGCAGGGTCAAATCGCACATGCCAAAGAGAAGTGTTCGAGGTGATAAACATAAGATTAGTGCCAGCATCGCGAGCATTCTCGTAGGCGTCGCGTACATTAACAGACCAGTACTCACTATGTCCCTGTGAGATCGCCGTTGCAAATTTTGACGGTATCGAGGTATCTTTGTCGATATCAACCATCGTGTAGTAGGCAACGTCGTAACCGTTCGCCTCCAGAAAGCTCACCGCTCCACCTTCAGAATCCCAAAAGAATGTTTCCGAGTTAGCACCTACTGTTCCCAGGGGCCTGTCATAGGAAACGGCAAACCCTCGGTTAGTTGTTGTGGGACTAGGTGCCGCACCATACAAGTATCGTCCACTATAGCCAGAATAACCATTGCCCGTATCAGTTACCGCGCCCCAGGGGTTATATGCCTGCCAGGTGAAATCAGCCGTTGTTATCATGATAGCTTGTGATTTTGTTGACGGGACAGGGGATTTGACCACAAACGTGCCCATCATTTGGTATGCAGAATTATCTGTTCGTCTTAGCGTATACGAGTAGATTCCTGGCGTTGCAGTTGTTGGAATCGTCCAGGTAGCATTTGTCGTCCAGGCGCATACGGTTCCACCGTACGAATTGATCGTGGGTGCAGGCTGCACCACAGGACTACCCGAGATCGTTGCTTGAGCCCGTGCACCAAATGGGAAATAACCATAATGGCCAATGCGCACGATCTCTACGTTGAATCCAATATCGTTGGAATAAACTTTAAAATCAACCGTATCACCAGGGTTGTAGGATAAACTTCCAGTGTAGCCACTAATTTGAGCATTGAGAGCATCAGTTGGGGCAGAGAGCCATTTATTATAGTACGTACCCGGCAGGGAGTTTTCCGCTGCGATCGCATTCGGGTAGGGGTTAGAGTACGTAGCAACACCACCAGACAAATCTTGATATGCCCAAACAACTGACTGATGCGTAGAACCGAGCTGAGTACTAGCACTTTGAGCCTGTAATGTAGTGGCACTAGCTTGGTCCGAGACGGCAATCATCGACCAATAAATACTCTTCGACGGGTCCGTATTAATACCTTCGTTGGCGTACTGTTTACCAAGCGGTTCAAATCCCCACCATTGATGCTGGGGTACAGCAATGGAGCTGTCGCCAATGGTGAACATAGCAAAAATCACTGCTGAACTGGTTGTAGTAATTGTCCCCGTTTTTGCACGACCATATGAGTCAACTGTTGTGTTGCCACCAGATCCGCTCTCTGTCGCACCAGTTATAAAACTACCAAGCGAGCCTGCGGCAAACTCATAAATCATCCCATCAACGTTTTCCGCACCATTCAGCGATATTGCAATAGTCGTCGTACCACCGGTTGAATCAACAATGTCTTGCGCAGCCACTTCGCGAGTATTGAGCGATGTCGTTCGTTTTGTAAATGCCGTTGTACCCAATTTTGCCATTACAATTGCGCCACCCCCCGCAATACATACCAGCATCGAACCAGCAGTTGTAGCCGGAATGGCGACACTAAAACTGGCCGCTGCAGTACTCGGGCTTTTAAAGCGGGTCGAGTTTAAAAGTCGAGCCATAGCACTATCCTACGAAACAGCCTTCGTTACAATAACGGTCGTTGTCAAGTCGGCACCAGCAACTGTCGAGCCAACCTGAAGCACATCAACTGTTAGATAATCTCCAGCCACAAGGGAGATTACGTCAGGTGTCGCTCCAGGACCACCACTATTTGTACCGGCAGTAATACGAGGTCGGTTAGCAGTCGTGGTGTATATGGTACTACCGTTCTTTTTAACATCAAGTACTAAATCCGCGCCAGTCGGAGCCGTACCAACCATAAGCCGCGTACCAACGATAGTATATGTGCCATCAACAGGGAATCGCATCGTGCCACCAGAGACAGCGAGCGTACCGGTTTTTGAGAATGTGCCGAGTGAGAAGGTGAGCGTGTGAGAATGTGTAGGTAAGTTAGCCAGGGGCAACTTGGCTGTTGCATCCAGAGGTGCATAACCGTTCGCCACGCCTTTGTTGGCTGTTTGTTCGGCACTGTTAATAGTCGACGCTTTTTTAAGAGTCCCATCAGAGTTGAGTTCTACACTCAGAAAATCGTTTAAAATTGTCCCCCAGGTACTGTCATCTGAACCTGGTATAGGCAAACGCGACATCGTTGCTACCTCTTTATTCTATATATGTACAATGCGCGCTACTGCGCCTTACAATTACACTTATGTTTCATTATAACTAGCTGCTGCAGGATGTAAAGATCACATCAAGATAAATATCTAAAATATCCCTATTTATCCTTTGAATTCAGTGTCGAAATTGCAATAAATCGATTCGCGAAGGCAATTGAAAATAGGGCTAGATATACTGGGCGATGAGAGCCGTCTTACTTTTTTGCAACTCCGCCGGCGTGCCTTCAAACATAATTTTACCACCCTTATCACCGCCATCAGGACCAAGATCGATAATCCAGTCCGCCTGGCGAATCACCTCGACATTATGCTCAATTGTGATGACAGTATTTCCTTCATCAACTAACCGGTCAATGAGTCTGTGAAGGCGAGTAATGTCGGAAATGTGCAACCCGGTCGTAGGTTCATCAAGTACATACACACTACCTTTTTTATGCAGTTCGCTGGCAAGTTTTATACGCTGACATTCACCACCGGAGAGGGTACTGAGCGGCTGACCAAGTGTTAGATACTCTAGACCAACATCGTTAAGCGCTTGTAATTTAGCTGCAACTTCGGGCAAATCAAAAAACTCATTTGCGTCACTCATTGTCAGATCAAGCACGTCGGTAATTGATTTGCCATTATATTTGTAGGCGAGTACTTCATCCTTAAAACGTTTACCGCCACACACGTCACATGGCGTCTTAGCATCATCCAAGAAGCCTAGGTTTTGAGTCAAAAATCCAGCGCCCTTACAGTTATCGCAGGCGCCTTTGGAGTTAAAGCTAAACAAGCCAGCATCTACTTTATTTGTATCGGCAAAAGCTTTGCGGATCACATCCATAATACCTATATACGTAGCCGGATTGGAACGGTTAGAAGTACCGACTGGCGTTTGGTTAACGACAATTGCGAGCGGATGTTGTTTTAAAAATTCATCATGAATCAGTGAGCTCTTACCTGATCCCGATACACCGGTAACCACTGTGAAGACACCTGTCGGGATATCAACCGTCACGTTCTGTAGATTATGTGCTGTCGCATTTTTTACCGTCAGTTTGCCGTTAGATTTGCGAAACTCCGATTTAATAGATACTTGGTCTTTGAGGTGTTCACCTGTAAGTGTTTTCGTTTTTAAGAGTTCGGCATAAGTACCCTCAAAAACCACCTCGCCACCCTTTGTACCGGCAAGAGGACCAACATCCACAATGTGATCAGCCGCTTTAATAACATCTGGATCATGCTCTACGACAATAACCGTGTTACCTTGATCTCGTAGTTTACATAGCAACTCATTTAAGCGATGAACATCACGCGGGTGCAGACCAATACTTGGCTCGTCAAAGATGTACATTACATCAACCAGACTGCCGTTAAGATGTTTTACCAACTTAACACGCTGCGATTCACCGCCAGAGAGTGTGTCGGTTGTCCGGTCTAAGCTAAGATATCCGAGTCCGATCTCTACTAGGTTCGATAACCGCTCTTCAACTGTTTTTACGAGAGCATGGTTCTCTTGACGATCAAGTTTTTGAACAACGCCAAGCAGTTTATCAACCTGTATTGCACTAAAATCTGCGATATTATAGCCCTCAATCTTGCAGGCTAGTGCCTTTTGATTCAATCGAGCACCATGACACAACTCACATACACCCATAGTAATAAATGGACTGACGTTTTTCTGCGTGCGCTCAGACATCGTTCTAAAATCGAACTGTGTGATGTATTTGCGCACGAACTTATCGACTACACCTTCAAAGTTGAGTTTCATACCGGCGCCCAGATCAACTTTGACCAACCCCGAGTGATAGAGCGCATCGAGTTCTTTTTGGCTAAAGTCTCTGAGTTTTTTATCAGGATCAAATAGACCTGAATGCTGAACGATTCTTAGCTGCCAGCTATTAGTGCTGGTGTAGTCAGGAAGACGCAAGGCTCCTTCATTAATGGATTTATCCATATCAAACGCAGCATCCATGTCGATACCTAGCTTTTGACCCACTCCGTTACAATTGGGACACATACCGGCCGGATCATTAAAAGAGAAGGCGTTTGCATACCCCACATATGGCTTGCCAAACCGGGAAAACATCAGTCGCAGAGCCGTAGCAATATCGGTTACTGTACCGACTGTCGAGTGTGAACCACTCCCGAGCGGCTTTTGATCCACAATCACAGCCATGCTCAAGTTTTTAATCTCATCAGCCTCGGGCTGACTAATACGAGGTAAAAAGTTACGAACGAACATACTAAAGTTCTCGTTCAGTAATCGCTGCGATTCGGCAGCAATGGTGTCAAACACAATGCTCGATTTTCCCGAGCCCGATACACCTGTAAAAATAGTCATCTTGCGTTTTGGAATCTTAAGACTGACGTCTTTTAGGTTGTTCTCGCGGGCACCGCGAATTTCAATATATTCTTGCATGCATGCTCCTTGTACCTCTTATAGTACTATGCTTTTGAGTCACAGTGTTACCGAATCAAAAAGAGACTCACGGTAGAGCCTCTTTTTGTATGCTTTTTACTAGAAAGGCGCTCGTGCGTCGTGCTTTTGTGCAAAAAAGATGACATTTTCATCTGGGTCTTTTACATTAAACCACTTCACAGCAGAGCCAGGACCGAATAGGTCATCTTGAACTTCATCAACCTCAAGATCTTTATCACTTAGTTCTTTATGCGTGGCATCAACATCCGACGTTTCAAAATACACTGATACTTTGCTGAGCTGAGCGTTCTCAGCGGCAGCGCTCGATCGTGAAAGCGTCAGGCTAGCTCCACCTTCGGGAAGGGCTAGTGTAGTCCACCAGTTATCATCGTCCATACGGTATTCCGTCGAAATGGCAAAGCCAAGTTTATCAACATAGAACTCTTTAGATTTAGCCATGTCACCAACATTTACCGTGACCATCATAAGTTTGTTTGCAGTTTGCATAGAGATCCTTTCTATTGCATTTTTATTCACTTTGCTATATAATCAACTTACTTGATATTAGAGTTATTGTCAACAAAATTATGAATTCAAAGCAAGAATTAGAGAAGAAGGTGTTTTTCGCTGCTCGCGACCAAGGTGTTAGCTCGGTCTTGTTTCGTAATGCCATTGCACGGAAACTAAATCTCAACGCGACCGATTCCGAGTGTCTTAGTTTTTTGGCTATAAAAGGAACTTCAACTCCAACAGAACTCGCCAGATTCACCGGTCTCACTACTGGTTCAACTACTGCAATGTTAGATCGGCTCGAGAAAGTTCATTTTATTGTGCGAAAACCCAACCCGAATGATAGACGCGGCATACTCATAGAGATCGACCCTCATTACACTCAGGTAGCTATGCCGCTCGTGATAGGCGTTCAAAAATCTCATAAAGAACTCCTCGCTAGCTATTCAAACGAAGAACTCGCCACGATAGCAGACTTCTTAACGCATTTTACAAAAAATGTTACCGAGCATATAGATAAAATTGACAAAAATCTCAATTAGATAAGCTACAATCAGCCGTTTATTTTTTAGTATAATATTGACTAAATAGCCAAATACTACTAAAGTATGCAACACGTCTCCAGGATACTACACGGAAGGATATTCCGATGACCTCTAGCCAGGTTCGGTCCACGACGTTGCACCTCAATCAACCTGTAGTTCGGTCGCTCCTCCAACCCATTAGATCTACCCTCGGGTGGATCACCGGCACGCGAAGGTGGCGATGGATAGCGGTGGTACTCGCCCTATTTCTGAGCATCAGCACCACCTCCATCATGCTTGCCGCTGCCGTTACACCCAGTCAGAGCATCGATACGCTTGGCCAGCATTTTACGGTCAATGCCGTCACGCCCGACTGGTCACTGAGCGGCCACGGTGAAATAACAGTCGATACTGGTACGCCGCAGACGTTTTATCTGCTGCCGACCCAGTACTATGGGCCAGTACGCGCCCATCTGACCGTCAACGCGCCGTTCCAGGGGAGTGATCTCCTAAATAGGGCAGCGGTCGAACACAAATTGCCGCCAGATGTCAGTGCCCAGTTCGTCGCCGGCTTTCGGGCTTGGCTGATCAACTTCGCGCTCATTGCGTTGGCGATCAGCCTGTTCCTCAGCGTCGGCGTCTCCTTCGTGTTTCTCAACTTCAAGAGCGATAGAAGGCGACAGGCAGGACTGCTCGTACTACGTACGCTCATTGCGACGGTACTGAGTTTGGCAATCGCTGCCACGCTCTTTGTCGTCGGGTCGAGCTCGATCAGCCAGGCAACATCGCTGGATGATCTAGTCGGACACAGCACGCTACACCTGTCGCCCGTGCCCATGGGTCCCAAGCTCAAGGGCTACGACGCCGTATCCATCGGTGATTCGCGAGCGGCGACACAGGGAGGAAAGGATCTCAAAAACCCCACAAAGGATGATTCGGACTGTCGACGAAGCAGCGATTCGCTTGCTGCGCAGATAGGCCGTATCGAGGGGTGGCGAGTACTCAACCTCGCGTGCTCCAGCGCAACCATCGACGAAGGGTTGATGGGACCACAGTCACGCGGCGGCCGCTCGTTGATTCCCCAGATCAGTGCAGTCAAGCAGATGACCAACATCAAAGCCGTATTCGTCACCATTGGCCCCAACGACCTCTGGTGGTCGCGTGCGATCGGCCTCTGCTACCTAGCCGATGTGTGCAACGATAACCTCACGACACCCGACTACCAGGCACTCCTCGAGAAGTTCAAGTGGAGTTACCACGATCTTCTCGTCGAGCTTCAGGGCCTCACTAATGGTCCTGACGGCAGTCATCCAGTGATCGTGATCAACGGCTCATACGACGTCATCAAGCAGGGAGCAACCTGCGCGGCGACCAAGGGGCTCACGCCCGAGAAGATCGACATGCTCAACCAGCGCAATGCCGATCTGAACAAGGCACTGCAAGAGGGTGCCGGACTATTCGGGTTCAGGTTCGTCAAGCCAGAGCTCAAAACACTGTGCGATGACCTATCCGACAGTCCCGGCACAGATATCCGTCCACCAACCGACAAGGATGCTTTTCACCCAACAGGTGACGGCGTCATGGTCATGGCGGTTACCGATGCCTTGACACTCGCAGGAGCTTCAAGCGGCACCATTCGGTAGATTCCACGGAGGCGAAACACCCCCGGAACCTTCGCGGTTTCGGGGGTCGCTTCATATAACGGGATATCTTCTGTGTATTAAAAGCCAAATGCTTCGTACACTTCGACAGTACCTCTACCCGATTGCACGTTTGGTGCCTTCTGAGCAACGGCCAATGCTTCGTCAAAGTTTTTCGCTTCAATGACGGCATAGCCTGTTAATAGATTGTCAGCAGTTTTAACACCATCTTTAGTAGCACTTTTACCACCAAATTTAAATGCATCGCCACTCTTATGAGCTGAGCCTAGCTGGCCAAGCCACTCTCCCCATGCCTGCATTATCTTTTTAACCTCAGCCTCAGGAGCTGCACTCCAGTCGTTCGCTTCGTTCATCTTATATACAAGAATATATTTTGTCATGTCTTTATTCCTTTCATTATTAGTACTAGTCGGAGTATACCTATCAACAATGAATCGGCAAATGTAAAAAAATCAACAAGCTAATCTCAACAAAACCCGAGGGCATCCTACGCTGTTATCCACACATCTTTTAGATAAAGGCGTACTTGCTTTTTATATATAAACATGAAATAATATTTCAGTCTTACAGATCAGGTGCACGCAATCCGCGGCACCCTCGAACAAGGAGACATGTATGCATGACATCCAGCTGGAGGTCCAGCCCGGCGCTTCCATCGAGGAAGCTGTCCGACAGGCCTTCATCCTCGTGGAGAGGAACCCCGACGCAAGAGTAGTCCTGGAGTACGGGACCATCTGCTCGTCGGGCAAGTTCCTCGTCACGAGAGAGTCGTCGTACGACGAGCACATGGCGGCCTTCGACCGTGCCCAGAACCACGCGGGTGAGTTCGAGACGACCTACGACAAGGGTGTCGTCATCGGCCCGTGAATTCGGGTGACAGCGCCAGCATGTAACTGGGACTGACGTCCCTGCTCGCGGCCCGTTCCGTCCGTCCCTTTGGGACAGGCGGAACGGGCAACGTTAACCTATTTAGAATTTTATTATAAGCCCATGATGATCAGCGTTGGTGCAATATAGCAAGAAAAAGCTTCACAACTCGTGAAGCTTTTTCTATCTCCTTACAGAATAATAATGTCTACAGTAAAAGTTAATTCCGACTCTGATCGCAACATATGAAAGTGTACAGAAGGCGCAAAATATGATACGGTAACATCGTTCCCAGCAGCTCGCTTGGACATACACAGAGGAGCGGATATGGCACACGAGTTGTCCCAGGCGGAATTGTCCAAGTTAGTCAGCCGGCGCATCCAGCAGGATCAGGCTGGCCTCGGTGACTTCCGGATGTACGTAGACCTGGCGGTCATGATGCTAACCCAGACAGAACCGCCAATACTGACAGACACTGAGAATGTCGACCCTCACGAGGTCTGGCGTCTCGTGGTGCCAGTAGCATGTACTGTCCTCAGGGAGTGTGGTGTCCTCAACGAGGTCAATGCCGAGTTGATACGCACATACCTACAACTGTAAACAGTCTAACCTGTAGCCAGGAACTCCTCTGTGCTACAGCCCAAGCTGTCATACCAATTTGACAGTTTAGGCTGCAGGAGAAGCACGCTACGACGATTTAGCACCTTAATCTAGCAACACGTAGGTTCTTCGGTGGCCGGAACGAATCGACCAGATTAAGGACTCCTAAATCTCTGTCAACGCCTGCAAAAAACGTCCAATAACGTCTAGTTCGGCATCCGAGAACTGCTCTAACTTGTCTTGAAGTTGTTGATCTACAAGCAAGTACTCGCTCCTCATATTTTTGACACTATCAGGGAGCAGCCGGATTATCGTACTTCGACGATCAGTACCGCTAGCAACCCGCTCTACATACCCGAGCTCAACAAGCCTATCGATCACTGCAGTCGTGGCGCCACTTGTAAGACCAAGCTGTGTAGCAAGTCGACCTGCCGTTAACTCTCCATACTTGTCAAGTAAATGAATACTACGGAAATCCGTCGGGTGTAGTTTCATTTTTTCAGCTACTTGCTGCTGGAACAAGTAGACGTGCGTACTAAAATCTTGAAGCTTGGTTTGGATGATTGTTACTTTATTAGTTCTTGACATGAACGTTCCTTTGCGTATAGTTAGATACATAAAGATACTTTATGTATAAAGTATTATAACACTAGAGGAGTTTCTATGAAAGCAGCGCAGATCACCAACTATATGCCAGCAAAAAATATCACAATGAACGAGAACGCCAGCGAACCAACACTAGCACCCGGCTTTATACTCGTAGAGGTTGTAGCTGCCGCATTGAATCCTATCGACTGGAAGATGGTAGAAGGTGAGTTGAGTCGCTTTATGAAACTCCCATTTCCTTTTACTCCAGGTAGTGATTTTGCTGGCATTGTCAAAAAAGTAGGGGCCGGGGTCAAGCATCTTAAAGCAGGTGACGAAGTCTATGGAATGGCAGGCTACAACAGAGGTGGCTCAGGCTCATTGGCTGAGACGGCAGTCGCAAACGCAGCAGTCGCCTGGAAGAAACCTGTTAGTCAGAGCTTTGAGCAAGCCGCAGCAGTCCCGATGACTGGACTTCGCGCTTGGCATGTCCTAATCGAAATACTACAGGTTAAAGCCGGCCAGCATATCCTGATCCACGGTGGTGCAGGTGGCATTGGCACTTTCGCACTGCAGATAGCCAAGCATCTTGGCGCACATGTCACCACCACCGTTAGTGAAAAGGACAAAGAATACGCTAAGAGTCTCGGCGCAGATATCGTTATAGATTACCAAAAAGAAGATTTTAGCAAATTACTTCACGACTACGATGCTGTCTTTGATACTATCGGAGGCGAAACCTTCACTAAGTCATTCACCGTGTTAAAACCCGGTGGTAGGATTACTACGATGTTATGGGATCGCCATCCAGAGCTCGTACAGAAATATCGGGTCAAATTTGTTGAACAAGCAGAGAGCGCAACCCCTCAATCATTCATAGAGCTGGGGAAGCTATTAGATGAAGGTATGGTCAAAGTCCACATTGCTAAAACATTTCCGCTCAACAGGGTTGGTGAGGCATTCGACTATCAAAAGAATGGACACGTCCAGGGTAAGGTGGTAGTCACGATCAGATAGACTATCATCGCGAGAGCAATCAGAGCACAACTATGGGCCACTTAGCCTTACTCAAGTACGTTTCTTATATATTCAAGAAAAGCTAATAAAAAAACCTCATTGATGAGGTGGTGCAGTGGGCATCGCGGCGAAGCGTCGCGATGCCCACTTGGTGCAGAAGACGGATCAAGAACGCCAGCCCGAATGGGCGTTGATCTGACCGCGATCTCCGCGAGTGAGTGTCATCATGCGCCAGTTCTTCTGGTCGATCATGTTGCCGCACGTGGCGACGTGGATGACCTGTACTGACTCTTCGGTCACAGCACCGGTCCTCACGACGAAGCCGTAGTCGGTCTTGGTCGACAGGGAGGTGAGGTTGAAGAACATCTTGCCCTCTTCCATCCTCCTGAAGAAGCTGACGTCGAAGGCCTGGTTGGTCTCGAAGCCGATTCCCAGCTCCCGGACACGAGCCAAACCCAACTCGAGGATCGAGTCCATGGCGGCCGAGAACGGGTCGTTACCGAAAAGCGAGCTCATATTGACTCCCTGTGTCATGTCCATCTGGCGATGGAACATAAGCATTACTTTATCATAAATACTATATAATGTCAATATACTGTCCGTCTTAAAAAGGTGGTTTTTCCACAGTCGAGTACGTTATTCATAAAACACGCCAATTGAAATCTGTATAACAATATGCTACTATTGTCAAGTTGGTCGAGCAATCCCGCTCGAAAGACACGGTGTACGGATACAAATGAGGAGGTCCTCATGACCAAACCCAGGATTGCTATCCAAAAGGGAGGCGACGGGCGAATAATCGCTCTGTACTTCTATTTCACGGTGGCAATCGGCGTCCTCAATGACATCGTCTTCCTTCCTCCACTGCGAGAGGAGGGAGAAGACTGGAAACGCCTTAGCGAGGAGGCCCAGCGCGTGATTCGGGCCTTGATAGGCGCTGATGGTGTCGACGGTATTTCCTCCGTCGTCATCACAAACCATCGTACGATGTGCGCCTACAAGGTGTCAGAACGCCGCTTTAACATCAACACTATGGCCGATGCTGTTAAGGCGGCTATGGAGAAGCTGTTCGAGGACGCTGTGGTCACCGTATTCCAAATCTAGCCCTGCTAAAGCAGGCATGCACGACCCTAAAAGGTAATGCTTCGCCGCTATTTAGCGGGGCATTACTATTTTTTTGGTAACGAGCCGTAGTGTGTTATTAAGAATTTTAATAGAGATACAGACATCTTAAAGCACTGAAGACTACTTGCGCTAGTTTCTTCTCTACGATATCGTATTATAAAAATATGGAAGAACGGTTCGATACTCAGACGCTGATGTCTGACGCTAGAATGGAAGAAGAACGGGCATGGCGAAGGCGAGTCGCTGAAGCCGCTCTAGCTGCGTCGGCACTTGAATTAGCGACGTCCCAAAGCCATACCAGCGCAGAAAATCCTCTTCTAGAACCACGACCGCTCCTTTCTCTTGATCATAGCCAACTACGACCGGATGGTATGGTCGAGATCCAATTATCTGACGATAGATGTATCAACGTCATGACTCGTGCTTTTGGGCCAGAAGACGGCTATCCGATCATTTTTTGTCCCGGACTTCCTGCAAGCGGTATGCCCGACCTTCCTTATCAGCGCACAAGAGACTTGCATTTCAGCGGCCTCCGATTACTCATGTGGGATCGACCTGCTTATGGCGATTCCGAACGCTGGCAGGGGCACAGGGTAGGTGACGGCGCAGTCCTCATGCAAGCGATTGGTCAAGCATATAATCTTGCTCAATTCAGTGTGGCCGGACGATCTGGGGGCGCACCATACGCGTTGGCGGCCGGTGCTTTACTCCCTGAAGCTGTCAACGTTGCTATTTTCGCTTGCCGTGCACCTGCAAATGCAGAGATCGACCGACTCAGTGGTGCGGAAACAAACAATGAAAGACTGCTTGGCTTAGCCGATGAGGAAGTTTTGGCGAAAAGTTTTGAGGATACATCGGGTGAGGCGATTATAAGAAACCCTTCAGGGGTAATTCGATCAATCGTACCTCATCTTGGCCCTTCCGATAGAAGGGTTGTCAATGAACCACAAGTACACCGTTACCTCGCCGCATCACATGAGAACGCCCTCAAACATGGTTCTACAGGTAGAATCGACAATATTATGGCGCTCAGGGCGCATTGGTGTTTCGAACTCTCGGATCTTGGCGACAAGGAGGTATACGTCATACAAGGGACTGCAGACGACAAATATACCAGCATCGCACATTTTAATTACCTGATAGATCATATACCAAACACCGTACCGATTGGACGACCTGATATGGGACACATGGGTACAATGGCTCTGGAAATGCCTGTTTTTAGAGCACTAGCTCGGGGTGCCTTTCAACTCTATCCCCCGTGGAAGTAAGCGAAGATAACCCCTTTTGTGGGTTAGCCACAATAGAGTCCTCCTCATAACGGCCACGAATTTGATTTGTATTATTTACTATGTTATAATATATTTTGTTCTTTATTGTCTCGGTGCGGAGTCATCATGGACCGGAAGCGTAAATTCATCCTAGCGCAGGCACTTCAGAGCGCCGGCGTAGTTGTCGGCAGCTCAGCCTGCGCCGCGCTCATCTCCAGCAGTCTCGCTCTTGGACCCTTCGCAGCAGTTCTCGGCACCGTGCCGATCGTCATCGGCTACGGGCTTTCCGTACGAGGACACAGGGTCAGGATTCGCGAAGGTTATCGCGAATCCGTAAGGGAAGCGCTCATCACGCAGGGCTTGCCCGCACAAGATGACGACGTGGAGCGTATGATGGTAGCGCTCTCTAGGTACCATGAGCGTGTCCAAAACCTGGAAGACCAGGAGTAAACAAACTCCTATCCAAGGCGATCACAAGACAACCAAAACTGTGTAGTCGAAGGCTCCACCGTAGCCCCAAGGGCTACCGGGAGTGCCACCTACCGGTTTTTATACCCCTCGCAGCCAGCGGGGGGATTTCATTTTAGACGTTTCGAAAGTCCGACAAAACAGAGGGGATTGAAGCAGTTTTACTTCGCTTGTTTGTCATGGTATAAATAATAGGTCAAAGACCAAAAATACGAGGAGTCACGCATGTATATGATCGAACTGCATGATGACGAAGTTGACAATATGACCGACGGCACATTGGTCGCGCACATCGGTCGTCGTCACGGCACCATTGAGTATGCCTACTAGGTGGAGATGCACCTCCAGGACGTACTCGAAGCTAAGTGGCGCCGAGCCTACCTCAAAACCGCCGACAAAGTAAGGGCGGTCTGGGTACGAGACATGAAGTCTGGCGCCGTGCAATACTTGGCGCGGGACGTTAGCTACGACGGCGAGTGGGTACTTCCTTTCGTCACTACCCCAGACGCCCGCATCGCCGTCGGCATCTGGGGTAGCGATGTCCGAACAGACGCCGACACGTTCAGCTGGGCGACCACCCAGCTGTCAATGGCGGTGACGGCGATCGTCCTGGACCACGGGGAGATTCGTTCCGCATGGGAGTTGGTCAACGGCGCACCAGAGCTCATCGCACGTGGACCGCGCCAGCCACGATAGGTCATCTCTGTGGTTGCAGCCCATCCCCGTTTGATCAGTAGAGTGCCCCGCGCTCCTGCATCAGGCGGGGTATTCTATTTCCAGAGATATGACTTACAAATAATTAGTCCTTAGTAGCTCTATCGTCGCGTTAATACGTTAAATTGGTTCTTGATGATAACGATATGTGGGTTGTTCGATTTTTGTCGTAGGTGACTTAAATCCAATCGGATTTCTTCTATAAAACTGACGTTCTATACTTCTTTTTGCTATCATTTCGTAAGTAATTGGTCGTGCTTCCACTCTGGACTCATCAGTTCCAGGTGCATGAATATACGTTTCTTCATCACGGACAATTCCGATATGTGTCGGGAAAGAACCTCTTCTTGAGAAAAAGATAAGATCTCCCGGCTGCTTACTTGCATCATGAACCATTATTCCGTAGCTATCCCAGAATTCGTTCGCATGACGAATCGGACGATTAACACTATCTTGTCCTATGTATTCTGGAATAGCAAGCCCTACTTCTCTCAGTACAAACCTTACAAAACCTGAACAATCAAATCCGCTGTCGGGTGATTGACCTAATTCTGGATGACCGGATTTGTACTTTATGGAAGGTCTATCTATTAATTCCGTTGCAATATCAACGATTGCTTCACGATATGTTTTTGCAATATGACTCCAATGACTAAATTATCTTGATGTAGGTTGATCAAGTATAAATCTAGTTGAAACCAGACCAGGTGGTGATGTGTTTATTGCATAACATAGTAAAGTGTCGCTTTTCTATAAGTATACATCTATAGGAGAAGCACATATATAAGAAACAAAAAGTTCAGAGTCTATATAGAGTAAACGATAAGGACGAACGGAGTTCTACAAAGTAATTGCGCACTCCGTTCGTAGCATGCTCCTTGGATCAAATAGGGTAGTCTACTCAATACTACTTATAAAATTAGTAATCTTTTGCGAATAGAGTGCCGGCTGCGCATTCGAGATAAGCGCATGCTGCCCTACATCGGGGTACCAAGTCGTTTCAGGGCCATGGTAGAGTTTCGTTAGATCTTCAGTTTCAGTATACGATACGACCGCATCCGCCTTGCTATGAATAAAGAAGAGCGGAATAGTAGTGCCAGCGAGTGGCAGCGAGTGCTCGGGACTGAGGAGCCCATCAAACTGTCCGCGTGCTTTTGTCAGGTCTATCATATTATTAGTTGCCCAAGTTGGTACATTTTTTGAGTCAGGCGAATCTCTGACAAGTCTATCGAAACTAGTAAAAGCATTTTCGATAATAGCACCAGATAAATTAGGCATTTCAGGAAGCGCAACCAGGATGGCGGCCGCACCGACCGATGAACCCATTGCGTAAACTTTCCCATACTTTTGGTTTATGAGATAGAGATACGTTGAAACAACATCCTGAGACTCACGCGCGCCATATGAAAGTCCGCCTACCGGGCAAGGGGCTTCACCAGCACATCCTTGATCGAACGTCAGAACGTCTAGGCCCAAACTGAGGTAGGTACTGATGTGACGAGTATCTTCACGACGATCACTTCCACCAGCGTGTACGAGCATAATGACTCCTTTCGCTGATGAATAGCCGTTGTCGGAAGCCTTAATGAGCCAGCCTGGCATATTATAACCATTAAGAGAGGGGATGTTTACCTCGCTAAAGGCAAACTCATGTGACTCGCGTAAATTGCCACAGCCTTTTCCAAAGTCCTTCTCGGCTTCAGGCGTACACACCGAAAAGTTGCCCAGTCCTCCAAATGAAGGGTGGAGCAGGAGGTTACTTGAAAACCAAGTGCCTCCAACCATACCTGCAATGATGACAACGGCTACGATAGAACAGCCCACTGCCCACTTACGTTTACGACTCATCTTTGATTTTGTCGCTAGCTTTGCATCAGACGAAGTCCGTTTGACCAAACGGGCAACGTTTAGACTACTTAATTGTTTCATAGTGGAGCACAACATTACCTGAGTCAAAACTTTCAGCACTGATGAGCTTCAGATTCTGTTGTTTCACGTCTTTAAATAGTACCTTCCCATCACCAGCTATCACTGGACTTACGATGAACATATACTCATCAATGAGATCAGCGTTCGCCAATTGTTGCACGACGGTGCCACTCCCCATGACAAGGATATCGGTACCCTCTTCTCGCTTTAACTTACCCACGACACTCGTAAGATCGTCATCATGAAATTCTGTATTCTCCCAATCTGACTCCTTGATCTTTTCAGAGAAAACAATTTTCTTCATACTTGTTAACTCTTGAGCAACAGCCTTAAGTGTTGCAGGAGCGTTCTGATCCTTCAACATAGGCATCCAAGAATTCTTAAACATCACGAATGTATTTTCACCAAGTATAAGAGTATCTGAGCCTCCTGGTCGTTTGTGAACAGCCTCGTCCACCTTAGGATCCTGAACGAACCAATCCATCCCTCCAGTCATCTCGTTATTACTGGCGAAATAACCATCGATTGAAATACGATTTAACATTATTACTTTACGCATTGCATCTCCTTTATTAAGTGCTACCTAAAGGATACGAGAAAGCTTACGCAAAAAATTGTATACAACCGTCAATCTTTTTATTGATACGATGCACCGGCTAGGTCTTGATGAAATTCATCTACTGTTTGTGTAATATCTTTTGGTGTCACCCACGAGAAGGCCTTCATCTCACGAATAAAATGAGACTGATCATAGAAATTTAACGCATGCGCAACGTCAGATAGGCGTTCGTATTGTCCAGTATCCATTAATCGTAGTGCCTCATTAACTCGTTTAATACGAATGTAGAGTTGAGCAGACATACCGACGACCCGTGCAAATCGCTTCTGAAATTGACGTTCCGATAAGTGAACTTGGCTCAATAGTTGCTTAACTGTTACCGAATCTACATATGCCTGAATAAAATCAACACTTTTTTCTATAAGATCATCATGGACGGACGATTTTAATTTTTCAACTAAGACATTACATAAAAGAGTAATCCGTTGTGCATCAGTATCCACTTCACATAACCGGGCTGTAAGACCAGGAACACCGAACTCCTCAGGCAGCATAAACCCTTTAGTGAACGTCGAAGCATCCATACCGAATAGGCTATACAGCGCGTGCGGCTTCAGCACGACCTGTATAGTCGTATACGGACCTTTTTTAAAACGCATGGTACTCGGCACCGAACCTTGCCCGTGTAAAAATAAGATAGGTAAATCAGTGATTGTAGCCGACCGCACAGTAATACTCTCGATAGCGGCAGTGCCATCACCGCTCAATCCAAACACAAGTCCTGGTAAACCATTAGGACAGACCTTAACTTCAAGACTACGCTCTTCACCGATATATGTTGCGACCCGAATACACTCGACCTCCCGATCGAGTATAGGTGGCGGCGGATAGACGGTAAAAGCAATCGATTTACTAGTCACTGTCTGCAAGTATACATTACATTAACCTCGTACATCATAGTCTCAAGCTTTAGATATTCAGCGACTAGTGCCTCATACTCTTTTCAGGTAAACAGGTTTTTATGACATCCATTCGCTTATGCATCCAATCAGACGATAATTTGCATTTATTACAAATTTATGATATTATAAAATCCAATCGGTAGTTTACGCTTCCATCAAGGATGGTGAGAGACTGATGAACATGTCAACTCGGATTGACCCAGTCGCCGTCGGCTTTGCCCTCTGGGGCACACAAGGTGGCGGACTGGCTCGGTGGGACGGGGATCGCGAGACGTACGTCTGGCATGAATTGCCAGACTGGTACGCAGCTTCCGGAATCACCGAGAAGGTTGGTGATGAAATCCCTCGAGAGTGGGATCTCATCCCGGCCAACGAGGCCGCGCGCGGTGAGATGCTCGATGAAGAGGAAGAGAACTTCCTCTGATCCGAGATAAACAAGCTGCGGCTTGAGGAATGCGAACGAGTCGGTTAAACGACAAGCTTCGCCGTGTCACCGTATAACGTGACAACAAACCCCACCGATGCTTTCCCGCAAGGGACGTCGGTGGGAGCACCACCTAAGTGTTTGATAGATATCGAGCTTTTAGGCAGTGGTTTTTTGAGACAAAGTCCATGCTACCTCTGCTAAATGATGCCCGAGGGGAATCGAATTTTGTTTTACAGACATGAGATCAAAAGAAAGTTCGACTGTAAATTGCCGAACTTTTCTTATCTGGATAATTTCTTGGTGACCTCACCGGGAATCGAACCCGGATTGCAAGGATGAGAACCTTGTGTCCTAACCGTTAGACGATGAGGCCAAATTGTCGCTGAACCGAGGTGCAACTTGAAGAATTATACCAAAAATCAGCCTCTCTGTACAGTAGTAGTTTGCAATAAAAGGGTACCGGAAAAACTGTACAATTTCTTTATGTCTCTATCAATTAACTAGTCACTTCGATTTTTACTCCAAAGCTCCTGGATAGGTGAATCATCAAAATCCTGACCCAGAGTCCAGAGCATCTCAAAGAACTGACGTTGAGCCTCTGCAATATGCGCATTATGGATTTCTATTCCAAAAACCTCTCCGTCTTTCCAGTTGTAATACGCTGTCACATCGTCATACACTACCGTCGAGTGAGTAACAGAAAATACACCTTCAGGTACGTAGCGACCGCTCCATTTACTAAGTCGTTCATTGGCATGCTCTTCATACCAGGTCTTTTGTGACTCTATAAAGCTATCACCAACAATACTCCGAAACTCGAGACCACGATCGTTACAGGCTCGCGCCCATCGATCAAAAAATACTGCATTTGTATAACGCTGCATATTTTCGTGCAAAATGGAGAGACTTTCGGATTTTGAGCGTGTTTGGTTCCAAAACATCTGCTTAAGGCCATCCGATCCCTGATATGCCTGGACCCGTGTAGTTGGTGATGCCAATGAGCCTGCATCAATTTTTTGATGTAGATCCGTCAAACCCTGCCGAAGCTCCTCGAGCTCCTGTTCTTTTTTGGTAAGCAAAATCTGCAGATTGGTGATAGGGGCGGCATGTAGAATAGTCCGCTTATACCGAGTCTCCACCTCTATCAAGTTGCTTGTCGTCAGCTCTTCCATGAGTCGATACACGCGTGTTCGTTCCACCCCCGAATGTCGTGACACATCCGAAATCGTCTGTGGACCATACGCAAGAAGAGCCAGATAAATATCGGCAATCTCTGAGGATAGGCCGAGCTTGAAAAAGTACGACCGAATAACTTGAGTATCTGTAAACACTCCTCCCTTTTTACCATATGTGCACTTTTTGCACAACAAATATGAATAAATTGCAATAGCTCTTACTATCGAGACGGTTAGCGCTGCCAGATAAAAAACTATTCATAAAAAGAGAAGGAGCTTACATGAGTGAGTTTGTTTCATCATGGCATTTTTCAGAACGCGAACAATCAGCGAAGCTAGAGCGAGTAGGGGAGGACGCTCTCAAAACCGTCGATCGCACATACGGTGAGGGCCATCCAAACTACCGCCGACGTGGTAGCCATGAGCTGGCATACCACAACGGTCACCATGCCCGTGAAGTAGGTAATACAGCGTTCAAATTATGCACACTACTCGATATGGATCCGCTCGTACGCAAAACAGCACAAGCTGCCGGATATGCACACGATCTCGTTCAACTAAAGGGACGTGGAACTGATGAACGAGAAAGTGCCGAATGGCTAGAGCATGAGTTAAGTCGTGACGATATCATTCATCCGACACTTCGTACAATGGGGTCATTTGCCATTCTCGGCACTGAGCCGATATTCGCCGGAGGTAAACTTGTAGGCCAAAAGGCTACGCAGCTACATTACCCCTCACGTGACGCTGAACATATGGCAAAAAGCGTCGCCTCAGCCGACCTTGGTGAGCTTTATCAGCCTCAGGGACCACTCCTAGGACACCAGCTATTCCGAGAAATTAACGGCATGGCTCGTCCAGAACAGTTGGACATGCAAAAGCTAACCGCCTTTCAACGTAACCAGATTGCACTACTAGAAACCTATAAATATCCACTGCCAAAAGCCGAACGTGTTCTAACTCAGCACAAACCGGGAGTTATAGCCTATAGCACTGACCTTCTGCGCCAAATGGAGGCCGGGACAGTGGAGACCTGGAACGAAGTCATAGAACGTGACCGCGCATTCATGCAGGGAAGGTAGCTATGATCGATCGCCACGCTGCCATGGAGCTGACGTAAGAAACGAAGCGTAATAATCATCGTCAAGAGCAACGCGTAGTTCGGTAAGTTCCTCGGGTGTCGGGTCGGCACTTTGAAATGCCACAAAGTTCACATCTGCTATAACGGCAATCGGAGTACCCTCGGCACCCTCACCCATAGCCGCAACGGCCCCTGCGGCGAGGCCTTCGCAGACGTTCGCAACCTCAACCTTAATAGACCGCCCAAAGAGATCGGACTTGCCTCTATAGTCATTTAAGGCCTTAAAGCCACTATGTGCCAAGCTCGTACCGATAGCGCCTCGCCGTAGTGGATAGCTTGTACTATCAACGACTATAACACCAGCATTTTTAACCATAAAACGCCGTTGAAGGTACTGTCGCACTTGGTTTGCCGTTAACTGGGCATTACGTGGCCATAATACATAGTCGCCATTACCGTTTGACTCATCAATACCAGCAGAAGAGGTGAGCATGCCCTGTACGATACTAAAATGGTATCGATGAGAGCTGTAAGAAGGATCTAGATAGTAGTCTGCTTCATGCTTAATAAGTTCATCTTTCGCTGCCTTTTCTTTGTCTACGACGCGTGACTCACAAAGCGATACAACTTTAGAGGTAATGACTAAAATAGAGTTGTCATGAAATTCATGCAACGAGTCATCGAGCAGTTCCGTCAAAAGCATTGCTCCGGCTTTTACGACCGGTGTTTTAATCGTACTAATATTCATGATTAAAAGCATACCATACCTTGCGAAATGGGGATCGTTTAGGCATAATAGGGCATAAGCAGCATATTTGTCTAAATAGGGGGCAGACATTAAACCACTCACGCTCACACGCTTTTGGCATCGCCGTCTCTGCGAGGCGGTTATTCTTGTGTCCGGCATTATTATTGCCTTATATGTGTGGGCTTATTTTGCCAATGTCAAAAACATTGGAGCTGGTCTACTCGTTAGCGACCAAGCTGCAGCTATGGCTGCTGTCACGCTTATTATGGGTTTCGTCTCTTATTTGTGGGCACCACAAAAGTATATAGAATGGGGGTCTTTAGGCGCCTTCTTCCTCCTTACTGCAACCATTGCGCTACTCGTCCTTAGCACGGGCGGCGTCAATTCACCGTTTATCGCACTTTGGATGTTAGTATCGGTGTTCGCAGGCGTATTTGGCTGGTACGGACTTATCCCTTTATTGTTTGTTTCTTTTTTATATTTAGCAATGCAATACAGTGGCGGCACTCTCACACGCGAAATGATTGTTTCCGTTGTATTAACCGGAGAACTACCTCTTGGAGTTAGTTATCTTATTTGGCATTCTAAAGAGAAGACTGAAGGTAAAGGTGATGACCGTGCTTATCATGAGCTTGCAAGCGAACTAAGCCAAGTATCCGGCAAATCAGAGATTGTTATTAACGCCATTGCCGATGGGGTAGTTGCTCTTAGCGGCCAAGGAATTATTCAGCTCATTAACCCTGCCGCCCAGCAGTTAACTGGCTGGACTAAGCAAGATGCCGTTTCTCTTAATTATAAGTCCGTCCTTAATCTACTCGATAAGAACGACCACGAGCTCACACCAGCAAATGATCCCGTGTCACAAGTACTCGCTACCAATAAAGAGGTGAATGTAAGCGACCTTTCACTCACAACTCATGCTGGCAAAAAAATTCTTGTCTCGGTTATTGTCTCGCCGGTTGGACAACCAGGTTCCGGTGTTATCGTTGTGTTCCGCGACATAACAAATGAAAAGCGTGAAGAACGTCAACAGGCCGAGTTTATCAGCACAGCTGCTCATGAAATGCGTACACCTGTCGCCTCAATCGAAGGTTATCTCGGCTTAGCACTTAATCCAGCAACGGCTCAGGTTGATGAAAAAGCGCGTGATTTCATTAACAAGGCGCACCAATCTGTCGAACACCTTGGTAATCTCTTTCAAGACCTCTTGGATGTCAGCAAAGCAGACGATGGTCGACTCTCTAATAATCCTAAGGTTGTCGATGTTGTCTCCTTTACGCACGATATTGTAGAAGGTCTTAAGCCAAAAGCACAGACTAAAGGCCTGCACGTTCTATTTAAGCCACAGCCTGACGATGCAGAGGATAGGGTAGGAGAGCGCCGACTCAACCCTGTTTTTTATGCCAACCTCGATAACGACCACCTTCGTGAAGTTATTTCCAACCTTATTGATAACGCCATCAAGTACACGCCAAAAGGTGATGTTGTTATCGATATTGGTGGTGATGATAACGACCATATTATTATTAGCGTGGCCGACAGTGGTATTGGCATTCCTAAAGAAGACCAGGGGCATTTATTCCAAAAGTTCTACCGCGTTGATAATACCGACACTAGGGAAATCGGCGGAACTGGCCTCGGACTCTATCTCTGCCGTCGCCTCGTTGAAGCTATGAACGGCCGTATTTGGGTAGACAGTGAATACAAACAAGGCAGTACCTTTTACGTAGAGATCCCTCGCATCGATCATGAGGAAGCAACGAGACTCATAGAGGCAGCTGGTATCGAGGAAGAACGAGAGATGGAGCAGCAAAAAATATCCAGTGTCACACAAACGGCAACCCTGGATACTACATTGGACACCCCGCAGGCAACCTCATCACCGACAGCATTCCCAACATCCACGCAACCTACCATCACGCCACCTTCGCAAATGCCGCAACAAGCACCAGTTCAGCCCGCTAGCATGCCGGGGGAGTCCGTTTACACCAACCTTCCTGCAAAAGAGGTTGTGCAACAACTCCAGGCGGCTAGAAATCAAATCACGCAGCCACAGCAACCACAGCAACCTCAGCCATACTACCAACCACAAGCACCTCAACAACCCGTTTATCAGCCTCAGCAACAGTACACGGCGCCCCGTGCACCAGTACGAGAAAATATACCGCTCACTAGTATCGAACAGAATCCTAATCAATATATTCGACAACGGGGTGACATTCCTGTTCCACCCCGAAACCAAAATTAACCATAAGGGCTATAGTAATTTTTACCGACACTTAGTACAATAGAGGGTAATATGACCAAAATACTACTGGTAGAGGACGACAAAAGTCTACGCGAAATCTACGGCGTGCGCCTCCTGGCTGAAGGGTACGACATCATCTCGGCCGGCGACGGCGAAGCTGCGCTTGCTATGGCTATCAAAGAACGTCCATCACTTATCGTGAGCGACGTTATGATGCCAAAAATCAGTGGTTTTGACATGCTTGATATTCTCCGTTCCACGACTGAGACGAAAGACATTAAAGTTATTATGATGACCGCGCTTTCAAGCGAAGACCAGCGAGCTCGCGGTGAAGCTCTTGGTGCTGATAGGTATCTGGTTAAATCCCAGGTGGGTATTGAAGATGTCGTTCGCACCGTCCATGACGTTCTCGGCGATGCACCGGTCAGCTCTACTTCAGCAGCACAGACGTTTGGTTCAATGTCTGCTCCACGCCCAGCGCCTACAACTACCATTCCGGCACGTCCAGCCATGTCCGCTCCGCAAGTTTCACAGACAATGCCTATTACGCCACCGCCGTTTAACGCAACAACAGCACCGCAGCCTCAGGTACAACATATGCCTCAGATGACAGCTGCTCCAGCCACACCAGCAAATGCGTTGCCTCAACCAACAGCACCATTTTCGACTACACGTCCTGCTAACCTCGGTGAACGCGTCATTCATCCGATCTCTCAACCAGCTGGCGGTGCTCGACTAGATATTGGCAGTCTTATGGAGCAAGAGCTCAATCAAGCTCCAGTCTCTCAACCCGCAGCGCCTCAACAGCAACCTCAACCACAGCAGCAGCCAGCAACGCCCGTAGCGCAACCTACTCCGCTTCCACCGCTACCACCAGCACCAGCCGTGCCGCTACAGACTTCTCCAGCACCTATGCAAGGTGCTCAGCCTACACCCATGCCTCAACAGCCTCGTGTTGAAATGCCTGAACCAAGCGGTATCTCATTTGAGGAAACACCACGCCCAATGCCGACACCAGTTGCGCCTCAACCACCCCGAGGCCCACAGCCTCCTCAGGTTTAGTGGTATACTTGTCAGCAATGCCTAATAGTGAACAGTTACGGCTCAATAAACACCTCGCTTTACAGTTAGGTGTTTCTCGTCGTGAGGCTGATCTACTTATCGAAAAGGGGAAAGTCACTATCAACGATACGCCAGCAACGCTCGGTGCGCGGTTTAACGAGGGTGATGCGATTGCTGTAAACGGCGAATCTCTGGCAGGCTCAAAGGCTATGCGCTATCTTATGTTTCATAAACCTATAGGTTACGTCTGTTCACGAAAATCTCAAGGTGACATACCAACAATTTACACCATCCTCCCTAGTGAATACCACGAATTAAAACCCGTTGGGCGCCTCGATAAAGATAGTTCTGGACTTATCTTTCTTACTAACGACGGTGACTTCGCCTTTCGCATGACCCACCCCAAGTTTGCAAAAACAAAGATATATAAAGTACGACTTGACCACGACCTTGAACCGCTTCATCAACAAATGATCAGCGATTACGGTGTACAGCTCGAGGATGGCACCAGCAAACTACAGTTAACTCGGATTTCGGACGATCGTCGAACTGAATGGGAAGTCACCATGCATGAAGGGCGTAATCGACAGATCCGCCGCACTTTTGCCTCGCTAGGTTACGAAGTAAAAAAGCTTCATCGGACCAACTTTGGTAATTATTCACTTGGTGATATGAAGCCAGGTGAGTACAAACTCGTCGATATGCAGTAGGTGATATAAACGCAAGCTTATTGACTTTTTTAACATTTTGTGATAAAATAACACAGAATCGTTCATTTCAGAAGAGGAGTGCAGCATGCACGCGCTTGTCACCGGCACCGCCGCGACCCTGCCGCTCATCCTGATCGCCTTCATGGTGATGGGGATCATCAGCGAGCACCCGCGCACCCGCGTCATCAACTGGCTGGCGGCTATCCCCGTCTTCTGCCTCACCATCATCATGGCCAACATCTACGCGAGCCAGCACGGCGGCGGTGGCATGTGGTGGTGGTACGGCATCCTGACTTTCATGACCGTCTTCGTCATCCTGCCGTGCGCAGCCGATGACACGCCCAACCCTCCATCCAACTCCTGACTAGATGAACGGTCCCGACCCGCAAGGATCCCCTCACGGAGATCGGCGGGTCGGAGAACCCATGAGTACATACGCCCTAACGGGGCGTATTTTAGTACCATAACACTTATGCTCGCTAACTTGCACAACCTCTGTTATAATTAGCCAAAGTTATGGCTCGTAAATTACCAACCGTTGCAATCATTGGCCAAGCGAACGTCGGCAAGAGTTCGCTTTTTAACCGTATGGTTCGTGCCCAGCAGGCTATTGTGGCCCGTGAAGCAGGAACTACCCGTGACAATGTTCTCGGTAAGGTAGAGTACAAGCACCATTCATTTTGGCTCGTAGATACCGCCGGTCTTAAAGACCCGAATGATGAATTTGAAGCAAGTATCCAAGAACAGATCACTGAGGCCGCAGATGCTGCCGATGTTATTTTGGTTATTGTTGATAGCAGCCAATACGTTAGCGACCAGGATCGACTCGTAGCTAAAAAAGCGCTCAGGTCTAAAAAGCCAGTTATTCTCGTCACCAACAAATCAGACCTCAAGACCAGCCTACCAAAAGACGAGTTTAAACGCCTTGGCATTAAAACAATTCTTCGTACCAGCGCCGAGCACAACAGCGGTATTATAGAAGTCCTCGATGAGGTCATTTCTCACATTTCAGCTGAGCATGAGGAAGAGCCGGATGATATCCTTCGTATTTCTCTTATCGGTCGTCCAAACGTCGGTAAATCATATCTTTTTAACACCCTTGCCGGTAAGCAGCAAGCGCTTGTAGCCAATATTGCTGGCACCACCCGCGATGTCAACCGCGTTCGCGTCCGCTATAATGACCGCGATATCGAAATTCTCGACACAGCGGGTATGCGTAAACCGGGCAAACAAGAAGTAGGTATTGAAAAGTTTAGCGTCCTGCGAACACTTCAAGCTATTGAAGAATCAGATGTTTGTTTTCTACTAATGGACGTTAACGAGCTGAATACTCAGCTCGACCAACGTCTTGCTGGCATTATTAATGAGTCGGGCAAGGGAATGGCTCTTGTTATAAGCAAATGGGACTCGGTTGAGGATAAAGACGCCTACACGCGTGATGCCTTAGCACCAAAAATTACTCGTACCTTCGATTTTACACCCTGGGCACCGCTGATTTTTACCAGCAGCGTCACCGGACAGAACGTTACTAAACTATTCGATCTTGCTCTTGACATCGATGCGCGTCGCAAACAAACGACGAAAACTCGTATCCTAAATGACTTGCTCCAAAAAGCCGTCCAAAAGCACCCGCCAGCAGGCCTTAAGAATACCCACCCTAAGCTGCGATATATCGTCCAAACCGATACCACACCACCTTGGTTTGTTATCTACGGCTCCAACCTCAAGTTCGTTCACTGGAGCTACAAACGCTACCTTGAGCGACTCGTTCGTGAAACCTACAACTACGCTGGTACGCCGATAAAATTCAGTTTCCGCGACGAGAAACAAATCAAAGCCAACAATGAACGCATTGCCGAAGGTAAAGCGCCGGTTACTAAGAAATACAAGCAACAAAAAGAAGCAGAAGCTAATGAAAATAATCTTCGCCCAGGGCAATCCAGGTAAAGAATACGACGGCACACGGCACAACGTGGGCTTTCATATGATCGACAAGCTCGCCCAGGCATATGGTGCTTCATTTAGTGCAAAATCGAAATTTCATAGTGAAATTGCCGAAACCTCAATTAGCGGCGAAAAAGTCCTACTCGTAAAACCAACTACCTTCTATAACGAAACTGGTCAGGCGGCACGCCTACTCGTTGATTTTTATAAATGCGACCCAGCGGAGGACTTTTTAGTCATACATGACGACCTTGCATTGCCATTTGGTACCATTCGTACCCGTGCAAGCGGTCGAGATGCTGGCAATAACGGTATAAAATCGCTCAACGCTCATCTCGGCTTGCAACACGCACGTGTACGGGTTGGCATCTATAACCCTCTCCGCGACCGCATGCATGACGCTGATTTTGTACTCGGTCATTTTACAAAAGAAGAGTCCGAAGTTCTGCCTGATATTTTTACGCATGTACAAAAATACGTCGAGCAGTTTGCAAACGGTGAACTGACACTAACAAAAGTTTCTCTGTAATACCAAAACCGCCCGAACACGGCGACAGTATACTCAGCGCATGTACTCTAGGGCGGTATTTTGGTCTTGATTCTCTTGCTAAACGCGGTCGCCGTAAGCGTCCTCTCGTTCTTCGTGCCGGAACCTATTGTTTGTTATACCACGCACGTATCCTGCGTGACAACTAGACACCAAGCAGGGTGATGACCCAACCCACAATAATCACTCCGGTAACCAGCATAGCCGCCTGAACAGTACCGATTTTTTGCGGTTGTTCGTGAATATCGGGAATAATATCACTTGCCGCAACATAGAGAAAGAAGCCAGAGGTAAGTGCGAGTAGTGGGGCAACGGCTGTATCAATATTCTTTCCAATCACATATATACCAATCGCAGTGACAATCGTCGCAACGGCTGTTGACACATTTGCTACCACCACCGTCTTGTCCTTCCAACCCTTAGAGAGTAGTAAGGCAAACGTACCAAGCTCCTTTGGAATTTCATGCGCCGAAACAGCTATGGTAGTAATGATACCCGTCGGGACACTCACTACAAATGCCGCACCGATAGCGAGGCCATCAATAGCATTATGCATTAGATCACCCAGAACAATCAGCCAGCGCTGACGAGCATTCCTGCCGTGCTCTTCATGTTCGTGATGATGATGAAACCAGCTCGCCATACGTTCAAGCAAGAAAAAGAAGATGAAGCCCATAAGTAGATACAACAACATCGTACGGGGATTGGCGCGATTGAAAGCCTCAGGTAGCAGATCAAAAAAGGCCGCTGCCAATAAGGCTCCTGCACCAAACGGCATAGTTAAAAGCAATGCGAGATCACGACGTTTTTTAAAGTAGAGTAGCACAATACCGCCAGCCAACGAGATTACGCTGCCGATCACAATCGCAAGTGTCATTAAGAAAAGAGTCATTATGCCTACTATAGCATCAGATTTTATTTGCGCCTACCCTTTGGATATGAAACAAGCGCCAGGGTCTACAGAGAAACTCCGTAGACCCTGGCGCTCTTGGCGGCCCTTGAAGACTCATCGCACGTGCGAAGATCGGATCGCCTTGATCTGCACTACGCCCCAGCCCAGAAGGCCGGTACCCAGCGCAAGAGCCAACCACCCGATCGCATCGCCCTTCCAGATGAGGACGAAGGGACCCAGGCAGATCAGGCTGATGCCCAGCGACACCGTGCGAACCGCCACCACCTTCGGCCGTCTGGCCATCAACGTGAACAGTGCCACGAGAAAGCCGAGGGTTGCGAGGGTTGCGAGAACAGTCATGTTCATGCTCCTTCCGAGCATTGATGAGTCAAGGAACTTACAAAAATATTTAATCATAATTTTAACAAAAAATCAACTATAAGACTGGTCCGCCCGTGCCTCAAACCGACCATAGCAGGTGTCGTTGTACATTGACACGGATTATTATTTATGTTAATGTATGTTTACTTCGTTGACGCATAAAATTGCCTCCGAGGTACCTTTACATGCAGACGACTAACCTTTCGGGGTGAACAGACTATATAGCAATAAATGCTATATAGTCTGTTCACCCGGCAAAGGAGAAAAACTATGTCTCAAATTCTCATCCCCGCCAATGCACCCATGGCCAGTGCACGGCGTCTCCGATCGGTCATCGACCGCTACCGGCAGGCTACCATCATCTGGCCAACATCCCCCCTGGAGTCGCATGAAGAGCCCGAGCAGAAGGGCATGCTGTTCTTCCGTCAGGAATTCAGATTCGGCACTGTCAGAGAAAACAACTCGCACGGACGTCTCGTCCTCGAGGCACACCGCGACCATGGCCCGCAAGGAGCGATTCGCCTGCAGGTGTGGCACGTCTACCGCGACGGTGCTGTAGAGCTCAATCTCGGGATTGCAAGCTGGCAAGACCCAGCTTTGGTCCGCAACCTACTGGACCTCAGGAACGACCTGACCGAGTGGGTTGCAAGGGGAGCATTCGACCGAAGGCCCTAGCATTAGGGCAAACAGTGTTTACGATGAGACATAGAGGTGGCTTGCCAGGCTATTGGTTTTTTTCTGTGTTTCGTCGTCTGCACTGTTTGTCAGTGAGTGTGCACTCATTCTGATGAGTCCAAAAGGACGAAACAAGCGAACCGATAATAACCTGATCATTTAGACAGGTATGTAGAGTATTAAAAACAACCCATCTTTGATGGGTTGAAATTATTTCCGGTACTTAAAAGGCGCCAGGTAAGGGTGGGCATCACCTGGCGCCTTTTAACCCTTTAACGCACCTCCTAGGAGGTAAAGCGTGACCCACCTCACACATACGAGAGGTCCGCCGGTTAAAGGGATTAGTATGCGTGCAATGCTTTTTTGTTAAAAAGTGGAGGGTAGAATACTTAGTAACACATTGCGCGCAACCTAACATAAGTTAGAATAGGGGGTATAAGGTGCGTTTGGTTGAACTCGCAGAACTCAACCAATCGTGTTCGATATTAGCACGTATTTGACATAATGTCAACAGTTTTTGCCATATTTCTCTCGAAAATCAATAAAGCCACCCCTGATAAGCATAACTATTTACATGCATTAGACCCTCATTTTCAATGTTCCTAAAATATGTTTTTGTTTTTATAAATACAAAAATTATGATATTGTGTTTTGGTACTGCACCATACGCCTGAAAACAGGAGTGAATCGTGGAAAGCAAGAAGTCTGTTACGGTCGTGATGGACGAGCTGGTCGCCGCTGGCCTCAAGGACACGGTGGATGGGCTTGTCACCTTCTCGGGCAACCTGCACCACCAGGTGGCTCCGGCAGTCACGACCGTCGCCGAGGCGAACGACTGGCTCGACGGGGATGGTGAGCTCACTCAGGAGGTCGCCGATTCCATCCGATCCTGGGCGGTCACCCGCGGTTGGACCGTGGGTCGCTCGTAGTACAAAATCCCGTCCCTGTGAGCAATTCGCTCCAGGGGCGGGACAGCACATGAGATTATTTTGAAAATTAAGACGTACTCATTGTTTTTTAATCCAGAACATAAGTATTCTTTCTGAATTTTATCGACTTTTACCCATATGGCAAAAGTATTATACTGCTATAGTTCGTTTCTTCGCGTGAGAAGGGTATGTAATGGTCCAAGTTCTCAGCACTGGCGTGACACCATCACCGTATCACCCAATGCTTTGGGTCTGGTTCGATCAGGAATGGACGACCAGAATCGTTGAAGTCGCGGCGGAGATGGTCGCTACGGACTCAACTATCAAGAGGTTGCCAGTCAAGTTGCGGTCATTGGTTCTAACACTTGTGCGCAACGGAGTCATCGTTCGAGTTCAATTGGCGAAGCCAACCAGCGCAGACAGGAAGCAGAACTCGTTGCGCCTGCAAGCTCGGTCGGCGACATCGTCAGTGAGTGTTCCTCGACGGCTACGAGAGATCGTTGAAACCGTCGAGGAACTCGCCGAATACGTAGCCAGCAGGGACGAGATCGAGCGCGAATCCAGGAACGAGAAGTCCCAACCGGGAGCCTCCGCTTCGCAGCACGAGACCCACCAGCTTCGCATGCGCTGGCAGCTGGCACTCAAGCATTACCTCGCATAGCAGAAGATGACGATGTCACGAAGTAGCCGCAGTACGCGGCTACTTCGTGGAGTTGCACAGACATTATTTTAGTAGTTAATTAATTGCCATAAATGCTTTGTAGCAGGCTAATGGCAAGACTGGGCTGGGCCGTTCCACACTTAGGGCAGTATGCACCACCAGAAGGTATATTGAGCCAGTAACCATCTACAGAGGAGCGTACGGCAGAGAACGCGGCAGATAACCGGTCACTCGTAACAACTTGACCACTTGGGTTGGTGCTTATGCCAGCTAGAACCTTTATATTTGTATTTGCGGCACGAGCCTGAGCTGCAGCAGAAGTGACAAAATTGCTAAATTTCGGAATATCAGTTTCAGATCCCTGTGCCTGTATTTCGTATACATCCGCATAGCGTGCAGTATCAGCCGCGATATTTTTCCGTATATATGCATCAAAGGTAGCGCCGGCTGCAACATTCGGATCCATCACCTTAATGAGGTCCGTGGCGGGTGTAGCGATGTATAGAAGCCCATGTTGATGCAATAGCTCGCCGACAAGCTGCTCGTAGTGTACCGGATCTTGTTGTTCTGCTAGAGGCGTAAATTGCCAACTCTCATTATCATAAATGACTGCTTTGTAGTTTCCTGGAAGCCTCCCGTTGATAATGGCGCTTTGGATACTTTGGTAGCTCGTATACGTCGCAGTGGGCACGCCAAACGCGGAGGGTACACTATTGTTAACGACGTACGTGCGGTCGTTATGGAAACCTGAAGTGAGTAATGAGGAACTTGCTCCAGCTTTGCCAAGTTCATCTAATGCCTCATTATTAATAATCCAGGTGATTCCATTTTTCGTATTCGAGTCCACCACAGGGGCTACTTCTCGGTTGAGGCGCACCGATATTACAATGGCCATCACGACGCTCAGAACAATTAGAAAAATGGTTCCGATCACTAGCCATAAACTTCTTTTTTGATTCGGGGTTTTAGGTGTTAGGTGTGATGATAACTGAATACGTGGACCCATGTATTCATTATGACTTAGGAAGCATTGTCAAACAAGATAAGTGATCAGACGCTAGTTTTGTTTTATTGCGAAAAAGGGCTCTCGAAAATAGACTACTTGACAAACTTTAAATAGATATCAATAATATTTATATGTTCTGTAGAGCCCCACTCTAGAATGAGGCTCCAAACGTTCCGTGGATGAGGAGAAAGCAGTGGCTAAGTCGCACCCCGATAAGAGAGGTCCACACCACCGTATACCCAAGAAGCAGCGCTCAAGTTGGATACAGCGTCACGTTCCATACTACGCACGCTGCCCAGACTGCTCAGCATATGCCGATACCTGGGGCAACTGGAAACTCGCCGTCCAGGCTCTGTCCCGCATGAGCGACATTGACATCACACGCCTGCACTTCAATTCTGACGGCGGCGTACACATGCCAGTCTTGTGAGACTCCATACTCAGTCCGCGAAGGCCGCCCGGCTCACACAACCGGGCGGCACTTCATGTCTAAGCCTTTACAAAACACGCAATGTTGCATACTATAGAGCACTAGTGCTTTACTAAATAAAGCGTTAGCGCCACCAAAAAGCCGAAATTATATATGAGCAAAAACCTTGTAATTGTTGAGTCACCAGCCAAAGCTAAAACGATCGAGAAGTATCTCGGTCGTGATTTTACGGTCAAAAGTAGCGTTGGTCATATCCGTGGTCTGCCGTCTAAAAGCGGCAGTATTGATGTTGCCCACGATTTTGCCCCTCGTTTTGAGGTAGACCCAGGTAAAAAGAAGGTGATCGCTGAACTTAAAAAAGAAGTGAAAGCCGCCGACACCGTCTGGCTAGCAAGCGATGAAGACCGTGAAGGGGAGGCCATCGCATGGCATCTTGCGGAGGTATTAAAACTAGATCCAAAGACAACTCATCGCATCGTATTTCACGAAATTACAAAAAACGCATTAGACGAAGCTGTTAAGCACCCACGTACTATTGATATGCCACTCGTCGAAGCTCAACAAGCTCGTCAATCTCTTGACTATCTTGTAGGTTTCGAACTCTCGCCAGTCTTATGGCGCAAAGTCCGTCCACAGCTTTCCGCTGGCCGTGTACAGTCTGTCGCAGTACGTCTGATCGTTGAACGTGAGGCCGAGATTGAGGCTCACCAACCTGAATCTACCTTTAAGCTAACTGCTGAGTTCCTACTCGAAGATGGTACAGCACTTCCAGCAACCAGTGGCAAGAAGCATAGCAATATCGATGATGTTCGTAAAATTCTTGAAGCATTCGCCCAAAGTGATTTTACCGTTGCTGACATTGCTAAAAAACCGGGTACTCGAAACCCAGGTGCACCTTTTACAACCAGCACCCTGCAGCAAGAGGCTTCGAGTAAACTCGGTTTTAGCCCGCGTAATACTATGAGCCTGGCGCAGCGCCTGTACGAAGCTGGTCTTATTACATATATGCGTACCGACTCTGTTAATCTTTCTACGCAGGCACTCGGTGCTATGACATCGTTCATCAAAGAGTCGTACGGCGAACAGTATCACCAGTTCCGTACGTTCAAAAGCAAGTCTGCCAACGCGCAGGAGGCCCACGAAGCCATCCGCCCAACAGACGTCCGCCGCATGGACGCTGGTGCCGACGCTCAGCAAAAAAAGCTGTACAACCTTATTTGGCGCCGTACACTCTCTACACAAATGGCCGCTGCTAGTCTCGAGAAAACGACAATTACCGTCGCGGCCAGTAAAACAGATGAACTCATGGAGGCAAAAGGTGAGATCGTTATCTTTGACGGCTTTTTAAAGGTTTACGGTCGCAGTGGCGATGACGTACTGCTACCAGAAGTAAAAAAAGGCGACAAACTCACTCTTAAAACCGCCGAAGCGCTTGAAAGCCTTTCACGCGGGCCAGCACGTTACACCGAGGCAAGCTTGGTAAAAAAGCTCGAAGAGATGGGGATCGGTCGTCCGAGTACCTACGCAAGCACTATTAATACCATTCAAACGCGCGCTTACGTTGAGCGAGGTGATCTTGAGGGCGAAGAAAAAACGATTCAGAAACTGACGCTCCTAAACGGTGATATCTCGCAAAAAGCCGAAAAGATTCAATATGGTAAGGATACTGGCAAGCTCTTTCCAACTGATACAGGTAAAGTAGTGACCGACTTTTTGGTCAAACATTTTGAGCGTGTCATGGACTATGACTTTACCAAGGCGGTCGAAGCTCAACTCGACACTATCGCGGTAGGTCAAAAAGATCGCGTAGAGGTTTTACGTGCCTTTTATACGCCATTCCACAAGATGGTGGAGGAAAGCGCTGGCGTTTCACGCGCCGAGGCAACTCAAACTCGTCATATCGGTGATGACCCAAAAAGCGGCCTGCCTATTTTTGCCCGCTTTGGCCGGTTTGGCCCAATGCTACAAAAAGGTGAGCAGTCTGATGACCCCAAGCCATCATTCGCGCCACTTCCTACTGGAAGCCGCATAGAGACGGTCACACTCGAACAAGCACTCGAGATGTTCAAACTACCACGACTTGTTGGTGAAACAGAGGACGGTAAAGAAATTAAAGCCAATATTGGCCGATTTGGTCCGTATATCGTCGTCGACAAGACCTTCGTAAGTATCAAGCCACATGATCCTCACACTATTACGCTCGACGAAGCTCGCCAGCTATATACTGATAAGGTAAAGATCGACGCCGAAAAGAACATCGCTGACTTTGGCGACGGCATTAAAGTATTGAATGGCCGATTTGGCCCGTATATCACTGATGGCAAAAAGAATGCCAAGATTCCTAAAGGCACTGAACCTAAAGATATTACACACGAGCAGGCGAAAGAGCTCCTTGATAAAGCGCCGGCTAAAAAAGCTCGTCGCGTTGTTCGTCGAAAATCATCTTAACTTCTTACTGATTTGCAAAATATGTATAAATATGCTATTATAATAGTAGTCTTTTGCGCTGCTTAGGCACGCATTAAAGCACACCACAATCTGGACAGATCAACGGAAGGACCAGTCATGATTGCCTTCGGTAAGTTTGTCGTGGGGACCGCGGTCGTCGCGAGTCTTCTGGCTGGATGCAGTTCGCACCCCAGCCGGCCCGCGATAATCGCTTCGCCTTCGGCGAGTGTGCCACCCGTGGCACCTGATTCGTGCACCACACCTCAGCCTACGGCCAACCCCGTGGCGATCACGCCACGCACCGATGGTATCTACATAGGCACCGAGGCCGGCAACCATCCTGTTGGGGTTCACTACTACTCGAACCACGAGGTCTATTACGGCGTTGGCCGTACTGACGCCTCGACGCACGAGTTGCAGAGGTGGCTCACCAGGCAGTACTCCAGTGCCAACGGCAACATCACTGGCCCCTGGATGTACGACAATGCGGGCACCTTCAACAAGCCCAACACCAAGGGCGAGCTGAACAAGTTCACCGTATGGAAGTACGCCGGCACCTCTCTCAACCTGCACATCGTCAGCACCTTCGGGTGTCACCAGTCAGGAACGGTACATGAAGAGACAATCTTCATGACCTTCGTGGCCGATTCCAAGAGCTAGGAGCTTCACATGAGCTGGGCAACCACTCCTGTCAGACGCCGTCGACCGCCATGGTACAAGTTCGTCTTGATCTGGCTGATCGTTGGTGTCCTCGCGGTCATCGACTCGCTTCTGACGCCCTACTACCTGTGGCGCATGCTCGAAGACATTCGGCGCGCCAACGAGGTACCCGTCCCGTACCGTCGACCCACTGTCCACCACCAGCGCCCCGGCGCCAGGTGAGCATCACTTTTTGGCGACTGCTCCCTGGTAACAGGGCGCTTTCGTCGTTTCAGAACATAATTATGCGATAAATGTGAAATATTTTACGAATATAATATATAGTACAATACTAGATACAGGTGCTTACTACATAAGCAATAACATATCGTAAATATTTAAAAAGTAGCAAAACACTCTTTACTATAGACGTCTACTTCATGCTATAATTACCTAAAGAGGGAAGGCTACTTGACATTACACAAATATTGTTCTATAATCGAGTTCAGATAGATATAATTACTAACTTTCTCGAGATAAGATAGAAAGGAAATCCGTTCGTCATGGACAACGCGACATCAGAGACCGCTGCAACACTTAAAAATGCAGTCAATGACATCCTAGAGGTAATTGAACAGGAGCGTGAACGAGAAATCATCACGCGTCGTTTTGGTCTCTTTGACCGCCGCGAGACGCTTGAACAGATTGGCGAGCTCCTTGGCATTACCCGCGAACGTGTTCGTCAGCTTGAAAAAGCCATCCTCGTACGCCTCAAAATCGCCGCTGAAGACGATAAGATTCCAGCAATACACGATGTCGAACGCCTTCTTGTTCGTGACCTCTCTGAAAACGGACGTGTGGCTCGCGTTTCCGATGTTACAGCTCGACTTATGAGCGGTGATGGTGATGCCCGCAACCGTGCACATGTCGCCTTCATTGCCGAACTTTCTCCAAGCCTTGTTGTCGTTAGTGAGAACGATCACTATCACCACGCCGTTGGTATTAAAGAATACGGCGATGAGAAGAAGGCTAAGACTAGCGTCGACGAAATCGTCGGTACTATTAAGAAGCACGGCGAACCGCTCTCTATCGAAGCTCTGCATGAGAAGCTCAGTTACGAAAACCCAACACAGGTTCGCGCTCTCGCAAGCCTAAGCAAACATCTTGCGCACCTTAAGGACAACTGGGGTCTTGCTAAATGGCCGACAGTCAACCCGAAGAACATTCGCGACAAGATCTACGTCATTTTGGCTGAAAACAGTTCGCCGATGCACTTCTCAGAAATCGCAAAAGCCATCAAAGATAGTGACTTTAAACGTAAAGATGTTACTAAACAGGCAATCCACAACGAGCTTATCAAAGATAAGCGCTTCGTGTTGATTGGTCGTGGCATCTACGCACTCGACAACTGGGGTTTCTCTAAAGGAACCGTCGCCGACATTATCACCGGTGTTCTTAAAGAGGCAAAAGAGCCACTTCACCGCGATGAAATCGTAAAACGCGTTCTTAAAAGCCGTCAGGTTAAAGAAACGACGATCCTTCTTAACCTTCAAAGTAAACCGCAGTTCAAGCGGGTTGCAAAAGCCACATATTCACTTGATGAAGCAACCAACTAGGCTGCTTGCAAAGTGGTGACGGTGATGGGACAATAGAGGTTAGAATGACCATTCTTTTATGGACGATTAATTTGTTGTTACAATGGTACGTTTGGTTGCCAATCGTGCTTATTTTAGCGTACCTTACATTTCGTAATTATCGTCGAATCGACACCTTAAAGGCATCCGAAAGTGTTCTTTTGATTTTGGAGATTCCAAAAGCTAACGACAAGTCTGAACTTGCTGCAGAACAACTATTTGCCAGCCTTCATGGTATTCTACGTGATCGCAATGAACTCAGACAGACTGGTGGTATTCAAGAACATCTTAGTTTTGAAATCGCCTCGGTGAACGGACAGATTCGCTTTTACGCTTGGGTGCCGAAAACTTTGCAAAGTTTCGTTGAAGGTCAGATCTATTCTCAATATCCAACTGTCCAGATACACACCGCCGAAGAAGATTACGTAGCACACGAGCGTCGTCACAGTGTTGTATATACTTCCGAAATTACACTTGCCGATAGTGAGTTTTTACCTATTAAGACTTTCCAGAGCTTTGAAGTTGACCCACTAGCCGGTATTACCGGTACACTTGCCAAGCTTGAATCTACCGGTGAAGAGCTGTGGGTGCAGGTACTCGTACGACCAATTCCAGACGACTGGCATAAATCCGCCGAACGCTGGATAACCTCTGTTAAAAACGGTAATCCGTTTGGTTTCTTGACTGGTGAAACTAGCTTCAACTTCAAGTGGGTTGGCGGTCTTATCGCGGCACTCTCTAAACCACCAGAGCAGGGGATTAGTAGTGGCACAACACCAAAAGAATTGTCTGACCGTAACAAGACCCGCATTGCAGAGGCTGAAAAAAAGGCAACCAAACTTGGCTACCAGGTAAAAATCCGCATGGCATACCTGGGGGAGAGTACAACCAATGCCAAACTCCGTATGCAAGCAATTGTGGGTACTTTTAAGCAGTTTAACTCGACCAACCTAAACGGTTTCCGCATGACCGAAGGCAGTTTTAAAAAAGAAGACCTCGCCAAATACAAAGCTCGTTTGTTTATCGATCGCGGCTATATCCTCAACATTGAGGAGCTCGCCAGCGTATTCCACCTACCACACACCAATGTGGAAACGCCAAATATCGTCTGGGCAAGCAGTAAAACAGCTGAGCCGCCAGCAAAACTACCAGTTATTACGGGTAACGATGCAATCGACGAAAATATCAGTGCCTTTGGCTTGACCAACTTCCGCGGCATCAACCATCAATTCGGCATGCTCCGCACCGACCGCTCACGCCACGTGTACATTATTGGTCAAACCGGTGCTGGTAAATCTGGTACACTCGAACTTTTTGCTTTAAGTGATATTTTTCATGGGCAAGGATATGCCATTATCGACCCGCATGGTGACTTTGCTGTTGATAACATGCGTTTCATTCCTGGCTCACGCGTAGATGATGTCGTATATTTTAACCCGGCAGATACCGCATACCCACTTGGTTTTAACCCACTTGAGGTAACGGATCCCGCCCACAAAACCAATATCAGCTCTGAAGTCATTGGCGTACTCAAGCGTATGTTTGGTGAGTCATGGGGCCCACGTCTTGAATATATTTTGCGTTACACTATTTTAGCGCTGCTCGATAGGCCCGAAACGACCATGCTTGATATAACGCGTATGTTGACCGACAAAAAGTTTCGTAAAGAGACGCTCGGCTACTGCACAGACACCGTCGTGTTACAGTTCTGGAACATTGAGTTTGCCAGTTGGACCGAGAAGTTTCAGGCTGAGGCGATTGCGCCAGTACTCAACAAGGTAGGTGCCTTTACAGCCAACCCTGTTATTCGTAACATTATTGGCCAACCAAGAAGCACCTTCAATATTCGTGAGATTATGGACGAAGGTAAAATTCTCATCGTTAATCTTTCTAAAGGTTTAATCGGCGAAGACAACGCCTCTATTTTAGGTGCATTTATGGTTACTAAAATCCAGCTGGCCGCTATGAGCCGTTCAGATATCCCTAATGTCGAAGATCGTCGACCATTTTACCTCTATGTGGACGAGTTTCAAAACTTTGCAACAGACTCATTTGCAACTATCCTTTCAGAGGCACGTAAATATGGCCTCAACCTAACCGTTGCTAACCAATACATTTCACAAATGAGCGACACTGTGCGAAATGCCGTATTCGGTAACGTTGGTACGATGATCTGTTTCCGTGTCTCGGCAGATGATTCGCCAATTCTTGCCAAACAGTTCGAGCCTCAGTTTGAGCCGAACGACCTTTTGCAGATGCACAACCGACACTTCATTATCAACATGGTCATTAACGGTGAAAAATCTCCAGCCTTTAGCGCCACGACGCTTACGCTACCACCAGCACAGATTGACAATACTGGCCGCATTATTGAAAATACCCGTCGCATTTACAGCCGTACCCGTGCAGAGATCGAACAAGAGATCACCAATGCTATTAATCCACCGATCGTTCAGCAACAGCCTAAACCGAAGGCCGCTGCACCACAACCGGCTCCGCAAGCTACTCGACCCATCGCAGCGTCCGTTGTATCGGCAGTGACTAAAGTAATGACTGAACAGCCGTTAGCACCACTAGAAAGCGCCATAGAGCCTGCAACACAGCCACAGCCAGCTCCCATGGGCGAAGATGGTGAGCCTAAGAAGAAGCGTAAACGTCGTCGTAAGCGTAAAACTGGCACATCTGAAGGCGAGATTGTTCTCCCACAGGTAGCGCCACCTACTGAACAGCAACACCACGGTGAAGAGACCGAGATTCACCTCCGCTAAGCCAGTTTGCAGATTATAACGAAATTATGCTATAAATATATGGCATTGTCTCTGCTTGTTGGAAGGAGTACAAAATATGTCCGCTCGCACTGTGAGCAAGGTCTGTGAGCAGGCCGGCTGTGGCGTCACTGCAGCAACTGGCCAACTCGTCGACAGCACCTACGTGTTCGAGATCCGCCTGGACGACTCAGTAACCGATGCTAAGTCGCTCTATCAGGGCATGGGCATCTACGCCTGGGGTAACGCTAAAGTTACACACGCCTCCAACAACGGGGAGGTAACACACACCATCTAAGACATGCACTCCAGACTCGCCCCAGTAAGTGCGGGGCGAGTCTGAGCTTAAACAAGTTCCTAGCCAGGGGACTATTTTTTTATTGAGCGATAGGTTTTTCCAAGACCTAACAAACCAAAAACAATCGTGCCTGCTGCAATAATGCCAATCACGTTAAGGATATAAAGCGTAAGCGAACCGGCAAATGGTGTGCCACCTGGTGCAAGGCCTATAGCTGTTGCCACTAGAGGAGGCATAAGAGATACGGCAATCGCCACTCCTAGTGCCGCAGAGGCAACTTTTTGCCGCACCACACCACTTGCACCGATCGCTCCGGCAACAACCGCAACCATCACGGCAATAGTCCGGCTACTATCGAAAGAGATGAGAATATTGGGCACCCGGTCATCCTTAAGGATCATTGCAGCCGAAATACCAATTGCGAAAGCAATGAGCGACGAAAAGATGAGAACAATAATATTACGCCCCGCATATCGCCAATCCCGCCCAACCAATCCCAAACTTATTGCTAGAATAGGAGTAGCCAGCGGCGCAATGATCATGCTCGCAATCACGACAGGTATGCTGTCGGTCAAGATGCCACCAATGGCTATGAGTATCGCCCCGATGAGCAGCTTGTAGTAATCGCCGTCTGGTTTCGAGTTCTCTACAAACTCGATGATTCGCCGCTTTTTTACCGCTTGACTCAGCTTTTTTTGTTCATAGAGTAAACCCACAATTACTCCGTTCGCTGACGAGCAAAATTAACCATCTCGTCCAGAGCATTTTGACCATCGGTCGTGTCGAGATCGAATTGGTATTCATGATTCAGCTGCGGTTGGTGGTCGGTAGGGTAGAAGAGAGTTGACGTGTATACATCGAGAGATTGCAGTTTTTGCGCAAACTCCGTTGACTGGCCTAGAAGGGGATCAGCATTCCCGGCCGTAATAAATGCCGGCGTAAAATGGGACGTAACATAGTTTACTACGGAGGCGGTTTTTAGCTTAGGATCATGTTGAAAGTCCTGAGTACCGGAGTATGCCCATAGTACTGTACGAAGAAACTTGCCGAACGGCCCGTTATAGTCCGGTAGACTTAAATCATACGCTCCACAGGTGAGAAGGAGGCCTTTCAGCTTACTGGCTGGCAATTTCGGCTGAATACCAATATCACTCGCATAACTTTGGCTCGTAATAATGTTCGCCATCTGAGCAACGATTTGTGATCCTGCAGAATCTCCCGCCATCACAATGCGAGTATCATCAACATGAAGCCCCTTGGCGTTAGCCTGTATATACCCAAGCGCATCATTCAGCTGTTGAATTGGCACTGGGTACTGTTTTTCAGGCGCAATGGAGTAGTTAACACTTATAGCCGTAAAGCCTCGGCCAGCCAATATCTTCATATAATTATCAATATCATCCTTGCTACCAGAAACCCAGCCACCACCATGCACCCAGACAATAGTCGGAAGTTGTTTATCCGTTCCAGTAGGGTAGAAGGCGTCAAAACGGGCATCTTTATCATTAGAGCGATACTGGGTATTCTCTACCTCTGTAATATTCGCAGGAACATATTTTCCCAGCGCCTGTTCTACCTTGGCAGAGTTTTTATCGAAAGCAGCGCGTATAAGGAGTGAGTTAGGCCACGGGCTTACCTGAAATGCAATCCAAACTAATAAGGCGAGTACAGCAATAACCCCAAAGATCCATCCAAGCCATTTCCAGACACGCATATATCGCCTGAAAAAAGATTGTTTATTATTTACCTTATTACTATCTGTAGGGTTCGTGATGGCCATGTTTGTTTTTCCTGTTTTAACTATACTTAATTTAGCACACCATCTAAACAACACTCAAGCGCACATTTTTGTAAAAAACGGGCAAATGTTATACTGAAAGTAGATACGAGAAAGGAGGAGACATGAACACGGAGTGGGACAGTGCCAGACAGGCCGCGCGCAACCTTATTAGTCGCTACCATATTAGCGACCCTCCGGTTAATGTTTTCGAAATTGCCAAAAATGAAGGTATTGAAATCGTTTTCTTTCGTCCTACTCCAAAGACTGAAGGTGTTTCAGGTGTATTAGAAAAAACTAAGAAACGCATCTACCTCAACGCTCTCGAGTCGCCAAAACGCCAGGCATACACGCTAGCACACGAGCTTGGCCACTACTTCCTCAAACACCGCACCAACGAATACGGTGTCTACCGACGTGATACCACTTATGAGGTAAAATTGCCCAAGGAGAAGGAGGCGGATATGTTTGCTGCCGAACTCCTTATGCCGCGTCGCATGCTGCTACATATTAAAAATATGTACGGTCTAACCGATAACGATGCAAATATTCTAGCCAATATGTTCGCCGTATCTGAATCTGCCATGCGTTACCGTCTAAAAAGTCTGAAGAGTAAATACGATGCCAACGAAGAAGAAAACGACCAACTCTCAGACGACTAAAACCAGCACTGAGACAACTCAGATAGCCACCCCTAAAAAGGAGCGGCGTGTTACAGCCGCTCTCGAGAGGGAACAGGTCTTACAAGATATCGATGACAATATCCTCAGGCCAGAGGAAGCTACAAGAATTATCGACTCGTTTACCAACGAGCAGAAAGAAGCCATAACCTTTAGCCTCGAAATAGGTGCCCGTATCGAAAAAGCACGCTCACGCGGGTTGTGGGGGAGAGTACTCCTCTACCTCATTATCATCGGCTTTGCCGCTAGCTACATTATGGTTTTTCTCATTGGCATTGGTTTTTTACACTTCGATAACAGCAGCTACGCCGTACCCTCAGTTGTGGCCGCCGGCATAATCCAAACCTATGGTCTAGCAAAAATAGCAACGCAGTACTTTTTTAGTGACGACCTCAATAAATCAGAAAAACCTAATAAAGAGTAATTAAGATACAGTAATGGCAGAAAAAGAATCTCAAAGAATCGTAGTTGCACTCGGTATTCTTGCATCAGTCGTGGCAGTAATCGCCACATTACCTAATGGGGATATCGTAATCACAGGAATAAAAGTAGCTTTGGGATTGTCTGGCTTCTGGAGTTTCTTATTTATACTTATGACCGCCGCGAACATGAAGTATCAAAACGTGGGCTCGATAGGTGATCTCACTTTTACGGAAAAATTTAGGGGCAAAAGTTTTGACTTGTCCGTAGATACTTATGGGATCAACTTTATATTTGTTATGACCTACCTCATACTAGCAGTAGGCTTCAACTTAAATACCTGGCTAACAGCTACCATCGCGTTTGCTATAGCATCTACCGTGTTCATGATTGGAATAATCACTAAGACGAGGGAGAAGAGGACATGATGATGGGCATAACGCTACCACTAGCACACTTTCAACTAGCCAATGTTGGTGCAAAAGATTTCACAGCATCCATCTAGGACAAGGATATAGACAAGTTATAGAACAAAATTAGAACATTTTTATGCTAGACTATGGAGTCACTTATATGCGGTGTATGTAAAATGAAGCTAATACATTTGAATTAATCGTTTAGCCAAGGCTTCAAAAAGATAGCTAGCTGGATAAAAGCAGCATAACAAAAAAATAAGGGGAGTGGTTATGAAAATATATAAGCACACGGACACAAGTACTAAAATTTGCGGCACATGTTGGGTCGTAAAGCATAAATAGATTATGAGTCGCACAATATATCTTTTACGACATTAACTATATGGATATAAGACGACTATTGATACGTCTAGATTTACAACAAATAGACTGCATAACCTCTGCTAACGGGGGGCCTCGTGTCAGAAGTATCTTTCAGACATGCATTTCTGCAACTAGTAACACATTACCTGTACTTAACACTCGAGCCAGTCTTGGAGAGGTCTTCTGTAAATTTATGATAAAAAACCCAGTTAGTTTTCCACAAGCATATATTTCGTAATATTGATTTTTTACATTTTCATATTTTCGTATAGTTTTTTGACTTTTTTGCCGTTTGGATTTTTAATATCGCACATTACCCCACTCCCTCCCTTTCCCTCTTTTTTCTATAGAGCATTTGCTTTTTTACATTTTTGATATGATAGTATGCTTATTTCACTTCATTAGATAGAAAGAACAAAATTAGAACACTCTTACGAAAGGAGAGAAAAGCGGTCTTTATTATCAAATTACTTCACCACCGCAACTGATCGCAACCCTTACGACTAAACTTTCGCGGCTCTTCTGTGGTCTTTGTAAATCAAAGTCTCACATGTACGGGAAGTAGTCTTGCAGATTCACTCCCCTATTTCCAAGGTTCGGGAAGATAGTTCAATCTCTCAATACCGATTAGAAAAAGATGGTATTATGGATATCACTATGAACGAACAAGAACGTGACGCGCTCTACTATAGTACTGACTTTGCAAAACGACTTGCAAAGATTAGAGAAAACCCAGAGATACTTAATACTAAAGAAAAATTAGTTGATTTCTGGAAACTTGCTTTACGTGATCGTAATAATAATAAATCGATACAAGAGTTTATCGCGACTGAAGCTGCTAGAGAGACAGGTATGACCGAATATGAAAACGTCGAAGATGATCCATACATGGCGGTTATAATGCAGTTTCACCTTATGGATTACATGAGTGATGGAGTGGAGGCTGATAAAGAGTGGGCTAAGCTTACTGACATGCTTAGTAAATTAAAAAACGAATAGTATGAAAAGTGAGCAGTTATAACGTCGTGCTCAGGACGGAATAGTTTTATGTCATATTCGGGACGACGTGGTTAGTGTCGCTTCCAGGGACGCGGGTTGTACGGGTCGGGCGACTGGTCGTCGACCACCACTTCACCGTCGTCATTGCGGACATAGGAAGCGTTCTCCCCGTCGTTGGTGACGACGTGACTCAGCTTACCCGGACCGGAGTAGGCGTCCGTGCGACTGCCGGACCGCTTCACGTAGGCGGGCTGCCCGTCCACGGTGCCGTTGTCCGCAGGGAAGTTGCGGTTGGAAGTCCCCGAACCGCTACGTCGCCCCGCCTTCTCTTCGCGCGCCTTCTTGGTGTCGACGCCATACAGGATGTAGGCACCGGCGTCCATGAATTCCCTGAACCAACCCATCTTACTCACCATCCCACTCTGCGATCGCTCGCGGAACTGTAGGTTGTAGCGAAATTCGTACAAAACTCTAACCTCACGACATCCGGTCGGAGTAAGTTATGTACTACGAGTGTTTCCTATGGGTATACACTCGCTTTCGCTAAGAAGGTATTGTATGTTACTATATGTATAAACGCAAGCACAAGCTAATTGTGGGCTTACTTCCCGCTAGCGATAGAACGCTTCACCGCTCACCCGTACGTCCAAATACTGCGGAGTTTGTCCATGAGTCTGCAACCAGTGCACTGCGCGAGCCATATCCTCGACTTGCTCCCCCACCCCTCTATCAATTGAAAGCTTAATCGGGTAACTAATACCTTGGAGCTGCAGTTCAACCTCCCTTGTTGTGCCTTCGGGAATGATAACCTGCACCACAGTAAAACCCTGATTCTTAGTGAGGCCAACGGCACGACCTACAAATCCAAGAAAGCGATTGCTCGCAATAGCTTGCCCGGCCTGAACCTGAATACCACTCTTATCTACCACTTGTACGGCAGGGGCGGCAAAGTAATTATGTGCAAATGAAGTTCCACTATTATCTACATATTCCTGCTTACCATTAATGCTCCAACCAACAATCGGATGCCTGAGTGTCACAGTGAATACTGACTTACCAAGACCAGCGGAGCCATCAATCGCAATAGAGGCAATCTCTGGAGATTTAGACTGAAGATATTCACCCAGGTGTTCGACATTCGTTACAAAACGAAAGCGCTCAAGGGGTTGAGAGGATAGATAGTCATCAATTGTTTTTGCGTAACTTGGGTCAAGATTTGAGGACATGTCTGATGCCTGGATAATAGCCGTTGCCGTAAACTGAGATACCAAAAAATAGAGTAGACCGGAGCCTACGAGCACAAGGAGTAGTGTGGCGCCTATATGGCGACGCTGACGAGCAAGTTCATGTGCCTGCACGCGTGGTGATTTGATCTGTGCACTGGATTCGCCTGGACTACTTATCTGCGAAGATGAGCTGCCAGTTAGCGTACGGTTACGCTTAAACGAATAGCGTTCGTCAAATTCACGCGATTCTTTATTTTCTTCATCCAAAAAATTAGCCTGCCGACGGCGTGGTGCATCATCCTGTTTTTTCTTAGAAAACAAAGCCATAATTACTACTGTTATTGTAACAAACTTACGCTTATTTTACTGCGGAGAGAATGATTTCTGCCATCTTTTTTGCAGCATCTGGCTTAGAAAACTTAAAGAACTTACGACTCATATCTTCCATGTGGGCCGGGTTAGCTAATAGCGATGTAAGTGCATCAACAAGCAACTGAGGATTTTCATTAAGTTCATGGTCGTCAATGACCTCTACTGCACCATTTTCGGCGTAGACACTGGCATTTTTAAGCTGGTGACCACCAGTCAAAAAACCATTAGGCACGAGAATAGTAGGCTTTGCAAGCGCCGCGAGCTCTAGAATAGTCGTCGCACCAGCACGGGTTACCACGACATCAGCAGCACCCAAAAGTTCGGCCATGCCACTACTGACAAAGGCATGAAGCTGGTAGCGAGGATCGCCATCAGGGGTAAGTGCACGCATTTCATCGTACTGCGCCGTTCCTGATATAAGCACGAGTGACGTCATCTCAAGTAACGCGCCCATTCGTTTAGCAATGGCATCGTTAATACGCTTCGCGCCCAGGCCACCACCGGTCACAACAACAAGTGGGTGTTTAGGATTAAACCCATATTGTGCCTTAAGTGCCTGACGCTCACTGACACTAAATGGTCTAAAATCGGTATTAATTGGGATACCGACATAGTGCGAAATATTCTCTGGATAGGGGTAGAACTTAAGGGGCGCGCCAGTGGCGATTTGCGTAGCCCATTTAGCAAGCACACGGTTTGTAAGGCCCGGGTGAGCATCGGAATCGTGGATGACAAGCGGAATGTTGAGTACTTTTGCAGCCATGCCAACTGGCAAGCACACAAAACCACCCTTTGTAAATACAACGTCTGGCTTCCATAGTACGAGTTTTACGAGACTCTGCACAAAACCACAGCCTACTAAAATAGCATCCCGAATATTTGGAAGTACTATAGAAACAGGACGCAAAAGCTGACGCCAAAGTGGCAAGTTATGATACCGGCGCAACTTACCCGAAAGAATAGTCTCCACGGGAATAGAGCTATCAAAATGCTCCATAATACTACGTGCCTGAGGAGCGAATTTCCTGTCGCACCAAAAACGAATTTCTGCCGATTTATTGTCTTTTTTAAGCTCGCGTAGAACCGCGACCACTGGGGTTACGTGACCGCCCGACCCCCCGCCGACTGCCAAGATTTTCATTGTCATTCTCCTTATTTACAGATCCGTGAATAGTATACCGAGATAATTGAAATGCGAGCCCAAGCGCACCGGCAATAAATATCATACTAGTACCGCCAAAGCTTAATAGCGGCAGCGTAATACCGGTTAGCGGAATGACCCCTATCATAGCGCCTACATTCAATATAACATGCGACGCGAGCCAACCGAACACGCCTGCGACAGCAAGTTTCATCCATATGTTTGTTAGATGGTCAGTGATTTTTAGTAGTCTCATAAGTAGTGCACCAAAGATAATCAGAATAACCGTTAGACCTACAAACCCAAACGTTTCACCCATAATTGCAAACACTGAGTCGTTAATTGCTTCTGGCAAATATCCAGTAGCCTGGACACTATTACCAATACCCACGCCCAAAAAACCACCGCTGCCTATCGCCATTTTTGCATGTGTAATCTGATAGTCCGCTCCGTTTGTATCTGATGATGAGCTGTCGCCGCTGCCACTAAAAAACGTTAACACGCGCTCAATGCGGTGGGGTGCCATGACGATAAGAATAATACCTAACGCAACCACTGCCCCCAAAAGCGCAAGCCCCACGCGTTTATTAACTCCAGCGACCATCATCATGGCTGCAATGATAGCAATCAGTGAAATACCTGTACCCATATCCTTTTGAAGCACAATCACAAAAAAGATGGCAATGCCAACCAAGACGCCCAGGGGGATCAATGTTTTATGAAGATCATTTACACTGCCCTGTTGTACTCGAGTACCTAAAAACCCCGCGCCAAACACTAAGATACCGAACTTGAGCAATTCAGCCGGTTGTAGACTTCCAAGTGGGCCAAGCTCGAACCATCGGCACGCACCGAGTGTACACTGTGCAATACTACTGATATGCAAGATATTACCGGTCAAGAACAGCAGAACACAGGCACCAAGCCCTGCTAAAAGAATTTTTTGTGCATGTTGACGCATCCACTGAAACGGCGTAAATGCTACGAGAAAGAACGCACCAAGAGCAAGGAGTAAACTAATCGTCTGTTTGGCAAAAAAATACGTACTAGTGTAATAATCTGTGCCATAGGCATTATTCAATACATTTGCGCGCTGCGGTCCAATAGCATACATGATAATTAGACCCAGCAGCATTAGTAGACCCATATATAGGACTATCTGATAGTCGGGACGGTGACGCCGAACGACTGACTGCGCCACATCGCCCACCTGTACGCGCAGTTGTCGAACTTTCTCCATAGACTAAACGTGACCTCCAGTGAGAGCCAATAGAACACCCACAAAACCGGCAACACAGGCAATCACCCAAAAGCGCATGGTTACCTTTGTCTCGGGCCATCCTTTCGCCTCAAGGTGGTGATGAATCGGTGCGGAGATAAATATTTTACGATGAAAGACACGCTTACTTACGATCTGTATGAGACTCGAACCCGCCTCTATCACAAACAAGATACCAATGATTGGCAAGAGGAAGAGCGTATTGGTTAGCATCGCTACTACACCCAGACTTGTTCCAAATGCAAAACTTCCAACATCACCCATAAAAAACCGCGCCGGATAAATATTAAACCACAGGTAACTGAGTAGTGCGCCCAGAACTGTAAAGCAAAAGCCTGAGAGTAAAAGATGGCCTTGTAGTAGCGCAATCATTCCGAATGATCCGTAGCTAATAGCGAGTAAACCGCCAGCCAGGCCATCAAGGCCATCACTAATATTGACAGCATTGCCTGTTGCAACAACAGCGAACACAAACAGCGGAACAATCCACCAACCCAAAATAATATCACCAAGATACGGCAGATGAACACTATTATAACCAAGTTTTACATAGAAGAACCAACCGAGAACAAGTGCCACGACGGTAATCATAGCAAACTTCAAACTTGAACGAAGACCCGCAACACCGTTACCCTGCCCGCGGATATTAATTACATCATCAAGTAGCCCCACCGCACCACCGCCGACAAGTGCAGCTAGAGGCAGCCACGTTTGCGCTCGGTCGAGGTTAAAAAAGAACGTTACAAGTCCTATTGAAACTACACCGATGATACCTGCCATAGTTGGAATATTACGCTTAAATTTATCGGCGTGGAGTTTTGTAAAGACTTCTAGCTTCTCCCCTGTTGTGCTGGTACTGCGTTGTTTTTTCCAAAACTTATACCGGTATGCTATAAACGTATATACCGGTGTTAAAAGCATTGCCAGTAAAAAAGCGCTGACGCTCAAAAGAAATGTATTAGTTAGGTTATGTGTCAGCTGAATATGTTGGTCCATTTTTATCCCTTCGGTTGCAACTTCATGTACCCTAGTAGCCAGTTCGAAATATCCGTAAAGATTGGCATGGCGTCGGTATTGCCGGCAAGATTCATGTTCTTACCAGATACTTGCACCATTATGACATATTTCGGCCCCTTACTCGAGTTAGAATCGCCACCGTAGCCAAGATATGTACCAATTGTCTGGTTATCCACATAGCGACCGTTCTCAATCGTCTGTGATGTACCCGTCTTGCCGCCAACATAGTAGCCTGGCTTATCTTTGCCCGCATAAAATGCCGAACGAGCATCGTGTACCATTGTGCGCATCGTATCCGAGGTACTTGGTTTAATGACATTATCAGTGGATGTCTTAGGTTGTGACGGCGTAAATGTGTCACCCTCATCGTTCATTGTGCCGGCAACAATATACGGTGTGTGGTACGTGCCTCCGTTCATCACCGTGCTAAATGCCGCACTTACTTGTAACATCGTCACGTCTAAACCCTGTCCAAATGCCATATTGGAATAACGCACAGCGTTACCTTGCGGATCACTCGGAGGAATAATGGTACCAGCCTGCTCATTTGCCAGTTGAATACCCGTAAGCTGACCAAGCCGTAGTTTGTTGTGAAAATAGTCATACATAGCATTGCGAGCATCAAGCGTAATATTTGTGCCGTCCCCAAGGCGCTGGGCCACCGTGACAAACCCAGTGTTAAGAGAATAGTTAAGCGCGTGCTGCAATGTGATATTGCCCGTCTGTCCTTTAGTGGCGTTCGTAATAGTAATATCGTCAACATTAATTGAGTCGGTGTTATTGTAAGTCGAATCAGGAGTAACCACACCTTTATCTACACCAGTAGTCATAGTAATTGTCTTAATGTCAGAACCTGGCTCGTACGGGTCGCTGATAGTCGCATTGTTAAAGGCCGCCGCATTGGTCACACTACCAAAGTCACCTGGGTTATAGGTAGGAAAGTTGGCCATAGCAAGAACTTTTCCAGTTTGCGGATCCATAACTAGTACGCTGCCCTTTGGATCGTCATTCGTATGAAGACGCGACTTGATATCCTGAATACCCTTATTGAGCGCCTGTTCGGTATATGCCTGTACGTTACGGTCAATCGTCAGCACAACATTTCGACCATTCTGGGCCGGAATATTGATGTTTTTATTGCCAATTGTAAGTGGCACGTTGCTCACATCGGTTACCGATTGCAGCAAACCATCTTTACCAGTTAACTGATCATTCATTGCATCTTCGATACCATATTGACCCTGGCCATCAGCATTCACAAAACCAAGTACCTGTGCTGCTAACTGGCCTTCTGGATAAACGCGTTGGCTTTCCTGTTGAAACCCAAGACCCTTCAGGTTGGCATCTTTCATCATCTGCGCCTGCTGACGCGTCACCTTAGTCGCTAGAACCTGATATCTTGAGTCCTTATTAGCTAACAATGCATCAAGGTTAGGCCGAGCATTGCCGCCGGCAACCCTATGAATAAGATCAATCATGTCCTGTTGCTTATCCACCACATGTGGATCTGCAAATACCGTATACACAGCCTCATTCAATACAAGTGGCACTGGTGTACTATCATCCATCGCATAAATCTGACCGCGCATTGCAGGAATGGCCAACTGCTTCAATTGCTCAGCGTTTGCCTGCGCCACATAATAGTCGTGCTTAATAATTTGCAAATAAAATAGCCGAACGACAAAAATAGCCATAATGACAAGAGTCAGAATGGCAAGAGTCTGCGCGCGGCTGCCTTTTTTGAAATCTAGTAGCATTTTCTCTCTATTCGCCGACGTAGTCAGTCTGAGAAGGTTGCGTCATATTACGCGCAACGCTCGAGTTCTGGACGTTCTCTAGCGCGGTCAGACGAGCATTCTCTACCTGAAGATCGGTCTTTTGGTTATTAAGATCAGCGATTTTGCTGTCGATCTTTTGCGCTTCATAGTCATAACTTGTTGCACGAGTTGCCTGGGTCAAGTATATCAAACCGAGCACGGTAATCATAAGGGCAACAAGCACCGTATGTGTCACTGGGCCAAGTTTGACAGGCGAAGCAAAACGCGTGTTGTTCTGGTTGCGACCCCAGCTTCCAGAGCGGCGCGTGCTGAATTGTGTGCTTCGTGAGTATGACATTTTGTATTTTTCTTGTTTATTTTTTGTTTTGGTGGTGCGTCCACTTTTTTAGTGGACGCACCGATCTTGTTATTTAAAACGTACAGTAACTTGTGTTTCTACTGATTCGTTTTGTACAGGAATGTGGATTGGCATGGTGTTTTGCCCCTTCCTTCTTTTTGTTTTATTTTTTCACTGCGACTCGGAGTTTTGCACTTCGAGAACGCGGATTGTGAACGTCGTAAATGTCCCCAGCTAGCGGTTTTTTAGTCAGGATGTCGAGTTCGGCCTCGTACCCAGCATTTTTTTGTTCGCTAAAGTACTGTTTGACCAACCGATCCTCGAGGCTATGAAAGCTGATAACCCCTACCCTTCCCCCTTGTTTTAACAACTTTGGTAAAAGTGGTAACATTTCTTCAACTTGTCGCAGCTCTTGGTTGACCGCTATTCGGAGTGCTTGAAAAGTACGCGTAGCTGGGTGGGTTTTTTTCCACTTGCCACGATAATTTTGTTTGATAAGCTCAGCGAGTTCTTCTGTTGTATGAAGTGGCCTTGCTTTGGAGATTGCATCGGCAATATGCCGAGCAAACCCAAGCGGTTCCTCTCCATAGGTCGTAATGATACGCACAAGCTCGTCTTTTGATGCCGTATTTACCAGCGTTTCGGCCGATACTTCTTGGCGACGATCCATACGCATATCAAGCGGACCATTTTTTGTAAAAGAAAACCCTCGTTCTTGCTGATCGAGCTGTGGTGATGACACCCCCAAATCAATCAACACGATATTGAACTGCCTTCCCTCCTCGATAAGCTGACGAGCAGCATTAGCGAAATCGGTATGCAGTAATCTGACTCCCTTCTCGGCGAACTCGCTTAAATGACTAATTGCATAATCATCGCGATCTACCAATACGGAATCTTCGAAGTTGTTGGTCGCTGCTAAAAACTCTCGCGCATGACCGCCGTAACCTGCCGTAAGATCGAGATAACTCTCGCCTAACTCAGGTTGCAACATTTCAAGCGTCTTGTCTAACAGGACCGGAACATGATGTGGTGGATGTTCTTTGATACTCATAAGCTCTTCTCATTCTAGCCGACCTTTCACATCTGCGCCACCTCTTTGATAAAAATCGATGGTAGATGTGTGGATCGTAAGATTAAGATTCGCTTACTCGAGATCACCTAACTGGTAACAGGATATTTTTGTTTTTTGGTGTGTTTGTTTTTGTAAATAAGTGTCTGGATGTGTTTAGGGTTACGTGTAACTCATATCATCCAGATTGAGAGACTTATGTGTGTGAGGTGGAGTTTTTTTGGGAGGTGTTTTGTTTAGAGGAAGGTGCGTCGGTGTTTTTAATGTGGTACCGTTTATTCCACTACCCTGCTACCAGATAGGTGCCCTCGAGGTATCTTTTACTATCTGGTTTGAATTTTTAAGGTGCCTTCTTGCGCTTTTAACTATGCTTCTTGATCCGGAGCAAGGATACGCCAGTAGGCGCCCGCCCGAATTGCAATAAGCTCCCGGTCAATCCCCGCGTACTCAAGCAAATGTTGCTCAATAGTCACTCGACCTTGTTTTTGGTCAAGATCTGCGTTGGTTTTTCCGCGTCGAAACTTAACGTTAAGGTCAGCGACTCTTTCGTCAAGAATGCTTCCCCCTAGTGCCGGTTCGACTTCCCTGTCCCACACTGTTTGCGGGTAGAGATGGAGATATTTGCCGAATCCCCTAGTAAGAACAACGCCGCTCGCGAATTCATTTCGAAGCTCAGTCGGTATGGTTAACCGACGCTTGTCATCAAGCTTTCGTTCGAAGTAATCCACTTCTGGTTTTATTCCTTGCCGGTAGATCAGGCTCAGTTGTTAGTTGTTTTTTAGTGCTAGTGGCTTTTTTGTTTTCGTGGTGTTACCCACTTCTTTCCACTGGCCTTACTATAATACCCACCATTACCCACGACAACCCCCATTTTTCCACGTCGTGTACGTCAGCTGGTAATTTATCCACACTTTTGTGGATAACTAACAAATTTTACGGGGGTGCTAAAAATACCTCATTAAGAGGTATCGTGGTATTTTTAGCTACTACGAGATTGAGACTACCGAGTAAATAAGAAGCTGGCGATTTGACCGTCGTATTGTGTTGTCACCTGCAAAGCAATCCAAGTAGTAAGGACGAATAGATTGACGACAACTGAAACAATAAGAACAGCTGTTTTAAGGTCCTGTGACATTTGCGAACTTGGAATAGGGCGCGCTAGCTCCATTACAGCTTCGATCTGTTCTTTTTTCGTTGTGTTTTTTGTGTTTTGTGCCATAACATTTTTAATATAGCATACTGTTTATGCTTTGTCAATGATATGGTTTAGACGTTAATTGAATAACCTGTCAATTGCGCCCTTCAGCCCGACTACATCTACCACATTCTGCGGAACATCACCCTGTTGCGATGGAAGTGGATTGCCACCAGGTGCAACAACATGAATCCCATGGACTCCCTCAGGTGTGCCCCAAAAGCTCTTAGCTTTGTCGTCTAGCAAAAATACTTCTTGCACGCGCAAGGCTTCAAAATTCTGCGTAAGGGCTGGCGGTATTAAAAACGAACCATCATCTTCCTTCCAGCCCGTGAGTAACTCACCCTTTTCTTCAATATGAGTTACAAGGTGTGGGATATAGAGTAATTTTGCTGCCTCCAACTTAATAAGTTGCCATGCTTCCTCAACTCCATATGTAACGATTCCGTACGCGATTAAACGTTCGTCAAGAACCTGGAGAAGTTCGCGAGCATATGGCAAGAGCGCATCCTGACGTTCTGCCCGATACAAGAACTCTTTTTTTACCTCTGCCCACGATGACGGACTACCTGCCTGCTCAAGTAGCCTGTGTGTATGACGTATCGTATCGAATGTCTTGCCTTCAGCTTCTACACGAGTACGCGCTGCGGCAAAAGTATCGGCAGAAACCCCCGTCTCTGCCAAGACACCCTCAAGGATTTGTTGAAATAAAACAGTATTACCAAGACAGCGGTCAAAATCAAGAACAAAAAAGGTATTAGCGTACATTAAGGCTATTATATAGGCCAATGAGGGCACCCGCAACCGCTGCGGAGTCATGACGAATCAGGGAGCGCGTAACCGGCAAGCTATCCGCCTTATGCGCAACTGCTATAGGACCCAAAAATTCACCACTCACGGCCATATAATGTTTTTTGCTCAGCTGTGCCAGATTGTCTTCTACCAAGTAAGCGTTTTCTGCTTCGTAGCGCGCTGCCAGCTCTTTATCTGGCACCTGTTTGTTATAGAGTACGTAGTCAAGGAACGGACCACCAGCAAAACGCTCAATCTCATCGGCATGATCAGCCACAGAAAAGCCTTCGGTCTGACCTTGTTTAGTAACCAAGTTTGAAACATATACAGCTATGGCATTGCTTTTTCGCAGGGCCTCACCCACACCATCAATTACAAGAAGCGGACCAAGCGAGGTGTAGAGATCACCCGGAGCGATAATAACGAGATCGGCCTGTTCGATAGCCTGAAGCGCGGTAGGATTGGCCACGGCATTAGGAACAAGTGAAAGCGTTGCCTTACGAGGGTCGTGTTCAAAGTACTCAGCATCTATGACGCGTTCGCCCTGTAACATGACGCTTATCTCAGGCCATTCCATTTTGAGACGCACGTTATCGAGTGTGGCAGGAATAACGACACCATTCACGCGTAGAATGTCAGAGGCGGTCTCGACAGCTTCTGAAAAACTACCCGTCATTTTTTCGAGGGCACTAATAAGCAAATTTCCGAACGCATGTCCCTGAAACGTACCTTCTTCAAAACGATAATTAAACAAATCACGCACTTTTGGTGAATCACTTAGAGCAACTAAACATTGACGCACATCGCCCGGTGGTAACGTGCCAAGCTCGTCACGTAGAACACCAGTACTGCCGCCATCATCCGCCATATTAACCAATGCTGCGATAGAGTTCGTGTAGTCCTTAAGGCTTTTTAAAAGCGTAAAACTTCCCGTCCCACCGCCAATAACCGCAATCTTGATATCATTTTTGGGAAACGGGTCGTTCATACTACTTTGCCTCTGTTCGTAAGTGTTTAATTATTTTTCCAAACCAGACTGCACTCGAGCGAAGGGATCTTTCCAGCGTCCTAGGGTTAACAGCTGCAAGACCAAAACGTGGCCAAAAGCCTTTGTCCCACTCAAAATTGTCGAGCAGACTCCAATGTAAATAACCTTCCAACTTTACCCCGTTATCAATAGCTTTTTGCATACCAATAAGCGTCTGTGTTATCCACCACTGCCGTTGTTTATCTTGACCATCCGCAAGGCCATTCTCGGTGATAATGATAGGTAGATGATATTTCTCGTGTAGGCGCTCTAGTGCAAACTGAATCGTTGCCGGGCTTAAATCCCATCCTAGATCACTCACATCTTCATCGGGGTTATGGACCCGATAGCCATAAACACGATCACTAGTGTAATAGTTAATACCCAAAAAGTCGCACTGTTTGACTACTTTACGCAAAAAATAATCATCTTTCGTGTACTGCAAATAGTCGGCGTACTTACGACTAAGTAAAGCATTATCCCCAGCATACACATACGATGAGTTATGTGCCACTGACACTCTATACCGACGATTGATGCTATGAATCACTTGAGCTGCCTTATTGTGCGCATATGCAAGATTATTGACCACACGCCAATAGCGGTATCGACTAGTTACACTTGGCGGCCACTCACCTGTCAGATAGCTATTACGAGCATAGATATCCGCCTCGTTAATTGTAAGAATAAGTCGTACGTTCGTGCCAAGTTCACGCACTATTTTTTCTGCAAAGCGAACGAAATACCGTACGTTCGAACGTTTTTCAAATCCACCGAGGGCACTAAACCATACCGGTAAGCTAAAGTGGAAGAGTGTCACAACAGGTTCAATCCCCCGCTTTCTCAGTTCGGCTGCGTATTGTTTATAATGTTCCACAGCCTCAACATTCCATGCGCCTTCTTGCGGTTCGACGCGCGACCACTCGATACTAAACCGAAAAGCGTTCATGTTCATTTTTTTAAGTAAGTCAAAATCATCCTGATACAAACTGTAGTGATCTGCTGCCGCGCCAGAAACATAGTTATTGGGATCTTTCGCTTCCGTCTCCGTCTGTGCCCATGAATCTAGCTGACCGTAATGATACTCAGCCTGTGCCGCCAGAGTTTTGGCATTTTCAAGCTCCCATACGGACCATTGGTTGTGCGTGCCACCCTCTACCTGATGTGCGCTTGTCGCAGCTCCCCATAAAAATTTCTTAGGAAACCGTAAACTGAGTTTTTTCTGCATACTATCCTATTATACGACACATTTTAGATGTAAAATAAAGGAATGATTGGTACTCTCCTCCGTCTCCTCTGGCGCGCGTTCGTCGGCATTGTTGCTGCCGGCCTTGCCTATGAAACAGTTTTTTTGTTTTATCCCTATCTTCGCCACCATATGCCATTTTTGGTTGATATTATTTTAATCTATCTTTTAACGGCATACTTTGGCATTCCGTTTCTGGTTCGCTTATGGCACCTCGTACTCCGCCCAAGACACCTTCCCCTCTACGCTACAAGTGCCGATGGATGGTCTAGTGACCCTATTAATATTGCTATCGTCTGCAAGAGCCAAGCTCAACTTATGCGTGCTATGCAAAAATCCGGATGGTATCCAGCGGATAAAGCAACGCCGAAAAATACACTACGTCTTGCCTATGCCATGTTATTACGTCAGCCATACCCTACAGCACCATTTAGTAAGCTATACCTATTTGGTCGCTCGCAAGACATCGGATATCAGATACAGACCGGCATGCCACCAACGCCCCGACATCGACACCATATCCGATTTTGGCAGCTACTTCCAGACGACCAAGAAAAACCTCATCAGCATGTCACTTTTTGGCAAAATATCTTTTCACTCTTTTCAAATAGGAAACAACAAATATGGATCGGCGCGGCCACTCACGACGTGGGTCCGTTCGCCCTTCGTATTCGTAACTTGCAGATGACTCATAAAATTGATGAACACACTGATAGTGAGCGAGATTTTGTCATTAAATCATTAAAAGATGCCAAGCTCATTCATAGCTGCGAGACGATCGCTGCGGGTGAGCCCATCAAGTTCCGTGGTCAAACATTTGGTGTCAATATTATTACCGACGGAACGCTCCAGGTTCTTGAGCTCAAGTAGCAATCGAAACTCTGTATTACGAAAAAACACGCCACCTATTACCCTGGTAAATGTGACGAAATTAAAACAAGAAAAACAAATGACGGTATGTATGGACACTCTTCACTTTCGCGTGTCTTGAGACGTAACGCTAAAGGATTATACTATCTTCGCCGAAATGCTTCTGCAACCGCATAACAATACTACCCTCATGTCGTCCGAGCTTTCCACTCAATTCCTTCACAGTCGTGCCGTTTTGGAATTCTTGTTTCAATAAATCATCATCATCTTGTTGCCATGGACGATACGCGTTTGGATAGGTCTCACGCATCTTTGCTATCTTTTCAGACCACCCACTACCATCTGTTTTTTTATTTTTCGGAGGGGTCATTTTGCGAGTTTTTGCTTTTTCGCCCAAATGCCCAAATTTCATAGTATCTGCTTTTGCCCTATCACGTAGTTGAGTATCAATTGCCTGCGCATCCTCACTCACAGCAAGAGCCATGCGATTGATACCCAAAAGATATAAATTATCGAGATTTTTTACACGACTGAGTGCTACATAACCCATACCTTCAACAAAAGCTTTGCGAAGATCAATTTGCGCAGCATCCAGAGTCATACCCTGGCTCTTATGAACAGTAATCGCCCATGCAAGTCGAAGTGGAATTTGAGTAATGCTCGCCCGTTTTTTATCACCATCACGAAGCTCCCAGGTATCAGGTGACATAGTGACGGTATTACCGTTCTTAAACTGCACCACTGGATACTCAGTACTATGTTCGAACTCGATAACCGTACCAATACTGCCATTGGCATATTTACGATCGCTTGCGTTTTTGACAGCCATTACAAGAGCACCCTGCTTTAAGCGCAACACTTCAGGCGCTAATACTGAGCGCTGGAGGTTCTCCACATAATTATCTGACCCGGTAGTGGTTTCGGTATAGAATAGTTCATCACCTGGCAGTTCATCAAGTCGTGCTTCATTTATGCGGTCCACATCAATATTTACAGTGTGGAGTTCAGTTAGTTGTGCATCTTCAGGTGGCTGTTGGTTAACACGTGCTAATAGTTTTTCGGCATGATGTCGCCTGATATCCCCATCACGCAACGCATTCAAAATTTCAAGTAGCATTTCATCATCCTGACGGTGCTGTTCCTGCAAGTAGCAAACGGTTGGATCAAGTTCCCGCCATACGTTGCTGTGAACAACAAAACCACCCGCCCGTGAATCTCCCCTATTAATCGGTGGCAACTGAAAAAAATCGCCACTCATAATAAGCTGGATTCCACCAAATGGCACGTCCTTACGGCGGACTAAGCGGCATGCTTCGTCGACCATATCAAGACGGTAATCGTGCAACATTGAGATCTCATCAATAATAAGTATGTCGGTCTTTTCAATAATTTCAAATCGGCCTTTTGAGAGATGCTCGGCAAAACCTTGTGGCAAATAGTCCGAAACACCAATCCCCGCCCATGAATGAATAGTAGTACCACCAAGGTGTGTTGCTGCAAGGCCAGTTGTTGCCGTTACCGATACATGCTTGCCTTCAGCCTTAGCAAGCCGGATGAATTGATTTAATACAAACGTTTTACCCGCCCCAGCAGGGCCAGTTAGCAGCACACTCTCCCCCGAAAGCATTATCTCAAGCGCAAGTCCCTGGTTCATCTCAACTCATTATACCATCAGCATGCCCTAGCCAGTGTATACTGAGAATCATGAAGAAAACCACAAGCGGTTTTACTATAGTCGAACTCCTTATTGTTATTGTTGTTATTGGTATTTTGTCAGCTATGATACTCGTTACCTATAGCGGTGCGCAATCACGCGCTCGCAATGCCGACCGCTACTCTCAGGTAAAGACATGGCAAAAACTGTTTGAACTATACAAAGCAACATATGGTACCTATCCACAAGTTGCGAACGGTAACTACTGTCTTGGAACTAACTTTCCAGTTGGTTCTGACGGTCAAAACCGTTGTCGCGACTCTGCCATGACCGATCCAAATTACTCATACCTCGAGTCTGCAAATACCGCCTTAATGACAGAAGTTAAAAAAGTTGGGACAATTCCTACTAATCATCCTTCGCGCATTAACGGCGACCTAGTCGGACCGTACGTCAATTATTGGGGTACGGGCATGTCTATTACGCAGGTTTTTGAAGGAGGTCCAAGCAATTGTCCATCCGGTTTGGGTTACTCATGGGATGATGGTCACGGCACACTGCTCTGCTACATCAGCCTCGGCAGTTAACACATAACATACGCACATGATACAATGAACGTCATGCGCGTTGCTATTCAGGGAGAAGTTGGTTCGTTTCATGACGAAGCAGCACACAAATGGTTTGGACCTTCTACTCAGATCGTACCAGCAGAAACATTTGCTGATGTCTTTAAAGCCCTAAAAAATGACCAAGCAGACTATGCAGTTATCGCAGTCTCCAATTCGACTTTTGGACCCATCAAAGAATCAAACGATCTCGTTGCAGCACATTCTTATCCACAAATTGGTAAAATAGATCTCCCAATCGCCCAACAACTCATTGGACTACCTGGTACTCAGTTGGATGATATCAAGACCGTTTATTCACACCCGGTAGCCCTACCTCAATGTAGCAATTTTCTTATAGCCCATCTTCCTGGTGCAAAGCTCATCTCTTATCACGACACGGCGGCTAGCGTTAAACTCGTACAGCACCTTGATGATCCCACGTGCGCAGCCATTGCCGGACGCGAAGCAGCTAGATTATATAATCTCCCGATTCTAGCTAAAGATATTGAAAACGACAAAGCCAACACTACAAGCTTTGTCGTCCTCTCGGCAACTTAACGCCGACTACCCGCGTGGAGGCTCACCATCTGGTTCATCAAGCAGTTTCTTGCTTTTAATTTCGTAGCGCTTCCCTGTGATTTCGCTGGTTATGTAATCTTCATTAATAAGATTCACAAACATATCCAAATCATTGCCATCCATAATAATGATAGCGCCGGCATCATCAGTCATGAGCTCCAGTTGCATACCATCCGCATATTCAACCGCTTGATCTTGCGTGACGCTACCAATCTCCATTTTTTGTAATTTATTTACAATTTTCTTACGTTCGCGCACTAGCGTTTGTAGATCAAGCCCATCGGGAAAGCTCAACTTATACTGTTTTTCGATTTCTTCAACCTTTTGATCAGCAAGAGCCTGTTTCTTATATTCGTAATTAAAGAGCTTTTCAAACTTTGCTTGGTTGAAAACAAAAATATCTTTATCAATAATGAGCACCTGGTTGTCGTCTGGCATTTTCAAGCCGACATCAGCCTGAAATGCGCCAAATTTGCCGTCACGAAATTCCCAACTTGTTGCACCGTTAAGTACCTGCCCCTGCGAGATTGCTTTAGTAACATAAAAGGCCTTTTTAGGATCGTCCTTATGTGTAAATCTAGCAACGATACCTTTAATACGCTTGAACTCATGCTCTTCTTGACTAAATTCAACGATATCATGGCGTTCATTCTCAATAAGATGTAATAGGGTTTCGGCACGCCCTACTTTCTCAAGATCGGTCCGTAAAAGTGTATTCTCTTCGCCATCACTCAATTCAAAGTCACGAACAGTCAAACCCGTTCCGGCGCCCATGTTAACAAAGTTAATAAGATCAAACAAAAAAAGTGGTTTAATCTGCGCATTTAGATCACTGCCAAAATGCGTACTATAGGGCGTATAATTTTTGTTAAACAAAAAGAATTCAACGTCTAGATCTTTTTTAACGCCATCAGTATTATTTGCCCATAGAAAAATATCGGTCGGTTCGCGGGTTTCGTTTTCCATATTCTAACTTTCTGTCTTAGTTACGATTAGTCATATTATACCACCTACAAAAAAAGGAAGTGACAGCAAACTCGCTGAACCGACTATTTTATTTATCCCAGCTAAAGTTATGACCGAAGTGACCATACCGTGCCGTTTTTTCATACTGCGGACGTAATAAATCAAGTGATGTTATGATGCCGCGTGGTGTGAGATCGTAGCCTTCTACCACTTCATGTTTACCATCGATAATAACGCTAGCTTCAAGCGGCTCTGTAACACCGATAGCATAGGCAAGTCGAACAAAAACCTCGTGCGCCTGTCGATCATTCAGATAATCAACAGCGACTTTTCGCGCCATATAGGCCGCGCTTCTATCTACCTTACTTGCGTCCTTACCGCTAAACGCACCGCCACCGATTGAAATCCGCGGACCATAATTATCGACAATCAGCTTGCGACCCGTAAGACCGGCATCGGCATCAAAACCACCTTGATCCCAGTCGCCACTCGGATTGCAATATAGAGTGACATTGTCGACCGTTTGATACTGCGTAAGCCATGATCGGACCTCTTTGTTGATCTCAACACTTGATGCATGTTGAAAACTAGCAACAACCGACATAATAACGTCGTCTCGCAAGGTAACCTGCGTCTTACCATCGTACGGCCAGCGTTTATAGAGATGTTCATTGAGTCGACGCGATAAGATAACTTCAAGTGGTAGTAACTCTGGCGTTTCATCCGTCGCATAGCCAATCATAATGCCTTGGTCACCCGCACCACCCACATCAACGCCTTGAGCAATTTCTTTACTTTGGTGAGTAATATGTTTATACACAGTTACATCACCCGCTATGCGCTTTACGATCAACTCGACATCAACATTCTGAGCACTACTTGTCACTTCACCCGTTACAAATATGTAGCCGTGACCTCCCGCCACATCAACCGCCACGCGTGCATGTGGATCCTCTTCTAGATGCGCATCTAGAATTGCGTCTGAAATTTGATCACATAGTTTATCCGGGTGTTTTGGCGAGACGCTCTCGGCCGTTCGATATAGTACAGACATAAAAAAACTCCTTTCTATCTGCCCCTGGCTTCTAGAAAAGAGTTAAAAGAATTAATATCTTTCCCGGAAACCCAGGCTGGATGTGGCACCTTGCTTTCTAGCAGGTTGCCGGCGAGTCATAAGGCCAGTCCCTCGTCGCTCTCTTGATATTTTTGAATTGTTAACATTAATTAGCGTACACGATCGACGTCAAAATGTCTATTATCGAACCTTACCGACACGCTGCAGAGCACTGCTGCTAAGCTGCGTGGCATCGATTGTAATGCGTCTATACGGCGCGTCTACCAAGTTTGACTCATCAAACAGCATAATCTCGCGAGGTGTTAAACAATACAACATGTGTCGGTTCTCGCCCTTCTTAAAGCGCTCCACAAAATTCATACCCTGTTTGTATTTTTTTACATACGCTGCGAGTACACGTTCTATCTCATCGAGATTGCGGACGGTTCTGACGGTTCCCTCTCCCTGAAGCCCAATGACTGGCATTGATTGCTTAATAGCTATCGTCACAGCCGCTTTTTTATTTTGTGCAAGTTCCCGGCTATGACGCCTATCAGGTAAACTGAGCCAATAGAACTTACCGTCATCTACAACAAAATATACCGAACACACCCATGGCTGACCTACCTTTGCCGTTGCAAGCTGCATAACTTTTTGTCGGTTAATTTCATCAGCGTTCACAGAATTACTTTTCCTCTAGGTGTTTTTCGCGGGCTTTGTTTGCCCACTCATCAGCCATCTCATTACCTGGATCGTTGTTATGTCCACGCACCCAAATCAATTGTGCCTGCGAGTTACGATATAGCGGACAGACTTCCTGTACAATATCAAGGTTTTTGATCTCACCACCTTTTTTCTTCCAGCCATTCTTTTCCCAACCAAGCGACCATTTAGTGATGACATTAATCCAAAACTCACTGTCGGTATATATTTCACACTCGGCACCATCAGCATCTTTTAAAGCAGCGATGAGTGCCTTTCCTTCCATGCGAATATTAGTCGAGTCTGCCTCAGCTCCCAAAACTTCAGGCTGCATGTTTTTTATCACAGCAAATCCACCAGGACCAGGGTTGGGACTACAACTCCCATCGGTATAATACGTAATCATGCTTTTTAGTATAGCGCACTTAAGCGCCATACCTTATCTATCTGAATCCATCCCCAATTCACAGAGTGTTTCTATCATTTCTTTACGCGACAGTTTGTCGGTTTCAAGTTTGTTGTTTTTTGCAATAATATGCCCTTGTATAAGATGCTTAAAGAATATTGCGTCATTACGCCACAAGAAGTTGATTTGAAAATGGTCGATTGTGCTCATAACGCGGCTGGCAATTGTAAGAGAACCAAACAGTGGACCCGTGCCGCACGACACATTCAGCACGTCCTCGATCTGAAAACTAATGGTATTTGATGTCCAGAAAAAGTCGCGTTTAATGATACTGACCTTAGTGCGATCAACGATAATACTATCTGGGAAAAGTGTCACCGGGAAGACCGTTCGCGCACTAGCCAAAACTTCATGGGATTTTTTAACGATATGCTTAAGATTTTCTACATCTCGAAGTTCTTTTTCTTTTTGCGCATCAACTTCGTCCCGTATGAATGCAGGTGTGCGTGTAAAGGCGGTATGCTGCCAAGTCGGTAGCTGCACCTCCTTATGCAAGATGTCTTTTACATCTCTAAAAGCCCTGGTTGCTACATTGCCCATTTTTTTACTCTGACGCACCAGCATTTCATAAGGCGATCGGACATGGGGTATGTTTGATGGGTTTTTTGTTTCAATAACTTCATCTTCATTCATACCGTTACACGCACCTCCGATAAGGTTACTTCTATTATACAGCCCCTTAAGCAAGCCACGCAAGATACGCCTCATATATGCGTTACAGAGGCGAAAAAAATTTTGTTGTTTTTATTAGGCAAAGACGGTCAATACTGGCGCCAGATAAACACAAGCGTCGCGTTTATCACAGTAAGAATAGCCATAACGATACCTTGCGTCCTATAACCGGTCGCATAAAACGCAAGGGCTGCAAGTAAAAAAAGCACTCCAGCAACAATTGACACCCAAGGCCAACCTAGACGTTGAGTAGCCTGAGGAGCCATAAATATTCCCCAGAACACCATAATAATAAGGGGCAACCCAAGGCCAAGAACCCATTTCAAGAGAGTCGTTCCGCCTATGTGATAACCCCACATACCAAAACCAACCACCATTGCGAGCTCCAGGAAAAAACTGAGCGCCAGGTTTATCATCTTCAAACTATTCATGAACTTCTACGCCATTCCAAAATGCCACGTAGTTAGCAAAGTTCTTGCCCACACGCTCAGTTGAGCCTGCTTTTGGCTCTGGATAATACCATGCGCCAAATTCATTAATGTCACCTGCCACCACAATATCATAGTAACTTGCCTCGCCTTTCCAAGGACACGTCGTATGGTGGTCGCTTTCGGTAAAAAACTCCCAGTGAAGTGTCTTTGGTGGAAAATACCAATTTCCTTCAATCTTTATAAGATCTTCTTTGGGTGATTCTGCGATAACTTCGTTGTTCCATACTGCTTTCATGCACTAAGTATATCAGTTCATCTCTATGACTGAATACTCTGTATTATCACAAAATTACGTGAGTAGTAGTGGTTCGATCGTTGCAAAGACATCTTCTAACTTGGCTACGATCGAAGGCGTTCCTGCAATCATTGCATTCGTTGTAAACGGTGCGTCGTGCGGCTCATTCAGTGAATGGACAATTCCACCAGCTTCACGGATAACCAAAAAGGCCGCTGCGTTATCCCATGGCTTAAGGCCATTATGATGATAGGCATCTATACGTCCACATGCTACCCATGCAAGTATCAACACGCCGCTTCCAGGACAGCTCGTCCATGGCATGATACCCGTTTGTTCGTAAATCGCAAGATGGCGCCGTAAGTTCCGTGACATCGCCTCATCATCATAGCTATTACTCGTTGCAATGCTAGCGCCTTCTAGCGCTCGCTGCGAACTCACATGAATCAGATTGCCATTACATAGTGCACCCTTGCCTCTTTCAGCCTCGTACAGCTCTTCACGGTATGGATCATACACGACACCGCAAATTGGCTGGCCGCCCTCAATATAACCGATAGAGATGGCAGATTCTCGCATATCACGCTTAAAATTATATGTTCCATCAATTGGATCGAGCACAAAACCCGTAAACTCAACTTCATACATTTTTTGCCGAACAGACTCTTCGTCTTCCTCCGATAGAATAGCAACACCTGGAAAAGCTCGCCCAAGTTCATCCCGCAGAATATTCTGTGATTTAATATCCGCCACAGTTACGAAATCTTTGACATTTGATTTTTTGGTTGCTTCACGCTCGGTACTCGAACGCATAAAAGCGCCCGCTTTCTTAGCAGCTGTCTTCATTTCATCAATCATATAGCTAGTTTAACACCGCGATAGAGACGTTCAGGTATGTTGCAAAACAGACCCAAGCTATATATGGAACTAAAAGCCAAAAAGCCGTGCGGGAAAAAGCACGAAAAAGAATCATAGTTACAGCAAGTGCAACAGAGAGTAACACAATTACCAGAGCTCCGCCCCATAAGTTATGCAAACCGAAGAACACCACTGACCACAAAACATTCAAGAGTAATTGAACAGCAAACGCAAGGTACGCTTGTTGCTTAGCTTTTTTCTTACCAACAGCCGTCCATACTAAGTACAAGCTGATGCCCATTAGGATATATAATACAGTCCATACAGGGCCAAACACCCAGTTTGGCGGGTTAAGTAACGGCTTTTCGAGATGCGAATACCAGGTTGGAATTGCTGAAACCGTCGCCAGGCTCCCTATCACTCCTGCCGATAACGAGATGATAACTGATATAAGAAGTTTATTTATCTTGCTCATGTCTCAACTATAGCATAAGCGTTGTCAACTTGACATTAAACCGCAGTGGTGCCCTACGGTTGAAGAGCTTCGCTCTTAAAGCCAGGCAATCCTCTTATCGTAGACTATCAATCGTCACGCGCGTTTGTGTAGTCGTGTCGCGATCACGAACGGTTACCGTGTTATCCTCAAGCGTTTGAAAATCAATTACAACACAGTTTGGTGTACCGATTTCATCCTGGCGACGATAACGCTTACCAATATTCCCGTTATCATCCCACATGACAGCTCCGTACTTCTTCTTGAGCATCATATATACTTCACGAGCTTTTTCTACAAGTTCAGGTTTATTCTTAAGAAGTGGCGATACTGCATATTTAACTGGGGCTAGTTCCGGGTCTAACTTTAAGACCGTACGAGTTTCGCCATTTTCAAGTTTTTCAACTGTATAGGCATCGCTGAGTACAGCCAAAAATACACGGCCCATTCCCATTGATGTTTCAAGAATCCACGGAATGTATTTTTCATTTGTAGTTGGGTCATTATAGCGTAGATCCGTACCAGAGAATTTCATGTGCTGAGTAAGATCATAGTCGGTACGATCGTGCACGCCCTCAATCTCATCGAAGCCAAGTGTTGGGTAGTTATATTCTATGTCCCATGCATCCGAAGCATAAAAAACTAGGTTCTCGTGCTGTTTCCAGCGCAGATTACCTGCTTTGATACCGAGTGAGAGATACCACTGCCAGCGTTCGTCTTTAATACGCTCGTACACTTCTTTGTTCTCGTGTGGCTTTACAAAGTACTGCGTGTCAGCCTGTTCAAACTCACGCGTACGAAACAAGAAGTTTCGAGGACTAATTTCGTTTCGAAAGGCCTTCCCAATTTGAGCAATTCCAAACGGAATCTTTACTGGCATTGTATCAACAACGTTTTTAAAGTTGAGGTAGATCCCTTGGCACGCTTCACCAGGAAGATACACAGGACGAGAGTCCTCTCCTGTAAAGTCTCCGAGGTTAGACTTTACTAGCAAGTTAAATGGTTTTACGTCGCTAAAATCTTTATTACCACACTTTGGACATTTGATCTTATCGCGATTTTGGTCAAATAATTTATTGAGCTCTTCTTCGCTCATCTTCTCGTCGGCTACTACGCCAATTGCACCGAGCTCTTTGTCAACGCGAATCCTAGTGTGGCACACTTTACACTCTGCAAGTGGATCAGAAAAACCACCAACATGACCAGATGCCTCCCATACGCGAGGGTGTTTAAAAATAGCCGAATCAATACCAACGTAATCATCGCGGTCATAGACGTTTGCCTTCCACCATGATTTTTTAATGTTGTTGAGTAGTTCAACACCATTAGGCCCAAAATCATACATTCCAGCTTCACCACCATAAATATCACTGCCCGGGTAAACAAAACCACGACGTTTCGCAAGGCTGACAATATCTTCTAGTGTAATACTTTTTTCTTCCATATTGTTCAATTATAACAGAGATGGTACGCATTGCGCATCCCCTATCTAATATTAGTATTACTACCGCATATAGCGTGTACGTTTTGTTCTTTTTACAATATACTACACATATTATACTCATATTGCCTATGCTATACTTCGAAAGTCGATGCACGACCTACCCATCCAAGGAAGGGGCAATCATGCCTCAGAACCCCGAGTACGCGAGAGCTCTTAAGATGATCGATCTCGCCGTGCAGCACGCTGGAGAGGGTTACACCGACATGGCTCGGACCGTCCTCAGGGCGGCTCACCGTGACGGGCAGCTCGATCGTCCAGATCGCTTCGCTGGCCTTCTCCAGCATCAAGCAGCGACATTGCTGGTCGGTCTGATGACCGGAGGTTCGACAGACGCCGCTGCACGTGGTGTCACGAAGATCCTAGGCGACATGAAGCGCCTTCGGAGAGAGGAGCAGACCGGCGTGCTCGCCCTGTGTGAGCGCGTCATGGACCGCCTGCCACATGCGGTGAGTATCAACAGGAAGCTCGCAAGAGCAAACCAGCTCGCCGAACAGCTCAACTACATCGGCGCTTTCACTGAGCTTCATCGCGCCATGGCTATGGCCAAGCACAACCAGCATCTGACCTCGCGCGTAACCGCACGGAGCGTTACCGATACCGGTAACGCTGTCATGACCCACCTGCTCCAGAACAACTCACAGGACAGAGTCATGGCGATCATGCGCGAACTGCGGGCCAAGGGCCTCGTGGAAAAGTAGTGGCACATCGACCATACAGCCCTGGGCGCACGGCTATGTAAAAATAGTGCGCCACTTACCTGGTCTTATTTATTAAAATACACATATTATACGCATACTGCTTATGGTATAATTTTCCTGGTCGACTTCCATAATCGCACACCACCAAGAAAGGCTCCTAGCCCATGGTGCACAACGATGTTTCGCGAAACCGATTCGAGCGAACGATCATGACGATCCTGCTGGCCATCGGCCACATGTTCGGGCTCGATCGCACGCCCAGCTCCCCCTCTACCTCCGATCGCCCATCGAGCAAGACTCGACAGGACAAGCACGGGGCTGAGGAAGCCCGCCAGCGATTCCAGCGAGCTATTTCAATGCTTGCTCTCGCCGTCTCCCATGCCCAGCATGGATGCCCGGACGCAGCCCGCACCAACCTCAACGCCGCCTGGCCAGATCTCAGGCATAATGCCGCAGCACGCATCCAGTACCGCGCCACTACGGCGCTCGTCCTAGCCCTCGAAGGCAAAGTCCGCCAGGCTGCTGTGCACCTGGATCAGGCGCTCAGCGCCTACACCGCTGCCCATAGTACTCTCACGCCCGTCGTTCGTGAACGCATTCACCAGCTCTGCACCAACACCATGGAGTACCTGCCCCATAGCCGTCACATCGAACAAACCATTCGTGAAGTTTACATTGCCAGGGAACAAGGAGATTACGTTACGGCACTTCGTTTGCTCGAGCAAGCCGACAATACATGCACTCAGCATGTCCGGCTCGTTTCGCCACGCACAACCAGCAACCGACTCTCGGCCTGGTACCACATCCTGGAGGATATGCATCGTCGCGGTGGACATTCGACCCGCACCATCCTGGACGCGTTCCGCCCCCGGCAGTCCGCGCCAGCTACGCCCTTCGTGGGCGCAGTCGCCTAACAAAACGGAAGGATGATGTTAACGGCCCCCGGCGCACGGCCGTTTAAAATAGTGCGCCACTTTTCCTGCCTATAAAGCGATTGCCGCATGCTGACGTGCAGTCCTCAAACATGCCGGAAGAATTGGTTCTATACCACCAATCTGTGCTAGAACCTTTAGAGACTTGGCATTCACAAGACGTAAAAATTTAATATGATCCGCGGTTAGATCACCATTTACGGCTGCTCTCAATCCTTGCTCTCCCACATCATAAAGATAAACTTGATCGGAACTTAATTTTTGTCCATTAATATCATTCGTGAGACTTAGCTCGCGTCCTAAAAGCATGGCATACCTAAGATAAAACCATATTTCAACCATGCCTCGTGGAATCGTTTTTCCATCAAGACCCATAAAAACTTCTTGTAAGACTTCGAACCAGTCGGGTTCGTCGACCGTTTCTGTAGCACGCGAAACCTGCTTAACAACTTCGTAGCCAAACTGCATAGTATCGTAATCTTCTAAAATATGTCGATAAAATTGAATCAGCCTTGCTGAGGTTAGAATACCCAGTTCACCTCTACCGCTACTGATCACCACATCGCTAACGGCAAACAACTCAATCCCGCCGGCTAACTTGCTTTTCTCACGGCGCACCCCACGCGCCATAACGTTGCGTTTTCCCTCGGGAGTAAGGAGATGTAAAATTCGATCAGCTTCACCATAGTTCGTACGGCGCAGCACGATCGCTCGCGTACGAATCGTCGTCATAGCAACACCTTCTTTATTGCAACAACAAGATCTTGCGGTACCATTCCCGCCTTATCTAAAACGTCACAAATACCATAGGCTTTCACATCCTCTTCGGCAATTTCACTAGCACTCGTTGTACATAAGATAACTGGAATTGAAGAAAGATCGTCGTGTGATTTTAGCTCATGAAGCAAAGTAAACGCGTTAGGACCTACAAGTAGTAAATCGAGAACCAAAGCGTCTGGTAGCATCGTATCCAACGAATCTATCGCTGCTAGCGCATTCGGCACTACTTCAGACCTAAATCCCGCCTCAGTTAGCGTTCGTTGATAGTGCTCGGCCATCCATTCATCGTCTTCTACAATTAAAATGTAAGGTATTTTCGTCATAGGAGCCTCAGCTGTGATGATGCTACTAAGTCCACATAGAATGTAGCGCCATCGCGGTGTCTAGTAGCGCCAATTCGTCCATGCATTACTGCAGCAAATTGGCCTGCAACATATAATCCAAGACCGCTTGCTTGTGGGCGTGCATGGAGTGTCTGCGTGTCTGTCCCCAGATTAGACTGCAGACGCTGCCAGATGTCCGGTGGAACAGCAGGACCGTAATCACGCACTCCCATCCGGATTTTACCGCCACTTTCATGCGAACTTATCTTTAATTCAACCGGCTCCGTACCTTCCGCATAATGAAGCGCATTATCACCAAAATTTAGCATAATCCTCCGTAGTAAATCGCGATTTGCTACAACTAATATAGGCCGATACCGCGACGCGACGCGAATCTGTCGATTCTTTGCCTTATAAAGTGGCGCCAGTTCATGTGCAACTTCTTCGCACAACTGACGCGGATTAAGCGGCTCTAACTCAAACAAACTATCTTCGAGTCGTGAGGAACGCGACAAGTCGGTCGTTAGCCGAAGAGCACGCTCACTTGTTAATGTAATTTGTCGAAACATTCGCTCCCGCTCAGAATCACCGATTGCCCCAGTCTCCAACGAAAGCGAGAGCTGACGAATAAGCGCAAGTGGCGCCTTGAGTTCATGTGCTGCAGTGAGCAAAAAATACAGATCACCATTGCTATTTGGCGATCCGTCTTTTGCTTTTAAGAACCCCTCGTCCCCTGTCATACTACCTCTAGTGTAGCACGACAGTACCTCTATTGGTTAAAATCGATCGTCTTGATAAGATTTTCAAAATCAGGCTTAAAGGTATCAGCGTCAGTTCTAAATGTTACGGTTTTATCACGAATCTGATAGATAACCGCGGCACCACGAATATCTGGTGTAAACTGGCCATCAAGACGAGTACCATTGTGTCCGTTCGAAGTTGTTGCACTCGAATGGAGGTCGCCGTTCTTCACTTTTTCCTGGTAGGACTGAACAACTTGAGCATAGTCCTTTTGCTCAATCGTAACGCGCAGAGCAAATTGCTGCTTTTCACCAAGTGGGGGTACTGTTATAGGATTAAGATAGGCATTGTACGTCGTACCTGAAGAACCAGAACCGTCACTCGCTACAAATGCGCTCCAGGTCTTAGGATAGTTAAACACGAGGCGGCCAAGATTATCTGGCCCGACAAACTGGCGATTGGGCTCTTTCTCACGTTCAGCAAATTTTGCCTCATCCTCGTTTGCCTTATCGTTTTTTGCCTGTGCAACAGCCAGTGCAATTTTATTGTCAACATCGGTTTTTTGCTGATCGTAATTAACATATGCCCAGATAGCCGCCGAACCAGCTGCAAGTACGAGCACCGCCAGGCCAATGATAGCGATCATCGAGCCACTTATTCCACCTGCTTCGTGTTTATGTTGATACATACTCATGGCGCTATTATACTTATGGCTTATTCCGTTGTAAAGGATGAAAGATAAAGAGGTGGTGCGCGCCGAGTTCCTTTAACGGCTGAACGCCATGGAATGAGCTGCCATATGTTATAACATGCAGCGATATTCCCAGTCTATCCGCCTCACCTTGTAGCTTTCGTGCTAATTTTTGAATATCACGCTCAACCGCAAATGCATAAACAAGAGTCGTTTGAGGCGGCAACTTTACCAACCAAAAATCGTTCAAGTGCACAGTCACGTTTTTATTCTTCCGAGATAAAAACCGGGTGATAGCTACGAGTGCTGGGTTTAATTCGTACCCGACTGCATGTGCACCTCGTGCCGCCGCTAGCCGTAAAATAATACCATCTCCCGACCCTACGTCTACAACTAGATCATCCGAGCCGACTTTATACAGATCCTCGAACGCCCGCTCCACTTCTTTACGGTGACTCGGTACGTATGGTGCACCTCGAAACACAACAAAACCAAACAGTAATACAATTGCTGCAAACAGCCAAAAACCCCACATCATCTATGCCTCGTCAAATCTCTTTTTGACAATCGTCACCTCATTCTTAAGAGCCTGAAGATCATGCTCAATTTCAGTCGCCAACTTCTCAGCTTCCTTGAACTTATCGAGTGCCTGCTCTAATTCAAACTCATTACCGTCGAACCACGATACAAGTTCATCAAGTTTAACCGTTTTTTCTGCAATACTAGGCTTTTGTGCTGACATTTCGTACCTCCGCTGTAATCAGTTTATCGCTTTTTTCAATTTCTATCATGCCACCTACCACAACATCCCCTCTCACCAATGCATAACCGCGAGCAAGAACCTTACGTGGATCGAGCTCTGCTAATACCCGACGTGCCTGAGTCAACCGCTCCTCGTAACGTTCATGACGCCGATCAATCGATTCTAGTGAAGCTTCTATTCTACTTCTCACTTCTTTACTCCACCTGTCTATAGCTTGCTCCGTTCGAGGTAGTAACGTCAGTACGCGTGCATGAACACCCCTCACGATCTCATCCCTATCCGGTACAAGAATCTGCGCAGCGTTACTCGGCGTCGCAGCACGCACATCAGCCACCATATCTGCGAGACTTACATCAACCTCGTGTCCCACGCCCACAAGTGTCGGCGCACGGCTAGCAGCAATCTCGCGCACTAACAGTTCATCGTTAAACGCGCTCAGGTCGTCTGCGCTTCCGCCTCCCCTAATAATCACAACAACCTCAGGTAGGTTTTCTTGTTCGTTAAAATACTTAAGGGCCCGAATTATCTGATCCGGTGCTGCTTGCCCCTGGACTTGCACATGGGCAACATCAATCTTCAAACCACCCCAGCGATCATTAACAATTTTCATAAAATCAGCATATCCTGCCGCATCCGTGCTGCTAATAACCGCTATGTGCTGTGGAATCGCAGGTAGCTGTCGCTTGCGTTCTAGTGCAAACAATCCCTCTTTTTCCAGCTTAGCTTTTAGCAACTCAAAACTCTTTTTTAAGCTACCTTCTCCACTCGGTCTGATCGTGCGAACCGTTAGACTAAACTTTCCCCACTGCGTTAGCTTGGGAGTTGCCGAAACGATAACTTTCATGCCATCTTCAATCGGCAAACGGAGTTGCCATACAGTCATAAAGCAACTGACACTACCGCTTTTGTCCTTTAGATCAAAAAAGACGTACTTGCCCTGATTAACCTTGAAGCTAGCAACTTCCCCTTCAACCCCAATCGACGGAAAGGCGTATTCAAGCGTCTGGTTTGCAACCGCAATAAAATCACTGACGCTTAAGAGAATTTCATTTCCCATATTTTAGCAGCGCCCGCTGGTAGAATAGATAGCCCAGTACGATCGTCCCCAACAACAAAATCACCCTCGTTAGGACAATACCAGCAATAGCAGTCCCCTTATCGAGACCAGCAACCGCCAAAAACGCTACCATGATAGCTTCATAAGCACCCGCACCACCTGGAGTGACCACAAAGAAACCAGCAATTGTTGCGACGCCATAGGCAATCAAAATGGGCGCTGGGTTAACTGGAGCGCCCAGTGCCCAGAATGTAATCAAGAATAACGAGATGTCTAGCGTAGTGAATAGTAGTCCCCACGCTAGCGGTTTTATAAGAATTGCTTTGTCATGTTTCAGCGCCAAGTAGTCCTCGTGCATCTCCATAAAAAACACCTCGGTCTGCTTTCCACTAAGAACCTGCTCTTTTTTACCAAATGTTACTCGACGCACAATTCGATTGACCGTTCGCACTGTCCATCTCGAAAAACTCACGATACGCTTAGGACTACTTAAAAGATATATTGCCGCTAACATAATACCCATCATAAGCGTCACAAGCAACGAACTCATTAAAATAATCCAGCGATTAATACTACCGTCCAGTGTCACGATAAACACCGCGATCAAAAGCAAAATAATAAATGCCACAAACCCCATTGCATAGCGCACAACCTGCGCCATCGTTGCCCTGCCCGATGAAACCCCGTACTTGCCTAATCGCCATGACATGTACGATACGCCACTCACACCACCGCTAGGTAGTAGATGATTCACAAAGTTCATTTCCAAAGCCATACCAGCAAGTGCTGGGCCGGATACTTTTTTGATAGAGTCTTTTGCTCTCAGGTATGAAAACATCATTTCACCACCCGTATAGTAAACCAATATTTGGCCAGGAATCAGCAAAAGAAGAATCCAAATATTTACCCTACCAAGCAGCTCCCATGCTCGCAAGAGCTCATGTCGGGAGAAAAATATGATAACCGCAATTAAAACCAGTGTTATTACACTTAACCAAGCTCGAAATGACATGACTCTAGTATATACTAAATGATATGTATATTGCGATTTTAGGACGGCAGCCGGCACTCGGCGTTGGAGAACTCGAACATTTATATGGACCAGACAGCGTTCATTGGTTTTCAGACCAATCCGCAACTGTTAATTCGACTCACTTTTCGCTAGACACACTGGGCGGCACACAAAAAGCTGGTCGCATTATTATAGAACTATCGCATGCCGACTGGCGCCGTGCCAGCATGAAAATCGTCCAAACCTACAGTAAGGAGTGGGCAGCTAAAACCGGCAAAATTACACTTGGCATCAGTGCTTACGGATTCGAAGAATCGTCGCGCGATATCCAAAAAACCGGTATCATTCTCAAGCAAAAGCTAAAAAACTCTGGCATAAGCCTTCGTCTTATTCCCAATACCGAAGCCGCTCTCAGCAGCGCTACCTCGCACCATAATAAGCTCGGTTCTGCGCCAAATAAAATAGAACTACTTATTCTTCGAGCACGCAACGGTCGAGTCATTATTGCCGAGAGTATCGGCACACAAAACATCACTGCATATGCCTTGCGTGACCAAAAACGGCCAAAACGAGATGCTTTCGTGGGCATGCTTCCTCCAAAACTTGCTCAGATCATGATAAATCTCGCATCACCAGTCACTCTACCCCAAACATCCGACAACCAAGAACCAATTCGCAATAACTCCAAGGAGAGGCCACGTCTTCTTGACCCTTTCTGTGGTACAGGCGTCGTTCTGCAAGAGGCTGCGCTCATGGGCTATCACGTTTACGGCACTGACCTTGCTGATAAAATGGTCGAATTTAGCGAAGCAAACCTTAAATGGCTTGCGGAGTCACATAGTACAACAGTTAACGTTGATCTTCACCAAGGTGATGCTATGGAGACCAAATGGCAGCAGCCAATTGATGTCGTTGTATGCGAGAGTTACTTGGGACAGCCATTTAGTGCTCCTCCATCTCCAGCTAAGTTAATGCAGGTAAAAGACAACTGCAACCATATTATTTCAGCATTTCTAAAAAATATCGGGGCCCAAATCGCGCCTGGCACACCACTCTGTATAGCGATCCCGGCTTGGCGCAATTATCAGGGAGAATTCACTCATTTACCGCTCACACGTCAACTTGATCATCTAGGTTTTAGTCAGTATAAGTTTAACGGCGTCAAACCAGAGGACTTGCTCTACTACCGCGAAGATCAGATTGTCGCACGCGAACTGCTCGTGCTCATAAAGTCTTGACGAAACAGTAGTTTACAAGTACAATAGAACGGATTGATTTAGAAACGTTAAGGAGTATTCATGTCACACGTTAAAGCAGGTGGTTCTAGTAAGAACATCCACAACAACGCCGGCCAACGCCTTGGTGTGAAGCGCTTTGGTGGCCAAAAGGTCAGTAATGGAGAAGTTCTCGTTCGCCAAACTGGCAGCACCAAAATCGCTGGTCCCGGCACATACATTAGCAAAAACTTCACAATCCACGCTGCTGTTGATGGTGTTGTTACTTTCGATAAGGTTAAAAAAGGCCATTTTACGGGCAAAACTGTTCCTCGTACCCGCGTCAGCGTTCAATAGCTGAATCGGCTCCATAAAATAAATACCCCCGTCTCTCGGGGGTATTTATTTTAACTGCAAATTTATCTATTTCTGAGGTTGATCAGCCGTCATACCGAGGTGAAAACGAACTCGTTCAACAACATCTCCAATAACCACCTGTGATTTAACTAAGTAATCGTCGACGCCTAGTGCCTCAGCACGCTCTTTGTCCTTAGGCTGGCTTAGAGCTGTAAGCATAATTACTCGCGTATTGGTTGTTTCAGGAGTATTGCGCAGGATGTCTAACACATCAAAGCCGCTAATTTTTGGCATCATCGCATCAAGCAGTACAAGGTCAGGCTTAAATTCAATCGCCGCAGAGAGTGCTTCCTCTCCGTTATTTACTTCACGGATTTCAAAGCCTTCTAGCTCTAAACGAGATTTATAGACCGCAGCAAGTGCTGTATCATCTTCAACAAGTAATATTTTCTTCTTTGTGTCCATAACTACCTCTAATATTACTCAATGTTAGTAAAAAGCACAAGCATGGCTATTGTCCCAGATGACTCATTGCCGCTGTCATCTGTGGATCATTGCCAGCATTCATATCATCAGCCGTCAATTTGACTGTCTGATCAGGAGTGATTCCCTGCTTATCGATATTCTGACCATTAGGAGTATACCAGCGTGCCACTGTTACTTTTAGTTTAGTTCCAGCGCCGAGATCAAGTACCTTTTGCACCGTCCCCTTACCATATGTCTTCTCACCTATAAGCGTTGCGACTTTATAATCCTTTAATGCACCCGATACGATCTCGCTCGCGCTCGCTGTACTTCCATTTACTAGAACTACCGTTGGGACACCGGCTAAAACAGGATTATCGCCGGAAGTCAGTTGATCAGTTGTTTGACCGTTCGTGCGCTCCGAAACCACTAGTTTATCCTTTACCCAAAGTCCAGCTACATCCTGTGCTGCAGTAATATAACCGCCGCCATTATCACGAAGATCCAGAATTACACCTTTTACATTTTGCTGCTTAAAGTTCTCTGCTGCTTTTTGCGCCAAAAGCCCCGTCTGGTCGTCAAATCGACTGATCGTCAAAATACCAATGCCGTTGGTAATTTTACTGTCAACACTTGGATTATCTACCGTTGCACGCGTTACTATAAAGTCTTTTTGTGTTGTACCGCGCATGATTGTCATTTTTACGGTAGTGCCTACATCGCCACGAACTGCCGTCGCGGTTTGATCAGCCGACCAGCCGCTCGTCGACTGATCGTTAACTGCCAAAATAACGTCCCCCGCTACAAGTCCCGCCTTTTCAGCTGGATTACCTGACAAAATACGGATAATCGTTGGCTTATCGCTTCTTAGGCCAATCTCCGCACCAATACCACCACCAATATTGCCCGAAAGATCGTTATCAAACGCGCTCGCCTCTTTAGCATCCATGAATACCGTAAACTTATCACCTGCAGCCGCGACAAGGCCCTTACTTGCACCATCAACAAGTGCTTGCGTATCAAGCTTACCATCATAGTTTGCTGCAAGCTGTTGATAAGTTCGCTGCACAGCACTAAGATCAAGTGTTCCCGTTACGACCTTAAAGCCAAAAACAGGCGCAATTGCACCAATTATATCCGCACTCCGTGTGCCCGCCACAAATCCAAGTATTGCCGTAATTGCAATCGTCAAAAAATATATGTTCTTAGTAATACCGGCCGATCGCTTGTGCGCATTCGCCGTCGCCATGGTATGTTGGTTATCTGCCACTATAGAATCATTCCCTCTCTTATCAGTAAGCTTCTATAAGTATAGCGCACTCCAGGTGGAGTGCGCTATACTTCCTATGCTTTTCTTTCTCTTAGAAATAGATGTATTGCTGATAGGTCCCAATCGGAACTTGCATCTTACTATAGTTGCCCCAGCCAGGACCACCAGCATTGTAGTAATTGTACTGACTAACGATCATCGTACCCGCATTTTGGTCAACACTTTCAACCCAAACGATGTGACCTGGCTCACCGCCCGACATAATAACACCAGCAGCATGGGCACGTGGCACAGAGCTTACGGTATACCCAGCGGCATGACCACTCGATGGCCAGTCATAGGCATTACCCCAGCTAACAGGTGCATAACCCGTTTCCTTATAAACACGCCATGCAACGTAGCTTACACACTGACGACAGCCGTAGCCTAGACCATCAGTACCGTTTCCATCAACACCACCATAAGACCACGCGTTGGCGTCGACATAACAGTTAGATGAGTTCCACGGGTAATCTGTCGTACCGGGCAATACAACCCCCGTTCCACGACCACCGCTAGCAGCGGCAATAGCAGCCTCGATCGCAGCCTGCTGTTGTTGCTGTACTTGAAGTTTTTTCGCTTCACGATCAGATGCGAGGCTTTGGTATGCATTTTCTTGGCCTTGCGTTTGCGCAAGCAAGGTGTTTTGTGCGCTCTCTTGATCAGCAAGAGCTTTACGTGAATTAGTCTGGTCAGCAAGTGTTCGTTGTACATCAGCTCTTTGATTCTCAAGATCGGCTTTTAAAGCCTTAATCCGCGTGATAGCCTCGGTAAGCTGCGTTTGAACCGAAGAACGGTAAGTTTGTTTGTCTACATAATCACCAATATTCTTACTACTAGCCAGCATTTCGAGTGGCGATATAGATCCATCGATATAAAGGTCGGCGATAGTCGTACCGAGAGCCTTCTGATTATCAGAGATCTGCTGTTGGGTTTGAACGATCTGCTCTTGCAGCTTGTTATACTTTGCCTGGCTCAAGTCAATTTGCGCCTGAATAATAGCCTTCTGCTTTTCGATACCCGCAATCTCTTGTTGCAATGTTCCGATTTGCGTTCGGAGTTGTCCAGCCTGAGCGGTATACTGGTCTATTTCACCTTGCAACGCAGTAATCTGATCGTCGAATTTATCAGCGTATACACGAGGCATGATTGAGAGTGGTGCGGCTATAACCATCAAAACGGCAGAAGCTACAAGTAACGAACGTGTAACTAACCCTTTTGAAACTGGTGTGGTGGACCGCTGTTTCATTAGCCTGATATTACCACAAGCATGATGAAATGTCAACCGTATGCACCACTAGATCTTGAGGTAACGCCGAGTAGCAAGAAGAGCGGAAATAATGCCAATAATGGCTCCAAGGAGGATCATACCAAGAAGGACAATGACGATATAAACCGTCGCAAGATGTATCGTGTTGTCGATACCAATGCCATAACTCATTAGCGTGTTTTTAGAAGCATACAAAAGCCCGACGCCAAGGCCTGTGGCAATAATAGCTGCAATGAAACCGTATACAACCGCCTCTACAATAAACGGTCCGCGAATAAAACTGCGATCAGCGCCAATGAGCTTCATCATCTGAATTTCGTCACGGCGGTTAAAGATGGCCATACGAATAGTATTAAAAATAATCAGTGATGAAATCGCAATGAAGATAATACTAGCAACAAGGCCTGCTTGTTCGGCAAAGTTTACCCAGCGACCAATATTATCGATGGCAGTCTTACGATCACCTGCAAATGATGGCGCACGATTTGGATCAATGTCCCTTTTCAGTGTCGGATCGGTGTTTACAAAGTTGCGCAACTCGTCGGTCTTGTTAATATCAACCGGACTAATGCGGAACGTTCCTGGGAACTCATTTGTTGCCTCGTTTAACGCGTTGAGCGTACCAGCATCTCCGCTGTTTGCTTGAGCAAATTCTTGACGCGCCTCTTCAGGACTGACATAACGAACATCCCGAACCGAATTTTTGAGATTCTTAAGGCCAGTTTCTATATTTTGGATATCATCGCTCGTTGTATCTGTTTTGACATAAATAGACATATCCACCTTATCGCGAATTTCACTGACCGTATCAAGCAGGACGCTGCGAGCAGATAGCGTTACAAATACTACCAAAAGCGTAATCGTCATAACCGCCGTAGCAGCGATCGTGAGCCATGCATTACGACTGAAATTGCTCACGCCGTATTTGCACATACGAACAAACGTTAACCACTGGCGACGGTGATGTTTTTGCTGAGAAAAAGCCTTGGCGTCCAGTTTACGCTTACTCATTGCCTGTAACTCCCCTGTGCTTGATCACTGGTAATTTTGCCGTGTTCCAATGTAACGACACGACGTTTCAGTTTGTTAACGATGTCTACGTTATGAGTTGTCAAAAGTACCGTTGTACCGTACTTGTTGATTTTTTCGAGCAACCGAACAATGTCCCAACTGTGACGCGGATCAAGATTACCAGTTGGCTCATCTGCGATAAGGATTTTTGGCTGACGAACAACGGCACGAGCAATCGCGACACGCTGACGTTCACCACCCGACAGCTGATGTGGAAATTGGTCTTCCTTACCCGCAAGGCCAACGAGCTCAATCACCTTTGGTACAGTATTCTTAATTTCACGGTTGGTCATGCCGGCAATTTCAAGGGCAAAGGCTACGTTTTCAAACACAGTGCGCTGTGGCAGCAACTTAAAATCTTGAAATACCACGCCAATTTTACGGCGCAATAGCGGAATATGTTTATCTTTTAACGTGTCATAATCGATACCACCTACGACGATCTTGCCGCTGGTTGGTTTTTCTTCGCGAGTGAGCAGTCTAAGTAGTGTCGTCTTGCCTGCACCACTAGTACCGACTAAAATGACGAACTCATTTGGTTCGACGTGTAGGCTTATACGGTTGAGTGCGGGTTTGGCATCTTTTCCGTATGTTTTTGTTACCCTATCTAAAAGAATCATCGCTGTCTATAGTATACCATAATCACTTTTATGGCTACAGACTGGCCAGTGTTTTAGCTAATTCATACCGTGCTCAAGATAGGCAGTCATGAAGCCATCGAGCTTACCATCGAGCACACTTGAAGCATCACGATCTTCATATTTAGTACGGGTATCCTTCACCATGGTGTAAGGGTGTAATACATAGTTGCGGATCTGACTTCCCCAGTTGGCTGACTCACCAGCATGTAGGTCGCTAACATTTTCGGCATGCTGCTCTAGTTGAAGTTGTGCTAATTTTGAACGTAAAATACGCATAGCCGTCTCTTTGTTTTGGAGCTGTGATCGTTCATTTTGAATAGCAACCACGATACCGGTTGGAAGATGTGTTACACGCACAGCGCTATCAGTCGTATTAACGCTTTGACCACCATGGCCGCCTGCCCTATAAACATCTATCTTTAGATCTTTATCGCCAATACTAACTTCTTCGGGTGCTTCAATCTGAGGTAATACCTCGACTAGCGCAAAGCTAGTTTGTCGGAGGTTATCGCTATTATACGGACTAAGACGAACAAGTCGATGCACGCCGTTTTCAGAACGTAGTCTTCCGTATGCATAAGGACCTGTAACTTCAATCACACTTGCCTTAATGCCCGCTTCATCACCGACCGAACGTTCCACAATTGAAGTTGCAAATCCAGACTTTTCTGCCCAACGTAGATACATTCGCTCGAGCATTTCAGACCAGTCCTGAGCGTCGGTTCCGCCAGCTCCAGCACTAATTCGAATGATCGCGTTATGGTCATCGTACTCACCATTAAAAAGTAGTTCTTTTTTACGCTCGGCAAACTCAGCTTCAAGCGCGTTTACTTGACCCTCGAATTCTCCCAGTAGACTATCGTCACCAAGCTCCATCAGCTCATGCATATCCTCAGTTTGGGCACGAAGTGTCTTCCACGGTGTTACCATAGCATTCAAACTAGCAAGTTGCTTACTTCTATCTTGAGCGTACGCAGGATTATTCCAAATTTCGGGCGCCGCTAATTCATCCTCGATCGTACCCGCCAAGGCAGCTTTGTCGTCAATTGCCAATTGCGCATAGGCAGCCGATATCGACTGACGCAAGGCATCGAGCCGTTTTAACAATGGCTGCATAATTCCTCTCCTCTTGTACCTTTATTGTAGCAGATTATAAATTTTTAACCGCTGCGATAAACTGGTCTCCGCGGTCTTTGTAGTTTTTAAACATGCCGAAGCTTGCGCACGCCGGGCTTAGTACTACCACATCGCCCGCCTGCGCCTGGACAGCTGCAGTTTTAACGATTTCGTCCATCGTGATTGTTTCGCCCAAGTTAAGATATGGAATACCTCGAGGTTTCAATACCGCCTCAATTTTCGACGCTTCAGAACCAATCAACAGAACAACTCTGATATCCGCTTTCTCCGCGACTTCAGCCACGGATGTAAAATCCGCCCCCTTGCTTGAACCGCCTAAAATAAGTACTTTTGGTGCGTCAAATGCAGCCATGGCAGCGATGGCACTGCCTGGTGTAGTAGCAATACTATCATCGTAATAGCGAACGTTTCTTTTTTCGTCAATCAACTTAAGCCGATGTGGCAACCCGGTAAATTCTGAAAGACCGTGTGCAATAACTTCACCATCTTGCACATATGGCCATACTGCATTAATTGCCGCACAGGCATTATCCTGATTATGAACACCCGGAATTACCAGCGCGTCCGTTGAACAAAGTCGTGTTTTGTCATACCAGAATGCATCAGACGCTACGTGAGCAGCCGTTTCAAACTGGTAAGGTTGTTTTATCCCTTTTGACTGTTTTGCAATTGTGGCTGAGTGAGGATTATTAACATTGTATACCGTGATGTCATCTTCATTCTGGTACAGCACGATATTCGTCTTAGCTGCAACGTATTCCTCAAAACTAGCATGGACATCCAAATGATCCGGCTCGATCATAAGCACCACTGCTACATGCGGTGATTTTTCAATATCCCACAGTTGAAAACTACTCATTTCGTATACAACAATATCTGTTTCAGCAATCTTTTCGAGTACATCAAGCGCAGGCATACCGATATTACCGACTAGATGGACCGTTTTACCGCTTGTACGTAAAATACTTGCGATCAGGCTACACGTCGTTCCCTTACCCTTACTCCCAGTTACGCCAATGATCGGTGCCCGACACTCGGCAAAAAATTCATTAGTTGCCGACCATATCTTACCATCCGTTTTAATTTTACGTGGTGCAAGACCTGCCGTTCGCACGACCATATCAAAACCATCTAGCTTTTCAAATACTCCTAGACCCAAGATCGTTTTCGCCTCTATTGGCAAATCCGGTATGTCTTCACGTTCATCAATAATCGTTACATCGTGTCCATGACGCACAAAATAATCGTAATTTGATTTACCCTCAATTCCATAGCCTGCGATAGCGATCTTCATAACTTCATTCTAGCGCTTTTCAAACAAACGAGCGAGCTTATCATTCAACTCGACGATCTCACTCTTTTCACCACTGCTTACACCGGCAAGTACCCATGCATCACTGGCAATAAACTCTCGAGCGGTTTCAATCATTTGTTCTCGATTTGTCTTGCGAATAGAATCTGGGACCTTTTCGTACTCTTTTACTACACCATCAGCAAAGTAGCGACCCGTGTAAAAGTTACTGATCTGCGCTACTGTTTGAGCTCCCATTTGGTAGCGACCAAGGGCATACGACTTAGCTGCCGACAGCTCGTCCTCAGTAACTTTCCCATCCATGACATACTTCATTTCGCGTACGATAATATCGAACAATCCATTTGCTGTATCAAGGTTTACCTGACCGCCAAAATCCCAACTACTGTCGTGAAAACCGACTGATGTATCAGAGAACACGCCATAGGCAAGACCTTTTTTACGAGCCGCACCATAGATACGTGAATGCATAGTCCCGGTTAAAATATGATCTAGAATATTCATTGCCTCAGCTTCGTCATCCGTAAGTTCACGTGGCAATGTAAGTGACCAACCGAACGTTAGGTTAGATGCTTCTTTACGACGTATAAGAGTAGGGTTTGCACTTGTCAAAATATCACGCGGAACCTCAAATCGTTCGCCCTCTGGCAATTCCCACTCCGCTAGCTGGCGTTTGATCTCACTCTTGCGACCCTGTAACTTACCGGCAATTACAAAGCACATATTTTTTGCAGTATGCGTGCGTTTATGATGCTCGCGAATATCGGCAAGACTTACATTTTGAATTGTCTGTAGCCGCTGCCAAAATGTGTAGACGTCCTCGCCAAGCAGCTGCTGAATTTTTGGCCATAATACTCGGTTGTGATTATTAAGATAACCCGTGAGCTCGCTCTTCACATTACCTTTTTCAGCTTCAAGTTCACTTTGGTTGAACTTCGGCTCACAAATAGCCACACGCTGTAATGCTAAAATACGTTCCCACTCAAAGTCAGCACAATCAGCCACGTAAACCATGGAGAGATCACTCGTATAGGCGTTATGGTATGCGCCATTTTTTGTAAACTCAGCCTCATAATCGTGCTCGCTTTTAAATAGCGCGTTGGCTCCAAATGCCATATGCTCCATCACATGAGCTGTTTCATAAATGTCTCTGCTCCGAACATAACGGTTTCCTGCACGAAACTGAAACTGAAAGCTCATGACGGTGGCGCCTGGAATATCAATCAGCAGACCGCGCGCACCGCTAGGAAGCTTCACTTCTTCAACTGTATGTTTCAAAATCCTCTCCTAATCTAGGTTCTCGCTAAAATACTGTCCTCTATTTTGACACTTTTTACCGATGATTACCACCTTCTCTTCTGTGTTTTTGTGAGATTTTTAGCTCGTATGACAAGAATAATTGACAAAAAATTATTTATATTGTAAATTAATTATGCTTATACGCACGTACATTTCATCGATTGCGGAGGATTGACATGCCTACTGTGACCATCACTCTGAGCTCCCTGTTCGACAAGCCTGTCCCGAGTCACGGAGACGCCATCGAAAGACGACACGACCGTCTGGCGATCACCTGGATCGGCGTGGCTATCGTTGTAATGATCGTCGCTACCGGTCTCGAGCTATGGGCAATCAACCACATGGTCGGATCGCTCATAGACGGGTTTACCAGACACTTCATGCCGACACAGTACCACGCAACCACCACACGATGAAAGAAGCCCGGGCTTCGGATGTAACCCTAAGGGGGATCCGAAGTGCCGGGCGTTTTCATTTTTGTTATTTTTACTTACGGTTCTTTTTGCGGTTTTGGCGTTCGCTCTTTTTCTTTTTGCGAACATCGTTCTTGTGCTTATTTACTTCAACGACGGCCTTGGCTTTTTTAACCTTAAAATCACTATCGCGACTTTCCTCACCGCCAGTCACTTCGTTTACGCCGCGCTCAACAGCTGATTCTGCGAGACGAGTTAGTTCAGTATCATGTTCCTCTTCTTGTTGCACAGTAATGTCGCTTGGACGAACATGCATAATTGCACGCAACACTTCGTCGCGCAGTGTTGCTTGTAAGCTTTCAAAGAGCTTCTGTGATTCGGCACGATACTCTACTAACGGATCACGCTGACCGACGGAACGCCAGTGGATACCTTCACGAAGATGTTGCATATTCTCAAGATGCTGCATCCAGAGTGTATCTAGGATCTGCAGATAGACTTCTCGCTCTACTTTGCGAAGAACCGTTGCAGTCAACTCATCTTCTTTGTCCTTATAAAGCTTTTCAACTACGTCCTTAGCTTGTTGAAGACGGATCTTGTCCTTCTTCTCATCACCAATCGCAGCAATCTTCTTCTTATCAAGCGGAAATACCTCTTCAAACTCATCAACAAACTTGAGGTTATTCTTGGCGGGTACGTATGTCAGCTCAAGCACTTTATCGGCGATCAAACGTTCGATTTCCGATTTAATGTCATCACCCTCAAGAATCTTGCGGCGCATCACATAAACAACACGACGATGACGATTAATAACATTGTCGTACTGCACAACGTTTTTACGTGTATCGAAGTTGTAGCCTTCAACACGCTTTTGTGCGGACTCAAGCGTTTTAGATACAGCCTTATTCTGAATCGGCTGATCTTCTTCTACACCAAGACGGTCCATGAGGCTCGCAATACGCTCGCCCTGGAAAATACGCATTAGGTCGTCTTCGGTTGAAACGTAAAATTGCGTTTCACCTGGATCTCCCTGACGTCCAGCTCGACCACGAAGCTGATTATCAATACGCCGAGACTCGTGTCTCTCAGAGCCGATGACAACCAGGCCACCGAGTTCTTTTACACCTTTCCCAAGCACAATGTCGGTGCCACGACCGGCAATGTTCGTTGCTAATGTTACCGCGCCTTTTTCGCCCGCTTTAGCAATAATTGCAGCCTCGCGTTCGTTATTTTTAGCGTTCAAGATTTCGTAAGGAATTTTTTCTTTATCAAGCCAGCTGGCAATCAACTCGTTTTTTGATATTGAAGCTGATCCCACTAAAACCGGGCGCTTCTCTTTGTGGTACTCCTTAATTGCATCCGCAACAGCTTTCAACTTTCCCTTTTCCGTCTTGAAGATCAGGTCTTCTTTGTCATCACGAATAACTGGCATGTTGGAAGGAATCTGAATAACGTCAAGGCTATAAATCTGTTGGAACTCTTCTGCCTCAGTAAATGCCGTACCAGTCATACCAGAAAGCTTCTTATACAAACGGAAATAGTTCTGGAATGAGACCGTTGCAAGCGTCATACTTTCCTGTAGTACGTTCACACCTTCTTTTGCCTCAATGGCCTGGTGCAAACCTTCGTTGTAACGACGACCTTGCATTAAACGACCCGTGTGTTCGTCTACAATAATAACTTCGCCATCATTCGTAACTACATAATCTTTATCACGCTTGAACAAGGTTTGTGCTCGGAGTGCTTGGTCCATATGATAGACAGAACGTACATAATCTGGCGTGTATAAGTTTTTTATACCCAGCATCTTCTGCACTTTCTCAACACCTTCGTCCGTCAGAGACACGCTTCGGCGCTTTTCATCCAGGGTATAATCCTCAGGCGTAAGTTTTGCAGAAATTTTTGCAAATTGGTAATAGCTGTCGGGATTTTCAGCAGCGGGTGCACTAATAATAAGAGGCGTACGGGCTTCATCGATGAGAATCGAGTCAACCTCGTCCACGATCGCAAAGTTGAGTTCACGCTGACGAAGAAGGTCTACTTCGTTCACCATGTTGTCACGAAGATAGTCAAAGCCAAATTCATTGTTTGTACCGTATGTAATGTCTGCCGCATACACTTCCTTACGACTGACTGGGCGGAGTTTACGCATACGAGGATCGTCATGCGCTTCATTATTGTAGTCAGGGTCATAAATAAACGAAGCGTCGTTAATAATGACACCGGTAGAAAGCCCCAAAAAGTCATACAGTTTGCCCATCCAGCTTGAGTCACGTTGTGCGAGGTAATCATTTACGGTCACCACGTGCACACCCTTGCCTTCAAGTGCATTTAGGTAAACTGGAAGAGTCGCGACAAGTGTCTTACCTTCACCAGTTTTCATCTCGGCCACGTTACCGTCATGAAGGGCCATGCCGCCGATCAGCTGCACATCGAAGTGACGCATGCCAAGAACACGATCACTCGCCTCGCGAACAAGCGCAAATGCATCAGGCAAAATCTCATCAAGTGTCACCTTCTTATCTTCAAGGCGCTTTTTTAAAAGGGCCGTCTGTTTTTGCAACTCAGGCGTTTTCATTGCCTTATACTTGTCGGCAAGCGCATTGATTGCACCAACTTTTTTCTCTAAACTCTTAACAATCCGTCGCTGCGGATCACCAAAAATCTTCGTTAACGCTGATTGTCGGCTGACCATAAAATCCTCATCCCTCCGGTGAACTGAAACTTCTGTAAAATACTATATACAGTATACGCTGTTTGCCTTAGTGGAACAACGTGCGCTTCGATTTTTTCTACATACGATTCCCATCGACCACTCTCTCTTACTTAGAGTTGATAGCCTAAGCAACCAGTGGATATGGCAAGAGCGACCTAGTGGCCGCCCTCTTGTGTGTATTTACACCTTACAAATAATTGATGCCAATGTTACAATTCGCGCGCGTAGCTACGCTTGAAGCGACTTAAAACGCCACGACGGCCAACATGCAAGACTGTGTTTTGTTTATACTTACGCAACTGATTAACTAGCTTCGCCTCGACAATATCAAGCGCCGCCAGTGCATTGACCGTTGAGTCTTTTGCAGTCAAAACTTTGTCTGGTACAGTCAAAATAACCTCGGCTTCATACTTGTTGCCGTAGTCACGGTTAACTTGCTTAATTTTAACCTCAGCTCGCACACTTTTACGCGCGTGCTTGGGAAGGTAGCGATCAAGCCGACCAATTTTTCTAGTGACGTATTTTTTGGTGGCGGCGTCCAACTCGTATTTGACGCCTGTGATATTAATCGCTTCAATCATGCTACCCTCCTTTTGGTTAGGTCTATATGCCTATTATACTGCCTTTCCAAGCAGATAGCCAAACGCCGCGTGCTCGGCCTCTTGGATTCCTAATTCGGCGATGTCAAAGGCAGCATAGCCATACTGTTGACACAATGCGACATAACGCTCACTACGTTTTGCGTTAAATTTAGCCCACTCGTGCATCTTTTCATCACTAAAGTTCTGCATCCAATTGTTATCGCTGTCACTATCACGAATGTTCATAAGTCTTTCGTATTGCAATGGTGAAGTGTCCACCAGAAAGGCGGCCGTATGTTTAAGCTCAAAAAGTTCGAGAAAGTCCGGCCAGATATTCCCCTCAATCAATATGCCATCAGCGGGTGCGTCACCGACCGCTGTTTGTATGTAAGATTGATAAAACTGCCACATAGCCTCATCGCGCCGTCGTAGCCGATCAATTTTCGCCTCGGAACTCGTAGCTGTCGCAACGCTCGCAGTGACATGATCAAAAATATCAGGAACCCACTCTGGCTCAAGATTTTCCTGAAGAGCGTGGACAAACGCATCACCTGCAATCACTTGTCCATCAATCTCTTTACGGACGCGCGCCGCAAGCGTTGATTTGCCACATCGTGCCGGTCCACCGATAAGGTAGATCACTAAAGAATCTCTCTACCGCCGATGTACTGACGTAACGCCACAGGAATTCGAATCGTTCCGTCGGCCTGCTGATGGTTTTCTAAGATTGCAATTGGCCCACGGCTTAAGGGTAATGCGGTCGCATCGTTGGTATGAATCAACTCTACTTCGCCATTTTCACGGCGGACACGAGTTTTAAGACGCCGAGCCTGATAGTCTGTCATGTAGTCGGCCGTATGCGTTTCACGATATTTATTCTGGCCAGGTAGCCATGCTTCAATATCGACGCCGCGCGCGTTCGGCTTACCGATATCTGCGGTACATTTTAGCAGCACTTGATACGGTATTTCCAAAAGTTGCATAAGTTTTTCTTGGATAGCAACCATAAACAAGTGTTCATCAAGACCTTTTTCAGCCACACCTAGACTTTCCATTTCCAACTTGTCAAACTGGTGCATACGGAATGTACCTTCCATATCTTTGCCATACGTTCCAGCTTCACGGCGAAAACTAGTTGCGTAACCAATGTAGCGCAGTGGAAGATCTTTTTCATCTAATATCTCATCAGCATGCATGCTTCCCAGAACATGCTCAGCACTTCCCTGTAGCCATAAGTCATCGCCCTCAATTTTATAGCGATCATCACGTGGCTCAAGACGATCCATCGCTTCATACAAGTCTGTACGAAGCATGAACGGTGGCAGAACTGGCAAAAACGGCTTGTTCGATACGTTTAGGTTGTTTTCTCGAATGATTTCGTCCAGAAATACCTGGTCACTCAGCTTGTCCATTACAAATTGAATAATCGCAAATTGCAGCTTTACCATGTCACCCTTAAGATAGGTAAAACGAGATCCAGCCACTTTTGCAGCTCGTTCTTTATCCATCCAGCCACGAGCATCAGCAAGTACAGCGTGATTCTTAGGCTCAAAATCAAACTTAGTGGGTTCACCTACTTTTTTGGCAACCACATTTTCATCTTCTGTCGCACCTACTGGCACATCGGCGAGAGCCATATTTGGCACTTTTTTTAGCAGTGCCATAAAGCTTTCATCAGCTTCCTTAAGACTCGTCTCAACCTCTGTTAATTGCTCTTTTATTTCCTTTCCTTCAGCAATCAGATTATCGGTTGGTTTGCCGCCTTTCATACGTGAGGAGATATCGTTACGCCGATTACGTAGTTCGTCTGCTTGCTGCTGGAGCTGGCGTTTGGTTTTATCCCAACGCAGCACCTCTTCGACGTTGACGTCGTAACCCTTGCGACGTGCGTTTTCTTGCACGGCTTGGGCGTTTTCTCGGATGTAACGTATGTCTAACATGCCACTATTATAACCTTATACGACACAATTGCCTACAGATATAAACTTGAAATACTTATGCTTTCATGCTATAGTAAGTGCATGGTATTTCGACGCGCCTCAAACAACAGCGAACCAAACACATTTGCTCGCGAAGTGGTCGATGCACTCGAAAAAACAAAACTTGATCCCGAGACAACACTCGTCATGGGCGGCAGTGCTCTCGCCCTTGCTGGCATTAGTCGCGCTAGTGACCTCGATTTGGTCGTACCTTACTTTGCCACTTACCGAAATTTACAAGCTTCGCGCAGACTCCCTAACGGCTCACCCCTTCAAGACAAGGTCGGTGCTCTACGTCCTTTTCTAGAAACAGTGCCGATGTATGTCCCTCAAGATACGCTCGCTGTTGATGTAACACATCCACATGATGATAAGCATCACCGACCAAATCAGGAGCTTGATCAAGAGTTTTTACGAACGATTACTTCGTTCGAACACGTACATGGATACCCTGTCATGCCTTTAGATCTCGTCCTAGATCACAAACTGCATCGTACTGGAATGCCTAGTCGCAAAGACCGCCAAGATATACGCGCTATCCGTCAGCACCTACAACTAAAAGACCGGGGATAACCCGGTCTTTTAGTTCATCTACTCTGTTCGCAGTGCCTCGATCGGATCGAGTTTTGCAGCTTTTCGTGACGGGAAGTATCCGGCCGCGACCGCAACAAGCATCAGCGCAAGGATCAAAACAATACTCGTCATGGGGTTAAACTGCAGTAGAGCAGTACCCGCATCAAGCCCTAACTTGTTAGCTATCCAAGGATTGAGAAGACTCGTAGCAACCGCAAGACCGGTTCCAATAACTCCACCAAGGAAACCAACCCAAGCAGCTTCGTAACGGAATAAGCGTCCAACATCTTTCTTACGCGCACCAAGTGCCTTCATAAGACCAATCTGTTGTGTGCGTTCAAGTACACTAATGTACTGCGTATTGATGATACCAAACACTGAGGCGAGAATGGCAAGGAAACCAAAACCGGCGACACCCCATTTAACAACATCAATAAACTGGAATAGTGTTTGCTGGATGTCTTTTAGAGTTTGAACCGTATAACCTTCATCTTCTATCGCTTTCTTAACTGCATCTACCTTAGATACATCGCCAGCACGGGCGGTAACACCGCTGTACTCGTTTGCTTGACCAGAACCATCACGCTGATAGGCATAGATGTCTTTGCCGTCGTCGGCCGATATCGTTAGCTGTGGCTGGTATCGTAGTTGTAAACTGGATTTTTTACTTACGGCCGTTACCGTCAAGTTTTTATCCTCACCCGTATCACCACGAATACGTGGTGTTTTATCAAAGTGAATAGAAATGGTCTTGCCAATCGCCTCTTGGGCATCTTTAAAACCAAGCGCACTAAGATATTCTTCCGGTACGACAACCTGACCCGTCGATACCTGATTATTCAGCATCGTACCAGCCGCAAGTGGCACAACCATACGGTCACTTTTGATGGTAATACTGGTCTGATATTTAGCAGCCAAACTGTCACGCTGCATATACGTCGGATTAATGCTATACATCGGCGTTACATCTTGAATGTCAGCAGTTTTCTCAATCTTTTGCACATCAGCATCCGTCAAAACATTTTTGTCTGTCGTTGCTACGCTAGAGTCATATACTTTTGGCGAAAGATCTTGTGTATTTGTTTTTGCAAAGATGAATATACTACTTTCGTCACCATTACTTTTCACAAGATTATTCGTGTAGTCCTGTGTTCCAGCGCCTGCTGCTAGTGCGACCGTTACCGTAAACGCACCAACGCTAATAGCAAGACTTGTTAGTAAGGTGCGACCTTTCGCATGACGCAAGCTTTGACCAGCACGACGAACAATATCTCGTGTTTTCATTATTTAACACTCCTTTTTGCTGTTTCAATCTTTTCAATTTTGCCATCTTTAATATGAACGCGCATATCACATTTTGCTGCAAGTTCCGGATCGTGTGTCACAATAATCAATGTCGCACCGTTATTCTTGTTGTAACCAAAAAGCAATTTTTCAACAACCTCCCCGGTTGCACTGTCAAGGTTACCGGTCGGTTCATCAGCGAATAAAATTTTTGGATTATTCACAATAGCACGCGCAATAGCAAGACGTTGCTTTTGGCCGCCTGAGAGATCTCGAGCCCGAGATTGTTTCTTATCAAGCAGCTCTACTGCTTCAAGCGCTGCTTCAATTTTTTTATCGCGTGTTCGCTGTGAAACATTGGCAATTTCCAAAGGTAAGCTCACATTGTCATAACAAGATTCGTTAGCTTGAACAAAAAAGCTCTGAAAGATGAAACTCATGCGATGGGAGCGAAACATGTCAATCTGTTTTTGACTAAGCTTCATAATACTGCGACCATCAATCACAACCTCGCCCTTATTCGCACGGTCAAGTCCGCTCATTACATGCATAAGCGTCGATTTTCCCGAACCTGACTTGCCAATAATAGCGACGCTGGCACCTTCCGGAATATCAAAGTTAATGTCATCTAGTGCCGTAAAAATGTTCTGTTTCTTACCGTACGTTTTTGTAACATGCTTTATTTCTATCATCATTCCTACCTTGTTACTCTTATATTACGTGGTTCAATAAATTGCATCGTTGGCGTCGCACCGTCTTGTTCAACTCGTGATTTTACAACAACGTATTGTGTCAGTCCAACGGCCGCGAAAAAACTTAGCAGTCCTACACAGATAATAATGCAAACACTCGTGATAACACGCTTGGTCATTTTTCGCGCAAAGGCAGCATAGGCCAATACACCAAACAGCGAAGCAAGAAGCAATCCGGCTACGATAGCAAAGACCAGTGCTATCGTCAGCATATGCGATTCAGCAATATTCTGCGTAAATGCTCGGTAGCGGTTAAAGAACACTGCGAAGCCTACCATTGCTGTAAAGAATGCTGTTCCTGCAGCGCCAACGACACATACAATACCGACGATATTTTGAAGTATCCGCTTCGTACCTTCATCCATCCTAGTGGCCCTTGGCTCAATTGTTTCGTTTACCTCACGAATTGAAGCAATCGTGACTGGCTTTCCAGCCATTTGCAACCTATCTGCAGCCGTGCGAGCAGGTGGAACGACCGCCCATAGAAGTATATATGCCAAAAGCGCCGTGCCAAACGAAGCAAGTAGGAGTAAGATGAATACAATCCGAATGAGAGCCGAATTAACTCCAAAGAACGCTGCGATTCCGCTTAGTACGCCGCCAAAAACTGCATGATCAGTATCGCGGTATAGCTTGCGACCGGCATTATTCATAGGAATTTCGTTTTCTACAGAATCCTCTACACCCTCGCTGTCAGCTTTAAATTCTTGAGGTTCCCCCAGTTGCGCCTTCAGTGCCTTTACATCAGTGCCCGAAATCACATGATCCTTTTTAACGCCGCGCTCGGCCAAGATTTCAGTCATCCTAATTTCAACATCCTCAACCAAATCAGCATCGTGACTGTATGCCTCCAACGCCTTCAGATAGACTTCAAGGTCTTTTTTTGCACCAATCTCTACATCGTAGGAGGTCTTGGCGATATGAATTCTTGTAACTTCTTTCATAGCTTTTCCTTATAGCTTCTTCAGCGTTGCATTTAACGTTGTAATCTTATGTGTCACTTCACTCATAACCTCACGCCCAAAATCGGTTACTTTGTAGTATTTGCGAGGTGGTCCCTGCTCCGACTCCTGCCATTCATGCGTTAAAAGTCCATCTTTTTGCAGACGACTAAGCAGTGGATAAATCGTACCTTCTACAACCACGAGCTCGGCATCGCGCAAACGACGAATCACATCGCTTGTGTAGACAGGAATATCGCTACACACCTTTAAAACGCAGTACGCCAAAAAGCCCTTGCGCAGTTGCACCGCCAACTGTTCGGCATATTCTTCGCTTAAACTTTTCTGTGTCATAGTTCTATGTTATACAAGGTACTATAAAAATACAAGACCTAAAATAAAACCGACATCGATAGCCGGTCTTATTTATAAGTCGTTCAGAGTTCTGTATAGACCGATTGCATCGCGAACACGACGCGTGAGCCTCTCTTCGTCCGTCGGGTCACCGGTGTTTACTATGGAATTCACGTTCTTAGCCTCAAGCTCTGCCTGCGTCCTCGGTATAGCCTCGGGCGCGCTCATCGTGACCGCTGCCGTCATACGTGAACCAGCAGGAATATCGATCTTCTCACGAACTGAGTCAACAAATCGATGGGATGTAACCGTAATTTCATCACCCCGTTCCACAAATGAATAGTCGGTCAACCGACGACCTAATACAAAAACTTCGCCTTTAGTTGGATCTTCTTCATGCGCACGCGGATGCTCAATAATATAGCGGCCGAACTGTTGCACAACCCCAGAAAGAAGCGGTCTCACGACGCGTTCGCCCATCGTCAAAAGGATTTCGTTTATATCCTCTACCTTAACCCTTTTCGGATCAACTGCGGTTTGTGCCCAGATCAGTTCCATCTGAAGCCTAGACTGACCCGATTCCATATCCACTACACCGTATTGAGACAGAATTCGCACCGGCTGCTCTGGATTATCCTCGTGTCCTCGAAGAACGTTGGGCGATCCCCCTTGTAAAACAGGTATTTCGTTTACAGATGCGGAGGTTTTTTCGTGTTTATCCCGTCGTAAACGCATTGTGATATTTTTATATCATGTATACGCTTAAAAGTAAAGGTTACTACTTCTCGGCCTCTATCCATGCAGTCAAAGCCTCACCGTATTTTTTGAGGTTTTCGCGCCAATGTTCGTCAGTTAGTAAGCCGCCTTCGTCAAACGACAATCCCATTGTGTTTGCTACATACACCTCCGGCTGGCCCATCAGTTTCATACCGAGGAATGCTACGATATGTCGGAGATCAGACTGAGCGATAGCAGTTCCGACCGGACTAATAGAAGCACCGATCATTCCCACTGGCTTACCCGTAAAAGCACTCGTACCATATGGCCGGCTAGCCCAATCGATTGCATTTTTTAACACACCAGGTATGCTCCGGTTATACTCAGGTGTTACAAACAATACACCGTCCGCCGCCGTTACAATATCCTTAACTGCTTGAGCTTCAGCTGGATAGTTAGCCTCGAGATCTTGGTTAAAAAGAGGCAGCTGAAGATCAACATAGTTAAACTCTACGCCTTCAGGCAAAAGTTGTTCAAGTGTTTTAGCTATTTTTTTATTGTATGACTCCTTCTGCAGACTACCTACAAATACGGCAATTTTAGTCATGTTTTACTCCCTTATTACAATTACTATACTTAGTATAGTATAATTTCTATTTTGTACAACCATTGTTTTTTCTGCTAAATGTTTGGTAATCATTGACTTTTAAAGATGTTTATGCTTATATGTATATACAACATAACAAAAACAAAAATATGTCAGAACACTTACCTAGCACGCTACCATCACCCGAATCACTCCCCGCCACTCCTGATGTGGATCCGGAAATGATAGACGAGATCAATTCAATCGAAGAGCCAAACGATACACGCGTAACTTCGAAGTGGGCCATTCGCCTCGAGATCACTGCAGAGAAAGTAGGTTCATTCCTTGAAGGCCGAGCTATTAATAAGGCTCACAAAGAAGCCTTAAACGAAGACCAGAGTCGCAAGGCTCAAGCACAGAATGAAGCATACGACTCGTACACAGAGAACGTAAACGTAGTCAAGGAACGTGAAAGTGGCGAACGCAGTCAAGAGCGACGTGAAAAAGCTAAAAAGCTCTTTAATAAAATCGGAAACGCTAGTCTTAGTTTTTTGGAGTCTCAAGGTATTATTCCCCCTCGAGGTGAGTGGCACAAACAAGGTAAGGGTAAATTTAACATGAACTTCTCTGCTTGGATCGCACGTAAGTACGTCGCAGCGAAAGAACGACGAGATGCTCGAACTGCTGGATTTCTTTCTGACGAACAGAACGAAGCAGTTATGGGGGAACCCGAACTGATAGACACTGAAGCAGTCGATGCCGCTAGTCCTGAGGCCGAAGAAGCAGCTCCGGATAAAAGTGGTGAGTCTGAATCCCCTGCTCCAGAACCTGACGAGAAAAGTATCCCCGAAGCAACTGAGACTGAAGCAACCGGGTCTGACGAGGAGACTGGCAGCGACGAAGAGCGCGCCCTTGCTGCTCGTGAAAAAGCCACAGAGCGAGCTGCGGCAGCAGCCGAACGACGCGAGAAGCGCCGCGAACGTGTTAAAAATGTGAGTGAACGTGCAAAGAATATCGTTCAGAAACTTAAGCTCGGAAAGCTCGGTAAAGGCGCACTTGCCTTACTTGGCCGCGCCCGCGCGAGTGCCTCGGCAGCCGCAACTGCCTGGATGGACTTTGGCAGAGAGTAGTATAGTAAGACTATTACATAGTAAAAATCAAAGGATTATGATGGAAGAACAATATATTACAGAAGACACGCTCAAATCATTTGGTGTCGCCATTGGCGACCAGGATGAAGAATCGTTACTTGAGCATTTGAATGAAACTCTACAAGAGCGCATCGGCGCGGAGGTAGCCTCTACACTTGACGAGACTCGGCTCGAGCAGTTAATCAACCTACAAGAAGCAAATAGCACTGACGAACAGATTGGCGTATGGCTACAACAAAACGTACCTGAACTGAAAGAAATAGTAGAAGATGAAATTGCCATCTTAATGGGTGAAATTGCCGAGAACACTGACGCGATCAACAAGACCGTCTAATAACTGTTTTGAACTAATATATAAATAGCTCCCAGAGGAGCTATTTTTTTAATCAAATTTCACACCAGGATAGAGTTCTCGAGTCGTTGCATCATACTCAACGCGGAGCTGCGGGAACGGCACACCTTCACGCGCAGTGACACCCTCAAAAATCCAGAAGACACGCTCGCTATAGCCCCAGCCACAAGCTGGTGGCATGCCATATTCGAGCATCTCAACGAAGTCGATATCGAGCATCATTGCCTCGTCATCCCCTGCCTCGCGCATTGCCTGTTGTTCGAGAAATCGATTGAGCTGGTCAATTGGATCGTTCAGCTCGGAGAAGCCATTGCCAAGCTCACTACCCACAATAACCGGCTGGAAACGTTGGACTGTATTGTCATCATCAGGATTACTCTTAGCAAGTGGACTAATAAACTTAGGAGTATTAATGAGCCATACAGGCCCAGCGACGTCTTTGCGAATGTTCTTCCATAGCTTATCAATACCACGAGCGCGGTTTTCGGTTTGTTCTACCTCTAGCTTGTTATCAGCGAGTGCCTTTTTGACATCATCGAGCGAGCTTTCGTAAACATCAATACTGTAATGCTTCTTAATAATCTCGGCATAGTCCCAAACTTCCCAATCGCCACTCATATCAACATCAAACTTACCAAGTTTAAATTTGAGTGTGCCGAATGTCTCTTGTAGCACATATTTATACATGCCCTCCATGAATGCCATGCCGTCCCGCCAGTTAGCGTAGGCCCAGTACCATTCCATAGCGACATGCTCCGGAAGGTGTTCGTCACTATAGTTTTCGTTACGAAAACGTGGACCAAGATCATAAACCTTTTCAAAACCAGCGCCAACAAGTCTTTTAAGCGGAAGCTCGTGGCTTATTCGAAGATAAAAATCTTGATCAAGAGCATCCATGTGGGTGACAAACGGATTAGCATCTGCACCGCCAGTCGTATGTTCAAGTACGGGGATATTTACCTCTATGAAGTCGTGATTATTAAGATAATCACGTGTTGCCTGCCAGAATTTTGAACGACGGACAAAACGATCCCGAACGTCTTGGTTAACGCCCATGTCGAGGTAGCGGCGACGAAGACGCTCTTCTTTATTAGTTAACTCTGTCGGAATTGGACGCAAACTCTTCGTAAGAAGACGCAGCGTTTTAACACCGACAGATATCTCGCCAGTTTTAGTTTTAATAACTTCGCCCGTAGCTTCAACGAAATCACCGGTATCAAGGAGGGGCAGCTCTTTGATACCAAGGATACTTTTAGGGGCGTTGAGCATATCCATGTCTCCATCACGAAGGAATAACTGCACTTGTCCGCTAAAATCTTTAACCACAATAAACGCCAACTTGCCAAACTTACGCAAACCGGTAATGCGACCGGCCACGGTAACCGTCTTACCCTCCAGCTCAGTAAATTTTGGCGAGATCTCGCCCGCATTGTGAGTACGGTGACTTTCCGCTGGGTACGGATTAACGCCGATAGATTTGAGTTCTTCTAATTTTCTTAACCGCTCGTCACGGTAGTCCTGCAGTGTTGCCATATCTGTTACAGTATAGCGTATTAACGAAAAAAAGTCTTTTTATTGTTTTAACGAATTGACACTCTCAAGATGAAGAAATGGCGGCCACCAATACGGTAGCCGCCATCACTCCTAAAACAAATGTGGATTATTAGTGAATTGAAACAATCTCGTAGGAAATCTCGCCTTTAGGTGTAGTAATAGTGACGCTATCGCCTACTTTTTTACCCATAAGCGCTTCACCGATTGGTGATTCGTTACTAATTTTTCCCTCAAGAGGATCAGCCTCTACGGGCCCAACGACGTTGTAAACAACTGTCTTTTTACCAGTTTTGAGCTCTACCTTACTTCCAAGGCTAACGTGTGAGCTTTTGCTGCTCTTAATGAGTTCAGCGTTAAGAAGAATGTCTTCGATTTCAGCGATACGGCTCTCTACCAAGCCCTGTTCTTCGCGGGCAGCATCATACTCAGCATTTTCGCTCAGGTCACCGTAATCACGTGCTTCAGCAATCTTGTCTGCGATCGCACCGCGACGACCCTTAAGCTCTTCGAGTTCAGCCTCTAGTTCTTGCCTACCTTCATTTGTGATCTGATACGTTTTTTTCATCTAATTTTTCCCTTCACCTTTCGATTGCGAATAGTGCTTCAATTCAAATATAATACGCTATATATAGTGTAAACCCCCACCTATAGATTTACAATTCAACCTAGTTTAACAAGCAGCTCATCACGTGTCAACACCTCCGTTTCACCACTTATACGAGGTGTATATTCGTACTTATGCTCTGCCAGTAGTCGATCGCTAACGGTCACCCGGTGTGGAATGCCCATAAGTTCGCTGTCGGCGAATTTTGCACCCGGACGCTCATCACGATCGTCGTAGAGTACTTCAATTCCCTTTTCGGTAAGTTCTTTATAGAGCTCGTCTGCGTGTTGAGTCGCCTCCGCTCCACCAATACGGACAAGGTATACTTTTGCTGGTGCGACGCTCTCCGGCCAGATAATACCCTTGTCATCGGCGAACTTTTCGACAATAACGCCCATAACACGAGTAATACCAATGCCATACGATGCAAGATAGATAGGGTGTTCTTTACCGTCCTGACCAGTAAATGTGATATTCATCTGTTCGGATTTTTCAGTACCGAAATTAAAGATATTGCCAACCTCGGCGCTTTTTACCCGCTCAAGCTCATCTTTTGCAATACCGAGTTCTTTAATAGCATCATCGAGAACTTCTTCGTTTACGGCAATATTTTTCTCGCGGTGTACGTAGAGAATATCTTCTCCAGCATCACAGATAGTTTGGAACTCGTGGCTGAACTTAGTAAAGGCGCCACCGCTAGCAAATGTAACATAGGTGTCCTCACCAAGGCCAAGACGGTCGTAGATACGCGTGTAAGCGTCGGTCACTTTGCTGTAATATGCATCAAGATCTTCAGCACTCGTATGGAGCGAGTACATATCCTTCATGACAAACTCACGACCGCGCATAATACCACTCTTAGCTCGAAGTTCATTACGAAGCTTTGTTTGGAACTGATAAACACTAATTGGGAGATCTTTGTAGCTGTTTACAAAGTGCTGCATCATCTCCATAATAGCTTCTTCGTGGGACCAGGCAAGACCAACTTCCGTGTCATCCTTGAGCTTGGTTTTAAACCATACATCTACGACATCATCACTCCAGCGCGTGGTTGTCTCCCATGTTTCTTTGCGCTGTAGGTTCGTCATAATGAGCTCTTGTCCACCAACTTTATTCATCTCTTCACGAACAATCTGTTTGATATTTTCGAGAACTCGAAGACCGAGTGGTGTATACGCATAAACACCGGCCATAACCTTATAGACATAGCCTGCACGAATCAGTAGTTGTGCGTTTTTAGCAACCTCATCCCCTGGTGCTGTTTTGCTGGTTTTAGTAAAAAGATGTGATACGCGCATAGTTATTGCTCCTGCTTACATTACGAATTAGTAGAAAATATGAGTAAAGTCAAGGTTACCGGCGAGCCGGCATACGGGGAGCGATAAATGAAATGGAAATCTCCGTCATTAGGCTATATTATACCTTACATTATTGGATTCACAAAGAGAATGTAGAATGCTATGCCATTTTTTATCATGTGAAGCAACATACCAGCCCAGATATTTCCCGTTACCTCGCGCAGACCGCAGAGCACCAAGCTAAGTGCGAAAACATCAACGCCAACATTCCATTGACCGTGCACAAAACCAAAGAGTGCGCTGGTAATGATCATAGCAACCCATACTGGCATGATTTTACGCAATTTACCGTACAGAAAACCCCTAAAAAGTATCTCTTCAGCCAGCGGCGCCACAATAATAAGCGTAATGAATGCGACAAGGTACTGTGAGTAATACATGAGATGCGTAAACCCAGTCGACTGGGTCTGGTCGGCGTTGAACCCTGGAATGATCTGTGAAGCAATATAAACGAGTAGCCCCGACCCGATCAAGTAAATGATAAAACCAACAGGAGATAAAAAGATATCCGTCCAATTAGGAAGCCGTGTCATGCCTAGATCCTCTCTAGTCACAAAGTCGCGTCTGATATACCACGGAATGCCGATTACAATAGCAATACTAAGAATATAAATAACAGCTGCAATCACCGCATTTAGAATTGAGCTATCTACATTCGTAAAACTCACGCCAAGGTCTACAAGGATATAGACCAACTGCTGCACAATAACGAGTGCAACACCAAACCCGATAAGTACCCACAAAGGTAGCGCAATAGCCTGCGCAACTTTGTTATGCGCTAGATTTTTAACCAAACGCAGTAGTTGTTGTTTGTTACTTGAAGAGTTTACTAACATCGGCGATTGTTACCACTATTACAAGGGCCATTAAGATCAAGAAGCCGGTACCCTGAATCCGCTCCTCGCGCTCTTTCGTGAGCGTTTTTTTACGTAAACGGTAAATTGTCATTACAAACCAACGACCACCGTCAAGCGCAGGGATCGGTAGGACATTCATTACAGAAAGAGTGAGCGATATGATTGCGGTCAAGAAAATCAACTGAGTAGGGCCAGCTTGCTCTGCCGCCGGGAAGATTGTTCCTAAAATACCCACGGGACCGGCGACACTACTGCTCGCAGCACCAAGGTCTTGATGCGCCTGTGTACGAACCGTTGCATCAGGACTAAATTGCAATACAATACCAGAAACGAGGTTCCCTAAAAGGTTACCGAGGCCTTGCAGGGTTACAATCGTAAATTGGCCTGTCGTCACAACACCGACAACGGGAGCTGACCAGCTGGCGTGAATCAGCTCTTGCTGACCCGAGCCCACACCAAGATATCCTTGTCCGTTCTGATCGTCGGCACGAAGTTGAACACGCGTCGTACGCTCCACCCCGTCACGCGAATATATAATTTCAACATTCTGACCCTTTTTAGATTTTGATTGATCCGCAAGAGCAGCAGATGTTGGCACTGATTCACCAGAAAAACGAAGAATCTGGTCACCAACTTTCAAACCCGCTGTTTCTGCAGGGGAGTTCTTAGCAACTTCTACAATTTCGACCGGTTTTTCACTTAGAATCGTATCGCCTGGCATTGAAAACTGGTTTGGTAAAATTTTCGGAAGACCTGTCCAGGCAAGACCAGTTAAGAGAAGTGCCGCAACAAGCCAGTTAATAACTACGCCGGCAAGTAAGATTCGAGTCTTAGCCCAATAACCGGAGGCGCCGTAATCCCCTTTTTTGCTTGCGTTATCATGCTCGCCCTGTAGTTTTACAAAACCACCAAGTGGCAACCAGTTAAGACTAAATAAGACACCATTTTTAAGCTTTTTTGCCCAAACACGCGGAGGAAAGCCTATACCAAATTCCTCTACGATTACCCCATTGCGCCTGGCAATAACAGCATGTCCAAGTTCGTGAACAACAACAAGAATGACCAAAATTAATAAGCCTAGAATGATACCGAAAATTAACTGCATTTACCCTCCAAATCGTCTACCGCGGCGTGAATATTCTTCTAGTATAGCGGTCACATCGTCTTTTGTCATGTCCGGCCAAAACTTTTCTAGAAATATAAGTTCACTATACGCTGCTCGCCACAACATAAAATTAGAGAGACGTTGCTCTCCACTCGTACGAACAACAAGGTCAACGGGCGGTAGTTCTGGTGCGTATAGATTTTCTGTAATAAGTTCTGGAGTGATTTTTTCTGCAGGTACGCCAGCTTCTACGAGTTTTCTGCAGGCATCGGCTATTTCTAGCTGACCGCCGTAGTTAAAACAGACTGCTAGCGTTCCGTGCGTGTTACTTGCCGTTTTAGCCTCAGCTTCATCTATCGCTTTTGCAATCCCCTTGCTGAGACCTTCACGAGAACCGATCATTTTTAAGCGAATTCCGTTCTCTTGTAGAATGTGAATGTCAGAGGTGAGAAGACGCAGTACAAGCGTCATGATTTTTGAAACTTCTGACTCAGAACGTTTCCAGTTCTCGGTACTAAAAGTGTACATCGACACGACTTTAACGCCCGCCTCAAAGGTAGCCTTCATAACATCTATGCTCGTATTATAGCCAGCAAGATGCCCTTCGTAGGTGGGGATACCGTGCTTTTTGGCCCATCGACGATTGCCGTCGACGATAAATCCTATATGCTGTGGAACAATTGCTTCCTCAGCCATTAGATTGTGAGGATATCCTTTTCTTTAGCCTTGAGCGTCGCCTCTACTTTAGCCTGTGCTTCGGCCATGGACTTATCAAAATCCTTTTCGATGCGTTTGACGTCATCTTCGCTGAGTTCTTTGGCGTCTTTTCTACGCTTTGCTTCTTTAAGACCATCCTGGCGAATGTTGCGAAGTACAATACGAACTTCTTCACCCTTTTCAGATGATTGTTTTACTAATTGCTTACGGCGCTCTTCGGTAAGTGCCGGAACAGGCACGTGAATCACGCGACCGTCATCAGAAGGATTCAAACCAAGTGATTGGTCATTACGAATTGCTGCAGAAATAGCATTAATATTGCTTGGATCAAACGGTGTGATGGTCAGCATTTGCGCCTCGGCTGCCGTAATGTTAGAAGCCTGGTTTAAAGGCATGAGCGTTCCGTAGACTTCCACTTTAACACTCTCTAGCATGCTAGCGTGAGCACGACCGGTACGAATTTTCTTAAGCTCCTCCTCAAAATGAGAAAGTGCGTTATTTATCTTGTCTTGGTAAGAATTTGTATCAAACATATACTGCTATTTTAGCATGTTTTTAAAGGGATGTGTGCCCCGAGATATGAAGTAGCCCCGGTTCCGCGCTATGGCAGACCGGGGCTCCTTCGGGAACATGGTGGATTTGTACGACTATCGCCAGGTCGCGCTCTTCAGCACGGCCTGGACGACTTCGGGCGCCAGACTTGCGCCTGGACCCGAGACTCCAACCACCAGCAGGTGCTGATCCGGGAAGTACCATGCAGCGTTGAAATTGCTGTAGGGGTCCTTGCCGCAGCCCTGACGGTAGTACAGAACGCGCTGGTCGTCGATCAGACTGACCACCGGACCGAGCAACTCCTGCTCGGAGTCGACGGCACAGGTGGACTGTCCAGCCCACGTAGCGACCGGGTTGCCGGTCCCATACTGGCTGACCGAACTCGGGTTCGTGAGGTCGATGAACGTGATGTGTGGACAAGAGGCCGTGTCCGTACAGTTGGTCATGTCCGCGTAGTCCACAGCACCGTCCCAGTTCCGGCTGCTCCAGGTGAGCGGCACGGAGTAGGTCAGATTGTCCCCGAAGGGCTGAGCCTTCTCGGACCTGTCCAACGCGTGCGTTGCCGGGTCAGGAATGATCATGGGATTGGACGGGGTGACCGGGTCGTATGTAGGGTCAGACGTCGGAGACGTTGTGGAACTGGTCGAACCGAGGCTACTCGGCGACGGGATCACTGGCGCTGCCGCGGTCTGCGCCGGGCTGCTGCCGCCGGAGAGGAAAGCTCCGGCCGTGATGCCAATACCACCGATTGCCACGAGGGCAACGATCCCAAGAACAGTAGTGCGAATACGGCGCGACATGGCGTCACGTCCTTCCGGGTTGTCATGTACAAAATCCAACGGTGTTCGACCGAAGGTTAACATTATTGTAACATAAAAATGCAAATAATGCAATTTCTTCCCTGCTGTCGACTTAAAAACCCGGCTACACTGCCGGGTTTTTCAAAGAGTTAAACAGATGTATTATTCGTTTACACCAAGTTCGATACGCTTGAACTGGCGAATCACAATGTTTTCACCAAGTTTTGCGATATTTTCTTTAACATATTCTTCGACACTCTTTTTGTCGTCAAGAATGAACTGTTGGCTCATGAGTACTTGCTCAGCAAAGTGCTTTTTAACCTGGCCTTCAACGATCTTTTCGGCGATCTCGGCTGGCTTGCCTTCGTTCTTTACGCGCTCCATAGCCTCAGTCTTGAAGCGATCTACTTCTTCAGCTGGTATATCAGCCTCAGTGACATACTTAGGACTCATAGCTGCAACTTGCATAGCGATTTCGTGAGCAACTTTTTTAAAGTCATCAAGACGAGCAACGAAGTCGGTCTCACAGTTAACCTCTACTACAACACCGATACGTCCACCATGAACGTAGCTATCGATGATGCCTTCACGGGCTTCACGGTCACCTTTTTTCTCCGCCTTCGTAAGGCCTTTTTTGCGCATTGCTTCGAGGGCTTTATCAAAATCACCATCAGCTTCTACGAGGGCTTTTTTAGCATCGGTCAAACCAACGCCAGTTAGTTCTTTAAGCTTTTTGATGTCTTCGATTGAAACGGCCATTATTATTTCTCCTCTTTTTTAACAGTTCCCGCACCTTCTGCGACTGCTTCGCCAAAGTAGCTAAGAAGCAGCTGAAGGCCTTTGATCGCGTCGTCGTTACCAGGAATAACGTAGTCGACTGGAGTTGGATCAGCGTTAGTATCTACGACACCAACAACTGGAATACCGAGTGTCTTTGCCTCTTTAATAGCGTTTGCGTCCGTAAGAACGTCAATAACGACCATCGCACCTGGCTTACCGTTAAGGTCTTTAATGCCACCATACTTAATGTTAAGTTCGTCAATTTCCTCTTGGAAACGCTGAACTTCGAGCTTATTGTAGCGCTTTTCAAGATCACCAGAAGCCATGCGGCGCTCAAGATCTTTCAGCTTTTTGATTTGTGCCGATACGGTGTCAACATTGGTAAGCATACCACCGATCCAACGCTCAGTAACGAATGGCTGACCTGCTTGTTCAGCAGTTGCCCTTACGATATCCTTAGCCTGCTTTTTTGTACCAACAAACAAAATTTGCTTGCCGCTACCAGCGACTTTAGTAAGGAATGGAAGCGCCTTATCAAGGCCTTCTACCGTTTTAGTCAGGTCAATGATGTGACTGTCCTGACGCTTAGAGTGAATATACTGGGCCATTTTTGGGTGCCAGCGGCTCGTTTTGTGTCCAAAGTGAACACCAGCTTCGAGCAGAGCTTTAATATCGACAGTTACTGCCATTTGAAACTCCTTGTTCCTCATCCGCGCCCCTGAGATTCAGGAGTATGGCACGGATTGTGTCATTAAAAATTGTTACCTGGCCATTATACCGTACTTTTCATCAGAGGTCAACGGATTAAAAAAATCCTCAAGCGACAAACACGTTATCACTTCAGGATCTCTGCTACAGAAATCCGCTGTAGCACCGGGGGTGCGGAGGACGGGCATGCAGCCCGTCCTCCGCACTGAGGTCGCAGTGAACGACTAGCTGATGTAGCCCCGCTTCTTGGCGACCTTGTAGCCGAAGTAGAGCGCGACGCCCAGGCCGGCCACGATGACCAGCATGAACACCAGTCCGATCAGGACGCCCACGAGCTCCACCAGGGCGAAGCCGGTCCACAGGGACCCGACAGCCAGCGTGATCACCAGCCACATCGGGGTCGCGAGCGAACCCATGGCGTCCTTACGAAGCGACGCCTTGTCGATCGGGTGTCCGGCGTGAGCCGCACTGATGCGCTTGACCTCGGCGCCGAAGTACTTGAACGCGCCGACGACGTTCACCACCAGCAGCGCGAGCGCCACGACGGTGAAGAACGGTCCCGCGAACGCGACGGACAGCAGCCCGGCGACGAGCATGATGCCGATCGCCCACACGGGCAACCGCAGCATGCGGCCGGTGAAGCTGGTCGAAGCAGCCATCTGCAACACATCCTTCGTCCGGAGTAAGGATTCTCTCCTCACTCGCTTTCACTTGACTAGGTAACAATAATATTTTTGCTCTATACTGTCAAGACTTTACCTAAGAGATAGTTGCCAAAAACTAATAAAGTTGTATAATAGAAAGGTTATAAAATAATGATCTAGAGAGTACTTCCCTGATGTTTAATAGAGGTGAACGCGAAAAGGCACGCTTGACTGCCGAAACTGCCCCTTACCGCCGAATGGCGATCGATCTTGAAGTTGAAAATAAATTACAGACACAAGACTTTGACCTTGCCGTAGCTGGCCGGCATCTTCTTACTTCAAATGACCGATACCAGCTAAGTACAGCTTATCTTCATGAAGCGCGTGATCACTACCTTCTCGCCAACTCAATTGCAGAAACACTGAGTGCGGACGGCAGTAAAGAGAGTCCGCAGGCGATTGAAACGGCGACTGAATTTGTTAAGACAGCCTACCGTGGAGCAAAAGGCAGTTTAGAAACTGCCGAACAAATAACGGCGCGCGTAGGATTTCAAGCAACACCTGGTGATATCCAAAAATTAAAGCGAACACCAGATGCGCTTCGATGGCCATCAAAAGCGGATATCTCGGCTGGCTTTATGACGGGAATGATTGCTGGTCTCGACAACGTATGGGCAAATGCAAACCACGACTATGAAGCGATACAAGCGAGTCGCCTCGTGCCTAACGATTTTAAACGTCGACTTAAAGGCCTCGTCGAGCCACTCTTGAGAACCATCATGACACGACATAAAGCTATCGAACGTGTTACTGATGGAGGTTTGGGTATAGAAACTCCCGTCTCCGTACTTCAGGAGCTTTATAAAGATACACAGGCGATCCATGGCATGCTTGAACAAGTTACAATTCTTATCACAATGCCTCGTATTCAGGACGCAGCATTCACACTTAGGGAGCCTTATGATGAGACTCGACCCGAAAAAAAGAGTTTCAGCCCATCAGCTCTCGGGACTCCCGCAGTTCAAGAGACCGTTACTAGGCCGCAACGCGCACAAAAACCTTTTTCGGCAGATGCTCTTGGTACTCCTACGCAGACGCCTCGTAGCTCACGTCCCTTTAATCCTGACGTCTTAGGATCAGGATCGAAAAAACCGGGCGAATTCGATCCTTCAGTCCTTGACCCAAAAAAGGACAAATAAAAAAATAATTATGATAAACGGACAGCTAGTCACTGTCCGTTTTTAAATATAAATTCTATAAATTCGGTGTTGCCGGGCAGGCCCGGTGGCGCGTTGCGTCACCGGGCCATACCCATGTTGCTGCCGACTCTTCGTCAGGCCACGAGGAGCTGGTGCTGCCGCATGGCGGCGAGCGCCTGAGGCACCTCGTCGAACTGCGCGTCGTAGTACTCGTCGTCCGTCATGGTGGCCAGCGACTCGGTGGACTTGGCGTCCACGTTGTCGAACAGCCGACCACCCTGGGCGAACGGCACACCCACCGGGATGTTGTCGTCGAGGTCGACGACGAACTGCCACCCGGGAGTGGGCCGCGTCCTCGCACGGTCCTGGAACTTCGGACCGACGAACAGCAGCTTGAACTCGATGGCCCGCCAGCTCATGCGGCGGATCGCGTTCATGGCCGTCACCGGGTTGTCGGGGCGACCATCGAAGATGATCGTCACGAAGGCCGGGACCTTCATCGGACGAACGGTCGGCTCGGGCTCGGACGCGGAACGTCCCCACCTGCCGCCACTCGACGAAAAGAGGTCTCCGTTGCCAGTGATCTCGGCGACCCTGTGCAGCGCCTTGGTGAGATCGGTGGTGCCACGAGCACGGATACCCCGCCGCACCAGAAGGTTGTGGAAGTCGTTCAGGTCGATCACCAGCTCCTCGAGCTGGCCATCGAAGAAGATGGCCGGAACCTTCATGTCATCGTCCACGAGGACGCTGAAGGCGAGGTCGCGGTCCATCACCGACTGAACGTGCGTCGGGTAGGCGCCCCCCATCGAGCCGGAACGGTCGACGACGAGGATCTTCTGCCACTTCTGGTTGGGGTTGAGCTTGTTCCGCAGCAGGCCCCTCACGGCTGCATCGACCTTGGAGGTCATGAGGCCGTTGGTTCCCTGCCGGGCGTCGGCTTCCGCCACACGCTGCTTGATCTGCTGAAGGTTCGACATTGAAGTCGCCCTTTCCTGCTTGACCGTATCTGCTGACGGGCGTCAGCAACGGTACAATAATATCATTAAAAATACATTTTTACAAAATATTGTCTAATTTTGTTGCATTTAGTTTAAAAATCTGTATAATATGCAAATGTGTTGCGCGACCATCAGAGGTCACGCATTGAGACACGAGGAGTCAGTAATGGCACAGCAGATGCAGGTGACCAAGGGACAGACCAAGAAGCTCCCCACCAACACGGGCCAGGTCTTCACGGCCGGCCTCGGATGGGACCCCGCGCAGGGGCAGAGCGACGTGGACCTGGACCTCTGGATCCTCCGCAAGTGGAGCAACGGCACCGTCGAGGCGGCCTACTGGGGCAACACCGGCTGGCAGCGCCCGGACCTCGGGAGCAACAGCGAGGGCAACCCCTGGATCGTCTCCCCCGAGGGTGACATCACCCACAAGGGCGACGACCGCACCGGCAAGACCGCCGCGACCGGCTACGACGAGATCGCCGTGCTCGACCTGAGCAAGGCGCCCTCGGACGTCGTCCAGTACGCCGTCTTCACGACCTACTACGACGAGAAGACGCCGTCCGACACGCTCGGCATGGCGACCAACATCGTCTGCGGGGTCAAGGAGGAGAACACGGGCAACGAGCTCGTCGCCAAGGTCGAGGACGACCACGGCTTCGACGTCACGCTGCTCGTCTGCACCATCGACCGCGCCGGCACCGGCTGGTCGATGACCAACAAGGACGAGGGCTTCACCGACAAGATGGTGGACGTCGCTCGCAAGGCCGGCGTCAAGTTCTGACGCAGCCCTGCCACCAGGCAGATATGGGGATATTTACCTGGTGATCCCGACGCCTCGTGCGCCGAATCCCCCCGGAGTGGCCCGCGCACGCTCGATATGAGCGAAGCGCGGGCCACTCCGGCCCACCCCATGATTTTTATAAGCCCTCGGGCTTTTTTTGTTGACAAAAATATTCCATTGTTATATAATCTACGTTGGTCAGACGTCACACGACGTCTACATAGTGGAAGAGAGACCGAGATGTCCCTGTTCAAGAAGGACACCCCCGCCACCTCGGCGACGCAGCAGCCCGTGCCCTCCAGCACGATGCAGCTCACCAAGGGCGGCAGCATGAAGCTGACCAAGACCGGCGCGCCGATCAAGGCCGTGAACGGCTGGACCGCCCAGCGCAAGGACTACGACCTCAAGGGACTGATCCGCTACCGCGACGGTCGCCTGCTCTACATCGGAGCAGCGAACGCCGACGAGTCGCTGCGCAGCCTCGAGGGTGCCGTGTCCCACAGCGGCGATTCCCGCAGTGCCGACGAGCTGGAGACCATCTCCATCCGCTGGAACCCGCAGATCGCCTCCGTGGCCCTGTCGAGCTACTCGGCGCTGGAGAACGGGGCCGGCTCCTTCAAGGAGTACGGCGTCTACGTCGAGATCCAGAACGGCTCACAGGTCGTCCGCATCTCGGCCGCCGACGCCAGCGCCAACCGGAACAGCTACACGCTGTGCTTCGGCGAGATCATCTTCGAGAACGACGGGTCGCTGACCGTGGTCAACCACGAACTGTACAGCGCCGCCAACTCGGAGAACCGCGTGGGCTACCAGGGCGACCGCGTCGTCATGGACATCGGTCCCCGCGGCCAGAACAAGTAGTTCCAGCTCCGTCCACTGCGCTGACCGCGCAACACTCGCTCGGACGCCGTCCATCACCCTTCGGGGTTAGATAGGATGGCGTCCGAGCGGGGCGTCATCACTGACATTACATATCGCATTTACTTTTGAATACCCGGCCATCTGGCCGGGTATTTTAGTTGCCTAGGCCTACAAAAAAGTAGCTAACTTTATAATCAAGCAGTGTCCACGCATGCAAAAAGAATTAAGAAAGATCACACTATTATAGAGAATAGTCCGTATTGATCTCCATACGAAGTAAAAAGCTTTTTATTATTGCATAATATTAGTTTTAATTGTATAATAGCCAAGTTACGCCACATTTTTGATGTGCGTAAATACCTTAACAGTGTGAGTCAAGTCCCTTTATGCCCTATTGATAAGGAGCGAGCCTACGGCGTACGAATAAGTCGTTCATCGTAGGCTCGCTCTTTCTAGGGGTAAAGGGCATAGCGAAAAACATCCACCCCCATACTCTCTCTTGAAAGGAGAGTGGTCCACGTGTGGCGGTATTACCGCTTCGCAACCATCGCTGCGGCGTTCGTCCTCGGACTCGTTGCAGTGTACTCCGTCCTGACCGGCAACATGCAGGCGCTGCTGATCGTGGCGCTGCTGGCCGTCCTCGAGGTGTCGTTGTCCTTCGACAACGCCCTCGTGAACGCCACGTACGTCGGTCGCCTGAGCAGCGAATGGCAGCAGCGCTTCCTGCGCTGGGGAATCCTCATCGCCGTCGTCGGCATGCGGCTCCTGTTCCCCATCGCTGTCGTGTCGCTCAGCGGTCTCATCAGTCCGCTGCGCGTCGTGGTCATGGCCTTCACCGACCCCCACGCCTACGCGAACCACCTTCAGCACGCTCATGTGCCGCTGGTCGTGTTCGGCGGCGTCTACCTGCTTCAGATCTTCCTGACGTTCATGCTGAACGCGGAGGAGAAGGAAGCAACCTGGCTCAAGTGGCTCGAGAAGCCGCTGGAGCGGATCGGCGAGAAGTCCGGCAAGCCGGCACTGATCGTGTTCGCGGGTGCCTCCATCACCGTCGCCGTGCTGTCAGCCGCGTGGTCCAACCACCTGACTGCAGTGCTCATCGCCGGCGTGTCCAGTATCATCCTCTACCAGACGGTGAGCTGGATCGGCGGCAAGTTCGACGAGGACGAGGATGGTGACGCAGAGGACGACTCGAACACAGGCAAGGCTCTGACCAACCTGACCGGCAAGGCGGCGTTCTTCACGTTCTGCTACCTGGAGCTCCAGGATGCCATGTTCTCGTTCGACGGTGTGATGGGCGCGTTCGCGTTCACCCTCATCGTCGCCCTGATCATGGCCGGGCTGTGCATCGGCGCGCTGTACGTGCGTTCGATGACCATCCACCTGGTCGACACCGGTGCGCTCGCTGAGTTCCCGTACCTCGGGAACGGCGCGTTCTGGGCTATCGGTGCCCTGCCGTTCGCCATGTGGTTCGGGTTCCCCGACCTCGTGACCGGCGGGATCTCCGTGTTCCTGATCGGTGCGGCGCTGCTGCACAGCGTGTACGACAAGCGCCGCGGCGTCTTCGACGCGACCGGCAAGGTCGTCGAGGGTGTGGCAAGCGGCGCTGCGAACGCGTAGTGCCGCAAGCACAAAACAGGTTTTCGGACGGTCTCCATGCTCACGCATCGGAGACCGTCCGGAGCCTGCGCTCTAGACTCACACTGTTATGTCTCATCTAGAGTATTTAGAGTTTCTCAGACAACCCTTTCGGTATCCGATAGGGTTTTTATTTTTGTCATTTGGAGATCTATCAGACGACGAATCACCCCTCCATCTCCGCCCGTAACACCTTATAATGCTTGACTTTTATCTAAAAAATCGTACAATATACACAGGTCATACGCATACCACACACTCCAAGTGAGGAGCACAACCATCATGACTACGACCACGGTACGCACCGCCGCTCTGCGCCTTACCCGCAAGGCCGGCGTGCTCGTTGACGTGGACGGCGCACAGCCGTTCAACGTCGTCGAGTACAGCCGGTTCAAGTACGGCAAGCTCAGTCCGGCTACTGCCTACGGCCACGCCGTGGCGCTGGCGTTCATCCGGGACTTCCCGGAGCTCGCCACCACCACCAAGCGAATCGTCGTGACCGGTCCGTCATACAAGCACCTGCCGACCCCCGCCCAGGGAATCGCCGACGCTTTCAGCAGCGCGCTGAACGTCTACCGAATCCACAAGGGCTTGGAGCCGGCAGTGCCGATGCACGTGATCCGCTCCCGCGTGGGAACGGACACGTATGCCATGGTCAGCCTGGCAGAACGCATGAAGATCAACGGCCAAAGTGAGCATCACGTGGACGCCGATCTGGTGCGCGACGCCATCGTCATCGTCATCGACGATGTCAAGCTGACCGGACAGACCGAACAGCGCATGCACGAGCGGCTCATCCCGCACGTGCCGGACACCATCTGCTATCTGCACCTGGCAGTCCTGGAGAACACCGTCGAAACGGTGGAGGGCGAGATGAACAGTGCGTTTCCGACGACGCTGGACACGATCGCCTCCGACATCGAGACGGCGGATTTCCGTCTTTGCTCCCGAGTTTTCGACTTCATCCTGAAGTGGTCCAACCCTGAGGAGCTGTACCAGTTCTTCATGGCACGCAGCGATGCGTTCCTGGAGACCGCGTACATCGCTCTTACGAGCGCAACGGCGGAATTTTTCATGCGCTACCCCGAGGGAACGGACACTCTGGCGCGTGTCGTGCGTGAGCGCAAGCTCCCGATCATGGCATTCACCATCCCCACTCCCGAGGAAACCGCTAAGGAGGACCCCATGGTTCACCTCAGCGAGGACGAGTGCATCACGGTCCAGGACTACGACCAGCACGCCGCCATGCGGCAGCGTGGGCCGGAGTTCTGGCTTCCCGAGGTGAACACGTTCGAGGACCTGCTGCCAAGTGGTGGCCGGGTTCTGGAAATCGGCTGTGGCAACGGTGCGGAAGGCGAGAGCCTGACGAATCGCGGCTTCAGCTACATCGGCGTCGACATCTCCAGCGGATATCTCGCTGAAGCCCGTCGCCTGCGCCCCACCCTCGACACCCGTCACATGAGCGCCTACCAGCTGCTCTTCCCTGACGGATCGATGGACGGTGTGTGGTCGGGTAACACCCTGTACCACCTGCCGAAAAACCGCCTGCCCGAGGCGCTCGGAGAAATCCAGCGCGTCGTTCGGCTCGGCGGTCTGGTCTTCATCTCCCTCCCGATGGGAGAAGGTGAAGGTCTCTGGACCAAGCAGTCGTTCGGCTACGACAGCACACGGCTCTGGTCCAAGTACACCGAAGACGAGGCTCTGGAGCTGTTCGCAGCCCATGGCCTCATCCCCACCCACGTCGGCAACAAGGAGTCCAACGGCTCCGGCAAGGCTGACGAGGTCATCCAGTGGAAGCTTTTCTACCTCACGGTAGTGAGCAAGTGAGGAGGAGTCGCATGATCCAGCTCGTAAGCTACGACGTATGGCAGACGCTCCTCAGAGCCAACCCTAAGTACGTCGAGCTTCGCGGCAAGCTGATCGCCACCGCTCTCGAGTGGACCGGCGATCCGGCAAGGCTCATTCAGGCTGTCAACACGGCCTCGAAGGAGCTCGACCATCAAACAGATGCCACAGGTGGAGCCGTCCAGTACGGATTCACGGACCGCGTGGCATACGCAGCAAAACTCGTGGGGCTGGAGCTGCCAAGCAGCACCCGTCTCATCGAGCTCCAGGTAAGTGTCATCAAAGCGCACCTGGCACATCCGCCACGCCTCGAACCCGACCTGCCGGACACCTTCCGTCGTCACCACGACGAAGGCCGGAAGATCGCGGTCATCAGTAACACGGGCATGACGGAAGGGTATACACTCCGACAGATCCTGGACAAGCTAGGGCTGCTGGAGTACATCCACTACGAGCTCTACTCGGACGTTCTGAACCTGGCAAAACCAGATGCTCGGATCTTCGAGGAGCTCACTCGTCGGTCGAACATCACTGCCGACAAGATCCTCCACATCGGCGACAACCGAGTCGCCGACTACCAAGGGGCAAAAGACGCAGGGCTACAAGCGTTGCTCTACGCGCCCCGCAACACCGCCACCGTTTCGTCCATCGCACGTCACGCCGATGTCTTCGGACATCTACCGTCGACGAACGACTAGAGATCGGAGAGGCTCGTGGAGAACAGTGCGCCCAAAGGGCGCTCCGTGACTTTCGCTAGTTTTGGTCTGCGGACCATTACGATGCGAGACACGGAATTCGTGTACGAAGACGGCTCACCATTCAACGTCGTCAAGTACAGTCGCTTCAAATATGGCGACACGAACGTCGCAGCGGCGTACGGTCTCGAGATGTCAACTCGTCTCAAGGCCTGCGTCCTGGACGCGGCAGAACGGCGTCGCGAGCCCGTGGTGATCACGGCGTCCGCATACAAGATGCTGCCAACTGCCGCTCGCTCGCTCGTCCAGGTCATCCATGACCGGCTGCACGCAGACGGTTACAAGATCGATTCCGGTCGAATCCATCGACTGAATCTGACCAACGGCGACTACGCCGCCATGACTACCGAAGAGCGCGAGAGCGCAATGCGGCAGAATGGCATTCACATCGACGAGGAGCTATTCCTCGGACGACACGTGATCGTGGTGGATGACATCAAGATCACGGGAGCGCACGAGCGCTCCATCCGTGAGATGTTCACCGGGCGAGCGATCCTCAGCCTGACCCACATCTACGTCGTCCAAATGGATCCGCGACTCGTCGCCGAAGATCCTACCGCGGAAGATACGCTCAACCGCGCATGGGTCAACGGCCTCGACCAGCTCAGCGAGTTGATCAGGGCCAACCCGAGTGAGTACCTTTTCAATGCACGAACCGTGAAGCTGATCCTCAGCTCCGAACCCGCCGAACTCTGCAACTTCCTGGACACACTCACTACCGAGCACATTCAGAAGCTGTACGAAGGCGCCACAGGAGACGGGTACCAGCTCATGGCGCCGTACGCCGCGGGATTCGCGTGTCTCGCAGCCGAGACGCGCGCCCGCGGCATCGTCCAACAAGGAAGCTCCTACAGGTGACGTGACGTAGTCACACCACCCGGGCGACCGCTCACTGCACTACGCAGTGAGCGGTCGCCCGAAACAAAACCAATAAGCCCGACTATGCATACGCATAGTTTTATTTTTGCCTCAAAACACAATATTCACGAGTTAGTCGTGTCATTGCTCCCTACCCTTTGACTTTTCCCCTAAAAACAGATACAATAGGCGGGATATGAAAAGCAGTATACACCCAACTAATTACCGCCCGGTCGTATTTAGCGACGACGTGGCTGGGTTTGCCTTCCTTACACAAAGTACAGCGCAAACCAACGAAACTATCAAATGGGAAGATGGCAACGAATACCCACTCGTTAAAGTCCACATCTCATCAGCATCTCACCCATTCTTTACAGGTGAAGAGAAGATCATTGACACCGAAGGTCGCGTTGACCGCTTTAAGGCTCGTTTTGCTGCCGCAGAAGCACGCAAGGAGCAACTCGCATCTAAGGCTAAAAAGCTTAATGCGCTAAAAAGTAAAAAGACCGAAAACTAGCGTCATTACTTCAAAGAGACCTCGCTACTATAATGAGGTCTCTTTTTGTTACAATGTAAGAAGAGTACCGAAATAACTTAGCCAACCACAAAGCAGTAAAAATTTATGCCAAAAATTACCCTCAACATTGACGAACTACAGGCTGAAAAAGCAAGACTAGCCGATTTTTTGGCATCGCCAAGCGCTTATAACGATCCAGAATTCACTGCAAAAAATCGACGCTTCACTGAGCTCGATGGTATTTTAGCACTTGCCATTGAGCGTCAGACACTCGAAAACCACTTAATAGAAGCTCGAGAGTTAGCGAATGGCAACGATGAGCTTGCTGAGCTTGCTAAACTGGAGATCACCGAAGATGAGGCAAAACTAGCCAAGCTCGAAGACGACCTGTTTATCAAACTAGCACCAAAAGACCCTAATGACGATAAAAACGTCATTGTAGAAATTCGTGCTGGCGCAGGTGGAGACGAGGCTAGTTTGTTTGCCGCTGAGCTCTATCGTATGTATTTGCGTTATTGTGAAGTACACAGTCTTAAAACAGAACTCATGAGCGAGAGCGCCAACGATACTGGCGGCTACAAAGAAGTTGTTTTTAAAATTAGCGGCGACTCACCCTACGCACAACTTAAGTTCGAGTCTGGAGTGCACCGCGTACAGCGCGTGCCGTCGACTGAATCCCAGGGGCGCATTCACACAAGTACCGTCACTGTTGCTGTATTGCCAGAAGCTGAAGAGACCGATATTGAGATCAATCCGAATGACCTACGCATAGACATTTATCGTGCCAGTGGCCACGGCGGCCAGTCAGTCAACACGACCGATTCTGCGGTGCGTATTACCCACATTCCAAGCGGCATGGTAGTTACCAACCAGGACGAAAAATCACAAATAAAGAATAAGGAAAAAGCTATGAGCGTTCTCCGCTCTCGCCTACTTCAACGTAAAATCGACGAAGAACAGTCTAAGCTTGCCGCTGAACGTCGCGGTCTAATTGGCTCGGGTGATCGCAGTGAAAAAATTCGTACCTATAACTTCCCACAAGACCGCATTACCGATCACCGCATTGGGTACTCACGCAGCAATATCCCTGCCGCGATGAATGGCCAGATTGATGACCTAATTGAGCACCTGCAAAGCTATGAACGAGAACTCGCCGCTAAAAACGCAAGCAATTAAGGACTGGCTGGCGTCAGCCACCACCCGTCTGAAGAACGCCGGTATTCCAACGTCGCGTCTTGATGCGGAAGTTATCTTGGCACACACACTTCGCAAAAATCGGACTTATATCCACGCTCATGACGATGAGCAGCTTGAGCCCAGGAACCTCGAGATTGCCGATGCTCGCATAGAACTACGGCTTGATCGCACTCCTGTAGCCTACATCATTGGTCATAAAGAATTTTATGGCCGACCATTCAAAGTAACCCCGGCAACACTTATTCCCCGCCCTGATTCTGAGACGATCATTACTTTACTGAATGAGCTCTTACCACCCGCCTTTTCACTTATTCACGATACACCAAAGCGACTGGTAGATATCGGGACTGGTAGTGGCTGCCTTGGCATAACTGCCAAGCTCGAACATCCAGAACTCGACATTGCTATTTGTGATATCAGCAACCATGCGCTCAATGTTGCAAAGTCAAATGCAAAAGCTCTAAGAGCTGAAGTCACACCCATCTTGAGTGATCTTTTGGCTGATTACCCATTCTCCCCCGATATCATTATCGCCAACTTGCCTTACGTTGATCCGGAATGGGAACGTTCACCCGAAACCAACTACGAACCAGCTCTTGCCTTATTTGCTGATAACGATGGCCTTGCTCTGATTTATAAATTGATCGACGAGGCCTCACCACGCATTACTGCGAATGGTCTTGTATTTCTTGAGGCTGATCCTCGTCAGCATGCAGCAATCAGTACCTACGCAAAAACCCGCGGCTTTGCTGTGCGGGCAAAGCGCGGGTTTATTATCGTATTAGAAAAACTCTAGCTTCCGCTGTTTCCCGTATACTCGGAAAGGGTTACGTTAACGGTAAATGTTTGGTCACCGCGCAGGATTGTCAGCTGGATTGTATCGCCAGGTGCATATTCCGCTACAAGGCTCGACACGTCACCACGTGCGCCAACAGCTATGCTACCGACTTTCGTGATAATGTCTTTATCTTTGATGCCAGCCTTATCTGCCGGGCCACCACTTACGACAGCCGTCTTGCCATCACCATTAAAGACATACCCACCTTGTTTAACTGATAGATTGTAGTGCTTCGCAACGTCGGCAGCAATAGGGATATAGTTTACGCCGAGAAAGGCACGGTGCACGCCCTTACCGGCTAACACACCCTTCATGATTCCCTTGGTAGCATCGATCGGAATCGAGAACCCAATACCCTGAGCATCCTGAATGATAGCCGTATTGATACCAATGACCTGACCACTCAAATTGAGAAGCGGACCGCCTGAGTTACCTGGGTTGATCGCAGCATCTGTCTGAATAAGATCCGTCAAGTTTTCAACTGAACTTCCAGATTGCGCAGAGATAGGACGGCCGGTTCCCGAGATAATTCCGCTCGTAACGGTATTCTGATACTGGCCGAGTGAGTTCCCAATTGCTATAACCTTCTGACCTACTTGAATCGTCGAAGAGTCTCCAAGTTCTGCCGGTGTCAGATTACTCACGTTAGGCACTTTCAAGAAAGCTACGTCATTAAGCGGATCACTGCCAAGCACCTGGACATTATCATACGTAGTACCGTCAGAAAGCGCGATACTCACCGTCGTAGCTCCGTCGATCACATGCTTGTTTGTTAGGATGTAGCCATCTTTGCTAATAATAATACCTGTTCCAGCACTTTCCTGCGTACCGTAGTCTGATGAAGTACTTGGCGACGTAGTAAGAATTGAGACTACGCTTGGCGAAACCTTGCTGACAACATTAGCAATGTCAGTTTCTTCTTGTGTTACTGGCTTGTTGCCATCGTTAGCAACTGTTTGATGTTGCGTAACATTAGACGCCTGGTTGTTAGCAACGTACGAATAGATTTTTGCACCAACGATACCCGCAATAACGCACAGTGCAATAATAAGAACGATGATAATAGCAATGAGCTTACGAGGTGATCGTTTTCGCGCGACCACTACTGATTCTGCCGCATGCGCCTTAGGCGTTACGGACACTACTGTTTCTTGTTCTTTGTGTTTTGTATCATTCTCTTCCATCACCTTTTAGCCTACCCTCCCAAACTGAAGCAATGCTTAAACAGCGCCAACATTTACCGTATTAAAGAAAACTACCAGAATAAGAATGACGCTGACCGATAGTAGAAGAGGCATGATCATATCATTCGAGTGAACAGAGCCGTGCTTTTCGTAGCTAGCATAGGCCCGCTCAGCCACAAAACTGAGGGCAATCGCGATAAGTGCTCCCTGTGGCAGCTTTACACCACCCGCACCAGGAATGCTATACGCGAACGTCCAGTGGTAAAACAACCAGCCAAGTTCAGCAAATATAAGTCCCCATGCAAGACTATAGAATGAAACGTGAGCCTCTTCATAGCTACCAAGTACGTGACGAGCTGCGCTATACCCTATCACCCACATAAGTAGTACGACAAGTGATGACCACCAACCATACGACACAGTCATAAGTGCGGTGACACCTAGAAAGGTTGCGGCACCCGCTTGTACTGCGACAAATGATCGTTTGGAACGTGGCTTGATAAACAGCAACCAAAATGCATACAAAAGCGCAATAAGGACTTGTACGACAAGTGCCCCATTTGCAGCGTATAACAACACCACAATGCTTAGCCCCACGATAATATCAACAATATTAGACTGCAGGTTAGCAAACCAATAGCGTGGTCTCACCGCAAGAACGCGCCACTTACTTAAAAGTATAAGAAGGAAAGCTACCCAAGGTGTGTCTATCGCCCATACAACTCCCAGAATAGCCGCGGCAAGTGCAAGGTTTAATCCGACATAGATGATCTCACTAAAAAGCGAGCGTTTGTTTGGTAATCGTAAAAGCTCCATAATCTAGTGCCTATTATACATCATCTAACCGGCATTGGTCGATGAGCTAGAGGCAGCAGATGGGTCTTTGCCAAAGATAACCACGAAGTTCACACCAGCCGGAACGGTTACAGGAGGAGCTGACGTTTTTGTTTTTACACTAAAGGTTGATTCTAATTTTGCTTTTGTAGCGGTCATGCCATCACCAATTTGGTAAATCTCAACTGCGTCGTAGTTCCCCGCCGGAGCCGTATCAACATTACCAACGATAAAGCCTGCACTTGTAAGTTTGCTAGCTTGAGTTTGTGCGACACCGGCAACACCCGATCCATTAAGAACTTCAACATTTGCACCTTCACGGGTAACAGGGTCACTGCTGAGTTTTTGCTTCAAGAAGGCCTGAACAGCTGAATAATCAAACTCACCGGCAGTAGGTACAACAACACTCGCCCCACCATAATTACTATCCGTAAATAGTGAATTATCACCAGCATCAAGACTGATACGGTTGATATTTTCCGGCTTAACATCACTTCCGAGCTTCATAAGTGTGCGAATCTCTTTTGTTTGGAAGTTTGTCCGTAAATTATCGCCCAGCGCATCCAACAAACTAGAGACTTTGGTAGGATCAGCGAATGTGCCAGTACTGACAGCCTTTTGTTTCAAGGCAACGATGATTTTTTGCTGATTAATTTCGCGGTCAGGGTTAGACTTTGCAAGTCCGTATGTTGGGGCGCTATCACCCCGAGCCTCAGCGAGGAACAGTGCGTGGATACCGTCCAAATGTTGAACGCCTGGACTATATTTTACATAGAAACACTTGTAGCTACAGCGCCAGTCGAAGTTACGGTCAAGAATGCTACCAGGCTGCACGCCAGTTGGCACAGGGCCGTCACCTTCAATGTCGACATCCACGCCGCCTACAGCATCTACAGCTGTTTTAATAACAGTATTATTAACGTGAACAGCGTATTGGATATTCATTCCAAAGATATTACCAATAAATTGACGTGTCTTTGTGAGACGATCCTGTTCGGCAGACGGACTCGTCATGTCGGTATTGCTACAGCTATAATACTCGTTAATCTTGCCTTCATAACCACTGTTACAAGCCATGCCATACTTTACATAGAGATCGCGCGGAATACTATACATATCTACGATCTTCTTGTTTTGGTCGATACTCATGACCATCATAGAGTCAGTCAAGTATGCCCCACCATGTCCCGGGTCATCTTCGGATGTTCCTAATATAAGGATATTACTTCGACCGTTAGCATCCTGCTGAAGTGGTTGATTTTGAATAATATCAAGGATACTTCCCTGGAAGATGTTGCCACCAGCATGTAGTGCTTTGTATGCCAAAAAGCCCCCAAGACCTAGAATAGCCAAAAGAATGACAATAATTGTCCACTTAATGATACGACGCTTTTTGCTCTTAGGCTTCTTTACCTTACGATCACGCTTACCCTTTTGCGGAGGCATGTCGTTCATATCGATGCCACTCAGCGAGCTTGTAATATCATCACGAGCAACACCCAGTTCGGCACGGCGAGGAATAGCCAATTGTTCCTTTGGCGCATCATCATCTTTGTCCACCCTCATAAAACGAGATGGAAGTTCATCTGATGGCTTGCCAATGCGACGCTCCGTGCCACCAGGGCGACGCGGAACAAATCCGTCGAGTGAATGTCGTTGCTGTCTCATAAATACTTCACTTACTATAAACGATCTGTGCTTTTTTTTGAACCTAAAATCATAACAGTTTTGTTTTTACAGAGGCCATGAAAAGGTGTATAGTTAGTCTAATGGAAGCCACATTTATGCAGCGCCACCCTCTTTTTAAGGATGCACTCAACATTCTTATCTTTATCGTCTGCGTACTAATTGGTACTCTTCTTATTAATACATATGTTTTTCGTAGTTTTAATGTACTTGGTCCTAGTATGGAAACTACGCTCTATACTGGCGATCGCCTCATCGTTAATCGCCTACCCGTCACATGGGCACAACTACAAAACAAAACATACATTCCAAACCGCGGACAAATTATCGTATTTAAAAACCCACAATACAATGCCGGTACTGGCGATGAATTTATCGTAAAACGTGTTATTGCCTTTCCAGGTGAGCGAGTTGTCGTAAAAGACGGCGTCTTGACAGTTTATAATCAGCAAAATCCCGATGGTTTTCAACCAGACAAAGCTCAGGCAAACGACTCCACAAGCCACCCAGGTTCGCCAACCAGTGGCAGTGTTGATACAGTCGTAACCGACGGTACACTGTTCGTTTCGGGTGACCACCGCGAAGGTGATTATTCATACGACTCAAGAAGTGGTCTTGGGCTTATTCCCTTTTACGATGTAGTTGGACCCGTAAGTATGCGGATCTACCCATTTACAGAAGTCCGGTTCTTCTAAATCTGACTCTTTTTTACAAGATACACCGAGCCTGACTCACCCACTTTTTCCCTCGGACTTCGGAGGAATCACAGATATTCCCAAGCGAGTTACCTCAAATTGCGAAGACGAATCAACGGCTTCGCAATTTGTCTTTTGAGATAACTTTTGTTAGCCATACAATGTTTGTTTTATTGACGATTAAGCACTCTCATCCTGTTATCAGCTATAAATCTAAACCAGAAGACTTTTAACTTGCATATAGATCAAACTCTTGATTTAATATAAACGTCAATACCGTAGATTGGAGCACTGTGTCTGAGCCAATTCGTCCTGAGGACGTAGCTGGTCACAAGATCAAAGTCTTGCCCAGCGAAGTGTTTGAGGTCTTCAATGACCTCATCGCCCGCAGTTTTAGTAACGGGCAAGCCACGGTCATGCAGAAAGACGTCGTGGATGCGCTGGTCGAGAAGGGTTTCTCAAAAGAGCAGATCTTTGCTCAAAAACTGCTTGACGTCGTGGAGGCGTACCGGGCTAAAGGCTGGGAGGTCGAGTACGACAAGCCAGGTTTCAACGAAACCTATGGCGCGGCCTTCATCTTTTCCCACTAAAGTATTGATAGTCCTCGCGCGAAGGGAAGAGTGGAGCTCCGCCTTTGCGCGGGGCTCCACTCTTTTAGAAGTGGCTACTGAGTCAGATGCAGAGTCATTTAGCTATCACCCAGTAGTTTTTTAATACGTTTAAAGTCAAGATCGCTCTTGAATCTAATAACGATTTGACCAGCACCCTTAGCGTTTGTCTTCACACTCACATCAGTTGAAAAACGCTTAACGAGCCGATTCATTTCATCTTCATACGGCATAGCCACCACTTTTTGGCGCTGTTCATTCTCAATTGGCGACTTAGCGGCTTTTTTAATCTGCACGATAAACTGTTCTATCTTGCGCGCACTCCACTCTTCATTAAGAATACGTGGCAAAATTTCTTCAATCACATCTGCGTCAAGGTTAATAAGGGGACGAGCCTGACCTTCACGAAGACGACCATCAAGTAGAGCTTCGCGAACAGATTCTGGCAAACGCAAAAGACGCAAAGTATTACTAATCGCACTCACCGATTTACCACCAACACGTTGACCGATTTCATCAAGCGTAAGGTTAAACTGATCGCGTAACTTGAGATATGCCGTGGCCGTCTCAAGAGGGTTAAGATCACGGCGCTGTAGGTTTTCAATCAATGAAAGTTCTAGCTTGTGCTGATTAGACAAGGTTCGCACGAGAGCTGGCATCTTATCAAGACCCGCAATCTTAGCCGCACGATATCGACGTTCACCAGCTACAATCTGATAGCCATTTTTTTGTGGCGTCACCACAATTGGCTGCAAAATGCCGTGTTCAGTGATGGAAGCGGCGAGCTCCTCAAGGGCAACCTCGTCAAAAGCACGACGTGGCTGATCGGGGTCAGCAGAAATCTCCGTAATTTTAATATTACGCAGTTCGCTGACGCGATCATCCTGGGCTGCCGTTGGATCAAACGACTCGTCCAGAAGTTCCGTTGGGATCAATGCGTCAAATCCGCGCCCCAAACCTTTTTTCACGCCCATGTTACTCCCTCCATCTTACTTTCCCTATCTAACTAGCTCGCTCTATGAGTTCTTTAGTAACTGCCTTGTAGGCTCTCGCGCCCTTAGAGAACTTATCATACGCACCCACCGGCAAACCATGACTTGGAGCCTCTGCAAGACGGATGTTGCGTGGAATTGTCGTCTTAAATACCTTGCCAGGAAAGTGCTTTTTAATTTCCTCGTGCACCTGGCCACTTAGGGTCGTACGACCGTCTACCATTGTCGGTAGAACACCGATCAAATCAAGAGTAGGGTTCATACTCTTCCGCACGAGTTTCATTGTCTCAAGTAACTGTCCAAGTCCTTCAAGTGCATAAAACTCCGCCTGTACTGGGAGAAGCACATACTGCGCCGCAATCAGCCCGTTCACGGTTAGTAAACTTAGACTTGGCGGGCTATCGATCAAAATAAAATCGTAGCTCTGCGGTAGAGTTCCGATCGCGTTTTTAAGCCGTGTAAAACGACGATTTGCCTGAGCCAACTCTACTTCTGTATTTGCAAGTTGTGGTGTAGTTGGTGCAAGGTATAGGTTTTTATGATCAGTTGATATGATAATATCAACCAACTGCGTTGTCTCTAAAATAACATCGCTCATAGTAGCCTCAAGTAACTGCTTATTGATCCCCAGGCCGCTCGTAGCGTTTCCCTGAGGATCAAAATCAATCAACAGTGTCTTCTTACCCTGCTTTGCCAAATAGTACGCAATATTGACCGCGCTGGTCGTCTTGCCTACACCACCTTTTTGATTGGTTACCGAAATGACTGTCGTCACTGTTTATTATTTCCCTCTTTTACCCTATTGTAGCATGAGCGCGAAGGAATTTAATCGGTTTCTTCTTCTACCAATACATTTCCGCTCTGATGTTGCCATAGACGATAATAGCGGCCTTTTCTCTCAAGGAGCTGTTTATGTGTCCCCTGTTCAATGAGCCGACCTCCGTCCATAACAATGATCCTATCCATATGGCGCAGGGTGGATAGGCGATGGGCAATAGCAATCACGGTTCTATCATTCCAAAGACGCTCTAGAGCTTCCTGTACGAGCACCTCAGACTCGCTATCAAGCGCACTAGTCGCCTCGTCTAGGATAAGAAGCGGCTTGTCATCGAGAAAAGCTCGCGCAATGGCGACGCGTTGGCGTTGGCCCATTGAGAGTTTGATACCGCGTTCACCGACAAGTGCCTCGTAGCCACCTGATGTCTGGGTTATAAACTTGTGAGCATGGGCCCGACTTGCCGCCCGCTCAATTTCCTCCTGTGTTGCCTCTTTATCTGAACCGTATGCAATGTTTTCGCGAATTGTCCGATGGAACAGCGGCGTGTCCTGTGGCACGTAGGCTATCAAATCAACCAATCGTCGATTGTCGACAGATTTGCCATCAATCTCGACCATTTCAGCAGGCAGTTCGTAATAGCCAAGCAGCAGTTTGATGAGCGTGGTCTTACCACTTCCACTTGCACCAACAATGCCAACCTTTTCATTTTTCTTAATTGTCAGATCGATCGAACTCAAGATCTCACGCTCTGGCTTGTCTGGGTACGAAAACGTAAGGTTTTTAAAACTCAAGCTTTTATCGAACGTAAGCGTGTCGTGTTGTTTTAGTTGGTGTTGTCCATTCAGGTGTTCCGTCGTTACGTTGCTATCACCAAACAGATATTGATAGGCTTCTTCTATACGCCCAAGTTTGATCGTAAACTGCGACACGTTCCAGATAACCATCCAAATATAGTCCGAAAAAATCAGTAGTGTTGAAATGAATGTCGTTATCTGTGCAACACTTATCTGTCCGTGCATAAATAGATAGACGTTGAGTAAGATTGTCGCCGGCCATATGATCCAGCGCACCATAAGACTCATCGCACCCCAAAAGACAATACTCCAAAAGAACGCTCGGCTCGACGCATCGGCCACTTCTTTGCGTCGTTTTACAATTTCATTAAACTCCGCTCGCTCGCGACGAAATGCCTTAACGCTCACAAAGTTGCTAATAACATCAATGGAGTATCCATCAAGATTCGCACCAATGTCCGTAAGATCACGTTCAGTACTTACTGCACGACCAACAAGTTTGCGACCCGCAACAAACATTATGGCAATCGAAACCACAAAGACTATACCCGTAGTCATGTTGACGCTAAACATAATGCCCGCAATAATCGGCAGTTTTACAAGCAAATCGGCATACTGGTAGCAAAGATTATTAATGAAATCCCTGAACTCACGTCCTATCAGCGCCACGTAGCTGCTTATTTTACCAGTAAATTTATCAATAAAATAAGGATACGGTTTGCTCATAACGGCCTGAAAAACAATGTTCTCAAACTCATAGCCCTTAGCATTGATAAGCCTTCGGAAAAATAGTTCAGCACTGCGCCAAAGAGCGTCATGACCAACACTAATGGCGATCAGGACACCAACCAGCCAATATAATGTATTTTTTGAGACTGGTTGAGCACTCAGCGTTGCAACAAACTCACCGATAAAGACTGGCAAAACTGCAAGCAGTACATCGGAAATGACGAAAAGACTAAAAACCGTAATAAAACGGCCTTTAAATGTAGCTATAAAACGGACGTATGCCCGGAGTGAAGCAAAATGCTTCTTGGATTCAATTGTTTTCATGGAATTTCTCGATTTTAGGATTGTATTTTGCGGGTTACCACCATACCCTAAAATCGAGAAATAATAGATGTTCTATTTGATAGAAACGATTTCGATCTTTGAGTATTTTTGGCGGTGTCCCATTTCTTTGTGAACACGCTTTTTTGCTTTGTAGCGAATAGCACGGACTTTATCGCCCTTTACTAGTTCTTCAACTACCTTGGCGATTACTTTCACACCCTTTACCGCTGGTGTGCCGACAGTAATTGTATCGCCGTCAATAACCAACAGTGCGTCTAAGGTGAGCTCTTTAGTGCCTTCCTGGAGGAGGTCCACCAGTAGGGTCTCTTTCTCGGCAACAATAAACTGTTTGCCACCGATCTTAACGACTGCTTTCATGTATGATTCCTTTAGAATTATTAATCAATCCTGACTATTGTAACAGATTAGAATTTTTTTAGCAATATCCGCTAGTGACCCGTTCCGTGCACAATGTTATTGGCATGCAACCAACCTTCGACACTTCCACCGTCAAGATATTGACCATGAGCGGGTACTACAACCACGCTTCCGCCAGTCGCAACATATTGGTTAATTGGTTCGGTAATGTAATATTCGCCCGAAAGTGGCACTGCTGAATAACTCGCAATTGCCTTAATAACATCGTAATTTAACACGTATTTACTGACATTAATGAGCGTACTTGGCGCATCCTCTGGCCGTGGTTTTTCAACAATCCGAACAAACTCATGGCGCTCATTAAGGTCTAGGACGCCGTAGTGACTTACTGCACCGCGCGGAACATTCACTCCAAGCATGGCATTCCCATTTTCCGGTGTTGCATCAAGCAAACGGCGTACCTCACTACTTCCATCGGCATTATAAATAAAATCATCACCCATCAGTACCACGACAGACTCCCCTACCTCGAGTTCAGGCATAACCAGACTGACCGGAATAGCGGTACCGTATTTGCCATTCGTATTTTGAATAATAAAATGGAACGACACATTCTGTGGTGGTCGTACGAGTGACAGCATACCCTCCTTGCCATTGCCGATAAGATACGCGTCCAGCGCACCATTATCGCTGTAATACGCCTGTAACTGCGTCATCCACTCACTTACCACAAAATAGATATCGGTGATACCCGCGGCAATGCAATCTTGCACCACATAATCAACAAGCGGACGGTTTCCGATCGGTAACATACATTTTTCAATTGCTTTGGTAATTGGCAGGCGGCGTGTGCCCCATCCTGCAACTGGAATAACGGCTTTTGAAATCTTCATTACTCTAGGATACTAGATTTGACCGCCACCGTACAAACTTATGAGCACAACGGCAAGCGAAATAATACTAACAAACTTGTATGCACCGTGGTGACGGTACCATGTTGTACGAAAAGATTTTGGCATTTTATTGCGACTAGATTGCGTCAATAATGCCACACCAGCCATGATCGTCAAAACTATCAAAACCATAACTGCAGCGGGCGTAAGTGATTCTGCTGCCATAGCAACCCGAGTCATGATATCAATCGAACCACTGGTTGGAGCCTTAAGTGACGGTTGCGCAGAGGCTGTAGCAAGTGTTGCAACTGGCTCACCGTAAAGTGCTACGACGAGTGTTGTTGGTCGGCCTTCGAATGAACCATCTACGGTTGCGATCCCCATCTCGGTGTAATGTACGTCTAAGATATTAGCTCGGTGATCTGGCGAAGCCATCCAGGCAGTTGTCACTGCGCTAGCCGTAGAAAAATCTTTAGCTAGGTTTTCGCCGGCATAGGCGTAGTTATAGCCTACTTCATTGAACCAATACCATGGCGTTTTTCCATCCGGCGCGGTATGTGCCCAGTACTGCTGTTTGAACATATCCTGCGCTTTCATAAATGCCGCTCTAGACAGCGTATCGCTTAGTTTTAGCGGCTGAAGATTGTTGCTGGCACGTTGCTGATTTGTTTCACTTAAAAGATCGTTCGATGCAATTGGCTGTTGTGCGCCAAGGACCATACCGTTGGTTGAAAAACTCAAGCTAACCTGCATTATAAAAACGAGGACCGCCACGAGTAAAAAACTGTGACGGCGGATAAGATGCGGTCTGTATTGGTTGGCTCCATGTGGCACAAGCGCCATTTTCAGATGGTGTCGAAGCTGTCTTTGAAGACGCGTAACTTGTGTGTTTTTCTTCTTTGTCTTCACCCTTATTCCGAAGTATAAACAACTTTTGCTCAAAAAGCGAGAGTCTGGTTTTATATGTATATTATGCGTAGCTTAAGCAGTTTGACGACGTTTTAGTGCCGATGTCGTCCATATCAATCCTACCCCTATCGCAAATGCCAGTAACCACCAGTACCAAACTATTCCTAACAATTTCCAACCGGTTTCACTAGGTGCAACTACGGACGGCGTTGCTGCGACATCGGCATCACTACCGTTAGATGTTTTCGCACCCAAGACCGCTTGATCGTTTTGACTAGCTGACGCTATCGGTGCCGTCGGTACAACCGTAACCTCCCGGGGTGGCGTTACCAGCTGTGGCAGCGTTGGTGTCAACGTAAGCGGCACCATACTACCGCTGCCTGCGGGGGGAATGTAGGCGCTCACACTCACTGACACAAAGGAATTTGGTGACGATGTCTTAGTACTCGCATTCCCATAACTATCCGTTGCAACAACCAGAAGGGTATGCGAACCTTGCGCAAGTCCACCGCTTAGCGTGTAAGTCCAATTACCCGCACCATCAACATCTTTTATAAGATCAGCGGTTTCAACTCCATCAACATAGAACTTGAATGATCGCAAGTCAGAGTTATCTACCGTACCCGCAAGCTTTATATCTGTGCTCGCCATTGGGTTCGTAGTACTCGTCATAGCCACCGTTACAACGGGTGCAACATGGTCTACCGTGAACGTTTGCTGCGCTGCATTTTGAGCACTCGTATTGCCAAGCATATCAGTGCTCCACACTTTTATCGTATAGTCGCCACTCGTAAGACTACTGACATCTACCGGATTAGCAGATCCATCGCAGGCAAATGATACCTTACTGCCATCAGCCGGAAGGACCTCTGCATTGGAGCTATCAAAAATCTGGTACTGGCAACCAGATACGCCACTTACATCGGTTGCCGTTGCTATGAGGTTGAACGCTGAGCCTACGGTCGGCTTGTCAGTAGACATAGTAACAACGGGAGGCGAATTATCGACGGTCACCTTCCAGAGAGGACTCCAGTCACTTTCAACACCATCCGTCGTAACTGCCTTGACTCGCCACCAAAAAACCGTGCCATCAGTCACGTTCGTCTCTGTTGTGCTCGTTGTTGTATAGGTCGCCGCATGTCGCATGCTCGTTGCCGCAACATCATTGTAGCTCTCATAAACATAACTTGTTGCACCTATTACCGATTGCCACTCGTTCGTGAGTATCGCACCGTTTACCATTGCATTATCAGTAGGAGACAGAAGCTGCGGTGCACTAAGAGGTACAGGGGCCGCATTCACAACTTGTGACGAGACTAGGTTATATAGCGGCTGCGACATAAACGCAGCCACGCCAACTAGAATACCAATGATGTACACGGATGCAGGTGATCTGCGTCGTAGCTGTAACCCCATTTGCCCTCCACATGTGCATGTCTCATGACGCTCACATATGTTCTAAGTTTAGCATACCTCAAATAGGCGTAAAAATTTTTACGTTTTATGTGTGTTTCTGAATAGCGTGGATGCGATCATGGTTAAGACCGTAATAGTGAGCTATTTCATGCCACAATGTTCGCTTAATTTGTTCGAAAAGCCCTGCCTCGTCGTGCACAACGGCAAGAATAGAATGTTTGAACAACGTAATTTTATCCGGCAACACAAATGTATAATTATTACCACGTTGCGTTAAGGGAATGCCTTCGTAAAGACCTAACAGTATATGATGCTCGTCGAGATGGTATTTCTGTTTTTGTTCTTCGGTTGGCTCATCGGCATATGTAACAGCAACGTTATCGAGGCCTTCAATATACTTCTGTGGCAGCTCATCCATCGCCCGTGATATAAGATGGTCGAATGCTTCGTCAGATAAATGCATACTACAATACTACTATAAAAAGTATAGTAAGGCTAGTTGTCTTCTGTAAAATGGAACCACTCAGGATCGTGTTCGATATCATCTTCAACAGAGTGCCAATAGCGATCTAATTGATCTTCGTCAACGTTTTCCTCAAGCGTAATAGCATTGGGCTCGGATTGTTCTTGAACGATCTCCTCGCGGAGACCATCCCCTAGCGGGTCAATTTGTTTGAATGAGATATGGTGTTTAAAAAGCATTGAAGTATTTTTGTGTTCGTTTTGTAATACTTGCATTTAAGCATAAAAGCTTTAAAAAGTCAATCCCTACGTAATAGCTCAGCACCTTGGCAACAAAAAAGCAGTTGCCCTACACTGAAAAGTACCGCTACTAATCAGGAGAAACAACTGCTATGTCATATACTACCAGCCCCTATGCGCCTCGCGCTAGACGCGAGGCTATCACCCTCGTCTTGAAACAAGGCTTCACCGCGGCGCAAGCCGCTAGGAAAACCGGTGTGCACCGGTCAACCATTGGACGGTGGCTCAAGAAAGCGAAGATACTCCAGCTGCATGGTACGGCGTTCGTGCCGACCGGCAGCGCTGCTGCCCGGTCGCACCCCAACGCCCTTTCTACTGAAATGGTCGATGCCATTGTATTCGAGCGGGAGCGGACAGGCCGTTGTGCGGAAGTGATCCACTTCCAGCTCAAAGAACGGGGCGTGGCGGTCAGCCTGTCAAACGTGAAGCGGATCATTCGACGCCAAGGCCTCACTCGTCCAGTGAGCAACTGGAAACGCTACCGGCCACACATTCCCAGGCCACCAGCCATCCGCGCAGGAAGCTATGCCCAGATTGACACCATTCACTTCATGAGAAGCGACGGTAGTCGCTTCTATGTGTACACACTCATCGATGTCTTCTCACGGGGTGCCTATGCCGAATACAGCACCATGTGCAACCAGCGGGCGAGCTATGCCTTTGCCCTGCGGGCACAGGACTATCTCGGCGTCAGTATTGCCATGCTCCAAGCCGACAATGGGCCTGAGTTCCAAAAGTGGTTCCACGACCAACTCAAAGCGGAGGGCATTGCCCTCCGCCACAGCCGTGTCCGGCAGTCTAATGACAACGCCTACGTTGAACGGTTCAACCGGACGATCCAAGACGAGTGCCTGTCGAGTCATCCGAAGGAAGCAACGGTTCAGGAGCGGCTACCGCCGTACCTGAACTTCTACAACAACGAACGACCGCATCTTGGCATTGCCCTGCGAACACCGGCTGAATTGTTGCCAAGGTGCTGAACTTAATACGTCCCTATTGCGACTGGTATTGTCGTATCTCGACCTTAGCAGCATCTATCGAAGCTCGGTCAGGCTCCATGACGTACAACATAGTAGTCGGCATACTATACGTGTAGTTATGACTATCTGATCCATTAACACTTGTAGATTTAACCTGCCACTTCGCCATGTCGTTGAGTTGGGATCTAATCAGCTGAGTTATATCAATCGAGCTCATATTAGTCTGGAAGCTATTTTGAAGAGATTCTAAGATATCAGGGTAATGCAGTAATGAACTCGAGCTGCTCATCTTGGAGATGATGGCTTCGATAACCCTTTGCTGATTTTCGCCACGGGTTCGGTCGCCTTCTTCAAATGAGTACCTGTCTCGCGCAAACTCTAAAGCCTTCTTTCCATCCAAATGGTTACTACCGATAACAAAACTATCACTGCCAACCTTGAAGTTATACGCTGAGTTAACATCGACACCACCTAACACATCAATAATATTAACGAGTGATGTGAAGTTAATTCTAAGATAGTAGTCAATTGGTGTCGCATATAGATCCTCCATAGTCTTGACTGACATATCTATACCGTAAACACCACTATGTGTAAGTTTATCTCGCAGGCCGGTCGTGCCATGTAGCTGAACATAGTAATCCCTAGGCGTATTTACTAATAAAATCTTATGCGATCTTGGGTTCACAACCACTAGTATATTGACATCACTTCTCGACACCGTGTCAATTCCACCATACGTATCGATACCACTAATATAAATAGTGAACGGCTTCGTTTCATCAAGCTCTGGTAAGGCAGCTTGGTTCGTCCCACTACCAGCCTGAATTCTATCCAGAAAATTAGTTGTAGTCACACCCAGAAAATAGATACCCATGTTTATCGCAATAAACATCCCCGCTAGAATCATGCAAATGACTCCCCTTCGGAGATTTGTTTTTCGCCATATTAACACTATCTCAAGCAAGACAACTGCGATTACAGTGATGAATCCGCTCATAAGCAAATATTTAGTAGGTATCAAACCTGTCCGAATAATAGAATACGCAGCGAGACTATAGCTAATAGCTAGCACCGCTCCGACGAGACGCTGTAATACACCCCTATTCTTCAACATGGCGAGACGAGTCGTGGCCGGTCGTATATTTATCTTTTTACTCATTATCCTGTCGCTTTCCGTATCGTCGAGCAACAAGCAAATAACTGCCAACCCCGACGCTACTAGCAGTCGTATCAATTACTACGTCACTTACCAAACTTCCTCTTCCAGGAGTAAATATCTGATGAAATTCGTCGCTATTCGCATATGCCATGCACAGCAGAACACTCAGTAATACAGCTAATCTCAAATCCCCCGTCCGCTCTCCACTGCTACCCTTGTTATACTCTTTCACTACGTTAAACATTAATATTCCAAGGATGAGATATAAGAAAGTATGCGCAGACTTACGAGTAATAAAGTCTGCTAAGTCATTACTCGCTTTGAGATGAAATGTATGCGTCACTGCACTCACAATAGCCTCGCTCCGAGCGTGCGATACGCTCTTCACCTCGCTAGAAAACGAGAATATAACAAGCATCCATATTACGAGCAATAGGTATTTATATCTTAGTTTCAATTTGTTCTCCATGAAATTTCCTGTTCTGGGGTTAAGTTTTTACATTTATGCGAACTTATGCCGTATTTCAACATTGGCACTCATTTTTACTGGTCCCATAGGTCCGTACAAGTCTCAAAAGACTTACATCCTATGTAAGATAGCATCAATCACTATCCTATTATGCCGACGCGTTGTTTTGTATAATAACGGAGCCAGAAAAAGCGTTACAACTTCGGTAATAACAGTGGCGACAGCAGCGCCCGCTATACCCTCACTCGGCAGCCATAGAAGGTTGAGCACCACGTTGACTACCACACCATATATCAAAAAATATTTTGTATATTTACCGTTATCTTCACTTACCAACCATACGTTTCGAGCGGAGCCGAGCGTAGAAAGTGGCATAAACCAGACCATGATACTAGTGACGAATGCAGCATCTTTATACTCGATACCAAACAGTACATTAATTAACAAAGGCGCCAATATAGATATGATCATAGAAATAAGGACACTCACCCAGAAAAGAATAAAGTATAGCTGTTTAAGTTTCTTTAGATATGCGTCCTCTGAGTACTGTTTAGCATGAAATATAGAGGGCCGTATAGAAGTTATTATTGCTTCTTGCAAGAACCCCCACGCTACACATATAGTATAGGCCGCTGAATATATACCCAACTGGACATTTCCGAGTAGATTAACGATCATTATCTTATCAATCTGCAAATAAACTGACACTATTATGCTAGCTATAATGAAATGATGGCTCTTACCCAGCAAGTACTTTGCGGTTTCTATTGAAAACGTTAGACTTTGTCCTTCGTTTTTTCTATAGAAATATAGCAGCATGAACGAGATAACCAAGCTGCTAATAGAGAGACTAAACGCAAACCATAGTACACCCCTACCAGACATCAAGAGGTAGAGACTATACATAAAGATAAATACCGAGGCTAAAACTTTTGCTATTGAAACGTATTTTGACTCAAGCCGTGCTTGAAACCAATAGTCAAGTATATAGAAAGCCTGAAATATTAGCATGATCCCCTGTGCAGCAGCAACGGCTTGTATTAATGTGCTGTTGTGGTTCAGTACAAGTATCAAGATTGATATCATCAAGATTGATATCAAACCAGAAATAAGCCTAAGTCTCACAGATGTGCCCAGTATTTCACCTTGTTTATCTTTGTTCTTTATTAATTCATTGACGATTATCGCATCCAACCCTAGCCTCATTACTCCCAAGAATAATGTAACGAAAGATGCTCCATAGTTAATAATTCCGTAGTTTTCGGCGCCAAGATGTCGCGCAGCTAAGATAGTGACAATGGTATTGAGGCCGATACTAATAATACGCTCTGAGATAATCCATGAGCTATTTCTGACAGTTCTATTCTTCGTTAGTCGAAGAATCTCCATACCCAAATTTGACTTAAAAATCACTCTACCTACCATTCGCCAGTCTCGATATTATGCGCATGAAAATGCTCTTGCCGACTACAGATAGCAGGGCGACCAGCCGGTATTTTGTTGGCGAGGAAATATCCATAATGACGGCTGTGCGATACCTCTTTATTACATCCCACGTTCTACTCTGATCTCCAGAGGAGACATTGTTTTGCGACAATATGTAATAGGCATTACGCCAACAGTAGCACTGTGCGGCAGCACGAATTCCGTCATCGACCGCTTCTCTAATGAATGTTTCAGATAGCGCAAGCGACTCCAACCTTTGCTTTCCCGAGGTATCTTTGGTTACTCCACTAGTATCTTGACTGTAGAAATAGCCCACAAATCGACTAATGAAGACTTGCAAATCCTGCCGCAATAACTTAAGAAGAAAGTCTGTATCTTCTGAGAATGTCAATCTCTCATCGAATCTAGTCTTTGACAAAATTTTAGAGCGGTACATTTTACTCCAGACATATCCATCATATCCTTGACGTCCGAGCAGCATGTCTTTTGCATAAAGGTTAGCTGGTATTCTACGGTTCATAAACTTACTATTACGTTCCCCTCCCAAGGCATCGATGACATGCTTCTCAAAGCTAGCTACGACAATGTCAGCATCATTTTTACTAGCTTCCGCACATAGGCGCTGGATTAGGGAATTGTGTATAAAGTCGTCTGCATCGACAAATACTATATAGTCGCCTAGCGCCGATTCAATACCGGCATTGCGGGCCCTTGAAGCGCCGGCTTCTTTGATATTCATAACTCTTATTCTAGAATCAGTGGATTCAAGTTTTTTACATATCGCCCCAGATTGATCAGACGAGTCATTAAGTACTATTATTATGTCTAAATTAGCATATGTCTGTGATTGTATCGATTTCACACATCTAGCAACATATTTCTCGTCATTTCTCACCGGTATAATTATGCTAACCATCTGATTTTTCATTTCTTTTCCTCTGATACCACTGCGAAAATTCTCTGCCTATTCTTAGTATCTTTATACGGGTAAAAGCCATCTACCTCCCTAGCGGCTTGCTTAGATAGCCTATAATGGTTCCTGATTATTTTGCCTAAAGTATCTATTACGTCTTCTTCCGATACCGGATTGATTGCCAAGGGGTAACTTCCGGATTGCTTGTAGTGCGCACCTAGCACTTCGTCCTTGTCGAACTGATATACTATGGCAGGTTTCCTCATATACATAAAGTCATAATACGTACTGGAGTAATCTGTTACCATCACTTTGGCACTTCTAAGTAACTGCTGTATGTCATAATCATTAGAACTTCCAATCGTAATAATATCGCTAAAATCCCATAGATGATTAAACACCTGCATTTGTCGATGGGGGTAGAAGATTACTCTTAAATCATTTCTTGTCACTAGGTCTAAAAACTCAATATTATTTAGCAAAGAGTTCCAGTTCATATAGAACGTAGAGGATATAAAATCACTATCGCTCACAGTGTGAGACAGATTGTGTAAATATGATCGGAACGTAGGCATAATTAGCAGTATGTTTGAATCTGACGATGTGTCTATAAGATTGTCGAAACGAGCCAGGCCAGTCTGTTTAAGGTTTTCTGGTCTCTTGTGGCCAGATTTTAAAAACAAATCCTTCTCGCTACCTGTGGTATATATAGTGACCCCATTGTACCCACGAAGATTAATGACATTAGCCAGTATGCCATGCTGTAAAAATACCTCTTCCTTCTTGCGCATAAGAGGTAAAAAAAGTCTGCAGAAGTATCTACCAGGACTAGCCCCGTATATATGCGTACTAATAGACCTTGTGCACAAAACATGTGCCAAATAATGCTTAAACGAACCATATTCGATCACCTTCTTTTTATTGAATAGCTTATCGTAATCTGGAGAGCTCCTTTTGATAGCATAATAGACATTTATCTCGGGATGCTCCTCGCTAATAAATTGATAGAGCCAGTATCCATTATCTCTAGCCTCGTTAGGTAGTTCTGCTATCAGCCAAGCGTCTTCATATTCACTTCCAAGTCTAAGTAGTCTAGATGCTACTATGGCGCAAAAGTTCACCACGGAATATCTAGCCGCCCACATACCATAGTTCATAACAGATTTTGCCTTACTTATCACGAGAAGTATCTCCAAAAAGGTTCATTTTCTGACTTACCGCATATTTACTAAAAATAGGTACCATCATAATCAGCAATATGACATTCTTCCCTGGGTTTGACATAATCCCATATTCCGAAAACCCATAGAGCAGCGTTACCAACGTTCCAAATATCAACATTTTATTATGTAATCTTCTAGACCACAAACGAAAGAATATGAAGAATACTATCAGTATAAGTAAGCCATCGCTAAACCATACCCTTAAGAAGAAACTGTCCAGCGGTGCTGAATCTAGCCACCATGTATAGTTTGTCGCAAAGGAGTCAGCGTTTCCAAGAAGATTAGATAGGGCTCCATCTTCTACACGTATTCCCCACCAGTAAGGTCGGTTTGACATTAGGTCATTTATCGTATCACCCATTTGGTTATGATACATAGCTAGGAATACACTCCCGAGAGTAAGGGCGATGAATAATGCAGGTAATAAACCCTTGGTTTTTCTCCAAGGCATGATATTGTTAGTATGCCCGAAAGCCATCACTAGCAAGCAACACAAGAGACCAGTGCGGGATAGTGTTTGATTGTATATTATAATGACAGGCACTAATGCGAAAGCCGTAAATAAAACCTTGCGTGATGAATTACCAAGCAAGACATAACTTGTAACAAGAATACTAAATAAGTACGTGAATGCCCCGTTCGGATTACCAAACCCTAGGGATTTGGCCATCACCTCGACTCCATTCACTTCCTGCGCTACCTCCCCTCCGGTTATGATCCCCGACGCTTGTAGCATTACTAAGCCTAAGAATAGAAGAATTGACCAAAATAAATAGTATCTTAGCAGCGACCTTACATCACTTACTATGGAGGTTATTGCAAATAGCATAGGTACTAAAAATATAGTCGTTTTAGTTAACAAGGTGGCGACAATAATTAGTGATATAAGAACTAATATTTTTCGACTACTAAAGATTGCTTGATATACGACCTTCCGATTCCTATACATAATAAGAAGTGATGTCAGAAAAAATATGGATATAGATGAAATTGATAGGACGGAAACTTTCAGTACTGTAGAGTCCGCCTTTACGCTACCAAGATAACAATATATCAATAAGGTAAGTATATTCAGACTACGTATGCTTAGAATTTTGGCTAGCAACATCTAGAACTCCCCTTACGCCTACTACTCACACATAAGCACGCAAAACATTGGTTGGACCATACGAGCTGTTCATTTTTATAAACCAACAGCAAAACCCTAAAGTTCATGCCACCACGCCCTCATCAAGCTCGCCACTTGGGTTTAATTCTCCATCTAGACGTATAGTGTCGTCGTCGAGCTCGTGACCCTCACGATGACCCTTCGTCAGGAAGACAGCAGAGAAAGTCTTAAGGAGACACGTAACATCAATTGCGAAACCAAGATTAGCAGCATAGATACCGTCAAGTTTAGCCTTTTCTACCGTACGAACTTCATCGCGACCATTTACTTGGGCCCAGCCGGTTATGCCTGGCTTGCATGCATTGGCACTATACTTCTCGCGCTCAGCAAACAAGTCTTTTTCTTGCAGTACAATAGGCCGAGGTCCGACCATACTCATCTCACCGCGCAAGACATTAAATAGCTGCGGCAATTCATCAATAGATAGCTTACGCATTATCCTTCCTAAGCGCGTAATATATTTATCGCTATCACGTAAGTTTCTCGTTGCAACATTTCTAGGTGCGTAAGTCCTCATGGTTCGGAATTTGTACACCGTAAATGGCCTTAAATCCTTGCCAGCTCTTTTTTGCTTGAACAGAACAGGACCGCGGGAATCGATCTTGATCCATGTAGCAATCACAATAAAAGGAATCGATAGGAGTGTAAGAAGAATAGCTGCAGATATTAAATCGAGTGTTCGTTTTATGTAATTACGGTACATCTAGAGTTTTCTTTGTTATATTTGGTAATAATGGATTGTTAATGATTTCCCGAAGTGAACAGTGCAATAGATATTCTTATGATTTAGACTTCTTGTTCACTTTCTTCTTGGTTTGAGGCGTCGACTGTTTCACAGTAGTAGTCTTGATGGATGATTTCTTAGCAGACACTTCCGCCTTAGCGACCTTTGTCTTGGCTTTTCTGTTACGCACTGCTTGACTATTTTTCTTAGCCGTCTCGTAAAAAAAGACGCTGCGCATAACTCTACCCGCCATCTCTTGTCGAGCAACTCTTTTTGATAAAGTTCTTTTAATATAATTTCTTTTGCTTTTTTTAATCCTATTTTTAAAACGGGTAAAGAATCTCTTAGATCCAGTCCTTTTTCTCGACTTATCATCAATCGTGCCGGAAGTATCATCACCTCGATTACGATTAAGATTGAAATCATATACAAAGAATAGAACTATGACAGACAATGTCAGTCCAGTGGCAGCGCCTAGGGCGAGTATCGTCATTTTACGTACGTTATACGGCACATCGGGCAGATTGGCATCGTCAACGACCTTGACATTATCAGTAGCGTAAAGTTTCTTCACCTGCTGCTTAAATGACCCTATGGCGCCCTCGGCTAGCTGCTGACTAACACGTGCTTCCTTCGTAGAGATAGAGACCTTAATAACCTGAGTGCCTTTGTCGTTGACAGCGTCCACAAAGCCAAGAAGCGTGTCGTAAGACATGTTTGTTTTTTGCTCATTAACAACCGGCTCGAGAACACGACGAGATTTAAAAAGCTCAATATAATTATTGATCAAGGTAGTATTCTGGGCCGAAGCACCATCACTAGGCGTAACTACAAGGAGTGTTGCATCACTTTTATAAAGAGGGGTTTGAATATAGTTGTTATAGACAAAACCAACTACGACACCAAGTATGGTTAGTAAGGAAATCCATACCCATCTTTTTACATAAAATCTAAGTAAGTGATACAGATTTATCTCCCGTACAGTTTTTTCTTCCACTTGGTTGTCCTCTCTATAAACAGCTTTACGACTATCGAGCTTTTGGACACAAAAAAAGACGATGCCCTCGTCTTCCTTTCAAATCCACATTTCCACGCTCTGAATCTAGGTTCATCGTATCACTTATGTGCAATATTGTAAAGTAATTGTTTATATATGTTTTTAACTTACAGAAAAGCACGGACGACAGGGTAAACAGTAGAGCAGCATGTAGCCATTCTATCTATCGTCAACTAATAATTCGTATATGCACCCGTGACCCAGCCACCTTCAGTGTTCCAGTTACGTCCCGAGCACTGAAAACCCAGAGATGAGCCAAGTTGACCACCGGCTGCAGACTCGGCAGAACCTACAACTAGTACATAGTAAGCCCCTCTCGCAGGGTCACATCCATTCGTGCCTGCGTTATAGCGATAGTACCTATATAAGAAGCCCTTCAGATTGGAAGTACTATTATTTATAGGATCTACGGGTATAGTTGTAGCCACACCCGCTGTTTTCAGCGACGAAAGAAATTGACTAGGATTAATAGAACTAACTTCCCAACTTGCAATAGTATTAGTGCTGCTAGCAGCCGGATAGTTGCCCGTTTGTATCTTATACATCTCAAGGGCCTTGACGATCGAATCCATATCATCAACACGTTGTGAATCACGAGCGCGTCCCTGTACACCGCTATACGCCGCCACGCTGGTAGCCGCCAAGATAGCAACCACAACGATTACAATCAGTACTTCAACTAGAGTGAAGCCTTGCCGAAGATACATAGTGTTGCGCATGGTCTCTAGTATACCATTAGCAGTATAGGGATCAACCCTGGTTTTACACATATTATGTGTTGTTACTATAAACCTGAGAATATTCCCTAGCTATTCACGCAACACTTCGAGAAATTATATTTTCTGAAGTGACATCTTCAATAAAACACCTTCAACCGTAACATCAGCCGCGTACGAATAGGTCGCATTATCATCCATCTTTTCAGCAAGCGTCTCCGCTAGAATAACATTCTCAAAATCCTTAATGGCAGCAACAAGTGTAGGATCGTCACTCGCCAGGCTTAACTCAATGCGGTCATCAACATTCAGACCAGCCTGCTTACGAGCATTCTGCACATGACGAACGACCTCACGCATTAGACCTTCACGCTTTAATTCAGCAGTGAGTGTAAGATCCAGCGAAAGCTCTTCACCCTTTTTGACTTCTTTGACGTTCAATTCCTCGGTCAAAATATCTTCAAAATCTACAAACTCACCGAAGCTCGGAACAGTAATACTAGCAAGCGGCTGGCGAACTTTAATGCGCTCCTTAGCCCGGATGCTCAGGCCAGTGTTTACATATTCTCTGACCGTTTCCATATCTTTTACAACCAGTTCATTAACATGCCCAACAGCCGGCCAATCAAGAAGATGGACACTCTCACCGCCCGTTAACTTTCGGTAAAGCTCGTCGGCGAGGAACGGCGTAAATGGCGCCATGATCTGTGAAAGCTGCGTCAGAACATAATGCAACGTTCGATAGGCGTTATTTTTATCAGTATCATCACCAGATTTCCAGAAACGACGACGACTACGACGAACATACCAGTTTGAGGCGTCCTCGATAAACGGTAGAATTGGTTTGACAGCGTTTGGCACATCATAACCATCCATATTCTTTTCAACCTCTCGGTTGAGCTGGTGGACACGACTAACAATCCACTGATCGAGCGGGTTTTTAAGTTCTCCACTAGGGTCGGTAAGGTCACCCTTAAACTCCCAACCATCAACCTCAGCGTACATTGTAAAGAAGTCGTACATATTCCAAACCATGCTGAGTTTGCGTGCAACGTCGGCAACGTCTTTATCTATGAGTGCAAAATCCTCACCATTAAGCAGTGGTGACTGTAGCAGCAAAAAGCGAAGCGAATCCGCACTGTACATGTCCATCAGTTCGTTCGGATCCGTAAAGTTGCCGTAGCTCTTACTCATTTTGCGACCGTCATTACCAGCAACTGTGCCAGTAACGATCACATTTTTAAAGGCGTTCTGGCCGAATAGACCAATATTTACTGCGTGCACATAATAAAACCATGCGCGCACCTGACCAACATATTCAACGATAAAGTCACCAGGAAAGTTGGCTTCAAATTTTTCGACGTTTTCAAACGGATAGTGGAACTGAGCAAACGGCATACTGCCGGCCTCAAACCAACTGTCCATTACTTTGTCGATACGAGTGTATTTTACACCGTCTATCTCAAATGTAACATCATCGATCCAGGGACGATGATAATCATTAAGACGCTTACCCGAAAGCTGTTCAAGCTTATCAAAACTGCCCACAACCTTAATATGCTCTTTACCTTTTGCATCGACGCCCTTCCAGACAGGCATTGGTGTTGCCCAAAAACGGTCACGGGAAAGATTCCAATCTGGCGCTGTTTGAACTGTTTTCTCAAAACGACCGTGCTTGATGTGCGGCGGAAACCAGTTAACATGCTCCGTATTCTCGACAAGCATTTGCTCGCGCTGGTCAGCAATATTCATAAACCAGCTTGGGTGCGCACGGTAAATAAGACGCGTACCACAGCGGTGACAATGCGGGTAACTGTGGCGAATATAATCAATCTTAAGTGCCTTGCCTTCAGCGAGAAATGCCTTGGCAATATCTTTATTCGTATCCCAAAGATACTTTCCTTTCCATTCCGACTCAGTAAAGTAGCCATTGTCATCCAGAATAGAAATCGTCGGAAGACCTGCGGCTTTCAAAAACTCAAAATCCTCTTCGCCATATGCAGGCGACATAGAGACGACGCCCGTACCCTCTTCCATTGAGACAAAGTCCGCACCACGGACTTGATGCGCGCCAGGACCGCGATCAACAGTAAAAGGCTCATACTCAAGACCTACGAGTGTCTTACCCTTAAACGTATCGACAATCTCGTACTGCATCGGCTGATGCTTTTCATCAGTCAAAGCCTGTGCAACAAGGTCTTTTGCTAAAATGTAATGCTCGCCATTTGCCATCTCAACCTCAACATATGTTTCGTTAGGGTTAATTGCGAGGGCTGAGTTTGCAAGCGTCGTCCAAGCCATTGTGGTCCAAGCAAGCATATAGGCATCACGCGTTTTGAGTTTAAACTTCACATATGCGGATGGATCAGTCACATCTTGGTATGCGCCACTGTCCATCGTAACCTCAGCCTTCGAAAGCGGTGTAGCATCTTGCGGACAGTACATAAGTACCTTTTCACCCTCATAGATTTTGTCTTTTTCGTACAAAGTCTTAAACGCCCACCAAACACTCTCCATGTAGTCTTTGTCCATGGTTTTGTAAGCACCCTTAAAATCGACCCAACGACCAATTCGATCGATCGTATCTTCCCAAGCTGCACTGGTTTGGTTCATATTGTCGCGAACAGCGTTGATATAGTTTTCTAGACCATAATCTAGGACCTCTTGCTTGCCTTTAATACCGAGCTTCTTTTCGGTATAAGTTTCAGCAGGCAGACCGTGACAATCCCAACCCCAGACGCGCTCGACGCGTTTGCCCTTCATAGTTTGGTAGCGTGGCACAGCATCTTTTACGATCGAGCTGAGGAGCGTCCCGTGATGTGGAACACCAGAAATAAACGGAGGGCCATCGTAAAAAACATACGAATTATCAACCGGTCGCATCTCGACAGATTTTTCGAACGTTTTATTCTTTTTCCACTGCGCAACGAGGTCTTTTTCGTATTCTAGAGCGCGACGGCGAGTGTTTGATTTAAATTTCATTGCTTGTCTCCTTTTCTGGTCATTGCTATTACAGGAATTACATCATCATGAAGCATTTCTGAATCGGGAACTTTTTCGAATCCCCATTTACGGTAAAAAGCTTGAGCACGTTCGTTATAGGATGCAACACTAAGAACAATCGGTTTCGTCGGGTCGGACCATGCAATTATCTTCTCCATCAGTCCCCCACCAATGCCAGCACCATGCCAAGCTTTGTCGACATATATTGAACCTACGTGCTGTACCTCAGCTTCATCCACATAAGGTGTTGCTGCGCCAATAACTTTTCCTCTTTCATCTTTTGCAACCCACCCGACAACTTTTCCAGTCTTAAATCGTCCAAGACGTGCAGCTACCTTTTCTGGTGATAGCTGCTGCTCATTACGAGCCTCAATCCATTCACGGGTTATACCTGCCTCATCATTCACATAGGTATCCAGCCATGACTGTAAACGCATAGCGATAGCAGGCTCTATATCAGCTTCGGTCATTGGGGTAATAGTGAATGTTTGTTGCACGGTGGCATATCCTTACTTATTATAGGATTTTTACAAAACAAAAATCCCTTCTTAGAACACTGGAATCCGGGTTGCCTCGGACGGTACCATCCAGTTTCTAAAAAGGGATACTTTTTAGCACTTACTTGCCACTGTAACGCTGTGGATGCGTTGGATTCTACTAGGTTTTCACTGTTCTTTCCAAAAACTTCGCGGGCGATAACCGCTCACTCGCTATATAAAGCGAAGTGTTTCTATGGCTAGTTTACTCTGTTTCTTGCTTTTGTTCAACTGCATAATCAAGAGGGATTCCTAGTCGCTCTAAGAATTCTTCATGATCGACACCATTTTGTGCAGCAAGTGAGACGAGCCATTCCAAAAATTCCCCGTCGTTATCTGAATAGGTCTCTTCCGATAGCCATGCTAGATCCTCTTCTGTGACTTCAATCCCAAACTCACCCATCAGTTCTTCGTTCAACAAGCTTGCAAGCACCGTGTCCCTATCAACTGATGGAAGTTCTGGCGTTGGTTCCCTATTAAATGAACCTGTTTCTGGACTTTTCATATGTCGCACACCCTTGATCTATCCGAACAAGCCGTCGTGGTATTTGAATAAAATTATAAAGACTAAAACAGCGATAATAGTTGCCGTAAGCATACGGTCATAACCACTTTCGATCCACTTTTTCAGGTATGCACTATGCTTCTCAGAAACATATAAATTGTCCTCACGTATATTGTAGTGAAGCATGGACATGAACACGAGCGTTGTTGAGAGTGTGACGAGTAAACACCACGGACACAGTGCGCCAATTTGAAATGCACTTACCGAGAAGAGATAAAATGCGAATATAAGCCCAAGTCCATAAAACGCCTGAGCTACCGCCATAAATGCACGCGGGAACCGCACACCGGCAAGTCCAGCAATAGCCACAGTAATGACCACTGGTTCAGCCATCAAGCCAATGTAGCTGTTTGGAAAACCAAACATTTCAGCGCTTGAATGCTTCATAACACTCGCACAATTAATAACCGCGTTAAGACTACAGCTCAATACTGCATTAGGGTTTTTAGCAATCTCTAGTGAATCAACCGAAAGTACAAAAGCTGCAAGCAGGCTCAGTGCCGCACCTACCAACATTGTAGAGAAAATCCACACATCAGAACGTTCGCGGGCATGTTGAAACAATTTGTTATACATAGTAACTCACTTCACTAATGGTAGGAAGCGGCAAACCACGCCACAGATTCTGCATTACACCATCGTCGCTTATGGCAACGAGACTTGGGTATTCAACAATATCATAAGCGCGACAAAAATCCGCACCTTCCTTTGTTCGGGGATCGAGCGTTTCAAGCTGATGACCCGTTTGTCTTGAAAAGTCACGGAGGTATTCATTTACATCTCGTGCAGACTCAGTGTCGTCTTCATATACAACAATTGTTTTCATATGCCTTATACCTTACGGCGTTGTTTCAAAATTTCTTCAAATTCATCGAGAGTTTTAAACTCGTGATACACGCTCGCAAAACGGACATAGGCGACTTCATTACGACCAGCAAGTTCATCAAGCACCAAGTCCCCGATCTGGCGTGATGTCACCTCTGTTTCATTAAGGCTATAGAGTCGATCTTCAACATTATTGATCATCTCTTCAATCTCGAGCTCGGATGTAAAGAACTTACCTACTGAACGCTTAATAGCTGTAGCTAGTTTATCGCGATCAAAAAGTTCACGCGAACTATCTTTCTTGATGACTGCAAGGTTCGGTCGTTCAATTCGCTCATATGTCGTAAACCGGTATTTGCCATCAAGCGACTCACGGCGGCGGCGAATGGTCATACCATCAGCAGCTTCACGCGACTCAATCACGCGACTATCACCAATCTTGTATTTTGCGCTCACACTAGCTCCTTTCTTAGGATTCGTCAGAATGCTTGTTCTTCTTGCGCCGGCGAAGGAACGCAGGCGTATCCGATTCGTCGTCGTCTTGTGGGGTGCTCCAGATATCATGAGTTGGCTCTTCAGCAAATGCTGCAGCGGCATCAGACTGATCGAGATCCATACTAATATCTTGTACTGCCTCGTCTACCTCTTCAGAGATTGGCTTAGCGGCAGCCTTAGTGTCAGCAACAAGACCAGTTGGTGTCTCTAGTTGAGCAGCCTGCTCGTGGAAATATGCACTATCAAAACCAGTTGCGATAACCGTAATGATGAGTTCATCTTCAAGTTCTGGCTTGAGTGTTGCACCAAAAATAATGTTAGCATCGGGCGAAACGGCACTGGTAATAATTTCAGCAGCCTCTTGGATTTCGCTCATACTCATGTCGTAGCCACCAGTAACATTGAAGAGCACACCCTTAGCGCCGTCAATTGATACTTCGATTAGTGGTGATTCGATAGCCTGCTGAGCCGCCTGTGCAGCACGATCATCTCCACTCGCACGGCCAATGCCCATAAGTGCAGACCCTGCGTTGCTCATAATAGCCTTTACATCGGCAAAGTCGAGGTTAATGAGGCCATGCTCGGTTATAAGCTCGGAAATACCCTGCACACCCTGACGGAGTACATCGTCAGCAATCTTAAATGTCTCAAGAAGTGGTGTACGGCGATCAATCGTCTGTAAAAGGCGGTCGTTCGGAATGGTAATAAGCGTATCAACTTGGCGACCAAGTTGCGCGATAGCCCACTCTGCGTTCTGGCGGCGCTTTTCACCCTCAAAACTGAATGGCTTTGTTGCGACACCTACGACTAGGATACCCATCTCACGAGCAATCTCAGCTACTACGTGTCCTGCGCCGCTGCCGGTACCACCACCTGCGCCAATGGTAACAAAGACCATGTCAGCACCTTCAAGTGCGTCACGGATATCATCACGCGATTCTTCGGCAGCACGCTGTCCCTGCGAAGGATCGGCTCCGGCACCAAGGCCTCCTGTGGTATTGTGACCTAAATGAATTTTAGTATCTGCTTTAGAATTATGTAGTGCTTGTGCATCCGTGTTCATTGCAATAAATTGAACACCGGTTAGGCCGGCATCCTTCATGCGGTTTACAGCAGAGCCGCCAGCGCCACCAACACCAACAACTTTAATGCTGGCAAATGTCTGTATCTCGCTTGGTTTTACTTCAGGCATGGAATTATAGTCTCCCCCGATTTCTATTCATTCTTTAGTATAACATTTATTGTTCAAAAACAAATCATGCCTTAAACTTGTCCAAAAATTTAGATATCATGCCACCGGCATTCTTAAGAGCTTTCTTACTATTTGCACCCGTATGATGGTTCGACATGTTTTGTGGTGCACTCTGAACATCTAGAAGCATCAGTCCAACTACTGTCGCAAACTGTGGCTCTTCAATATTTTCTGCAACACCACCATAACCCGATGACTTACCGACACGGGCTGCAAGACCAAGCTTTTCCTTGGCATACTCGGTAATACCCTTCATCCTGGCAGTACCGCCAGTTAACACCACGCCGCTCGGTAATTGACCAGCACGGCCTGCTTTTTTAAGCTCTTTTGCAACTGCATCAAAAATTTCGTCAAGCCGCGCTTCAACAATTTCATCAACTTCACTTGAATCAAAGCTAAATGTTTCTTTGCCTTGTTTAATGGCAATGCGCTCGTCGTTTTTGCGAGCTACTGCTGTAGCATGACCAACTTTTACTTGTTCAGCAACTTCAGGATCAGTCTTAAGACCGATGGCCAAGTCGTTCGTAATGTTCACACCTCCAACAGGAACGACAGCTACATACTGCAAGTCGCCCTCTTCAAATACCGCAACGCTCGTGGTTGCGCCACCCATATCAACAACAGCAACACCGTTTTCAATTTGTTGTTCACTTAAAACAGCACGGGCCGCAGCGAGTACTGACGGCGTGATTGTCCGTGGTGAGACCTTAGCCATCTCAGCAGACTTCTGCAGATTCGCGAGGTGTGGAGCAAGCGCCGAAACAACATTAGCGTTAATCTCAAGCCGCGTACCAGTCATGCCAAGCGGGTCCTTAATATTATCTTGACCATCAAGCCGATAGCTATGAGGTACAACCTCAAGAATTTCGCGGTTTGCTGGCACCTTACCAAGCGTCGCGACTTCTTCAATACGAGCGAGGTCTTCATGAACAATTTCGTGATCCATCGCACCAACAGCAATCATACCATCAGCTTTAGTACTTAGAATATGTGCGCCATTAATACTTAGAGATGCGGCATTTACCTGATAACCACTCATCCGCTCGGCTTCACCCAGTGCATCATCGATGGCTTGAGCTGGGCCGGTTAAATTAGCGACGACACCTTTTCGCATACCGCTGTTTGATGCCTGCCCCACTCCTACGATCGTCGGCGTTCCTGTCGTTGCGTCGATATGACCTACAACACAACGAACAGTTGTCGTTCCGATATCAATACCGACAGCATATCGAGATGTTTCTTGCATACGTAAAAGTATAACGCTTATGAACACATTTGCCTAGCGTTCACGCGCTCTTTACTACCCCAAATAGTGCCTAGTGCTATACTAAGTGTAATGAAATTAGGCGTATTTGATTCTGGCGTGGGCGGTGAAGCAGTAGCCGCTGCCCTACAGCAAACATTTCCAAAAGCCGAGATGATCGTCGTCAATGATCGTCTACATGTTCCCTATGGCAGCAAAACACCCGACGAAATTATTCGCCTGACCGACGCAGCTATTCAGCCGCTTCTTTCTGGCGAGTGTGATGTTGTAGTCATTGCATGTAACACCGCGACGGCCATTGCCCTACCGACACTTCGCTCCCGTTATCCCCAACAAAAATTCATTGGCATTGAACCAATGATAAAAACAGCCTCACAGTTAACAAAAACCAATATAGTTGCCGTTTGCGCCACTCCGGCAACCCTAGCGAGTGATCGGTATAATGCGACAAAAAAACGTTTTACCAGTGACATTACCGTACTTGAACCCGATTGTCACAATTGGGCATACCTCATTGAAAACAGTCAAATCAACCGACAACACATTCAAGCAACCATCCGCCAAGTCTGCGACCAAGGAGCTGATGTGATCGTGCTAGGCTGTACTCACTATCATTGGATTAAGGATGTTATTTCAGAGATCGCAAATGGTGATGCAAAAGTCATCGAACCGTCCGAAGCTATCGGCCGACGAGTTGCCCACTTACTAGAGCTGAGTTAAAATTTCTGCGCCGGTTTCTGTAATGAGTACGGTGTGCTCAAAATGAGCAGCCAAGCTACCATCGCGCGTGCGAATTGTCCAACCGTCGGCGTCGGTCGTAATGCGTTCTTTACCAAGCATTGCCATTGGCTCAATGGCAATCGTATCACCAGGTCTCAAAAGAACACCCGTACCTCTTCGTCCATAGTTTGGAATCTCTGGCGGCATATGCATTTCCTGCCCTACACCATGGCCAACAAGATCACGCACAATGCCCAGCTTACCGTCATTCAGAACCTTCTCAACTGCAGCGCCAATATCGCCTGTATGGACGGATCCTTTAATCTCATCGATTCCTGCATATAAGCTGCGTTCTGTTGTGTTGATAAGATGCTTTTTAATACCAGTTGGCTGCTCGTCAATTATCATTGTAAATGCAGCGTCTGTCTTCATACCTTTATAGGTAATTACAAGATCAAAACTCACGACATCACCTTTTTCAAATATATAGTCAGTCGGAATACCATGTACAGTCGCATCATTTGTGCTGATACAAATCACACCAGGAAAATTAACTTCAGACGTCTTGTAAGTTGCGATTGCTCCTACTTTTTTAATCTCGTCTGATACCCAAGCATCAACTTGTTTTTCGCTCATACCGGCATGAACATAATTTTTAAGTCTATCATAAATACCGGCAAGTAATTTGCCGCCTTCACGCATAGCATCGATTTGAGCGGGAGTTTTAGATGGTTGCATTACGTTACCTCTAAACCAGCTGGTGTGCCGCTAGTTCATCCATAATACGGTCATGGACCTGGCCAACTGTACCAGTACCATCAATATGAGCAACATTAACACCTTGCTCAGTGAGGAATGTCAAAATAGGATAGATCTCGGTTCGATAAATACGAAGACGCTCATCAACAGCCTCAGGCGTATCATCAACACGACCCCTCACTTCAATACGTTTCAGAAGCTCACTCTTTGGAACTTCAAGAACGACCACTAATTGAATAGAGCGATCGTATTGTTTTTGAGATTCAATAAGCCATTTAGCTTGTGATAGCTGCCGTGGATAACCATCCAAAATAACATGATCGACCTTTTTAGCACGCTTTAGCGCGTCGACCATTAGCTCATTAACTTTCTCTGGAGTTACGAGACGACCGGTCTGCATTTCTTTGATAAGCTCAATATCACGCGTATCGCGTAGTAGTTGACCAGAACTCAACCAACGCCAGCCATTGCGCGCAGCTAGCATTTGCCCCTGTACGCTTTTGCCTGCGCCTGCGGGACCAAAAAATACGATCATCTCTTCTCCTTTTTTATTTAGCTAAGAACTTCTTTAACAAGTTTTGAAACCATTGCGCCGTCAGCTGCATTGCCGACGTCTTTTTTGACGGCTCCGATAACTTGACCCATCATTTTGATATCCGTAGCGCCAAGTTCGGCAACTTTGGCGTCAACTACGGTCTTAAGTTCAGCTTCTGAGAGCTGTTTAGGTAAGTAGCGACTAAGAATTTCAGCTTCACGCCGTTCATCGGCAGCAGAATCCTCACGTTGGTTTTGTTCGTAAATCGCAGCTGATTCGTTACGCTTCTTGACTTCTTTCGCAATGATTTGCTCAATCACTGTATCTTCAAGTCCTGCATCCCGCTTATTCTGGGCTACTTCTTCGTTGAGAATAGCAGCCTTTAAACCGCGCAATGTCTCCCCTACAAAACGATCGCCGCCTAAAAGGGCGGCTTTCAAATCGCTTTCAATGCGCTGTTTAAGCGCCATAAATTAGCGGATCCCCAATCGGGCTTTAGCTAACTTATCAGCTTTGCGCTCTTTGCGAATAATCGCCTTTGCACGACGCTCAGTCTTGCTGAGTGACTTCGAGAAGCGCATTGCTGCTTTAGCTTCAGCGAGGACACCGCTCTGCAATACTTTGCGGTTGAAACGACGGAGAATGTTCTCGTTCGCTTCGCGTTCATCTTTACGTGTTACTTGTACCATATCGCCTGCTATTGTAACAGAGAAATCCCTCCGGTGCAATACAGATTACACTGTGATTGCTAGATATATCATTTTATTATATAGTTTTACTTGTCTTAGAGAACATCACTCAAGATCGCACATCTCACACCGGGAGGTGCATGAAAACGTTTCGTTGATAGTCTCAGATGGTTCTTGGCAAGTCTCAAGAGCCCGGAAAGTCCCCACCGTTACAGGATGGATGTGAACAATCATGGCTCCAAGCTTCGTCATCGGGCTGATCGCCCTACTCCTCACGCTCATCGGCTCCCTCATCATTCTCCGCCTCCTCAGAGGCGGCCGGAAAGAGGCACGCTTCACACAGACAGACCTCGAGCTCTTTAAGCCTCGGGTTCCAAGCAAGCGCGTCAAGGACGCTCTGGGCGGCAAGAAGGGTGCTGCCTTTCAGGCTGAGGAGATCCTATGGGAGACCAGGGAGCACCCCCTCAGCCTCTGGGGTTGGTGGGGTGGTCTCGCTGGCGCTCAGGTGGGTTGTGTCATAGCCCTGGTCACCGGGATGTCTCCACTCATTATCGCTCTGTGGGCCGCGGCAACAGCAACCGTCGCGGTTCGCGTGTGGATGTGGGACTTCACCCGTATCTGCGTCACAAACAAACGACTCCTCGTCGTGAGCGGCATCTTCAACGTCAAGTTCAAGGAGATGCCACTCAGCAAGCTGACCGACAAGACAACGAACTTCTCACGAGTCAGCACGATGCTGGCTATGGGAAGGTTGATCCGTACCGAGTACGTCACGCTCGTTGTTGAGTCAGCCGGACAGAAGCAGGCGCTCGAGGATGTCTTCTTCATCCCCCGAGGCTACGAACTGAATCGGCTGGTAGTCGGGCTAGTCGAGTAGTCCCTATGTAGAGATGGGCGTTCTCCTGGCGGCGAGTGTTTCGCTGCCAGGAGAATACATCAACAGAATTTATTTATTTTCCAGTTCAAGGTGTAATAATCGCCCCTCAACGGATCGCCTACCTTGCCATTCATTAATTGTCGGTTGAAACCAGACGGTTACATACTCACCTGGTTGAACAAAAAAGTTCTCTGGTGCGTTGAACGCCAAAAATTGTACCGCCCTCCGATTCGTATCTTGCAGTTCCAACTTTACATGCTGTGCATCTGCGCCCATTCGCCGCTGATTGATCACTAAAACTTTTTCTATTTTCAAAACAGGTTCAGGATTTCCGTTGCCAAACGGTTCTAATTGCGCCAGCTCTTCGAGCAAGTGCTCGTGAAGGTCCGTAAAGTCGATTAGTGAAATGTCCGCCTTAGGGAGTAGCAGAGCTTCTTGATTGAACAAATTTTGTGATCGATAAAATTCGTTCACTCTTTGTCGAAACGCAGCGATATTCTCCGTGGGTATTGTTACACCAGCCGCAAGTTTATGGCCACCACCTTTTGTAATAATATCGTCCGCCGCTCGAATAGCATCAGCCGCACTAAAATCACCATAACTCCGCGCCGATCCTTTACTCTCCGGGCCCATTTCTTGCAGTACGTACGTCGGTTTCTTATACCTCTCTAGCAGCTTAGCTGCTACGATTCCAATAATTCCATGGTTCCAGTCCGGATGACTCACTACTAAGACTGGATCGCTTAAAAATTGTTCTGCTTGTAAAATAGCAGCTTTAAAAATCTTATCCTGGTCGCTTCTGCGGGCTACATTAAGCGTGTCGAGCTGCTGTGCTTTCTCAAGCGCCGCCATACCTTCTTTTGCGCGGAGCATATCAAGCGCATGCTGCGCAGTCTCCAATCGGCCGGCAGCATTCATGCGCGGACCAAGACCAAAGCCAAGATGCCTGGCATTCACTTTTTCGGGCTCAATGCCAGCCACAGTCATAAGCGCCTGCAGACCAGGTCGACGCGTTTTAGCTAGCACCTTAAGCCCCCAATAGACATTCACTCTATTCTCATCAACAAGCGTCACCACATCACAGACCGTGCCAAGAGCGACTAGGTCGAGGAGCCATTTTTCCTGCCCAATCGACAGACCCTTAAGTCGAGTCTGCAAGCCTTGCACTAATTTAAACGCCACTCCCACTCCAGCAAGATCAAGAAAAGGATAGATCTTGCCTTGATATTTTGAATCCCCCTTTAAAATATAGTGATCATATTCTTCCGGGTACTCCATGAGCAGTCGTTTCGGGTTGATGACTGCGACAGCAGGCGGTTGGATTGGTGCTACATTATGATGATCTGTAACGATAACATCGACACCGAGCTCATTTGCTCGAATAATCTCTTTTTCACTCAAACTGCCACAGTCAACGGTCACGATAATTTGCGCACCCATCTTCGCAATTCGCTCAACTGCATCGACCGTCAGCCCATAGCCTTCGACAAAGCGATTGGGGATAAAGGCCTCGACACCTTTAAAGCCAAAACTCTCTAGAGCGTCCAACAAGACCGTCGTAGCAGTAAGACCATCAATGTCATAATCGCCATAGATCATAACTCGTTCACCTGAGTCATGAGCTTTCACGAGCCTCTCTACGGCCGGCTTCATATCGGAAAGCAAGAATGGATCATGGCGTGGTTCATACTGAGGCGACAAAAAAGACGCCCGCGTTGCTCCGTCAAGTCCGCGTGACGCCAAGATGTCTTCAAATAGGGACATTAGAGATCTGCAGAAGGCCGCTTAGGCCGTGCAGCCTGTTGTTGAGACTTAATGACAATGCTCTGGAGTTCTTTAAAAATTGGGAATTGTTTATTCGTAGAATAGATTTTGGTATTACCCTGCTTATCACTAGTCAAAAAACCAACCTTCTCAAGTCGCTTCAGCTCACGCTGAATATTACCTGGATCTTCTTTAATTAGCTTAGCTAGGCCACGCACATGGGTGTGAAAATCCGGATATTTAGCATATACAACTACAATTTTGCGCCGGACTCTCGAGGTAATAAAAACGTCTAACATATCTTCCCTTATTTAAACTCACTGACTCTTCCGTTGCTTTTTATTCTACACTTTTTACCATCATTTTGGCAAGTTTGTTTAGCGCCAATTAAGCACGATTTGGTTAATTTTAGCTATCGTTTCCTCATGTGATGGAATATCGTTCTTCTCGTAATAATGGTCTACACCCATAAAGTTCTCCTTGACGTCCAAGATATGCAATTCATCAGCAACGATATGTAACTTGTCTACCATCGGTACGGTTGCAAGTGGCGTCGCAACGATAAGTTTCGTAACCCGAATTGGTTTTAGAAAATCCATCGCAACATCTATAGCTGATCCATTATCAAGACCATCAGAAACCAAAATAACTATATGATCGCGAAGCATGTCGCTATCAATGATGCCGCCATCACCAAGAAGACGATTCATTCGTTGAAACGCTTCACGCTTTTGCTCTTCAAGGTAGCCGTGAAACTCTCCAGTATATTCCTCAATCTCGCCCGCACTAAACATGCCATTGTACGTAAAACCACCATCCTGAGAAACGCCACCAAAGCTCATGTTCTCTCCAGGCACTGGGATTTCTTCAACCAAAAGCATGGTTAATATACAGTGTAGAGCACTCGCAATCTGCTCCCCAACCTGAACAGCCCCGTCACTTAACGCGACGACCGCACAGTTCTCATATCGATACTTCTCCACCAACTCCGCAGCCAAAACCTGCCCAGCCTGTGCGCGACTTTCAAAATACATATGCTTATTTTACCAGTATAATGAAAGATATGCACTATTATGAGGTGGCTCCGACGCAGATTATTCGCGCAACCAGCGCCGTCTTTACCTATGCCTCAGAGACACTGCTTTCCATTGGACAGATCGTTACGATAGAGGTGGGTAAAAAAATCCTTAACGGTGTCATTACCAAAAAAGTGCAACAACCTACCTATGACACGAAGCAAATCAGTAGTGTCATTGAAACGACTCCGTTGCCAGAGCCTCTTGTTAAATTGGCAGAATGGATGAGTGTCTATTATGCGACCCATCTAGCCATAGTGCTCCAAACGTTCCTGCCCCGAGGCCTGCAAAAAGCCCGCCGCAGTACTGTAAAGACCGCGCATATCGCACTTCGAGATCGAACAAAAAATGTGTTCAATAAAGATCAGCAGGCCGCCTACGACACGATCATCGGCATGACGCCTGGCTCGGCACTTTTACACGGTATTACAGGTTCTGGTAAAACAGCCGTCTACATAGAGCTCGCAAAGCGAACCATGCAGTCGGGCAGGTCGACTATTATTCTTGTCCCTGAAATTGCTCTAACCTCCCAAGTTGTTGATGAATTTTCACACCATTTTGAAGACATTATTTTAGTCCACTCACGCCAAACTGAAGCCGAGCGACACAAAGCATGGCTCGACGCATTAACGAGCACAACGCCCCGACTTGTTATAGGGCCACGTTCAGCATTATTTACTCCACTCACCCACATCGGTCTTATTGTTATCGACGAAGCGCACGAGCCCAGCTTTAAACAAGAACAATCACCTCGTTATTCCGCACTGCGTACAGCAAGTATTCTTGCAGGCCAGCATGATGCAAAAGTTGTTTTTGGTACAGCCACACCATCAATTGCCGACTACTATTTGTTCGAATATTCTGGCCGTCCTATTATTAAAATGAATACGCGCGCCCGGCTCGATGCCGCTCCACCTGCCGTCACGCTTATCGATATGACCAAACGTACGCACTTCAAAAAACACCGTTTTCTATCAGATAAGCTATTATCACAAATTGAGCAAACCCTCAGTGAGGGAAACCAGGCCCTAATCTTTCATAACCGTCGCGGTAGCGCCAGTACAACTCTTTGCGAAAATTGCGGCTGGTCGGCTATTTGTCCACGTTGCTTTGTGCCGTTCACGCTCCATGCGGACAAGCACCGTCTAGAGTGCCATATTTGCGGTCTTCGCGAAAAGGTTCCTACCAGTTGTCCGGAGTGTGGTGCCGCTGACATCATTCATAAAGGTATCGGTACAAAACTCGTAGAGTCAGAACTTAAGAAGCTCTTCCCTAAAAAAGTTATTGCACGTTTTGACGGTGATAACGAAACCGGCGAATCCGTCGAGGAGCGCTATAAGGAACTTTACGATGGTAATATCGATATCATTATTGGCACCCAGGTTATCGCGAAGGGCCTTGACCTCCCCAAACTACGAACCGTTGGCGTCATCCAGGCAGACGCCGGCTTAAGCCTACCCGATTACGGTTCGACTGAACGTACATTCCAACTCCTCGCTCAAGTTGTCGGTCGAGTTGGACGATCGCACCACCCAACAAACGTTATTGTTCAAAGCTACCAGCCTACGCACCCCGCTGTTACAAATGGTCTTGCGCAAAATTATACAGATTTTTACCAAACGGCACTCTTGCAACGCCGCCAAGGTGGCTTTCCACCGTATACTTATCTTCTTAAGCTCACCTGTATTTATAAAACCGAAGCCGCAGCTATTAAAAATGCGCAAAAGTTTGCCACTGAGCTCCGCCTGCAACTTCCAAAAACCGTTCAAATCCTTGGGCCAACCCCAGCCTTTTACGAGCGTCAGCACGATACATACCGCTGGCAACTCACCCTTAAGTCGTCAAAAAGGGCCGATCTAACGGGTGCCCTGCAACACCTACCCCCCACACATTGGCAATTTGAACTTGACCCTACAAGTTTGCTATAACGGCACGTCCGTATCTGTTATAATAGAGCGTGATGAAAAAAGAAGACATTATTACGCTGCCCAACCCGCATCTACGAAATAAATCTGCCAAGATACGGGCTATCGACGACGACGCTATCAAATTAGTCGAGGACATGACCAGTGCTTCGCTCGACTGGGAAGATTCTCGTCCTCATGAGATCAGCGCCGCCCTTGCCGCCGTTCAAGTGGATCACAACGTTCGCGTTGTGATTGTTCGAAGTGATTTTGAGGATAAAGCCACTCGCGATTTTACTCCTCTTATTAATCCAGAAATTGTTAAATACGAAGGCGATATCGTTAACGATTATGAGGGATGCTTAAGTGTTAACAGCATTTACGGTCTCGTACCTCGCCACACCAAAATCCGTGTCAAAGCACTCGATATTGATGGTAACGAAGTACGCTTCAAGGCCGAGGGGTTTTTAGCACGCGTTATTCAGCATGAAATTGACCACACGAACGGCATTGTCTTTATTGATCACATTAAAGATCAAACCGAATCTTTCTTTACACTCGATGAGAAGGGCGAGCTTCAACCACTTGATTATGACAAACATGTCAAAAACAATCATATTCTTTGGGACTGAGGAGTTTAGCCTCGCCAGCCTCCAGGCACTCATTACCGCCGGCTACCATATTGCCGCGGTCATCACTAAACCTGACAGTAAAAAAGGACGCGGTCATCAATTAACGCCTCCGAGTGTTAAGGTTTTGGCAGACCAGTATAATATTCCCGTCTGGCAACCTATCAAGGTGACTGAGATCAATCAGCAGATCAAAGCACTTCACACACCGGTCACTGGCGTCTTGGTCAGCTACGGTAAAATTATTCCACAAAGTACCATAGATCTTTTTACGCCCGGTATTATCAACGTTCACCCCTCCCTATTGCCAAAATATCGAGGCCCCTCACCTATTGAATCCGCCATCATAAATGGCGATACGCAAACAGGTGTTACCATTATGCAGCTCTCTGCGGCTATGGATGCCGGACCCACATATGCTGTCCAAATTCACCCTCTAACGGGCAATGAGACGCGTCCTGAGCTCTACCGTACACTCGCAAGCATCGGAGCAAAGCTTCTTATAGAAACATTACCGTCAGTTTTGGATAGCACCCTCAAACCAGAGCCACAAAATGATGCCGATGCCACCTACTGCAGCCTCCTACAAAAAAGTGATGCAGTACTCCCTCTACACGAGCTGACCGCAATTGAAGCCGAACGACGCATTCGTGCTCACCTTGGCTTTCCTAAAAGCAAAGTTATGATAGGCGACAACCCTGTCATTCTAACTAAGGCTCATGTATCAGATCAACAAAAAACACCGCTCGATCTTATATGCCGAGACGGTGCTTTTTTATCAATTGACGAGCTGATTGCTCCTAGCGGTCGTCTAATGAACGCCGCCGATTTTCTTCGTGGTTACGCTGCTTGAGCAGTTTCGTCACCGAGGATCGTACCCTTGTTACTAGTAATTTCTTGTTTTAGCTCTTCAAGAACTTGAGAGACAACATCGCGATAGTTAGGCCTATTAAGACCCAGCCATTTGAGTGAAGCGTACTCTGCTAGAACAACAACATCGTCTGCACCCTCAGGAGCGTTTTGCTTAAGCTGTTGATAGCTTGGGTCGTTTGGATAGTCAGGTGCGTTTTTTGCAACCCATTCCTGAACCTTAGTATCGTCACGGTCGACGAAAGATTCGAATTCCTTCAACTGGTCGTCGCTGAGGCCATCTGACAGGCGAACACCGACACGCAACTCTAGCTCATTATAGATATGGTCTAGAAACGCTTGCTTTTGATCCTCGGGAAGTTGATCGAGACCAAGATCCTTCAGAAACTGTTCATCAAGTTGAAACATTGTTTTCCCCTATTTACTTACGTCTATTGTACAAGGACTTACTATGAGTTTGCAAATGGACGAAGCATGTCTATGACATCTTTCGTACGACTTACACCGTCAACACTCACCCATTCATGCGTTCCACTACCATGCCACTGAACATTATGACCAGCTGCTGCGGCTTTGTCGCCTAGACCATGTAACCAGTTCTCGGCCTTATCAGGACCTACAACTTTCTCAGCCCAGTTCCATGGATAAGCAGATCCATCAGCACTCGGTAGTTCAGGTTTTGATGGTGTTACTGGAGGAATAACTTCCCCGCCATGATTACCACCATTGCCGCCACCCTGGTTATTAAGGACTTCATGATGTGCACCGCCACCGCCACCGTGACCAAAGGCGCCAAGACGCCATGCGGCAAATGCTCCGACCACGGCTAACGCTCCGACGACAGCAGCAACCTTTTTCTTGTCCGACGAACGTAGACGCTCAGCCGTGTTACTCATCATAAGTGAAAACTTTGTGCCAAGGCTAAGGTATGCACGCTTCCACCAACGATCTTTACTGGCTGGCTCTACATCGCCGAGATCCGCTTTCACAGGAGGGTTATCGATAAGATCTTGAACCTCTTTATCAGTGGCTTCTTCATCTTTACCAAGATCAGCCTTTTCAGGGGGAGTAAGCGCTGGCTCTTTGTCATCACCAAGATCCGCTTTTTCAGGAGGTGTGAGACCATCACCAAGATCGGCCTTCTCCGGAGGTGTAAGATCGTCCTTTTTGTCATCACCGAGGTCAGCTTTTTCTGGAGGCGTGAGGCCTGAATCATTAAGGTCAGCTTTTTCTGGTGGAGTAAGTTCATTTGCATTTGCAAGTGCCTCATCCAGCTGCTTCTGAATGTCACGAAGTTTTTCGTAAATACCTAGTTTCTTAGCACCCTCTGGGTTCTCGCTGACACCCTTTATGACAGCCTCGAGCGTTGCAAGTTCTCGAGCAGTGTCGGGATTTTTCTCCCGATCTTTATCGACGTCATAAGGTGTACCTTCACGCTCTTCATACTCGCTGTAGGCGGTTTCAAGAGCCTGGTCCTTATCCATCTTTGTCTCGTCCTCAAGTTGGTGACGCGCATCATTTACAAAGTTCGTAAGATCGAGGTTGTTCATGTCATAAACAGTACGAAACGCACCTGTATCACCCGCAGCTTCAAGTGCTTCACGAATTTTGGTACGACGGTCACCGAATGACTCGTTATTATCGTAAGCATCAATAATAGACTTGAGCTCACCCACACGACGTTCCTTAACTTCACCTGACGCACCCTCGACAAAAGAGTTAAGCTCGAGATTATTCATGTCATACACACGACGAAAAGCAGCTTGATCGCCAGACTCTTCAAGTTTCTCGCGTACAGCAGTACGGAGATCACCGCTTGGTGTTGGAGAATCGGGGTCGATAGATCCTTTTGCCTCTATAATCGCGTCAAGTGTAGCGCGATTCATACCTTCGTATGGGTTAGAGACTTCTTGTTTCTCAGGTTCGCTTGTGGTGGACAGCTGTTCTGACATGTTTTTCTCCTTCGGAGTGTGCTTAGTGATTTTCGTGTGTTTATTTTTAACTAATAGTGAAATACTAGCATACTTTCTCTGTTAAGTCAAGTATAAGCGGCTCAAAATGATAATCAAAAATGCTCCGAGATATCGGAGCATTTTAACGAGCTACTATTTATACCTACTTAAGCGTTCTTTTTACAAGTTCTCGGGTAAAGAACTCGAGCTGGTCACCCTCTTCAAGTTGGAATTTTTTCTCGATTTTTAGCGATAGACCACACATCTCGCCTTCAAAGACTTCTTTTGCCTCCTGCTGCTGGCGCTGAACGCTCAAGACTTCCACCTCTGAAACTTGTTCATTGCCACGTTTTACGCGGGCAAGCACATTAGGCACAGCTTTACCGCTCGTGACTTCACCACCAGCAATAATCTGATCTTTCATCGTGCGGAAAATGCCCTTGATAGTCAATTTTCCGAGGTCAGTCTCAACAACCTCTGGGGCAAGCAGTGCTTCCATAGACTGGCGAGCATCATCGAGCAGTTCGTAGATAACCTTAAAGAGACGGACTTGGATTTTTTCGCGCATAGCCAGACGTTTTACAGCTGGTGGAAGCTCGACATTGAAACCATAAATGATAGTATTATCACCTTCAGCAAGACGGATGTCGTTTTCAGAAATGTTACCAACTCCGCTACCGATAATACGCATATTAACTTCCCCGCCGGTATCAACGAGACGGAGACTATCCATAACAGACGTCAGAGAACCCTGCACGTCGGCCTTCACAATGACATTCACCTCTTGGGTATCATGCTTTTGATTCATCATTTTAAGGAGGTCAGCGCCCGTTACATTAGTGGTTGCTGCACTCTTCTCACGATCAATACGAGCACGCTCCGAGGCATGTCGAGCTTCTTTTTCGTTCTTAACGATCACAAAGACATCACCAAACTGAGGCAGCTCTTTAAAACCAGTTACCGTTACTGGAGTTGATGGACCAGCCTCTTTAAGCGTGCGACCTTTAAAGTCAAGAAGTGTGCGGATTTTGCCGTAAGCAGTACCCGCAACTAGGAAATGACCTGGCTTAAGTTTACCCTGCTGCACGAGCAGGCCAACTACGGCGCCACGGCCAGTCTCCATGTGTGATTCGATAACAAGACCTTCCGCAGGGACATCAATATCCGCCTTAAGCTCCTCAAGGTCAGCTACCAAAAGGACCATATCAAGCAATTTGTCGATATTTTGGCCAGTTTTGGCACTTACCTCAACCATCACCGTATCACCACCCCATTCTTCTGGGTTAAGGTGATGTTCGGTTGCGAGCTGAGTTTTAACCATCTGAGGGTTAGCTGTCTCTTTGTCCATTTTGTTAATGGCAACGACAATTTTAGCGTTGGCATTCTGAGCAAAACGAATAGCCTCTACCGTCTGCGGCTTTACGCCATCGTCAGCCGCTACGACAATAACTACGACATCAGTAAGTGTCGCGCCGTGTTGACGTAGTGCTGCGAATGCCTCATGACCTGGTGTATCAAGCAGTGTAATAGAGCGGTTTTTGCGAACCGTCTGGTAAGCACTAATGTGCTGAGTGATACCACCTGCCTCACCTTCGGTCGTTTTTGTACCAAGGATAGCGTCTAGAAGACTGGTTTTACCATGATCAACATGGCCCATGACTGCCACGATAGGCGGACGGTCAACAGCCTTATCTGATAATTGATGAACTTTACGCTCAACTGCTTGTGAATTTTCGCGTTTTTCGAGCGTCACGTCGAGACCGAGCTCTTCTACAATGATAGTTGCCGTTTCAAAATCGATCCGTTGGTTAATTGTTGCAACGATACCGTTCTTAAAAAGCTCGCCAATCAAAGTGGTGACGGGCAAATTGAGCGTTTCAGCCAATTCGCCAACAGTAATCGAGTCAGAGACAACAAGTACTTTTTCTTGGCTCATGCGTAGCTCCTTTCTGCCCGCCACCTCTTGGGCGAACGTAGTTCCTATGTAATTACATAGGAAGGTTTATTTTTTCTTGTCAGCAAGGCTCAAAGAGATCTTGCGGTTGTCCTTGTCGATATCAAGAACAGTAAAGCTCTTGCGCTCGTTCAAGGTAAAGACCTTCTCTGGGTCTACATCATTACCGTCGCCAAGCTCACTAATGTGCACGAGAGCCTCAACAGCTGAGCTGATCTGTACGAATGCACCAAATGGAGTAATACGAGTAACCGTACCCTCTACTTTGTCGCCAGCCTTGAACTGTTCAACTTCGTCGAGCCATGGGTCTTTGGTAAGCTGCTTGATGCTAAGGCTCAAACGATCTTTGTCGATTGAGATGATCTTAGCTTCGATTGTCTGACCAACCTTTACGTAGTCGCTTGGGTTGTTCACACGCTCCCAGCTGATTTCTGAGATGTGCACAAGACCCTCGATACCTTCAACGTTTACAAATACGCCGAAGTCTACAACGCCAGTTACAACACCAGAAACGGTATCGCCAACCTTGAGTTTTTCAAAGCGCTCAGCGAGGCCTTCTTTAACAGCTTCTTTTTCACTAAAGATAAGCTTGTTAGCTTTGCGGTCACTATCGAGGATACGAACCTTAAGATTTTGACCAACAAGAGCGTTCAGGCGCTGGAGGATTTCATCTTTGTCGCTTGAGCCAACACGTGGGTAGTGTTCAGCCGACAATTGCGAAACTGGTAGGAATCCGCGGACACCTTCAAACTCTACAAGTAGACCACCACGGTTTGCATCGTATGGTGAGACTTCGATAATATCGCCGGTCTCCATCTTTACAGCTACTTCTTCCCAACCACGATCCTTAGCGGCTTTGCGAAGTGAGAGAAGTGAGTAACCGTTGTCGAGTTCAGCATCGACAACACTTGCAGTGACTTCATCACCTTCTTTAAGTGCACGAGAGAACCCAACCTCGCGGCGTGGTACGTAACCAACACCTTGAGCGCCAAGGTCGATCAGTACTTCGTGTTTGCGAAGTGAAAGAACTGTACCTGTTACCATTTCTCCTGCTGTTATTTGCTTGACGCTGTCTTCGTGAGAAGCGAGCAAATCATCCATTGTTATTGCGGCTTTTGTTGCCATAAGTCTTAAAAGACTCCTTCCTTAATTGATATTTCTGGAGACACGCTTAAATAGTGCACCTAGATTACCTCCCATTGTACCTCATATAGAGGTAAAAAGTCAAAGCGAGAGCTCTGGGCGACGCGAACGAGCATACGATACCGCCATACCACTAAGGGCAGCTACGGCAACGATACTTCCTAGCAACTCTCTAGGTCCTGTTTGAGGTAACCGAGTCGGACTCGCGTCTTGAGTCTGTGTACTAGGCTGAGGCGTCGAAACCTGCGACTGGTCGCCCGTATTTGAAGCAGCTTGCTGCGGTTTATTCGTATCAGGCGTCTTATCCTGCTGGGCAGGCGCTGACGGCGACTGCGTTTGATCAGATTGCGTGGTAAGTTTGCGTATCGTATATGCTCCACCAATAAGCAAACCGGCCAATACAAGCGCGACGATCACAAAACTCAACACCGAACCACCCTGATTTGTTCGTGTCATATCTGTTATTTCCCTCACTTACTTTTCTTTACTATAACTTTTTATAGGCAAAGACGCAACTCGTGAATTGTATGCTAAACTACGAATATGTTAGTAGCGGTAGATACAGGGGCCACGAAAACGCTCATCGCCGGCTTCAAGCGCGATGGAACGCTGGGTAAAACAATAAAGTTTCCGACACCTCGTCGAGAAGCTGAATACGTAGCTCTTTTGCGCCGCACATTGCAGGAAACCTATGGAGACGAAAAGATAGAAGCCGTCGTGGTCGCACTACCCGGCATTATTAAAGATGGCGTAGCCATATGGTGTAATAATTTAGGCTGGAAGAATTTTACCGCACAAAAAGCCCTTTCAGGGGTCTTTGGTAGTGTTCCCGTCTTTATAGAGAACGATGCTAATCTAGCCGGACTAGCTGAGACTCGTGTACTAACACCAATGCCAGTCTCATCTCTCTATGTCACGATAAGTACCGGCATCGGTACCGGCATTACTACAAATGGCAAAATCGATCCCGGTCTTCGCTATAGCGAAGGCGGGCGTATGCTCGTTGAATACGACGGATTAGTACAGGAGTGGGAGCATTTCGCCTCCGGTCATGCCATTGTAGAGGTGTATGGCAAGTACGCTCGCGATATCACAAGCAAGCGAACCTGGAACCAGATTGCCGATAGAATCAGCCGAGGATTTCTCGCGATCGTACCACTCCTACAGCCAGATACCATCATTATCGGTGGTAGTATCGGTACCTATTTTAAGCAGTACGACGACCGACTAAAGGCCATCCTACGAGAGAAACTACCTCCGCACATTCCCTGCCCTAAATTCAGACAAGCAAAACACCCTGAAATGGCCGTCGTCTATGGATGCTACTACTATGCAATCGATTACCTCACTGATAAATAGACTCCAGTCAGCTTATCCTGACCTACTTTTTGACGCTCGTAATGAGTTCCATTGGTCACCAGAAAGCAAAACAATCACTTATCCTAAGGATACAGAGGATACCAGTTCGCTACTTCACGAAGTAGCTCACGCCGTTTTAGAACATGCATCATATACACGTGACATAGAACTAATAGAGATGGAGCGCGCAGCCTGGCAGTACGCACAGATTCGCCTTGCGCCTTTGTACGGAGTAGCCGTATCAGATGATTTCGTAGAAGATTCCCTTGATACCTACCGCGATTGGCTCCATGCGCGGAGCTTGTGTCCCCAATGCGGCGCCACCGGAATTCAAATTAAAACAGCCGAATACAAGTGTGTAGCTTGCCACACTCACTGGCAGGTCAATGAAGCCCGCATATGCGCACTGCGACGTTATAAAATTACGACAAATTAAATACCGCCTCTATAACGAGGCGGTATTTAATTTCATAACTGGTTCCGCTTAGGCGGCCTGTGCTATATCTTCATTAGAAGTAGTTGCTGCAACCGTAGTGTTCGCTTTTTTACGGCGAGAGATACGGCCACCTTTAGCGCCGGCAATACGAGCCAAGGCTGGGTTAGCGGCAAAACCACCCGTGCTACCATTACGGCCACCTTTAGCGCCAATTTTAGCGTAAAAGTCAGGGTCTTTTGCCAAGTTCTTAGCGGCAGCCTTCTGGCCACCAGTTTTAGTTCCTGCCATAGGAATAATTCTCCTTTATTACCTCACACGTGATATGTGTATGGATCCTAATATAGCATAGCTTATGCTTTTTGTCAATATTTACATGAGCGTTATATTATTGTATTTATAATATTGCGTATATTCATCTGATGCGATACTATAGGGTACGCACCTGTTTGAGCCCTAAAAATCCGACTCAAACTAAAACGACCACATCTATAAGAGTGGTCGTTTTTATATTCTATCGCCCCCAGGAAAAACATTTATCTAGGGCATTCCTCAGGCCTATGATGGCTCGTTGACTTCAAAGACGAGTATATACTCATCTTATATCAATGAGTCTTGTAGGCGCGAAGATAGAGGCTACTTTTTATAATAACAGTATAGCAATAAGCGGTTTAAACCAAAGAAAAAGGACTTCCTATTCGGAAGTCCTTTTTATAATTCGGCACCGTGCTAGTTTCCCACTTTTGGCAGTATAATCGCCGCTGCTGAGCTTGACTTCTGTGTTCGGAATGGGGACAGGTATTTCCTCAGCGCCATGGGCACCGAAGTAAGGCTTGGAATCGTTTGACCTACTTAAAAATAGTAGTGAAATCAAACCTTGCTTCGGTGTCCATTTTGGTCATCTGCAAAACAGAATTCCAAAAGGGCACGGTATGTAAGTTGTAAAAACTGACATTGGTGATAAACACCAATTACTAGTCAAGTCTACCTCATCACCGGCGTTACTGTCAAGCAGTAACAGAGGTGACAAGGACATAAAAAGGCAATGGGACTATTAGTATGCTTCAGCTCCATGTATTGCTACACTTCCACCTTGCACCTATCAAACAGATATTCTTTCTGTGTCCTCATAGGGAAATCTAATCTTGAAGTTAGTTTCGCGCTTAATATGCTTTCAGCGCTTATCTATTCCGAACATAGCTACTCGACAATGCAGCAGGTGGCCACAATCGATACACCAGAGGTTCGTCCGCCCCGGTCCTCTCGTACTAGGGGTAGATCTTCTCAAATTTCCTAACGTCCGTACCGGATATAAACCGAACTGTCTCACGACGTTCTGAACCCAGCTCGCGTACCACTTTAATCGGCGAACAGCCGAACCCTTGGAAGGTGCTCCCCCTCCAGGATGTGATGAGCCGACATCG